>ERZ761602.3-NODE-3-length-851448-cov-101.635952_pt1 | contig 851448 bp, 749 predicted proteins | sample MGYA00512165_ERZ761602 | MGnify/ENA primary metagenome ERZ761602 (study PRJEB28899, sample SAMN02445085) | bioreactor sludge metagenome | biome: EBPR sludge; isolation source: Thorneside wastewater treatment plant | place: Australia: Brisbane, Thorneside... | reverse complement strand
ACTACCAGGGTATCTAATCCTGTTTGCTCCCCACGCTTTCGCGCCTCAGCGTCAGATGATGCCCAGTGAACTGCCTTCGCCATGGGTATTCCTCCTGATATCAATGCATGTCACCGCTACACCAGGAATTCTATTCACCTCTGCATCCCTCTAGTCTGCCAGTATGCGAAGCAGTTTCCGGGTTGAGCCCTGGAGATTTCACTTCACACTTAACAGACCGCCTACGCGCTCTTTACGCCCAGTAAATCCGGACAACGCTTGCACCCTACGTCTTACCGCGGCTGCTGGCACGTAGTTAGCCGGTGCTTATTCATCGGGTACCGTCCTAAGTCTTTCCCGATAAAAGGAGTTTACAGACCTAAATCCTTCATCCTCCACGCGGCGTCGCTGCATCAGGGTTTCCCCCATTGTGCAAGATTCCCAACTGCTGCCACCCGTAGGTGTGTGGGCCGTGTCTCAGTCCCACTCGGGGGGATCATCCTCTCAGACCCCCTACCCGTCGTCGCCTTGGTAGGCCATTACCCCACCAACTAGCTGATAGGCCACAAACCGCTCCTGAAGCGAAAAACCATTTAATTCTCAGCACATGAGTTCTGAGAGCCACATCCGGTATTACCCACCGTTTCCAGTAACTATCCCGGTCTTCAGGGCACGTTGTTTATGTATTACTCCGCCGTTCGCCACTATCCTATTGCTAGGACCGTTCGACTTGCATGTTTTAGGCACGCCGCCAGCGTTCGTCCTGAGCCATGATCAAACTCTCCGAAGAAAGTGTTACCTAAACCCGACGAATCGGGCGTTGGTTTCATGGTTGTTTTGAGTCGATGCGCTCCTATCGGGACGAACCCGGAAGAAATCGCATCATTTTCCCCGACCGCAAATCGGGGTTTCGAACGTTTGTTACACGCGTCCTCTATGGAGTTCTCAAAGTGCGACCCCTATTTGGGGCGAGGAGGATTGTAGACGATGCCGCTCAGGCCTGTCAAGGGGGTCCCACAAAGAGACCGCGGCGCGACGGAAGTTTCCGCCGAATCCCAAGCTCAACAACGCCGCCCACGGGCCGGGCGTTCCCGAATGTGCTCACAAATGGGACGGATTTCGTTCTTGGAAGGATTCCGCCAGGATCCGCCACCTGGCTCGAACCTGGCGGGCCCGTGGGTTTCGCTTCGATCCCGCGCCTCCGGCCTGGACCTCGCTTCCGGCCAAAGCCTCTGGGCGCCCGTGCCCGACGGTCCCTGGTCAGTGAAGGCGCCCGGGGCCAATGGCTCAGGCGCCCTCCCAGCGTCGAGCACCGGCAAAGGTGGTACAATCGGACCGTTACGCAACATTCGGCTTCAAGATACGATTTGGCTCCCGCCTCCTTTGGCCGGTTCTCAATACAGTCTCAGCCCTTTGGACCGGAATAACTCTCATATACAAGGAGGCCCAAAATGGCCACAAAAACACTCTACGTCGGTAACCTCTCCTACTCCTCCACCGAGGGAGAGCTGCTTCAGCACTTCGCCGCATATAACGCCAGCAACGCCAGGATCATCGAGGGACGAGGTTTCGGCTTCGTCGACATCGATGCCGACCAGCTCGAAGCTGCGATCGCGGCAAGCGCCAACCAAACCCTCGGCGGTCGAACCCTAACCGTTAATGAGGCGCGACCGAAGTCCGACAGCGGCGGCAATCGCGGCGGCGGCGGTGGCTATGGCCGCTCAGGCGGCGGCGGTGGCGGCCGCTGGTAAGGCTGTCCGGATAGGTATTCAAGGCGCGGTACCGAGCATTCGGTACCGCGCCTTGGCTTTTTGCTAGGGCCTAATCTCCCACCAGGCCATAGTTCGCGCTGAGGATGGCGAAGTCGCCGATATCGACCCCTTCGTCCCCATTCAGATCCGTTTCCGGATTCCAGTGCGGATCTCCGGGATTTGCATTGAAAGCGATTGAAAAGAGGCTGTAGTCGCCGATCGAGACCTCGTTATCGTCGTCCACGTCCCCGTTCGGCAGGGTGGCCGAGACGGAGTTAGGCCCGACTTGCGTGAGTACCACCCCCGGAGTCGCTTTCCTCAGCCAATGAGAGGCTTTTACGCCGACCGTGTAAGTGCCGGGTGGAACCGCCAACGCTACTGTGAAGCTCCCGGCCCCGTCGAGCCTTGCCGTCCTCGTTTCGGACGCACCGCCGCTGGATACATCGACGACGACCAGCCGGCCTAGTGGGCTTCCCTCGAAGTCCGTGAGGTCAACGTGTCCGTTCAACATAGGCCCAAGTCGTTCGACGATGACGTTGTCGAGCCCGATGTAAGCAGGCGCGCTCTGCGTGCCCACCAACTCGATCGTCGTCATGGAATTGGTCGCCACGAACGTCCAAACCTCCGTATCCCACCGCTGCCCAGCGCTCGACAGCTCCGTAAAGATTTGCGAAGAACCGGCCGCAGAAACCCGAATTCCGGCAATCGAAGTGTATTCAGAGTGCGTTCCCAGATCGAAGGACACGCGATAGCCGACGCCTGCTTCGGTGGTGATCGACTGGCTCACGCCCCCATAGGGAGGTGCATCGATGTAGTCTGTCAGATCAAGGCACCGGATGCCGGCCGAGGCCGTCCCCCCGAAGGCGTTGGGAACCGAAACCCAAGCCAGCCCGCTCTGGACGACGGTCCAACCCGTGATCGCCGTGGAACCGGCCCCCAACTGCATGAGGTTGTGGCCGTTCGGCACGAACGCTCCCTCTTCGAAGCTGCCATTGATCACGAGGTTCGGCCAGGCCGCTCCGGCCATCGAGAGTGCGGCAAGCAAAAGCAGTTTTCTCATTTCGTTTGATGGCCGAATCGCAACGACCCTCCTTCATCTTACAGCAGGAAGTGCCCCTAGACCCTTACCGGACTGGACGGTTGGCTCTCGCCCTCGTGCAAGAACTGCTCCCGATAGAGCTGAGCGTAAAGTCCATCGAGAGAGAGCAGGTCGGCATGGCGACCCCGCTCCACGATTCGACCCTTATCGAGGACGAGGATCTGGTCGGCAGCCAGGATCGTCGAGAGCCGGTGGGCGATGGCAAAAGTGGTGCGTCCTTCCATAAGCCGATTCAGCGAGGCCTGGATCAGCCGTTCCGACTGCGTATCGAGGGCGGAGGTGGCTTCGTCGAGAATCAGGATGCGGGGGTTCCGCAAGAGCGCCCGAGCGATCGCCAGCCGCTGCTTCTCGCCGCCCGACAGCTTGTAGCCGCGCTCGCCGACCACCGTCTCATACCCCTCGGGCAGTCCGGCGATGTGATCGTGGATCGCCGCCATCCGGCAGGCGCCTTCGAGCTCCTCGAGCGTGGCATCCGGCTTCGCCACCCGCAGGTTCTCCGCAATGGTGGTGTGCATGAGATAAGTCTCCTGCGTCACCGCTCCGACTAGCTTGGCTAGTGACTCGAGTCTAATGTCCCGGAGGTCACGCCCGTCGAGCAGGACCTGGCCGGCATCCGGATCGTACAGACGGGGGATCAGGTACGTGAGTGTCGTCTTCCCCGCGCCGCTGGGACCTACGAGCGCAACCAATTGGCCCGGCTCGGCCACGAAGGAGACGTGACTGAGCGTCGGAGCCTCAGCATCGAGTTCGTAGCGGAACTCGACGTCTCGGAACTCCACTTTGCCCTGGACCTGGGCCGGCTCGATGGTCTCGGCATCGGGCTTGTCCTGAATGTCGACCGGCAGGTCGAGATATTGGAAGATGCGATCGAACAAGGCAAACGAGCTCAGAATCTCGATCTGGGCTCCCATGAGGGCGGTCAACGGGAAGAACAGGCGAACCTGCAAACCCGTAAAAGCGACCAGCATGCCGATGGTGACGGACGTATCTCCACGGGCGATGAGCAGCCAGCCGGCCAACCAGTATACGAGGGCCGGCGACAACTGGGTGATCAGGCGGATCATCCCAAAGAACAGGTATTGCAGAACCGCTGCCTTGATCTGCCACTTGGCAAGCTTGCGGTTCTCGACGTCGAACCGGTCGATGAGCAGGTCTTGGTTGCCGGCGGTCTTCGACAGGAGGATCCCGCTCACCGACAAGGTCTCCTGCATCATCGAGTTCAGCTCCGAGGTCTGCTCCTGGGTTCCCTGGCGAACGTTGCGGGCAAAATCTCCGACCTTGTTTCCGATCGCCATGAAGAAGGGAACCATGCCCACGGAAAGCAGGGTGAGACGCCAATCCATGAGCGCCATCGCGATGAGGGTGGAGACGACGATCGCAACGTTCGAAACTTGATCTGTGATGGTCGTGCTCACGACCGTTTGCACTCCGGCCACGTCGCTGATCAGCCGGGTTTGGATGTCGCCGGTGCGGGTGCCGGTGAAGAATCGCAGCGACATCTTCTGAAGATGGGTGTAAAGCTGATTCCGAAGATCACACATGATCTTCTGCCCAACGATCACGCTCGTATACCCATACAGCAGCGTCATTCCTGCGCCGGCAAGAACGACCAAGACGGTCAGCACCGAGAATTCGGCGACGATGCCGAGATCACGATGCTGAATACCACGGTCGATGATGACTCTGACAAGATACGGTGGCCCCAATCCCAGTACGACGCCGATAAGCACGAACACGGAGGTGAGGATCACCTCGCGCCGGTACGGAGCGAAAAGCGAGACGACGCGGCGCAAAATCCGCTTGTTATCCTGTCGTCGAGACTCTCTTTCTGCCTTGGCCATGACTGCCGATCGAATCCGCCGGTTCTACACGCTCGGCCGCAGCGAAGTGCCAACCAAGGCATGCCGCGCACCCCATAGTGTAACCTCACAGGCACACTCGAAACACGAACGATTGCGGGCATCGCGACGTCCTTATCGATGGGGCGCGGAGACCTTGCAGTTGCTTCGCGTGATGATACGGAGAGACAAACTATGTGGCATCATTCCTGTTGCACGCCCATGCGCGTCGGCGTTCTCGCCTTGGCCTTCGGGGCAGTCGCCATCTCGGTTGCTCAGACCCGGCGAACTTTCACGACGGGGCCGGCCGCGGTGGACTCCACCTACGCCGTCTTCCCGCAGATCAACGAAACATACTCGACACGCCCCATGCGCCCGTCCAACCCGCGGATAGAACTCAAGGTGGGCGCGCCGAACAATCTCACGGTCAATGGCGGCGCCTTGCCTGGTGTCGAGCGCGTTCTGCCCGGCACCAGATTCCCCGGCATCACCTCGACCGGCTGGGATCCACCCGACCCCACCCTCGCGACCGGCCCCTCTCACATCGTGGTGACCGTTAACAGCTCGATCGCGTTCTTCACGAAGACCGGGACGCGCCAGTTCCAGCAGGACCTGGGCCCGAGCGGGTTCTTCGCCAGCGTGAATCCGACCAGCTTCGTCTTCGACCCGAAGGTCTACTTCGATCAGGTGGCTCGCCGATTCGTCGTGGTTGCACCGGAACTCGACCAAGGGGGCTCGCAAAGTAAGTGCCTAGTCGCCGTCTCCGACGACGCCGACCCGAACGGCACCTGGTTCAAGTACCGAATCGAGGCCAAGACGAGCAACGGCGGAAACGAGTTCTGGCTCGACTATCCTGGCTGGGGCTACAACAAGGACGTGTTCGTCATCACCGGAAACATGTTCCCGCTCGGTGGGGGCGGCTTCGGGGGCGTTCAGTTCATCGTCCTGCAAAAAGCGCCGATGCTGACCGGCGGCTCGGCCCAGGTCACGAGCATCGTCGACCAGAACGCGTTCACCGCCCAGGTCTGCCACACGATGGACGCCAGTACCGACCGTGTCTATTGCGTGGGCGTCGGGAACAACACCTCGATGGATCTCTTCGCTCTCACGAACCTAACGAGTTCGCCGACCCTCCGCAAGACGAGCGTCTCGGTGCCGCGATTCAATGGCAACTCGGTCGCGCTCTCGAGGAACAACGCGCGTCTCGATACTGTCGGTTCGCGTCTGATCAGCTCCTACTACCGATCGAGCCGCGTCGTGGCCGCCCACACCGTGGGAGCGAGCGATAACGACAACCGCGCAGCCGTCCGATGGTACGAGATCGACGTCCGCACGTGGCCCACCTCGGGGACACCGGTCCTCGTCCAGTCGGGACAGGTCGTTCCTCCTGCCGGTCAGCACTACTGGATGCCTGGGATCTGCTCGAACCGCAACGGTGACATCACGATCGTCTTCAACCGGTGCAGCAGCACCATCTCCGCCGACATGATGTCGGTCGCCCGCAAGCGCACCGATCCCGCCGGAACGATGGGTGCGCCGAAACTCATGTGGACCAGTCCGGGTGCCTACCCTGGCGGCAGCCATCGCTGGGGCGACTACGCCGAAGTGTGCACCGACCCCAACGACGACAGCACTTTCTGGGGGATCGTCGAGACGATCGGAGGCAATAGCAACTGGAGTACCGAAATCCAGAAGTGGACCGTCACCGCCGGGGGCAACCCGCTCGACCTCGTCGTGCCCCTCGCCGTCAGTACCTTCCAGGGCAGTTACGTCCGTGGAACCGTCGCCGACGTCCAGCGAAACGACGAAAGCTACTACGTGGTCGGCTCAGTCCCGGTCATCCGCCTCGGGAGCGTGGCCGCCGCCCAGATGAACTTCCGAATCCAACGGCCTCGCTCGGAAGTGGTAGGGATCGACATGGTGATCGAGGCACTCTCCGATGCCGAGGTCGCTGCAACCGGCATGATCTGGCTCTACAACTGGAACACCGGCCAGTGGGACCACAAGAAATCGTTCCCGCTCAAGAGCACCGGGCAAGGCTCCGTTACCTTCTCGCTGGCCAGTGGAATCAGCACCTACGTCAATGCCAACGGCGATTTCCAAGTAATCGTTCGCGGACTGACGCCCATGTCGACAGGCGCGAAGCCCTTTAGCCTAAAGGTGGACCTGGCCAACCTCGCTCTCAGCTCGCTGGGCTGAGCCTCGCTAGGCTCCACGACGCGTGGGCGGCGATGGCCGCCCCCGCTCTCTTGCAAGCGGAAGGATGCCGTTACGCCGCAGCCGTCTCGAGTAGGGTCGCCAGTCCTTCCTCGAGGTCCACTTGCGCCTGGAATCCCAGTATCGCGGCTGCCTTGCTCACGTCCGCTGCAGAGTGCCGAATCTCCCCCTCGCGTGCGGGCCGATGCTCGACCGGCACTCTCTGACCGACCGCGCCCTGGACCATTTCGGCCAATTGGAGGATCGTCGACGACTTCCCCGCCCCGACGTTAAAAGGCTCGTGCCGCTCCGCGCAGGATGCGAGCCGTAGCGCGCGAACAACGTCCCGCACATGGACGAAGTCTCGACTTTGAAGGCCGTCGCCGAAGATCGTCAGCGGTCGGCCGGACCGGGCCATGTCCACGAAACGAGGAATGACCGCCGCATACTCGGATTTGGGGTTCTGGCGCGGCCCATAGACGTTGAAGAACCGAAGCGGCACCCCCCCTTTCGCCAACTGCTCACCGGCGAGCTTGTGTTCACCATACGGTGAACACGGCAAACATGGATCGGTCTCTTTGCGAGGTCGCTCGTCACTCTCGCCATAGACCGCCGACGACGAAGCAAACACCATCGATGCGTTTTGTGCTCGTGCCGCACCGAAGACGTTGGCCGCACCCTCGATATTCACCATACGGGCAAACTCGGGCTCCTCGAGGCACTTCTGAATGCTGACGACCGCCGCCAAATGAAACACGGCTTGGCACCCCTCGACGGCTTCCCGTACCGCTCGCGAGTTGGTGACGCTCTCCACGATGAAGGTGACTTGGCCTGCGACGTGCGCCAAGTTATCCGCTCGACCCGTACTCAGGTCATCGAACACGACCACATCGTCCCCGCTGCCGACGAGCGCTTCGACGAGGTGGCTGCCAATGAATCCGGCACCGCCGGTTACGAGCACTCGGGCCATACCATTCGGATTATGGCCAACCGGGCGTGCTTCACCCCAGTCAAAAATGCTTGGAGGCGTGCTTCACCGGGAAAGCGTACCGCGAGTTCCTCGAGGACCAGGGCTTCGAACGGACGCCAAGGCATCGGCGGCGCGAGCGGCGCGCTCCGAGCTCGAGCGATCTCGGCCGCAGCCTCGGTCTCCATACGAGACCGCCGCAAGTAAGCCCAAGCAAGCAGGTAGTGGAGCATCGGATGATCTCGGTGCCGCAGGGATTCGTCGATCCACCGATGGGCGTCTTCGAAGAGTCGTGCTTCCAGGTAAAGGCAAGCGACCTCGATCAGGTGCTCGGGGCTCTCGGCCATCGAGGCCAGGAGCGGATTCGGGCCCCGACCTTCCGGCGGCTCCTGCGCAAGCAGGCTCTCCGCGCGCAGTGCAGGGTCGAGAGGGGCCAGAAAGTGGGCATTCAGCAGCGGCGTTTGGTCCTGGCCACCGGCTCGACGTTCGACGGCGGCTTTGAACCACCAGGTCAGAGGGTCGTCGGCTTGATGACTCAGAGCCTCGTCGAGTTCTTGGCTCGCGAGAACCCAATCCTGTCTGTCGACGGCCCAAACGGCGGCGGCAATGAAGGGGAGCCCGGACTTGCCGCCTTGGCGCACGCCGAGAATCAGTTTCTCGGCATCGGGCGGACTCTCTCGAAAGGCTGAGGCCAGCGTGGCCTCCGGTTCGAACGGAGGCGGTGATTCCGACCGAAGCCAATCCGTTGGCAAAGGTTCGGTCTCTTCCTTCGACCATTCCGCGAGCGTTCGACCGGTGGGACCGCGGAGCAACAGGGCATCGGGCACAGATGGCGCATCGAGCCGAGCAACATCGCTTTGCCCGAAGTCGACGGTTGACTCCAGGGTCTGGCCCCCCGCCGTGCGAAGGAACAGAGTGCATTTACCGCTCTCGCCAGCGAGAGCCACCGTGACCGCAGAGCCGTCCAATGCCATCGCGGCCTCGGACGTGAAGGCACGTACGGCCTCAAGTCCGATGGGAGAGAGCCGAATCGTCGACCGCATCGCTCGCCGCGGCGTCAACGGCCCGTCATGGAGACAGAGGGCAACCTCCTCCGATTTCTCGTCGAGCCAGGCCTCTCGACGATCGAAAGCGATTCCGAGCGCTCCACCGTGTGGAGAGGAGAGGATCACCCGTTCCTCGAACGGCGGGGTCTGGCTACGCGAGGCCACTCGCCATCCCTCGAATTGATAGCTCAGCTTAGCCGCGGTGTAGTCGAAGGTCCGGTTCACGCACCTCAGTTCGATCTCGAAGTCAGCGGTATCCCGCGGCAAGGTGATCCGCTGATGCCAACTCATGCCGTACCCCGCGACAATCTCGAACATCCACAGTTCGGCAGCATCGTCTTCCTCGTCCGGAGGGCGGACAGAAAACTCGACCGAGCCCAGCGCGTTGGGTCGATCGCCGCCGAATACGGTCAGCGGCACGCCCTGCGCCGAACGAATGCCTCGAAGACCCGCCGGAGCGAGATCGAGGCGGGCGGGAGCCGGCAGGACCGCCACTCCGGTTCGCTTATCGGCAATCTCCAAGAGCCGGCCGCCCAGGTCCAGCCCGACCATGACGCGGATCTTCGGGTTCTCGAGGATTGCCACCCGCGACTCCACGGTCGTGCGTTCTTTGGTGCCTCGAAGCGGATTCTGAGGGTAACAGGCAGGCGGATTCGCCAGATCGATGGGAATCGCTTCGAGTTTCTCGACGTCGATACGTAGCGTGTCGAGAGTGATTTCGGCGGCCATCGAGTCGTTCGAGATTACCTGTCTGCTACAATGCTGTGGAAAACTTCATGAAGGTGCTCGGAAAGGTAGGCCTCGTTCTGCTGGTCTGGATCTTGATCCCGACCGCTTTCGGTCTCGTGGGTTACTACTATGTCGGCCCCAGCGTGGGCAAGGATGGTTGGCTCGGTAACTTGGCCAAGTCCATCGCTTCTTCGACCGAATCTGCGGCGACCCCCAAGGCCTCTACCGCCGCTAAGAGCAAGGTGGAAGTGCCCGAACCCGAACCGGCGCCGGCCCCCGACACTTCGACCCGATCGCGATCGAAATTCGAGGAACCCGAGATCGAGGTCACCGTCACGAAGGCGAATCCGCGCAAGACGAAACGAACATCCGAGGATGAGCCGGTTCGCCGGAAGAAGGCGACCAAACTCGCTCCAGCACCCGAAAAGGCGGTGCCTGCCGAGGGCGATCCCGCTTCGGCGGCGCCATCCCGTCGGCCGCCGACAGGAGGCGGGAGCGGCGGAGACGACGATGGCGGTAGCGGCGGGGTCACCCGGGGCGACGGCGAGTAGCCTTCGTCAAATGGAGCGACTCCATAAGTTCATCGCGTCCGCCGGCGTCTGCTCGCGCCGCGCGGCAGAAGACTTGATTCGCACGGGGCGAGTCGAGGTCAACGGAGAAATGGTCTCCGAATTGGGTGTAAAGGTCGGTGAAGAAGACGAAGTTCGCGTCGACGGCGAGATCGTCAGGCCCCAGCGGAAGCACTACATCCTGCTCAACAAGCCGAAGGGCGTAGTGACCACTATGCGCGATCCCCAGAATCGCCCTACCATTTTGCGCTACGTACCCGAACTCGGGGTGACCCTCAAGCCTGTCGGGCGCCTCGATATGGATTCCGAGGGGCTTCTCCTTCTCACGAACGACGGTGAACTGGCGGCTCGGCTGACTCACCCCAGGTACGGGGTGGAGAAGGAGTACGTCGCCGTTGTGCGAGGCGAGGTCGGCGACAAGGCCCTCGCTCGACTCCAAAAGGGGGTCTTTGTCGACGGAAGCAAGACCGCTCCGGCCAAGGTCGAGGCAGGCCGCTACGACCCGAAGCGAGGCACTTCTCGACTCACGCTCGTCCTCCACGAAGGCCGAAACCGCCAGGTCCGCCTCATGGGGGAAGCCGTCGGCCATCCCGTCGTGGATCTGCGACGCACCCGAATCGCCTTCCTGCGACTCCGGGATCTGCCACCAGGTGGCTGCAGAGCCCTTTCGAAGACGGAGATCGCCTCCCTGCGTCGGCTCGTCGGGCTAGAAAGCTAAGTTCAAGTGGTCTAGCGAAGCGAGATCGAGGTGAAGTAGACGGTCCCCGAACCGAGGGCCGTCTGCTTCCCCGTCTTCTGGCTGCCGATAAACGCTTGGCTCGTCCAGACCTCGCCCTTCCCGAGCGGACTCAGGTCGCGAGTGCTCACCGATGCCCAAAGGTCGCGGCCGAGTCGAAAGTCCAGGTCGGTGCCGGAAGCGACCTGCTGAAGCTTGCCGCTGGTCCAGTCGTACCGGTTAACGATCCACGCGCCTCCGTTCGTGCTGTTCCCGATAAACGCAACTACCCATACCGATCCGTCCGGCTGTTGCGGGTAGGCGCGTTGGAAGGTGAAGTTGTCGTCGTTGTGCTCTTCCACGATCGGACTGCCTCCGGATCGAGTCTGCGTGAGGCTCCATTCATACGCTGCCTTGGTGCAGTCGATCACGAGTTTGGCGTCGTGCGGCCCACTAAACTCGAACGTCTTGGGCTGCGGCTTCGACGCTGCCAGCGGCTTAAGGGTCGAACCCGAAAGGCTGTACTCCTTGCCGTCGATGCTGTACGCTGCCCCCGGCAAGTCGCGCAGGACCGGTTCTAACGCATAAATCGATGCTCCTGATTTAAGCCGGCTCGGCTTGCCCCCCACCTTCGTCGTCCAAAGTTCTCTCTTGGCGCCCCGAGCCACCACCCAGGCCAGGCTGTTCGCGCTGGTCCAGCGAACCGCCGCGCACTCCACGGTTCCCGCCGTGATCGCTCGTCGATTCTTGCCCTCCAAGTCGCAGAGATACACCTGCGCGACGCTCGTCCGCCTATCGCCGGCTGGGTAGTAATAACGCGCGGTGTAGGCAATGCGAAGATCGGGGGCAGCCAAAGCAACTGCGAAAAGGGCAGCGATCATGCGGCGAATTCTACCGAGCTACCAAGCACCATTAGTTCGAGAGGTAGATCACCGCGCCGATGATTCCCGCGATCGGGACGATGACCGCGAGAATTGTGCCGATTGTAGCCAAGGTGCTCGCCTCCCGATACTCCCGGTAGTCGATGCTCGCGCCCATCGCCTTCAACAGCCCGATACGCTTGTTCACCGAGGGGAAGAATGTCGAAGCCATGGTCATCGCCTCGCCGAACTTCGTGTCGCTCGTGACCCGGTCAGGGCCGGCAACCGCGGCGAGCTCCAGCCAAGGATCGTCGCCAATGGGCGCCCAACCCGATGAGAACTCGATCAGCGCTTGCCCCAACCCGGTCGGGTTCCGCGTGAGCTGAACCGCGGTCGCGTCGGCTCGATACCGCCGGGTCTTCCACGTTGCCGAAAGAAGCGGGCCGATGACGAACAGCTTCGTAAGGCTGAAAATGAGGTAGGAGGCGACCCGGGCGATCAGCACCGGCAGTACCACGAAGGCGGCGAGGCTCTTGAGCCAGACCTGGGTTTCCGAGCCCGAAAAGAAGTGCTCCATCTCGCCCAGGAGTTCTGGCGACGTGCTGGCCAAGAGCCCTCGCTCCGTCTCCAGCACCTCGGCCGCGGCGCGTTTGGAAGGAAGAGTAAACGCCAGCTTGACGAATCGCCAAAGAGTCTGCCGCTGGCTCTTGATGAAGGGAATGTCGAGGCAAGCGGTGAGCAGCCCCAGGGAAAAGAGGATCGACTGTATCGCCCGCAATACGGCCAGGTCGCCATTGGCGACGCCGGCGATCGCGCCGGCTAGTGCTCCCTGGGTGGTCTCCCTGTTCATTTGGGACAGCAGCGAGCGTGAAACCAGGACCGCGTAATCTCCCGATCGGCCGCCGATGACCGACACATTCGGAGACTGCGTGTCGACGAGCAGAACGGCCGGAACCCGCGTGCCCGAGGCGATCGCCATTTCTTCGACGACGTTCACGAGGCGACGCTGAACGAAATCGGAAAGATCGGCCTCTACGGCTCCATGGGCCAACGCCAAGTCGCGTGCGCTGGGACCGCGCAAGCCCGCTTTGAGAGCGAGGGACGCAAGGAAGAAGGCGGCAAAGCCCGGCAGGACGAGGACGGCGAAGAAGCCCGCCAACTGCGGAAGGCTCGCCTGACCCCTGGACACGATGTCCAAAGTGTGCTGATACCAATGCTCGAACGGATCGAAGAACGGCACCGGCACGAACTTCTGCAAGAACCCTCCGAACAGGAAGAACACGATCAGCAGCAGCGGCGTAACGGCAACGCTCATCGCCAGGCAGCACACCACGAAGACGAATCCACAGGAGAGCACCGCGCCCACGGACCTTCGGTGCTGTTTGGTCTGCTCCGCGGCAAAGGTCGTTCTCTCGATCATGGGGTGGCTCGCCATAGAGATCAGTTTAGGGCCTCGCAGCGCGGGCCCCGACCCAAACGGGCCGAAGGTCGCATCCAATCTCGCAGGTACTCTCGGGCCCCAACCATGCCCCAGATCGACCTCCGCCAACTGATCGAAACGTTCGTCGCTGATCGAGGCGCCCTCGACCGACTCTACTCGATCGAAGCGTCTCCCTCGCGGCGGGAACGGCTCGATCGCTTGTTCGCCGATTGGCAGGGCGTCCTCGCTGACATCTCCTTCGAGAGCCTCGACTACGACGACCAAGTCGATCTAATACTCCTTGAGGAGCACCTCGCCCGCGAACGGAGACGTCTCGACATCGAAGCGGAGTGGCATCGCGAAGCGTTGCGCTTGCTCCCCTTCGCAGAAGCGATCATCGGACTCGAGGAAACTCGACGTCGGTTCGAGCCCTCCTTGCCGGCTCAAGCTGCCGATGCCCTGGACACCATCTCTCGCGTGGCGAACTCAGAGCGAGAGCGGATCGAGATCGGCGCGATCGTCGCTGAGCCGCACGTCGGGCACCGAGCCGCGCAGATTCTGGAATCGTTGCGAGATGCGCTGAAGCGATGGCACTCTTTCTACGACGAGTTCGACCCGCTCTTCACCTGGTGGTGCGACACCCCCTATTCCGCCGCTGATCAGGCGCTCGACGAGTACTCGAAGGTCCTGAAGCGCCACGTCGTCGGCATCGATCCGGAAGATCGCGACGCCGTGATCGGAAGCCCGATCGGGCGCGAGGCCCTGCTTGCCGAACTCGCCTTCGAGCGAATCCCTTACTCCCCTGAAGAACTGATCACGATCGCCGAACGCGAATTCGCCTGGTGCGACCGGGAGATGGTCCGAGCTGCCGGTGAGCTGGGGTACGGCGACGATTCAGGTTCCGCCCTCAAACACGTGAAAGACCTCCATGAGGACCCCGGCGGCCAGCCCGAACTCGTCCGTCGACTCGCCGTGGAGGCCGTCGAGTTCCTGCGCGCCCACGACCTCGTGACCGTGCCCCCCCTTTGCGAGGAGACTTGGCGGATGGAGATGATGCCGCCCGAGCGCCAGAAGGTCGCCCCCTTCTTCCTCGGCGGCGAGACGATCATGGTCAGCTTCCCTACCACCGGGATGACCCACGCCGAGAAACGCATGAGCCTTCGCGGCAACAATCGCTACTTCTCTCGAGCAACCGTCCAGCACGAACTGATCCCCGGCCACCACCTCCAGCAGTTCATGCTGGCCCGTCATAAGCCACACCGCGCCCTTTTCGGCACTCCCTTCTGGATCGAGGGCTGGGCCCTGCATTGGGAGATGCTGCTCTGGGACCTCGGATTCCCTCGAAGCCCCGAAGAGCGCATCGGCATGCTGTTCTGGCGCCGGCACCGCTGCGGCCGCATCGTCTTCTCGCTCCGTTTCCACTTGGGAGAGATGAGCGCCGACGAGTGCGTCGACTACTTGGTCGAGCGGGTCGGCCACGAGCGCGCCAACGCCGCAGGCGAGGTCCGCCGCTCCTTTGGTGGAGACTATCCGCCCCTCTACCAGTTGGCGTATATGATCGGCGGGCTCCAGATGCGCGCGCTTCATCGCGAACTTGTCGGCTCGGCCCGTATGACCAACCGCGACTTCCACGACGCCATCCTAGAGGAAAACCAAATGCCGATCGAGGTACTGCGGCACCTCCTGACGCGCACCCCGCTTACCCGCCCCCTGCCCTGCACTTGGCGGTTCGCCGACTAAGCTAGTCGCTGCAGGCACGCGTCTCGGTACGGATCGCGATGAGTTCCTTCATCACCGATGCGATCTCGTTCGTCGCCCCTTGGCCAAAGGCATCGTGCAGCCGCAGATAGATCGCATAGAGCCTTCGGTAGGTGCTCGCGGCGGCGGGCCGCGGTCGATACGTGTGGCTGGGTGGCGGCACCATCGCAGCCTGGGCTTCCTGGACCGAGGCGTAGACGCCTCCCACCACCGACCCGAAGATCGCTGCACCCAAGGCGCAAGTATGGGGGGAGCCGGCAACCGCGATCGGGCGATCGAAGACGTCGGCGTAGATCTGCATCGTAAGCGGACTCTTCTCCGCGATGCCGCCACAGCACACGACCTGCTCGATCTCTACCTCGTACTCCTCGAGGCGGCGCATGATGGATAGGGCCCCGAACGCCGTGGCCTCGATGAGCGCCCGGTACACCTCTCCGGCGGTCGTATGGAGCGACTGCCCGACAAGCAGGCCGCTGAGATTGGGATCAGCGAGCACACAGCGGTTGCCGTTGTTCCAATCGAGCGCGAGCAGGCCGCTTTGGCCGGACTGTAAGCGCTCGGCTTCCCCGCTAAGGTCCTCATGCGAGCGACCGGTGAGGCGAACCCACCAGTCGAAGAGGTCGCCCACAGCACTCTGCCCTGCCTCGATGCCGATGAGGCTGGGAATCACCGACCCCGGCACGACGCCGCTCACGCCGGGGATGTCGCGGTCCGCGCCCGGGGTCGCCAAAATGTCGCAGGCGCTTGTGCCCATGATCTTAACGAGCACTCCGGGCCGCACCCCGCTGCCCACCGCCCCGAGATGGGCGTCGATCGCCCCGACTGCGACGGGGATCCCCGTTGGCAGGCCGCATTCGCCGGCCGGTCCGGGCATGAGAAGTCCTGCGATCCGATCGGCGGGCAACGCCTCCTCGTAGAGACGACCGCGGAGGGTCGCCAGCCGGGGGTCCAGCGCCGCGAGGAAGTCTGCGCTCGGCAAACCGCCCCAGCCGTCGCCGTACATCGCCTTGTGCCCTGCCGCGCAGATGCCGCGGACCGGGCTCGCCAGCGTCCCTGTTGCCCAGGCCGGCACGAAGTCCGCGCACTCGATCCATGAATGCGCCGCCTCGAAGACCTCCGGCGCAACCCGCGCGCAGCGAAGAATCTTCGCCCAGAACCACTCGCTCGAATACGCCCCTCCGCACTTGGCCAGGTAGGGCCGGCCCTGTCGCCGGGCGAGGTCGGTGATCTCCCCCGCCTCTGCATGCGCGGTGTGGTCCTTCCAGAGCCACGCCAAGGCGTTGGTGTTCTCCGCGAATCGGGGGTCGAGGGCCAGCGGCAACCCGTTTGCATCGACCGGCAAAGGGGTCGAGGCGGTCGTGTCTATGCCGATCCCAACGACCGCCCCGGGATCGATCCTAGAATCGGAAACCGCGCCTCGGACCGCAGCGGCAAACCCCTCGGAGTACTCGCGTGGGTCCTGACGCGCGAGGTTCGGGTCGCGAGCATCGAGGATCACACCATTCTCGCCGTAACGGTAGCCGTAGACCCACTGCCCGACCGCCAAGCCATCGGCGCAATCCACGACCACCGCACGCACTGAATTCGTGCCGAAATCGACTCCGATCGCGAACCTGCCCACATCCGTAGGTTATCCCATTCACCTGCGGCCCTTACAGCGCTCGGTCCCGCGGTATGATTTGCCCAAAGGAGAAGAACGATGGCACTGCAACTCGGCGATATCGCCCCAGATTTCACCCAAGAGTCGACGGAAGGATCGATTCACTTTCACGAGTTCATCGATGGAAACTGGACGATCCTGTTTTCGCACCCGAAGGACTTCACACCGATTTGCACGACGGAACTGGGCCAGGTTGCCCGGCTGAAGGCGGAGTTCGATCGTCGGGGGGTCAAGGTTATCGGCCTCAGCGTCGACCCGCTCGCCGATCACGAAAAGTGGGTGGGCGATATCGAGGAGACGCAGGGTGTCAAGCTGAACTTTCCGCTGATCGCCGATGCCGACCGGTCCGTCTCCAACCTCTACGGCATGATTCATCCCAACGCCGACGACACCTTCACCGTACGCTCGGTCTTCGTCATCGACCCGAACAAGAAGGTCCGGCTGACGATCACCTACCCCGCGCCGACGGGCCGAAACTTCGACGAAATTCTTCGCGTCGTGGACGCCCTCCAGCTTACGGACAAGCACAAAGTCGGCACTCCGGCCAACTGGAAGAATGGGCAAGACGTGATTATCCTGCCTTCCGTCACGAACGAGGAAGCCCGAGAGCGATTCCCGGAGGGGTGGAGGGAGCTCAAGCCCTACCTCCGCGTGACCGCCCAGCCTAAGTCCTAGGTATCGGTTCGGAGGTCGCCTGCTCATCGGGAATCGAGCGGATCAACTCGGGCGGCAGGTGACCCGCGATCATGGTCGCATCCGCGATGTCGTCCGGCCAGTACGCCTCTAGGCATCCCGGGGAGCCAGGGATATCGACGAGGTAATAGCCCGCAGGAACGAGCGCGCGCACACCAGCGAGAGTCGCGGCCGAACCGACCACGACGGGTGGCGTCCCCGGGGTCCTGAGGATGAATCCATCTCCCTGCCGATGCGCCTCGTAGAACGGACGAAACTCCATACTCCCTCGAGATTACATCCGGGCCGGAGATGCACGCAGGGGGTCCGTTAGACCCACTCTCCACCTCGCATGAGTGGGATGGTCGACCCGCCGCGAGCAATCCCGTCGACGTCTACCTGTGCCGATCCGATCATCCAGTCCACGTGCACCAGGCTGGAGTTCGCTCCCCGATCGAGTCGGGCTGCTTCGTTCATCGCCTCACTCCCCGCCAAGTTCTCGGCATACGATTCGCCCAGAGCGATGTGCGAGGCGGCGTTTTCGTCGAACAGCGAGTCGAAGAAGAGAAGGCCCGTCCGGGCAACCGCGCTCGAGGCGGGGACCAGGGCGACTTCGCCGAGTCGTCTGGCCCCGTCGTCGGTGGAGATCAGTTCCCGAAGGACATCTTCGCCGACGGCGGCGTGGGCATCGACGACTTCGCCGTTCTTGAACACGACCTCGATCCCATCGACCAGTTGCCCGCGGAGGCTCAGCGGCTTGGTACTCACGACGCGGCCTTCCACGCGCGAGCGGTGTGGCATGGTGAACACCTCTTCCGTCGGAATGTTCCCCGAACATCGGATGCCGTTCCTGGCAAGAGCCCGCCCTCCCGCCCAAAGGTGATCCTCGACGAGGCCGACGCGAAGGTCCGTCCCCGGCCCCCGGAAGTGTAAGGCGTCCAGCCTCAGGTCGTCGAGCCACCTGACGCGGCCCTCGAGGGTCTCGCTGTGGGAACGCCATGCTGCGAGTGGATCGCTCTCGAAAACTCTCGAGACCGAAAACACCGCATCCCAAAGCCGGGCCAGACCCTCATCCTGCGGTAGTCCGGGGAACACTTTGCGCGCCCACGCGGCCGTTGGGACGGCGATGAGGCACCAGTTGATCTCCATGTCCGCAACGAGCTTCATGACCTCTCTCGCCGCCTTGGCATGAGCTCGCGCCGAGGCCGCGACGCGTTCGGCGGGAAAGCCAGCCAACAGTTCAGGATCGCCCCCTGCCAAGCCGAGTCGAGCCGCGCCCTCGCGATGCGCGCGGGCTACTCCGTCGAGGAGCCAGGCGGGGGCGTAGCCGATCGCCGCTTCGCTCCCCTCGCGCATACGAATCCGCGCGAGGTCGGGATCACGCATGAAGACCTCCACGTGCCGCGCCCCGATCCGGTACGCCTCCTCGGCGAGGAAGTGGACGAACTCCAATTGTTCCGGCTCGGCCCACACGAGCAACTCCTGACCCTCCACGAGCGCCAGGCCCTCGCCGACCGTGAGGCGTGCATAGAGTCTCAGATTCTCTGGGAAGGAGCGCATGGGGCTAGAAGAACATGGTGGAGATTAGTGGACGCACTTAGAACCGGATAAGTGCTTGACCTTGCAGACACGCTTCCCTTGGCGGATGGAATCCATAATCAGTATCATGATCGTCGCAACGCTCCTCTTGCTGCAGGCTTCCGGCTCCGTTCAAGTATCTCCTGTCAGCTACACAATGGCGCGAGAGCCCCAAGTTGCGATCGATGTGGGCGAGCAAGTCTACATTGCTTACGGGATGGGAAACGCTGTTTATGTTTCGGTGTCCAGTGATAGAGGCGCGAGCTACGGCGACCCGATCAAGGTCGCTGAGCAGGGCAAGCTCTCTCTGGGAATGCGACGTGGGCCCCGGATTTGTGTCCGCAAGGGTGTGTTGACGATCACTGCTGTCTATGGAAGTCAGGGCAATGGGCGAGACGGCGATATCGTTGCGTTCCGATCTGCAGACAAAGGCAAGACTTGGAGTGGTCCCGTCCGTGTGAACGACGTCGAGGGATCAGGACGCGAAGGGCTCCACGCGATGGCAGTCGCCCCAGATGGCACGCTCGCCTGTGCCTGGCTCGATTTGCGAGATCAGGGCACAAAGCTGTTCACTTCGACTTCAAAAGATGGCGGCGGGAGGTGGTCAGACAATCGGCTCGTTTACACGTCGCCAGGCGGAACCATCTGCGAATGCTGCCACCCGTCACTCGCGTTCGATGCAAAAGGCAGGTTGCACGTCATGTTTCGCAATTCAATCGAAGGCGCTCGGGACATGTACACCACCTCGTCGGGCGACCTGCGAACATTTAGCCCTGCGACCAAGCTTGGACTTGGGACTTGGATGATCAACGCATGCCCGATGGATGGAGGGATGCTTGCGGTCAGCCAAACGGGTTCCGTCGAGACCATTTGGCGTCGGGAAGGCACGGTCTTTCAATCAAGACTATCGGGAGAAGAGCGCATTGGCGAAGGCCGAAATCCCTGGATCGCGCATGGCGCAGCGGGCACTTACCTTGCTTGGCAAAGCGGAAAGGATGTCATCTTCGTAGCACCGGGATCGAATCCTAACCGGGTGTCCGAGCAAGGAAACGACCCCGTGATTGCGGCCTCGCCAGATGGCAAGCTGGTGATTGGAGCATGGAATCAGAATGGAATTCGAGCGATCAGGCTCTAGTGCCTCATTTTTGCGTGCTTGAGCAATGCCGCCCGCTCCTGCTTTTGCATGGCAATCATTTTCTTCGCCATCGCCCTTAACTCGGCGCTCTTGCCGTACTTGACCTCGATTTCAGCCATCTCGATCGCGCCCTGGTGATGTTCGGCCATCATGACGGCAAAGTCTTTGTCGGTGTCGCCAGTCATTTTCATCTTCGCCATGTTCTTGCTCATCTTGGACATCGCCGTGTGCATCAGGTGGGAAGGCGTCGACTTGGCGGGAGCCTTCACCACGTGACCCGTCTTCTGGTCGTGGTGCTGGGCGAGGGCCGGACTGAGAAAAGTGCCGCCGACGACTGCTCCGGCGGCGAGTAGGGCGAGTGAAGTGAATTTGTTCATAAGTGAGTCTCTAAGAAGTAATACGCCTACCGCTTTCTCCCAAGCCCATCTCCGCAACGAGCGGCTGGATCACAAGTTGGCGCTCCGCAGCCTCAGCGCATTGGCGATCACCGAAACTGAACTCAAGCTCATGGCCAGAGCCGCGATCATTGGACTCAGGAGAAGACCGGTGAAGGGGTACAGCACGCCAGCGGCGATCGGCACCCCAGCCATGTTGTAGATAAAAGCAAAGAAGAGGTTCTGGCGGATGTTGCTCATCGTTGCGCGGCTCAGCCGTCTGGCTCGCACCAGCCCCGTCAGATCTCCTTTGAGGAGCGTGATTCCCGCGCTCTCCATAGCGACGTCTGTCCCAGTTCCCATCGCGATCCCAACCTGCGCTTGCGCCAAGGCAGGCGCATCGTTTATCCCGTCACCTGCCATCGCAACGAAGCGTCCTTCTGATTGCAACCGCTTGATGATGTCGATCTTGCCTTCGGGCAACACATCGGCGTGAACCACGTCGATGCCCAGTTTCGAGGCGACCGACTGGGCTGTAGTCTTGCTGTCGCCTGTGACCATAACGACCTGAATCTTCTCCTCATGAAGCGATTTGAGCGCGTCCGATGCTGACGTCTTGATCGGGTCGGCGACGCCGATCAGACCGACGATGGTCCTCCCAACAGCTACGAACATGACGGTCTGGCCCTCGGATCGCATGGCCTCTGCCTTTGCCGCCGCATCTCCAACCTCTGCCCCAACAGTCTCCATCAGTGCGAGATTCCCAAGGGCGACGTCGTGTAAGCCCGATTTGCCTCGCACACCTTTGCCGGTTACGGACATGAAGTCTGTCACGGCGCTTGGCTCGATGTCGCGTTCCTTGAGCCTAGCAAGGATTGCGGCCGCCAGCGGATGTTCGCTACCTTGCTCTAGACCGCCCGCGATCTGGAGAAGTTGTTCCTCGGACGTATCGCCGAAAGTCTGGACCGCGACGAGTTTGGGCTTACCCTCGGTGAGTGTGCCCGTCTTGTCCACCACCAGCGTATCCACTTTCTCGAACGCTTCCAGAGACTCCGCACTCTTGATGAGAACACCGGCCTGTGCACCGCGCCCGGTTCCGACCATGATCGACATCGGAGTCGCTAAACCCAGTGCGCAAGGGCAGGCGATGATCAACACCGCGACCGCATTGATGACCGCATACGCCATTGCAGGCGCTGGCCCGAACATGGCCCAAACGACAAAGGAAATGATCGCGACCAACACCACAATCGGCACGAATATGCCAGAAACCGTGTCGGCCAACTTTTGAATGGGAGCCCGCGAGCGCTGTGCCTCGCTCACCATTTTCACGATCTGGGCAAGCAGGGTTTCACTTCCCACGCGCTCAGCCCGCATTAGGAAGCTCCCCGTTCCGTTAACCGTCGCCCCCGTCACTCTGTCGCCTTCGGCCTTCTGAACGGGCATAGGCTCGCCGGTGATCATGGACTCATTTACCGAGCTTCGGCCGTCGATCACGATGCCATCCACAGGAATCTTCTCCCCAGGGCGCACACGTAACGAATCACCCATATGGACATGTTCCAGCGGGATGTCCTCTTCCTTTCCGTCTCGAACCAGCCGAGCCTGCTTGGGTGAAAGGTCGAGTAGAGCCCGAATGGCGCTGCTCGTCGCGCTCCGTGCTCGAAGTTCTAGGACCTGACCCAGCAAGACGAGCGTCGTGATAACGGCTGCTGCCTCGAAATACAGGTCCACACCACCCATCTTGTTGCGGAACGAAGGCGGAAACACGTGGGGGGCGATGACGCCGACCACGCTGTACAGCCAAGCCACTCCGGTCCCCAGCGCGATCAACGTGAACATGTTGGGGCTGCGATGGACAACCGAAGCCCAACCGCGCTGGAAGAATGGCCACCCTCCCCAAAGCACCACCGGCGTAGCGAGCGCAAACTGTGCCCAGCCCAGAACTCCATGCGGTATCCAGTTCGCGATGTCGAATCCGAACAGATGGGGCATCACTGCCAATAGAAGCGGTATCGAGAGGACGGTCGAAACCCAGAACCGGCGGGTCATGTCCACAAGCTCGGGATTCTCGTCGTCGGGGCTCACCTCCATCGGTTCAAGCGCCATCCCGCAGATGGGGCAACTGCCCGGTTTGTCCTGCACGATCTGCGGATGCATCGGACAAGTCCATTGCGTCTTCTTGACCGTCGCGGCCGGATGGAGCGGCTCCAACGCCATGCCGCACTTCGGGCAACTGCCCGGACCCTTCTGCACGATCTCGGGATGCATGGGGCAGGTGTACTCAAGCCGCACATCTTGAGGCTCTGCTGCCTCGATTGGCTCAGGGGCCAGATGTTTCTCGGGGTTCGACTTGAATCGCTCCAGACAACTCTTGCCGCAGAAATAGTAAGTTGTGCCCGCGTGTTCAAACGACCCCGCCGCATCGGCGGGGTCAACCATCATCCCGCAAACGGGGTCAAGTGCCATGCTCTATTCTACGCTGGCAGGAACTTGTGCTATCATATCCTCGTATCCTGGTATGAAGCCATGAACGATGTCGTCCTGTTTGGCAAAGCTCTCGCCGATCCCACTCGTGTGCGAATCCTTGCGGCACTGCTCAAGAACGGGCTTTGCGTCTGTGAGCTTGCCGATGCCCTGGAGATGAGTCAATCAACGCTCTCCAACCATTTGCAAACCCTCCGTCAGGCGGGAGTCCTCTCCACCACACAGAGGCACAAGTGGATCAACTACAGCATCGAGCCGAGCGCAAAGCCCGCACTTGAAGCCGTTTTGAACCACTACGCGGAAGCGCTCAAAGCGGACCAACGCGGCCAGCGCGACGCGGAAAGGATCAGAAGGAGGCTCGCCATCAGAGTAGACGGCTATTGCGTTCTCGGCCCAAACCAACTCGATCAAGGAGAAAAACATGAACTGTAACTGTAATTGCGACTGCTGCGCCTCTGGGCAATGCCCCGGCTCGACCTGCACCTGTGGATGTCCATGCGGAAAATAGCTGTTCTGTTCGCCGCTCTGCCCGTCCTGGCATATTGTCAGACGAGCGTCCCAACGTGAACTGGGTGACCCGGCGAAGGCCAGCTTCTCGGTTCGGGAAGCCTCAACAAGAGATGGGTAATCGCCTATCGATTCGCCGACACGCCTCAACTGCGACCACGGCACCGATTGACGATCGACTACAACGCTACGCCCAACTTCCAGATCGGAACGGAGTACAACTTCGCCGTCCAAGAACTAGGGTTGAGGGCGACGTGGGTCGTTCAGAGCGAGAACGAGAAGAGACCGATGATCTTCTTCAACACAAGTTCGGACCGCATCGGGACGCCCGAGGGCTATCAACTCGCCAGCGCCAACTTCGGCAAGACGATTCCCGGTACCCAGCTATCGCCATATCTCTCGATCACCTACTCGGGCTTCGAGAAAAAGCTCGTCTATCCGTTCGGCGCGAGTTACCGTTTCTCACCCGAGTGGACTGCCATCGCCATGAACGACGGCAGGAAATCGCACCTGCTCGTCACCTATTCGCAATCCAACTATTTCATTCAAGCCGGGTGGATCTGGTTCAAGCATCCAGCGATCACCATCGGCTGGGGATTCTAATCACGTGAAAACAATCGCTACTCTACTCCTGGCCTTTGCATCGCTTGTCTCGATGGGCCAAGACACGCCGACCGACATCGCCAAGAAAGACCTTCCCAAAGAGGCCAAGTGCCTCCTCTGCCCCAACGATGGCCCCGAAAAACCAGCCGGGGGTCTGATGTACAAAGGCAACGCGTACTACTTCTGCAACACGAAGGAAATCGCCGCGTTCAAGAAGGACCCGGATGCATACGTACCGCCTGTATTGCCCCGGCCCGTGCCTGAATTCGCTCTAGTCGACACCACAGGCAAGACCTGGGATGCCGAATCGATGAAAGGCAAGCTCGTGCTCGTGGATTTCTGGGCCACCTGGTGCGCCCCCTGCAAAGCCATGATGCCCATGCTGGACAAGCTCCACGCCCGCTACAAGGAGAAGGGTTTCGAGATTCTCAGCGTCAGCATCGACGAAAAGCAGCCCAACCTTGACAAGTTCCTCAAAGGCCACAAGTTCCCCAACCCCGTCCTCCACGACGATCAGAGAACCTGGCAGAAATGGGGCGTCAAGAACATTCCCGCCATGTTCTTAGTAAGGGACGGCCAGATCATCGCGCAATGGACGGGAAAGCAGACTGAAAAGACCCTCGAAGCTGGCATCTCTGCCAACTTGCCCAAGTAGCTTCCTAACTGCTTGGTACGAATAGCGCGGATGCGAAAGACGACTTCCCTCGAATCTAAGATGGAGATGGGCACAAAAAGTGCCCACCCCGTTGACTAAAAACTAACCGAGTAGCCGATGGCAAAGCGGACTGGGCTTCGCTCTGCCCCCTTCGTCGAGAAGATGTCGGAGGTAATCCCGATGTCGAACACGGTTCGGGGACTAACTTGACGACGCAATCCGAGGCCGACCGACCCTACGAAGCCATCACCTTCATTCTTGCTTTGCTGGATGGCGAAATCGGCTACCAGGGTCTGATCGAAACGGCGCGGGTAGCCCAATGGCTTGGAATAGCCCAGAACTGCGCCTACGGTGTGACGACGCTCGCCCGGGCCCGGGTTGGTGTTCATGTTCAGATCGAGATTGAGGTGAACCTTGTCGTACTGACCCAGCGCTTTCGTCGCGATTCCACGGAACCGAAGATCGAGCCCCTTCGCGCCGCGCCCGGTCGGAAGGCCGACGTCCACTCGGTAAGCAAGTGCGGGCGAGTTGTCGATCTCGCGGCGAAGTCCGTTGAAGTAGCCGATTTCGACGTTTCCGATATCGCCCCTTCGCTCAGAGCTTGAATACGTGGGCTCGAATGCGACGGAAATGTCTTGGTTCTTGGCCAAGCCGTATTTGAACTCGGTCTTGTTTCCGTAGGTGGGTCCGCGCCGCCGAAACGTATCCAGCGACAAGCCAAACTCGAATGCGCGCTCGCGAAAGGCGATGGAGTAAGCGTCGTCGAAGCGGAGCGGGCGTCCTGCTTCAATGTTGTTGTGGTCGCTGGCGAACGCGAGCGAACTGAGAAGGAGCCCTGAGATGAGCAGAAGTCGTCTCATCGACCTCCTCCTTTCGCGGGCGGAGGTCCGGGCTTGTAAGGGTTGGGCTTGTCGATCTTGCGATATGTATCGGGGGTGCCGTGATTGAGTGCAGCCCATTCCGCGAGGTTCAGCGGTTTCGTATCCTTGTACTCCGGGTTTTCCGAAACATACTTCTCAAGCGCGGCAAGCGTAGTGAACGCGCGAGACCAGCCAGAGCATTCGGGATGCTCGCCGTACTTCTCCAAGAACACGATGCCGTCGATGTTCGAGGTCCAATTGCCCTCTTCATCGGAGATGAGCACGAGCAAACGGTTCGGGTCGTTGGTTGCGGCTCGAATGATGGCGCGGCCCGGCGTCTCCCCCGCCATGTCTCGGGCGCACATGAGGCATCGCACCATCATCGTCCATCCTTCGGCGGAAACGGTCGCGCCCCAAGGGTTGCCTTCGGGCATCGGAATCGAGCAGTGGGAACATGCGCTCATGTCCATCCAGCCCATTCCCGACATCCACATGATGTCGTCCTCGCTGCCCTTCATCCAGCCCATTCCTGGCATGCTCGGCGGGTGGCGATGGTCGTGGAGTGAGTTCTCTTTGCCTTCGCTTTCACCCGGCGTTTCGCTGATATGAGTGGTGGCGAGGACGCGGTAGATCGCGATCTTTACCTGCTCCTGCTTCTGAGCTTCGGTGAGTTGCGGCTGGGCAAGGATATCGTTCACGTTGTCGTGAAGCATGTGGAGGTTATCGAAAGCGTTCGCGATCTGGGGAAATCGCTTTGCGAATCGAGGGCTCATTTCGGCCGTCATCGGCATGAAATCGCGGTCCGTCTTGTACAGTTCAGTCTCGTGATATCTCGCGCCAAGCACTTCGTATTGAGGAGCCTGATCCTTGACCGGAACGCGGTAGAGCATGTCGTAGTTCACGGTCTGCAACCAGTGATAGCCCCAGAAGAGGCCGTTCACCTTTGGGTAGTCGGTGCGGAACTTCATCGAATACGAAAAGCTGTCGAGGTAATCCATGTTCATGGGCAACCCCGTGATCGCGTACGGCTGAGCTTCGTAGAACGCCCAGAGCCGCTCGATCTCCTTCTCCTTCTGCTCGTCGGTCCACCCTGGATGGGCGAAAACGTCGATCGTTTGGAAGTGGAGCGTATGCGCCCAGTCGAAAACCTTCTCCAGATAGCCGTACTTGCGCAGGAAAGTTGGCGAGATCGCGCCTTCGTCCACCGGCATAGCTGGCTGGTTCTTCAGTACCCAGTTGATCGTGTCGAAGGTCTTCGTTTCGAGCGTAGAAGCCTCACCTCGCACGAGAGCCTCATAGGCCATGGCGTGACCAACTCCTGTTGCGTACATGTCCTTCGCGAACTTGGGAATTCGATTGATCGCCCAGTTGTAGGGCGCTGCTTTGTAGAAGAGGTGGTCTGCGCCGGGTGCAGCAAGCCATGCGGGCATGTCTCTCGGCATGGCTGGAAGCTCAGTCTGCTTTTTCATTCCGGCCATTTGATGACCGGAATGATCTTGCGCCAAGCCGAGCGAGGCTATGGCTGTGATGCCAAGTAGGGTGATGGCTTTCATAGTTTTCACTTGGCTGGCTTGGTTACCGCTTCTGCGAACTCGGCAAACGTAAGCGCCTTTGCGCCTTCGACTTTATGCTTCGCAACATAGGCATCAAAGGCGGCCTTGCTCGAAAACGCTCGGGACAACGCGGCGCAATCGGCGTGCTTCTTGAAGGTGTTGAGGAAGACCGCGCCTTCGGGAGCGGCCCACTTGCCGCCCGTGCGCTTGAGGACGACCGGCTCGCCTACCTTCTCGCTCGGAGCGTAAACGACGAGATCGCCCTTGTATCGGCCCTGGTCCTTGATGACGCAGTACATGCACCGATACTCGATGCGCTTGTTGCCCGTTTTCAGAACGACTTCGTTGTCCTGTTCTTTGGTGTTTTGGACCAGCTTCATCTTGCAGTAAGGGCAGTCGCCTTCGTGCGCCGAAGCGATCGGAGCGAGGCCGAGTGTGCCGATGACGGCGAACAGGGCGAGGGACTTCGAGATTGTGTTGATGATGTTCATAGTTCTGTTTCCTTGAGGATTCACTTGACGACGACCTTGCCGTCGTACATGTCCATGCCGCAGGTGAACGGGATCTCACCGGCCTTGTCGGGCGTAAAGGTGAAAGTCACGGACTTGCCGGATTCGACCTCCTTCGATTGGTTGAGGGATTTGAAGACAACCGTGCCTCCGCAGCCAAGCTCTTGGCCGCCCTTGAATGTCAGTGCCACGGGCTTGCCACGCTGGACCGTGATGAGGTTCGGTGTGTACTTGCCTCCATCGATCGTGATGGTTGCGCGTTGGACGCCTTCGGTTGTTGATGCCGCAACTGGTTCGGACTTGCAACCGGCCGCGACAGCGGTGGCGAAGGCTGCAAGCAGAAAGGCTTGAGGGGCTCTCATGATTGCACCTTGCCTTTGCAAGCTTTCCCGGAGCCGCAACCACAGTCTGGCTTGCTGTCCGGATGGCCTACGCCTAGGCGGCGAAGAACCAACCAGGCGTAAACGCCGACGCCGGCCGCGATGAGTGCGATTGATCCGAGGGTCTGCATCACTTCACCTCGATAGCGAAGCCGAGCGTTCGAACCGCGCCGCGCCAATCGAACTGGGCATAGACCTTGTAGAGTCCAGGCTTGGGGAATCGACCCGTGAAGTGGATCATGCCTTGCTTCACCTGAGCTTCACTCTCCTCGTCTTCGGCAGGGTGGCTGTGCACGACCGTCTGACCGTCCTGGTGGAAAATCATCATGTGGCCTGCTGCGCCAAGCCACTTGACGGTATCCCCAGCAGCCTGGCCGGTCTTCTCGTCGGTGAGCTTAACCATCAAGGTGGTCTTGCGACCGACCTGGATGTCGCGAGCCATAAGCTCGCCCTTAAGGCCCCCGTCGGCTGCAGTGGTCGTGAGATTTAGTTTGGTATCCCACGTCGGCTTGTCGCCGTGAACGCTGACCTTCGCAATGAGCACCCGCGATCCTTTCCCGCTCGGAGCCACATCGCCGTAAACCCAGTAATCCCCTCCAGCGGGAAACGTGATCGGAATCGACCACGTGCCGTCCTTTGCCATTTCAGGGTGTTCGTGAAGGAACCAGTTAAGGTCCTTGCTGGCAAGTAGCAGGTGGAACTGCTTCTCATGAGCGACGTCGAATGCGCTCTGAACCTTTCCGGTCTTCGTGTCGACGACCTGCAACTTTAGGTTGCTCGGTTGGCCAGCCATTGCATGAACGGGCCAATCGACAACTTTGAGTTGAAATGGCTGTGGCTTGGCGACGTTTGCTGGGCGCTCGTCTTTCACGTCCACTAGAAACGCGATGTCATGCTTGCCTTGGCCCGGAATGTTCAGCGTCAGGGCGATCTTGTAGTCTCCGCCGTGGGGAAAGAACAACACGACGCCGTAGTCGCCGGGTACTCCTTCACGGTGCACTTCGGGCTTGGCTTCGGGCATCCCCGCCATGCTCGGCATCGTCATGACGGCGCTCGCTTCGATCGCCCCAACTCCCTTGAACCCTTCTTCCACCGGGTCCTTGGCGGTCGTGTCGACAACGCGGAACTCAACGTCGACTTCTTCCTGAGCGTACAGACCTTCCTCGGGAACGCGAAGTACGGCTTCGTATATGCCGAATTTCACTTTGGTGACGACCTTGACGTCAGAGGTCACAGGATGATGCGAAGCGTCGTGCTTGATCGCTTTGGCGACTTGAATGTTCTTCTCGATTCCCGCGAAGAGATACTTCTTTGGGTCCTTCTCGAAAGGTCCGCCGCATCCGGCGCAACACATGTACCAGCGCACCCCGTCGTGGTCAACGTAATCGCTTGCCTTGGAATAGGAAGGGACGGCCTCCTTGCCAACCGGGCAGTAGAGAGCCTCCTTGGCGGGCACGGCAGCGAACTTCTTGGGGTTTGCCAAGAATGCCGCCTTGTTCTCTTCCGACTGGAAAGGATAGCGGACCGAATCAAAGTCGGCTGTTGCCTTGGCTTTGTCCGCATCCAGCCGCAATCGGCTGACCGGATCGAACAGAAAGACTCCAACCGTGTTCTTTGCAGATCGCTGAGTCTTCAGAAACGCTTCCGGAGACTTGGCGAAGTTGGCGTCACAGCCTGCGCAGCAAAACTGATAGCGTGAGCCGTTGTATTCGACAATGGGCGAGTTGGCCGCGACGGCACTGCCCATGACCGGGCATTTGAGTGCCGAGCCTTGACCGAGTGCCACCGCCACGAGGGCGATGATGGTGTTTAACATTGATTTTCCTGTGCTGTGAATTGGGGACTTGCGTCAATGACGAACCCTGCATGCCGATCGGGCAGGCAGGCTGTTACGCAAGGAGCACAGGAGGAGCGCGGCCAAGGGAGACGTAGTTGGGCCTGGAAGTTGGCGGACCGGAATCCGTGCCGAAGATTCCCGGCTCTGATTCTGGTTCGGAAGCAACGACAATGACTTGCTTCTCAGCAGGTATGTCCGCAATCACCTGATGAATCTGCAAGCCAGAACTTGCGGGTGCCGCCACGTCAGGTCGCGGCGTGGTCGGAGCCGAACTGATGCTGCATTTGCAGTCCTCGGACTGCCGTTCTTGAACTGAAGCTGCCGGTTTTGATTTGTGTCCTTTCTCCGCCTCGCATCCTTTGAGGCAGACAGGATCGGTCATTTTATGCGTCGGTTTCCCGACGCAGCAGGTCATTTTGCAACTAGAGGCGAACAGCGAAGCGACCGCGCTCGTTGGGACAAAGCCCATCAAGAGCGCGAGCATGGCGACCATGTTTATCCAGGTCCTATGCGTTCGCATCACGATTATTATAACGTCGGACGGGGCTCGCGCGTTCCGAGATGCTCCCCGGTCCGCTTTGTCAGCTTGGCGCACGGTCAGCGTAACTGCGGCCACCATCCTTGGTTGGACATACGTCCCAAGCCATCTTCTAGGACTGCTTGAGGTATTTGATGCCCGCCAAGATGAGAATGACGACGAGTGCGGGCACCGCCAGGGGCCAGACGATCGGCAAGAGCACCAGCGCGATAATGCCACCAATGATGTATGGAAAGATGGTCGGTCCCACGGCGGTCTCCTTTTGGTGGAGTTTTGCGCACTTCTGACACACGGTCCAGTATTCTCCCGTGGCCGGAAGCTGCTGGACCTCATAGGTCTGACCAGTGTCTGGGCTGAAGAACTTGGACTGTCTGTCTGCGTCGGTGGGTTGAATCTCAGACATCATCATGGGCCACTTAGCCGTGCATTCCTTACAGTAAATTCGTCTGCCCGTGCCAATTGGCAGCGGTGTCAGCGAAGTCAGCGGGTCCGCTGAATTGCTAAGACGGGTAGGGGCGAGCGAGCGGAACCCAGCGGCATAACGCCCGCATGGGCAATACCATTCAAACCAAGATTGGCTAGGTGAGGCGTAGGACATGGGCTGGTCCAGTACCCCATCTCTCGACGGTAGCCGGTCCTTCGGAATAACGAGAACGTGACCGCATGGGCTCTCGATTGAATAGGACCCGTCTGTGTGTCTGAACAGGGACTCTAGTGACACGTGCTCCGGTCCGAATAACGGGCTTAAGCTCTGTGGTCGGATTGAACCGAACTGCTCGCTCGTCTTGACGCGGAACCTACAACCGCAGGAAGGACAGACTCCCAGTCCCTGGATGTTTCTCTGAAATACGAGGGGGTGAAAGCACGCGCAGCAAGCGAGGACGACGAGGCCGCGGTTAGGCAAGTTCGCGTATTCACGTTCACCCTGCTTTTCGGCGTCAATCGGAACCCCATGCGGTATCTGCCTCTGCCCTGCGCTCGTCATTCCGCCCTCGCTCTCCTATGGAGTCGCTGCTCCAAAGTGTAGTTATGATACCTTCACCATTGAGTGCAACTCTGTTTCCCTCTTGGCGAAACGCACTCGGCAGTCCTCTATCTCAGTCGAAACCGATGTCCTTTTACGGACTATTCGCGAGGCACGCGAGGCTGCGGGTCTATCACAGCGAGAGGTAGGGAAGCGCATCGGTTTCCACCCTACGATGTATCACAAGATTGAGATTGGCGCGAGGGTCTTGGATACAGTTGAGTTCGTAATCCTTGCGCGTGCCCTTGGGGTCGATCCGCTCGAACTATTTGGGCGCTTCCTGATCAACCTTCAGAAGAACCGCGTCGATCTGGAACCGTAGATTGCGTGCACTGAACGCAGCCTAGTTCCCGCCGTAGCCGTTGCGCCGAGCGTTGGCCACGCATTCGGACCGGTTGCGGTACGACTCGGAAGAGGCCCCGACGATCCGGCCGTTAGCCGCAACGCGTCGCCATCGCCAGTTACCCTGAGCGTCCTCGTAGATGTCCCACTTATCGTTCATCTTCTGCATTACCTCCTCCCAGAGCCGTATACTTACGCTTGACGAGCCCCCGACTCCGGGAAGGGACACTCGTTGCCTTTGGGCCGGAAGCATCCCGTCAAGATTCATTCCGGCTCATGTAACGTGTTCAGTGCACGCTGTACAATCATACCAGACGCGTCGCTCGTGCCAAGGGTTGCCGGAATATTAATTTGACTTGAAGTTCTCCAGTCGAATCCGGGCTGATTGGAGACTGACATTGGCTACGTTGGCAAGAGTCCTGGATGCTTCCTCGATTGATGTCCAGCCACTGGTGAACAGTTGGGATATGTGCGCGCTCGGCATCAGGATGTAGCTCGCAAACATGTTCGCTTGCGACTCCAGCCTGTTTCGGGTACTACCCTCCCCTCGATGCAGCTGTACGACCGGGTTGGACGACTCATTGAAGAAGTCGAAAACACCTTGCAGGAAGTGGGGCTTATGAAGGACGAAGTGGCCATACTCGTGCGCCCACGTGAATCTGCGCCGCCCATCGTGAGGGATTGACTCGCGCACAAACAGCTTGTCGGCCGAAAAATCGTAGGCACCGAGGACGTCGGAGTCGAACTCAGGGTGGCAGTCATCGAAGTACTCGACCTCGATCTTCTCCATGATTTCAACGAGGGATTCGATGTCGATCGGGAAGGAGGGTCGTGTGCCAGTTTCGCGCTCGAAGCGCGCCAGCTTATCTCTCACGATCCGTTCAAGTCGAGCAGGAGCGAGGAAAGGCACGCCACAGAAGCATGCCGGAACGGGATCAAACTCCGTCGCCATCCTCAGAAAGCTCCTCCGCCCGCTTGGACAGTTCGTCGACCTGATCAGGAGAGAGGTCCTTCACGGCCCTAAAGAGCCGGACGAACTCGGGTCGATCCTCAACAGCTTGCTTTGCAACATCATCCCAGCGTCCCGCAAGTCCGATGAGATCGTCAAGGGATGTGTCCAGTAGTTCGGCGATCTTAGTGAGACGCTCCGCTGTGGGAGGTGGCAGGGTTCCGTTCTCTACTCCACTGACGTAGGTGGGGCTAACGCCAAGAGCCTCTGCAAACTTTCGGAGAGTCAGGCCCTTCGCCACCCGGAGATCCCGCTGTTTGGCTCCGTAGCGATTGGATGGACCTACTTCTTCCGCCATTGTCAACTGCACACTTTACACGATGGCCGCGAATATGTCAAGCTTTCGGTGCCTGTGCGCAACGAAAACGACACTTGCCGTGAACTCGTCGAACCAAAACTTCGTGAGTCGGGCTGGGAGTCGAGTCCTCACTCGATGACCGAGCAATACAGGATCACGAAAGGAAGAATCGTGGTCGCGGGCCAAGTTGCGCGTCGTCGGGAGGCGCTGAAGGCTGATTACCTCCTGAAATACACCGGTGACTTCAACATCGCGGTTGTCGAAGCAAAGGCCGAGTCGGAGCTTGCGGCGAACGGCGTCCAACAGGCGATCCAGTATGCGCAGATGCTTGGTCTCAGCTACGCCTACTCCACGAATGGGCACGAGATCATCGAGATCGACTTGACGTCTGGCGTTGAGTCGAACCTTAGTCAGTTTCCAACTCCGGAGCACCTTTGGCATCGATTGAACGGCAAGGAGCCATTGGACCCCGACCAAACCAGCCATGTCCTTGCGCCGATTTATTCCGCCGGATCTCATGAGGAAAGGTACTACCAGCAGATCGCCATAAACCGAACCGTTGAAGCCATCGTTCGCGGGCAGAAGCGTGTGCTGCTCGTTATGGCGACCGGCACGGGCAAGACTCCGACAGCCTTCCAGATCTGTTGGAAGCTCTGGTCCACGAAGTGGAACGCAAGGAATGACCCAACACGCAAGCCTCGCATCCTCTATTTGGCCGATCGAACCGTGTTGGTCGACGACCCAAAAGACAAGACGTTCGCTCCATTCGGCGATGCGAGAGGAAAGATTGAGCGCGGGAATGCGATCAAGTCTCGGGAACTCTACTTCGCGACATACCAAGCCATCGCCGAGGACGAATCCCGTCCGGGGCTCTATAGAGAATATGCGCCTGACTTCTTCGACCTGATCATCGTCGATGAGTGTCATCGAGGTAGCGCCCGAGAGGATTCTGTCTGGCGAGACATTCTGGAATACTTCGAGCCCGCATACCAACTCGGCCTCACCGCCACACCGGTAAGGCGGCACGATGGCGACAGCTACGACTATTTCGGCGATCCGATCTACACGTACTCGCTCAAGCAAGGAATCGAAGACGGCTTCCTTGCTCCTTACCGGGTCCATCGCATCGTCACGCACTACGACGCTGTTGGTTACCGGCCCAGTCAGGGCGAGTTGGATCGGCTCGGTCAGGCGATCCCCGATGGCGAGTACAGCACAAAGGACTTCGAGCGCACTATTGCCCTCCGGGCGAGAACAAAAGCGATCGCGAAGCACTTGACCGACTTCCTTAAGGGCCACGATCGATTCGCCAAGACCATCGTGTTCTGCGTCGATCAGGAGCACGCCGCCGAAATGCGGCAGGAGTTGATCAACCTGAATTCTGATCTGGTTAAGCAGCATCCAAATTACGTCTGCCGAGTTACTGCAGACGAGGGGGATCTGGGCAAAGGGCATCTTTCCGACTTCCAAGACTTGGAAAAAGCGACGCCCGTCATCCTGACAACCAGCCAGCTTCTGACGACTGGGGTTGATGCGCCCACAGTGAAGAACGTCGTCCTCGCTCGCATCATCGGGTCGATAGTCGAGTTCAAACAGATCATCGGCCGCGGCACACGTGTTCGCGAAGACTACGGCAAGCTGTTTTTCAATATCCTGGACTACACCGGCACTGCGGTAACGATGTTCGCCGATCCAGATTTCGATGGTGAGCCATTGCCACCTGACGAGCCAGGAGGCGGGGGAGATGGCGAGCCGTCGCAGGTTCGGGAGGAGCGTCGCAAGTATTACGTCGACGATGGTGTGGTCCAGGTGGTTGCCCACGTCGTCTACGAACTCGATGCCGACGGGAATCAGCTTCGGGTCATACAATACACGGACTTCACGAAGGAGCAAGTGCGCAGGCTCTATCCGAGCGCGGAAGATTTGCTGGCCGATTGGTCGAAGCCAGACAAGCGAACCCAGATCATCGAAGCCTTGCGGGATCGAGGAATCGAGTTCGATGAGCTTGCCAAAGTTGCTGGCAAACCTGACGCTGATCCGTTCGATCTCATGTGCCACCTCGCTTACGGCGCTCCCTTGCGATCCAGGCTCGAACGCGCTCAGAACCTGAAGAAGCGTCAAGCCGAGTTCTTCAACCAATATGGCCCTACGGCTCGGATGATCCTGGAAGAGCTACTCGCCAAATACGAGGAAGTGGGTGCAAGTCAGTTCGTCATCCCGGACGTTCTCCAAGTACCGCCCATATCGGAGCACGGCTCCATTCAGGAGATCGCCTCAGAGTTCGGAGGGCCGGTTCAACTGCGCGAAGCGGTTGCCAAATTGCAGGAAATGCTTTATGTCACGGAGGTCGGATGAGTCAGGCACTCGCTCAATTCGAGGTCAACAAGCAAGACGTGGAGGACTTGCTTGGGTTCCACTCAAAGCTGAGCGGTGCGAAGCGGGGAAGGCGTCCCCCAGAGCACCAGATCTTAAACAAGTCTGCGATTCTCTTCTGCGCAGCCATTTGGGAAGCGTACATCGAAGATCTTGTGGAGGAGTCTCTTAACCACCTCGCGACCCACTGCAGCAACCGTTCAAAGTTGCCACCTTATCTTGTTGGCGAGATCGAAAAGCACTCCCAGGGAGTCATCAAGGGTGACGCTTCCAAGCTGTGGGACTTCGCTTCGAAATCCCTAGGCGACCTACTCCGAGACAATGCCAAGCGCGTTGCCAACACCCTTCCAAAGACGGGAAGTGAATTCAATACCGCGAAGACTGCCCAAGTCTCCTCGTTGATCAGCAGTACGCTGGGCCTTGAGAAGATCGAAGACCAGTGGTTATGGTCAAAGATGACTGCATCCAGCGCCCAGACCAAGCTCGATGAATCCATTTCGCTTCGAGGCGACCTTGCTCACGGGAATAAGGACTTGGGTGCCGTTCGAAAAGATGCGGCCAAGCGCATGAAGAATCATATTGAGAGGCTTGTCAAGAAGACCGACAAACTTGTTTCAACTCACCTGAAAACGATCACGGGAGTGGACCTCTAATGCCCCGAGGAAAGAAGAACACCGATGCAGCCGCGCCGCTCTCCACGAGAGAGTCCCTAAGCTCAACCATCAAGACCATCCGCAACATCATGCGGAAGGACAAGGGACTCAACGGCGACCTCGATCGTCTGCCCATGCTCACATGGCTGATGTTCCTCAAGTTCCTCGACGATTCGGACGAGATGCACAAGGTCAGCGACGAACTTGCTGGGCGACCCCACAAGGAATTGATCGAGCCACCCTACAGATGGCGAGATTGGGCCGGACCCGTGGATGGACTGACCGGCGACGAACTCAAAGCCTTCATCAACCAAGACGAAGCCATGCGGCCAGACGGGACGCGCGGCCCCGGTTTGTTCGCCTATTTGAAGACCCGCTCCGGGGGACGTGGCGACGTCCTTGCGTATGTCTTCCGAGAACTTCAGAATCGGATGGCAAACGGTTACCTCCTGCGCGATGTCGTAAACAAGATCGATGAGGTCAAGTTCACGTCGAGCGAGAACATCCACACCCTTAGCCACCTCTACGAGTCGATGCTGCGGGAGATGCGCGACGCGGCGGGCGACTCAGGGGAGTTCTACACACCACGCCCAGTGGTCAAGTTCATGATCCAGATGCTCGATCCCAAGCTCGGCGAGACTGTGCTCGATCCGGCTTGCGGGACGGGTGGGTTCTTGGTGGAAGCCTACGAGCACATCAAGCAGCAAGCTCGACTAGCCGAGCACTATCGTGTGCTTCAGGAACACACGCTCTTCGGCAACGAAGCCAAGTCCTTGCCCTATCTTCTCGCTCAGATGAATCTCGTGCTCCACGGAGTGGAGTCGCCGAACATCACCATCGGCAACTCGCTTGCCGTCAAGCTCACCGAGATCGGCGACGCCGAGCGCGTGGACGTCATCGCCACCAATCCGCCTTTCGGCGGCGAAGAAGAGCGCTCGATTCAGAACGGCTTTCCCGCCGACAAGCGCACGAGCGAAACCGCGCTCCTATTCCTGCAACTCATCATGCGCAGGCTTCGGCGACAGCCCAAACCGGGCCGCGCGGCGGTCGTCGTTCCGAACGGCGTGCTCTTCGGCGATGGCATCTGTGCCCGGATCAAGGAGGAGTTGCTCAAGGAATTCAACCTGCATACCATTGTGCGGCTCGGCTCCGGGGCGTTCGCGCCGTACACCGACATCCCCACGAACCTCCTGTTCTTCGATCGGGGTGGTCCCACGCGAGAGGTTTGGTACTGCGAAGTCGGGCTGCCCGAAGGGAAGAAGAAGTACAGCAAGACCGCGCCCATGCTGGAGGAGGAGTTCCAGCCCGCCGTCGACTGGTGGAACGACCGGAAGGAGTCGGACCGGGCGTGGCGCGTGCCGATCGCGGCCATCGAAGCCGCCGACCTGAACCTCGACATCAAAAATCCGCGTGGTGCGAGTCAGATCGACGACTTGCCGCCCGAGCAGATCATCGAGCGGATGATGCAGAGCACGAAGGAACTTGAAGACATCCTGCAAGGAGTGAAGGCGCTGATTTGAGCACGGTGAAGTTAAAGGAAATACTGACGCCTGCCTCACGCTGGGAAGCCCCCGTGGCCGGAACCCGCTATCGCCAGCTTGGTGTTCGCCTCTGGGGCGCGGGGGCCTATGAGCGCGAGCCGCTCGACGGCGCTGGGACGAAGTACGCCCAACTCAACCGAGTGAAAGCAAACGACGTGGTTGTCAACAAGATTTGGGCACGGAACGGAAGCGTCGCTATCGTCCCTCCTGTTCTCGACGGTGCCGTGGTCTCGAATGAGTTTCCCTTGTTCGAGGCGGGGCCACGTCTGTTGCCCGAGTGGTTCGAACTCTTTACGAAGACGGCTGACTGCTGGGACCAATGCGACAAGAAGGCGCGAGGCACGAGCGGCCAAAACCGAATTCGTCCGGAGAAATTCTTAGAGGTCGAGATTCCCCTCCCCTCGCTCGACGAACAGAAGCGCATCGCCGCAAAGGTCCAAGAGGCGATGGGGGCGCTGGATCGCGCAGCCGCGCTCCATGCCCAAACCGTCGCCGATTTTGACCGTCTCCTCATCGCCCTCGCCCACCGGGATGACCTGACCGACGAGCAAAAGCGCGAAAGGGGCTGGCGCAAACTCCGCCTCGGAGATGTTATGCATCTCGACCTCGATCCCGTCAAAGTCGACCCCAGCCAGGACTATCCAAACCTCGGCATCTACAGCTTCGCGAATGGGCTGTTCGAGAAACCGCCGATCTCGGGTTTGGCGACAAGCGCGGCGGTTCTCAACCGAGTGAAGTCGGGACAGTTCATTTTCAGCCGTCTCTTTGCATTCGAGGGTTCGTATGGCTACGTTTCGGCCGACTTCGACGGATTCTATGTCTCAGGCGAATACCCAACCTTCACCTGCGTTTCAGGTGAGTGCCGGGCTGAGTTCGTATATGCCCACTTCAAACCTGAGAGGGTGTGGCAATCCCTCTCTGCGAAGAGCAAGGGGTTGGGCCTGCGACGCCAACGCGTTCAGCCTCCCGCGATCCTCGCACACGAAGCCTGGGTGCCACCAATGCCAGAGCAGGATCGCATCGCGGAAGTCCTTACCGCCCAGCGGAACTTCGCGGCGAGCGACACCTTCAAAAAGGACGCCGAAGCGCTTCGTCGCTCGATTCTCTCCAAGGCTTTTCGAGGTGAGCTTTAAGCGTGCACGAGCACTATGTTCTGCATTACCCGTTCAAATGGCTGAGCGGCTTTGAGCATGACAACTTCATTGGCGAATGGCCAAGCGAGCCCGAGTTTAAGTTCGAGTTGAAGAAGACCGTGCACGGAGACTCCGAGATCGTGCTGGGTGGTCTGCCAAACAGACCGTTCGCGGAAGGGTGTGTCTTCCGATGCTGGTTCGCACTGATGTGCTTCTCATTCTTGCATCACCGACCGTGCAAAGCGGAGCTTGCTTTGTCAGAACCTGAGTATGTTGACCCAAGGTTGAAAGGTGTTCTTGGCCAACTCTTCAACTCCGACTTCTCTGAAGTTGACAGCAAGGTGCTCGGAATGGTGCCTTACGTCCGTGGCTCCGGAGAGCGCGTGAAGAGACTCAAGATAACCATCAGTGGCACTGTCAAGCGAGATGCTGTTGATGTCGCACAAGAAATACAAAGGTGGATGTGGCACCCTCAGTTCTTTGAATTGATCAACGACTCGAAACTGCGCCTAGCCCTTGACCTCGCTAATCTCATTGGATTCGAAGCACCAAAGCAGGCGAAGTTCATCCTGATCATCTCAGCCGTCGAGGCACTTCTGCCCGAATCTGAGTTCTCCCCAGAGGTTCAGATCGTGATCAAGGATTGGCAGACCACTCTTAGGTCCAAGATCAAGCGGACTCCTATCCCCGAAGAAGCGAAAGAACTCCAACTCCTTTTGGATAAGACTGCGTTCCTTCAATCACCTTCGATTTCAGCCCGATTCAAGTCATTCGCCTCCGCCCACTCACCGACCGAACCGAATCCAGACTATTTGAAATTGGTATCAAGAGCCTACACGTTGCGGAGCGATCTGGTTCACAAGGGCTGGTGCGATGAGGATCAGATGCACCAGGTCTATCCAGTCGTTTATGACCTTTTGCGGCGGGCTGTCAAAGCACGACTTGGAGCTGAATCTGCTGGCGCAACTGAGAAGGCGACCGAAGCATAAGGCAGGTCTTGACCAGTAAACGCAACCAGAACAGATTTCTTGACGTACTCGCAGAAGATGGCTCCCGCCTCGTTAGGGGTTGGGATGCCACGGTTGAACAACTCCGCGAAATCTAAAGCGGGAGTCCGAAAGGAGAATAAAAAATGAGAATCTTCTCACGAATATTCGTCACCCGTGCGTATGGGAGCCTTCGGCAAGTCATTGTGACTTACCAAGTCTCGTACTTAGGTCAAGTCCGGATCCTGCGTTGGCAGGTTCTATGAGGAGCGGGTGCCAGCGAACGCTGGCACCTTCCCTAATGATGGACATTCACTGGAGTGCGCTTACGCCGTCTCACGAGAGTCAGGATTCGGTCCCTTCACCTTTCCGTCGTCCTGATTTGGCATCCCGTGAAGAAGCAACCAGATCGTCAGGGGAACGAGAATGACGTTACTATGAGAGTAGAAACTCCCTGCCGAAACGAGCCCATGGGAGACGTTGTTTCGAAGGTTCGCACCGGCTCGTTCCGCAAGCAAGCCGCGTAGTTCGAAAGCAAGATCCTCACCGAATATTTGCGAGAACGCCTCCGTTTCCACGACCTTGTTGAGCGGGAACTCATCTTGGGTTCCATCCTGTCGCAGGAAGGTGGTCAAAATCCCATGTTGGTTCAGCACATGCCGGAATGAGTTCTCCAACTGAGGGATGAGCAGGTGCGTCGCGACGATGTAATCCTCTTCGATTCCGGCTTGAAGACCGCGTGCGAAGATCGGTTCCCGTCCCTTAGGGACGAAGAGATTGTCGTTCAATAGCCAGTCCAGACAACCTTTCTCCCACGGGTGCTCGCCAGCGATCATGTGTCGGATCTGCTCGGCCATCCATGCTGTCACCGGTCTGGTCATCTCCGCCATCCGCCACATGTGCAGGAGGAGCAACTCCTCGCTCGGCTCCTCATTGAGAGGCATTGCAGGGATCACGAAGTCGACCTTTCCATCCTCGCGCAGAATCGAGTTCGAAAAGATGCTCGAAAGCGGACTCTTCGTGACGTGCTCCCTTACCATCTCACGAAGGCGTTCCTTGCCGATTGGTCGCACCTGGATTGCCCAGAACGTCAGGGCCTCCCGAAGACTCATGCCCTTGACCTTCTCGATGTGCTCGATCAATTCGGGATCGATCGGGACACTCGTTTCGATCTTGCCAAGGTGCTCCAATCTGTCCTTCTGAAGCTCATGAAGGCGCTTCATGAGTTCTTCTTGCCGTTCCTTGGGAGCACCCGCCTGCCTCAGCGTGAGCAATCCCTGTTCAAACCAATGCTCGGCGGCAAGGCCAGGGATTCCAGCCATCGCCTCTCCGACTGAAATCTGAGCTTCTCCCTGACGAAGCGAAGCGCGTATCGCGCCGGCCTCGTCCCCCGCCTTTCGTCGGCACGTTGAAACGAGCGCCCAGTAGTCGGCAGCGGTAATCCAGTCTTGGCGAGATTCAGCGCCGTCTGCGGACTTTTCCGCGTAACCCGCGAGCAAGGCAGGATCGCCAATCTTGTACGTCAGAGCGAGTTCTATGATCGATCTGGTCAGGTACAGAGGGTCGCTCCCGTCCAGCTTGGCAAGGAGTTTGAGAGCATAGTCCGCGACCGCATTGCGTTCTGCGCTCTGCTTGCCCAAAGCACCAGCGATTTGCATCGCTCGCTGAAGTCGGTGAAACCCAAGCACCCACTCAGCCGGGTCCATCAAAGCTTTGGCACCTTCGAGGTATGCGGCTGCTGCAACTCGGGCCGCTTGATGGTCCTTTCGCCGAATCCAGAGGATGTCGGCGAGCCGCGCTCTCATCTCTCGGTCAGCGATCTCGGCGAACACGGAGGCAATCGGGTCGAGGTGTTGATCCTCGAAATCACTTAGCGCTGCGGATCGTGAGTTCGCCATGACCACCATCGGCTTGAGCGGCTCGGCTGCGTCGTTTGAGTCATAGAACATGGATGCCGCTGATCCGAGCAATACGAAGACCTGCTCAACGCGCCGATCTCCATTCTCCGCAGCGATCTTGGCCGCCGCGAACAGTTGAGTCGAGTAGTTGTCGATCTCGTCTCGTTTGCTCTCCTCAACTGCATCCAACCAGGGGACCTCGCGCAGATCATCGGCGGTAACGTGCAGGTCCGTGAACATCAACGTCGGGGGTTTAGGTGTGTGTTCGTCCAATTTGGTGCTCCAGATAGGGGTCTTGCGCGCCCGCAGTGTTCAGTGTATACTGGACACTCATTCAAAGTCAAGGTCACGATCTGATGGAAATTTCGCTCACCGAATTTGTCGACTTCATTGTCAAGACGGGCACCTCCCGCATGACACACGTGAACTCCCTGAGGAAGCGCGGTCCATATAGCCCTGTCACCGACTACTACAAGGGGTTGAGGGAGGCCGTCGTTGATTTCCACGCTGCGGGTTCATCTGATGGCACAATCCTGGAGAAAGCGGTCTCGGCACACGTCAGCACTCACAAGGGGAGCAAGTGTCCGGCGCGGCTTGAAGCCTATCGGCGCTTTCTGGGGCGGAAGCGGATCGAGTGGTTCGCGCCACCGAAGAGCGAGTGGCGATTCGATGAACTCGTTGTTCGACTCAATCCTGAACTGGGCTTGAAGTGGAACGGCACGAGTACTGTTGTCAAGCTTTATTGGAAGGAGGCTCAGCTTACGAAGAGGCAGGTTGAGATGATCCTCTATATGATGCACGCCGTTCTCGGGCCTTTGGTCGAAGACGGAACGCAGATGGCGATCCTCGACATTCCCAGCGCCAACTTGATTACGTCGCCGTTTCCATCGGCCAACCTCATGCCGTTGCTCCGGTCCGAAGCAAGAGCGTTCGTTGAGCTATGGCGAGGCTTGGAGGAAGAATCCCGATGAGTGGGGAGGTTAGGAACATCTCCATCCAACACTCAATGAGCGCAATTGTTGAGCCTGGTTGGACCGAGATGGTTCGAAAGTTCCGCCCGGTCGTCCAAGCGACCGCAATGGCCACCGAGATCAACGTCCTTTTCGCCCTCGCGTTGAGGCTAACGCGACTGGCAATTGCCAGTGACCTGCTTGCAAGGAAAGGGCTGGACGAGGAAGGTCACATCCCTCAACGATCGGCTGTCGAGGTATATGTCAATCTCTGCTACATTTTCTATAGTGGCCCGCGACGCCAGGATAGTCGAGGCAGACCGAAAGAAAAGACCACGCGAGATCTCTGTCTTCAATTCTGCGCGTATGCCGACATTGCATATTACAAGCTCGTCAAAGCCGATACGGATCGAGTTAGATCTATTTTCAAGAAGCGCCAGGGCGTGACCGACCTTGAGTTCGATGCGATGCTTTTGGAGTGGGCTCGCCTCGATAATGTCGCTCGAACAATTCATGGGTGCCCTGATTCAAGGTGGCATACAATGAACATCCAGGACATGTCCAAGAAAGTGCTCGCCGCTCCACCGCCATTCATGGACCACCAGTTCTGTGAGATGTTGCTGAGCAACTTTGTCAACCCAAATAGCGCAGTCCACGCGGACAGCCTTTCGCTCCGCTCTCAATACAAGGATCATGGCACTGACCTTCTTGAGCTTGTCTACAAGCCGGATGCAGTTCGCGGGGACGCAGTAGCGAGCCTCGCAATTAGTAGTTGGAAAGCTGCCGGGTGGTATTTGAGCGAGGCCGCCTGGGTCGAACAGATGATCGGAAACAAACTCCGGGAGGTTCTGAGAGAACGATGGGATCAAGCACCTGAACAAACCACCAGGACGATTCTCCTCCCAGATTGGTTAGCTTAGCGCTTCGATTCTCAATTGTTGCATCACTTGTAAACTCCCAGGCTAGAGAACCACATGCCGCTCGTAATTCCAACCGCCAGATCTACCTACGGTGATTCAACTACCGTTCCCGGTAGCGGACACCTCAGCACCTATATCCTCGCTCAGCTTCCTGACGATGCGAATCTCTCATGGGTCTCCGAGGTTCGTGCTCTGTGCACGGTAGACGAACTTAAATGGAAGGCTTTTCAAGAGCGCCGGGAGAGGTTACAAGCCAAGAATCAGATTTGGAATCGGATCTTGGGTTCGATGCGGAGCGCGACGATCGTCGTTATCAAGCCCAGCGACGTCGAAGCGGCAATACGCGAAGACTGGACGACTCAAGGAGCAGAAGATGGGGTCGACTTCAACCAGAGGATGCTGGTTGATGCGTGCGCCACAGCGCTGATTAGAGACACGCCAGTTGCCTACCTGCCGAATCGATTGTCGGAAGCGATGAATCTCTATCCAGGTTCGCTATTCCTGGAGTTCGACAGATTTGCTCCGGAGCAGATTAAACAGCGGATTGGCGGGAAACTGCGGGACGCGAAGGTTTTCGCTGCGAGAGCACACGCAACTTTCGATGTGGTGGAACAGAGCACAACCACCCGATCGCGATACATTGGATCGTCAAGCCCTGCCGCCTCCTTAGTCTTCAGAGAACTGCTGAGCACCCAGCGAGGCTTCGATGAGGAGCATCTACCTTCGGTAACCGTTCTGAATGAAGCCGCTGAGGTCATGGCGACAGCGCTCTCAGATGTCCTACTGCTTCCAGGAGAGATATCTTCGCAACCGCTGGTCCGCGAGTTTAGTTCCCGAGACATCGATGCGATTCAAGCGGCGGACATTGCGGCTGGTTGGGCTCATGAAGTGGTCGCCCTTGGCAACGAGCGAGCCCTTGGGGCTACGTTTGGCAAGGTGCTTGTCAATGGACGTCTTATGGACTAAGCGTCCACGGCAGTATTTGGTTCGAAAACGCCTATCTCTACAATCTCCATCTCGTTCTTGGCGTCGGACCAGACCATGAGGGTGCATCCGGCTGGATTGAGGTTTCGAATGTGTTGGGTCTGGATGGGCGAGAGCATGCCCCGCCAGGGAGTGATGACGAAGACAAGGGGTTTGCCCTGGATGGTCTCGATCCAAAGCAATCCGGACGTGGGGTTCTCCTGGAGCGCATTAGCGATACCAAGGAGGTCCAGTGATTCGAATATGGTTTCGTTGTCTAACATGTGGGTTCCTCAGCGAGATATCGCCGAAGAGCCCAGAAATGAGGAAAACCCGGTTAGGCCGCTTTGGAACCAAGCGCATGGAGCACTTCGGGGTCCGAGAGGTTTCGCGTTCGCGCGGGCTGATACTCCCTTTGCCCGCGAACAAACTCGTCCGGATTCACAAACCAACTGGCGCACCCTAGTGAAGCGACGGGGCAAACAGCGGCGATCCGCCGCTTCGAATCTCGCGTGCGATATCCCTTTGGCACTTCGATGAACCGTGCTGCGCAATAAGTGCCCCAAGTCGTCATCGCCACGACACCCTCGTGGGTGACCGCCAGCCAAAGTAGTGAGCGACGGACGAGTTCTTTCGCCTTCGCGATCGGAAGATCGCGAAGGTCAAGCAGTTCATCCGCCAGCGGCTGGTTTGGAACATTGATTTGCGCCGACACGTCAGCCAGAGCCGCCTCAAGGGACATCCGCTCTTCACGGAGTTTTGTAGCGAATCCAGAGAGTTGCACGGAATCTAAGAATGCGGAAACGCGCACGAGTTCAGAGGACTCGCGCTCGCGATGTTCGGCGACGCGCCGTTCGAGAGCGGCCTTCTTGTCCAAGAGTGCATCACGTCCAGATGAAGACTCTAACTGCTTTAGTTCCGTAAGGAGTAGCGGCGACAATTGTTCGAAGAGCCATCGGTCGAGTTCATCCACCTGGATAAGCCGAGTTCCATCCCGGCTGCATGGACGGTCGCCTCGTACCTGAGGGCACTTGAAGTGGAGCCGCCTTGTGCCATCGCTCCGCGTACGATGCTGGGTAGTGAGCGGTCGCCCGCACTGGCCGCAGACTGCAATCGAGGTGAGCAGATGTGCTGGCCCCAATCCTTTCTTTCCGGGCACGTAGCTGCGCTCCAGCTTCCGCTGAGCGGCTTCATATAGTGCCAGAGGAACGACCGTCTCCGGCTGTCCTGCGACTCCAGGCACGAGAAGTCGCTCCGTTTCAAACTCCCTGCCCCGATGTCTCCACCTGCCGACATACATGCAGTTGGTCAGAATCGTCCGAATCTGAGAGGTGTGCACTTTGTCCGGGTGCTTGACCTTGTGATTCTTTGCCGAGACGGCGATGCGAACACCCTCGTCCATGAAGCGATTGGCGATTGCTGTAATGCCGAGCGGGCCATCGCCGTTTTCCCCGTGGACGAAGAGCGCGAAAACTCTACGCACGATTTCCAATTCGTCTGGAATTGGATCGACAGCCTGGGTGCCGCGACCCTTAGACCGAAACCCCAGGCAACTGGGATTCCTGGAGAACATCCCGCGCTCAGCCTTGTGTTGGTGGTCGCGCCGGATGTCTTCAGAAATCAGGTCCCGATACTGACGCGCCGATGCGCCATCGATGGCTGTGCGATAAAGGCCACTCGCGGAATGAACTTCCAAATCTTGCCCTTGAGCGATGAACCGCACGCCCAGTTCTCGAAATCGCTTCACGATAGCGTCGGTCACACCGTTGTCCCGGTAGAGGCGGTCAGGCTTGTAAACCATCACCACATCGATGTCTCCGGCCTCCAAGCGCCACATCATTTTTGTCAGTTCGGGCCGAAACGGGCCATCAAACCTTCCCTTGCCGTCGTCCCAGTACCAATCGCCCTTCTGGCCTTCGGGCTCCTCGTAAATGGCGATGTTCGCTTCAGCAAACCCCAGCGCTTTGGCGTCATGAAGGCACCGCTCGATTTGCTCCTCACGGCTGTGAGACTTGCCCTCCGTCGCGGTTGACTTCCTTGCATAAATGGCGACCCGCAAGGTTGCGTTCATCGGATCGCCCCTTTGCAGCGGCACTGGTTCTCGTTCCTTTCTCATAACAATCCTCTACCAGCGCTCGATCCGATTTTGAGGATATTCATTGATGGCGTTAACAGTTATCAACGCCGCACAATGACACCATCCTTGTTTGAATCTGATCGCGCGCATCTGTGGCTATTCTTCTAAGCGCATCCGACAACCACCTACATCAAATTCAATAATTCTTTACCGGACCCTTGAATTAAGAATCTGGTGGCCCGCACAATGGCCCTCCATTATGAGGAAGGCAAATGCAATGGACCTTTGGAAGTATCACCACGAATTCAACGCGATGCCGCTGGGCATAGCTGACTCGGTTCGCGTCAGCGGCGTCATCAGCATTGGAGATGATTGCGTTCCCATTTCGACGAACCCTGCAAACCTGTATCTCTCTGCGTACTACCTCGCGCGCGCGGAGAAAGCAAGGATGCTGTGCGACCTTGGGAAATCCCTGCTTGAGCGAAAGCGAACTCAGATTGAGTGGATCGGTACGCGAATCTCCAGACTGGACAAGTTCATCGAGAGAGGAATCGCGCTTTCACTGCCGTGCCTGGAGACGAATGCTCTGGCGATCCGGACGAGACGCAAACCGCTTCGAGTCACACAAAAGAATCTACGCGACTATTTGCTGAATCTGCGCGAAACATCTATGCCTCATGAGGTCGGCGCTCAGTTCCAGTTCTTTGTTGGCGATTTCGGAGACCATCTTGTTCTTTACGTGACGGAGAACCTCCACTACTTGAAACTATCGATTTGCAGTGGAATCTTGTTTGAGTCGATGCCTTATCCGTATCTGGACTACTTGTGCCAGGACGCGCTCGGCAACAATCAGATTTTCCTCAAAACCGCAGAGTAGCCCAGTAGTCGCTTGTTGCGCAATGGCGCAGAAGGAAAGAAAAATGGAAAAACTGAAAATTGAAACAGTTAGCTGGCGTGAAAGCGCCTCTCGACGTATCATCGCTGCCCTGTGCTCGTCCTATTCGAGCATCAGCCATGCGGTCTGTGAACTGGTGGACAACGCGGTTGACGCAATGGGCGACCAAGAATGCACCATCAACATCCTGCTCGACAAACCGGGCAACCGCATCGTCGTGGAAAGCGTCGGCGGCATGGGCATGGGCGCGGCCGAAATCGCAACCTGGCTCAACTGGGGCGAAGGAGACCACCACACCGCCAACGACATCGGGCATTACGGCCAAGGCGGCAAATCCGCCTGTGGTTACCTGGGCGATTCACTTCGCCTGTGGTCGAAGAAGGCGGGAGAGTCTGAACTTTGGATGTTCGAGGACCTCAACTGGCGGAATCGCACAGATTTCGCAGACTTCGGTGTTCCCACACCGTATGACCCAGCGAGCGCTCCTGCGACTCTCCAACGCTGTCCCCTGAACTCGGGGTGCGTTCGCATAGAAGTCGAGGACGTCATCAACGGCCGTCAGTGGAGGCTTGACTCCCTGATGCGCGACCTCGGCATCGTTTACGACCGACTCCTCCGATTCGGGCAGCTTCAGATAGTCGTCAACGGTTCGCTGGTCAAGCCGGTAGATTTGCCGCTAGATGCGTCGATCGGGAAAATCCCGATTGACGTCAAGGTAGGCGACGTCACCGCCAAAGGCTGGGCAGGGCGTTTGGAACGCGGCAAGCTCAAGGACGGATACGTCAAGGCTGGCTTTCGCCTCTACGCCAAGGGCAGGATGATGGTTGAGAATGAGTCGTTCGGATTCAACTTTGCCGCCAAGGGCTCGCTCAACCAGTTCATCGCAGAACTTGAGATTGATGGATTGACTCCGAATCTCAACAAGTCCGGATTCGTTGAGCGCGACGATCAGGTCTTCAAAGACCTAGGTCGCGAAGTGCTCAAGGAGTGTGGGGCCCTCATCAAGCAACTTCGGGAAGGTCACGACGAGAAGATTCTCGGCCGTGAAAAGAAGACGGCGAAACGGGTCAGAGGACAACTTAAGACGATGTTCAAGCACCTTTCCGAAGGCATCGGAGACGAGCCGGTCGAAGAGCAGGCATCGCCGAGCGGCGAGGGAAACGAGGGCCGAAAGCCACGAGAACCTCGGGAAAGGGACGAACAGGACTCGGACAAATCCAAAAGCGAGAAGACCGGGCGCGAGAACAAGCCGAAGACTACGGCACCTGATGGCGCAGTTGGAACCCTTCGAAGATTGATGCGTCGGCTCAAAAACGGCAAGGACTGCCCGGAAATCGAGATTGTCGCCGGAACCCCAGACATTCGCTCGGCGCTTGTTGAAGAGGATGGTAAAGTCGTCATCCAAATCAACAAGAACTTTCCCGGTTATGCAAAAGTTGACGGTGCGGACTCGTACGTCGCGGAGTCGGTGCTCATCGAACTCCTAATGCGCGACGAGGAGTGCCAAATGGCACCTGCTCTTGTTGAGCGCGTTAACTACTTGCTCGTTCGTTGGTCGGGTGTCGCGTCGAACGAAGTCCACGACGAGCAAGACGCGGCTTAAGGAAGAGCCAGAAGGTGGGCACGATCAATTTCGTGCCCACTCTCATTTTGTCGACCGATTTTGATCCAAAAAGAACGACCATATACATATATGACCGCATGCCTTCGATTCCGACCTGCACCCTATTGGCCCAGACCACGTAGGTTTCGCCGCGATCCGATTCGCGACGAGCTTTCCAATTGTCACGACGATTTCCGTTCAAACCTCTCAAGAGCTTACGGTCGCCACGTGACTCTCGAAGAAGCCGATAGTGCAAAGCGACGGCTGCGCGATTTCCTTACAGGACTCCGAAGATGCAAAGCAACCTCAAATCAAAACTATCTGCTGGACGACGAGTCTTAACACCATCTGGTCCCGACCTTAAGGAGTGCGTGCTCTATCGGCGCGTGTCGACGAAGGAGCAGGAAGACGAGGGCTGGAGCCTTGATTCCCAAATGCGTGAGGCAAGGCAATGGGCTGAGCGAAATGGGTACAGGATCCTTGACGATTTCGTTGAGAGCCACTCAGCCAAGCGAGAAGGCAGGCCAGCATTTGCACGAATGTTGAGAGTGCTCGCTGAGTTTCCTGGAGCATGTATCGTCACCGAAAAGACTGACCGACTTATCAGAAACCGGAAGGATGCATTGGCCTTGGAGGCTATGGGTGTCTCGGCATACTTTCTACGAGAAAATCGGTGGTGGTTGCCTGACGCCAGAGCCCACGAACGACTAGTTCAAAATTTCAAGGTCTTGATGTCCGAACACTATTCAGACAACCTTTCGGAAGAGATCCGTAAGGGACTCGATGAGAAGGTTAAGCAGGGTATCTACCCCACCCACGCGCCACTTGGATATCTCAATGTTCCGGAGCTTGGAACCAAGCGAAAGATGATTGCGATCGATCCGGTTCGCGGTCCAATCGTTAGACAGTTGCTGCTCGAATATGCAAGCGGCAGCCATTCGATCAAGACCTTGGCAGTCCGGGCGGAAGAACTTGGGCTCAGAACCAAGAAGGGCAATCGGCTCCACAAGAGCGGGATGGAGGACATCCTTCGTAATCCCGCTTACTGCGGGATCATCCGCTGGAACGGTGTGGACCATGATGGAGTTCATGAGCCGCTGATTTCCGAGGCCACATGGCAGACGATTCAGGATGTGATGTCGGGACGTGGCACCAGCCGTGTCCGCTACGGAGCAAAAAACCTCGCCTATCGCGGAATGCTCCGCTGCGCTTGCGGTCACCAAATGTCGGGCGAAGTCAAGAAGGGCAAGTACACGTATTATCACTGCACGGGCATGCACGAGTGCGAGCGGCCATTTGTCCGCGAAGAGGTCTTTGACGATTACTTCGTTTCACTCTTGGAGGGACTCGTCCTCCCTGATTTCATTCTCGAAGAACTATGCAGGGACGTGCGGGCCCAATACGAGGAGGAGCGCACCGTCGATGCGGCCCGGATGTCGGCACTGGAGGGGCAACTAAGACGGGCGAAATCCAGGCGAGAGCGACTCTACGACGACTACGCGGATGAAGTCCTTAGCCGTGAAGAACACGACGAAAGGAAGCGGGCGCTTGTGGCAGAGATACGGGAAATCAAGGCTTCGATGGCGTCCCTGTCCGGTCAAGAATCGCGTTCGTACGACGAGGCAGTCGAGATTCTAGAACTCGCCAAGACCGCCCATCTTAGGTTCAAATCAGCCGGTCCGGACGAAAAACGCAAAATCGTCTCTGCAATGCTCTCGAACTGCAAATTCGACGGTGAAAAGGTGGTCGCAGACCTCAATATGCCGTTCGATTTGATGCTAAACGTTGCGAACGAGGGGGCCGGGGCAGACCCGGGAAACGAGAAATCTGTAGATTGGTGGAGGCTAGGGGATTCGAACCCCTGACATCCTGCTTGCAAAGCAGGCGCTCTCCCACTGAGCTAAGCCCCCACGTACCGACGAGGAGTATACCAAGGCGTCTTCCTGGGTCCCGGTCCTGCAACGTTCGGGAGCCTTCGCAGCACCTGAACAATCGGTGCGTCCGAGAAAAAACACTAAAGTTCACGGGCAAACCTGCAAACAATCCCTCTTGTGTGACCGTTTGCCGGGCTGAGGCGCCCAGGCCATGAGCGTGACGCTCCGACAATCGATCGGCACTGCTATCGCCGTATGGGAGCGCATCATGGAAAGAAAGAGCAAGGCATTCACGCTGGTCGAACTGCTGGTGGTGCTCGCGATCATCACGATCCTGGCCTCCATCCTGTTCCCGGCCCTCGCGCAGGCGAGGCGAGCCGCACATAAGACGGTCTGCCTCTCCAATCAGCGCCAACTCACCTTTGCCGTCCTCATGTACACGGAAGACGAGCACGGCACCTTCCCTGGCTACGTGCAGGACACCTGGTACCGGCAGGGGGACACCACCCCGATCTGGACCGGCATGGTCTCGCCCTACCTCAAGTCGGAGGGGGTGCACGTCTGCCCCTCTGCGTCTCAAGAGACGAAGTTCGGCGCCCTCTGGGGGCAACGCGGCTGGCCCTCGCTCGGCCTGAACACGAACTTCGGCCTCTGGATTTGGGGCGGAGAGCCGATCCGGATCAACGAGAGCGAGATCGAGAAGCCCGCCAAAAACGTCCTCCTCGCCGACAGCATGCCCGGAGACCATCGCCTCGGCTATCGCGGCTACATCACGAACGCGTGGAACCCTCGCGAAGGGCAATGCGGAGTCCCGATCGTGATCAACGGTGTCGGCGCCGTGCTCTCGGATCGCCACAATCGCGGCACGAACGTCGCCTTGGTCGATGGGCATGCCCGCTGGTATCCCATCGAGCAGCTCGTCCCCAACCGCGCGCCGAGCATCATGGACTGGTGCCACTGTGTGGTCGACGCCAACGCAGCCGGCCTGAAGTGGCTGGTTCACTATCGCTGCAGCACTGACTGAAGCGCCTGATTACACCTTGCGGAGAGAAACGGAGTTCTCGAAGATGAAGAAGAAACTGATCCTCGGCGCCATTGCCTTGGCGCTCCTTACTGGCGGCTTCGCCTCGTGGTCCGGAATCCGGACCCTCGACGTCGGCGGCACGACACCCTACAGCATCGGTGGGAAGTTCGAAGCCCTGGAGACCCACGCCAACACACCGGATGGGATGTCCATCGGTGGCGAACAAATGCCGGCTGTCGCCCGAAAGTAGCTCGATAAAGTGCGCGAGCGATGCCATCCTGGGCTAAAGTAGCCCAGGATGGTCGAGAAGATCTTAGAAGTCGCCGGCCCCATCGGGGGTTTCGCCGCCCTGGCATTTCTCGTAATGGCAGGCCTGGGTCATCTGCTGGCCCGGCAAGTGGCCATGAGCCGCGAGACCGTTCGCACCCTGCGGGTGGCCCTCGAGCACGATCCATCGCCCGGTCAACTCGGTCACGCGCTCTCCCTTTGGCCGGAGGCCGCCAAGTATCCTCCCACTCCCCAGCGCCAAGAACTGGTCAAGCAAGCGACCCTCGAAGAGCGCCGCCGCGCAGACCGGACCGAGCTCATCAAGGGCTGGGTGCGCGTCTTTCTCGGCCTCGCCTTCCTAGGTGTGGCACTCTACGTGGCCAGCCTGTTCATCAAGGCCCCGCCCGCCGGTTCGTAGCGGACCTTCGGGTAAAATCCGTTCGTGCCCCAGGCCTTCAAACTGTCCGTCGTCGCCCCCGACCGCACTGTGGTCGAGGATCAGGTCACGTCCCTGATCGCCCCGGGCGTGGCGGGATACTTCGGCATCCTCCATGGGCACGAACCGATGATCGCCGCGCTGAAGACGGGCTTGATCGAGTACATGGACTCGACCAATCAGCGGAACTTCGTCGCGATTGGCGGAGGGTTCCTCGAAGTGAGCGAGGGCGCCGCGATCGTCCTGGCCGACACCGCCGAGCGAGCCACCGAGATCGACATCGCCGAAGCCGAGCAGATGGTCGAACAGGCGCGAAAGGCCCTCCGAGGAGAGGACTCCACCCTCACGCAAGCCGAAGCCGTCGAGGAACTCGACCGCGCGATGAACCGACTCAAAGCCGCCAAGCGGTAACCCACACCGCCTCTGGGACGTCTACGCGGTATGAAGCGCGTTCTCGTCCTGTTGCTCATCCTTGCCGCCGTCCTCGCCGGCGCTGCCCAGCAGACGAAGAAGCCCATTCGGATCGCTGTCCGGCATGCCGACCCCTGGGCGGTAGTCGCCCTGCTGGAGGGCCGATCGCTCCTCTCGCCCGAGATCAGCACCGTCATGGAGTTCGTCGGCTTCCCGCCTCCTCCGGTGCAGGGCTTCGGCCGGCTCTTGCCGCCGGGGCGGCTGTTCGTGAATCCGGGCGACAACAGCATTTGGTTCGTCCCCGACGAGTAGGCCATCGTTCAAAATAGGGGTATGTCTACACTGACCAAAGAGTTCCCCGCCCCTGCTGAACTGGCAACGCCTTCCAACTTCGACAAGAACGAAGCCCACCAAGTCACGACTGCCTTGGCCGGACTCACGGCCGACGTCTTCGCTTTGTATGTTAAGACGAAGAACTTCCATTGGCACCTCAGCGGCCCCAGATTCCGTGACCTCCATCTACTGTTCGACGAACAAGCCGACCAGCTCTTTGCGATGATCGACGTCCTCGCCGAGCGAGCGCGCAAGGTCGGGGGAACCACCATCCGCAGTATCGGTCACATTGGAGCCCTCACCCGCATCGAGGACGATAACGACGCGTTCGTCGCTGCCGAGGACATGCTCGCTCGCCTGGAAGCCGATAACCTGACCCTTGAGCGTCACTTGCGAGAAGTACACGAGGCCGCCGAAAAGGCCGGCGACAAGGCCACCACCAGCATCCTCGAGGTTTACCTGGATGAAACCCAGCGTCGAATCTGGTTCCTCTACGAGGCACGGCAGCAGTAGGGCGCAGTTTCGCCGTCCCGGTGACCGCATCGAGGCTGCTCCCCTCTTGCCCCTCCCGGTTCGCTTCGTTCACCGACCTCCCCGCTTCGTGGAGAGGTGTTCTTCCGGTTCCCTCTCCCGCCGCGCGGGGGAGGGTTAGGGAGGGGGTCCGGTGGCCGCATCAAGGACGCGGATTGCGGGGTTCGCTTTTCGTAACTATGCGTCCACCCGCGCCATCCGCCGGTCCGGCACGAGCCACATCAGCCCGACACCGGCATAGATGGCGCAGGACACGACCGGTTCCCAAAACGCCGCCGCGATGGCCAGCGCGTAGAGGCCAATGACGCCTTGCCCTTGACATCGCGTCCCACCGCCTTGGCGACGGCAGACTCGGGGCCGTCTGCGCTGATGATCGCCTGGGTGAGGATGAAGTACGCGACCCCGGCAAAGAGCAAGATTCCCCCGTACAACGCCACGGGCGCGCTCGACAAGCCGTTTTCCCCCATCCATGCCGTGGTAAACGGTACTAGGGAGAGCCAGAACAACAGGTGCATGTTCGCCCAAAGAACGTTTCCGTTCACGTGATGCGTGCGCTGAAGGAGGTGGTGGTGGTTGTTCCAGTAGATCGCGAGGTACACGAAACTGAGGAGGTAGCTCAGAGCGACTGGCCAAAGTGGCTTCAGCGCTTCGAGTTCCGCGCTGTGGGGCACCTTGAGCTCCAGCACCATAATCGTGATCACGATCGCCAGAACCCCGTCGCTGAAGGCTTCGAGCCTGCCCTTGGTCATAGAGGGTCCATTTTGACCGCGCCGTAGCAGTCCCCGCTAGGTAAAGTGCCCACGAGGTGAAATCATGATTTCCTTTGATGGACTGCCCGAAGGGGCACAGGCCCTGACCCCGTACCTAACCGTCAAAGACGGCAACAAGATGGTCGATTTCTACCAAAAGGCCTTCGGCGCCGAGGTGATCGGCATCCACCACGTGCCGGATACCGACCTTATCATGCATGGCGCGCTGAAGATCGGCGGGTCTCAGTTCTTCGTCAACGACGAGTTCCCCCAGTTCGGCAAGTTCGCGCCGGCCACCACCGGTCAGACGTCGACCACCATCCACATCCAATTGGCCCAAGGGCTCGATGAATTCTATGCTCGAGCCGTGGCCTCGGGGGCAACGGGACTGATGGAGCCCGCCGACCAGTTCTGGGGAGATCGCTTCGCCGTGATCGTAGACCCCAGCGGCCACCACTGGTCGATCGGCATGGTAATCGCCAACCCGCCCGAGATGAATCCGGAAGAAATCAAGCAGATGCTGAGCTAGTCGTCATCGACCCACTGGTTGTCGCCTTTCCCCTCGCTGAAGAGCCAGGTCTTGTCGAAGGCGATCTTCTCCGCCGCCGCCTCTCGGGTCGTGTGGATGCCCGCCAGAAACACCTTGTTCTTGCCGAACTTCTGGTTCACGGCATCCACGGCGCGGTTGAGGAGGCTCCGGTCGAGCGTCGGATCGAAAAGGCTCGGGGTGACTTCCTCGGGCTGGGCTAAGTCGGTGAAGGTCATTCCGACCGTCTTGGGCATATCGAAGTCGCGCTTCTCCCACAGCTCGAGCAACCGCTGGGTCACCGTGATAGTGTCCTGAGTCGGCGGTAGGCGCGAATGCGCCTGCCAATCCCGCTTGTGACCGCTGACGTAGACCGTCATCGCGCAGGCCCAGAGGTCGTTCGCTCGCAGCCTCGCGGTGGCCTTCACCGCCAGCCGCAAGAGCACGTCCCGTGCCCCGGTGTCGGTTCGCAGGTTCGGCGGGAGCACGTGGGAATGGCCGAGCGACTTGCGCTCGTTCTCGGGTGCCTGGACGTCGTGGCCGCGCAGCCAGTACCACCACCGCTGGCCGACGATCGAGCCGAACGCCCGGACCAGCTCGCTCGGCGAGGCGTCGACCAGGTCGTCAGAACTGAAGATACCTGCCGCTTCGAGCCGTACCTTCATTCGGCGGTTGATCCCGCAAAACTCGGTCAGGGGGAGCCCCCGGAGGCGGTCCGGCAGTTCGTGCCCCTGGATCACCACGAGGCCGTCGGGTTTCTGCAAATCGGTGGCGAGTTTGGCCAGAAAGGCGTTCGGGGCGATCCCGACGCTGCACGTCATCCGCTCGCCGACCCCATCGCGCAGGGCCTGCTTCATGCGCAGTGCCAGCGCCGTGGCCTTCTCCGGCTCCCGCTCCTCCCCGATCAACCGGAAGCGCATTTCGTCCACGCTGCACACTTTCTCGATCGGCAGCACCGTCTCCGCCACCTCGAGGATGCGCTGATGGAAGTGCACATACAGCGGCGGCCGAGCCTGCACGAGCACCAGATCGGGGCAAAGGACCTTTGCATCCGAGACCCGTGTACCGGTCTTGATGCCGAACGCCTTCGCTTCGTACGACGCGGCGATGACGAACGTGGTGTCGGCCATCATCGGCACGACCGCAATCGGCCGGTCGCGCAGATCCGGCTCCTGCTGCTGTTCGCACGAGGCGAAGTAAGCGTTCAGGTCCAAGAAGAGGATCCGAAGGGGCTGCGCCTTGCTTGGTAGAGTCGCGTCTACCACGCCTGCATTATAGCGAACCGTTTCGATGCTGTGCGAGGCTCACCCCGTCATCTCCAACCCCCCGATCCGCAGGTACTCCGTCGCCCGCCCAAGCGCCGTGGAGTGAGAAGGCCGTCGTGGCCCGGGGGCAGGAGCCAACGCGCGGCTCCCTTCTCCAATTCGAATCAAGAGACACCCTGCGAATAGACCGCGCGATAATGCGGCCATGAGGTTAACTTTTCTTGCCCTAACCGCCATCGGCATCATCGGTTGCGGCAGCGGACCCAAGGCCGAGCCGGTGACCACGGTGGACGCGCTCGCTCCGCTCGTCCCCAAGGAACTCGCCCTCGACCCCACGCCGATTCCGGACTCCGAGAACGGCTACCTCGCCATGATCGAGGCGACCGATGCCCTCCAAGGCAGCCTGTCCGTCGAGGAACTGCAGAACTTCCAAAAAGGGTCGCTCCCGCCCGCCACCCGCAAGCGGGCCGAGGCGCTCGTCGAGAAGAACGAGAAGGCCCTCGCGCTGCTCGAAAAGGCGATCGCCCTGCCGACTTGGCGTGGACCCCAGGGAATCGGGGCCGCCTCCACCTTCGAAGAACTTCCCAAAGCGAGGACCCTGCTTCGCCTCCTCCTCTTGCGGGCGACTCTCGCCCAAGCCAAGGGCGACTCCGCTGGCGCGGAGAAAAACCTCGCCACCGCCTTTCGATTCTCCCAGCGCCTCCTCGAGAGCAAGCACTGTTTCATCACATACCTCGTCGGCGTGGCCGCCCAGGCACAGACCACCCAGGCGATCCGAACCGCAGTGTGGCGCCCGGGGATGTCCGCGCGCGCAGTCCGCAGCCTTGCCAAGGCCCTCGAAGGAGAGGCTAAGGATGCCTTCGCAGGGCACGTTCGGGGCGAGTTCGCCAACTACTTCCTCCCCGAACTGGCCAAGAACATCGGTCCCCAAAGCCGCACGCTGGAGGACATCGGCGGCTCGACAGGCCTCGCCGATGACTTGCGCGAAGCCCTGAAAGGACATCCGCAGCCGTTCGACCGCGAGACGACCCTTCGCGAAGGCGCGAAGCTGTACCTCGAACTGATCGCCAATCTCGATCGACCCCGCGCCGATCGGGTGAACGTCGTGACGATGGCGGGCAATCAGGCCGCCGTGTGGGGCGAGATCGTGACGTCTAACGCCGAGCGCATTCCCTCCGCGAGCATGGCCGCCCTCAAGGCCCGACTCGCAAAGGAGAAAAATCCCTACGGACGCCTGATGCTCTACATCGGATTGCCGGCCACCGTCGGTGACGACGACTCCCGGAAGGCCAACCTGGACCTGACGCGGATCGTGGTGGCGAACCGCCTGTATGCCCTAGGCCACGGCGGACGGACCGCCCCGAAACTCGCCGACCTCGGCCTGAACCTCACCGACCCCTGCTCGGGCAAGCCATACGGCTACGACGCCCGCCGAGAGATCGCATGGTCGGTCGCCCGAAACGGAAAGGACGATGGTGGGAAGAGCCCGGTCGGACGGCTCCGACAAAACGACCCGGACTGGGTGGTGTCACTCATCGGAAAGTAGCCGCCGACTCGGCGTCCCCCATCGTGCCCGTGTCGCCATGATGCCGGGCGCCCGCGAGCCGCGATTCGCCCCCTCGCGGGCTCCGCCGAGCGCTCGACAGGACCGCGTACAGGGACGCTAGTCCTCGCCCGCCTCGCCGAACCTCGAAGACATGATGGAGATGTCGCCGATCGTCACCTCCTCGTCTCCGTCGAGATCCGCCTGGGGGCTCCAGAACGGACTGGAGGAGTCTAGGCCGAAGTAGAGAGAGATCAAGGCATAGTCGCCCACGGTCACCTCGTTGTCGTTGCCGGCGTCGCCATTGACGTAGGTGTGCGCGGAGAAAGTGGCGCCGTTCGTGATGAGCATGGCGGGATAGACGCGCCGGAGGCCCTGGCGCGGCTTGATGGCGACCTGATACCTTCCGTAGAGCGTGCTGGCAAAGGAGATGACGCCGTTGCGCGGGTGGACGAGGTGACTCTCGGCGACCGCTTGGGTGTTCGGATGGCGCAATTCGATCTCGTAAAAGAGATTGTAGTCGGGACCAATCCATCCTTCGAGGGTTCCGCTGCCGCACGGCTTCAGCGAGGAACCGGAGGGGTCAACATGCCGACCTCCACGAAATCGAGCCCCGAGGCCCCCACGGCGACGGTCCGGCCGAGCGCGTTCGCGGCGATCGCCGGCACCCGCGCCCACGGGCCTCGGTCATACTAATGCAGCCTAGGACCGGACGCGCGACCGAACAGGCCCGGGAACGTCTTAGGAAACATCGACATGCGTCGCCTCCTCGGCCTGATCGGCGTGATCGGCCTGCTCTTCCCGCAGGTCCACCTGGTCGTGCCGCACCATCACCACGTCGTCCAGGACGGCGAGGCGGTGCGAACGGAGACGCATTACTTTCGGCACGGCATCGGCCACAAGAGAGAGGCGGGCGAAGCCCCCGAGACCCCCGAGGCTCGCCCTACCGGGTGCGAAGAAACGCCCCACCCCGAGGCGGTCAAGGAAGAGCCGAAGGCCAAATCGAAGGTGTTCCTCTCCGCGATCCTCCAGGACCGCCGCCTCGATCTGCCCCATTGGGTAAAGGCCGTCCGGCGTGTGCCGATTCCGACGTCCGATCACGCGCCGCGGTCGACCCGGCCGCGAGACTGCCTCGGACGCGCTCCTCCTTCCGCCTGACACGAACTGCGATCCGTCGATCCGCCGGCTCCGAACGAGCCGGCTCGTGTCAGACAGAAGGAGTGAACCTTTGATCCGTCGAACCCTGCCGCTGCTCGCGGCATTCCTCGGGACGGGCCTTGCCCTCGCGCAGGCGCCCGACCCGCTCGAAAACTTCATCGCCCGGGCCCTCGAACGAAGCCCGAAGGTCCGGGCGGCTCGCGAGGTCGTCGAGGCGATGCGCCTCGGCCACGCGTCGGTCCGCTCCGGGGCGAACCCGCGAGTGGAGCTCGCGCCAGGCCTCGGATTCACCAACGGCAGCCTGGCCCTGAGCCAAGAGCTCGACCTCTTCGGCAGCCGCGCGGCCCGCTCGCGGGTCGCCGAGGCGGAGGCCCGGCTCGCCGAGACCCGGTGGCTCGCCGCCGGTCTTGACCAGGCGGGTCGGGTCCTCGCCGACCTCGTCGCCCTCGAGGCCGCTAGCGAGCTCGCGCAGGCGGCGCGGGATTCCGCCGACCTCGCCCGGGAACTTCTGGCGATCGTCGAGAAGCGGACGGAGATCGGCGAGGTGCCGCGAATCCAGGTCACCCGCGCCGAGCTCGAAGTGCTCCGGGCCGAGCAAGCGGCCCGACGTCATGTTGCCGAGCGAGAGCGCAGCGAAGCCGCCCTTCGATCGCTGGTCGGGCCCGACGCGGTGGTGTCGATCCCGCCGCTGGACCTCGGTGATCGCGTCGCCCGGTCTAAGGCGATGCCCGCCCGATCCCCGGAGACGCTCACCCGCGCGGTGGCCGTGGAAGTCGCGATGGCCCAGGCGCGGGCGGTCGCGGCTTCCGGCCGCCCCAGCCTCACTGCGGGGATGGCGAGCGACGTATGGAGCCTCGATCGCCGGGCCATGACGAGCTCGAACCTCGGTTTCCAGGTCTTCTTGTCCGCTCCGCTCGTCGATCGGGGCGAGAACCGGAACGCGGTCGCCGCCGCCCGGGCGGAAGCGAAGGCCGCCGAAAGCGAGCTCGCGGAAGCGCAGCGGATTGCCGACCTCTCCAAGCAAAGCGCCTTGACGATGCTGCAAGCCGCGGAGTCCATCTTCGCCGCGTACCGAGCGGACGCCCTCCCCAAGGCGGAGGCCCTCCTGAGCGCGATGCGCGAGGGCTACAAGGCAGGCCTCGTCACCTTGGTGGAGGTCATCGAAGCCCAGCAGACGCTCGCCGATTTGCGAAGGGAGCGGGCGGAAGCGCTCCTCGCCTTGCGGGAGGCCGAACTCGCCCTGCTCGCGGCAACCCTCGCGCTCCCGGGCGTGGAGGTGCCCCGATGAAACGCGCCAGCCTGCTCCTCGTCGTCGGATCCCTGGCCGCGTTCGCTGTCGCCGGAGGTCCGGACGACGGCCATTCGCACGGCCCCGGTCCCGGTGGACCCGCGTCCTCGACCGGCTCGCCGTCCCGCCGAACCGTCGTGGTGAGCCACCATGACCTGCGCATCGAAGGAGCCGACGGCAAGCCCGTCGGCGGCGCGAAGGTGACGTCGACGATCACCCCGAAGGGCAAGCCGACCGAGATCATCCACACCGAGAAGAACGCGTACGAACCGGAGAACCAGGTGTACAGCTCGCACATGACCTATACCGCGGCGGGGGAATACGTCCTGACCGAAGACATCGAGATGCCGGACGGCCGCCGGACCCGGGTCGAGTTCCCGATCACCGTCGTCCAGGCCGCCGCCCAGCCGGGCGAGGCCGGGGCCGAGCACGAGGCGCATGGCCCGAACTGGCTCCTCATCGGAGTCGGCATCGTCGGCGGTGCCGTTGCTTTGGCCGTCGCCTATCGGCTCGGCAAGCGAAGCGGCGCCGGCGGCATGCCGACCGCTGTGGTCTTCCTGGGGCTCGTCGCGACCGGCCTCGCCGCCGGATCATGCGCCAAGCAGGAGGGCGAGGCCCACGTCCATGGCCCCGACGGGCGGCACATCATGCCCGAGTCGAGCCCCGACGCCGGAGCGACGGTCCTCTATGAGGCCTACGCCACCCCCGGGAAGGGCCGTTCGGCGACGAAGGTCGTGGAGGGGATCACGTTCACGTTGACCATCGAGAACGAGGTGGTCGAAGCCGACCCCGACCTCGTCGCCATCGACAAGGCGCAAGCCGAGACGATCGGCTTGAAGACGGCGAAGGCCGAGCTGTCGTCCAGCGCGTCGTGGCTGGAAACGACGGGGCGCGTGAGTGCGAACCCGAACGGGGTGGTCAAGGTCAATGCCCGATCGAGCGGTCGGGTGGTGCGGCTCGGCGCGTTGCCCGGCACGACGGTGCATCGAGGGCAAGTCCTCGCCGAGATCGAGAGCCCGGACCTCGCCGATGCTCAGGCCGCCTACCGAACGGCGAGCGCGGAGCGGGCCCAGGTCGAAGCCGCGATCCGCATCGCGCAGAGCGGGGTGGAGAGCGCGGAAACCGAACTCGGTATCGCCGAGCGGAACCTGGCGAGACAGAAACAGCTGGCCCAGGCGGGCGCGTTCACCGCCCCGGCGGTCGAGACTGCGCGAGCCAATGCCTCGCAAGCAGAAGCCGAGGTCGCCGCGGCGCGAATCGAGGTGGAGAGGCTGACCTCCCTGCTGGGGCGACAAAAGCAGGGTCTGGCAAACGGGGTCGTCGCGCCCCGGGACGTTGAGGAAACCGAAGCCCGGCTCGAAACGGCCCGCTCGACCCTCGCCGACGCCACCACCAAACAGCGCCTCGCCCAGGCGGCGCTCGAACGCGAGGAGTCGATCGCGGATCGGGGGCTTCGCGATGCGCGCGAGGTCGAAGCCGCACGAGCGCAAGCCGATCTCGCCCGTGCCGCCCTTCGCTCGGCAAAGAACCGGCTCGCCCAGGCCCGCGCCGATACCGCCCGGATCGAGAGCGCGATTCGGGTGGCCGCCGACCAAATCCGGCTGCTGGGCGGCACCCCCGGGGGAGGACACCGCATCGTCATCGCCTCGCCGATCGATGCGGAGGTCGAAGAACGGCTGGTGACGTCGGGGCAGACCGTCGCGGTGGGCGAGTTGCTCTTCGAACTGCTCAACGCGGCGATCGTCTGGGTCGTCGCCGACGTGTACGAGAAGGACATCCCGAAGGTGGCGGTGGGCCAGCGCATCGAGGTGATCGCCGACGCGTACCCGGACAAGGTGTACGTGGGCGAGGTCGCCTTCGTCCACAACGAGGTCGACCCCCAAACGCGAACGACGCCGGTGCGCATCGTCATCGACAACCCCGGCGAGCGCCTCAAACAGGACATGTTCGTCCGCGTGCTCCTCGGGACGGACGACGAGCAGCTCGTCCTCGTGCCCACTGCGGCCGTTCAGAAGGATAAGGGGCTGGACGTCGCGTTCGTGCGCGTCCGGGAAGGCGTGTTCCGGCGAACCCTGGTGCAAGTGCAGCGGGTGGTCGGCAACCGCACGGTCGTCAAGGGCGTGGAGCCGGGCAGCGTCGTGGCAACCGCGGGTTCCTATCAGCTGATGAGCCTGGGAGGCGCGCGATGATCGGCGCTCGCCCGCTCATGCGCGGGGGCCGGGCATGCTGAACCGCCTCATTCAGCTCAGCCTCCGGCACCGGTGGCTCGTCGTCGTCGTGACGGCGATGCTCGTACTCTACGGCGCGATCACAATCCCGAAGATGGCGGTCGACGTTCTTCCCGACCTGAACCGCCCCGTCGTGACCGTCATGACGGAGGCCCACGGGATGGCTCCGGAAGAGGTCGAGGCCCTGGTCTCGTTCCCGATCGAAACGATGATGAACGGCGCCACGGGCGTCCAGCGCGTCCGATCCGCTTCCAGCGCGGGCTTTAGCATCGTCTTCGTGGAGTTCGATTGGGACACCGACATCTACCGTGCGCGGCAGATCGTCTCGGAGAAGCTCCAACTCGCGCAAGCCCGGATGCCCGAAGGGTCGGTGCCCTCGCTGGCGCCCATCAGTTCGATCATGGGGGAGATCATGGTCGTCGGGGTCAGCAGCAAGACGGGGAAGACCGAGCCGATCGAGGTGCGGTCCATCGCCGATTTCTCGATTCGGCCTCGCCTGCTCGCCGTACCGGGCGTGGCCCAGGTCGTGCCGATCGGGGGCGGCATCAAGCAGTACCAGGTCCTCACCAACCCGAAACGCCTCGCGAAGTTCGGGGTGACCCTCGACGAGCTCGTCGAAGCGGCCAGGCAAAGCAACGTCAACGCGGGGGGCGGGTTCCTCTTGGAGCCCAGCCGCGAGTCGGTAATCCGCATTCTGGGCAGGGTGAAGAACCTGGAGGACATCGCGAAGACGCCCATCAAGGCGGTCGACGGCGTGCCGGTCACGATCGGCCAAGTCGCCGACGTGACCTTCGCGAAGGGCTTTCCACGGGGCGATGCCAGCGTCGACGGCCAGCCGGCGGTGCTGCTTTCGGTTCAGAAACAGCCGGACGCCAACACGCTGGCGCTGACGAAACAGATCGACAAGGCCCTCGACGAGATCGAGACGACTTTGCCGGAAGACATTGCCATCAACCGCGATCTCTTTCGTCAGGAGCACTTCATCGAGAACTCGATCCGGAACGTGGAACGCGCTCTGCTCGAAGCGGGCGTGATCGTGATGTTTGTGATCCTCGCCTTCTTGATGAACGTGCGGGCGACCGCGATCTCGTTGATCTCGATCCCGGTTTCGTTCATCCTCGCCTTGCTCCTGCTGAACCGCTTCGGCATCTACGTGAACACCATGACGCTGGGCGGCCTCGCAATCGCGATCGGCCTCGTCGTGGACGACAGCATCGTGGACGTGGAGAACGTCTACCGGCGATTGCGGCTCAATGCGGCTTTGCCCGAGCCGGAGCCCATCTTGCGGGTGGTCTTCCGCGCGAGCGCGGAGATCCGCAACAGCATCGTCTACGCGACCCTGATCATCGTGCTCGTGTTCGTGCCCCTGCTCTCGCTGGAGGGCATGGAGGGTCGGGTGTTCCTCCCCCTCGGGCTCGCGTTCATCTTCTCGATGGCGGCGTCCTTGCTCGTCTCGCTCACCCTGACCCCGGCGTTGTGCTCTCTGATGCTCGGGCGGATGTCGCCCGAGCACCGCGGGGATTCCAAGCTCGTGACGGTCTTGAAGCGGTGGAATGCCCCGGCGGTGGAAGCCTCGATGCGGAATCCGGGCCTCGTGCTGATGGCGACCTTGGCCCTGACGGCGGGCGCTGTTTGGGTGCTCGCCTCCCTGGGGCGCGAGTTCCTGCCGAAGTTCAACGAGGGATCGCTCTCGCTGAGCGCCACCTTGCCGCCGGGCACGAGCCTGGAAGAGAGCAACCGGATCGGCAAGATCATCGAGGAGCGGACTCTCACCGTGCCCGAAGTGACCCACATCGGACGCCGGACCGGGCGCGCGGAGATGGACGAGCATGCCGAAGGCGTGAATCACTCGGAATTCGACGTCGGGCTCAAACCGAGCCGACGGGGCATGGATGGGGCCGTCGAGGAGCTTCGGCAGAAGATCGGCTCGATCCCGGGCGTGTTCGTCACGTTCGGGCAGCCGATCTCGCATCGGCTCGATCATCTTTCCTCGGGGGTCCGGGCGGCCCTCGCGGTCAAGATCTTCGGGCCGGACCTGAACACCCTTCGACGCCTGGCGGGCGAAATCGAGACGCAAATGGCGACCGTCCGCGGCGTGGTGGATCTCCAAGTGGAGCCCCAAGTCGAGGTTCCGCAGGTGAGCATCGAGATCAACCGGGCGACGGCAGCACGATACGGCGTGACTCCGCTGCAGCTCGCGGAAAGCCTGGAGGTGGGCCTCGGCGGGCACGCGGTATCGCAGGTGCTTCAGGGGCAGCAGACCTTCGACCTCGTCATCTGGTTCACGCCGGAGGCCCGGAACGACCTCGGCGTGATCGGGCGCACGCTCATCTCCACGCCAACGGGGCAGCGCATTCCGCTCGCGCAGTTGGCCACGGTGAAGCCCGATACGGGGCCGAACACGATCAATCGCGAGAACGTCTCGCGCCGGATCGTGGTGCAAGCCAACGTGCAGGGGCGAGACCTGAACAGCGTGGTGAACGAGCTTCAGGAAAGGCTGGCGGTGATCCAGCGCACCTGGCCGAGCGGGTACTTCGTGGAGTACGGCGGCCAGTTTCAGAGCCAGCAGAGCGCGACGGCCCGGCTCCTCGCGATCGGGGTGTTCACGGTGGTCGGCATGTTCCTGGTGCTGCACGTGGCCTTGCGCTCGTGGCGCATGGCGTTGCAGGTGATGGTGAACCTCCCGCTGGCGCTGGTCGGCGGCGTGTTGGCGGTGTTCCTCACCGGCGGCGTGCTCTCGATCGCCTCGATGGTGGGCTTCATCACGCTGTTCGGGATCGCCGCCCGCAACGGCATCATGATGCTCTCCCACTATGCCCACCTGATGACGGAGGAGGGGATGCCCTTCGGCAAGGAGATGATCGTGCGGGGCACGCTGGAGCGGCTGTCACCGGTTTTGATGACGGCGCTCGCGGCAGCGTTCGGGCTCTTGCCCCTTGCACTCTCGCAAGGCGACCCGGGGAAAGAGCTGCTTCAGCCGCTGGCAGTCGTGATTCTCGGAGGCCTGGTCACGAGCACGCTTCTGAGCCAGATCGTGACGCCGGCCCTGTTCTGGGTGTTCGGGAGGAAGGAGTGGAGTGGCCTTGATCCAACGGCTGCCGCCGAGAGTTCGGGGCTTAGCGAGTAGCGCCTGATGATGGACGATCCCTACAGCCTCCGTTGCGAACCCAACCGAGTCGAATCCTCGTCCTTCCTGCGACGGAGGCCCACCCATGAAGTCAGTCATCTCGCTGCTCACCGCGCTCCTGGCGTCCATCGCGCTCGGTGACGGAATGATGCTGAAGGTCGGGCCGATGCCTGGCGTGCCCGACCTTCCGTACCAGCGAGCGGTCGTCTCGTATCGGGACGGTGTGGAGACCCTCATCGTCGACTCGCGGCTCGGCGGCACCGAGAAGGGGGATCATGTTTGGGTACTGCCTCTCCCCTCTGCACCGAAGAAGATCGAGAAGGTCGATCTTTCTTACCTTGATCGTCTGCTCAGGGCGGGATCACCGATCGTCGAAAGGTCGCCCAAGAACCTTCAGGAGTTCGAAGTCTTCTTTGTGGTCTTGCTGATCGTCTCGGTTGTCCATCTCCTCTGCGTCCGCGATCCGCTGCTTTGGCGGCGAATTGCCACGTATCTGCTCCTCCTCATCGCCGTCTTCTTCCCGGTCTTGTGGTTCATGCCGGTCTATGCCGGATCGGGCACGAAAGGAGTGGGAAGTTCGGTCGGCGCGTACGATGTTGCTTCTCTCGACCCGAAGCAGCCGAATGAACCTCTTACATGGTTGCGTGAGCAGGGAGCCGCGGTTCCCGATGAAGCCCGCTCGGTCATCGAAGACTATCGAAGGCAGGGTTGGTCGATCCTCGTCATGAAGTTCGTGAGGCGGACCGGGAACGAGCAGCCGCATCCTCTGCGCTTCGTGTTTCCCACACGACGGCCCGTCTACCCGATGCGGCTCACTGGAACTGCGGCGCAGCGACTGGTCCTCGACCTGATCGTCATCGGAGACCGGCGTGCGGCAGTCGAGGGAATGGCCCTTTGGGCCGGGGTTCAGGCGAAGGGAGGCAGTGAAGGCCGAAACTTCGTGTTTTGGCCGTCCATGCTCGTCCAATTGGAAACCTCCACCCACGATCTTTGGCTGGACTGCTGGCTCTCTTCGTATCGCGGAGAATTCTCGCGCCGATCGATGGACAAGGACATCGAAATCGGATGGTCGAGGCCCGAACGGTATCGAGCCCGATACTACGACCGAGTGGGGCGACGCAACTACGCCGTCGTCCTCTTCGCGCCTTGGGGCGGTGGTGCGCTGTTCATCGGGTCGTTGGCGGCCCTCTTCACCGCGCGGCCCCGCCGTTGGCTCCCCTGGGTCCTCCTCGCGACGCTGGTGGCCGGCGGCGCAGCGGCCGCTTATGTGCTTTGGACGGTACCGGTGTTCGACGTCGAGACCGGGCGCCTCTTAGGTCAGGAATAGCCCAGTTCGGACTCGGCACGGCACAATAGAGCAATGCCGAGCCTGCCGGTCGCCCACGACTTCACCTGTGTGTGGTGCTGGATCGGCCTTTCGCAGGCCAAGCGGCTGCGACAGGAATTCGGAGTCGAGATCGAGTGGCTCGCCTACGAGGCCTATCCTGAAGGGTATCCGGTCCGAGAGCATGCCGAGGAGAATCGCCCCAGTCGCCTCGCGCTGGCCTTTGCCGCCGAGGGACTGGACGCGCCGGACACTTCGCTTCCCGTAGGGGTGACCACCTTCACCGCTCATACAGCGGTCGAACTGGCCAAAACGTCTGGCTGTGCCGATGCGCTCGTCGAACGGATCTACCGCGCCTATTGGATGCACGGACTCGACATCGGCTCGCGAGACGTCCTGGAGTTCCTTTGCCGCGGCCTGCCGATCGACTCCGCTGCGTTCAAGGCTGCTCTCAAGGGTCGGCGCTACGCCGACCGCATCGTGCAATTCGACGAACCTGCTTGGTCGACCGGGGTCCGCTACTTGCCCACATTCTTCCTCGGTGACGCACGCCTGGCCGAGGAGCCGTACCCGGTGTTGCGCCGGGCTGTGGCCGAGTACCTCGTCGCCGAGCCCCCAACCGCGACCGGCCCCTACGGTTCGCTCGTGTTCGGCTCTGCTCCGACGAATCGGCCTTACGTGGCGGTGAACATGGTCACCACGATCGATGGCAAGTCGGTGTCGGGCGGGCGAGACGAAGGAGTGATGGACCTGGGCTCGAAGGTCGATCACGACGCGCTGCGCCAGATCGAGCACGCGGCACAGGCGGTTCTCATCGGCGCCGCTACCCTCCGTTCTACCCCCAAGATTCGGTATCCCGAGCATCTGTACCGCTTCGTGGTCAGCCGCTCCGGCGACGTGGACCCTCTATCGGGGTTCTTTGTCGCCCAGCCGGCGAAGGCGTTCCTCGTGCTTCCCGACGATGTCCCGTCCCCCCTCGAAGCGAGGCAGACGCTTCGTTTCGGGTCGGATGCCGTGGAGCTTGGGGCTTTGCTCCTCCACTTGCGGGTGCAGTTCGGCATCGAGACCCTCGTGGTCGAGGGTGGCAGCGAACTGAACGCCCAACTGCTCGCCGCGGACCTCGTCGACGAGTTGTTCCTCACGCTCGCGCCGAAGGTCAAGCTCGGCCGCGACCTCCCCACCTACGCAGGAGGCGAGCCGTTGCCCAAAGGTGGGCTTCTCGCCTTCCGTCTGCAGGAGCAGCACCGAATCGGCGACGAAGTGTTCCTCCGGTACCGACGCGAAAGGTCGCCCGACGAACCGGCGTCGGGGCACGTATAGACTAGGAGTGGCGACGAGGGAATCCCGACGGCGGCTGGCGACGAGCAAGCAGACTCGTTCGCTCGCCCGTCCACTGGTGGCCTCGACCTTCCTCTTCCGCAACGCCGGCAAAACGATCCCCCTCGTGGCGGTCATCGTCCTCGCGGTAATGCTCATCAGCGGCATCGTGGCGATGATCGACTCGATTCCGCTGTCGATCCGCACGATCTACCGTTACTCCCAACAAATGGTCGGCATCACCCCACGGGGCGACCCAGCCCAGACCCCGATCATCCGGGACAGGATCGAGAAGGAGGCTCCGGTCCCACTCGAACGGGTCATGGTGTGCCGCGCAACCGGGGCCCAAGTGCGCAGCATCGTCGGCAAGTGGCCGTTCGTGGTTCTCGGGCTTGCCCGGGAAGACATGACTTACTACCTCGATCGTATGGGTTCGCGCGGCATCAATGGTCGCCTGCCGGAGACAGGCAAGGCCGAGGCCCTGATCAGCGAGCCGGTCGCCCGCAACCTCGGCCTTCGCAAGGGCAGCCTCCTTCTGGGACCGGTCCAGGATGGCGCCTACTCGCCCGAGGAGGTCCGCGTCGTCGGAATCGCGGATACCGACGAGTGGCTCATGTTCACGCCTATCGAATACCAACGGGCACACCACTTCCCGCCCATAGATGTGCTGCTGGTCTTTGCGGAAAACCTCCCGGACCAGGCCAAACTCGACAACTGGGCGGTGAAGGCGTTCAAGGGCGAGAGAGCACAGGTGTTCGTCTACCAAGAACTGGAACGGGACACCCAGGACATGTTCAAGATCCTGTACAAGATTCTCAACGTGGTGATCGCCACGCTGGTTCTGGTCATCACCCTTATGATGGCGATGCTCATGAACATCTACCAGAGCCAGCGCCTTCCTGAATACGGGCTGCTCCAGGCCCTGGGCTATACGCGACGGCAACTTCTTTCGCGGGCTTTCGGTGAGACCTTGGTGGTGGTCGTCGGCGGCTGGGTGCTCGGTCTGCTGGTGGCCTATTCGCTACTGCTCGTGGTCCGTGCGCAGCTCATGACTCCCCAAGCGTTCGCCCTCGACCCCCTCGATCGGATGGCGTTCATCTACACCATCCCGATCCCTGTGGCGATCCTCGCTGCCGGAGCTCTGACCGTTTGGTCAAGGTTCCGTCGCTTCGATCCGGTGAGTGTCGTGGAGCGGAGGCTGGTGTGATCGAGGCCCGGGGCGCCGCGCTTCTCTATCACGATCATGGCCGGGAGGTCTATGCCTGCCGCGACATCGGCCTGCGCGTGTCGGAGGGTGAATTCCTCGGGATCCTGGGCCCCTCGGGGTCCGGCAAGTCGAGCCTGCTCTACATGCTCAGTGGCCTCAAGACGCCGACTTCTGGACAGGTTCTGGTCGACGGGATCGACCTCGCCTCCCTGGGTGACGAAGCAAGAAGCCGCCTGCGGCTGGAGCGATTCGGCTTCGTTTTCCAGCACCCTCACTTGCTCGGCTATCTCACGGCGCTGGAGAACGTGGTGCTCGGCGCAAGTGGCTCGGGGGACCGCTTAGTAGAGGCCGAGAACCGACTCTCTCGCCTGGGGCTCGGCGACAAGATGCACCGCCTCCCCCACGAACTGAGCGGCGGAGAAAGGCAGCGGGTATGCGTGGCGCGGGCACTCATGGGATCGCCGGAAGCGATCTTCGCCGACGAACCGACCGCGGCGCTCGATCACGCGAACGGCCACGCCGTCGTCGATATGCTGCGGCAAGAGCGAGGTGGTGGCGCGCTCGTAATGGTCACGCACGACCCTTCGATGCTCGACGGAGCGGATCGAATCGTGACCCTCGTGGACGGGTGCCTGGGAGAAGCAGCGGTGGCTGCCCGACCAGGGATCGAACCTGGAACCTGCTGATCCAGAGTCAGCCGCTCTGCCAATTGAGCTATCGGGCAATCCGACCCATGATACCAGGCGACTTCCCCGCGGTACGGGCCAGGCACTAGTCGCCCTTGGCGCGGGGCACCGAGACCGTGACGATCGTCCCCTTACCCGAGCTCCCTTGGATTCGAACGGAGCCACCCAGTTCGTAGACTCTCCGGCGAATACCGCTCAGCCCAAGGCCGGTCCCTCTGCCCGCCGATCCTTCCCGCGACTGGGCGAGACCGACCCCGTCGTCGCGAATCGTCAGGCGAACCGTCGACCCGCTGCACTCCAGCCGAATGACGATCTCGCCTGCCTGGGCGTGCTTGATCGCGTTGGTAACGGCTTCCTGGGTGATGCGCAGAAGCGCGTGCTCGACGGCGGAGGGCTGCGGCTCATAGGTCTCCGCGCAAAACGTGAGTGGTGGCGCGGTCGTGCGGATGGACTCCAAGTGTTCCTCGATCGCCAGAGGCAGTGGTCGCGAGGCGGGCTTCATCTCCGGCTCGCGGCCACTCCGCGGAGAAAGCTCGAGCAGGAGTGCGCGCATCTCGGAGAGCGCCCGTTGGCTCAAGTTCGCCAGTTGATCGATCCGGGCGAGGCCTTCTTGATGGTCCTTTGCCAAGGCCCCGGGAGTGGCCTGAGCAATGAAGTTAATGCTCGTGAGCACTTGGGTCACCGAATCGTGCAACTCGTGGGCAAGTCGCTGGCGGTCCTCGAGCACGGCGACCTGCCGTTCGGCCTCTTGGAGGTCGAGTTGCTCTCTTCGCTGCTGGAGAGCAATGGCGAGATAACCTGCGGTCGCCTGATAGGGCCTCAGCTCGGCGGGATCCCATTCGAGGGGTATCGGAGAGGTGAGCACGACGAGCCCGATCCGTCTGCCGCCCGCGATCAGAGGGATCAGCGCGAGGCCGGGATGCCCGTCTTGACGCTGCATTTCGCGGAGGTCCTTCGACACACGAAGGTCGGTCTCCACGTTTCCGATCATCACGGTCTGACCCGAGTCGAGGATGGGGTCGAGGTCGTCGCGCGAGTAGGGGACGCGCGTGTTGCCGACCTCCGCGCCTCCAGCACGACTCCAGCGGCCCTTGATGAGGACCCCGACTCGCTGGTCGCCGGCATCATAAACGTACTCGGTGACCGTGCAGGCATACTTGCCCGTCGAGGCGACTTGGTCGAGGTAGGCAGCCACGATCTCGTCCGGATGGGCCGCGAGGCCGAGGCGAGCGGTCGTTTCGTACAGGAGTTGAACCTCGTCGAGGCTCGACTGGACACGATCGAAAAGGCGGGCGTTCTCGATGGCGATCGCGGCATGCTCGGCGAAACGGCTGAGGACGGCGGCATCTTCCTGATCGAAAGTCCTCGGCGGCGGGCTGCCGAGACCGAAGGTACCGATCAACCGGTCGCGCCAGAAGATCGGCACGCCGATGACCGCGTGATCCGAGAAGTCGCTCCGTGTCGGGTCGTTTACGTCGCCGTATCGGTTGTAGATCACGGGCTGCCTCGTCTCCATCACCTGACCGCTCAGGCCCTGTCCGCACCGGACTTCGCTGCCGATCTCGTCCTCGGGCATTCGCCAGGTTGCGGCCATGCGCACGACGCCGGCCTCCTCGTCCACGAGCCCAATGGCGCCGTTGTCGGCTTCGAGCAAACGGCAGGCAATCTCGGCGATCCGCGAGAGCAGGCTTCGAAGGTCGAGGCCGCTGCCGATGGCTTCGATCACGTCGCGGAGGCTCGCTTCTCTACGAAGCAGGCGTTGGAGGCGCTCGGCGTCGGTTCGCATCGCTCGCTAAGTCTTCGCTGTTGCGAGATCGCCCTTCAAAGAGCCAACGAGGGCGAATGTGCGCTCCACCATCACATCGAACTCGATAGTCGTTCCCTCGTTCCAGGATTCGTCGAAAGCGTCGTCGCCCATTACGGTACGGGTCTCGCCCATCACTCGGTCTCGCTGCTCTTTGTCGAATCGCCTGAGGTGGAGGCCCATCGATCCTTGGTGGCGTCCGGCTGCGGCGATCATCGCGACGGCCTCGCGGCGCGTTCGGGCGTCTTGCGCGGTGAGGCCTATCGCCAAGCATAGGCCCCGGACGCCTTCGCAAGTTCCCATTGTACCGCCGTACTTGACGAGGCGATCCAGACCCTCGCGATACCAATCCACCGCTTCCGCGGGGTTCCCTTCCGCTATGAGCGCGTCGCCCATGTTCGAGCAGTTCCAGCCCTTCATGCTTTCGCCGCCGGTACTCTCGCAGAGGCGAATCGCTTCCGCGAAGAGGCGTTTCGCCTCGTGCGTTTGGCCTGCGTCGAGGTTGACCAGTCCGCTCGCGGTGAGCGAGCGCAGGATGCCCTCGTTAGCGCCTAGCTCCCGGTCGAGTTCCAAGGCTTGCCCCACCCAGTCGAGGGCCTCCTCGTGGCGCTGCAGCTCCGAGTAGACGCCGGCCATGTTCCGCATGATCTCCGCGAGCGCGCGCTTATCTCCGATCTCCTGGGCGATGAGGACCCCCGTCTCGACGTACTGCCTCGCGCGTTCCATATCACCGCTCAGCGTCGCATAGTGAGAGGCCACCTGGAGCACACCGACGCGCTGGACCGTCTTCTCGTCGTCGCAGTCGAGGGAGCGCTGAATCCAAGTCCGGGCTTCGTTGATCCGGTCTCGCGAACTCCAAAAGACGCGAAGCATCTCGACGAGCGTGAGTGCGATCGACCCACGACGAGTTTCCGTGGACCAGTGAAGCGCGGCGCGGATGTTGTCAAAGGAGCGATCGAGCATCTCTAGCGCTTCGAACTCCTCTGGCCCGTACATCTGTGCCCGGGCTCGGCGAGCGAGGTCCAGATAATAAGCGGCATGGCGTCCGGCAATCTCGTCGTGTTCGCCGCTTTGGATGAGCAGTTCGCGGGCGAACTCTCGGGTGCTCTCGAGAACGCTATATCGAACCTTCCCGTCGGGACCGGTTTCGGCGCGAACCAGTGACTTGTCTACCAGCCTGGAGACCAAGTCGAGCGATTCTCCCTCCCCGATGCCGCCTCCTTCCGTTACCTGTTCGGCGGCAGCCAGCGTGAACGGCCCGCCGAAGATGCTCACCCTTCGGAGCATCAGCTTCTCTGGGTCGGAGAGCAGATCGTAGCTCCAATCGAGGGCGGCCCTTAGCGTTGTCTGCCGGGTCGGTGCGCCGCGCGAGCCGCCGGTCAGAAGCTTGAAGCGATCGTTCAGCCGCTCGGCGATCTCCTGCACCGAAAGTGCCTTCAGGCGAGCAGCGGCCAGTTCGAGGGCGAGCGCGATGCCGTCCAATCGGCGGCAGATATCGATGATCGCCGTCGCATTGTCCATCGTGAGTTCGAAGCCGGGAAGAGCAGCCTGCGCCCGCGCCATGAAGAGGCGGACGGCATCGTACTGTAGGAGTCCGGCCGTAAACTGATCGACAAGCTGGCGTACCCGCTTGGGCTCGGGCACCGATAGGCTAGGCACGCGCCACGCGACCTCACCGACAAGGCCTAGCGGCTCCCGGCTGGTGGCGAGGATCCTCAAATCGGCGCAAGACTTCAGGAGCCGATCCGCAAGATCGGCACAAGCGTCGATGAGGTGTTCGCAGTTGTCGAAGACGACCAAAACCGGCTCACCGCTGAGGGCCGCCACCAGGTCTTCAGAAGCAGTAAATCCCGGTCGCTCGTGAATCTGAAGCTCGTGTTCCACATGCTGGGGAACCAGATCGGGGTCTTCGAGGGGCGTGAAGTCGACGAACCAAGCCCCTCCCGCGAACTCGGATGAAAGGTTATGGGCAAGCTCGATAGACAGTCTGGTTTTCCCGATGCCACCAGGGCCGAGAAGCGTGACCAGCCGTGAGGACATGAGGTGGGCCTCGATCTCCTGCAGGTCCTGTTCCCTTCCCACGATCTCGGTCAAGGGTTCGGGAACGTTGCCCCTGCTCGCCGGCTCCGGCGGGGGAGGCATCGCCGCGACCGGGCGAGGGGCGGCGGGGGCTTCGATCGGAGCCGAGGTCCGGTGAGCGATGATTCTCGCGTCCTTGCGGATTCTCTCGAGCAGGGCTACCGTCTCCGCCGAGGGGTCGCCGTTCAGTTCGTAGAGAAGCCGCTCACGGAGTTGGCGGAACGCGACCACTGCCGCCGCGTGATCCCCGTTCGCCGCGCAAGCTTCCATAAGGTTCCGCGTCGCGGATTCGCGGAACGGGTCGACGGCGATCGCGCGCTTCAAGAACCCGATGGCTCGCGAATACTCGACCCGCTCCATGGCGAGCCGCGCGGCGAGTTCAGAGGCCTGTAGAAAGGTTTCCTCACGGCTCTGACGGTCGCCAAGCACCCACTCCTCCGCGCACCCTTCCAAGAGAGGACCCCGGTAAAGGGCAAGCGCCGACTCGACCTCACCGAGGTCGGTCGATGCAGCCAGGCGATCGAACTCAGCCACATCGACCCAGACGCCACTCTCGACGAGGAGGAGGGTTTTTGGAGTCGGAGTTACGACTTTGGCATCGAAGGGGCCCAATGCGGCGCGAACGTCGGTCAGGGTTCGACGCAAGCTGGCTAGCGCCTGGGTATCCGGACTCTCCGGCCAAAGGGTCCCGGCGAGCCATGCGCGATCCACTTCGCGACCCTGGCGCAGGGCGAGTTGGGCGAGTAGCCACAGCCCTTTTCGCGAGCGGACCGGGGGTAGCGGATGGCCGTCCAACCGAACGTCGAACGGTCCCAGAAGCTTGACTTGCATCGTCGCGTCGTGCGAATCCGACATAGGCTGCCAAGTTCATCATACACGACAACCCGCGGGCGCTATTAGAACGGTATTCTCGGTTCCATGCCCGAGGCACCGGAAGTCGAGACCGCGCGACGAACGATGGAGCGCGTGCTCCTGGGCCACCGCATCGTAGAGGTCGAGATTCCCGAGGACGACATCGTCCTTTGCGGCTTGCCCGCGACCTTGATCGAAGAAGCTCTTTTGGGGTCGACCGTCACCGAAGTAGGCCGGATCGGCAAGTACTGGTGGCTGGGGTTGGATCGAGAACCCTGGCTGATGGGCCACCTCGGTATGGCGGGCTGGATCCGTGAGTTGGGCGCGCCGACGATACGACTCCGCGAGCACGGCCAAGCGCCGATGGACGACGAGACGGGTCGACCCCGGTTCCTCAAAATGCTCCTGGGCACCGAGGAGGGGCAACGGATCGCGTTTACCGACGGGCGCAGGCTGGGTCGGCTCTGGCTCGGCGATCCGGCTGGCGATCCTCGATTCAGGGCGCTGGGGCCCGACGTCTATCGTGCTCTTCCGTCCACGAAGGAGATCGCCTCGATGCTCGCCAAACGCAAAGCGCCCATCAAGGCCCTTCTTCTGGACCAGGCGCTGTTCGCGGGTGTTGGCAACTGGATCGCCGACGAGGCGCTCTACCACGCGCGGATTTCGCCGAAACGACTTGGGGCAGACCTCACGAAAGCTGAGCTCGAGCGCCTTCGCAAGGCACTTGCCAACGTGGTCGAGATCGCGGTGGCGGTCGGTGCGGATTCCGGGAGATATCCTCCGGATTGGCTCTTCCACCACCGCTGGGGCGGAGGGAAGGGCGTCGAACTCGTTCAGGGCAGGCGGATCGTCCGCGAACCGGTGGGCGGGCGTACCACGGCCTGGGTGCCGGAAGTGCAGAGGTGACCGAGCGGACGCAGGTTCACGGCTACGCGTCGATCGTCCGCGAGGGCCGTATCCTCCTCTGTCGGATATCGGAGCAGATTCCGAACGATGCCGGCAAGTGGACATTGCCCGGCGGCGGCATCGACTTCGACGAATCGATCCCCGACGGCGTCGCACGTGAACTGTCGGAAGAGACTGGCTATGAAATCGAACTTGGGCCCGTCGCCTGGGTCGAGTCCGAAGTATTCGATGGGCCGAGCGAGCGGGTGCGGGTCGTTCGAATCATCTATGAGGCTCGGGTCATCGGCGGACAATTGCGTCCTGAGGCGGACGGTTCAACCGATCTATGCGACTGGATCGAGCTAGCAACTGCCCCAACCATGCCGCTCGTTCCGGTGGCGCGCTTGGTAGTGGATTATTGCATCGGCGTGGCTTCGCTTCTCGAAGACGATGGGTACTAATCGACTCGGTTCAATCCACCTCGCGCCCGGGCTTCCGACTTTTTGGTCAGGCTTGGCTCGGACGACCCGATCCAAGTTGCAGGGTACTTCGTGGTGAAGAACCGCACGATCCCGAAGGCGAAGAACACCGCGACTAGTGCCGTGAGCGTGCGGCTAGCCAGCGGCCCATCCGTGTTGAACCGCCTGCACTTCCAATATCCGTACAGGCAGGCCCAAGCGGAAGCAGCCCAGAGGACATAGAAGATCGGACCGAACGGATTCGCCTTCCAGGAAGCCGCGAAGTCCCCGTGGAGGAGAGCCGTGAAGCTCGTCGTCAGCCCACATCCCGGGCACGGCCGGTTGAATGCCAGCACGCTCGGGCACGGCGGCAACCCCAATTGCTGATGAGTGCCGTGCCCCTGAGCCGAAGGTGTGAGGAAAATCGCGAAGACGGTGACGCCCAGCCACCCCAGAAACCACAGCAAGTGCCCGGCTAGGCGCCTGCGACTCCAATCCCGGTCAAACCAAACCACTTCGCATGGCCTCAGATGGAATGACGCACTGCGGATGAAGTCGGTTGCCTTCGACCCGGGCCACGCTGAACACTTGGCCGTCCGGTTCGGCCAACGCGACGAGCGGAGCGAGCGCGGCACGCTCGATCGTCCGGCCCTCGCGAATCGCGCCGACCCCGACCGCATCGAGCCGGACGATCGGCATCGGCTCCAGCGCCTCGCCGAGGCTCAAGAGCCGGACCGCTTCCACCTCATCGAGTGGAATCGCCCGATCCAGGCCGAACTTGCCCGCTCGGGTTCTCCGCAGCGCGCTCAGGTGTGCCCCACAGCCGAGCTTCTGGCCGAGGTCGTGGGCCAGGGTGCGAACGTACGTCCCGCCCGAGCAGACGATCCGAAATCGGCGCTCGTCGATGAGTTCGAACGCGTCCACATAGACTGTCCTCGGGGTCCGTTCGACCTCTTCACCCTTGCGAGCATAGGCGTAGAGGGGCTTGCCGGCTCTTTTCACCGCGCTGTACATAGGGGGCAGCTGCTCGATCGGGCCGAGCAACCGCGGGAGCAAATCGTCGATCCGTTTGTCCAGATCGGGCGACGGATCGGTTCGCCTGACGACTTCGCCCTCGGCGTCTTGGGTGTCCGTTTCCACCCCGAATGCGATCTCGGCTTCGTACTCCTTAGGTTCTAGCGGGAGGTACTGCAAGAACCGGGTTGCCGGACCGACGGCAACCACCAGGACGCCGGTCGCCATGGGATCAAGGGAGCCCGCGTGACCGACCCGGCGAGTCCCCAGCCGGCGACGGACATGGTCGACGACATCGTGCGACGTCATGCCGGGCGGCTTGTCGACTACGAGGATGCCAAGCATGACTCGAGCGCGGATACCAACGCCCGCTCCGCCTCCTCCAAGCTTGTATCGAAGGTACAGCCGGCCGCGTTCTTGTGACCTCCCCCGCCGAACTGCCTGGCGACGGAGGCCACATCGAAATCCCCACGTGAGCGGAGGCTCGCCCGAACCTTGCCGGGCAGCGGTTCGCGGATCAAAGCGGCCACCTGGACCGTATCGACGCTGAGAAGTTCGTTTGCAAGCCCCTCCGTATGTTCTTCGGTAGCGCCGGACTCCTCGAAATCTCGGTGCGAGAGAGCCGACCAAGCCAAGCGGTCGCCGAGGGCGAGCTTCATCTTGGCAATGCACCGACCTAGGAGCCGAACCGCCGGCAGTTGCTTCTTCTGGAACACTTCTTCGCCGATACGAACGATGTTCCCGCCTCTTGCAAGCAGGTCGGCGGAAATCGTCAGGGAGTGCGGCGTGGTGTTCGAGAATCGGAAACTGCCGGTATCCGTGATGATCCCGGCAAGGAGGCAGGTCGCGATATCGGGCGTAATCTCGGCCAAGCTCGCCTTGAACAGATCGTAAAGGATCGCGGCGGTCGCCGGCGAAGCCGTATCGACGATCCGGAGATCACCGGGAGCTTCGTGTGGCACGTGGTGGTCGATCACGATCATCCGCGGGCACGTCTCGACGAACGGCCGGATCTTGCCCAACCGGCTGGAGGAGTCGAGATCGACCAAGATGGCCAAACTCGCCGGACCCTCGGGCGCGAGTCGTACACGATCGACCGAAGGCAGAAACCTGAGGTTGTAGGGCGGCAAGTCGTTGCAAAGAACCTCGTTCGGCCTGCCCAGAGCGTCGAGGAACAAAGCGACTGCCAAGGCGCTGCCGATGGCGTCGCCGTCCGGATTGAGATGCGTCCCGATGTAAATTCGGTCGGCGGCTTCGACCTCGCGCAAGAAGTCCTTGGCGATCCCCGGCGTCACACTCATCCAAGAGTGAGAGTACCCCGCGGTCCGCAGGTTGATCGGTCTGCCAAACTCGGCGCGATGAGAGTCGCGTGCGTCCAGTCCGACGTGGTCTTCAACGACCCTGGCGCCAACGCCGCCAACGCCGTTCAGGCGATCGAACGGCTGGCGGATCAGGGCGTCCAGGTTGCGGTGTTTCCGGAGGCTTTCCTCACCGGATACTGCGTCTCGACCTTGGAAGACGCCCGTCGAATCGCCATCCCGGCCGACCACGAGAGTTTGGATCGGCTCGCGGTGGCTTGCGAGCGCCTCGGGATGATCCTCGTCGTCGGATTCGCTGAGTCGACCTCGGGCGCCCTCTACAACTCGGCCGCTATCTTCTACGACGGCAAGCGCGGTCTGTATCGGAAGGCGCATTTGCCCTGGCTCGGACTCGACCGCTTCGTCGCGGGTGGTGACGCCTTCACGGTCTTCGACACCAGCGTCGGCCGCATCGGAGTTTTGATCTGCTTCGATCTCAGGCAGCCAGAACCCAGCCGGATCCTCGCCCTCGACGGCGCCGATCTGATCGCCCTGCCGACGAACTGGCCCCGCAAGGCGAGCATCGCCCCGTCCTTGGTTGCTCCGGTACGGGCCGCCGAGAACCGAGTCTTCCTCGCCGCGTGCAACCGGATCGGTGAAGAAAACGGCTTCGGCTTCATCGGCTCGAGCGGCATCTTCGCCCCCTCGGGCGAGGCTCTGTTCCGAGCGGGGGATGCCGAGGAGGTGCTCGTTGCCGATCTCGATCTCGCCGAGGCTAGATTCAAGCGTACTGTCGTCATTCCTGGGCAATACGAGATGGCGACGTTCGATTCTCGCCGCCCCGAACTGTATGGTCGCCTTACCGAACCGAAACGATGAGCCCACCCAAGGTCCTCGCCTGGTACCGAGCCTACTGCGTCTTCCTAGCCCTTGCCAACGTCGGGCTCGCGTTGCTGGGCTGGTGGCTCTATCGAGACCGTGAGGCTCTTCGATCCGACGTGTTCGAGCCCGAGGTCATCGGTCAGGTCGGCGTGCTGACGATCGTCACCGGGGTATTGTTCGTCATCCTCAATCTGGTCATGATCGCGCTGCCGCGTCGCTCCTGGGCTTGGGTCGCCCACCTGATCAACATCCTCGTTCCGATCGGCCTGTGTTGCCCGATCGTGGTTTGCCTCCCCTTGCTGATCTGCTGGCTCAAGCCAGAAGTGAAGGCCTACTACGGGATGGCCGGGTTCTAACCGGAAGCTTCGGTTCCTGCGACCTTGCGCAGTCGTCGAGCGACTTCGGCCAAACCCTCGTCGTCGAGTTGGGTGTCGCGGTGCATTTCGCGAATGGACCGCTTCTCGAGTTCCAGCCGGAGCCGTGAAACCGCCCCCGATAGCTCGTCGCCGTCGATTTTGACCGTTTGGTCAAGTCCGAGATCACCGAGCCGTTGACGTGCCCACTCCGGCTCGAGATGGCTTAGCCAATTCGCCGGCGGCCCGAGCGGAGGCCGCTCGGGGAACGCTTCGCAAAAGGCGCGCGACAGTTCCAGTCCGGTTTGCGTGAGGAACAAGCGCTCGTCCTGGATGGCTAGATGGGCGCGCTCGCGAAGGTCTTCCTCGAGGAGCGCACGAAAAAGCGTCTGCTCGAAGGGATGGAGGGAGCGATCCACTACGACTTCGGCGGGCTTCGTAGCGTTCTCGGCAAATCGACGAGACTGTCGAAGCCGCCTCCCCGCCGCCGCGACCTGCCTTCGGAGATTCCGGAGCGCCCGTTCGGGATCGCGCTCAGCGGGATGCCGGTTCGAGAGCGCTATCATGTGCTTCGACCGTTCGACCGCGCTGGGCTCCTTCGCGATCGCGTGAACGACTTCTTGCCAATACTCGTCGGTGGAAGGATCGAGCCGCTCACCCAATTGCTTGAGGCGATAGTCGAGAGGTGTCACTCCGCCTTCGGTCACGCGAAGAACGGCGGCCGGTCCGACCGATCGCAGTAGCGTGTCGGGATCCTCGCCGGACGGCAGGAGAGCGATACGGGGGGAGAGGCCCTCCGCCTGAAGAACGTCCGCCGCCCTCTCGGCGGCATTCTGCCCGGCAGGGTCGGCGTCGTAGAGGATGACGACCTCCTTGCACCACCGCTTGAGGAGTTTGGCGTGGTCCTCGCTCAACGCGGTTCCGAGGGAAGCCAAAGCGGTACGGACACCTGCGCGGTGGCAGGCGATGACGTCGAGGTAGCCCTCGACGAGGACCGCCTGACCCTTTGCGGCGATCGCCTCCTTCGCCTTATGCATGCCGTAGAGCACGCGGCGCTTCGAATACAGTGGGGTATCGCCGCTATTGATGTACTTCGGTATGCCATCGCCCAACAAACGGCCTCCGAAGGCGACCAGCGCGCCGCGTTCGTCGTGGATGGGGAAGATGAGGCGACCCCGAAATCGATCGTAGAACCCGCCGCCGGCATCGGAGTCGACCAAGAAGAGTTCCTGTGCATCGGCAAGCGGGATTCCGTCGCGCTTGATACGGGAGGCCAAGGCGTCGCCGATGTCCGGTGCGTAACCGATCTGCCACTCGAGGATCGTCGCTTCGTCGAGGCCGCGAGATTCGCAGTATTCGCGAGCATGGCTGGCTTTGGGAAGTTCGTCCCTGAAGAAGCGCAGGGCGATGGCCATCGCTTGGGTGTAGGTTTCGCGCTTCGACTTGGTCTCACCGCTCGGGCGATGCGAAAGGGTGACGCCGGCATCGCGGGCGAGCATTTCGAGGGCTTCGCGGAAATCCACGCGCTGGGTCTCCATGACCCACTTGAAGATGTCGCCGGAAGCACCGCACGCCCAACACTTGTATCGGCCGAGGGTCTCAGAGACGCGAAAGGACGGGTTCTTGTCGTCGTGAAACGGACAAAGACCCGTCCATTCTTTGCCGGCCCTCTTAAGGAGGACCCGCTGCCCAACGAGATCGACGATGTTGATCCGCGCGCGGACGAGGTCGATCTCGTTGGGCACTCTACAGTCTTAGCTCTTTCCGGCGGCCACTACCACGCCAGTGACCACTTGCGGGCCGTTCGGCCGGACGCGAGTCAGCTTGAAGGCGACCTTGTTCTTCACCAGGTATCGCACCATGATGTTGTCGCCGTTGATCTCGTATCCGTCTGGCGGACCGTACTTCAGAATGAGGTCCTTGAAAGTGGCTCCGAAGCCGATGCCTTTCGAAGTGCGGACCTTCTTATCCTCGAGGCCGATGGCTTCGATTTGGACGACGCGATTCTGCTTGTCCATGATGAAGCCGTACTTCCCCGCGCCACGGTTGTACACCCAGCGAGTGAACACCACCTTGTCACCCGAGCCGCCGCCGGTCGCTCCGCCACCACCGGCAGCAGGACCCGCGCCGGGCATCGGGCCGCCTCGGCCGCCCGGACCCATCATCGGCCCGCCTCGTGTTCCGCCGCCACCGGCTGCGCCGGGTTCGGGGGCTACGCCGAGTTGGTTCCAGCCGCGGGTTCCCTCCTGGAAGGGGTCGCCGATGAGGCCGCGATCTCCGGGGATGATCCAGTCGACGCTGGTCGGAGCCGCGCCACCGGCGCCACCGCCGGACGATCGTCCCCCACCGCCTCCGGGGCCGATGGCTCCCGGTGCGCCCCCTCGACCGGCCGCGCCACCGCCGCCACCCGCTCCGCCGCCACCGATTCCGATGGCTTCGATCGAATGGGGCGTGCCGTAGACCTTCACGAGCCGGGTACCAGTGTCGTACAGGTTGATCCCGACGAGCGAACGCTCGGCCGGATTCGGCTTATAAGACGAGGTCGGCGCCGGGCGAGGCGCGGGCCGCCGCGTCTGCGCGGTCACGGCCATGGCGAGCGAAAGAACGCTTACCGCGATGCAAATCGATTTCACGCTGTTGTTCAAGGTTAGACTGCCTCCGAAACCTACTTTCTGTTCCGTTCGAGCATTATGACGGCCCATCTCCGGGGATTGGTTACAAATTCAGTGGGCCCGGTGGGGATCGAACCCACGACCAAGCGGTTATGAGCCGCCCGCTCTAACCCCTGAGCTACAGGCCCGCGGAAAGGCGAGGTTACCCGAGCCGGGTGGCTCCGCCGGGACGGAGGAACCACCTTGCCGAGATTCATGCCAACCTTGCACGAAGGAGACACCCATTGCGAATCGACTTCGTCACGCTGTTCCCGGAAATGGTGCTGCCGGCGCTGCGGCACAGCATCCTCGCTCGCGCTGAGCAGACGGGAATCGTAAGCTTCGCAGCAACCAACCCGCGGGACTTTGCCACCGACGCTCACCGGACCGTCGACGGACGACCCTGTGGCGGCGGACCGGGGATGGTGATGCGGCCCGACGTAGTCGGGCGGGCACTCGAGAGTCTCGACCTCATGCCTGGCCACCGAATCGTCCTCACCGACCCGAATGGCGAGCGCTTCGAGCAGCGCCACGCACGCGATATCGCCTCCGTCGATCACCTCGTGATCCTCTGCGGCCATTACGAGGGGATCGACGACCGGATCCGGCAGCGCTACGCGAGCGATGTGTTCAGCATCGGCGACTTTGTCCTAACCGGAGGCGAGTTCCCTGCGCTCCTTATTGCCGATGCGGTGGTGCGGCTCCTGCCGGGCGTGCTCGGCGACCCTGACAGCCTCGGGGCCGACAGTCACTCCGATGGCTTGCTCAGTTACCCTCAGTTCACCCTTCCCCGTGAATGGGAGGGGTTCCAGGTGCCTGCGGTGCTGCTCTCTGGCGACCACGGCGCTATTGCCCGATGGCGCCGCCGCCACGCGCTGATCTCGACTCGGCGGCAAAGACCGGATCTCTTTTGCCGCGCTCGGCTCTCCAAGTCCGATGTCGATCTGCTACAATAGGCGGCTCGCCGGGAGAAATCCGGGCGTATTCTTGTGTGCCTGAGCGCGGAACCGTCTCGGGCCGGAGTCGAACCATGTCCAAGCAAGCGATCCTCGAAAGCGTCGTCAAGGAAAACCTCAAAACGGACCTGCCGGTGATCCGTCCCGGCGACACCGTGAAAGCCCACGTCAAAGTCCGCGAGGCGGGCAAAGAACGCATACAGGTGTTCGAAGGCGTCGTCCTCGCTTGCCGACACGGAGGCGTAGCCGAGAACGTCACCCTCCGCAAGATCAGCAACGGCGTGGGGGTCGAGCGAACCTTCCCGCTTCATTCGCCTCTGGTGGCTAAGTTCGAGGTCGTTCGCCGCGGTCGAGTCCGCCGCGCGAAGCTGTATTACCTGCGCGACAAGGTCGGCAAAGACGCCCGGATCAAAGAGCGACGCTAGGCTTGTTCACTTCCACGCTCCTGGCGCAAACGGCGGAGCCCCAAGGCTTCTTGGGGTGGGTCGACAGGTTGGCCCGAACGCCGCTTAGTCAGGTCGTGATCTTCGTGGCGATCTGCACGGTCATCCGTTTCGCACTGTGGCCCTACCTGGCAAGAACCGCGCCTCATCAGCGCTACGGTGGCTACACGGCCGCCAAGCTGTTCAACGAATTCCTCGACGCCGTGATCTATGCCGGCGTCTTCGTGTTCCTGATCATCCGCCCGTTCCTCGTCCAGACGTTCTACATCCCGTCTGGATCGATGATTCAGACCTTGCAGATCAAGGACTACATCATCGCCAATAAGCTCGTTTATCGCTACTCCGACCCGCAAAACGGCGACATCGTGGTCTTTAAGCCGCCGAAGCGCGCCCTTTTCGCGCATCAGGGCGAGACCGACTTCATCAAGCGACTGCAGGGCAAACCCGGCGACGTAGTGGAGTGGACGAACAACGTCCTTTACCGCAATGGAAAGGCGGTCGACGAGCCATACAAGTGCTTCACCGTCAACGATCCGCCCGGTAGCACCCGGTTCCGAAACCTCACTCCCGAGGAAATCGAGGCCCAAGTTCCCCGTGCCGACTTCCGCCTGGTCAAGTACAAAGGCAAGCTAATCCCGATCAACATCGTCGACGGCATCGTCAACCCCGGCCCCCCCTATAACGCTGTGGAGTTCGCGATACCGCCAGAGGATCAGGAGATCGTCAAGGGGCTGCCGGCGGAGCCCGTCCCTCCTGGCCACTACCTCTTCATGGGCGACAATCGCAACAACTCGTTCGACGGACGTGGTTGGGGGCTCGTGACGCGGGATGCCATCATCGGGCGCTCGGAGTGCATCTGGCTGCCGTTCTCTCGATGGCGCATCACCCGCTAGTGCTATAGTCTTCGGCGATGACTTGCGCGATCGCTAGCCTGCTCCTACAGACGTCGACCCCCACGCTCACCGGGTTCTATACTGGCCTGCCGGGCCTCGCCGCCGCCGGAGGGCTGTCCCTGGCGATCGACAGCCATAGCGCGATCGTCACGCTCTACCACCGGACCGCATCCACCCAGAGTCTGACGGTCGTCAAGAACCGCTCGTCGAAAGGGGCCACGGTCACGCTGGCGATCCCGAACCTCGTCCGGAGAGCCGGGACGATGGGTGCGGCGCAGGGAGCGGACATCGTGGCGACCTGGGACAAGAAGCCCATCGACGTGTCGACGGTTCGTTGGACGAATCGATCGACCCAGGATGCGCTCGTGAGTGCCGACGGCTACTTCACCGTGGCGGTCAAGGTCAACCCAAGTGCGACCCATGCGCTCCGAATGAACTGGCAGGGCGACCTGATGACCTCGGGCATGGCCGGCAAGAGCCGAACCCTCGCCTACGATTTGTCACGGGCGGGAGACTGGGCGTCCATCGGCCAGTTCAAATACTCCATCCAGTACTCCCAACTCGACGGCCCAGGCGGGCAGGATCGACAAACTTCGCCGGTCTTTTCGGTGGACTCCACGACCCCGAAGTCGGGCTGGCAAATCGGCTCTCGAGGGGCTTACCTCGGCAGCCTGCCCGAAGTGCAGACGATCTGGTTCACCTACCACCCGAACGGGTACGGCTCGTAAAGGGCTAACGGGCGAGCACCGGAACGCCGCCGACGGCGCCTACGGCAAAGAAGTGGTCGTCCTTGTTGATGCCCGCGACCGTGAACTCTGCTACCGGCCCGACCTCGATGCTCTTCTCCCAAACCGGCGAAGCCGTGTCGCGGTGGTAGACCACGTACCTAACGCCGGGTGTCGCCCGCCAAGTCAGCTTCGTGTCGTGCCCCTGGTCTCGAGCTATTCGTACATTGGTGGGACGAGGTCCGGCGTCAGCCAAAGCCGTGAGGGCGGCGAGGTTGGTTCGAGTCACATTCGCCAGGTAGTTCCAGTCCATGTGTTCGGGGAGATCGTCGGCGGTGTGCTGGCGGGAGTATTCCTCGTGCACTTCGATGAACCGGATGGCGTCGAAGCCGTTCTGCGCGAAAGGCGTGTGATCTCCGCCCCGCCCGAATCGGTCCGCGCGGAGGACCAGTTTGATGCCAAACCCCGGGACCTTGCCCCGACTCACGAACTCGACGAACCGAGCTAGTTCGCGGCTGCTATGGGCGGGTCGAGCGTCGCTCGCTGGGGTCGGATCGAACTCGTCGCTGAACACCCGTACGCGCTTCTCGTCCTTTTGTCCGGCCTTGTTGCCGCTGGAGCCGACGGTGTCGTTGCTGAGGACGGCTTCGATGTTCCAGCCTTCCTTGCGCGCCCTTTCGGCAAGGGCGCGAGAGCCGATCAGCCCTTGCTCTTCGCCAGTAAAGCCGACGAAGACGAGAGTGTTCTCCCACTGGCGTCCCGCCATCGCTCTGGCGCACTCCAGCGCCAGAGCGACGCCGCTCGCATCGTCGTTCGCCCCCGGCGCTCGGCCGGTAGCAGGGTCTACTCCGATGTTGAGTGAGTCGAGATGACCGCCAACCACGATGCGGCGATCCGTCTTGCCGGGAAGAGTAGCGACGACCTGGAGTACCTCGCGCTCCTCGGGAATCCGCTGTCCCTTCGGTGCGACGTACTTCATCAGTTCGACTTGCATGCCCGGGATCTTGCGAAACTCTGCCGCCAGCCACTCCGCCGCCTCGACGAGCGTCGGGCTCAAAGTGTTTCGAGTTTGAAACGAAGCCAGCTTCTCGACGGTCGCACGAAGGGCCTCGGGTGGGACAGTTTCCATGAGGTTGGTCTGCGGCAAAGTCGCCAGCACGAGGAGCGCGGCAAGCATGGTGCATTATGAACAGTTGGTACGGCGTCTCGGCGCTGTTAGGGCGCCTGGAGCGGAACGGCAAAACCACGAGGGCTGGACCTGAAGAATCCTGGGCAAGCCTCCGACAAGAGTAACGGGCCTCACGGCCGACACTCTGTGGAGGACAAACATGTTCAACTTCTGGAATCCCTTCAACTGCACCTCGCCGAACACCGGCATCCCGACCAGTAACGGCTTCGGGCCCTGGAATACGTGGAATGCGAATCCGTACTCCGGCTGGAACACCAACCCGTACACCAACTGGTGGAGCGGCACGACCAACTACGGCAGCCCGATCGGCAACCCGTGGCACGGTTTCTTCCAGGCCTTTTTCATCAACTTCTTCGAAGCGTTCACCGCTTGGCAGATTCAGATGATCTCTCTGCAGAACTCGGCGAACTACACGGGTCAGCAGGGCGTCCCCGGTGTCCCCGGCTTCCCGCACTTCGGACCGAACTTCCGCAACGGATGGACCGGGCCGAGCCAGGACTTCGCCGGAGCGGGTTACACCCAGCGCAACGCTTAGTCAGCTCGGAGCCTCCTCCCACGGGGGAGGCTCCTCTTCTCAAAACGTATCAAAACAAGGTTGCCCCATGAAGCAAGCAATGACCACACGGCAAACGCGCACTGCGCGTCCGACCCCTAACCAATCCAACTCGGAGACCTCGCCTAGAACCAGCGGCGAGGAGACGAGCCGATCCCAGCCGATCCACGAGGTGGAGCCGTCCACGGATCACGGATTCAGGGGCTATCCTCCCCCGCTCTATGCGGGAACCCGTTTCGCCCTCGACCCCAGGGTCATCTTGGACGAGATCGTCCGGTGCGGTCGTGGCCTGCAGATCGTGGCCGACGAAATCGGCTCGCCGGACAAGGCCCGACGCGAGAAGGCGGTCATCGCAGGAACGCGGTACTTCTTCTATGCCCTCGGCCTGTTCCATAGTGCGGGAGTCGTCCTCTCGCCCCTCATGACCCTCGTCGAACCGACGACGTCGGGTTCACGCTCGGAGACTTGTCGTAGCGCCGGCATCGCGATCGAGCGCTACATTATCGACCAGTTCGGAGGCCGCTCGCCGTACGGCGGTGACACTCGCGACCTGGTCGAGAGCCTCGGGCGATGTTTCTCTATGCTAACTGCAGGCACCCACCTGTAGGAATCCTCCTGATCCATTGAAACCGGGATGCGCGAGGTGAGTTACCACCTCGCGCATCCCGACTTTGGCCGCGCTTAGCGCCGTCGGGACCGAACGCCTCGGGCGATGACTCCGGCCGCGCCTACCGCGAGGACGAGGACGCTCGCCGGCTCGGGCACCGGGGGCGGAGAATTGCGCCGAGGTCGGATCGTGCCCGCCAGGATAGGCGGAATCAGGACCAAAATCTTAGGAAACCGCGGCGCGGAGGAAAACACGTTCGGCGCCTCGCCGGTCGTCGTGACGATCGGGGGCGGCTCGGCGACGACGGGGGTGTCCGGCAGCAGCATGGGGATATCGGGTTCGAGCAACGTGTTCTTCACGAAGACTTGGTCCTCCTCGGCGACCGAGGGCCGAATCGGTCGGTCCGCATCGTGGAGAGTCACCTCTTCGTCATGCCGACGATTGGGTCCCTTGGTCATCGGGTTGCCGCACGACTCTTTGAGCACCGGCTCGCCCTTGAGATCCACCCAGACCTTCGTCCCCTTGCGCAGGCGGAAGTATCGAGCCCGGAGTTCGCCGCTCTTGGGAACGTTGTAAACGCTGTAAACGCCTTCCGCCGGCAGACTGCCTAGACGCAGGGTAGAGAAGTAATTGGCAACCTCGGTCTCGGTCATCGAGAAGTGCCGCATATAGCGATCCATCACGACTTTGTCGGTCGCGACTTGCTTCATCAGGGCGGAACTGTTCGGAGCGGGCTTCCGCAGAAACGAGTTGGGTTCCATCCTGCCTTGGGCTCCCGCAATGGCGCCGAGGGCGACCAGAGCGACGAGCAGTGTTCTTAAATCCATTCGCATTTTCAACGATTCTCTTTTAACTGACCTGGGGGCCGAAGCCGGAGTTCGCAAAGGTCTGGGCTGTACCCCAAAGGACCTAGGACTATTCGGCTGCAAAAACCGTGCCATGGTTTCCAGGCTGATGCGTAAGACCTAAGGATTCAGGCTCGACTCACCGACACCTATGGTGAGGAAATGGCACTTGCGATCGAATGTCGGGATCTGACGATCCGCTACCGTCAGAAGAGTGGAGCGTTCGTCGAGGCGGTCCGTGATCTTTCGTTTTCCGTCAAGCCCGGCGAAGTGGTTGGCTTTCTGGGTCCTAACGGGGCGGGAAAGAGCTCGACCCTGAAGGCTTTGATGGGCTTCGTCCAGCCCATCGCCGGCCTCTGCCGGGTGTTCGGCGAACCTGCAGGCGGCGTGTCGGCGAAGCGGCGCATCGGATACCTGCCCGAGGTGGCCCTGTACTATCCCTTCCTTACTCCGCTCGAAACACTGACACTCTACGGACAGTTGCAGGGCCTTCGGGGCCGTCAGCTTCGATCCGAGGCCCACGACCTCCTCGACCTCCTGGGAATCTCTCACGTTGCTGGCAAGCAAAACCGGACGCTCTCGAAAGGGATGCTTCAGCGGGTCGGCATCGCGCAATCTCTACTTGGCTCGCCTGACCTCCTCGTTCTCGACGAAATCACCAGCGGGCTCGACCCGGTCGGTCGACGCGAACTCCGAACCTTGCTCAAGTCCCGCCGGGACGAAGGCACGACCCTGTTCTTCTCGAGCCACGAACTCGCCGAGGTCGAGATGCTCTGCGATCGCATCCTGGTGATTCATCGGGGCCGCCTGGTGGAAGAGCGACTCGTCTCGACCCTCAAGGACCAGCTTCGTAGGCACAGCATCACTTACTCAGGCCGCGTATCCATGGTCGGCCTGACCGACGAACTCACCGAGATCGCCCCGGGGACGGTTACGGCTGTCTTCGAGACGAAGGAGGCCCTCCTGGTGGCCATCGAGCGCGTCCAAGGCAGTGGCCAGATTCTCGATATCGTGAGCCGCGAGGGCTCGCTCGAGGACTACTTCGTCGACACGATTCAGGGGGCAGCATGAGGAAGTCCATCGCGAGCAAAGATCTATCATCGCTGCGCAGGCTTTGCCTGACCTCGTTGGCGGCTTCGATCGTCACTTTGCGACCGCCGAGGCGTCTTCGCTGGGTGCCGCCGAGGCTCCTTCGCCGGGGCCAGTTTCAGGGAGGGTCGCGATGAAGCTTGCCGTTTGGGGCGCGCTCGCCCGGGGCGTCGTTCTCGAGTCGATCCGCCGGAAGGACTTGTGGGTGGTCGCGATCTTGGGATTCGTGATCATGCTCAGCGCGGGAGCGCTCGGGTTCTTCGGGGCGCAAGGGCTGCAGGTATTCGTCAAGGATCTCGCCGTCACCGTGCTCGGTCTTTTCTCGACGATCGTCGCGATTCTCACCACTTGCCGGCTCATGCCGGAAGAGGTGAAAAACCGAACGCTTTACCCTCTCCTGTCGCGCCCGATCGATCGCTTCGACTTGCTTTTCGGCAAACTGATCGGAGCGGTCCTCGTTAGTTGGATCGCTTTCCTCGCGCTGGCGGCGCTGACATCGATCGCGCTTCTCAACTTCGGCGTGCGATTCGATCTCCTCATGGCACAGTACGTCCTCGGCAAGATGATGGGATTGGTCGTGGTCTGTGCGGTCAGCTTCACGCTGAGCCTATTCATGACGCCCTCGGCCGCGGCCACCCTGAGCGTGATTCTCGCCTTCGGCTCGACGATGATCGTCCGGGGTTTGGTGATGGGGTACGAGCAGGCTTCGCCAGCGATCCAGCCGCTTTTCAAGTTCCTCAATGCGATCTTGCCGCAATACGGTCTCTTCGATTTAGGAGGCCGAACGGCGAACATCGATTGGGGTCCGGTCCCCGCTTGGGTACTCGGGGCGCTCCTCGCTTACATGGTCACGTACTCCGGCGCGATGCTCGCCATCGGTTGGGCCAAGTTTAGGAAACAGGCAATCTGAGGCGAACCATGAAGCAAGTCGGGCTCATCGTTTCGGGCACATGCGGCCTCGCCATTGCGACAGGCTGGACGGCCACCGGCTGGCAAACAACCCTCGCGACGACCGGGCAGCCCGCCGGACTCGACGCACACGAATCACACGCAAGCGCCTCGCTGCTGGGTCAGTTCCGAACCACGTTCTCGGGCTGGCTCTGGCTTCGCACCGATCTGTATCTTCACAACGGGGTTGAAATGCGCCGGCTGACCGAGCAAGAGGTCGCCGGCGATCACCGAGGATCGAGTTCGATCGACAATCACGACCACGCTTTGCACGACGACTCACTAATCACGACCGTCATTCCTTCCGCCGAGCAGGACTTCCGAGGGATCTTTGGAGACATCGAGCGGGCTACCTCGGCCTATAAGGATATGACGCAGCACACTCACAACGATCCGGTCAGCGCTTTGCCGCTCTTTCGGCTGATGACCTGGGTCGATCCGTCCTTCCTACCGGGGTGGACGACGGGAGCCGCGATCATCGCTCGCGACCGCAGTGATCGCTCACTCGAGAAGGCCCTCGGCCTCCTGCGCGAGGGGCTGGCAAAGAATCCACGGTCGATCGCTCTCGATGGGGAGATCGGCTATCTCCTGGCCGCTCGTCGCCGCGATTTTCGGCAAGCGGTCCACCACCTCGACCGAGCCCGAATCCAGTCGCTTGAGCGCGCAGCGCTCTCGGACGACGAGTTCGAGGCCCTACCGCAGATCTACCGTTGGCTCTCCCTGTCTTATCGAGAACGGGGGATGCTTGCGGAAATGTATGCCGTCCTACGGGAAGGCGTTGAGCGCTTCCCCGAGGACGCCGTCCTGCAACGGTTGCTGGAATCGCCGCCGACCCCCCTGCTCGATTCTGCGGGCGTCGACCCGCCCGCTAGGCGTTAGAAACTCCGCAATTTCAAACCTAGAGCGCTTTGTCAGGTTCTGCCGATCATATCGGTAGAGCCTATGGAAAACGTGAGCGGCAGAGCGGGAATGCGGCGTGGACGGCGGGCGACATCTGGACGGATGTGGCCTACGCTGGTGCTATCCTCGATTGGATTTCTGGCTCTTGTGCTGCTCGACACGGCGAGCGGGTTTCTGCTCGCGCTGAGGTTCCTCTATTTGCTGCCCATTTGGTTGGCAACGCGATTAGGGGGTCGTCGATGCGGTCTGGTCCTGGTCGGAGTGACTTCGATCTGGCTGGCGTATCAAGACGTCGCGACGGACTCGTTGCGGTCGGCGGGTCCCTTGAATCTTGCGTTGCGAACCTCGACCCTTGTTATCCTCACCTTCATCATCGCGGAGGTAGAGACGGCGCTGCGCCGATCTCAGATCCTGGCTACTCGTGACCCCCTCACGGGGCTAAGCAATCGTCTCGCGCTTGCAGAACTCGCCCGCCGAGCGATCGAGCGGACAAGGCGTTCGCGCCGGCCGCTGTCGGTCGTGCTCTTCGACTGCGACCGCTTCAAAGCGATCAACGATGTCCACGGACATGCGACCGGTGACCACGTCCTATGCCTGGTCGCTCATGCGCTGAGGGCAACTGCCCGATCGACCGACGTCATAGCCCGACTCGGTGGGGACGAGTTCGTCGCGGTGCTTCCCAATACATCGAGGATCGGCGCAAAGGTCTTTGCCGAACGGACCGGCTCGGCCCTGTCGGAGCTCGCCTCCCGAGCCGGCTACGAGGTGTCGATCTCGGCTGGAGTCGGCGAGTGGTCTAGGGACGGGAGGACGCTCGATGACCTCCTTGCGGCGGCGGATCGAGAGATGTACCGGCGGAAAACAAGGGCGCAGGTCGTTGCCGATTTTCATTCCCGATAGCAATTTTTGATTTTTACTGGCACCATCCGAACCTTTAGCAGGTCTTTCCCCCTCATAGGCGATAAGGAAACTCGATTTCCAAACACGCTCCCCTCCATGTTTAGGCGTGGAGTAAACGAAAGAGCGGTTCAAGGCTGAGTTAGCGCTCAAGTCCTCTCCTGGCCCGGCGAGATCCTCGCCGGGCGATTTTCTTTGCGAACCTACTTGGCCAAAGCAAGCCGCCCGACTCGCAAGCGAGCCGGGCGGAGGATCGCGAGGCCAAAGCCTCTTCGAGTGCCTATCGCAGGAGCGACAGAACCGATTGCGGCGCGCTGTTCGCCTGGGCGAGCATCGCCATACCGCTCTGCTGCAGGATCTGCAGCTTGGTGAAGTCCGTCATTTCCTGCGCGATGTCGACGTCGCGGATCGAGGATTCGGACGCCGAGAGGTTCTCTCGGGCAATGCCGAGAGAGCGAGTATTCGACTCGATGACGTTGCGCTGGAAGTTGCCGATGACGCCGCGGACCTGGGTGACGTCGGCGATCGCGCGGTCGATGACCTTGAGGGCATCGTCGGCACCGGACTGCGACATCAAGCTCAGGTTGCCCAGGTTCAGACCCGAGACTGCCCCGACACCGAGGTTGCTCGAGCCGAAGTTGCCCAGCGAGAGACTGGTCGTCTGGCCCGGGTTGGCGCCGATTTGGAAGATCGACTGTCCAGCCACGACCTGACCCCAAGCTCCGCCCGCGGCCGTCGCGTTGCCGGTCTCGGTCAGCGAGATAGAGTTGCCGTAGTTGTCCCTCAGAATGAGACCCTGGCCCTGATCGAACGTGACGGTAGCCAGAGTGCCCGCCCCGTCGATGTCGATGGTCACGTCCGCAGATGCGTTCGTGCCTGCGGCGGACTGGGTACCCGCCGCCGAGCGAAGAATCGCGTTCGAGTCGATCAGATCGACACGCTGGCTCGAACCGAACTTGCTGGTCGTCAGGGTGACACCCGCGCTGGCGCTCCAGCTGGCGACAACGCCGGTTTGACTGGACGAATTGTTGATTCGGGCGACCACGTCGTTGACGGTGTCGGTGGTCGAGACGTTGAAACTCACGCCGTTGATCGTAAACGAGCCGGCGTTCGACATCGTGGTGGTGCCGGCGGCGAAGGTTCGCGTGCCGGTGACCGAAGCCTTGGTCGCTGCCGAAACCGCTGAGAGGGTCACCGTCGAGTTGGTCGTGATCGCGTTGCCGTTGAAGACGCCGCTGAACGACATGTTCGACACATTCGTGCCGCTCGTGCTCACCGCGTAGGTACCCGCGCTGCCGTCGAGCAACTTTCGCGAGCCGTACTGAGTCGTCTGAGCGATGCGCGTGATCGACGAGACGATCGAGTTCAGCTGCTGCTGGTTCGCCTGCTTCTGCTCGTCGGAGAGCGTCGCTTGGTTCCCGGACGATAGCGCCAAAGAGCGGGCATCGCGAAGCAGCCGGTTCACTTCCTCGAGGGCGCCTTCCGCGGTTTTCGAGTAGTTCACCGCGTCCTGGTTGTTCTTCATCGCCTGGTCGAGGCCGGCGATCTGGGCGCGGAAATTCTCAGAAACGATGAGACCGGCGGGGTCGTCGCCCGCGCCGTTGATGCGAAGACCGGTCGAGAGCCGCATCATCGACTTAGCGGCATCGGTACCGGTTCGCTGCAGGTTCCGCAGCGAGTTCATCGCCTGGATGTTGGTATTGATTCGAAACGACATGATTCTCCTCCGTGAAGGTCCACCTGTCGGTGGCCGTTCGACGGACCCGCCGAAGGCGAGCGTGGGGTCGTCCTGACCCGCTCCGTCTGAAGGATTCATGCCGTGTCTCGAAGGGAAATCCAAGCGGGTTCCATGCCCCGCCGCCGAATTCAGGATTTAATGCGAGCGGTAGGATTGCGAGCCGGGCAATTTGCCGGATGGCATCTTTGCGAGGGCAACGATCGGGCCATCGAGCCGGTCAAAAAAAAGGGTGGTAATCACCACCCCTACAGGAAATCCAATCAAGGGAATCTCCTTTTCGATCGCAATACGCAACCAGTTTGACCTCATAAGCTTGGCGAATGTTCGTTCGAACCCGGCCCCCTACGACGAATTCATATTGATTGCGGGGACTAAACCCGTATATCTACCAGAGCCAAAGCCGCTTCGAGCTTGTAGGTCGCTTGGGAGTTGGTGAGAACCTGGTCGCAGAGCGCCGCCGCGGGTGACTCGTGGACCTCCCGCTCCTTGTGCCCGGCGTGACCGATCACGTGGATACCTCGCTCTCGCAGAGCCGTCACGACGACGTCCAGATTTGGGGCCGCCGCCGACAGGTTTACGATCGCGGCGTCCGCTTGCGGAATCTCTGCGGCGAGGGGCGAAGCGACGAGCGCCCGATGGCCCAATCCTTCGATCGTCCGCTTGAGCCTAGCCGACCAAAGGAGGTTATCCTCCAAGATCAGGACCGTCATCAGGCGAGCCCCTTCGACCGGAAGAACTCCACCGAAGTCCTGACACATTCGATCGGGTCGCCAGGTGGGTTGTCCATCTCGATGATTCCGTAGCGGGTGCCGGCCTTCTCGCAGGCAGCGAGGATAGCGTCCCAGTCCAATACTCCGCGGCCGCCTTCGACGTCGGCCCGATCGGGCCCTGCCGACATGTCCTTGAGGTGGACGTACGGAACCCGGCCCGAGTACATCGCAATGTACTCGGCCGGATCGAGCCCCGCATACTGGACCCAGTAGGTATCGATCTCTGCCTCTACCAACGCAGGATCGGCGGTCTCGAAGAAGACGTCGAGCCCGATCCGTCCATCGGCCGAGCGCTCGAATTCGAAGTCGTGATTGTGGTAGGCGAAGCGAAGGCCGGCGTCTCGCAGCTTCCGCGCAATCGGCTCGATCCTTTGGGCAAACGAGTCCCATCCATTGGCGTACTCTTCCTTGCCCACCCAAGGCAGGATAAGGGTCTCGTACCCCAGCACGCTTGCTTCCTCGATGAGCGGGGAGACGTTGCCGGTCTCGAAGTCGATCCCGACGTGCGCAGCGGGCGCCGAAAGCCCGAGATCGTCGAGCCAACCCTTGACTTTGGTCGGCTCATGGCCGTGGAGTCCAGCTGTTTCGACGACGCGCAGGCCCATCGCGGACACTTCTCGAAGGGTCGCAAAAAAGTCGACGGCACAGGGCTCGCGGAGCGTGTAAAGTTGGACGCCCAATCGCATCGGCATCGCCGGATTGTAGACCGGGAGTAGAATCGCTGGCATGCGCGTGGTGGTGCTCGGCGCCGGCAGTTGGGGAACGGCTCTGGCCATCCTCCTAGCACGAAACGGCGCAGAAGTCCACTTAGCAGGACGCGATCTCGACGAGATCGACACCATGCGTCTCCGGCGCGAGAATGCGCGCTACCTGCCCGGCTTCGCACTGCCTCAGGAGGTGACTGTCGTCCCCTTGGCGGAAGTCCCCTCCGATGCCGGCCTCTCCGTGATCGCAGTGCCCGCAAAAGCAGTTCGGGAGGTTTGCGAGTTTGTTTCGGCCGACGCGCCGATCCTGGTTTCGAGCAAGGGTCTCGAGGCAGGTTCCGGTGCGATTCTCACCGAAGTGGTTGCCGAAGCCGCTCCCCACGCCGAAATCGGGGTGATCAGCGGTCCCAACCTCGCCGTGGAACTCGTCCGCGGCATCCCGACGGTCGCGGTCGTCGCGTTTCCCACCGAGGCGACTGCCGAGCGCGTGCGCGATGCGTTCATGAGCCGTACCTATCGCGTCTATATCGGCTCGGACATCGTCGGAGTCGAACTCGCAGGAGCCCTCAAGAACGTCCTCGCGATCGCCGCCGGCATGATCGATGGGCTCGGCTATGGCGACAACACCAAAGGAGCCATGCTCGCGCGCGGCCTCCACGAAATGGCTTGCCTCGGCACTCGCATGGGGGCCCGGCTCGAGACCTTCTTCGGCATCGCGGGGGTTGGCGACCTCTTTGCCACCGCCAACAGCCGCTTGAGTCGGAACTATCGGGTCGGCCTCGGGCTCGGCGAGGGCCGGTCCCTCGCCGACGTGCTGGAAGCGATCGGCCAAGTCGCCGAGGGAGTTCCCACCAGTGAGGCGGCCGTGCTCTTGGCACGTCGCCACGGAGTCGAGACCCCGATCTTCGAAGCTGTCCACGGAGTCCTGCGTGACCGGTTGCGGCCTCTCGAGGCGGTGGATCGTCTCATGGAGCGGATGCCCAAGCACGAAAACTTCGCGACGGAGTGCCCGAGATGAGCCTGAGAAAGCTCTACGGAACGGCGGGTATCGACGAGGCAGGGCGAGGGCCCTTGGCCGGTCCTGTCGTCGCTGCCGCGGTAGTCCTGCCCCGTGGCTTCCCAGTGCATGGAATAGACGACTCTAAGCGCCTGGCCCCTTCCGAGCGAGAAGAATTGGCCGAGCGGATCCGAGACGGCGCCACTTGGTCCGTTGCGGTGGTCGATGTCGAGGAAATCGACCGCCTCAACATCCTCTGGGCGAGCATGAGGGCGATGGAGATCGCCTTCTCCGGCCTCGTGATCGAAGCTGGCCGCGTCGTCATCGACGGCGACCGGATTCCGCCCGGCCTGGCACACCTGGATGGCTGCCGCGCGATTGTCGACGGCGATGCTAAGATCGCCTGCATCGCCGCGGCTTCGATCCTGGCCAAGACGGCCCGCGACGCTCTCATGCGGGGTCTTGCCGAAGAGCATCCAGGGTACGGATTCGAGCGCCACTTCGGCTACGCGACCCCTGAGCATCTGCGGGCGCTGCGGGAACTCGGTCCCTGCCCGATCCACCGCAGGACCTTCTCACCGGTCAAGGAGATGGTTCTTCAACCGTGTCTAATCTTCGACGCGTAGGCCGGGAGGCGGAAGACCGGGCCGCTGGGCATCTGCTTGATCTCGGCTACACGATCGTGACGCGGCGGTTCAAGGGCGCCGGAGGCGAGATCGACCTCGTCGCGCTCGACGGCGACACGCTCGTGATCGTGGAAGTCAAGTCGACACGAACAGCGTTTCGCCGAGCCGAGGCCGGCCTCGACGATCGAAAGGCACGACGCTTGGCGGCCGTCGCCGACGAGTACCTCCACAAGTTTGCGTTGCACGACCGCCACCTCCGCTACGACCTCATCGCTATCGATCGAGACGGACTGCGTCACCACATCGACGCGTTTCGACCCGAAGCCCGATAGAATAGAGGCAATGGTGACCCCCGAGCAGCGGCACGAATTCGAAACCGACGGCTTTGCGATCGTTCCGCTCTTCTCGAACGAAGAGTGCGACCGATTGACAGAACACTACATGAGGCTCCGCGAGAAGGAGTGGCCGGGTGACTTCGCAGGCGTCGATCCGACCAGCGAGGACCCCCTAAGACGCTATCCGCGCATGATCCACATGCATCGTTGGGACGAAGTCAGCCTGCGATGGGCCACCGACCCCCGCATCAACGTCGTGATGATCGACCTCCTCGGCCAGGAACCGTTCATGGTTCAAACGATGCTGTACTTCAAGCCGCCCGGCGCGCGCGGACAAGCCCTTCACCAGGACCAGTCCTACCTTCGCGCCCAACCTGGGACCTGCATGGCGGCGTGGCTCGCCCTCGACGATGCCGACGAAGAAAACGGCTGCATGCAAATGGTGCGCGGAACCAAGGACCTCGAAATTCTCTGCCCAGAGAAGGCCGACGTCTCTTGGAGCTTCACCGACGTGCAAGCCCCGGTTCCCGAAGGAATGAAACCAGAACCGGCACTCATGAAGCGCGGCGAAGTCCTCTTTTTCAACGGGCAGGTCATTCATGGCAGCTTTCCGAACCAGAGCCCGACACGCTTCCGCCGAGCCTTGATCGGTCACTACGTAACGGGCGATGCGCAGCAGGTCTACCACTGGTACCACCCCGTATACCGGATGGACGGAACGATCGTGAAGTTCGGCCAGTCGCCGGAAGGCGGCCCCTGTGGAGTCTGGGTCGATCGAGACGGCCGGCAGGTGGTCGAGATGATCGAGCCGAACGATCGAGTGGAAGTCCCCGCCGAGTGACACTCGACGAAGAAATTGTCGCCTGCCGAAAGTGCCCGCGCCTCGTAGAATGGCGCGAGCGAGTCGCCCTTGACAAGCGGCGGGCTTTCATGGACGAGGAGTATTGGGGCAAACCCGTGCCGAACTTCGGCGACCCCGAGGCGAAGCGGCTGATCGTCGGCCTCGCGCCGGCCGCCCATGGCGCGAATCGAACGGGGCGGATCTTCACCGGTGATAGGAGCGGAGATTGGCTTTACAGGGCCCTGTTCCGGGCAGGTCTGGCCAACCAAGCGGAGTCGGTCCATGCCGGCGACGGCCTGGTCCTCAAAGGCGTGCTCATCACCGCCGTCGTTCACTGCGCGCCACCAGATAACAAGCCCAAGCCCGACGAAATATCGGCCTGCTGCGCCTACCTGACACGGCTGCTGGAAGATCGGTCCTTCAAGGTGATTCTCTGCCTCGGCGGACTTGCCTGGCGACAGGTTCACCGTTTGCTCAACCGATCGATGCCGCGATTCGGGCATGGTGCCGAGGCTCCTGGGGAACCACGAGTCCTCGCCAGTTACCATCCGAGCCAGCAAAACACTTTCACCGGAAGGTTAACCGAGCAAATGCTGGATGAAGTAGTCTCCCGTTTCGCCAGACACTAGCTCGAATGGAACCCGCGGCTCTGCCCAGCCGTTCAGACTCTCGGTGGACGACGAATCCGGTGCCACATCGATCTCGCGACGGCGGCTGCTCAAGCAGGCGCTCTTCGGCTTGACCGGCCTGGCGCTAATCGACGCTTTGGTGCTCGAGCCGGAGGCTCTGGAGTTCGTCGAGATCGAGATTCCAGTACCACGCCTCGACCCGGTGTTCGACGGCTATCGGATTGCGCACCTCTCGGATATCCACTTCTTGCGTGGGGTGACGCCGGACTTCCTGAGTCGCGCGATCGACATGGCCAATGCGTTTCGACCGGACTTGTTCGTTTTCACGGGAGATTTTTGCGATCACAGAGCCACGTCGAAGGTTCCCAGCCTCAGGGGACTCTTCGATCGGTGTCTGGCCAGGGATGGGATCTTCGGCGTTCTGGGTAATCACGACCATTGGCTGGACGCCCAGGGAGTAAGAAGGGAGCTCGACCGAAACACTCCCGTGCGGATCATCGAGAACGAGTCAGTTCTCATCGAACGGGCGTCCGGCGCGATCTGCCTTGCGGGAATCGGCGACTTGTGGGAGGGTCCCATGGATCCGCAGCGAGCGTTCTGGGGTCGTGATCCGGCAATACCTCGGATCATGCTTGAGCACAACCCGGACTTCGCGGAGGAAATGCACGCGAATCACCCGGGCGACTGGTGCGATCTTCAACTCTCCGGGCATACCCACGGAGGGCAAGTCAAGATTCCATTCGGCCCAGCACCCTCGGTCCCGAGTCGATATGGTCAGAAGTTCCGCTGTGGCCTCGTCCGCGGAAAGAGCCATTGGGTGTATGTGAATCGAGGGCTCACGAGTCTGAACCGACCCCGATTCCTCTGCCGGCCCGAAGTGACCGGCATCATCCTCAGACCGACTGCGCCTGAGTCTGGAACGACCAAAGCCGCCGCAAGTCAGTCATCAGTTCCGTGAACTGGTCGGGGGTGAGGGCTTGCGAGCCGTCGCTGAGGGCGGTCTTGGGGTCCGGGTGCATCTCGATCATCACGCCGTCGGCGCCAGCGACCATCGCAGCGAGCGACATCGGGCCGACGTAACGCGCGACCCCGGTCCCGTGCGAGGGGTCGACGATAATCGGCAGGTGGCTGAACTCCTTGAGCACGGGGACGGCGGAGAGATCGAGGGTGTTGCGGGTGTAGGACTTGTCGATCGGGAGCACGCCTCGTTCGCAGAGGATCACGTTGGGGTTGCCCTGGCTCAGCAGATACTCGGCCGCCAACAGGAACTCGTCGATGCTGGCCGAAGGCCCCCGCTTGAGGAATACCGGCTTGCCGCTACGCCCGGCCTCGATGAGAAGGGGAAAATTCTGCATCGATCTTGCGCCGATCTGAAGGATGTCGACATATTCGGCGACCATCGGGACCATATCGCCGCTCATGACTTCGCTGATGGTCACGAGCCCGGTCTCTTGACCAACCTTGCGGATTATCTCAAGACCCTCTTGGGCGAGGCCCTGGAATGCGTACGGCGACGTCCGTGGCTTGAACGCCCCTCCTCGAAGGACCGTCGCACCGGCTTCCTTGACGATCCTCGCCGACGTCGAGAACTGCTCGTAGGATTCGACCGAGCAAGGGCCTCCCATGACGGTGAAACTCCCGGGACCGATACCGACGCCGCGCACCTCGACCACCGATCGCGAGGAATGGAACTCGAGCGAAGCGAGCTTGTAAGGTCGGCTCGTGTGAGTGACCTTGCTCACGCCTTCCATCGCGCTCAGCGCGGCGTCGAGATTCACCCGCTCGTCTTGACTGAGGGAGGCCGGGATGCCGATCGCAACTCGATCCTCGCCCGGCAGCACCAAAGGCTCGTGCCCGGCCTCGCGGATGACGTCGCAGACGGCCTGGATTTGGGCCTCTTCGGCGCCGAACCTCATCAAAATGATCATGCAAAGCAGGATACCGGTACGGCGATGGCGAACCTAAGCAGAGGACGCCGAATTGGGAACGGATTCCCTCACGCGAACGTCTTCGTTCATAGGAATTCTGACCCTCGGCACTTCAGTTTTGGGTGCCGCCGGCCAAGAGGTAAAGTGGAACTATGAAGGCGAAGTGGTTTTGGGTCTTGCTCGTGATGGTGGCATTCCCTGTCGGCGCGTGGCTTGCCTCGACGACTTTGGAGAAGCGCTACACCGCTTCGATGAGACTGCTCGTAGACACGAACATCCGAACTTCGGACTTCCCGACGATCTTCTCGTCAGTCGATGACACGATGAACTACGGCCGTGGTAGGTCGGCGCAGTCGCAACTCGACATTCTTACGGGAAGCAACGTCCTCATCGACGCCATTCAGCGGACTGCTCGCCAGCACCCGAAGGCCTTCTCCTCGACGCAGAACCTCGGCCAGCAGTACTCCGATCTCGTCAAGCGTATTTCGTTCGACACGTCGCAGTTCTCGGACGTTATCACCCTTCGCGTGACGATGAGCGATCCTAACATCGCGGCCGATACCGCCAACAACATCGGATTCGCCTACATCGACTTCAACAAGAAGATGGCGGAAGAGAGCGGCACCGCCGCCGAGAACCAATTGATGGCTCTGATCGACCCCATCAAGAAGAACCTCACTGAGCTCGACGCCAAGATTTCGAAGCTGCGGAGCGACGCCGGGGTAGCCGATGCGACGGCCCAGGTCTCTGGAGATGTGAACCTCGCCTCTAACCTGGAGCAAGGATTGGCGAGCACCGAAGCGGCGTTGGCCGGAGCAAAGGCCGAGCTCCAGTCCGCTGAGTCGGCGCTGTCGAAGATGGACAAGCGGATCACGGCCTCCCAGTCGCAGGTGGCGAACCCGATCGTACAGCAGATCGACTCCCAGTTGTCTAACGCGAGGTCTGACCTCAAGGCGCTCTTGGACCGATACCTCGACGATGCCCCGATCGTTAGGGAGGCCAAAGCAAGAATCGCTCAACTCGAGGCCGAGCGGGCGAAAGAGGTTGCCCAAATCGACGCTGGACACACGTCGACTCCAAATCCGAATCGAACGCAGCAAGAATTGATCGTGGCAGGCCTCCGTGCTCGAGCCAATGCACTCGAGGATCAGGTTGCGAAGCTACGTGAAGAGGTCGCAAACAAGAGACAGCGGATCGAGAAGTACCCGGAACTGGACCGGCAGATCCGCGAACTCGAGCGTGACCGCCTCCAGAAGGAGGCTACCTTCCAGCAACTTCAGCAGCGGCTCGACATGATCCAGTCCACAGGTCGAGGTCGGCAGGCCTTCGCCCGAATCGTTTCGACCGCCATCCCGCCGACCAACGCGCCTTCGTTCCCCGACACGCGCCTTTTCATCTTTTTCGGGATCGGCCTCGGCGTCGTAGTCTCGGCGTTCATCCTGATGCCGAAGGGCGAAGTCGACGTCTACGGAGCCGAACGTCCGAAGGCTCGCCCGGTAGGTTCGCGCCGTGGCCAGGCCGTAGCTGGGCGCAACCTGCCCGCCAAGCCACGAAACGGCGGCGGCGAAAACGGCGATCAGGCGACCCGTCCGGAGGCACCGCCTCCCCCCAACGCGTAACGATCGACAAGCTATGAGCGCAGCCCCCGCGGCCGATCGAACCGGATTCCTGAGCAAGATCGCTTTCCCGACCCGGGAGGCGATCTACCGCTATCTCATCATTTTCACGATTCCGTTCATGATCGTGATCACGCTCTTCCCGTCGCATCTGACATCCCGTATCCCATGGGCGCCGCCGCCTGCGTTCTTGCTGAGTATCGGAGTGGTCTATGTCGCCTACCTCTTCGCTGGACCACGAGTTCTGGGCAGGACCGCGCTCGACTGGGTCTTTCTGCTCTGGTTCCTGTTGTCGCTCACGAGCTACTTCAGCATGGCCTACGACCTGAACCGGATCATCCGCGAGAACGACTTTATCAACTTCAGCCTTTTCCTGTTCCCTGCCTGGGCGGTGTATCGCGCACTGTATGCGATGACGATCATGCATCCCAAAGTCGCGATCAACACCCTACTCGTCTCGTTGGGCGCCATTCTGCTGGGGACGGCAGTCCTCGGCATCCTTCAGAGCCAAGGCCCTCTACGCGTCTGGGCGACCGAGTTCGCCTACAACTACGGAATGGGCTCCACGAACATCCTGGAGGGTGCGTCCGACATCGTCGATCGCCCGACCGCCGTCTTCGGTGGCCCCAATATCTTCGGCTTCGTCAATACGATTGGAGCGGCAGTTTGCTGTGGCACCGCCCTCGCAATGGGGAAGCGGCTCAAGGAATGGCAAGCCCTCGTTTCCCTCGCCGCGCTAGCCGTGTTTGCCTACGCGAACGTGAACTCGCAGACCCGCAGTGCCGTCTTCCTCATCTCACTCCTGGGCCTCGCCGTCATGACGCTGATCGTGAGGACTGGCAAGGTCCGCGTAATGGTCATCGCCGGTTTGGCCTTCGTTCTCGTCGTACTGGGAATGGTCGCCACCGCCCGCACTGGCAACTACGGCTACCTCACGAGCATCTTCGAGACCGGACTGGCCAACGACGAGTCGTACCGTATCCGGGCGGCCTCGGCGGAGAGGGTCGCTATCCTCGCGCCGGACATCGCCAAGATCGGTGCTGGGCAAGACCAATGGGCACAGTCCCTCAACACGAACTACGACTACTTCGCGCAAGGCAACAACGCTGCTGACAACGCCTTCGTGTTCGCCTTCTTCGTACTCGGGGTGCCTGGCGTGATCCACATGATTCTGCTACACGCGGTCGCTCTCTGGATGGTTTTGCGCCTGAAAGTAGACGAGCAAGGCTTTCTCGCCAGGCTAAAGTACTGCGCGGTCCTCATCATTTCGCTGTTCGTCATCGTCACGCCAGTCGCGATACGCCACGCCAAGCTAGAGACGTTCATCTTCTTCGTCATGATCTTGGGGCCGGTTGGCGCAATCCTCAACGTACAGCGGCAAATGGAGAGGCGCAAGGCCCTCGAAGCGGCCGAAGCGGCCTGACCCGCTCTGGCGCAGTTCTTGCAAGGGCCTAAGACGATGTCCAACGAGCGAGCGGAAATCGCCGGAAGCCGAACTGAACGCGACAAGCACGCCTACGACGAGCAGGGCGTCTGGGAAGTCTCCAATAAGTGGCACATGCGGTTTCCGCACGTGTTCTTCGGGCCCAACACCCGCCGGCACGACGAGATGTTCGATCGCGTCATGCGTGAGAGCGCAAAGGGCAAGCGAGTGCTCGATATCGGGTGTGGAATGGGTGACCTATCCGAGCAGTTGGTCGAGAACGGCGCCGCTTACGTGCTCGGCATCGACATCTCGGAAAGCTTGCTCGAACACGCCCACCGGCGCGAGCGGCCCGGAGTCATGGAGTTCCGGCTGCAATCGGTGGAGGAACCGATCGCCGAGCGGTTCGACCTGATCGCCGGCTCGTCGATCCTCCACCATATCGAGTACCGCGACATCCTCCCGCGGTTCTACAAGGAGAACCTCTTGCCGGGAGGGCTCATGATGTTCCAGGAGCCGATCGGCGGCGGCGTCATGATCCGGCTGTTCACGTGGCTGGTCCCGCGGGCGCACACCCCGGACGAGCGCTCCTTCATGAAGAGCGACCTCGAGTGGCTCATGGCCAACTTCACCGACATAGAGATCGTGCCATTCAACTACTTCTCGCTCGGGTTAGCCATCGTGAGCTCGAAGGTCAGCAAGAACCCGCACAACTGGCTGATGCGCCTTGCCGATCGGTGGGACGTCGCGCTCGCCAAGCGGGCGAAGTTCCTCTGGCCGTACTTTCGGCGGTGCCTCATCTTCATCCGAAAGCCCGACAGGTAAGGCCATTTGGAGTGCGCGGGCTCGACCGCGCTTTGTGTGGAAGTGCTCGGGCTCTAACCGAGTCTTTCGGTCGTAAGCAAGCGGATCGTCGCCGTATTCACTCATCGGGGACTGGAGTATCCTCGGCGGGATGCCACGCCTACTCGCCGAGTCGGTCATTCGCGACGTTCCGGACTTTCCCAAGCCGGGCATCCTCTTCAAAGACATCGCTCCCGTGCTCCAGCATCCGGCAGCCATGGCTGAAGTGGTCGACCTATTGGCGGGTGACGCCCGGGCCAAGGGGGCCGAGGTCATCGTGGGAATCGAAAGCCGTGGCTTCATCTTCGGCGCTCCCGTGGCCCTCGCCCTCGGCCTTTCCTTCGCGATGGCCCGCAAACTGGGCAAGCTGCCCCACCATCGAGTCTCCGAGGAGTATGCGCTCGAGTACGGGACGAACACCGTCGAGATGCATACGGACGCCATCGACCCCGGCCAACGGGCCTACATCGTGGACGACCTGCTCGCGACAGGCGGCACCGCCGCCGCCGCCGCGCGGCTCGTAGAGCGGCTCAACGGCAACGTCTGCGGAATGGGCTTCCTCGTCGAGCTCACTTTTCTCTCCGGCCGCCAAAACCTTCTCGGCTACCCGATTCGGTCGCTGATCGAGTATTAGAAGCGACCACGCAACATCCACGATAGATCGCGGCGAAGTAAGTAACCCAGTAATAATACGGGTATCCTGCCCCCCCCGTGATATGATACTGATATGGCAATTCGAAAGGAACGGCTTGCCCTTGTAGCGAGAGCATTGGCGATTCTCGCGCTGGCATGCTGGTCCTTCGGCCAAGTATCCGCGTACCGGTATTCCTTCTATCGGGACGTCGAATACTTCGCGAGGAGGAAAGCCGAATGGAACGGGTCTCGATCCAACGAATGCGGTTGTTCGATCAAGAGCGGGGATTTACATTCGTCGAAGTGATCGTGGTGATCGCCATCCTCGCGGTCCTGGCTGCCCTCGCCCTACCAGTCTATTCATCGGCGAAAGAGAGTGCGCGTGAACGCACCTGCACGGCGAGACTCCAGCAACTCCATCAAGCCCTGGAACTCTACGAATCGGACAATCCGGGTGGTGAGGCCCTACACCGAAACGTTGGACTCCCCGCGATGGCGATCCGACGGCCTGCAGTCCTGGAACCCTACCTCGGCTCGCTGGATATGCTCCATTGCCCCGAGACTCCTCCGTGCGCGCGCGATCGATTGGCCTCGTCCTATATCTGGACCTCACCGCCGACTCCGGGTCTGCCGGGATACGAAAGCTATGCCTATCAGTTCGATCGATGGTTCGACGAGCCCGATAAGGGCTTTCCCGTCATTCATTGTCTCGTCCACGACGAATTGCACTACTTCCCCCGCGAACGACATCTTGCAGAGGAACTGAATCCCCCCTTCGTGATTCGGCTCCTGCCGTCCGGCGCCGTCAAGGCGGGCAGGTTTTCGATTCATCGCGGCCACGACATCGCGCGAGAGTGCGCGAAACGCTAGGAGAAGTCAGGCACATGTTTCGGCACCCCTGGCTCAAGCCAGCATCCTTGGCCGTCTTAGCGGTGGCAGTCGTCGCGCTATTGTGGCTGGCTTTGATTCCAAGCGGCCCCACAGGGGCCGAACATAAACTCGTGCGGTTACTTGCTGAAAAACGCTGGGGCCATGTTTACGATATGGCGCCTCCGGAGGAATTCGAAGGTGCCACAGTCTCGCGCGAACAGTTCGTCGGGTGCCGGGCGAGGTGAGCACTACGTCCTCCTGAGTTTTGGACATGCACCAACTCGAGATGGCCGGCCGAGCCAACTGCTCGTGCGGGCACTGCAAGGACGTGAGGGCTGGACCATTCCTTGCCAGGAGCTGCCGATCGTGGTTGCGAAATGGCACCGCGGCAGCCCGAATGCGCATTGGCACCGGCTCTTCCGAGCGATGCGTGCGGCCGATCTGAAGGAATACCCCGTCAATATGTCCGGACTGAGACTCCATGCGGATCGCCTTGCGGAATTCCTGGAAGGCCGGGCCGACTATGCTTCGGTTTACTCCAAGTAGAGGACCAGGATTTGCCTCGGCTCACAATGGCACGTGAGAAGGTAATCTTGCGCCCGATGAGGGTGGTGGCTTAGGGATGGGCTACGGTGCGATCTGGCTGGTCATCGGGCTGCCCTTGCTGGGCTTCCTCGTTCAAGCCCTTCTGGGCAAGTTCGTGATCGACCGGCTCGGCGCGAAGCGCGGGAAGTGGACGATGGGCCTCCTGGCCGTCGCTCCTATCGCGATCGCGTTCGCGATCGGCGCGATGCTCACCGCGAACCTGGCTTCGCTGCCGGCGGACCAGCGGCACTTCGTCCTCACGCTGTACATTTGGATCACCCTCCAGAGCCTGAGCATTCCCTTCGAGGTCGTCATCGACCCGCTCAGCCTCACGATGGTGCTCATCATCACCGGGATCGGGGCGCTCATCCACCTCTACGCCACCGGGTACATGGCCGAGGACAAGGACTATCCTCGGTTCTTCTGCTATCTGAACCTGTTCATCGCCTGCATGCTCGTGCTGGTGCTGGGCAACAACCTCGCTCTTCTGTTCATCGGATGGGAAGGGGTCGGGCTGTGCAGCTACCTGCTGATCGGCTTTTGGTACAAGGACCTCGCCAACGCTAAAGCCGCAAACAAGGCTTTTATCGTCAACCGAATCGGAGACTGGGGTCTCACCCTGGGCATGTTCATGCTGGTATGCGTGCTCGCCGGTGCATCGGGAAGCCTGACCAACGGCGGCGACAATCGCTGGCTCAGCTACGACGTCATCCTGCCCAACGCGATCGCCCTCCTGAAGGATAATCCGGGCATCGCCACCGCGATCGCGCTCCTGATCTTCGTCGGCGCCTGCGGCAAGTCGGCTCAGTTTCCGCTCTATCTCTGGCTGCCCGACGCGATGGCCGGCCCGACGCCGGTTTCCGCCCTTATCCATGCGGCCACGATGGTCACCGCCGGTGTGTTCCTGCTGAACCGGCTCCACGTGCTGTTCGAGCTTTCGCCGGTGGCGAGTGCCATCGTCGCCTGTGTCGGGGCCTTTACCGCCCTCTTTGCGGCCCTCGTCGCCTTCGGGCAAACCGACATCAAGAAGGTGCTCGCCTATTCGACGGTCAGCCAACTGGGCTTCATGTTCATCGCCTGCGGCGCTGGCGGCTACTGGGCAGGGATGTTCCACGTCACTACACATGCATTCTTCAAGGCGCTGCTCTTCCTCGGCTCGGGCGCGGTCATCTACGCGATGGCCCACAACCAGGATTTGCGCAACTACGGGAACCTCAAGAAATACCTCCCGATCACCTGCTGGACGATGTTCATCGGCTTCTTAGCGATCGCCGGCATACCGGGACTCTCGGGCTTCTTCTCGAAGGAGGCGATCCTCGGGCACGCGTTGGCCGGGACGTTCGCCGAATGGGACGGCATCCGGCTCGGCTACGTCGCTGGCTGGGTGGGTCTCTTCGTCGCCGCCCTAACCGCCATGTATATGACGCGCATGACCTGGCTGACTTTCTTCGGGGGCAAGGAGCAGTGGCGATCCATCCCGGCCGCCGCCCACGATCACCACGACGACCATTCTCATCATGCGCAGCACGCCGAACACGAAGGGCATGGCCCCGACGTCCACGGGTTTTTCTACACCGAAGAAGAGATCACCCGGAACCGTGACATGGAGGACCATGGGCACCACCACGAGCTCGACGCCTCGCATACACCGAAGGAAGTCCCGCCCAGCATGTGGATTCCGCTCGTCGCCCTCGCGGTGCTCTCCCTCGGAGGCGGGTTCCTGCTCTATAACGGCGGCCTCTTCGAGAAGTGGCTCTACCCGACCGGCCTGGCTCTGCTGCCGCCGGGGCAGGTCCAGGCGCATCCGCACGACATCCCCCTCGTCGGGCTGTCCATCGGTGCGGCGCTTCTCGGCCTTCTGGCCGGCTACGCCGTATACCGCAAAGGACTACCTGGCAAGGAGGGCTGGGATATGGCGAAGTGGAACCCATTCCGGCGCGAGGCGCTCGTCCAGTTCGGTTACGACCACGCGATGGTCGAGGCAGCCGACGAGGGCGGCGGCGCGCTGGCCCGGGGGCTTTGGAGGTTCGATTCTGGCGTCATCGACGGCATCGTCAACGCGGTGGGTGGCCTGACAAAGGGCCTAGGGGATCTGTTCCGCATGCTGCAGACAGGCTACGTTCGGGCATACGCTCTATTGATGCTCCTGGGCGGGATCGGGCTTCTTGGCTGGTTCCTCTACGCGATGAACCGCGTCGGCGCCGGCGGCCACGGCTAGCGGCCCGTGCTCGGCCTGCTTCTCACGCTTCTCTTCTGCGCAGCCATCGCGCTCGTGGGGCAGCGGGCTTTCGCGCGTTTCTTTCCGACCGATGCCGACCCTGCCGAGCGATTCGGCCTGGGCGGTCTGCTAGGCCTGGGGGCGATCGGCTGGCTCACTTTCTTCGTCATTCTCCTGCCGGGTGCGATCCGGCTTTGGCAGATGGCGCTTGCCGTCGTGCTCGCAGCCGGATCATGGGCAGCTTGGCGAGGGTCTTCATCGAGCACGAACGCCAACCCGACGGTAGCCACCGCGAACAGGCTCGTACCGCTCGCCCTCGCGGCGATGCTCTTGGTGCCGCTCGTGAACGCTCTGGCGCCCAGCGACACTATGGACTGGGACTCGCTGGCCTATCACTTCGCGGTGCCGAAGCTGTGGGTCGAGGCGGGCCGGATGGAATACATCCCTTTCATCCACCACAGCAACTTCCCGTTCGTGGTGGAAAATCTCTTTGCTTGGGGTCTCCAGTGGGGAGGCGAGCAGGGGGCGAAGGGGTTTACCCTGGCGTACTTCGTTTTCGGGCTCTTCACGGTCTACGGGCTCTCGCGTCGCTTGTTCGGGCCGTCCGCGGCGGGTTGGGCCGCCGTCGCGCTGGCCGGGGTGCCGGTCGTCTTGTGGGAGACCGGCTCGGGCTACATCGACGTCGCCCAAGGTCTGTTCGCCGGGCTCGGCATGGTCTATCTGGCGCAGTCTGCACTCGGTCGCTCTCCCTGGTTACTCGGCGGCCTGCTCCTTGGACTTGCGGCGGCCAGTAAGTACACGGGGCTCCAGAGCATGATCGCCGCCGGCCTCGTCGCGGCGGTCGTCCTGGTGGTTCAGAAGCAAGGCGCCGGCTGGCGCGGCTGGAGCGTGGCGGCCATCGTCGCGATTGCCGTCGCCTCGCCATGGTATGTCCGCAACGTGGTCGGGACCGGCAACCCGGTGTACCCCTTCTTTTACGAGCGGTTCGGCGGCGTAGACTGGGATACCTGGCGGGCCGAGATCTACCGAAACGAGCAGCAGACCTTCGGCGTGGGCCGAACAGAGCGCGGCCGCGACCCGACGCAGTTCGCGGCCGCGGTGCTGGGACTGGCTTACCAACCGGGGCGATTCATCAACCCGGGTCAAACCGAAGGGCGTGGTTTTCCGATGGGGGCCATCGGGGCGGGGATCGTTTTCGTCGGTTTGCTCGGCCTCGCCCGCATCTTCCGAATCGCACCCGATGCTGCCGAGGGTCCGATCCTTGCGATGATCGGTCTTTCGGTCGTCATGTGGTTTTTCCTCAGCCAGCAGAGTCGGTACGTGACCTCCTTGGTAGTACCGCTCTCGGTTCTCGCCGCCGGCTGGCTCGCCCGGGCCGGACCCACGATGAAGTGGTTCGCGGCTAGCGCTCTCGCCTTGCAGGCCGGCTACACGTTCCTTCTCTTGGGCCATGTTCAGACCCAGGCCCAATTGGAAGTGGTCCTCGGTCGCACCTCGCACGACGAGTACCTGAGTGCACGAGTCGGCTTCTACAAGCCGAGCCTTGTGCTAAACGAAAAGGTCCGGGGCGGAAAGGTCGCCCTCTACGACGAGGTGTTCGGCTACCTGCTCGATGTGCCTTACGTCTGGGCGAACCCAGGTCACTCGACGCGCATCCCCTACGATCGTCTCGACGGCGGCGAGGCCTTCGCCGATGAGATGGCCAAGCAGGGCTTCACCCACGTGTACGTCAATCTGCAGCATACGGACCGGAGCCAGGCGCGCCGGTTCTTAGAGGCTGCCGGCGCGGTCGGACCTCCGATTCCGTATTCCGAGGAAGAAAGGAATGCATTGGCCGGCGATTTGCAGGCAAAATGGCGGGTGTTGGTCGCCGAGGCCGCCGCTTCGGGCAGACTGACGCTGGTGCAGGGGTTCTCAGACTCGGCCCTCTGGGAACTTCGCCCCAAGTGAGCGCCCTTTGGGACGCCGGTTTCGTCCATTAGGCTGACATCGGAGGAAGAAGAAGATATGCAAGTTGGTGGACCCTCGGGCATCGTCCCGACTCAAGAAGAGAAAACTCAAGGCATGCTAGTATGGGCGCTCGGCATCCTGACGTGGATCGTACCGCTCGTTTTCCTACTGATTTCGAAGGACAAGCCGTTCGTTTACAAGAACGCCGCTCAGTGCCTCGTGATGCAGGGCGCCATTTTCGTCTTGATGATGATCTTGATCGTGACGGTGGTCGGGATTCTCCTGGCTCCCCTCATCTTTGTGGTCGCCCTCGTATTCGGAATCATGGGTGCAATGGCCGCCAATCGAGGCGAGGTTTATGAACCCCCGGTTACCGGCGCCCTTGCCAAGAACTGGTTCAAGGTGTAAAGCCGGCCATCGGCGGACATCTCGACTCTGTCCCCTCTGCCGTTTTTGGTGTCGGCGGAGGGGATTTGCCTGATGTCGACCCTGCTCGTTAGCGTTCGGGGCTCGTCGTGGCGTGAGTGGCTCAAGAAGCACCGTCGGAGCCGCGACCTTCTGATTCTCGACCCGGCCGACCCGGAGCACGGTACGCCCGGCAGGCTTGTGCTCCAGCGCGGCGACAAGGCGCTTCTGTGGCGCTTCGCGGGGACGCTAGAGCCCACACGGAACCCGCTGGCTTTTCTATCGGCTGCCGCCAACCTCGCCCCTCTTGCTTCGGAGGACGCGATCGTCCTTTTCTTCGAGGTTCGGTTTACGCCGGTCCTTCGACAACTCGCCTTGGCGGTCGCCCAGCTCCTCAGGTCCGACGAGATTCTGATCCCCGACGGGTGCGGATTCGAGGGCTTTGGCTGGCCCGTCGGTCCTCAGCGAGTCGGCTTGGAACCGGCCTTCCCCGAAGTCGTCGCGGCAGCCCAGCGCCGCTCGCGCTGGATCGAAATGCTCGAACGCTGCGAGGCTCATGAGGTTCCACTGGATCGGGTAAGCATCGAGGGCCTTCGTCTGGGTGGAGGTTTGCCGATACCGATCGGTTCCCTCCATTTGGCTGGCGTGCAGAACGCGCTCCATGCCGAGGTATTCGGTTCGACGCTGTTCCTGGTTGCTCGGGACGGGCTCGACCAGGATCACATCGGGCGCGCCCTCGACCTGACCCACGCGAGCGCTGCGATGGTCGTCGAACCAAGCAGCTACTCCGGACTGCTCTGCAGTTTCGCAGACCAACTCGGCGACGACTTCGGGATGGGCATGGTCGAAGAAATCGATTTCGAGCGACGCCTCGTCCGTGCCAAGTGTACGGCGGTAGCCCCCGCGCCCGTGCGGATTCTCAAGATCGGCTCCCTGCGGATCGACGCCGGGGGAAAGGAACTCGGCGAGACCAAACCCTGGTCGGCCTGACGTGTCACACTTTGGGCCGCCTCGCCGAGCGCGAGAGACCCCCAAGGAAGCAAGCACTCGAGGATGTTTCAGCAAAGCACCGGCATGTTCGTCGCGGAGACCCACACCGAAGCGGTCACCTGGTTCTTCACGATCGAGAAGTTCATCGTCGAAGGGAAGACCCAGTACCAGGAGTATCAGATCGCCGAGGTACCGCGTTTCGGCAAGACCCTCTTCCTCGATTACAACATACAGACCTCGCTTCTCGACGAGCACGTCTTCCACGAGTGCATGAGCCAGCCAGCGATGGTGCTCCACCCGAACCCGAAGAAGATGGCGGTCTGCGGCGGTGGTGAGGGAGCGACCCTCCGCGAAGCGCTTCGCCACAACACCGTGACCGAAGCGGTGATGATCGACATCGACGAAGAGCTCATCGACATGGCCAAGGTCCACATGCCCGAGTGGCACCAGGGCGCGTTCGACGACCCACGGACGACCCTGATCTTCGCCGATGCGCGCAAGACCTTGGAAGGCATGAAGGGGCACGGTTTCGACGTCATCCTCAGCGACCTGACCAATCCTCACGAAGCAGGGCCGGCCCTCTACCTGTTCACGAAGGAGTACTACCAGATCTGCGCCGATGCGCTCTCCGACGACGGCATCTTCGCCATGCAGGCGGGTTGCGCGAACGCCAACTATCCGGAGCTTTTTGCCTGCAACATCGCGACCCTCGAGGCAATGAAGGACGTTTTCCCCTACGTTCGCGGCTATACGGGAATGGTCACCACGTTCATGATGCCGTGGGGTTTCGTCTTGGCGAGCAAGAAGTACGACCCCCTCGCCCTCGCCGAAGAAGAGATCGCCCGCCGGTTCGCCCAGCGTGGCGTCGCGACGCGCTATTACACTCCGAGGTATCACCAGGCAGTCTTCACCTTGCCGGACTACCTCCTCGAAGCAGTCCAGGCTCATGGCCGAGTTTTGACCGACGAGCACCCCTACGTCTGGACCGCCTGATTTGGGGTAGGAAGAGGCATGAAACTCGCACTCCTCTTCCTTACCGCCCTTGTCGGCTGCGGCAACCCCGCCGGAAGCAGCGCAACACCCCACACGAAGACCGATCCATCGCTGGAGCATGCCTCGCATGGCCCCGAAACCGGGCAGGACTGGGCCAAAAAACGGCTCGCCGAATCGAACCGGCACCAGGAATGGGTGGAATTGCAGAGCGGCTCGCGCAAGGTGAAGGCTTTCGTCGTCTACCCCGAACGAAAGGACAAGGCGACGGTGGTCGTTCTGATCCACGAAATCATGGGGCTGACCGACTGGGTGATGGGTGTCGCCGACCAGCTCGCCGAGAAGGGCTACATCGCCATCGCCCCCGACTTCCTCTCCGGCATGGCTCCGGGCGGGGGCCGGACCATCGACTTCGCGGACGTCGGCAAAGCTCGCGAAGCGATCAGCGCCCTCCCGCCCGCCCAGGTCACCAGCGACTTGAACGCCGCGTGCGACTACGCCAAGAAGATCCCCAGCGCGAATGGGGTCGTTACGGTCGGAGGATTTTGCTGGGGCGGCACCCAGACCTTCCGCTTCGCCACCGAGCGCAAGGACCTGGCGGCAGGCTTCGTGTTCTATGGCACCGGACCCACCGACGCCGCCGCGATCGGCAAGATTCAATGCCCGATCTATGGCTTCTACGGCGCCAACGACAACCGCGTGAACGCCACGATTCCGGATAGCGAAAAGCTCATGAAGGAGGCCGGCAAGATCTTCGAGCCGGTGATCTACACCGGTGCCGGCCACGGGTTCATGCGCTCGGGCGAGCAGCCGGACGCCGAGGAGCCGAACAAGAAGGCCCGAACCGAAGGTTGGACACGATGGCTGGCCATCCTCGGAAAGTTCGAAAAGAAGTAAGCGATGAACCAGAACCTCCAGTCGTGGCTCGGCCGCCAGATCGAAGACCTCAAGGCGCAGAACCTCCACAAGGTCCCGCGCATCCTCGAATCGCCAGCGGGGGGCCGGGTGCGGATGAACGGCAAGGAAGTCGTCAACCTCTCCAGCAACAACTACCTAGGACTCGCCAATCATCCGAAAGTACGTCAGGCCGCGCTCGACGCGATCGAAAGGTGGGGAGTCGGCGCAGGGGCCGTTCGCTGGATCGGCGGCACCATGAGCGTCCATGACGAACTCGAGCAGCGGCTGGCCAAGTTCAAGAAGGTGGAAGCCGTGCTCGTCTTCACCAGCGGCTTTACCGCCAACAGCGGCTGCATCCCCGCTGTGCTCACCGACAAAGACGTCGTCATCAGCGACGAACTCAACCATGCTTCGATCATCGACGGCGTGCGCCTCTCGCCGGCCCGGTACAAGAAGTCCGAGGGGTTCGTGTACGGACACAAGGACATGGGGCACCTCGAGGAGATCCTCGCCCGCACTCAGGACTTCGAGAAGAGGATGATAATCACCGACGGCGTCTTCAGCATGGACGGCGACATCGCTCCCTTGCCGCGCATCGTCGAGCTCGCCGAAAAGTACGACGCTTTCGTCATGGTGGACGACGCCCACGCCAGCGGAGTGCTCGGCAAGAACGGGGCCGGAACGGCCTCGCATTTCGATCTCTACGGGCGGGTAGACATCCAGTTGGGCACCCTCAGCAAGGCGCTCGGCGTCGTCGGCGGCTACATCGCCGGTTCGGCCCTGCTCAAGGATTGGCTGATCAACCGCGGCCGACCCTACCTCTTCTCCACCGCTCACCCGCCCATGGTCGCAGCTGCGCTGATCGCCGCTCTCGACGTGATGGAGAACGACTCCGAGCCGATGCGTCGTCTTTGGGAGAACGCCGATTGGTGGAAGCGGTCGCTCCAAGAGGCCGGATTCGACACGATGGGCAGCGAGACGCCGATTACGCCGGTGTTTGTCGGTGACGAGGGAGCTGCGCAGGAGATGGAGCGCCGCCTCTGGGACGAAGGCGTCTACGCCCTATCGATCGCCTACCCGACGGTGGCGCGGGGCAAGGCACGCATCCGCACCATGCCTTCCGCCGGTCATAGCCGAGAAGACCTCGAGTTCGCTCTAGGAGCCTTTCGACGCGTGCGGGACGCCATGGCGACCGGCGCACGCTAGCCTGGTCCGAGCAATCGATCCAAGAGATCGAGCGCCCCTCGCTTGTCGAGGTACTGGTTCCCGGACTCGCATCGCGCGCTCAACAGGCACGCCGGGCATCCGTTGGCACATGGGCAGGACGCCAGCAGTGTTCGCGCCGCGGTCAGCCAGCGGGAGAAATCCTCGAACAGCCGATCCGCGAGCCCGATGCCGCCGGGAGCGCGGTCGAACACGAACAGGGCGGGGGCCAGGGTCTCGGCATACACGACATACCAAGCCGACCCTAAGTCGGCGCTCTCGCATCCCGCCAGCAGCGGCGCCACGGCCATGAGCGCATGCTCGAGAGCATGGACCGGGGCTACCTCGTGGCCAAGCGAGGCATCGTCGAGCGGCGGCAGGTCGATGCGCACGGCGACCGTGCTGAACGTCAGCGCCTCCGCCTGTGCCGCCTCGTGAGCGATGGGCTCGTCTCCGGAAAGCGAGAGCTCGCGAAACCCGGTGAGGTGAACCGAGGCCTCGACCTGGACCAGGCTTGCCCGGAACTCGCCTCGATTCTGCGAGGCGAGTTCGCGTCGCGGATGCACCGACGATTGCAGTATGGGCTGGGTGTAGTAGTCGACGTCTCGTTCCTCGAGAACCGCCTCGCCATGGTCGAGATCGAGATCGGTGACGACGAAACTACGGTCTCGGTGCAGATAGACCGCCCCCGAGTGAGCTTCGGTCGCCGCTCGCCACCGTTCCATCTGGCCGATCTCCTCACCGAGGCTCACCAGACGGACGGAGTCGGACGAGAGACCTCGAAGGGCGAATTGCGGAGCGGGAGGCGACGGATCGGTCCAGAAGAAACGGCCCCCCGAAAATGCGAGTCTTCCTTCCTCTTCGAGCTGCTCGGCGACGCCGATCGCAGAGTCTCCGAAGAGCTCGAGTTCGCTCGGGGCTATCGGACGCTCATAAGCCGCGCAGCACAGTTGGGGGCCGAGGATGTTCGGATTGACGGGATTGGTGGTCGCCGCCTCCATCGGGGCGCCCAGCAGGGTCTCTGGAAAGCGAACGAGATACTGCTCGAGGGGGTCGTCGTGGGCCACGAAGATCGCGAGCGCGTCCCGAGTTCCTCGACCCGCCCGCCCGACCTGCTGCCAGAAGCTGGCGATGGAGCCGGGATAGCCATTGAGAATCACGGCGTCGAGATGGCCGATGTCGACACCGAGTTCCATCGCGCTCGTGCTCACCAGCGAGTGAACCTTGCCCGAGCGCAGGCGATTCTCGATGTCTCGCCGCTCTCGAGGGGTGTAGCCTCCGCGATATCCCTCGATCGAAGCGGGCTTGCCTCCCATCGCTTCGAGCTTGCCCCGGGCGGTGCGAAGGACGATCTCGGTCGTCGTGCGAGATCGGGTGAAGGCCAGGACACGCGCTCCGGCCGTTGTCAGTCGGGCGACGAGATGTGCGACGACGGCGTTCGGTCGGGGCTTGGGAAGCGGCTCCTCTTCCGGAGGCGCGTCGAGGGAGAAATCGCGCCCGGACGGACTTACCAGAAGCAAGGTGCGCCTACCAGTAGGAGCGCCATCCTCGTCGATCACCACGGGACTTCGAGAAGTGAGTCGGGTAAAGAGGTCGGTCGGATTGGCGAGGGTCGCGCTCGAAGCGATGATTTGGGGCCGCACCCCATACCAATCGCAAAGGCGAAGCAAACGGCGTAGGATGCCACCGAAGTGCGAGCCGTAGATGCCGCGGTAAACGTGCATTTCGTCAATCACGACGAACCGCAGCCGACGCAGGAACTTCGACCACGTTTCATGCTGGGGCAGGATCCCGATATGGAGCATGTCGGGGTTCGTCAAGACGATCTGCGCGTTGCGCCGAATGAACGAGCGGGTGGCCGCCGCGGTGTCGCCGTCGTAGACGCCGGCGCGGAGGTCTTCGCCGGGGAGGACCTGCTCGAGCTTCAGCAGCTGATCGTGGGCAAGGGCTTTGGTGGGATAGAGGTACATAGCGTGAACGGCAGGCTCTGAAAGGCAGGTCTGGATGACGGGCAGGTTGTAGCCGAGGGTCTTCCCGCTGCTCGTCGAAGTAACGAGGACGACGTCCTTTCCCGAGAGAGCGGCATCGAGGGCGAGAGCCTGGTGCCGATAGAGCCGCGAGAGGCCGATTTGAAGAAGCTTGGTTCGTAATCGGGGATGCAATTGCTCCTTTGGTTGGCCGAAGACCGCTTGGCGGGGAGGAATGGCGTGGCGGTGGATGTCGCCTTGAACGGCCGGGTCGATGAGCACCTGCTCGACGAGATCGTCGAGGCTGGGATGAGGCTTGCGATCCTTCTTCTTGGCGTTGCTCCGCTTGGACTGACCGGGGAGCGCACCGGTAACGACGGTTTGCTTTCTGCCGAGCCGCGACCTCGAGGAGGCTTTCGGCGGCTGGTCGGGCGGTTCCGCCATGGACCGATTTTGTCACACCAGGACTTGCGAAAGGCGGGGTTCTCGCCTATAATAGTAGACGTATGAATGCTATTTTGTACGTTGTCACGGACTCCTTCTATGTGCGCGCGCTGGGTGGGGTGGACACGGATCGCGTTGCGATACACCGCGACAAGGTCGTGCTCGACGCGACGAAGGCTGCCCAACGGGCGGGGGTTCGGATCGGAATGTCGCTCGCCGAGGCGCGCGCGACCTCGAGCGCAGTGCGCTTCGTGACCTACCGTCGAGAAGACTATTCGGCGGCGCGTGAGGCTTGGCTCGACGTCTGCGTGGAGTTTGCCAATCGGATCGAACCTGCTGAAGATCATGCTGCATTTCTCGATCTGTCGGAACATCCGGATCCGCAAGAAGTGGCATCGATCCTGATCCACAGGCTGGGCAGTTCCTCCAGAGCCGCGATCGCGAAGAACAAGTGGCTCGCGCGACTCGCAGTGGAGACCCATGGAACACCCTGCGGACGAATTCCTTTCATCGAGGATTCGCGCGGGTTTCTCGCTTCGCTCCCCATCGCGCACTTGAGGCCGGTCGATTCGAAGACTCGTGAGCGGCTGGAGTTCCTCGGCTACCGGACGATCGGGGCGGTAGCAGAAGCCCCACCCACTGCCCTAAAGGGACACTTCGGGCTCGAAGCGAACCGAATCTGTGAAGCTGCTCGCGGTGGAGTGAGCGAGCCTGTCCAGGCGACATATCCTCCCGATTCGCTCTCGGTGCGGCGCCACTTCACTGGCGGGTGCGCAGATCGGGAGGTTTTGTTCCGGGGCATAGCGATGCTCGCCCGGCAGGCAGCAGCCGAACTCGTCGCTCGGGACCGCGTGGGGCAGTCTTTGAGGCTGATCGTCGTCCTCGAGGAGGGCGATCCGATCGTCGTTGCGCGTCGATGGTCCAAACCGCTCCAGAGCGCACAGGGGATCATCGCAGCGCTCAACTCCATGTGGGCGGAGTTCGAGCAAAGCGCAGTCGAGCCCGCGTACAGCGAAAACCATGTCCAATGTGTTCGGCTCTGGCTCACCCAGCTCGAGCGAGCTCCGGTGCGCCAGCGATCTCTCGGGGTGTACGGCCTGAAGGAAATCGACGACTCCGTTCACGCGGTGAGCCAGATCGGCCAGGCGCTGCCTCCCGGAGCGATCGTCCGGGCGAGCGAGGTGCCAGAAAGCCGACGTCGTCGCGTTTTGAGGGTTTGGCGAGATGCGACTGGATGGCATTGACCGCATCGCGCACTGGCGCGAAGCGGGAGAATGGTGGGCGGACGAACCCCCTCGGGAGATCGTTCAGTATCGCGACGAAAAGGGGATTCGGCGCGAGATTGTTACCGAACTGCCGCTCTTGATCGATGAATCGAGGTCACGACCCTATCAAGAGAACCACACCGAAGAGATTGCCCTTCGACCACGCAAGCTTCGTGACGAAAAGGTCACACGCGCCTGCGGCTATGAGGATCGAATCCCCGAGATCGTTCGTTCGAGTCAGCCCATCCCCTTTGCTCCGCTTCATGCGCTTTCTGGCTATTCGTTCGGGCGCAGCGTCCTCTTCGCCGAGGAGATCGCTCGCCACGCCGCCCGTATCGACGCTCCCTCGGCAGCGCTCGTCGATTCGTTTTCTCTCGCCGGCTGTGTCGAATTCGTCCACGAGGCGCAGCGAATCGGCGTACAGCCGATCGTCGGGGCGTCTTTCGAACTCGAAGAGGGTGGAGAAATCGTCCTCCTCGCTCGCGACAAGATCGGGTACGTCAACCTCTCGACCCTCGTCACTCGCTGTCATCTCGAAGAGCCGCGTTTGATGGCCCTTTGCCGGTGGCATCGGCTCGCGGACCACGTTTCAGGGCTTCTCTGCCTGACTGGTGGTTCGCTCGGTCCGATCGATCGCATGCTCATGTCGCGCAACGAAGATCGCGCAAAGCAGACTCTCCAGCTGCTCGTCGATCTGTTCGGTCGGAGCGCCGTCTTCGTCGAGATCGAGCGCTCGTACTTGCCGTGGCAGATCATGGTCGAGAAGAAGCTTCTCGCTCTGGCGGAGCATTTCGATTTGACCGCCTTTGCCGGTGGAGCGATCACTCATGTCGATGCGCGGCAGTTCCCTGCTCAGGACGTCCTCGTCTGCTGCGAGACGCTCTGTACGGTCGACGAGGTGATCGGACGAAAGCCGCAGCGCAATCCGAGCCAGCCTCAGGCTCAGGAAGTCCCGCTCCGCTCCCTGAATGCCGAGCGCTGCTTCAAGGATCCCGTGGAGATGACAGCCCTCTTCGCCGACCGACCGGACCTTCTTCGCAATACGCTGACCATTGCATCTAGGTGCGACCCCGAAGTGCTGCCGAGTCGGACTCGTCTTCCTCGTCTGTTCGAAGACGAAGCCGAGGCACTTCGCGCGGCGATATGGCAAGGAGCGAGAGAGCGCCATCGAAAGATTCCGAAAGCCCTCGAAAAGCGCCTTGAGATGGAGACCGAACGGATCATCCGACTCAACTTTGCCGGCCACTTCCTCACTATCGCGGACGCGTGCGATTGGGCGCGGAGCCAAGGCATTCTGTTCAGCGGACGGGGATCGGTGGTCGATTCCGCGGTGGCGTACTGTCTCGGACTGAGCCGGATCGACGCCTATCGTCATCGGTTGCATTTCGATCGCTTCCTCCCCGACGACGGCAGCAAGCGGCCTGATATCGACATCGACTTCGAAGCCAAGCGGCGCGACGACATCCGCAACTATCTCTCGGAAAAGTACGGCAAGGAACGGGTGGCGACCGTCGCCGCATTCGGGGCGTTTTGCGTGAGGGGGATCGTCCGGGAAGTTGGCAAGGCCCTCGGTATCCCGAGCGAAGTGATCGGCTTCCTTGCCAAACGAATCCATGGTGGGGTTTCTCCCGAGCATCTGCAGGAGGCCATTCGCCAGAAGCCGGAACTGCGAGACAGCCACATCCCCATCGAGCGATTCCGATGGGTCTTCCGCCTCGCCGACATGCTTGCGGACGTTCCACGCAACGTGCGCGCCCACTCCTCGGGGGTCGTCATCTCCGATCGACCGCTCTGCGAGACCGTCCCCGTGATGTGGTCCGCCTCCGAAGCCGGCGAGGAGCATCTGCGGATTATCCAATGGGATAAACGCTCGGCCAAGCATTACTTCGACAAGTTCGACATCCTCTGCCTGCGAGGGCAGGACGTCCTCTCCGGCACCCAAGAACGGATCCGGCTTTCCCAGGAGCCCGAACGAACGGACTTCCGCGTGGAAAACATTCCGCTCGACGACGAGGAAACTTACCGGGCGATGCGCTCGGGAGAATTGATCGGGATCCCCCAGTCCGCATCGCCTGCGATGCGACAAGCGCACATGCGGCTCCGAACCGAGAACCTGCACGATGCCAGTCTCGTACAGGCAGGAATCCGTCCAGGAGTCGGAGGAGCGGTGAAAATCAACCTGCTCATACGAAGGCGTCGAGGACTCGAACCGTATTCGTTCGAGCATCCGGAACTGGAACGCATTCTCGGGTGCACCTATGGGATCGTCGTCTTCCAGGAGCAGATCGACCAGCTCCTCCAGGCGTTCTGCGGATATGGTTCCGGCGAGGCGGAAGACATCCGGGACAAGATTCACAAGCGCCGGCGCGAAGACTACGGGTACGTCATCCGCGACGAACTTCTGGCGCGGATGCGATCGCGGGGATTCGAAGTAAGGGTCTCCGAGCATGTGTTCGAGTTGATCGCCGGATTCAAGGGGTATGGATTCGCGCAGGGGCACGCCCTTGCGTTTGCCGAGATTTCGCTTCGCTCGATCCACTGCCAGCAGAACTATCCCGCCGAGTATTTCGCCTCGCTGCTGAGCGCGCAACCCGCGGGCTACTACGGCCCATGCACAATCGCCAACGAGGCCAGGCAGCGCGGGGTAGTCATCCTTCCGCCCGACGTCAATCACAGCGAGGATGCCTTCACCGTGGAAGCCGTCGAGAGCCGGGACGAGCCTCGACTGGTCGTACCCTCGGGCGGCATCCGGGTGGGGCTGATGCAGATCGGCGGCCTTTCGTCGGGAACGAAAGAACGGCTTTTGCGCGAGCGAGCCGACTGTGTACGTTTCGGTTCGTTCTTCGAGTTTGTCCGCCGCGTCCGCCCCGATCGCGACGAGTTGGAGAAGTTGATCCTCTCCGGAGCACTCGACGGACTGGGGGCGAATCGCCGCGCGATGCTGTGGGCAATTCCTTCGGCTCTCGCGATCGCCGCCGCCCCGCCGACGCTCCCAGGATTCCCCGAAGAGACTCTCGACCTGACGATCCCCGACTTCAGCGCCGAGGAAAGAGCCATTCGAGAGCGCACGGCGATGGGACTCGACGTCCACAGCCACCTCATGGCCTTCGAAAGAATGCGAGTGGAATCCCGGGGCGGCGTCACTACCCGTGATGCGAAGTCGATCTCACCCGGACGCAAGGCGATCCTCGTCGGCAACCCGATCCGGCTCCGTTTCCCGCCTACTCCGAGCGGGAAGCGGGTAGTGTTTTTCGATCTCGAGGACGAGACCGGCCTCTTGAACGTCACCTGCTTCGATGCCGTCTACCGCCGGGACGGACACGCGATCGTCTGCTCGCCGTATGTGACCGTGGTCGGAGAAATCCAAGACCGCGACGGGCATCCAGCATTCCTCGCCCGGCGGGTGTTTCCGTATTGCCCGGTGATCGAGAAGGCTCTCGATGGTCCGGTTGCCCTTCCGATCGCCACGAGCGACTTCCTCGTCGGCTAGCCCTCGGCGTCGCGCCGTAACTTTCTGCAGACACCTCTCCGCGCAGCGGGGAGATCGGTGAGCGAAGCGAACCGGGAGGGGTCCCGGAGTGCCGCCGTTTCTCCCAGCCTCGGCCACCCCCAGCCGAAACGACGATGTGCTCAGGTAGATTCCGCCCATGATCTTGGTCATCGGAGGCGCCGGTTACATCGGCTCCCACATGCTGGCTCTCCTCCGCGACCGTGGCGAGCCTCACCTTGTCTTCGACAATCTCGAAACCGGCCACCGACAGGCCCTTCAGGGCTCGCGGCTGTTCGAGGGAGACCTCCGTCGCCGCGAGGACATTGTTCGCGCCCTGAAGGAGAACTCTATCGACACCGTGATGCATTTCGGCGCCTACATCATGGTCGGCCAGAGCGTCGCCCAGCCGTCCGAGTACTACTGGAACAACCTCGTCGGCGTCCTCAACCTGCTCGACGCCATGCGCGAATGCGCAGTCCTCCGCCTCGTCTTCAGCTCGACCGCGGCCATCTTCGGAGAGCCGGAATACGTCCCCATCGACGAGGAACACCCCAAGAACCCGACCAGCCCCTATGGCGACACCAAGCTGGCAGTCGAGCGGATGCTCGCCTCCTACGATCGCGCTTATGGCATCCGGAGCGTCTGTCTGCGCTACTTCAATGCCGCCGGATCGGACCCTGCCGGTGTCCTCGGCGAGGATCACGACCCGGAGACACACCTCATTCCCGCGACGATTCTCGCTGCGCTCGGCCAAACTCCCGGTCTCAAGATCTTCGGCACCGATTACGACACCCCCGACGGGACCTGCGTCCGTGACTACGTCCACGTGTGCGATCTCGCCCTGGCGCATCTCCTCGCGATCCGCCACCTGCGTGACGGGGGCGAGAGCCGTCAATACAACCTCGGCAACGGCAGGGGCTTCTCGGTTCGCGAAGTCATCGACACCGTCGAGCGGGTCGTGGGCCAGCCGATACCCCAGGAGGTCGTCGGGCGCCGCGAGGGCGACCCCGCGGTGCTGATCGCCTCCAGCGACCGGATTAGACGAGATTGGGGCTGGGCTCCCGAGTTTGCCGACCTCGAAACCATCGTCGATCACGCCTGGAAGTGGCGTCAGAGCCACCCCGACGGCTATCGCCCCTCGACCTGAATCCCAAGAATTGTCGAAACTGTATAACATAGCGTAGCCATGGAACCTTTGCGACTCTTGGCCCAGCCCGACCCGATCACGCTGCCGATGTGGATTTGGCCCGTGATTTACGGGATCATCGGCGTCTTTGTCATTCTGATCCTCATCGCCATCGTCAGGCGTTTCCTCTTCATCTGCCCACCGAATGAAGTGCTCATCTTCTCGGGCCGCACCTACCGGATGCCGGACGGCACTCGCCGCGGCTTCAACGTGGTCTTCGGCGGCACCGGCTGGCGGACCCCGATTATCGGCAAGGTCGACCGGATGAGCCTGAACACGATGGAGGTGCCGATCACTGTCAGGAACGTTTATTCGAAGGGTGGCATTCCCCTCCACGTCGATGCGATCGCCAACATCAAGATCAGCAGTGATTCCCGGGTCGTCGGGAATGCCATCGAGCGATTCCTCGGGCGCGATCCGAACGAAATCCGGCGCGTAGCCAAGGAAACCCTCGAAGGCCACCTGCGCGGCACCCTCGCCACTCTGACCCCCGAAGAAGTCAACGAGGACCGCCTCATGTTCGCCGAGGCCCTTAGCCGGGAATCGGAAGAAGACCTCAGCAAGCTCGGCCTCCACGTCGATACGCTCAAGATCCAGCACGTGGCCGACGACATGGGCTATCTCGACGCCACCGGGCGCCGGGCGATCGCCAACGTCATCCGGGAAGCCGAGATCGCCGAGAGCAACTCTAAGAGGGCCGCCGAGCAGGCTGAGGCCGAGAACCAAGGTCGGGCCAACGTCATTAAGGCCAATGTCGAAGCCAACATCGCCCGGATGACCAACGACCTCCGGCGCATCCAAGCGGAGCTCGAATCCGAGGTGCGCTCTCAGGAGGAGCGCACCGCCGCCGCTGCCCGTGAGGCGAGAGCGACCGCTGAACAGGAACTGCAGAAAGTCCGCGCAGAACTCGCGACGATCCAGTTGCAATCCGATACCATCCTCCCTGCCGAAGCCGAGCGCCAAGCCCGAGAATTCCGAGCCCGAGGCGATGCAGCCGTTATTCGGGAACGGGGCAAGGCGGTCGCCGAAGCCCTGGAACTGCTGAATCATGCCTGGCGCGAGGCCGGGCCGACCGCCCTCCAGATCGCGCTCATCGAGGACATCGAAAAGATCCTGGCCTCCGCCGCCGCGGGCGTGACGAAGGTCAAGATCGACGGCATCCAAATCGTCGACTCGGGCGACGGGGCGACCCTCGCGAACTACGTCGGCAACTATCCTGCCATGCTCGATACCGTCTTCGCGGCGATCGAAAAGACGACGGGCATCGACATCCCCGGAACCATCTCCGGACAGGAGAAGCAGAAGTGATTCCTCTACTTATCGTCTTCGGCGTCATCCTGACCCTCCTCCTACTGCTTGCGGCGGGGGTGAAGAACCTCATCTACACGTGCGCTCCGAACGAAGTCCTCGTGTTCTACGGCGGACGACGACGCAGGATGGGTGAGCGCTCCTTCGGGTACAGCCTCGTCAAAGGCGGTACTGCGATCCGCAACCCGATTTTTCAGCAGGTTGCGCGGATGGACCTCACGAACATGGTCATCGACCTGACCGCCACCAACGCCTACGCAAAGGGCGGCATTCCGCTCAACGTTCAGGGCGTCGCAAACGTGAAGATCGCTGGTCACGAGCCGCTGCTTAATAACGCGATCGAAAGGTTTCTGGGCAAGGGACGCAACGAGATCGTCGGCATCGCCAAAGCGACGCTGGAAGGCTCGCTCCGCGGCGTAATCGCCACACTTACACCCGAGCAAATCAACGAAGACCGCGCCCTGTTCTCCGAGAGGCTGGTCCAAGAAGTCGAGCAGGACATGACCGCGCTCGGACTGGTCGTGGACACGCTCAAGATCCAGAACGTTCAAGACGACGTCCACTATCTCGACTCGATCGGACGCAAGAAGAACGCGGAAACCGTCAGTGGCGCCCGCATCGCCGAGGCGGTCGCCCGAGCCGACTCGATCGTCGCCTCTTCCGAGAACCTCGAACGCGAGGTGCAGGCCCAAATCACCGCCAAGATCGAAGTCGCCAAGGCCGATGCGCAAAAGCGCTTGACCGACGCAACCACGCGGCGCGAGGCGCTGGTAGCCGAAGAGAACGCGACCGTCGCCGCCGCAGTCGCTCAGGCAAACGCGGAAGTTCTCGTCCAGCGGGCCCGAATCGAGCAAGTGCGCTCCCGACTCGAAGCCGATGTGATTCGTCCCGCAAAGGCCGCATGCGAAGCCGCCGAGGCCACCGCGCGGGCGTCCGTCGCCCCGATCATCGAAGAAGGGAAAGCCCGCGCGGAAGCCCTGCGGACTCTCGCCGAAAGCTGGGCTCATGCCGGAGACAGTGCCCGCGAGATCTTTCTCCTTCAAAAGATCGAACCGATCATCCGCCAGTTGACGGCGACGATCAGCGACACCCCGATCGACAAGATCACCGTCATCGACAACCGCCTGAACAGTGAAGGCTCGATCAACCCGGGCCGCCTGATGGTCCTCGCCGAGCAACTGAAGCAGGTCTTTGGTTTCGACGTCGTGGAGAAACTCAAGGGCCTCGGGGAAGGACCCAAGTCGATCCCCGCGCCCTCGGCCGCGCCGATCATGCATCCGGCTCCGATCGAGCCCGAGCTTGCCGAGCCCAAGGCCGCGCCTCCGCCGAAGGTCAAGGACCGGTAGCGGCAGCTGTTTGGAGTGCGCGGGCTCGACCGCGCTTTTGGATCGCGGTGAGGTCCTCGGTATCGGGCTCCTCGAAAGCGCGGTCGAGCCCGCGCACTCCAAATGGTCACTTCGGGGCTTGCAAGTACTTGTCCAGCCACTCCACCCATCGCGCCCAAAGGTCCAGGAGCGACTCGCGGGCGACCGGGCTGTGCCCTTCGTACGGATACATATAGAGGGCCGCGGTTTTGCCCAACGCTTCGAGGGCGAGGAACATGTTGACCGAGTTGACCGGGTCGGTTCCGATATTCTGATCGTCCATCCCGTGATACAGGAGAACCGCGCCGGTCAGCCGTTCGGCATAGAAGAGCGGCGACATCTCCTGGTAGGTGAAACGAGCCTCCCAAAACCGCCGGCTCTCGTTTTGAAACGCGAAGGGCGTCAGCGTGCGATTGTAGTTGCCGTCGCCCGCAATCCCCACCTTGAAGAATGGCGTGTGGACCATCGCGTTGAGCGTGCTGAACGCCCCGTAGCTATGGCCCCCGATGGCGAGACGCTGGCGATCGATGTAGCCGCGACGGTCGAGTTCGTCGATGGTAGCGGAGAGGTTGTTGCGCAGGTCGTTCACGTAGAGGTCGTTCGTGGTCGGCGTCGGCCCGACGATCGGGCAGTCGGGCTTCACGACCGCATAGCCTCGGGTGACCATGTAGTCGATCGACATCGGGCCGAGGTTCGGGAAATCGTTCTTGTTGTAGTTCCGCTGGCGGTCGTCATAGGCGCGCTGATTGGCGAACTCGGCCGGATAGAACCAGAAGATGGCAGGAAGCCGCATTCCCTTGAAGGCCCATTTCGGGAGAATCACTTCCACCCAGAACTTGAAACCATCCGGGCGAGTGACTTGAAACCGCTCCCGCGTGGCTTCGGTGACTTTCGGGGCGAAGTTCTGGTTCGCGGTGATCTTGGTCTCGCCCTTGTTTACCAGGTCGAGCACGTAGGTGTCGGGCACCACGGTCGCCGATTCACGCCGGATCATAATCCGCTGACCCTCGTCGTCGAGGATTGCCTGGAACTGCTCGTAGAAGTCGGCCGAGCTTTGCCAAAGGCGTTCCTTCTTCCCTGTCGCTATCTCAATTGATTCGAGGTAGGGGCGAGGTGCCTCCTGGGTCGGATCCTGCGGCGTTTGCACGCCGCTCATGAAGATGAGGCCGCCCGCCGAAATGCGAACCGCGTCGATTCCAGCGGGCCCGGCGACGTTGACGAGGGTCCCGACCCGGGTCGCGGTATCACCGAGGTTTGCGATCGAACGTGAGTATATCGTGTACTTCTTGGTTGGCTCGGATAGCTTGACGGCGAACATCGTCTCCGTCGGCGCACGGGTCTCGGTGATGAAGAGTGTCTGGCAGTCGGGGGAATAGCGGACGCTGGCGATGGTCGAATCGCTTTCATACACGACTTTAGCGTCGTTGGGCCCGTAAGGCGGGAGCCACTGCATGACGCGGTCTTTGCGCCGTGGCGGCTGCGCGACAGGCTGCGGCTGCTCCCCTTCTGCACCTTCTGGGCGCGGGGGCATGGGCTCCATCTGGAGGTACGAAAGCCCCTTCCCATCGGGCCGCCACGACAGAAGGCGTTTGTCGTCGGGTCGGGTTGGCGCCCCTCCTCGTCCACCCCGGGGCTGACCGGGCGTTATCGGCCCGGGAGCCGGGGGATCGGGAGGAGTCGGATCGTCGAAAGTCAGTTCTCGCTTGCTCAATTCGGCGATGACCTTGCCGTCGAGTCCCCAAAGCTCTTCCTTTTGTCCGAACTGGCTCGCCGGCACGATGTAAGAGAATGGCTTGAGGGTCGTGGTAACGCGGAAGGCGCTGCCGTCGGGAGCCGCGCTAAACTGGCGGATCATCGCGGGCGCACCAACGCTGCGGACCTTGCCTCCCAAATCGACGACGGCAAGCTGACCGGTCGTGTAGTGCTCGAACAGAACCTGGTCCGACGCGGTTTCGAGTAGGCTTCGGTAGGTCCGGAGCGAGTTGCGGCGCGGATCGGTCAGCCGGACGATCGGCTGCTCGGGGATTGGAGGAGGCTCCGGGGCTGCGGTCCCGGACTCAGGCACCAAGATGGCTGCAATTGCCCTGCCTGTGTCCGTCCATTGGAGTCGGGAAGAGAGCGTCGTCAAGGCCCGGCGGGCGGAAACCTGGCGAGCCTTGCCGGTGGTGGCGTCGGCGACCCAGACTCGGCTGCCGTCGTCGAAGTGGGCGAGGAAAGCGATCTGAGATCCGTCCGGTGACCATTCGGCCGAGCCCAGGCTCGCGTTGGGTACCCCGATGCGGACCTTCGCGCCCGAACCGAGGTCCCAGATCTCGTAGGCTCCCGTCCGGCGCACGTTGATGGACCTCTCTCGATAGGCCATCGGATCGACCACCACACCGCCCAGGTTATAGAACCGCCGCGCAAGCAGGGCGATCGTCGGCTGGCCATCCGAAATCGCCACCAGAGCCCTCGGCCTACCGGGTCCGAAGTTGCTCGGGTTGAGATTCGACCACCAAGGCGCGGTCACGAGATCGGCTATTTCTCGGGGTGGCGAGATGAACTTCTCCTCACCGAGTTGGGCGAGGAGGCCTGACGAGGCGAGCGCACCGAGCGAACAGAACAAGGTTCGAACCATCACGCCCGAACAATACCCAGGCTCACCTGGCCGACTCGACCGCACGCAGCAAGTCGTCGTGCCCGAAGTAGAGATGCTGCGAGAACTCGCCGGGCTTGAGCCACGTAAGACCGGCCGGCAGATCGGGCATTAGAAAATGGGCAACGCCAAGCCCCGACTCGGGCGAGCATACGCCTCCGTCGTCTCGCTCGATGCTCAGGTGGAGCAGGTCCTCTTCGCCTTCGAACCGGTAACGAAACTCCCCGACCGACCCAGCGAAACGGCTTACTTCGCCAGGGCTCGGCAGGCGGATCACCTCGCCGGCCCGGATCGCCGCGAGGACGGCGCTCATCACCGCATCGCGCACGGCGATGTCTTCGGGGCTGGCCTGAACGCGCATGACGGACAATCTGGCGGAGCGGGTGGGATTCGAACCCACGATACGTTGCCGTATACGCGATTTCCAATCGCGCTCCTTCGACCACTCGGACACCACTCCGCGCCGCCCAGAATTATAGCCGAGGGAGCAGGATGGATCACGCGCCCCCTTCCCCGTCATCCGAACGGACCGAAGCGGAGCCGAGGGATCGTCGGGCTGCGATGCGTACAGGACGATCCTTCGACTGCGCTCGAGATGACGCACGGGCGAACCCGGTAATCCTCCGGTCGGCAAAATCAGCGTAATCACCGGCCCCGCGTGGTAAGTTAGAGGGGACCGGAGGTTTTCATGAAACGCTGTTTACTCATGATTCTGGCTCTCGCCGTAGGCGTTACCGCGGCGTTCGCCCAGAGCGTCGACCCCGAACAGGTGGTCAAAGACGTTGCCGCGCATCGAGCGGCCAAGATCAAGGAAGCGCGCGACGCCCAGAAGCCGATCGACACGGCCGCCATCAACAAAGAGTGCATCGCGATTGCCGAGAAGGCCCTGAAGGAAATCGATCTTGCCAAGATCGAGCCCTCGAAGGCTCTTGCCTGGGCCCGCGTCACCCAGCTCGCAGAGCGCGATCAGGACACCTGCGACCTCGCCAAGAAGTACCTGACTACGAATCCCGACCCGAAGTCGCGGTATGCCGCGGAAAACTTGATGCTGTCGGCCTGTAATCGCCTCGGAGAGGGCGACATGCTCGCGATGATGCTGCCCACGGTCTCTCCGGATACCAAGCAGGCCGCAATCTCGCTCGCGATCGTTACCGCCGGCGCCTATGCCGATACGATTCAGTCGAAGAAGGGCGCAGAGGCCGCGCTCAAGGCTCTCGACGACGTCGAGAAGAAGGTGCCGTTCGCAGAATTCACCACCGACCAAGAGAAAGGCATGGCCGACAATGCCCGGGCCTCTCTCGCCAATGCTCGAGCCGAAATCCTGATGGGCCTCGACCGCAAGGACGATGCCATGAAGGCGCTCGACGACGCCATTAAGGTCATGAACGACCCCAACGGCGCGATGGCCAAGCGGCTGACCTCGTCGAAAACTCAATACACGATGATCGGCGTGATGAGCCCTCCAATGCCGAGCGAGCGAGGCTACGGCGAGTACAAAGGCCTCGAAACGCTCAAGGGTAAGGTCGTCATCCTCGACTTCTTCGCCCACTGGTGCGGCCCCTGCATCCGCTCGTTCCCTGATATGAAGGCGATGTACGATGCCAACAAGTCCAAGGGCCTCGAGATGATCGGCGTAACGACGTACTACGGCTACTACCAGCGCGAGAACGTCGAAAAGCGCGACATGCCGAAGGACACCGAGTTTGCCAAGATGGCCGACTTCATGAAGGAGCACCAAATGGACTGGCCGGTCATCTATACCGATCGGGCCAGCTACACTCCCTTCGGCGTTTCCGGCATCCCCCATGTGGTCCTCATCGACCGCGATGGCAAGGTCGTCAAGGTGAAGGTCGGTTACTCGCCGGAGTCGTTCAAGGAGTTCCGGGCAACCGTCGAGAAGCTACTCGCGAAGTGAGGGCACTGCCTCCGATCGACCTCCCGGCACGCGTAACCGCAGGGCCGGGAGGTAACCCTGTGCGGGAGATGAGGAATTGAGAATCGCCATCGTCGGCGCCGGAGTCGCCGGACTTGCTGCCGCACGCGACCTTCATCGCCAAGGGCACTCCGTCGTTATCTACGAAAAGTCGAAGGGCTTCGGCGGGAGGGTCGCCACCCGACGAGTCGGGCCATATACGTTCGACACCGGCGCAACCAGCATCGCGCCTCGCGGCAAGAGCATCGAGCAGGTGATGCTCCATGAACTCGATACGTCCGAACTCGTCCTGGTCGAGAAGCCGATCTATGCGCATCAGTACGGCCGCATCTTTCCGGGCGACATGGCCCGCAGCCAGGTGCCGCGCTACACCTATCTCGGCGGCAACACGAAGTTCCCCAAGCTGCTCGCCGAGGGGCTGGAAGTCCGTCTGGAATCGACGGTGGACCGCCTCCGAGCGACGAACAGCGGAGTCGAAGTGTTCGGCGAATCCTTCGACGCAGTCATCCTCACGCCTCCGATCCCTCAATCCGAAGAGCTGCTCGCCACGATCGGCGAGACGCGCCGATTCGCTAACGTGCGGTACCGGCCCTGTCTCAGCGTCCTCCTCGGCTTTGCCGCGGAGATGCCCGAGGTCCGATACCACGCGATCATCGACACCGAGCAGCGCCACCCTCTCACCTGGCTGAGTCTCGAATCGGTCAAGTGTCCTTTCCGCGCGCCCGCCGGGCACACGGCGATGGTCGCCCAACTCGGGCCTGCTTACAGTCGCCAGTTCTTCGACAGCCCCGACTTAGCGATTATCGAAGACACCGTCTCTCAGATCGAACGACTCTATGGACCGAACTTCGGAACGCCGGACGCTGCCGAAGTCAAGCGTTGGCGGTATAGCCAGCCAGAGACGACTACGACCTTCGAATCGGTCAACCGCCCCGGAAGCCGGGTGCTCGTCGCCAGCGACGGCGTGACCGGAGGACGTGTCGAACTGGCCTACGAGGCTGGAGTCATGGCGGCTAAACTGCTATCGGAGTCGGTAACCGTATGAACGTAATCGCGCTGTTCGCGCTCGGATGGGGCCTCGCCGACGACCCCAAGCCGATCGCGCTTCGGATGCTCGTCGATGGAAAGCCCTCCGGCGAAGGATCGTACTTCCACAAGGTTCTCCCCGACGGCGGCAAGCAAATACTCATCGACCTGAAGTTCGCTCTGGAAGGAGCAAAGTCGGTTCGCGTTCGGTCGGAATCTGTTTACGACTGGATCGGCAACCCGGTGCGGAAGATCCAAGAGACCCTGGACACTGAGGGACGCCGGCTCGAAATCCGGATGGCGACATTCGACGAAATCGGCGCGGACCTCACGATCGAGAAGGAAGGCAAGTCCACCACCAAATCGGTCGAACTCACGCGCTCGGCCCCGCGGGTCGTCAAGAGCGAGTTCTGGTTCGTGCGCGAGACACCGAAGAAGGGCGACAAGTCGACCTTCTATCAGTTCGACCTCAACGAGGCACGCTGGAAGCTGATGGAGTCCGTCTACGAGGGGCCGACGTCGGTCGAAATCGGTGGCGCGAAAGTCGACGGTCATCGGGTCGCCGGCGACGGTACCCTGGCGATCCTCGATAGCAGGGGCTGGCCGATCGTCATCGAAATCGGCAAGGTGCGCTTGGAGCGAACAAGTCTGCAAAACCCCACGGCGCCCCGGCCGTCAGCACCAGAGAGAGGTCGATAATGAAATCCCTTGCATGGCTTCCCGTATTGGCCGCGGCCGCGGCCCATGCCCAGGTGGACCGGGTCGGGCTCCCCGACGACTACTACAGCTACGGCGGCAAGTTTACGATCTCGACGGCAAAGGCCTTCATGACGGTCCCGGTCGAGGAGAAGAACAAGGAGACCGCGATGCTGGTCCAGTTCATCGAAACCCGCCGGCCTACCGCGATCATCAAGGCCTTCATCTCGGTCTATCGCAACACCAAAGGCGACAGCCTCAAGGAGTGGTCGGATGCTGGCCGCAGAAGCTGGGTGACCGCGACGGGCTACAAGGAAGAGAAGTACGAGGAAGTCGACTGGATGGGCGGCAAGGCATGGGTGCACACCTTCACCTTCCATAACCAAGACGAGCACGGCAAGATTCGCGAGAAGTTCCGGATGAAGTCGATCCGCTACATGCGGGGCACCACCGGCTACTGGTTCACCTTCTACGCGATGCCCCAGTTTTTCGACGACTACGTTCGCACCTGGGACGCGATGCTCAAGTCGATCAAGTGGGACGACGAGAAGAAGGGCGGAGGCGGCACCGTATTCGAGTAACGGTAGAGGGATGGCTTATACCGCCGGTCGGTCGCCTTCCCGCGGGCCGAAAGCTAGGTCGCCTTCCGCAGCTCCAGGGCGTCGTCTTCCGTTTCGAACGTGCCGTAGAAGTAAGGCGTTTGCGATTCGAACTCGCCGGCACACGTATCCACCATCTTGAACACGGGCATGATCTTCTGCCGCTCGATCTCTGCCTTCGCAACCTGACCGAATGGTGAGTCGTCGGATTCGACACCGAGAAGGCGTCGGATCGAAGCGGAGGGGTACCCGATGAGAAAAGCCTCGGCGATCAGGCTCGAGAGGTCTTCGCCTTCCCCGCGGAGCTTGCCCGCTTCGACCAGCCTGCGCTCGATTCCCACGAGATGGGAAATCTTCTGAAGGAACCACTTATCGACCTTGCTGAGCCGGTTGACCTCCTCCACCCCCCATCCGCGCCGGAGCCCCTCGGCGACTGCCCAGAGGCGCTCGTCGGTCGGCTTGGCGATCGCGCGCCGAAGACCGTCGTCGTCCATGGATTCGTACTTGGGATGCTTGAGGTCCTTTTGGCGGATTTCGAGGCCGCGCACCGCCTTCATGAGGGCCGCTTCGAAGGACCGGTCGATCGCCATGACCTCGCCCGTCGCCTTCATCTGGGTGAAGAGGCTGCGATCTGCGTTCGGGAATTTGTCGAACGGCCAGCGCGGGATCTTCACCACGCAGTAGTCCAGCGCGGGTTCGAAGCAGGCCTTCGTGGTTCCGGTCACCTGATTTTCGATCTCGTCGAGGGTCCGCCCGACGGCAATCTTGGCCGACACTCTCGCGATCGGATAGCCGGTGGCCTTCGAAGCCAATGCCGACGAGCGCGAAACTCGCGGGTTGACTTCGATCACGTAGTAGTCAAAGCCATTGGGATTGACCGCCAGTTGCACGTTGCAGCCGCCCTCGATACCCAGCGCACGAATGATCTTGAGCGACGCCGTCCGGAGCATGTGGTACTCGATGTCGGAAAGGGTCTGCGACGGGGCGACCACGATCGAGTCGCCGGTGTGGACGCCCATCGGGTCGAAGTTCTCCATGTTGCAGATCGTGATGCAGTTCCCTTTGGAGTCCCGCATGACCTCGTACTCGACTTCTTTCCAGCCGAGCAGGCTGCGCTCGATCATGATCTGGCTGCGCATGCTGAGTTGGAGTCCCTTGAGGCCGGTCTCCCAAAGGGTCTCACGGTCCTCGGCGATGCCTCCTCCGGTTCCCCCGAGCGTGTATGCGGGCCGGATGATGCAGGGATAAGGGACCGTATCCAAGATCGCTTCGAGCTGATCGGGCGACTCGATGATCCAGGATTCCGGTACCGGCTCCTTGATCTCGCGCATGAGACGCCGAAACTGCTCACGGTCCTCCGCCTGCTGGATCGCGCTGAGTGGAGTCCCGAGCAGCCGAACACCGTATTTATCCAACACCCCGCCATTCGCGAGCTGCGTCGCCAAGTTCAGTCCTGTCTGGCCGCCCAGCGTCGGCAAGAGCCCGTCGGGTCGCTCTCGGGCGATCACCCTCTCGCAAAAGTCGACGTTCAGCGGCTCGATGTACACGACGTCGGCGGTCTCTCTGTCGGTCATGATCGTCGCCGGGTTCGAGTTGATCAGCGCAACGCGATAACCTTCCTCGCGCAACGCCTTGCAGGCTTGCGTGCCGGCATAGTCGAACTCGGCGGCCTGCCCAATCACGATCGGGCCGGACCCGATCACGAGGATAGTCTCCATCGAAGGTCTATTGTGGCGTTCAGGCGCATCGCGCGCTGGTGGGGCCATAATCGGCGACGATGCGAGCCTTCTGGACCATTCTGGCCCTCTCAGCCGGCGTGGCCTCCGTCGCACAAGAGCAGCCGCCGCCCCAATCGGGCCAGGCCCGCTGTCCGTTGTGAGTCGCCGGTGGTTATGCGGCCGGTTCGGCCGTACCCGGAAAGTGGCTCATCAACACGGTCTATGCGCCGACGACGGTGACAACCGCCGAAACCTTCCTCTGGTACTCGGTCACCCCGAGCATCTCGCTGGGTCTGGCGCATCTCTGGAAGCAAAATGCCCTCCGCTACCTCGCCTCGGTTCGCTTAGCCGCCGAGACCGAACGGTGGCCCGGATTCTACGCCAGCGCCGGAGTACAGGGGATCGGCACCGGCAACCCGGGCTTCTCGGCCACCGCGGAGAAGAATTTCCAACTTGGCGCACTCCAGGTCAACGCCTTCATCGGTCTAGGCTATCGCACGAACGAAAGCCATACGCACCCGGTGGGAGGCTTCAAGCTCGAGTTCGCAGACCGGATCACGATCGGGCTTCAGTGGGAGGGCCACAACACGCATCCCTTCATCACGAAAGGATTCGGGCACTACATCGCCGGCGTCTATCTCATCGAAGGGAAATCGCCCGGACTCATGTTCGGCGCCCGCTTCTGAGTGCAAACTAGCCCTATGAGCCACGATCCGAATCGTTCCATCACCCGACGGGATGTCCTCAAGGGAGCCGCGGTTGCCGGCGCGGCCCTCGTCGCGGGGCCCGTCCTCGGCATGCCGTCCGGTCGGGAGCCCGCCAAACGGCTGCGGTTCGGCATCATCGGCGTCGGCGGTAAAGGCTGGAGCGGCATGGAAGAGGCCGCTCGCTTCGGCGACATCGTGGCCCTTTGCGATACCGACGCCCGCGAACTCGCTCGGGGCATCCTTCAGCACCCCCGCGCAACCGCCTTCGTCGATTACCGGGTCATGCTGGAAGCCATGAAGGACGGCCTCGATGCCGTCGTGATTAGCACACCCGACCACCATCACGGCCCGGCGGCGGTTCGTTCGATGAAACTCGGCCTGCACTGCTACTGCGAGAAGCCGCTCACCCACTCGATTTCCGAAGCCCGCCTCCTCGCCAAGATCGCCCGAGAGAAGAAGCTCGCCACCCAAATGGGTAATCAGAGCACCTCTCATTCGCCGATGCGTAAAGCCGCCGCCGCCATCTCCCTCGGCGAGTTCGGTCACGTGAAGGAAATCCACCTCTGGACCGATCGCGCCGGCAACTGGTGGAAGCAAGGCCACAAGCGGCCGCCGAAGGCGAATCCTCCCAAAGAGGTCGCCTTCGACTTATGGCTCGGCCCAAGCCCCGAGCGCGACTACGGCGAGGGCTACCATCCCTTCCACTGGCGCGGCTGGTGGGATTTCGGCACCGGAGCGCTGGGCGACATGGGATGCCACATCTTCAACATGCCCTTCATGGCCCTCGGCTGCGCCGATCCCGTTGCCGTTCAGGCCCAGACCAGCGGGCACGACCGCGACGTCTTCCCTGAATGGGCGATCGTCCAGTACGAGTTCCCCGCCAAAGACGGGCGCCCCGCCTACACCCTGCACTGGTACGACGGCGGCAAGCGGCCCGACCCCGCGCTCGCCCGGGAGTTCACCTACGGCGAAAACGGCGTGATCGTCGTCTGCGAGAAAGCGACGATCTTCAGCCCCGATAGCAACAACATGGAATTCCGCGTCAGCGGAGGAGGATCGATTCCCGAGGTGGCCTTCGAAGAATCGCCCGGGCACATGGCCGAGTTTGCGCGCGCCGCCCTCGGCGGCCAGCCGGCCCGCAGCAACTTCCCGGATTACGCCGGCAAGCTGACCGAGACCGTCCTCCTGGGCAATCTCGCCATCTGGGCCGATGGCCCCCGAGTCGAGTGGGACGCCCGCCGGATGCGCGTACCCGGCAAGCCTGAGTTCGATGCGCTGCTTCGCCCCAAGTTCCGCCCCGGCTGGATGTAGCCGAAGGTCCTAGGTCCGGCTCGGATCGGAAACCTGGGCCGCCCCCCACCGGGTACTCAAGTCTGTTCGGAGAGATAACGTGAGAAAACTCTTGCTTTCGATCATGCCGCTCATCGCGGCCGTCCCGGCGTTCGCCCAAGACCTCGACAAGCGGGTGAGCCTCAGTTTCCCCGCAGAGAACGCCAAGTCCGCCCTCGCCCGCCTCTCGGAGGCGTCGGGCGTCACTTTCGAGGCCGGAGCGAAACTCGGTGCGGAGCCCCTCCTGCTCTCGGTGACCGACGTGACGGTTCGCGACCTGATGCCCCGCATCTCCCAAGCGATGGATGCCGAATGGGAGAAGACCGAAGCCGGCTATCGCTTGATCCGATCCCCGGGACTGGTCCGCCGGCAGGAGAACGCCGAACTCGAGGCCAGAATCGCCGGTGTCAAGCAGTCGCTCGCGGGCTTTCTGCAGAAGCACGCCTCACGACGTAAGTGGGACCGGGCAGTTGTCGAGAAGCTGATCGCCGACGAACGAAAGCGTCGGCAGGAGATGGCCCGCTCCGTGTCCGGCCACGACGGCGGCGATGAGATGGTGATGACCACGATGTCCTCGACGCCGAGCGCAACCCCGGCGATGCTCGCCCTCTTCGAGGTCCTCTCGTCGATCTCGCCGCGCGACCTCGCATCGATCGCCCCGAACTCACGGGTCGTCTTCAGTTCCCAGCCGACGCCGATGCAGAAGGCCGCCACTTTCGAAGCCCGAAAGGCGGCAAACGTCTTCCTCGACGCCCACAACCTCCTGGCCCGAACGCTCTCAGCCGACGCAGTCACGACGCGGCCGAATCTTCACTTTATGGGCGGCCTCGACCTTGAAGCGAAGCCGATCACGACTCCCCTGGGCAAGTTGCTCCTCATCGTCTCGCGCCGAGGGCCCGATTCTCCCCTGACACTGCGTCTGAAGATCGCCGACGACAAGGGCAAAATCGTGGGCTCGGCAGACGCCGGGCTCTCGGTCGCCCTGCCGACCAAGCCGACATCACTCGAAATGAAGGAGGCCGACGCGACCCTTTCCCCGGAATCCCTTGAGCTCCTCAGCCTGATCGGCGCGGCTCAAGCGGCGTCTCGCAGCAGCAGCGTCAACGTCATGGAGATCAACGGCGACCGGGTCACCTTCAGTTCTGAAGGCCCGCGGGCCGGGCGACCGATCAGCGCCGCTCTCCTCGATCGCCTGAGCCGCCCCGAGCAGATCGATCCCCTTAGCTTCTTCGTCTCGGAAGCGCTGATCGCCGCCGCCGGCGCCCGTGGCGAAAACCTGGTGGCCTCGCCTCCGGACGACGCATTCCTCGGCATGGCGGGCCGCTTGGCCGACAAAGCGCCGCTCACCAAGGCCTTCTCCGACCTCGACCAGATCGGCCTCGACGCCGTGGCGGAGCAGAGCTGGCTCGTCGTCGGCGCGGTCCGGCCCGCCGAGGCTCGCGTTTCGCGGATCGATCGCTCGGCACTCGGCGCCCTGCTCCGCACCGTTCGCAACGCGGGATATGCCCGACTCGACGACCTCGGCGCCTTTGCGGCTTCCCTGCCCCGCTCTCGCTCCCGCCGTGGCATCGACCGAAGCTATCTCGGCATCGTGACACCCGAAGTCGAACAAGGCTTGTACGGCGCCATGGAGAGCGAGCGCGGCATGCTCGAACTCTACGGCCTGCTCGCGAGCGATCAGCGAGCCATGCTCAAGGGCGGTCGAACTCTCGTCGCGTCCGGCCTGACTCCGGCCCAGAAGACGCAAGTTCACCATATGGTGTATGACGTCATTTCGGAACCTTCCTTCGAGGGTGAAGGCTCGAGCAGTATGTCCATGGCCATCGTATCGTCCTCCGGCGACAGCCCCCTCGGGATGCGCGAGGACACGTTAGCGAAGGAACCGACGGAGGCGTATCCGAACGGCGTCCCGCCGACCGCCACCCTCGGCTTCACCGCAGAGTCGGTGCCCGCCGCCTTCTCCCGGCTCCCCGGCGCGATCGACGGCCGATTTTTCAGCGCCGGCGAGCTCGGCATGACGCTGGCGATGGCCGAGCGCCCGAACTCGGACGGCCTCGTGATCCCCACCTACACCCGCTTCAAGTCCGCCTCGATGTCCCGCTATTCCTGGCAGTTGCGCCTGGGCGAAGGGGGCGCGGGCGGCGTGCTGAGCGATGCATGGGTGGAGGCGAATACGCCGGAGGCCGGCATCGACGGTCTGCCCGCCGAATTCCAGAAACTGATGCGCGAGGCGATGGAGCGCATGCGCAACATGCGCGTCTTCGGCCCCGACGGTCCCCCGCCGGTGTAGCCGGCGCTCCCGCAAGGCGTGCTGCACCTTGCGTCCGTGCTTGGTGCGCCTTTCGTTTGCCGTCGAGCCTAAGCCCGTCCCAAGCCGATCCCCAGATTTGCCGAAGATCGGAATCATCGGCAAATCAAAGGCAAATCTTCGGTCGATCTTTGGAAAGACGGCAGACCAAGGGTGAAGAGACGGGGCTGCCCTGCCGATAACCAGGGCATGGCAAGAGTGCGAATGAGCGGCGCGTTCGACGCGCCGAACGGAAGGATCGGAAACCTGGTGTTCGTTAGGCTGCCCAGCGGCGGAGCTTCGATGCGGGATTTGACGGTCGGCCGGGACCCGCGCACCGCCTCGCAGCAGGCTTGGCGGCAGGCCGTCGGACGGGCAACGCGGCTCTACCAGACCCTCGACGAGGATGAGCATGCGGCGTGGAGGGCCTTCGTGATGGAAACGCACGAGGCGGGTGGAACCCCATCGCTGACGCCTCCGCCGCGGGTTTACAATGTCTTCGTGGCCCTCACGGCGAAGTTCCTGTCGCTGAGCCCGACGCTGGAGCCTCCTCGCTTGCCTCCGGCAAGCCTCTTCACCGGCGACGGCATCATCGTCTCGGCGCTGGGCGAACCGGGAGCGGTCCGCTTCACTGCGTCGGGACCGAATGCGGGCCAGGTGACGACCGAGCTGCTGCTCCAGTGGGTCCCGTCCCCGGGACGGCGCCCGAGCCCGGGCAAGTACCGCATCGCAGGCGCCCATGCCTTCGCCTCGGCGGGAGAATCCGTTGCCGTCCCCGCGCGACCGGGCGTGGTGTACGCGGCGATCCGGTTCGCATCGCTCGCCAACGGCCAGTCCTCGAATTTGGTTCCCATGGGACGCGTAACGGTGGGGTAATCGCGCCTCCCTTGCTGTTCGGCGAAGGCGAGGGTCGGGTAAGCAAACCGCGCCGCCGGAACACCTCTCCACGAAGTGGGGAGGTCGCTGAGCGAAGCGAAGCGGGAGGGGTATCCCCCTCGTCTCGACGAGGGGCACCTTCGCCGCGCAGCGCGCGAAGTGGGGGAGTAATCCCTGACCGTGCCTCGCAGCGGCGAGAGTGAACGGCCTTCCCGGGCGGTGGGGCGTAGCAGATTACTCCCCCTCAGGCACGGGCTCCGCCCGGCCAGTTCCCCCTCGACTCGACGAGGGAGACCTTCGCCGCGAAGCGCGCGAAGAGGGAGAGAAACACCCGCTGCTGGTTGCAAGGGAACAGAGGTGAGATCCCCACGCTACCTAGGTTTCGCAATGAGCGGTGTCCTCAGACCTAGGAAGAATGCGGGGAGCGTTCCGATCTCTTGCGCTTTAAATAGCGACAAGACCGCAAGCGGTTCGAAGGAGGTTCGTTATGGTACGCGTTTTGTCACTGGCTGTTTTGGCCGTCGCTCTTGTTGCTTTGTCGGTCTTCTTGTCTAAATCAGCTGATTCACAGCCCACGCCGAAGGCGTTGGTACAACTCCAGCCGACTACCCCTGGAACTCAGCAGGTTGGCCACGCCAACCTCAGCGGCAGCATGATCGCTGGGCAGTTTCTAGGTGGAGGAGTGGGCCTGACCGGCGTCAACGCCGACCTGCTCGACGGGCTGGATTCGACAGCATTTCTGCAGTCGGTCCCCTTACCCCTTACGCTGAGCGGCACGAATGGCACGCACATAATTCGGGGTGAGAATGCCTCGACTACCAACAATTCATCGGGTGTATTCGGTTATGCTTCCGCCGCAACCGGCACCACTTACGGCGTGTACGGCCGGACGAACTCTCCCGATGGTTTTGCCGGCTATTTCGAGGGCACAGGCTACTTTTCGACCAGAGTCGGGATCGGTACAACGACGCCAACCGCGAAACTGCATCTTGCCGGCACACCCGGCGTCGATGGGCTCCGCTTTCCCGACGGCACGCTCCAGACCACGGCCGCGGCCGGCGGCGGCAGCGGAACGGTCACCTCGATCAACCAGGCGCTGGGCATCACCTTGACGCCCAACCCCCTCACGACGACAGGCACCATAGCGATTGACCCGGCGGTCGTGCCACAGCTCGCGGCCGGGAACACGTTCACGGGCGCCAACACCCTATCCAACGCAGCCAACTCATTCACAGGCAATGGCGCGGGGCTGACAGCACTGAATGCGACGAACATCACTTCGGGCACTCTAAACGTGGCCAGGCTACCCGTGCCGCTCGACTTGAGCGGCACGAACAGCTCGCACATCATTCAAGGTGTGAACGCATTCGCGACCAACGGCCCCGCCGGCGTCTACGGCTTGGCCACCGCCGGCGGCAGCGGCATCACCTACGGCGTGAGGGGCAGGAGCAGCAGCACGAACGGGCGCGGCGTCTTCGGCGAGGCCACCGCATCAACCGGCGAAACAAATGGCGTGCGAGGCGAGAGCGATAGCACGAACGGGAGCGGCGTCCTCGGCGTTGCGACCTCAGGCACCGGCTTCAACAAAGGCGTTTACGGGTTGAGCAGCAGCACGAACGGGGTTGGCGTGCACGGAAGGTCCGAGGCCTACGGCGTGCAGGGCACGAGCAATGGCGGGTCCGGGCGCGGCGTCTACGGCGAGGCCACGGCCACTCTCGGCGCCAACTACGGCGTGTACGGGTCGAGTAGCTCCAACACCGGATTCGGCGTGTTCGGCATCGCTACGGCCACGACCGGATCCAACTACGGCACGTGAGGCGAGACCGATAGTACGGGCGGCTACGGCGTCCTCGGTATTGCCAATGCGACCAGCGGAACCAACTACGGGGTGCACGGCCATTCTCGGAGCACAAGTGGCTATGGTGTGCATGGTCTCACCTCGGCCACAACCGGCACCACCTACGGCGTGTACGGCCAGAGCGACAGCACGTCAGGGCGGGGCGTCAGCGGCTGGGCCACGGCCGCCAGCGGCGACGCCCAGGGTGGTGCGTTCCGGAGCAACAGCACGTCCGGTAGCGGCGTCAGCGGCTATGCCTCCGCCGCCACCGGCACCACCTATGGCGTGGTAGGAACGAGCAACTCTACTGGAGGCATCGGCGTCGGCGGCTTTGCCGGAGCCAACACCGGCAACACTTCTGGCGTGTACGGTGCAAGTTCCAGCACGTCCGGGCGCGGCGTATTCGGCATGGCCACCAACACCACCGGCACTACGTACGGCGTGTACGGCCAGAGCGACAGCCAGTCCGGGCGCGGCGTCTACGGCTCGACCACCTTCTCCTCCGGCACCAGCTACGGCGTGTACGGTCAGACGGCCAGCTCGTCAGGGAGCGGCGTCTACGGCTGGGCCACCAACACCAGCGGCAATGCCAATGGCGGTTACTTTCTGAGCGACAGCCCCTCCGGAGCCGGCGTCCGCGGCTCGGCCTTGGCCGCCACCGGCACCACCTACGGCGTGAGAGGGGGGGTCAACTCCAGCAGCGGATTCGGCGTCTACTCCTTTGGCGACATGGGCGCAAGCGGCACCAAGCCGTTCCGAATCGACCACCCGTTCGACCCGACGGGCAAGTATCTGCTGCACTACGCCGCCGAAAGCCCAATGCCGCAGAACTTTTATGTCGGCAACGTGGTTACGGACGCCAAGGGCTATGCTTGGGTCGAGCTTCCGGACTACTTATCAGAGATCAACACGAACTTCAAGTATCAGTTGACGGTCGTGGACGATGAGGACTCGGATGGGTTCGTCATGGCGAAGATCAGCAAGAAGATTCTCGCAAACAGATTCCAAATCCGAACGAGCAAAGGGAACGTTGAGGTTTCGTGGCGCGTGGACGCCGACCGTAACGATCTCTACGTTCGAGCGAAGAAGCCGAAAGACGTCGTCGAGAAGCAAGACCTCGAACGAGGCATGTACCAGCATCCCGAACTCTACGGTGAGCCCGCGGAGAAGGGAGTGAACTATCGCCCGGCTGATCCCGGAAATCACTGACGAAGAGAAGGGGGGCGATGGTGGGGTGCCCTGACACAGGAAGTCAGGGCAGCCTACTCTCTTGCAATCGCCTCGGTCGTGGGGAAGACCGGTGACTTACTTGCATGCCTCCGCCCCCGTGGGGTCGAGGCTGACGGGCGCCCATACTTGGATGCATAGCACTACGACTCGCCGACATTCCGACTGCAGCGAAGCGGAGTGGAGCGATCGTCGTGCTTCGATGCGTGTAAGGAGCAGGACGATCCCTCGGCAAGCTCGGGATGAGGGTGCCGCGGCGAAAAAGCGCGGGCAGGCCCGCGCACTCCAAAACGACAAGACGCCGGGCGCTCGACCTCTCCCCCCGACCCCTCTCCTCCGACTGACGTGCCTCGGCGAGCCGGCATCGGGGAGGCGCAGGAGAGGAATCGTCGTGCTTCGATGCGTGACAGAGCAAGACGATCCCTCGGCAGGCTCGGGATGACGAGTGCGATGGCATCGAAAAGCGCGGGCTGGCCCACGCACTCCGAAACTGGAGCCGATGACCGGATTCGAACCGGTGACCTGCTGTTTACGAAACAGCTGCTCTACCACTGAGCTACATCGGCGCTTTTCGCTCCCAATTATAGGCGCGAGAGGCGTGGAACCGCAATCGGTCCCGCCCTTAGGAAAGGAGGCGGGTCGGGTGCTCGAGGTACTCGCGGACGACGTTCATGAAGCGGGCGCCGACGGCGCCGTCAAGCACGCGGTGGTCGAAGGAGCCGGTCATCTTCATGCGCGTGCGGATTTCGACTTCGTCGTCGTCGCCGACCACGACCTGCTTGCGCGCCGTACCGACGGCGAGGATCGCTGCGTTGGGTTGATTGATGATCGCGGCGAAGTTCTCGACGTCGAGCATGCCCATGTTGGAGATGCTGAAGGTCGAACCCGTCATTTCGTCGGGCAGCAGTTTGCCATCGCGGGCCTTGATGACGAGTTCTCGCGCGCGGACGGAAAGCTCTCGAAGCGAATGGCGCTGGGCGTCCTTGACCACGGGCACGAGGAGGCCTTCGTCGACGGCGGCGGCAATGCCGATGTGAACGGCTCCATACTGAGTCACCGTGCCGTCACCGTTGAAGGTGGCGTTGGCAATCGGCATGTCGAGCAAGGCGAGCGCGCATGCCTTGATGACGAAGTCGTTGATGGAGACCTTGCCGCTGCCATCGGCCTCGAACATCTCGCGAAGCGCGATCATCGCCTCGCAGTCGACCTCGACGGTGACGTAGAAATGTGGAATCTCCTGCTTGGACTGGGCGGTTCGCTGGGCAATGATCTGGCGCAGGCGCGAAAGCGGAACGACCTGGTCGGCGACGGTTCGAAGAGGAGTGGAACTTGGCGCCCGGCCCGGTTCAGCGGCCAAGACGTCCCGCTCGACGATCCGGCCGCCTGGGCCGGTGCCGGCGATTGCGGCCAGATCGAGGCCCTTTTCCTCGGCGATCCGCCGGGCGAGGGGGCTTGCCTTGATTCGATCGGAAGTCGACGCCGACTTAGAACTGGAGGAAGCCGTCGTGGCGGCGGCGACGACCTCGCGCGACGGTTCCTTCGACTCGGTGGCGACGCCGTTCGCGCTCATAGCCGATCCCCAAGTTCCTGGCAGAGACTCGCCGGGTTTTAGAATCGCGGCGATCGCGCGTCCGACGGGGACGGTCTCGCCGGCTGAGATGAGGAAGCCCGTCAGGGTTCCACTGCCGGGCGATTCGAGTTCGAGGGTGGCCTTGTCGGTCTGGATTGTGCCGATGACCTCGCCGCTCTTCACGGCTTCGCCGTCTTTCTTCAGCCACTCGAGGAGAGTGCCTTCCTCCATGCCGTCGCCCATTTTGGGCATGATCACTTCCGTCATGCGCCCGTCAGGATACCTTTTGGCTCACTCGCCGGGTCGTTCCCGACTCACCGCGACGCCAGCGCACTCGGCGATGAGGTTCGCCGGAGGCAGCCGCTTGACGACGGTCGCCTGGACGCGCCGAACCAGGGGGAAGTCGGCCAGGATGGCTTCGCAGATCGCGGCGGCGAGCCGCTCCACCGTGCGGTAGACCGCCGCGCTGGCGACCTCGATGGCCAGTTCACCCAAACGAGCGTAGTCCACGGTGTCATCGATCGCGTCGGTCTCGATCGCTCGCCCGGCCAGGGTCACCTCGAGGTCGACGGAGTACCGATGTCCGACGGCCCGTTCCGCCTCGGGAACCCCGTGGTAGGCGTAGAATTCGAGCCCGCGAAGAAAGACCCTGTACACGGGGCTTAGCATACGCGATGCACCATACTAGCCGCGAATGAGCCAGAGCATCACGATCCTCGGCGCCGCCCAGACGGTCACCGGTTCAAAGCACCTCTTGCAGTTGGGCAAACGCCGAGTCCTCATCGACTGCGGCCTCTTCCAAGGCAGGCGTGAACTACGGGAGCGAAACTGGCTCCCCTTCGCTATCGAGCCGGACTCTATCGACGAGATCATCGTCACCCATGCGCATATGGATCACATCGGATACCTACCTCGATTGGCCCATGACGGGTATGGGGGACCGATCTACGCTACTGCGGCGACGATCGCCCTCAGCCGTATCAGCCTTCCCGACAGCGGCCGCATTCAGGAGGAAGACGCCCGCTACCTAAACCGCAAGGGGTTGAGCCGGCATCAGCCTGCGCTTCCCCTCTACACGGAGAAGGACGCCTATGCCGTCCTCAAGCAGATGGAGCCGGTCGGTTATCACCAGTGGCAGGAGATTAGCGGCGGCTATCGCTGGCGATTCCTTCCCGCAGGGCATATTCTCGGGTCGGCGTTCGTCGAGATGTACTTTCCGAATGGTGAGCGAATCCTGATGTCGGGCGATCTGGGTCGTTTCGGAACTCCCATCATCGTAGACCCGACGATCGTGGATTTCGCGGAGTACCTCGTCATCGAGAGCACCTATGGCGATCGGCTGCACCCGGTCGACAGCCCTGCGGCGATTTTGGAGCGTATTCTTCATCGCGCTTGGGAAGAAGGCGAAGTCGTGCTCGTTCCGAGTTTCTCGATCGGTCGGACCCAAGAACTCCTCTACACGATCTCGCAGCTGCAGAACGAAGGGCGCTTACCGCGAATCCCGATCTTCATCGACAGCCCGATGGCGGTGAGCACGACCGAAGTTTATCGCGCGATGAAGCAGGAACAGGACTCGGACATGAAGCTGAGAATCGCCGAAGGCGAAGACCCCCTCTGCCCGGATCATCTCGAGTTTATTCGCGACTCGAATCAGTCCAAGGCGCTGAACAGCCGAAAAGGGCCGATGGTGATCATCGCGGGCAGCGGCATGGCGACGGGTGGAAGGATCGTTCACCATTTGAAGAATCGGATAGATAATCCGGCAACGGTTGTGCTCTTCACTGGGTTTCAAGCGGAAGGCACTCTTGGCCGAGAAATCGTCAATGGTTCGGAAGAGGTCGAGATCCACGGCCAGAGTCTTCCGGTTCGGGCTCGCATCGAGAAGATTCAGTCACTATCAGCCCACGCCGATTACTCCGAGATGCTCGACTGGCTGAGCCACTTCACCCAGCCTCCTCGGAAGACCTTTCTGGTGCATGGGGAACCGCCCGCACAGGAGTCGCTCCGACAGAAGATCGTCGAGCGGTTCGGCTGGGAGTGCGTGATCCCGGCTCAGGGGGACTCATTCGATCTATAGGGGGTGCACCTCGTCGGACCAGGCGAGTTCGATTCCCTGGTCGGCAAGGACGCTCTGGAGGTCCTGCAACAGTGGACCGAGCAGGAAGTCCCTTGGCTCGCGCCCACTTGCAAGGCTGAGGGCGGCGAGAACTCCCGCGGACTCTCCGACGTTCCACTCCACCGGGTGCAGGCGGGTACATCCGTTCGCGATATGGGAAACGCTCAGGCACTTCCCGGCAGCGATCAAGTTCGGGCACGAGGGCGAAAGAAGGCAGCTGACGGGGATTTGATACGGAAGCGCAGAGATGTCCAAGGTGGGGGCGACCGGGCTCTGGTGGAGATCGATCCGGTACGCGCCGATTCCAACGGAGTCTGCGCGCTCGGCAGACTTCGATCTGCCCGGGTTCATATCGGCGCCGACCTCGCATTCGGTCAGAGTCTCGAACCCGACCATACGGCGGGGCTCGCGTATGTAGGGCGCGGCGGCAAGCCCGAGGCTTTCACCCGTAACGTCGGGGCGTGGGCGCAGGCCGGTCAGGCCCAGCTCGGTCTGCATCCAATAGAGGAGGCTCAGGGTGAGCGATTGCCCCTCCCTCTGGGCTGCCGGCCCCAGGTCGCCCCGATCGAGGAGAACGCGCTCAAAGTAGTCGTTCTGAGGCCAGTTCACCAGAGTGACCGGCTCGACTTCTTCCGATTTCGCGAAGTGAGCCGCGTCGAGCACTCGACGATAGGCGAAGAGCCCACCTTCGCCCATGACCTCTAGGCGGGTCGGCTCGCCGGTGCGGACATGCGGGTAAACGAGGCTAAGCTGGGGACCCGGCCATCCGGACGGTGAGTGCTTGCGCCAGTAGTCGTAGCGATCCGGCTTCTCGATTGTGTGATCTCCCTCAGGATCCCACCCGAGGGCTTGGACCCAGGTGAACCCCTGCTGATCTTCGCGATTCGCGTTCTCGGGGGCGTGAGCCTCGCCGAATTCGGCACGCGCATCCGATCCGAGCCGACAGGGGACTTGGGCAAGAACGAGAAGCTCACCGGTTTCCGTCGCGTCGAGCACGATTCGCGCTTGAACTCGGATTGGTTCGAGAAGCTGAGCGTTCTCGAGCCATACCTCCTCGATCCGCCCAAGTGCGCTCACCTCAGCGCGGATCGGACGCCAGGGTTTGCCGATGCGCAACAATCCCTCGCCGGGCGGATTCTTGAGCATCTGGTTTAGGGCCTGTAGCCAGAGGTTCGGCTCGGCGCACAGCCGAGAAACCCATCCGTTCCCGGGGTTCAGCAGCGGGTCCTGCCGTGCTGCTCCGCTCAGGCCGTGTCGATGGCGAAAGCCCTCCCGAACGAGGTTCCGGAGCAGTCTATATCGCCGGGTGCAGCCAAATCGCTCGATCCAAGGATGCTCGTCCGGCGGTACGGCTTGGGTCACCAGTTGGCCGCCGATTTCGGGCCACTGCTCAGTCATGACGACGCGCTGCCCCATCTCGGCCGCCGCAAGGGCAGCGGCACAGCCGCCGAGACCGCCGCCGACGATCAGGATATCGGTTTCAAGGTTGGTCACCGCGGAGATTCTTGCCCTTGAAGAGGCGCTCGACGAAGGCGAGGAGGTACCCGACCTCTTCGGTCTGCTTCACCTCGCGGCGAACGATTTGGATGGCGTGGCTTAGGCCGAGACTGGAGTTGAAGAGCAGCTTTCCCGCCTTGTGCAGCGCGGTGCGCGATTCTTGGGTGACCCCGATTCTCCGCAAGCCGACGGCGTTGATGTCGTGAACCTTCTGATCTTCTCCCGAGACGATCATGTAGGGTGGCACATCGCGCACGATGCGGCTCATCCCACCCACCATCGCGACCTTTCCGATCCTCACCCATTGGTGAATTCCGGTCATCCCACTGATGTTGGCGCGTTCCTCGATCGTCACGTGACCGGACACGCCCACACCGTTGGCGATCGTCACGTCGTCGTGGACGGTGACGTTGTGCCCGAGATGAACGAAGGCCATGAAGTAGCAGCGGTTCCCGACCGACGTCACCTTCTCGGCGCCTGTTGCCCGGTGGATGGTCACGTACTCGCGGATCACGTTGTCGTCGCCAATAACGAGGTAGGTGGGCTCGTTCCCGTATTTTCGGTCCTGGGGGTCGCCGCCAAGCACCGCGCCCTGAGCGACAACGTTCCTTGCGCCGATAGTGGTGTTGCTCTTTACGGTGACGTGGGAATCGAGGACGGTGCCCGGGCCGATGCGAACGCCGGCCTCAACATAGCAGAACGGACCGACGACCACGTCTTCGGCCAGTTCGGCCGCAGGATCGACGATCGCGCTCGAGTGGATTCGCGCCAAGGCTAGTCTGCCCTTGGGATCATTTTGAAAGTGAGCTCCATGCTCGCCGCCACTTGGCCCTCGACGGTAGCGACGGCTTTGATTCGGCCTACGCCGGATCGTATCCATAAGAGTTCGACGTCTGAGATGAGCGTATCGCCAGGGACGATGGGTCTCTTGAACTTGACATCGTCGATCGCGCCGATGACGGGCACACTGCCAGCGTACTCGGGACTGGTCAGCAGAATGACGGCGCCTGCCTGCGCCATCGCCTCGACGATGAGCACTCCCGGCATGATCGGCATTCCCGGGTAGTGGCCATCGAAGAATGCCTCGTTCATCGTGACGCACTTGAGCCCGCGACAGCGGACTCCCGGCACGACCTCTATGATGCGGTCGACAAGGAGCATGGGAAACCGATGCGGTAGGTACCGCATGATCTCCCGAATGTCCATCGACTGAGCGGCGGGTGTATCGGTGGCCACGGGCCGTGTATACCCGCAGGACCGATCTCGTGCTCTAGGCGGCCATCGGTCGGTTGGATGCGAGGGTCATCGCGGTCGGCGTGTACTGCGGGCCGAGGTCTTCGCGGCAGTGCCTTCGAATTTGCCCTTCGGAAAGGGCACCGTCCTCGACTTCGACGTAGGCGTGCAGTTCGCCGTCGGTGAGCCACACTGAAGCGTCGCGCACTCCCGCCAGGCTCAAAAGATATCCCTCGGTGCGTTTGAGATCGATTCGTCGTTGAAGCGTCGTCGGCTGGGGCATGTCCTACTATCGGTAACGTTACGGGGATTCCTCAGGGTTCCCGAGGAATCGACCGGTACTGTTCCAGATTGTCGATGTCGGCGCCGATTTCGGGAAATGGGGTCGGAATCGCGCGGACCGGGTACCCCAAACACCGACCGACCGCTCGTTCGAGGCGGGCCAAGGTCAGAAGCCGCGGCACGACCTGGCCGATGGCGACCCCAAAGAGGGTGCCGATACCCACGATCGCGGCGAGCCGAAGGGGCTTCTTGCGATTCGCATAGGCTCGCTCCATGACCGGGAGGGCTGCCCGCATTTGCTCGGTCTGGATTAGGGCGATGTTGCCGCCGGTGAAACGTCCCTCACGGGTTTTGACCGACGTGCGCTTCATCCCCGGAAAGGCGCGTTCAGACTCCCGGACGTCGATCACCGGGAAACTGAGCATCGCTGCAGGATCACAGCGCAAGATGAAGTCATCGACCGCGGCTCGCGTCAGGAATGGCAGGTCGCCTGTGACGAGGAGGAACGAGTCGCTGGTCACCGCCTGGATACCTCGGCCGAGGCTCTCGATGAAGGTGGCCCCCGCCTCGAGTTGGTGCGGCGAAAGTCCGGGCGGTGCGCCCACTACGATCACCTTGCCGAGATGGGAGACGGCTTCGATCACCCAGGCAACCATCGGTCGCCCGCGGACCGGGAGTCCGGCCCGAAACTCGACGCCGGTCGCTTCGAGAAGGTCTTCTGGACAGCGACCGCCTGCCAGAACAACGACGTCCAAGGCTACGCCTCGACCCATACGGCAAGGCTCGATGATCTGGCGAGGCTGGGAGCTACCGCGGTCCAGGGTGTTCCCGCTTCGGCCAGTGCTCGAGCGGCCCGCTCGGCATCTTCGCGACGGTCGAATCTCCCGAACACCGCCGAACCCGATCCCGACAGCATCGCCGGATTTGCGCCCAAGGACCTGAGTCTACCGATCAAATCGAGCGATTCGGGCGGCGAAACCCTCTCGAAATCGTTGTGTCCGGTTGGGTATCCAACGGCTCGCTCGAAGTCGACTTCGTCGAGGCGCGCGTAGGCAGCCGCCGATGAGACCGACGCCCGCGGCATGGCGAGGGCGAACCACTTCTCTTGTGGATCGTCGAGACCGCGAAGCCGCTCGCCGTAGCCTTCGGCATGAGCATGGCCGCCGGTCATGAAAAACGGCACATCCCAACCCACCGAGGCCGCGAGGTCTACCCGCTGATCCGGCGTGAGGGGCACCGCCAGAAAGCGGCCGAGCACGCGAAGGAGACCAGCCGCGTTCGAAGAGCCACCGCCGAGTCCCGATTCGGTCGGAATTCGCTTGACGAGTTCTATCCGCAGCGGAGGGATGGCGAGCATCTCGGCAACCAAGCGTAGCGTCTTGGCAAGGGTGTTGTCCTCTGGCCAGTCGAAGTGGGGGATGCCGTCGAACTGAACATGGATCGACGACCGTGCGAGCGGGTCTTCGAGGCGAGTCACCGCAAGCTCGTCGCACAAGCCGATCGTTAGGAAGGTCGTCCGCAGTGGGTGGAGGCCCGTCGCATCGGGAGGCAGAACCACCAAAGAGAGGTTGATCTTAGCCGGGCAAACGGTGCGAACGGTCACGAGCGATATTCTCCCACGCCTGCAGGTAGGCGTGCCTGCAATTGCGTTGATTGCTTGACTTCGGCCCGAACTTTGCCGCCTCCCGCAGAATCCGTACTATACTGAAAGTGGCTCTTTGTCATTTGGCGGAGCCAAGGTGCCTTATGGTGAATCCTTCTCTTACTCGAAAGATTGTCTCCCTCTTGGCCGGAATCGCTCTGCTCGGTATGGCCGAAGTCTCGTCCGCACAGCAGTGCCAGCCCGACGCTCCCACGATCGGCCAGCCTTGGGTTGGCGAGAGGGGGATCACCGAGACGGTCGAGCAGATAATGGACCGTGAATTGGCGAATCCGAATCCGTTCCTCGGCCGATTCCGCTACATGGGACCAGAGCACGAGATCGATCGCAAGTGGGTCAGACCCAACCCGGAGGCCCTTCCTGGCGGTCAATGGCCGCCCGCCGCGGGTGCCCTTCGGGGCCGCGGCGACTACGGCGTCCTCAACCCGCAGCCCATCGGCGCCAACTTCGCGGGTCCTGGAATCGGCGACACCCCAGGATTTGTCCCACCCGATTCCATGGGCGACGTGGGCCCGACACAGATCGTCGTGATCGTCAACGGGCGCATTCGCGTGTACGACAAGAGCGGCGTCATCGGTCCACTCAACGTGACCACCGACTCGTTCTTCGCAAGCGTCCGCTCGTCGACCACCACCGATCCCTTCGTCCGCTACGACCGGACGAGCGGCCGCTGGTTCGTCGCGATGATCGACGTGTCCACGCCGAACCGTGTGCTTCTCGCCGTTAGTAGCGGATCGACCATCACCGGCGCCGCGAGTTTCACTTTCTTCCAGTTCCGCCATGACCTTGTGGGCACGACGCCGAACTCGGATACCGGGGGCTTTTGCGACTACATCTCGATGGGTGTCGACGCGAACGCGGTCTACCTCGGCGGAAACATCTTCAACGCCGCAGGCACCGCCTTCATCGGGACGACCGGGTTCGTCGTGCGCAAGAGCTCAGTCACTGGCGGCGGACCCATCGTAGTCACCGCTTTCCGTCAAATGGCTGCCGGCGGCGGAGCCGGCCCGTTTGCGCCTCGCGGCGTCGATCAGACCGATCCGGCGGCAACCGAGGGATACTTCATCGGCGTCGACAACAGCGTTTTCAGCCGCCTCACCATCCGAAGAATCTCGACACCCGGCGGAACCCCCACGATTTCGGCGAACATCAACGTCAACGTCCCGACCACGGTCTTTCCCCAAAACACCCCTTGCCTGGGTAGCACTTCGCCCTTGGCCGGACTCGATGACAGGCTTTTCCAAGCCAGGATCTTCAGGAACCGGCTGACTGGCGTGGCTACCCTCTGGACGGCCCATAACATCGAGGTCGATAGCGCGGGCAACGGCAATGCGAGCGGCAACCGAAACGGCTCTCGCTGGTATCAGCTTCAGAACATGACGGGCACGCCTTCGCTGCTCCAGTCGGGCACGCTGTTCGACTCGGCGGCAACCAACCCGAATAACTTCTGGATCCCTTCGGTTGCCATGAACGGTCAGGGGCATATGGCCCTCTCCAGCAGCGTCGCCGGAGCGGCTCGGCGCGCCGAGATCGCCACGGCCGGGCGGCTGAGTTCCGATACGCTCGGCACGATCCAGGCGCCGACCACGGTCCAGACCAGCGCAACGAACTACAACATCGGCCTGCAAAACGGGTCGTATCGTTGGGGAGACTATTCGGGATCGGGTGTCGATCCAATGGACGATATGACCATTTGGTCGTTCCAGGAGTACTGCGACGCCGCGAACTCCTGGCGGGTGCGTGTCTTCTCATTGCGCGCTCCACCACCTGCCACGGTCTCGACCCTAAACCCCAACAGCTTGGCTCAGGGCGCGACGAGCAACATCATCGTCACTGGCACTTCGGTCAGTGGTTCGGGTTGGTTCGACACAGAGCCGGGCCTGAACCGCCTCACTGCTGCCTTTAGCGGTTCAGGCGTGACCGTCAACAGCGTCACCTTCACGAACCCTACGAGTATCACACTGAACGTGACCATTGCCGGTGGCGCTACGACTGGCACTCGAAACTTGACGATCACCAATCCCGATGGGCAAAACCTTACCGCCAACAACGTCCTTACGATCACGGCTGGGGGCTCGAATCCGCTGCCGACCCTCACGTCGATCAGCCCCACCTCGGCAATCGCCGGTGGATCGGCATTCACGCTTAACTTGACCGGAACCAACTTCATCAGTGGTTCGATCGTCCGATGGAATGGCTCGGATCGCACGACGACCTTCCTGTCGTCGACCTCGCTGCAGGCCAGCATCACCGCGGCCGACATCGCGAACGCGGGAAGCGCCAGCGTGACGGTCTTCAACCCGGCGCCGGGTGGCGGCACTTCGGGCGGACAGACGTTCACGATCAACAACCCGGTGCCAACGACCACCTCGATCAGCCCGAACCCGGTGACCGCGGGAGGCAGCGCCTTTACCCTGACCGTGAACGGCACGAACTTCAACACACAATCGGTGGTGCGGTTCAACGGCTCCAACCGAACGACGACGTTCGTGAGCGCGACGCAACTCCAGGCGGCGATCACCGCTGCTGACATTGCGACCGCTGGAACGGCCTCGATCACCGTGTTCAACCCGACACCGGGCGGCGGTACTTCTGGCGGGCAGACGCTGACGATCAATAACCCGTCGCCGACGACGACGTCGATCAGTCCGACGTCGGCGACAGCGGGTGGCAGCGCCTTCACCCTGACCGTCAACGGGACCAACTTCAACTCGCAGTCGGTGGTTCGCTGGAACGGATCGAACCGAACGACGACCTTCCTCAGCGTGACCCAACTGCAGGCGAGCATCACCGCAGCCGACATCGCCAGTGCCGGGACTGCCTCCGTAACGGTGTTCAACCCGACGCCCGGCGGCGGAACGTCGAACGGGCAGACGTTCACGATCAATAACCCAGCGCCCAACCCCACCACGCTCGTGCCGAGCTCGGCCATTTCGGCGGGTCCCGGCTTTACGCTGACGGTGAATGGGACAGGCTTCGTGGCGACCTCTCAGGTCACTTGGAACGGCTCGAATCGGACCACGACCTTCATCTCCGCGACCCAGCTTCAGGCGACTATTCCGGCGTCCGATATCGCAGTGGCCGGTTCGGCTCTCGTTCGAGTAGTCAATCCGTCGCCCGGCGGCGGCACGTCTGGTCCGCTGACCTTCACCATCAACCCGACGGTCGTTAGCGGCAGCGTCGTACTTGGCGATTGGGTGGCGTCACCGACGATCGTGCCGGTGACGATCGAGATTCGCAACGTGGGGAGCACCACGCCGATCATCAGCCAGACCGTTTCGCTCAACGGTGCCGGCAACTTCTCCTTCAACGTGAACCTCGCGCCCGGGACCTACGACGTAACGGCCAAGGCCTCGCACTGGCTGCGGAAGAAGCGTGGTAGCCAATCAAGCGTAGGCGGCGCGCTCTCGGGCCAGAACTTCACGTTATCCAACGGCGACTGCGATAACGACAACGAGGTCGCGGTCGGCGACTTCGCGATCTTGTCGGCGGCCTTCGGAACCTCGGTCGGCGACCCGGGCTACAGCGCGGCCGCCGATCTCAATGGCGATGGCGACGTCGACATCGGCGACTTCGCCATCCTGTCGGCGAACTTCGGCCTCATCGGCGACGACTAAGGGGCTCGACCCCACAGCCCTCTCCACGAAGTGGGGAGGGCTGTTTGTCCGTGCCGAACGGACGCAACTCGGTTCTCGGTACGGGGATGGGACGAATCTCCAGGAAATCTCCAGAATTGCGTCAAGCATCGCCGTACTCGCCGAGTCGACAATCTCTCCGACGGCGCGCAGCCCGCGCCCAAGGAGAAGAACATGAACAACTCTCAAACGATCGAAAGCCGGACGACCCTGAACGGTGTCGACGTCACCGCCCTCGGCGAGGCCTGCAAGGCCATCGACCAGGACCCGGCCCTTGCGACCTTCATCTTCAGATCGAAAAACCAGTGGCTCGATGGCGGACACAACCGTTCGACCATCGAAGGTTACTACGGCGTCGGTTTGGATCAACCTCGCAAGGCGACCTTCGTCATGGACGCCGACGAGCCGGAGATCCTGCTCGGTTGTGATCGTGGTGCCAACCCGGTCGAGTACGTCCTCCACGCCCTCGCCGCCTGCGTGACGACGACCATGGTCTACCATGCCGCCGCGCGGGGGATGCGGGTGGACCGGGTCGAGTCGCGGCTGGAAGGTGACCTTGACCTTCGCGGACTGCTCGCCATGCCCGGCGCCAAGCGAAACGGCTACGAGAAGATCGTCATGAAGATGAAGGTCGACGGGGACGGAACTCCGGAGGAATGGGCCGAAATGGTGAAGTTCGGCCAAGCGCATTCGCCGGTCTTCGATATCGTTTCGAACGGCACCGAGATCGACGTCCAGTTCGAAGGCGCCTAGGCGGCTTCTGTGCACCCGATCAGTGGCCGGCATGAGAGTGCTGGCCACTGATCTGTTCACTTGGCTGCGCGACACCGTTGGAGCAGGGCGACCGAGCCCTGTGTTTCCGCCACTTCGATGGCCCGTTTGAGGAACGCGGTGGCTTCCGATCCTGAGGCCCCGGCTGCTCGGAGGCGGAGGATTTCTGGGGTGAAGAAGAACCCCCGCTCGATTACGGGATCGGCGAGGATGGCATCGAGACGGCGGGCTGCCGAAGCTATGGCTCCCGTGATGAGCTCGACTTCCGCGATGAGCGCTTGGAAGTAGCATGCCTCCATGTTCGCCCCGACCCCGAGAATGGTTTGGGCAGAGCGATCCATCTGGGCCACCTCGCCCTCGCCTGCCCCACGCATGGCACGGCTCCAGCCGAGAAGGATCTGACCCGTCGCCTGGCGATAGGCGAGCCCTTGGCGCTGGCCAATGGTCGCAGTCGCTTCGGCCCAGTGCTCGCAGAGGTCGAAGTCGCGTTGAAGCTGGTAGAGAACCGCTGCCTGCTGGCGGGAATGCGCCAAACATTGCACACGTCCAGGCTGCTCGCCTAGTCGGAGGGCCCTCCCGACCTGTGCCAGCGCCTGCTCCTGCTCGCCGAGGAACCACAGCGATAAGGCGAGCCAGTGATGACAAGAGACGAGGGGATCCTCGCCGTAATAGGCACTCAGCCTCCAGCAGTCAGAGCCGTCGGAAGTCTCGATGCCCTCTTCCGCATGGACCTTGGCTTCGGCAAACCGGCCTTGGTGGAATAGGGAACAGGTCAGGAGTTCGCGTGCTTCGGCATCGGCATTGAGATCGCCGCAGACCGCCGCCCGCATGAGGGTCTCAGATTTCGAGAAGTCGGCTCGAAGTTCGAAGAGGGTCGCGAGGTGGTAACGGGCAGAGCGAAACGCTTCGACTGCGCCGACCCCTTCGGCAAGGTGGATGGCCTGTTGGTAGTGTTCTCGCGCGTTTTCGCTGCCCCAGCCGGACCGGACGACCTCGCGCTGAGCGCAGAGGATGTGCCATTCCGCCCGCTCACGGTCGCAGTCCTCCCGGCTGGCCTCGAGTGCGTGCTTCGCGGCGTCGATGTGCCGGGCGGCCACGTCGGACACTCCCTGGTCAAGCGCTCTTCGTGCTTCCGCTATCGAGCGGCGAGCAGCATCCAGTGGCCCCGAATCCCCTCCGGCGACCGCCTGCACCCGACCCACGAACCGAAAACCCCTTCCATGCACCGTCTTGATAAGCCGCTGTGCCGCTCCCGAGTCACCCACGGCCTTCCGAGCCGCCATGATGCGGCTGCTCAGCGTCGCCTCGCTCACGAATGCATCCCCCCACACCTGCTCGAGCAGTTCGTCCTTGCTAACGACCCGGTCCGCGTGCGCGACAAGGTAGGCGAGCACACCGAAGACCTGCGGCTCGACCCGTACCAGGGTGCCAAGGGTCCGCAGCACGTGCGCGCCCGGGTCAAGTTCGAAGTCGTCGAACCGGTAGACCATTAGGCGCTATTTTGACGGCCGAGTAGCCCAGTGGGCACTCCACGGGAGGAGTTAGTGCTCGTCGGGTCGTCCCACCGGCGTGATCAAGCGTGCGCCTCGCTCCCAGACCAGGTATGCCCACATCCATTCGACGAACACACTCACCCGGTTGCGATGCCCGACCAACTGCATGAGGTGGACGAACAGCCAGCCGAGCCAGGCCAGGAACCCGCTCATCATGAGCCGGCCGCGCTGGAAGATCGCCGCCGAACGCCCGATGGTGGCCATGTTGCCCAGGTCCCGATAGGCGAACGGCGGCGGTGCGGGTTTTCTCCTAAGCCGCGCTTCGATCACCCGAGCCACATAGCGGCCTTGCTGCATCGCGACCTGCGCCACTCCGGGTAGTCCCTCTCCGATCGTCATAGCATCGCCGATCACGAAGACCTCCGGATGTCCGGGCACCGAACAATCGGCCCCCACTCGAACTCGGCCGGCGCCGTCCGACTTCGCTCCGAGCCAACCTGCAACGGGCGAAGCCTGGACACCCGCACCCCAGAGCACCGTCTGCGCCAGCAGACGCTGGGGTCCCTTCGGACCATCCACGTCCACCTCGTCGGCTGCGATATTCACGACCTTGGTACCGAGCCACACCTCGACTCCGAGCCGATGCAAGGAAATCACTGCCTTCTCACCGAGCGATTCCGCAAACGAGGGTAAGACGCGAGGACCGGCTTCGATCAGAACCACCCGGGCCGACTCGGGACGCACGCGGTCGAAATCATGCACGAGGGTGCGCCGCGCCAGTTCCGCGATCGATCCTGCGAGTTCGACTCCGGTGGCCCCGCCTCCGACGACGACGAAGGTCATTGCCGCCTTCCGCTCCTCGTCGCTCGCCGCCCGTTCCGCGTCTTCGAATGCGACGAGGATCTTTCGTCGGATGCGGATGGCGTCGTCCAGGTTCTTCAAGCCCGGCGCTCGAGTCTCCCAGTCGGGGTGACCGAAGTAGCTATGCCGGGCACCGGTGGCGAGAATCAGATAGTCGAACGCCTCCCTCCCTTCTGCGCAGATCACCTCTCTCTTGTCGAGATCGATCCCGACCACCTCGGCGAGCAAGACCCGTACGTTGGACTGTCTCCTTAAGATGCGCCGGATAGGCGTCGCGATCTGAGCCGGTGACAAGCCCGCCGTCGCGACTTGATAGAGAAGGGGTTGGAAGAGGAAGTGATTGGAGCGATCGACGACGAGGACCTCCGCATCGGTGCGGCGCAAGGCCTTCGCCGCCTCGATGCCCCCGAAACCGCCCCCGACGATCACGATGCGGGGCCGCGCGGCGCAGCCGGCATGGGCCTCCATGCCCCGATTATGCCGCTCCTGCGTGCTTCGATTCGCTCACCGACGCTCTCGTCCGGAGGCCGCTTTAAGGGGCCAAACGGCGGATGACCCAAGCTCCACTCTCCAAGCGGTACTCGAAGCGATCGTGGAGACGCGCGGGTCGTCCCTGCCAGAATTCGAAAACCTCGGGCATCAATCTGTAGCCACCCCAATCCGAAGGGCGAGGCGGGCCCTCCGGGTGCTGCCGACGGAGGTGCTCGACCGCCGCTTCCAGCTGTTCGCGGGTCGCAATACGTGCGCTTTGCGGGCTGGCCGCGGAGGCGTAGCGGCTCTCGAGGGGACGCGAAGCAAAGTAGGCATCGGACTCTTCGGGAGCGACTCGCTCGACACGGCCTTCGACCCGCACTTGCCGCTGCAGGCGGCCCCACCAGAAGCAGGCAGCTGCCAATCCGCTCTCTTCCAAGTCGCGCCCCTTTCGGCTCAAGTAGTTGGTGAAGAATACGAGGCCCCGATTATCGAGGCTGCGCAGGAGGACGATACGCCCGCTGGGAGCCCCTCGGCGATCGGTGGTGGCCAAGCACATGGCGTTCGGTTCCATTGCCCCGGCCGTCTCCGCGTCGTCGAGCCAGGCGCGGAGCTGAGATATCGGGTTAAGATCGAGTGAGGTTTCGTCGATTCCGGAGAGCGTGTATTCCTCACGGGATCCGATGAAGGCGTCGCTCATCAGCAGTCGCAGGCTTCGCTGCCGAGCACGTAGGAACCTTCGCCGAGTATCTGCTCGGCGGCTTCGGCCAGTTCCGGAGCGACGACGATCGCGCCCGGCGAAGCTCCCTTCTGCATCGAAGCGGCGCGATCGATCACCGGACTCTGCAGGAGCCCGATCGGCGTGGCAGGATCCCAAGCGACCTCACCGCGGCTCAGGCCGACCTTCAGGCGGAATGGCACCGGAAGGCGATTCCGCTCGGCATTAAAGGTGGAAAGCTCAGTCTGAATCGCCTTTGCGGCGCCCAGCGCTGCTGCCTCGTCGGAAAAGGCGCACATCACTCCGTCGCCAGCGGTCGACTGCACTTGCCCACCGAATCGAAGGGCGATCTCGCCGATCCAAGTCGTGTAGCGCGTGAACGAGTGCTCGACCACGAGTTCCTCCTGCCCGCGCTTCATCCCGGTCGAGTCGCTGACGTCGACGCTCAGGAAGGTCAGCGGGCGCCTTTGGCCGTGGAGCTTCTCTTGGATCGCCACGTACTGTTCGAGCAGCTTCTGGCGATCCTCGCTCAGCTGGTTCGGTGGGTGGGGCCTGTCGAACGGGAAGTGCCGCTGGCGGATACCGCCTCCGATCGCACCCAGGATGCCCGCGAGGAGCGAGCCGAAGACCAGGTACTTGGGCAGATCGCTCGAGGACTCCCGACGAACGACTTGCACGTTGGTGCTCCCCGGCGTGACCGGTAGGGGTGGCGTGGGAGCGACGGTTGCCGCCTCGGATTTTGCTTCGGCTTTCGCGGTGGCTTCATCCAATCGCTTTCGAGCACCTGCCACCTTGGCTTCTCGCCGTAGCCTCTCGACCTCGAGGCGCGACCAGTCCTCCTGCTTAAGCCCGGATTTTGCCAGTTCGGTCTCCACTTCGCGTAGCGAGGCTTCGGCTTCTTGGAGGTCCTCCATCAGTTGCGCATGGCGCGCGAGCCCCTCCAGCCCAGCCAGGTTGGGTATCTCGGGAATGGACGGTATCTCGCCGAGGACTACGTTCGTCCCAGTGTTGCGGAAGATCGCTTGCGTCTCCCGGGTCAAGACTCGATCCAGGGCAGGCCAGAGCGCCAAAACGAGCACCAACGAGGCCACGAAACCCACCTTTCTGTTACCCGCGATAAAGCCGATGATCAGGGCCAAGGGCAGTGGCGCCATGAGGGTAAAGAACTTGCCCGTGGTCAGATCGCCATTGCTGACAAAGAAGGCGATGCTCGCCCAGACCAGAGGGATAAGGAAGGCGCCGAAAGTCGACCAAAACGCGGCATGGGACTGGCTGGCGGGTTTGTCTTCCTTGACCCGCTCGAGGCGCTTGCCGACCTTGTCGCGCACCACTTGCTGAAGCGCCTCGCGAACGAAGGCGGCCTCGATGCCGATTTCCTTGGCGATGCCTTCGATCTCTTCCGCCGAGAGCCGTTCACGGTTCTCGGCGTCAAGCCGGGAAGCGAGGCGAATGATCTTATCGGTCGTCGCAGAGTCGAAGCGACCCTCACTCGAGTCACCATGCTTCAGCATCCGCGACCCCTCCACCCTAAGACGCGCTTGAACGACACCCACTTCATAAGACCCAGATTCAAGTGTAGCCGTTCCCACGTCGGCTCGCAAGTCAATACGTCCGGCGGGCGTCCCGCGGTACCGGGGCCTAGGACTCGGCCAAGCACGGCTCGGCGATCTCGATCAAGCAGTGGAGGGCGAGCATGTGGAGTTCTTGGATTCGATCGGGAGTCTTGCCAGGCATAACCACCAAACGGTCGCAGATCGGCAGAAGGTCACCGCCGTCTCTACCCAGAAAGCCGATGACCTTCAATTCAGCCGCCCGCGCAGCCAGCGCGGCGCGAACGAGGTTGGCAGAGCGGCCGCTGGTCGAGAGCAGAATCAAGACATCGCCTGGTCGGCCGAGTGCCTGCACCATGCGCGCGAACACCTCTTCGAAACCATAGTCGTTGGCAACGCAGGTGATGTGAGCGGGGTCGGAAAGCGCAATCACCGCAAGCGGACGACGGTCTGCGCGGAAGCGTCCGGTCCATTCCTCGGCAAAGTGCATTGCGTCCGCCATGCTGCCTCCATTCCCGCAAACGATCACCTTTCTGCCCGCGCGCAGGGTCTCTACGAGGAGTTCGGCGATCCCCGTCAGAGCTTCGAGGCGTTCCTGGTCTTGGCGAAACGACCGCAGGGCCTCGGCGGCCTCATCGAGGGACGCCAGCAATCGTTCGGTCAAGGTCAGCCCCCTCCCCGGACCCGGACTGGATCGGGTGGCGGCGACGGGCGGACAACGGGGTTGCGCTTCAAAGTCTCGAGCAGATGCTCGACCGCTCGCTCGATCTGAGGATCGCGCCCCTCCGCGAAGGCGTTCGGGTCGGAAGGCACGTCGATGTCCGGGGGGACGCCGTCCTTCTCGATGATCCAGCCCTCCTTTGGGCGCCATGCGCCGTAGTTCGGCACACTCACGCTTCCACCGTCGGCGAGAGGCCAGCCGGGATCGGAGCCGACCTCTGCGCCGCTCGTCTTGCGTCCGATCAGGGGTCCGAGGCGAAGTTGCCGGAATTCGTCGGGGAACAGCTCTCCGTCCGAGAAGCAGTACTCGTTGATCAGGCACGCCATCGGACCGGCGAAAGAGTCGCCCTGCCTTGTCCACACCGGGGACGCCCGCTGATTCCACACAGCGACGACCTTTCGCTGCAGAATGCGCGAGATGTGGTCGCTCACGAAGCCGCCGCTGTTGAACCGCACGTCGACGATCAGGGCCTCCTTGTCCCGCTGGGGCAAGTACTGCTGGAGGAACGAGCCGAACGCCTGGCTCGACATGTTGGCCAGGTGGAGGTACCCGATCCGACCTCCTGACGCCTTTGCCACGGTCTCTCGGTTCCTTCTTAGCCACTCCTTGTAGCGTAAGTCTCGCTCGCTGGCGATCGGCCGGACGAAGAGGGTCCTCGCGCCCACGGCAGTCGGGTTCGAATTCACCTTGACCGAGACGGTCTGACCGGTCCTGCCGACGAGTCCGGCGAGGAAGTCGGTCCCCGGCTTGGCCGGCACGCCAGCAACCTCGATCAGATAGTCTCCCACCGACACGTTCATTCCGGGTTGGGCGAGGGGCGATCGATCCGGATCGAAGCCGTCGGCTTCGAAGATCGTCGTGATCTTGAAAAACCCGCTCGGGTCGAGCTCGACGTCGATGCCGAGAAAGGAGGGCGGGTTAGCCCGGAAGAGACTCTGGGTATCGCCGGTGTTCAGATAAGCGTGCGAGCAGGCGAGTTCGGCCTGCATCCATCGAATCAGCTGATCCAGTTCGTCGCGCGAGCGCACCGAGGGAAGCATCGCCGCGTATCTTCGCCCGATTTCCGGCCAATTCGCTCCATGGAGGTTCCGGACGTAGAAGTAATCCCGGTGAAGTCTCCAGGCGTCCCAGAACATCTGTCGCCACTCGGCGACCGGGTCGATCACCAGCTGAAGGCCCCCGAACGCCACGTTCCCGCCGGCAGGAATGTTCGTCGCGTTCGCGTCCACGACCCGGATCGTGGTAGGCGCAAAGAGGAGCAGCCGCTTGCCGTTCGGGGCTACTTCGAACGAGACGAAACCGTCGGCCACCGCGCCTTGTGATTTGTCTGACAAGTCGTAGTAGGCGAGCCGCTGGCGGCCGTCCTCTGCGTACTGCAACAAGAGGCGCCCCCCTGCGAAGGAGAGGCGAGAGTAGTTCCGCGGAGGGGCCGGCAGCTGGATGAGTCTGCGATACAGGCCATCGGAGTCGATCCTGAACGGCGTCGGTTTGGGCGGCTCGACGGAAATCGGTGGAAGGTCCTCTTCGCTCTTCGGCGCGAGTGGAGACGGCAACTCCTTTCGCAAGGTGAGCAGAAACACTTCGACCGTGTTTTGCAGGCCCAGACCGCTCGCGGCTTCATCGGAGACGGGTGCGAAGTTCCGCCGTGAGAGAAAAGCAAGGTACTTGCCTTCCGGGCTGAATGCTGCCGAGAAATCGCTCGTCAAGCGGTCTCCGAGCAGATGGAGCTTCTTTGCCTCGATATCGTACAAGGCGATCGTGTAGGCCCACGTGATCGGGTTCTGAACGTCGAAGACGAGCCACTTTTCATCGGGCGAGAAGGCGACTCTGCTCGGAGTCCAAGGATCGGCCCCGTCGGTGAGCAATTGCTCGCCGCCCGAACTCGCGTCGATGAGGCGAAGTCTGCCTTCGCTGTCGCCGACCACCAACCAGGTGCCTTTCGTCGACCAGGTGAGGCTGCGAAGTTGGCGTCGTTCGTCTTTGGTGAGTTGCTTGGGGTTCGACGCATCGGACTCCGCCACGAAGACCTGTTCTTCGCCGCGCGAGTCGTCGACGTAGGCCACTCTCTTGCCGTCCGGCGAAAGAGCGGCCATTCGGTAGCGGACTCCCGGTTTGGCCAAGAGGACCCTTGCCTCGCCCTCGCCGGCCGGAATCGACGCAACCTGCCCACGGGCCTCCACCAGCACCCGCTTGCCGGTTGGCCCGATCGTCGCTCCCTGGACGGTACGCTCGACGGGAACGCGGTAGGTTCGGGCGTGGATCAGGTCCGACCCCATTTCGAATGCGATCGGCTTTGCTACTCCCGATTTGGGATCAAAGACTTCCAATCGATCGCCGCGTTCGTAGACCAGCCTACGCCCATCCGATGTGAGATTGCGGATTTCGCCTAGAGATGGCTTGAGGCCGGCCGTGACACCTGGGCCGCCCGCGCCCGCGGACCGAACAAGACGGTACTGGCCGCCGCTGTCTCCCGCATACCAAAGCGACCCCTCGGCGAAGGCCGGATACTCGCACGAGCCATTCCGTTCGGCGGCGTGAACACGGAATCTAGGCGCCTCCATTACTGGGTCGGCGATCCAGATCTGATTCACCCTCCCGCCATCGTAGGCAAACCACGCCATCTCCGAGCGCTGAAATCGCGTAAAGGCGACCTTGCCTGGACCGGCGAAACACGCGTGGGAGGCGAACTCGATGGGGAGCCTCTGCGGGAAACCGCCTTCGAAGGGAACGCTGAGCAGTCGCCATGACACCGGGTATCCACGAGCGCGAAAGAGGATCTCCTTCCCGTCTGGCGACCAATCGAGTGGCTCGGCGTTGTCCGCCATGTAGGTGAGCCGCCGCGGAGCCCCTCCTGTGACAGGCATGACGTAAACTTCGCGTGTCCCGTCGTACTCGCCGCTGAAGGCGATGGTCTTGCCGTCGGGAGAAAACCGCGGCATCGTCTCACGGCCCTCGTGGCGGGTCAGTCGTTCTGCACGACCGCTCCGCATGTCGCCAAGCCAAAGGTCGCCCTCGCGCATGAAGGCGATCTTGTCTCCCGAAATCGCCGGAAAGCGCATGAAGGCGTCCGACTGAGCGAGAGCCGTTACGAGTACCGCGGTCAGCATTTACTTGATCTTGTCGAGCAGCACTTCGATCGCCTTGTCGAGTTGCGGATCCTTGCCAGCCAGGTAGTCCTCCGCCGGCCAGTCGATCTTGATGTCAGGCTGCTGGCCCAGATTCTCCAGGGGCGAACCATCCAATCGGAAGACTCCTGCGCCCGGCATCCTACAGACCGTCCCGTCGACGAGCACGAACCCCGTCGTCCAGATGACGTAGCCGGGAGTGGGCATGCCGACGAGGGTGGCGAGCCGTCGCTGCTTCATCGCATAGGGAAACATCTCCGCGTTGCTAAAGCTCGATTCGGCGAGCATGACGACGGTCGGTAGGCTCCAAGTTTGACCAGGAGCCATGAGGGGCTCGCGATCTCGATCCTGATAGTAGCTATGCGGCATGCGCTCGACGATGTCGATAAGGCGGTCGCTGATGTTCCCTCCGCCGTTGTCACGCACGTCGATGATCGCTCCCTTCTTTCCCTGAACGAACTGCCAGAACTGGCGCATAAAGGTCTCGAAATTGCCACCACCCATGCCGGCAATGTGCACATAAGTCAGGCGACCGCCGGACTTCTCTTCGACATACTTGCGCCGCGCGTCGATCCGGTTCAGGTAGATGATCTGCGACCACTCGCCCGAGCTGAGTGCGCGGTACTTGACCTCGCGAGCCCCATCCTTGGTCGGCGTCTTGTTAACCAAGAGGGTAAGGTCGCGTCCAACCTGATCGTTCAGCACGTCTTTCCAGAGCCCTTCATCGAGCGACACTGGCTTGCCGTTGATCGCCATCACGTACTCACCGGCGGTCAGGCGCGTCTTAGGGTAGCTGCCCGGCGCCCGGCGAGGTACTTCCTTGATGCGGACTCCCGGACCGGCGTAGCCGTAGTCGAACGAAAACCCGGGATGCGCGCTCGTCGCGCTGCTCGGGTTTCCGGAACCGGGGCCAACCTCGCTGTGCGAGGACTCGAGCTCGCCAACCATTTGGTTTAGAACGATCGCCATCTCGTTTCGATGGCCGATCGACGAGAGCAGCGGCTCGTAGCGCGCCTTGGTCTTTACCCAGTCTCGCCCATGCATATTCGGGTCGTAGAAGCTGGTCGCATAAGCCCGCCAAAACTGATTGAATGCAGCCTTGCGCACGAGTCGAAGATCGGAAACCCACTCCGCCCGGAAGGTGGTCGTCGCGATCGGGAAGTTCGGGGCGCGCAGGTTGAGCACGTTCAGACTTCCATTGCGGACGAAAGCCAAAGAGTTGCCGTCCTGGCTGAACTCGAATCCGGGGATGCCACCGCCGCTCGTGATTCGGCGAAGGTTCTCGCCGTTATAGTCGGCTTTCCAGATGTCTCCCTCGCTCTGGAAGTAGATCTCGCCGTTGCTGGGGTCGATCCTCAGGGAGCCTGCGGGCGACTGCGTAATGATTCGGCGCGCGCGCAGGTCGATATCTTCGAAGTCGATCTCGACCTTCGGCGTCTCCTTCGGCTTCTCGTACTTGAGTTCCAGTTCGGTCTCGCGAGCGTCCTCTTGGCTCAGAGGAAGTGCCCAAAGCCCAGCACCGTCACGCCGGAAGAAGAGGTAGCGGCCGTCGGGACTAAATCGGGGCTGATCGTGGCCCGTGTTGATGTTGGTGACGTTGGTGTGCTTCTTGCTTTGGGTGTCGTAAACCCAGATGTTCGTCCCCGACTCCCACGGGTAGTACCCACTTCGACCAAGGACTTCCGGGTAGGCGACATATCGCATGTCGGGGGACCATGAGTAGTCGACGTCGGCGCCCGTCTGATTCTCGCCGGGTCGATCGAACACCTTGGTCGGCTGGCCACCCGAAAGCGGGACCGTATAAAGACCGCCCGCAAGTCCCGATCGCCAGAACGAGAGAGACTTGCCGTCGACGGTGATGCGAACTCCGAACACATCCTCCGCAAAGTCGGTCATTCGCTTGGTCTCGAGAGTCTCGATGTTCATCGAGTACAGTCGCTGGTTCCCTTCGCGATCGGAGAGGAAGTAGACCGTCTTGCCGTCCGGATTCCAAAGCGGCGCGCCATCGAGCCCCTCCCAGGTCGTCAGCCGCCGCGCGTCATCCGCGTTCGGGCCCTTGCCTTTCTTCACCGGCACCGACCAGAGGTCGTTGGAGATGCTGAAGACGATCGAATCTCCCTTCGGTGCCAGCGCGACCTCTGCCGCGCCACTCGTGACGACCTCCCGCTGCTCGAAGGTCGTCTTGTCGTCCAAGCTGGCGATGAGGTCGATCTTCTTCGGCTTCTCGCCAGTCGCCATCGTGTAGACCGCGCCGTCGTGCTCGAAGGCGAGGAGTCCGCCTTTCTGCGCGACCGTAAGGTAACGAACGCTGCCTCCGACGAAGTCGGTTATCCGCCTCGCTCGACCGTCCATGCCCATTTCGTACACGTTCGGCGTTCGGGCTGGGCTGTCCACATACTTCTCCATCGGCTTGTTCAGCCACCGGCTGCTCGGTGTCATTTCGGTCGCCGTCACGGTGTAGATCTTGCCGCCCGGGCCGAGTCGGGTCCATAGGTGTTGCATCCCGTTCTTGGCGATCAGAGTCCGCTTGTTGCTGCTCGAATCGAAAAGCCAGATTTGTGAAGCCGCTGACCCGGTGTATCGGGGCCGATACGGATTGAAATCGAACCGCTGGTACAGGAAGTTCTTGCCATCGGGTGCGGCCTGAGGTCTCCGCAGAGCGACTTTGTCCACGAGGATCAAGCGAGTCTTCGTCGTCTGGGCGTCGACAGCGAAGATGCCGTTATCGACGCCATCTCGGAGCGCATTGAAGAGGATTGCCTTGCCGTCGGCGGTCCAGTCGCCCGGAGTTTCGCTGCCCGAGTGCCAAGTGAGCCGCTGCGTCGGCCCGCCGTCGGCGGGAACGACATAGATGTCGTTGTTGCCATTCCGGTTCGAGCTAAAGGCGATCCAGAGGCCGTCGGGCGACCAGACGGGATTGTCGTCCATCTCCACGTGGTTCGTCACTGGGACGGCGCGGCCCCCCTGGCTCGGGGCGACCCAAACGTCGCCCTGGTATGAGAAGGCGAGTCGCTTGCCGTCGGGACTCAAGGCGAGAGAGCGGGCGCCGACGAGAGGCGTCGCTTGGATGGCGGGTTGAGCGAGCGTGGCGAGGGCTACCACGCAGAGTGTGGTCAGGGGCATGCCCTAAGTTACCCCTGCGGCGAGGCGGTTGTTCGGAGTTGTCGGGAGCGGGCTAAACTGCCGGCCGTGAAGGGCAAGGAAACGACGAGGGCGGGCCTGGGATGGCTCTGGGCATGCATGGCCTGGTTCATGGCCTTCGCTGCCGCGTATGCCTTCACCAATCCGCCGGGCGAGGCGCCCGACGAGCACTGGCACCTCGCCTATGCCAATTACCTCGCCGAACACCGGGAACTGCCCGTACAGACCGACCCCGCTCGGCATGTCGATCAGGGACACCACTTTCCGCTCTACTACCTGACGGCTGCCGCCTTGATCCGCCTCGTCGATGGCGATGGTCGGGTCGATCCGGGGTTCGAGCCGAATTCCGCTTTCATCGCCTATGGAGGAGGTCGCGGCGACGTCCCGCGGTTCCAATCGCGGCCTGCGAACGGGGATCTCGGCTCGTTTCGCGTTCTGCGGTTGCTCGGCGTCTTCTTCGGCGCACTGACAGTGCTCTTTGTCGGCCTCGCTGCGCGGCAGGTGTTGCCGGAGGGCCCTTGGATGCTCGCGCCAGCCTTCGTGGCGGGTATTCCCCAGTTCCAGTTCGTGTCTGCGGCGGTCTCGAACGATTCCCTTATGACGGCGACGGCCGCACTCGTCACCTGGATGCTCATACGGGCAATCGAGAAACCGGAACCCAAGCGGTGGATCGCCCTCGGCTTCGCGACGGGTCTCGCGATCTGGGCCAAGAAATCTAATCTCGTTCTCGTCCCGGTGGGACTTCTTGCCGCGTTGGCGTCACCCGGCCAGGGCGGGTATTGGAAGAGCGTGGTGTTGCGGTGGTCGGCGGTCCTGTTGCCCGTTCTCATCGTCGCAGGCCCGCTGTTTCTGCGCCAGCAGATCGTATACGGTGACGCTCTCGGCAACGGGATGGAGCGCGCGACGCTGCCCCAACTCGTGGACCCGAAGCCGATCACCGACCGATACTTCGTCAGGACTTTCCCCAGCATCACCGCACGCAGTTTCGTTGCTCACTTCGGCTGGATGAACGTGGCAGTACCCACGGTTTCGATCGCGGCCCACTGGTTCCTGTCGATTCTGCTCGGCCTCTTGGCCTTGACCGGCCTGTTCGATCGGGGGCGCCGGATCATCACCCTCGTCTTGCTCTCGGCGGTCGCGTTCGCCGCTGCGGGACTGACTTGGTACAACCTCACCTACACCCAGGCGCAAGGGCGGCTACTGTATCCCGCCTTGGCCGCGATGGCCCTCCTGCTCGCTCTCGGCGCCGACCGGCTGAAAAATTGGCGGCCCGTGATTTGGATCGCGATGGCGATCTGGCTCGCTGTCGATGTGGTGGGGCTCGTCACGAACCTCAGGTTCTACGGCCGTTAGAACGGATCTGTCGGAGGGGTCGGGTCGGTCGGATCGAGCATCGGCTCCCCAAAGGCGCGCCTGGCCAGGAAAGGCGTCGGCGGTAAGGTCTGAGATGGCGCGGCCGAGAGGACTCGAACCTCCGACTTCTTCCTCCGGAGGGAAGCGCTCTATCCACTGAGCTACGGCCGCTCTGGGTCCGACATTACCCGATCGTCGGAAAGACGGACACCATGAGGTAGCTCGCCGATGGTTCCTGCGGCGGGAAGACGGCCCGCCTCCGTGGGTAGGGGCGCGGCGTACAGGGCGAAGCAGTGCTCGTCGCCCACGAAAACACAATGACCCTATCGTTGCGTCTCCCACTTGCGCGTCAGGATGATCGGCGCCGGGTCGAATCCGGTCGGATCGATGAGCGTGATCGTGCCGTCGTCTTTGGCTTCCAAGACGACAGGCTTGTTCATCTCCTCCGCCCCACTGCCGAGGCGAGCGATCGGCCGATCCATATACGTCTCGATTCGGAGTTCAGCCCGCCGTCCACGGAAAGTCGCGATGCCTGTCTTGGGCACTCCCCCCTCGATGAGGGTGAAGCGGCCGCTCGGCTGGATCGTGAGGTCAACCTTACCGATCGTGTAGGCGATGGCCGGGTTGTCACCGGGCTTCGTCTGTAGGTTGCGGTTGCCGACCCACTGACCCGTCCAGTCGTAGCTAGGCCCGCACCCGGCGAGGGCGAACAACAGGGCGATCGGAGGCAGGAGTCGTCGATCCACCGCTGATCAGTATGACGCCGCTATCGGAGTTCATAATTCCCTTATGAACGTGCTCGCCCCCGAGGTCTACCGGTCGATGGGTCTCGAAGACTCGGAATACGCGCGCATCTGTGAACTGATGGGGCGGACCCCGAATCTCACCGAGCTCGGGATGTTCGCCGTTATGTGGAGCGAGCACTGCGGCTACAAGTATTCGCGCCCCGTGCTCTCGTACTTCAAGCGGTACCGCGAAGCCCTCGAAGGCCAAGGACTCGAGAACGCCGGCCTGGTGGACCTCGGGTACGGACTCGCCGTGGCAATGAAGATCGAATCGCACAACCACCCCAGCGCAGTCGAGCCGTATCAGGGAGCCGCCACCGGGGTCGGCGGCATCATTCGGGACATCTTCACGATGGGGGCTCGTCCGATCGCCTGCCTCAATTCCCTGCGCTTCGGGCCGATCGACGAACCTTCCGCGGAGCGGAGCCGCTATCTGTTCGAGCACGTCGTGGCGGGCATCGGGGGCTATGGCAACTGTGTCGGTGTGCCGACGGTTGCCGGAGAGGTCGCCTTTCATCGACGGTACGAGGGCAACCCGCTGGTAAACGCGATGTGCGTCGGAATCGTGCGCTCCCATAGAGTCGCCACGGCCGCCGCCGAGGGTGTAGGGAACCCGGTGCTCTATCTCGGCTCGGCGACTGGCAAGGACGGCATCCACGGCGCCACCTTTGCCAGCGACGTCCTCGACGAGGAGAGCGAGGCCAAGCGGCCCAACGTGCAGATCGGCGATCCCTTCGCCGAGAAGCTCCTCATCGAAGCCACCTTGGAAGCTCTGGAGACCGGCGCGATCGTCGCGATTCAAGACATGGGTGCGGCCGGGCTCACTTGCAGCACGATCGAGATGTCGGCCAAGGGCGGCGTCGGGATGGACATCGATCTCGATCGCGTCCCCACACGCGAGCCGGGGATGAGCGCGCACGACATGATGCTCAGCGAGAGTCAAGAGCGGATGCTTTGCGTGGCCCAACGCGGCCGCGAGCGGGATGTCGTCGAGGTCTTCGAGAAGTGGGGCCTGCACGCCGTCGTAATCGGTCGGGTAACGGAGGGACCGTCGGTTCGCGTGTTTCGAGAAGGTCGCCTCGAAGCCGAAGTCGTCGCCGGGCACCTCGCCGACGAGTGCCCGACCTATACGACCCAGCCTGCCGTCCCCGCGTATCACGAGCGAGCCCGCCGGTTCGATCCGAGCAGCCTGCCCGAGGTCGATCCGGCCGAGGCTCTGCTCGCTCTATTGGCCTCCCCGACGATTGCCTCGAAGCGGTGGGTCTATGAGCAGTACGACCAATCGGTGCAGACTCAAACGACCCTCCTCCCTGGTTATGGAGACGCTGCGGTTCTCGCCCCGAGGGGGACGACCAAGGGGATTGCGTTGAAAGTGGATGGCAACGCCCGAGCGGTTTACTTCGACCCGGTCGCCGGCGGCCAGTTGGCGGTCGCGGAAGCTGCCCGAAACGTGGCCTGCACCGGAGCGATGCCGACGGCCGTCACCGACGGGCTGAACTTCGGCAGCCCACGCGACCCCGAAGTCTATTGGCAATTCGAGGGTTGCGTGCGTGGGATAGCAGAAGCCTGCGAAGCGCTCGGCACGCCGGTCGTAAGCGGCAACGTCTCGTTCTACAACGAAAGCGACAACGGCGCGATCTTGCCCACGCCGTTGATCGGAATGCTTGGGATTCTCGAGCATGCCGACCGGCGAGTCGGCATGGCGCCCCCGCCAGGCGCCCAGCTCGGGCTGATCTGGATCGACCTGCCCAGCGTCCCCGCGGGTGGCCTCGGGGCGAGCGAATATCTGTCACGAGTTCACGGCATCGAAGACGGGCTACCCGTTCCTCCGGACCTCTCGGGCGAGCGAGCGCTCTGCCGAGTGCTCGTGGAACTGGCGGCAGAGGGCGCGATTCTCGCAGCGCACGATTCCAGTGAGGGCGGCTTGGCGGTCGCTCTTGCGGAAATGGCAATGGCTGGAGGGGTCGGATTAAGCGTGACCCTTCCCCTCTGCCTGGGCACGAACCGTGTCGACGCTTTGCTCTTCGGCGAGCGACCCGGCGAGGTCGTCGTGGCGTTTGCCGAGGCAGCGCTTTCACGAGTGCAGTCCGCCGCCGAGGGCGCCGGACTGCGCTTCGCCGCGATTGGCCATTCCCTACAGGGCGAGGATGCCCTCTTGATCGGGTTCGGAGATGAGAAGCCGATCGGTGTTACCCTCGCTCAGGCACGGGCTACCTACGAACGGGCCATCCCATCGGCGATGGCCTAGATTGACCAGCACGGACCTCAGTACATGATCCGAAGCGTGCCGTTGTTGTTCCTCCGGATCGAGCAGTTCGCGCGGTTGTTTTGGAATGGGACAAAAGCAGTCGCCCGCTGGTTGCCGACCCTTGCCTCGACATAGACCGTCGAGGCATTCGTTCGCAGGCGGATCCAACCTGTGTATCCGGGGAGGATGTCCCAAGGTTGGGAGCCGGCCACTCTGACTTCGACTCGCTGGTGGGTGGCGTTATAGATGTTGACCCTTCTTTCAGGCGCGAGAACGTTGTAATCGGATTGGACAGGCGAGATCGTCGCGGACGTTGTCGCAATCGCGAGCAGGAGGGATAGGGCGTTCATTCGTTGTTACTCCTTGGGGCGGGTGGCCCGGTTCAAGGGTCCAGCGAATCGGCCGGGATGTCGGTGACCGGCAACACGTCGCTTCTGTGATCTCGGTCAAGCATCCAAAACAAATCGGCCCGCCTCGCACTCGCGAGGCGGGCCTGGATTGGGAAGCGTACTCAGCGAGTAATCTCGTCGGTGCCGATCGTGATCTTGGTCGGCTCCGCGACGGTTCGCGGCGCTGCGCTCGCGGGATCCTCGGCCGTGTCGGGCTCGGGATCGCCGTGCGGCACGGCTTTCGGCGTGACTTTGGCTGCCGTCAGCTTTCCGGTCACCCTTCTGGCTCCTGCGAGTCGTCGCGAGTAGTAGCCGGTGAGCGAGTCGGTCTGGACCTTCCCGCCGCTGCTGCTGGCGTGGATGAACTTCCCTCCGCCGATGTAGAGTCCCACGTGATTGATGCGGGTTCCGCGCTGAGTCTTGAAGAACAGCAGGTCGCCCTCTCTTAGTTCACTCTGGGATACCGGCGTCCCGACCTGGGACATCTGAATCGATGTTCGCGGGAGGCTGACGCCGTGCTGGCGATAAACGAATCCGACGAAGCCGGAGCAATCGAATCCACCGCGGGACGATGTGCCGCCCCACCGATAACGAACACCTTGGTAGGAATACGCTGTTCGCAGAAGCGCGGTCGTTGCGACCGGGCCGCCTACGACGATGCCGTTGCTCGACTTGCTTCTGGTGTTTCGGGCGACGCGCCCAGATGAATTCGGATTTGACTTGGCGGCGACCTGCGAAGCCTTGACGGGTTGGAGCATGTCTCCGCGAACCCAACCCACCGTGCCGCCGGAAAAACGCAGCTTGTACCAGCCGCTCTCTCGATCGACGACGCTCGCCACTTGGCCTCTATCGACCTGTCCGACGAGTCGGGAATTCGTGGTGGCCTTGGACCGAACGTTGACGTCGTCCTTCAAAATCGACACACGTTTCGTGCTGATGGCGGCTGTGGTGACCACGGCCTCCTTGGGCGCGCCCGGAGCCACGATCGCCTGGCCGATCTGAAGCCGATCCCAGCGGACGCTTGGATTGAGCTTGTGAAGGTTGGCGACCGTCACGCCGAGCTTTCGAGCGATGATCCAGTCGTTGTCGCCCTGAGCGATCTTATAACTTCCCCGAGCCGGAACGGTCTTCGAAACGGCAACCGCCTTAGGGGTTTCGGCCTTGCTCGAGCCGGGAACGCGGAGTTTGACGCCAATCTGAAGCGGCGAGAAATCCACGCCGGGATTCATGGAGTGCAATTCGCGCACCGTCAGCCCGAACTTCCGCGCAATCGTCCACTCGTTCTCTCCATTGCGCACGGCGTAGGAACCCCCGCCTGCACGTGGAGAACTGGTGGAATTCTTTCCTGGAGCGACTTTTGTGCCGCTGGAGGGGATGGCCAGCTTCTGGCCGATTTGGAGACGGGTCTCCTTCACGCCGGGATTGGCTTTTAACAGTGCCTGCTTCGAGATCCCGTGCCTTGCCGCGATGGCTTCCGGCGTATCACCCTTTTTAACTTTGTAGGTCATTCCTGCGAATGACGCGCTTGCTAGTAGCAAGCAGGCCCATAAGGCGCTTGTCCGTAGAATCAAGACGTACCTCCCTCTGGTGCCCGGAGCTATGGTCGCCCAACCGCGACAACCCCTGACAACGACCGGAACTGTACCCCAACGCCCGCCCCCGACGCAACCCGGGCCGCCATCTGACCGTCCGCGGAAGAGGTGTTTTCGCGGCTGAAGGTACACTGATCGGATTCCCGCCCCCCGGTCGATTGCGGGCCATCGTCCGCCTCGCGGGAGCGAACCCAAGGAGGCCGATGATGCAGACTTTCGACGCGAAGACCACACTTTCGATTGGGGCTAACAACTACGAGATTTTTGGCCTTGCCGCTCTCGAATCACAGGGCTACTCGATCTCGAACCTGCCCTATTCGCTGCGAATTCTCCTCGAGAACCTTCTTCGGCGCGAGGATGGAGTCGAGGTGACCCGGTCCGATATCGAGGCGCTCGCCGGCTGGCGCGCCCAGGATGAGCCGAGCAAGGAAATCGCCTTCATGCCCGCTCGGGTCCTGCTCCAAGACTTCACGGGCGTTCCCTGCGTCGTCGATCTGGCCTCCATGCGGGATGCGATGGCGCGCCTCGGCGGCGATGCCGGGAAGATCAACCCACTTCAGCCCGTGGAACTTGTCATCGACCACTCCGTCCAAGTCGACGCGTACGGCAGCGACGCGGCCATGCAGATCAACCTCGACATGGAGTTCCAGCGCAACACCGAGCGCTATCAGTTTCTCAAGTGGGGACAGCAGGCCCTCCGCAACTTCAAAGTGGTACCGCCGAACACCGGCATCTGCCATCAAGTGAACCTCGAGTATCTTGCCCGCGTCGTGTTCGTCGACGACGAAGGACGCGCCTACCCCGACACTCTCGTGGGGACCGATTCCCATACCACGATGATCAACGGTCTGGGCGTCTTGGGTTGGGGAGTCGGCGGGATCGAGGCCGAGGCGGCGATGCTCGGCCAGCCGGTCAGCATGCTCATCCCGCAGGTCGTCGGTTTCCGGCTCAGCGGACGCCTCCGCGAGGGTTCGACATCCACCGACCTCGTTCTCACCGTCACCGAAATGCTGCGCAAGCATGGTGTCGTGGGCAAGTTCGTCGAGTTTTTCGGACCGGGCCTGGCCCACCTTCCCCTCGCCGATCGCGCGACGATCGGCAACATGGCCCCCGAATACGGCGCGACCTGCGGCATTTTCCCGGTCGACGCCGAAACGCTGCGCTATTTGCGCTTCACCGGCCGCTCGGAAGAACAGGTCGCCCTCGTCGAGGCCTACATGCGCGCTCAAGGACTGTTCCACGAGCCCGGAGCGCCAGAAGCGACGTACTCCAGCATGCTCGAACTGGACCTCTCCACCGTCGAACCGAGCGTGGCGGGCCCCAAGCGGCCACAAGACCGGGTGCCGCTCTCGGAAGCAGGGCGATCGTTCCGCTCCAGCTTCGAGTCCGTCATCGGCCCAGCCTCACCCGATGCAGGGGGGGGCGCGGCGCTCATGGAACGGACCAAGATCGACGAACTGACGCATGGATCGATCGTCATCGCGGCGATCACCTCGTGCACGAACACCTCGAATCCGTCGGTCATGGTCGCCGCCGGCCTCGTCGCTCGCAAGGCGAACGAGCGGGGTCTTCGGCCGAAATCTTGGGTCAAGACTTCGCTCGCCCCCGGTTCTCAGGTGGTAAGCCGATATCTCGATCGCAGCGGGCTCCAGCACGATCTCGACGCTCTGGGCTTCAACGTCGTGGGCTACGGCTGTACGACTTGCATCGGCAACTCTGGCCCCCTTCCGGAGGAGATCAGCCGGGCGATCCTCGATCGCGACCTCGTCGTGGCGTCGGTCCTCTCCGGCAACCGCAATTTCGAGGGACGCATCAACCAGGAAGTTAAGGCGAATTACCTCATGTCGCCGCCGTTGGTAGTCGCCTACGCCTTGGCGGGGACGATCGAGATCGACCTGGCACGCGATCCCTTGGGGACCGATCGCGATGGCAACCCTGTCTTCCTGCGCGACCTATGGCCGACCCAGCAGGAGGTCGCCTCCACCATCGAAGGCTCACTCGACCGCGAGATGTTCGTGCAAGCCTACGCCGATGTCTACAAGGGCGACGAGAAGTGGGCGGCCATCCAAGTCGGCGAGTCCGAGCGGTTCGATTGGCAGAACGAGTCTACCTATGTGCGCGAAGCCCCCTTCTTCCTCGGTATGGCTCCGACGGCGCCCGAGGAAGTGTCCGATCCCGCGGGGCTGAAGGTGCTGGCAATCCTCGGCGATAGCGTCACGACCGATCACATTTCCCCCGCCGGCAGCATCAAGCTGAACTCTCCCGCCGGCGAGTATCTGGCCGCGCATGGCGTGCCGCCCCATCTCTTCAACAGTTACGGCTCCCGGCGAGGGAACCACGAGGTCATGATGCGAGGAACGTTCGCCAACGTCCGCCTTCGCAACCTGCTCGCGCCGGGATCCGAGGGCGGCGTTACGAAGTTTCTCCCGACCGGCGAGACGATGTCGATCTACGACGCCGCGATGCTTTACCAGCAGACCGGGACGGGTCTCCTCCTTCTCGCCGGCAAAGAATACGGAACCGGTTCGAGCCGCGACTGGGCCGCCAAGGGCCCGGCTCTCCTCGGCGTAAAGGTCGTCATCGCCGAAAGCTTCGAGCGCATCCACCGATCGAACCTGGTCGGCATGGGTGTGCTGCCACTCCAGTTCATGGCAGGCGAAACGGTGGCGAGCCTAGGGCTGACCGGGGAAGAGGAATTCGCGGTGTGGGGAATCGCCGAAGGCATCGCCACCGGATTTGCCGAAGGAAAGGTCATGCGCGTTCGCGCGACGACCGAAGATGGGCGCGTCACCGCGTTCCATGCCATCGCCCGCATCGACACGCCCCAAGAGGCCCACTACTACCGAAACGGGGGCATTCTCCAGTACGTCCTCCGGCAGCTGCTCTCGGCCTAGGGTCCTAGGCCGGGAAACTTTGCGGCGCCTGAGGGCAGTATCCGGTTTCCCATGAGCGTTCTCGGCTATCTCGCCCTTGGTTGGGCTCTCTTGACGCAACCCACCGAACCGCTGCCCCGCAAGGCGCTGTTCGGGGCCCAGCTTCGAGCACCGAGTGTCGAAGAGCGCACCAAGGCCGGCCTCAAGGAAGGTGAAGGAGTGGCGCTGGGCAGCGTTCTGCCGAATCTCTCGGCGGAAGGCGCGGGTCTGAAGACGGGTGACATCGTCGTCCGCTTGGCCGGCAGGCCCGTCGCCACGCCACAGGAGTGCATCGCTATCTTCCGGCTGGCGAATGGCGGCGATACCGTCGACGTCGAGTTCGTGCGCGAGGGCAAGCGCGAGTCACGCAAGGTCCGCATGGTCGAGCGTCCCAAGCAGAAGCCAGACGGTTTTGATGTCGTCTACGATCAAGTCGTCTCCCAGGGCAAGCGCATCCGGCTCATCCTGACGAAGCCTCACACGCCGGGCAAGCACCCGGTCGTCATGCTCATCGGGGGCATCGGCGCCTACAGCGTCGACGGCGACTTCGGGTCGATCCCCTACGGCAACATCTTCGGCCCCATCGCGAAGGCCGGCTACGCGACGGCGCGGATCGACAAACCGGGCCAGGGCGACAGCGAGGGGCCGATCTATCCCGAGCTCGGATTCGGCACCGAACTGGAAGCCTACCGGGCCGCGATTCGGTACCTAAAGACGAGCCCGTCCATCGACCCGAACAAGGTCTTCATCTTCGGCCACAGCATGGGTGGAACCTTCGGCCCCATCCTTGCCGCCGAGGAGCCGCTGGCCGGCCTGATCGTCGGAGGCACCCTCGTCAAGAGCTGGTCCGAGTACATGCTCGAAAACACACGTCGCCAGTCGCTTCTGTCCGGCGCCGGCGTGGAAGCCCTGGGAGAAGGACAGCGACGCCTCGCCGCGGTCAGCCACTACCTCTTCTACGAGGGCAAGACGCCCGACCAGATCGCCAAAGAGCACCCCGAACTCGCAGACCAAGTTCGCGGGATGTCGCCGGACGGCAAGACCTATTCGGGCGTCGGCCTTCAGTTCTTTAAGGAGCTTGCCGGCTACAACCTCGAGGGACTGTGGACCAAGGTCAAGTGCCCTGCGATGGTCTTCTGGGGCGAGAACGACTTTATCTCGGGAGAAGACGACCACAAGCGGATCGTCGAGATATTGGGTGGGAAAGGCGAGTACGTCCGTCTCTCTGCCAGCGATCACGGGTTCTTCAAGACGACCTCCTTCCGCGACTCCCAGCAGAAATGGGGCCGCCCCGGAAGCGAGTTCAATCCGGTAATCGTGGAGAAGACCCTTGCCTGGCTCGGGTCTCGCACGAAGGCGCCCGGGTAGGAGTCATCGGACGACGATCTGCCGCACGCCCCTTCGTCGTAACAGCCGGTCACCCCGGCACCGCCGCCCCGGCAGATCGGCGTAGCGAGATTTGGAGTGCGAGGGCCTGCCCGCGCTTTTCGATGCCGTCGCACTCGTCATCCCGAGCTTGCCGAGGGATCGTCCTGCAACCTCCCGCCTCGAAGCAAGACGATTCCTCCACTCCGCTTCGCTTCGGTCGGAATGACGACGACTCATAGGCGGACGCGTAGTTTCGTCGTCACGCCCGAGTAGGTCGCCCAGGAGCGACTCTCCCCTCTCCTACGCCTCTCCGATGCCGGCTCGCCGAGGCACGTCAGGCGGAGGAGAGGGTCGGGGGGAGAGGTCGAACGCCGGTGTCTTGTCGCTTTGGAGTGCGCGGGCCTGCCCGCGCTTTTTCGCCGCGGCACCCTCATCCCGACCTTGCCGAGGGATCGTCCTGCTCCTTCCCACATCGCAGCACGACGATTCCTCCACTCCGCTTCGCTCCGGTCGGAATGACGGCGAATCATTGGTCTATGCATCTAAGGCTTGATGCGCATCAGCCTCCACCCCACCGGGGCGGAGGCATCAAAATCCATGATTCCCCCACTTCGCGCGCTGCGCAGCGAAGGTCCCCCTCGCCTTCGCGAGGGGGATGGGGAATCCCCCTCGTCTCAACGAGGGGGAACTGGCCGGGCGGAGCCCGTGCCTGAGGGGGAGTAATCAGCTACGCCCCGCCGCCCGGGAGGGCCGTTCACTCTGGCGGGTGCGAGGCGCGGTACGGGATTACTCCTCCACTTCGCGCGCTTCGCGGCGAAGGTCCCTCTCGCTCTCGCGAGGGGGAGCGCATCCGGTCACCTCTCCCGCCCGGCGGGGGAGGTCGGCCCGCAGGGCCGGGAGAGGGCTTGGGGCACCCCGCTGGGGTCCTCCACTGCCCCTCCCGCTTCGCTTCACTCACCGACCTCCCCACTGCGTGGAGAAGTGTTCCGGGCGTCGTCCCGAGGCTGCCGAGGAATGTCGGGTGCGGCAGTATCGAAAAGCGCGGTCGAGCCCGCGCACTCCATAGGTCTGCCACTCGGCCGAACCGAAGCTCCTCGATTGCTTCGCTTCGGACCGAATGGCGCCTTGCGCTGCCTGGACCCCCCCGGTTCGCTCCGCTCACCGACCTCCCACTTCGTGGAGAGGTGTTCCGGGCGTCATCCCGAGGCTGGCAATGGATGTCGGAGTGCGGCAGTATCGATAAGCGCGGTCAAGCCCGCGCACTCCATAGGTCTGCCGGCGGGTCCTAGCGCGAACGTCGGCCCCGGGGTATCCTCCTGCTTCACCTGTGCCCTGGTGGCGAAATTGGTAGACGCGCTAGTTTCAGGTACTAGTCCTCGCAAGGGGGTGCTGGTTCGAGTCCAGTCTAGGGCACCATTTCTACTTACGGCGAAGGTGCCACAATGCCCGGGTGAGTTTGATCCAGGTCATCCCCCTCGGTGGCGCCGGCGAGATCGGTAAGAACTGCACCGCGATCGTGCATGGGGACGACATGATTGTCGTCGACGTCGGTCTCTCGTTTCCCAACGAGGAGATGTTCGGCGTCGATATCGTTATTCCGGACTTCACCTTTCTGGTCGAGAACCGCGCGAAACTGCGCGGAATCTTCCTCACCCACGCTCACGAAGACCACGTAGGCGCGCTGCCCTACCTTCTCCAAATGGTGAACTGCCCGGTCTACGCCACGGAGTTCACCCATGCGATGATCCGGAACAAGCTCGACGAGAAGCTCGGCACCAAAGGGCTCGACTTGCGCACCATGGCCCCCGGCGACATCGTCGAAGTCGGAAGCCTCTCGGTGGAGCCGATCCGCATCACCCACTCGATCCCCGAGAACTGCGCGATGGCGATCCGAACACCCCACGGCATCGTGCTCATGACCGGCGACTTCAAGTTCGACTTTACTCCCGTCGACGGCAAGCTCACCAACATCAACCGGCTTGCGGAGATCGGCAAAGAGGGCGTGCTCTGCCTCCTGAGCGACAGCACTAACGTCGAGCGGCCCGGTTGGGGCCCCAGCGAGCGAGCCGTGCGCGACGGACTCTATAAGGCGTTCATTTCCTCGCCAGGCCGGGTGCTGATCACATCGTTCGCCAGCAACATCCACCGTATGCAGCAGGCTTTCGATGTCGCACACGAGACCGGGCGCAAGGTCGCGGTTGCGGGCCGACGCATGGAGACGACTGTCGAACTCTGCAGCAGGCTCGGGTATATGCAGATTCCTCGCAATACCCAGATTCTGCTCAAGGACGTCGGCGCCCATGACCTCGACAAGGTGGTGATCCTCACGACCGGTAGCCAAGGCGAGCCGATGTCGGCATTGGTTCAGATGTCGAAGGAGGAGTACTCGCGGCTGCGCATTCTGCCCGGCGACACCCTCATCTACTCGGCCCGCCCAATCCCCGGGAACGAGGCCGCGATCTGGCGCACGATCAACCGACTCTTCCGGATGGGGGCAAACGTTGTTTATGAGAGCGTCGATCCTGTCCATGTGAGCGGCCACGCCTACCGCGAAGAGCTCAAGATGATGATCAACCTCACGCGGCCCTATTACCTCGCGCCCGTCCATGGAGAGCCCCGCCATCAACACCTCTATCTGGAGATGGCCCGCGAGATGGGCTATCCGGAAAACCGCATCTTCATGCTTCAAGATGGGTTGCCGCTCTGCATGGACGACACCACGGCTTGGATCGCCGAACCGGTACCCAGCGGACGGGTGCTCGTCGACAACAGCGGCACCGCGGGAATCTCCGACGAGATACTGAGAGACCGCTCCAACCTCGCTAACGACGGCATCGTCGTCGTCACCATCGCTCTCGATATGGAACGGGGCGAGATCGTCGGCGACCCGGTTATTCAGGCCAAGGGCTTCAGCGGGAGTTCGGACCTGCTCGACGAAGCCTCGGGAGCTCTCCTCGAAGCCCTCGCGAAACTGACGGAGAGCGACATCAAGGACATTGATGCGGTGCGGCATACGGCGTCCGATGTCTTGCGGAGGCAGATCCAGCGACGCGCTCAACTGCGCCCGCTCGTGGTTCCCACCGTCATCGAAATCTAGCGCTTTCTCGGAGCGCGACGTTTCAATGGGTGCGCACCCTTGGCTGCTTACTCGATGAAAGCCTTCATGTCGGCGATGAGCTTGGCCTTGACATCCGCTGGTATCGGCTTAGCGTTCTTGGGAGGCATTTTGCCGCCCTCGACCTCGAGAAGCATCTTGTGGAGCGTGGCCACATTGGCGGCGGCCTGTGCGTTCGTCTGGAAGTCGTCGAGCGTGATGTTGTCCTTGCCAGCGCCAAGGTGGCACGGGACGCAGTACGTGTGCATCACGGGCTTCACTTCCTTCTCGAAGTCGATCGCTGCCGTCGTTCCGGCGTCGGTCTTCTTGGGTTCCTCGCTGGCAGAGGGCTTGGCAGACTCGGTGGTGGTCGAGGAATCGCCTCGTCCGGACGAGCATCCGATGCCCAGAGCGAGCAAGGCGAGCGAAGCGACAAGCGGGAGGAGGCGTGTTCGAGTCATTGGCCGATTATGGTGAACACCGGCAGCAGACTGCATGAAAGCTGAACCACGCAGCCTTCCCCGACTACTTGCCCGACCACCTCTTCAACTCGGAAAGCAGAAAGTCCACGTCGGCGAACGGTTCGCCGCCGGTCCGCTTCCAGCGAACGCGCCCCTGGCGGTCGATTAGGATCGTCGAGTGGAGTTCCATGTCCTCGAAGTCATCGAAGGAGGCAAAGCGGCGTGCGTTCGAGTGGTCGGGGTCGGAGAGGAGGGCGATCTTGAAGGCAGCCAAGAGACCGGACGCTTTGTTCACTTCCGGTTTGGCCGCGCTAACGGCAAGGACGACGGTGTCCATCGCGTCGAACTCCGCGATCTTTGACGTAACCTTGGTGAGTTGCTCAATGCAATGGACGCACTGATCCGATAAGTAATAGATGAGCAAGACGTTCTTTCCGCGATACTGCTCAAGTGTCACGACCTTTCCCTCGACGTCCAGACAGTGGAGCGCGGGTGCTGCGAAGGGTTGCCAATTGCTGGGTCCGATTCTGTCGAGCGCCTTCGGGTCGTAGCGGCGTTCGGGCTTATAGGTTTCTGCGAAGGGCTTTGCCTTCAAGTCGAGGGCTTGGACTTCCTTCATCCAGCGCAGGCCCGGGTCGGCCCCATCCCAAACGGCGAAGAACCGGGCAGCATAAGGGCGAGCCTTGTCCTTATCGCCTAAAGCCGCATGGCTCTTCGCAAGTCCCGCAATGCACCAAGCATCGTTGATCTCCTGCGAGAGCCCGCGCTCGTAGGCCTCGATGGCGTTGCCGTACTCACCAGCGCCGAAGTAGGCGTCTCCAACGAGCCGAGCCACCGGCCACGGGTCGCCGGGCGGGTCGCCCCCGTAGGGATGGCCGCTTTCGCTCTCGGCGAGTTGGGTGAGGATCTTCATTCCCTCATCGCGCTTGCCTTCGGCGAGAAGGAGCTGGGCACCGGCGACTTTCACCAGCTTGGGCGCGTTCTTCTCAGCTTCGTTCCGAATCGCCTCGGCCCGGTCAGGAGCCTTGGCGATTTCAGACTCGAGCTTCTTGGCTCCTTCTGCCTTGAACTCGTCCATCTTCTTGCGCGCTTCAGAAGTCTTGCCGGTGCCCACCAGCGCCATCACTTCTGCGGCGACTTTGTACTGAGCGAGGTACTCGTCGCCCGGGTCGAACAGCGTCTTTCCGTCGAGGATCCGGTCCCAGCGTTCGAACTTGACCAGGGCGCGAAGGAGCGGAATGATGGCCGGGTAGCCGCGCCCTCCCGCTGATGGGTCGCGAGGCGCGTTATGCATATCGAGCGCCCCTTGGATGCTCGCCTCGGCCCGCCCGAGCTGCTCCTGAATGTAGCAAAGATAATCGCGGTTGTGCGCGTAATTCCAGGTTTCGAACGGGAGCGCGAGGCGATTGTTCATGTAGGACAGTTCGACCCGTGTCGCGCTATCCATCGCGATCGCGGCCTCGTGCCACATGCCGATCTTGGTGTAGATATGACCAGGCATGTGGAGCGAATGCCCGATTCCCGGAGCCGCCTTTCCATACCGCTCGCAACTGGCGACGGCCTGAGCGCCGCTAACGCCGTCCCAATTGTGAATTCGGGCGTGGTGGGCACCGGGGTGCATCGGGTTCACCGCGAGCACCTTCTGGATCAGAAACTCGTTTGCTAACGCGCTGCCCTGGCCGATATTGAAGAACGCCAATTGAGTCTTCGCTTCGATATCGTCGGGGTACTTGACGCAAAGCTGCTCAAGGTGCCCGATGATCGCCCGCCGAGCCTCGTCCCCCTGTTTGGCCCATGCTGCATCCCAGGCTTCGATATACAGCCTTTCGCGCTCGCTAACCCTGGATTTCCGCCGAACCGCCTCCTTCAGGAAGTCGCGATAGCGTTGCAACTCGGGGCTCTCGCCTGCTCCAGTCGAAAACCAGTTGAGTCCGCATCGGGCGAGTCCGAAGTAGACCATCGCGTTGCCAGCCTCCAGCTTGAGGCACCATCGAAACGAGCGTTCGGCTTCTTCGAACCAGAAGCTGTGGAGCAGGGCGTTCCCTTGGTCGTACCATTCCTGCACTTCTGGATTCCTTGTCGAGATCGGGAACGGCGAAGTCCCGATGCCGTCCATCTTCCACGGCTTGGTGCGCATGCCCGAGTCGAACGCGGTTCCGTGCTTGGAGTGGCCGAACTTGTCGTCGTCGGCCCTTACCGCGGCGCAGAGACAGAGGAGACAGAGGAAGATCGAGGTTCGTGCCAGCATGTCTCTTGGATCATACGCTATTGGCCCGTCCCAGGAACCCCAGCCCACCCCCTATCCCGTCTGCCAGCTCTTCCAGTAGTTCGGGTCTTCGATCGCCAGCGCCTGCTCGGTTAGGTAAAGCGGGTGGAATGTGTCGAGCATCACCGCCAGTTCCTCTGTCTTCGTTGCACCGAGCGAGGCCTCAACCGCGCCGGGCTGCGGACCGTGGGGGATGCCGAGCGGGTGCAACGTGATGCTTCCTACCTCGATTCCTTTGCGCGATCCGAACTTGTCGTTGCAGTAGTACAGCACCTCGTCCGAGTCGACGTTGGAGTGGTTATACGGGATCGGCACCGCGTTGGGATGGAAGTCTAGTACGCGCGGGCAGAACGAGCAGATCACGAAGTTCTGGCCCTCGAACGTCTGGTGGATCGGCGGCGGCATGTGCAGCTTGCCCACGATCGGGGCGAAGTCGTGGATGCTGAAGGCATACGGATACACGTACCCGTCCCATCCGACCACGTCGAGCGGGTTGAACCGGTAGGTGTAGCGCGTCATGCGCCCCCGCGCCCTCACATCGACGAAGAATTCGCCCTGCTCGTCGTGCGTGGTCAGGCTCGCCGGCGGCCGGAAGTCGCGCTCGTGATAGGGCGCATGCTCGAGGAACTGCCCGTACCAGTTGCGGTACCGCTTTGGCGTCGTGACGTGCCCGTGGCTCTCGATGGCGATCATTCGCACCGGCAGGCTGTCGAACACGATCCGCCAGATCGTTCCGCGCGGGATGACCAGGTAATCCCCCGGCTTGAACACGACCTCGCCGAACATCGACTCGAGGGTTCCCGAGCCGTCGTGGATGAACAGGATCTCGTCGCCTTCCGCGTTCTTGTAGTAGTGCGGCATCTGCTCGGCGACCAGCGCCTGGTACCAGACGACGTCGTTGTTCCCCATCAAGGGCACGCGCCCGGTGATTGCGTTGCCCATCGGCTGCATCCGCGCGGTCTTCAGATGCCGATGCCGCAGCGGCTCGGCTTCGAGGAAGGTCGGGCGCACATCACCGAGGTCTTCCCAGTCCTTTACCTCGGTCGGCAAGTTCAGGTGGTACAGCAGCGCCATCGGACCGGAGAAGCCAACCGTCGAGAACAGCTGCTCCGGATACAGCGTGCCATCGGGCTTGCGGAACTGGGTGTGACGATAGCGTGGAACCTCGCCGAGGCAGACGTAGCGCATGGATCGAGTTTACTTGAGCGGGCTCAGCCGCAGCGGCGTCGGCAGAACCTAGGCTCGGGCTTCCACAAAGTAGTAGAGTGCAAGCGGCGCCGTCCAACCCCTTGCCCGATATTCGACTCGCTCGAACTGCTCCGCGACGGCCTTGAAGGCTTCTCGAAAAACCTCGGTGGCGACGAGGCGGCTCGTGACCTTCGACCCAGGCACGAGGTCCTTGCCTGCCTGTTCGCACCGCGAGGCCAGATTCACGGCAGGGCCGTAGAGTGTCATCTGCTTGCGGTCCTGCGACCCGACCAAGGCAAGGGTCACTTCACCATAGGCGAGCCCGATACGCACGTCCCATGGCTCCTGCCCGAAAGCGTGACTCGCGTTGAGCCGATCGACTTCTCGGAGAATCTGAAGGCTCGTTTGCAGGGCCGTTGTGAGCGTCGTCTCTCTCGGTGCACCCGCGCCGACCTCCCACATGGCCGCGAGGCCGTCGCCCATGAAGTTAAGCACCTCTCCACCCGCGCTCCGCACTCGTCCGATGATCATGGGAAACAGCAGGTTCAGCTTCTCGACGACGAGTTCCTGTTCAGGGATGTTGCTGTGACTTGAAAAGTCGGCAATGTCGAGAAAGAGCAGGCAGGCTTCGATCCGCTCCCAAGAACCGAGTCCCCTCTTTCGGCTTTCCTCCACTCGCTTGACGAACGCCTCCGAGACCATCTGGCCCCACTGTGCCCTGGCAAACAAGCGACCGCGGCTTTCTTCGACGGCACGAACGGTATAGACGGTTGCAGGTACGAGCAGCAGTGCCATCAGGCCGATCGGGATCACTGGAACGACCACGTAGAACTTGCTGAACGCCACGAGCGAGAGACCCGACCACAGCAGCATGAAGGACAGCGAAATAAGCCCGTAAAGAAACGGCCAAACTCTTAGCGCAAGCAGCGCAGTTAAGACAGCGACAAGCGCGGTGAGTCCGACCCCCCAAACGTTGCCGAGAACCGTCAACTCCGTCCCATCGAGCAGCGTACGCACGGCCTCAGCCTGGATGAGAACCCCGGGTACCTGGGCCTGCAAAGGGGTGTCGTGTTGGTCGGGGCTCGACTGGTACGTCTCGCCGACCAGCACGTAGGCTCCATCGAAGGTGGCCGGCGGCACTTTGCCGGCGGCCACATCCATCGCCGAGACGATGCGCGGCTCCGTACCCGTGTAGTTGATATCTACCGGGTCGGTCCGGCCAGGTTGAGCTCCTGCAATGGAGTACGCAAGCCCCGGTATTCCGTCCTCTATCCAGTTATCGACTCGGGGTAGTCGCCGAGCAGTACGAGAATCACCATCGACGCGATTCACCGACGCGACAGTCGGACTTGCAGCGCTCAGCTGCGCAGCCATACCGTCAGGATTTGCGCTTCCGATAATGCATTGCTCATTGAAACCGCCGACGGTATCGACGAAAGTGAAGAAGGGGGTTTCATCAACGCCCTTCATCGAGAGGAAGTCGTCGATATCGAAAGCGAACTCGAAGTCGAAGGCGACTTTCTTCGCGCCTCCTTTCATGGCCGTTTCGAGGATGCCGGCGAACTCGCCGGGCCAAGCGACTTTCGGAAGCTTCTTCGCTTCCCGCCAGTGTCGCTCTGTCTCGTCGTCGACGGCGACGACGACCACCGGCGCACGCGAATTCCGCGGACCTCGAAGCGCAAAACGCGCATCGATCGACTTCTCCTCCATCTCCCGAACGAACGGCACGAAGGGCAGCAGCGCTCCGACGATGGCCAGAACCAGAACGGTCCAGAGGCGAGCCCCCACGCCCTACCGCTCACCCATGAGCACGAAGCCGGCCCAGTGACGGGGGTGGCGGGTGGCGGGGTTCTTGAGCATCGACAGTTGCGTTTCACGTAGGGCCTTCAGCTTGGAGCCCTCGGGCGCGCCGGGCTTCCATTTCCCATAGAAGGAAGTCATCAAGGCGCGGGTGGAGTCGTCGGGGACTTTGAAGAGGCTCATGATCAGGCTCTGCGCTCCCGCGAAGCGAAACGCCCGCTGGAGGCCGAAGACGCCTTCGGCGCCCTTGACATCTCCCCGCGCCGTCTCGCAGGCAGAGAGAACGACGAGTTCGGTGCCCCGCAAGTCCATTTGCGAAAGCTCCAGCGCCGTCGCCCAGCCGTCGGCCAGCCCCGCCTTGCGCAGTTCCTCGTCGTTGTTCGCGCCGGAGAGAACGAGGCCGGAGCGGATCATGGGGGAATCGGCCACGCGAACTCCGCGCCCGGTCATGTCGGCCATGAGCATCTCGTCGCGCTCCTTGCGCTCGATGATCGGAGGGAAGAAGAAGCCGTGGGTGGCGATATGGAGCACGACGGGCCGCTCCACGCTCATCAGCCGGGCTTCGGTGGCCTGTGCGCCGAGGATCGGTTCGACGCCGAGGAGTTTCGCCACGGCTTTCCCCTCGTCGGAAGCGGCGGCCAGGGGCTCCCACTCGCCCTTGGCGTTGAGGCTTCGCGTGCCGCTCGGAGCAGGTGAGAGGCCTTTGTCCAAGTCCCGGACCGATGCGGCGCCCAGGTCGAACTCCGGCCCCGCCATCACCACCGCGTCCTTGGTCTCGCCGATCGGCGGCTTCTCGACGAGATCGCGCCCGGAGCCGACGATGCTCAGCGAGTGAGTCTCCACGAAGTACTTCTTGCCGTCGAAGAGCGCGGCGAAGGGCAGGGCGTGAAGCCTGTCGTCGGGGGCGACGAGGAGGCTGCCCGGCAGCTTGCCCAGAGGTCTTATCAGTTTGTCGTAAAGCGTGCGTCCGATCTCCCTAAGCTTGACTTGGGTTTGCTTGAGATCTTCGTGTGTAGCGCCCCGGTCATTGGCTCTGGACAGTTCGTCTTGCCAATCTTCGACGAGTCTGTCGATCTCCTCGGCCGGCGCAAGCTTCACATAGCGCACTTCGCCCTCGTGAGGCACGATGAAGGCGGCGTAGGCGTCGGGACCCTGCTCCTTGGCCCTGTCGTCCCAGGTTCCGGCGCGGATGTACTCGATCAGGGCTTGGTTCCGCGCGATGCCGGACTGTACTTGCTCCTGGGTCACCTCGAGGGTTTGGATCAGGCGGGGGTCGCGTTCCCCGAGCATTTGGGCGAGCCGGGTACTGGCCGACTGGCGTTCTCGCCGCAGGTCGCTCAGGCGGCTAGACCACGCTTCCTCAGAAACTTCACTTGGACGTGAGGAGAACACACTGTCCCTCTCGGCTTTCTCCGCCTGCTGTAAATCGCCAAGCGCCCTAGAGACCTCGGGATCGACCTCGGCTTGCCTGCGCGCCATACTCAGGCGCGTCTCCAGAGCAAGGCCGGCCCCGCGCAGGGTTGGGATCCAACGGTAGAGGGATAGCGGATCGGCAATGATTCCTAAGGTGCCGAGCCTTGGACTCAGGAGCGATGCTACTTGGCCAGAGTCGCCCGTTTTGCCCGACCACTGGTCGACCAAAATCCGAGTCTCCATTGCAAGTCCCTCCTCAAGTAGTGCTTTGGACTCGCCGTGGCGGCCGAGAATGGCGAGGCAGAGCGCCGTTGCGTTAAGGCTGACCCCCAGGTCGCGATGGTCTCCCTCAATCAAGCGGCGTCGCATCGCCAAGCTCTGCTCGAAAAAGGGCATGGCCTCATCTGAGCGTCCGAGCAAAGTGAGGCAGTAGCCCACGTTGTTAAGGCAAAGGGCAATGTGCGGATGGTCGCCCCGGTATATCCGGCGGACCATCTCGAGACTACCCTTGAACGAGGACAGGGCCTGGGAGTTTAGCCCGAGCCGGTGCAGGCAAAGCGCCCGGTTGCCCAGGCTGGTTGCCACGTCCGGGTGATCACCCTCATACAGGCGACTCCACATCTCAAGACTTTCCTCGAAAATGGAGAGAGCATCGGAGGACCGACCCAGTTCATCCAAACAAGACGCAACATTGTTCAGGGTTCGCGCAATGCTTGGGTGGTCCCCCTCCGTCAAGCGGCGTAGCATCGTCAAGCCTCGCTGATGTAGCGGGAGGGCGTCGCCTGAGCGGCCCAGTGCGGTGAGGCAAAGCGCTAGGTTGTTCAGTCCGTTGGCCACGTCGGGGTGGGCGCCTCCAAACAGCCTGCGCCGCATCTCAAGGCTCTCCTCAAACAGGGGAAGGGCCTGGGCAGATTGACCGAGAAAGTCTAGACATGACGCGACATTGTTTAGGCTGGTAGCCACCTCTGCGCTATCGCCAGTGCGCAGGCGGCGGCGCATTTCGAGGCTTGCCTCGAACATTGAAAGCGCTTCAAGGGATCGGCCGAGCAAATCCAAGCATGACGCCATGTTGTTCATGCTCGTCGCCAAGTCTAGGTGATCGCCTGTAAACAGTCGACGGTGCATCTCCAGGCTCTCTTTGTGTAGCGGCAGTGCCTCGAGAGGGCGCCCAAGTGCGTCTAGGCACGAAGCCACATTGTTCAGGCTCGCTGCTACCATTGGGTGATCGCCCTCTGTGAGGCGACGCCGCAGGGCGAGACACTCCTGGGCCAAGGGTAACGCCTCGGTGTGGTGCCCAGCCATCAACAGGCCGGTAGACAGGTCGCTAAGAACAGTCGCTTTTAGGCTCACATCCCCTGGCCATATGCGTCGGACCATAGCGAGAGAGAAACGCAGGTTTTCTAAGGCCTCAGCAGACCTGCCCAGACCGAACAGAGCTCTCATCTTCAGTTGGGCTATACTTAATCTCAAGATAGAATCCCCTGGCGGCAAGAGGGCGAGAGCTTTGTCCGCCGCTGACAGTGCCTCCGCAAACTTATGCACGCTCAATAGCCCAGCGGCTTCCCTGAGGTCGTTCGCAAACTGAAGGGGATCAACCAGCACTACCGGCCTTTCGGTCGGTAGTGCTGGTTGATTCGTTATCGGCTCTACTGGTCGATCGGACCGGGGCTTGCCACCCAGCCGCTCGATCGCCGCCTTCAGTTCCGGCTCGCGCCCTCCTTTCTCCCAAGCCCTCTCGTAGGCCGCCCGAGCCTCGGCGGCGAAGCCGGCTTTCTCCAGCCACTGCCCGTGCTGCCACTTCGAAGCCGCGATGACCTCTGCCGAAGGCATGGGCGCGGCGATGAGGGCGGGGTAGGCCATCTGGAGCGCATCGATCAGCCGGGAGCCCATCCGCGCCTCTGCCCAGAGCCCGCGCAGCGCAAAGCCCAGCGCCACCTGGTCGTCCGCGAGCGCCACGCGCAACGCCTTCTCCTCTGCCTCGACCGCCCCGCGCTGCTCGGGCGTCATCACGCAGACCCACGCGCTGGCCGAGACGGAGGAGGGGCCGCTTTGCAGAACCTGTACCTTGACCCAGGACCCGGGCTTGGTCAGCTTCGCCGGAAGAACCAGCGCCGTCCCCGAAGCGACCTTCTGGGTCCAGAGGCGCTTGCCCTTGGCATCGAGCACCTCCACCGTCGTCTTCGTCGCCCCCGGAGCCCTCACCCAAGTCACTTCTATTGGAGCCCGCATCACCGCGCCGAAGGGCAGGATCTGCGGATCGCCGCCCCGAATAACTCCCCCCAGCGGCGCCGGCGGCTTGCCCAGCCCACCCTTAGGCGCCGCGATGCGCCGCACCAAGACCGGCTTTGCCTCACCCAGGCGCTTCAGGGCGGCGAGTTCGACCACGAACGCTCCCGCATCGGGCAAGGCCCACACCTCTCGCGCCGCATCGAGCACCACCGTCGCCCGCCCCGATTCGACCACCGTCAGCCGGTCCCCGACCCGCAGCCGCGCCGCGCGCGGAGCGAGCATGGGGTCCTTGCCGGGCCGCTCGAAGCGGACCACGCCGGACTGCACGCTCAGCGTGCCGACCAGGGGAGGAAGCGCCGCCGGCTGGGCGGCGAGGAAGAGGCAAGCAAAGAGTTGAACCATAGGTCACCAACGAACTCAAGTATAACTCTGAGTTGCGAGGTGCCCGGCATGTGTGAGCGCCCGGCGCCCAGTTTCGCCGTCCCGGCGATGCCAGCCCGCGTCGATGAAGACGAAAGCGCGATCAAGCCCGCGCACTCCACACCGACGCGACGCCAGACTTTACGGGTTGACGGTGACTTTGATCGTCGTTTGGAAGGGCTGCTTGAGCCCGAAGGCGTCCGAGATCGTGAGGGTGATGGTGTACTCGCCCGGAACGCGGAACTTGCGTTTGACGATCTGGCCCTCGGCGTCCACCTGGATACCGTCCTTCGAGTCGAAGTCCCACTGATAGACCAGGACGCTCGCGCCGCCGTTGCCGTTGGCCCAGAACTCACGCTCGTCGCCGAGTGCGAGGTTCAGTTCGCGGATGTTGGGCTCGCCTTGGATGGGAGTCGTGTCGTTGACGACGTTGATCTCGCCGATGTAAAAGGTCCCGGTCGCATCGCCGGAGAAAGCGATCTCTTGGATCTGCTTATTCGTTCGATCGAGCCCGGCGACCGCCTGGAGGGGAATGCCGACACGCCGCCAGCCCCGCGCTCCGGCGCTGCCGGTGAGGGGCACGAAACCCTCGCTCTTTTTGCCATCGGTCGTCGTGATCACGAAGCGGAGATTGCGCAAGGGTGCGGCGAGCGCGGCCGCTCCGCCTCCCCCACCCGTGGCGCCACCACGGCCGCCCGCGCCAGGTTCGCCACCGGCAACGCCGCCGCCGCGACCCGGAGGTCCGCCTGCCGCTCCACCGGCCGAGGCTCCGCCCGCGGCCGCGCCACCCGCCCCTGCCAAGCCACCGCCGGCTCCCCCGCCACCGAGGGTCAAACTCGTATCGGCGACCTTGATCGTAAAGAGCAGGAGGCTGTTCTTATCCGCGTAAGCAGAGGCGATGTCGATGGGCTTCGAAAGCATGAGCCGTCCGCCCTGGAAGTAGTTGCGGGTCGAGACGCGAACCGAGTGGTTCCCTTCGAGGGCCACTTCGTCGGTTTCGGCGACGGTTCCGCTGCCCCAAGACTTCACGCTGATCCCCTGCGAGGCAATGTCCCTCCCCGGAAGGTAGATCCCGATGGTGCCTTGGCCCACCGCCGCGCCCCCGAGGGCGATCGCTAACAACGAAAGCATTGTCCTTCTCATTCTTACTCCTGATCTGACTTCTACCCGACTTACGGCCCGAACGTGACGCGCTCGATCGATTCGGCGCGCCCGTCCTGCTTTTTGACGTTCACGACCACGCCGGAGATTACACCCGGTGCATCTGCCACCTCGAATTTCGTTGGCAGGGTGGTGAGGAAACGGTGGAGAATCAGGTCCCGGTCCATCCCAATCACGCTGCCCACCGGCCCGCACATGCCGACGTCGGTGATATACGCGGTGCCTCCGGGCAACACCCGCTCGTCCGCGGTCTGCACATGCGTATGGGTGCCGACTACCGCGGTGGCACGCCCATCGACGTAGTACCCGAAGGCGATCTTCTCGCTCGTGGCCTCGGCATGAAAGTCGATCCAAACGTGGGGAGTGTCGAGTCCCTCGAGAATGCTGTCGATCGCCCGAAAGGGGTCGTCGTAGGTATCGAGGAAAACTCGTCCGCACAGATTGACGACGGCGAGCCGAACGTCGTCGGTCTCGACGATGCAGCAGCCGCGGCCGGGCGCCGAGGGAGGGAGGTTGGCGGGACGCACGATCGGACGATCTCCGCCCAGATAGTCGTAGATCTCCTTCTTGTTGAAGGCATGGTTCCCGAGGGTGATGGCATCCACTCCGGTTCGGAAAATCTCCTCCGCGATCGAAGGAGTAATGCCCACGCCGCCCGCAGAATTCTCGCCGTTGGCGATGACGAAGAGCGGCCGGTAGGTTTCGACGAGGCTGGCCAGGCTCTCCTTGACGACGTTCCGGCCCGGCTTACCGACGATGTCCCCGAGGAAGAGGATCGTGTAGTTAGACAACCTCGACCTCGCGGTCGAGGGCTTTCTCTGCGGCTTCGAAAACCCGCTTCGGACTGAGGTTCCTCATGCACTCGCCTGGGCAAGTCTTCGGCGAACGCTCTGCGCAGCGGCAGGGTTCCTGGAGGAGGACGTGCCCATTGCCGTATGGCCCGGTGTGCTCGGGGTAGGCGGGGCCGTAAAGGGCGACCACCGGCGTGCCCATCGTCGCCGCGAGATGCATCGGACCCGTGTCGCCGCAGATCAAGAGGTCGAGCATCGAGCAAAGGGCGGCGAATTGGAGAATGCTGAGCGACCGGCTCAGCGTTCGCGGCGGCTCATGGCACCTCGCTTTCAAGTCCTCGACCGCGACTCGGTCCGAATCTCCGCCCAGGAGCAGAAGGTCGGCCCGGTCGCGAAGCAAGTCGATCAGAGAGGCGAAGTGTTCGAGGGGCCACCGGCGTCGTGGCTCGCTGCCGCCCGGATGCAGTCCGATCAGCGGTCGATCAGCAGGTAACCCGAGTTCCTCGAGGGCCTCCAGGACGATTTGGCGGTCGGCTTCGGAAGGATAGAGCCGAGGTCGGTAGTCGCTCGTGTCGACACCCAGCATGGCGAGCAGACAGCGGCAGTGATCGCGGATTTCGTGCATGTCGCGGCGGTACGGGACGTAGGCGCAGTAGAGATGTTCGTGCTTCAATCCGCGCCAAACGCCCAGCCGCATCGGGATGCCACCGAGCTTGGCAAAGAGCACGTGAGAGTTGCTGTCGTCGAAGATTACGGCCAAGTCGAAACTTTGCCGACGCAACCAGCGAACATGTCGAATCTTGCCCAGCAGTCCCTGGTGAGTGGGCCGCGGCCGCACCTCGTCGAGGCCGGGAAAGTTTTCGAGGACCGGTACGGCCCGCTCGCCGACCTCGACGACCAGGCGCGCATTCGGAAAGTGAGCCCGGAGGCATGCGATACCGGCGGTAGTGTTGACAATGTCGCCGATATGCTCGCGACAGGGAACAAAGATTCTTCGCGGGGGGGCGACTTTGAGCATTCGCTGGACCCGCTCGGCGGCCTCGTCACCGGTTCGCACCAAGGTCATTCCGGTTCGGCGATCGGGCATTAGTTCCGCTCAAAGAAAAAACATGGGGCGGAAGATGGGTCTTGAACCCACGACCTCCTCAGCCACAGTGAGGCGCTCTAACCCCTGAGCTACATCCGCCGCGTATCCCTATTATAGTCCCGGAATGGGCCTGACATCAGGACCCGAGTTGCGGGCCTTTCCAAACAGGGTCCCAATTTGAGCAACTATGGATAGGAATTTACACCGGGCTCGCGCTACTATAGGTTTGGGTGGTCCCGTCTGGTGGTGGCGGACGCCCAGAGAGGACGGAGCAACGACGTACGTTGTCAGGTGACTCGAAATGAAGAAGAGCATTGCGGTTTGGGCGGGGGTCGGCATCGCGGCGGTTTCGCAGGCGGCGTTCATCGTGCACCCGAGCGAAACTGCGGACTGGATGGGGCTGTCGAACTTGTGGTCCCAGGCCGGTGCCGTGAGCGTTTCCGCGACCGCTGTCGTCCCCGTGATCGCCAAGATCGAATTCGACGTCGATGATCTGGTTCGTCAACTTCGCGACCATGTCGCGACTCTCCAGTGCATCGAGTTCGGCGTCGATCAACCGGCCGAGATCACTGTCGAGGTGCGCGGAGAGCGCATGGTTGAAGTCGACATCCTCCGCCACAGGGAGCAGGTCTTCGTTTACGCGGGCAAACTCTGCCCAGATAAGCCCGAGATTCCCTCATGGGCCTGGGCCTGGGAACTCTCGACTCCCGAAGGCTGGTAACCGCTCCCAGAACGTGCGGATCGGCACGTCGGCCCAGTTCTCAAGGGGATTCATGCTCGGACGTTTGTCGCCGAGGATAACGCCCCCCGATAGCCGGCACCGGTTCCTGCAGCGGGAGAGAGCATGCGAGAGATCGGGGCCTATCGATGAGAATCCAGACGCGCCATCTGCGCCTGGCCAGCGTACACCGCATCGTGCAGCATGCCCTTCTCGCCGAGGATCGAACCATGCGCATGGGTGACCTCGCCGCGGTAGCCGGACTCTCACGCTTCCATCTCACCCGCGTCTTCCATGCCGTCACCGGCGAGGGCGTGGCCGAATTCGTTCGGCGCATCAACCTCGAAAGGGCAGCGCTGCGACTTCGCGACACCACCGCGCCGATCATCGACCTGGCCTGCGACGCCGGCTACTCGAACGGCGAGGCCTTCGCGAGAGCATTTCGCGGCTGTTACGGCGTCTCGCCCAGCGAGTTCCGCCGCCGACAAGATCTGGACTGGCGCCTGGGAGATTCCAGGAACGTACACTGGACTCCGTCGCCAAACGGCTTCCGTCCGCTCGCGCTCGAAGGCGCGCCCGTGCCTGTGGAACTGGTGTTTCGACCTTCCGAGCGTTTAGCCGCCTTCCGAAGAGTGGGCAGCTACTCCGACCTCGCCTGTGAGTGGAGGCGATTCCAACTATTGCGGCTCGGAGACGACTCTGCTGGCGAACGCCGGTACTTCGCGGTTTTCCACGACAAGTACGACAAGCAGCGCGACGACCTCCGCTACGACCTCTGCATCACCTGGCCCGGCGACCGACCGTTGCCCATCGGTGCTAGACCGCTGGTCCTTCCCAGCGGAAGCTACCTTGCCACTTGTGAGCCGGTCTCCCGGAAGGCCTATGGGCAAACGTGGGCCCTGCTGAACCGCGAATGGCTGCCTCAAAACGGGCAGCGCCCAGTCAATGTCCCCTGCCTCGACGAGTACGAGGGCTCGCCCGATCCGTGGGAGTCGATGAGGGCACGATTGCTGATCGGCCTGGAGATGGACTTGGGCGCGCCGTGATGTGAGGCGCGGCTCGAGATGACGAGACAAGTTGTCTTGGATGCCCCTCCGAACGACGTAAGGCGGTAGCATCGGTGCATGATCGTCTTGTGTGCTGCCCTAGCGCTTGCCTTTTCTTCGCCCCCGCCGTCGACCGCCCTGGTCCCTTGGCCGGCGTCGATCGAGTTCCAAGAAGGATCCTTCACCGTGGGCAAGGGGGTTGCCCTGACTTTCGACAGCGCCGGCGACGCCACTGGATCGACGGCCGCGTATCTGAACGGCTGCCTCGCCAAGGATGCTAAGGTCGTTTTGCCGGCACGCGCCGCCGCAGACTGGAAAGGACCGGCTATCCGGTTCACGACGTCTGGTGCCGATCCGGCCTTGGGAGACGAAGGCTACTCGCTGGTAGTGGGAAGAGCCGGCATCGTCGTGAGGGCGCCAAAGCCGGCCGGCCTCTTCTACGGCGCCCAGACCGTCCGGCAGCTCATCGGACGCCAGTACCCGGCCAAGGTGCCGTATCTGAAGATCATCGACAAACCCCGATTCGGATGGCGCGGACTCCTCCTCGACGTGAGCCGACACTTCCGCGATGTCGACTTCGTCAAGCGACAGATCGACCTCCTCGCACTCCACAAAATGAACGTGTTCCATTGGCACCTTGTCGACGATCAGGGGTGGCGACTGGAGATCAAGCGTTATCCCAAGCTTACGGAGGTCGGCGCCTGGAGGCAGGAGGCAAGCGGGCGCTACGGCGGCTACTACACGCAAGCCCAAGTCCGAGAGATCGTGGACTATGCCGCCAAACGGTTTATCACGGTCGTTCCCGAGATCGAGATGCCGGGGCACTGCAATGCCGCTCTAGCCGCCTACCCAGAGTTTTCCTGTACCGGAGGACCCTTCACGACACCCACCCTATGGGGAGTCTTCTCGGACGTGTACTGTGCCGGAAACGAGGGAACTTACGCCTTCAACGAGGGCATCCTCGAAGAGACCTTGGCCCTCTTCCCGTCGAAGTTCATCCACATCGGGGGTGACGAGGTGCCCAAAACGCGCTGGCAGGCCTGCGCCAAATGCCAGGCAAAGATCAAGGCCGAGGGGCTGAAGGACGAGCACGAACTCCAAAGCTACTTCATCCGCCGCATCGACAAATGGCTGACCGCGCGCGGCAGACGCCTTGTGGGCTGGGACGAGATACTGGAGGGCGGCCTTGCTCCAGGGGCGACCGTGCAGTCTTGGCGAGGCATGGAGGGCGCGATCGACGCGGCGAAAATGGGTCACGACGTGATCGTCTCGCCCACGTCTCACTGCTATCTCGATTACCCCTACACGACGACGAGCGTCGAGAAGTCCTATTCGTTCGAGCCCGTTCCCGCCGAGTTGACCGCCGAACAAGCCAAGCACGTGCTGGGTGGTGAAGGCAACATGTGGGCCGAGCGCACGCCGCTTCCCGCCGATACCGACCGGATGGTCTTCCCGCGACTCTCCGCGCTCGCCGAGGTCTACTGGTCGCCGAAGGCGGCGAGAAGCTGGGCCGCGTTCAAGCCCCGACTCGACCGGCACCTCGATACCTTGGCGGCGATGGGGGTCAAGTTCTTCGTGCCGCCGCCGAGTTTCTCGAACGACGAGACAGTGTTCCTCGACAAGGTAACCGTGCGCCTGAGCCCGGGACCCGGGGCGATCGTGTATACGCTCGATGGCTCCGACCCCGGCCCACGCTCGCCGCGGTACGCCAAGCCGATCGTTCTTACCAGCACCACAACGGTCAAGGCCGCCACCCTGCGTGGAAACGCGGTCGGCACCCCGGTCTCGCGCACCTTCAAGAAGGTCACGCTCCGCGAGCCGATCGTCTTTGTCCGGGCTCCCGACCCGGGACTGCGGTGGCAACGGTATGAGGGGCGCTGGTCGACCCTGCCCGATTTCGACAAGCTCACCGCGACCGCCTCGGGAACGTCCGAGACTCCCGGGACGAGCGTCGCGGAGCGAGAGGACGACTACGCCCTCGTCTTCGAGGGGGTCTTCATGGCGCCCAAAGATGGCATCTACACCTTCTTCACGTCCTCGGACGACGGCAGCGCCCTCTGGATCGGTGACGAGAAGGTCCTGGACAACGACGGCCTGCATGCGGTCGAGGAACGAGCGGGGCAGGTCGCGCTGAAAGCGGGGTGGCACCCGATCCGCATCGCAATGTTCGAAGCGGGCGGAAGCCAGGCTCTCTCCGTAAGCGTGAGGCCGCCCGGTGGCCAGAAGCGCCCGGTCGCCCTCGCCGACTTCGGACGCTAGGCCAAGGGGGGCGGCGGTAAACTAGAGGTCTTATGACGATTGCCGCTCTTCCGTTCAATTCCGGGCCCAACGCCAGGCCCGCCATCGCTCGGCAGTTCATCAACTTCGCCGCCGAGATGGTGCGCACCCACACGGAAGCGGAAGTCAACTCGGTCAACTACATGATCCGGCTGGACGACAGTCCCAACCCGCGCTTCGCCAACGTCAACCCCTCCGAGACACTCAACGAGGCCGAGATGGTCCAGCAGTTTTTCGAGCAGGCAAGCGCCGACTACGTGGTGGATGGGCTGCTGGAAAGCGTCGACGGCAAGAACCGGCTGACGTGGCGTGTCTTCCGCAAAGACGAAGCCGATCCGTTCATCAACGAAGTTCGAGATTTCGACGACGCCGACACGCTCAAGGTCCTGCGCGAGATGATTCTGCAGTTGACCGACCTTGCTGGGGGCTCGCTGCCCGAAGACACCAAGGACGACAAGGTCCTCTTCGGCACCTCCGACTCGGTGGCCTTTCTCAAGTTCCTCGAGGGCTTCGATGCTCTGCAGTACATCGACAAGACTCAGGGGGCGGTCGCGACGGAGTTTAGCCCGGAAGGAGCGTTCGAGTGCCTCTTCGATGCGCTGTCTTCCGATCCGGAATGGGAGGGACCCTTCGTCGCCACCGTCCAGCTCGGCCGGGCCTGCACGAACTACAAGATCGGCAACTACGAGATGATCGACAAGGCGCTCCGGAAGCTGATCGACGTGGTGCCGGAGGACGGACGCGTGTATTTCGCCTTGGGCGAACTCAATCAGGCGGTAAGCAACCTGCCCTCCGCGGCCGACCTCTTCGAGAAGGCCGCCCAGCTCGAACCGAACGAACCGGCCATCCTCACCCGACTTGGACTCGTACAGTCGGCGATGAACATGCCCGCCAACGCAGAGCGCAATTTCCGAAAGGCCATCGAGATGGAGGGTGACGACAAGCCGAGCCTCGACTTCCTGGCCAGCGTGCTCACCCAAAGCGGACGGGCTCACGAGGTCCCCGGGCTCTGGCGCGACCTCGTCGAGAAGGCTCCGCAGAATCCTGCCGCCCACGCCAAACTCGGCATCGCTCTGATCCAGTCGGGCAACATCGAAGAAGGCGAACGCACCTTCGACGTCGCCCTCGAAACGCTCGAAGATAACCTTTTGGTGAAGCGGTACTACGCTCCCTACCTCGCCCAGCAGAAGAAGGACTACGATCGGGCGATGGATTACTACGAGGACTGCTTGGACGCAGACCCGACCGATGTGACGGTCCTCGCCGAGTACGCCCAAACCCTTCAGGCGGCCGGACGCACCTTCGAAGTGCCGAAGGTTCTCAAGGATATTCTCGCCACCAACCCGGACCCGAACACCAAAGCCCAGGTCCAAGCATGGCTCCTCGAACTCGACCAGCCCAAGCGAGTGGAAACGGTCGCCAACGCTGAGCAAAAGATTTCGCAAGGCGACTTCGAAGGTGCGGTACGCGACCTGAGGCCTATGAAGAACTGGTTGAGCGAGTACTGGAAGATGTGGCTGCTGCTTGCCGTTTCCCTGAACCAGACCCAGGAGTTCAAGGAGGCTGAAGAGGCAGCCAACCGCCTCATCATGCTCTATCCGGGCAACGCCGACGCCTACAGCCAGCTCGCGCAGGCGCTTGGGGGTCAGGACCGACACGAGGAGGCCTACAACGTCATGCGCCACGCCGCGAGCAGCATTCCGAACTCGCTGCCGGTCGCCCTGAATCTGGCTCTTGCGGCCAAGCGTACCGGACGGGAAGACGAGGCGCGCGGGCTCGCCAAGCAAATCAGAGAGGCCGTCGGCTCGAACCCCGACATCGAACCGATGCTCGCCGAAATCGAACGCTAGCTTTGGATGCCCCGAACCCCGACTTCATGCGGGAGGCGATCCGGCTCGGCCTGAACGGCATGCGAGCCGGGATGGGTGGCCCATTCGGATGCGTGATCGTCAGGGAAGGCGCGGTCCTCGCTCGAGGCTTCAACCAGGTCCTGCATCTCAAGGATCCGACCGCACATGCCGAGATGGTCGCCATCCGGATCGCCTGCCGAGCCCTCGACTCGTTTCAACTGACCGGATGCGATCTTTACACCAGTTGCGAGCCGTGCCCGATGTGTCTGGGCGCGATCTATTGGTCGCGGCCGTCCCGGGTCTTCTTTGCAAACACCCGGGACGATGCCGCCGCGATCGACTTCGACGACGAATTCATCTATGAGGAACTCGATCGACCGATTTCCGAGCGTTCGATTCCGATGATCCAACTCCTCCGCGACGAAGCACAGCCAGCCTTCCAGGAATGGCTGACCAAGCTAGATCGGCAAAACTACTGAGCCGAAGGTCCCGCCTCACGATCCCGGGCCCGAATACGTCGTCCAAGTGAACATACCGGTGTGATCCGGACTTGAAGCAAAAGGAACCATAGCCGGACGCCCTCCGGCATTTCGATCGAGCCCGCTCCTCCACTCTCTCGGGGGCGGGTTCGGTCGTTTAATCGCGAGGAGGCAGGCCTTCGAACTGAAACCCCCGCGCCAATGCCGCCACGTCGCGGGTCAGCCCATCCACCGCCGCATCGAAGATGGCTTTGCCCTTCTCCGCCGAGGCGAGGGTGGCGTAACCGAACGAGCCCTCCTCTGTCACTTCGTCGAAAGTCGCCACGAGTCCGGCGATCGGCGGATTCGCAGTAAGCCCATCATCGCGAAGCAGGTCCCGACGAACCAGGTCGGGGAACAAGTGAAGCGCCAGGCTGGTCTCTGCTTCGCAGGCGTGCCTGATCTCCCGAATCGGCCCCTCCATGACCTCCGCTGCGACCGCCCGGGAGTAGTCGAAGTAGCCCACGTGACCGACTGTCAGGTTCGGAAATCGCGTCTTGATCTCCCTCAGGGCAAGGCCGTTCGGTTCCGTATTGCCGCCATGGCCGTTCACGACGAAGAACTTCTCGAAGCCATGGGGTTCGAGCGACTCGATCACGCTCTGGAGCGACCGGATAAAAGCCTCGAACGAAGCCGAAAGTGTCCCAGCGAATGCCAAGTGATGCGCCGAAGCGCCCAGCCAGAGGGTCGGGGTTAAGAGGACCTCGGCAGGCAGGTAGTGCTCCACCGCTTCGGCGACCGCCCCGGCGATAAGGCTGTCGGTGAAAAGCGGCAGGTGCGGGCCGTGCTGTTCGAGCGCCCCGGTGGGGATCAACACCACACACGCCCGGTCGAGATCTTCGACCTCGCGCCAGGTCATTCGCGAGAGGATCATGCCCCTCGAAGACTACTTCTTCAGCACGAACTTCCGCTTGGACTTATCGAAGCCCTGGTCGACCTTCTTATTGTCGAAGTGCCAGACCGGAGAACCGGAACGCTGATAGAAGCAGGCGTAGCTCGACAGGAGCGAGGCGACCAACCGACGCGGAACCCTTCGGACGACGTTCACTTCCCAAAGGATCGTCAAGAAATCGGCGCCCTTCGGCCAGTGACCCATGACCTCCATGAGCACTTCGAGCGTGCTCATCTCGGCCGCGTTCTCCTGGATGGCGCGCAATTGCTCCATCCGCTGCGTCGTGATGAACACGACGGGGTCGGGCTGTTCGCGCCATTCGAATTCGAATACGTTGGGCTTCGCGGTCCGCGTCAAGGCGAACGCGGCGCCCGACTCGATCGGCTGCTCGAAGAACCAGTCGATCAGGTTAAAGAGAAGCCGGGCTTCCATGTTCGCCCACACCTGCAACTCTCGCCCATCGCCATCGACGAAGAGCAGCTCTTGAATCTTCGGCTCGGGATCCAGCCAGCCGTTGGGGATTTGGCACATCGGGAACGTGCCCAGTTCGCGGTGTATGGTCTTGAGCACCAACGGAATCTGCTCCGGCATCGTCTTCGGCGCCGGGAGGATGTCCTCATCGAGGACGTCCATCGCCTGCGGGTGGATCAGCAGCTTGCGGAGCGTGCTGCTGAGCCCTTCGTCGTTGAGTTCGACGTCGACTTGCTCGCCCTCGTCGTCCAGGAAGTCTGTCTGGACGAATTGGAACAGTTCGGGCACGCTTTCGACGAAGTCCGGCGCAGTCCCGGGCTTGCGGAAGCGATCACCACCGACCCACCACACATCGGTCCGGTCCTTGAGGGCGGCCATGAGGTTGGCCATGTCGTCGGGGAAGGTCTTGACGCTCGGAGTGATCTCGTAAAACTCCTCGAGGAGCTGAGTCGCGGTGACGCTGGCGTCGGACGCGATGATCTTCTTGACCATCTTGTCGACGTCGGAGTCCTTCACCTCGATCGGCTGGGCATCCTCGATTTCGATCGTTGGCGCTAACTTCTCGGCAAGCTTCACCGCAGCGCTTACCCACTTCTTAGTATCAGCTTCGGGATAGACCACTCCGTCGGAAGCAAGCACGTATCCGGGGATACTGAGCAACTTCGCGGCGAAGTCGCGCCAATTCCAGTGTAGGAGCGTCTTCGGATCGTCCGGGGTCGCGGAACGCCAAGCCACCGCGCCGATCGTCTTGGCGCGGATCGGTGCCGCATGACTCAGGGCATTTGCGATAGCATCTGGCTGGCTCCAGTCGATTTTGGCCAGATTCTGTTGGGCATCTTCGAACTCCTCGACGGGCACCTGGTTCAAGTCCAATGCGCGATCGAGCGGTTCGTCGGTGGCGACGAAGACCCAGTCCGACAGGGCGAGTTCGCGGTTTTCGGTGAGAAAAAGGTCGGGGTCCCTGACGCAAACGCGCTCCAGCGCGGTCTCGAGGCTCTCGAGGGTGCCCTCGCGGGTTTGCCGCAGCTCATGGACGACAAGCTCGATCGGCATCGGCCCGCCGAAGCGGTCCACGATGAGGCGCACTGCCTGTTGGAACGGGCGCCCCGCGCCCTGCACTCGGGCCGCCGGAATCCAGCGCCGTTCGGCGTAGGCGAATTTGGACGGGTTGCTCGCCAGCAGTGACCGGACGGCGGCGAGGCCGATTCCGGTTCCTTGCAGCTTCTCGGCCAGTTCGGAAAGCTTCATCGCCGACTGCAGTTCGGTCAGCTTTTCGAGTATGAGACGGTCCGCATAGGCACGAGCGAACTCTTCTTCGGGTTTGATCTGGACGGTTTTCGCCAACGTGAGGTCCTCGCATGCGCGCCCAAAGGTCGGGAGAGGCGCGCGAACGATAATTCTAGCAGATTCGGACCCCTGAATGCCAGATCAGCGAACTCGTCGACGGCGCTTCAATAGTCCGAGCAAGCCGCCGCCGAGCACGAGCAGGCTCGCCGGCTCCGGCACCACATCCAAATGGGCCCAAGCATCCCAGGCGTCCCCGTTGTTCGTGGGGTCCGGCACCTGGAACGGCAACTGTGGATAGCTGGACTGATTGAACCGAATCTTCATGACCCGGGTGATATCAAAAGCCGGGTCCTGTAGGAACTGGTCGAACGGTGGCTGCAGGACCGGAGCCGAGACGTCGAGGATGTAGCTCGGGTCCCACACCGGAGGCATCGGACCCCTTCGGTACCATCCGCGGGCGAAGCCGTCTTCGTCGATGAGCTCGATACCGAGGGCAAACACGCCTATCGGCGCGAGCGCTTCGGTGGTGAGCACCAACCCGGTCAGATCGGGGTCGGCATGGTATCCCCACTCCCACGATGCCACCCCCAGGGCATTGGGGTCTGCGGGTTGATCCCACGAAACAACTAGACCGTCGCGGGTGACGATCCCGGTAGTGATGGGGACATCGGGGGTGAGGATGGGCACCTTCTGCTCGAAGGAACTCGGGCCTCCACCGCCTAGGAGACTGGTGTAATACGCACTAGTCGGCCCCGTAAGCGGACCCGAGACCGGGTTCACGTTGCCGTCGGTCATGCCTTGGGACCAGTTCGTTGGCCGGCTATCGCCGACGCGAACGATCGGACTGGCCCATACGGTGCCAGTGGCGAAGAGCCCTCCTACGATCAAAGCATGAGCAAGAAATCGCACGAACCTACTTTACACGAACGACGAGCGCCGCGGTCCTGGTAAGCGACTAACCCAGCAATTTCCACAGCGCCCAGTAGTGAGGATCGGCGAAGGGGCCTCGAATGGCTTCGAGACAGGCTTGCCGGTGGGCTGCCGGAGCGGATGCTCCCCCAGCGAGTTCTCGGTAAAAGGAGTCCATCCACCGCAACGTGGCCTCGTCATGGGCTTGCCAGCCGCTGGCGAGCACCGACTTCGCTCCGGCGGTGAGGAAGGCTTGCGCAAGCGATTCCGGCTGGCGGTCGGTACCGCAGGCAGAAAGCACCACGAGGCGGCTTGTCGCCCTCGTCGCCGCGATTTCGCGGCCATACAGAAGGCCCGACGGGTACGCAGCATCGGGCTCCAGTACGAGGGCCGCCGCGGCCGGGTTCGACGGAGCGTCGAGAGCATGAGTCGCGATGTGAAGGAGATTCGTGTCTGCCAGCCCCTCCCGTACCCGAGTCGCCGTAGCCTGGCCCTGGTGCAAATGCCGCGTACCGGGAAGTCGATCGACCAGGATCCGCCCCTCCGACTCTGTCGACGGAAGATCGATCAGACCGTTTGCGAAGGAGCTTCTCGTTGCCGCTAATCCCAGTCCCCAATCTCCCTGCAACGGGTCGCCTCGAGGTTGATCGGAGACGACGATCGCCAGCGAGTCGATGAGGCGTCCACCGTCGATGGGCAGCGCCGAAAACGGGATCTGGTTGCAATGCGCCCCTGGCAGGACGCGAAGTTGCCGTGCCTGCTTGAGAACTCCCCATAGGGGCAAGAGAAGGCGGGCGCTCAAGTCCGCGAGTCGACTCAGTTCGCCATTCGGCCTTCTAATCTCGCCGCTGCAAGTCCGAATGACTTCCGGCGTGGCCTCACTTCCTGCTTCGATGCGCTCTGCGGTCAAAACTCCCCCATGGGCGGCCACGAGTACGATGGCGTCTTCCAGCAAGTGAATCTGCAGGACCGCCTCGTTCCTGTCTGGCTCTGACGAAACTCGGCGCAAACTAGCCCGCAGACCGATTTGCCAAGCGGCATCGAGGTCGTGCGCATTAAGGTGCCGATCGACAAGCAAAGGCACGAGATCGGCAAACCGTCGAACTGCGAGGAACCGGAACGAATAGTCAGGATTCGCAGCGACCGCCGCTTCGACCGACTCTAAGGCCTCTTCCAACAATTCCGCTGGATTGCCTGCGAAGGCGGCCTTGCGTTGGAGGGCGGCCGCGATTTGCAGCCGGTCGCCCAATTCAAGAAACATCCGGTGCGCTCGCTCGGCCCGTTCGGGTGACTGCTCCAACCTAGAGAGCGCGAGCTCGCACTCCCCAGCTCCGGGTTTGTCCTCGATGCGGGAAAAAATCTCCAGGGCTTCGCCATAGAGGGCGGCGGCGCCTTCCGGCTCCAACTCGGCCTCGTTGAGCAGGCAAGCCGCCACCATCCGATCATCGCCCAAACGCTGAAAGACCTCCCGCGCCTCGGCGAACATCCGCCGAGCACCCGGCTTCTTGCCGGCGGCAGCCAGCGCATTGCCCGCGTTGAGCTGGCAACGAGCGGACCGGTTGTCGTCCCCGACCCGGCCGAAAACCGCCTGAGCAGTTTTGAAATTCTCGAGAGCATCTTGGTGTCTGCCCATGAGGTCGAGGGCGTTGCCGATGTTCATCGTGCAAATCGCCCCGTCGGCCTCGCGGCTGAGCGACTCGAAGGCGTCCTTTGCCGACTCGTACGCCCGGAGGGCCTCGAAGAACTCCGACCGCCGAAAGTGAATAAGCCCCCGGTTGTACGTGCAGGCAGCGATCCCCCGAGAGTCGCCTCCACGAAGGAAGCGCTTCTCTGCTGCGCGGTACGCCCGGGCTGCGTGATCCAGGTCGCCAACCTCGGCAGCGATCGCTCCGGACAGCAGGTCGCAATTGGCAAGTCCGCTGTCGTCCTTCGCCGCGCGATAGAGACGCCTCGCCAGAGCGTTTAGGCGCCCAGCGAGGCGGAAGTCGGCCCTGAATCGAGCCGCACGCGCGCCGAGCCATGCCCCCCATGCACGCTCTCGGTCATCGGTCGCCAATTCGACGACCAACTCGGCCAGGTCGCCGGCGATCGTCGACTCCGAGGGCCCCCACGCAAGTGGCTCGACCTCGGCCCGGCACGACCGAAGGTCACCCGCGGAAACCGCGGGTGACCGAAGGCGGGAGACCCACCGCTGGAGGACTTCAGAAGAGCTCTCGGGCATCCATCCGTCTCGCCTCACAGGATAGCCGGATCAGGCTTGCCCAGGCGGCGAGATCGGGATCGTTCGGCCAGCGGGAGATGAGTCGCTCCGCGTCAGCGAACCGACCGAGGCTGAACAGAGTGAGGGCTGCGGCGACGGGAGCAGCCTGCGCGTTAGACTCCGCCCATCGAACTCGGTCGGCATCGGCCGAGTCCAGAACCCTGAACCGGAAGACTTGATCGCCATCGAGGGACCAGGCGTCTTCGCCGTCGACGACGACGGTTACCGTGCCGGGGGCAAGGGGATCGGCGGTCGCCAGGGACTTCCCAGCCTGTTCGATCGCCACGTCGCTCTCTTCCGCCTCGAACTTCCAATCCTGGATGCCCGGCAGAACGGACTGATTGCCGGGATCGGGAGCGAGCAGGCGAGGGGTAGCCTGCGAAGAACCCGATCGGTAGGCCGGGGCCGGAGCACGCTGCACCGAAGCGATCACGTCTTCGAACCACTTCGGCAATTGCAGAAGGTTCTCGTACCATGCTTCGGCCTTCAACTGGAGTGCCGGCTTCGGCCGCGTGGTGCGAGTCGCCCGATAGAGAGCCAGGGCGCTGGGGTTGGCCGCGATTCGGGCGAGCATCGAGTCGAACTGTGGGTGCTTGCGACCGCGATTGGCGACCTCGATGATCTCTTCGGGCGAGATCGGATCGGTCTCGGGGCTGCGAGCCAGGGCATCGCGGAGGGCGACTTCGGTGGTGGTGAGGGTTTCGCGTTCCATGGTGGTCTCTCTTAGATCGGGCTGGCGAGGTGGCGAGCGATCTTCACGCACGCCGAACGATGAAGTTTGGAGGGGTATGAGCCGTTGGCGAAGGCCTGGAACTCTTCTTCGTCGAGGCCATCTTCGACGCCGCGGAGCCGCTTGGCGACCGACGCGACGTGCTCGATGCCTCCGACGAGGTCTGGCTGGAACCGAATGAGATAGGCGAGGAGTGAGGACCGACCGCGCAGGAATCGACTCCGGACCGTGGCCGGGTTTTCGTCGGCGAGTTCTGCGACCTCGTCGAAGGAACCGGTTTGGTAGTAGAGCAACATCACGGTCAGCTCGGCCTGGGTGCAGGCTTCCTTCGCCGCCGCGAGCATTGCCTTGAGCCACTCGGCAGTCATCACCGAAGGTTCTTGCGTTTCGTCGGCAAAGTCTTGATCGGGTTCGAGTTCGGTCGTTCGATCCTTCCGGCGATACTGCCGAATCAGCAAGTTCGCGGCGATGCGCCACACCCATCGGTCGAAGGGGCACTCCCCGCGGAATGCGGGCAGTTGCCGAAGGACCTCGAAAAAGACTTGCTGGGTTGTGCTTTCGGCCTCGTCTCGATCACGCATTCTTCCGGCGAAGAACCGATCGAGTGCGGGGCGTAGGGGCTCCAGGAGCCGCTCCTGAGCATCGCGATCGCCACCCGCCGCCTTCTGGATCAGCGAGGCTCGGGGATCGTCGATCGTTGGTCTGGATTCGTCGCTGGACATCCGTCGGGGCCCTCGGACGGGGAGATTACCGATATGCCGTCGTCTCGTATCGTATTGTTGGCAAGGGGCGGTCATGTTCTTCTCCTGCCCCTTCGGTGCCTCTCGCCGGACAGCGTGTTGCACGATCGAACAAAAACGCTTCATAAAGGTGATCCGTGGCCGCGTTCGACCTCGACCCCCGGCACCGCTGGCTGATCTGCGCGACGCATCCCGACGACGAGCTCGCGATCGTCGCCTGGATGCGTCGCCTCGTCGTTGCGGGAGCCGACGTGTTCGTCTCCTACACACACCACACGCCGGTCCGGGAGCGAGAAGGCAGGGCCAACATGGCGCGGGTAGGGATTACCGACGAGCGCCAGTTCTACCTGGGCGGGTCCGACGGCCGTATCGCGGAGGAGATCGGGATCTTGTTGCCCGAGTTCGAGCGATTGGCCAAGGAGATTGCCCCTACCAGAGTGGTTTGCGGCGCCTTCGAGCAGGGACACATCGACCATGATGCCACTAACCTTTTGGTCAATCGGGCATTCGATCACGCCGAGGTCTACGAGATGCCTCTCTACCATACGTACTTAAGGCGCCTGCAAACTCTCAACCGCTTCGCGGACCCGTTCGGCGAGGACGTCATTTCGCTTACTCCTGACGAGCGGCGATTCAAGGTCGAATGCGCTCGCGGCTTTCCGAGCCAGCGAATTTGGCCGATTTTGGTGGGCTACGAAGCCTTGGGTCGACTCACTTTCAGGCCCCCCCACCTTGCCGAGACCGAACGCATGCGACGGCAAACTCACCTCGACTACTCCAGCCCGAACCTGCCGATTTCACTTGCGGAAAGGGTGAAGCGATCGGCGACTTGGCGCCGCTGGATCGACGCGGTGGGCCCGTGGCTCTAATGGCTGCCTTCGTCGGGGTAAGCGCTTTGATGCTCCCGCTCCCATTCGGCAAGCCATTCTTCGGTTCGCTCGAGCATCCTCAGGCGGGTCCGGCTCTCGAATGCGGAGCGACCGGCGACGAAACCTGCACTGATCGGGAGGACGGTCACAAGGGTGACGAACGCCGCAAGGGTGACCCGGTCGAGGTACCGGTCGGGAACGAGTCCGGCCAGAATGCCGAATGACAGGAAGAGCAGGCTGATTCCGGCAAGCCTCAGTCGGTGAGTCCGACGGCCGGCTGGCCGTGCACCGAGCCACCGACCTAAGAGGAACAGGCAGTGACTGATTGCCGCCACGCATACCAAGCCGCCCGCCAAAACGGCGATCGCGATCGGGGCGTTGACGTTCAAATTCATGCCGGACCTACTACTCAATAGTACGGCAAAACGAGGCCCGCATGAAGGTCGGTCCCGACGATTTGCGCTGCATTTCGCGAGGTCAGACCGAGAAGCCCCAACGGTAGGGGTCGCTCGGATCGAAGCGCAAGTTCGAGTGAGCCGTGATGTGCGCTGATCCACGGAGGTACGGGATCAGGAGGCCGCCCTCTTCTTCGAGTCTTCCCGAGAAGAGGCTCCCGGTGATGCTCTCCTGCCGGTACTGCTCGCCCGGCTCGAGGAGGCCCTTGGCGTGGAGAAGACCGAGCTTCGCGGAAGTTCCCGTTCCGCAGGGCGATCGGTCGTATGCCCTGCCGGGGCACAGCACGAAATTCTTCGAATCGGCGTCGGGACGCGTGGGTGGTCCGGAGAACTCGACGTGGTCGATGATCGCGCCCTCGACACCCGTCACCCCGCCTTCAGCCAAAGCGTTTCGAATCAGTAGGGCGAGCTCCAGCAGGCGATCGCGGCGAGCGTAGACGAGCGGTTCATTCGGAATCTGGGTGAGGAAGAACCAGTTTCCGCCATACACGACGTCACCGACCACGCTGCCGAGACTGGGTACCTCTATGACCAGGTCCCTTCGATGAACGAGCGGCGGCACGTTTCGAATCTCGACTTCGGCTTCGCCGAGGAGCCGCGCGTGGACCGTGCCCGCCGGTGTGTCGATCGTGAGATGGTCGGATGGCCCCATTCCCATCGACGCCATCGTTCGCGCGACCCCCATCAACCCGTGGCCGCACATCCCCAGGTAGCCCACGTCATTGAAGAACACGACCCCCGCGTGGCTCCCTGGTTCGACTGGCGGCAGGAGCAGGGCGCCCACGATCGCATCGTGCCCACGGGGTTCGGTGACGACGCTGCGGCGAAGGTGGTCGTGATGCCGAGCCAAAAACTCCCGGCGATCGATCATCGTCTCGCCTTCCACTTTCGGCCAGCCGGCCACGACCACTCGGGTCGGTTCACCTTCCGTGTGCGAATCGACGACCTCGATTGCGCGGGGATCGGCCAAACTCATGGCGATGAGCACTGTACCTGCCCTCGCCGCCTTCGTCGGGGGCTCGTTCCGCGCCACCTCGGGTGACGAACTGACGTCCATCAACCCCAGCGACCCGTCAGACGTGGTCCTGCGATTCGGGTCCGGTGAGCCTGGCATGATCGATTCGGCGGTCGATTCCGCTGCATCTGCCCTGCCGGGTTGGCGAGCAAAGACCGGCCCCGCGCGGGCCGAGTTGCTATACAAATGGGCGGCTCAGATGGCCGCGCGGAGCGAAGAACTCGCCCAAGCGGTGTGCCGCGAGGTCGGCAAGCCAATCGCCGAGGCACGAGCCGAGGCTGGCCGATGCGAGATGATCCTGAGGTACTTCGCCGGAGCAGCGGTCCACGCGTGTGGCGAGCTGATTCCGCCCCAGGTGGCCGGCTCGCTCCAATTCTCTTTGCGCCAGCCGGTGGGGGTGGTCGGCCTGATCACGCCATGGAACTTCCCCCTCGCTATCCCGATCTGGAAGGCCGCACCCGCGCTCGCCTTCGGGAACACGGTTATCCTCAAACCGGCCGAAGCATCGACTCGGGTCGCAGCGCTCCTGGCCGAGACGGCCGCCGCGGCTTCCATTCCCGATGGGGTCTTCAACGTCGTGCCAGGCTCCGGTGGAGTGGTGGGTCGGGCTTTGGCCGAACATCATGGGGTGGCCGCGGTTAGTTTCACCGGGTCTGTCGGAGTGGGACGCAGGATCGCCCTTGCCGCTGCTGAGAGGAACGCACGGTTCCAGACCGAGATGGGAGGGAAGAACGTCGCCATCGTGCTCGAGGACGCCGATCTCGCTCTTGCCGCCGATCTGGTGGCGAACGGCGCGATGCGATACGCGGGGCAGAAGTGCACGGCCACCAGCCGCGCCGTCGTCCAGCGGGCGTGCCTGGAACCCTTCCTCGAAAGGCTGGAAGCGCGAATCGAGGCGCTCCGGTTAGGCCCGGTGACCGATCCGTCTTGCGCCGTCGGCCCCGTCATCAGCCGCGAGGCGCAGGAACGCATACGAGCAACAGTCGCCGATGCCGGCCAGCCGACGATCTCGATCCCGATTCCCGACGATCTGGCGAAGGGGTTCTTCGTTTCACCCACCGTCTTCCGGGACGTCGATCCTCGCTCGCAGCTGGCGCGCGAGGAAGTATTCGGCCCGGTACTCGCGATCATCGTCGTCGACGACTTCGACGAGGCCATCGCTGTGGCGAACGAAGTGGAGTACGGTCTGAGCGCGTCGCTTTTCACAAGCGACGTTGCGTCTGCGCTCCGGTACATCGACCGGATCGAGGCCGGCATGGTCCGCGTCAACGGTGACACTACCGGCGTCGACCCCCACGCCCCCTTCGGAGGAATGAAGGCATCCAGTTCGGGTTCGCGCGAACAAGGACCCGCCGCAATGGAGTTCTACACCGAGATCAAGACCGTCCAAATCAATCCGGGGAAGGTTTAATAACGGCTCCATGCTACTGTTCGCCATCGTGCTGGGTCAGTCGTCAGCAGCGAAAACGCCACCGATCGCGCTGCAGGACATGTTCGGCAGGGACCTCGCCCAGGTCGGCGTCACATTGGTCGACTGGGAGGGCCGCATCGCGAACCCGGCGATTCGCATGCGGATCGTTCCCGGCCCTAAGCTCTACCTCCCTGCGCGCATCAAGTTGACCGCCACCGGCGAACGCCTGATGTTCGATCTGTGGTCGGAGGTCGGCCCGCAGGGGCCCTCGAAGACGCTGTTTCTCGACTCGGACCGCCGCCCAGCCTCGTTCTGGATGTCGACCTTCCCCGACACAGACGGCGAAAGCGAGCGGCATACGCTTCGGATCGAGATCACCGACTCGAACGAGTCGACGACCGTTATGGAGATCCCGATCAAGGTTCTTGACCAGGATCGGCCCGACCGCGGCGCCGAGTTCGACTTGGAACTCGACTTCGGTAGCGACAAGAGCGGTTTCTTCTCCGATGCCAAGTTCCGCGACCTCGCCAAGACCGCGGCTGCGGATTGGGCGTACTTCCTCGCCTCGCCGAGCTTCGATCCGGTCCCCTCCGAGACGGAAAAGACCTTCGTCTTCGACGCAGGGGGGTTTGCCACGGGGCGGGAAGTTCGCAACTCACGAGCCTATAGCGGGACGCTCCTTTACTTCGTCGGAATCACCGGCCCCGAGAAACGCTCTGGCGCGGCGGCATCCGATCGAGGCGGGCTGCATACCGTCGGAGGACGACGAACGGGGCTTCGTCGGAGCGGAACCGTCGCGATGGAAACCAGCGGCAACTACAACGGCATGGGCTGGCTCACCCTCGAACCCGATCGTGAATGGTGGAAGGCAGGGAACATGTCGACGATGACGAACGACTTCTACTCGATCGTCCGTCACGAGCTTGGCCACGCGCTGGCTTACCACCGCGTCCATCCTGCATTCGACAATCGAATCGAGAACGGGGCTTTCTCGGAGCAGACCCTACGGCGATACCTAGGCCACGATCCGAAGATCGGCGAGGTCGAGCACTTCTCCCAAACGATCGACCCCGTGAGTAAGGTGGGCGTTTTCGGGAACGAATACGGCGGCGATATGCCGCGCAAGCGCTGGCTCATCACGAAGGCCGACCTTCTCGTCTTTCAGGCCATCGGCTACCGGCTCCGGGACACCACTCCCTTCGATCGCCTCAACTTCGAGGCACCGAACGCGCCCGTCAAGGGGACGGTCGGTCGGCCCTTCGTGCTGGATCTCGCGCCGAGCGGCGGGATTCCCATGTACGAGTTTCGCGTGTTCGAGGGAAACCTTCCTCCTGGCCTGACGATCGACTCCTGGACGGGCAAGATCAGCGGGACACCCAAGCAGTTCTGGGACAAGCCGGTGACCATCCAGCTTCGCGACAACGACCCGACGCGGTCGCCGATCCTCAAGACGGTCAAGTTCGCGATCGGTCCCGGCGAGCATGAGCAAAGCAAGCGACCCTAGAAGGCCCTCCGCCCTGCCGGTACAATCTCGCTCCTATGGCCGATCGCTACGAACCTGTGCAATTCGAGGCGAGGTGGCGAAAGCGATGGGCCGAAGCCGACCTCTTTCGCACTCGCGAAGAACCCGGGCGGCCCAAGTTTTATGGCCTCGACTTCTTCCCATATCCCAGCGGGGCGGGCCTGAGCGTGGGCCACTGCCGAAACTACATTCCGACGGACGTCCTCTGCCGCATGAAGACCATGCAGGGCTTCAACGTGCTCCATCCTATGGGGTTCGACGCATTCGGACTCCCCGCCGAAAACGAGGCGATCGCCAAGAAGACGACTCCCGCGCCAATGATCGACCGCTACGCCGAAACCTACCGTCGGCAGATGGACCTCGTCGGCATTTCCTACGACTGGTCCCGCTCGTTCAAGAGCAGCGATCCGAGCTACTACAAGTGGACCCAGTGGATCTTTAAGGTCCTGTATCAGCGAGGGCTGGCCTATCGCAAGCCAGCGAGCGTGAACTGGTGCCCGGTCGATAATACGGTTCTTGCCGACGAAGAAGTCCAAGGCGGCCTCTGCTGGCGATGCGGCACGCCCGTCGAGAAGAAGTGGATCCCGCAGTGGTTCTTCAAGATCACCGCTTATGCTCAGCGACTTCTCGACGATCTCGACAAGATCGATTGGCCCGAAGGCATCAAGCAAATGCAGCGGAACTGGATCGGCCGGAGCGAGGGCGTCGAGTTTTCGATGCGGGTCGTCTTCGGCGGGCCGGCGGCATCTCGGGCCGATTCCGGTCCGCTCCCCATGCCCGGTGACCCCGACCTGGAAGCGCTTCGCACCGAAGTCGCCATTGAAGTACAGCCTTCTCCCGAAGTCGAACAAGCTCGACGTTTGGCCGCGTCCATCGAGGACGCCGCACGATCCATCGAAGGGCCGACGGCCTTCGAAAAGGCCATGGACGACTTCGAACGGCACGCAGAGAAGATTCAGGTCAAAGTCCAGGACAAAGTCCCCTATCTGCGCGTCTTCACGACCCGAATCGACACGATCTTCGGCGTCACGTTTTGCGTGATCGCGCCCGAGCACCCGCTCGTCGAGACTCTGATCGCCCAGGCAGACTCGGAAACCGCCGAGGCGATCCGAAACTATCGAACCGAAGCCGCCTCGATGGGCGAGCAGGATCGGCTCGCCGCCGAGCGCGAGAAGACCGGCGTGTTCAGCGGCGCGTACGCGATCAACCCCGCCAACGGCGCCCGGGTCCCGATCTGGATCGCCGACTACGTCTTGATGAACTACGGAACCGGTGCGATCATGGGGGTGCCCGGGCACGACGAGCGAGACTTCGAATTCGCCGGCAAGTTCGGCCTAGAAGTGGTTCGTGTGATCGACTCGGCAGTCGGCGCGAACGAGCCACTGCCCTTCCCCGCCAAGGACGGGGTCATGGTCAACAGCGGCGAGTACGAGGGCCTCACTGTCGCCGAAGGCCAGCGCAGGCTCGGCGAATGGATCGAAGGCCTCGGCATCGGCGAGCGCAAGGTCAACTTTAAGCTGCGTGACTGGCTCATCTCCCGTCAGCGCTACTGGGGTTGCCCGATCCCCGTCATCCACACCAAGGACGGCGAAGAACAACTCGTGCCGGACGATCAACTGCCCGTGTACCTGCCCGAGGTCGAGAACTATGAACCCAGCGGCGACGGATCGTCACCCTTAACCCGCATTCCCGAGTTCGTGAACGTTACCGACCTCGACGGACGTCTCGGGCGGCGAGAAACCGACACCATGGGAGGGTTCGCCTGTTCGAGCTGGTACTTCCTGCGTTTCTGCGACCCCCACAACGAAGATCGCGCCTGGGACAAAGACAAAGTCGACTACTGGATGCCGGTGGACGCTTACGTCGGGGGGGCCGAGCATGCGGTGATGCACCTGCTGTACGCGCGGTTCTGGACGAAGGTTCTCTTCGATGCCGGCTACGTGCCCGTCGACGAACCATTTCAAAGGCTACAGAACCAAGGCATGCTGCTCGCCCCCACGCCCTTTCGAAAACCGCGTCCCGGGGAGAAGCTCAGCGTTGGCCAGGAGGGCATCCAGATCACCTTCGACGAGGCACGGGCCTTGCCGCCCGAAGAAGTCTTCTTCCGCATGGAGAAGATGAGCAAGTCCAAGGGGAATGTCGTGACACCCGAAGAAGCCGTCGAGAAGTATGGGGCCGACGGCGTTCGGATCTTCGAGTTGTTCGTCGCGCCCTTCGAGCAGAGCGTGCCTTGGTCGGAGGAAGGAGCGACGGGCGCCGTTCGGTTTCTCTCCCGCGTGTTCAAGCTCGTGGCCGAACTCGCGCCGCACTACGACCGGCAGTGGAAGACATCGATCGACGCTATTGATATGGAAGGCGTGGCCAGAGACGTGCGGCGAGCCACCCACAAGGCGATCCTCAAATCGACGCACGACATCGAGCGGTTCGCTTTCAACACCTACATATCGTGCCTGATGACCTTCGTCAACGAGGTCAACGAGGCGATTCGCAAGAGCCCCGATCCCGATCCCGCCCTGAGGCTGGCCCTCAGCGAAGCGCTCGAAAGCCTGATCTTGATCCTCTCTCCGGCCGCCCCGCATTCGGCAGACGAATTGTGGGAGTCCATCGGGAACGCGGGATTTACTTTCCTGCACGACTGGCCGACGGGCGATCCCGCCCTGGCGGCCGACGACGAAGTCCAGATCGCGATCCAGGTGAACGGCAAGCTCCGTGACACCCTGACGATGCCGGCCGGGGCCTCGCAGATCGAAATGGAGTCCGCGGCAAGGGCTTCGGCCAAGGTACAGACCCACCTCGAGGGAAAGACCGTTCGGAAGGTCGTCGTCGTTCCCGGGCGGCTCGTGAACATCGTCGCGAATTGATGTGACATTTATGCCGAGTCGGAGCGTCATGCTAGAATAGCCATGCGAGTTCGGAGAACGTTGTGAAGAGCCAAAACGATATGATCATCTCGGCCGTCGCGGTCGTCCTCGCCATCATCTTCCTCTGCGTGTTCATCTTCACGCAGAAAGAACCGGTGAGGCCGCCGATTCCCGAGCAGGTCCTCCTGACCGAGCCCAGCTTCCAGCCGGGCGCGGTCGTCATGGCGGACAAGCTTCCGGGCGGGGCCGCCAACCAAGGCCAGCAAGCAGGTGGCAGCAGGGCCCCCAGTGGTGGCGGCGGCGGTAGAGGAGCCGCAGCAGGCGGCGCCCCGCCTCCCGGCGGCAGCCAGTTCACGGTCGGCGTCTCGGGCGCTGCCGGCGGAAACTAGATCGGCTCACGTCGCGAACCGTTCGCCGGGACCGACTCACGGCCCGGCGACGGTTCGTGCGTGTGCCGGACCATCGGATTCGAACGAGCAATAAGATCGAATGGCCACTCCGCCCGTCCTCAACGTCGGCTTCTACAACTATGTGCTCACGGACAAAATCGTGGCACTGGTCAGCAGCGAGTCCGCCCCGATGCGCCGACTTGTCCAGAATCTGCGCAAGACCGGCCATCTGATCGACGCTACCCAAGGGCGGCGAACCAAGGCGGTCATCTTCACGACCGGCGAGGCGGTGATCCTGTCCGCGATCTCTCAGGAAACCCTCGCCAAACGGCTCAGTACGGGAGAACTCGTCGGTGATGAGGAGTAACGGCCGCGCGCATTTCTCCTGGCGGTCCCTCACCGGTCGGTTCACTCGGAACATCGGCATCGATCTCGGCACCGCGAACACGCTAGTCCACGTGGCGGGAAGAGGCATCATTCTGCGTGAACCGAGCGTCGTAGCCGTCAACAAGGACACCGGGGCCGTCCTCGCCGCCGGAGAAGAGGCCAAGCGCATGCTCGGGCGCACGCCCGCTAACATCGTCGCCGTTCGTCCGTTGCGGGACGGCGTGATTGCCGACTACGAGCACACGGAGCGGATGCTCAAGCACTTCATCCGCAAGTCGGCTCGACGCACGTCCTTGTTCCAGACCGTCGTCGTCGGCATCCCTAGCGGCGTGACCGAAGTCGAGCGGCTCGCCGTCGTCGAAGCGGCCCGAAAAGCCGGGGCGACCAAGGCCTATGTCATCGAAGAGCCGATGGCGGCAGCGATCGGCGCCGGGTTACCCATCGACGAGCCGATCGGCTCGATGATCGTCGATATCGGAGGCGGCACGACCGAGGTCGCAGTGATCTCCTTGGCCGGCATCGTCCACTCCCGATCGATTCGGATTGCGGGAGACGAAATCGACGAGGCGATCATGGCCTTCGTTCGACGCGCCTACAACCTACAGATCGGAGAGCGCACGGCCGAACAAATCAAGATCGACATCGGCAGCGCGTTCCCGCTGGAACGCGAACTGTCGATGACCATCCGCGGGATCGACTCCGTGGCGGGTCTGCCCCGTAGCGCAGAGATTACGAGCGAGGAGATACGCCTCGCCATCGCCGAGCCGCTCGGGGCGATCGTCGAGGCCGTCAAGCTGACGCTCGAGGCGACCCCGCCCGAACTCGCCGCCGATGCGATGCACAACGGCATCATGCTCGCCGGAGGCGGGGCGCTTCTGCCCGGCCTCGACCGGCTCATTTCCGAGGAAACCGGCATGCCGGTCCACGTCGCCCACGACCCCCTCTCGTGCGTGGTGATCGGCACCGGTCGCATGCTCGAAGCCATGGACGAAAACCCTGCGATTCGTCAGATGCTCGAACGCGGCTCGCGACGATAGAGGCTCCGAAAGCCTCGATGCCCCTCGCCGGACCCTTCCAATTGCCGAAGCAGGAGCCGATCTAAGACAGGTCTGGGTCGCCACTTTTCGGCTTGCGTAGGACGTGTCACGAAAAACTGCAGTATGATGTACTTGGGCTCGTCCACGTTACGGGTCCTGGAGGCTTCGTATGAACCTGTTTTTCTTGCTCGGCAAGGTGAGGTTGAAGTGGTTGCTGTCGGCCTTCCTTCCCTTTGCTTTTCTCTCGGCGCGTGCCGCTGACCAGCAGATCGTCCAAGTAACGAACACGACGGGTCTAGTCGCGTCGGATCTTCATGTCACCTTCACCGGCACGGGAGGCACCGTCTTCGTGGCTCCGGCGTCGGTGATTGCCCCGCCATGTCCGATTCCAGCAGTGCCTTCGAACGGGCAGGTAACGAACACCGTGACCATCGACTGGGGCATGCCGTGCGTTGCGCCCGGGGCGACGGTCACCTTCTGGGTCTCCACCCCGAACGGCCCTCTAGGCTTTGCCGGCGCAAACTGGACCTTCGCGGGCGTGAACATCGGCCCGGCTTGGCGATGGCGTCTCTTCCCGCCTCCTCCTCCTCCGCCCCCTCCCGGCGGCAGGCCCTTCTGGGGCATCGTGCGCCAGACTCGCTGCTTTGCCACCCGACCGGCGATCTACACGGCTTGGCGGCGCCCTCCGGGCGGAGGGTGCTGGCGGCGCTGGTGCTGTCGGCCACGCATTTGGTACTTCACGCGATTGGCGATGTGCTTTTTCGTCAATCGACGCGGAAGACTGGTGAACTCGGGCATTTGTATTCCAATCAGCAACTGGACGTACTCGTTCCGCACGCGCGAGAAATATCGCTGGCGCTTCCGAACGATCCGTCCGCCAGATCTTGGGCCGCAGATCATCCCGATCAACGGTGTGATTCACAATGGACCCCCGATTCGGCGAGCGAACCTGAACAGCCTTCACATGAATGGCTGGGGCATGTCCGCTTCCAACGACAACGGACTCGACTGGCAGCCCACCATGGACTTCCGGTCGGGCTTTATGAACGTGGCGATGGCGCTCGATCCTGATCAGGACGTGAATCCCGATCTGGACACGACGGTCCAGAAGCTGATGTTCTACGCTCCGAACTTCCAGAGCGCCGCCCAAGAGATCGAGAGACTTCGTCAAGCCGTACTGCAAGTCAATGCAGCGGAGCCGGGTGGCGACCTTGCCGCGGCAAACAATGCCCTGCTTACTCTTCGCGGGTGCTTCAACGGCATCGCGACGCAGTTCGCGAGCGGGATTCTGCCCACCGATGCAAGTCTTTGGGAGCAGTGCCGACAGGCGACGACCAACCTCGGCCCGATCTTGTCGGGACTGATGCCGGCTCGCGGCCCGAACATTCAGCACGAGCTAAACAGCTTGGCGGAGGGCTTCCGTAAGGCACGAGACATGGTGGCGTCGGGATTCCCGACGATGGCCGAGGAAGACCAGTTCCTCTATGCCGTGTTCGACCGCATCCTTCCGGGCTTCGAAAGCGCTGCGATGACCATGGGACCGCATATCGCGATCCAACTGGCCCCGATGCAACTCGGGTGGTATCCGCACCTCTTCGATTCCGGCGCTGTCGTTCACATCACCGGTCCGGGAGGCCAGGAAATCGATCAGACCGTAATCGCGCCATCAGAGACGAACCGGATCTACATCCCGATCGAGATGATCCCGATGGAATTGACGAGTGTGCGGATCGGTTTGAAGTTCGATACCCACCTCAGCTCGTTCTTCGACATCTTTGTCGATGACGGCTTCCTGTTCTCGGCGCCTTCGATGGTCAACGGCGATGCGAACGGCGACGATCGCATCGATGCCGCAGATCAGACGATGGTGCAGTCCGCTATCGGTCAAGGCGGTCCCGATGCGGAATCGCTAAGTTCCGCCGACGTGAACGCCGACGGCATCGTCGATCTCGCCGATCTGTCGATCGTCCAAGCTGGTCTAGGCCAGGTCGGGAACGCCTTTCGCCTCGTCAACGGTCGAGTCGAGTTCCAAGACTACGGCCCCGACCCGCAGAAACTATGGCATGAGAACTTCGACTCCTACTTGACGGGCAGCCAGATTATTGGCCAAGGCGGCTGGCAAGGCTGGGACAACAGTCCTTCGGCCAACGCGCAAGTCGTGGCCGGCGGCCTCACGCCCCCTAACCGGATCCAAGTCACCGGGACAACCGACATCGTTCAGACGTTCACCGGCCTGACCTCCGGAAGGTACGTCATGAGAGCGATGCAGTTCGTCCCACCGTCTTCGGTCGGGGATACCTACTTCATCATCCAGAACCGGTATCAGCACTTCGGTCCGTACGCTTGGAGCGTGCAACTGCGCTGCAACGCGTCGCAGGGGATCATCGAAGAGAACCGAAGCGGGCCTGGTCCCACTTTGCCTCTCGTGACCGGTCAGTGGAAGGAGGTTCGATGCGAAATCGACCTCGACTTCGATACGGTGAGGATCTACTACGACAACCAACTCCTGACGACGCAGCCGTGGAAGGTTCCGGGCGATGCGAACGCGCTGACGAACATCGGCGCGCTCGACCTGTACTCGGCCGCCCCGAACTCGCTGGCGTTCTACGACGACATCAGCCTGGCGAAACTGGATCGAGAGGATATCGACCAGATCGTCCAGTTCGAGGTTCGCACTCCCTCGGGCGGCGTTCTGGAAACGAGAGAGATCGCCACGAGCGGTGAGGAGTATTCGTTCCTTACTTCTCGGGCGGCCGGTGAAGTGGTCCAAATCACGGCAAAGGGCAGCCACTGGCTGAAGCACGCCGTGACGACCACGCTCGGTCAGACCGTGACCACGGTGCACCTTTCGATGAAGAATGGCGACGTGGACGGGGACAACGAAGTCACCATCGGTGACTTCGCACGTCTCTCCGCGTCCTTCGGGGCGGTCCCGGGAGACCTGAACTACGACGAGGAAGCCGACCTGAACGGTGACGAAGAGGTCACCATCGGCGACTACGCGATCATGAGTTCCAACTTCGGAGAAGTGGGCGACTAGATCGAGCAAGCCGATCCCTCATCCCCAAATGAGGGATCGGCCTTTCTTGCCGCTTGACCGAGATTTCTCGCCACGGTCGAGAGGGTGGCCGTGCGGGTCACTCCGCGGTCTATCCCGCGCACGGCATCAGGCCGATCGCGGAGGACATCGCGAGCCTAGGCGCCTCGATCCCGTGCCACCACTCGAACGACCGCACGCCCTGAGCCAGAAGCAGGGGACGGCCGTCGATAGCCATGAGACCACGCTGCCGAGCCTCGCGTACGAAGGGGGTCGGCTCGTCGGCGTACCCTGCGTCGATTACCACCGTTCCCTTCGACGAACCGCTCCAGTCGATCGGCGGCGACTCTCCGGCCAGCCCGGCGGCGGTGGCGTTGACGATCGCCGCGAAGCCGGCAGCGGTGGCTTCCCGCACCGTCACGGCCCCTACCGACGCGGCCAAGACCAAGGCCTTTGAGGCGGTCCGGTTCCAGATCGACACTTGATGCCCCGCCTCGACTAGCACCTTCGCGAGGGCCCTCGCCGTTCCTCCGGCCCCGAGCAGCAGGATCGACGATCCCGGGCCCAAACCCGCGCCCAAAAGCACGTCCATGAAGCCGGGCGCATCGGTGTTCGTCCCGCGCCCCGTCAACAAGCAGAGGGTGTTCGCTACCCCAAGGCGGTGAGTCGGTTCGTCGAGGGTGTCGGCCCATCGGAAGGCCTGCTCCTTCAGTGGAAGGGTGACGTTCAGCCCCCGAAAGCCGAGTCTCGTTAGCCAATCGATCGCGAGGCCGAACTCCGATTCGGGCACCCGGATCGCCCGATAGTGGTAGGTCCAACCCAGAGACCGGATGGCGGCCCGGTGCATTCGAGGCGAGAGCGAGTGTGCAACGGGGTCGCCGATCACCGCAAACTCGGCCGGCGGCGTCTCTCGCCAGTCGGTCCAGCCGTTCAACTCGTCCTCTTGCGAAATGCCCAGAGTCTCTGCCCGCTGAAGTTCCAAATCGCCACGACTGCCGCGGCGACCACCGTACCAATGATCCAGCTGCGGCTCTCGTCTCCCTTGATCGCGGCGTTGAGACCGGAGGAAATGACCGTGTTCAGACCGAGCCCGATGAGGCTGACGACGACGAACTTCGACAGCTGGGCGCCGTACTCCTCCTTCCCGCGGATGGAGAATGTCCACAGACGGTTCCATACGAAGCTGTTGAAGATCGCGAGGCTCGCCGTAACCACTTTGAACAGAGCGAAAGCGGCGTCGTGGGCGGAAGTCGCGCTCACCGGTCCGCTCGAGAAGTGATCGAGAAGCCAGCGCCCGACGATCTGGCTGAGGGGCTGTCCGTCGACGAAGATGTTGAACATCAAGATTCGGTGTAAGCCGGCGTCGATCAGAAACGAGGAACCCCCCACGATGCAGAACTTGGCGAACTGGCGGACGATCCGCCGTTGAAAGATGCCCTTCTTGGGCACGATCGGCAGGTCGTCTTCTTCCGCGAGTAGCGTCCGGTACAGGCGCGAGGCAACGAGGCGCTCGGCGATACGATTCACTCGCGTTCCGACGAACTCTCGGCTCGTCATCGGTTTCACCCAGATCGCCTCGATGCCCGCCCGGTTCGCGCCGAGCACGTCGGTGAACAGCTGATCGCCGACCATGACCGACTGCTCCGGGGTGACGCCGAATCGCTCGAGAGCGGCACGATACATCATCCGGCTGGGCTTGAACTTGCCCTGCATGAAAGGCACCCCCATCCGCTCGGAGAGCCGCTGGAGCCGCTCGGCGTTGCGCGTGTTGCTCAGGATGCAGAACTCGAGCCCGAGAGACCGGCCGCGCTCGAGCCATTCGAGACTTTCGGGGGGGAACTCCTCGCTGCGCCAGGGGAGCAGCGTGTTGTCGATGTCGATGAGGACCAGCCTTTTGCCGGCCTGGACCAACTTGTCGAGCTCGATCTCCCAAAGGGTGTGGTAGGCCTCGACCGGGCAAAGCTGGCGGAGCGGCGAAAGCACCGCCTCGCGCGAAAACCGGCCGGCGCGGAACGATCTCACTTCTGCGCCTTGAGCGCCGCCTGCCGCTTGCGGATGTTGGCCAAATGGGTCGGATAGTCCTTGGCGAAGAGGTGGGACCGGTTCGGGAGGGCCACGTAAAAGAGGTACTCCGTCGCTCGGGGTTTCGCCGCGGCTTCGATGCTCGCAAGGCCGGGGCTCCCGATCGGCCCGGGCGGGAGGCCCTGGATGCGGTACGTGTTGTAGGGCGAGTCGATCGTGTTGACGACGCCCGGTTCGAGTTGCTTCCACTCCTGGAGGGAATAGAGGACGGTCGCGTCGATTTGAAGCTTCATCTTCTTGGCGAGGCGGCTTTCGATGATTCCCGCGACGATGGGCCTCTCGGCGTCGAGCGCGACCTCGGCCTCGACGAGCGAACCGATGATGACCAGGCGATGCAGGTCCTTGGGGTTCTCGAGCGGCTTCACGACTTTGGCTTCGAAGGTCTTCAGTTGGCGTCTGATCGTGGCCTCCGCGCCGAGGAGGGGCGGGAGGTCGTAGGTGTCGGGGAAAAGATACCCTTCGAGGCTGTCTTTCGGGAGTGGAAACTCGACGTCGGCGTTGAACCGCTCGGGTTGTTTGGCCAGCGAGATGTAATCCTCGGCCGGGCAGACCCCCGCTTCTTCGAGCCGCTTCGCCACGCGGGCGATCCACCACCCCTCGGGGATGCGAACCATTTGGCGGATGGGCTTTCGGAGGGACGCGAGGAGCTCGTCCGCCTTCGCTCCAGGGGTGATCTCGTAGGTTCCCGTCTCGACGGTTCCGGGGCGCTTGCGCCATCGGGCATAGCGGGAGAGGATGTCGGCGTTGCGGACCGCTCCTTTGTCTTGGAGCCGCTGCAAGGCACCCTCTAGGGGAGTTCTCTGGTCGAAGCGGACGTAGAACGCGGCTCCCGAGCCGATGGGTTCGAGTTGTCCTAATGCCCATCGCCAAAGGCCGAAGCCAGCTAGCCCGAGCAGCAAGAGGACGGCCAAGCCCCACCGAACTATCTTACGAGCCATGCTGTTATTGAACGCCAGTTACCTAGGCGAGCTCCCGGTTCCAGCGCCGCAGGGTCGGTTGCCGACCGGCAACGAACACGAGAGGCATGCGGCGATTGGGCGCTCGAGCGAAGACATGGTGAATTATGGCCGTCCATGGCCATGTGGTTTGCGTTGGGTCAAGGGGGTACTACCAGTAAGAATGCCAGTGTCGCCACGGTGTCATCGACCGCCGGGCAGATCTGCCGTATACTGTTGAACAATAGTTAATATCATGAACAATCTTCGTCGCACTTGCGCGGGGACAGCGATAATCTTGATCCTTGTCTCCGGGGCCGCAGCTCAATGGAGTTACGTTGTCCTCAGTTCCTCCCCGGCGTTCGGCTATGGCGTGGCGGGCGGCCAGCAGGTTGGCAATGCCGGAACGCTGCTCCGGGCTTCCCTTTGGTATGGCAACTCGCCGCGAGTCGATTTGATGCCGTCCGGATCAACCGAAGGCCGAGTCTACGGAACAAATGGTACGCAGCAAGTCGGCACCGTCCAAATCGATCCTCTCGGAGATCGAGCGAGCCTGTGGAGCGGCACGGCGGCCTCTTGGGTGGATCTGTCTCCCGCGGGATCGACAGCCTCGGAAGCCCGCGGGATCGACGCCCACCAGCAAGTAGGCTACGCGCGTTTTGGCGGTGACCTCCAAGCAGGGTATTGGACTGGATCGCCGGCTTCCTGGGTATCGCTCCATCCATCGGGCTCCTACACGTCATCGATGGCCTTTGCGGTCGACCAGGGCAAGCAAGTCGGTAGAGTAAGCCTCAGTACCGGCCCCGGCCATGCATGTCTTTGGACGGGTACGCCCGGATCGATGGTCGACCTTCATCCGATCGGCTCTACGAGCAACCTCTCTACGGCCTTTGCGATCCAAGGAAACCGACAAGTGGGCTCGATTTTCATCGGTAGCCAATTCAACGCCTGCATGTGGAACGGCACTCCGGCGTCTTACGTCAGTCTCCACCCTCCGGGAGCGCTCCGATCGGAAGCCTTGGGAGTCTCGGGAGACATGCAGGTCGGCTACGTTACGACTGACCGCCGAAGGGCAGTCCTATGGAAAGGCAGCCCGACCGGTTACACCAGCCTCGCGGCGGTGCTGTCCTCGGACTATACGAGTTCGATTGCCCGCGGGATCTGGCAAGATTCTGTTCACACGTACGTCGTGGGTGAGGCCGTCAACGCGGTTCTCGGAACGACACATGCGATCTTATGGATCGGGCCGCCGGGCGCCTCCATTTCAGGAGTCGTCAACTTCGGCGACTTGAGCGACCGGATGTTCCAGCCGAACCCCGTTACTTTGGAGTTTTATGAGGTCGGGACCGGCGTCTTGGTCGAAACCCGATCGGTGCCCCTCGGAACGAACGGTGAGTACAGCGCAATACCGCCGCGGAGCGGCCCTCTCCTCGTGTCCTTGTTCGAACAGACGTGGCTCCGTCGCACGATGCTCGCGGACACAACCTCCGGTTCCGTGACCGTCGATTTCGACCTCGTGAACGGCGACTGTGACCACGATAACGAAGTTGCTATCGGGGACTACGCCCTCCTGTCGACGGCCTTCAATTCCTCACCCGGAAACGAGAACTGGAATCCGAACGCCGATCTCAACCGCGATGATGGGGTGGACATCGGTGATTTCGCGATCCTGTCTGCGAACTACGGGGAAGTGGGCGACTAGCTGCTTGTCGAGTGACTAGCGGGCGGCCGATCGGCTTGAGGCCTGCCTAGCCACGAACGAAAGATCGTCCAGAATCGGTAGAAGATTCATGGGTCCCTTGCGACTGGCCGTCCTCGGCATCGGCAGCGTGCGTTGCGCTCCCCCCATCATTGGCTCGCTGGCCGGGTACTTCGGAGAGCGTGAGCTGGAGGTGCGCTTTTACGATGAGGATGCCGAGCGGCTGGATCTCTTCGACCGCCTCGCGCGTCGCTGCTTCGAGGCGGAGGATTGCGGGCATCTGGTTATCGCGACGACTGATCCGGAAGAGGCCCTCGAAGGCGCGGACCTCGTGATCATGGCTATCGGCGAGAACTCGGCCCGGAAGTTCCTGAAGCGCAGCCCTTCGCCCCGGCTCCGCCCCGGAGCCCCGATCGACCGCGGCACCGCGGTGATGGCGGCCGTCGATTCGATCCTCTACTTCGTCCCCGAAGACGCGCCAATGCTCTCGCTGCTGAGGGATGTCGTACTCGTCGACGACCACATCCACGTTCCGATTCCGGATTGGCCCGAGGCCCTGGCCGAAGCGGATCGCCTGGCTATCCCGTTCCAGGTTTTGCGCTGGATTCGCCACGAGGAGCCGGTGGCTCCCCTCATCGACTTGCACCGGCATTCGCTGATAAAGTCTTGGCTCGACGCACAGGGGCCCCACGCCTCTCGCCGCGGGTCGCACGATCGATGAGGCGTTCCAGCTATGGAGTGCGCGAGCCTGCTCGCGCTTTCGAGAGCCGGTGTGCTCGAAATCCTCGCAAGCATTCGAATCACGCCTCATTGGCTCCCTGATTCGCATATCCTATGAGAGGAGAGACGCTTCCGAGAACACCGATGAAAGGGAACTTTTACCGAAACATGCTCGCCGTTGCACTCGCCTCGGCTGCGATCGCGGCATCCGCTCAGGATGCCAGCACGACGCTGCTCCTGCGCTGTAACAACTCGATGAACGGCGCCCAAGGCGAGGTGCCGCTCCAGGCTACCGGCATCTCCTATGAGGCCGGCGTCCAGGCAAATGGTGCCTTCTTCAGCCCATCGAACATCGTTCGCTACGCCCGGTCGGGCAACATCGCATCCCGTGAGGGCACCCTCTCGTTCTGGATCAAGCCTCGCTGGACGGGCAGTGACGGACAGACCTACTCGTTCGCTTCCCTGGGCTCGGGAGGTGGGATGGTCTTCGCCAAGGACGGAGCTAACAACCTTCGATCCATCTTCAACCGCTACGGTGTCGGCGCCCCCGAAGAAGGCGTAGCGATCAATGTGTCTTCTTGGGCTGCGAACCAGTGGCACTTCGTGGCCTACACTTGGTCCGATTCCGCTCGGCGGCTAAAGCTTTACGTCGACGGAACACTCGCAGCAGAGCGAGTCCTCTCTAGTACCCTCAATCAGGTCACTGCGAGCGACCTCTACGTTGGTTCCGATGCAGGCTCGTCACGAGCCAATGCCGTACTGGACGAGATCGAAATCAGTGACCGAGCGCGAACCGAGACCGAGATCTATCAACGATTCTTGAGCGGGCTGTCGATAAGCTCGATCGACGTGACCGTTCCTTCAACCCAGATGTACCCTACGTGGCGGAAATGGCCGACCGTCAACGCGATAACGAATCTCGGCCCGATGACCATTCCTGCGACAGCGCTTTCGTGGCAGACGAACGCGCCTGCGGTAGCCGCATTCGATCCCCGAGGCTTCATCCTCGCCATTGCCCCAGGTGTCGCCCAAGTGACGGCGACGGCCCCCGGTGGCGCCTCGGATGCGGTGGTGATGAACGTCGCCACGCCGGTGCAGCCCATGTCGGCAGGCTCGTGGGACCCCTATCTTCTTCAATTGCCCTACGCTTACAACTACCAGATGCCGGTCCTCTGCATACGCTATCTGCCGACCGTCGATGGCATCAATATCCACGCCCCGACCGCTGATTTCTATGGCACGATCGCCCAGCTCGAGACGAACATCATAAGGTACGAAGTCGAAACCAAGTTCATGCTACAGGAGGGTAGCCGTTATCGGGGCTACGCCAATGCGACACCCTATCCGGCGCTGGGCTACCGCATCGTCGGAGTGATCAACATCTACGAACCCATGCCACCCGACGATAAGCCGGGTCATGAACTGGGAGGAGGCACTTACTTTCCCGACTACAACGCGATTCTCGAGAGAGTCGGCGCCCAGCACTACATTCAGAACTTGGGTGTGAAAGAGGTATGGCTCTGGGGCTATCACCACGGCAACATCGTTCCCGTCGAATCGAATATGTCGAGCCCATTGACCGGTGATGTGTCGAACAGCTTTCGCTGGAATGACGACCTGCCAGTCTACGACCGCACTTACGTCCTGTATAACTACAACTTCACTCGGAGTTCGAACGAAGCCGTCCATAACCACGGGCACCAATTGGAGGCCATCCTGGGTCATGTCGCGTGGACTCAGGACGGCAACGACAGGCTGTTCTGGCGTGACTTCGTAGGACAAGACTCGAATGGTCAGTTCATCACAGGGCGGTGCGGCTGGACCCACATGCCGCCGAATACGACGAGCCACTACGACTATTGGAACAACACGCTCGTCGCGAGCACGATCGAGGATTGGCGACCCGATCATAGCGGTTCGACGACCATGGTGAATGCCCAAAGGTGGGGGACTATTCCTTACGCTTGGCCTTACGGACGCATCCCGGAGGATGTGATTCAGCACCAGTGGTACATCTATTGGATGCAGAGCATGCCAGGCCCGTCCAATGCGATTCCGAAAGGTGCCGGTTACATGACCGACTGGTGGTGCTTCACCGGAGATTGGGACCTCGCCTATGCGCGTGTGGCGCCGGACTTCGGGCTCTATTCGACTACTCGAACGATCCGCTTGGGATGGGATCAGGGAGGCGCAACTGCCCAAGTGCGGATTCGTTCCAATGCTTCGGGCCAGATATTGATCGACCAAGGGGTTACCAAGGGTCCGAATGGCCTCGCCGAGATCGCCATGCCGGCAGGGATGTCGGCTGGCCTGTACGAAGTTTCGGTGAAGCCGCAAAAGGCCTTACGCCGCACTCTCGGCGACCGCACGATATCCGCCTCTGGGTTTGGCCCTTATCGATTCGAAGTAGTGCTCGGCGACGTCGATGGCGACAACGAGGTATCGATCGGCGACTACGCCCTGCTTTCCTCCGCGTTCGGTTCCGGGCCGGGTGATCCGAACTGGATAGAAGCGGCCGACCTCAATGGCGACCTGGAAGTGGATATTCTCGACTTCGCGATACTCTCTGGAGCTTGGGGGCGAGTCGGTGATCCTTAGGCACGGCGCAAGCAAAGGAGTCGAGGGACGCCGAACCGTCCCATCGGGCCGCACGTTTGCAACTCTCAGAGAATGTTATGAGTCAATCCAGTTGTTCATCGTGCGGCGGCAGTGGCTGGGTCAACCACGCTCGTTGCGGCGGCTCCGGCCGCGTGACTTGCTCGTCCTGCAACGGCAGCCGCACTTCCTATCATGCGAGTTCGACCGCGGGGAGTGGTTCGGTCGCTTGCAGCGGCTGTGGTGGTTCGGGCACTCAAGGCTGCACATGCTCGGGCGGCAAAGACCGTTGCGGGTCTTGCGGAGGAACCGGAAAGGTCCGGTACTGAGGGCTTGGCTCGCAATGGTCTCGCAGCACAGGTGTTGCGGACATACTTTAGTGGTCGCGAGTGAAAGGCTTGGTCGCAGATAAAAGGTTGCAATCAGAAGGGGCTCCCATCCCCCAAGAGCCAGGCAGACTGTCGACAAGGCAGGGAGCTGCTGCAGTGGCCTTCGCGCAGGGATCACGGTGAGCCTGGCCGAAAACTGATACTGTTGGCGTTTGTGCTTCACTGCGACGTTCGCCTTTGCCTCTATAGTAGAGGGCGTGACCATCAGCCGTCTTTTCCTCGCCGCCACTTCAGTCGGGGTCGTGGCCTCGATCATCGCGATCTCGACTCGACCTGCCGACTCGCAACCACAGGCCAAGGCCCTCGTCCACCTTCAGCCCACGTCTCCCGGAACATCCCAAGGGGGCAATTTACATGTCAGCGGGACCGGGCTCTTCGGCACCCGGGTCGGCATCGGGACGACTTCCCCCAGTGACCTGCTGACCGTCTTCGGCCAAGGCTACGGGCTCGTGCACACGAACGGCGCCACCCAACTCGGCACCTACGTCGATGGACTGGCCGGGTGGATCGGAACAAAGTCGAACCACCCCCTCTACCTCTTCACCGGCAACGGACCGACACGCCTCACCATCCTGCCCGGGGGCAACGTCGGCATCGGGACGAATTCACCGAACTATCTTCTCGACGTCGCCGGCACGCTCTCGACGACTGGCCTGCGCCTGCCAACCGGAGCCGGAGCGGGCAGAGTGCTGACGAGCGATGCGAGCGGCAACGCTAGCTGGCAAAACTCCTCGGGCTTCACGTTGCCGTACAGCGGAACAGGATCGCTGGCCAGCTACGCAGCGTTCGAAGTAACGAACACGAATACAGCAATCGACTCAACCGGCATTCGCGGCATCTCGACATCGCCGTCGAATTACACCATGGGCGTCTGGGGCCAGTCGGATTCAGTGACCGGCATCGGAGTCTTTGGCTGGACCACGAACTCCGGAGACCAGACGAATATGGGAGTGTACGGGCGGTCGAATAGCACCAGTGGCATCGGCGTCTACGGCATTGCCCAAGCATCCAGCGGCACGAGCAAAGCCGGCGTCTATGGTTTTAGTCCGAATTCTGGATCTGGCGTCTATGGAATCGGCCCTACCGGCGTCTATGCCCACGGCAACGGAACTGGCGTAGCCTTGCGCGCGTACGGAGGCAACAACAGCTACCGCGGTGTGGACGCTGTCGTTTATCGAGCCGACGGGATGGCCGTTTATGGTGAAGCAGGGTCTAGTGGAGGAATCAACTTCGGCGTTTATGGGCATACGTCTTCTCAATCCGATGGCTATGGCGTTTACTCCAGCGGCCGATTTGTAGCCTCGGGAACGAAATCGTTCCAGATCGATCATCCGCTCGACCCCGAACACAAACTCCTGAATCATTACTGCACCGAAAGTTCGGAGCCGATCAATGCCTACTCGGGCGTGGTCCGCACCGACGCGGGCGGTTACGCATGGGTGGAGCTGCCGGAGTACGTCGAGGCGATCAACAAGGACTTCCGCTATCAGCTCACCGTGCTCGACGACACCGACAACGATGGGTTCGTGCTCGCGAAGGTCAGCAAGAAGCTGAGGGACGGGAGCTTCCAGATCCGCACGAGCGTGCCGCGAGTCGAAGTCAGCTGGGAGATCAAGGGCACCCGCAACGATCGCTTCGTGCAGGCGTACGGCGCCCCAATCGAACTGGAAAAGCCGAAGCACTGGCAGGGGCTGTATCTCATGCCCCAACTGTACGGCCAGCCTGCCGAGCGGGCCATCCACCGCCGGAGCCCCGAGTCCGAGTCGCAGCCGATTCCACCTCCGACGCCGTCGACGAAGACTCCATAGGGGAGCTCGGACTTCAGAACACGAAAGGGGACCTGCAAGCCGGCTTTGCCGGTACGGTCGTAGTACAGTTATGGGTAAAGAATGGAGCTTTGAAAACGCAAACGACCTGATCGCCATAGGCGAGTGCATCGGGGCCTGGGATTGCGTGATGATGAAGGTTCTGGAGCTTCAGGAAGACGGCCTTCAGGTGTCCTTCGAGAAGCTGATTACCGCGTCTAATCTTCCTGAAGACGCCGACGACGTGGGTGAAGTGCAAGAGAAGGAGTGCTTCCTCACGTGGGACGAGCTCAATAGGAAGGGCTTTCGGAAGGTCGATCCGGAGACCTACTGGCCGGCACGACTGGTGGTGTCGTCCTTTAGCATTCCCGCCCCGGAACAGGATTAGCTACGATCGCAGGCAACCTACCGTTCAACAACGACGATTGCAACCGTGGAGGGATCGATGCCGGCCGCAGTGAGGATCCGAATCGAAGCAGCGATCTGATTGATAGCGCTGAAATGGGTCTCCACTCTCCAATCACCATGTGGATTGGGCAGGGTAACGGCCTCTCGCATCGGGCCGAGTCTGCCATTCACTCCGCGAGAGCAAGGGGCACTTCGCCCTTGCGCTCGAGTAGAGCGTTGCTTCCGGCTCCATCCCGAGGACAGCGCGATGATTGCCGACTGCACTGTCACCTGGTACCACTTTGTAATCGCAATGGATTCCCCATTAGCGAGTACGATGCCCGCTACTTTCTTTCCTGTCACCTCAGTTGCGGCAAGCGACACGAGGGGAGTGGCGACCGGCGAATCCAAGGCGAGGCCGGGCACTGCGTTAGAGCCCTGACCCTCGGTCCCGAGTCCCTGATCCTCGCAAGGCTGGATGGACGGAGACAGAGTGGGAACGCCCGCCGACGGTGTCGCGTAGTCCCGCCAGAACCCGACCACATCTTCCGCCGTAACCTTCGACATCCCATGCATGGACTTCAGCGCCTTAAGGACGGCCTTTGTGACTGAACTATCCGTTTTCACAATTGCGAAAAGAGACAGTTGTAGAGACGCGTGTTTCGAGCGAAGTCCTCGAGCCTGCCCCGTTCGATAGAAGATCTTGAGAGTGCTTCGAGCAAACCTAATATGTCTTCGTCTTCAAGCCGCGCGACGCATGCCAGCTTGACGCTAATCTCGCCAAACGCCTGGTTGTCATAAAGCCTCCATTCCCGCCCGTTCGTCAGAACGACCCAACGCTTGCCTTGCGTGTTGGCATAGTTGACGGCTTGCTGTGTGTGATGGTCTTGGAGACTGACGCTCCACGCCTTCGCTTCCATGAACCAAGTCGCGTCACCGCCGTCGGGCAGAATCGTGTAATCGGGCTTCTGGCCGGCATTGTCCTTGTCCTGGATCCTCACATCCAACACGCCGTAACCCATGGCCTTCAGGAGCGGATCGATGATGCGATAACAGGTCTCCTGCTCGTTAGATGGCGCAGGCGTACCGGCTTGTCGCGCCGTCTGGACTGCCTCGATCAACTGGTCGCGCATACCGCAGGTATACCTGCAACCAGACGTGCGGAAAAAGCCAGCCCACACGACATCGGAACCACCGTGCCCAAAGGCCTGGGTACCCGAATCCGGGCATTCGCCATGAACGCGGTCGCATCAGCACGATGGCTTTCCGTGCCAGTCAGATCGAGCCTGACCTGCACGGAAAGCGACCATCGACTTCCAATGGGCTGGAGCAGGTGCCCGTTGCCCCTGGCTTTGCGCGAGCGAGTGCTACCTCACTGACGCCGAGTTCGACGTCTGGAAACGAGCACCCCCAATGCCGTGCCGAGCGCGATTAGGGTCCCCGGTTCGGGCACAATGGTCACACTGTAGTTATCAATACCGCTCAGCCGAGTGCTAATCCCTCCGACTGGGTTCGAATTAGCACTTATGTAGCCGAAAGTCAAGATGCCTCCAGAGGCGGAGAAGTCCGGGCTGGCCGTGCCAAGTGTCCCATTCGAAAGCAGTTCCTTGAACGAAGCGCTCGTCTGATTCACGCGCCCGTAGGAGGTCCAGCTTTCGGTGAAGATCTGGTCAATGCCAGAGACATAGTCCACACCGCTTTGCCTGACGAGCAATCGATAAGCAACAGCCTGGCCTAGGGGCGGGTTCTTATGAATCAGATCGAACGAATAGTCGAGACTCGTGATCGACCCATCTACGGCGGGATCCCAAACGAAAGCCGACTTCCAGTGACCGACGAGGATTGCGCCAAAATCGTAGGAGTGGCTGACTTCCCGGTGGTGGGTCGGGTTGCCTCCGGCCGCTAGATAGTTCGTCGCGTATGTTGCGAGCCCTCCGGCCGTGGTATCTACGAGTTTGGCGTCGGACCAGCCGTGAGAGAAGACGCCGTCGAAGAAAGTCGGAGTGGCTTGGCTGGCACCCGCCGAAGCGGTGAGCACGGCCAGGACGACCAAGCGGTGAAAGAAGTGATTCAATTTGTTTTCTCCTTGCTTAGGGTTTGGGCCCTGTCGCAATTGCCATAGTACAGCGCATCTCGTGACGAATCCGTGACGAACTGACGTGGGTCCCAGTTCCTGGAATCAGGATAGTAGATCACTATCGATCAACTTGACGCAAGCCTCGTGAGGCCTTCGATCTACAAACTGGACATCGTCAGGTTCCGGGCAGGCGGTAACGCTATGGCGTCTGACGTCATACTGGCATCGCGCGTCATCTCCGCCACCCATGAGCCCCGCCCCCATCCCTTCGGTCCGCCAGATCGTCGCGCCCGGCCTTGCCGCGGTGCGGGCGCATTGGGCGCCGTTCCTGCTGATCCAAGCGATGGCGGCCGCGCTCGTCATCGCCTACTACCAAAGCCCGGCATTGCGGGCGATCTCGGAGACGCCGGCGGCTTGGAAGGCACATTACGGCTTCTTCTTTTCCTTCGTCGGCGGTTTTGCGGCGGGTGGGCTGATGGCCGAGCTCGCCAAGGCCGTAACCGGACGCATCCGTCGCTTCGATCGGGCCTGGTTGGGCTTGATGCTCTTCACCGGCACCGCCTATGGGCTGACCGGCATCCAGGTCGATATCCTCTATTGGGGCCAGGCCCAAATCTTCGGCCACGGTACGGATTGGAAGACGCTTCTCTATAAGACGGTCGCTGATATGAGCCTTTTCGCGCCGTTCATCTCCATGCCCTTCATGATCAGTCTCTACGAGTGGCGTGAAGGGCGTTATTCGCTAAACAACCTGTGCAAGGTGTGGAAGTCTGCGTTCTATCGGACGAAGGTCCTGCCGACCCTCATTCCCTGCTGGAGTTTCTGGATTCCGATGGTGCTCTGCACGTATTCCCTGCCCCTCAAGCTCCAACTCCCCTTCGCCCTGCTCGGCGAGGCGGCCTGGAGTGTGCTCTTCGTCTTTATCGCGTTGGATGTGGTCGAGGAGGGCCGCACTCAGTCGTCCGACATCTCGATTCCGGTCAGTTGACCGGCCGCGTTCCAATACGCGGTCACGAAGCCCTTCGTCCCGGTCGAGCCCAGCCGATACGCCGTAATTGCTCGTACAACTTCACCAATACGGAGCACCGTTCCCGGGGCCTGTGCCCCCTGGCGAAATCGAACAGCGTAAGGCCCATGAACGCCGTTCGATCCGCCGCGGGCAAGGAACGCAGTCCTTGAGCCAGTGTCGACGTGGCCGGCTCGCCGAACGGCTCCCCCTCGGCCAGCCTCGCCAATCCAGCCTCAATCACCTTCTTGCGCCCGGGCGCGGGATCCTTCTCGGGCTTCCACGTGTTCAATCCAAGTCCGGCAGCCAGCATGCCGCGAGGCGCTGGGCCAGCAAGCCTGCATTCGCCGAGCTGGAGTTGGCGAGGACGATCACGGTGAGTCCGTCGTCGAGCAAGCGCAAGTAGTGGCTCCGGAACCCGAGCAGCGCGCCGCCATGGCCCATAGCCCTCCGGCCGCGGTACTCCTCGAGGTTCCACCCCAGCCCATAGGGATGCGACCCACCGCCGGCGAGCCGAGTGGCGGCCCCCATCTGCCGCAGACTCGCGGCGGTCAGGACCCGGTTGGTGACGAGCGCGGCTTCCCACCGGGCCAGGTCGGTCACGCTGCTCAAGAACGCGCCGCTGGTACGCACCGAGAGCAGGGCCCGGTCGTTCGTCCATCCCGAGCCGCTCCAATCGTAGCCGGAGGCGCGGTTGGGCACGAGGTCTCGCCAAGTCGTGGCGCGGGTCGCGTTCATCCCCAGCGGCTCGAAGACCCTCTTGCGCATGAAGTCCGCCCAAGGCTTGCCGGAGACCTTGCTCACGACAAGGCCGAGTAGGAAGTAGGCTGTGTTGGAGTACTGGTACCGCTCCCGCGGAGCGAACTCGATCTTCCCCTGTCGCGCCATCGCCTCGATTTCGGCTTCGGAGTATGTCTTCAGGTAATCCCACCCCGGCAGTTCCCGTTCGAAGCCGGAGGTGTGCGAGAGCAGATGCCGTAGCGTGATACGCCTCCACCCATTCGGCGCATCCTCGAAGAACCCGGCCAAGGGGTCGTCGAGCCCCAGCTTGCCGTCTTGGACCAGCAGCATGACCGCGGCCGCGATGAACTGCTTGCTGACCGAGGCGATCTTGAAAACGGTTTCGGGCGTCACCTTTGCCCCGAGTTCTAAGTTCGCGAAACCGTAGCCCTTCGCCATCACGACCTCGCCGTTGCGGACCACTCCGACCGCCACGCCTGGGATGTGCTGCCGCGCCATCTCCTCGTGGATCAGGGCGTCGACCCGCGGTGCCGGGCTCGATTGAGCGAGGCCGGACGAGGCGAGGACGAGGGAAAGTGACAGGATGCAGACCCGCAGGCTAGACATCTCGACAATCTTATCAGGATAGGCGATGATCCAGAGCGCGGGCAGGCGCGCGCATTCACCCACTCGGCTAGCCGAGCCGGGAACCGCTCGGGTATAATCCGCGTTACTTGATGATAAAGGGCTCAAGTCGCTTGAGCGAATAGTCTAAAATTAGGAGTGAAAATGGGAAGAACAGTAGGAATCGACCTCGGGACGACCAATTCGGTCGTCGCCGTGATGGAAGGGGGAGAGCCGGTCGTTATCGCGACGGCGGAGGGCACGCGCACGCTGCCTAGCGTCGTCGGATTCAAGAACAACGGCGAGCGGCTCGTCGGCGTCACCGCCAAGCGACAGGCTGTCGTCAACCCCGAGAACACCGTCAGCAGCATCAAGCGATTCATGGGCCACAAGCTCAGCGAAGTCACCAACGAGGCGGGGCGCGTCGCTTACAAGGTCAAGGCCGACAAGAAGGGCAACGCCGTCGTCCACATCCCCGCCGTCGACAAGGACTTCACGCCCGAAGAGATCAGCGCGATGATCCTGCAGAAGCTCAAGGCGGACGCCGAGGCGTACCTGGGCGAGACCGTCGATCAGGCCGTCATCACCGTCCCCGCCTACTTCAACGACAGCCAGCGCAAGGCCACCAAGGACGCCGGCGAGATCGCGGGCCTCAAGGTCCTGCGCATCATCAACGAGCCGACCGCGGCCTCACTGGCCTACGGGCTCGACAAGAAGGCCAACGAGACGATCCTTGTCTTCGACCTCGGCGGCGGCACGTTCGACGTGTCGATCCTCGATGTCGGTGAGGGCGTCTTCGAGGTCAAGGCAACCGCCGGCGACAGCCATCTGGGCGGCGACGACTTCGACCAGAAGATCGTGGATTGGCTAGCCGCCGAGTTCAAGAAGGATCAGGGCATCGATCTGCTCCAGCAAAAGGACGCCCTCCAGCGCCTTCGCGAGGCCGCCGAGCGCGCGAAGATCGAGCTCAGCAGCCAGGTCAGCACGCAAATCAACTTGCCCTACATCACCGCGGTGGACAACCAGCCCAAGCACCTCGACATGACCCTCACGCGGGCGAAGTTCGAGGAGCTGTGCGCGGACCTGATGGCGCGGATCAAGAAGCCGTTCGAGACCGCGCTCGAGGACGCGAAGTTGAAGCCGAATCAGCTCGACGAGGTCATCCTCGTCGGCGGCAGCACGCGCATCCCCATGGTGCAGGAACTGGTCAAGAAGCTGACCGACAAGGAGCCGAACCGAAGCGTGAACCCCGACGAGGTCGTGGCTGTCGGCGCCGCGATCCAGGCGGGAGTGCTCGGCGGCGAGGTCAAGAACATCGTCCTCCTCGACGTCACCCCGCTCAGCCTGGGCGTGGAGACGCAGGGCGGCATTTTCGACAAGATCATCGAGCGCAACACGACGATCCCCACCAAGAAGAGCCGCATCTATACGACGGCGTCGGACAATCAGCCCGAAGTGGAAATCCATATCCTCCAGGGCGAGCGGCCCCTCGCGCGCGACAACAAGAGCATCGGCAAGTTCCACCTCGCGGGCATTCCGCCCGCCCCAGCCCGCGTGCCGCAGATCGAGGTCACGTTCGACATCGACGCCAACGGCATCTTGCAGGTCAGCGCCCAGGACAAGGCCACCGGCAACCAGCAGAAGATCACGATCACCGGCTCGGGCAGCTTGAGCAAGGACGAGATCGAGCGTATGGTGAAGGAAGCCGAAGCCAACGCCGAATCCGACCGCCAGGCCCAGGAGCTTCAAGAACTCAAGAACAAGTCGGAGACCCTGTGCTACAGCGTCGAGAAGACCGTTCGCGAGCTCGGTGACAAGATCAGCGAGGCCGACAAGAGCCGGATCGAAGACAAGGTCCGGGCGTTGCGCCAGCACCTCGGAACCGAGGACCAAGGCGCGATCCAGACGGCCTTCAACGAACTGGAGAGCGAGAGCCACCAGCTCGCCGAGCAGCTGTATAAGTCATCGGGTGAGCAAGGCGGCACCGTGGATGAAGCGGGAGACAAGGTCGGAGCCGGAGTCTCGAACAATGGCTCGGGCGGCGACGACGTGATCGACGCGGAGTTCAAGGAAGAGAAGTAGGCCTCTTTGGAGTGCGCGGGCTCGACCGCGCGTGTTCGGGCCAGCCCAAGTCTTTAGGCTGGCCCGAACTAGTTTGAAACGAGATCTCTTTGGAGTGCGCGGGCTCGACCGCGCTTTCTTCGGCGAGCCAAGAATGCTCCGCAGCCGTCCCGACGATTGGAGGACGGGGGTTAGGTCTTGCCGCGCTTCAGCGTCATCGGTGCGGCCACGACGGATGCGGCTCCCTGTTGCGTGACGACGACCGTGTCGGCATCTTTCCACTCGAGCGCGAACGTTACGGTCTGGGGATTGGCAGCGATCATCGCATTCATCTGATCGACGGTCGCCTTCGGGATGTGCGCGCCCTCGATCGACTTCGGCGTGAACGTAAACGACCTCTCTAGTTCCTTGTATGAACCGGCCTGGACGGAAGTCTGTCCGGCCGCGGTTTGGGTGAGGGCGAGCGTGCCATCGCTTCCGAAGCGAAACGTCATCAAGACTTCGATTCCCTGAACGGGCAGCGACCCGGTCCAAGTCCCGACCAAGGTCGGCTTCGACTTACAGCTCACGAGGAGCGTGAGAAACCCCAAGGCCAGGAGAAGGTGACGTGTCGTCATGGACGGATTATGCGTTCCTCGTCCATAAGCCAGTTGATTTGCACTCGGGCTCGTACGCGGTAGCGTGCAAAGGGGCTCACCAAGGTTAGTCCTGTGCCCGGTCGGCCACGTCGAGCATCGCCTCTTCCATTCTGCCAGGGGACCAGGAGTACCCCTGTGCATGGGCACAATCCGGGATAATCTGCAGTTCGATCCCTGCCGCCCTCGCGAGTTCCTCGCCGTGAAATCGCGCGATCACCCCGTCATTCTCGGCGTGCAGGATCGCGGATGGGCCGGGGAAAGAGCGGGCACCCTCGACGGGATTCACTTTGGCGGGATCGACGTCCACCATCCTCCTGGCCATCCATCGAGTCGGTGCGAAGAGGACCTGGCCGAGCGAGCCCATACGCGAAAACCAGCCATCGACCGCTGGCTCGAGTCGAGCGAAGGCACTCTCCGTCACCACTCCGTTCGCGCAAGTCGGGTCGTGCTGCACCGCGAGCCAGCAAGCCGAACCACCCAAGCTCACCCCGACGAGAACTACCTTGGCGTCGGGCCATCTCCTGCGGGCGGCTTGGGCGGCCTGAAGCACCACCTTCGACTCCAGGGGACCGAAGCCCACCCTGCCGTAGGGGCTATCATCGTGTCCGGGCATGGCGATAGTCAGAGACGCGTAGCCCTTGTCAGCCAAGCTCGACATGGCCCCCACCCAGTGCTGCATGTCGCCACCCAGGCCATGGACGAAGACAAAGGCAGCTTTCGGCTTCGCGCCCGCTTCCCGGATCCAGATTGTCGAGCCATCCTGCAAGGCATCGGCCACCAGCTCGGCCGGACGCGCTGGCATTCCTGGTCTTGGACTGACGATCCGGCTTGCCGACCACCAGCTACCCCCTAGGTAAAGCCCGGAAAGGACGGCGATCGTCCCGAGCAGTACTCTCCTACGTCGCCAGCGGGCCATATTCCGGTAAACGGCGCGGGCGGCGGCGTGGTTTCGCCGCAGGATCGACAGGACTCCGAAACCACGATGGACGGCAATGCCAGTGGTAAGATGCCGCCGTACGAGGACTTCGGACGTTGAAGCTCGGCATCGCATCGAAAACGGTTAGGATTCTTCGGCAGCTGACCCTGCTTGCCGCCTCGCTATGGCTTGCCGCCAGCGTAGCGGAAGGCAGCCACCGGCACACCGGCGAAAACCGTTGCTTGCAGTGTCTTTGCCTGCCACCGGGTCGGCGAAAGTCCGACTTCACTCCGATCGGGCTGGACTTCTTCGTCCTGCGCTCGGCCGACGCCAGACGCGCTCGGGTCCTCGAGCGAGCCGCTTCGCCAATCCAGGTCGAGCAGGTCGCCGTGCTCGCGTCTGTCCACGATGCGCGACCTATCGGAGCCCCGGTACTCGCGGCGCGGCGTTTCGCTTGCCCCAGAGCCCGGCTCCCCTCCTTCGTCCTCAAGACCGGCCCCCCGCGGGCTCCTCCCAAGGGTCGTTCCTCGTCGTAGGGCCGCTGCGCGTCGCGCGGCGACCCCTGCCAGCCGCTTCGTCGCAGCGGCACACGGAGGAACCCATCCTTGACTTGTATTATCGGAACCGCTTTCGCGTCGGCCGTCGCGCCGATGCTCTGCATCGCTACGTCTTGCCCGGACCCCGATCCTCTTCCAACGATCGCCAGAGCACAAGATTCCAGCACGCAGCCCGCGCCGGACCCGACACCCCGAAACAAGAGCACATTTGATCCCGAAATCTCGCTTGTCACCGACTTTCGCTGGAACGCGATCGACTCCGACCGCGCCGGGCGCAAGCGGGTCTTCCTTAGGGAAGCCGAACTCGGATTAGCCGCCGACGTGGACCCTTTCCTTCGAGCCGAGGCCACCATCGCGTTTGCGGACGAGGACGGGGAGACCCATGCCGAGGTGGAGGAAGCATTCGGGCGCTACAACAATCTCGGTCGCGGCCTCTCGGCTAGATTCGGCAAGTTCGCCGCTGCCATTGGACGTGTACAGAGAAACCATGCCGATCAGCTGAACTGGCTCGACTATCCTCTCATGGTACAGGACGTGCTCGGTGACGAGGGGCTTCGAGCGGGGGGCGTTTCGTTCAGCTACCTCTTTCCCGGGGACCGGTTCAACGAGATCACCCTCGAAGCCTTCGACTCTCATGACCTCGGCATCTTCGCCGGCGCGAACGCGGGCGCGCCCACTTTCGTCGGCGCCTACCGCACGTTCTTCGACTTCGGAGCGGACGCCTCTGCCCAAGTGGGCTTCAGCTACGCCAACGGCCCGTCCTCGAGCGAAGAAGAGCGCAAGCGCTCGCAGCTCTTCGCCGCCGAGGTGACTTACAAATTGCGGCCCGGAGGCCAAGGAAGCTCGCTCGACTTCGAAGGTGAAGCATTCTGGGCTCGGCCCGGCGGAATCCACGAGACCAGCTTCGGGGCTTTCGCGGCGGTTACCATCGAATTGCGCCCGCGCTTGCACGCCTACGTCAAATACGACTACAGCGAAGTTCCCGGAACCGACGACATCCGTCGAGCCTGGTCCCTGGGGGCCACGCTGAAGGTAACGGAGTTTCACCATTGGCGAGCCGAGTTCCAGCGCATCGAGAGCAACTTCGCTCCCGCTCGAAACCTGCTGAACCTTCAGTTCCAATGGGCGATCGGGGCTCACCCGGCGCACCGCTATTGAGGAGACGACGATGACACGACTACTACTTGGTTCCCTTCTCGCGTCCCTTTCGACTGCCTGTTTCGCGGTAACGAAGGTGGTGACTACCACTCCCGACTTGGCCTCGATCGTCGCCGCCGTCGGCGGCAAGTACGTCTCCGTCTCCGCGATCGTCGTCGGGGCTCGGGACCCCCACCGCATCGAAGCCAAGCCGAGCTACATGAGCAAGGTGTCCGGCGCCGATCTCTTCATCGCCATCGGCCTCGATCTCGAGGTGGGTTACGAGCGCCCGATTCTCGCAGGAAGCCGCAACTCGAAGGTCGCCATCGGCGCGTCCGGACACGTCTACGCCTCCGACTGGGTGCAAGTCCTGGAGAAGCCGACCGGACAGGTCAGCCGTGCGATGGGCGACATTCACCCGGGGGGCAATCCGCACATCTGGCTCGACCCCTACAACGGCCGGATCATCGCCACTAAGATCGCTTCGGTCCTCACCAAGATCGACCGTGCCCACTCCAAGGAGTACCAAGCCAACTTGGCGGAGTTCTTGCGCCGGCTCGACGTGGCGATGTTCGGTGCCCAGGCCGAAGAGCGCTTCGGCGCCCAGAAACTGTGGGAGTGGCAGCGCAGCGGAACCCTTCTAGCCAAACTGGATGAGAACCGCGCCAGAAACAGCCTCGGCGGCTGGGCGGCGAAGATGGCACCCCACGAGGGCAAGCCGATCGTCACCTACCACAGGTCGTTCTCCTACTTCGCCAATCGCTTCAGGCTTCGCGTGGTGGGCGAACTCGAGCCGAAACCGGGACTCGAGCCGACGCCGGGCCACCTCGCCTCGGTCATCAAGACCGTCCAGCAAAGCGGGGTGAAGGCGATCGTTCTGGAGACCTTCTACTCACCCAAACACGCCCAGCTCGTCGCGTCTCGGACCGGAGCGAAAGTCGTCCAGGTACCGCAAAACGTCGGCCACGTGTCTGAGGCAAGGGACTACATCGCTCTGTTCGACGTGATCGTCAATCGCATCGCCGAGGGGCTGAAGTAGGTGGGCGAGTTCTGGGCTTTGATGCAGTGGCCGTTGCTGGCGGCGATGGTGATGTCGCCGGTCCACTGCCTCTTCGGTCTGCACATCGTGCGCCGCGGCGTGATCTTCATCGATCTCGCTGTGGCGCAGATGGCGGCCCTTGGAATGGCAGTCGCGGTGGCCCGCGGCCATGACGTCCATTCGGCAGCGGCCTATTGGATAGCGCTTGCCTTCGCGCTAGGTTCGGCCCTCGCCATCGCGCTGAGCCGCCACAAGCTGGGCCGCGTTCCCCACGAGGCGATCATCGGGATCATCTTCGTGCTCGCCTCCGCGCTTGGGATCGTGGTGCTTGAGCAGTCGCCTCATGGGCTGGAAGAACTGCGCGACCTTCTCAGCGGGAGCATCCTCCTCGTGATGCCGAAGGACGTGCAGTCGACTGCGATCGCGTACGGCCTGATCCTGCTGACGACCTTGCTCTTGTGGAAACGCACGACCGCCATCTCGGAGGAGAATCCGGATGCCCCGGAGGGGATTCGGCGAACCGCGCTGGACTTCCTGTTTTACGGCCTTCTCGCGTTCGTGGTGGCCTCGTCGGTGAAGATCGCGGGCGTGCTGGTCGTGTTCACTTGGCTGGTCATGCCCCCGGTGCTAGCGTTCTTCTGGGTCGATCGGGTGTCCCGCGGCCTGGTCCTTTCGATCCCCCTTGCCCTTCTCGGCTCGGCGATCGGGCTATGGCTCTCGTTTCAGTACGACTGGCCCACCGGCCCTGCGATCGTGATGGTCTTCGGCATCGGGGTGGTTCTCACCTACCTGGTGCGGCTCGTGGTTCCCATGCGAGAGGTTGCTGTCCGAATCGAATCATAATCGGCGCGTGAAACTCCGGCTCGGATTCTTCGGCATCGCCCACATGCACGCCTACGGCTACGCCCATGCGGCTTCCCGCCGCAGCGATGTCGACGTCGTCGGAGTCTGGGATCCCGAGCCAGAACGGGGCATCGCGTTTGCCGACAAAACCGGCATGCCGTGGATCGAATCCGCCGATGCCCTCCTCGAAGCCAGCCAGGCCGTCGTCGTCTGCTGCGAGAACACGCTCCATGCCGAGTTCGGAGAGCGCGTGGCCAGGGCCGGGCGCCATCTGATGGTGGAGAAGCCCCTCGTGACGAACGAAGCGGACGGCGAGCGCTTCCTCTCCGCTGTGAGCCAGGCTGGCGTGAAGCTGATGACCGCCTTTCCTTGCCGGTATGCGCCTGCCTTCGACAGGCTTCGCACGGCGGTCAAAGAAGGTTCCTTCGGTCGACTCGTGGCAGTTTGTTCCACGAATCGCGGGAGTTGTCCATTTGGTTGGTTTACCGAGCCCGGCAAGTCGGGGGGCGGTGCGATGATCGACCATGTGGTGCATGTCGCCGACCTGCTTCGAGCCGCCCTCGGTCGCGATCCCTCGCGGGTCTATGCGCGCACCGGCAACGGCATGTATGCCCGAGCCTGGGAAGACGTCGCGATGCTCACCCTCGAATACGACGATGGGTTCTTTGCCACCCTCGATTCTTCTTGGTCGCGACCCAAGTCCTACAAGACCTGGGGTGATGTCACGATGAACGCCGTCTTCGAAAATGCCGTGATCGAACTCGATCTGTTCAATCCGCACATCGACGTTTTCCGAGACGAGACGATGCGGCACACGCTGGCCGGCTACGGCTCCGACCTCGACCGCCTGTTGGTGGCCGATTTTGTTCGATGCGTGGTCGAGGACCTGCCGCCACCGGTGACCGGTGAGGATGGGCTCGCGGCGGCGCGGGTCGCGTTCGCCGGTTACCGGAGCGCGGAGCGCGGCGAGCCGGTTTCGTTGAAAGCCTAATCTCCCTCGTCGGTTACCAGCCTCGTATAGCCAAGAGCTCTTCTTCCCGCAGCGAGGCGGCGGCGATGCCGACCATCGGCTCACCCAAGTTGCGGCTGATTTCGGCCAGTTTCTTCGGGTCGTCGTGGAACAGCACCGCTTCGACGATCGCCCGAGCGCGACGCGCCGGATCGCCCGACTTGAAGATGCCCGACCCAACGAAGACGGTCTCCGCGCCAAGTTTCATCATCAGGGCGGCATCGGCAGGGGTGGCAATGCCGCCGGCAGAGAAGTTCGGGACCGGCAGACGACCGAGGCGCTTCACCTCGGTGAGAAGTTCGAGGGGAGCCTGCATATCTTTGGCCAGGACGTAGAGCGAGTCCTCCCGCGAGGCCGTAACGGCGGCGATATCGCGCATGATGGTCCGCATATGGCGGACGGCTTCGACGACGTCGCCGGTGCCGGCCTCACCTTTGGTCCGGATCATCGCGGCGCCTTCGGCGCAGCGGCGAAGGGCCTCGCCGAGGTTCCTCGCTCCGCAGACGAAGGGGACGGTGAAGGCGTGCTTAGCGACGTGATTTTCCTCGTCGGCAGGGGTGAGGACTTCGCTCTCGTCGATGAAATCGACTTCCAGTGCCTGGAGGATTTCCGCTTCGACGAAGTGGCCGATCCGGCATTTGGCCATCACGGGGATGGTCACCGCCGCTTTGATCCCGAGGATCAGTTCGGGGTCACTCATCCTGGCGACGCCGCCGTCCCTTCGGATATCGGCCGGCACCCGCTCGAGAGCCATGACGGCGACCGCACCGGCTTCCTGGGCGATCTTGGCCTGGTCGGCATCGACGACGTCCATAATGACGCCGCCCTTTAACATTTCAGCGAGTCCTACTTTCTCGCGCCAGGTCTTTTTCTCGTTTCCGCTGTTCATTTGTCTCCGCCGAACACCTATTATGAAGTACGGCCATTGGAGCAGACCGGTTGGTCCCGGCCCCCAAGGGGCCGGGCGCCGCGTCTCCCCATCGAGACGCGCGGGTTATGCCGTCTTCTTGCGTCGTCGCCTAGCGATCCACAGCACGCCTAAGCCGAATGCGGCCATCGTGGTCGGCTCGGGGACTCCGTAAATGAACTGGATGCCTTCGATATCGTCGGCACTCAGGGTTCGATTACCGCCTCCATAGGTCGGATACATGACCGAGCCTTCGACATCGGAGTGACCGAGCCCCAGGGCGTGACCGACTTCGTGAAGGAGGACCGTGTGGAGGTCGTAGTCGCCGTCACCCGTTGGGTCGAAGGGGTCGTCGATCCAGGTCTTGTCGATGTTCAAGTGGACGTCGCCGGTGAGAGTGCCGCCAGGGCCATAGAGAAACTCGGTTCCCGGCAGGTAGGCGTGACCGAGGGTGGACGACGAAGGGAAGCCGCCGATGACGCCGATTCGTATGTCTCCCGTCCCGCCGCCGATCGCGTGGGGTGCGCCGCCTGGCACCATGCCGTCCATGACCGGACCCAGGACGAAGAGGCCGCAAACCGCGGCCCATGTATCAAACACCGAGGTGATGATCGCTAATTCTTCGGTCTCCATTGGTGTGCCGAGCAGCATGCCGAAGTCACCGGTGAGCGTTCCGCTATGAGTTTCGTAACCGGTGATCGGGAGCCCACCCGGCATGACCGACCAGGTGGCCATTCCGGGGGTGCCTTCGTGGCCGGCGAGATGGGTGGCCACGTGCACCCCCATTCCCCATTTCGTGCCGAGGGTGGACCAAGCTTGGCTCGCGACCGAACACGAGACGAGTCCGAGGATGAAGAGCGGTTGCAGTCGTTTCATGGTTCTCCTTTCTTGTTGCCAAGCAAAACGAATTCGTGTTAGTGTATAGCCAGTGCCTCTGACAGGTCGGCGTGTTGCGCGACGCATGAAAGCCCTGCAGAACTATGGGGAGCCAGGTTCCTGAGGAAGCCAAGACGAGGTGATCTCAGCCCGACTCCGGCTGAGAGCACCTCGATAAAAAACCGGCGATTCTGCTAGCGCTCGAACAGATCGGAACCGATCAGCGGGCGCAAGGGCTCGGGAACCACGACGGTCCCGTCAGGCTGCTGGTAGGTCTCGAGGACGGCAGCGAAGAGGCGCGGGGTCGCCAGCCCGCTTCCGTTGAGGATGTGGACGAACTCCGGCTTCTCTCCCTGCGCACGACGGAAGCGGATGTTTGCCCGCCGGGCCTGGAACGCCTCGAAGTTGCTGCACGAAGAGATCTCCAGGTACCGCCCGACGCCGGGAGACCAAACTTCTAGGTCGTAGCACTTCGCATTCGAGAAGCTCATCTCGCCGGCGCAGAGAAGGGTCACGCGATAGTGCAGTCCCAGGAGGCGCAAGATGCTCTCGGCGTCGGACAGCAAGGTCTCCAGTTCGTCGTAACTGTTTTCGGGCAGGGTGTACTTCACCAGTTCGACCTTATCGAACTGGTGCATTCGGAGCAGGCCGCGAGTGTCTTTGCCCGCCGCGCCCGCCTCCTTACGGAAGCAGCCGCTGTATGCTGCGAAGCGCATCGGAAGCTGATACACCTCCAGAATTTCGTCGCGATGGAGGTTCGTGACGGGGACCTCGGCCGTGGGAATGAGATACAAGTCTTCGTCGGCCTTATAGAGGTCCTCCTCGAACTTAGGAAGTTGCCCGGTCCCGACCAGGCTGGCCGCGTTCACCAGATAGGGCGGATACACCTCGGCGTAGCCGTTCTGCATCGTCTGATGGTCGATCATGAAGGTGATCAGGGCACGCTGTAGCCTCGCCCCCCAGCCGGTATAGACGGCAAAGCCGCTGCCGCTGATCTTGCTGGCGCGAGGAAAGTCGACGAGGCCGAGGTTTTCGGCCAGGTCCCAGTGTGGCTTTGGCTCGAAGTCGAACTGAGGGATGTCCCCCCAATCCCGGATGATCTGGTTCTTCTCCTCGCTGAAGCCGTCGGGAACGCTTTCGTGGGGGAGGTTCGGAAACTGAAGCTCCATCGCTTGAAGCTTTGCTTCGAGTTCGCGCTGCCGCTCCTCGCCGGTGGCGATCGCGGCCTTGAGGTCCTTCATCGACGCCTTGGCGGCTTCCGCGGCCACCGCATTCCCGGCGGCCATCAGTTGCCCGATCGCCTTGGAGTCCTGATTCGACTGGGCCTGCTTGGCCTGAAGATCGGTCAGAAGGGCTCGGTACTCCTCGTCCAGGCGGAGATAGGACTCGACGTCGACTTCGATGCCCTTGCGAGAGGCGCCAGAGCGCACCAGGTCCGGGTCGGTGCGGAGGAGTTGACGATCGAGCATGGGGTTGTTGTACCCCCCGGGCTCATCAGGCGCTTAGCCGGTGCGCGGAATGAAGTTGCCCACCCAACTGCCGAAGCCCATCGGCGTCCTGGTCTGTATGTAGACAAGGCCGGGTCCGGTCATTTCGCAGACGTAGCCCTCGCCGGAGGTCAGGCTCCCGAGGAGGGATCGGGCCGCGCGCCTCACCTGGAATCCCATGCCGTCTGAGAACGCGACGAGGTGACCGGTATCCACTACATAAGGTTGGCCCGGCGCCAGTTGAAGGGCGTGGATCGCGCCGAAGCTGCTCACGAGGAGGAGCCCTTGCCCGAAGAGTCGCATCATGAAGAGCCCTTCGCCGCCGAAGAGTCCCTTGAAGCTGGCTTGAGTTTCCATCTGCAGCCCTACGTCGCCTGCGAGATAGCAGCCGCTCGTCACCATCATCGCGTTTCCTCCGAGCGGCAAGGCGAAGATGTCGCCGGGTGCGCTCGGGGCAAGCATCAATTCTCCGGGACCGTGGCTCGCGGTGAAGGTCGTCTGAAACGCGCTCTCGCCGCCCAAAAGGCGGCCGAACATCTTGCCGATCCCGCCATGAATCTTGGATTCTAGGGTTATCGTCGGCGACATGCTGACCATCGCCCCGCTCTCGGCTTGGATACTCTCACCGTGTTCGAGAAGCAGCCTGGCGATCGCGTAGGACGGCTGGTAGAGAATCTCGTGGCGCATCACCGAACGGTACCCGAAGGTCCCGGGACTGCTCGGGGAGAGTGTCATGATTCGCGGTTCCGATCGAACCCACCCGACAATGTCGGTGGGGCCGAGGGCGGGAGATCGCCGGGATGGCGAACCAACCGATGAGTTTCACGAACATCAAGACATTCGGGCCAGTCGACGAGAAGGCGCTCGCTCAGCTCGAGCGATGCGCCGAGCAGGCGCCGCACGCCGTGCTGTGCGCCGACCACCATGTCGGCTATTCCCAGCCGATCGGCGGCGCGGTGGCATACGAGCAGTACGTCTCGCCCAGCGGGGTCGGCTACGACATCGGGTGTGGCAACAAGGCGGTCAAGACGAACCTTCTCGCCTCGCACATCGACCTCGCCAAGGTCATGGACGAGATCGTCCGTCAGATTGGGTTCGGGGTCGGACGCCCGAACCCCGAGCCGGTCGATCACCCGGTTCTCGACCAGATCGCCAAGGCGGAGTTCAGGCCGCAGCGCAAGCTGATCCAACTGGCGGCGAGCCAGCTCGGCACCGTTGGATCGGGAAACCACTACGTGGACCTCTTCCGGGACGAAGACGGAGTGCTATGGGTGGGCGTCCACTTCGGCTCGCGCGGGTTTGGGCACAAGACCGCGAGCGGTTTTCTCTCCCTGGCGGCGGGCGGAGCGTTCGACGAGCCGGCCCCTCCCTCGGAAATGGATGCCCCACCCACCCTGCTGCACGTGCGTTCCCGGCTCGGTGAGGAGTATATCGAGGCGATGATGCTGGCGGGCGACTACGCCTACGCGGGACGCGACCTCGTCGTTGCCAAGGTCCTCGAGATCCTGGGAGCGCGGGCGGTCGAGGAAGTACACAACCACCATAACTTCGCCTGGGAAGAGGAGCACTTCGGGACCAAGCTATGGGTCGTCCGCAAGGGCTGCACGCCGGCGTACCCGGGTCAGCGAGGCTTCGTTGGTGCGGATATGGGTGGTGAGTCGGTCATCCTCGAAGGTGTCGATTCCGACGATGCGGCACAGGCCCTTTACAGCACGGTGCATGGGGCCGGCCGGGTGATGAGCCGGACCGAAGCCGCCGGCAAGAGCCGATGGCGCAAGGGCAAGAAGGAGTCCATTAGCAAAGGACGCGTCGATTGGGACGATGTCAGGGCCAGACTTCGCGAACGCGGACTCGAACTCCGCGGTGGCGGAGCGGACGAAGCCCCGGAGGTCTACAAGCGCCTCGACGAAGTGCTCGAGCACCATGCCGGCACGATCCGCATCGTCCATCGACTCACGCCAATCGGCGTCGCGATGGCGGGAGACGACGTCTACGATCCGTACAAGGACTGACCCGGGCCGGGACGGCGCTTTCCCCGCCAACGTATAATCGACCTGTGAGCGCAATCTGGCTCAATCGCATCCTGATCCTGCTCGCCTGGGGCGGCATTTTCGTTGCCGGCTTCCTCACCTTGGCGCACTATATGAACTTCGTCGTGCCGTGCAAGATTGGAGCCGGCGGTTGCGCCAAGCTTGCCGAGGATCCGCGCTCCTTCTGGTTCAACATCCCGGTAGCCGTCTACGGGCTTGGCGGCTACCTCGGATTCGTGGTGCTGGCGGCGCTCCGTACTTGGGGTGCCGTGGACCAAATGCGACGAGTGATCCAAGCCGGCCTCCTCATGGCCGGGATCGGCACCCTGGTCAGCCTGTACCTTCAATATGTCGCGCTCGTGCAGATCGGCGCCCGCTGCGACTGGTGTATCGCCAGCGCCGCAATCATGCTGCTCAGCCTGGTTTTCATGGGGCTTCTGAGCCAGCGGGACCTAGATTCCCTGCCCAATGACCGAATCAACCCGATGGTCTTTGTCGGATCGGCAATCCTCGCCATCGGGGGCCTCGGCGTAATGGTCAAGAACCAGGTGGACGGCGGGGGAGGCCCGAAGGTCGTCGACGTTCGTCTCGACTTTCTCGCACCGAAGGCAGCCTATTTCCTCGGTCCCGAAGACGCCCCGGTCACCATCGTCGAATTCGCCGACTTCTACTGCCCCTCGTGCCGAATTCGCTCTCCGGAACTCATCAAGTACCAGCGCGCTCATCCCAAGACGGTTCGCATCGCCTACAGGAGTTTCCCGCTCTTCGAGAAGGAGGGGCACGAGCTGAGCCTCGCCGCCTCGATGGTCGCCGAATACGCCGCCGAGAAGGGGAAGTACTGGGAGTTCGTGGAGGGTCTCTACAGCGTTGATAAGGACGAGGTAGGGACTTTCGATCGTGTCCTCGAAGTGGCTCAACTGGTAGGTCTGAACAAGGATGAGGCGAGGCAGCGAATCGCGGCCAAGGACGAGAAGCTCCTCGATCCAATCTACGAAGCCCGCAAGCGAGGCGAACAGAGCGGAGTGAGCGAGACCCCTTCGTTCATCATCTTCGTCCGTGGGATGGAAAACCCGCTCCTCGCGCAAGGCGATAACCTCGCAAGGACGCTCGCGATGCCGCAGGTCGCCGACGCCATCGGTCCGGCCACCCCATGAGCCGCCGACCCACCGTCCTCGTCGCCATGTCGGGCGGCGTCGATAGCAGCGTCGTCGCCGGCCTCATGAAGCGCAGAGGCTACGAAGTCGTGGGCATCACGATGCAGATTTGGCAGGAGAGCCAGCGCGATCCCCGCCATGCCGGCTGTTGCTCGCTCGGCGCGGTGGAAGACGCTCGCCGCGTGGCGCGTATCCTCGGCATTCCCCACTACGTTGTCAATTTCAAGGACGCCTTCCGCCAGTCCGTCATCGATGGCTTCATCGAAGAGTATGCGGCCGGGCGCACGCCGAACCCGTGCGTCGAGTGCAACCGGTCGGTCAAGTTCGAGGCGCTCATCGCCAAGATGTACGAGCTGGGCTGCGATCGGCTCGCCACAGGCCACTACGCCCGGATTCGCCGCGACCGGGAGGGCTGCTACCGCCTTCTGCGTGCCCGAGGCGGCACGAAGGACCAGAGTTACGTCCTCTACATGCTGGATCAAGAACAGCTGGCCCGATCGATGTTTCCCCTCGGTGAGTTGGGCTCGAAGGCCGAGACGCGCCGTATGGCACAGGAGATGGGGCTGCCGGTCGCCCTCAAGTCGGATTCGCAGGAGATCTGCTTCGTCAGCGAGGCCGGCGGTTACGCCGAGTTCCTCCGCAAGGAGCGTCCCGAACTTTTCGCTCCTGGTGAGATCGTAGACGAGGAAGGCGCGGTCGTCGGCACCCACGCTGGGGTCGCCGGATTCACTGTCGGACAGCGACGTGGCATCGGCATCACCGCCCGGCATGGCAGACCGCTCTACGTGCTGCGGCTCGAACCCGCCGCCAACCGCGTCGTGGTCGGAAGGGACGAGGGATTGCTGCGTGCTGACGCCGTACTGGAGAGAGTATCTTGGAACCCCGCCTTTCAGGATCGGCTCCCGCTCCGGGGCACCGCCAAGGTTCGCTACAACATGGTGTCGCAAGCCGCCCGGCTCTACCCGGGTGATTCGCCGAACAGCGCACGGCTCGTCTTCGATGAGCCCGTGCGAGCGGTCACTCCGGGGCAGATTGGAGTGGCCTATGCGGGCCAGACCGTAGTCGCTGGTGGCTTTATAGCCTCGACCTAGAGGCCTTGCTGCTGCTGGTTCAACTCTTCTTCGGCGAGACGCACCTGCTGCATCTCCATAAGCACGACATCCAAAGACGTTGTGGAGGCACCGATCGCCCCGGTCGCCGGCGTTCGCACGTAGAACTCATGGGTCATCCTCTCGACCTCGCCCGCCGTCAGCTTGAGTTTCTCAGCGATGTCTCGGAGCGGGACAAAGACGATGCGCGCGTGGGGGCTGCGGTGAACCCGTCCACCCTTGTCATCGAACTTCATTCCGGTCAGCGACTGGAGAACGTCCACCAAATCGAGGTCGAGAGCGTCCTCGACGACTTCCTTCCAGCTATCCTTGCCCGGCTTCCCGAGACAGTCTCGAGCCAGCAGCACGGCCTCGTCCATGGCGCTGTCGGCGGCGGTAGAGATCTGGTTGCGCAGGGCACTGCGCTGAGCACCGACTTCCTCGGACGTCCAGACACTGTTCTCCAGGGCGACCTTGATTCGCTGATGGTGGATCGAGCAGGCCTCGAGAAGCTGCCCGACTACCGGATCGAGCTCCCTGCCCAGCCTCCGACGATCGATCGCCGACTTGAAGTTCTTCATCACCCCGACCGCTTCGGCTCTGCGCTTGCCTTCGGCGGTCTTGGGAGACGTCAGCTTCTTGTCGATGAACATTAAGGTGGCGATCAAGACGGGAAGGCCGATCGTGCTCGTCGCGGCCCAAGCAATAAAGGGCGAAACGACGGTGGACAAGAAGATGCCACAGGCGATGAGCGCGCCGAGGCCGAGGCCGCAGCCCATGCACGTAACGGCGTGCATATCGCTCTGCTTAGCGGCTTCTAGCGACTTTCGAACGTGGTCCGAAAAGGCAGGGTATTGATCGTTTCTGGCCATCCTCCGAGTAACCGGGCAGGTCTATTTCTGGTACGTCTCGCGATCCATCTCGCGCAGTTCGAGAGTGAGTCCGGCTTGTTTGAGATCGGTAGCCCTGCGGAAGGCAATCCGAAGAACCCCCATCATGCCTTCGGCGATGGCCTGCCTGAGTTCGGGTGGGCGACCGCTCATGAGCGCCACCGTGCAGTGCACGAATCCGCGTGCCGCCCCCTCACCCATCACGTAGATCGGCCTCTCCGTATAGTAGGCCTTGACCGATGCCGGATCGATATCCTCGTAGGACGCGAGCTTTTTCACGAGTTCGCGAAGGACGATTATGAGGTCCATGTTCGCAACGGCGTTCGGCGTCGCCTCCAAGTGGATGTGCGGCATGGGTCGAATGATACTACGGTCTGAGGCCATTGCGGGATGCGGCCGACGGGCAACCGTTCACCTGCGCTATAACCCATCCTATAGAACGAGGTCGGTTCTGGATTCTGCTCGGAATGATGGGCGCGGGAAAGTCGACGGTCGGTCGCGAGGTTGCGCGATTGGCCGGCCGGCCGTTTTTCGACACCGACCAGTTGCTCTCCTATCGCCTCGGCCGGCCCATCCCGCAACTGTTCTCGATCTACGGCGAGGCCGCGTTTCGCTACCATGAAACCGCGATCCTACGCGGACTGGAGCCCCAGCCCGGCGTGCTCGCCACCGGAGGCGGCATCGTCGTTCGCGAGGCGAACTGGGTGGAGATGAAGCGACTCGGCACGACCGTCTTCCTCGACGTCGATCGCGCCGCACTGACCGGTCGCCTGGCGCGCAGCAAGAAGAAACGCCCCCTTCTCGCTCACGAGAACTGGGAAGAGCGCTTCGACCAGATTCTCGCAGCACGCCGCGTACTTTACGAACAGGCCGATCGGCGCGTCCTGATCGGAGGCGAGTCGCTCGAGGAGGCGGCCCGGAAGGTGCTCGATTCCCTGGAGGACGCCGAATGACCGTTCGCTCATCCACTGGCTCGTACGAGATCGTCTTCGACACACCCGACAGTGCTTTGCGCGAGATCCCGCAAGGCGCGTATGTGATCACCGACGAGAACGTCTGGGCCGCCGTCGAGCCCTGGCGAGATCGGATCGAGCGAGCAAACTGCCTCGTCCTGCCACCCGGCGAGCAGTCGAAGTCGATCGAGACCTACGAACGGTGTGTCCGCTGGCTCGCGGAGCATCGAGCCAGCCGCCGTTCGCCGGTAGTCGCCCTCGGGGGCGGGGTGATCGGAGACCTCGCAGGGTTCGCAGCCGCGACGTATATGCGGGGCGTGCCCCTGCTCCAGATTCCCACGACGCTGCTGGCCCAGGTGGACTCGTCCGTGGGCGGAAAGGTCGGGATCGATCTACCCGACGGAAAGAACTTGGTCGGCGCGTTCTACCCGCCGACCAAGGTCCTCGTGGCAAGCGGGTTCCTCGCCACACTGCCGCGCCGCGAACTGATCAACGGTGCTGCCGAAGTGTGGAAGTACGGCTTTATCATGGACAACGCCCTGGTGGAAGCCCTCGAAGCCGAACCCATCGAATCAGCGGATGTCGAGCCGATTATCCGGCGTTGCATCGAGCTGAAAGCCCGGGTCGTGGAAGAGGACGAGCACGAAACGACCGGTCTTCGCGCGATCCTCAACTTTGGACACACCGTCGGCCACGCTATCGAGAAAGTTCAGGGCTATGTCGGCCTTAAGCACGGGGAGGCGATCGCCATCGGAATGGTCGCCGAGGCCTGGCTCAGTCGGCGGCTGGGGCTTTGCGAGGAGTCGGTCGCCGAACGGGTCGCTGGCGGACTCGCCAAGCAGGGGCTCCCGACGGCCAAACCGGAAAGGGTGACGATCGACGCCCTCGTCGAGGCGATGCGGCGCGACAAGAAGGCGGATCGAGAAGGCCTGGCCTTCAGCCTCTTAACAGGGCCCGGGGCGTGTAAACTCGTGCAGAACGTGCCCGAACGGGACGTCATCGAGGTTTTGAGTCGTTGTTGGGCCTGATTCGCATCGTATTCGTGATCACCGCCGCCGCACTTCTGGTGGGCGGCTATGCCGCAAGTCAGTGGGCCTTCTTTGCCGGACAGGCGAGCGACTATGCCTCGAGGGTCGATTCGCGCCCTGTCAGCCTGCTGGCGACGCTCCTTCTCGTAGGCGCTCTCGCGCTGCGGTTATTGGGTCGCGAGCCGAAGGAGCCGGCATGATCGGCACGATCTTCCGAATTCGCTACGAGCTCATCGAGCAAATCGACGACGGGCCCCTGTTCTCCGGCTACAAGGCCAGGGACCGGGTCGCCGGACGAGAGGTCTGCGTGCGGGTGCTCAAGCGTCCATTCGCCGATGAACCGGGGTTCGTCGAGCGGCTACGAGACGTGGTAAAGCGGTCCTCGGTGATCCAGCATCCCGGCCTAGAGCGACTGATCGACCTCGACGACCATGAAGGCACACCCTTCCTGGTGAGCGAGTTACCCGCGGGACTTCCCCTCGAAGAGCGGATTCGCAAGCTGGCGCCCTTTTCACCGGCGGTGGCGGTCGGGCTGGCGATGACGATCGGCCAAGCCCTGGACGCGGTCCATGGCGCGGGAATGGTCCACGGCGACCTCAGTGGGCGCAACATCAACCTCACTCCCGACGGAAAAACCAAACTCGCCCTCACAGGGCTTTGGGAGACGTACTCGGCGAGCCGAACCGCCGGCGCGGCAGTCCTTCCGGGCATGGCCCCTTATCTCGCGCCCGAGATCACCGGAGGCGAGATGCCGACGCCGGCCTCCGACGTGTATGCCCTCGGGGTGATCCTGTTCGAACTGCTCGCGGGGCGACGGCCCTATTCGGGCGACACCTCGGTTTCTGTCGCCCTCAAGCATGCGACGGCCCCCGTCCCCAGCGTTCGAGCCTTCAACCCGGGGGTCCCCGCGGTCCTCGACGAAATCGTGCGAAAAGCGCTCGCCAAGAACCCGGCCGATCGCTATCCCAACGCCAAGGCGCTGATGGCTGATCTTCGGGCGGTTCAGGATGCTCTGCGGTTCGGCAAATCGCTCGCCTGGCCGATCAAAGACTCCGGCGAAGAGCCTTCCCCGGTCGCGCCAAGCGTCATCCAGACCGCTGACCCCGAAGTGAAACCCGCACCCCTACGCAACCCCAAGACCCGCGATCGTGAAGTCAACGACTCGGTCCCCAAGTGGCTGCTTGCTCTGGTCTACATTGCCGTCTGCGCGCTCGTGATCCTCGTTTCTGGCTGGGTTTACTGGAACTTTACCAAGCCCAAGTTGGTTCGCGTACCCAATATCGTCGGGCTGAGCTTGACCGATGCCCAGAAGCAGCTGGAGTCCGCCGGTCTGCGCCTCAAAGTGGGCCGGCGGCTTTCGAGCGAGAAGCAGCCCGCCGACGAAGTGCTCGCCACCCAACCCCCCTCGGGTGCGGAGAAACGTGTCGGCGGCGACGTGCTGGTCGATGTCAGCACCGGCAGTCGCTTCGTCGATGTGCCTGACCTGCGTGGCCGGACACTCGACGAGGCCAAAGCCATGCTCGCAAACGTGAACCTCCAGATGGACGAGAACGTTCGCAAGGCGCGCAACCGGAATATCCAGGAGGGCCGGATCATCACACAAGTCCCCGACCCGCGCAGCAAGGTGGAGCGTTCGACCCGCATCCGGGTCACCATCAGCGGGCGCGAGGAAGACCGGGCCGAGCGACCGCCGACAGAAGGAGACCTCGGCACGTATTCGTTCCACCTTCGATTCACCGTTCCCGATGCCGAGGAACCCATCAGGATCAAGATCATCATGACGGACGGCAAGGGCTCCAAGACCATCTTCGACGAGGATCGGTCCGCGGGCGAGCAGGTGGAGATCGAAGAGGAGGGCGCCGGTCCCGAGGCCACCTTCCGCATCTTCTTCGATGGCGAACTGGTGAACCAGGTCACGAAGCGCGCGGACGAGGAGTAGCATGCGCGTCCAAATCGCTCCTTCGATCCTTTCCTTCGACATGGGCGACATTCGGCGCAGTGTCGTCGAACTGGTTTCCGCCGGGGCCGACCTGATCCACTTCGACGTGATGGATGGCCAGTTCGTGCCGCCGATCACTTTCGGCTGCGGCCTGGTCAAGGACCTCCGTGCGGTCGGTGACACGCCATTCGAGGCCCATCTCATGACCTCGACCCCGGATCGCCATTTCGAAGCCTTCGCCAGGGCCGGATGCTCGAGAGTCATCTTCCATGCTGAGGCGACGGCTCATGCTCACCGCCTCGTCGGCGATCTCCACGAGCGGGGCTTGGAAGCCGGGCTCGCCATCAATCCGGGCACTCCCGTGGAGGCTGCTGTGCCCCTCCTCGACGTCCTCGATCTCGTCTTGGTGATGACCGTCAACCCCGGTTGGGGCGGGCAGTCCTTCATTCCCTCCTGTCTCGAAAAGGTCCGCCGTCTTCGAGAGGCCGCTCCCGATCTGGCGATCGAAGTCGATGGGGGCATCGATCCTGATACGATCCGAGCGGCCCGTGACGCCGGGGCGACGGTTTTCGTGGTCGGAAGCTACTTGGCTCGCGCCGAATCGATCCCCTGCGCGATGGAGGAACTTCGGCGGCGATGCATCTGAAACTCGCTACGACGGTTCTCTTCGTCATCGGCCTGGCAATGCTGATGGCGTGGCCCTTGGTGTGGCGGGGTCGCCCGGCGCCAGAGGCCCCGCCAAAGGAACTCGCGGAGTTCAGTCTTCGGTTCTTGATCTACTTCGCCTTGACCGCCCTCGTATTTCTTTCCTCGGCCATTTGCGCCCTGCTCCTGGTCCGCCGAGCACGCGAGGAGTTCGCCGAACAGGCCGGCAAGAACCTCCGAGGCCTCATCGAGGGCACCCTGCGCGATCATGGACGCAAGCGCGACTGAAGCCTTCATGCGCCGCGCGATCCGGCTCTCCCGGCGCGGCTTCCCGATGCCGAACCCGCATGTTGGCTGCGTGCTGGTTCAGGGCGAGGAAGTGGTCGGGGAGGGATTTCACGACCACGCCGGAGGACCTCATGCCGAGGTCGTGGCGCTGGCGAAGGCCGGTTCCCGGGCGAGGGGGGCGACCGCTTACGTCACCCTCGAGCCCTGCAACCATCGGGGACGCACCGGGCCCTGCACGTCGGCCCTCATCGACGCCGGAGTCGGTCGCGTGGTGGTGGCGAGCCGAGACCCGAATCCGGCTGCATCCGGCGGGGTGGAGGCCCTCGCGGAGGCTGGCATCCCTACCCAGGTCGGGCTTTGCGAAGACGAGGCGCGACTGGCCAACGAGGCGTGGCTGACCGCTATGGAACGAGGCAGGCCGTTCGTCGTCTTGAAGGCCGCGATCACCCTCGACGGGTTCCTCGCGCGGCACGACGGCACGAGCCGTTGGATCACCGGGGAGCGGGCGCGACGCGAAGCGCACCGCTTGCGAGCTGAGATGGGTGCCGTCCTCGTCGGTGCCGGGACCGTCCTCCAGGACGACCCGTTGCTCACGGCCCGAATCCCGGGAGTCGAAAACCAGCCTGTCCGCGTCGCCCTCGACTTCGAGTCGCGTCTGACTGGGAAGGAGAAGATGTTCCGGTCGGAGGGCGGCCCGGCGCTTCTCGTTCGTCCTCCACATGGCGGCGAGTTCGAGTGCCCTTTGGCAGAGGGGGGTTTCGATTTGGGCGCGCTGTGGGATCTTCTCTGGCGGCGCGGAATCCGAGGGATTCTCGTCGAGGGCGGAGCCCATACACTCCGTTCCTTCGCCGCTTCCGGCCTCGCCGACCGTCTAGAATTGTTCGTCGCGCCTGTCCTGTTCGGGTCGGGCTTGCCTTGGATCGGCGATCGCGGGAGGCCACCCTTCGCCTCGGACCTGGGGCTGACCCTGGATTATTCGAGGCGCCTCGGTCCCGACTTGCACCTCTCTTTCCGCTTTTCGCATGCGAGTCGGGAACACGCCCCGGTAATTGTGCGTCCTAAGAAGTGAGGTCATTTCCTCCTTCCTAGAAGGCCCCATCTCAACGCCCTCAGAGTGGGGCTTTCGCCTTGTCTGGAGGTAGGTTCCGCGCTCTTCCGCGGCGATCCTCGGTCCGGGCGCACGGGAGATCACCCTTTCCCGCCAAGCCAATTGTCCTCTCCAAAGACCCCTGCCGTTCGATATGCGGCCAAGGGCTCCTCGCGTGGATCAGACCGACGGGGGCCCGGTCGAACACCCATCGCCAAGAGCGAATTCAACCGCAGGAGATTACGAATGAAAATGACACTTAAACTCGCCCTGGTTCTGGCCGCCGCTATGGCAGCATTCTCTGCCCATGCCGGAAATGGCTTCCTCTTCAACATGAAGGTGGACAAAGGGAGACCCACCGGAGGGCTCGCCGAGCTTCGCGCTGCCGACGGCCGATTCTTCCGCATCCAGGGTGTGCCGATTAGCTCGCCGGCAATCGATTGGAATTGCTCGGTGCTCGGCTTGGGCAGCCCCATCAACCTCAGCCACATCGACGTCCGCATCAGTGGTTCACGGACGTTCGCCTTTCCGATCACGATGATGCTCTTCGATCACATCGCTCAGCGGTGGGTCGAAGTGGGAGACGTGACCTTGCCGACCTCTGGCCTCGGGGAGTTCTTCTTCCGTGACCGGCGCGCGCCCGAGCGCTTCGTCTCTTCGAACGGCGTCGCGAAGCTCCGCTTCGTGTCACGGCTCAATCTAACGATGGTCGTGGACCGGATCACCGTGAAAACCGTACACAACTAGACTCGTGGTTCGCTTCCTCCGAGCATCCGCCGACCTCGGGTTCGGCGGATGCTTCGATTCGTCGCCATCGTGGCCGATGCAGACGCAGTCGCCCATCAAAGCGGACAAGCCCGCTGATCGCGAAATCGAATATAAACAGGCAATGCTCACGCCCTATGACTGGCAGGAAGGCATCGGTCACCGCGCCCAGTACGTCGAGTCGCGCCTGGCATCCGGGACGCCAGTCCTTGCCGTCTCACTCGAGGCCGGCATCCTGGCGATGACCGTTCGCCGCCAGGCTCACAAGCTCTACGAAGTATACGACCGCCTCCTCTTCAGCGCGATCGGGCAGCAGTCCGACGTCGAGTCTCTGCGGGTCGCCGCGATCGACTTCGCCAGTCAAGAGGGCTACCAGCGGAGCGAGCAAGACGTAACCGTCCAGAGGGTGGTCGCTGCCCTGAGCCCGCAACTCAAGCGAGCGTTCGCCGACTTCAACACCGTGCCCTTCGTCGTCAAGTCCCTGTTCGCCGAGGTCGAAGAGTCGCCCGATCTCGACACCTACTACATCCTCGACTATGACGGCGACTTCAGCGTACGCCAAGGCGTTGCGTACCTGGCGGGATCGGAAGAAGGCTCTCTCGAGATCAAGAAGGCCTTCGCGGAACTCGACCGAACCAAGCTTTCCGTGGAGGATGCCCTAGCGCGGCTCCAGCCGATCTGGGCCCAGGCGATGGATCCCTCCGGCGAGAAGGACTTCGCCGCCCTCACGGAAAACCTCGTTCCCGAGGCCGTTCTCTTGGAGCGCCGCCCGAAGGGGGAAAACCGGTTCCGTGTTCTGCTTGGATAGAATGCGACAATGAGGCAGATGCTCCGCACGGCCGTCTTTGCTTGGGCGGCCCTCTCCAGCGCCGTCGTTTGGGCCGAAATCGGTTACGTGGTCAAGGCCATGCCCGACGATCGCAAACTGGCGATCACTATCACGATCCCCAACGTCCAGGGTTCGGTCGACCTCCAAATGCCCAACTGGGCTCCCGGCGCGTACATCCTCACGGACAACTGGCGCCGGGTTCAAGACTTCAAAGCCGGCGACGGAGGCGGCAAGGATGCGGAGGTCGAGAAGGTCAACGACTACACCTGGCGGCTCAAGGGAGCCCCGGGCTCGTTTTCGGTCAGTTACTCGATCGCCCTCGACCCGGTCGACGGAGTGATGCACTACTCCGGACCCTCGACCTACCTCTACGTGGTGGATCGCAAGACGGAGGCCTGTCGCCTCAAGATCGAGACCCCGGAAGCCAAGTGGCCAATCGCCGTGGGGCTCAACGAAGCCGGGGGCAAGAAGGACGAGTTCGTCGCTCCCGACTACGACGTGCTGGCCGACAATCCGGTCACGATGGGGGCCTTCCTGCTCGACACCTACACCTTCGGGGGAAAGACGCACTACATCGCTTATCGAGGCGCCGCGAAGAGCCAAGTCGACCGTGAGCGAGTCAAGAAGGCGTGCCTCGACATCACGAAGACCCAAACCGAATTCTGGAAGTCGCAACCGTACGACAAATACGTCTGGCACTTTGCCGTTCGCGAAGGAGCCGACGGCGCGGGAGGCCTCGAACACCTCAGCAGCACGGCGATCTCGATGGCCGCGGGCGCCGGGCCGGGCGTGATCAGCGTCTTCTCTCACGAGTTCTTCCATCTCTGGAACGTTAAGCGAGTCCGAAGCAAGCCGCTCGGCCCGTTCGACTACACCAAGTTGCCCAAGACCGGGGCGCTTTGGTGGTTGGAGGGCGTCACCGATTACTACGCGGCCCTGCTCCTGCAAAGAAGCGCTTGGGATCCCGTCGATCTCTTCTACCGCGAACTCGTGCAACAGGTGGCCACCACTCGCGCCAACCCGCGACGGCTGGAGGTCAGCCCTTACGACGCGAGCTTCCGCGTCGGCGAAGCCGCGAACGGCCGTGGCAACAGCAGCGGCTTCGGCGTGAACTACTACAACACCGGGTGGGTCTGCGGCTTGCTGCTCGACCTAGAGATCCGCGCGCAAACCGACGGCAAGGCGTCGCTCGACGACGTGTGCCGGGCGCTCTGGGAGATCTGCAAAGACAACCAGCCCGGCTTCGAGGAGGACGCGATTCGCCAGTCCTGCGTGAAGATCGGAGGAGAGAAACTCGGCGACTTCTACGACCGGATCATCATGAAGCCGGGTGAGCTTCCAATCGAAGAGACCCTCGCCAAGGTCGGGCTCCAAATGGCGGAGGTCGACGAACCGACCGTCGAGGTGGGGTTTGCCTGGGTCGCCGATCGGGAACAGAACCGGATCCGCGTACGACGGGTCGACGACTCGGCCAAGGAGGTCCTCAAGGAGGGAGACCTGATCCTCGCGGTCGACGGGAAGGGGCTGGAGGGAACCGGCTTCCGACTCAACGGAGCCATGACCAACGCGCTCCGGGGCGCGAAGGCAGGAACCGGGATCAAGCTGAAGATCGACCGTGGAGGTCAGACATCCGAGGTCACGGTGACTCCGTCAGCGGGAACGCGGAAGGCCAGGCGAGTGGTGCCCCTCAGCGGGGCTTCAGCCGACCAAGTCCGCCTCCGCGAAGGCTGGCTGAAGGGCAAGTAGCCGATGAATCCGCTCGTCGGCATCGTGATGGGCAGCGACAACGACCTCGAGACGCTGCGGCCGGCCGCCGATGCGTTGCGCGAGTTCGAAGTGCCGTTCGAAATGCGCGTCCTTTCGGCCCATCGAACGCCCGACGCGATGTTCGAGTACGCCAAATCGGCTCGGGCCCGCGGGCTGAAGGTGATCGTCGCCGGAGCCGGAGGCGCAGCCCACTTGCCTGGGATGGTCGCCAGCCTAACTCCATTGCCGGTCATCGGGGTCCCCGTGCCTACAAGAGCGCTCTCCGGCCTCGATTCGCTCTACTCGATTGTCCAGATGCCTGCGGGAGTGCCGGTGGCGACCGTCGCCATCGGGGGAGGAAGAAATGCCGGCTTGCTCGCCGTGCAGATCCTGGCGACCTCCGACCCCGGCCTCGCCGAGCGTTTCGAGCTCTTCCGCGATGCCCAATCGGAAGAAGTCCGGCGCCGCGACCGGGACCTGGATCGAGGCGTCTGAGGCCGATCGGAAAGAACCGTCTCGCACGCAAGTCTCGTGGAGGATGCCGGAAGGCAGGAGCGGGGCAGCCGGCGCCGCGCAAGTCCCAGACCTACACCTACCCGGAAAGCCCTTGAGGGTGATCGCTAGCCCGGCCCGACGGTTCCCCGCCGGGATAGCGCGCGTCCTCGCTCGGCGTGCGCGACGGCGCGTGCGGGCTTGGCTCGCCTTTGGTCTTCCGTCCAACCCAAGCCCATCCCAAGGCGATCCGCCGCTTTGCCTAAGATCGAAATCATCGGCAAATCATAGGCAAATCTTCGGTCGATCATTGGAAAGACGGCAGAGCAAGGGTGAAGTGACGGGCCCGCCGTGCCGATAACCAGGGCCTGGCAAGCAGCTTCGCCGTCTTCGGCGACCCTCTCGGGCGTGACGACTTCGAGAGTAGTCGGCGCCGAACCGAAGCGAAGCAGGGCGGAGGAATCGCTCTGCTGCGGTTCGACCGGGCGGCAGCCCTTTGGAGTGCGCGGGCTCGACCGCGCTTTTCGACGCTGCTGCACTCGACATCCCTCGGCAGGTTCGGCATGACGCCGGCGCGAGAACACCTCTCCACGCAGTGGGGAGGTCGCTGAGCGAAGCGAAGCGGGAGGGGTATCCCCCTCGTCTCGACGAGGGGGACCTTCGCCGCGAAGCACACGAAGAGGGGGAGTGATATGAACTTCTACACCCTCGAGGGTGCTCTCACGATTACTCCCCCTCAGGCACGCTCCTCCGTCGCGGCCCGATCCCCCTCATTGCATGAGGGGGTGCGCCCGCCCCTGTTGCGCCCTTGGCACGAGCGACAGACTGCTGTAAATGATAGCGAGGCGCCGCGTGAGCAAGACAGATTCTGCCGGGACGACGGCATGGCGTTGCGCATTGATTTATTCCGACCGCAGCGAAGCGGAGCGGAGGAATCGTCGCGCTACGATGCGGGAAGCAGCAGGACGATCCCTCGGCAGGCTCGGGATGGCGGATGCCACGTCATGCATTCCCAATGATTGGTGCGGCGGAGGCGAGGCTGCAATTGGTTTGGAGGGATGCGGTGTCCAATTCGTCGCCGCGCACTGGAGCGGGTAGATTCCACGAGTGGGCTTCGGGAGGATCTGCGTGTTTTGCGGCTCGAGGGTCGGGGAGAGGGCGGGCTACGCGGAAGCCGCCCGGAGCGTTGGGCGGCGGCTTGCCGAGCGCGGGATCGCATTGGTCTATGGCGGTGGCGGCATCGGGCTAATGGGTGAGGCGGCGAAGGCCGCGGAGGAGGCTGGAGGCGAGGTGATCGGCGTGATTCCCCAAGCCCTCGTCGAGAGAGAGGTCGCCCGAAACGAATTGCAGGACCTGCGAATCGTCGCCAATATGCATGAGCGCAAAGCCCTCATGTCAGACCTCTCCGATGCCTTCATCGCACTTCCCGGCGGCCTAGGGACCTTCGAAGAGCTCTTCGAGGTTCTCACGTGGTCGCAATTGGGAATCCACTCCAAGCCGACGGGCGTGCTCGATGTCGAGGAATACTTCGGACCCCTCCGGGCAATGCTCGATCACGCGGTCTCCGAGGGCTTCCTTCGAGACGAACACCGGTCTTCGGTGATGATCGATGCCGATTTCGATGCCCTGCTGGCCCGAATGGAAGCCTGGCGCCCGCCCGCGAAACAGGACTGGGTTTCTTCGGAAGTCCGCTAAATGTCGAGGCTCTCCGATCGCCTGCCCGCGCTCCGAAGCCCCGGGTTTCGCAACTACGTGCTCGGAAGTTTCGTCTCGAACACCGGCAACACGATTCAGGCGTGGGCGATCGCTTGGCACGTCTACCACTTGACGGGCAGTTCGCTCATGGTGGGGCTCCTGGGCTTGGTTCGGGTGGGCCCGCTGCTGGTCTTTACGCTCTTTGGAGGGGTGCTGGCGGATCATGCGGATCGGCGCAAGATCATGATCGCGATGCAGAGTGCGATGGCGGTCGTTGCGCTGGCACTCTTCTGGACGACCTCGGCGGGCCTCATCACGGTGGGCCTGCTCTACCTCTTCGTGGGCTGCAACGCGGTGGCTCGCGCATTCGACGGTCCGGCGAGGCAATCAATGGTCGTCGGCCTCGTGCCAATCGAGCACTTCCCGAACGCGGCCAGTCTCAACGGGATGAGCTGGAGGCTGAGCGACGTGATCGGTCCGATCATTGCGGGGTTCTTGCTGGCCTCGCCGGGGCTCTTCGGGCTCGAGGGTTTGGCGCTGTGTTATGGGCTGAACTTCTTTTCGTTCATCGCCGTGCTCGTGGCGGTTTGGCGTCTCAACCCGAGGCAGACGATGAATCCGGATCGGCCGCAGAACATCCGTGAGGTGCTCGCCCGGATCGGCGAGGGACTGCGGTTCGTGAACCGAACTCCGGTCGTTCGAAGCGCGATGTGGATCGATTTTTGGGCTACGCTTTTCTCGGGAGCCGAGGCCTTGTTGCCGGCGTTCGCGGGGGCGATCTTGAAGCTGGGCCCCCAGGGCTACGGCATCCTGGCGGCCTCGACCGGCGTCGGCGCGCTCTTAGCGGCCACGGGGATGGCCTGGTTCCCTACGGCCCGCCGCCAGGGCCGGGTCGTGGTCGGGATGATCGGTCTCTACGGCCTGGCGACGATTTCCTTCGGTCTCTCACAGACGCTCATGACCGCCGCCATTAGCCTCGCCGCGGTCGGGGCGGCCGACATGATAAGCACCGTGCTGCGGCAGACCATCCGGCAGTTGGCAACGCCCGATGAACTTCGAGGCCGCATGAGCGCCACGAGCAGCCTGTTCCACATCTCGGGTCCGCAGCTCGGCGACTTCGAGGCGGGAGCTGTGGCCGGGCTTTGGGGTGAGCGCGCCTCCATCATCATCGGAGGCGGCCTCTGCGTGCTGGTCGCCGCCCATTGGTCGCGGGCGCGGGCACTGGTGGAGTACGAGCATGGGCAGTCTTGAGGAGCCTGGCTCGGGACTGTCCGCTCCGCAGGCCTCCCGCCCAGATCAGGGCAGGGTGGGCTGACCGCTCGCGCCGTTCGCGGATCGTCGACGCGGGAGGTCGCCCCGGCAAGCCGGGGCGACCGTGGGTGGGCGGGAAGGCGGCGACGATCCGCTAGTCTTGCTATCCGGAGGAGTTGCCCCCAGAGTCATGACCGCTCGAAACAAGGTCTTGTCTCTCCCACTGCGTGGCTGGGACTCAGGGGTTCAGCTTGCTAGTCGTTGCCGACCGAGCCGAAGTTCGTGCTGAGGATGGCGAAGTCACCGATGTCGACCGTGCCGTCGCCGTCGAGGTCGGCCTCGTAGTCGTACAGCGCGTCGCCGAGGCTAGTGCCGAACGCCGCGGACAGTCGGCCGTAGTCGCCGATGGAGACTTCGTTGTCGCCGTCCACGTCGCCGTTGATCAGCGAGCAGTTTGCGCCGGCGCTGGTTCCGGTGAACGTCACGTTGCTTTCGGTGTGGCGGAGCCAATGCGAGCCCTTGATCGACACGTCGTACTCGCCGATCGGCATCTGCGTCTCGACCGAGTAGCGGCCCACGGCATCGAGGTACGCGAAGTAGGTCGTAATCGGCTCGGTCGATCCGACCTCGCGGATCTGGATGAGGATCATCTGGCCGGCCATATTGCTGAAGTCTTGGAGGAAACACTGCCCCGAAAGCATTTGGCGAGTGACGGGGAAGGTGGCGTAGAAAGCCTCGTCTTGGGCTTGGGGATTCACGCCATTGCCGCAGACTCTCACCTCGTCGCCAACGACGGTGATTCCGGTGATCTTCGTGAGCTCCCATCCGCCGAATCCGTTCGCCCTGTGGAATTCGAGAATCGAACGGAGCGAGCGGGGCCCGTGAACGACATCCCACACGCAGGCTCCGTCCGGGAGAGACTCACCGCCGATGTAATCGCCGTACGGCGAGACGGCGTGAGCGGCGCCACTGTCGTTCGCGTTCAGGCCTGGCAGCCAGGCAACGTTGTTGCCGGTCTTGACGTAGGCATGCACCCAGCCGGTGCCGCGGACGCCCCAGCCAACGACGGTCTCGCCGTCGTCGGTCGTTCCCAATCCGTAGATGGCGCGGTCGTTACCTTGGTGGTAGAGGGGCGCCAGGCCGGCTTGTGAGGTCCACAACGGTCGCGTAGCTCGTGTTGCCGATGCCACTGAATCCATAGATCGTGGAGCCGTCGTAAGAGGAGCAAGTTGCGCCCTGGGCCCAGTTCGAGGTGTAGTCGAGATTGCCCAGCGAGAACACCTGGCCATTGACCCAGCGAGTCATCTCCGAACCGTCTTGACCGGTGCCGTAACCAAAGACGACGTTGCCATCGCCCGAGACGCCGTAGGCTCCCCCGCTGACGAAGCCACCGTCCAGGTCAGGAAGGCTGACCATCCCCGTTCCGACCGTCCAGCGATAGGCGTGAGACCCGCCGCCGTTTGCGGTACCGACGATCACCGAGCCGTTCCAGTTGAGGCCGCTCGCCCGAGACCAGGACCCGCCCGGAAGCAGACCGAGGCTGAGCATTCCCGTCTGTGGGCTCCAGCGATAGGCCATGTTTCCGGTCGCCGCGGTCCCCTGTCCGACGATCCACATTCCATTGCGGGAAATGGCATTTGCGAAACTCTGGTTTCCTCCGCCCGGCACGTCGCCGAGGCCGACGAAAGTGGCAGAGGCGACGGCGCCCACCGTGGTGGCGCCGATGACGATGGTGGTTACGATAGTCTTCATAGTTGTTCTCCTGGCCCGTTTCATGGGCTACGAGGCCATGATCTAGCGCAACCGTGAAACCAGCGCAAAACACGCGTGACCGTAGAAAATTGTCGAGAAAACTTTGCGCCAGCCCGCGGCGTATCATTGCAGGCGATGAAGAGACTTTTCATCCTACCGGCGATCCTCGCCTCGGCCTGGGCCACCGCCCAGGCAATGGACCCGTTCGACTACGCGGTTTCGAACATCGCCATCCTCCAAGCCAAGCCTTTGCAAAAGGAGCTCGGATTGAGCGAAATGCAGCGCGCGGCCATGAACAAGTTCGCCGACCAATTCAATTCGAGCATGGGCTCGCTGCTCGATAAAGCGAAGAAGGACAAGTCGGGCAAACCGCCCTCCGATGCCGACCCGAAAGTGAAAGCCGCCTACGAGAGCCTCAAGAAGGGCGTCCTGAAGCAGTTGACTCCATCGCAGCTTAAGCGGCTGAGAGAGGTGACCCTGCAGCAATCGGGCCTACCCGCCCTTGCCGATCCCGTCGTGGCCAAGCGAGTGGGGCTAACCCCGGCTCAGCTAAAAACGATCCAGACCACTTTCGAGACAGCGATCCGCAAAGCCGCCGAACTCCAGGACAAGGCGATCGAAGCGGCCGTCAAGGACTTGAAATCCAAGAAACCCAAGACCGAGAAGGAAGCCAAGGACTTGATGGACGAGGCCAACCGCAGAGCCGAGGCCGTCCACAAGAAGATCGAACCCCAGATTACGAAACTGCGCAAGGACGCCGAAGCGAAGGTGACCGCCTCCCTCACCGCCCAACAGAAATCAGCCTGGGAAGCACTGAAAGGCAAGAAGCTTACGCTGCCTGCCGGCTAGCCGAAATCATCGCGGAACTGATAGTCGCGTAGAGTTCGGCCCAAGCCGTGGCAAGGTCGGAAGACCATTCTTCACCGAGGGCATTCTCGAGCGTTTCCAGCAGCACGACACCCACGACGTCATAGTCTTCGGGCTGAACTCCGTAGCCGGCATGGTTGCGGCCGAGCACCCTGCAGGACTCGTTGACGGAGTCCAGGTGATCGATCATGCCGATCAGTTGGCTGAAGAACTGGATGAACTTGACGTGCTGGGTGGCCATGTCATCCGGGAAGAGGGTGCGATAATCCGGGCGCCTCGTGAAGAGCCGATCGTAGAAGTCGGCCATCATGTGCTTCATGCGAGGCCGCACGATCGCGAAGGAGCTCTTGATAATCTTGCGCTGCCGATAGTCCATGGCGTATCTAGCAATTATCGGTGGATCGGCTTGAGATGTGGAGTCGACCTCACCGACGAGATCGCCAAGCCTTGACGAGGTTCTCGATTAGGGAGAGGATCCAGAATCCGATCACGAAGAGGCAGATCGATGTGATTCCCTTCTCGAGCCACGCGACCCTGTAGAGCATCGCGATTCCGAACAGAATCAGCAGGACGACGTTGAACGCCAGAACGAACATCAGGCATCCGATCGCCATGCCCATTTGCGGGTCGCGTTGCTTCGGCGGCGTCCAGATGACGTAGGACAGGATCGCGGCGAACCCGATCAGAAGCGCGAGGGTCACCCACCAAGGGATCGCGTCGATCACGATTGGATTATAGGTTCTCGCGGTCCCGGCGGTCCAAGTCCGGGACCGCCGGGACGACGCAGCGCCCTCTACTCGTTGTTCGTGTAGTTGCCGTGAACCAGTTGTCGCTCGCTGGGCGACGAGGCCGCGCTATCGGCGGGGGCGGCCGTCACCTCCTGGCCACGGATCCCGTCATGGGCGATGCCGAGAAGGGAGGAATCGACCCGTCGCCGGGCGGCCTCTCCGCCGTTGGTGGCGGCCAGCGAGCGCGGGGCGTTGACCGCCTTCGCTAGAAACCGCTTGGCATCTTCGAGGTCGGGCGCCTTCTCAGCGCCGCCGGCGACCGCCGCATCGGCAAGCATCCCCTTGAGGAGGCCATCGCGTGAGCCTGCGAATAGCTTCGGCGAGCCAAAAAGTTCCATGCTCGTTACTTTGCCGTCCACGCAGTAGATCAGGCCGACCACTCGCTCGTCCTTCAAGCCCGCGGCAAGGAGGGCCAAGCCCTCATCGACGGCCTTGCGCACTTCGTCCGAATCGAGTCCAGCCTGAATGGTGGACACGCCGGGTGTCGCGGCGGCGTTCTTGTTGTATTCGCTCACGCGCGACCAAACTTCCTCCTGGTGTCCGTACATCGCGGACTCCTTCACCTTGGCCGGTACCTGCATGTCGCGATACTCGAACTTCATGCTCGATCCGCTCCAGCGCCCGTGTTCGACGCAGTAGACCGGAACCAACACCGTTTCGCCCGGCGGCACGACAGTGTCTTTGCCGACGATTCGGTCCTGTTTGCCGCCGATCAGCAGCTGGCCGGCCAGCAGAAGCAACGGACGCGGGCCTTTGTTGCGAACCTGGAGTTCGTTCACTTCCTCGTCGCCGGGCTTTTCGACGATCTCGACCCAGTCGTTCTTCTTGGCTTCCTCGAGGCTGACGTAGTCTTGCTCGTTGGGATCGGGTTTCTTCGTGGTGAGGACAGGGATGACGCTGACGTTGCGGTACGAGACCGGCTGGGCAAGCACGTAGTCCTTCACGCCTTCTACCTGGATCATGGCGTCGGGCTTGGTCTCGCCTTTGGCTAGGGATTTTGATCCCGGGCCGCAACCGGCGACCACACTGGCGAGCGCGAATACGAATAGGAATATCTTCATTGCGTTGTCTCCACCGGTGGGTGTCCGACCAGGGGCGAAGGGTTCAACGGATACAATCCGCATAATGAACTCTCGACGAGAATTCCTGCGAAACGGTCTGACCGGCCTCTTCGGGCTAGGCCTGACGGGCCGAATCCTCGCCCTCACCCAGGACGATCCGTACAGGCCCTTCAAGATGGGGATCCAAAGTTACTCCCTGCGCGGATTCTCGTTCCACGAGGCGATCGACAGGACCAAGAGCCTCGGCCTCCAATTCATCCAGGCCTACCCCGGCCACTTCCCGATGGATGCCGCGGCCTCGGAGCAGACGGAAACCCTGGCTAGGCTGAAGGCGGCGAAGATCGATCTGCAGGCTTGGGGAGTTCAAGGGTTCGACGGAGACGAGGTCGCGGCGCGGCGGGTATTCGAGTTCGCCAGGACAAATGGCATCAGAGTCATCACCGCCGATCCGAGCAAGGAGGCGCTCCCCATCCTCGATCGGCTCGTCGCCGAGTTCGGCATCGCGATTGCGATTCACAACCACGGCCCAGGCTCGCGCTACGATAAGCTGGCGAGCGTGCTGGAAGCCGTCGAAGGCAGACACCAACTGCTAGGCGCGTGCATCGACACCGGCCATGCCCTTCGCTCGGGAGAGAACCCGATGGCTTGGGCAAAGCGCCTCGGGAAGCGCGTCCACGACGTCCACCTGAAGGACGTGAAGGACGCCAAGACTTGGAAGGTCCTCGGGGAAGGAGATCTGGACACAGCGGGATTCCTTCATCAGTTGGTGAAGGACGGTTATCGGGGTGTTGTAGCCCTCGAGTACGAGGAAAACGCGCAGGACCCGATACCAGACATCGAGAAGTGTCTCGCCAGCGCCCGATCGGCGATCGAAAAGGTCCGGACTGAAGAATAAGTCGTCACTCTGGGTTGGGTTGCTCTCGGCGCCGAGCCTCCTCGGCCAGCCGCGATCGCGTGACTGTTTAGCATCAGATCCCGCCGGGCCGTACCACCATCACCTTCCATTCCGTCATCTCCGCCATCGCGAAGCGAACGCCCTCGCGGCCGAAGCCGCTCCGTTTCACCCCCCCGTAGGGTAGCGAGTCGAAACGGAGGGTGGGAAAATCGCCGATCACGACGCCACCGACATCGAGGGTTCGGAAGGCTTGTTCGGCTCGCTGAAGGTCACGGGTGAAGACCCCTGCCTGGATGCCGTATTCGGAAGCATTAACGCGAGCCAATGCCTCGTCGAAACTCCCGAATCGGCTCAGGGTGAGGACAGGGCCGAAGACCTCCTCGCGGGCCAAGCGGGGAGCCGTGCCTGACCAGCGATCCGGGAACTCCACAAGGGTCGGCTCCACCGCGTTCCCGATTCGCTTGCCGCCGGCAAGAACTTCTGCGCCCGCTTCGACCGCCTCGGCGATCCACTCGGCCACCTTGATCGCGGCCTCCGGGGAGATCATGGGCCCGCAAACGCACTTTGCCTCCCGAGGATCGCCATGAGGCGTGTGCTTGGTCTGAGCCACGAGCCTGGATCGCAGCCCGTCGCACACGCGCTGGTCCGCCAGAACGTGCTGGACCGAGATGCAGACCTGGCCCGCGTAACCGTAACCACCCAAGGCGCAGCGCTGGGCCGCCCAGTCGAGGTCGGCATCGTCGCAGACGATCGCGGTGGAGTCACCTCCGAGTTCGAGCGCAACCCGCTTCTCCGCGCACAGGCGCTTCAGAGGCCACCCGACCGAAGGCGATCCAGTGAAACTGATCATGGCGACGCGAGGATCGGTGGCGATCGACTCGGCGAGTTCGGGCTCGCAGTTCACGGCATTGAGCACTCCCGGAGGGCACCCGGCCTCGTGGATCAGACGCGCCAAGGTGAGGGTGCAAAGAGACGCCGCGCCGGAGCCCTTGAGGATCACCGTGTTGCCAGCCGCGAGGGCAGGGGCAATCTTATGCGCGGCCAAGTTGAACGGCCAATTGTAGGGAGTGATGCACAGGATCGGGCCGATCGGGAAGCGCTCCGCCACCGCCGTGTGCCCGGCGCCCCGCGGGTCATAGTCGACCGGCATCGAAACACGGCCGAAATCGTCGAGAAGGTCAGCGGCAAGTTCGAAAGTCAAAGCGCTCCGATCCAGTTCTGCCCCGGCCCACGTGATCGGCTTGCCGATCTCTTCGGCGGCAAGCATCGCGAGTTCGGAGCGTCGTTCCCGCAGCGCATTCGCGATCCGGCGAAGCAGCCCTTGCCGTTCGTACCGAGCGCTGCGCCTCCATGTCGCGTAGGCCCGCGTCGCCGCTTCGATCGCGGCTTCGACCGCGGCCGGGCCAGCCTCGGCCGCAGAGCCGACGATCGTCATGTTGTGCGGCGAGCGGACCACCTGCTTAGGCGTCTGGGTGTCGCATTCGCCGCCGAGGAAGATGCCGTCGATAAGGAGTTCTCGATGGATCATGCCGGAAGTGTGCCCCATCGCTTGGACCAGTACACTAGCGGCGATGGGCAATTCCTTCGGCCGTCTCTTCCGAATCACGACGTGGGGCGAGTCCCACGGGGGCGGTGTGGGGGTCGTCATCGATGGCTGCCCGCCCCGTCTTCCCATCACAGAGACCGACATCCAACTCGAGCTCGATCGGCGCAAGCCAGGCCAAAGCACGATCGTCTCCCAGCGCAAAGAATCCGACACCGTGAAGATTCTCAGCGGGGTTCAGAACGGCCTCAGCCTGGGCACTCCGATCTCGATGCTCGTCCTCAACGAGGACGCTCGGGGACGCGACTACGACGAAATGCGCGAGAAGTACCGGCCGAGCCATGCGGACTACACGTACGAGGTCAAGTACGGCCTCCGGGCGTGGGAAGGCGGAGGGCGAGCATCCGCCCGCGAGACCATCGGCCGGGTGGCGGCCGGCGCGGTGGCGCGGAAGCTGCTCCAAGAATGGTACGGAGTGGAGATCGTTGGCTGGGTAGAGCAAGTTAAGGACCTGGCCGCCGAGGTCGAACCGACGCACGTAAATCGCGAGGATGTCGAGGCGACGATGGTCCGCTGTCCCGATCCTGAAACCGCCGAACGAATGATCGCCCTCATCGAGGACACCCGCAAGAACGGCGACTCGGTGGGTGGTATCGTCGGCTGCGTTGCTCGTGAGGTGCCGGCCGGTTGGGGTGAGCCGGTCTTCGACAAGCTGGAGGCCGATCTAGCGAAGGCGCTGCTCAGCCTGCCCGCTTGCAAGGGTTTCGAGTCGGGTTCCGGGTTCGGCGGCACGCTGCTCACAGGTACCGAGCACAACGACGAGTTCTGGGCCGACGACGAAAAGCAAGTGTTCACCCCGACCAACCGGAGCGGCGGCATCCAGGGCGGCATTTCGAATGGAATGCCGATCGTGGTTCGCGCCGCCTTCAAGCCGACGGCGACCGTCATGCGCGAGCAGCACACGGTCACCACCAAAAGAGAGAACACGACCCTCCAGGGTCGGGGAAGGCACGACCCGTGCGTGTTGCCACGGGCCGTGCCGATGGTAGAGGCGATGGTCGCCCTCGTTTTGGCCGATCACGCGCTGAGACAGCGAGCGATCGACCCACCGGCCTAGTGCTTGCCGGCGTCCGGGAGGCAGAGGCAGGAGGAAGTGATCGACACGTCCGCTCCCTCCCAAGCAACCTCGAACTTCTCTTGGTAGCGCTTGGCTTCGCTCGCCTTGCCCATCTTCGTCAGGGCCGTCGAGAGGCCGTAGAGCGCCCAGCCGTTGTTGGGATGCTTCACAAGGTCGGCCCGGTACACCCTGGCGGCTTCCGAGGGCTTTCCGGCCTTGAGGAGGGCGGCGCCCAGGGTATGCCGGGTCGGCTGAATCCAGTCGGGCGGCTCGTTGTATCGGAGTCGGTCCTCACAACGAACCGCGTCACGGAGCGTGACCAGCGCCCGATCGATCCGGCCTTCGGCGAGCAGGATCTCGCCGTTCATCAAGTGGGTCGCCACAGGCAAAATGTCGGCGGCACTGTTGTTGCCGAAGGTGGCGTCCTTGCCCACATTCCTTTTCTGTTCGTAGAAGAAGGACTGTTCCGCACGCGCCTTTTCGGGCTCACCGAGAGCGGCGTAGGCTACTGCGCGCGCGGCAAAACGAAGCGATCGCCCGAGCGGAAAGTGGCCCGGCAGGTCGGGCATGTCGAGCACTTCTTGCCACATCCCGAAGCGGATTCTCACCTCGATGGGCATCGCGGTGTATCCATCGACGAGGGGCGCCACCGCTTCGAGGAACTCGGGCGGAAACACCGCGAGCATCTGGTCTATCGCATCGATTGCCTTGGCGCGCTCTCCTTTCATCATCGCGGCCAAGGCGAGCATGTGGTGGTTGTGGGCCATGTAGACGCGGTAAAAGCCCGGCTCGGCGTTTCGCTCTCGATATCGCTGGTCAGCGACGATCGCCTTCTCGTTGGCGATGATGGCTTTGCGCCAGTCGCCCGTTCTCACGTCGATATGTGAGGGCATGTGCACCATATGGCCAAGGCCGGGTTGCAGATCGCGCAATCGATCGGCCGCCGTAACCGCCCGTTCCGGGCTAGGCGAAGCCTCCACCGCATGGATGTATAGATGGAGTCCGAGGGGATGCAGTGGATCGATCTTCAGCACGCGCTCGAGCGTGGAGACGATCTCGCGCGTCCCAGGCTGAGGCTTACCGTCGGTCTTCCAGAGGTCCCACGGCCGGAGGTCCATCATCGACTCGGCGAACAAGGCGCCGACGTCGGCATCGCGCGGATGGGCCCTCCATACCCGTCGCATCGCCTGGGCATAGGCGCGATCGAGCGGCCCACGATCGGCGTTGGGGTTGCTCGTGTAACGAGCGAAAGCGGCCCGAATCAGGTCCCTTTCCGCCAGAGTGCAGCGGCCGGATCCTTGGCGGGCCCGATTCGCGGCGTCCCAGGCAGCCTTTGCTTTGTCGGGCTCGACGACTGGGTTATTGATGTGTGGGCCGTTCGCGATCGCGATGCCCCACCATGCCATTGCGCAGTCTGGGTCATGTTCGGTCGCCTTCGTAAACGACCGAATCGCCTCATCGTGGTTGAAGGCAAAAAGGAACGCAAGCCCTTGATCGAAGAACCTCTGCGCTGTCGGCGAGTTCGTCGTGATCTTGCGGTGGTGGCTTCCGAGTCCTTCGTAGAAGTCGTCTTGTGTTGGGGGCGCTGCTGCCGCGACTTGAACCGCTAGAAGCATGCCCAGTAGCAATCGTATCATCGTGAAAGAGTGATACCCGCGCTTCGGCCGGGTTCTGCCAAATCCCATACCAAAGACAGCACAGGGTCTGACGAAGGATAGGTCCGGTATCCTCGGCGTTCCACGAACATGGACTATAAAATCAAAGTTCGCCGATTTGGCGAGTACGGCATGCCGGAGGGCACCAAACTCGCCCACGGAATCGAGCAAGCCGGGGTGGATATCAGCCATCGATGCGGAGGGAACGCACGGTGCACGACCTGCCGTGTGAAATTCCACAGTGAGGAACCCCCGATGGGGGACAAGGAACACGACTGCCTGGAGGAAGACGGCGTCCTCGGTCAGTTCCGGCTCTCGTGCCAAATCCGCGTTGACCGCGACATGGAAGTCGAGGTGCTGATGCTGGCAAGCGAGCAGGGCTGGGACCCCGGAATCGACCTCGAACCGTAGTTTCGTTTGCGGAAGCGCGCGTTCGGACGTATACTAGCGTCAGACAATTTTGCGCATGATCCGATCCGCCTTTTCCCTGGCCGGGTGTGCGCTCGTCGGTCTAGCCAGCGCCCAATTGCCGACGGGTCCGCCATACGCCCAGAACATCTCGTTTCGCCACGCTGCCGCGCCGGTGGCGAGGTTGGTCGACGCCTTGGCGACGCGATTCCAGCTGCCCATCGATACGTCTCCTTCGATGTCGAGCGAGTACCTACTCGTCGACGTGAACGATGTGAAGGTCGGCGACCTCCTCGATCGGATCGCGACCGTTTCGAGCGGTCGCTGGAGTCTTTCGGAGGGCAAGTACGTCCTGACACGAGACGCCAAGGCCGCCGGCGCGGATGAGAGAGCCGACCGAGCCTATCGCAAGAAGGTGGTCGAAGAGTCGATCAGCGAGGGCCTAAAGCAGGCAAACGAAAAGGAACCCGTCGATGCCCTGGTCAAACGAGCCACCGAGATCGCCCGCGACCTCTCCAAGCCATCACCCAACGAAGACGCCTTCCGCAAGATGAGAAGCCTCGAAGGAGCGAGACCCGGACAGCGCCTCGCCTTTCGGCTCCTTGCGGGAATCGAAGCCGCCGAGATCGCAACGATCCGGCCCGGACAGCGGCTGGTCTTCAGCGACTCGCCGAACCGGATGCAAAGACCGGTGAAGAACGCCTCTGCCGCCATCCGATCGTGGATGGCAGATCGCGGCGTTTGGGAAGAGGCTCGAAAGGTCCTCGAAGATAACCCCGAAACGAAGGAGTGGGCTTCGGTCCTCGAAATGCAGTCGGAACCGATCGAATTGCCCGTTCGCGTCCTCGTTGCGGTTTCGAGGGGTCTCGAATGGTTCGGATTGAGCTATGGAGTCGACGTGATGCTCGTGGGCCCCAAGGGAGGCATGGCCCGGGTTTACTCCACTTTCGGCCGCGGTCAGGACTCCCCGAGCCCGGTGACGGGGGTCGGCGTCGGAAAGGACGACACGGTAATCGAGTACAGCGACGCATCCAAGCGGCTTATGTCTGAGAGTCGAGCCCTCTGGATGAACGACGATGGCGTGACGAAGAAGCCGGGCGCCGAGTTTCTCGAGATCGTGACCCAGCCCGAAAAGTTTGAGCCCCTTAGCTTCGTGCCGTCCGACGCCGTCTTCGCGGTGCGCAAGAAGATGGGCGGCCAACTCGTCGCCTCGCTGCCCGACGACCTGCTCTCCGTTCTTATGTTCGCCGAGCAGGCGCAACTGCCGACAGTCGAGGGATTCCTTCGAGTCTGCGATTCGTTCGATTTGCTGATCTTGAAAAGGGAGGGCGAATGGCTGATCGGAAGGCCCAGGCTGATCACCGAGAGCCGGTTCGCCCGAAGCGACAGAGGGGCGATCGGCGAATTCGTGCGGCTCGCACGCAAGAAGGAGTTTCTCAGCCTGGCCGAGCTATCCGCTTTCGCGATGCGTCAACCGATTCCACCGATGATGGGAGCAGCCGGTTACTCGTTGCTCCTCGGGCTCGGGGGCCGAATGGACCTCCTCTACTTCGGGGATTGGCAGCTGCTCTCCCTGTACGGTCACCTCAGCGAAGATCAGCGCCGCAATCTCGTCACGGGAGGGAGACTGCCGTTGGGGTCGCTGACTAAAGGGCAGCTGGCGATTGTCAACGATCTGGTTTTCGGCGCCGATCACCGGCTCGATATGGAAGATACGGCACCAGCCAACGAGGCCAGGGGCGCCGAAGAGGACGAGGCCGACGACGACACGGTCGCTCGGGAGCCTACGGAAGCCTTGCCGAGTGGGCTGCCGTCCGGCGGGTATATCACCGCCTCTTCGTCGGAGGCTCTGCTCTTTCAGACGCGGATGCAAAACGACGATGGACAAGTTATAGCGAACCTCGAGAATGTAGACTCGGTCGCATGGCGGGCTTACGCCCGCCAGCAACCCGAACTTTACTCGTGGGCCGCCAACCTGCCAAAAGACGAGACTTGGCGTATCGGGACGGCCCGCGACGTCAGTCTCACGATTCGGTTGAGTCCCCGACACTTCGTGCGCGGCGCGATTCGCGACAACTCGATCCCCGCCGATGCACCCTGGATAACGCCCGCCAACGCTCCGGCGTCCGTAAAGAAGAAGATCGACGAGTTGATCGAGCGGTATCGAAAGGCCGGCGACGGTGACGACGGAACCCACGGGCGGTAACCTCAAAACCGTCAGATCGCGTCGAAAGAGTGAATGGTGTCGGTGTACTACCCTTCTGCAGGAGCGAGCGTTTTCGACGAGGATTCTCTCCTCGCCGATCGCTTCTTGGCTGGCGATCAAAGCGCGTTCACGCGGCTCTACGAAAAGTACTACGACAAGGTGTACGCGATCGCCCGTGGAGTCCTGTTGGACGCCGACGAGTCCGCCGACGCGGTGCAGGAGATCTTCACGCTCGTGTATCGACACCTGAAACGCTTCGATCGACGCTCGCGGTTCAGCACGTGGCTCTTTCGCATCGCCGTGAACCGAAGCATCCAGCAGGCCCGAGGCTTGAAGCATCGCTCCAAGCAAGTCGAGCTCACCGAGGTCGCCGACCGGTTCGCTGAGGAGCCGACATGGACCGAGACCGATCCGCGAATCGCGGACGCGATGGGCCGACTCTCGCCCGCCGATCGAGCGATTCTCGTGCTGTTCTACTGGGACGACATGAGCCTTCAGGACGTTGCCGAGAGCCTTGGATGCAATGTAAACGCCGCGAAGACCCGGCTCTTTCGAGCCCGAGAGCGGTTTAGAGTCCTTTACGAGGAGAGTACGAATTGAGTCGAATCCCAGCACCCGTGGACGAATTGATGTGGCTCGTGGCCGAGCAGAACGACCCCTCCGCCATCGACGCCTTCGGTCGCCGGTACCCCGAGCTGAGAGGAGAGATGGTGCGCCGTCTCGAAATGGTGCGAGGACTCAAGCAAGCCCGACCCGAGCGCTCGGATGAGCGGGTACCGATCTTCCAGCCGCGGCTGGCCTCGACTCGGCGACCCTGGCTGATGCCTCGCTGGGCCACCGCTGCCAGCGCATGCCTCCTGCTCGTCGCCGTCGGCTATGCCTCGTTCCGGGTCGTGAGCGGCCTTTCGCAACCGGCCGTTCCTCCCGTGACCGAGATTTCGACGCCGGAAGTCGTCCATTCGAACGCCTTCGATCCGCCTGCCGCCGCCAAGGGTGGTGGACTCGACATGGCCAGCGAGCCGAGCCGATCGACGACCGAGCCCCGGTCCGAGTCTGACTCCCTGCGATTCCACGACCCGATCGAGCCAAGCGGTCCCGCTGAGGCCGAAGTCGCCGTCAAGTCGGCCAAGATTGGCCTTGTCGATGCGCTGAGAGAGGTCGAGCGCCAGAGCGGTCTCGTGCTCGTCATCGGCCCCGGTCTGCCCGACGACCTTATCTCGATCAACTTGACAGGCCCGGCGCTCGGTGTCCTCAAGGAGATGGGCACCACGTACGGATTCACCGTATTCGACCAAGGTGACGGCACGATCAACGTCATCCCCGCTGTCGATGAACGCGGAACCGGGACTCGGGACGAAGCCCTCCGGCCGGAAGCTGAACTCGGCAGTCGATAACGCCTGACCGGGGTACGATCCGCCCTTGCATGGGTACGGGTAAGCCGCTTGCCATCGGTTCCTTGGAGGCCGTCTTTCGGACGGTTCGGTTGCCCGTCGGCCTGGTCATCGACGAGCTGCGGATCGAGGGCGACGATCCGGAGTGCACGTTCGACCCATTTCGTCTCCACCTCGATCGCCCCGGCAAGCTTCAAGTGACCTTGGGAGAGGCGGCGGTCGGTCAGTTTCTCAACGAACAGGCACCCGGCGGCCTGCGCGATTTCATCGTCACGATGAAGACCGGCCAGATCACGGTTCAAGCCACCGCGCGCGTGCTGATCGACATCCGGGCAACGGCAACCTGCACGCTGCGAATCGTCGAGGGCAAGTGCATTTACGTCGATCTGGAGTCCCTCGACTCCGTCGGCGGCAGCGCGGCGCGAGGGCTCGTCGAAGGGCAGTTGGCCAAGATCAATCCGATCGTGGACGCACGGCACTACCCACTGGACATCGTCTTGACGCGAATCGAAATCGCCGACGGGAGGGTCGACGCGTTCGGCACCATCGCCCCGATCGAGGGCCCCAGCCCAGGGCCCTAGAACGGGACGCCGTGCTTGGTGTGCTCTCGGAAGAGCGCCATAATCTTCCTCGTGTGCTCTCCCGGCGTGCCGCAGCCGATCGGATGCCCATCCAGCGAGACCATCGGGATCACCTCGGCAGCCGTCCCGGTGAGGAACGCCTCGTCCGCCGAATAGAGGTCGAACGCGGTCAATTGTTCTTCGGTCACGGCGTAGCCTTCCTTCCTCGCCAATTCGATCACGGTATCACGGGTTATCCCTTGAAGGATGCCGCTGGACGGATGCGGCGTGCGAATCACCCCTTTCTGAATCAGAAAGAGGTTGTCGCCTGTGCATTCCGCGACGTAGCCCTGCTGGTTAAGAAGAAGCCCTTCTCCGGCGCCGGCGCGGTTCGCCTGCATTTTTGCCATGATGTTCGCCGCGTACCGGCCGATGCATTTGAGGCGCGCATCCAGGCTATCGGGCGGCATCACGCGCATCGAGCAGGTGATCACATTGAGGCCGACTTCGTATTGCTCGGGAGTGTAAAGCGCGAGCGTGTTGACCATGATCATCACGTTCGGAATCCGTTTGATGTTCTTCGGATCGAGCCCGAGTCCGGTTCCGCGGGTCACGTTCAGGCGAATGTAGCCGTCGTCGAGGTCGGCTTGGCGGCACACTTCGAGGACGGTTTCGCGAAGCTCGGCTTTAGGCATGCACTTTTCGAACTGCATGAAGGCCATGCCGTGATACAGCCGGTCCAGGTGCTGATCGAACTGGTAGATTTTCCGGTTGTAGAAGCGGATACCTTCGAAGAGGCCGTCTCCGTACAAGTGCGCATGGTCCGCCGCGGGCACCGTTGCCGTCTCCAGCGGACTGATCGTTCCGTTAAACCAGACGAGTTTCGGCATACCTCTATTGTACCGGCGGGTCTTGCGGCAGTTTCGATCGTTCGGGACGGTGAAGGCGGCTTCTCGCTTCGGCCAAGATAGGCGAATGTACCGACTTCTCCGCGTCGTACACCGTTGGGTAGGCCTCATCGCCTCGCTCTTCCTCCTCACCGTCGGCATCACCGGTTTCCTGCTCGCCACCAAGGGAACCTTCGGGTGGATCAGACCGCCCGAGCAGGACGGTCAGCCGGTCGACTCGCCGAGCGAGATCGTCACTGTCGATCGGGCGATGACCGCCGCTTTCGGTGTCGGGCTCGCCAAGCTAGCAACCCCCAAAGACATCGATCGGGTCGACTTTCGACCCAAGCGAAACGTCTTCAAGATCCTCAGCAAGGAGGGTTATCACGAAGTTCAGGTCTGCGGGAAGACGGGCGAAGTGCTCCAAGTCGCCAGCAGGAATGACCAGTTGGCCGAGGACATCCACGACCTCAGTTTCTTCCGCGAGGCGATGCATACCTACCTCTTGCCTTTGGTCGCGCTAAGCCTGGTCTACCTAGCGGCCAGCGGAATCGCGATGTTCTTCACCCCTATCGTGAGGCGCATGAAGTTCAACCGCAAGCGCGCCGACAGCGCCTAGCGGCGCGACTGCCGCAGTGCCGAAGGCGCGACCGAGAACCGTTTCTGAAACGCTCGGCTGAAATGGGCCGCGCTCACGAAACCCACGAGGCGGGCAACCTCGGAGACCGGAACATCCTGCTCTAACAGCGTCTGCCTGGCCTTTTCCAGGCGGAGCGAAATGAGGTAGCGATGAAAGGGTTGCCCGGTCGCCTGCTTGAATAAGTGCCGAAAGTGCGAAGTGCTGAGCCCGAGTTGGTCCGCCACTTGCGTGTCTTGCAGGTTCTTTCCGAAGTTGCGCTCCACGATCGCGAGGGCGCGGTCGATCAGCGCGTCGCCGGTTGCGCTGGGGCGACTGAGGACCGGCGAAACGATCTCGGCGACCAGCGTGCGGCTCGTCTCGGCGATCTCGCCCGTGCTTCGAAGTCGGTCCAACCTCCGGGCGGCCTCGAGTTGGAACCGGTGCATTTCGCGCGGGGCTCCCATCTCGAGAAGCGCCGCTGCGACCACCGCCATGAAGGTTAGGGCGATCGAGCGAGCCTCGTCGAGGTCATCGCAGGCGCGCACGCCCTCCTCCAACTGGCGCAAAGCGTGGCCAAAGCGCACTCGATCCGCCACCCGCACCACGGACCCCAGTTCGGCGAGCGAGACTCCGCCTCCCCGCCCACGGAAAGGACACGTCGGCGCCGGCTCGTACTCGAAAAGGACGTCAAAGATCACGAAGCTGGCCTCGGTTTCGGCAGCGACGAAGCGGAGGCGCCCATCACCCGCGAGCCCATCCACATCGAGTGTGAGGAGGTCGACGCGGCGGGGCCCCTGCTCGGTGGGCGCCCTGCCTACCGTCTCCAGACTCGTTCCGTCCCCGTTCAGGCGACAAAGCGGCTCGAGTTCGCGGGCATCGGAGTAATGCCGGCCGCAGACCAGGCCCTGACGGACAGCGACCTGACGCCCATCGAGCACTTGGACTTGAGCCCCCGTCCTCCCCGCGGACTCTCCTCGCTCGATCGGGATCAGCGCGAATATGCCCACCAGGTGAATCCGCACGAGTCGGCCACCCATGGCGGGAATAGAAACCTCCAGCGACCGGGGCAAGCTTCGGAACGGGTGCCCAGGCGGGCCCCCCGCCGATTGCCAGCCCGGCTCCCCCGCAAGGGGCAACTTCCGATTCGGGTCGAAGTCCGAAGTGGCCTCTGCTGCTGCCGCGAAGCGCAGGCCCGTGTGAGGCCGAGTGAAGACTCCCGGTTCGACGATCGAACGCATATTGCACTATACGGCAGACACACCCCCGTTCATCGTCCCGTTTCGCGGCCCTTTCCCCAGCACTCGCCTACAGAGCGGGAGAGGGGACCGGGAGCAGCGGACTCACTCCGCGCCCAAATGCTCGCGAACTTGCTCCGCCAAGCGTCGGGTCATCGTCGGCACGGCGGCAATCTCCTCGACGGTCGCTCTCCGTATCCCATCGATCGAGCCGAACGTCCGGAGGAGGACCCGGCGGCGCCGGGGCCCGATTCCGGGAATCTCCTCGATCGCCGAGCCGATCATACGCTTATCTCTGATCTTCCGATGAAACGAAAGAGCAAAGCGATGAGCCTCGTCACGCAGGCGCCGCAACAGGAGGAGGCCAGGCGCGTTCACGGGCAACTCGACCGCTTCGACCTCGTATCCACCCTCGGCATCGCGGCCGGTCGGACGAAAGATCAGTTCCAAGCGCTTGGCCAAGCCAACCATGGGAACCGTGAGGCCCAGTTCGTCCCGCGCCTTGAGGGCAGCTCCGAGTTGGCCCTTCCCGCCGTCGACCATGATCAGGTCGGGCAGCTTGGCGAACTTCGGATCGCCGTCGGCATACGCCTTCAGCCGCCGTAGCAGGACCTCGTGCATCATCGCGAAGTCGTCCGGACTCTCCGGGTGGTAGCGGATTTTGAAGCGCCGATACTCGCTCTTGGCGGGCTGACCGTTCTCCACGACGACCATCGACCCCACCGGCGCGGTACCTTGGATGTTCGAGATGTCGTAGCCTTCTATACGGATCGGCGGCGTCGGAAGATCGAGAGCCTCCGCCAACTCCGCCATCGCCGCCTCCCCCCAAGCCTCCTTCGCGTGGAGTTCGAGGCGCATCGTTTCGAGGGCCTGCTCGGCGTTGGTCGCGGCCATTTCGATGAGGCGCAGTTTGTCGCCCCCCTTGGGCACGTCGAGGCTCACCGCGCCCCCCCGCCGGTTCCGCAGCCACTGCTGCACGATCACCCGCTCCGCGATCTCCACCGGAAGCAGCACCTCGCGCGGGACCTCTGGCGCCTCCGAGTAATACTGCTTGACGAACTCCTGGACCGCCTCGCCGGGAGCGGTCTCGGCCGAACCGTCCAGATAGAACTGGCGCTGCCCGATCAGCTTCCCGCCTCGCACGTAGAGCATCTGGATCGCCGCGCCCCGCTCGTCTTTCACCACCGCGATCACATCGCGGTCCCCCTGATCGGTGGAGAGCACCTTTTGCCGCTGGAGGATCGCTTCGAGGGCCTGGATCTGATCTCGAAGGACGGCCGCGCGCTCGAATTCCAGATTCTCGGCGGCTTGGTTCATCATCCCTCGCACTTCGTCGAGCAGTCCTTCTTGCTTGCCGGCGAGAAAGCGCTCCACCTTGCCGACGATCTCCTTATACGCCTCCCGATCCGCCAGGCCCGCGCAGGGCGCCAGGCACTGGCCGATGTGATAGTAGAGGCACGGCCGCTGTTCGTCTCTCCCCGTCCAGCTCTTGCCGCACGGAATAAGCGGAAAGATGCGGTGCAGCAGCCCCAGGGTGTCCCGCACCGCCCACGCGCTCGTGTATGGACCGAAGTACTTCGCGCCGTCCCGCCGCACCTTCCGCGTGAAGAGCACCCGCGGGAACTTCTCGCTCGTGATCGTGATGTAAGGATAACTCTTGTCGTCGCGGAGCCGAACGTTGAAGGGCGGGCGGTAGCGCTTGATGAGGTTGCACTCGAGCACCAGCGCCTCCAACTCGGAATCCACCACGATCCACTCGATGTCGCGGACCCGTCGCACCATCCGCTCGATGCGGTCGCTATGCCGCGTGGAGCCCTGGAAGTAGCTCCGCACTCGGCTGCGCAAGACGAGCGCCTTGCCGACGTACAGCACCTCTCCGCTCTGGTCGCGATAGAGGTAGCAACCCGGGGCGGCAGGCACCGCCTTCAGGCGTTCGGCGACCGATTCAGGAAGAGAGCGCGGGGGCATGATTCTCTACTCTCTACGCTGGAACCGGCGAACATACGGTTGCATCTGCTCTCATTACTCTCCCTGCCGGCACGGGCTTCGCCAGGCCAGCTTCCATTTCGCCCAAGCGAGGGGACGAACGCAAGTTACTGTGCGGCGACGAACTCCTTCCACAACTCATCCGGCGACTTGCCGGTCAACTCGGCGAAGCGAGGAAGCGGATCCTTGCCCTCGCGCAGTGCCTTGTCGAGCGCGGGAACGAGGCGCATGTCGTATTTCCGGGAGCACCAGGCGAGCCACATGGCGGTCGTTCTGTAGGAGTCGGTGTACTTCGCCTTTTCCTTGTCGATCGTCGTGCGGCCGGTGCCGGCATGCAGTTCGGGTTCGTACCTCCACCACCGTATGTAGTCGGCGATGCCTTCGACCAGCCAGCCCGGCTTCGTACGGCTGTTGGGGTACTGCTGGATCACATGAACGAGTTCGTGAACGACCATTCCGAGGTCGTCCGGACGCCTCGCGATCCAAGAACCGTTGATCGTGATCGTTCCCCCGCTTGCGTAGGCGGGCACGTCGGCTGTCTTCCTGAAGACGAGCCGAATCTCCTTCGGCGCGGAGAACGCCTTGCCCGAAGTCTTACCGGTGACAGGGTCCTTGTCGCTCGTCGCCAGAAGCTCGGTCACCTTGCCGTACCAAGACTCGACGAGCGCCTTGGCTTGGTCCCCCCACGTCTTCGATTCCGGCGAATCCGACACGTCGACGACGACCGGTGGGCACGCCAAGGCCGGAGCAAGGGGATAGACGTGTCGATCGAGGTCGGCTGACGCGACCACGAGGAAGAGCACGGGAAGGATGTTCATCCGGCGAGGTTACACCCTCAGAGCCGGACGTAGGGTCGCATGCTGTCGAGCTTCTTCGGGCCAATGCCCTTGACCCTTTCCAATTCGTCGATCGACTTGAATCCGCCGTTCGCCTGTCGATACTCGACGATTCGTGCGGCGATCGCCGGACCTACGCCTGGAAGTTCCTCCAGTTGGATGGCGGAAGCTCCGTTGATCGATATCTGCCCACCTGGAGCGGCCTCCGGGGCGGCCGCGCCCGTCTTCGTCGATACATCGGGCATCGAGACGGAACTCGCGACTTCGTCCCCGTGACGAGCAACGACGATTTGCATCCCGTCGATCACCTTGGCGGCGAGGTTCACGGCACCCAGGTCGGCATCCTTTGTCGGGCCACCCGCCTTCTCGATGGCGTCGTTGATACGAGCACTGCCCGAGAGCGTCACCAGCCCCGGCTTGGCCACCGCGCCGGTGACATGCACGACGACGTCTCCCGCTTGAGTCGGCAAGGCCTTCCCTTGGGCGATCCCTACCGCGTCCGGCTGCCGGAAGTAGCCGCTTCCGATGTATCCCACTCCAATCGCTCCGACGAGACCGACCAGGCCGAGGCCGAGGGATTGACGGTTGTTCCATGCCCCGCTCATGCGGCGAAGTCTACAAAGTCGGGCCCACGATAGCAAGTGGAAAAGCTGTGGAAAACTGAAGAACTCATTGGTGCTGAGCCCTCGGTAGCCGGGGGATCGCTCCTGCCGCCTTCCCGCGGCACAAACCATCCGCGTGCTACCCGCAATGGAGGTGGCCGGGAATGCTTCGGGCCCGCGGATCACGACCGTCTTTCCGCGCGCGACCCCTCGACCTTCGTCAATCCCCTTCGACTTCGAGGCTCTGACTCCACATCATACGCTCGGCGAGCTTGGTGAGAAAATCGTGCTCGTCGATGCTGACGAGGCGGGTCGAGCGGGTGGATTTCGTGACCCGTACTTCATCGCCACTGAAGAGGTGGAGACGGCTTTGACCGTCGCAGGAAAGCACCGCATCTCCGCGCGTTTCCATCGAGAGGCGCACGACCGAGTCGGGGCGCAGGATGAGCGGCCGTGTCGACAGGGTGTGGGGCGTGATAGCCGTCAGGATCAAGGCCTGCATGCGAGGATCGACGATCGGCCCCCCCGCGGAGAGATTGTAGGCCGTGGAACCCGTGGGCGTCGCGACCATGACGCCGTCGGCCGGATATCTGGCAAGGCGGTTCCCGTCCACGCTGATGTGGAAGGTGAGCATGCGGGTGGTCGCGGCGCGCTGAAGGGCCGCCTCGTTGAGCGAGTGCATCGTGGCCACGACCTGTCCGGCCCTAATGAGTTCGGTCTGGACCATCATCCGGTCTTCGATGCGCGCCTTACCGTCGAAGAAGAGGCTGAGGGCGGCTCCGATTTCGTTCGGCCGACATTGCGTGACGAATCCGAACCGTCCGTAATAGACTCCAAGAATCGGCGTCGCGAGCGCGGAGCAGACGTGAGCGGCTCGGATGAGCGTGCCGTCACCCCCGAAGGTGATGACGAGGTTAGCGTTCGCAATCTCCTCCATCGGGAGGGCCGGGCTCTCGATCGCCTCGGCGGACTCACGATCGGAAGCGAACTCGATGCCCCGTTCGGCGAGGAACGCACACGTTTGCCGGGCCGCCTCGATGGCGTCCGGTCGATGCGTATTGACGAGCATGTTGATTCGCACGGTCCGGGTCGTCTCGTCATATTGGCAGGCCGACCGCCTTCCGTGGCGGGCCTACGAGCGTCGGCGCACTGCAGGGAAAGCGACTAGCTGGTCGAGAAGCGGCATTCCCTTCCGGACCTTGATGGCTTTGCCCTTGGGTTGAACCACGATCTTGCCGTTGGCCAACGACGTTGATTGAACCTTGATTTCGTGGTGAGCGTACGGGAGACCTTCGGAGGCGAGGAAGTCGGGCCGGTTCATGACCTGGAAGTGAAGGTGAGGCTCAGAGGAATTGCCGGTGTTGCCGAGCTTTGCTAGAACCTGACCGGCTCGAACCAGATCCCCGACCTTGACCAGGATCGAACCAGGGATGAGGTGCGCATAGGCGGCGAATAGCCCGCTGCCGAGGTCGAGGATCACGTGGTTCCCCGCGATAGTTTCCCTCGTGATCTCGACCGCGAACGAGCCAGGGGTATTGAGTGGAAGCCCGTCGGTAACGCCCACGACCTTGGCGTCCTTCACGGCCAGTACATCGTAGCCGTAGCAATGGTAGCTTTCGTTCTTGAACCGATCACCGGCAAAGCTCTCGCCGTCTGGTCCGATCTGAACATAATCGATGGCAAAACGTTGACCAATGGTGGCCTGGCCGTCTAAGCAGAGCCGAGTCCGGCGGTGATTGGCGTCGTTCGAGGGCCCATTTCCAGCAAGCCAGCGATCACCGCGAAGGGGCGGGCCAAGCACGATGGGTTTTGTAAGGTCTACCGGCACGGGAACTCCCTCGATCGCCATTTGAACGCCATCCCGAACGAACAGAAGGCGGTGTGTCAGCTTCGCGGGCAGCTCCTTGGGCGCGAGATCGAGCCAGACGAACAGCACGCTCATTCGGCCCGGGTCGATCCGTTGTGGGTCGACCCCACCGGAACCGGCCTGGACGATGGCCTTGGTCAAATCGCTTCCCTGAAGAGCACCGAGCACGGCGCCTTTCGGCCCGAGAGCGACGGCTTTCGTCAGGCTGACCGGCTTGTTACCTAGGTTGGTGATCTGCAACTCGTAGACGAGATGCGCGAGAGCCGCTGACTGCATCGGCTGAACCGGAGTCTGGCAAACGACCTGCACCTGAAGCGGCGCCCTCGTCGACTGAGAGAGGCTCAGCAGGATGAAAAAGCAGGCCGCAGGCGAAACCATCGCGCGATCTTACCGATACAGCGGGCAATAATGAGGGCACTCGGCCAGAAGGCCGGGAGGAGCGATCATGTCGAACATCCTCACTGCACTCATAGTCTCGAGCATGGCGATCACCACCGCCGCTCCCGTCATTCCGGATCGATCCGACCAGGGTCTGACCAACGAAAAGCTGCGCGAAACATTCGTTGGTTTCGGCTACGAAGTCACCGACCTCAAGGCTGCAGATGGCCGCCCCATCTACGAAGTCGTTTGGAAAACCGACGACGAATGGACTTTCGCGATGGACGCCTCGCTCACCGCGAGCAAGGCGACGGTTTGGCTCGTGATGCGGCTCAAGAAGATCGACGACCCGAAAAAGGTCCCGGTCGAGGCCCTGCTCAAGCTGATGGCCGAGAACGACTCGATCGCGCCGATGAGCTACTCCTTCGACGAGAAGACGCCGCAGTTCTATCTCAATCAGGCGGTCGATGCTCGGGATTTCAACGCAGCCAACCTTCGCAAGGCCCTCGACGCCATGACGGCGTCAGCGCGCCGCACGGCGAACTACTGGAATCCGGATCGCTGGCAAAAATAACAGGTTTTCTTAACATTCGGTTAACGCCATCGAGCTAGGCTTTGGGCACGATGAGGACACTTGGAGCGTTTTTGGCGGCCGCGCTTATGGCCGCAGTAGTGGGCTGTGGTAAGGGTGAGGACGCCAAGGCGAATGCCGAAACCGGCGAACCGAAAAAGACCCTTTCGAGCACAGAGATCAAGATCGACGGCTCGAGCACGGTCTACCCGATCCTCGAGCGGATGTCCGAGCTTTTCAATGAGAAGTTTCCCGAAGCCCGACCGACGGTCGGCACATCTGGCACCGGTGGCGGATTCAAAAAGTTCGTGAACGGTGAGATCGACATCGCCAACGCTTCTCGCCCGATCGAGGAAGAAGAGGCGGACAAAGCGAAGGCCAACGGAATCGAATTCGTCGAAATCCCGATCGCGTTCGACGGCCTGTCTGTCGTCATCAATCCGAAGAACACGTTCGCCGAAACTCTCACCGTCGCCGAGCTCAAGAAGATTTGGGAGCCGGGTTCGACGGTCAAGAACTGGAGCGACGTGCGACCAGGGTTTCCCGCCAAGCCGATTCAGCTTTTCGGTGCCGGCACCGACTCGGGCACGTTCGACTACTTCACGAAGGCGATCAACGGCAAGGAGAAAGCCTGCCGGCCGGACTACCAGGCGAGCGAAGACGACAACACGCTGGTCCAAGGAGTCGCGGGTGACGAGTACGCGCTGGGGTTCTTCGGGTATGCCTACTTCGAAAAGAACACGGACAAGCTGAAGGCCGTCAAGGTCGATCCCGGCACCGGGCCGGTAGGTCCCGCACCCGAGACGATCGCCAATGGCACCTATACCCCCCTTTCTAGGCCCCTGTTGCTCTACGTCAACAAGAAGGCGCTGGATCGACCCGAAGTCATGGAGTTCCTCAAGTTCATTCTCACAGAGGGGAAGAACTCGATCGGCGACGTCGGCTACGTCCCGCTGCCCGAAGAGGTCTACTCCCTCGTCATGGCTCGGCTCGAGGCGAAGAAAACTGGCACGCTGTTCCAGGGCGCCGAAGTCGGAGTCGGCATCGACGACATCCTCAAGCGGGAGTCCGGCAACTAAGGCAGGTCGATGGCGAAGCCCGCGGCCCTGATCGGCGTATCCGGCAATCCAGCCCGCTTTCGGCTGCTCCTCAAAGAGCGGTCCGTGTGGCTGATCTGCCTACTGTGCGCGCTGATTTCAATCGCGACTACCTTCGGCATCCTGGCGGTGCTCGGGGTCGAGGCGGCACATTTCTTCGAGAAAGTGCCGGCCTCGGACTTCTTTTTCGGCAAGACGTGGCAACCGCTGTTCGAGCCGGGAAAGTTCGGGGTCCTGCCGCTGGTCTGCGGAACATTCCTCATCACGGTCGGAGCGGCTCTTATCGCGGTGCCGCTCGGCATGATGTCGGCGATCTACCTCAGCGAATATGCGAGTCCGAACGCAAGGCGTCGGATTAAACCCGTCATGGAGCTTCTGGCGGGCATTCCGACCGTCGTATACGGGTTCTTCGCGCTCATGTTCGTCACCCCGGCACTCAGGGTCTTCTTCCCGAGCGTTCAGATCTTCAACGCCGCTTCCGGTGCGATCGTCGTCGGGATCATGATCCTGCCGCTGGTCTCGTCGCTATGCGAGGATGCCCTGAGCGCGGTGCCTCGCTCCTTGCGCGAGGGCGCCTATGCGCTAGGAGCCACCAAGATGGAGGTCAGTCTCAAGATCGTGGTACCGGCAGCCCTCTCCGGCATCATGGCTGCGATCATCCTCGCGCTCTCCCGCGCGATCGGCGAAACCATGGCCGTTACCCTTGCTTCGGGCCAAACACCGCGGCTGACACTGAACCCCGCCGAGAGCATACAAACGATGACTGCCTACATCGTTCAAGTCAGCAAGGGCGATACGCCGGCAGGGTCGATCGGCTACCTGACCATCTTCGCCGTCGGCGCGACGCTGTTCGCCATCACCATGGTCCTCAACGTCATCGCCAATAAGCTGGTCAAACGATACCGGACGGTGTATCAGTGACGTCGATCCTGGCTCCCTCGGCGAACTTGAAAGGGCGCAAGCGGAAGGCCGCCATTTTTGGGTGGATCTGCCTCGCTTCGGTTTTGCTAGCGGGCGCCCTTCTCGTCGTGCTGCTCGTCAGCCTCTTCAAGGATGGTCTCGGGAGGATCGATCTTAAGTTTCTGACCTCCTTTCCGTCCAGCATGGCCGAGAAAGCTGGCATCAAGGCCGGCCTCATGGGGACCCTCTGGGTGATCGGTCTCACGGCGCTCATCGCCGTTCCCGTCGGCATCGCGGCGGCGATTTTCCTCGAGGAATTCAGTCGGCGGAAGAACCGATTGACCGAGTTCATCCAAATCAACATCGCGAACCTGGCCGGAGTGCCGTCGATCGTCTATGGGCTGCTTGGCCTCGCAATCTTCGTGCGAACTTTCGGGATGGGCCGGAGCGTTTTGGCCGGCGCCCTAACGATGGCGCTCCTCATCTTGCCGATGATCATCATCGTTTCGCAGGAGGCTCTTCGCGCGGTGCCCAGTTCCTACCGCGAAGGATCGGTCGCCCTCGGCGCGACCACTTGGCAAACCATTCGGAGACAGGTGTTGCCCGCGGCTCTGCCAGGCATTCTGACGGGAGTTATCCTTTCGGTCAGCCGCGCGATCGGTGAGACCGCCCCGCTCATCATGATCGGTGCAGTCACGTATCTGAACTTCACTCCGACCGGCCTAGGCGACACCTTCACGGTCCTGCCGATCCAGATCTTCAACTGGTCGAGCCGCCCGGACAAGGCCTTTGCGACCAACGCCGCAGCTGCCATTGTCGTGTTGATGGCGGTCCTGATCGTGATCAACTCGGTCGCGATGGTGATCCGGTATCGAACGCAAAGGCAGCGCTAGCCAGTCCTCGCCGCATACTGCTCTACGTGCTTTAGGCAGCACGCCCTGATTCGAGCGCGGATGCGGTTGATGTACGCCGCGCGCTCGGTCACCCCGATCGCCCCACGCGCATCGAGCAGGTTGAAGACGTGCGAGCACTTGAGAGCGAGGTCCAGGGATGGATAGACCAGCGCGAGCGGCCCACTCGCGCCCGGATCGGGGTGGCTATCAACCGGAGGCGTCGCCGTGGTCAGGATGCCCAATTGGCCATCCCAGTGAACGGGAGTCTCGATGACACGCTTGCTTTCTGCCTCGTAGAGGTCGAACATCTGGAAGAGCATCTCGGTCGAAGCGACCTCGAAGTTGTACACGTTGTTCTGCATCTCGAGCTGCCACTCGCAGTCGCGATAGGAGAGCCTTTCGTTCCATAGCAGGTCGGTCCAGAACGAGGAGGCCTTGTCGAGCATGAGGCAGAGGCGCTCAGGCCCATAGGTGATTTCCGCGCATACGGGGTTGCACTCGATGCCGCCCATCTGCTGGAAGAAAGTGAACTGGCTGATTTCGGTGCCGTCGAGCCAGACTTCCCAACCAACGCCGCTAGCACCCGCGGAAGGCGACTCCCAGTCGTCTTCGACGAAGCGGACGTCGTTCTTCTTCGTGTCGAAGCCGAGGGCGTGTAGCGAGCCGATGTAGAGATCGACCACATCGTCGGGGCTTGGTTTGAGGATGACCTGGTACTGGTAGTACCGCTGGCTACGCATGGGATTGCGCGTATAGCGACCGTCCGCCGGCCTCCGGCTAGGCTGGACAAACGCGACCTTCCAAGAGTCGGGACCGAGCACGCGGAGCACCGTCGCCGGGTGCATAGTCCCCGCACCGACTTCGATATCGTAGGGCTGCAAGATCGCGCATCCCTGGCTCGCCCAGTAGTCGTTCAGGCGAAAGACGAGCTCCTGGAAGGTCATGCGGGCGATTGTGACAGGAGAACGACCCCGAAGGCGGACCCTCGGGGCCGAACAGCGTGATCAGCCCGACGGCTATCGCTTCATGTTGATGAGGTCTTGGAGCATTTCGTCGACCGTGCTCACGACTCGAGTGTTGGCCTGAAAGCCGCGCTGAGTCACGATCAGGTCGGTGAACTCCGCTCCGATGTCGACGTTCGACTGCTCGAGGTATCCACTGTTGATGGCGCCTCGTCCGCCGGTCTTGGCGCCTCCAACAACACCGACACCCGAGTTGTCGGTCGCCCTCCAGAGGTTATTGCCCATCCGCTCCAAACCGCCCGGGTTGGGGAAGATCGAGAGCGCGATTTGGCCCAGTTCCTGGGTGAGCCCATTGGTGAAGAGGCCGACAATCAAGCCGTCCTGGCTGATCGAGAAGCCCTGGAGTTCGCCCGGCGGAAAACCGTCCTGGTTGCTCGCGCTTACCTGACTGTCCGTCTTGAGTTGACGGATGCGGTCGAAGTTGAGCGTAACGTCGAAGTCGAGCGCGCCGCCGGTTCCGGCAGGAACTTGCACGGTGACGACTCGTTGGGTCGTGGGATCGGTGGGATCGCCAGGGTTGGTCATGCGTCCGTTGCTGTCGAACTCGAGGGGCGGGCCGCTGGTCGTCAGCACGTTGCCCAGGTCATCGAGCACACGGAACTCGTAGGAAGAGATTGGCGCTGGAGCCGGCCCCGGGAGATCGGTTCGGTTGAAGAACTCGACGGTGACGTTATGAGAGCCACCGAGTGAATCGAAGACCCGCATCGTGGTCGTCCAGTTCTGGGGATCGCCAGCGGGCAGCCCCGCGGGGGCATCGCCGGACAAGTTGCCCTGGTACTCGACGAACGACGTAACGCGAGAGGCGTTCAGTCTGCCGAGCGGAACGTTCACGCTCGACTGCGGAGTGACCACCGCACCCGTCGAGCTGTTGCCTTGGGTGATGAAGTTCCATCCGAGGACCCGCTCACCGGTCGCCCGATGGACCAGGTCGCCGTTGGCGTCGAGGTCGAAGCCACCGTCTCGGGTGAAGGCTGCCCGATCGCCGTTGCTGACGAGGAAGTAGCCGTTCCCTTGAATGGCGAGGTCGGTCGGTCGGTTCGTTGCGTTGAGTGAACCCTGCTCGTTGTTCACGTCGGTGCCCGCGATCAGCACACCGAGGCCGTACTGGATGGCGTTCGTTCCACCGTTCTTATCGGTGGGGCGAGAGGCGCCGCGAATCGTCTGCGCCAGCATGTCCTGGAAGGTCACGCGGCCGCCCTTGTACGCCGCCGTGTTGACATTGGCCAGGTTGTTGCCGATGACGTTCATGCGGGTTTGCTGAGCCTTGATGCTCGCGACTCCGGCAAGAAGTGCCTGTAGCATAGTCTGTTGCTCCTTTCGGTCGGAGAGGGCGCCACTCTCCTTTCAATAGCACGGGCGCCCTCGTGAGACGTTCGCTAGGCGACGACGCCCGCTCGATCAGCAGCCTCGTTCTGGCGGCCGAACAGGGCGTTCATCTTGCGCATCTCCATCTGGAGCGTGAAGGCGTTGTCTCGCTGCTCCAGGGTGGCCTTTGAGCTGGTGAACGCGATCGACATCAGGTCCTTCCAGCCGAATGCGAAAGGCGCGTCGTCGACCGCGAGCGCAGGCGCCGGGGTCGGCGTCGCGGTCTTCGGAGTAGGCTCGGTGGCCGTGTTCGACGCCGTCACCTTGCCGCCATCCCAAGTCATGAAGATGCCCGGCGCACCGTTGCCAGGCGGAGTCGGAGGCGGCGTTGGGGTGGGCGTGGGTGTAGGCGTCGGAGTCGGAGCAGGAGTTGGCGCCGGGGTCGGCGTAACCGGCAGATCCATCGACATATCGCCGAAAAACCAGTTCATCAGGTCCTTGAGATTGGCGAACGAAGTGGCGGGCCCAGGTTTGATCACCGGAGCAGGCGCAGGAGAAGTGGACTGTCCGGTACCGAAGGTCGCGGTCAGCGAACGCTTCTCGAGCGTGATCGTCTTGAGACCGGGCATGCCGAGCCAAGAGAGCACGTCGTCGTTCTGTGGCGGAGCCGGAGCGATGAGTGACGACGCCTGGCCGGTGGTCGAGAGATCCTTCGCCACGACGTCATCGGGCTTCGCTTCGCTATCGATCTTTAGAGCGGGAAGGGGGGTCGGCGAGGCGTTCTTTGCCGGGTCCGGAGCGGGGGCGACGATCGGAGCCTTGTCCGCCGTTTCCTGAGTCGTCACGTCGCGGTCGCGCGTCTTGGCGACGACGTTGGCGAACTCGTTCTTGTTAGTCTTGGTTGCCTTGCCGAGCAAGTCGTTCTGGGCCGGCAATCGTTGAGCGATGCTAGTAATGGTATTCGACACGATGTCTCCTCCAATAGGTTCTGTTTTGTCCAGGGGAGAGCGACGGTTCCGTTCGGGAACCACCGGTCGAACCTCTCGCTCATCGCGAGTCCAGCTCGAAGGGAGCCTCGCCCTGGGGGTCGGGGCCGTCTAGACGATGACGGCGCTGTCGATGTTCGTGAACACGTTCTCCTTCAAATGGGCCTTGTCGACGGCCGTAATGACCGTTCGGTTCTTCACGCTGACCAGCAGCGCGACGTCGTCGACGAGGACGAGCGACTCCTTGGCGCCCTTCTGAGCCGCCCTTTCCACGCCTTCCAGCACGCGGTCCCATTCCGCTTGGCCGAACTCGATGTTTCGGCTCGCGAACCGAGTCTGCGCGTGGCCGCTCACTTTCAGCCGGTTCTCGAGAATCTGCGAGAACTCGGCCTTCGCGGCGGGGTTCGATGGAGCGGGGGTCGGCGCCTGAAGTCCGGTCCGCCCAACGAGCAATTCGTTGATTCGGTTGTTTTGAATCGGAGTGCTCATGGGGTTACTGGGTGACCTCCCGAAGATGGGCCATCTTGACCTCGACGGTGCCGCCATTCGGCTCCTCGATGCCGAGGATGTGTTCGCCATTGCGGATCGTCATGCGCCGCACGATGCCGGTCACGGTGGAGTTCTCTCCGTGCTCGTTCTCGGTCATCGGGCGCAGCGCGGTCACGGTTTTGCCCATCAGGTTAGTGGCTTGCGACACGTCGAGCGCGTCGCGTAACTTGTCGATGCCCTGGACGGTCCCGAGCTGGGCCATCTGAGCAAAAAAGTCTCGGTCGTTCATCGGCTCGAGCGGGTTTTGATTCGAAAGTTGAACCGTGAGCAGCCGCATGAAGGCATCCATGTCCATTTCCTTCTTGGCGGGCTGCGGTTGAACTCCGAAGTAGTTCAGGCCGACAGGATCGATATCCGGCATAGGGTTCTCCTAGATGCGGTAATCCACCGACTGGTCGTTCGCGACCGACCACGATGTGGCGTCGCTACGGGCTGGGTTAGGGTCGTCGGCGAGCCTGACATTCGCATAGCGCTGCAAGTCCTCGCGGGCGTCCGAACGATTCCAGGGCGTTCCCTGGGAAAACTCTCCGTGATCCGATAGGCTGAGTTGACCGAGCGACAGCCCACGGCTCTCGATCGACTGACTGAGCTGCTGGCGGTTTTCGGCGAGGGCCGCGCGCACTCCCTCGTGGCTCGCACCGATCTCGGCGTCGACCCGGTTGCCGAAGGAGCGCACAGTGAGCGTGATCGAGCCCAAGTCCTTTGGATCGAGTTGGATGGTGACGGTGCCGCTGCGGCGCGTGGAAAACAGTTCCTCGATTCGGTCCGCGATGCGGCGCGAGATCGCCTCGGGCTCGATGACCGGCTTGGGCCGGTGGGCCCCGGTAGGCTGGCTAGTCGGGGCGACGGGGTGGCTGGTCGGGTCGCTCGCGTGAGACTTCTCGACCCGCACGGGCTGGTCTGACGTGTCCGACTCGTGCGGCACGTCGGACTGATCCGATTGGTCGGGTTGGTCCGACAGTATCGGGACCGGAGCGCCGCTACTCGGCTCTGCGGATCCCATTTTCGGGACTGCCGTCGCGATCAGCGCCGGTGCGGCCTCGGGTGTCTCGACAGAAACGGGCCCCACCGCTTCCTGCGGGGGCCTTGCTGAGACCAAAAGTTCTGCTGTCTGCGTGGGGGCGACCGGATTTCCTTGCGGCGTCAGGGTTGCAATCACGGGAGTGGCACCTTCGGCTGCCTGGCGGGGCCCGCTCGGCAGCGGTCCGTTCGGCGCCGGCGTCGCGGCTTCGGGGTCGGCCTGAGCCATTGCTACAGCAGCGGCGCCTTCGCGAACGCGAATCTCGATCGGATTGAGCAGCTGGAGCACCCCCGATCCGGCGATCGGCATGCTCGGAGCTTGCGGAACCGGAGTCGATGGGGGTGAAGAAGTGACCTCGGGGGTGCGTGGCGGCGAAAGGCGTTCGGTTTCCGACATCGCTTTCGGCGTCGCAACACTATTCGGGATCGGTGCAGGCACATTGGAGACGCGATCAGTCCCTGACTCCTGCGCTATTGGGGCGGTCGGCGAAGTCTTGTTCCGGGACGCTAACGCTTCGCCCGGCTTCAGCTCGATGGTCGCGCGTTCCACGCCAGTCGCAGGGGCGGACGGGCGGACTGCGGGCGGCTCAACTTCGTTCGATAACTGCAAACCCAAGGAGGACAACTCCACGCCCCGATCGGTCTCATCGACTGGCTGACCCATCGCCGGAAGCACGCTTCGTACGACTTCGGACGGCTGGGTGGCAAGTGTCTCCACCGTTTCCGTGAGCGGGTGTGCCGCGGGAATGGCGTATGCCGGTGTAAACGGGAGCAGTCCCAGCAAGTTTGCCAGCACAATCGCCGGCGTCGATTCCGGTGGCTTGCGGAGCGGCTCTTCCTCCTCGGGCGCCGCGTGGTGCTCGACCGGCGACTCATGGGTCAAAGGGACGCTTTCGGTGGGAAGGAAGAAGTCCGGCTGAGTTCCTCGAGCATTCGGCTCAACGAGGTTCGCCTCTTCGCTCCCCGTCGGCAGAGCCGGCGGAGGCGGTGGTACCAAGGGAGGCGGAGTCTCCGGGGTCGGAATCTCGCCTTCTACCTGACCCAGCATGAGCGCAAAATCCGGGTTCGCGATCTCAAGCCGAAGGTCCCCCGTTAGAGGGACCTCGACATTCGCAGAAGGATGACCTATGGCTGGTTGGATGATGTACGTCATCGCTTTACCAACGACATTCTCGGCCTGCCCCCGGAAAACTTTAGGGCATTCTGGAAAAAGGTAGCCTCGAATCATGCTCGGGGCGCACATGGAGCGGGAGATCGAGGAACAGGGCGTAATCTTGCACGAGCGTGCGGCCTCCTATCTCGAGACGCTGCGTCGCGCTTTCCGTGGGCGATCGTTCAGCATGGTGCTCCTCGTCGCTCGGGGGTCATCGGACAACGCCGCCCTGTATCTACGCTACCTGATCGAGATCCAACTCGGCATTCCCGTGTCCCTCGCCGCTCCGAGCGTGCTAACGAGGTTCGGAACCCGCGTCCGCTACATCGGTTGCCTCGCCATCGGCATCTCGCAGAGCGGCGAGGCGCCGGATGTCAGCGAAGTGCTCTCATCGGCTCGGGAAGGCGGTCACACGACGCTCGCGATCACCAATCACCCCGATTCGCGAGTGGCGCTATCCGCCGACCATGTGCTCCCTCTCGAGGTCGGGGAAGAAGTCGCAGTCGCCGCGACGAAGACCTACACGGCCTCGCTCCTCGCGGGATACCAACTCGTGCGTGCCCTGGGCGCCGATTTGGCAGACCCCGGCGACGCGCTTCCCGATCCGGACTGGATCGAGAAGTGCCGAGAGGCCGCGAGTGTGGGACTCGGCCCGATCCTCCGCTTCCCGACCCTCTTCTCTCTCGGGCGCGGCTACTCGTTTGCGAGCGCGCAAGAGACGGCTCTGAAACTTATGGAGTGCGCCTTGCTCCCCTCCAAGAGCTACTCGACCGCCGATTTCGAGCATGGGCCTAAGGCGCTTGCCACCGCGGGAACCGCCGCCATTGTCTACGGAGAAGCGCCGGCAAGCCTCACCGGTTCACAAATGGTGATCGTTCGCCCACCCGAAGGGATTTCGGGCGCGCTCGGACCCATCAGGGAAATCGTATTCGGCCAGTACATCGCGCTGATGGCCGCACGAGCGCGAGGGCTCGATCCGGACCGTCCGGAAAACTTGACGAAGGTCACGCGCACACTGTAGCGCGTTCGAGAGAAGGGAAGGGTGGTGGGAGCGTCCGTGCTCCGTCCTCCGTTACCACCAGCCGTGGTGACTCCACCACCGCAGATTAAACCCTATCTCGCGCGCCGTGTCAACCGGGGGGTAAAAGGGCGCGATGGAAAAAGTGAGGATAACTGCCATCGGATGCGGCGGTTTCATGCGTTATCGACTGAAGAACCTGCTGCAGATTCCCGAGGTCGAAGTCGTCGCGCTCGTGGACCCCGACCCGGTTCAGATCGACCGCACGCAGCAGGCGTATCCAGAACTAAGGGACACGCCGACCTTCGCCGACCTCAGAGAGTCGCTGAAAGTCGCTTCGGACGCCGCGACCATCGCTACTCCGCATACCCAGCACGCCCAGCAAGTGATCGCCTGCCTCGAATCCGGTCGACACGTCATCGTCGAGAAGCCGATGGTGACCAGCACCGAAGACGCCCATCGCGTCTTGGAAGCACGCGACCGAAGCGGCAAGCAGGCGATGATCTCCTACCAGCGTCACCTTCAACCCGAATACCGCTTCATCCGAGACCGACTCCGCGAGAAAGCCTATGGGGAGGTGCGATTCGTTCAGGCCCTCCTCTCCCAGGAGTGGAAGCGCTTCACCATGGGCACCTGGCGCCAGGACCCTGCTCTCTCGGGAGGCGGCATGCTCAACGACAGCGGCAGCCACATGCTCGACGTCTTGCTCTGGATGACCGACCTCCGCCCCGAATCGGTGGTGGCATTCTGCGATAACCGGGGCACCGAGGTGGACATCGACACCGCGATGAGCGTTCGCTTCGTGGGCGGCGCGCTGGCCTCGATCACGATCGCGGGCGACGCCCATTGCTGGCACGAGGACACGACGATCTGGTGCGAACGAGGATCGTTCTTCTTGCGTGGCGGCAAACTGACGACCGTCGACGAGGCGGGCAACAAGTTCACCGCCGATCACCTCGTCGGTGGCGGATCCACCGACCAGAACTTCATCGATGCCATTCTGGGGCGCGCGGAGGTCGTATCACCCTTCGAGTGCGGGCTGCGAGTGATCGAACTGACCGAAGCGGCCTGGAAGTCGTCCGCACAGGGCGGCGCGGCGATCCGAGTCGGCTAGCTTTCGATCTCCTCGGCATCGACCTGGTCGGCAAGCGCCTTATCGACCGGGACGTGGACCGTCGGCACGCTCACGTGGGTCGGACGGGTGGGGCGGCTGCTAAACGCGCCGGTAAGGGCCTTTTCACGGACTCCGCTGCGCGCTGCGCGTTCCTCGGCGCCCGGCGTGACAGGCCAGAGCGTGTTGTCGGCCCAGTACGACTCCATGAACTCCTTCCAGACCCGTTCGTAAACCGCGATGGTCTGGGTAGCGAGTCCACTCCAGTCGAAATCGGAGACTAGACGGGCCTCAGCCGCTTTCTTGAGGCGTCCGGCTCGGGTGGGGTCGCGCAGGACGTTGAGCATCGCCCAGGCCAGGCTCTCGGCGTTTCCCGCAAAGGCGAGCGTCCCGGTCTTGTCGTGGAGAACCACTTCCTTGAGGCCGCCTGCGTCGCTCGTCACCACCGGAGCTCCCGCGGCCATCGCTTCCAGAGCCACGATGCCGAACGGCTCGTACAGCGAGGGGAACACCGCCACGTCGGCGATGCGGAAAACCTGATACAGCGACCGATTCGCCATGAAGCCGGTAAAGAGGACCTTTTCCTGAAGGCCGTACCAGCGCACGAACTTCTCGAGGTGCTCGCGGTAGCCACCGCCGACGATAACGAATTTCGTACGCGGTTCCTGGGCCAAGACCACGCTCGCCGCGTTCAGCAGGACGTGAATTCCCTTCTCTCGAACGAAGCGACCGACGTACATGACGATCTTCTCTTCCGGTAGCGCGAAGCGGGCCCGCCAGTCGCGCCGCTCGGTCTCCGTCCAATCGAACTTGAACTTGCCGGCGTCGACCCCGTTGTAGATCACGTCGATCTTATCGATCGGGCAGCTGAACGAGCGATGCACCTGCTCCCGCATGAATTGGCTGCACACGATCACCCGCCAGGCCTCGTAACTCAGCCAATACTCCTGCTCGTGGATGTACCGCTGCATCTCGTTGTGAAGCCCGTTGTTTCGTCCTTCTTCGGTCGCGTGAATCGTGGCGACCATCGGAAGTTGATACTCGTACTTCAGCTCCCGAGCCGAGTCCAATGAGAGCCAATCGTGCGCGTGAAAGAGGGTCGGCTGTCCACCGGGACGCCAATCCTCGAGGAGCTGACGGCACCGCAGGTCGGTTGCCTTGTTCAACAACTGGATCTCGTGAATGAAGTTGTCCGGCTCTTCTTCGAGGTGGACGCGGTGCACGTGCACGCCGCCGGCATCGACCTCCTCGTCCGGCGCGAGGGGCGTGGCCTTGGTGATGACGTGGATTTCGACCCCCTGTCGCACCAGTTGGTGAGACAGTTCGTGTACGTGTGGGCTGATGCCTCCGACAATACGGGGCGGGTATTCCCAAGACAGCATCATCACCCGGAGCACGAGGCATTGTGGCACGGCTTCGGAATCCGCGCGAACGTGGAATAGAACCCCGTATGGGGTGGCTGGGCATCCGAGATCGCAGCGAGGCGGCTCTCGAGCCAGCGGTCGCTCGATCGCGCCCCCGGTTCAAGGTCCCCACCATCGTCGCGCTGGGACTCGTCTTTGGCACCCTTGCTTGGGCCGCGGTGGTTCTGTGCGTCGGCCCCTTAACGACAGGTTGGCGCTGGACGCTCTTCGGCCTCGGTTGGCCCCTGCTGCCAACGGTGGTCCTGTTTGCCTCGGCGGGAGCGGTCCTTCGCGGCGCAACCGGCCTCGAAGCACGATGGTCGCGCGGGGAACTGGCGCGCTACCTTGCTGGAAGCGCGCTCGCGGCGACGCTCGTTCCCGGGCTCAGCTTGGCCCTGCTCGGCTTCGCCTACGAGGAGAGTCGCCGAGGGGGCTCGATCAGCTTGGTGATTCTGGCGGCTCTCGGGTGGCTGGCCGCGGTGCTGGCCTCGTGGGGAGCGGTTCGGGAGATGCGAGTTCCCGGCGTGATCGTACCGTTCCCCGAGGGACCGTGCCGCGACGAGGCGTTTCGTCTGGCCCGTCGGATCGGAGTGCCGCTTCGCCTTCTATTCCTCGCCCAGACCCGCAGGGCACGGATCGCGGGGGCGTACGCTCTCGGAAGGACCCGCGTGGCGGTGTCGGACGCGCTCGTGGCCGCACTCAGTCCTGTGGAACTACAAGCAGTGCTCTCCCACGAGTTTCAGCACCTCGCCCAGCAGAGTGAGACCGCTCGACTCGTCTTGATCGGCAGCGCATCCACCTTGGTTACGGCGCTTTCGGCCGAAGTCGCCGGCCGCGGCTTGCCGGGCGAACTGCGTCACGCAGCCTCCGGAGCCGCCGCCTTGCTGGTGTTCGCGATGTTCCTTCGGGTCCTCGTTCGGCTGAAGCGTCGCCAGGAAGACGAGGCGGACGAGGCGGCGGTCGCCCACGTCGGCGCCGCTCCCCTGATCTCCGCTATCGCGAAGGTCGCCGCGCTGAACGGGAGCAAGGTCGATCGTGCAACAACGCGTTACCGCTCGCTCGCCGATCGCGCGACCCGAATAGGGCGCCTGGGCGGCCTCGCACCTGCCCAAGTCGAGCGCATCCTCCTACGCATCCGTATGAGTACGGACTTCAGTACGCCTGCGGGCGGCGGGCTTCAGACCTGCGAAACGACACCAAGCCTGCATGGGTCGATGCGGTGCAAGCCGGACTAAGTCCGCGCTCCGTCGGTAGACTCCCCGCATGGCCGAGCGGAGGGAGCGGGTGTGGGACGCTTGGGCTCTGCTGCTCGCGGTCCTGCCGCTTCTCGGGTTCTGGACCTATGGGCTCTTCGACCTCGACGAAGGGTTTTATGCGGCGGCCGCCGGCGAGATGCTCCGCAGGGGAGAGTGGGTAACCCCGCTTTATAACGGACAGCCCTGGTTCGAGAAGCCGATCCTCCTCTATTGGCTCGCCATTCCCTCGATCGCTGCCTTCGGCGAAGCAGTAGGACCCAGACTACCGTCGGTGCTCTGTACTGTCGGCACACTTCTTTTGATGTTCGGGGCTGCCCGTCGATGGCTCGGGGCAGACGCTGCCCGGTCGGCGGTTCTCGTCTACGGGTCCTCGCTGCTCGCCGTCGGGGTCGGACGGATGATGCTCGCCGATCCACCGCTCATCCTATTCCTTTCCGGCGCCCTGCTGCTCTTCTGGGGCTCCCTCGTCGGCCAGAGCCGACGCGTAACGCTGCGAGTCACTTCGGCGGCGTTCCTCGGCCTGGCTGTTCTCGCCAAAGGGCCGGTCGCGGGTCTGCTTCTGTTGGCGATCTTGGGCATTACCTACTGGCGCGAACCGGGCCTACGGGCGGCGTATCGCGGGGGGTGGCCGACGAGCGTCGCCGTCTTCGCAGGAGTCGTCTCGGCCTGGTACGTTCCCGCCTATCTCGCCAACGGGCCGGTCTTCGTCGAGAAATTCCTTATCGAGCAGAACGTCGGCCGCTTCACCGGGGGAGACGTTGCCCACACCATAGGGGGCCCCCTCAATTGGCTGCTCTACGTCGCGGTCCTGCTCGTCGGGATGCTGCCCTGGTCGCTGTGGCTGCCGGCAGCATGGCCCCGCCGAGGAGGGGAGGGTCAATCCGAAGCGTTCCGGCGATACCTCGGCACTTGGGCGCTCGTAGTTTTCGTGTTCTTCTCCCTGAGCGGCGCCAAGCTGCCGCATTACATCGCCCCCGCGCTACCGCCGCTGGCGCTGCTGGTCGGATCGTGGCTCGCTAACCGGCGGCACGGGCGGTTCCCCCTCGGCCCGGCGATCGCTTGCATCGTGGTCGCTCTTATCGCGCATTCGGCGTTCCTGCTGTACTACGGTGGCGGCCGGGTCGGCTCGCTGGACGTTCCCGGCTTCCATCGAGAGCTGCACGACTTGACACGATGGGTACGGGCAAGGGGCGGGGCGGTTGCGGTCTATCAGATGAGCCGCCGCGAGGCCGATCGCGGCACCGGCAGTACCGAGTTGCGAGAGACTGCCCATCCTTCCGTGTTCTTCTACCTGGATCGCACCGCGCTCGACACCGACGACCTCGAACGACTCGCCACCGCGCCCAGGCCGCTTTGGGTGCTGACGCGGGTCGGGCGCATCTCGGACGAGGACCGCCGACGCCTGGAGGCGGTCTGCCGGTTCGAGGACGTCACACCCTTCCCCACGCGGTTCTACCGGGTCTATCGGCTAACGGACTAGGGGATCGCCGGTGCTCGGACCTCTCGCAAGAACGCGGGGTTTCTGCTCCGCTGTGGTATCTGTAAAATGTGGTCATGCGTGCTGCATTCGCCTGCCTTGTTGCCGCGCTTCCCGTGTTCGGGTTCTCCGCCGACGAGGTCTTCGTCGGAGACTCGGGAACCCGTCGGATCCACGTCTTTCGCTCCGACGATGGCACAGTGCTGGGCTCGTTCACGCACCCGAACCTCGTCACGCCATGGGCGATCGCGGTTGGGTCGAGCCGAGTGTACGTGCTCGACCAACTGGGGAGCACGCTGTACGTTTTCGACCGCTTCTCCTGGCTGCCGATGGGGACATTCGCCCACGGCCTGACATTCGCTCTTCATTTGGGTCTGGCTTCGAATGGCGACGTTTTGCTGGGAACGACCGGTGGCAGGGCAGTACGGTTCTCGGCGGCGGGCGCCTTGGTGGCTGAGTATGTGCAGCCCATGTTCACGACCGCCAACAAGGGCGTGGCGGAAGGTCCCGATGGCGAGATCTATTCGGCAAACTTCGGAGCCAGCCGTTTCCAGCGCTTTACTGCCTCCGGGCTCGCGCAGGGCGCTTCGGCAGATTCGGCGCAAAGTTTCGTGGACGCCGAGGGCCTGCAGATCGAACATGGGATCGGATACGTGGCCCATTCCGGGGCGTTCAAGGTCAGTCGCTTTGCGGTCGGCGATCCGCCGCTGCTCCTTTCTCCCCTCGATCTCTTGGCGACATTCAACCACTTCCTCTTCGATGTCGCCCCGGGCAGGATTCCCGGCGAACTCTTTGCCTGCGGCATCGACTGGCACGGTGCATCGCCGGTGGCTCAAGTTGCCAAAGTCGACGCCTCGAACGGGGTAGTCCTTGGGACGTTCGGCCATGGCGTCCTCTCCACGCCGAGGAGTATCGCCATGGCCTCTCCTCTGAGCGCGGCACTGGTCTCCGGCTCGCTCGAACTGCAGGACTGGCAACCCGACGAAGAAGGCCAGATCGTGCAGATCGAAATTCGACAAGGCGGGTCGGTCGTCCACGCGCAGCCCGTGGTGCTCGGTGCCGGGGGCGTCTTCTCGGTAACGACGCCGGTCACCGGATCAATCGAGATCGCGGCCAAGGCGGCGCATTGGCTTCGCCAAAGCGTGGCGGTCCTCGTTCCACCGGAGGGGCTGTGGGGAGTCCAGCTTTCGCTCATCGACGGCGATGTGGATGGTGACAACGAGATTGCGATCGGAGACTACGCGGGATTGTCCTCCGCCTTCGGTTCCGCTCCCGGCGATCCGAATTGGAACCCGGCGGCTGATCTCGATGGGGACGAAAGTGTCGATATCGGCGACTTTGCGATCCTCTCGCAGAACTTCGGTCAAGTCGGGGACGACTGAGCCCTGCGGCATAACGAAACGTCGAAGGTGGACCAGGGGCTACCGGCCCATGGCGCTTCCAGCACTTCTCTTCGCCGTTGCCGAAGGGCTTCTGCCACAATGGAGGCATGGACCTCCCCCTGCGCCCCCACGTGCGGCGCATGCAGCCTTATGCACCGGGCAAGCCGATCGACGAGCTGGCTCGCGAGCAAGGTCTGCTGGAGATCGTCAAGCTGGCGAGCAACGAGAACCCCCTCGGGCCTTCGCCGCGCGCCGTCGATGCGATCATCGGCGCCGCCCGCGATCTCCATTACTATCCCGATGCCTCGGGCTTTTCGGTCCGCAGCCACCTGGCGGAGCGGTTGGGGCTGAGCCTCGATCAGGTCGCGCTCGGCAACGGCAGCGACGATCTGATCGCAAACCTCGCGCATGCCGTGGTCGGCGATGAGCGAGACGACGAGATCGTCGTCGGGCAGCCGTCTTTCGTCCGCTACGCCGCCGCAGCGCAATTGGCGAATTGTCGGCTGATCGAAGTACCGATGGACGGGGAGATGCGCTACGACTTGGGCGCAATGGCCGGCGCCGTGACCGACCGGACGCGGTTGGTGGTCCTCGCCAACCCGAACAACCCGACGGGGACGATCGCCCGATGCGAGGAATTCTCTAGGTTCCTCGATACCCTTCCCACCGGCGTGCTCGTCGTGATAGATGAAGCCTACTACGAGTATGCGGCGCCCGATCCCGAATACCCGCGCACCCTCGAATTCGTCACCGACGGCCGCCCGGTGTTCGTGCTGCGGACTCTAAGCAAGGCCTACGGCTTGGCCGGCCTCCGCCTCGGGTACGGCTTCGGCCCGGCCGCCTTGGTGGACGCCATCGACCGCGTTCGGCAGCCCTTCGCGGTCAACGCGCTCGCTCAAGCAGGGGCGATCGCCGCGCTCGACGATCACGAACACCTGGACCGGACGCTGGAGGCGAACCGGCGGGGAATGGCTGCAATGTCCGAACTCCTCGCCGAGCTTGGCCTGAAGGCTCCCCAGAGCCACGCGAACTTTCTCCTCGTCGATTTCGGCCGCCCAGCCCGACCGATCTACGAAGCCCTCCTCGCGCAAGGCGTGATCGTTCGGCCGGGGGACGCCCTCGGGGCGCCAAATCACCTTCGAATCAGCATCGGTATCGAGTCGCAGATCGAGCGGCTGGGCCGCGCACTTCGCTCGGTAGTGGCACAGGGAGTGGCGGTTTGATCGTCGTTCTCCGAGCCACCGCAGGCCCGAATGAAGCGCTGCGGCTTCGCGACTGGCTGTCTTGCGCCGGCTTCGAGGTAGCAACCACGCACGACGCCGGGCGTGAAGTCCTCGTCGCTTCTGCGATCGGCGAACCGCAGCCCGACACCGTTTCCCGTCTCAGAGCCGATCCTGCCGTCGAGCGTGTCGTCCCGTTGGAGCGCCCCTATCGCCTTGTGGCCAGGATGGCGCGGGACACCAGGACGGTCCTCGTCGGCGACGTCGTGTTCGGGGGCGGGGAGATCGTCGTCATGGCAGGCCCCTGCTCGGTGGAGAGCGAAGACCAGATCACGGCGGCGGCGCGGCACGTTGCCCGCTCAGGTGCAAAAGTGCTTCGCGGCGGAGCGTTTAAGCCGAGCACGTCTCCTTACGGGTTCCAGGGGCTCGGTGTCACTGGCCTGGTCCTTTTGCGCGACGCCGCCCTCGAGAGCGGCCTCCTCACCGTGTCGGAGGTCATGGACCCGCGTGAAGTGGACATAGTCGCCAGGCACGTCGACATCCTGCAGATCGGGGCGCGAAGCATGCAGAACTTCGACCTCCTCAAGGAGGCCGGGGCGAGCGGTATGCCGGTTCTGCTCAAGCGCGGGATGAGCGCCCGCTACGAGGAGTGGCTCCTCGCCGCCGAGTACGTCGCCTTGGCAGGAAGCGAGAGAATCGTCCTTTGCGAAAGGGGCATCCGCACGTTCGAGCCAACCGCCCGCAACACCCTCGACGTGACGGCGGTGCCTGCAGTCAAGTCTCTCTCTTGGCTGCCCGTGGCGGTCGATCCCTCGCATGCCGCGGGGCGGAGCGACTGGGTTCCTGCTTTGGCCCTTGCCGCGGTTGCTGCCGGCGCCGATGCGTTGCTCGTGGAAGTTCATCCTCGGCCCTCCGAATCGGTCAAGGACGGGGTGCAGGCCCTCGATCCGGCAGCCTTCGACGACCTCATGGCAAACCTGCGCCTCATCTCGCGGGCGGTCGGCCGATCCGTTTCCACTGTTCCGGAAACGGTCTCTTAACAATTGAGCCGTATCCTCACCTTCGTCGAGCCGTCGAGCGGCTTCCGCAGGTTGAAAATCCGTTCCGAAGCCCTATGCTACAATCTTCGCTCGCGCGAAGGAGGAAGTCTTTTTGGGCAATGCGTATACCCCCGGCTTGACGGTGAGCGGCGACATGGTCGTTCGCCGAACGCGGCGACTGCCGATCAAGGGCGAAGTTCTCGTCCGGGTCGGTGACACCGTCGGACCCGACGACGTGGTCGCCCAAGCCCTGCTGCCGGGCATCCTGCAGACGATCAAGCTGGCCGAAAAGCTGGGTGTCGAACCTCGCGAAGTCGAGAGTTTCTTCCAACTGAAGGTCGGCGACCCGATCGAAAAGGGAGTGATCATCGCCCAAACGAAGGGATTCCTCGGCTTAGGCAAGCAGACGATCTTGTCGGACTACACGGGCACTGTCGAGTCGATCTCTACCGTCTCGGGCCAAATCCTGGTTCGCGAAGCGCCGATCCCGGTCAGCGTAAGCGCCTACATCAAGGGCACGATCGCCGAAGTCATCCCGGAAGAAGGGGTCGTCGTGGAAACCCGCGGCGGTATGGTCCAGGGCATCTTCGGTGTCGGCGGCGAGCGACACGGGGCGATCCGAGTTGCGGTCTCCGGCCCGAAAGAGCCACTCGACGCATCGAAGATCCAACCCGATGACCAAGGAAAAATCCTGGTGGGCGGGAGTGGGGTGACCTACGACGCGCTCGAAAGGGCAGCGAAGACCGGTGTGGTCGGGATCGTCGCCGGCGGCATCAAGGACAGCGACCTGATCCAATACCTCGGGTACGACATCGGGGTCGCGATCACAGGGCAGGAGGCGGTCGAAACCACCGTGATGGTCACGGAAGGGTTCGGGCACCTCGCAATGGCGGAACGGACGTTCGACTTGCTGAAGACGCTCGAAGGTTCGACGGCAAGCATCAATGGAGCGACTCAGATTCGCGCCGGAGTCATCCGGCCGGAAGTGATCGTTCCACTGGACAAGGTCGGGGACGCCCCCTCCTCATCCGCCAAGGGCTTGATCTTGGGAATCGGAACGCCGATTCGCGTGATTCGTGAGCCGTTCTTCGGACGGCTGGGAACGGTGACCGAACTGCCCGCGCAGCTGATGGTCGTCGAATCCGGCACCGAGGTGCGCGTGCTTAGGGCCAAATTGGAGGATGGCGATGAGGTCTTCGTTCCCCGCGCGAACGTAGAAATCATCGCATCATGAAGGTCCTACTGGTCGACGACGAACCGACGATTCTCGAAACGGTCGAGACGAAGCTGCGCCGAGAAGGTTACAGCGTCTTCACCGCCGCCACCGCCGAAGACGGAATGCGCCTCTACAAGCAGGCCAGGCCCGACCTCCTGATCCTGGACGTCATGCTGCCCGAGCGTTCGGGTTTCGACCTCTGCAAGGCCGTTCGCAAGGAGAGCAAGGTCCCGATCCTGTTCCTCACTGCCCGCGCTGGTGAAAACGATCGCATCGCCGGCTTCGAACTAGGCGCCGACGACTACGTCGTCAAGCCGTTCAACCTCGCCGAACTCGCGGCCAGAGTTCGAGCCTTGCTCAGGCGGTCGAGTGGGGGAACGGAACCCATGAGGGTCGTCGAATCAGGCAACTTGAAGATCGACCCCAAGACTCACGAAGTCACGCTCGGCGGCAACGCGCTGTCCCTCTCGCCCAAGGAGTTCGCCCTGCTGCACTTCCTCGCCCAGAATCCGGGCCAAGTGTTCTCGCGCGACACCCTGCTCGACCGGGTGTGGGGGCTGGACGCGTTCGTAAACTCGCGCACGGTGGACGTGCATATCCACTGGCTGCGAGAGCGGATCGAGCCCGATCCCGCCAAGCCGACGCGGCTGATCACCCTGCGCGGGATCGGCTACAAGTTCGCTGGCTGAGGAGCCGTCGCGCTGGTTCCCTAAGCCGGAAGCACCAGAAGCCGAATTGATCTTCGGTTGGTAGCTGCGGCGACTTCCGGTGCGCCGTTCGCGCGGTCAAGCCCGCGCCATTCAAAGCGTCGTCAAGCCGGCGCACTCCACAGATAATCGCTTCAGGTTCGCGGGAAGATCTGGGTGCCCATCCAGTCGAGAAGGAGCATCAGCACGATGAATCCCGCACCCAGCCAGAGCGTCAGGTTCGAAACCGCATCGTCGAAGGTCGCCCTCCCTTTGAACGTGGTTCGTATCGAGCCGCTACCGCCCGACATGGCATCGCCCTTGCCGGTCACGAAGATCAAGAGCGCGAACACGATGGCGACGAGCACCGCGAGCCCCAAAACGATGTAGTAAATGGTCTTCGAGTCCAACTGAATCTCCGAAAGCCCTTGCGGGCGAGCCTAGAAGTATACCCGCGTCAGTGCTTCGAAGCCGGTCCATGCCGCGAGGCCGTAGACGAGGAGGCTTGCCGCAGATGAGCCGAGGATGATTTGGGGAAGACCGCTGTTCCATAGGCGGGCGCCGATTCCGGGCACGCCGGTCGGGCCGCGCTGGTAGCGATCGAGCAGTTCCCGTCCCGCCGCGATCCCCATCTCGATTTGGGCGCGAGTGGGAGGTTTGGTTGTTACAAAGTACTGAAGCATCGAGCCGAGCGGACGCCAGAAAACGAGCGTAACGAGGACGGCAGCGAGGAGGCGCAAGTCGGGGTCGGGCGACCAATTACCACTCGACACGCCGATGAAGAGCATCGCTCCCGCCGCCAAATTGGTCCCACATCGAGGATGGACCCTCGGCATCCGTGAGACGACTTCCACGTTCAGTGGCTCGCCTCTCTCGATCGCATGGACCACCATATGCTCGGCAGCGTGGATCCCCGCGATCGGCGACAGACGAAGCCCGGCGAAGAAGAGCACGGCGGCCAGCCCACCCGCGAGCCCGACCCGGAGATCCGGACTCATGGCGATCGAGCGACTCCAGTCGTGAACCTGGCCGGACACCACGTTCGCGATGACGAACAGCAAAAAGAGAAGCGCGCCTGTCAGCACCAAAGCCCACTTCGGCGCGCCCCCGGCCACGACGCCGTTGGTAAGGTAGACACCCAAAGGAGTCGCCATCCCACCGACGAGCCGAGGTCTGATCGGATCTGGGGGCGGAGCCACCAGGTTCGCGCCGGAGAAGAGCCCTGCGACCGAGCCGGCGCCGTCGAGCACGACGACGACGGGGACCCGCAAGTCCTCGAGCAACCGCAAAGCCTCGACTGCGAGCGCGTAGCCCGGCATCGCGGGCCAGTATGGGTCGACATGATCTCCCACCGCTTCGAGCGGCGAGTGCCCCGCACCGACGGCACGGACCAGCGAAGCCGGAGTGATCGCCCCCACGTAAGCGTCGCCCCGAGCAACGGGAACGATCTCGATGCCCTCTTCACGCATCCGTTCGGCTGCGACCTGGAGGCTGTCCTCGACCTGCAGCGGTTCGAGCGGGCGCATAAGCGCGCCGATCGGCTGATGCAGGGGATAGGAGGCTGACATCGAGGTCTGCATTCTGATTGGTCTCAAGACTTCTACACCGGGCGGAAGGCGGACGTTCCGATCGTGGCCTGCCACAATCGTGCCATGCCCCGACCGATCGTGCTCGGCAACGGAAGCCTGCTGCTGAACCTCGACGATCGGGGAGCGATCCGCGATCTCTTCTATCCTCTTGTCGGCAAATTCAATCACTTGGCCGGCTACTCCATTCGGATGGGCGTGTACGCAGGTGGATCGTTTTCCTGGTGTGACGGCTCCGAATGGATCTGCGAACAGTCGTACGTGCCGGGTTCGCTGGTGGCCGTTTCCCGCCTTCGGCGGCCCGGGCTTGTCCTTGAGTTGCGGGAATCGGTCCTCGTTGAGTCGAACGTCTTCTTGCGCCAGATTCAGATCGCCTCCGAACGAGAGGGTCCGATCCGCATCTTCTTCTCACAGGACCTCCGCCTGGCCGAAACCGACATCGGTGATACGGCTTTCTACAACCCGTTCCTCGATGCGGTAATCCACTACAAAGGGCCCCACTGGATCCTTTGCGCCGGATGGACCGACGAGGGCGGCCTCGTCGAGTATGCGACCGGAATCAAGGCTTTCGACGGCAAAGAAGGGACCTGGCGCGATGCCGAAGACGGCCACCTGAGCATGAACCCGATCGCGCAGGGCAGCGTCGACTCGACCTTCTGCATCCAGGCGAGCACGGTAGCAGACCGCCCAACTCACGCCAGCTACGCACTCGTGGCAGGCGCTGACCTCGATGAGGTGTCGGGGCTGTTGGCGACCGTACGAGGGCGTCCGGTCGAAGATGTCCTGGACGAAGAGACTCGGCGATGGTCCGCCTGGCTGCCCACCGAACTCGATCGGCGACTGGAAGGACTGTCGAGCGGGGTCCAGGCTTTGGTCCGACAGAGCCTGGCCATCATGACCAGCCACGTCGATCGGGGCGGGGCCGTCATCGCGGCGACCGACAGCGACATCATGGCGACCAATCGAGCCACCTATGCCTACATGTGGCCCCGGGACGGCGCATTCGTGAGCACGATCTTCGACGAGGTCGGCCTCGTGGACATCAGCAGGCGGTTCTTCGAATTTTGCTTGCGGATCCTTCCTCGTGATCGACCGGCCTTCCTCCAAAAGTACGGCCCCGACGGCACTGTCGGCGCGAGTTGGCATCCCTGGGTGGTCGACGGGCATGCTGAAGTGCCCTTTCAAGAAGACGAAACGGCGCTCGTGGTCCTCGCCGCATGCCGCCACATGGCTCGCGGATTCCATCCGGACTTGTACCGCGACCTGGTGCGACCCGCTGCGAGGTACTTGATGGAGTACCGCGACCCACAAACGGGCCTGCCGTTGCCTAGTTGGGATCTCTGGGAAGAGCGCCGCGGTATCCACACCTTCACGGTTGCCTCGGTTGCCGCCGCCCTGCGAGCGGCGGCGCAAAGCGCCGGCGAAGCCGGCGACGACCTCGCCCACAGTCTAGAGGAAGCTGCCGGGGAAGTTCGGGACGCGCTCTTCGAGCACCTCTTCGATGCGAACCGGGGGGTCTTCTTCCGACGCCTTTTCCAATCTCCGACCGGGAGACTCGAACCCGATCGGACGGTCGACGCCTCGGTGCTCGGCGTCGCTCGGTTCGGACTATTCGATCCGGGTGATCCCCGACTCGAAACGACTCTCAGCGTCGTGGTCGATCGGCTCTCGGTGCGAACTCCGGTCGGCGGGCTCGCCCGTTACGAAGGGGATTACTACTTCCGGCGCACCGATGCCTACCCGGGCAATCCGTGGCCAATCTGCACGTTGTGGCGGGCTCAGAACCTCTTGGTCTCGTCCAAGACGTCCTCCGATCTCGAAGAACCTCGACGGATCTTGGACTGGGTCGTGCGGCGAGCCACCTCCACCGGAGTCCTTCCCGAGCAGTTCCACCCCGAGACCGGCGAACCGCTCTCCGTGTCGCCCCTCACCTGGTCGCACGCCGAGTTCGTCCATACGGCGATCGCCTTCGCCGACAAGGCACGCGAATTGGCCCCTGAAACAAGAAAAAATCCGGACCGATAGGAGAGGACAAAATCGGCCCGGAGACTCTTTGCTTCGTTTCTTGCGCTAGGACGGAACCTTGCGGTTCGTCTGGGACGTCGGCCGGAATCGCTTCCTGGCCACAACCTTAGTTTTCAATTCGGTCGCTTGAGCGGAGTTCTTTAGGTCGACCGGTATTTAGAGCAATCTTTTTATCGGGCCGATGGTTCCCGTAGCCCAAAAAGCCGGTAATCCGGCGCCTTCGGCTACACTGAATCCATGGATTCGCCCGAGCGAGAAATCCTCCGCCGCATTACGCGCCGAACCTTCTTCAAGGAGGTCGGCTATGGCATCGGTGGCCTTGCCCTGACCTCGATGCTCTCGGAGCCGGTCTTGGCAGCGCTCCAAGAGCAAGCCCGGACGGACCCCTTTGCCCCGAAGCCGCCCCATTTCAAAGCCCGAGCCAAAGCCGTCATCTACTTGTTTATGGCCGGCGCGCCCTCGCAGCTCGATATGTTCGATGGCAAACCGACTCTCGTGAAGTACGACGGTCAGGACTGCCCTGAGGAGCTACTCAAGGGCGAGCGCTTCGCCTTTATTCGGGGCAAACCTCGCCTCCTCGGCTCCCCTTATAAGTTCGATAAGGTCGGACAATCGGGCCACCAAATCAGCGAACTGCTGCCGCATCTCAAGGAAGTCGCCGACGATATTGCGATCGTGCGCTCGATGCACACGGAGCAGTTCAATCACGCGCCTGCCCAGATCTTCATGAACACTGGCTTCCAACTTCCCGGGCGGCCCAGCATGGGCTCCTGGTTAACCTATGGGTTAGGATCGGATAACGCTGACTTGCCCGGTTTCGTCGTGCTGCTCTCGGGTATTAACAATCCGGATGGCGGGAAGTCGTGCTGGGGCAGCGGCTTCCTTCCCACGGTCTACCAAGGTGTCGAGTTCCGGTCGAAAGGCGATGCCGTGCTCTTCGTGTCGGACCCCGACGGAGTGAGCCGCGAAATCCGGCGAGACACTCTCGATGCCATCCGCGATCTGAATCGGCTCCGGCTCGATTCGGTCGGCGATCCCGAGATCGAGACCCGCATCGCCCAGTACGAAATGGCGTACCGGATGCAAACGAGCGTGCCCGAACTCATGGACATCGCGAAGGAGCCCGCCGAGGTCCACGAACTGTACGGGACTGAGCCCGGCAAAGCCTCATTTGCCAACAATTGCCTGCTCGCACGGCGGCTGGTTCAGCGGGGAGTCCGATTCGTCCAGCTCTACCATCGCGGGTGGGATCATCACGGAACGAGCGCGGATAGCGACATTCGCGAGGGTCTCTCGACGATGTGCCGCCAGACCGACCGCGCGGCGGCGGCGCTGGTCAAGGACCTCAAGAGGCTCGGGCTGCTCGACGACGTCATCGTGGTCTGGTCCGGCGAGTTCGGTCGGACTCCGATCAACGAGGGGCGTGGCGGCTCGCCCTATCCTGGCCGAGACCACCACCCCAAGGCATTCACCTTGTGGATGGCCGGCGGCGGCATCAAGCCTGGCGTCGCAATCGGCGCAACCGACGAATTGGGTTACTCGATCGTCGAAGATCCGGTCAGCGTGAACGACTTGCACGCGACGATACTGCACTTGATGGGACTCGATCACACGCGCCTGACGTACAAACACATGGGCCGGAACTTCCGCTTAACGGACGTCTCCGGATCCGTCGTGGAGAAGCTTCTTGCCTGATGCGTCCCATCCTCGCCCTTCTCGCCCTGCCCGTCCTCGCCTACGGCCTGAGCCGCCAGCAGCACACCCCTCCCGATCGACCGGCGCCTGTCAAGCGAACGGGTGATCCCACTTTCTCGGCCGATATCGCGCCGATGTTCCGCCAGAAGTGCCTCTCTTGCCATGTCGAAAGCGGCCACGCGCCCTTCCCTCTCGTCACCTACACCGACGTGATGAAACGGGCCTCCCTCGTCCGGACCATCGCGATGATCAGGAGCATGCCGCCGACCCACATGCACTCCGACTTCGGGACCATCGCCTTGCAAGAAGCGCTCACAGATGAGGAGGTTGTCACGATTCAGGAGTGGGTTCGCCTCGGCACGCCCGAGGGGCCCAAGATCGAGCTACCGCCGCCCGCCCCTGTCTGGAGCCTCGGTGAGCCCGATCTCGTGCTGAAGCTTCCCAAGCCCAAACCGGTCAAGGCGGAAGGGCTGGCGTACTGGCGCGCTTACACGCTGCCATCCGGGGCGGCGCTGGGGCGACGAATCCGGGCCGTCGACGTGCGCCCACTGGCCCCGAAGGCCGTACGCCACGTCCTGGTCGCACAAGACGCGGTCGGACAGCTGGCGCGAAGAGATCGATCGGGTGCGGGGATCGACACCTATGGTTCGCTCCGGCCCTACCTCGGGGACCCGACGAACTTGAACATCCTGGCCACGTGGGCCCCAGGATATCCCCCATGGTTCCCACGAATGGCCTCTGCGGAGGTCACGGCCAAGGACTTGGCGGTCCAGGTTCTGTATCAGCCGACCGGCAAGCCCGAGGACGCAGGAATCGAGATCGCCCTCTATTTCACGACCGAACCCCCGTCGAAAGCACGGTGGGTGAGTCGCACTCGCACCGACTTCCTGATCCCTCCCGAAGGCACGCCGACCTTGACCGAAACGGTCGAGATCGAAGAGGACAGCCTCCTCTTTGGGCTTTATCCCGAAGCTCGACTCTTCTGCAGCCAGATCGTCGTCGACCTGATCCTCCCCGAGGGCGGCCGGAAGATCGCCTTGGGCATCTACAAATGGAATCCGATCTGGATAGGCAGCTATCTTTTCCCGACTCCGATCGGCCTGCCGAAGGGCTCGCGACTCCGAGCGGAGTTCACCTACGATAATGGGAAGCATAGTGGCCGCAACGAGGGAAGGACTCCGGTTCCAGTCAAGTTCGGCAACGGGGCCGACCGCGAGATGATGGGCATCGCCTACCTGATCGGCACAGTCGGCTAGCCGTTCGTGTATCTTGGAATCCGATGGCGCAAGCTGGTTCCTCCCGAGAGGATGAAATCGCGCGTTGGATCGCCCTTGCCGAGGACGAGGCCGACCCCACCGCGCGCGTCGCCGTCTACGACCAGGCGATCGGCTCCGTTCGTCCGGGCGAGGTCCGTTTGGCCTCGTTGCACCTCAACCGATCACTCGCGCTTTGTGAACTCTCACGGTACGAGGCCGCGCTGGAGGACCTTCGTAAAGCCGGGTCGCTCGATATGTCCACTCCGCTGGTTCCCCTGGCGCGCGGGGCCATACTGGCAAAGATGGGTCGCCTCGAGGAGGCGCTGCCCTACTTCGACCGCGCGATCGAGCGAGATCCAAATCTGATCGAGGCCCACCACAACCGGGGACTCGCGCTCATGGAACTCGGTCGGACGACCGAAGCCGTAAGAGCACTCGAGCGCGGCCTCGAGTTGGAGCCGACCTCACGCGAGCTTCGGTTCGCACATGGTTTGGTCCTGGCTCGAAGCGGCTGGTTCGCAGAAGCGCTGACGACTTTCGAGGGTCTTCTGGCGAGCGATGACCGGCTCACGTACTATCTCACCGGGCTCTCGCAACTCGCGCTGGGCCACTTCAACGATGCGGCCGAGTCTCTGAGTCGCGCGGAACAGACCACCGAAAGTCCCCATTTCTTCCGCTCTCTGGGCCACGCGCTCCGGGGCGGACGCGATCCGGAAGCCGCCGACGTGTATAGCCGTGCTCTGCAACTGGACCCCCATGATGCCGACTCCGTGACCGGTTTAGCGGCTTGCAGTTTTATCGGCGGAGACTTCGAGGAGGCACTGTCGATCCTCCAGAAGTCTGATTCCGGCCGGGAAATGCTCATACTCGAGAGCGCGGCCTATCTCGCCCTCGGTCTAGACGAGGCAGCCCTCGAATCGGCCACGAGCGCAGCCACCTTCGATGAGAACTTCGCCCACCCTTTTGGCTGGCGGGCTCGCGTGCTGTGGACTTTCGATCGCACGGACGATGCCTTGCAGGACTGCGAGACGGCCCTCCGCCTTGACCCTGACTGCGCCCTGGCGCTCGGCTGTCGCGCGGACATCCACCGCTTTGCCGGCCGTCTCGACGAAGCGCTCGTCGACGCCGACCGACTAGTAAGCCTGCGCCCAGGAGACCCCGAGGCACACCTTCGCAGAGCGAGGATTTTACAGAAGGCGAAGCGCTACGACGAAGCGCTGAAAGCGATTAACCAAACGGTCAATCTCGACGCCATGAACGCCAGGGCGCACAACCTCCACGGGAATGTCCTGGCGAACATGAGCAAGACCGACGACGCGATAAAGGCTTACGAAAGGGCCATACGATGTGATAGCCAGTACGCCGCCCCGCATATCGGCCGCGGGGCGATGCTCGCCCGCAAAGGGCGGAAGAAGCAGTCCTGCGAGGAGTTTCAGCGGGCCGCCGAACTCGATCCGAACGATCCGTACGCTCCTTTCCAGCTAGGCAGAACCCTCCATCAGCTCGATCGCCATGCCGAAGCCGAGCCCCATCTCCGGCGGTCCCTCGAATTGGACCCGGAGAATGCGAAAGCCCGCCTCGCCCTCGCCGAGGTGCTTCAGGCTCTCGGCCGGTCGGACGATGCCGTGGTGGAGGCCCAGCAAGCCTACGCCCTGGACCCCGAACTCATGAGCGAGGGCACCCCGATCGTGCCGAAACCACCCGATTCGGAGGACTACTTCCACAGAGCTGAGGAGGCCGCCAAGACTGGCCAGTCCAACGAGGCCCTTCACCTCTTGGGCATTGCCATCCAGCTTGCAACGGATAACGCGGAGTACCCGATCGCGAAGGCCGAACTTCTCAACCGTGTAGGCCGCTGGAAGGAGGCGCTCGAAGAGGCCCGCCGAGCCCTTTCCCTGGACTCCAGCGGGGGGCGCGTGAGAGAGCGCTATTCGACCCTCATGAAGACGATCGAGATGGATCGGATTCGCTGCGTGAACGAGGCCCCCGCCTCCATCCCGGCTCTGCTGGATCTGGTCGCCGTCCAGGTAGAAAGAGGCCGGTTCTCCGCCGCCGAAGACGCGTGCCTGAAGGCGCTCGAGAACGACCCGATGTCGATCCCTGCCCTGCACGCGCTCGCCGAAGTCCTGGAGCGCGCCGGCGATCCGGAAGGCGCCCTGGAGGCCTACGAGCGTGCTGAAGCGATCGACCCCGTGAGGGGTGAGATCACTCGTACCGGCGAACTTCGCGCGAAGGTCGCCAGCGCGACCGACCTCATCTACCTTGCCGAACGCCTGTTCGAGTCCCGCGAGCCCAAGCGCGCCCTGACGGCGGTCCGGCAGGCTCTCGACGTGCTTCCCCGAAGCGCCGAAGCACACCTACTTCGAGCGAACATCCACTACGCGCTCGGACATCTCGATGAGGCGATGAACGCTTTCGACACAGTGGTGCGGCTCGAGCCGGGATGGGCCGAGGCCCATTTGCTGAGGGGGAACATGCTCTATCAGCTGGAGCGGTATGACGAAGCGCTCGATGCTTACGAGCGAGCAATCCGGCTCGATCCTTCGCTCCAGATGGCGCGGAAGAACCGAGATGCTCTGGTCATGGCGCTGTCGCAGCGATGACCTTCGCAGGGGACAGACTCTAGGGCGTAAACTGATCGAATGGATGAAGCCCCCAACGAAGCACCGGTCGGGCCTGCCGAGAAACCGAAGGGGCTCTCGACGCCTGCGAAGATCGCCATCGCCGGTGCGGTGGTGCTCCTCGCCTTCCTCATTCAAAGTTGGCTTGGCGGGCTTCGAACGGAGGCAGCCCGTCGCGAAATGCTCGGCAGGACGGCCGACGCCCTTGCCGCAGCCAGCGAGCCGCTCCTGCTCGACTTAGATGCGCCGCGGCGGGCTTCGGCCTATGCGACCCGCATCGCCCAGGCCGGACGATTCGACCAGGTCACCATCGCCGATCGTGACGGCCGGATCATCGGCTCGACGAACCGAACCCTCGAAGGCCGCACCGAGACGGACCTGCAGAACCCACCGAAGGAGGCCAAGGTCGTCGCCGAGGGGAATCGCCTCCGCGCAACCCGGGCCATTCTGTTGGGCAGCAACAACGTGATCGGCGGCATCCGCATCGAAGTCGCCCGCTGAACCATCCGCAACCCCTGGTCGCGTCTGGCCGTCCCTAAGTGTAACCATGGGCGCCGTTTTCTTTGGCATCGTCATCATCGTCGTTTCGTTCCTGTTCCGGGGCCTCCACCAGCAGACGAGCGAGAAGGTCAACCTCAAGCCGCTCGAGTGGACCGCCCGAATGGTTGGCATCCTCCTGGTGGTGGGCGGCATTATCTGGGCGGGTGTCGTGCAGGTCCCGGCGGGATACAGCGCGGTCCGGCTCAGGTTCGGTGCCGTGGAAGGCGTGCTCGGACCGGGCATCCACATGATCGTCCCTGGTGTGAACAGCATCGAACTGATGGAAACCCGGACCCAGAAGGAGGAATCGCAAGCGAGCGCGGCGAGCCGAGACCTCCAGGTGGTCACGACCACCTTGGCACTGAACTTCCGCATCGACCCCGCCAAAGTGGGCCAAGTCTACAGCCGGGTTGGCCTGATGTATAAGCAGCGGGTCATCGACCCGACCGTTCAAGAAAGCCTCAAGGTCGTCACGTCGCGCTACACCGCCGAGGAACTCATCCGCAAACGGGCCGAGGTGAAGGCCGAAGTCGAAACCGAGATCATCAAACGGCTCGACGACTATAACATCATCGTCGACCCCCAGGGACTCTCGATCGTCAACTTCGACTTTTCTCCCGAATTCAACAAAGCCATAGAATCGAAGCAGGTTGCCCAGCAAGAGGCCGAGAAGCAGAAGTACGTTCTTCAGCAGGCCGAACTCCAGAAACAGACCGAGATTGCTCGCGCTCAAGGAACCGCCGAGGCCGCGAAACTGAACGCCGAGGCCCTCAAGGTGAGCGGCGGCGGCCTCGTCATCGCCCGGGAATGGATCGAGAAATGGGATGGACGTCTTCCGAACGTCTCCGCCGGGGGCGGAGGGGGACAATTCATCATCGATATCGGCTCGCTGACACGCGACGCGGCTTCGGCAAGACCTTAGAGACGGCTGCGTCGATCCGCCGACAATTCCATTTAGTGAAGGAAAGTTCGATCAAGCAGGGCCATAATGCGCGTCCAATGACGGTTGTGGTGAAGATTTCTTGAAGGTCCTGTTCGTCGCCGCTGAGGTGGCACCCTTTGCCAAGGTCGGTGGGCTGGCCGACGTCGCCGGGTCACTGCCCAAAGCGCTTGCCGGCCTCGGCCACGATGTCCGCGTTCTCATGCCTGCTTACCGTATGGTGATCGAGGACCCCCAGTGGACTGTCGAGCCCGCTGGGGAGTTCGAGGTCGAGGGTTGGCGGGCGACGCTTTGGCATAGCGAAGCCCAGGGCCTCGACCTATGGCTCATCGGTGGGATAGAAGCGTTCGACCTCGTAGAGGACAGCCGCTCCGTGTACTCCCCGGGCCGCAACGCCTATCTGGACTTTTCTCAGGCAGCGCTGCGGATGCAGACGGCAACCGGATGGCTACCGGACGTCGTCCACGCGCACGACTGGCATACCGGCTTCATCCCGGTGCTGATGAGGGAAGCCCCCGGCCCGGATTGGGATCGCGTGGCCTCCGTCTTCACCGTCCACAACCTCGCCTACCAGGGCGAGTTCGGAGCCGATACCCTCGACCGGGTGGGCCTGCCGCGGAGCCTTTACAACATGCACCAGCTCGAAACTTTCGGCTCGGTGAACTTCCTCAAAGCAGGGTGCGTGTTTGCCGATCAAGTGAACACCGTGAGCCCGACCTACGCCCGCGAGATTCAGACCCCCGAGTACGGCTGCAGGCTCGAGGGACTCATGGCCTGGCTGGCCGAGCAGGGCCGGCTGAGAGGGATCCTGAACGGGATCGACACCGAAGTCTTCGACCCCGCGACCGATCCCGACATCACAGCGCGCTACTCGAGCGACGACCGAGGCGGCAAGGCGGTGTGCCGACAAGCACTCCTTGAGGAGTTCGGCCTCGAAGGAGGCGGCCCGTTGCTCGGTGTGGTCAGCAGGCTCAGCGAGCAAAAGGGCTTCGATCTCATCCTGGGCGGCATGGAGAGGCTCCTCGACCTCGGCTGCTCGCTCGTCGTGCTCGGCACCGGCGATCCGTGGGCCGCGAGGAGTCTCAACCAATGGCACTCGCGACGACCCGAACGGGTGGTCCTCGCAGAGCGCTTCGACGTCCAACTCGCTCAGCGAATCTATTCGGGGGTCGACGCCTTCCTCATGCCGAGCGCGTTCGAGCCGTGCGGGCTCGGCCAGATGATCGCGATGCGCTACGGTTCGGTGCCCATCGTCCGAAGGACCGGCGGTCTCGCCGACAGCGTCTTCGAGGGCAGGAATGGCTTCGTCTTCGAGGCCAAGACCTCCGAAGCGCTGGTGGAAGCCGTCGAGCGAGCATGCCGAACCTATGCAGACCCGTCCAAGTGGGCGAGCGTCGTCGAAGCAGGCATGCGCGAAGACTTCGGTTGGAGCCGCAGCGCGGCCGACTATGTCCGGATGTATGAGGACGCTCTGCGGGGAAAGTCGGCGCAGGTCGATAGGCGAGACGCCGTCGCCGATCCGGTGTAGACTCGGGGCATGGCGAACCCAGGATGGGACGACGTCGTCGCCGCTCTTCGCGAGCGTATGGATGCGATGCACCAGACTCGTGAGCGTGCGCTCGCCTCGACGCGGCTGCTCATCCAGACCTGCTCGAAGTGCATTCGCCACGTCCACCGGCACCAGTTCGACGAAGCGGCACGGCTCATGGGAGAAGCCCGAACAATCGCCACGAAGGCGCGCGAGGACCTTCGACCGCATCCCGAACTCTTTTATGCCGGCTACCTCCAGGACGCCGAGAAGGAGATGGTGGAAGCCGCCGCGCTGCTGGCGATGGTCCACGCGGCGCCGTTGCCGACCCTCGATTCGCTCGGAGTCGGCCCGGCGGCTTACCTGAACGGGATGGGCGAGGCCGCCAGCGAGGCACGCCGCTACGTTCTGGACGAGATGCGAAAGGGCCGCTACGAAAGCGCCGAGCGCCTTCTCGGCGCGATGGAAACCATCTACGACGACCTCATCACTTTCGACTACCCCGATTCGCTCACTGGCGGCCTGCGACGCACCTGCGACGCTCTCCGTGCAGTGATCGAACGGACCCGCGGCGATCTGACCCTCACCCAGAGCCAGCAGGAACTGTTGGAGGCCCTTCGCTCTGCGAAGGAGTAGGGGTCGGTCCGAGCGGTAGACTCGGTCCGCATGGTCACCGAACGCCTCTCGCTCGAAGGCCACCTCCTCGACGAAAACACTCTCGCCAAGGTCCTGGCCATTTTCGATCGGCACGGCGTGACCTTTCAGCTCAAGCGATTCCGCGTCGGCGAAGCCGCCCACGAGACCTCGCTCGTCGAGCTGATCCTCCAGGCCGAGGCGCAGTCCGCGCTCGACAGCGCCCTCGACGAGGCCGCGGTCCTCGGCGCGCGCTTCGCCGATGAAGATGCCCGACTCGCGCTCGCGGACGTCGACGGCGTACTGCCGGAAGACTTCTACAGCACCACGAACTTTTCCACCGACGTGCGGGTGGAAGGGGATTGGGTGCCGGTGGAGAACCTCGAGATGGACTGCGGCATCCGCGTTTTCCGCGACGGCGACCGCTGGCGTGCGGAGACCTGCCCGATGCACCGCGTCCGGGCGGGCGATCGCTTGGTCGTTGGCTTCGAAGGGGTGCGGGTGCTGCCGCTGGAAGAAGAGGAGATGGACGAGGACGAGTTCCGGTTCATGTCCAGCGAGATCAGCAGCGAGCGACCAAAAGGACGCATGATCGCCCATTGCGCTCAGACTATCCGCCACGCGAAGGAGGCGGGGAAGAAGGTGCTGCTCGTCGGGGGTCCGGCGATAATCCACAGCGGTTGCGGTCCACAGCTTTCAGAACTGATCGAACGAGGCTGGATCGACGTCCTCTTCGCCGGAAACGCGCTCGCCGCCCACGACATCGAGGCCGACATGCTCGGGACGAGCCTCGGCATCGACCTAACGAAAGGGCAGGGTGTGCCTCATGGTCACACACACCACCTGCGGGCGATCAACCGGGTTCGAAGAGCGGGTTCCATCCGGGCGGCCGTAGAGCAGGGCCTCGTTCGAAGGGGCGTTATGGCGACCTGCGTGCGTAAGGGAATCCCCTTCGTGCTGTGCGGCTCGATCCGAGACGACGGCCCCCTGCCCGACACCATCACCGACAACGTCGCCGGCCAAGACGCCATGCGCGCCCATATCGGCGGCCTCGGGGTCGCCCTGATGGTCGCCACGACGCTCCACAGCGTCGCCACCGGCAACATCCTTCCCGCCAGCGTGAAGACCTACTGTGTGGACAGCGACGCCGACACCGTCATCAAACTCACCGACCGGGGAACCCACCAAGCGGTAGGGATCGTGACCGACTGCGAGTTCTTCATCAAGGAGCTGTTGGCGCGACTGAGCGAGTAAGTGCCCGATCGGAAGGGAAGGCCATGCGGCGATGCGTGCCCGCCCTGCATGATCTCTTCCACGCTTGGGCGGTAGCCAGGGGATGGTTCTTGCCCCGGATGACGACCGCCCTTCCCGCGGCACGAACCATCCACGGGCTACCCGAAGCGAGGTCCGGCGTACCGACAGAGCGAAGCGGAAGCAAGGGCCTCCACGACATGGGTGTAGCTCGACGATCCCTCAGCTTCGCTCGGGATGACTGCAGCCGGGAACCGCAACGCGCGAAAACCGGATAGCATCTAGGCATGGTTCGTCTGCCCGGTCTTTCTTCGCTCGTCTTCTCACTGGTCCTCGCTGCGTCGGCGGTTGCCCAGCCGCCCGATCCGCCCGATCCGCCGGCAGCCGGCGGCCGTCAGCCCAGACCCGGCCAATCCCAGCAAACCAAGCCACGCCCGTTCGAAGAGGTGGTCACCAAGGACTTCACCACGCAAGAGGGCGTGTTCCGCGTCCACCGGAAGGCCGAGAAGCTGCTCTTCGAAATCCCCTCTGCAATGCTGGGCCGGGAGTTCCTGTGGATCACCACCTTGCGAGGCACTCCTGCCGGCGGCTACGCCGGCTCTGCGGTGGGCGACCTCGTCCTCAGGTGGGAGCGTAAGGGCGATAAGGTGCTCTTGCGCCAGATGCGCTACGGCATCCGGGCCGAGCAGGACGGCGCGATCCGGGTCGCGGTCGAGGCGTCTAACATCGCCCCGATCGTGCAGACCTTCGACATTGAGGCCTTCGGAGAGAAGGAAGCACCGGTCATCGACGTCTCGCGCTTCTACGTGAGCGATCCGGCCGAGTTTTCTGTCGCCAGCAGTCTGGGGGGCGGTCAGGTAGACGCCGCGCGAACGTTCCTCGAAGACGTCTGGGCCTTCCCCGACAATATCAACGTCACGACGCTCATGACGGTCCGTGGCGGGGGCGGAGCGGGAGGGGTCATCCTGAGCCCGTTCGGCGGCGGGGCGCAGCGGGGTCCGAGCAACACCGGTCTGGTCCACTACAGCATGTGCCTTCTCCCCGAGAAACCGATGATGGGGCGGCTCTTCGACTCGCGCGTGGGTTACTTCAGCGAGCAGTTCCAAGACTACGGCACCGACGAGCATCGAGTCGCCACGCGGGCCTTTATCAACCGGCACCGACTCGAGAAGAAGAACCCTGGCGCGGCAGTTTCCGATCCGGTCAAGCCGATCGTCTACTACGTGAGCCGGGAGGTCCCCGAGAAGTGGCGCCCGTACATCAAGAAGGGTATCGAGGATTGGAAGCCGGCCTTCGAGCAGGCCGGCTTCTCGAACGCGATACTCGCGATGGATCCGCCCGACGACCCGAAGTGGAGCCCCGAGGATTCCCGCTATAGCGTCATCCGATGGGCGCCCAGTCCAACCGAGAACGCGATGGGCCCGAACGTCAACGACCCACGCAGCGGCGAGGTCATTTCCGCCCACATCATCATGTGGCACAACATCATGAACCTGTGCACGAAGTGGTACTTCACGCAGGCCTCTCCGAACGATCCGCGCTCGCAGCGTCTGCCGCTACCGGACGACTTGATGGGCGAGCTGGTGCGCTACGTCACCGCCCACGAGGTCGGCCACACGCTCGGCCTCCAGCACAACTTCAAGGGATCCGCCGCCTACACGATTGCCCAATTGCGAAGTCCGAACTTCACGAAGCAGTACGGCAACGAGTCGAGCATCATGGACTATGGGCGGTTCAATTACGTCGCTCAGCCGGGCGACGGCGCCCACTTGATCCCGATGGTCGGTCCTTACGACAAGTTCGCAATCCAATGGGGCTACATGCCGATCGCGGGCGCCCGGAACCCCGCCGACGAGAAGCGCGAGCTCGACGCCCTTGCGGCGAAAAGCGCGACCGATCCCCAACTGCGCTTCGGCGCGAATCCCAACGGGGGCACCGACCCCACCGAGCAAAGCGAAGACCTCGGCGAAGACGGCGTCGAGGCGACTCGTCTCGGCTTCAAGAACCTAGAGCGGGTCATGGGCTATCTGCTGCCCGCCACAACGAAGTTCGGGGAGGACTACACCGACCTCGCCGAGATGTACGGAATGGTGTGGAGCCAGTACTCGACGGAACTTGGGCACCTGCTCCCCATCGTCGGCGGCTCGATCATGACGAACACCCATGCGGGGCGCGGCGGTGCGATTTACAGGCCGGTACCGAAGGACCGCCAGCGCCGAGCCGTGACCCTTATCGGTGACATCTGCTTCAGGACGCCGAAGAGCCTCCTCAGCGAAGGCGTCCTCAACAAACTCGGTCCGTCCTTCGGCGCGAGCCGTCTCCAGGGCGCGCAGGTCCGCATGATCAACGGTCTGCTCTCGGAAGCCCGGCTCGCGCGGATGCTGGAGTTCGAGGCGAAGACGGGCGCCCAGGCCTACACCGCCCACGAGATGCTCGCCGACCTTCGCGGCTCGATCTTCACCGAGTTCGGCTCGCGAACGGTGGCCGTCGATCCGTACCGAAGGACCCTTCAGCGCTCCTACGTTCAGGCCCTCGGCGCGAAGATGGCGGGAGACGGCCAAGCGAGCCGCGACCTCGCGATGGCCGAGCTGCGGAGCCTGCGCGAGGCCGTCCGTAAGGCGATGCGCGCCGCCGCCGACCGCACCACCCGCGAGCACCTCGCCGGCCTCGATCGCTCGATCACCGACGCCCTGACCCCGAAGCCGGTGATAACCGTCGAATCCGCCCCGGCCGTCGCGCCGAGAGGCCGCGGCGGCCTCGACGACGCCTGCATGCGCACCGGCCGCGGGAACTGCTGGGGGCACGGGGAGGAGTAGGGGCGAGTCGCCCTACCGGTAAGAACCTCGCCATCCCGATTGCAGCGGAGAAATGGAGGGATCTTGTTGACACGGGTTAGCCCCATGGTTGTGCCGCGGGAAGAAGACCGTGGCCCTGGGGGCGCGAGCCATCCCCGGGCTACCTCTCCCAACCCGGTAGCCCGCGGATGGTTTGTGCCGCGAGAAGACGGCGCCGGCCCGACGTCGGAGCCACTTATCACGGGTTTTCAAGCACTCTTGCCCCTAAGTCGCGCTCGATGGCCTGCACGCGAGCGAGAATTCTACCGAAGCCTCACCCCTCGGCAGCGCCTGGACCTCATGCTGGAACTCTGCGCCCGACACTAGCATGCCGATTGTGCCGCAGGACTGGCTCGAGTTTATCGATTTATTGAACGCGAAGGGCGTTGAGTGCGTGCTCGTCGGGGGGCACGCAGTCGCGTACTACGGGCGGTCTCGCCTCACCCAGGACATCGACCAGTTAGACTCCTGCGAGGATTGAAGGGCCCAGTACCCGCCTTCCCCGCCAAAGTGCGGGCGGACGCGAAGCGCGGATGCGGAACGAATGCGAAGAGATGTCCGCCTTTCCGATCGATGTCCGCTCGAACGCGCTCTCCGAAGTGGTCGAACGAACCAGCGAGATAGCCGCGCTGCCCCAGGTCGTTTTCAAAGTCGTCGAGATGACCGATGGCTCGGACAACTCTGCCCAGATGATCGAGCGTGCGATCGTCGTCGATCCCGGGTTCTCGGCCAAAATCCTTACCCGAGCGAATTCGGCGGCCTACGGCCTTTCGCGGCGGGTGACGTCGATCCGCGAGGCGGTCATGTTCCTCGGCTTCCGGGAGATTCGCCGCATCGCGCTGACCGTCGGCATGTTCGATCTCTTCGTCGGAAAGACGGACGAGGAGTCGCTTCGCCGCCGAGCCTGGTGGCGGCAGTCGGTCGACACGGCAGTCTGCTGCAAGCTGATCGCCGAGAAGCACAACGCGGCCGGACCGGACGAAGCCTACACCTGCGGGCTCCTCCATTTGACTGGCAAAACGCTTCTCGATCGGCACGCTCCGGAACTGTATCCCGAGGTCGCCAAGCGGATCGAAGCCGGCTTTCGAGACATCGATGCGGAGAGCGAGGTGTACGGCTGCCATCACGTGCAAGTCGGCGTCGCGGTCGCTGAGCGCTGGGGCTTTCCCGAGGTGCTCATCGCTGGCCTCGAGTACGCCTACGAGCCCAGCGTAAACGACCCCTTTGGCGATCTCATGGCGTGCGTCGGCCTCGCCGACACCGTCGCGACGCTCGCGGTCGAGGGAGCTTACAAGCAGGATATCGAGGCTGCATTGGCAAAATTACCACTCTGGGCCGTTGAGCGCCTGGGACTCTCCCTCGAGCACCTCGACGAACTCGTCGTGCAAGGCACGGCGGCGATCGCCAAAGCGTCCAGCGCCGGATTTTAGGCTGCAAGACTAGACCCGGGAACCCCTCCATCAGGTAGCGTGAGAGCATCCTTAGTTAAGGAGCGATGCTCTTATGAACCGATTTCTCTTGATTGCTTTGCTCGCCACCGGCGCGGTTGGCGGGCTGGTCCTGACATCCAGCCTGTCTGCACAGGGTGGTAGTACTCCCCGTTATGCTCGCCTGCAGTCTGCCTCTCCAGGGATTCGCGAGGTGGGCAACATCAACGTTACTGGCACGATGTCGGCCGGCCGGTTCGTCGGCGATGGCCGCTTGCTGACGAACGTCACGGCAGTCATCGCGCCGGGAACTTACGGCGGCGTCTTCAACTTCTCGAATCCGGGCAACATCTTCTGCGGCGACGGCAGTTGCCTCACCGGGGTAATCGCCCAGGGTCTCGCCTCCGGCACCTACTCTGGCCTTTACACGTTCGACAATCCGGGCAATGTTTACTTCGGCAATGGAGCGAACCTGACCGGCGTCGTTGCCTCCGGACTTGCAGCAGGCGTTTACGCCAATGCCTACAACTTCTCGAACGCAGGAAACAGTTTTACCGGTAATGGCGCCGGCTTGACGAACGTGGTCGCGTCCGATTTGGCCGCTGGAACCTACGGCAACGCGTACGACTTTTCGAACGTAGGAAACAGTTTTACCGGTAATGGCTCGGGCTTGACGAACCTCAATGCGTCCAACATCTCCTCGGGAACGCTCGCTGATGCCCGGATCCCCGCCAACATCTGCCGTTTGACGACCAACAACCTCATCTTCGGCGTGAATGACGGCATCATCCTGACCCACGGCGGCACTGGCCAGGGAATCCAGGTCGGTATGGCGAACGTCATCAGCGGATCGACGGCGATCGACATCGTCCACAACGGTACTGGGAGAGGCGTCAACTCGACAACCACAGGCGGAACCGCCCTGTGGGGTACGACGAGCAGCATTTCTGCCGCAGGCGCGATCGGCGATAACCGGCCCGGCAATGGCGAGGGCGTGGTCGGCTTTTCCGACGGCCCCAACGGCGTAGGCTCGGTCGTTGGCAGGGCCGATGGCGCAGGCTACGGTGTCCGTGGGTTCAACACTTCCAACGGCATCGGCGTGATGGGGCAAGCCGGGATCAGTGCCGGCACCGGCAACGCCGGTTGGTTCGAGAACGTCAATGCGGCGAACACGTCCACCGTGCTCAGGGTCGTTCAGCACGGTTCCTCCACCGGACGCGCCGGCGAGTTTGTCGGCGACGTCGATATCACGGGCACGCTCTCGAAGGGAGCCGGCGCCTTCAAGATCGATCATCCGCTCGATCCGGAAAACAAGTTCCTCTACCACTCCTTCGTGGAGAGCCCGGACATGAAGAACATCTACGACGGCGTGATCGAGTGCGACGCTCGGGGCGAAGCGGTCGTCCAACTGCCCAGGTACTTCGAGGCGCTCAACCGCGACTTCCGGTACCAGCTGACCTGCGTCGGCGGCTTCAGCAACGTCTACATCAAGGACGAGGTCGCCGACAACCGGTTCGTCATTGCCGGCGGAAGACCCGGCCTCAAGGTGAGCTGGCAGGTGACCGGCATCCGTCAGGACGCCTACGCCAACGCCCACCGGATCCCCAACGAGGTCATGAAGACCCCGGCCGAGCGCGGCTACTACCTGCATCCGCAGGCTCACGGCCGCCCAGGCAACATGCGGATCGTGCCAGATCCGGTGGTGCCGAACGTCGGCAACCTGGCATCTTCGCGCTAGGAAGGAATCGTGCGGGTTGGACGGGGAAGCCTGTCCGACCCGTACGACCCGACCTCACCGCGTGGTTCACTCAGTGCTCGGTGCCACCGTGAGGTTGATGCGCATACCGTCGGGACTGAGTACGAACGTCTCACCCACCCTCTCGGTCGTTTCACGATCGAGCGTGAAGCCGCGAGCGAGGATTTCGGCGAGCGCCGAATCGTGGTCGGCCACGTCGACCGAGAAGGCAATATCGCGGTTGCCCTCCTCGACGAAGTAGAACAGAAAGGGCCCTGCCGTCACCTCGACCCAGTCGTCGCGACGATCGGTCACCGACGCACTGAAAAGTGCGCAGAAATCCTCGGCGGCTCGCTCCTTATCGGAGACGCCGATAGCGATGAAGCGATTGAACTTCGCAACCATGCCGCGAGGCTACCAGCGGAGCGGCTTGTTCGGAACTACCAAACAAAGCGTCGCGCTGTAGTTGATCGCCTCGTAGCCCTCGCCTTTGCCTTGCGGATCGACCTGCCGAGCGCAGATCAGGTAGATGTCGCCGCGCGAAAGCGAGGCTTTGGCGATTCCTGCGTCGTCGGTCTTGCTCTCGAACTCCGGATCGTCGCCTTCCTTCGGCGTCGCTCCCATCGGCACGTAGGTCACCTTGGTTCCGGACAGCGGCTTGCCCTTGTAGAGGACCTTGACCGCCAACGTGCCGCCGGCGGCCAAGATGGGATTTTCGAGCGGGACGATTTCGATGTCATGACCGAACACCCGGTCGAAACCGCTGGGCGCGACCGAACCGACGGCGAAGTAGGTCTTCGCGCTCTTCACGTCTCGGATCGGGCCGTAGGTCATCACCTGGTCGAAGGTGCTGACGGCGGTGTAGAGGCCCTGTGTTTGCGGGACGTAGCGCGCCGACCAGAAACCTTCCTTCTCGCCATAGCCTTGATCGGTGAGCGAACCGGTGAGGTCGACCTTCGCGCCGTCTGGACCGTAGAGGACGAGGTTCTTGGCGTTCCCCGCCACCTTCGATGCGAGGCGGAAATCCTTATGGCCGCTCCCGTGGTTGCCGAGGCGTAGATCCAGACGGATCCACGCGTCCGGATCCACGCGGCAAGCCGACGGCTGAATCCAGATGTCGTGCGCCAAAGCGATGGCACTCGCCGCTACGGCGGCGAATGCTATCGAGAACCGGCTAACGGCCTTCGTTCCTCGGATCAAAGAATCCTGCATAAATTCCCCTCGGAATGTCGCGCCACCACAGGGCGTTCCACTTGCCGAACTTCGCGTGGCCATCGACGTAAGTTAAGTTCGTCCCTTTGGCGAAGGCCCGTAGTTTGATCTCCTTGGTCTCGCCGACGGCGGCATCCCAGGTCAGATTCTGCATGAATCCGCTCGTCTGCTCACTAGGATTGCCCCAGTAGAACGGATGAAAGTGATCGCGCGGGGCAACGTCGTCACGCGCGAGAGCGACATACGCGGTGGACGACGGACCCGCGATTTGCCCGGTCGTGCCGAACTCTCCGCCGTTGTAGCCGCCTCCCATGTAGGCGTTCAATAGGTAGCTGGTCGCCCGGTACTGCTGCCAGCGAGGATCACTCCCTGGCGCATTGGGGTCGGGCCAGTTCATGCTGGCGGGAGCCCAAAACGTGCTCAGGTCGCCCGGCGACTTGAAGAGCGCCCAGCTTTTCATATACGGCTGACACTGAATCGCCCACGAGGCGCCCCGATCGGGGAAACTCGTGAGCGGGAACCGGTCGTCGTTGTCCGAGGCGTAGCCGAGGAAGGCCAGGCCGATCTGCCGCATGTTCGACATGTCTTGGGTCTTCCGGGCGGCCTCCTTGGCCTGCATGAAGACAGGGAATAGAATCGCCGCGAGGATCGCGATGATCGCGATCACCACGAGCAATTCGATGAGGGTGAAGGCCTGCTTCATTGTCTCCATTATATTGAATCTCCACGCCGACGTAAGGATTCCTTTCTGAAACCTGGGTAACTTGCTCGCCGAGGAAAGTTTGTGCTTGGCGTGGACAGAATGCGTGAGAAGATGCACTACCTGCTGCTGTACGATCTCGCGCCCGACTATCTGGAACGAAGACCCGAGTTCCGGGACGATCACCTTCGTCTCGCTCGAGAGGCCCATGTTCGTGGCGAGCTCGTGCTTGGCGGCGCACTCGGCGAGCCCGTGGACCAGGCGGTCCTGTTCTTCGCCGGCACTGGCCCTGAAGCCGCCGAACGATTCGCCTGCTGCGATCCCTACGTGTTGAATGGACTGGTCGCCTCCTGGCGAGTGCGGCCGTGGATGACGGTGGTCGGCGACGACCCGGCGATCGAACTTTGAATCTATGGAACCGAGCGACCTCAACCGAACTCTGCACGAGTTTGCCCAGACCGACCCGCGCGCCGCCGCGAATGCGGAGCACGCCTCCGTGCTTGCCGCGAGCCTCGCAGACGAAGTCGGCATCGATCCGCTTCGATCGAGGCAAGCCGCACTTGCAGCGTTTGGCGTCGTGGCTCCGCCGACGGACGAGGAAGCACTTCGCGTGGCGCGCCTCGCCTGTGATGCGGTCCTTGGGCGCGAGATAGAGAACCAATGGCGCTCGATCGTAGAGCGAGTCCGCCAGCGGATCACTCCGGTCGGCGAGTAGGGTGCATCGGACGGCCCGGCACGCCCGCCGGTACAATCGAACCCATGGATTTCTCCCTCTCCCCCGAGCATGACCTCGTGCGTGAAATGGCCTACAAGTTCGGTCAAACGCAGATTCTCCCCGGCTTGGCTGAGCGGGATCGAGAGGCGAAATCGGACCGGGCCTCGCTTGAGAAGATGGCCGAGGCCGGCGTGCTCGGTGTCTCCATCCCCGCCAAGTACGGCGGCCAAGATACCGACTACATCTCGCTCGGCATCGTCTGCGAGGAGCTCGAGCGGGCCGACACGAGTGCCCGGGTCGTCATGAGCGTCCATAGCGGCCTCCATTGCCTCACCCTCATGCAGTGGGGGACCGAGGAACAGAAGCAGCGCTGGCTGCCTGACCTCGCGAAGGGCACCAAGGTGGGCGCCTTCGGTCTCACAGAACCCAACGCCGGCTCAGATGCCGTCAACATCCGAACCCGCGCCCTAAAGGACGGCGACTCCTACGTCCTCAACGGTGAGAAAACCTGGATCAGCCTCTCCGACTTTGCCGACCAGTTCCTGGTCGTCGCCGTTACCGACCCGGATGCGCCACAGAAGGCCAAAGGGATGAGCGCATTCATCGTCGATCGCAACGCCCCGGGCTTCCACAGCAAGGCGATCCACGGCAAACTCGGAGTCCGAGCCGGCAACACTGGACAGATCTTCTTCGAGGACCTTCGCGTTCCCGCCGACTGCCGCATCGGAGCGGAGGGGGACGGTTTCAAGGTCGCGATGTCGGCACTCGATCACGGTCGCTACACGGTGGCGGCTGGGGCAGTCGGCATCATCACGGCCTGCCTCGATGCATGCGTGAAGTACTCACACGAGCGCACAGTCGGCGGCGAGCCCATCGGCAAGAAGCAGTTGGTCCAGCAGATGATCGCCAACATGGTCGCCGGTCGCGAGATCGGGAGGCTGCTGTACTACAAGGTCGGCTGGATGAAGAATGTCGGTCTGCGCCACACCCGCGAATGCGGCCTGGCCAAGTGGCAGAACTGCAACGCGGCCTTCCAAGCCGCCCACGACGCGGTAGAGATCCACGGGGCCTACGGCTACTGCGACGAGTTCCCGGTCGAGCGCTACTTCCGCAACTCGCGAGGCGCGATGATCTACGAGGGCACCCGCGAGATTCACACACTCATGCAGGCCGAGTACGAACTGGGCTACCGAAGCGATCGGCCACTCGATCGGATGCTGCCGACCTGGCCGTTCGAAGCCTAGCCCCTAACGAGGATGACTTTAGCCACCGTGGACCTGGCAAGCAGCAAACACTGTCGCCAGGCCGACGGAACTCTCCGTTTTCATACTGCATCCCCGTCCTGGATGCCGGACCGGGGAAATGCTCCCCTATAGCAGGATGGAACCAGGCCAGGAGGAAGTCAAGTCGGCAGTATCGTGTCCACCGTACGCAGGACTCGCTTCGGCCTGAAGCGAATCCACTGAATGCCATCCGTTGCCCGCTAGTGCTTGTCTTCTGGCGTGTAGCCCAGCACGAGGTCGCAGCGCGCCGCGAGTTCGCCGAGCCGCGATTCCTTCACCGGCTCGAAGGCCATGATCACCGACTCACGCTGCTTCTTGTCTCGGATGCCGTTGAGGACGCCGTCGCTGGCGTTGCCGGGCTCGCCCTTCACATAGAGCTGGGTCGTGAGGATTTCGCGACCGCCTTTCTTGACCTTCACGTGGATGTGCGGCGTTCGTCCGGGATAGGACACCGGCTTGACCGTACGGAACCGGAACGCGCCATCCGAGGCGGTTTCGAACCGTCCGAATCCCTGGAAATTCTTGTCGCGCGAGCCCGCGTTGTCACTGCCTTGGTGAAGATAGACACCGTTGCCGTCGACCTGCCAAATCTCCACGACGATGCCCTTCAGCGGCTCACCCTTGAGGTCGAGGACCCTGCCGGAAAGATGGGTGATCTTCCCGATCGCGGGCGTCGTGCTCGGCTTGATGAGGATGAGGCCGTTGTCGATATCGAGCGGCAGCTTCGTCGGATAGAAGGGACCTTCGATTTGGCGTGGCGTCTGGACGAGTTCCTCCAGAAAGCCGCCTTCCTCCATGAACCGGAATGCCTCCTCGCTGAAGGCCTTGACGGCGGTCAGGGAGGCCGCCCCGATCATGAGATTGCGCAAGAAAGTCCTGCGGGTGAATTCAGGTGTGTAGTGTTCCATGTTGTGCCTCGGTTCGCTGGACGGCGACAATGAGGATCAAGACTACCGGAGCGCTCCGCACAGAGTTCCCGGCGCCGACGGTGGGTACCATTCTCCGATCGAAGCGGCCACCAGTACCGAGCCACTCCCAGCTCGAGCCCCGGACTTGACCTCCGGGCGCATCCTTCGGCTCTACACACCGCTGGCACTCTCATGGCTGATGATGGCGGTCGAGAGCCCGATCTCGGTAGCGATCATCTCACGACTGCCGAATGCCCGCATCGACACTGCCGCCTTTCTCGTGCTCATGAGCGTTTCGCTTTGGATCGAGAGCCCGGTGATCGATTTGCTCGCGACCTCCACGACGCTCGCCCTCGATCCCACCCGCATCTTGCTTTTGCGTCGCTTCACGCTCTGGCTCATGCTCCTCTCCTGCGCGGTACACGCCCTCGTGGCGCTGACGCCTCTCTTCGATTGGCTCGCCTATCGTGTGCTCGGTCTCGACGCTGTGGTCGGCGAGGCACTGCGAGTGCCCTTAGCAATCATGATCCCCTGGAGCGCATGCATCGGCTGGAGGAGGTTCCTTCAAGGCGTGCTCATCCGCCACCATCGAACGCGGCTGATCTCGGTCGGCACCGCCCTTAGGGTCGCGACGATCGCCATCGTGGGGTTCTCGCTGGCCGCCGCAGGCTCTCTCCCTGGAGTTCAGATCGTCGCCCTGGGACTGGTGGCGTCGGTTTTCGTGGAGGCGGTTTTTGTCCATTGGGTGAGCCGCGAAACGCTGAGGTCCGTCGGTTCCTTCACCGAAGTTGGGGGGAAAGAAGAAAGTTCACCTCGTCTCTCCCTGCGGCGCCTGATCGCTTTTCACGCACCGCTCACCGCGACGACGCTCGTCCTGCTCAGCGCGAGCCCGATCGTCAGCGCGGCTCTGGCAAGAGCCCCGGACGCGATCCTCGCCATGGCCGGCTTTCAGGTGTCGCTGACGCTCCTCTGGATGCTCCGTACGATCGTCTTTGCCCTGCCAGAGGTCGTCATCACGCTCTACCGGGACGCCGAATCGGCGAGGGTGTTGCGGAGATTCTGCATCGTGATCGGAGCGTGGTGCACGGTGGCGATGCTCGTGGTCACTCTCTCGGGCTTCGATCGGTGGTTCTTCATCCATGTGCTGGCCACCGACGAACCGACGGCGGCCACCGCCCACGTCGCCCTGCTCGCGAGCGCTCTGCTGCCCCTCATCGGGGCGCTGCAATCGTATGTCCGAGGTGTGCTAACGGTCCACCACATGACCGTGGCGCGACTCTCGGCGGTTGCGGTCGGACTCGTCACGCTGGGCCTCGCGCTGTGGATCGGGGTCACGGCGGAGTGGCCAGGGGTGATCTCGTCGGCGATCGCGGTGACGGTCTCGCTTGCCGCGGAACTCTGGGTTCTGGTCGAGGCGTGGAGGCGGCGGCCGAAGCTGCAGCCAGCCTAGTCGAGCCAATCCCGCGCCAGATCGACCTCGTCTTCGGTGAGCCGATGGCCGGAGTCCGCCCAGGCGTGATCCACCTCGGCGCCGCACTGGCGGAGGATCGCCGCGAGTTCGCTCGCCTCGTGGGTCGGGATGAGAGTGTCCGCGCGGCCCGAAGCCAAGAGCACCCGTTTGCCGGTCAAGTCGGGCAAGGGGTCGGGGACGAAGGTCACTTGGGCGCGAAAGAGGACCGCTTCCGCGATGGCGTGTGGCCGCACGAAGAGGGTCGCCGCGGCGATGTTCGCACCGTTCGAGAAGCCTACCGCCACCACCCGGTGAGGGTCGAAAGCATACTGGTGGGCACAGTCGGCCACGAAGTCACCCAACCGCTCGGCACGGAAGGCGACGTCGCCCAGATCGAAGACGCCCTCGGCGAAGCGCCGAAAGAAGCGGTTCGACCCTCCTTCGTCCACGTCTCCCCGGGGGCTCAGGATGCCTGCTCCGGGCAGGAGGGCGCGGCCCAGCGGCAGGAGGTCGTGCTCATCGGCACCGGTGCCGTGAAGCAACAGAAGAGTACGTCCATCCTCACCCGTCGGCGGCTCCCACACGTGAACGTAGCTCATGGCCGCCTCAGAGCGGGCAGCACCGCCTCGATCTTCTCGCGGAGCGGCTCGTACTGCTCGGGCAGCCGCAGGGAAGAGCCGAGTAGTTCCGGCGTTTCGTCGATCGTCATGCCAGGCCCGTCGGTCGCCACCTCGAAGAGCACGCCGCCGGGTTCCCTGAAGTAGATAGATTTGAAATAGTTACGGTTCATCACCGGGCTGACGTTGATTCCTCGTGCGCGGATATCGGCGTGGATGTGGGCTTGACTTTCTTCTTGCGGAGTCCGGAAAGCCACGTGATGGACGCTACCCTGTCCACCCCGCCCGTGGGGAGCGTCCGGACGGCAGACGACGTCGACCAGCGTGCCGGAACCGCCGACTCCCGATTCGAAGCGCCGCTGCTCCTCAGCGAAACCTTCCGCCTCGCGAAAGCCGAGCGCATCCACGAGGAAGTCGATGGTGAACTCGCTCGCCTCCTCGCAGAGCGTGACCCCATGGATGCAGCCGATCGCATTTTCGGCGGGCACCGGCATCTTCGTCCAGGGCTCGGGTCGCGGGCAAGTCGGGGAAGCGACGATCTCGATGTCGATTCCATCGGGATCGCGCAGCGTAACGAACTCTTCGTCACCGCGGCGATGAGGGCCGTCGAAGTGCACGGCCATTTCGGCCAGTCGATCGATCCACCAGCGCAAGCTCCCTGGCGGTACCGCATAGCCGGTAGCGATCACCGAGCCGCTCCCCGCCCGCCCCTTGTAGGAATCGGGGTACGGGAAGAAGGTGATCAGTGTGCCCGGCCGTCCGAGGCCGTCACCGAAATAGGTGTGGTAGGTGGTGGGATCGTCGAAGTTCACCGCGACCTTCACCAGTCGCAGGCCGAGCACGCCGGTGTAGAAATCGAGGTTCGCTTGAACGTCGCCGCAGATCGCGGTCACGTGGTGAATACCGGTCACGGGGGGCATGGCTACTTCTACGCGGCCACGCGGTGCATGGCGGCAGGCTCTCTTGGAATCGTGGCGAACGGGCCCCAGGTTTCGCTATCGAGGCGAATCGAAAAGCGCGGTCGAGCCCGCGCACTCCAAAAGTGCTAGCCGGTCGTCCGCTGCGAATTCTCGATCGCGTCGAGGCGGCGCTCGATGGCGTCGAGCCGGCGCCCGAGCATCTCGTGGTTGGCCTCGAGGCTGAGGTCGAACTCGGTGCTCGTCTGCCTCCACGACTCGATCTGGGCGCGGAGATCGCCGCTCTCCTGGGCGAGGACCGGCGGCTTGCCGGCACGGATCTTCTCCATGTCTCGGCGATGACGCAACACCTTATCAACGATCGAGGCGATCGTGATGCAGCCGACGACAAAGAGGACGATTTCCATCTAGCCGTTCTTGGCGGCGAACTCCCTCATGAATGCGGCGAGCGCCTGGCAACCCTCCAGCGGAAAGGCGTTGTAAATGCTGGCGCGAACGCCGCCGACAGAACGATGCCCCTTGAGGCCGTCGAGCCCCTGAGTCTTGGCCTCCGACACGAAGCGATCGGTCAGGTCGGGATCGGCCAAAGTGAAGGTGATGTTCATGATCGACCGGCTACCGAGCTGAGCATGGCCCTTGTAGTAGCCACCCGACCCGTCGATAGCAGCGTAGATGGCGTCCGCCTTTTCGCGATTGATTCGGTTCATTCCCTCGAGCCCGCCCAGATCGAGAAGCCATTGGAAGACGAGCCCGCAGATGTAGATCGAGTAGCAGGGCGGCGTGTTGTAGAGAGACTTGTGCTCCGCCTGCAGGCGGTAGTCGAGCATTGGCGGGCGGTTGGGGCGCTGGCGGCCGAGCATCTCGTCGGCGACGATCACGACGACCACGCCGGCTGGCCCCATGTTCTTCTGCGCGCCGGCATAGATGAGGGAGTACTTAGAGACATCGCAAGGACGGGAGAGGATGTCGGACGACATGTCGCACACGACCGGGACTCCAAGACCGCCGGGGTCGCCCGCGAACTCGACACCCTGGATCGTCTCGTTGCTGGTGAAGTGCAAGTACTCCGCCCCAGGACTCCTCGAAAGCCCGCCGAGGTCGGGGACCCTGTCGTAGTTCGTGGCCTTTCCGGAGAAGATGGTTTGGACGTTCCCTTCGAGGCACGCGGCCTCGACGGCCTTCTCCCCCCACGAGCCGGTGACGACGTAGTCGGCGGACCTGCCCTCGCCGAGGAAGGCCATGGGAAGCATGGTGAACTGGAGCGAGGCCCCGCCCTGGAGGAACAGGACCCGATAACCCTCGGGGATGCCGAGGAGTGCTCGCAGGTCTGCTTCTGCCCGCTCGATAATGCTCTCGTAGGCCTTCGATCGGTGGCTCATCTCCATGACGCTCATGCCGGCTCCGCGGCAGTTGAGCATCTCGTCCCGCGCTTGCTCGAGGACCCCAACCGGGAGGGTGCAGGGCCCGGCGGAAAAGTTGAAGACGCGATCGTAGGGCTGGCTCATGTTTCGGTTGTACCCGGGCGGTAATCTCGGCGCATGGCCAGCCGACGCACCTTGGCCCTTGCGATGGCGCTCACCCCCGGCATAGGGGCGAAAACGATCTGCCGCGTCCTCGGGCGCAACGATCTTCTCGGTCGAAGTCCCGAAGAGTTCCTTCGGTTCGGCAAGGCGGTTCTGACCGAGGAGTATCGCCTCGCCGCCGCCACCGCCACCGCCTGGGTCGACCACCGCAAGCGTCTCCTCGCCGAGGCCGAAGACACCGAGCGTCGTCTCGATCGTTTCGGAGTCAGCCTCGTCACCGCCGTCGATCCCCACTATCCGCATGCTCTTGAGGCCTTCGATCCCGATCCCCCCGGCGTGCTGTTTCTCTACGGCAATGCACGCTTACTCGAATCACGAACTTTCGCTGTGCTGAGCTCACGCAAATCTCCACCGGCCGCCCTCGACCTGATCGAGCGCCTCGCCGAGGAAGGAGTCCTCTCCGGGGAGACCCTGGTGGCCGGCCACGACACGGCGGAGTACCAGCGCGCAGCGGTCGTGCCCCTGCGATGGGGCGCGCCCAGAATTCTCGTGCTCGATCGTGGCCTCTACGCTGCCCTCGGGGAGGACCTCAGCGATGAGCCTTTCCGCACCGCGCGCCTGTGGCGTTACCGCTTCGACCCGGCAACCGATCTTGCGGTATCGGTCTGTGCGCCGGACCTCCGTTACCACGCCGCCGGCAACAAGACGCGGGACCGGGTCATCGCAGGCCTCGCGCGGCGGCTCGATATCGTCATCGCGCAAGAAGGGGGGAACATGGAGAGACTGGGGCGGCTGGCCCTCAAGGCGGGGCGGCCAGTCAGAGTGAGCGACCTGTCGCTGAACTACCGCGCGTTCCGCGAGGCCGGCGCAGAGATTATTCCGGCGTCTCCGCCGGCTCAGGCGTCTCGCGATGGCTCTTAACGAGCCTTCCCCGCTTTCGCAGAGCCTCGCGGAGGAGGAACTCGATCTGCGCGTTTACGCTTCGTAGTTCCTCCCCCGCCAGCCGCTGGACTTCGTCCCAAAGCTCGGGACTCATCCGCAATACGAAGGACTTTCTTTCCGCCATGGGAAGGTCTAAGGGTAAAGCGTCCCCGTGTTGAGCACCGGCTGGGCGGCGTTCTCGCTGCACAGCACGACCATGAGGTTGGTGACCATCGCGGCTTTCCGCTCTTCGTCGAGTTGGAGCACGTTCTGCGACTCCAGCCGCTCCAGCGCCATTTCGACCATGCCGACGGCGCCATCCACGATCTTCTGCCGAGCCGAGATGATCGCCGCGGCCTGCTGGCGCCGCAGCATGACGCCCGCGATCTCCGGCGCATAGGCCAGGTGAGACAGTCTCGCTTCGAGGACCTTCACGCCTGCCCTTCCGAGACGATCGTTCAGTTCGACCAAGAGGTGATCCTGAATGTCGCTCGTGTTGTGCCGTAAGGACGGTGTGTCGTCGTCGCCGTCGTATGGATACGCGGAAGCCGAATGCCGGAGCGAAGTCTCGCTCTGCAGGTTGACGTACTGCTCGTAGTCGTCCACGTCGAAACTGGCCTGGTAGGTATCCACGACCTGCCAAACGATGATCGCCGCGATCTCGACCGGGTTGCCGGTCAAGTCGTTCACCTTCAGCCGCTCGCCATTGAGCGTCCGGATTCTCAGCGAAACCGGCCTGCGGGTCGAGAATGGGTTGACCCACCAGAAGCCGCTCGATCGGATCGTGCCGACGTAGCGCCCGAACAGCAGGACAACCTTGCTGCCATTGGGTTCGACCACGGTAAAGCCGGAACACATCAGACCGGCGACAAGCCAAAGCCCGAGGTCGAGGAAGATGAAGGGGCCGGGATTGTCCTTGTTCTGGACGATCATGTAAATCCCGTAGCCGGCCCCGACGTAGAGGGCTAGCGTCACCAACAGCATCAGGTAGCCGGAGGCGGGTCGCATCGAGTTTTCACGTGTCATTGCCATTGTCTCCTTGACACCATTATGATATCACAATGATTGCTGACTCGCTGGGACTTATGCCGCTGTTCCCCTAGGTGCGTCTCGGCGAGAAGACAGCCCACCGGTGGCACGAACCATCGCCCGGCCCCCTCTTTCATGTTATCATCCGGCCCTATGCGCGCCGAGTCCCTCGAGTTCTTCAAAGCCATCGTCAACGCTCCTTCGCCCAGCGGTTACGAGGAACCCGCCGCGGAGGTCTACCGGGCGTACACCACCCAGTTCGCGGACCAAATCCATACCGATGTCCACGGAAACGTGTGGGCAATCGCCAACCCCGATGCAAAAGAGAAGGTCATGCTCGCAGGCCACATGGACGAGATCGGGTTCATAGTCCACTACATTAGCGACGAGGGGCTCCTCTATTTCAGCGGAATTGGAGGTCACGACAGTGTCATCCCCGTCGGCCAGCGCGTATGGGTGCATGGCAAGGAGCGCGTCGCCGGGGTGATCGGCCGGAAGGCGATTCACCTTCTGGAAGAGGACGAACGCAAGAAGAAGCCCGAGCTCAAGGACCTGTGGATCGACGTCGGAGCGTCGAGCAAGGCCGAACTCGACGGCCTCATCTCGCTCGGGGACGTCGTGACCTTCCAATACGAATTCCAGATGCTCCTGGGCGATCGCGCCACGGCGCGTGGATTCGATAATAAGATGGGCTCGTTCATCGTTGCCGAAGCGCTTCGGCTCCTGAAGCAAGACGGAGGGCTCGATCCAGGAGTCGGAGTCTACGCTGTAGCAACCGTTCAGGAAGAGATCGGCTTGCGCGGGGCGCGAACGGCCAGCTTCGGCATCGGCCCGCAGTCGGGACTCGCCGTCGACGTGAACCACGCGATCGACTACCCAGGCGTCGCTAAGACCCGCTACGGCGCCCTCGACGTCGGCAAGGGCCCGAGCGTGATGCGCGGGGCAAACGCCAATCATGCGGTGTTTCGGATGGTCACGACCGCCGGCGACGAGGACGGCATTCCTTATCAGGTCGACGTCGCGCCCGGCGGCACCGGCACCGACGGAAACGCCATGCAGATCAACCAATGCGGTATGGCAGTAGGGATTCTCGGCGTCGCGCTGCGCTACATGCACACTCCCTGCGAAGTGCTCAGCCTGACCGACGTCGAGAACTGCTCCCGGCTGATGGCCGCCTACTGCCGCAGAGTGAAGCCGGGGACCGACTTCACTCCCCGCCTTCCCCGCTGAGTTGCCGCAAGATCGCTTCCTTCGCCTGGGCCAACACCCGGTCGGGGGCGGCCGATGCGTCGATGAGGATCCAGCGGTCCGGATCGAGTTTCGTCTCCGCCAAAAAGCCTGCCCGGATGCGGCGGTGGAACTCGATGGGTTCCCGATCGAGGCGGTCTTTGGAGTCGAGCCGAGCAAGGCCTGCCTCCGGATCGAGGTCGAGAAGCAGGGTCAGATCGGGTCGCAGACCGCCAGTGGCGAATTCGTTGGCCCGGCGCAGGAACGCGAGGTCGAGCCCGCGGCCGTAACCCTGGTACACCAAAGTCGAGTCGGCGTAGCGATCGCAAAGCACCACGGCTCCCTCGCGGAGCGCTGGCAACAACGTGCGCTGGACGTGGTTCGCGCGGTCGGCCAGAAAGAGAAAGAGCTCGGTCTCTGCCGAGAGATTGTCCCCTTCCAACAGCAGGCGTCGGACTTCGGTCCCGAAAGAGGTCGCCCCCGGCTCGCGAGTCCGAACCACTCGACGGCCGTGCTGTTCGAATTCGACCGCCAATGCCGCGATGAGCGTCGATTTGCCGGCGCCTTCCGGTCCTTCGAAGGTGACGAACACGACGGCACGTTACCCGCCGATTCGATCGGGATTCGAACCCCGTATTGGTGCCGGGTTACGTTCGGATGCCGAAAAACCCGCACTTCGGAGTGCCTGAATGGGCCAACTCTTGCTATAATGAGACGTGTTCATCTGGATGTCGCCCGCGACGGGGGCTTCCGGCTTGAATAGTTTGGAGGGATTTTTTACATGAAAAGACTCTTGCTACTCGCTTTGTCTCTGTCGACGACGGCCGCTTTCGCCCAGGTTTGGAACGAAGTTGGCGACGCGCCCGAGCTTCTGCCCGGCCAGATGACCGTCGGCGTTGGACCGCTGACCAACATCGTCGGTGCGATCACCGCCTCGGACGACCGCGATCTGTATTGTATCGACATCTATGATTTCCAGGCCTTCCGCGCCACCACGGTCGGACAGCCCGGCACGCTCGCCGACACCCAGTTGTTCCTGTTCAACGCGAACGGCTTTGGCGTTACCCACAACGACGACTCCGGCGGCGGCGCTCGCTCGACGCTGACGGCCATGTTCGTCCCGGGCAATGGCCGGTACTACATCGGTATCTCCGGATACAACGGTGACCCGTCGAGCGCAGGCGGCCTGATCTGGAACAACACGCCGTTCGGTACCGAGCGAGCTCCGGATGGACCGGGTGCGGGCGGCGCCCTCAGCGCTTGGGGCGGCGCCAGCGCCACCGGCACGTACGACATCCTGCTCAACGGCGCGACCTTCTGTGCCGTTCCCGAGCCCGGCACGATGGCCGCTCTCGGCCTGGGCGCCCTCGCCTTGCTCCGACGCCGCCGCAAGGCCTAAGACCAGTCCTGTTGCGGACCAGGTTAGAGCTCCCGTGCTTTTTGGCACGGGGGCTCTTTGTTTTGCATACCTATTCACCCTGTTCGATAAGTGCCGCCCCCCGGCACAAGGTGTGAGCCGAGGCTGGGAAGACTGTGAGCTCATTCCTACAAGCAACATCGGCATGATTTGGCGACTAGGCCGAAGGAGTTACGGCGACGGCTAGGGACCGCCACCGAGCCCGAGCCGCCCCAGGGCAGCGTCTTGGGGCGGCTTCGTGTCGGGTGGGCATCGAAAGTCGCTTCACCTACCTCGTATAAATACGGGTTTCTCGTCTGAGCCTGTCACGCTTCCGTACTTCTTGCATACAAGGAAGCATGCTTCGGCTAACTGACAGCCGATCGCATCACCGAATGGAGGGTGAATCCATGAAGAGACTCTTGCTTCTTTGTTTAGCCTGTACGTCCACGGCCGCGTTCTCGCAAGTTTGGAACGAAGTGGGCGATGCCATCGAGCTTCCGCCCGGCCAACTCACTGTCGGCGTGGGACCGCTAACGAACATCGTCGGCGAGATCGCCGCCACGAACGATCGCGACCTGTATTGCATCTACATCGACGACTACCTGAACTTCCGCGCCACCACGGTCAACCAGCCCGGAACGCTCGCGGACACCCAGTTGTTCCTGTTCGACGCCAACGCCATGGGGGTCACCTACAACGACGACGACCCTGGCGGCGGAACGCTTCGCTCGACTCTTACCAGTGTTTTCGTGCCAGGTAACGGCTTCTATATGATTGCCATCTCCGGCTACAACGGCGATCCCGTCGGCCCCACTGGTGCTCTCATCTGGAACAACACGCCTTTCAACACGGAGCGTGCTCCGGATGGCCCTGGCGCCCCTGGCCCCCTCTCCGGATGGACCGGCACGAGCGGAACGGGTACTTACGACATCTGGCTCCGCGGTGCAACCTTCTGCGCGGTTCCCGAGCCCGGCACGCTGGCCGCTCTCGGCCTCGGCGCCCTCGCCCTGCTCCGACGCCGCCGCAAGGCCTGAGCGCATCGCTCCTGCGTATCGCAAGCCCTCACCTCGTGAGGGCTTGATTGTTCTGGGGCGGTAATCTCGCGCCATGGGAAAGCCTACCGGGATCATCCGGGTCTGCCTCGTGGGCGCCGCCGGCAAGATGGGCCAGGAGACCGCGCGGGCCCTCGGGCAGGCCACCGGCATAGAAGTCGTATCGGCGGTGGATCGGGCCCATCCCGGCGAGTCCCTCCGGGCGATCGCTGGCCCGAGAGCACCGGACCTCGTCATCCAGGACAAGGTCGGCGCCGCCCTCGACGCCGACGAAGCGAACGTCCTCGTCGACTTCACCCAACCCGGAGCCGCGGCGAACCACGCCGAGTCCGCCCTGAAACGCGGCGTCGCCCCGGTCATCGGTACCAGCGGCCTTTCAGCACAGGACCTGCGGGACATCGCCCAGGTTTGCGCCGAGTTCGATACACCGGCGATGGTCGTGCCGAACTTCGCCATCGGCGGAGTCCTCATGATGCGGTTCGCGCAACAGGCCGCCAAGTGGCTTCCCGACGTCGAGGTCGTCGAGATGCACCACGATCAGAAAGTCGATGCCCCCTCCGGAACCGCGACCCGAACCGCCGAGCTTATTGCCGGCGCCCGGCAAGGGCAGCCCAAGCGCGGCGAAGAACTGATCAAGGCCGAAGGGGTGCGAGGAGGCACGATCGCTGGCGTACCTGTCCATTCGGTGAGACTCAAGGGTCTGGTCGCTCACCAGATGGTCATGTTCGGCGGCCTGGGCGAGACCTTGACCATTCGCCACGATTCGCTCGATCGCACGTCTTTCATGCCCGGCGTGATCCTGGCGGTCCGGGAGGTTTGGAGCCGGACCGGCCTGACAATCGGGCTCGACGAGCTGTTGGTCTAAGCCCGGAATGCTATACTCCCCTCGAACGTGCCCACGGACGGGCAGGAGAAAGAACTAGGATGCGAACGACCGGCACCCGGCCGCTCTCCACGCACAGGCGAGCCAATCCGGATCTATCCCATCGGGCGACCGACACGCTCGGTATCGCGGCTTTTGCCGCCGCCGTGGTCATGGTGGTGGCCCTTGCCCTCGGCAATGCCGGGGTTCTCGGTACCGCTTTGGGCGGCTTCTTCTCGCTTCTTTTCGGGCGCGGCGCGTGGGCGGTCCCCGTCGTGCTCGCGCTTTTCGGTGTCGCACTTTTCGCGGGTCGGCATCGTTTGGAGTTGAGCCGCCTCACGTGGGGTGTGCTCCTCATCTTCATGGCGGTGGTCGGTGCCTTCGCCCGAGACCTTCGTGGCGATTACTTCGACCCGGAGATCGCCGCGGCCTCCGGCGGCTATCTCGGCGCCATCGTGGCTTGGGCGCTCGATACGCTCCTCGGGTCGGCCAAGTTCGTCGGAATCGGCGCGCTCGGCATGGTGGGAGTGGTTCTGTGCGCCGACGCGCCCTTGCGGGCGTTCTGGCAGTCGCTCAGGGAGCGACGGCACCACCCGCGCCTTGCCAAGCCGACGCCGGCTCGAACGAGCAGGCCAGAACGTGCCGCCGTGCGCATGCCCGATGAATCCGAGGAAGCCACGACCCAGCGAAAGAAGCCCAAGCTGATCCCGAGCGCCGGAGACACCAAGCGGACTCTGGGCGTTACCCAACAGCCGACACCGAAGGAGGGCTACGATCTCCCACCGATCGCTCTCTTGGCCGAGCCCAAGCCCCGTCCGAAGCGCACCGCGCAAGAAATGCAGGCGAACATCGAGACGCTCGAAGGCACGCTCGAGGAGTTTCGGATCGAGGCCAACGTCGTCGAAATCGCCACCGGACCGACGATCACGCGCTACGAAATCCAACTCGGACCCGGCATCCGCGTTGGAAGAATCACCGCCCTCGCCGACAACATCGCGATGAACCTCGCCGCCAGCCATGTGCGAGTCGAGGCGCCCATCCCGGGCAAGGCGGCCATCGGCGTCGAGGTCCCCAACTCTCAGCCGAGCACCGTGACCCTGCGGGAGCTGTGCGACTTCAAGGAGTTCCGAGACCATCCCAGCCGGCTCTGTGTCGCGCTCGGGCAGGACGTGAGCGGCGAAAACCGCTACACCGATCTCGCCAAGATGCCGCACCTCCTCATCGGCGGAGCCACCAACAGCGGCAAGAGCATCGGCCTGGCAACGATCATCATGTCGCTCCTAGTGCGAAATACGCCCAAGGACGTTCGCTTCGTGATGATCGACCCCAAGCGCGTGGAGCTGAGCCTCTTCGACGGCATCCCCCACCTGCTCTGCCCGGTCGTCAAGGACGTCAAGGAGGCGCCCGGCGTGCTCCGAGCGGTTTGGCGAGAGATGGATCGCCGGTACGACCTCTTCAGCGAAGCCGGGGTCCGCAACATCGATGGCTGGAACGAGCGAGCCTCGTTCCAGGACCGGCTTTCCTACATCGTCGTCGTCATCGACGAACTCGCCGATATGATGATCCAGGCCGCGGCGGAGGTCGAGACGAGCATCTGCCGACTCGCCCAACTCGCCCGCGCCACCGGCATCCACCTCGTCATCGCCACCCAGCGCCCGAGCGTGGACGTCATCACGGGCACGATCAAGGCCAACATCGCCTCGCGCATCGCCTTTTCGGTCTCGAGCGGCATCGACTCGCGGACGATCCTCGACCAAGTGGGCGCCGAGCGCCTGGTCGGCAAAGGCGACATGCTCTTCCTACCGATCGACGCCAGCAAGCCGACGCGCATCCAGGGCTGCTACGTCGGCGAGCGCGAGATCGAGGCCGTGTGCGCGCACTGGAAGGCTCAGGAGTCGCCCAGCTACGTCCTGACCCCGGTCGACCCGCCCAGCGAACGCGGCGGCGACGGACATACCAGCGACGAATCGCTCGATCCCGTGTGGGAGGAGGCGGTTCGCTGGGTCGCCGATCGGGGCCAGGCTTCGACGTCTATGCTCCAGCGGCGCTTCTCGATCGGGTTCCAGCGGGCTTCCCGCCTGCTCGATACCATGGAGGAGCGCGGCATCGTCGGCCCCCGCGACGGCCCCCGCCCCCGCGAGGTGCTCGTCAGTCCGATGGAGGTCGAGGACCTTTTCGGGGCGCGGACGTTCGCCGGACCGCGTATCGAGACCGATCCGTTGGACTGAGACTCTGGAGATTGGCACCGGTGAGTTCCGGGATTCCCCTCTCCTGCGCCCCCCGATCTGTCAACCGCGGAGGGCTCTGTGGCGGAGGAGAGGGGTTAGGGGAGAGGTCAAAGCGCAACACTTCGCAAAGGCAGCCCCTCCGGTCCCCCTCTCCTGCGCCCCCCGATCTGTCAACTACCGAGGGCTCTGTGGCGGAGGAGAGGGGTTAGGGGAGAGGTAAAGTCGCGGGCGTGTGAAGCTTCCCAATCAAACCCGTCCCCACCTTCGTCCCCGAACGGTCCGAGCCCAACAACTGCGGAAGGACATGACTCAGGGCGAGCGCATCCTCTGGAACGAGTTGCGCCACGACAAGCTGGGATTCAGGTTCAAGCGTCAAGTGCCGATGCTCGACTACACCCTCGACTTCTATTGCCCTGCCGCGCTTCTGTGCATCGAGGTCGATGGTGACGCGCATGATCCGGAGGCGGACGCGATACGCGACGCGAAACTTGCCGAGCGCGGAGTAAAGACGATGCGAATTCCGAGCCTTGCCCTCTTCGAGCGCGATTCGCGGCAAGGATGGCTCGCGGTAATCTATCGAGCGTGCGTTGAGCGTTCCGGAGTCGACCCGTTCCCCGCCCCGCCCTGTCCGCCACCAATCTCGCAGACACGGTGAGCTTGTGGCGGAGGAGAGGGGAGCCCGGAGCCTTCCGCAAGATCGCCCCTTGACCTCTCCCCCAACCCCTCTCCTCCGCCACCGATGTTTCAGTAATCGATGGGTCGAGAGGCGCAGGAGAGGGGAGCCGCGGCGGAATCCCATCCAGTCACGACGGAATGCCGTTCAGGACGGCTGAATCCCGCGCCGTCACGACGGAATTCCGTCCAGTCACGACAGAATTGCATCCAGTCACGACAGAATTGCATCCAGTCACGACAGAATTCCGTCCAGTCGCGACGGAATTGCATCCAGTCACGACTGGATGCCGTTCAGGACGGCTGAATCCCGCGCCGTCACGACGGAATTCCATCCCGTCTCGACGGGATGCCGGAGGTCAGCCAGTCCTTCCTTTCGCTTTGCGGAGTCTCATCGAGGGGCCTCCCCCTCGTCGAGACGAGGGGGACCTTCGCCGCGAAGCGCGCGAAGAGGGGGAGTAATAGGAACTTCTGCATCTGCGAGGGTGCTTTTGGGATTACTCCCCCTCAGGCACGCGACTCCGTCGCGGCCAGATCCCCCTCATTTGCATGAGGGGGAATCTCCCGCCCCTGATGCGAGACGGGGCCTAGCCGTCGCCGACCTCGCCGTAATTGGCGGAGAGAATGGCGTAGTCTCCGATGTCGACCGAGAGGTCGCCGTTCAGATCTGCGCTCGGGTTCCAGTTACCATCGCTCGGGACGCTGTTGAAGGCCCAAGATAGAAGGCTGTAATCGCCGACGCTGACCTCGTTATCCTCGTCGACGTCGCCGTTGATCAAGTGAAGAGCGACTCCTTGCACGCTACTACTCGTATCGATGGGTCCGACGGTCCGCCGCAACCAAGAGCCCACTTTTACCGAGACATAGTAGCTTCCGGCGGCCGCAGGGGTCGGCACCGTAAAGAAGCCATCGGGGTCGAGGGAGGCGTTCTCCGAGTGGACAACGTTGAAGGAAAGGTCCTTGTATTCAATCAGCGCCGTCGCGATCGGTGGCCCAAAATAATCACCGAACACGACTTGCCCGCTCACCGCCGGTTGCGAGTAGATCCAGAGCAGAGCCTCGTTCGTTGATCGAGCCGAGTTCCTACCATAACCTGCAACGAAGGTCTGCGTTCCCTGATGATAGACGCCATGAGCGTAGGAATCGGAAAACTCAGCGGGCAAGAAGGCGTGCAGATCGACCCAAGATGCCGGCGTGCCGGTCCAGATGCTGGCGTGGTTGTACCCATCTATCTGAGCAAATCCGACCTGACGAGTTTCCGTCAATGCGTAGGCACTTGAAATCGTAGCGGCGGACGGATTCAAGTTGACCCAAGAGGCGGCAGTTCCACTCCAAAGGCTCGCTTGCCATCGGCCGCTGACTATTGTGCGGCCGACTTGGTAGTTACCCTTTACGGCGTATGCGTGGGAGCCGCTGGCTCCTGCCGGCTCTAGGTTTACCCAGGAGGCCGCAGTGCCGCTCCACAAGCTTGCGCGCTCGAGTCCAGTGACATTCACCCATCCAACCTGATGGGTACCGTCCGTGCCAAAAGCAGCTGATCCGCTCGTGCCGGGGGGTTGAAGGTCGACATACGATACGGCGGTTCCCTGCCACATTCCGGCACGGCCTGTCGTAGTGAAGGCTGCGCCGCCGACCTGTTGGCCGCCTGCCGCGCCGTAGGCGAACGAAGTAAACGCCCCGGGCGGGTTCAAATTCACCCACGAAGCCGCCGACCCGGACCACATGCTGGCGTACCACCAAGCTCCGATGGCAACTCCACCGACTTGCTGGCCTGGGATTACGCACCTGACTTCAGATCGGATGGTTCCCGGGGGATGCAGGCTCACCATCGAGGCGGCAGACCCGCTCCAAATGCACGCTCCCTCAATACCGCCCAGCGTGGCATAACCTCCCTGCTGACCAGCACCCGCACAGTATGCATCGGACCGAGTGGCACCAAGGGGATCCAATCGAACCACCTGCCATTCCGCCTCGGCGAAGCTCGCGATCCCAAAAATCGCCGCGAAAACGAGCCCCTTGCGGAACCCGACAGCAGCAGGCTGTAAGGGCGTCAGCTGGAAGCTCGCTCGGCGGTAGCAAGGTGCCACGAATTCAGTGTACAACACCCTTCACCTGCGGTCAGACTCGCGAGGAGGTCTCGTGCTCCCTTTCGCCGATCTTTGGAGTGCGCGGGCTCGACCGCGCCTTTCGATCAGACGATTCATGCCGCGCGGCTGTGGTCCTGGCGAACCAGGCTGCCCTACAGCCGCAGGCTCTCGATCCAAACGTTACGGAAAGAGACCGGGCCGTGGTCGCCTTGCAGCATCAGCGGTCCCTCGGCCACTTCCTCTTCGGACAACGGCGCTCGAGTGGGACCCGAAAGCGCCACGTCGTGCTGGACGACGATGCCGTTTAGGCGAACCTCGACGACCCGCGCGTCTTCGGTCTTCTTCCCGGCCCGAAAACGTGGGGCGCGGAAAAGAATGTCGAACGTATTCCACTCGCCGGGGGGTCGAAGCGCGTTGACCTTTGGCGCGCTGCCCTCGAAGCCGGTGCCTTCCTTCTCGCGCCATCGCTGGTAGATGCCGCCCGCGTCGCTGAAGGCGAGTTGGTCGGCCGGCTTGCCGAAGGAGTCGAAGATCTGCACTTCATAGCGGCCTTGGAGGTAGACCCCCGAGTTCGAGCCCTTGGGCAGGAGAAACTCGAGGTGCAAGAGAGCGTCGCCGAAGGGGGCCTTCGAGACCAGGTGCCGGGCGTTTCCGTTGTTGAAGAGTACATCGTTCTCGTTGGACCAGCCCTCCACGGAGGTCCAGTCGATCGAGCGAGCCCGGGCCGGGCGGCGGGCCTGGGCAGTCCAAAGGATGCCCTCGGCGAGCGAGTCGAGGAACGGCTTCTCCGCGTAGGTCTCCTTCGTGTGCCCCATCGCGTTGTACCAGGACCGGCCTCCCTCGAACTCCTGGCTCCAGAGGATCGGATGGTCGCCCATCGTGCCGCCGGCATAGGAGCTCTCGTCGATCGAGGCAAGCACGCGAACGTGGGGGCGCGGATTGGCGGTGAAGTCGTACCACTCGTCGGTCCGGCTCCAATCGGACGGGAGAAGGAGGCTCGACGGGTGGGCTCTATCTTCGACGACGACCTTGGCCTTGGCGATGGCCGGATGCGACTTGAATTCGGCCCCGATCACTTGGCGGAACCAGTCCCAGCCGTGGAAGGTGTCCGACGCGGAGTGGATACCGACCACCCCGCCACCCCCTCGAACGAACTTTTGAAGGGCAGCGCGACCCGCTTCGTCGAAGATGTCGCCCGTCGTCAGAAGGAAGACGACGACGTCCGCGTTTCCCGCCTCCTTTGCAAAATCGGCGCCGGCGATGAGCTTAGTCGTCCATTGCCGCTCTTTGGCGAGCTTTTCGAGGGCGGCCGTCGCCTCGGGAATGGCGTCGTGACGGAACGCTTTCGTTTCAGTCAGAACGAGGAGACGCGGGCGTTCGACGACGAGGGCGGCGGTGCGCGACGCCGGCTGAGCCAAGGCGGCTCCGACGAGTGAGGCGAGAAGGATCGCGGCCATAGACTCATGTTACACTGCTCGGTGGGGTACGGTAACCGCACCATGAGGGTGGAGGAAGCGGCTCACGCGGTAAGGACGGAAGTCGGCAAGGCCATCGTCGGCCAGGGTGAGGCGATCGACCAAGCTCTGGTGGCGATGCTCGCCAATGGGCATATTCTCCTCGAAGGCGTGCCCGGCATTGCGAAGACGCTGCTCGTTCGGACCCTTGCCCGAGCCCTCGACCTCCAGTTCACCCGTATTCAGTTCACGCCGGACCTGATGCCGAGCGACGTGATCGGCACGAACATCTTCGATCCGAAGACGGTGGACTTCCGGCTGCGCCATGGTCCGATCTTCACGCAGATTCTTCTGGCCGACGAAATCAACCGGACTCCCCCCAAAACACAGGCCGCCTTGCTGGAGGCGATGGAGGAACGGCAGGCCACGATCGACGGGATCAGGCACGCCTTGCCAAGGCCCTTCCTCGTTTTCGCTACCCAGAATCCGATCGAGTTCGAAGGCACTTACCCGCTTCCCGAGGCGCAGCAAGACCGGTTTCTGCTCAAGGTGGTGCTCGGTTACCCGCCCCCCGAGGTCGAGATCGAAGTGCTCAAGCGGCATCACTCGGGCTTCCGGAGCCAGAACCTGGAGGCAGCAGGCATCCACCCCGTGCTCGATCTCTCCGGGCTCGATGCGCTTCGGGTCGAGGTCGATGCGGTCACCGTCGAAGACAAGATATTCGGCTACATCTACGAGATCGTGGCGGCGACCCGGCGATCGAACGACATCCTGGTGGGGGCATCACCCCGAGCCGGGCTCGCACTCGTCGGGTGTTCGAAGGCGGTGGCCGCGATCCGGGGCCGAAGTTTCGTCATCCCGGACGACGTCAAGCTGCTCGCGATGCCCGTCCTCCGCCACCGCGTCCTGCTTCGGCCTGAAGCCGAAATCGAGGGCCTGACCGTGGACCGCGTGCTCCACAGCGTCATCGAGACACAGGTGGTTCCTCGCTAGCGCCGAGCGGCGACGAGGTTGTTCCGGTAGTAGCCGCTGACGAGCGAGTCGGTCCCGACCGACCCCCTCGAAGTGCTGCTGTGGCAGAAGTAGCCGCCGCCGAGATAGATGCCGGTGTGTCCGATCTTGTTGCGCTTGCTGGACCAGAAGTAGAGCCGATCACCCGGCCGCAGGTCTTCCAAGCGGTAAATCGGCTGGCCGACGAGAGCCTGCTCGGCTGCCGTACGCGGAAGGTTGATGCCGATTTTGCCGTACAGCGCTTTCACGAATCCAGAACAGTCGACACCGTTCTGGATGTCGTTGCCACCCCACACGTACGGCGTGCCCACGAAGTTGAGGGAATAGCCCGCGATAGACTCGCGGCTTCCGCTTCCCCCGCGCGACCGCGAAGTCGGCTGAGAGGGCTTGCGCGCCTGATCCTGGGTCACATCGTAAGGCAGGCGGGCGACCTTATCGGCGGGAATGTAGCCAAATCGACCGTTCTCGAGAAGGACCCGGAGCCATGCCTCTTGTTTTGCGCTCTGGATGATCAGGTACTCGTAGGCGCGAACCTTGTAGTACACGCGCGCGCTCTTGCTCGGGCTGGCATGGATGCTCGACGGTTCGATCGCCTGGCCGAGCTTGCCGAGGGTGATCTTTTTCTGGCCCCATGCGAGCGCAGCGGCAAGTACCAAGGTCGAAATCGCAATGAATTTGACGAACCGCATCGTTCTGAGTAGTTTGGCACACCGGGGCGCCAAGTCAATTATCGGAACGTTCTCGACCGGCATAGAGTTTCCTGGCCGGCGTAATTGCTCGAATAATGTGCGATCCCCTGTTTCGCTCGAGATGACGCCTCCCGGCGACACCGACCGGAGCGAGGCGAGGCGGAGGATCACCGTTCTGCAGAGTCGGGATGGGGGCAAAGCGTATACTCGGAGGCGCTTGAGGAACCCGCTCGTCCACCCCGTGCCGATCACCCTCGGCCTGCTCACGCTCGGCGTGCTGGCGCTGCCGATCCCCGGCAAGCTGCCGCTTCTGCTGTTGGGGGCAATCGCGTGGCTAGGGAGCATCGCCATCCTGTCGATGCGGGGAGGACCGGAGACTCACGCGAGCGAGGCTGACCCGGAAGAGCGCATGCTGCTCAAGCCGATCGAGCGGCTGCACGGCGACCTGACTCAGATCGTCCAGCAAAACCTGGATTTGCCCGCCGTTAAGGTGATCGGGGAAGAAGCCATCGCCGAAGCCGGCGCCGTACTCGACCATGCGAGAAAGCTGGTCTCGTTCCGGTCCGACCTCTTGCGGACTCTGCGACGCCGATCCGAGGCCGAAATCGAGATTGGCAAACTAAGGGAAAGGGCAAGCAGGGCTGGTGGCGAGGGCGAGCGTCGAGCCTATGAGACGGCGATCGAGGCACACGAGACGGAGCTCGGCCACTATTCGAGCGTGGAGCGCGCGATCACGCAGATCGACGGTAAATTGTCGGAGGCCCAGGCGGCCCTCTCCGAGCTCAAGGCCCGCCTCGCCGTCGGAGCGGCGGGCGCACGGACCGAGGGCATCGATCCCGAAGAACTCACGACGATGGTTGGACGCTTGAAATCGCTCACCCGCAGCTTCGACGAAGCAGAATCCGCGTTCGAGGTGCATCGAACATGAGCGTGGGTCGTCGCGCCTACGATCTCCTTCGCGGCTACGTGAACCGGGAATGGGACCGGATTCGCGGAGTGGAGGAGTCCGACGCCTACAGGGAACTCGAGGAGGCCACCAAGACCCCGCATGGCGGCGACATTCCGAGCGCTTCGAGTGACTCGATGCCTGCCCACGACCCCAAGGGATTCGCTCGGAGCGTCCTCGGCGTCGGCGAGAAGGCGACTTTCGCAGAAGTCCGGCGCGCCTTCGAGCGCCTGAGCCGCCGCAGCGACCCCGCCAACTTCCCTGCGGGATCGAACGAGCAACGTCAGGCCGCCGAAATCCTCAAGCGCGTCGACTGGGCCTACCGCATCTTGACCGAGGATGCCAACGAGGTAGAAAAACGCTTCGGGTCGCTCGAGATCGAGGAGTAGAAGCGAGGGTCACCGGAGAGAAAGAAGGTCCTCTCGGGTGGGGCAAGCGACCCCGACGTGCCGGACGACCTTCGCACCGGTCTCTGCTGCGAGTTCGAACACCTGGAGATCGAACCCGACGGCGGCGTGGCCGAGCGCGACCGTAGCAACCACCGTATCCCCAGCGCCGGCAGTATCGTAAACCTCGACGCGGGGAGCGGGCACTTGTACGCAAGCACCATCCCGCGCGGCGACCATCCCCGCCTCTCCGAGGGTCACCAGGACTCCCTCGACGTCCAACCGGTAGCGCAGTTCCTGGGCGGCGTCGGGCGCTTCCTCGATCGACAGGGGCCGCCGGAGACCGAGCAGGTCGGTTGCCTCGTAGCGGTTTAGACTGACCAGTGTCGCCCGGTTGTAGAGTGGCGCGCTCCGGGGCTTAGGGTTGGCGACGACGGTGATCTGGCGGCAATGGCAGAGGTTGATCGTCTCATGGACCACGCGCTCTGTGAGGGTCCCCTTCAGGTAGTCGCTCAGCAGGACGACGTCGCAACCCGGAAGAGCGGCCTCGACCCGCTCGAGCAGTTCGCCTTCGATTTCCGGCGAGAGCGGGGCGTCGTCCTCGTCGTCGATTCGCAAGACTTGGTGGGCATGGTCGGCCAGAACGCGCGTCTTTCGGGTGGTGACACGGTTCGGGTCTCGGACGAGGTCGCTCGGAGCGGCGCCTCGATCGGTGAGGGAGGCCTCGAGCGCCTGACCAGCAATATCCGCGCCGACCACGCCCGCGACCCGCACTTGTGCGCCGAGTGCGGCGAGGTTGAGGGCCACGTTGGCCGCCCCACCGGGGACCGCCTTCGCACCGGTTTGCCTGACCACCATGACCGGCGCCTCCGGGCTAATCCGGGTCGCCCGTCCGAAGATGTACTCGTCGAGCATCAAATCGCCCACGACGAGGGCCTTCATGGAACCGAAGCGATCGAGGAGATCGGCAAAGCCGTTCATGCGGGCGCCTCGTGAGGGCTCGGGCGTCCGCGCCGCCCGAGCACGAAGTAGAGCGTGAGGCCGACCAAGGCGAGCAGACCAGCCACTGCCTGGGCCTGCGTGATAGGCAGAGATCCCCAGTAGGTCGAGCTTTGCCCGGCCCGCCAGAACTCGTAGATGAAGCGACTGATCCCGTACGCCAAAAACATCAGGCTCATCGACCGCCCCGGAACCAGCGAGGCCCCCGAAGCGAGACGTCGCCTCTCGGTCCATGCGATCAGGCCGGCTCCGGCGAGGCACATGAGCGAGTCGTAGATCTGGGCCGGATGATGCACGCCAGGAACATCCACGAAGTGGACTCCCCAAGGCAGATCTGTCGGTCCTCCGAAGCAGCAGCCGTTCATCAGGCAGCCGAACCGCCCGATCGCTGACGCCACTAAGAACGGCACCGCGAAAACGTCCATGGCGCTCAAGAACGAGGTCTTCGTTCGACGCGTCCAAATCACCATCACGATCAGCCCGAGGATGATGCCCCCGAAGCTAGTCAAACCGTCGAACTGGAGGGAGTAGATCTCCTTGGTGTTGCGCGAGAAGTGGTCCCACTCTTGGACGATGAAGGCCAGCCGCGAGCCGAGCACGCCGAACACGATGAGCAGGATCGCCAGGTCCCACAGCTTGTCGCCATCCAGCCCGAACCGGCTCGCCCGCCTGCGCGCCATCCAGATGCCGACCAGGAACCCGACGATCAGCACGAGCCCGAAGCTGCGGACGGGGAAACTGCCGATGTGGAAGAGGACCGGGCACATTTACCTAAGAGTATACGGGAGGCGGCCTACTTGCGGTAGACGAGCACGTATCCACTCGCCCTCGTCGTGGCGTCTACGATGCTTCCGTCCGTTCTCGTTTCAAGCGACTTCTCGACTTGAAGGCTCGGGAAGCACGTCCACGCCGGATGCCCGGATGGATCGGAGGATGAGACGGTCGCCATCGGATCGCCAGCTGCCCTCCCAGATGATCTTGCCGCCGTGCATGGTCGAGAAGGTCCCATCTGCTCGAACCGTAAGGGCCTCGGGCTCATTCGCCAGACGAGTTCGAGCGGCTTCGATCGCGGCGGCATCGGTTCCTGCGACGGGCTCGACCGAGGCATTGAAGATACCGACCGGCCGCGAACTGCCACATCCAAAGACAGCCAGCTCTACGCACAATAGAGAAAGCCAGCGAGTCATGCCTTGTATCATTCGTGCCACCGGGCTGAGGATACGCCGGGCGAGCCGAGCGCCGCATCGAGCCCCCTCGAAGAGGCGCCGCGAACCTCCAGAGACAGCAAAACCCCACCCTCCTCGCCAAGCACCCGAACGGCGCCGACCTTCATGCCGGCGTTCTCGAGGGCTTGCAACAACGCCGTCAGACGGTCCTTCCGGTCGATTCCGACGTGCAGTTCCCGGGGATGGGTGTCCGGCGCGAAGCGCCGTTCCAGTTTCTCGACGTACGTCAGAGTCGCCAGCGTGAGAAGAGTGCCGAGGATGGCCACGATGAAGAAGGGGCCGCCGGTGCTGACCGCCATTCCGATACCCGAAACGGCCCAGATGGAAGCGGCGGTGGTCAGGCCTCGGACTTCCGGGCCGGTGCGCAAGATGGTGCCTGCACCGAGGAAGCCGATGCCGGTGACGATGCTCGCGGCGATGCGGCTCGGCGTGACCGGGTCGAAGATTCGGCTCACCTCACAGATGATGACGACGCCAAGCACGATGAGCATGTGGGTGCGTACACCCGCGGGGCGGCCGTGAAGTTCGCGCTCCCAGCCGACCATGCCCCCCAAAACGACGCCGAGCCCCATCTTGAGCAAGACGAGGCTCGCGGTTGTCAGGCTCTCGGACGAGAACACCTCGCGCAGGGTTTCCATCGGAGGTTAGGACGTCCGTGGGGCCGCTTTAGAAGAACCCGTCGCTGACCTTGTTCGCTTCGTCGAGCCACTGCCCGGTGAACTTGAGGAGGTCCTCCGTAGTACAGTCGCGGCTCAAAGCGATCACTCGGTAGAACGTGCCCTCCTGGTCGCGCAGCGTCATAAACTGATGCTTGAGCATCTGAATCTTCAGGCCGGCCGTCGTCGGAGTGAAGCCATCGGGACCCTTGTAAAAGAACACGGCCGGGTGTTTCCCGAGCTTGGCATGGGACATCTCGGCGAGAGTGACCTTCACTTCACCACGAGTTTCGGTCTGGACGGTCGCGCTGGTCTCTTTATCGATGTTCCAGCCTTGGGCCGTGAAGCACACGCGGGGGTCGTGGAAACTGTCCTTGGTGCTGCTGGCAATCACGTTTACGTCGTATACCTGGTTGCCCTTCTCCTGCTGGAATACCCGAGCCACGATCCCATACGGGACTAGAGTATCGTAGACCATCTTGTCCGATTGGTAACTGATATCCGGATTTTGGGCGCTCTTTTCCATTCGGTAGCCTGGGATTTCCTTCGGCGTGACCGTTTGCATCCACTTCTCGGTGCGCTTGATATGAGAGGCTTGGGCAAATGCCCGAAAGCCGAGGCCGACGGCGATGAAGCCGACGGCGAGGAATATCGTTCGTTTTCTCAGTCCTTCCATCCTAAACCTCGTGCGATCTTAAAGAGAATGAAGAAACACAGGACTAGCGTGATGTAGCCGCTGTAATCGTGAAAAGCGTGGCCGGCCTCGGCGCCATAGGCGTTGCCGACGATTCCGATGAGGGCGATGCGCAAACCGTTGATAAGCAGGGCCAGCGGCAGCATCATGGCCAGCATGAAGACGTTGGCGAACCACCTCAGTCGGGCGATGAGCACGAAGAAGATCGTGAAGGCCGACAAGGCCAGGATCAGCTTGAGGCCGCTGCAAGGCACCCCGATATCGAGGGTGAAGTTGTTCAGGACGATCGTGTTCGCGTTCAAGTCGATGGGCTGGAGACCACCGATCTCCAGGATTTTGAATGCGACCTTCGTCGAGAGCACTTGCATCGGATTCGTGTAGGTGTCGATCACCATCGACCACACGGGCAATCCGAACAGCAGGTAGCAGATCGGCAATGTGAGGGCGCGCAGCCACTCCCAGCCCGCCACGAAGAGCACGCTGCAAAGCAACGTGAGGATCAGCGTGAACGAGGCGATGTTCTGCATGCCGGTGACGTTGGCGACCAGCGCGCAGTAAGACAGGCCCAACAGCGGAATGATCGCCCAATAAACTGGCTGTACCTTGCGGTCCTTGATTCGTGGCCAAGCTTTGTAGATAACGAACCCGCTGATGAGCGGCACGAGGAACCCGTGCGAGTAGTATCCGTCATCGCTCAGCCAAAGGGTGGGCAAGAACTGGATCATCCGCCAGAACATCAAAAGTATGCCTGCGAAGACGAGGATGCCCGGTACGAAGGCCGGTGAGGCGACGACCGCCTTGGCGGCGGCCCGAAAGTCGAAGCGTTCGGCAGGCGGGCTGGCCTGCTCTTCAGGTTGTGCTGGCGGACTCTTCGTGATGGGCAGCTTGGCCCTCAGCTCTCCCGCTTTTGATCCTTTCATGCTCATAGGTTAGTTCTCGACTCCGTCGCTGATCGTACTATTGTAGCCGTGTTTCGACTGCACGTCCGAATCATTCGTAGGAGTCTGCAGCCGATAGGTTGTATGAATCAGATCGACTTGAGCAACTCGCGCGGCCCTCGTCGATGTAGATACGCTCTCCAATTCCCTTCAAACAGCGTGCCAATGAGCGCGAAATGCAAAATCGGCGCCGTGACGAGCGTGATGCCGAGCCTCACATACATCCCTACCGGTAGTTGCTGAATCAAGAAAACAAACGTTCCCGTCGCGAGCGTCGTTCCCACCGCACGCCACATTCTCGACATTTCCCGAGGTTTGGGCCTCAGAAAGTGGAATGCCGCCCAGCAAGTCGGGATGTAGACGCTCAAAGCGCCGGCCGTGAAGCACCACACGATGGTTTCGAGCGAATAGTGGGGCCAGGTAGGGCGGTAGAACAGGTATAGCAGACCGGTCGTCAGCGAAAGCGCCAATATCCAAGGGTATAGCGTCCACGCATGCTTACCTGCGGGGACCAAGGCGTGACCGGCGACGTTCCCCAGCGTCCTCGCTCCGAGGTAGAGGGACAGGATCGACATCGTGGGGATCGCACCGACGAACTTTTCGGCATAGAGGAGCCAGATGATCGCCTCCGAGCAGAAGCCGATCACGATGTAGATCGGCGTGACAAGGAGAATGACCGCAGTCAGCGCCCTCGTAAAGTTACGGGCCAGTTTCTCCATATCGTTCGACGTTTGGCCGAAGGCGACCATCAGCACCTTGGCAAGCGGGAAGCTAATCAGGTCCGCGGGTTTGTAGGCGATGTTCTGGGCCGTGTTGTAGAGGCCGGTGGCCGTGTTGTTGATGTAGCGCGCGATGACGAAGAGGTCTGCCTGGAGGAAGAGATTGTTCAGCCCGTTCGCGAGCAGCAGAGCGCCCGACTTGCGAAAGGTGGCTTTCATCGACGGCCAACTCCAAAAAAGTGTCGTCACGGGGCTTCGCAGGAAGATCCACGTGTTCGAGATGACAGGTGCGATCACGATCTGAGCCAGGATCGCGTTGAAGCCATAGCCGAGCCTCACCATCACGATGCATGTCGCCAGCGCGATACCACCAGCGATGACGCCGATCATCCCTACTTCCTTGAGGCGGCCCTCCTTGAGCATCTTTGCTCCCGGAATCGTGCAGACCGCGCTCATCATCACGATCCCCGCAACGATCGGGAGGGCGTAGCCGAGTTCCGGAGCGCGGAAGAAGCCAGCCAACTGGGGCGCGAACACGACGAGGGCGAGGGAGGGGATCAGCCCTGTGACCAGTGCCATCGCCATGAACGAACCCAGCTTCTTTCGATCGACCTGATGGTCGACCATGTACGTTTGGGTGAGTCCGGCATCACGGAGTACCTCCGAGATCGCAATGATCTGGATGAGCATCCCCGCAATGCCGAGCGGGCCAGGGCCGAGCGTCCGGCTGACGTAGAGACCAGCAAGGGGGAACAGGACCTTCGAGAAGATAGAGAAGAACGAGGTCCAGGCAAAGCCGCGCAGTACGTCGCCTCGGCCCATCCGCGCGATGTTTTCGCTTTCTGTCGCCGGGCTCGGCGCCCCGGCGTTGACGTCGGCGGCAGGGGTCTCCAGCAGGAGGCCCTCGGTGGCCGGAGTCATTTCCTCCGGCTCTATCGGACCTGGAGGTCGCTCCGAATCGCCTCCAGGGTCAGTTGTGCCGTTCTCTCCCATGTAAACCGCTCGGCGCGCTGGAAGCCCGCCTCGACTGCCTCCCTGCGGTCGGTCGCCAATCGTCTCTCGATGCCCTCGGCGATTCTCTGCGGGCTCGCCGGGTCGAAGTATACGGCAATCTCGCCGCCAACCTCGGCCAAGGCGCCGATGTCGCTGCACGCTACCGGGGCGCCGTAGTGCATGGCCTCCAACACCGGAATGCCGAATCCTTCCGCCAAGGACGGCATGACGAAGCACTCGGCATCGGCGAACAGGCGTGGAAGATCCGCATCGTCGACATATCCGGCGAACTCCACCGCATCTTCCAGTCCCAGTTCGCGGACACGGTCGAAGATCGGCCCCTCGCGCCAGCCCTTGCCACCACCGACCACCAACCGAAGCTCGGGGTGGGTCGCGCGGAGAAGAGCGAACCCCTCGATGAGAGCGGGAATGTTCTTTCGGGGCTCCAGCGTCCCCAACGTCAGCACATAAGGTCTTTCCACGGGCGCCCGATCGGTCCGGGGGCGGAGGTTGCCTGGACCAAGGGGTGTGATTCGAATGGGGGATTTCAGCGCCGGATACCGGGCGCGAATGCGCTGGGCAGTGTCCTCGCTGTTGGCGAGGAGCAGGTTAGCCTTCCGACAGGACCGATCGATCGCCTCCCGCGCCCGACTGAGGTCGGGCTCGCTGAACCACTCCGGATTCGTCAGCGGGAAAAGGTCGTGAATCATGGCCACCTGGGGCAGCCACGGGCCTCGGGCGATCTCGTAGGTTGGCGCGAACCACGCTTGGCAGCCGAGGCTTCGGGCTTTCCAACCGGACAGCGCCCAATGGAGTCGGTACTTGGTCACCGGCTGCAGCACGATGTTGTCGGCCCGCCACTCTTCAGGGCGGCCGAAATCGTGGGCGACGAACACGTTGAACTCCGATTCGGGCTCCAGCCGGGCCATGTGCTCGACAACCTGCAGGGCGTACCGAGCGGTACCTGCTTTGCGAAAGTCGGCTTGCGAGGGCAAGCCGACCGCTCCGATTCCGAGTTTCATGCTCCCCGGCTCCTCAATGCGTCGAGGGTCGCCCGCGCGGTCTTGTCCCACGAGAAGTGGCGAGCCCGTTCGAGGGATCGCCGGCTTAGGATCTCGCGGTCTGCCTCCAGTGCCAGCCGCAGTCCCTCGGCAATCGCATCCGGGTCTTCGGGATCGAAGTACAGCGCCGCGTCTGCTCCGACCTCCGGTAGCGCGCCACCATTCGAGGTAACGATCGGCGCCCCGGCGATCATCGCCTCGAGGACCGGCATCCCGAAGCCCTCCGTCACGGAGGCGCAGACATAAGCCTCACAGCGACCGAACAGCGCAGGCAGATCCTCGCTCTTGACGTAGCCCAGGAAGGCGACGGCGTCTGCCAGACCGAGACGATCGACCTCGGCGAACACCTCCTCATACAGCCAGCCCTTGCCTCCACCGACGACCAGGCCAACATCGGCGAACTCGGCGTTTTCGCGCAGCCGAGCAAGTCCCTGGATGAGCCGAGGGAGGTTCTTCCGCGGCTCGATCGTGCTCAAAGTGAAGAAGTACCGGTTGAAAGGGACGCCGATCCGTATGAGTTCCTCGCCAGTCACGGAACCGTAGGAGACCGGCTCGATCACGTTGCCAGGCCCTAGCGGCGTCACCACGATCCGTCCAGGATCGCCTCCGAAAAGGCGCAATATCTCGGACTTCGTCGATTCGCTGTTCGCAAAGAGCAGTTCCGCCCGATGGCAGGCAAAGGGCAAGACGCTTTCGAAGTAGCCGCGCGTTCGAGCGTCGAAGTACTGCGGGTGAGTGAGCGGGAAGAGGTCGTGGATCATCACGCTCCGGCGCACGAGCGGCAGCGACGGGATGAACTGGCAGGGCGGCCTAAAGGATGGCGAAAACGACCACCTTTGCCCGCCCAGTCGCATTTGCAGCGCCGCCGGCCCCTGCATCCACTTGTTGTAGCGCCGCCAGATCCGATGGATGCGAAAGTGAGCCGCGTCGCGCCACTTGTCCGGAATCGGTGCGTCCGGCATCATGTAGAGGTGAAACTCGTCTTTGCCCGGCATGTCGGCGAAGGCGTCGATGATGGCCGTCGTATAGCGCGCGATCCCGGCCTTCCGATAATCGTCGGCAGTCTCGATGCTGTGGGCGATGACGGCCAGTTTCATTCGCTCAGAAGAATCGGACGGCGGTGAATTTCCCGCAAGTCACGGCCCCTTGCCACTTCGCGGCCTCGGTTACGGCAAGCAGCGCATCGGGATACTTTCGAAGTTTGAGCTCCATGCATCGCCCTGCCAGTTCGCGCTCGCCGGCGCGCTGGTAGTCGTCGACGATCACGAGGCCGTCTTCCGAGCTGCACCGCTCGATGTAGGGGAGCGTGCTCAGCCTCGAGAACCGTGAGACGTATGTCGCGGCGAATGGCCCGTCGACGAGCACGAGGTCGAATGTGCCTTCGATGGCCGGATCGTCTCTGTAGCCGTACACCCGACGACCGCCGACCTGGGATTCGGCCAGTGCGACGTGGTGAACAGGGTGCCGCACCTTCTGGCCCATCATCTGTGCCCATTGAACGTCGTGTTCTACGCTGAGGAGGGTCAGGTCGAAGCGGTCGGATAGACGATCGAGGAGGAGGCTCGTCTGCCCGCAACCGAATTCCAAAACGGAGCGAACACCGGCATCCGTGATCGAGCGAAGTAGGAGATAGAGCAGGCTGAAGTTCGCCGCCCCGTTGATCGGATAGAAATCGTTCGCGAGATCGAGCCTGGCGAGCGTGTTCGAGAACAGCCGTTCGTATATCAGTTCCTTCTGCCAGTTGGATTTCCAATCTGGTTCCCCGACTCGAAGCCATCGGACCGCATTCTTAATCACTCGCACCCGCCTCCTTGCCGGCAAAGCTCATCCGTTCCCCATCATATCCCCGTAGATCGCTTCCAGCCGATCGATGTGCCGCTCGATCGTCAGCGGGTTTGCCCAGTACCTATCATACGCCGCACGCCCCATGCGCTCCGCGACGGGGTCCCCTGAGAGTTCTCGGAGTTTCGTGGCCAAATCCTCCGAGTCTCCGGCCCGGAAAATGCGGCCGTCGATCCCGTCGGCCACCATTTCGCGTGCCGCGCTCGCGTCAGAGACGATGCAGGGCAAACCGGTCGCGAGGGCTTCCAATACGGAAAGGGGTTGGGCCTCGTACCATCGGGAAGGAAAGACGAGGGCGCGAGCTTCGGCCAGCCGACCTCTGACCTGCATGGGATCGACCCACCCGGTGAGTTCGGAATCCGGGTTCGCTTCGGCGATACGAGCTTCCAGGGGCCCGCTGCCGACGAAGACCGGCGTGACCCCGACCTGCTTTGCAGCAACGGCGAAGGTAAGGGGGTCCTTCTCGTCGGTCAATCGCCCGAGGAAAGTGAATCGGGAGCCCGACGGGAATTCCCTGAGGGGCGCGCGTTCGATTTCGATGGGGTTGTCGAGTACTTCCTGTGGTGTCGCGCTGGGGAGATAATCGACCAGGTGTCGCCGCGCGAACTCCGAAACGAACAGATAGCGATCGACCCGGTCCGGAACGCGCGCCCGCTTCACCAGCAAGCGGTGCTTCCAGAAGTACCACCACTTGAACTCGGGCCGCGCCAGGATGCAGTTGCGACACAGGCAGGCCAAGCTGCCGCCACGGAGAGGACAGATCGCTTGACGCCGAAAGTCGTAGAAGCCGGAGATCGGGCAAGCGAGGCCATAGTCGTGGACGGTCAGGACTACCCGGTGCCGGGTTCCGCGCAGGGGCGCGAAGACGCTCGAGGTCAGCTGATCGCGAAACGAGTGGAAGTGGACGATGGTTCGCTCGGGATCGGTAGCGCCTAGCAATCGGTCGAAGGCGGCCTCGCTGTCCTTGTTCCAGGCCCCCTGGGTTCGCCGCGCGAGTCGAGGCAGGTCGTGATAGGAGTATCGCTCGTACACCGTCACCACGTTCACTTCGGGCTTTCTGAGCAGGTTGGGATCGATCGGCCCCGCCGCTGCGAACACGGTGACCGGGTAGCCACGATCCGCGAGCGCGCGTGCCGACACGAGCGCCACCTTCTCGGCGCCCCCGCTGATGTGGGCATAGTCCACCACGACGACGATCGCCGGTCTCACCCTGCGACCGCCCGCTCGATGCCTTCGAGGGTCAGTTCGGCGCAGCGACGCCAAGTGAACTGGCGTGCTCGCTCCAGGCCTCGTTCGACTCGTTCAGCGCGATCCGTGGAGGCCAGTTCCTCGCTTATCGCCCGCGCCATGTCGGGTGGCGACAGGGGATCGAAGTAGCGGGCGAGATCGCCCGCCACCTCCGGGATCGCGCCGCCGTTCGAGGCAACGACCGGGGCTCCAGCGAGCATCGCTTCGAGCACAGGCATCCCGAATCCCTCGGTGATGGACGGGCAGACGTAGGCTGCGCACCGGGCGAATAGGACCGGTAGAGCCGCGTCCGGGACGTACCCGAGAAAGCGAACCGCCTGCGTCATCCCGAGGTCCTCCACGAGGTCGAAGACCTCTTGGTACTTCCACCCCTTGCCGCCGGCCACCATGAGCCTCACGTCGGCAAACTCGGGATCGGCCCGCAGAATGTCGAGAGCGCGGACCAGGCCGGCGAGGTTCTTGCGCGGCTCCAGCGTGCTCAGAGTCAACAGGTATCGACCCGGTGGATCGACACCGGCGGCTTCGAGCTCGGCATCCGTGACCGTTCGCGGGTCCCGTCGCTCGATCACGTTGCCAGGGCCGAGCGGGGTGACGACGATCTTGGAAGGGTCGATTCCGAACATGGTCACGATATCCCGCTTGGTGTCTTCGCTGTTGGCGAAGAGCGCATCGCTCACCCGGCAGGATCGCGGGATCATCGTACGATAGAATCCCAACTGATCCTCGGGAAACATCTCCGGGTAGCGAAGGGGGAAGAGGTCGTGGATCATCAGTCCCTTCTTGACCGCAGAGAAGTAGGGCACCGTGTGAGCGGTCGAGAACCAGAAGTCGATTCCCCATCGCCGGGCCGCGAGGCCTCCCATGGCCAAGTTCCACTTGTTGTAGCGCTTCCACGTGCGGTGAATCCGGACGTGAGGAGCCGTCCGCCAGTACTCCGGTACTTCGAGGGTCGGGAGGAGGAATAAGTGGAATTCGTGGCGAGAATCGGCCAGACCCACGAACGCCTCGACGATCGATGCCGTGTAGCGGGCAACGCCGGCCTTCGTGAAGTCCTGCGCGGTTTGCAGGGTCATGGCGGCGACGGCGATTCTCATCTTCTATGGGACGACTCAGCGGGTGGGGAAGGGGTTGCCGCCGGCCAAGTATGATACTTGAAGTATCGGATGCCTACCGCCAGCCCTTCACCGAGCGTCGTCGTCGTGTCCGACCACGCTTCGGTCACCGGGGGGGCCGAGATGGTGGCGATCACGAGCGCTGTGGGCTTGGTCGAGGCCGGGTATGACGTCACTTTCATCGCCGGCGCCGAGCCGCGAGATCCGAGACTCATCGAACACCCCTTTCATAGGGTCGAAGTCCTCGGAGCCACCGGCTTCCACCAAAGCACCCGAAGGGCCTCCGCGTTCCGCGACGCTCTGTGGAATCGCTCCGCCGAAGCGATGATGAACCGCGCGCTGGAGGGCTTGGACCCAGGCAAGACGGTCGTCCACTTCCACAGCCATCTCTCGATTCTCTCCCCTAGTGTGCTCGGTGCCGCTCTGGATGCCGGCTTCGCCTGCGTTTCGACACTCCACGACTACGGGATCGTGTGCCCCAACTCTGGGCTTTACATCCATCCCAAGCGGGTGGTATGCCCCTACCGGCCGCTGTCGCTCCAGTGCGTTCTGACGCAATGCAGCAAACGGAACTACCTTTCCAAGGCGGCCCTCGTGATGCGATCGGAAATTCTCTTGCGTCGGGTCCGCGGCGCGAGCCGGATAAAGGCCTTCATCGCAGTGTCTCGTCGCAACGGAGAGATCGTCCGGCCATTCCTTCCCAAGGGTGCGGTCATCCAGCACCTCCGCAACCCGTACCAAAGCCCGCGCGAAGCGCGAGTTGATGCGGAGGATAACGCCCCGCTCGTCTTCGTCGGCCGCTTGACGAGCGAAAAGGATCCGGTCCGACTTGCCGAAGCTGGAAAGCGAGTCGGCATGCCGGTCGTGTTCATCGGCACGGGGCCGCTGGAAGATCAGGTCCGTGCGGCGAACCCGGAAGCCGAGATCACCGGATGGGTTAGCCAGCAGGACGTCGCCGCGTGGTTTCGTCGAGCCCGCGCGAATGTGATGACGTCGCGCTGGCATGAGGGTTCGCCGCTCTCCCTCACCGATGCCGCCGCTCGGGGCGTGCCATCGGTCGTCCCGTCGACGATGGCAGGGGCCGAGAACGTCGAACCCGGTGAAACCGGCTTTCACTTCGACCTCGCTTCCGACGACTCGCTCGATCGGGCCCTCGATGCGCTGAAGGACGCCGGGACGGTTAGACGATTGAGCGAATCGGCATACGAACGTTTCTGGGCCGATCCCCCCACCCTCGAAGCCCATGTTCGCGGGCTCGGAGCAATCTACGAGAGCGTACTCAGCGGCTGATCGAAACCTTGCCCGGCTCGCCGTCGCGTCCGAAAACCGTGATGTGGATCGGCAGGAACTGCTTGATCACCCAGGCCATGGTGATCAGCCGCTGGGTGACCCTCGACGTCGTGTAGGTCGTGGCGCCCTCGGCCAGGGCCGCCGGGAGCAGCAGCTGGTCGGCGAGGAACGGATCGACGGTCGCTTCCGACTTGAACCACGGTAGGAACCCGTCGAGGGCGTTCTCGACCACGGTTTCGATCTTCACGCCCCGGGCCCCCATCGCCGTCCCGTGCCCGATGCTCTGCTCGAATTCAGCCCAGATCGTGACAAAGGCCCCGGGCCCCCGCGATCGCACTTCGACGGCTTCGGCCTCTACATCGAGTTTCGGAAGGACTTCGCGCCGACCTTGGCGGGATTCGAATGGCTCGCCCGCGAACAGCCGTTCCAAGTGGGCCACGCCGCGCTGGCCGACCGAATCTTGAAGATCGGCGGTCGCGACGACCGCGCCGATCCGCCGCAGCGCGCCCCGCGTCGACCAGTCGAAGCCACTCAAGGCGCTCGGCTCGACTTCGAAGCCGATTTCACCGCGCGCCCCATAGCCGAATCCCGCCATGACGTGGTTGGCGTATGCGTAGAGTCCCTGACGTCGATGGGCCGCAAGTGTGACCCGTTCGAAGGCGTCGAAGCTCAGGGTGTTGGGGTTGTAGGTCTCGCCATGCACGATGAGCCGTGAATAGGCTCCGGCCCGGGCGAGGACGGGGAGCAGCGCATGGGCGACGATGAGGGCGTTGCCGGGCACGGTTCCCTTCTCGAACTCCGTGATGTCGAGTCGATGATTGAGGCTCCGAGGCGCCCGGCCGGGAACGAAGGTGAGGTCATTGCTGCCGAGGTCGTCACCCTGCATCGAGGCAAGGCACGAAAGGCCTAGTGCGCGGATGAAGCAAAGGTCCTCGGAGTTGATGCCCGGAGTCCGCATGCCGCCGCGAACGTTGTGAACGCGAACTGGCTGCTGCGTGAGAGCGGCCACCGACAGCGCGGTGCGGAGCAGAGCGCCGCCGCCCTCGCCGTGCGATCCATTGAGGACCATCGGCGGATTGGTGGAAACCAACGGCCCATGCTTGGAATCGGAGGTTCGGCGGCCCGTCTCGTCCCCCTTAGATCTTGGCCTTGAAGAACAGGAACTCGACCATCTTCATCAGGTAGGCCGCGATGACGAGCATGAGGCAGAAAAGGAGCAGTTCCTTGAAAACGGTGAGCCCGATCGTGTCGGAGAGAGAGGCGTTCTCGCGGTAGGTGAGATTGCCGACCATCCGGTTCGCATTCGTGATCGTGGTGCCGAGCCAGGCCTTCAGCGGCTCGCGACCCACGAAGTAAGCGATACCGACCCCGACGAAAATCAACGGCATCGAGAGTTTGTACTTGTGCTTCTGGTGCTCGTTGTAGATCACGCAATGGCGGCAGCGCTCGGCCTTCTGGTCTGCGCTCAAGCGAGTGTTGCGGGGTATGTAGTTGGCGGCGGCGACGGCGTCTTTGGGAATGATCTTCCCTTCCATCGCGTTGCGGATGACTTCTTCCTCGCACATGCAGCCGACGCGCTCCTTCCAGCAGGTTCGTCGAGCATGGTAGATCGGGCACTTCTCACGAACGAACTTGCGGCAGAACGGCAATTGCCAGCACTTGCCCATAAAGACGTTCTGGATGTCCTTCTCTTCCTTGACGCCCTTGCCGTATTTCAGCTGATCGGCTCGGGCCCCTTCTCGCATCCGCACTCGGATGCGAGAGGCGACGTCGCCCGCAGTGCAGAGGATCGCGATCATGCCGAAGACGGTGCCGCCCAACTGGATCGTCCCGAGCGCTGCCGTGCTGACCCGGTTCGAGGTGGTGCCGGCCATCAGCGGCAGGTAGAACGGCGCGAAGAAGAGTGCCGCCGCCCCGATCAACTGCAGCGGCGCCAGCACTTCCTCGCCCCAGAAGAGGAAGCTGGTCGACACGCCGAGCGCGACGAGACCGGCGAGAAGGATCTTCATAAAGAGATCGACGTTGGCCAAGGCTTGGGGCACGCTCGCCGAAGTGCCGCCGGCAAAGACGAGATATGTGTAGATCAGGAAGGCCAACCCTCCGGCGGTAGCAAGGATCCCGCCCCAAAAAAGGAACCGTGACGCGCCATCCAGGAAACCCATCAAGGCGTCGGAAGTGTCGCTGCCGTATCTCTGGTGCTGCTTGGCCATCTCACGCGCCGCGCATTGCGGCTATTTCTTGCTGACGCGTTCCAAGTAGGTATCGGTTCGCGTGTCGACCTTCACAATGTCCCCCTCGCCGATGTGGAAGGGCACCTGCACGGTCGCCCCCGTTTCGAGTTTGGCGGGCTTCGTGCTGCCACCGCTGACCGTATCGCCCTTAAACGCGGGATCGGTCTCGGAAACCTCGAGTTCGACGAAGCTCGGCACTTCGTAGCCGATCGGCACGTCGTCCACGACCATTGCGGAAAGCTCCATCTCTTCCTTTAGGTACTTCGCTCCGTCGCCGAGCGTTGCCGCGGGGACATGAACTTGCTCGTAGGTATCCAAGTCCATCAAGACGACCTCGTCGGCCTGCCGGTACACGAATTGGTACATCTTCTTCTCGACGTAGGCGGGCTCGACCCGTTCGCCGGAACGGAAGGTCTTCTCCAAGATCTTCCCGTCCCTGAGCTTCTTCAGCCTCGTTCGAACGAACGCGCCGCCCTTTCCCGGCTTGACGTGCTGGAACTCGACGATCTGCCAGACGTCGCCGTCCAGATACATCGCCATGCCGTTTCGAAAATCGCTGGTGTCAACCGCCAAATCTCAACTCTCCGCGCTAGATTTCGACTCCGATTGTGGCACAAGGCCAACGTCGACCGACCCAGGGCACGATCCAGTCCCCGGCGACCTTCCGTGTCGGAGGCCTCATCCCTGCTCCGGTCTGAACATCGGGCTGACGTGAGGGGGCGGCCTCGGGCGTTGAGGTTTCCGAGCCCACAGCCGGGCTGTGTGACGATCGTCGGACCTCCAGCCTTCGTCGAAGTCGACGACCTCCAAGCCGCTGACCAGGGTAGGGAGTTCACCGAGTTCGAGCACGAGGCGTTCGCGATTCGGCCGACCATGCTTTTCGCGATGCCACACGGTGAAGGTCTCCAAGAGGACCGAGCCTCCTGGTCGAAGCAGGTTCCCGATCGTCGCGAACAGTTCTCGATCGAGGAAGAAGAAGCTCGTCACGAGGTCGAATACTCCGGCGATTCGATGGTCCTTCTCCACGTCTTGAAGCAACCAGTGAATCCGGCGCTCGGGGGCATATCGCTGCCGCAGGGCCTCGGCTCGCTGAAGAGCGTCCGGTAGCCAATCGATGCCGACAACCTCCCAACCCAGGGACGCCAGAAAGACGGCATCTCTTCCGCCGCCACAAGCGATATCGAGCGCGCGACCGGTCTCACCGGCCGCGGCGAAGGTCTCGGTGAGCGGATTCGGTCGCCAGAGGCGGCCCCGATCCGCGTCTTGGGCAAACTCGACCAACTCCACGAGTCGTGGCTCGCGACCGAGCCGGACGAGGATTTCGATCGCCGATGACGCGCCTTCGGCCTGCGCCACGCCAACCGACTCACCTGGTTTGGGGAGTTCCTGAATTCGGGTCTCGATCTCGGTTGCCGGAATCCAGACCGCGCCGCGAAATGGAGGCTCGGGTCTGGGTCGTGGATCGAGCAAGTCGCGGAGCGGGATCATGCCTCCCGCAGCCGCTTCGCGGAATCCTCGGGGAGCGTATCGTTGATGAAGGTTCCCATCGCCGATTCGACTCCGGCCAGGTACTTGAGTTTGTCGGCGGTCCTAAAGGGCGGATAGAACTCGACCCGAAACCGCGTGTAGGGATGGTCCCCGGCCACAGGCGATTGGAACATCGCCATGATGTACGGCATCGAGAATCCGAAAAGCCGATCGTAGCGCCTCACCGTGTCCAGTAGCATTTCGGCCAAGTCGTCGAGTTCAGATGGTTCCATTTCGCCCAGGGAACGCCGTCCCATTCGACCCACGATGTGGACCTCGAAGGGGTACCTCGCGAAGAAGGGCACGACTGCCGCAAAGGTCTCCCCCGCGACGACGACCCGAGATCCGGACACCAGTTCCTGATTCAGCCAGTCGTCCGTCATTGCGCGGCCCGTCGCCTCGAAGTGACGGCGCTCCTGATCGAGCATGCGAGCGGGAACGGGAGGCACAAAGGGGAAGGCGTAGATCTGGCCGTGCGGGTGGCTCAGCGTAACCCCGATCTCGCGGCCCTTGTTCTCGAACACGAAGACGTACTCGATGCCTGGGCGCACGCTCAGATCGATGAAACGTTCGCGCCAGACACGGGTCAGTTTCCGAACTTGAGATAGGGACAGGTCCGCGAAGGTCGCCCGGTGATCCGAGGTGTAGCAGATCACCTCGCAGACTCCTTGGCTCGACAGAACCGGACAGAGCGGCAGCCCCTCGATCGCGGGTTCTGCGGAAGGGGTCGTGAGCGAGGGGAAGCGGTTCTCGAAGACTGCGATGTCGTAATCCGGTTCCGGGATTTCGGTGGGGAAGCCGAACGGACGCGTTGGGCAAAGCGGGCAAAAGTCGTCCGGCGGGTGAAAGGTTCTCTCTTGGCGATGGGTCGCGGTGATGACCCAGGTACCGAGAAACGGGTGGTAACGCAGTTCAGACATCGGCAAAAGTGTAGGGCGGGTGATGAACCTCGGTCTCCGTCACGATCGCCGTGATGAGCGAGCCGGGCGTGACGTCGAAAGCGGGGTTATAGGCGGGACATCCGGACGGCGCGACGGAAACTCCTTCGATCTCGGTGATCTCCCGCGGGTCTCGCTCCTCGATCGGGATACCGCTCCCATCGGGCATCGACGGGTCGAGGGTCGAGGATGGAGCGGCGACCACGAAGGGGATCCCGTGGTGCCGAGCGAGGACGGCCAGCGAGTAGGTGCCTAGCTTGTTCGCGGTATCACCATTGGCCGCGATCCGGTCTGCGCCGACGACGACGAAGTCGATATTCCGGGCCATGAGGCTTCCCGCCGCGCCGTCGGCGATCAACGAGAAGGGGATGCCGTCCTGCATCAGCTCCCAGGCCGTCAGACGCGCGCCCTGGAGCCGCGGCCGGGTCTCACACGCATACACCTTGCGAACCTTGCCCTGCTCGTAGGCGGATCGGATGATGCCGAGGGCCGTCCCGTGCCCGCCGGTGGCGAGGCTGCCGGTGTTGCAGATCGTGAGGATGCGGGCGCCATGGGGCACGAGTTCGGCCCCATGGCGACCGATCGCGCGATTCGCCTCGCGATCCTCGTCCTCGATCTGCTTCGCGGCAGCAAGGACGGCCTCGAATCCCTCGGACAGGGCTTGTGAAACAACTCGGTCCAGCGCCCATTTGAGATTCACGGCGGTCGGCCGAGTCGCAGCAAGCCGGTCGGCCGCATCGGAGAGCGAATCGCCGCGAAGTGCGGCGAGCGCGAGTCCATAAGCGGCCGCGAGCCCTATGGCGGGAGCCCCGCGAACCGCCATATCGGAGATCGCAGCGGCGACGTCCTCGACCGATCTAGCATTCAGCCAGACGACCGATCCGGGAAGTCGGCGCTGATCGAGGATGGCGAGGTGGTCGGACCGCCACTCCAGAGCCACGACGGACATGAGGCGAAGGTACCTCGGCTACCCCATCGGGTGCCGATGAACGGCGCTGTATCGCCCGGTCGCGTACTGTTCGAGCTGTCGCTCTATGTCGGTGAGGAGGGTGCTCGCACCGAGCCGGAAGAGGTCGGGCTGGAGCCAGGTGTCACCGAGTTCTTCCTTCATCAAGATCAGCCAGTGCAGCGCCTGGACGGCAGTTCGGATTCCGCCCGCGGGCTTGAATCCTACGCGGAATCCGGTTCGATCGCGATACTCGCGGATGGCACGGACCATCACGAGGCCGACGGGCAGACTCGCGTTGGCGGCTTCCTTGCCGGTGCTTGTCTTGATGAAGTCGGCCCCCGCCATCATACAAACCATCGATGCCCGGCCGACGTTGCGCAAAGTGCCGAGCTCGCCGGTGGCAAGAATCGTCTTGAGGTGGGCAGGCCCACACGCTTCGCGGAATGCGGCGACTTCCTCGTAGACGGCGCGCCACTCGCCCCGCAGAACATGACTGCGGTCGATCACGATGTCGATTTCTTGGGCGCCGGCATCGACGCTGGCCCGAATCTCGGCAATCCGCGCCGGCAGAGGGCTGAGCCCGTGTGGGAACCCGGCCGCCACCGCCGCAACCGGGATGCCAGAGCCGGCTAGGGCGCGCACCGCCGTCGGTACCATCGAATGATACACGCACACCGCGGCGACCCGGAGGCCAAGGCTCTCGACGCCCAGATCGGACAGGATGTCGGAGCGAACCGGTCGCCGCGCCTTGGCGCACAGCCGTTCGACTGTGCCGGGGGTGTCGTCGCCACCCAGCGTCGTAAGGTCCATGCAAGCAATGGCCTTGAGCAGCCAGGCCGCCTGCCATTGCTTCTTCACCGTTCGGCGACTGACCAACGTGGCCGCGCGTCGCTCGATCGCACTCCGATTCGCCCGCACCTCCTCCACCCAATCGAGATCGAGGGGCATACCCGTGTTCCGCCCCAAATCGGGGGTCTCCACTTGGCCGAGCTTCATCACTCCATCGCGGTGCGGATTGCCGCCACGACCTCTTCGACGTCCGGCAGAGCGGCGTATTCGTAGATCGGGTTGTAGCCGATGTGGACGTCGGGGCGGCTCACCAGTTGTGGCGAAGCGAGGAAAAGGTTGAACCTCTCCGGTGCCGACACCATCTCCGAAACGATCGCCTGCCCGAAGCCGCAGGTCCGAGTGTCCTCTTGGACGACCACGAGCCGTCCGGTCTTCTCGACCGACTTAGTGATCGTCTCGTAGTCGCAGGGAACGATCGAGCGGAGGTCGATGATCTCGACCGAGCACTCCACTTCCAGCCGCCCCGCGGCTTCATCGGCGAGTTCGAGAGTGTTCCCCCACGTTACGAGTGTCACGTCGGAGCCAGGACGCACGATCTTGGCCTTGCCGAACGGCACCGCCTCGACCGTTGTGACCTCGACGCGTTTGCGGAAAATGTGCTTAGGTACCAGGACGAAGCAGGGATCCTCGCTGTGGATCGCCGTCCAGAACAGGCCCGCCGCATCTTCGGGCGTCGACGGGATCGCGACCTTGATTCCCGGGACGTGAGCCAGGGCGCCTTCGTTCGACTGGCTGTGCCAGAGCGAACCGCCGGGCAGATAGGCGCCGTACGGGGCATAGACCACGCAGGGGCACTTCCATTCGCCGAAGCTGCGCCAGCGAACCGTGCTCATGTTCGTGACGATTTGGTTCCAGCCGGGGGCGACGAAGTCGATGAACTGCAGTTCAAAGACCGGCCTCATGCCGTAGGCGGCCATACCGACGGCGACACCCAAGATGGTCGCTTCTGCAAGCGGCGCGTTGAACACCTGCTTGGGGAAAGCGTCGGTTAACCCTTTGGTGAGACCGAACACGCCACCTTTGGGGTCCTCGATGTCTTCACCGAAGAAGATCACCCCGGGATCGTTCTCGAGGGCCTTTCGGAAAGTCTTGTTGATGGCCTCGACCATCGTCTGCGGCCCGGCCTCGACGGGCGGTATCTGCGCCGGCGCATCCTTGCCCCAACTGTGGTCCATCAGTTCTTCGGCCTTAGGGTCGGCGGCCTTTTCCGCTCGAAGATAATCGGCATCGACGGCGGCGACGACTTCCTCCTGGATCTTCACAAACTCTTCTTCGGTCAGCTCGCCCTTGGCAATCAATTCGTCCTTGAGCAGCTTGATCGGATCGCGATCGTTCATCGCCTCGATGTCGGCAAGATCGCGGTAAACGCGGTGGTCATCGCTGCTCGTGTGGCTTGAAAGGCGGTCGATATCGGCCCAGAGAATGGTCGGCCCGTCGCCGCGTCGAGCTTTGGAAACGGCCGCCTGCATCGCAGTGTCTACCTCGTCGAGAATCCGACCGTTGACCTTCACGAGGTGCTCGTCGCTGAGAATTCCCCCGATCAGGTAAGGGAAGAACTTGTCGGTCGGGGTCGAGATGCCGTACTTGTTGTCTTCGATCACGAAGATGACCGGCAGCTTCTCTTGGATCGCGAAGGCGATCGCCTCATAGAACTCGCCCTGCCGGCTGGCCGCATCGCCGACGCTGGCCACGCAAACAGAGTCCTTGCCGCTCAGCTTCATGGCCCAAGCGGTCCCGCAGGCCGGGATGAGGGTGCCGCCGGTGGGTGTGCATCCGGTGTAGACATTCTTGGCACGGTCGCTCGCGAAGCCGGGCATTTGGCGGCCTCCGCTGCTCGATTCTCGCTTGGCAAAGTAGACGAGGGCCAGTTCGTAGTTCGTGATCCCCCGTGCGAGCATCAAGGCTCGCTGTCGGTAGTAGGGGAAGATCCAGTCGTCCTCGCGGAGACTGGTCTGCATTACCGCCAAGGCCTCGTGGCCCATGCCGCTGACTTGGAACCATCCCTTGCTCTGTCGCAGAAGGATGCCCTCGCGACGATCGCCCTCGCGGCTGGTCATCATCAAGCGCAGATAGTCGAGCTTCGTCCTCGGCGGGTGGGCTGAGATTGCAGACATGGAATTCCTCCGTTTCTTCGTCGAATTGGAACTAGGCCGTCTATTATGGCAGTCGTGGAGGGGGAAGGGGGTAGAAGTGGCTCGCCGCCCCGACGCTGTCCCAAGCTCAGGCGGTGGGTGGAGCGATCTCCACGTGTCTCGTCCTCCAGTTGCGCTCGGGATAACGAGCCGGGAATCTCGGTAGACTTTAGGAAAGATGCCCAAGAAGATCGAGACCGTGGTTCTGCACGACAGCTCCACTCCCGTTTTCGGAGATATTCAAAAGGGGGGGAGCGTGGTTTTGGCGTCGTCCCAAACCCTGCTCGATATCGCCATCAACCAGGCGCGTGCGAACGCGCTTTGGCCGTTGACCTTCGGTCTCGCCTGCTGTGCGATCGAGATGATGTCGACGGTGGCCAGCCGCTTCGATCTCGCCCGGTTCGGTTCGGAAGCCTTTCGCGCAACGCCCCGCCAAGCCGATGTGATGATCATCGCCGGCCGGCTGAGCAAGAAGATGGCGCCAGTCTTGCGGCAAATCTACGACCAGATGCCCGAGCCGAAATGGGTTATCAGCATGGGAGCGTGCGCGTCCTCTGGCGGGGTCTACAACAACTACGCGATTGTGCAGGGTGCCGACCAGGTAGTGCCTGTGGATGTTTACGTGCCAGGTTGCCCCCCCTCGCCCGACGCGCTGATTTACGGCATTATCAAGCTTCAGCAGAAGATCAAGCGAGGCAAGTTCGGTCGGCTCATCGAGCTACAGCCGCGCACGCTCGAGAGCGAGGTAAGGGTATGAGCGACGTTTACAAGAGTGTCGTTAAGCCGATCTTGGCCGGATTCGGCATCACCCGTCGCCGGCTCATGCAACGCCGAAAGAAGTATGCAGATGTCACCGTCCAGTACCCGGACGAACTGCGCGAGCAGTACCCGCGAACACGCTGGCGCCATTTCCTGACCCGGTATGACAACGGGCTGGAGAAGTGCATCGGCTGCTCGCTCTGCGCCGGCGCCTGCCCCGCTCGGTGCATTTTCGTCGAGGCGGCCGAGAACACCGACGAGGCCCGCTTCTCGCCGGGAGAGCGGTACGCCGTCCGATACGAGATCAACATGATCCGGTGCATCTTCTGCGGATACTGCCAGGATGCCTGTCCGACGGGCGCGATCATCCTTCGCAAGGATTTCGAACTGGCGGACTACCGGCGCGAGGATTTCATCTACACGAAGGAGATGCTTCTCGAGGAATACCCCGGCCAGTCCGAAGAGCCCTTCGAGAGCAAGGTCGGCGGAGTTTACGTCAACGGCTAGCCCGGTGTTCGCGCCAGAGGGTCTCGAACTGCGCGATCATGGCTTCGATCGCATCGAATCCTCCTTGCCAGAACTCGCGTGACCGGAGGTCGACCCCAACCGTCTCCATCAGTTCGAAGGGCGTCCTCGAACCACCTAGTCGGAGCAGTTCGACGTACTTGCCTGCGAAGGACTCTCCTTCCGCCTTGGCTTTCGAGTACAGCGAAAGGGTGAGCAGTTCACCAAACGCATAGGCATAGACGTAGAACGGCGAGCCGAAGAAGTGGCTTACGTAGGTCCACCATTTGCCGTGCTGGTCCCCGAGGCGCAGGCTGTCGCCGAACATGCCTTGCATTTCTTCTTGCCAGAGCGCGTCGAACTCCTCGATCGTGAGTTCTCCTTCGTCGCGACGCTTGGCGTGAACCTTCTGTTCGAAGCGAAACATCGTGGCTTGTCTGAACGTGCTGGCGAAAGTGCCCTCGATCTTGTCGGCCAGGAGCGCGAGCCGGTCCTGCGGGGTCGCGTCCGCAACCAACCGCTCGAAGACCAACTGCTCGCCGAAGATCGATGCCAGCTCGGCCAGCGGGAGCGTGCCGTGAAAGTTTACGTAGGTCTGGGCCCGGCTCAAGGAGGCGTGAACCCCGTGGCCCAGTTCGTGAGCTAGGGTCGAGACATCCTTGAGCTTGCCCAGATAAGAGAGCAGGATGACCGGGTGTGTATCCGGCGTGCAATAGGCGCAGAAAGCACCGCCGGTCTTGCCCGTTCTCGGCTCCGCATCGATCCAGTTCTTCTCGAAGAATTCCACAGCGCGATCTTTCACCTCTTGGTTAAAGTCGCCGAACGCATCGAGTATCAGGGTACGCGCACTGTCGTAATCAATTTCGGACTCGGAATCGAAGAGCGGCGCATAACGGTCGATATGGGTTAGTTCGGGCAGGCCGAGGACCTCTCGCTTGACGTGGTAGTAACGCGCCACGAGATCGTGCCGTTCCGCGCACATGCTGGTCACGAGGTCGACGGTCACCTTGTCGAGTTCGTTCGACAAATGGCGCGAGTGCTCGGGGTAGGGATGTTTCCTGAGGCGATCCTCGACGCGCTTGTCCTGGACCAGGTTGTTGTAGATGAAGGCGATCACCTTCTGAATTTCGCCGAGGCCCGCGGTCAGGGCATCGGCTGCGGCCTGCCGAACGGCTCGATCCGGATCGCGGAGAAGCGTCAGAACTTCTTCCTGGGTAAGTACTTCAGGCTCCGAGGCGCCTGGCCGCCGAAGGGTGAAGTCCTGGTTCGCCGTAACTTCATCGAATAAACGGTTCCAAGCGCGCACCCCGGTATTGGCGATTTCTTCGAGCAGCACTTCCTCGACCTCGCTCAGCTTGTGCGGGCTGAAGGCCCGGGATGTCCGGACGAAGTGGCGGTAGCTTTCCAACCGGGCGTCGGTCAATGCTCGATCGATCGCAGCGTCGGACGCGCTTTGCAGTTCGAGCTCGAAGAAAATCAGCTTGACCCGCACTTCCGACGCCTTCTCCATCTGACTCTGCATGAAGGCCCCGATTTTCGGATCTGCGCAATCGGCCTGGAAGAGCAGCTGGGCGTAGTAAAGAGGCTTGTCCAGGTCTTGGGCCAGACGCTCCATGTCGCCAATCGCAGCCAGCAGGGTATCCGAGTCGAGGTCCTCTCGATCGATCCGACCGCGATACTTGGTCTGGAAATCGTCGGCGCCCCGATGCAGGTTCCGCCAGGCGGCTTCGATGCCCGGATCGTCCATGGAAGCGAACAGCGCCGAGAGATCCCAGCGCGCGTTGGGCATCGCCGTTTCGGGCATGGTGGCACTCATGGAGTTAGTTGTTTCGCGTGGCCGACGGAGGCGCGATTTCCTTGCCATCCATCGTGGTGGTTTCTTTGACGGTTACGATCGACTGCAGCTTCCAGCCGCTCTTGCCCTTGATCCACGTATCTTTGGTTTCGCTGATCGACTTGACCACCACGTCCTTCTTGGTCTGCGGGTTGGCGATCTTGGCCTCGAAGACCCCGGTCGAGACGACGGTGGCCTTGTTGCCTGCCACGTTGGCGGACTTGACGGTCATGGTAGAGGTCGTCACCGATTTGAGCATAGAGAACTGGGCCTTCATCTGGGCCTCGACCTCTTTGCGCTTCATCGTCGCGCCGTCCTTCGACTTGTAGGTGAAATCGGGGGTGGTCATCCCGAACAAGACCGCGACGTTCTTGCTCTTCATGGCATTGGCGGCCTTGGTGTAAAGCTTCTGAAAATCGGACTTTGCGTCGAGGGCGAAAGTTGCGATGGAGCCGGCGAGACCGGCGGCGACGAGTAGCGCTCGGAGGGCTTTCATAGTCACTTCAGAGTACCCGTCCGGAAGGTATGGTCGTTCCATGGAGGGCCAAGTCAGCCGATGTCCTTGGGCAACTCACCCCATGGAGATCGTCTACCACGACGAAGAATGGGGCTTCCCAATTCACGACGACACCCACTTCTTCGAGAAACTACTCCTCGACTGCGCTCAGGCCGGGCTCTCATGGCGGACGATCCTGCTTCGGCGCGAGGGGTATAGGGCTGCGTACGAGGGGTTCGATCCCGCAAAGGTGGCAGCGTTCGGCGAAGCCAAGTGCCAGGAGCTGCTGGCCGACACCCGGATCATTCGCAACCGGGCCAAGATCTATTCCTCCGTGCGCAATGCCCAAGCCTTCCTCGAAGTACAGCGCGAATTCGGCTCCTTCGACGAATATGTGTGGCGGTTCGTCGGTGGCAAGCCGATCGTCAACCGCTGGCAAAGCTTGGACCAGATTCCGGCGACCTCCCCGGAGTCCGACGCGCTCAGCAAGGACCTCAAGGGGCGGGGCTTCTCGTTCGTAGGCTCGACGATCGTGTATGCCTTCATGCAGGCCGCCGGACTGGTCGACGACCACCTGGAAACCTGCTTCCGCCGAACGGGCCGGACCTAGCGATCCGAAACGCGGCGTCGGCGCTTGTCGCCATACATGGCGCGGTCAGCACTCTCGTAGATCGTCGCTCCGATCTCGGCGGAATGGGCGGAACCCATAGAAGCGACGACATGAACGGACTCGTCGTGGAGGCGCTCGTCGAAGGGCAGGCACTCGCGAAGCCGCTGCTCGATCTCGGACAAGCCCTGCTGGCTGACTTCAGGAACGAGAACCGCGAATTCGTCGCCGCCGATGCGGTAGACCAAGTCCGACTCCCGGACGCTTGCCAGCAAGCGCTCCGCGAACTGAACGATCGCTCGGTCACCGGCCTCGTGGCCGAGACGATCGTTGATCGCCTTCAGCCCATCGAGGTCGAAGAGGATGAGCCCGAAGGGTCGCCGCTCCGCCTCTTCGGCCCAGTCGCCGAGGGCAAGCTCGAACGCGCGCCGATTGAATACGTTGGTCAATGGGTCACGGCTGGCCAAGTGAGCCATGCGCTGAACCTCCTGCACCAGACGCGACTGAACGGCGTGCTCGGCCGTGATGTCGGTAACGACTTCCACGCGGCCCACCGAGCCATCGGCACCAGTGAGCGGTGAGGAAACGACGATCGAGCGCCGAAGGAGTCCAGTCTCCGTCACGAATTCGCATTCGAAGCGGTCCGAATCGGCCTCGCGCTCGTGACCCAGTTCGCCGCCAGGGAGGAACTCGCGAACGTTTCTGCCTACCATCCGCTCGGGAGTAGACTCGAGCCAGCCTGCGAGGAACGGGTTGACGAACACGATCGTTCCGTCGGCATCCAGTCTCCAGATGCCTTGGCGGATATTCCGGACGACGAATTCGTACTCTGCGAGCCGATCGCCGATCTCGTGCGCGTCCTTACCGACCATACGTTGCTTTAGACGCACCGGGGCCGGGCGCCGTTAGAGAAGGCCTAGGACGCGGTTACTTCTTGGCGTACTTGGCGGGATCGGCCTTGAACTTGTCCGGGCAGCCGCCGCAGCAGAAGTAGTATCGCGTGCCCTCGAAGTCCTGGAATCCGACCGCGTCGGATTCGGACTTGACGGGAGCGTTCATCACCGGGCAGAGAAGGTCGCCCTTCGCGTTGCGGTAAGCGGTCGGCGAGCCGTCGGGGGTCGATGCAGTAGATTCGTTATTCGAGATCTTCGTATCGCTAGTCGGTTCGGCGGCTGCCTGTTCCTGCTTGGCACATCCGGCAAGGAGGAAGGCGAGAACGGCCATTGGGAGAAGGACTCGCATCATGTCCCTATCGTACCTGGATAGGCTGAGAGAAACGAGGCGACCCGAAGGCCCGCGAGAGCATAGCGAAGGGCGCCTGGTCTTCTTGGTAGGCTAAAAGTCCCGGCGCATTGCGTTCGATCGAGAACCCGGGCTATCATTCACTTCCTGCCCGGGACGCAGATTCGAGGGTTACCTTTAGATCAAAGACACCCTGCCCTTGTTTCACCCTTTGTCTGAGCAGGTACTTCGCTCCAGTGGAGCCATGACCAGTACGAGTCGCTGAGACCGAAGGCCTATCTCGATCGAGCCGTCGACATCGGGCGACACCTTTTCCTCTCTAAACGTCCGTTACCGTTTTGCACGGGCCGATACCGCGTGGGTTATCGGTCCCGGGGTAGTTGCGGGATCGAATCCCGCCGGTCGCCGGGTTCCGGCGCGCCCTGGGTTTCCCATCGGTGACAACTTGCCCGTGCACCCCTCTCGACAGGAGGAACCCGGATCATGAAGTACGCCAAGCTGTTCAATGTCAAGCAGACGCCACAGAGCGAGCCGATCCCGAATTCCGGGCAAATGCCCAATTCGGCGGGCGGTTACGTCTGGACGATCGACCCCTGGAAACAGCTGGACCGCTTCCTGATTCTCGGGACCGAAGGGGGCACCTACTACGTCGACGAGCGCAAGCTCACCGTCGACGGCGCGACGAACGTTCTCGCCTGCATCGGCCGGGATGGGCCCCGGGTCGTCAGCCGGATCGCCGAGATTAGCGAGGCGGGACGGGCTCCAAAGAACGACCCGGCGATCTTCGCGCTCGCCCTCTGCACGGCCTCGCCGAACGAGGCGACGCGAAAGGCGGCCTTCGAGGCACTCCCGTCGGTCTGCCGAACCGGGACTCACCTGTTCCAGTTCGCTGCCGTCGTCAAGGAACTCCGCGGCTGGGGTCGTGGCATTCGTTCGGCGGTCGGAGGTTGGTACAACGGAAAGGAGCCGAACGACCTGGCCTACCAGGCGATCAAGTATCGCCAGCGGGAGGGTTGGTCGCACCGAGACCTCCTCCGGTTGACCCACCCGAAGCCGCGGACCGAACACCATCGAGTGCTGTTCAAGTGGATCGTCGACAACGAATTGACCGGGAACAGCTCGAGGCTCGCGGCGATCGAGGAGTTGGCGGCGACGACCGATGCGCGCCGAGCAATCGAACTGATCCGCGAATTCGACTTGCCGCGCGAGGCGATCCCGACCAAGCTGCTCCGGTCGACAGAGGTCTGGGCGGCGCTCTTCGAGCGTATGCCGATGACGGCGCTCATTCGGAACCTCGCTACCTTGACCAAGCGCCGCGTGCTCACGCCCTACGGCGAGGCGACGAGGCGGACCATCGAGGCACTGTCCGATGGCGACCGCATTCGACGCGCCCGGGTCCATCCGATCGCGATCGCCATCGCCCGCGCGCAGTACAGCGCGGGCAGAGGACTTCTCGGAAAGGCGAAGTGGAGGCCGGTGCCCCGGATCACGGATGCCCTCGACGAGGCATTCGGGCTCGCCTTCGCGAATGTCGAACCGACCGGCAAGCGGTTCCTGCTCGCGATCGACGTATCGGGGTCGATGTCGGGCAGCCCGGCCGGTGCGTCGGGGCTCATGGCGAGTTCGGCGGCGGCGGCGATGTCCCTCGTCACGCTTCGGACCGAGCACACGGTGACCCCGATGGCGTTCGCCGACAGTTTTCGGGCTCTCGACCTGACTCCGAAGACGTCCCTGGCCGAGGCCATCGCTCGGACGGAGGGGCTCAGCTTCGGCGCCACCGACTGTGCGCTTCCGATGCTCTGGGCAACCGAAATGGCGATCCCGGTCGACGTCTTCGTAATCTATACGGACAACGAGACGTGGTTCGGTGAGATCCACCCGGCGCAGGCCCTGGCGCGCTATCGCGAGAAGATGGGCATCGCCGCGAAGCTGGTCGTGATGGCGATGACCCCGACGGAGTTCACCATCGCCGATCCGAGCGATCCGGGGATGCTCGACGTGGTCGGATTCGATGCCTCAAGCCCCCAGGCGCTGTCCGAGTTCGCGCTCATGTAGATCGGGTGGTGGGCGATGAGGGACTCGAACCCCCGACATCCTCGGTGTAAACGAGGCGCTCTACCAACTGAGCTAATCGCCCGCGACGACCAGTGTACCGAAACACCAAAGCGGCCCCCGACCTTTGTCGGGGGCCGCCAGAGGGCAAAATCCGAGGCTACTTCGCGGCGAGCGCCTTATTGGCGGCTCTCATCGCTCTGGACTTGCGCCGAGCGGCCTGATTCTTGTGGATGATGCCGCGCTGGGCGGCTTTGTCGATCATCTTGACCGCGATCGTGACCGCGGACGTCGAGGCGGCGGCGTCGCCGGTGGCCGCTGCCTGACGGACCTTCTTCATATAGGTCTTCAGGGCGCTCTTGCACGACTGATTCCTGACGCGGGCCTTTGCGTTCCGCTTCAGGTCTTTCTTCATGGATCGAATATTGGCCATATCGCTTTCGGGTGTCCGAGACCGAAGATTATAGCACGTTTGCCAAGCATCTAGGCGACCGTCTGCGGACCGAACCAGCGCCGAATCAAGGCGTAGATGGGCATTGCGAGAAGAGCGTCGTACACGGAAGTGCCGAAGGAAGTGAGGAGGTAGGAGACGATGCTGCCGCCGGGAGGTGGCGCGAGGAACATGAAGAGCACTTGCGCCACGAGCGTGCATGCGGCGCAGACCAAGCCGGCCACCCCGATCGCCAGGCGAATGTCGAGCAAGCTGCCCAGCGAAGTCAGAAACCCGGCGACCGTCCGTGAGATGACGTAGTGAGTCAGGTTGGCGCCGGCGAGGGCCCCTTGAGTCAAACCGGCCGCGAACCCAATCCAGCCCCCTACCGCTGGGCGGGAGACGAGCGCCATTGGAGCCATGACCGCCAACAAGAAGTTGGGCTCGCAGCCGAAGACGGCCAGGCGCTGGGCCATGGACTGCTGGAGAACCGCCGCAAGCCAGACGAGGGCCAAGGTCACCAGAAGGCCGGGCAGTCCCCTCATAAAACGACGTAGACCTCGGTGACCTCGCCCACCTTGACGTTCGGGAACACTTGCGCTCGGCGGCTGCCGAAGTCGGCGTCGTGCTCGATCTTGATGATGCGGCCGATCGGAATCCCGCCCGGGATCGTCTCGCTCTTGCCGGAGGTCACGACCTTGTCGCCGACCTCCAAGGGGGACTGCGTATCGACGAATTCGAGGAGAAGGCGGGTCGGAGTCTGGCCCTTGAGGAGCCCCGGCTGGGGTGGATCGCGCAAGGCGACCGCGCCGACCGTCTGACTCGGCGAGGTTACCAGCAACACCTGACAGCGATCCTCTTCGACCGTCTGGACGACCCCGACGAGGCCATCTTGGTTGACGACCGCCAGATTCGTAATCACCCCTTGCCGACGCCCGACCGACACCGTCAGTCGGTTCTCGTGGGGCCAGTAGGCGGTGACTCGACCGATGACGCGCTTTCGACCGGCCGTCTCGGGCAAGTCCAGCATACGGTAGAGCCGACTGATCTTTCCCTGCAGGGCGTCGAGGTTCTCTTGGTAAAGTTTGGCGGCGGCGAGCTTGGCGCGCAGTTCGCGATTCTCCCTGGTCAGCGACGGCGCACGGATGAGGCCCAGCCAAAAGTCGTCGATGCCTTGGGCTGCGCCCCGCACAGTGGCAGCCGGCGCATCGACGAGCGTCTGGACCAGGGACGTCAGCGCATCGGCTTCTCCCCGGCCGCGTGCGACGTTTTGGACCCGACCCAAGGCGACGCCGACCACCATCAGGACCACCAAGAGCAGCCAATCCCGCGGCGTAATCCTCGTCGGTTCCTTCATGCGCCGCTCAAATTGTGAAGCCTCAGCGGAGGGAAAGGTTGTGGCGGAAAGAAGGGATCCCCGTCACTCGCACTACAGCACGCGCTCGGGATGACGCGTACCGCGTCTCACCGGTTAGGAGTCCGGGTTCGGACCGTCGGAGTCGTCCTCGTGGATTCCCTCGACAAGGCGCTCCATCAGTTCGCCGAACTCTTCGTCGCTCAGCTCCTGCTCGGAAGAACGGAGTTCGATGGCGGTAATGGCCTCCTCCGGAGACACGTCTTGGTACAGCACCGCAAGGAGCGATGGCAGATAGCGATCGAAGGTTTGGCAGCTCGCCCCGATGAGCGGGGGCAACATCGATTCGACGAACCGGCCCGAGCCGAGGTAGAAGCCAGTGCGGAAGCAGACATCGCCCTCGTTCATGTCGACGTCGAATCGGCCCGCATAGAGCCGCCAGTTAGCCCTCGCTGCCCATTCGGCGACTTCGGCCATCTTGTTCTTTGGCGCGCGAAGACCCTGCCTGACCTCGAAACTGACGTAGTTGTACTCTTCGTCGGCAAAGAGCGTGCAGACGAAGAGGCCGTTGCTCTCGCGAATCTGAAACTGGATCGCCGGCATATCGTCGCTCAAGTAGTAGCGAAGATCGTGCTTGCGCAGGTGTTCGATCGCGACATCGAGGATTTTGCGGCGCTTCATGCGAATTGGCTTCCCTCTATATGAGACGTTCCGCATCCGGGGCTCTGTTTCGAAGGGCCCGGGACCAAAACTGACCTTGCGAACGATTTGAACCGAGAATGAAGTAGAATACGCGCACGGTTGGGTAAGTGTCCGATTTCCGATTCCGCATTGGCTTCTGCCTCTGAGTAACGTAAGTCCCCGAAACCCGGCCGATTTGGAGGCAGAATGGCTACAAAATCTCTCTACGTGGGCAACTTGCCCTATTCGACCACCGAGTCTCAGCTCGAGGCTCTCTTCAACGAGTTCGGCGGCACCAATGCGCGCATCATCGAAGGCCGAGGCTTTGGCTTCGTCGACGTCGATGCGGACAAGATGGAAGACGCTGTTACCGCGAAGCACAACGCAGAAGTCGACGGACGCCGGCTGACCGTGAACGAAGCTCGCCCTCGCGAGTCCCGACCCCGCTATGAAGGCGGTGGCGGCGGCGGCGGTGGTTATGGCGGTGGCGGCGGCTACGGCGGCGGCGGCGGCGGTGGCCGCGGCGGCGGAGGTGGCGGTCGCGATCGCGGTCGCGGCGGTCGCTGGTAAGGCTCCGACCGACCTGAACAGATAGAAGTGGTAGCACGCCCCCAGGGGCGCGCTACCACTTCTCTTTGCGTCGCACCGTATCGCCGTTGTTGCGATTCGATCGCAAGATCGACCGAAAGTCGAACACCCGCAACTATTCGAGGCGTATCTGCTATATCCTATAGGAGGAGAGTTCCAGAAACTCTTGGGAGTTGATCATGAAACGACGCGGATTCACGCTCATTGAGCTGCTGGTGGTGATCGCTATTATCGCTATCCTCGCCGCGATCCTCTTCCCCGTGTTCGCCCAGGCCAAGGCTGCCGCCAAAAAGACGGCTTGCATTTCGAATGCTCGTCAGCTCGGATATGGCCTCATGCTTTATGCGGGCGACAATGACGACCGGGTGGTCAATCGACCCGACAACAACTGGCCGTGGGCCCCTCCGGGCGACGGAGGCTGGCTCTGTTGGTACGACTTCATCAAACCCTACACGACGACCGACGGGATTCAGAAGTGCCCCAACTACAACGGACCATTCCCGGTCCCGGACTATTGGGGCGTCGACCGTCGAATGAATTCCAGTTACGCGATCAGCTACGACATCGTCGGTGACTATCTCGACGGCCTGAACGGCCAGCTGAGCGCGATCACGCATCCCGCAAGCACCATCATGGTCGCCGAAACACCGTCCGGCTTCACCTGGTTCTCCGGTGACGAGGACTGGAACAACTGGACCTGCGCCGACATGATCATGCACCGCGGCCAGAACCACAACGTCGAGAAACTGTCCGTCATGCGCAACCTGACGGGCTCGACCGTCGAAGCAAGGCGACCCGCGATCATGGCGCAAGTCACCTTCATCGGGGCCGACATGCACGCCAAGTCGACCAAGATGGAGAACTCCCGTCGCCGACGCGTGGTGAGCGGCAAGATCGTCGAGCCTTACTGGGGCGGCATGAACTGCGACCCCGACCAGGACAACCTGCCCCAATGACGGGAAACGACCAAGGGAGCAAGTTTCCGATCCGGCTGGTTGCCGTGATCGCAGCGGCCGCCGCTCTCGTCGTCGCCATCGCATGGATCTTCGGCGGGATGGGGGCTGGGGGCGATAGTTTCTACGACAAGTCCGCTGAGAACCCCCTTCTGCCTCCCGGAGTTCGTCCTGGGGAGCAGCCGCCGAATGCGATCAACCCGAGTACGGGTGCGCCGAGTTCTTCCGAGACTGGGGGCCGCTAGCCTCCGGCGATTGCTGACATCTGGCCGAGCCATCGTTCGGCCCCTGTTTGAATGAGGAGATGGTAATGAAACTCAATATCCTTGCGTGTTTTAGTGTGTTGGCCCTTTCGGGCGCTTCGCACGCCCAGTTCTCGTACGACTTCGAGAGCCTGAATCTGGGCGACCTCGTCGGCCAGGATGGCTGGACCAACGTCGTCGATCCGGTTCCGGAGCCCGGTGCGGTTACCGTCCAGAATGGGCGAGTCAGCCCGGTCGGCGGGAGCACCAAAGCGCTGCAGTTCCAACGGGTTGAGGGGCAGGCCGCCGGCGTGAGTCGACGCGTTCAGCGCTCGCTGCCGACGATCATCAACTCGGGATTCCACCGAGTTCGATGGGACCTGTATATGAGCCCGCGCAGCAACCCCAGCGCTTCTAACCTGTTCCTGGGTGCGCTGCTCTACGGCGGCGCCGGTGCTGGCGCGATCGACCAGATCATTCAGCCCTATGGCCAGAACGGAGGCGGACCCGGCGGCGCGATGAACGGCTTCAGCGACATCGACGGCCTGGACATCTCCGGCTATGTCGGCTACAACCTCGTTTCCGGATTCCTCTTCCCGGACACGTGGTACCGGTTCGAGATGGACATGGACTGGGTGAAGCACACGATCACCAATTTCCGCATCACCGACATCAACGGCGGTACCGTCGGGTTGCCGACGGAGATGGGAACCTTCCTGCCACAGTTCGGACGGCCGCGGCTGCGCTGGTACTTCAACAACGACGGCGTCAACTGGACCGACCAGTTCCAGCGAATCGCCTTCCGCGGCTCGGGAATGCAGGGTGACCCCGGCACCGAGTACCTCGTGGTCGACAACTTCGCCATCACACAGACCAGCCGGATGGTCGCCCAGGTGGACCTTCAGGGCCTCGTGCCCGGCGTGCTCACGGGTCAGCGGGTGGTCGTCGAAGTCAGAGACACCAACAACAACATCCTCGACCGAATGGCGGTCGCGCCGGAGGCCGATGGAAGAATCTACTTCTATACGACCGCTACCGGAACGATCAACGTGGCGGTCAAGGGCTCGCACTGGCTTCGGAAGGTTCGGACGAACATATCCGTGGCGGGTGGCGACGCTGGCACGTTCGATCAAATGAACGGTGACTGCGACGGCGATAACGAGGTCGCGATCGGCGATTTCGCGCTCCTCTCCGCGGCCTTCGGCACCTATGGTGGCGATCCCGGCCTGACGCCTCCCGATGGAGGTTGGAACTTCGAGGCCGACCTCAACGGCGACAACGAAATCGACATCGGCGACTTCGCGCAGCTGAGCGCGAACTTTGGCCAAATCGGCGACGACTAGTCCCGTTCGATTCCTCCACGTCCCGAGTCCGCCGCCTCGCTTGCGAGGCGGCGGACTTGCTTCGTGGGGGGTCGCTGAGGTATCCTGCGCGCTCGACAATCCATTCCCTTGGTCAGGGAGGGCACCACGCTATGAGCACGATTCCTTACGAACAGAGCCACCTTTATCGCCTGCGGCATTCCGCCGCCCACTTGATGGCTCAGGCACTCACCGAACTCTATCCCGGCGTCAAGCTGGCGATCGGTCCGCCCATCGAGAACGGGTTTTACTACGACGTCGATCTCGACGAGCCCATTCGCGAGGACGATCTCCCGAAGATCGAAGAGCGCATGCGCGAACTCGCCCGCCTCGATCAGCCGATCGTGAAGCGAGTCGCGCGAGACCGGGATGAAGCCCAGCGCATCATCCTCGAGGAGTGCACGCTCGGCCAGGGCGAAGAGACCGCGCTCTACAAGCTCCAACTGCTCGAAGCCGTCCCCGACGGCGAGGAAGTGAGCTTTTTCGAGCAGCAGTCCTCGGCGAACGGCAAGCTCCACCGGTTCATCGACCTCTGCCGCGGGCCCCATATCGAGCGCACCGGTGAGATCGAGCATTTCAAGCTGATGTCCCTGGCCGGCGCCTATTGGCGCGGCGACGTCAAGAATAAGCAGCTTCAGCGAATCTATGGGACCGCCTTCGAAACCGCGGAAGAACTCGAACAGTATCTGAACTTCCTCGAAGAGGCCAAGAGGCGCGATCACCGTGTCCTCGGCAGGGAACTCGGGCTCTTCATGTCCTCGCCGAAGGTCGGAATCGGCCTACCGCTGTGGCTTCCGAAGGGCGCGATCCTGCGCGAGACCATGATCGACTTCTTGCGATCCGAGCAGGTGAAGCGAGGCTATCAGCCAGTGGTCACTCCGCACATCGCGAGCATCCGGCTCTTCGAGAAGTCCGGCCACATCATCACGTTCAAGGAAAAGCTATTCCCGTTCATGGAAGAGGGTGAGCACGACACCTACATCCTTAAGCCGATGAACTGCCCGTTCCATATCGAGATTTACTCCTCTCAGCTTCGGTCGTACCGTGATCTGCCGATTCGCTTGGCCGAGTTCGGGAACGTCCATCGGCTCGAACAGACCGGCGAAGTTCATGGAATCATGCGGGATCGCGGCTTCACCCAGGACGACGCCCATCTTTTCGTCAGACCCGATCAGCTTTTGGCGGAGTTCATCGGGGTCGTCGAACTCATGCAGGTGGTTTTGAACAAGCTCGGCCTCACCGACTTCCGCGCCCGACTCGGCACTAAGGACCCGTCGAGCGACAAGTACGTGGGCGACGACGAGAACTGGGCGCTCGCGACCGCGGCGATCGAGCAGGCATGCAAGCAGATGGGCCTCGATTACGAGGTCTCACCCGGCGATGCCGCGTTCTACGGTCCGAAGCTGGATCTGATGATCCGCGACGCTATCGGAAGGGACTGGCAGATGGGCACGGTGCAGGTCGACTACAACCTCCCCGAGCGGTTCGATCTCGAATACATCGGCGAGGACGGCAAGCCTCACCGCCCGATCATGATCCACCGGGCGCCCTTCGGGTCCCTCGATCGGATGATCGGTCTTCTGACCGAGCAGTACGCCGGCGCGTTCCCCTACTGGCTCGCTCCGGTGCAGGTGGCCATCCTGCCCATTTCGGATCGGCACGTCGGATACGCGGAGGCGATCGCCCGGCGGCTGCAGGGATTCTCGACTCCCGACCTCCAACTCGCGCAGTTCGAGGGGGCGGGCGATCCGGACGTCTACGGCCTCGGTTTGCTGCCGCCGGGCGAGGACCGCCGCCGTATCGAGATCGACCATCGACGCGAAACGCTGGGCAAGAAGATCCGGGAGAACCAGCGCATGAAGGTGCCGTTCATGCTCATCGTCGGCGATCGGGACATGGAAGCGGGGACGGTGGGCGTTCGTTCGCGCGAGGACGGCGACCTCGGCCCGATGAGCCTCGCAGGTTTCCTGGATCGTGTCGAGCAAGCCGGATAAAGGAAGAAGTACACACAGCCCGAATCCGCGCTGGCGCTGACCCCATCCGCGCTAGCGCTGGGCATGCCTCAACCCTCGCAGGGCTAAGGCTTGCTCGCCCCCGATGCCTCCAGCCAGTGCCATGGACATCCGAGACCAGTGGGCTGTTCTTTCGGAGTTGAGCTCAGCCAATGGCCCTGCGAGCCTCCACCCCACGGGGGCGGAGGCATGGTAGCCGGGAGATGGTTCGTGCATCCGATGCCTCGATGCCTCAACCCTCGCAGGGTTGAGGCTACTCCAACCGAAGTACTATGAATCGTGCGACAGCGGCACTTCAAGAATCACGGCGCGGCAGGCCAGGCCGTCTTCATCACCACGACGTGCTTGGACTTCGTTCCGCTGTTCGCGAGTGAGCTGCGGAAACTAATGATGGCGCAATCCCTCGTCGATGACCTCAGGCACTACGGCTCGAAGCTTCACGCGTTCGTCGTCATGCCCGAGCATTTGCACTGCGTCTGCACGGTCCCCGACGAGCGAGACGTGTCATGGCTCGTCAACCGCATCAAGTCGAACTCCGGCAAGCTGCTGAGCCAGGACTTGAAGCCGAGCGAGCGAGTGGCACTCTCGCAGCAGATCGGTCTGAATGGGCGGAGCGTTTGGCAACGGAGCTTCCGTTCCTTCGCTCTTGCTGACGAGGACCAGTTGAGGCAAAAGAGCGCGTACATCCACCAGAATCCCGTCAGGCGTGGGCTCTCGCCCTGCTCGTTTTCCTATTATGTCAGCAGCGCTCGCTACCACGAATTCGGATCTTGGGAGGACGAGTTCGGCTTGCCATGCGATCTGCGTGCCGTTCTCAATTGCCGTTGGCCCTGGTCACGGGGCTGAGAACTTCGACCTCCGCCGGACACCGTGACCCTTCCTTCCGATTCCGATTCCATCCGATGCCTCAACCCTCGTAGGGTTGAGGCTCGCCCGCCTCTGATGCCTCCGGCCAGGGCCATCGGACGACCGAGAAAGGTGGGTTGTTCGTCCGGAGTTGAGCTCAGCCAATGGCCTAGCGAGCCTCAACCCTCCGAGGGTTGAGGCATGGAATGGAACAGACTTACTCAGCCTCGATGAGCACTGCTCTTGGCCGTTGGCGCGGCGAGCCTCAACCCTGCGAGGGTTGAGGCATGAATGAAAAATGAAATGAAATGAATGAAATGAAAATGAAATGAAATGAAAAAGGCATGAATGAATGAAATGAAAAAGCACGGCTCTTGACCGTTGGCGGGACCTAGCCGGGGGGATTCCGATGCCTCAACCCTACGAGGGTTGAGGCATAGAACGGCCGAGACCGGTGGGCTGTTCTTTCGGAGTTGAGCTCAGCCAATGGCCCATCGAGCCTCCACCCACGGGGGCGGAGGCATGGAAATCCGCGCGGGCGCTGATCCCATCCGCGCTGGCGCTGACCCCATCCGCGCGGGCGCTAATCCGTCTTCCCGCGGCACGACCCATCCACGGGCTACGCGCGATGGAGGAGGTAGCCGGGGGATGGTTCGTGCCCCCGGTTCACGATCTTCTTCACGCTGGCCTGACAATCGAGGGTCGAACCAAAAGGTTCGACCCTCCTACTAGTTTCCTGGCCCTTCTCCGGGAGGAGGCGGATTCTTCTTCAAGTATTCGTCCTCGTAGGCCTTCCGTGACTGGTCGTCCTTCTTGACATCGGATGCCGAGACGTCGCTTGAGCCACATCCTACCAAGCCAATCAGCAAGGCGGCGAGGAAGACTCCGAGGAGGGTCCTCATCGTTCCAGTGCCCACATGGGCCACGACTTGTTCCAAGTAGGGGCTGCGCCGATCGTCCACGAACCGCCCGTCGGTCCGCACGGCCACATCCCGCTGACCGGGTACTCGGCTGCGGACGGCGTGTTCGCCAGGAACTGCTTGATGGGCATTGCCTTGGTGCTTGTGTCGGTTCGCGACACGATGATGTTGCCGCCGAACGGGTAGTTGGTCGTATCGACCTCGCTCGAGTAGTTGCAGCCACTCGTTCCGATGCGCTTCATGAACATCGGGATCCACAGTTCGCGCACGGCAGGCGGATAGGCCGTCTGCCTATTGGCGTTTGGCGTCGTGAAGATGGGCATGAAGTTAATGAGCGTACTCCGCAACTCGGTGAACAGCATCGCCTGCGAGGGATCAGGAATCGCACTCTGGGTTCCGCCAAGGAAGCTGTCGCGGAATGCACCGTTCCGGTTAACATCGCCATAGGTGTTGAGGGCGCCGGTGATCGAAAGATTGAGTGCGTAGCCGTTCATGATCTCGCCAGCGTCGTCCCAGTTCGACTTCACCTTCTGCATGGCCGGGTGGAAGAACACCTCGACGCTCTTGGTGTAGGGCATCAGCCACTTCTGCCACCCATAGTGATTGACCCGGTAGTAGAATGGGCCGGAAGAGCACCCGACGCCCGTTGGATTGAACGGCCGCGTGTTCAGAGCGGGGTTTAGCGAGGACTTGTCCACGCAGTCGTCGTTGCGGGGATAGGTGTCGTCGTTGTCGCCCATATACAGGATCACGGCCGACCCGAACTGCTTCATATTCGAGATCGACGTCGCCTTCTTTGCCGCCGACTTGGCTTGGGCAAATACCGGGAACAGAATTGCGGCGAGGATCGCGATGATCGCGATCACCACCAAAAGCTCGATGAGCGTAAAGGCCTTCTTCAAGTTGTTTCCTCCACCAAAGGGACCGCGGCATCGCCGGGACCATTCACTTTCGATGCGACCATTGTCGCAGGCAGATTTTATCCCATCGTTAAGAGCGGAAACTACGATGAGAATGCCGGGGCTCCGCAATTCTGCGGAGCCCCGGCAAGGGTCGAGACTTGCGGCGAGGAGCGACTAGTCGTCGCCGACCATGCCGAAGTTGCCGGAGAGGATCGCGAAGTCTCCGATGTCGACCTCGTTGTCGCCGTTCACGTCGCCAACAGGACCGACTCCACCGAAGTTGCCCGAAAGGATCGAGTAGTCTCCGATGGTGATCTCGTTGTCGTCATCGAGGTCGGCGTTGAGGAGGCTGAAGTCCATCACGTGGCTGCTGGCGGCGAAGTTGACGCCCTGAAGCGTGCGTCGGAGCCAGTTCGTGTAGACCACGTCCGGCGCGATGCCGAGCGGATCGACGTAAAGCTGGGTCTTCTGCAGGCTAACGTCGAACGTCGTGCCGTCCCGGGTCGGGATGTTGAGCTCGTACTCGCCGTTCGAACCGAGGCCCATCGATTGATAGCTGAGGACCGTCGAGGTACCCGCGGCGCGAACTTCGAAAGTCACGAAGTTCGGCTTCTGGCCATCGTAATCGTTGAACAGGACGCGTCCCGAAAGCTTGCGCAGTCCGGGGCCAGTCCCCTTCAGCCGGAACGTCGGGTTCCAGCAGTCGTCCGCATCCTGGCCGGTCTGCGGCGCGACGTTAGACGGCGCATAGAACAGGAAGCCCGGACTCGGGAAGTTCGTCGAGCGCCAGCCGTGAGTTTGCTCCTGAGACTCGAGTTGCCCTTGGGCGCCCGTGAACCAGGCGAGGTACGGTGCAGTGCTCTCGGGAATGCTGCCCGAACTCATCGTTCCGTCACCGTACACGGTGAAATAGTAGTCACCGGCGGCCAGAGCAATGCTTTGGCCAGGGAAGTCGAAGTACCAGTCTTCGGCAAAGGGGGTGCGGGGGTCATTGCCGCCCGGGCCCGGATCAGGACCGGTGCCGTCATCTGCGCCGAAACTCGTGTTCGGGCCGAGGGTCCCCGAGGCGACCTGGTCGCCATCGACCGGCGCCGCGAATCCGGTGCGGCGCCAAATGATGTACTTGACGACCGCCGGCTGACGGCCGCGGGTGATGAAGTAGTTCAGGTCGACTCCGGTGATGGTGCAACCGCCGGCAGGAATGCTGATAGGCTCGGCCCACCAGCGCTGCTCCTGGTCGACCGGAACCGCAACGCCGGAGATGTAGCCGAGGTTCGACAGCGCGCCATTGAACATGACCGGCCAGTTGAATCCGGAATCCCAGATGACTTCCTCGACGCCGGCCGATGCGACCGTGGGCGCCATGCAAAGGGCGCCTAGAGCATAGACAATTGATCTCTTCAAGTTAGATCCTCCACAAACGAAAGTTTATGCCGGACGTCGACCGAGGGCCAAGCGCAGCGAAACGGCTCGATCGAACCGGATCAAAGGTGGGACGGGGCGCCAGTGGCTCCCGGGAGACTGCCCTTCGAACACCTCAAGTCAACACAAAGCATCCCTACCATCATACAAGCAAAATTTCAGATTCCGCAAGAAGCACGGGGAATCTGTCGGAATTCGAGCATCCGAAGCAGAGGCGGTGACAGGCTGTATAATTCGAGAGACCTCTGGATGGGGTCGCGGAGGGGCGGGTTGGCGACCAAATTCATCTTCGTAACCGGCGGCGTAGTGAGCTCGATCGGCAAGGGCATCACGACGGCCAGCCTGGGGCGGCTGCTCAGAAGCAGGGGCTTCGTCGTCGCTCCGATGAAGTTAGACCCCTACATCAACGTCGACGCCGGCACCATGAGCCCGCACCAACACGGTGAAGTGTTCGTCACCGAAGACGGCGCGGAAACCGATCTCGACCTCGGCCACTACGAGCGTTTCATGGACGTCGCCTGTTCGGCTGGCAGCAGCCTCACCGCCGGAAAGGTCTACCTCAACGTCATTCAGGCCGAGCGCCGGGGCGACTACCTGGGAGCGACCGTGCAGGTCATCCCCCACGTCACCAACGAAATCAAACGCCAGATTCTCCAGGTTGCCCGCGAGCAGGAGGCCGACGTGGTCCTCGCCGAGATCGGCGGCACCGTCGGCGACATCGAGAGCCTTCCCTTCCTCGAAGCGATCCGCCAGCTTCGAAAGGACCTCGGCTTCGAGAACACGATGTTCTTCCACGTCACCCTCGTGCCGAGCGTCGGACCTTGGCACGAGATCAAGACTAAGCCGACCCAGCACAGCGTCATCAAGCTTCGCGAGATCGGTATCTCACCCGATGTTCTCGTCTGCCGGACCGAGGTGCCGATGCCGGACGACGTCAAAGACAAAATCAGCCTCTTTTGCGACGTGCCCTCCAGGGCAGTCATCGAGTCGGTCAACGTCGAGACGATTTACGAGGTACCCCTCAAGTACGAGGAGGCCGGCCTCGGCGATTTAGTCGTCGAGCGACTCGGCCTGGACAGCGCCGGCGGCAAAGGCGCTGAGCCGCTCTCGGAGTGGGCGAAGCTCGTGGAGACGATCAAGCACCCCGCCCATACTTGCCGGGTGGGCGTGGTCGGAAAGTACACGAGCAACGGTGACGCCTACAAGTCGATCGGCGAGGCCCTCGTCCATGCTGGGATCGCCAACGACTGCCGGGTGGAGATCGAGTGGATCGACAGCGAGCGCCTCGAAGGCGGCCTCACGCCCGAGGCGGCCCTGCGCGGCATAGACGGCCTCGTCTGCGGCCCCGGTTTCGGTGAGCGTGGCATCGAAGGGAAGGTCGAGGCGATCCGCCTGGCTCGTGAGCGCGGTCTCCCGTTCCTGGGCATTTGCCTGGGCCTGCAGATGGCGGTCATCGAGTTCGCTCGCAACGTTTGCGGCCTCGAGGGCGCCAACTCGGAGGAGATGATCGACAACCCGCCCTACCCGATCATCCACCTCCTGCCCGAGCAGAAAGACGTGAGCGCTAAGGGAGCCACCATGAGACTTGGCGCTTGGCCCTGCAACGTCACCCACGGTAGTCTGGCTCATCGGCTGTACGGATCGACGAAGATCAGCGAGCGCCACAGGCATCGCTACGAAGTGAACAACGATTTCCGCGAGAAGCTCGTCGAGCACGGGCTCGTCATTTCGGGAGTCTCCCCCGATTACCGGCTGGTGGAAATGATCGAACTTCCCGCGCACCCGTTCTTCATCGGGACCCAAGCCCACCCCGAGTTCAAGAGCCGCCCGAACCGACCGCATCCCCTCTTTCAGGGCCTCGTTACCGCCGCCCTGAAGTTCCCTCATTCCGAGCGCGCCGCCGTCGCTGTTGTCTAAACACTTCAGCTGGGGTAGCGGAGGGTTAGTGAGCGGTAGGCAGGATTTCGTAACGCGTATTGCGGCGTCGAGGGGTATAGCCGGCGGCGCGGATGAGGCGTTCGAATTCTTCAGCGCTTAGGATGAACTTGTTTCCAGCGGCGCTCACCACGTTCTCCTCAATCATCACGCTCCCGAAGTCGTTCGCCCCGTATCCGAGCGCCAGCTGCGCGATTTTTGGACCCTGGGTGAGGATGGAGACCTGGAAGTTGTCGACGTTGTCGAGGAAGATTCGCGAGACGGCGAGCGTGCGAAGGTAGTCGAAGCCGCTGGCTTTGTGCGGAATCGGGAGGTTCGTCTCTTCGGGCTGAAAGCTCCAGGTGATGAACGCCCGGAAGGGGGCGCATTCGTCCTGGAGGTCGCGGATGCGCCCGAGGTGCTCGACCCGGTCGTCGGCGGTCTCGACGTGTCCGAACATCATGGAGGCGGTGCTGCGGATGCCGAGGGCGGAGGCGGTGCGCATGCAGGCGAGCCACTCGTCGGTGGTGTCTTTGTAGGGCGCGATGATCTTGCGGACTCGATCGACGAGGATTTCGCCGCCCGCGCCGGGGATGGAGTGGAGGCCGGTCTTTTGGAGCCTGCGGAGGCAGTCGTCGAGCCGCAGTTTGCTGATGTGGGCGATGTAGATGATCTCGGCGGGGCTGAGGGCGTGGAGGATGACGCCGGGATACCGCTCGAGGATTCGGGAGAAGATACCCTCGTAGTAGTCGATCTTCAGCTTGGGGTTGAGCCCGCCCTGGAAGAGGATTTCCACGCCTCCGCGATCGACGGTGTCGCCGACCTTGGCGAGGATCTCCTCGTCTGAGAGGAGGTATCCCTCGGCGTGGTTGGGCACGCGGTAGAAGGCGCAGAACTTGCACCGCACCCAGCAGACGTTGGTGTAGTTGAGGATGCGCCCGATGACGTAGGTGACGGTGTCGGGATCAGTCTTCGCGACCCGCCTGGCATTGGCGAGGGTGGCGAGATCGGCGAGGTTCGGGTGATCGAAGAGAAAGCGGGCGTCCGCGAGGTCGATGCGCTCGCCGGCAAAAACCTTGTCGGCGATGCTGTCGATGGAGACCTGGGGCGCGAGAACGGCCATCTCGCCTGAATTCTACTCGGGGAGGTGTCAGCGAGTGCCCCGAGCGGCGGAGCGCGTAGAATGAAGGCGATGAGCGTAGCCTCGGGAAAGGGACGATTCGGCGCATACGGCGGTCGGTACGTGCCGGAAACTTTGGTGCCCGCCCTGGACCAGCTCGAACGGGAGTTCGACGCCGCCTGGGCGAGCGCGGAGTTCCATGCCGAGTTCGAGGCGATCCTCTCCGAGTTCGTCGGGCGTCCGACACCGCTCACCGAAGCCCGACGCCTCTCCGCCGAGACCGGCCTGCACGTGGTGATCAAGCGGGAGGACCTCAACCACACCGGCGCCCATAAGATCAACAACGCGGTCGGCCAATGCCTCCTCGCGCGGAGGATGGGCAAACGCCGGATCATCGCGGAGACCGGCGCCGGCCAGCACGGGGTGGCGACGGCGACGGTCTGCGCCCTCTTCGGTCTGCGCTGCGAAGTCTACATGGGGGAGGAGGACTGCGCCCGCCAGCAACTCAACGTCTTTCGGATGAAGTTGCTCGGCGCGAAGGTGATCCCCGTCTCGAGCGGCACCCGCACCCTCAAGGACGCCCTGAACGAGGCCATGCGCGACTGGGTGACCAACGTTGCCGACACCCACTACGTGATCGGCACCGCCGCCGGCCCCCATCCGTATCCGGCGATGGTCCGCGAGTTCCAGAGCGTGATCGGGAAAGAGGCCCGAGCCCAATATGTGCAGCGGTACGGCCGACTTCCCGAGATCGGGCTCGCCTGCGTAGGGGGCGGCTCCAACGCGATCGGCTTCTACGCCGGCTTCCTCGCCGACCCCGAGGTGCGCCTGATCGGCATCGAGGCAGGCGGCCACGGCCTCTCCAGCGGGCAGCATGCCGCGCCCCTCACCGCCGGCTCTCCCGGCGTCCTCCACGGCTCTTACAGCTACCTCATGCAGGACGAGCACGGACAGGTCTTGCCGACGCACTCCGTCTCCGCCGGCTTGGACTACCCCGGAGTCGGGGCCGAACACTCGTATTTGAAGGACACCGGACGGGTGGAGTACCGGGCGGTGGACGATTCCGATGCGCTCGCCGCCTTCCGGCGACTCGCCGAACTCGAAGGCATCATCCCCGCCTTCGAGTCCGCCCATGCCTTCGCTCCTCTGTTCGAAGCCGCCTACCTTCCTCTTGGGTCCCGCGTCCTGGTGAACCTGAGCGGCCGCGGCGACAAGGACATGGAGTCCGCAGTCCAGCTGCTCGAGCTCTAATCGCGCTCCACGTGCAGCGTCTTCTCGTGAGAATAGGTGACGGTCCCGGGCGGTGCGCCTTTCGGCCGGCGGACGTACTTCTTCAGGCAGTAGTCCACCGGGACGTAGCCGCTGTGCTTGCTCGGTGAATTCCGCACGGCGACCTTTGCGGCGAAGAGCAGGGCTTCCTTCGGCACTCGCTCCGGCTGATTCTGGGTCTGGATGATGACGTGGGCGCTCACCCCTCCCCGTACGTGCAGCCACCAGTCATTGGGCCGGCCGACGCGAAGGGTGAGGTAATCGTTGGCGGTCGCGCTCTCGCCGTAAAGCACCTTCCATCCGCCCGGGGCGAGCAGTTCGCGGATCGCATGGCCCTGATAGGGCCGCTCCTCCTTCGTCCTCGACGGCGAGGGCTGGTGATGAAGCCAGCGATGGCGGTCTGCCTCCGACCGAACATCCTCGATCTCGGCGACAGATTGGGCATCTTCCGCCCGTCGGATGGCGGCCTCGAGGGCGGCAAGATCGTCGCCGAGGCGCTGGAGTTGGGCGGCGACGGTCGGGGCGGCGTTCTTGGCCCGCTTGGCCTTGTCGAAGAGGCGGTTCGCATTCTCGAGGGGCGTCAGATCGGGATCGAGCGGAATCGTCACTGCTTTGCCCTCGAAGTCGTAGGCTTCGAGCGACTTCGCGCCCGGCGTGGCGGAGGCAGCGTAGGCGAGAATGATTTGGGCCCTTTCTTGGATGACTCCGGCTCGCGTTGCGGTGTCGGCGGCCTGCCGGAGATCGGCAAGCGCGACCTCACGGGCGAGTGCGACCCGCCGGAGCTGCCCGAGCAGAGAGCCCCGGACCTGCTCAAGTCCTTTGGTGGCAGCGAGCGCGGCAAAGTGTTGCTCCAAGGCTTGCGAGAGTGACTCGCGCGGGACCTCCTTCAGCCCGAGCGCCGAGACGGAGACCGGGTATGAGCCGTGTCCGTCGACGTAGACCGGTGAGAAGTCCTGCTCCCTCCATGCTCGCTGGAGCAGCTCGAGCCCCACCGCTTCGGCCAGCCGGGCGAAGAATGGCGACGCGCCTTCGTACTCCAGCAGATCGTCGCCCTGTCGAGCCTTTAGGACGGGTGCACGCGGCTCGAATGGAGGCGGCTCGTAGGCGTGGTTGGGGAGGATCGGCCGGCGACTCTTCGACGGACCCACCCACTTCAGCGCGGCCACCACTCGCCGCTCGGGGTCGAGGAGCATCAGGTTGGAGTGCTTGCCCATCAGCTCGGCCACCAACCGGTACTCCCCCTCGGCAGCAGAGAAAGCGAAGTCGACGATCCGGTCGCATCCGCGCTGCTCGATCGCCGCGAGTCGCGCCCCATCGAGCCGCCGCCGGACGGCGTCGGCGAAGGCGGGAATCTCCTCCATCCGCGGAGGCTTTCGCGATGCGAGGTGCATGCGGGCGAGTTCAGGATCGGCGCTGAGGAGCAGCCAGTGCTCCGCCTTCTGGGCGTCGGCCGAATCGACGGAGCCATACAGGGTGAGGACCAGGGTATGGGGATCGGTCTGCCGCGCCCCCTGCATCCGCGCGCCGAGCAGCGGACGGATCTCGGCTATGACTCCAGCCAGGCACAGGCTATCGAAGGGGATGCGCAAGCCTAGCGCCCTCCGAAGCCGGAGAGCGTCACGCCTTCGATGAAGTACTTCTGCGCGAAGAAGAAGAGCACGAGGACCGGCAGCATCGCCATCGTCGCGAAGGCCATCATCAGGTGCTGCTCACCGCCTCGCTGGCCCTGGAAAAGCTGGACGGCATAGGCGATGGGCATATTCTCCGGGGAATTGACGTAGATGAGCGGCCCCATGAAGTTGTTCCAAGCGCCCATAAAGGTCCAGATGGCGATGACAGCAAGCGCCGGCTTGATCTGAGGCACCATGACTTGCCAGAACGTGCGGAGGAACGAGCAGCCATCGATCTTGGCGGCGTCTTCGAGTTCCATCGGGATGCTCATGAAGAACTGGCGCAAGAGGAAGACGTTGAAGGCGCCCGCGAAGAAGGTCGGCACCCAGAGGGGATAGAGCGTGTCGATCCATCCGAGCTGGCGGAAGATGAGGAACGTGGGCAACAGGGTCACCGCGCCGGGCAGCATCATCGTGCTGAGGAGCACCGCGAACATGACGCCCTTGCCTGGAAACCGCATGCGCGAGAAGGCGTAGGCAACGATCGAACAGGAGAGTAGTGTGCCGAACACGCTGAAGAACACGAGGATCAGAGTGTTCTTCAGATATACGAGGCCCATCTGGGTCTCGGGCGGCAGGTAGAGCAGGGCGTCGGGATAGTTCTTAAAGTTGAGGCCGACGTGACGGACCGCGTCCACGTCTTCGCTATTGGCGACGAACTCGACGCCCTTGACCTCGGGCGGCGACTGGATCTGCACTCGCCGGTCTCCGCCATCGAGTTCCTCCACGACCATGCCTCGGATGCTCTTTCCCTCGAAGGTCCCGGTCACGACCGGCACCATCTTGGGCACCACCTTGAGGGATTGCGGGTCGGCCTCGAAGGTCGCGCCCACCCGATTGAGGGGACTCTGGATCTCCATGAGCCACTTCCCGCCGGGGAGTTCGGTGAGCTTCTCTGCTTCGACCGAAGTGTCCTTGTCCAAGGCGGCGTAACGAGGCCGCTCGGGGTTCAGGTACGGCACTCGCTCGGAAACCCGGGGAACCCAGACGATACCGTCGATGGCGGCGAGGTCGCGGTCTTCTTTGAAGCTGGTCACCAGCAGCCACGCGAACGGGATGCCGAAAACGAGGCACCCCACGAGCAAGGCCATGTGGGTCACGATGGCAATAGAGATGCCACGAGCGCGCACGGCGCCCGCGGCGATGCCCATTGCGAAGATCGCTCCTAGCGCCAAGAGTACGAGGGCGACAGCGGTGGTTGCTGAGAGCGGTATCTGACCTCGCAGGATCGTGACCGGCTCGGCGGAGTTCACCTGAAGGCCAAGGAAGACGACCCCTGCAGCGCCCCAAATGGTTGCGGCGGAAAGGCGAGCCTTCGTCTCGTCCCGCGTGAGGGCCAGCCAGGCTTGCCCCGCCCGGATCAACGCCATAACGACGGAGAGCGCCCCCAGCCAGGCATACGCCCCCATCGCGAACCAAACGACCGGCCAGTGAAAGGCCGCAGGAGTCTGGGGTCGTCCGAGATCCATCGGGAGCGTTCCACCGAGCAAGAGCGCGATCCCAGCGACTAGTGCCGAAAAGGCAAGGCCGCGGCGGGTTCCCTCGACCGACATCCCAGGGGATTTCGTCAGGAGTCGGCAAGCGAGATAGGCCGCCCGCAGCAAGGCGATCCAGCCAGTCCAAGTGGCGGCCGTGCCGATGGCGTACAGGAGTTCCGGACTCAACGCTCGACCTCGTAGTGAACCCACCGAGGCGCAAGGCGGAACTGAATGAGGGTCAGGATCAGGATGATCACGAAGAGCAGCCAGGCGATCGCGCTGGCATAGCCCATCTTGAAATAGGTGAAGGCGTTGGTGAAGAGGTGATACACCGGCACGAGCAGGGAGTCGTTCGTTCCCGCTCCTTCGCCCTTCGTGATGACGTAGATGCTGTCGAACTGCTGGATCGCGCCGATAAACCCCATAACGGTCGAGAAGAAGACGATCGGACTCAATTGGGGCATCGTTACCGCCCAGAACTGCTGCCAGGGTGACGCGCCGTCGATGCTCGCGGCTTCGTAGAGAGTGGTCGGCACCCCTTTGAGGCCGGCCAGCCAAAGCACCATCCCGCTCCCTGCACCCCAAAGACCCATGACGATCAAAGACGGCTTGGCCCATTGCTCGACCGAAAGCCACCCGGGCGGAGCCAATCCGAACCAAGGAGTCAAGGTCGAGTTCCACGCGGCGTTGACTAGCCCGCGCTGGGGGTCAGCATTGAGAATCCACATCCAGAGCACGGTGCTCGCCACCGCGGGCACGATCGCCGGCAGATAGAAAGTCGTCCGATAGAACCGCATTCCCCTGACCGCTTGGTTAAGAAGCAGCGCGACGGCGAGGCCCGAGAACAACCCCAGCGGTACTCCGATACCACCCAGGTAGAGGATGTTCATGAACGCCTTCGCCATGTTCTGTTTGTCGTAGGCGAAGAAGTCCTGATAGTTCTTTGCGCCGACCCACCGGGCGTCGCTCAGAACATTGTATTGCGTAAAGCTGAAGAACAGCGAAGCGATCATCGGGCCCAGCGTAAAGACGAGGAAGCCGAACAGCCAGGGCAGAACGAAGAGGTACGCCCAACGCGCCTCGTGGCGCGCCAGAGGTCCGAGCCGATGGCGGCGGTAGTTGGAAAGCAACAGCGCAATGCCGACGATCATGCCGGCCAAGCCGAGCCAGGCAGGAACCCGCATGTCGATGACGGGTCGCTTCTCCTTCTCGAAATACTCGTCCATGTCCCGCTGGACGGTGTCCTGTCCCTTTGCCAGGGCTTCCGCCGGCGTCATCTTCTTGAGGGCAGCCTGCTCGACGGCCCGCACGTGCTCGTCCCAGAGCTTCTGACCGACGAATGTCGCCGGCCGGATTCGGGAGTGCCGCATCATATCGATGTGAAGCTGTACGGCTGCGGCTATGTTCGGCTGGCTCGGCTTGAATTCCTCGGAGATGATCGCGTTCGTCGCGATGTGAGCCTGCACGCGGGTGACGAACTGGCGCCCCCTTAGCTTGTCCCAGGCGTTCTGGGCTCGCATATTGGAGAGCCGACCTTGTTGGCTCGTCATGTACTTGATGAACCGCCAGGCCCCCTCGGCGTGCTTGGCGCCGGCGGGAATCGCATAGCAGAATCCGCCGATCCAGGTGATGAACTGGTCCTTCTCTCCGGCAAACCGGCCGCGAAGGTAGTAGCGATCATCGGGAACCGGGGCCGGGGCGACTCCGAAATCGAGCCGCGGCACCCAGCGAGCGATCCCGTACGGAATCCAGTCCCCGTCGATTTTCATCGCGACCTTGCCACGAAAGAACGGATCGTTCTCGTTCCCTTGAAAGGTCCCCTGGAACTGTTGGGTCATCGCGTAGCCGCCAATCACGTCGTAACCGTCGATCATGAATTGGAGGGCTTCCTGGGCTTCCGGCGAGTTTAGGGTGCAGCGCCGTCCGTCGGGCGAGATGAAGGACGCGTTGTTCTGGAACGCATACATGTACAGCCACGAATTGCCGTAGTTAGGAATGAATCCCGCCCGCTCCAGCATGCCGTTTTTGTCGAACTTGGTGAGCACTTTGCTGTAGGCGAGAATCTCGCTCCAGGTTCGGGGTGGTCGGTCTGGATCGAGTCCGGCCTTACGGAGGTTCTCGGCCTCCTCACGAAAGACCTTGCGGTTCCAGTAGAGGATCCGGTCGTCGGTCCCCGTGGGGATGCCGTACACCCTGCCTTCGTAGGAGGCTTCGTTCCAGGCTGCCGGGTAGTACTCTTCCGGCTTCGGGCTTAGCGGATCGTCGCGATCGCGCGCGACAAGGTCGTCCAACGGTCGGAAGGCGTTGCGGCTTGCCCAGTCCGACACCGAGAATCGGTCCTGAAGAATGACGTCGGGCGGCACTTTGCCCACGATCGCGGTCATCAGTTTCTGAGGGTTCATGCCGCCGGCGCCCATGCTGAGGACACGTACTTCGAGATCGGGATTCAATCGCTCGAACTCGCGGATGTTCGCCTCGTCGCCCTTCGAATCCGGGCCCAAGGCGAGGCCCCAGACGATGATCCGGGTCCGCTTTGCCGTGTCCGACGGCGCCCCAACGACAGGGCAGGCAAGCCCCAACGCCAGCAGCGCCGCTAGCACGAGCACGATCGGTCGGCATCGACTACGCATGACTATCCTGCGATGCTACCGCCAATGGCGTTCGGCTTTGAACTGTGAATTCGTATTCTGGATTCTTGGGACCTTCCTGCGGGATCAAATCGGCGCTCCCACCGCGTCCAACTTTGTAAGGAAAGCTTCTTGGTCCCGGCCGGGACCTGTGACGATCTGGGAACCGGGACGTCCAACGACTTGTTACAGCAATTGTCGACAGAACACGAGAATCAGCGTCGACTTGCTCTCCCCTCGACTATCAAACATGGAAGCCATCGCCCTCGACGTCAGAGATCAGGCCCGTTTTCGGAACTTGATGGAGCAGACCTACAAGAAGGTCTTCAACCTGGCCTATCGCCTTGCCGGAAACCGCGCGGATGCGGAAGACCTCACTCAAGAGGCCTTTTTCCGCGCTTACCGTGCTTTTGGTGACTTCGAAGGCGATAGGCCTTTCGAGAACTGGATCTTCCGGATCGTGAACCGCCTGTTCCTCGACTTGATGCGAACCCGGGGCCGACGCGTACAGACGGTCTCCTACGACGCGCCGGTCCGAACCGACCGAGGCGAGGACGTCTTTACGGTGGAGGCCGCCGACCAGGGCCCTACACCCGAGCAGGCGATGCTCCACGATACGATGTCCGAGGAACTCGAGGCGGCCCTTCTTCGATTGAAGCCCGAACAGCGGCTTCTGGTCCTGCTGGCCGACGTCGAAGGGATGCCCTACAACGAGATCGCCCTCGTGGTCGGAGTGCCGGTAGGAACGGTCCGATCGAGGCTTCACCGGGCTCACAAGGCTCTGAGGCAGCAACTGAACGCAGGCAAGGCGAACCCGGGTCAGACCACTTTCTGTCCGGCTTAGAAGACGTCGATCGTCTGGAACTTCTGACCGAGAACTTGGGCAGAGTCGCCACCCATCCAGTTTTCCACCGTCGTGGCATAAACCTGGCGGAAGTCGATCGCGAATTTCAGGTCGCCGTCGATCAGGTTGTCTAGATCGGGGATCGGCCCGTGAATGCCTCCCTTTACATTGCCCCCGACGAGCATCATGGGTGCGGCTGCGCCGTGGTCGGTTCCTGCCGAGGCATTTTCGTAGGATCGCCGTCCGAACTCGGAGAACACGAGGGTCGTGACCTTCTTGTCCTTGCCCAGGGCCTCCATCTCTCGCTGGAAGGCGAGCATTGCGTCCGAGAAACCCTGCAGGAGATTCTTGTGAGAGTCGGCCTGGCGGGCGTGGGTGTCGAAGCCGCCCGCGCTGAAGTAAATCACGCGAGTTTGTGGCGAAGTCGCCACAAGTTGAGCGATTTGCTTGAAGCCTTGGCCGAACCGATCGTTCCCGTAGGTCTGCTTGGCCGTAAAGGCGCCCAGCTTATCGCGTAGGCTGGCCATTGCGTCGAGGGCGGTCTTGTTGGCCATCTGGACGACGCGGGTGTCGGTGTTCTGGCCCGCTTCCATCCCCTGGATCTGGCGCAGCATCCGCTCAGCATCGGGGTCGCCGACCATCGACTGGATGTCGGTGAGGCTCGCGAAGCAGGGGATGCTGGCGACGTCCGCGTTGAGGGCCCGGGGCTTCTCGGTGGAGAGGCCGATCGCGACCACTGGATTGAGCGGATTACGAGCCGCCGCGCCGTCGAAATAACGACCGATCCAGCCGTAGCGCAGCTTGCCGTCCGGGCTCGCCGACTGCCAAATCTCCATGCTCTTGAAGTGCGATCGGTTGGGCTGTGGGTAGCCGACGCCTTGGACGATCGCAACCTTCTTCTCGCGGTACAGGTCGTGGAGGCCCTTCATCGCCGGGTGGAGGCCGAGTTGCTCGTTGATTTTCAGGACTTGCGCTTCCGGGATGCCGAGCGTCGGTCGAAGTTGGTAGTACTTCTTGTTCGCGTAGGGCACGACTGTATTGAGGCCGTCGTTTCCGCCGCTGAGCTGGCAAACGACGAGGACGTTGTCCGGATCGACCTTGCCTCCGGCGGCGACCTTGAGCACATCGGCTTTCGCGATCGCGGCGAGCCATGGGGGGGCGACAAGGCCGAGGGCGATCACGCCACCCTGCTTGAGGACGTCACGTCGAGAAAAGTCGAAGTCGTTCATCGTGCACCTTCCGGCGATGGTTTCACAGAGTAAGACGGCCCCGCGCCCGTCCCGTTCACCCGCCGGTAGAATCGCGTCGGTGAAAGCGAATCGCCGCCGCGCCTCCTCTATATTAGCGTCGGTCCTTCTCGGATCGATCACGGTCGCGGTGTTTGCTACGAACCGCGAGGGGCCTGCGAGCCTCGTCGAGCGGTACCACCGTGCGATCATGCAGCGGAATGGAAGGCTCGCGCAGGACTGCGTCCTCCAGCGGCTCGACGACTACTCGGCGATGCAAATGACCAATCTCGTCACGAGCGTCCTCCTCACGACCAGAAACTACGCAGTCGTCAAGACGGGGCCTGGTCCCCAGGGCTCGGTTCTCGTCGACGTGACCTACGAGCCTGGCCGGGCAAACCCGCGCCTAAGCATCTCCTGGGTGGTCGTCTCCACACCGCGGGGCCTCAAGATCGACACGAACGCGACCCTGTTCCTGATGAGAAGCGCCCTCGAGGGTGGCTGATAAGTTCGGGGGAGATCCCGCTCTTCACCTTCGAACCCCCAAGCATTCCGACCGGTTCGGATAGAAAACCCGCAAATGCACGGAAAGACTCGTAATGTTACGAGGTACCCGGCAATCGCGACAGGGAATAGACCCCTCGTACCGTCACGAATACCGGCTCACGGAGCGAGCAGGGACACGACGGCCACGGAGGAACCATGTCTATTTTTCGCGTAAACACCAACGTTTCGGCGATGAACGCCCTGCGCAATCTGGGCAATACGAACAACACGTTCGCTCAATCGATCAACAAGCTGTCGACCGGTCTGCGGATCAATGCCGCGGCCGACGACCCCGCCGGCCTGATCGTCTCGGAGACCTTCCGGGCACAGATTTCGGGCATCGACTCGGCCATGCGGAACAACCAGGACGCGATCAACTATGCCAAGACGGCGGAGGGCGCACTCGAAGAAGTGAACCGCCTCCTTCGAGATGCCCGGGCTCTCGCGGTGGCTTCCGCCAACTCGGCCACCTTGACGGACGAGCAAAAGCAGGCCAACCAGGCTCAGCTCAGCTCGATTGCCACGTCGATCTCTCGCATCTCGGGACAGACTCAGTTCGGCTCGAAGAAGCTTCTCGACGGTTCATCGGGTACCTATGCCGCCAGCACGAGCGGCACCAACGTTTCGAGCATGTCGTTCACCGGTGTGTTCAACGGGAACGCGGTCACGGTTAACTCGGTTGTGACGCTTTCCAACGTCGTCGCGGCGACTCGGGCGAGTCTGACGGGCACCCGCACCTTCGCCGCGGGGACGACGACGATGTCGAACGGCGGCGCCTTCACGATCAACGGCATCACGTTCAGCGTGACGGCCACCGATACCCTCAGCGACGTGCTCGCCCGGATCAACAACGCCTCCGAGCAGACCGGGGTAGTGGCGACATGGAGCGCCGGCGCTGGCGTGACCCTGACTTCCTCGCAGTTCGGCTCCCTCCAAAAGGTGGACCTGATCGACTCGAACGCGATCTTGCGAACGGCGGCGGGCAGCCAAAGCAGCATCGGCTCCGATGCGAGCGCGGACGTCACGATCGACATCGACGGTGCCGGCACCCTCGCGACGGTTACCTTCGACCGGGGCAGCGGACTGACTCTTCGCGATCGTGACGGTAACGTCATCAAGCTGACGGAACTCGGAAACGCGACGGCGGCGGGTGGCGCTTGGGGCCAGGTGAACGTCGGCCAATCGATCTTCCAGATCGGCGCCAACGCGGGTCAGACGACCAGCCTTTCCTTGGCCAACTATTCGGCGTCCAATCTCGGGATAGGCGCAGTCTCCGGCAAGACCGTGGCGAACATCGACCTCCTCAGCCAGGCTTCGGCCACCGATGCCATCAAGGTCATCGACAAGGCGATCGTGGACACCTCGGAGGCCCGAGGGCGGATCGGCAACTTCCAACGCAACGTGCTCGAATCGAACAACCGTTCGCTCGGAGTGGCCCGCGAGAACCTCTCCGCCACCGAATCCTCGATCCGCGACGTGGACATCGCCAACGAGATGACGATGTACACCAAGCTTCAGATTCTGCAGCAGAGCGGCCTCGCCGTTCTCGCGCAGGCCAACAGCGGTCCTCAAGCGGTGCTCGCGTTGCTCCGAGGGTAGTCAAATCTTCTAACCGCGCGAAAAAAGACGGCCCGGGCTTAGTCCCGGGTCGGCTTTGTTTGTCCGCGCTCCCTGGGGCCGCAGGCGGGAAGGATGAGGCGTCGCATCCTCCCGCTGCGAGTGGAGAGGTGTTAGGGTTCACCGTCAAGCTGGCTGACCGGCGACTTGGCTCTCGACGAGCGCGGGGGCGGCGGCGAGAGCCGTGTCCACCTTTGCCAGGTCCTTGCCTCCGGCGGTTGCGAAGTCGGGGCGCCCGCCTCCTCCCCCGCCGGCGATCTTGGCCACATCGCGAACGAGGTTCCCCGCATGGACGCCCCGGGCAAGGGCGTCGGTTCCCACCTTTGCCACGAAGGTCACCTTCCCATCCGCGGCCAGTCCCACTAGCACGACCCGGTTCGGCTTGCTATCGGCGAGCCGGTCGGCGACCAGAGAAGCTTCCTTTGCGTCCCCTTCTTCGAGCTTCGCCACCGCGAGTTCGATGCCGTCGAGTTCGATCGTCTGGGTCGGCCCAGAGCCGGCAGTCTGCGTCCGCATGCGCTCAAGCTTGCGAGAGAGGTCGCGAGCCTGTTCGATGGCCCTTTCCACCGCTGGAACCAGCTCGGCGGGCGGAACCTTGAGGAGGGCCGCCGCCGATCGAAGGCGGCGTTCCTGTTCGATGAGCCATTGGTAGGCACCACGGCCCGTGAGCGCCTCGATACGACGGATGCCGCCTGCCGCGCTCCCCTCGTGGACGATTTTGAAGAGGCCGATCTCGCCCGTGCTCCGTACGTGGCAGCCGCCACAAAGCTCGAGGCTGAAATCAGCCACCTGAACCATTCGAACCGAGTCCCCGTACTTCTCGCCGAAGAGGGCCATCGCGCCGCGCCGCCTGGCCTCGTCGAGCGGTACTCCTTCGTAGATCACGACGATCTCGTTGCTGAGAGCGTGCTCGTTGACCAGCCGCTCCACCTCGGCAATCTCGTCCGGCGTCATCGCTTTGCCGTGAGTAAAGTCGAAGCGAAGGTGCTCCGGCGCGACGAGCGAGCCCGCTTGGGTGACGTGCTTGCCGAGGACTTTGCGAAGGGCGGCGTGGAGGAGATGGGTGGCCGTATGGTTGCGCGTGATGTCCCGACGCCGCTCGGCGTCGACCTCGGCAACGACGGGCATGAAAAAGAGGCCCGAATCGAGAACAGGGAGAATCTCTTCCTCCCTGAGCCCTCTGAGCAGGCCGCTGTCGAGCTTTGGATCCCGCTCGAAGTCGCCTTGCGGGCCAAAGAGGCCGCGGCGGAACTTTTCGTCGAGCCGCGTCAACCGAGCGTCGTGCCAAATGAGGCCCATTTCCTTCCACGTATTGACCACCTCGAACTCGAACGAGTCGCCTCGGACGATGCCGGTGTCACCGACTTGGCCACCGGATTGGGCATAGAAGGGCGTCGTGGCGAGGCAGAACTGGAACTCGCCGGTGGTCAGGCCGTCGGGTCCGAAGACCGGGCTGATCTGGCCGATCTCGGTCCTAGCGCTCGTGTCCTGGTAGCCGACGAACTCGGAGACCGGCCGGGCGTTCGACGAAACCGAGAGAACGATCTTCTCCTCTTCGCCATAGACGGCTTCCATGCCAGAGGCGCCTCGCGAGCGCTCTTGGGCTTCGGCAAGGGCCTGCTCATAGCCGGACACATCGACGGTAACCCCTCTTTCGTGGCAGATCTCGATCGTGAGTTCGAGCGGGAATCCGTAGGTGTCGTAGAGCCGGAATGCGCTGTGGCCGTCGAGGATTCGATATCCTTCCTGCCCCTTCTCGTCACTTCGAGCAAGAACCTCGTCGATGGCCTCGTCGAGTAGCCCTGCCCCGGCAGCGACCGTGCGCCGAAACATCGCTTCTTCGCTGCGCAAGGTCTCCAAAATGACGTCGCGCCGCTCGGCGAGCTCGACGTAATGGTCGCCCATCGCCTCAACGACCCCGGCATAGACTTCGTGGAAGAAGGGCTGCTCGAATCCCAGAACCCGCTGGCCCTTCAGCACGGCGCGGCGAATGAGCCGGCGGAGCACGTAGCCGCGGCCCGCATTTCCCGGCAGGATGCCGTCGGCGATGCAGAAGCAGGCCGTGCGAATGTGGTCGGCGATGATCCGAATCGCGGTATCGGCATCGGGATCGCTCCCATACCGAAGCCGATTGCCAAGGTTTTCGATGACGCTGATGATAGGCGTGAACGAATCGGTATCGTACACGCTCGTCTTTCCGCCCAGCACCGCGGCCGATCGTTCGAGCCCCATACCGGTGTCCACGCTCTGGAACGGGAGCGGTGGCAGCCCCGTCTTCTCGTAGCCCAGCCCGGGCCGCTCGGGATCGCGCAGGACGCCCTGCCAGTCGTACTGGATGAAGACGTCGTTCCAGAACTCGAGCCACTTGCCTTCGCCTTCGTCGCGAATCCAGTCCTCTCGCGAGTAGGGGCCGCTCGGCGGTGGCTCGGTCGAGGTCCAGTAGAACATCTCGGTGTTCGGCCCGCAGGGCCCTGGCGGTCCGTTCGTATAGGCTCCGGCCGGCCAATAGTTGGTCTCTTCGCCGAGGCGGAAAATACGGGAAGCTGGGTCGAGGCCCACCGATTCGAGGTGGGAAGCCCACTCCGCATAGGCCTCGTCGTCCTCTTCGAACACGGTGAAAGAACATCGCTTGGGATCGAGGCCTAGCCACTCCGGCGAGGTGATGAACTCCCACGAGAAGGCGATCGCTTCTCGCTTGAAGTAGTCCCCGAACGAAAAATTGCCGAGCATCTCGAAGAACGTCAGGTGGGTCAGGTCGCCGACGCTCTCGATATCGCCGGTACGCACGCACTTCTGCACGTTGGTCAAGCGTTTGCTCGGCGGCTGGGCCGATCCGCGAAAGAAGGGCTTGAACTGCACCATGCCCGCGCCATTGAAGAGCAGGGACTCGTCGAGCTTGCCGGTGACGTCGTACGGGATCAGCGAGCCCGAGGGGAACAAGACGTGCCCCTTGGACTGGAAAAACTCGAGATATCTTCGGCGAAGCTCACGTACGGTCATGCGGGAAGTGAGGGTACCCGCCAGACCGCCGCTCGACAAAAAAAGGGGCACAGTCCAGAGGAGCGGACCGTGCCCTATCGTCAAGGGATTCCTTTGCCTTGTTCGGCTTTCTTTGCTCGTCGGGCGGATCGATCCGCCCTGCTGTCTTCGTCCAGTTCAACACGCCCCTTCCGCGCCGGGTTCCCGGCGACGTTCGAGTCACCCTTGGAGTGCGCGGGCTAGACCGCGCTTTGGGAGCACGCCATTGGTAAACCATCGGATGACGGGGCGTGCGCTGCCGAGCGAGTCGGTGGCATCGCTCGGACGGGAAAGCGCGCTTGAGCCCGCGCACTCCAGATGCGCCGCTCGGCCGATAGGGTCCCGGGCCTTTCTGCAGGAACGATTTGTGGAATCGTCGTATCATAGGTGAGACGCAAATCAAACCTTAACCAGGGATCGGAGTCGTCCAAGCGGCGTGCCGCGTCCCTTGAGTTAATGGCTGCGTTGGAATCCGCCGACGTCATGTCTATCTTCACCGACGGACTGCCCCAATTCCTCGACATCCTCCCCCCGGTAGTGCGCGAGCGCCTGCAGGGAGGCCCCGATCTCGATGGGCTCATCGAGGTCGTGCTCGACTACGGCAGGCCTGCGGAGGTCCGCTACCGCGAGCGGGTCGACCGCATGCCGAACGTCGTCGTTTCGGAGCACGACATCGACTACGTGGTCAAGTCCATCGGCGATTTCGGCGAGGACAACCGCGCGGGCATCGAGCGGACGCTCCACCGCATCTCCTGTATCCGCAACCGCCAGGGCCGGATCATCGGCCTCACCTGCCGGGTCGGCCGAGCCCTCGAAGGGACGATCGACATCATAGACGACCTGGTTCGCTCGGGCCAGTCCATTCTGCTTCTGGGGCGACCGGGCGTCGGGAAGACCACCAAGCTGCGCGAGGTCGCGCGAGTCCTCGCCGACGAGGTCGAGAAGCGGGTCGTGATCGTCGATACGTCGAACGAGATCGCCGGCGATGGCGACGTCCCGCATCCGGGGATCGGCCACGCGCGGCGGATGCAGGTCAAGAATCCGGCACTGCAGCACCAGGTGATGATCGAGGCTGTGGAAAACCACATGCCCGAAGTGATCGTCATCGACGAAATCGGAACCGAGGCCGAGGCACAGGCAGCCAGAACGATCGCTGAGCGCGGAGTGCAGCTGATCGGCACCGCTCACGGACAAACGCTCGAGAACCTGATGCTGAACCCGACGCTCTGCGACCTCATCGGAGGCATCCAAGCGGTCACGCTCTCCGACGACGAGGCCCGCCGACGGGGCACCCAGAAGACGGTCCTCGAACGGAAGGCGCCCCCGACCTTCGATGTGGTCATCGAACTAATCGATTACGATCGCTTGGCCGTTCACAGCAACGTCCAGAAGACCGTCGACCTGATTCTCCGCGGGGTTCCGCCGCGGCCGGAGGTGCGGGTGCGGACCGGCGTCGGAGACGTACAGGTCGTACAAACCGAAAGCGCTCCCGACATGGACGAGCCGGGGTTCAACGCCCGGTTCCCTGCCCTCGCCCGCAATCCCGAGGTCGAACCGGCGCTCGAGCCACTCGTCTCCGAACGCCGCCCAAGGGTGCCCAAGGAACCCACGCCCCGACCGCCCCGAGAGCCGAAGGATATTCGCCGTTCTTCGGTCGTGCGCATCTATCCCTATGGGATCGCGAGAACCCGACTCGAACGGGCGATCCGCGAGCGAGGCGCCTCGGCCGTGATCTGCAACGACATCCAGCAGGCAGACGCCATCATCGCGATCCGTTCCACCTATCAGAGTCGGCCCGCCAAGCTGCGCGACATCGGGCGGCCAATCCAAACGGTGGTGGTCAAATCGAACACCTTCAGCCAGATCGCCGGCGCGCTCGACGAGGTGCTTAAGGACACGAGCGGCAGCGACCGCGAAGCCGAGGCCCTCGACGAAGCGATGCAGGCTATCGAGACAGTCCTTCACACCGGACGGCCCGTGGATCTCGCGCCCCGCGACGCCCGCCTTCGTAAGATGCAGCACCACTTGGCAGAGTCGAAGCGCCTGGCCAGCGAGAGCGTGGGAGAAGAGCCTCAGCGGCGGCTACGGATCTTGCCGACTCGGCTTGCCTGAAGCGACGATCGGGCCGGGGCGGGTACACCCCTTCCATGCCCGATCGCGACGCCTTGCTCACTTCCCTGATTCCAGACCTCGATCGCCATCGAGGCGACGACCTCGTCGTTCGCTCGCCGATCGACGGAAAAGAACTTGCTCGGCTGCGCGCGGATCGACCGAGTGAAGTCGACGAAAAGATCGGGCGGGCGGTTTTCGCTTTTCGCACCTGGCGGGATGTTCCTGCCCCACGACGGGGCGAACTGGTCCGCCGTTTCGGCGAGCAGTTGAGGAAACACAAGGAGTCCCTTGCCACGCTGGTCACCCTCGAATGCGGGAAGATCATCGAGGAAGGCCGAGGCGAAGTCCAAGAGATGATCGACATCTGCGACTTCGCAGTGGGCCTCAGCCGGCAATTGTACGGGCTTACGATCGCGAGCGAGCGGCCGAATCATGTGATGCAGGAGAACTGGCTGCCGCTCGGCCCGGTCGCGATCATCAGCGCCTTCAACTTCCCCGTCGCCGTCTGGTCTTGGAACTCGGCACTCGCGCTGGTTTGCGGTGATCCGTGCCTCTGGAAGCCCAGCGAGAAGACGCCGCTCACCGCTCTGGCCTGTCAGCGCCTCTTCGAGGACACGGCTTCTGAGTTCGGTGTCGATGGAAACGGACTGAGCCAGGTCGTGCTCGGCACCGGCGAACAAGGGGCGATGCTGGTTCAGGACCCACGCATACCCCTGGTCAGCGCAACCGGTTCGTGCCGCATGGGACAGGCGATCGCGCCGATCGTGGCGGCTCGATTCGGCCGCGCGCTGCTCGAACTGGGGGGCAACAACGCCATCATCGTCACGCCGAGCGCGGACCTCGACGTCGCCGTACCCTCGATCCTGTTCGGATCGGTCGGGACGGCTGGCCAGCGCTGCACCTCGACGCGGCGAGTCATTGCCCACCGAAGCATCGTCGATCGTCTCTTCGCGACTCTGTCCGGCGCCTATCGTCAGATCGGGGCGAGCAAGGTCGGCGATCCTCTCTCACCTTCCACTTTGGTAGGGCCACTCATCGACCAAGCGGCCTACGAGATGATGCAGACGGCCATCGAGCGCATTCGGCCCGAGGCCCTGGAGATCGTCGGAGGAGACCGGGCTTTGGCGGATACTTATCCCGATGCGGCCTATGTCCATCCCTGCCTGGTGCGGCTCGGAGCGAATTCGAAGACGCTCGATGACGAGACCTTCGCACCGCTCACCTACGTCATCCCGTACGACACGCTCGAGGAGGCCATCGAGATCCACAACTCGGTGCCGCAGGGCCTCAGCAGCGCAATCATGACGACCGACCTGCGAGAGGCGGAAGCCTTCAAACGCTATAGCGACTGCGGGATCGCCAACGTGAACATCGGCACGAGCGGAGCGGAGATCGGCGGCGCGTTCGGGGGTGAGAAGGAGACCGGCGGCGGGCGCGAATCGGGCTCCGACTCGTGGAAAGCCTACATGAGGCGCCAAACGAGCACGACGTTCTTCGGACGAGAGAAGCCGGCCCTCGCCCAAGGCATCACGTTCGACGTCTAGCGAGCACCGCGCCCGACGAGCATCGACCACGTCGTCTTAAAGAGGGTCGCGACGTCGTAGCGCAACCCGGCCTTCATGTAGTACTGCCGGTCGAACTCGACCCGCTCAGCGTAGGTGGTATCGCTGCGGCCGCTCGCCTGCCAAACGCCAGCGCATCCGGGCTTCATGGCGAGGTAGATGTCCTGGTGCTCGCCGTACTTTTCCAGTTCGGGCTCGACGATCGGACGCGGACCGACGAGGCTCATGTCGCCCTTGAGCACGTTGAACAGCTGCGGGAGCTCGTCGAGGCTCGACTTGCGCAGGAAGTGGCCGATCTTCATGATCCGGGGATCGCGCTCGATCTTGTAGTTCTCTTGAAACTGCTTCCAAAGCTCAGGATCCTTCTTGAGAACCTCTTCGGCGTTCCGGACCATCGTCCGAAACTTGTAGATGTCGAAGAGCCTCCCGTTGAGACCGACGCGCTTGTGCTTGAAGAGGACGGGGAAGCCGTCGCTGAGGGCGATGGCGATCGCAATGGCGATGAACACGGGCGAGAGCAGGAGGATGGCCACGAGGCTCACCACGATGTCGAAGGCCCGCTTGGCGATCTGGTACGGCAATCGCGGGTACCGCGCTCCCGCGTAGCGATCGTCTGGGGTCATGACCGGTCTTCCGATTCTGCTCCGAACTATCCGCTGCTCATCATAAACGATCATTCTTGGTTCCTTTCCTCATCCATGGGCCAGAGCCCAAAAGCACGGGGAGCAAGAAGCATGCCGCCAAGCCTCGATTCCCCTCGATTCCCTATTATAACGCGGATTCCCTCAGGTTCATGGCGATCCGAAAGAAGCCGCCGCTGGCCGAAGCACGGTCGAGCCCGCGCACTCCAGAGGGGTTTTGCCTCGTCTTTTTTCTATTGCCGCGCCTCGTGCCCGTCATAGGGCTATACTTAGCGCTAACAGGATGTTCCGACAGGAGTCAATTAAGTGATGAAGGATTCGTTGAAGTGGGTGTATGGCGTTGTCGGCGCGATCGCGCTCGTTGGCTGCGGTGGTGGAGGGAGTGGTCGGACGCCGTTACCGCCTCCCGGGCCGGACCGCTCGATCCCGACGGTCGTCCTCGGTGAGCCCGCCGCGATTTCGCTTTCGTTTATCACTGGGCAAGGTCGACGCGCCCCAGGGTCGCTGACCGCCGTCATCGGCAGCCAGCAGTTCGCCAACAGCGTAAGCGACGTATCCCCCACCTTGGATCAGAGCACCTTCCCCCAGATGTTCCTCGGCCTTGATCGATACTCGATCAACACCCGAACTTGGGCGGCGACGATCCCCGCGGATCAAGGCTCCAAGCTGTTCACGCAGTTCCCGCTCGAGATCTTCAGCCTGGAGCAAGAAGACGATTTCGGCAATCTGCAGCCGCTGACGACACAAGAGCCGGCGCTCCTCGTCGAGCCGCCCCTCAATCTCGACCTGCGCATCTTCAGAGGTCGATACTCTACCGTCCAGGTCGCGCTCGACGACGCCATTTTGAACTTCGATTTCGGCAGTGGCCAGTTGATCTTCGATCAGGCGCTCTTCGAGTTTCGAAACTACGATCCGCGTTTCAACGCAGTACGCAGCTTCATTTCCGACTACGTAGCCTTCGACTTGTCGTTGGCCGACCCGGCACTACGACCGACGATGACGAACGGCTTGCCGGCGGACATGGTCCTTTTTAGCGGCGACGGCATCGCGATGAGCCAGGGCTTCGGCTTCGATGGCTCGTTCGAACTCCTCAGCCCGATCCGAATCGAGCAGGGCATCATCCGACTCGGCGCGGTCATCGGTGGGGTCAAGACGAACGGCACCTACAGCCTGCTCGAACTCGATCCGCGTGACCTCGAGGGGCTCGCCAAGATCACTTCCCTGGCCGGTCCGTGGAGAACCCACCGCGACGTCTTCAAAGCGGTTCCGCCCTACGCGATGGTGGCATTCCCGTCGAGCGACGATAACTTCACTCAGTGGCTGGTCATCTGGAAGCAGAACGCCGACGGCGACGTCACCGACATGTGGCAGGGCGTCATGCGATATGAGGACGCCGGTAACCTCCCGCCGAGCCAGGGAACCTTCCAACTCTGGCCCATCAGCCAGATCGACGACGCCGATGCCGCGAACGAAGTGACCGGCACGGTAAGCAACCTCGTTTCGACTCCGAACTACGAAACCGTGAACGGCCAGCGCGTACTGACCGGTTACACGGTCCGTCGTGGCGAGTTCAACGTCACGAACGCGAACGACCTCTACAGTTTCCCACTCCAGGGAGGCTTCGTCGTCTTCCGTCGCTAGGATGGACCTCGACTGGCTCCTCGCCGGCATCGAGACCGAGTACGGTCTCCTAGTCGAAGGGCGAGGAGCCAACACCCAAATCGACGACTCGATGGCGCTCGTCCGGGGCTACCCGGGCGAGTGCTTCGTGGGATGGGACTACCGATTCGAGAGCCCGCGCAACGACCTGCGCGGTTTCCGCTTGGACCGACTAGAGGTCGACCCAGAAGACGCCAAGTTCGATACCGACCGGCTCTCGAGACCGGATTCCGACGTGCGGTCGGACCGGGTTCTTCCCAGCGGCGCGCGGCTCTACAACGACCACGGCCACCCCGAGTACGCGACTCCTGAAAGCCACAGCCTGGGTCGACTGGCTCGGCTCGACCTCGAAGGAGAACAGATCGTCCACCGCGCCGGCCAGGCTTATGCCGAAGCGATGGGAGCCGAGGTGCGGCTGTTCAAGAACAACACCGACTTCCACGGCGCATCGTACGGGACCCACGAGTCGTATCTCGCGCCGCGCTCGCTGGGCTTCGACGGACTGTACGAATCCGTGCTTCCGATGCTCGTGGCGAGGCAGATTCTGTGTGGGGCGGGCAAGGCAGGCGAGTTTGCCGGTCCGGTTTCGAGGGCGCTCGGTGCCGTAGGGATCGGCTCGGGTGGGAGGAACATTCCGTTCCAGATCTCCCAGCGAGCCGACTTCTTCGTCGAGCCCTTCAACGCGGAGACCTTGTTTCGAAGACCGGTTTTCAACACGCGCGACGAGCCGCATGCCGACCCGCGCCAGTGGATTCGGCTCCACGTGATCTGCGGCGATGCGAACCGTATTCCCTCGGCGACGCGCCGAAAAGTGGGCCTCGTCCAACTGGCCATCGCCCTGGCCGTTGTCGGTGAGGCGCCGGTGTGGCGCCTGCGTGACCCCGTCGATGCCTTCAAGCGAATCAGCCGCGCGGGGGCCGCTTGGATCGCCTCCGGAGAAGAAGAGTGGCAGCGAACATCGGCCGGACGCGACTCACCCTTGGCGATCGAACTGAAAGGAGGTTCCTGGACTACAGCCGAGCAGATGCTGGAGTCGTACTTCGCCGCCGCAGAGCGCATTCTCGGCCTCGATCCCGCTTCGGGCGGGATTCGTGGCGAGCTTCGCCAGGTCGTGGCGGAGTGCCGGACCTTGTTGGAGAACCTACGTGACTGTCGCGATCGTTTTCGCCGCCACGTCGATTGGGCGGCAAAGGCCAACCTCTTGGCCCAGTACGTCGAGTCCGAGGGGGTCGCGTGGAACGATCCCGTCCTCCAGGCACTCGACCTCGAATATTGCGACATCGACCCCGAGAACGGCCTGTTCGCGAGCCTCGTCCAACTGGGTGAAGTGGACGCCGAACTCCCTTCCGACGCGCCGGAATACAACCGGGCCTTTGCGCGTGGACTGGCGACGACGAAGTTCGCCGCTCACCTCTGCGGCGTCACCTGGGCGGCGCTGACGTTCGAGATCGAGGGTCGTCGGAGGGAGGTTCATTTGGACCCGACCAAGAGGTATGGACCGGAACTCGCCGAGATTGAAGACGTAACTAGCTTTGTATCCCGACTCCAGGAGATTGCCGAATGATCCAAGCCGATCGAACCACTCGACCGAACGCCCCCGAGCCCGAGCGCAAGCTGGGTGACGATGGTGGCCCGAACAAGCCCGACCTCAAGAAGCCGACGGGACCCAACGAGCTGTTGAAGCGGCTCAAGAAAGTCGACCCGGATCAGGCCAAGAAGTATCGCCAGCGGTCGGGACAATGATTGAGGTCAAACCCCGCTCGTTTTTCGACCTCGTCGGATTCCCGACCAGCGTGGCTTCTTCGGGGCATGCGGATGCCATGGAGACCCACGGCACGACAGTCCTCGCCCTTCGTTACGATGGCGGCGTCCTCGTCCTGGCCGACCGCAGAGCGACGATGGGCAACCTGGTGATGTACGACCAGGCCGAGAAGATCATCGCGATCGACGACTCGACGGTCGTGGCGATCAGCGGCTCGTTCGCGCGGTCGGTCGAAGTGTGTCGCCTGCTGAAGCACAGTCTCAAGTACTACAAGCGGATGCACCTTAACGAAATGTCGCTCGAGGGCAAGCTGCAGGAGATATCGCGGGCTCTGGCGTCCAACCTCGCCATGGCGCTCCAAGGCATCGGGGTCTTTCTGCCGATCGTCGCAGCGAAAAACCCCAAGAACGGCCAATTCGACGTCTACTTTTTCGACGGCGCCGGGGCTCGATTCGAGAACGCCGATTACGCTTGCGCCGGATCGGGGTCAGAGCGGATTCGGGGAATCTTCGAGTACCTCACACGCACTCAGGGACCCTGGGGGCTCCGCAAACTGGACTCCGTCCTACTCGACGGTCTGAGGATGCTCGATATCGCTGCGGACCTCGATTCGGCGACCGGCGGTTTCGGCAAGATCCTCCCGGCGGCCAAGGTCTTGAGTTCCGACGGCGTCAGCGACGTCCCGGCCGAAGAACTAGAGCGGGCCCGGGGGCAAGTCCTGACCGCAGGTGCCTAAAGGCGGCTACATTCGTCACAATTGAATCGTACAAACGGTACGTAGGAGGTTTCCGATGCATTCAATCATTCGAGTCGCGGCAATGACCGCGCTATTCGTTACGGCCGGCTTATCGGCATACGGCCAGGCGACTGCCCAGCCGGTTACCCTGAAGGTGGGTGACACCGCGCCGCCGCTTCGCGTCGATCAGTGGATCAAGGGAAAGCCGATCGCCGACTTGAGTAAAGGAGTCTACGTCGTCGAGTTTTGGGCCACTTGGTGTGGTCCGTGCCGAACTTCGATTCCGCACATCACGGAACTTGCCAAAAAGTATCAGGGCAAGGTTGCCGTGGCCGGCATCAGCGTTTGGGAGCAGGACCCGTCCAACGTCAAGCACGTGAAGGACTTCGTCGACGAGATGGGCGACAAGATGGACTACAGCGTGGCCCTCGATGGCACTGCAGCGGCGATGGCCGAGACCTGGATGAAGGCGGCGGGCCAAAACGGCATTCCGGCGGCGTTTATCGTCAAGGACGGGAAGATCCAGTGGATCGGTCATCCGATGGGGATGGACAAGCCGCTCGAGCAGATCGTGGCGGGCTCCTACGATCTTAAGAAGCAGGCTGCTGAGGACGCCGCGCGCAACGCGATGCAGTCGGAACTGGCCGTGGCAGTGCAGGCGATGCAAAAGGGCGATCACAAGAAGGCCCTCGAAATCGTCGACAAGGTCCTCGCCAAGAATCCGGCGATGGAGCCTCAGCTCGGCGCGTTCAAGTTCGACATCATGGCGAGCATGGGCGACCCCGCGGCGGCTCAATACGGCCTTAAGCTGTCTGAGAAGCGCTACTGGGACCAGCCGATGCAGCTCAACCAGATCGCCTGGGGCCTCGTCGACGACGAGAACAAATTCAAGACGAAGCCCGACTACAAGATCGCGATCAAGATCGCCAAGCGGGCCTGCGACCTGACGAAGGACCAGGACCCGATGATCCTCGACACCTTGGCCTATGCCCACTTCAAGAACGGCGAGGTCAGCAAGGCGATCGAGGTTCAGGAGCGGGCGGTTGCTCTTCTCGTCTCGGGTGGTGAGATCGACGAAGAGACCAAGAAGGAGATTCGCGACCGACTGGAGATGTTCAAGAAGGCTGCGAAGAAGGGCTAAAGCGAAGCCTTGTGCTTAGACGGGGGGCGCGGGCAAAGCCCGCGCCCCCCGTGTGTTGTCACCTGACAAGGGGACGGTGGGGACCCCGGGGGACCGATTGTCTCCGTCGCCCATGTCCCCATCGGTCCCCTCCTTCCCCCAAAACGGTTCGGCCCACGGCGAAAGCCGTGGGCCGAACGATCGCTTCCAGCGAAGCCGGACTTAGAAGTAGTTGAACTCGCTGTCCGGTCGGAAGAAGCAGGAGTAGTACGGGGCGCCGCCGCCGATGGTGCACACCCACTGAGAAATGGGAAGACCGCTCTTCGGATAGGTCGTACCGTTAGAGGCTGCAACACCTGCGCGGGTGTATTCGGCCCACGGGTCGTTGACGCTTCGGTTGAGAGTCGTCGGGCCGAGGCTGCCGCCGAGTTTCAGGAACTTAGCGGAGGTGTCGGTCGCGATGAAGTGCATGCCCTGGCCATAGATCCACGCGGTGTCGTTCAGACCGAACCAAGCGGAACCGCTGGCGCCGCCCGGCTGAGTCGGACCGCCCGGGTTGAACGCACACGGCTGGTTGGCCGTCGGGCAGTTCAGCGCCGGATTGGAGAGAGCGAACCCTTCGATGATGGCCTTGCCGCGACCCTGATAGAACATGGTCAGTCGGCTCGGCAGTGCGATCGCGGACGTGCTCTGAGCGTGGAGGAGACCGTTGTAGGTCACCGACGCGCTCTTCCAAGGTCGGACAGGGGTGGCGTAGTCCGTGATGGCGAGGCGAACGCGCGGCATTCCGGCGGCCTCGTACACTTCGTAGGATTTCGCATACGGCTGGAGCGAGTTGCCCCAATGAACCGCATCCTCGGAAAGTCGCGGCTCGGCAGAGAATGCGTTGGGGCGCCAGCCCGCCGGGATGGAAGTGTTGAAGTTCCATCGCCACGCGCCAGTCGCGCTGTCGATGTTCGCGAACTGCGGGAACAGGTCGTCGTTGTCGCCAGCATACATGATGGCGGCGGTGGCGTCCTGCTTGAAGTTGTTGAGAGTCTGGGTCTTCTTGGCCGCTTCTTTGGCCTGGGCGAAGACGGGGAACAGAATGGCTGCGAGGATCGCGATGATCGCGATGACAACGAGCAGCTCGATGAGCGTAAACGCGCGCTTAGATAATCGCATGGTCAGACAAAGACCTCCAGTTATGAGTACCGTTAGGTTGCCGGATACACCGATCCGGGAAGCAACCTTCGTGCCAACACTCGTCTGACTCGAACGATGGGCGGAGTGTTCCGCTGAATTCGACCAACCAAGCACCGGACGCGACTTTGCTACCGGACTACAACCTACGCTCAATTATACGGCGTTTTTGCCCTTGCGTCAATGGAATTTTATGAAGAAGGACCCGGCAAATTCCACGGACCGACGCGCGATGTCGCGCGAAAGCTGGGTTTCGACAGAAGTCGGTCCGGGCCGAAGTCGGCCCGGACCGTCACCGGGCTTAGAAGTAGTTGAACTCCGAGTCCGGGCGGAAGAAGCACGAGTACGCCGGGGCGCTGCCGAGCGCGCAGTTCCAGATCGAGATCGGGTTGCCCTGCGTGTTGTAGACGGCGAACGGATCGTTCACGCTTCGGTTCTGGGTGGTGCCGTTGGCGGTGCCACCCATCTTGACGAACTTCGCCGAAGTGTCGGTCGCCACGAAGTGCATGCCCTTTCCATAGACCCAAGCCGAGCTATAGAGCCCGAACCAGGCGCTACCGGAGGAGCCACCGCTTTGCGTGGGACCGCCAGGGTTAAAGGAGCACGGCGAGTTGGCCGTCGGGCACTGAAGGGTCGGATTCGAGATCGCGAAGCCCTCGTAGTTGCCCTTCCCCTGGCCCTGCCAGACCAAGGAAAGCCGGCTCGGAAGAGCGATGGCGGAAGTGCCCTGCGCTTCGAGAAGGCCATTGAAGGTCACCGCCGAGTTCGCCCATTTGCGAACTGGAGTGCCGTAGTCCGCGATCGCGGCTCGGAACTTGGGCATTCCGGCGCCTTCGTAGATCTCGTAGCTCTTCGAGTAGGCCTGGATGGAGTTCGACCAGTGGGTCGCATCTTGGCTCAGGCGCGGCTCAGTCGAGAACGTGCCCGGACGCCAGCCCTGAGGGATCGAGATCGCGCTGTTCCAGAGGATCGCGCCACCGGCGGCGGTGACGTTCGCTAGAGGAAACAGATCGTCGTTGTCGCCAGCGTACATGATCATGGACGTGGCGACCTGCTTGTAGTTGTTCAACGTCTGGGTCTTCTTCGCGGCCTCTTTGGCTTGCGCGAAAACAGGGAAAAGGATGGCCGCAAGAATCGCGATGATGGCGATGACGACCAAAAGTTCGATGAGCGTAAACGCTCGGCGTGTGCGGTTGATGTTGGGAACCTCCTGCATTGGGTTCGCGCGCGTGAGCGCGCATGAAATAATCTGGAATCGACTCGTTGACGTACGCTGGTTCGAGGAAAGTTCGTTCCAGGGGCCCAATTGTGCACTAATCGTCGGTCCCAGGTCCTTGCACCGGTACACTGAACCGATCGGGCACGCCGTGCGTCTATGCGCCTCAGCATGATCGGCGCGAGCGGGGTACATCGTTTGGCATCAAATCTGCGCATCGATTCGGCGGCAGAACAGGCACTCGTCGAGCAGTGCCGCCGTCAGGACTACGACGCGTTCGGCCGCGTCGTCGACGCTTACCAATCCCGGGTCCTGGGCTTCGTTCGGCGCATGTGCAAGAACAGCGAGGAAGCTCTCGACATCACCCAGGAAGTCTTCATCCGCGCTTACCAAAGCTTCGCTCGCTTCGACGGCCGCTGCTCCCTCCGCTCCTGGCTGTTCAAGATCGCCTACAACTTATGTATCGACCGGACGCGCCGGTCGGACCGAGCCCCCGCGGAGACCCGCATCGAGCAGGCAGCCGAGGAAGGGGAAAGCCTCGAGATCGCCGATGGTCGCTGGAATCCCGAGAACATCGCGCTCGACCAAGAACTCTACCGAGTCGTCGAGGAGGCCATCGCGAGCATGAGCGATAAACTGCGAACCGTGCTGCTGCTCCACGACAAAGAGGACCTCGGATACGAAGAGATCGCCCTCGCCGTGGGCATCCCGGTGGGCACCGTCAAGAGCCGGCTCTTCCTCGCACGAGCTCACCTACAGACCCAAATCCGGCGCTATTGGGATGGAACTTGAAATGTTGGACCTGATCCGAAGAATTCAAAACGAAGAGCCGCTGAGCCCGACCGATGAGGCTCGGCTGGACTCGTTGCTCCTGGCTCAGCACGACGCCATGCGAGCCTGTCTGGCCCACCTCGAATCGGTCGAGCCCTCCCCGGAATGGCGACTCGGACTCGACGCTCGGTTGCGCGACTCCGTCGTTCCGGCTCTCGTCCGCGGGCTCGAGGACGACGTCCCCTCGATGGCATGGCGCAGTGCGCTGAACGATCGGCTCCAAGCGATTCGACCGAAGCGACGTTGGACTTTGGGCTGGAACCTAGCTGCCATCGGCGGCTGCGCAGCCGCCATCGCGGCGGTCTGGGTCTATCAAACACGAACGCCCTTGCCTTCGCCGAAGCCGGTGGACTCCATCGAGGCGCAACTGATCGCCGCACATCAAGACACCGCTCGAGCCATCGATCTCGGCGTAGCGAGCTTGGCCCCGGATGCCGCCGGAGCCGGCACACCTGCGTCGCCACGCTGGACCGAGTTCGACCTGGAGGCTTTGTGATGAGGTTCGCGCTCGCTGTCTTGCTCATCCTCGCGCTCGTCCTTTCCGGGGCCGCCCAGCCGCGCCGACCGGCTGGCGGCGGGCCACAAATGCCCCAGATACTCGAGCGCTATCCGGTCCTTCGGAAGATGATCGAAGCGCAAAACCGCCTGCGCTTCAGCGGATTGCGGGTCGTCGAGATTCGCCTCGGCCCTGACCGTGAGCGCAATACCGAGATCGTCCTCCGGGACGGTCCATTGCAGCGCACCGAGTTCACCCAGGATAGCCCGAATGCGGGTCAGATCATCGTCGAGAATGCCCAGCGACGTCGCCACTTCTTCCCGGCCACCAACGAGATTCAGGTCTTGCCGGCCCGTCGCGACGAGGTTCAATCCCGGATGCGGGTGCTCCTGCGCCAGATCGTGGACGGAACCCTCCGGCTGCGAGTCGAGCCAGGTGGAGAAGTCGCCGCTCGCCGAACTCAGTTGGCCCACTTCGAGGACCCAAAGGGCAACCCCGTGCAACGGCTTTGGATCGACGCCGAGACCGGCATGCTCCTCAAGCGTGAACTCTTCGATCCTGTCGGCTCTCGCATGGGCTACTTCGAGTTTAAGCGCATCAACTACCGGCCAACATTCACGCCGGACGACTTCGAAATCGTCCGCAAGGGAGCTCGACTGGTCACGCTCGACGACCAGATCCGGATCATGTCGCGCCGCCTCGGCATTCCGCCCGTTCGCATCCCGGATTCGGACGACCTGCACCTTGAGTCGGTGCGACCGCTGGAGTTGGGCTCGACCCGAGCGATGATGCAGACTTACACCGGCGAACGGGGGCGAGTGACGCTGTACCATGTAGCCGGCTCGATCGATCCCCAGCGGCTTCGACGGTTGGCCGGCGATTCCAACCTACAGGTTTATTCTTGGGAAGACAACGGGCGGACCCTCGCTCTCGTCGGTGACATCCCTGCGAGCGAACTGGAACGCCTCTCCCGCACCATTCGCTAGAATGCTCGCATGAGCGAACTCGGCGACGTTTGGCGATTCACGCGAAAGCGCCTCGACGAGGCAATCCACGACCTCTCGCCGAGCCAGCTGTCTTGGAAGGCCCATAAAGGCGCCCATTCGATCGCTGAGATCGTCTATCACGTGGCCGCTTGCGAGCACTATTGGGCTGCGCGGATCACCAATGCGGAGCCGAACGGAGACTCCTTCGAGGGGCGCCTCGAGCAGGCCGTCCACGACGGCTTCCTTCGCGATGGCGATTCTCCTTTCGGTCAAGAAGACGCCACTCCCGAGGGCATTCGACGAGCGCTCGATCGGACCGCCGCCGAGATCGGCCCGATCTACGACCTGCCGACACCAGACCAACTCGCGATGCCCCTCACCAGCCCGATCGGTGACATGGTTTCGGGCCGGGAGGGACTGACCCGCCTGGCCCAGCACGCCGGCTATCACACAGGTCAGATTTGGATGCTCCGGCTGGATCCTCGATTTCCCGAATAGGGGTTGTATTATCCACTTGGTTAAGGCCAGAATCGGCCATGGAACGACGCGAGGAAATCCTCAAGGCCGCCTATGAGATTCTCGGCCAAGATGGGCTGGAAGCCCTTCATGCGCGCTCGGTGGCGGCGCGGGTCGGCGTCAATCACGCCCTCGTGCACTACTATTACCGCCGACGCGACGACCTCCTGCTGGCGGTCGCCGACTACTTAAAGGCCCGCTTCGAAGCCGATGTCGCTCACTTTCAAAAGGATGCCGCCGACGCTTCCGACCGGGTCGAAGCGAACCTGATCCAGTGCGAGGCGTACTGCAAGCCGACGAGCCGTCTCTACCGTGCGTGGGCGTCGCTTTTCGTTGCCGCTCAGACGTCGCGGACCTTGCGGAAATCGCTTCTCGATTTCTGGTCGTCTTGGGTTGGGCGGATCGAAACCGAGATCGATGCGGGAAGCAAGGAGAAGTCGCTGAATGCCGGCTCTCCCTTCGCCGATCCACGGCTCCTGCTGGCGACGCTACTCGGCGTGGGGTTGATCGCGCATCTTGCCGGAGAATCAGGGGATGCCAGTCGGCATTTGGATTCGATCGAAGGCTCGCTCTTGGTCTAGCGTCCGTTTCGCCTCGTCACTCAAGCGACGAAGGCCGGATGCGACCTCCGGGCACGGCCAGCCGTGCCGCCGGAGGGATCGGCCTCGTCCTGAGTGACGGAATCGTCGGCGATCCGGTCGAGGTAGTCGAAGAAACTTCGAGCCTCATCCGGAGTCCAGGCGATTACCGATTCGATCGATATGTGTTCGTTTCGAGAGCGCATCATACGTCTCCTTTCGAAAGAGACTTATGAGTCCGAACGGGCCATTGGTTCCAGGGACGCGCGAATCGGGACCAAAGGCCCTCGACCGAGATGGGACGGCGAACGTGGTTTCACCCTACAATAGGACCGATGGCCGACGCGCTCGACCCCTACCGCGCCAAACGCGACGCCCGAGCCACTCCAGAACCGGAAGCCACTCGCGCGCCCGAGCGATCCGGTCCGCTGCTGTTTTGCGTTCAGAAGCACGCGGCGACGCAACTGCACTACGACCTGAGGCTCGAGCTGGACGGCGTCCTCAAGTCTTGGGCGATTCCCAAGGGACCCTCGTACTCCGTCGCAGACAAGCGCTACGCCGCGCACGTCGAAGACCACCCGCTGGAGTACGTCGCCTTCGAGGGGAACATCCCCAAGCAGGAGTACGGCGGGGGAGAGATGCTGTTGTGGGACACCGGTTTCTACACTCCCGATGAAGGAGGGGTTTATGCGTTCGACGACCGTGCCGTCGCGCAGAACCGACTTCGCGCCGAAATGGAGGCCGGGAAGATCGCGTTCTCCCTGCTCGGGACCAAGCTCAAGGGCTCATGGACCCTCGTTCGGACGAAGGACGGCTGGCTGCTCATCAAGCACACGGACCGGTTCGCGGGCGACCGTGACGTGCTCTTGGAGCATTGCAGCGTCGTCACGGGGCGAACGATCGAGGAAATCGGCCAAGAGAAGGCGGCTCACCGCACGCCCTGGCCTCCTCGTGGCGACCGGGCAACGTACCCGGCGCCGTTTCGACCGATGCTGTGCAGCTCGGTCCAGCATGCCTTCGACGATCCCGACTGGCTCTTCGAACCCAAACTCGACGGCGTTCGGGTACTGGCGTTCGTTCAGAACGGTAAGGCTCGGCTCTACACCAGGAACCTCAATGAGGTGACGGTCTCTTTCCCAGAAGTCGTGTCGCGATTGGAATCGCAGATTCCGCGCAATGCCGTCTTCGACGGCGAAATCGTCGGGTTCGATGCCGAAGGCCGGCCCGGATTCCACATGATCCAGCAGCGCATCCACCTCCGCAACGAACTCGAAGTTCAGGGGATCACCGGCCGCGTGCCGGTCGTGTTCTTCGCCTTCGACGTCCTCCACCTCGAGGGCCTGGACCTGCGAGGGGCTCCCTTGGACCAACGCCGCCTAATCCTGAGCCAAGTCCTCGTTCCCGATCCCGGCCTGCAGATCGTGCATCAGGTTGCGTCGGCGGGCAAGGCTCTTTACGAGGTGGCGGTGAAGACCGGGTTCGAGGGCGTCGTGGGCAAGCAGCGCGATTCGACCTATGAGGCGGGTCGCCGCTCAAAGGCGTGGCGAAAGGTCCGTTCCTTCACGGCCGACGAGTTCGTGGTGTGCGGCTACACGATTTCCGGATCGGACCGACGTGACTTCGGCGCTCTGATCCTCGGCAAGCCCAACGAGGGCGGCTACCGCTACGTCGGCAACGTCGGCAGCGGCTTCGACGACGCCACGCTGCGCGACTTCCGAACGAGGCTCGATGAGATGGTGCAGCCCGAGTGCCCGTTCCCGAAGGTTCCCGATACGATCGATCCGCCGGTTTGGGTTCGGCCCGAATGGGTCGTGGAGGTGAAGTATGCCGAAATCACGCCGACGGGGCTGCTTCGGAGCCCAGTCTTCCTTCGGCTCAGGGAAGACGAGGGCCCCCAGGACCTGGTGTCCATCAAAGAAGCCGACACTCTGCCGATTCTTGAATCAGACCTGTTGCCGGACATCCTCGATCAGCTCGAGAACCGCAAGAGCAATCTGACACTGACGATCCAAGGGGACAAGGTCGACCTCACCAACCTCGACAAGATCTATTGGCCGGTAAGCGAAGAAGGCCCGGCGATCACCAAGCGCGACTTGATCCGCTACTACGCCAGGATCGGGCATGCGATGATCCCCCACCTTGCCGACCGGCCCTTTACGATGATCCGCTTCCCCGAGGGCATCCGCGGAGAGAAGTTTTTCCAGAAGCACTGGGCGCAGCCCAAGCCGGACTACGCGGATGTCGTCTGGCTGTTCTCAGAGAGCAACCGGGAGAACCAGCGATACATCGTCTGCAACAACCTGCCGACGCTCTGTTGGCTGGGCCAGTTGGCGACTCTGGAGTGCCATGTCTGGCACAGCCGTACCAACCCCGAGCCCGACCACCCCGACCATCCGCTGATGTTTGCCGACTCGGAGGCGAACATCGATGCCTCACTGCTGAACTTTCCCGACTACCTCACCTTCGACATGGATCCCTATACCTATGCCGGACACGAGAAGGCAGGCGATGAGCCGGAACTCAACCAGAAGGCATTCCAGCAGGCCCGAATGGTTGCCGGCGGGCTCCGCGAACTGCTCGAAAGCCTGGGGCTGCGGCCGTTCGTGAAGACTTCCGGCAAGACCGGGCTTCACGTTTTCGTGCCGATCATCCGCAATATCGACTTCGACGCGGTTCGCCGACTCAGCGGCGCGATCTGTACGTTCCTCGTTCAGCGGTACCCGGAAGACGCCACCACCGAGTGGCAGATCGAACGGCGGACCGGCAAGGTGTTTCTCGATTACACGATGAACGTGCGCGGAAAGACCTTGGCTGCCGCCTTTTCCCCACGGGCACACCCGGGCGGACCCATCTCGATGCCGATCCGTTGGGAAGAACTCGACCGCATCTACCCCACCGACTTCACGATCTGGACCGGTCCGGATCGGATCTCGGCGATCGGCGACGCATGGGCCGACATTGATCGGCACAAGGCCGACCTCCGGGGAGCAATCGAGCGTATGTCGTGAGCGGTTTGAGCGTCAACCCCTTGACAAAGACGCCCCTCGAACCGATAACGTAGTAACAGCCATGACGCAGACGCTCGACATGCCCCTGCTGGGCATTACCGATACGTTTCCGGACACGCTCTACCTACTCAGCCATCCGGCTAGCGGGAAATACGGCTGCTATTGCCATGAGGGGGTTCACGGCTTGGCTTGCTTCAGCACTGAGGCGGGAGCCTTTCGCTTTGCCGAGTTCATCGACCTGAGCGGAATGGCGACTTTGGAAGTCAGCTTCGATCGTGCCCGCGAGATCGCCAAGGAGCGACCGTTGCCAGTTGTTTCGCTGATCCTGCTCGACAAGCTCGAAGAGCCGGTCATCCACTACGTTCGCTAATCTCAGATAGCGAGAGCCCCGCTTCGTACGAAGCGGGGCTCTCTGCGTTCGTTCGACCGACTTACTGGCGGCGGATCGCGTAGATCGAGGAGCCGATCTCGCGGAAGGCGGAGACGACTTCCGCCTTTGGCTGGTCGGTGATATCGAGGACGCCGAACCCGACATTCCAATAGTGGCCTGCATGGCCGGTCACTGGCATGTCGTGGAGTTCGTACCAGTGCAGACCGATGATGTTCGGATTTCGAAGAGCGCTGGACAGTTGGGCGAGAATCTCGGTCCGGTTCGTCTCGATGGTCGACTGTCGCCAACCAACCGAGCCGCGGGCATTGATCGGGTTGCTCCATTCGGAGATGATCACGGGCTTGGGCAGACTCGCCAGATAGGACCACGGGAAGTCCGCGTTCGGAGCATAGTTGTTGAAGCTAAAGGCGTCGACGCTCTGGGCTGCACCGGCGATCACTTCGGGTGTGTAGTGCCAGAATCGGCATCCCAAGTAGAGCCCGGTGTTCCCCGCGGCGTTCAGGGCTCGACGCACTTTGGAGAAGTAGGTCTGCGCGAACCGTTGGGTGAAGGTTCGCAGGTCATTGGTCATCGCGTTGTTAAACGTGTTCGGGCTGAACTGGAGGTTCGATCGAACCGCGTTCCAGGACGTGAATCGGGTGCCCCAAGCCGAGTTCAGTCGGCTCACGCTCGAGTACTTCGTGCTGAGCATCTGAACGAAAGCGGCCTTTGCCGGCTGGCTGCTCGGGGCGCGCATAGCGCCGATCGCCACTGCATACCGACTTTGGGGAGTCCCGTCCATGATGTGCCCCCAGGACTGCTCGTTATCGACGAACACGCCCATGTAGTTCGTTCGCCCGTTGTGGTTGCGCAGCCGATCGCGGAAGTTGGCGGTCATCCAACTCTCGAAGTTCGAGGCATACGGATCGGGCAAGGTCGTCCAGTGGATGACCGGAGTATTGAGTCGAGTCGGAAAATCCCGAGTCTCGAGGAAGGTCGTATACGGCATGTTGTTGTCGTAGAAGTCGTCGCTGCACCACGGGCCGACGGTGTTCATGCCCCAGGAGCGCAGGCGGTTCTTGGTCAGGGCAACCCAGCCGTTCCAGAAGTTCTGTCCGTACTTCCGGCGCATGTTGTAGCGCACGGGCTTGAAGCTGGTGACCGTTCCGCCGCCCTGACCGATGCTTCGGTTCACCGTCCCGTAAAGGTCGCCATCGGGACCGTTCGGATCGGGAAGGAACTGGAACATATTCTCGCGGCCGTCTGTCCAGGTCGTCATGATGTCGTGGATGCCCTGGAGGCCGAAACTCCAGAAGGGGCGGCCATTGGGGTGCACTAGGTATTTCTTGCCGTTGATCGTGCGAATGGACCAACGAGACGAGGCGCCCTGGTTCGGCAAGGTCGTCGTGCCCTCGATGTCTCCCGGACCCGGGTTCATCGCTAGGTCGATCTGTTCGGCATCGCGGTCGGCGATCATGTCGGCCACGCTATGGACCTTCTCGGGCCAGTCGCGATAGGCATACTGGAAGAACTCGTCCGAGATGGCGTTCATGTCTCGGCGCTGGGTCAGCAGACTGAAGTCGCACAGATCGACGTTGGCTCGCTGGGTGTCGAGTAGCAAAATGCGCCACGAGTAGATCGAGTTTCGCTGGAAGCTCGAGTTGATGTTGATGCGGACGAACTCGGTGTCGAAAACCGGCGGGTAGCACTTGACGCCGAACGGAGCCGGATTCGTCTCGCGAAACACCATCAGGTAGCGAACTCGCTTCCCGGCGGGGACGACCATCTGGTAGGCGAGGTGGCCGGTGTAGTCGTTCTGATCGGCGCGAACCTGGAACAGAATGACCAGGTTCACCACCCGGTTCTCCCGGTTGTTGATGCACCAAGTCAGCATGTCCTGGTCGCTCCAGTCGAGCGGCGTCGTGAAGACCTGTCGGATGCGCGATCGCTCCACGTTGAAGCTCACGTTGAATTGGGGTCCGTCGGGACCCTGGACGACCGGCCCGACAGTGGCGTTCTCCGTCCCGAGGTAGTTCGGGTTGGCGATCTGGCTCAGATCGAGCACGTCGGTGCGGGTCGCAATCGATCCGTGAGCCAGCCCGTGACTCAAGGTGGCGAATGCCCAGAGGGTTACAGCAAACCGTCTCATGGTTACTCCTTTCCGCAGGGCAATGAGGCGCAGTCCCCGCATTGCCGCGAGAATGGGTGCCATGACCCTCGCCCGAGTACTTGCCCTCGAAAGGAATTGTCGGACCAAGATGTATCCGGCTATAGGGAAAAAGAATGCCACCCCCGCGCGAGGCGAAGGTGGCCAAGAGAAGAGAAGAAACCTAACCGCGGATTTGGTACATCGTTCGCCCTATCTGCCGCAGGGCGTCGACGACCTCAGGCTTCGGGGTGTCGCAGACATCGAGGACTCCAAACCCGATGTTCCAATTGCTGCCCGCGATACCGCTCACCGGCGAGTCGTGGATTTCGTACCAATGGACCCCGATGAAGTTCGGGTGGCTCAGGGCGGCAGAAAGGAACTCGACAATCGCGGCTCGGTTCTGCTCCAGCGTGTGCTGGCTCCATCCGAGCGAGCCTCGGGCGTTTATTGGGTTGCTCCATTCAGAGATCAGAACCGGCTTGCGAAGCGAGCCTAAGAATGTCCACGGGTAACCCGAAGTAAGCGCATAGTTGTTGAAACTGTACGCATCGACGTGAGAAGCCGCTGCTTCCACCACCTCGGGTGTGTAGTACCAGAACCGGCAACCCAAGTAGAGTCCGGTGCATCCGACATTCTGGAGCGCGCGCTTGACCTTGAGGAAGTAGGTCCCCGCGAACCGGCGCGTGTACTCCTTGATGTCCGCGAGCATCGGCTTGTTCATCGCGTTGGCGTTGTACGTGACCGGACTTCGAACCTGGCTCCAACTCGTGAACGACGTTCCCCAGGCCAGATTCAGTGATCCGACGCTCTGGTACTTCTGGACCAGATAGGCGATGAGGGCTCTCTTGGCCGGCTGAGTATAAGGCGCAGCCAGGGCTCCCATCGCAATCGAGTACCGGTTGTTCAGGTTGGAGTCCTGGACATGTCCCCAGGAGAGTTCGTTGTCGACAAAGACTCCCATGAAGTTCATTCGGCCGTTGTGGTTGACCAGCTTCGGCCCGAACTGCAGCGTCATCCAGAGTTCGAAGTCTTCGAAGTAGGGATCTGGCATCGGTCGCCAATGAGTGTTTGGCGTCGGGAGGGTGTTCTGATAGTCGAAGGTGTTGAGGGCGATCGTGTACGGAAGGAAGCCATCGTAATACTCGTCTTGTCCGAACGGCGCGACCGTATTAAAGCCCCAAGACTTGATCCGCTGGCGGTTGAGGTCACGCCACTCGGTCTCGTAGTTGGGCCCATACTTCTTCTTCAAGTTGTAGCGGACCACTTTGAAAGTCGTCACCGTTTGGCCGCCGAAGTTCGGAGGGCGCACGGCTTGCCCGAAACAGTCGGCGTCAGGGCCGGTCTGGCTAGGAATCTGCTGGAAGAGAAACTCACGGCCATCCAGCCAAGTCGACGTCTGGTCGTGCAGGCTCTGAAGCCCGAGGCTCCAAAACGGTCGACCACTGGGATGAATGAAGTAGTACTTCCCGTTTACTTGGCCGATCCGCCAGCGGTCGGAGGGGCCTTGGTTCGGAAGCGAGTTGGTCCCCTCGTATTCTCCCTGACCCGGATTGAGACCCAGGTCCGCCTGCTCGGTGAGTCGATGCTCGAGGAAATCGGCGACGCCGTGGATCTTCCCTGGCCAGTCGCGATAAGAGTACTGGAAGAACTCGTCAGCGATACCGTTCACGTCCCGCCGCAAGACAATCGTAGAAAAGTCGGCGATCGTGACCGAAGCGGGCAAAGCGTCGATCAACGAAAAGCGCCAGTGGTAGATGGAGCCCCGATCGAACGAGGGCGACACGTTGATCTGCGTGTAGGCCGTGTCGAAGGGCCTCGGGAAGTGCCTGAGATTCCACTGGGCCGGATCGGGCTGGCTGAAAACCATCAGGTAGCGGATCGTTTGCCCGGCCGGGATGACCATCTGGTAGGCAAGGCTCCCGGCAAAGCTGTTCGGATCGGCCTGGACCTGAAACAGGAGGACCAGATTGACGGTGTGGTCGGAGTGGTTGGTAGCGACCCAAGTCAGCATGTCCTGAGTCGAGAGGTTCCGAGGATTCGGCGTAAACGACTGCTTGAATCGAGAGGGCGTCGGGTTGAAGTTGACTTGGAACTGCGGTCCGTAAGGTCCAACGCCGATGCCGGTAAGGGTGCAGTTCTCGAGCGTAACGTATCCGGGAAGGAGCAGTTTCGAGATGTCGATGAAGTCGGTGCGCGAGGTCACGATCTGGGCCTGGGCCGTGCTTGCGGCGGCAAGCCCGATCAGCATTCCCAGACGGACTATCCTGGCGCGGGCGGACAATAGGGCGGCCAGGGTTCCTCCCCTGGCCGCGCACAACGATCGTTGATTGCGGTGGCGCTCAAGCCCCCCCGTTTTGGGTCGGTTCAAGTTTCTCTCCAAAAGAGCCCCGCATTCCGCAGGCCCAAGAATGTCCTTCCGCGAAAAGTGATCCGACCGATATGTCTAGATCACCGTCCTCAAGACTGCTGTCATCAAAAACACCGACATTATATGCGCCAGTCCGTCGACTCGATCAAGTCAAACCTCGCGCATTTGCGCACAACCGGCAGAACACCGCAAGAATACTGGCATCGCGAATTGCGCTCGGCCGCCTACAACGGAACAGTGCATGGCCGCACGCCGGGGGGACTGAAGGCGTAAAATCCAGCGATGCTCGAGGCGCTTCCCTTAATGATGCTGCGGTACGCTCAACCCTTGACGGATACCTTCGGTCAGGACGTTGGCGTCAAGGTCGTTCGGCAAAACGGCGAGCTGGTCGAGGAGCTCTACGCTCGAGACGGAACCGGCGCGATGAGGCTCGTCTTTGTCTCTCCGACCCATCGGATGGTGAGTTCGGAGGGGCGGAGCGGCCGCCTGAGCATGCTTTCGACGGGATCGGAGGCCCTGTTCTCCGAGCCACCTTCTTTTCGGTTCTCAGAGGGGAAAGTGTCTCGCGTGGAAGGAGGATGGATCGTCGAATTGCTGGCCGACCGTCCTGAGGCCAAGGTTCGCAAGCGCATCTACGTTCCCGAGAAAGGGAATCGGCTCCAGGTTCGCCTGGATGTCGATTTGCCTGGTGAGAACCCTCGAATCCACTACTTATTGAATTCGTACGCCTTCGCTCCGGACGGCAAGAGCCTCAGCAAGGGAGGCCTCCCGGACAGCACCTATTGTCCTGCGATCCGACCCGAGCGCTCGAACGTCGTCGGAGACCATTACTTTCGGGCGCCGGCTGTGGTCGCCCAAAGGGGGACGCTGGCCGGAATGCTATTGCCCGATCTCGACATCCTCTCGGAGAACCGACCGATCCCTACCATCGTCGATCTGGACGCAGAAAGCGGCGTCGTCGACGCCGCTTTGCTCAGTTACGGCTTCTGCGATCACCGGGTGAGCGGGCACGTCTACTATGTCACCGATCCCGGCTTGGTGCGCGCCGTGCCGAACAGGCTGACGCTGGGCATGGACCTGCTGCTGACCGCGCGTGCCGAGCCCTTCGGCGCGTATCGCGAGGCGAACGACTTTCTGTGGGAGCGGTACGGCAGGCGCTACTTCGACGCCGCAAAACCCCAGGCGCTGCCCTTTGCCGAGTACCCACGGTTTTGCTACAAGGCCGCATTCGAGGAGAAGGAAGGAGAGAATCAGATCGGTTGGTTCGAGGTGGAGATCGACGGGCGCACTTGCGGCGGCGTGATGGCCGGCTGGGGCTACCAGCAGGGCTGGGTGAGTTGGCAAGGCTGGTTCAACAACCTGCGATCCGCCTGGGGTATGCGGTGGTGGGGCAAGAAGTTGCCCGGCGCCAAGGACTGGGTCGAGCGCGCGGACAAGATGCTCAACCTCGCACTCGCCGCGCCAATGGACCGCGGGGCGTGCCCGACCACCTACATGTCGAGGCAGAAAGAGTGGAAGGGCTCCCTGATCACGCCAACACAAGACTGCTGGTACGACCTGAGCAACATGGCATGGAAGGGAATCTGGCTCCTGCGGTGGGCGGCCGACTTCGAAGACTGCCCTCGACGTGAGGAGATCATGCGGCAGTGCCGCGAAATGGCCGAATGCATGATGCGCAATCAGAATGCCGACGGGAGCTTCCCGGTTTGGCTGAGCAAGGATCATCGGCCAATCGATGTCCTGAACCACACGGCACAGTCCGCCCTGTCCGCTTGGTTTCTCTTCGACCTCGCCAATCTGGTCGACGGGTCGCTGCGGGATCAGGCCCGGGCTTCCGCGGTTCGCTGCGCCGACTTTCTGGCGAAGGAGGTCGTCGACCAGCAGCGGTACTACGACTTCGAGACCTTCTTCTCGTGCTCGCGCAAACCCTATCGCATGCTGCCCTCCGGTGGTTCGCTGCCCGACCATGAGGCCATGCGCGATCCGCATACGCTGCAGCCGCCGCAGAATACGCTCTGTATGCAGTGGTCGGCAGAGGCTCTGCGCTCGGCCCACGCCGCCACCGGCAAGGAGCAGTACCTAGATAGCGCTCTGAAAGCCCTCGATATGATGGCGCTCTACCAGAACGTATGGCCGATCCCGTACCGTGCGGCTGCATACACCTACGGCGGGTTCGGAGTACAGAACTCGGACGGCGAGTACCACGATGCACGGCAAGCCCAGTTCGGCGCAACGCTCTGCGACTTCGGCGCCCAACTGGGGAGACGTGATCTCTTCGAAAGGGGTGTTGCGGCAGTTCGGGCTTCGATGGCGCTGGTTAACCACCCGCTTCATGATCAGAACGGCATCTATCCTAACCCGAACTATCCGCTCGGGCTGATGCCCGAGAACTGCGGTCACGGCGGGACCGATCAGCAGAACGGCCGCACCGGATTCGACTGGGGAGAGGGTTCGGGAATCGCGTCGATGGCCTACCTGCTCCACAAGTACGGCGGGGTCTATGTCGACGAAGCGAACGGCTGGGCGGTCGGCGTCGACGGCGTGGCTTCGGTCGACGCCAAGGGCGAACGCATAGTCGCGCCGCTCGCCGCGATGGCCCACCCTTGGACTGGTCGCCAAGTGGTCGAGGTGAGGACGTCGAAAGGCGGGACCCGCCAAGTAGTGGCCGAACCGCCAGTGGCGGTTCGGCGGATCGATCTTCGATTCCCGGACGGCAAGCCTCATCTCGTGGCGATTCCCGCATGGCGAAGCGCGGGGCGCAGTCCGAAAATCGAGGCCAGGTTCGTCGTTGCCGAACAGCGCCCTCGACCGGCCACTCCCTTCGAGCCGGCCTTCAACCCGGACGGGGCGAGGATCGCGGCATCGGTCGAGCCGGAAGGCTTTGGCGCTGACCTCGTCGCCGCAGCCGGCGCTCGGTGGGTCTGGCTGGAAGGCACCTTCGACGGCAAGCCGATCGCGTGCGAACCGGTACGGATTTGGATCGATCCGACCTTCGACTTCCGCGAACCCGGGCTTCCGGGCTGGAAGATCGAAGGGGACTTCGCCGAAGTTCCAAGTCGCTCGCGGCGATACAACTTCAACGCCGGAGGCCTCCCCTTCATCGGCACCTGCGAAGACGGACGGGGCGGTTTCAACGACGCCTACTTGGGAACGATAACGTCACCGCAGTTCACCGTGACCGGCGACCGAATCCGGCTGCTCGTTGGCGGCGGCGGGGGGCCCGGCGTATTCGTCGAACTGGTCGACGTCGAGAGCGGCAAGCAGATCTACGTCGAGCGAGGCCGAAATCGGGAGATCATGGACGAGCGAGTCTGGGATGTCTCGAAGCACAAAGACCGCCCGCTCCAAATCCGGATCGTGGATCGGGAGCAAGGCGGCTGGGGGCACATCAACGTCGGGCGAATCGTCTGCGGGGGCTCCTAGTCGACCAAGACCTGGAGGCGATCGAGTTCGAAGCGATGCGGTCGGCCAGCGGTACGAGACTCAAGTCGAACACGGATGCCGCCGACCTCGTTGATGAACCGACGCACATTGGTTCCGATGGCAAGGGTTCGGGTGCGGTCGATTCCGTCGAATAGCATCGGGCCGAGTCCGACGTACGAGTCGTTCGCCCAATTGTAGAGGAACACGTTGACGTTGCCGGTGGGCCGCAACCGCGCCTCGGTTCGGATCGTGATTCGACCTGGTCGCACGGACCTGAGGATCGGATTCACGGCGTCGAACTCGACGATCACGCCGCTCCGCCCGCCACCGATCGGGGCGCCGTTGACCGCATAGCGAATGTTGTCGCTCGCTGAAGCGGCGAGAACATTGTCGGTAAAGAGGTCGGGGAAGCCGTGGACGGTCGCGCTGAGCACGAGGGGAACGTTGATGGCGGCCGAGGCCATTTGAGAGGCTCCGAACGCCAAGACTCCGAAGACGATGGGGAACGCGAGTTTGCTGAGTTTCATGTTTGTGTTTATCCTTTTGGTGATTGGGGTTTCACGCCTGAGCGCTGCCCGGTTAGACATTGCTTCACCGCAGAGCCGGGCGCCGACGCAGGATCGAAGTCTCATGCCGTTAGACAGGTGCCGTTGGTCGGGACCGACTGAACCGCAAGGAATCTCGGGCGTCATGGCGTGCGATGCTGTCCCTCCTCCTCACCGTGCTCTTAGGGCCTCGCACGATCGAAATCGACGTCGACGGACTGACCCGCCAACTGATCGTCTATCCGGGCAATTCCGGCAAGAACATGCCTCTCGTCTTCGGGTTCCACGGGCATGGCGGCAACATGCGGCAGGCCGCTCGCTCATTCGGCATTCACGAAGCCTGGCCTGGAGCCACCGTCGCCTACCTCCAAGGTGTGCCGACCCCCGGCAAGACCGATCCGGAGGGAAAGAAGAACGGCTGGCAGCAGCAACCGGGCGAGCATAAGGATCGGGACTTGGCCTTCTTCGACGCCGCCTTCGATCGACTGAAGAAGGACTACTCGATCGACCTCGACCGCGTGTATGCGATGGGCCACTCGAATGGCGGCCGGTTCACTTGGATCCTTTGGGCCAAGCGCGGGGACCGTTTTGCCGCCTTCGGCCCCTCGGCTTCGCCCGCCGGACTGTGGTCGAGGAACGCTCCGCCGAGGTCGGCCTTCATCATCGCCGGAGAGAAAGATCAACTCGTGTCGATCGTCGGCATGCAGGCCTCGATTCAGAGCGTTCGCCGGCTCCTAGGGGTCGGGGCCGAGCCCAAGAAGGACGGCTACCTAACCCTGGAAAAGGGCAAGGACGGCCTCGAGTTGGCCTCATACGTCCACCCCGGAGGCCACGAATTCGCGCGAGCGGCTATCCCCATGATGGTCGACTTCTTCAAGCGGCATCGCCGCTAGGGCCCTTCCAGGTTCAAAATGCTATACTCTTTCCGATGACGCAGCGCCTCCCCGAGTGGCTGACGATCCGTCTTCCGCGCCCCGAAGCGATCAAGAACGTGGAGCGGATGATGCGGGACAAGAACCTCCACACCGTCTGCGAGAGCGCTCGCTGCCCCAATTTGCCCGAGTGCTGGAGCAAGCAAACCGCCACTTTCATGATCCTCGGAGACACCTGCACCCGAAGCTGCGGCTTCTGCGCGATCAAAGTGGGCAAGGGTCTCGAAATCGATGCGTTCGAGCCCGTCAACGTGGCGATGACGGCCAAGAAGATGGGCATGCGGCACGTCGTCGTCACGAGTGTGGCTCGCGATGATCTGAAGGACGAGGGCGCCACCCAGTTCGCCCGAACGATCGAGATGCTGCACAAGCACATCCCGGAGATCATCGTCGAGGTCCTGACGCCCGATTTCAAGGCCAAGCGCGAGTGCGTCCAAACCGTCACCGACGCACACCCGGAAATCTACAACCATAACATCGAGACCATCGAGCGGCTGCACACGGTCGTTCGGCCGCAGGCAAAGTATTCGAGAACCTTGCGGGTCTTGGAGATGGTTAAGGAATTGGACTCTTCGATTTACACCAAGTCGGGACTCATGCTGGGCTTGGGCGAGACCCGCGACGAGGTTCTAACGACTTTACGCGACCTTCGAAAGGTCGGCGTCGATGCGGTTACCATCGGGCAGTATCTTCGCCCGACGATGCATCACCTCCCCGTCGTCTCGTTCATCCACCCTGAGGAGTTTGCCGAGTACGAGCGAATCGGCGAGGAGATGGGATTCGTCTTCGTCGCGAGCGGCCCCTTCATTCGCAGCTCGTACAACGCGATCGCCTTTAGCGAAAAAGTGATGGCCGGGCGCCTCGCCCGGGTGCAGACCGTCGCCTAATGGGCGGCTAGAAATCTGGGACGACGCAAGTCTAAACTGTCGAATGCGTCGAATTCAGTTTCTTGCATTTGTCGTCGTCGGTACGGCCGTTCTCGGTTGCGCCGGCACGAGTCCAGCCCCCGTTGTACCCGTGGCCCGGTTCCCGCAGGGGACGACACTTGAGAAGAGCATCGGCCTCGTTGGGGCGCCGAATCAAGGCCTGAAGGGGTCTTACTCCCGACTCGGGCACCTTCCTGGGTGGCCTCTGATCGTCCGCGAGGAGCTCGAGCAGGCTAGACCGGGACGCGAAGTCAGGCGAAAGACTCTGGCTGCTTTCGTTCACCTCACCGACATTCACATCATCGATGGGCAAAGCCCAGCGCGAGCTCCCTATCTGAGGAAGTTCAATGGAATGGGAGGACTGGACTTGGTCGATGCGTTCCGCTGCCAGGAGCAGCTGAGCACGTACGTGGCTGAGTCGATGGTGCAGCGCGTGAATTCTCTGCAGGCTGCGCCGATAACCGGCGCCCCGCTCACCTTCGCGGTTTCGACGGGGGACAACGGGGACGGTAACCAACTGAACGAGCTCCAGAACTACCTAAACGTTCTCGACGGCCTCCTCGTGACCGCCAACTCCTCCGGGCAAGGCTACGTCGGCTGCCAAGACGATGCCGTCTTTGCGCCCGGCGACCCCAATGTAAGCGACTCAGAACGCAACGCGATCTACGGGCAGTACTGGCATCCGAATCCCGTCCCCGCTGCGTGGACCGGACGCATCGAACCGGACATGTTCAAGATGGACTACGGCTATCCCCAGTATCCTGGGTTGCTCGATGCCGGATCGGTGAACTTCGTCGCTACGGGCTTGCGGATGCCTTGGTACTCCGGAAACGGGAATCACGACGTCTTGATCCAAGGGAACTTCGACCTTGAAGGCGGCACGCTCGAGTTCATGGACCTGCTGGCCGAAGGCCCGATGATGATCATGGACCTTCCGCCGAGTGTCTCACCGGCCGAGTTCTATCAGTGCGTCGAAACGACCGACGTCCAGTGCATCGAGAAGATCGTGACCGAGTCGCCTAAGCGCGAGGTCCCGGCCGCAGCCGCTCGGAAGATCCACAGCAGGCAGGATTTCGTCCAGATGCACCTCGCTTCGCCGCCGTTCCCCGGTCCGGTCGGCCACGGATTCTCGCGTGACAATCTGCTGAGCGGGAAGCTCTACTACACGTTCCCGATCGCGCAGGGCGTGCTCGGCATCATGCTGGACACCTGCAACCAGGCAGGCGGGGCCGATGGCTCGCTCGGAATGATACAGGCCGAATGGCTCGAACAGCGGCTTCGAGAGAACAGCTCGAGGTACCTGGATGGCGCTGGCAGATGGGTCCGAACCGGCAAACCCGACCAACTTATCGTTCTCTTCAGCCACCACAACCTGCTGACCATGGAGAACCTCGCCCCCGACCCCCTAGATCCGGTTCGCCTGAATCCGAGCGAAGTGAAAGACCTGCTACACCGCTACCCGAACATGATCCTCTGGGTGAACGGTCACAGCCATGTCAACCGCGTTTGGTCCCATAGCGACCCCAGGGGACGGACCGCCGGGTTCTGGGAAGTCAACACTGCTTCCCACATCGACTTCCCGCAGCAGTCCCGAACCGTCGAGATCGTCGACAACATGGACGGCACTTTGTCGGTGTTCGGCATTCTCATCGACCACATGGCGCCGCCTGCGACCGAAGCAAATCCCAGGTCGCCGCTGGCCCTGGCCTCTGTGAGCCGCGAACTTTCGGCAAACGACCCCCTGTTCTCGATCCCGTTTCAGATCGGGCAGCCCAGCGACCGCAACGTGGAACTGCTGGTCAAGAAGCCCTTCTAGGCTGAGTCTAGAACCTCGGAGTTCGAGATCGGCGCGGCCGGCGATTCATCGCCGGCCGCGCCGGCAAGAGCCACTCGTCGAAGACGCCTCCGAACACCCAAGCGGTATCGTCCGGTCATGAGCGAAGACTTGGACGAACCTCGAACGATCGACCCCGGCGTTAGTGTCGGCCACGTCCACTTGAAGGCCGCCGATCTGGCCCGAATCGAGGACTTCTATGTCGGCCTCCTCGGCTTCCAGATCAAGGCTCGCCTTCCTGGCGCCCTGTTTCTGGCCGCCGGAGACTATCATCATCACCTGGCCTTCAACACATGGCAAACAAAAGGGGGCCAGCCTGCACCCGAGGGAACGACGGGGCTCTATCACATCGCTCTGCTGTATCCGAGCCGAGCGTCCCTGGCCGAAGCCCTGCGCCGCCTCGTCCGCGCGGGCTGGCCGCTCGACGGCACGGCCGATCATGGCACCCATCTGGCCATCTATCTTCGCGATCCCGAGGGCAACGGCCTCGAACTCGCCTGGGACCGTCCACGGGAGCAGTGGCCTCGCGACCCCGAGGGCAACATCCGATTCGTGACCGAACCGGCGCCCCTGATGTCGTTCTTCGAGGAGGATTAGTTCGGTATCCCGACGATGAGGCGATAAACGACATAGATCCAGTTCAAAACGCCGTGCCAGATCGCCCACCCCACCGATTGATTGATCGATCACGATATCTGCACGGCAAGCCACACGCCCACCGCAGTGACCAGCGAGATTCCGGTACTCGCCACTCCGTGAAAGTTCTTTCGTTCGCTCACTGGAGACAAGACGGTTGGACCCGGAGATCAGTCCCAAGAAGGCAGGTTCTCGCGGTGGACCTCGACGATCAAGGCGGCCAGGCCCGCGTCGAGCGAAACTGAGACCACGGGATCGACGGCCCGGTTCGAAATACTCACCAGCCCGTCCCAGGAGAGTCGATCCCCTTCGAGCGGCCATTCCACGCCTCGTAGGACGACGCCCTCGCTCGGGCTAAGCGGGATGAGCGAGACCGTGGAGCCCGGCTCGACGGCGACAGCCCGGGGAGCCCCTTCGCGAACCGGCCACCCTAGACCCTGGCGCAAGGCGATTCGAACCGAGAGCGGGGATCGGGCTGCGCTTAACCAAGTGGATAAGGCGTGGTCCATCCGGTCGCCTTCGATGGCGCAGAGGGTGAGGGCGCCGTACCCGAGTTCGGAGGCTAAGTCGAGAAGCTTGTCACAATCCGTCGAGTCTTGATCCCTCCGCTCGTGAACGGCCACACCCACCAGTTCTTCGTGTCGACGAACGGAATCGAGATCGCCCACCAAGTGATGCGGAAGGGCGCCTGCTTCCAGCAGACGATCGGCCCCAGCATCGGCCGCCAGAACGACTTCTGCCGACCGCGCCCAAGCCAACAGGAGATCGCGAGGCATATCCTCACCGGCGAGCACTCCCAGGACCTTTTTGGGCACGTCGGATTGTAGACCGCCTTAACCTCTGCTATCCTAGAAGTGCACATGGGCAACCGAATCTCCCGCCGAACGGTATTGCGCGGGCTGGGCACCACCATTTCCCTGCCGCTTCTGGAGGGCATGCTGCCGCTGTCGGCATTGGCCCAAACCGCCAAGGTGAGGCCGAGTCGAATGGCGTTCGTGTTCGTTCCGAACGGGATCGACATGGCGAATTGGACTCCCCAGGGGATGGGAACGGCGCTTGAGCTTTCTCCTATCCTGCAGCCGCTCGAGAAGGTCCGGGGCTCGCTCAACGTTCTCACCGGGCTTGCCCAGCACAATGCCTTCGCCCTCGGGGACGGACCGGGCGACCATGCCCGCTCGACCGCGGCGTGGCTGACCGGAGTGCATCCCAAGAAGACCGCCGGTTCCGATATCCGCGTCGGGATCTCCGCCGACCAAGTGGCGGCTCGCGAGATCGGTCACAAAACGCGCTTCCCGAGCCTCGAAATCGGATGCGAACGCGGAGCGATGGCTGGGGACTGCGACTCTGGCTATAGCTGCGCCTATTCCAGCAGCATCTCCTGGAAGTCCGAGACCACGCCGGTCGCCAAGGAGGTCAATCCCCGCCTCGTTTTCGAACGCCTCTTCGGCAGCGGCGACGCGGAAGAGACCGAAGCCAAGACCCGCCGGGATTTCTTCAACAAGAGCATTCTCGACTTCGTTTTCGAGGACGCGATGAGCCTGCGCGGACGACTGGGAGCCCGCGATCAGCGCAAGCTGGACGAGTACCTTAACGGGGTTCGCGAGATCGAGCAGCGACTGATCGCCGCCGAGAAGCAGGCCCTCGATATCGACCCCGGTAAGAAACCCACCGGCGTTCCCCGCGACTACGGCGAGCACATCCGTTTGATGAGCGACATGATGGTCCTTGCTTTTCAGGCCGACCTGACCAGGATCGCGACCTTCATGTATGCCAACGACGGCAGCAACCGCAGCTACCCCATGATCGGGGTATCGGACGGGCATCACGACGTATCCCACCACGGCAAGAATGCCGACAAACTGGAGAAGAAACAGCGGATCGACCTCTTTCACACCCAGCAACTTGCCTATATGCTGGAGAAGATGGCGTCGATCGACGAAGTCGACGGCACGCTGCTCGATAACTCGATGATCGTCTACGGTGCGGGTATCAGCGATGGCGATCGCCACAACCACGACGATCTTCCGATCCTCCTGGCCGGCGGCGGCGCCGGAACCTTGAAGGGCGGACGCCACTTGCGCTTCGACCGTAACACGCCGATGAACAACCTGTTCCTGAGCATGCTCGACCGCGTGGGCGTGAGAGTCGAGAAACTAGGAGATTCGACGGGCAAGCTGCAAGGGCTCTTCTAGCTCGGAAAGAGGCCGAGCCGGTCCCGCAAGACGCCGATGGCGCCAGCCAAGGCGTCATCGGTCAGCGCCGACAGAGGCAAGCGGGGTTCCCGGCTGTCGAGGACTCCGAGCCGATGAAGCAGAGCCTTGTTTCCCACCGGTTGGGGCAGCCCGCGGATGACTTCGATCGCCGGGAGGACCAAGTGGAATTTTGCTTCGGAGCCCTCGGAGTCGGCGGCCAGCCACAATCGGACGACCTCGGCCAGCCAGTTGGGAACGACGTTGGCCGCGCCGCTGATCGTTCCCGTCCAGCCCGCCTTCAAGGCTTCGAAGAGGAGGCGTTCGTCGCCGACGAACAACACCTTCCCTTGCGGAACTGCCTTTCGGTAGGCGTCGAGGTTGACCCGGTCGCCCGAACTGTCCTTTACTCCGGCAAAGCGCTGGTGAGGAACGAGCGATGCCAGCAGGTCGGCGTCCAAAGTAATCCCGGTCATCTTCGGAAAGTTGTAAACGATGACCGGCAGCGGCGAGGAGTCCATCAGCCGGAGGAACCAGGCTCTGATCCCCTCCATTTCGACAGTGCGGAAGTACCCTGGCGGCATGACGAGCACCGCAATCGCACCGAATTCCGCCGCCCGCTTGGAGAGCCATACCGCCTCGTCGAGGCTGGACGTCGCGATGCCGAGGATAAGGTCAAGTCCGCCACGAACGGCTTGGGCTTCTCGGACGAGGTCGCGCTTCTCGACCGCGCTCAGCGAGGGACCTTCCCCGTTCGTGCCCGCCAGAACCACGCCGCTGCAGCCGGCTGCCTCGAAATGGGCCAGGAGGCGCGCGACTCCCGCTGTGTCGATCCGTCCAGAACTGTCGAAGGGGGTGACCGAAGCGGGATACACGCCCGGTTCGATCAAGCGAGCATCTCCTCGGCCTCGAATCCGGTCGAGACGAGCGAGGCTCGGCGGATCAACTCGATTTCGCAATGGGCCACCGCCCGCCGCGCCTGCTCGAAGAACTTTTCGTCGGCTCCGACATGGTGGAGCAGCCGGAGCGGCGGCGCGTCGAAGCCACCACCCAGTTGAACGACCACTCCATATTCGCCGGGCGTGTCCTCGATCAGGCGACGCAGCGCCAACAGCTGGTCCCGGGTCGCCCGGCCCACACGGATCACGACCGTCCCCTCCGTGTTTTCGTCGTCCTGAAGCTCGGCGGTGGGCATCGCATCGACGACCGACAGATCCTCGACCCGAACCTCGACTTGCCGCTCGCCGCCATTGACGGTGCGCTCACGATGGGTGACCACCCCGGAAAGACGAACAACGCGGTCTTTCTCGAGCACGTCCTTCAGTTTCGCATAGGTCGCCGCAAACACGGTGCAGGCGGCCTGGCCACTCAGGTCCTCGAGGACGAGGCTCGCCATCCGGTCGCCACGCTTGGTCGTGATCGCTCGCAGGTTGGCGATCAGCCCTGCCAGCTTCACGGGAGTTCCCTCTTCGAGCTCGGCGATCTGCCCACAGCGATGTGTCGCGACGGATCGAATGGAATGCTCGTACCCGCGCAGGGGATGGTCCGAAACGAAGATGCCGAGGACCTCCTTTTCCATCGCGAGGGCTTGACTTCGACTCAACGGCTCTCGATCGGGCAATGTGGGGTAGTGGGCCGAAGTCGTTTGTTCGCCGCCTCCGAAAAGCGATTCCTGGCCCGCCTCGCGATTTCGCAGAGCCACATCGGCGAAAGCCATCCCGGCTTCCGAGAACTCAAGCAGCCGGGCTCGATTCCTATCGATGCAGTCCAGCGCGCCTGCCTTTATCATGGCATCGAGCGCGGTTCGATTCATGCCGTAGGGCTTCATGCGCTCGCAGAATTCGTAGAGGTGCGTGAACGGACCTGTCGTCCGCTCATGAAGCAGATTCGACACGATCCCCTCTCCGACTCCTTTGATCGCCGCCAAACCGAACCGAATCGAGCGCGATTCCGACGACTTCTTGGCTTTCTTTCCGTTCGTCGAGGGAGTAGCCGCGCTTTCGATAGTAAAGTCCGCTCCCGAGAGACCGATGTCGGGCGGAAGGACCGCGATCCCCTTGCGGCGGCACTCCTCGATAAAGGCGGTGACGCGGTCTTCCTTCGAGCGGTATACCGCCAAGAGGGCCGCCATGTACTCCACGGGGTAGTTGGCCTTTAGGTAGGCGGTCTGGTATGCGAGGATCGCATAGCAGACGGCGTGGGCTTTGTTGAAGGCGTAGCCTGCGAAAGGCAAGAGCAGTTCCCACACCTTCTCGGCGGCCTCGCCGGTGACCCCACGCTCCTGGCACCCGTTCATAAACTCGACCTTCATCGAGTCCATCGCGGCCTTGTCCTTCTTGCCCATCGCCCGCCTCAGGATGTCTGCCCGGCCCAGGCTGAAGCCCGCTAGCGCTTGCACGAGCTTCAGGACTTGGTCCTGATAGACGATCACGCCATTCGTTTCCTCGAGGATCGGCCGCATCCGTTCGTCGGCGTAGTCCGGCTGACTGCGTCCATGCTTGTTGCCGATATAGGTCGGAATGTGGTCCATCGGTCCGGGCCGGTAGAGGGCGACGAGGGCCGCGAGTTCTTTCACCGACTTCGGCTTCAGTTCGACGATCGCACGGCGCATCCCCGCAGATTCCAACTGGAAGACGCCGATCGTGTCGCCTCCGCCCAACATTTCGAAGGTCGCTTCGTCGTCGAAAGGGATGTCGGCGGTGCCCAGCGGTCGAGCCGCCTCACCTCGATAACGGTTAACGTTCTCGATCGTCTTGGCTAGCACGGTCAGGTTGCTCAGGCCGAGGAAGTCCATTTTCAGGAGACCGATCTTTTCGAGGATCCCCATTTCGAAGGCGGTGATTGGCTGGCCATCGTTTCCGCGATAGAGCGGGATATGCTCCTGAAGCGGGTCGCGCGAGATGACGATGCCCGCGGCGTGCACTCCGCAGTGACGGCTCAGCCCCTCGATGGACCTCGCCACGTCCACCAGGCTGGACACTCGCTCTTCGCTTTCCACCATTTGGCGAAACTCGTTGCCCTCTTCGAGCGCCTTGGCGAGCGTCATGCCTGGCACGTTGGCGATCGTCTTGCAGATGCGGTCGGTGTCTTGTGGTGAATACCCCATCACCCGTCCCGCGTCCTTGATCGCGGCTTTGGCTCCGAGCGTCCCGAAAGTCACGATCTGGGCCACGCGCTCGCTTCCGTAGCGCTCGGTCACCCAGCGGATCACCTCGTCGCGACGGGTGTCCTCGAAATCCATGTCGATGTCCGGCATGCTGATCCGTTCGGGGTTCAGAAACCGTTCGAAGGTCAAGTCGTATTGGAGTGGATCGACGTCGGTGATGCCCAGCGTGTACGAGACCAGCGAACCTGCAGCGGAGCCTCGCACTCCGTAATAGATGCCCTGAGCGCGGGTGAAATCGGCGAACTCTCGCACGAGGAGGAAGTAATCCTCGAAGCCGGTTTTCTCGATTACTCCGAGTTCGTACTCCAGCCGCCGGTGCGCTTCATCGTCCGCCTTCGGCAGCCGTGAGCGTAGGCCTTCTTCGGCAAGCTTGCGGAGGTAGGTCCGTGGCGTCTCTCCTACGGGCATCTCCGGGGTCGGCATCAAGGCCCGCTGCTGCCCCAACTCCAATTCGCACATCTCCGCGATCCGAAGAGTGTTCTCCAACGCCTCCGGATGGTCGGCGAACAACTCGGCCATCTCCGTGGGCGACTTCAGATAGAACTCCTCTGTGTCGAACCGAAGGCGCTTCTCGTCGGCCTTCAGCCGTCCCGTGCCCACGCACAGCAGCACGTCGTGGGCTTCGTGGTCGCCTCGGCAGAGGTAGTGGGCGTCGTTGGTCGCCACCAGCGGTAGATTGAGGTCGCGAGCGATGCGCAGGAGGCCGTCCTTGATTTTTGCCTGGTCAGGCAGCCGGTGATCCTGCAATTCGATGAAGAAACAGCCCTCGTCGAAGATCTCCTTGTATTCGCCGGCCAGCCACTGTGCCCGATCGAAGGTGCCTTCGAGGAGTTCCTGGCAGATCTCGCTTCCTAGGCACGCGCTCGTACCGATAAGCCCCGCCGAATGCTCCCGGAGCAGGTTTCGATCGATCCGCGGTTTGTAGTAGAAGCCCTCCAGCGCCGCCACCGAGTGCAGCTTGCAAAGATTCCGGTAGCCCTCCAGGTTCCGCGCCAGAAGCACGAGGTGCCGGTTCTGATTCTCCTCCCGGCCAGCTTTGACGTGCCGTCCCTCCGGGGCTACGTAAGCCTCCATTCCGAGCAGTGGTTTGATGCCCTGCTTCTTGCACTCGAAGTAGAACTCCATCACTCCGAACATCACGCCGTGATCGGTGATGGCAAGCGAATCCATCCCCAGTTCCCTCGCGCGAGAGACCATCTGAGGAATCCGATTCGCCCCGTCGAGGAGGCTGTACTCGGTGTGATTGTGGATGTGAACGAACGACATCGAAAAGGCGAACGGCCCAACGCGGCCGCCCTATGATTCTGACGGAATCAAGTCCCCGATCGTAGCCGAGAGAACGAGGGAATCCCACGGCCTTTCCACGTCCGGTGGGGAATTGGTGGGCCCAGCTAGATTCGAACTAGCGACCTCACCCTTATCAGGGGTGCGCTCTAACCAACTGAGCTATGAGCCCGAGAGATGCAGAATATACCCTAAGTCGGATCGTGGTCCCGGCGAATCGAGAGCGCGGTCTGGCCCGCGCACTCCAAGAGCCTAGACCGCCATGGCTGTGACCAGATGGAGTTTCTCAGGATCGACGGTCCGCTCGGTGCTCAAGACGTAGCTGAGCGGGTGCGTCACCAGCTTCGTCCCGTCTACCCCCACCATTTCGCCGGTGAAGCCGGAAAGAAGGCGGTGAGCCGCATGGCTGCCCAGCCGGATCCCGAGCACTCGGTCGAAGGCCGTCGGCGAGCCGCCCCGCTGCATGTGCCCCAGCACCAGGTAGCGCGCCTCGAAGCCGGTGGTCTTCTGGACGAAGTCCTTGATGTCCGCGGCCCTCGCCGCTCCTTCTGCGACCACGATGATCGAACTACGTTTGCCTTTCTGGCGCATCTTTCGCAGGTTGTCGCAGATCTCCAGAAGCGAATAGGGCACCTCGGGAATGATCACCGCCTCCGCGCCACCGGCCAATCCGACTTCGAGCGCGATGAAGCCGTTGCGGCGTCCCATCACTTCGATGACGAAAACTCGCTCGTGGCTATAGGCGGTGTCACGCACGCGGTCGATCGCCGACAGCGCCGTGTTGACAGCGGTGTCGAACCCAACCGAGTAGTCGGTTCCGGCGATATCGTTGTCGATCGAACCCGGGATACCGACTACCGGGAAGCCGAACTCTTCGAAGAGAGTCCGTGCGCCCGTGAGCGAGCCGTCGCCGCCGATGACGACGAGGCCCTCGATGTCGTTCTCCTTGAGCACTTCGAGGGCCTGCATCCGCCCCTCCGCGGTTTGAAACTCCTTGCTTCTGGCAGTGCGGAGAACGGTTCCGCCGAAGGTGATGATTCCGCCCACCGCCTTGGAGTCCAGGGGGATCGCTTCGTTCGCGATGATTCCCCGATAGCCATGAAGGAAGCCGAGGATTTCGGCTCCCCGAGCAATCGCGGCACGAACGACCCCGCGAATCGCCGCGTTCATCCCCGGCGCATCCCCCCCGCTCGTAATGACGGCGATCCTTCTCATCGGTCGTCCCCGATTATGCCCGCTCGCGGCGAGGGCGCCTCCCCACTCTCAGCTGGCATTGATCCAAGTTCGCCGCTCCTTCAGGCGAACCTGTGGTGCGCATCCGCAGCGACCGAAAACACGCTTGGCAAGTCCTTGGCCCAGTCCACACCTGGTGTATCATCGATTGCGGATCGGAGGTAAAGAAGATTGGCGCGTTCCATTGTTAGAAGGCTCTTAAGCCCCCTTTATCGAAAGGCGCTGCGGGATATTCGCATCGAGATCCCGAACAACCCGTCCCTTACCGGTAAGTTCATCGCATACGACGAGGAGGCCAACTCCTTCATTATCGAGCGGAACAATTCGGGCCAAGCTGAGATTGCCGAACCAGGCTTGCCCGCGCCGATCCTCTTGAAGAACCTTCGGCATACACCGAACGGACTCCAGGCCTACCTCGACGGTGGAAAACGCGACCACGAGATGATGATGAAGATTCTCGGGGAGGTGGGCTTCCGAGTCCAGCCGGGTCAACTGATCTTGGACTTTGGCTGCTCCACCGCTCGCATACTCCGCTGGTTCAAGGATGACGCCGAGAAAGCCGAATTCTGGGGGGTAGACATCCATGCCGGCGATATCTCGTGGTGCAAGATGAACCTGAGCCCCCCGTTCAAGTTTGCCACCACCACGACGCAGCCCCACTTGCCATTCGAGGACAACACGTTCGACCTCATCTATGCCGGATCGCTGTTCACGCACATCGATGACCAGGCCGACAGCTGGTTCTTGGAACTACGCCGAGTCCTCAAGCCGGGCGGGCTCGCCTACGTCACGATCCATGACGAACACACGATCGAGATCTTCGAGGGCAGGCTCAAAGAATCTCCCACGGGCAAGTTCTTAGCGGTGGACGAGAACTACCAAAGCTACATCAAGAAGCCCTACGCCGTGTTCACGGTGGGCCGCTCGATCGGCTCTCAGGTCTTCTACGACCGCGCCTGGCTCTTGGGGCAACTGGACGGCATTTTCGAGGTCGTGTCCGTTACGGAAGAAGCCTACGGCACGTTCCAAACGGCCCTCGTGCTCAGAAAGAGATGACCCTCGATCTGGGGACGGCCTGCAAAACCCCGGGCGGAACTTTCGCTACTCTTCCGGCGCGATGACGACGCGGCGGTTCGGCTCCTCACCCTCACTGTAGGTCGACACGCCGTCGAACTCCGAAAGGGCTTTGTGAACGATTCGACGCTCGAAAGCGGGCAGCGCGTCGAGCACTGCCTCCTCTCCGCGAGAGCGGACTTGCTCGGCGATTTGTACGGCGAGGTTGCACAGAGCCTCTTCACGGCGGCGACGGTAGTTGTTGCCGTCCAATGTCACGCGAACGCCGTTTTCGAGCTGACGGGCAGCGATAACGTTGACCAGATACTGGAAGGCGTTGAGCACCTCGCCGTGCTTGCCGACGATATAGGCCACGTCTTTGCCGTCGAGTTCGAGATTGACGTAGCGACCATTGAGCCCCGTGGGTTTGACGGTCGCCTTCAGGTCTGAGAGCTCGAGGATTTCGTTCACGATCTCGGCTAGATCCCCGGCGTCCTCGTCGGTCGCCACGACCTCCTCTCGCTCGACCTCGTCGTCCTCGCCGTCCTCGCTGGGGACTACGGTGGGCTCGGGGGCCTTCTTGACCGCCCGGGCCGGTTTGGCAGGTTCGGGTTTGGGCTTGGCAACTCGCTTTGGCTTGGGTTCGGGTTCAGACGCGGGCTCCGGCGACTTCTCCGCCTTGGGGGCGCGGCCTTTGGGCTTTGCAACAATCTCTTGGACGCTGGCCCGGATTCTTACGACAGCCTTTCCGAAGAGGCCCTTGCTCTCCTCCAGAACTTCGGCGGCGATCCTGTCGATTTCGACACCGAGCTTTTCGGCGGCGGTCCGTTTGGCTTCGTCGAGGCTTTTTCCTTGAACTTCGATGGTTTCCATAAATCTCGTTAGGGGGGCGGGGCTTACTTCTTCTTCTTGGGCTTTTGGATTTTTGGCGCGCCGGTACTCTTAAAGACCCCATTCGTATGACCCGCCGAATCGCCCTTTCCGTTCTTGGCGGGGAAGGGGAAGACGGCGCCGTTGGGCGCGTTCTTCTTGACGAGAGGCTCGACGGGCATGCGGTAAGCGCGCAGGGACTGGAACGTCGAAAGCAGGTTGGTGCAGATCCAGTACAGAACGAAGGCCGACGGGAGCGGCCAGAAGAACATGAGAACGGTGAAGAGGAGCGAGATGCTGATCCCCATCACGCGCTGCTGGCGGGCGTTGGCGGGGTCGCTCACGGGGCTGAGCAAGGTGGTGGCCATCATCGTGATTCCGTAGATCACGAGGAGGGGGTAGTCCATTTCGCCCAGGTTCGGCGCAGTCCATCCGCCGGTGACGGAAGCCGTGTTTGGGTTGATCCAGAGGAAGGTGCCCTGCCGAAACTCGAAGCGGTAGTGGACCATGCACTGGTACACGAAGAGGAACAAGGGCATCTGGAGCAAGGCGGGCCAGCAGCCGGCAGCAGGGTTGATGCCGTACGTGCGGTAAAGCTCCATCGTCTTAACGTTGAGCTCGGCCGGGTTGCCCTTGTACTTTTCCTTCAGCTCGTTGACCAGCGGGATCAGCTGCTGCATCTGGCGCGAGAAGACGAGTTGCCGTTGCGTGAGGGGCCAGATGGTGGCGCGAACCATGATCGCCAAGAGCAGGGCAGCGAAGGCGTAGCTGAATCCCGGCATTCGTCCGGTGAGACCGACCAGGAAGTCGATGATCGCGTAGCCACGAGCCAAGCCGAAGACGAGGTCTCGACGATTCCTTCCATCGAGGTCTTCAATAACGGTGGCGTACAGTTTCTCGGGTGTCGTGACCTTGTCAGGGAACTGGGCATGAGGAACGAGGGCGACCTCACGCTTCCAGATCGGCTTGAACTCGTTCGCGCGAGACTTCTGGTGAAGAGTCATGAAAGCCGCGTTGGCTCGGTTGATGTCGTTGCGTTGGACGGCGGCGCGGAACTGGGTGGCAGCGACAAGGACGGTGGCATCCATCAATCGGGCCTCGACGTCGGCATCCGGAGTCTTCTTCGTTTTCGCTTCTTCGCGGAGCTTTTGCTCGAACTTGGGGAGTTCGATCGCGATCGACTGGTCCTTGATCTCCCGGTGTAGCGTCTGCATCGCCGCGTAGATCTTTTCGCTGCTGCGAGGCTCGGGCGGGCGGCTGCCGAACAGGGCCTGGTAGCCCAGGAACAGCACGGCGACGATGAGCATCGTCTGGACGAAATTGCTTCTCGGCGCGGGTTGACTCATGTTATGGTACGGGGTCGTGTCCGCCCGGCCGGAAGGGATGGCACCTGGCGATGCGCCTCAGGCCCATCCAGGAGCCCTTGAGCAGGCCATACCGCTCGATGGCGATCTTCGTGTACTCCGAACAGGTTGGGGTGTAACGGCAGCTTGGCGGCATCCATCGCGTGGTCTTCTGATAGGCGAGAATCATGAGCACGCCGAATCGTCTTCCCAACGTTCTCCGAGCTCCCGCGCTAGACTCCGAACCTCCTCCAGTATCTCTACGAACTTCGCCTTCGTGGCGTTGGACCGAATCTGCACTACCCAATCGAACCTCTCCAGTCCCTCGAGGCTCCTCATCGCTTCGCGGAAGCGTCGCTTCTGGCGGTTTCTCCATGCGTGGCAACCGATCGATCTCGACGTTGCGAAACCTACTAGGCCGATTCCGGGAAGAAGCGATAGCGAGCAATACTTGCCACTCGAGCGGAGGCCGGTTCGAAAAATCTGGTCGAAGCGAGCCTTCTTGGGTCCTCTTACGGAGTCAACCTCGCCCGGCCCTTCAGCCGCCGACGCCGGAGCACGTTTTGGCCGTCCTGGTTCCGCATTCGCACGCGGAATCCATGGGTCGTCTTCTTATGTCGGTTATTGGGCTGGTAGGTTCGCTTCATTCGGCACCGATCCAAATAGCAGGATTCGAAGCGGGCAGTATACCCCGGCTCCGGCAGTGTAACCTAACCCGATGCGAAGGGGAATCGGCGTCATCGGGTGCGGAAACATCGCTCCCATCTACCTGTCGAATCTTGCCCGGTTCCCTGTGACCCCCGTCGTCGCCCTGGCCGACCTCGACGAAGAGAAGGCGAAGCACCGCGCCGCCGAGTTCGGCATCGGTCGGGTGCTGTCTGTCGAGGGGCTGCTCGCCGAACCTGAAGTCGACCTCGTTTTGAACCTTACGGTTCCGCACTCCCACGCCGAGATCGCGCTGGCCGCGCTCCGAGCCGGGAAGCACGTTTACAGCGAGAAGCCGCTCGCTGTCGAGCGTGAGCAGGGCGAGCGAATCATTCAGGAGGCAAGAGATCGGGGCCTCACCGTGGGATGCGCGCCGGATACGTTCCTCGGCGGCAGCCACCAACTGTGCCGGCGGCTCATCGATCAAGGGCGGATCGGACGTCCGATCGCCGCTCAGGCCTTTATGATGTGCCATGGCCACGAGGGCTGGCATCCCTCTCCGGCGTTCTATTACGAGGTGGGAGGCGGCCCGCTCTTCGACATGGGCCCCTACTATCTGACGGCGCTCGTGAACCTGCTCGGGCCGGTCGCTTCGGTCAGCGGCTCCGCGGGCATCTCGTTTCCCGAGCGAACGATCACGAGCGAACCGAAGCTTGGCAAGGTGATCCCCGTAGAGACGCCGACCCACATCTCGGCGGTGCTCGAATTCGAGTCGGGCGCGATCGTCGGACTGACCACCAGCTTCGATGTCTGGCATCACGGCATGCCGCACATCGAGGTTTATGGCTCCGAGGGAAGCCTGCGCGTACCCGACCCGAACGGATTCGGCGGCGACGTGTGGCTGCGACGCCACGACGACCCCGAGTGGTGTCTCGTCACGCCGGCCGAACCTCGGTTCATGGAGAACGCGCGCGGCGTTGGCGTGCTCGACCAAGTGGAGGCGATCGCAGAGGGTCGGGAGCCACGAGCATCCGGGGCGCTCGGCATGCACGTCCTCGATGCGATGAGCGCCATTCTCGAGTCCGCGGATGCGGGGCACAAGCTTGCCCTCACCCATCGCACCAATCGACCGAGTCCGCTCTAGGCGTATCCGATGTTCGGCGTCGAGAGAGGAAGGGTATCGCGAACTAGGCGAAGCACGTACGAGTACTCCTCGAAGCGCACGCTCAGCTTGCGGAAGGTGTTGGCTTCGCGATCGTACGGAGCGTGATCGAAGGTGCTCACCAAGTGGTACGACTCCCGACCTTGGCGAACGTAGTCGCAGATCAAGTCCTGACCGAAGCGGAGTCTCAGCTGCCGCAAGAACTCGGGATAGACGCCCGACCAGAAGAGGATGAAGTCGCCGATGTGCTTGTGCACTTCCCGCTCACGCTCGAAGGAGTCTGCATTGACCCGCACGTCGCCCTCGGCCACCATCTCGGCGACCGAGACCAGGCGCCGGCCGTTCTTGTCGCGAATGGAGAAGATGCGGTCGGTGTGGAGGAAGGTGAGGAGTAGATCGGTCATGTACGCCTCGACGTCCGGCTCGCGCAGCAGGCCGTCGGTACGGTCGAGCGATAGGGCGACGTGCTCCTGGAAGAGGTCGTAGAGCGGATGGCGATCACGGTTCGGTTTCATTTCCGGTTCCTCGGTGGGTTTCTAGTCCTCCTGTATCGGTTATAGGGGCCTTCGTTGCACGATCGTTCGGCAACTGTGCCGGTTTCACCTTTCGGACGCCCAAAAACCCGTCGAGTTCTCGGGTCTGGGTCAAAGGACCGAGCAAGCGATTCGCGCCGCCGAAGATAGCCGGGGGAGGGATCGTGCCCCCGGCTCAGGGCTGTCTTCCCGCTGAACGACCTTCGGCAACAGAACTACGCGACTCGGTCGAGGATGACGGTTTCCGTGCCGCCTGGGCCGAAGGCGCCCTGACGCTCGGTGGCAGCCCGGGCAATAAGGGCGAGGGTGCCGTTGATGTAGGTCAACTCGCTCTCGATGAGGGCGCGGTTCCGGTCGAGCGCCTCCTCGACGTTTCGTGCGACCGTCCGCACGCGATTGGCGATCGCCTGAACTTGCTGCGCTTCGGCTCCATCGAGCGCGCCCATGAGACCTCGAAGCGTGGGCTCCGTGCCCAGAGCTTCGGCCAGCCTCGCCGCGGACGCCGCCGCCTGATCGTCGATTGTTCGCATGCGGGCGAGCATCGTCTCCAGTTCCGGCTGGATGCTCTCCACTGCGGTCACGTCGCGAGCCACGAGGGCTCGGGTCTGGTCACCTAGCGACCGAAGCAGGCGCTCGGAGGTCCCGAGCCAGTCCCACCATAGACGCTGGAGGTCTTTCGTCTTCTGTGCCATTGCTTCCTCTTTGTTATCGGGTTTCGTCGGTTTTCCCCGTCGGCTCGCCCTGGTTGCGCAGGTAAGCCTCGGAGAGGTTCTTGTAAAGCAGCGTGCCGATGCCGAGGGCGCCGGTGCGGCCGAACTCGTCGGCGAAGGCCTGATCCATCATGTCGCGAGCGAGGTCGGCCATCGGGTCCTTCTTGGTCTCTGAGCCAAGGCCCTTTCGCATGCGACCGAGGAGGTCCTTGACGAAGATCGCCTCGATCTGCTCGGTGGCCTTCTTCAGACGGCCGAGTTCGGGGTTCTCGGCGGCCGGCCGCGACGAACTCTCCCGGTGCGACTCGGGCCGGGGGTCGGGGGCGACCTCTCGGAGGGGCCTGGCCTGACGCTCGAGTCGAATCTTCGCGTCCGCAGGATTCTCTCGCACGACCCTTTCGGCCAGAGCCTTCGCGGCCAACTTGCCAATGGGGTCCTGGGGCGGTCGGATCGTCATCATTGCACCTCGATTCGCGCCTTCAAAGAGCCTTGCTGTCGCAGCGCCTGTAGAATCGCGATAATGTCGCGCGGGCTTACCCGCAGGGTCTGGAAGATTCGAGCCAAGTCCGCCACGGTGGCGTTCGGCGTGATGAGGGCGATCTGAGCCTGAGTCTCCTCAGCGCTGATCGAAGTCTCCGGCACGACCACCGTCTTGCCGTCCGAGAGCGGATTGGGCTGGCTTACGAAATACTGGGTGTCGATCATCACCTGCAGGCTGCCCTGCGCGATGACCGCGGGAGCGAGGCGGACGTTGCCTCCCATGACGATCGTGCCGGTGCGCTCGTTGATGACCACCACTGCCGGAGTGTCGGAGAGCACCGTGCATTGCTCGATCTGACTCATGAGATTCATCGGGTTTTCGTTTCCGACCGTGATCTGCACCGTGCCGCCGTCGAGGGCGGTGGGCAGACACTGTGGGAACTTCGCGCTCAGCACGCCGGCAATGCGCTGCGCCGTCGTGATGTCGGCCTCCTGCAGTTCGAGGAACATCTTGCCGTCGTACACCACCTGGTAGGGAACGCTCGCCTCGACGATCGCCCCGGAAGGAATTCGCCCGACATTAACGTGGTTCTTCTGAATGCTGCTCCCGCCGCTGCTGACGTTGAAACCGCCGATGCTCACCGCGCCTTGGGCTACGGCGATTGCGCGCTCCTTGTCGGATGCGCCGTAGAGTGGCGCCTGCAGCAGGAATCCACCTTGGAGGCTCTTGGCGTCGCCGATAGACTGTACGGTGACGTCGATCTGGTTGCCAGGTGTCGCATAGGGGGGCAGGTCGGCGGTGATGGCGACCGCAGCGATGTTCTTGGCGTTGAACTGGGCCGGATCGACCATCGTACCGAATTCCTTGAGAGCATTGGCCATTAAGGTGGCGGTGAAGGGCGTCTTCTTGCTGTCGCCGGTGCCCTCAAGCCCGATCACGAGCCCGAATCCGCGAAGCTGGTTGCTACGGACGCCGCGGAAGCGGGCGATATCCTTGATGCGGACGAGCACGCCGCTGCGCTCGGCGTCGATGGCGGCCTGCATGCTGCGCTGACGCTCGAGCCGCTCGAGCCGCTGAAGCTCCTTCTGCGCTCGCTCGTCGGCGGCGTTCGCCTTGTCTTTGGTTTGGGCTGCCGAAAGCACAGCGAGGAAGAGGACGAGGGTGAGGGATGCGAGTTTATGCATGAGTTTCACCTAGAAAAGCCAATCGAGGAGGCGAGTGAGGAGGCCGCGGCGCTGGCGATCCGCGATGAGGCCCTTGCCTTCCATGCGGATTTCGGCTTCGGCGATGTTCTCGCTCTTGACGGTGTTGTCGGGGCGGATGTCGTCTCGCCGAATGACGCCGCTCAGCTTGATCGTCTGCGTCTCCTTGTTAGTGACGATGTTTCGGGTGCCTTCGATGATCATCGTGCCGTTGGGGAAGACCTGGGTGACGACTGCGCTCATCCGGGCCGACATCTTGCCGGTCTGATTTGTGTCTCCCTCGCCCTTGTTGTTGCTCGCGGCGGTGGTCGAGAACGGCTTGAAGATACGGTCGAGGAACCCGATGAACAGCTTTTGGGCGACGTTGTTGGCATCGCTCTTCGAGGCCGTAGTGCCCGCCTTGAAAGTCGAAACCGAGTTCTCGCTGATCACGATGGTGACAAGGTCGCCGATCTTGCGGGCCGTTCGGTCCACCAGGGGATTAGGCGCCGCGTCCGACCACAGCGAGCCGATTCCAGACCCATCGGACTTGTCGATGGTCTGACCTAGGGCGAAGGACGCCGCGAAGGCCAAGAGGAAAAGGGACAGTCGTTTCATAATCGCACCTCCACGAGGGATTCGGACACGAGCTTGCCGCTGAGGGTCGTGCTCGGCATTTGGGGTGAGGCGTTGGTGACCACTTCGACGGACGCACCGACGGAAGCGGGGCCTTTCGTCCGCCCGGCCACCTCGACCACGGCTCCGTTGCTGATAACGCGAACACGGACCGCAGCTCCCGAACGGACGGCCTTCGTTCCCGGACCTGCGGTGAGGGTCAGTGTTCGGGAGTTGAACCGCTTCCCGTCCACGACGACGCCGACCGTGATGCTCACCTGCGCGCCCTTGCGGGTAGACCGCTCCGCTGTCAGCTCGACCTCTCCCTCGGGCACCGTCATCGCGCCCTGATTGGAGGTCGAGACCCAGTCGCCCGAATCAGGCACTAAGGCCTTGGCGGCTTCCGTTGCAGTCTGTAGGAACCGTTCGTGCTCGATCTTCTGGCCCTTGCGAACGACCTTGGCGTTCGAGGGAACCCGAATATCCAGCTTCGCGGTGTCCACGCCAGCCATTTTCAAGCGCGAGACGATGCGGGTCTTGTCGATACCGCGCTCGATTCCGAGGGCCGGGCTCTCGCCCATGACGATGGCGGCAAGGGCCTCGTTCCCTTGGATTTCGGCGATCTCGCCCAACGTGAACTGGCGACCAGAGACCTCCGACACCGCGCGAACGTCGATCCGGGCGGCGTCGGACTTCGGAGCGTCAACGGGCTTTGTGGTCGTCTTGGGCGTACCGAGTGACTTGGACGGGGTGGCAGGCCCCGACATCCGGATGACGCCCGTCGCCCCTTCACCCGGATTTACCAGCGTCGGCTTCTCGGAGGACACGAGGAATCCGCCCGACCCGGCTGCCGGCGCCGTACCCTTGAACAGGGCTAGTACGAGGCGCCCGACCTCTTTGGGTCCGGCTGAGTATGCAGCTCGGACACGACCCTCGAGGTCGATCTCGAGCTTCGTCGGCTGACCGGAAACCATGATGGTCGGGGCGACGGGATGTCCCGCCTCCGAGACGAGAACTCCCTCGGAAAGGGTTAAGGTCGCGGACTTGGCGTAAACGATGCGCCCGTCTCGGACGAAACGTAGGTAGCCGTCGCCTTCGACGTCGATCTTCAGGCTGGGTAGCGCCAGCGAGCATGCAAGGAGAACACCGATCATCGTCGATTACCTCTTGAGGTTGCTGAGAATCCCCAGCATGTCATCGGCGGTCTGGACCGCCTTGGAGTTGATCTCGTAGGCACGCTGAGCAAGGATCATGCGGACCATCTCCTCCACGATCTGCACGTTGGAGCCCTCGATGAAACCGGCCCGAAGCTGGCCTGCACCTTCCGCACCGCCGGGCGAGACCACGGTGGCAGTCCCGCTCGCCGCGTTCGCTGTGAAGAGATTTTGGCCTATGCGAGTCAGGCCACCGGGATTGGGGAACAGGGCCAACTGAACGGTTTCGATCTCCGTGGCGTCGTCGCTCCCGGGAAGAACCGCCGTCACCACGCCATTGGGCGAAATCGTGACCGCCTTCGCGCCGGTGGGAATCGTGATGTTCGGGATCAGCGGGTAGCCATCCTGGGTGACGAGGAGGCCGTTGGCATCCTGCTTGAACCCTCCGTCCCGCGTGTAGGCGATCGTGCCGTCGGGACGCTCTACTTGGAAGAAGCCCTCGCCGATGATGGCGACGTCGAAGGGGTTGTTCGTGGCCTGGAGCGCACCACCCGCCATCGAGGTGGCGTTACCGGTGAACTCCACGCCGAGGCCGACCTGTTCGGCCTGCGGCAACCTAGACGACCCGCCAGTACTGGCGCCGGCCGCGCGGTACGTCTGGTACATCAGGTCCTGAAACTCGGCCCGCTGCCCTTTGTAAGCGGTCGTGTTGACGTTGGCCAGGTTATTGGCAATCACGTCGAGATTGATTTGTTGGGCCACCATTCCGGTGCCCGCGGTCATCAAAGAACGCATCATGTCGGCGATCCCTCTTGTTTTTCGGTCTCGTCGCCATCCTTAGCCGGAGTTTGCGTTCGGCAATCTCCTCGTCCTCATCCTCACCACATGGTCAGGCTGTCCGGATCGCTACTGGCTTTGGAGGCTCTGGATTAGTCGTTGTGTCAATTCGTCTTGCTGAATGATCGAACGTTGCGCCATCTCGAACGAGCGGCTGACTTCGATCATCGCGACCATCGACTGGATCGTGTTGACGTTCGATCCTTCGATGGACTTGGGGTTTAGGTCGGGCGTGGCGATGGCCTGGGCTGCCGGTGCAGTGAATAGGCTGTCTCCTTCACGCTGGAACGTGCCCTGGAAAACTCCCAGGCGGGCGATTTCCTTCCCGTCGGAGGTGATCAGGCCGTCGTTTCCGATTTCGACGGGTCCCTCCGGTAGCTGGATCCGTTGGTTGTCGGAATCCAGCACCGGATGGCCAGATCGGGTGACGAGCAGCCCATCCGCATTGCGGGTGAAGGCGCCATCACGAGTGAAGCGCATGCCGCGATCGGTCTCGACGGCGAAGGCTCCTTCGCTCGACCGGATCGCGATGTCGAGGTCATTGCCGGTCTCCTGAATAGGACCCGGCTCGAATACGGTGAAGCGGGATTGGAGCGAAGGACCCCCGCCGAGCGAGCCCAGAACGGGACCTCGCCCTCCGTTACCGCGCAGCTCCCGGACGAGTGCGTCGTTGAAAGCGACGGCCTCTCGCTTGTAGCCGGTGGTGCTCGCATTCGCCAGGTTCTGGCTGATCACGTCCAGCGCATACTGGGAAGCGATCATTCCGGTGGCGGTCGCATAAATTCCGCGGTTCATCCCACCATCTGTATCGGCGGGTAGGAATGCGGGAGTTAGAGGAAAACCTCGGAATCGACTCTAGGTTTAGCCCGGATCGATGCCCTGAATCTTTTTGGATTCGACTCGGTTCTGCTCGATGTAGTCACGCCACTGTGTCGGCACGTCGGTGTCGACGAAGATCGCGGTGACCGGGCATTCGGGCTCGCATAAGCCGCAGTCGATGCAGAGGTCGGGGTCGATATAGACCATCTCATCGCCCTCGAATATACAATCGACGGGGCAGACGTTCATGCAGGACTTGTCCTTGACTCCGATGCAGGGCTCGGCGACGATGTAGGGCATCGGCAAGAGATTACCGCGAGGCGGCTTTACTCGGCACCCGGCGGGGCGGGCACCTCGTCCGAGCGGGCGGGACTCCCGAGATCCCTTACTGGGTTCCCCGGCGCCTGCTCCGCCGGCGGCGCGGGAGGAGTGGACGGCGGTCGATCTTCGGCGGCGCGCGACCGGACAGGCTGTTCTTCCGGCATCGGCGCCACGGGGTCCGGCTCCGCCGACGAGTCGATCCTAGGCGTCCCCGCATCGAGCGGATAGTCCTGGAACGGTGTCGGCTCTTCGATCGGGCCTGGACTCTGGTTCAGCCAAAGGGCAATCACGAGTACGACGAGCGCAGCGAGTGGCAAGAGCAGCGCGCCGATGCCGTGCTGCCGCTGAAGCCACTGATGGAATGAGCTAGAAGAGGCCACCTGAGTAGATTTTATACGTTTCCAGGGCGCCTCAACCCGCGGAATAGCCGCGCATCGAGTTACGCATCAGCCGGAACTGGAGCCACGCCGCGAGCAAAATGACCAGCAGCAGCACGAACGACTTCGTCGCGGCAATTCCGATAAGGAACTTCTTCCAGGCCTCGACATAGATGTGGAAGCCCACCACGTCGGTGGCATCTCCGGGGCCACCCTGCGTCATCACGTAGATCGGGGTGAAGATCTGCAAGGCGCCGATCGTCGACGTGACGAGCACGAACAGCGTCGTCGGAGCGAGCATCGGCAGCGTCACCGACCAGAACGTCCGCCAAGAACCCGCGCCGTCCAATTCGGCCGCTTCGTAGAGCGATGCCGGGATGCCCATGAGCCCGGCGACGAATAGGACCATTTTGGGTCCGAGGCCGATCCAGATCGACATGAACACGAGCGCCCACATCGCCCAAGCCGGGTCCTTGAGGAAGTCCGTCTTGTTCGTGATCCCCACCATGCCGAAGAGGGTGTTGAGTAGGCCGGTTTCGGGGAGGTAGATGTAAATCCAGAGCATCGAGATCGCCACTCCCGAAGCGATCGCGGGGATGTAGTAGATCGTCCGGAACCAGGACATCCCCCAAAGCTTGCGGCTCACGAGCAGGGCGACTGCGAGCGCCAATGCCATCCCCGCGGGCACGCTGAAGAGCGCATAGCGCAGTGAATTCGCCATCGCGTTCCAAAAGAGGCCGTCGCTAAAGGTGTAAGCGTAGTTCTGGCCACCTACGAACGTCCGCTCGCCCTGCAGCAGGTTTACCTTGAAGAAGGACAGATACAGCGTGTAGGCAAGCGGGAAGAGCGCGAACACGAAAAGGTGCAGCGTCGCCGGTGCGATGAAGAGGTAGCCCAGACGCTTCTGGCGCATGACGTGCCCGAATTATGGCCGTAAGAGCCATCTCCCTCGTGCCCGAAGCGGAGTAAGCAGGTGCGCGGCCCCGAGGCGACAATCGAACGAAACCGGCACTCTTGCCGGTCGTTAGCCCGTAGAGATCGGGAACGAATGATGCGCCGCACGAACGTGCGTCAGGCGGCGATCGTATCTACTTGGGATATAATGCGCGATTCCCCCGAAAGGACGACCACGATGGACGAACTCGACATGACCGCGACAACCCCGCAAACGTTGCTCCTCACGCCCGAGGGCTATACGAGACTCCACCGTGAGCTGGAGAACCTTACCGTGGTTAAACGGGCCGAGATCGCTGAGCGCTTGCGCGACAGCAAGCAGCACGGCGAGTTCAGCGAGGACAACAGTGAGCTCGACGAAGTCAAGTTCGAGCAGGCGATGGTGGAGAACCGGATCGGCGAACTCAAGGCCATCTTCGCCGGCGCCCAGCAGCTGGAGACGAAGGCGATCCCCACGGATCATGTGGGCTTCGGCTCATATGTCACCGTCCGCGACGAAGACAGAAAAATCGAGTTCGAAGTTCGCATGGTCGCCAGCATCGAGGCCGACCCCGATAATGACCTGATCAGTGTCGAATCGCCGATGGGGCTGGCACTCTATGGCCGGAAACTCGACGAGACCGTCGAATTCGAGGCGCCCGCTGGGAACATTCGCTACAAGATCGTCAAGATCCGGCGCTAGCCGAGGAGTCGGATAAGCGAGGCAAACTCGCTATGACCGCGCTCCGCCTCGCGCCGGTTCGAATACCGAGCAATGACGCGCTCCGTGCCGTCCGCGCCGTAGAGCACGGTATCGAACAGCACCGGACGCTTGGCGAAGGGCGCGTGATCGAACACGAGAAACGCGGTTGCGATCATCCGTCCGTCGGGGAGGCGCGTTCGCCCTACCAAGCGACCCTCTGCCATCGCGAGAAGGCGCGTGCCTTCGAGGAAGTCGCACGGAATCGCCTCGCCAAACTCGTCGAGTCGGTAGTAGATCGGCCTCACGATGCCGACGCTCCTCGTTAGTTCATCTTGAAGGTCGGTGGCGTCACGACGTATTGCGAGACACCCGCGGCATAACCTGCCGGATTGTCCAAGAAGGTGCCCTGAGAACTCACGGAACCGAAAAAGTACCGCACGCCCATGTGGTCGGCATACGAGACCGCGGCGTCGTAGTATGGGAGCCGCTGGCCCGTAACGGGGTCGGTGAGGCAGACTTTGGTGGGGACGCCGGGATACTGTCGCGGGTTCGCGTCGAACACGATCTTGTTTTCACGCGAGTCGAAGAAGAAGCGAACTGAACCGAAGTCGCTCTCCGAAACCATGTTGCGGTTGGTATCGGCTCGCCAGTGGCTGACGGGGTCGAACAGCGACGTGCCGACCGTGTTTTTCGCCATGCCGAAGTATCGCTTCGGAGCCTCTTCGAACCTCGCGCGACAGCCCGTCGAGCAATACTTGAACCGTATGCCGGCATAGTCCAGCATCGGCGCGTTCTGTCGTGGCGGCAACCCGCTGACCGGGCACACGACGGGATTATCGGCAACGAGCGCCGCCGGGGCGAACGTCAGGGCGCAAACGATCGTGTTCAGCATGAAACTCAGTCTCCTCGAAGCGGCGCGACGAGGCGCCTTCAAAGGCCTATGATACATCAACCTCCATGCCGGTCGGCGCCTTGGCTTGCTCGATATTGGCATTGCGGGCTAGACTCTGCACGTGATTGAGGCCGTTCTCGTCTCGTTACTCGGCTCCGACCGGACATTCGGCCCGGTCGAAGAAGCCTGCCGGGTCCTGGACGAGCGTGTAACTGAAAGCTCGGGACTCGCCGCGAGTCGGCTCCGACCGGGCACGTTCCTCACGCACAACGACAGCGGAAACCCCGCCCGGCTGTACCGATTCGACCTAAAGGGCAAGGTCCTGGCCGAGTACCTGATCGAAGGTGCGGCCAACATCGACTGGGAGGGCATGGCCACGCGCCGCGAGAAGCAGACCGATTGGGTCTACCTGGGCGACATCGGCGACAACCTCCAAATCCGGACGGAGGTCCAGGTCTACCGGTTCCCCGAGCCGGTCGCGGGAGGGCAGACCCGGGTGGACCGCCTGGAGCGCTATACCCTCCAGTACCCGAACGGGCCCCGAAACGCCGAAGCCCTTTCGGTGGACCCGAAGACCGGTGCGATCTGGATCGTTACTAAGACGAGCCAAGGGCCGGCGGAAGTGTACAACGGCACTTTGGGCAAGGCGGGAGGAAAGGTACGCCTAAAAAAGGCGGGCGAACTGAAGGTGGACACCGGCGGCACCGATCGCCAGGGCGGCCTCCTCGTCACCGACGGGGCGTTCTCGCCCGACGGCCGTTATGTCGTCCTACGCACCTACACGGGCGCCCTCGAGTTCGATGTGCCCAAGGATCGCACCGCATGGTGGCGTTCCAAACCTCGCCCGGCGCCGGTCGCCGACCACCGAGGAGGGGAGGCGATCTGTTATTCGCACGATGGCGCCTCCCTGATGATGACCACCGAAGGCAGCCCCTTCCCAGTGTTCCGGGTGCCCATCCGGGCTGACCGTGCACCCGCGAAGACGTCTTAGACGTAGGAGTAAGTTATGAAATCGATTCGATTCGCCGCCGCCATCACCGCCCTTGGCCTCGCCTCGCTCGCGATCTCGCAGGTCGCCAAGTCGGGCGATGCATACACATTCCGAGTTAAGTACACGAAGGGCCAGAAGATCTCGTACGAGACCACGACCGCCGTGGACATGGCCGGAATGCAGCCGATGAAGGCGCCCCTCACGATGACGGTCACGGACGTCAAGAACGGGATCTACACGCTCAAGTACACGGTCGGGGCGATCATGGGCGGCAAGCCGCAAGACGTCACCATCAAGATGAACTCCCAGGGCAAGATCGTCGAAGGCAGCGCGGCGGGACAGACCATGGCGGGCGTCGGCAACGCCCAATTGCCAACCAAGGCTATGAAAGTCGGCGAAAGCTGGACGCAATCGACGGACGCGCCGGTGATGGGCTCCAAGATGAAGGTGAACTCGACCTACACGTTCAAGGGCATTAAAACCCTGAACGGCCAACAAGTGGCGGAAATCGCCGTTAAGATGAACAGCACCGGCGGCAGTGGCGTGGGCGTCACGGGAACCGGGACGATGACCCTCATGGTCGCCGACGGGACTCTGCACGGCTCGACGATGAATATCAAGACCTCCATGAAGCAGGGCAGCGCCCCGTCCGCCACCTATGGGATGAAGATGACCGTCGTCCGAAAGTGATCCAAGTCGCTAGACCCGCCGATCGCGCATTGCTTCGACTCTTGGAATCCCATCCGGAAGTCGAAGTGACGCTCCAGAACGGGCCTTCGAAGGGCTTGGCCTACTGGCAAGACGGGCGACGGCGCGAAGTCCGGGTCGGGGATCGGGATTGTCCCGTTCGAGGACTCGTCGAACTAATGGACAACAACCCGATGGTGTGCGCCGACGCGGTCTCGGTGCCGTCACCGGCCTCGACGCTCGCCCTCATTGCGCTCGGCCCGGTCGCCAAAGCTGGCCTGATCGCAGAGCCCCCCAGCATCGTCACCGATTTCGAAGCCGACCCCGACGAAGTCGGCGAGTGGCTTTCCATGGAAGGCTGGACGAGCGGCGCCCATCTCCAAGTCGGCCCCTTAGCCTCAGGCGCTGTCCTCGCGGTGACCGCGATGATGGCGGTCCTGCCACCGGCCGACTCGGGATCGATCGAAGACCTCTACGACGAGTGCTTCGGACGATCCTTCTTCGTTCGGCGATGGAGTGGACCGGGATGGGAGCCCAATCGAGCAGACGCCACACCCTACGCGTACTTCCGACTCGACTTTTCGCCCGAACAGGGCTCGGCGAGTCTGGCCGGGCTGCTTAGCGTGCGCGTGGCGGCCGACCGCGACGGCAAATGCGGCGCGGCACAAATCGTCCACGCGATGAACGTCATGGCCGGCTTCGAAGAGAGCCTCGGAATCGCCGAGCCGCAGCTCGCCTAGACCCAGGCGGCTTTACAAACCGGCGAGAATCGGCCATAATAGGGGCTAGAGTCGCGGGGTGGAGCAGCCTGGTAGCTCGTCGGGCTCATAACCCGGAGGTCGCGAGTTCAAATCTCGCCCCCGCACCCAGATTGCGTTAGGCGCCCTTCGGAACCCCGGAGGGCGCCTTGCTTTGCCTATATGGAGACCCTCGAAGAAAAGTTCGCACGCGTGCTTGCCGAAGACGTCGAGGTCGTCGACTACGATCCCCGATGGCCCGCGATGTTCGAGGAGGAACGGCTCAGGCTGCTCGCAAGCCTTCCCAACGACGCTCTAGGCCGGATCGAGCATTTCGGGAGCACCGCGGTTCCGGGGCTCGCGGCAAAGCCGATCGTCGACTTGCTCGTGGAGGTTTGGGACCTCGAAGACGTGAGGCGACGCATCGTGCCGATCTTGGAATCGGAGGGGTGTGATTACTTCTGGCGGCCCTCCTTCGGGGATGACGTTCCGCCTTTCTATGCGTGGTTCATTCGCAGGGACGACGAGGGCCGCCGGACCCATCACATTCACATGGTGGAACCACACTTCGAGCATTGGGACCGGCTTCTCTTCCGCGACTTCCTCATCGCGAATCCCGACGTCGCCGCAGAATACGTCGCCTTGAAGGTTCGGCTCTGCGCGGAGCACCGCGGCGACCGAATCGCCTACACCCTGGCGAAGACCGACTTCATCCAGCGAGTGACCGCGGCCGCCAAGACGGCCACCCAGCCTTGACCTCTACTTCTTCCGAACGAATGTCCCCAGCGACTCGATGAACACCGACTCGGCAACGTCCTTCGCGCCGAGCGTGAAGAACACGTCCGCTTCCATCATCGTCGCGCCGGGCCATTTGAGGCCGAAGAGGCCGCCGTCCAGGTGGCGAAGTTTGCCGGGGTGCTTGGCCGGGCCACCGAGAACCATGAGGTCCGAGCCCTGCCGAACAATCTCCATCCGCCCATACAGGTCGTTCTCGTAGACCCCGAGAATCCCTTCGATCGTGCCGCCGAACGGCTTGGGGTTGGCCGGTGCAGGCGGCACGTCCATCATGGTCATCATGGCCGCGCTCGTCTTGGTGATCGCCTCGATGCCTTGGTCCAGGTTGCGATTCATGAGTTTGGCGAGCCAGAACGCTCGAACGGCCTCGGGAAAGGCCGTCAGGTTCATGTTCGAAAGAACCGCGATGGCCGCCTTCTTCTCCGGCACGACGATGATGATCGTGCGGACTCCGGCGAGTGCGCCACCCTTTTCGATCACTCTCACGTCCGCCCAATCGAATGATCCCACTCCCATTCCGTAGTAGAAGCCGGTCGTATCGCTGATCGGTGGCTGTTCGGTGAACGAGGGCTTCGCCGAAATTGCCCGTTCGAAAACGTCTTCGATCGTTTCCGGCTTGAGAATCGAGTCGCCGTTGACGTACATGAGCAGAAGCTTTGCGAGGTCGGCTGCGGTCGATGTCACGCCGCCGGCCGCGCCCATGGTGTCTTGATCCGAAGGCTCGATGAGAGCGATCTTCCCGTCGACGAGACCGTGGTTGGCCGAACTGTTCGGGCGCTCGATCGCCTTCATGCTCGCGAACGTTCGCGTCATGCCGAGGGGCTTGAGGACCCGATTCTCAAGTGCGGTGTTCCAGGTTCCGCCATCTGCGCGCGCGCACACCTCACCGGCGACGAAGAAGCCGGGGTTGGAATAGTTGGGCCGTTCTCGCAGGCTGCACGAGGGTTCCAGATAGCGGAGCCGGCGGAGGATTTCCGGGCGATCGTAGCCGAGGTTATCCAGCATATCGCCCGTGAACTGCGGCCATCCGGTGCGGTGGGCGAGCAGATCGCGCATGGTGATCCAGCGAGTCCCGTAGTCAGTTGGAAACCGGAACTCGGGGAGCACGTTGAAAATCGGCGTATCCCAGCCGAACTTGCCAGATTGAACCAAGGTGGCCGCCAACGTGGCGGTAAAGGTCTTGGATACCGAAGCCATCTGGAAGATCGTGTTCTCGTCGACCGGCTCATTGGTGACGATGCTGCGCACGCCGTAGCCCTTGAGGTGCACGACCTTGCCGTTTTCGATAATGGCTACCGCAGCGCCGGGAACCTTGAAGACGGGCATGGAGCGAGTGACGAAGGCATCGAGATCGCGGATGTGGTCTTGAGGAGTGGAACAAGCGGCAAGCAGAAGGGCGGCCGAAAAGAACATGCCGCGGGTTTTACCCCTCTGGCCAATGCGGCGGCCGCTCCCTGGACAACCCGTCGAGCCAGTCTCCACAGGCTTCGTCGTCTCGTGGAACCGACACTCCTGGAACGAGAAACCAGGTCTCCGAGTGCACGACCGACTCGCCGCCTCCCAGAGTCACGAGTGGGCCGAGCGACTCGACCTCGAGCATGTCTTGGCGTGTAAACGTCTCGAAATTGCAGCCATAGTCCGGATAGCCGGCACCAGGCAGGTAAGGAAAACGCTTGAGGAAGAGATTGCCGTGGTTCGCATACGCCGCGTAGCCGGCTCGCACGGCGGCGCCGACCTTTTGGGGACCGAGGGCGGGGTCGTGGGCGAGTCGGACGACCCGGCTCCCCCACGACCAGCGGGGATCAGCCATCCGAGTGTAGTGCCAAAGGACGAGCGGCGCGGCAGGCAAGAGGGCTTCGGAATGCCGACGGAATTCCGGCTGGGGAAACAGGCACACACCTCCTGGAGCCATGACGGTCAGGCACCAAGGCGCGAGCGTCCTCGGCGATTCGGAGAAGTTCGTCACCCGGTGCTCGAGCAAGACCCTGCCCTCCTCGATCCGGACCCCGATCGCCCGCTCGATTCCGAGGGCGCCGGCCCGCTTCGTGAAGGTCACTCCGATTGCAGTTTCGTCGGTTGCCACCGGATCGTTATCCGGCTCGTAGGTGAGGATCGGATCTTCCGGGGCGACCCACAGCCGATGCCCGCCGTAACTGCGGTACTCGGATCCGCCGGTCGAGCCCATGTCCTTGGCGTACTCGACGAGTTCGTTCGGCCCACCGATTCGACCGAACCGGATAATGCGAGGACCGACCTCGAGGGTCACGATCAACTCCAACTCGCCCGCGACGAACCGCGCGCAGCGGTCCCACCCTCCGTAGGCCACGATCTCCATCACCGACGAGTTTACATGCTTACCCGTCGGGCAGAAAAAATGCCGGCGCACCGCGCGCCGGCCAATCGGTCTTGTGCTTGTCGTTTTCTCGTCTGAAAGACTGTTTGCTTCTACGGCGGTTTCCCAGAAACGTCGGCAGGGGCGCGAACGTAGGGTGCTTTCGAAGTGGGTTACATCCTCGCCGGGATCAAGATCGTGTTCGGAGACCGCCGGCTTTGGCCATACCTTTGGCGACCGTGGGTGCTATCGGGCCTCCTCTTCACGGGCGTACTGATCGGCGGCTACGTCTTCTGGCTGCCCTACGCGGGGGACCTCGCGGCGCGTCTCGGCTTGCCGGAGTGGGTTGGAGCCTCTCTCGGCACCTTGCTGTATGCGCTCGTGTGGTGGTTCGCCTCTGGAGTCGTGTTCTTGTTCATTGCCGGAATCCTCAGTTCCCTACTGTGGGATGAGGTGAGCCGTCAAGTCGAACTGCGCTTGACGGGACGCTACGCGGACCGGTCGCCGGGATGCGCAGGTCAAGGCTGGGACACGCTGATCCGCCTTCCGTTCACCGCTTCGATCGCCGTGGCGACCCTCGTTCTCGGATGGACCTGTCTCGGGGTCACCGGCGTGGTACTCGCCGGCTGGCTCGGCCTATACGACTACACTGCCTGTGCCTACGTTCGGCGGTCGGTGCTCTTTCCTTCGCAGTTCATTCGCGCGTTCAGGAGCCCGTCCTGGGTCGGCTTCGCCTTGGGATCGGGGTTCATCACCCTGCTTCCGTTTTTGAACGTTCTTCTCTTCCCGGCGCTCGTGGCGGGGGGCACGATCTTGTGTATGGAAGGCGAGGACGGCTGAAATGCGAAACCGTCTTCCCCTCTTGGCTCGTAATTAAATTGCTCGCCTCACGGCCGGCCCGCCTTAGGCGGTACCTTGTGCACCGATGAAGGGACTCTGGATGCCGCTTGCAGGGATGATCGCGGGAATGGCCTTAGCGCCTTTCGCCGCGTGCCAAGATTCCTTTACCCTCGACCATGCCCTGGCGATGGCGCGCGCCAGAAACGGCGCCATCCGGGTGGCGCTGCTCACGTACGAATCCGCTCGCCGTAGCGTCGTTCTAGCCGAAGGCGCCTACCTCCCCACGCTCGGCGCAGACTTCCGCTATGACGTCGACCGGCGGAACTTCCAAACCGGCGCTCCAGGAACCAGCCAGTCCAGCACCGGAGCGACGCTGAGCGTCGACGCCGGCTGGACTCTCTTCGACACCGGCGAGCGGCAGTGGAACCTTGCCGGCGCGAAGCGCGACGCAGAGGCCGCTGAGGCGACGGCGCTCCAGACCTTACGCCAAACCCTCTTCCTCGTCCATCAGGACTTCTTCGACGCCATCCGTACACAGGAACTGATGGCTGTGCAAAGCGCACAGCTAAAGCGGTCCGAGGTCATTCTCGATCAGACGAAAACGCGCGTCGAAACCGGGGACGCCCCTCGAAAGGACATCCTTCAAGCCGAAGCAGACTTTCTGAACGCTAAGGCCTCGTTCCTGCAAAGCCGGAATCGAGTCACGACCGCGTTGGCCACGTTGAAGGCTAGCGTCGGCTGGGATGGCCCCGGCGAACTGCCGCCTCTCGAAGCGCTCGGCACCCCCGACTTGCCGCCACCTTCGTTCACGCTGGATGAGGCGATGGTCGAAGGGCTTTCATCTCGGGCGGACCTTCGCTCACGGCGCAAGCGGGTCGAAAGCCGCCGCGTCGACCTGCGGCTCGCGAAAATCGCTGCCGGTGTGACGTGGACGCTCGATGGCGTCGCGTCGAAGTCGTTCGCTCCCGATGTGTCCGATCGAATCGGCCTCATCTTCCGGGCCACGCTCCCCATCCTCGACGGCTATGCGTCCCGAGAAAACATTCGGCTTCGACAAATCTCTCTCGAATCGGAAGAGCAAAGCCTCCTCCAGGCCGAGCGGGATGCGAAAGCAGAGATCGAATCGGCGTATAAGGAGTTTGAACAGAACCGGGAAATCCTTGCCGCCGCAAAGGCTGCGCTGGAAGCCGCTCGGCTGAACTTCCGAGCCGCGGAAGAATCGCAACGGCTCGGCGCAGGCGATCTCATCGAGGTGTTGACCGCCCAAGTGAGCCTCGCGACCGCCGAGTCGAACCATGTGCAGGCGGTTTACGACATGCTCTCGGCGGATATCAGACTCCGGCTTGCAATGGGCCAACCGGTTCCGGGCGAAACACGATGAAGAAGAATTGGGTTGTGATCGTGGTACTCGCCGCGGTACTGGTCGTGGGATGGTTCATCCTTCGGCGGGGAGCTGCGGATGCCGCTGAGATCGAGTATCGTTACGCGCCAATCGAGAAAACCGAACTAACCCGATCGATCAGCGCGAACGGCCAACTTGTCGCTTTGACGACCGTCGACATCAAGTCGAAAGCCGGCGGCAAGATCGTGCGACTCGCAGTCCAAGAGGGAGACGAGGTGAAGAACGGCGACCTGATCGCCGAGATCGACCCCAGCGACACCCAGGCGACCTACGACCAAGCCAAAGCCGACCTCGACGCGGCCCAAGCGCGCGCCCGGCAAGCGGAGACAAACTACGAGCTGCAGACCACGGGCAGCGCACGGGCCGTCGAGGACGCCGAAGCCCAACTCGACCTCGCCAAGAGCCGCCTTCGAAGAGCCGAGCTGGAGGCCGAGCGGCAGCCGACGCTGACGAAATCTGCCCTCGCGACCGCCGAGGCCAACCAGAAGGCCGCTCAACAAGCATTCGATCGACTAAAGCAAGCGACGATCCCGCAGCGGCGGCGCGATACGGAAGGAGCGTTCAATCGGGCCCGTGCCGCTTTCGAAGCCGCCAAGGCCGAGTACGAACGGCAGGAGAACCTGCTGCAAAAGGGCTACGTGGCGATCGGCGCGGTGGAGAGGGCAAAGTCGGCGCTGGAGTCGGCTCGCGCCGATTACGAGAATGCGCGGCTGCGACTCGACACGCTCGATCGTGATCTCGCCGCCGAAGAAGTCGCGATGCGCGAAGCGTTGAACCGAGCCAATGCCGACCTGGACGAAGCGAAGGCAAATCAATCCCAGGTGCAAACCTCCAAGCAGAATCTGATCGAGGCTCAAAAGTCCCTGCGCAGCGCCGAGATCGCCCTCCAGAAGGCCAAGGACGACCGGAAGAACATCGACGTCCGACGCCAAGACATGATCTCTTCGAAGGCGAGCACCGTACGCAACGAAGTTACGCTGCGAAATGCGAAGGTCCAACTCGACAGCACGACGGTCGTCGCGCCACGCGACGGCGTGGTCACGATCAAGTACCTCGAGGAAGGCACGATCATCCCGCCCGGAACGAGCACCTTCGCCCAGGGAACCAGCATCGTCCAACTGAGCGACACGACACAGATGTTCGTCGAATGTGCGGTGGACGAGGCCGACATCGGACAAGTCAAGATCGACCAAAAGGTGAAAATCATCGTAGAAGCCTTCCCGGGCGCACCCGTTGAAGGAGTCGTAGAGCGAGTCAACCCATCGGCGACCACCAACCAGAACGTGACCGCGGTGAAGGTACGAGTCAAGATCAAGCCCGGCTATAAAGTGAAACTACTGCCAGGAATGAACGCCACCTGCGAATTCCTGACCCTCGAGAAGAAAGGCGTCGTCGTGGCTCCCGCGCAAGCGATCCAGCGAGAGAAGGACAAAGTCTACGTCAAGATCAAGGGCAAGGATGGAATGCCGGTGCGGCGTGAAGTCGAAGTGGGCGAAACCGGCAACGACGGCGTGGAGATTCTCTCCGGCGTCCAGCCGGGTGAAGAGGTCGTGGTAGCCGAAATCGACCTTAAACAGATGCGAGAGACCCAACAGAAGATGCTGGAAGCTCAGCAGGGAGGCGGGCTTGCCGGCGGGGCGCCGGGAAGAGGTGGGCCGCGACCCGCTACGGGTGGTGGCGGCGCTAGGCCAGGGGGCGGCGGCGGGCGCTAAACCAAGAGCCGTCCTGACCGATCGGTCAGGACGGCTTGGCCTTCCCATTAGGTAAGCGTCAGGCGACCTGCCGACGGTTCCCGAAGAGTGCGCAGGTCACGACTCGATCGAGACGAATCTCGCCGATGTCGGTGATCAAGCACGGGCCGTAGAGCGGGACGAAGTTGACGTCGAAGACCTCGGCCGTATCGACGATCTGCGCCCCCGTGCGGTCACGATAAACGATCTCGACCGTTTGGCCGACAAACCCCTTCGCATCTGAAATGAGCATCTTTCCTAACCCCTCGTTGCCACGATGAGGGCGCCCTTTCGGTCGCCTGCCAGTGCTATTCCGTTCGAAACGGATGGCCTTCCACGCATTCCTTCGTGACGCGCCGCGAATCGCGCAAATGTGCGGAAGGGGGGCGGTGTAAACTCGAACGGCCGTAAATGAAGATCGTCGTCGAGGCCCGGCAGTGCAAGAACTTCGAAGTTTCGTCGCGGCGAGAGTGGCTCCTCGCCAACGGAATCGGAGGATTCGCCATGGGGACGGTCTCCGGCGCGAACACCCGACGCTATCATGGCCACCTCGTAGCCGCGACAGTGCCTCCGAACACGCGAGTCAACCTCTTGGGCAACGTCGAGGCTTTCATCCAAGGCGAGGGCAACCCTATCGGCCTCTCCTGCAACCAGTACCAGGGCGCGGTCTATCCGGAGGGGTACCAGTACCTCGAACGGTTCGTCGCGACGAGCCAGTCGGTCGCTTGGATCTACCGCGCGCAGGGTATGGATTTGGAGAAGCGCCTCGTCGTTCACCCGGGACACAACGCGGTCACGATCCGCTATACGAACACCGGAAAACGCCAGGTGGGGCTGACTCTTCGCCCCCTCGTGCTTCACCGTTCGTACCACGCGAACTTCCGGAGCCGCGAAGGCTATCCGCAAGGGCTCGTCTTTCCAAAGAACCGAACCGTTATCGACGACGGCGGGGTGTCGCTCATCCTCCGGCACGAGGGGGCTCAGCGCGTTCCCGCGCTCGGCTGGTACTACCGGTTCGACTACCCTCGGGAGTTGGAGCGTGGGCTCGACTCGAAGGAAGATCTCTTCTGTCCTTGCGAACTCCGCTACGAGTTGCTGCCGGGGGAATCGGCGGTGCTCGTCGCCTCCACCGAGGAGCGAGTCGCGCCTTTCGAGCCGATGAACGAACAAGAAATGCCGACCGGCCTCGCCGATCGACTTCGCGAAGCGGCGAGCCCGTTCTTCGTCAAGACCAAAAAGCGCACGACGATCATCGCCGGCTATCCCTGGTTCACAGATTGGGGCCGAGACACTATGATCTCGATTCCCGGGCTTTGTCTTCATACCGGGCGGGTCGCCGATGCTCGACGCATCATCGTCGATTACGCTGCCCAGATGAAGCAAGGCCTCATTCCCAACCGCTTCGTGGAAGAGGGCGTGGAGCCCGAGTACAACAACGTCGACGGGACCTTGTGGTTTGCCAACGCGATCTACCGCACGCTGGAGGCCGAGTGGGAGGAGGCGTTCGCACGCCGAGCATTTCGCGCGCTCGAAGAGATGTTCCAGTGGCATGTGAAGGGCACGCTTTTCGGCATCGGCGTCGACGAGGCGGACGGCTTGCTCCGTCAGGGCGCGCCGGGAATTCAGCTCACCTGGATGGACGCCAAAGTCGATGATTGGGTCGTCACGCCCCGTCACGGCAAGCCGGTGGAAATCAATGGCCTCTGGATCAACGCGGTCCGCATCCTCGAATGGCTGGCCGGCAAACTCGGAAAGCCGGCCACCAGATACACGGCCGCCGCCGACAAGGCCGAGGCCCACTTCGAGGACAAGTTCTGGCGAGAACCCCTAGGGTACTACCTCGACACCGCCGAGCCGGACGACGCCTCGCTCCGGCCGAACCAGGTGATCGCGATGAGCCTGCCGTTCACGCCGATGTCCGAGGGTCGGGCGCGCCAAGCTCTCGCAATCGTCGGTCGAGAACTGCTGACTCCGGTCGGGCTCAGGACTCTCGCGCCGGACGCCCCGGGTTACCGCGGTCGATTCAAGGGGCCGCTCGCCGAACTGGACGCCGCCTATCACCAAGGATCGGTGTGGCCGTGGCTGCTCGGGCCGTATGCGACGGCGCTCGTTCGATTCACGGGCGACCGAGCCGGGGCCAAGCGCATCCTAAAGCCCATTCGCGAGATGCTCGATGAGTTCGGCCTCGGCGGCATCGCCGAAGTTTACGACGGCGACGAACCCCGGTCGGCGGGTGGCTGCCCATGGCAGGCTTGGAGCGTCGCCGAGACGCTGCGCGCCTGGATCGAAGACGCGGGCGGCAAGTAGCGCCGCGGATTCCGGACTGAGGTCCGCGCTCCGAAGTCAGTGCCCCACGCGGCGCTCGGCTTCGGCCTCGAGGCGGTGCATTTCGCGCTCGAACTCGAGGCGAATACGCTCGACCTCATCGGGTGAAGCATCTGCCGGAACGGTTAAGGGCTCGCCGAAGATCATGATGCAGCGCGAGAAGAAGCCTGGCACCATGTAACGATCCCATGTCTTGACCAAGCGCCGCCGGCTCGACGACACTCCGACCGGGAAAATCGCGGCGCCCGACTTCTGTGCCATCGCCATGATGCCCTCCTGCACGACACCCGAAGGGCCTCGCGGCCCGTCGGGCGTGAAGGCAAGCATCGCCCCGGCGCGCAGTACCTTGATCGCCTCGACCGCCGCACGGACACCTCCTCGGCCCGTGCTGCCGCGTATGGTTTTGAATCCGAAGCGAGTGAATATCCGGTTCTGCATCTCGCCATCGCGAGACTGGCTGATGATCGTCCAGACCCCCATGCCCCTGAACCGAATGGCGGCGACGAAGGTGCGGCCATGCCACCCCGCGAGGATCTTTCCTCCAGGCGTGGCCTCCACTCGGTCCCACCCTTCCATCGTAATGCGCAGGGTTGCGCCGATCAGGCGAACGACCCAGTAGATGGGCTGGCTGAGAACCGAAGGACGGACCCGTCGCCACCAAGCCTTCACGGCAGAAGGCCCTTGGCGCGAGCGAGGTCCGCGGCGGCATGGAGCGGATAGTCCTCGTCGAGTCGGAGCAAGAGGGTTCGCGAGCGCTCCGGATCGGAATCGCGCACCAGGATGGCAAGTGCGAGCAGCGCATCGGGCTGAAGCGGGTCGTCCACCCGTCCATCGACGACGCTTTCGAGAAGCCTTTGCGCGGCCTCCGGGTGCCGGACCTGGAGGGACTCGGCTTCACGCACGCGTCGCAAGGTCCCCAGAGCCGAAAGGCGGCGTGGGTCGACAGCGGCTATCGCGACGACGGTCTCTGCGAACAGGTCCCCCTTGGCGAGTTCGAGGATTCTCGCCCGGACCTCCAGTTCCTGCCCCTGCTCGCCGAGATCGGCCAGGGCGCTCGCCTTCTCGCTCAAGGCTCGCAGGTCGGCTGGTTTGCCGCGCAAGATACGATCCGCCGCGGCGAGCACCGCGGCAGGACTCCTCTCACTCATCTCCGAAAGTGCCCGATGATCGACTTCTTCAGCGACGCTCGCCGGGGCCCGAAAGACTACGCTCAACGCAACGCCAGCCACAAAACCGCCGACGTGGCTCCAGAAGGCCACGCCGCCAGCCGGATCGCCGAGCCGGTAGAAGGCACCCACGATCTGAAGTGCCGCCCAAAGCGCCGCCATCGACCAAATCGGAATCCGCACGCGGGGGGTCAGAGGCACCTTCACTCCGAAATAGCGAACGCTCGCGTAGCCGACGCAGGCCGCTACCGCGCCGCTTGCGCCGATGAGAAGGCTCGGATTCTCGGTGCTCCGGGTCATCAGCCAGTGACCGAAAGTTCCGGCCAGGCCACCGACGAGGTACACCACGAGGAAGCGCCACGCCCCGGCCGAGAATTCCACCGACGGTCCTACCGCTGCGAGGAAGACCATGTTGCCCATCAAATGCACCACGTTGAGGTGGAGAAAGAGGCTCGCTAGCGCGCCGAAGAACGAAGGCGCGTCGGCGCGGAAGCCGATGGAGTCTGCGATCTGAGGATCGAAGAGCAGGCCGAACGCCGGGATGATGTTCGCGGCGATCAAGAGCAAGGTGACCCAGGGAATCCGGGCCTTCACGCCTCCTGGAGCATCTCCTCCGGAATCTCGACGTTCACGAAGGTCTCCTTGACGTCGTCGAGTTCCTCGAGCATATCGATCAGCCGCAGAATCCGGCGCAGATCGTCCTCTCCCGGGTTCGCCATGTTGGTGGGGATGCGGGTCAAGGCCACTTCCTCGGCGCGGATGCCCGCCTTCTCGAGTGCGTCGTTGGTTTTGTGAAGGTCCTCGATCGCGGTGTACACGTAGTAGTAGTCCTCGTCGCTGACCACATCCTCGGCTCCGGCGTCGAGGGCCTCGAGCGTGAGCGTGTCCTCGTCCAGCGAGCCCCTCGGGATGCTGATCTGGCCTACGTGCTTGAATTGCCAGCTCACCGAGCCATTCTCACCCAGGTTGCCGCCGCATTTGGTGAAAGCGTGCCGCAGGTCGGCCACTGTGCGGTTGCGATTCTCGGTGAAGACTTCCACCATGACTGCCGCGCCGCCCGCACCGTAGCCTTCGTACACGACCTCGTCGTAGGCCGCACCTTCGATTTCGCCGGTTCCGCGCTGGATCGCCCGCTTGATGTTGTCGGCGGGCAACGAGTTTTCACGAGCCTTGTCGATCGCCACGCGCAGGCGGGAATTCGTCGCCGGGTCACCGCCGGACTTGGCCGCGATGATGATCTCGCGGCTCAGCTTGGTGAACAGCTTGCCCCGGATGGCATCCTGCTTGCCTTTGCGAATGCGGATGTTCTTCCACTTGGAATGACCAGCCATTCCTTCATTTTGGCATGAGCGCCAATTCGACCCCCTGCAGGGCAGAGTTGAAGGTTCGGGCGTCCCGGGCCCCGGTGCAGACTGTGGTTTGTTTGCCCGTTAGCCCGAACCTTCACTCGATTGCCAGACGAAGAGGGACCGGGGCGACCTCGCCCCGGCATCCACAACTTCAGCCCAGCAGGACCGACACTGCCATCTCCAGCAGTGCGCGTATCGTCTCGTACGGAATCATCGTCTACACCTCGGAACCGCTTTGGGTTCGATGACGATTATCCGGCGGGTGAGTGGACGGCACCGTGGACGAGGTCCTGCTTTCGACGTGGACGCACCAAAAAGCCCGCCGTCGCTCTCGGCGAACAGCGGGCGTTGGACGAGCCTACTTTGAAGCAGTCAAGCGTTCGATCTTGAAGGTCGCCTGCATTTCGCCAACGTCGGCGCTGCCCGTCGCTGAACTCAACAGCCCGCTCGCGACGTCGACCTTGGACTTGATCGCGAGTTTCACGGTCGTCGTCGGCCCATCTTCGAGCACGGCGGTGTGCTCGAGGTCGGCCACCGCCTTCTCGCCTGTCTTGAGAGCCGTGAAAGCGCTCTTGCCGGTGATCGTGGCGCCGCCGCTGGCTGCCTTCCAGTCGATTTTGAATTCCTTACCGACCTCAAGTTCGCCTCCGGGCAGGCAACTCGCCAGGGAGAAGATTGCCAGAATCGGACCGACGCCTTCGCTCTCGATGTCTTTCGGAAGGCCCATCTTGTCGAACCGGCCGGTTAGGGTCGTTTGCTCGGCATCGCCCATCCCCTCGAGCTTTTCGATCTTGAACTCGTACTCGGCCTCTCCCGAATCGGTGACGCGGAGGATGGTCACTTGGAACTCGACCTTGACCTCGGTCTCCTGGCCCCCTTGATCGAGCTTGGCGGTGATTCGATACGAGTCTTTGGCGCCCTTGGCGTACTTGTGAACGAGGGAAGCCTTCTCCTGAGCGGCGCTCGGCAGGGCGGGAGCACAGGCAGCGAGAATGGCGACGCTGGCGATTAACTTCGAAATCATGAGAACCTCCTCGACATCGATGCCAGTGTTACCGATCGCCGGACCGATCGGTTGCGAGGTCCCGATCAGCGACGCTTGAGAACGTTGAGAATCAGAAGCAGAACGCCGAAGCCGGCGACCGAGTAGCCGAGCCACTGTGGCCCACCGTAAGCGGGGAACTGCAGCCCGCCGATGATGCAGATGCACGCGAGGAGAGTCACGAGCAACCGCATGAGGCGGTCGACGAACTCTCCCCAGACGGCGAAGAACCGGGCTAAGCGACTGTCACTTCGTCGCAAAGATACACGTCCTGAATGGCGTTCAGGATCTCGATTCCCTGATCCATGGGCTTTTGGAAGGCCTTTCGCCCGCTGATGAGGCCCATGCCGCCGGCTCGTTTGTTGATGACCGCGGTGCGCACTGCGTCGGCGAGGTCGTTCTCCCCGCTCGCGCCTCCGCTGTTGATGAGTCCCGCGCGGCCCATGAAGCAGTTTGCTACTTGGTATCGGGTGAGGTCGATCGGGTTATCGGTCGTGAGTTCGGAGTAAATGCGCTTGTCCAGCTTGCCGTAGCTGCTACCGCCGGTGTTGAGTTCGAGGTACCCCCCGTTCGTCTCGGGCAGTTTCTGCTTGATGATGTCGGCTTCTATCGTCACGCCCAGATGGTTGGCCTGGCCGGTGAGATCAGCGGCCACGTGAAAGTCCTTATCGCGCTTGAATTCCGGGTTGCGTAGATAGCACCAGAGGATGGTCGCCATTCCCAGTTCGTGAGCATGGGCGAACGCTTGGCTCACTTCGACGATCTGGCGGCCCGATTCCTCGCTTCCAAAGTAGATCGTGGCGCCGACCGCCACTGCCCCCAGGTTCCATGCCTGCTCGACGCCAGCGAACATGATCTGGTCGGCCTTGTTTGGATAGGTCAGAAGCTCGTTGTGGTTGATCTTCACCACGAACGGAATCTTGTGCGCGTACTTGCGACTACAGGCGCCGAGCACGCCGAGCGTGGAGGCCACGCCGTTGCAGCCGCCCTCGATGGCCAGCCGAATGATGTTCTCGGGGTCGAAATAGATCGGGTTCTTTGCGAAGCTAGCGCCAGCGCTGTGCTCTATGCCCTGATCGACGGGGAAAAGGCTCAGAAAACCCGTGCCCCCCAGCCGGCCGTGGTCGAAGAGCGATTGCAGGCTCCTCAGGACCTGGGGATTTCGGTCGGACTGCGCAAAGATGCGGTCGACGAAGTCCGGGCCGGGCAAGTGGAGGGCCGACTTGTCGATCGTCTTCGATCTGTATTCCAGCAAAGCGCGTGCGTCCTCGCCCAGCAGATCGGCGATTCGAGATGCATCGGTCTTCATGAGAGTAGCCATCTTTCGTCTTTCTCCTTTATCCTCTATTGTGGCTGAGTAGGATGCAAGCATAATCTGGGAGCGCATGAATCTCGCGGCGTACCGTAAGACGGCCCCGTACAAAGTGGGGGAGTTGCTCCACGCCTTGGACACCCTGCTGGGCAGAGGTGTCGTTACCATCCGAACCCTACGTTTCTACGGCTCCCGCGGGATCGTTCCGCGGCCGCTGGGGGCACCGAAGTATGCTCGCTATGGCTATGAGCACCTTCTCTCCATTCTCGCGGCAAAGATGCTGCAGGATCGAGGACAGAAGCTCGACCTCATCGCGACCGATCTTGCACCGATTCGTGAGGGTAGGTTCGACTCTTTCGAGGGAGAGGTCGAGGCTTGGCTGACGGGAAACACCGCCCGCGAGATCCCAAAGAGGTACCGCCATTCGGATCGATCTGCTCGGCGAATCGCTCTCACGCCGCATTGTACGGTCGAGGTCGAAAGCAGCGCAGACCTGCGGAAAGCCCTCGAAGAGGCGAGACCTGCACTGGACATGCTCATTGAAGCACTTCGCTAAACGGTGAGTTCGGCCAGGACTTCTTCGAGCGCCTCCAAGGGAAGGCCCACCACGTTCGTGTAAGAGCCCTCGATACCCACGACGAAGCCTTCCGCTCCTCCCTGAATCGCGTAGGCTCCGGCCTTGTCCATCGGCTCGCCGGTGGCGACATAGTCGGCGATTTCCATCTCATCGAGGCGTCGAAACTGGACCGTCGTCGAAACAACCTTGCAGATCGTGCGGCCAGGGGGGCCGACGGCGAGGCCAGTAATCACGCGATGGGCGCGTCCCGAAAGGGCCCGAAGCATCGTACCGGCTTCCTCCTCGTCGCGCGGCTTGGCGAGTTGACGCTCTCCGATGGCCACGACGGTATCACCGGCGATCACGAGAGCCCCGGGGTAAGTCGCCGAAACCTTGTGCCACTTCTGGTGGGCGAGCCGCTGCGCCGTCGTCTCCGGGCTCTCGCCGGGAAGCGGGTCTTCATCGACGTCAGCGGGGACGACCTGGAAGTCGACAATCAAGCGACCAAGCAGCTCGCGCCGTCGTGGGGACGCGCTCGCGAGAATCACACGGGGCCGGCTCACCGCTCCATAATGGGCCATGACCCCCCTGAAGTGGTTGATGGTTCTCTATGGTGTGTTCAACATCGTCCTCGGGGTCGAGGCGTTTGTCGCTAAGGGAAGCCTCGTCTCGTTGATCGCAGCGGGGGCCGCCGGGGTACTTGTCCTGGTCGCGGTCGCTCTCACCAAGAACTACCCGCGCGTCGGGTACATCCTCGCTTCTGTGGTATGCCTCGGGCTGATCGGACGGTTCCTGCCCGCATTCCTGAAGGACACGAGCAACGTTTACCCAGCGCTCACGGTGACGATCGCATCGGTGATCCTCCTGATCGCATTGGTGGGCAGTCACTTCTCGGCGATGAGCCGACGAAGCTCGAACGCTGGCAACCCTGATCGTCCCCACGGTCCGGTGTCTTGACATCGCAACCGCGAGTGACCAAACTGCCTCCATGACCCCTCGACTTCTCGCCCTCGCCGGCAGCATGCGGCGTGACTCGTACAACGATCGGCTCGTCCGCATCGCCGTTCGCGGGGCGCGCGAGGCGGGCGCGGAAGTGACTCACGTTCGCATGGGAGACCTTCCGGTGCCCGTTTACGATGCGGACCTCGAAGAAGCCGAAGGGATGCCTGCGAATGTGCTCGAATGGAAACGACTGTTCAAGAGCCACGAAGGGATGCTCATCTCGACTCCGGAGTACAACAGCATGATCCCGGGGGCTTTCAAGAACCTCCTCGACTGGATTTCGCGGCCGGTTCCCGACGAGCGTCCGTTCGAGCCGTTTCGCGGAAAGGTGGTGTCCCTGATGAGCGCGTCCGACGGCTCGCTTGCCGCGATCCGAGGACTCACCGTCGTCCGTGCGCTCCTTTGTCACCTGCAGATGATCGTTCTTCCGGACATACTCGGCATCAAGTTCGCGGGCGAAGCCTTCGACGAGAATGGGAACCTTGCCGACCCCAAGATGCAGGAAATCGCGCTCAGACTTGGCAAGAACGCCGCTGATATGGTGCGGCAAATGCAAGCGCCTGTTCCCTAGTCGTGCCTCACGGCGCTATACTGGACGCTATGTTGACGCTCGGGATCGCGCTGGGCATAACCCTCCAGAAGGCCGATATCGGCTTGGCCTTCAGGGACGGCGCTTTCGTCATGAACGATGGTCAAGGCGAACGCAAGATCGTCATCGATCCACCACGTGCTCCCGCTCCGGACGTCTACTCCACCAAAGTCAAGAACACTTGGATGGTATGGGATTCTCGCGGGCTGACGGTTCGTACGGGCGACAAGGTCGCGAGCACCAGGTTTCCCTACATACCGACTTCCCCGAAGGTGCTGAGCCGTGAGCAAATCCTCGAATCGATCGAGAAGATCGACCAGGGCAAACGCCAGCGCGAAGCCTCCGGCATGGCCGGGCACGCCCTCGTCGGCGACTCCATGTTTTTCTTGGTTCGATGGGAAGAAGCCGACGGCCGTCCCTGGCTGGAAGTGCTCGTCAAGGTCGATGCCACTGCCGAAGAGCCCAAGCCGGAGTTCGTCGGCAAGATGCCGTCTTCGAGTTTCGCGCAAGGCATGATCGACAACCAGCTTTTCTATCGCGCGACCCGCATCGCGTCGGTCGGTCGCCTTGGCGACGACTGGGGAATGTCGGCCTACAACCTCGAAGATGGCTCGGTTTCCTTCACCAAGTTCGGCCAAGGGCTCCTGAGGGCTTCGGTCCAGCCCGGGCACCAGACGGTCCTGTTCGTCGAGCGGACGGGCTACGGAACCCAGATTGCTGGCAGCGTCGACTTGACGACGATGGCACGGACCGACTACGCCGAATCGCGAGATAGCCTCAGCTTCTTTTCGGCTAAGCCCCTCCTGATCCGCTCGGACGATGCCAAGGGCGTCACCCTGCGTTACGTCGAGACCGGCGCCGAGGTGCGGGTTCCGATCGGCACCGAGGCCCGCATGACCGGCGTCGGCGTGCTCGCCTGGGCGCCGGCCGCGGCACCGAGGAAGGCGTTCTTGTACGATCCCGCCCGGTGGATCACGGTCGCAACTTGGGTCGCGAAGCCTGGGGAGTCGACCACCGCACTGAATGCGAGTCCTCCGCCGGCTCCCACCCCACCGGCAAAGGCGGTACCCCCCAAACCGAAGGAACCGGCGAGCTCGACCAAGAGTGCGTCGTCGATGGCGCTCGCCGCCGCCCGGGGAGAGACCGGATCCAAGAAGTCTGAGCCCACCCCCAAGGCTGAACCGCCCAAGAAGCCGGCAGCCACGCCAACCAAGGCGCCCGAGCCCAAAGCGACTCCCAAAAAGAAGATCGCCAAGCCGAAGATCGACATCTCGGTCAAGAAGAAGGGCTAGCCGGCCTCGGTGGATTGAACCAGCGGCGAAGGAACGGGGCCACGATCGTCAGTCCCAGGAAGACGTAAAGCGCTTCTGCGGGGATGAAGATCGCCAGCGCGAAGCATATCAGGGCAATCGTGGGAAGGGCGAGCCGGACGAACGTCCAAGTGCGAACATCATCCTCGCAAAGCTTGTCCGCCATGAGGTGACCTCGGTCGAGCGCGTACTCCCAACCCCAGAAATCGATGACGCCGATCAGGAAGAAAAGCCCGCAATAGGACATACCCGCCAGCGGCTCGTGCGGATAGTCTCCTACGAGGTTCGTCAGCGCCGGCACCAGAGCAATGAGCGCCAACGAAGCCAGACTCAAGCCAACGAAAACGCGGTCCACTTGGGCGATCGCATTGAACCTACAGTGATGGCCGATCCAGATCTTGCTGAGGATCAAGAAACTAAGCAAGTAGTAGAGAACGTTACGCCAGATCTCCCTCAGCGAATGGAGGAACTGCTGGTGGTCCAGGCCCTCCTGAATGCGGATATCGAGCACCATCAGGGTCATCACGATCGCGAAGACCCCGTCGGTCAGTGTCAGAAGACGGCCGGCTTCCCACCTCTCGTTGCTCGACGACAAGCGCATGCCGTTAGCCCCGATCGAGCGGGAACAGCGTGGCGTCGAAGACGTTTTCGTTCATCTTGATCTTCATGAGGCCCGCGTCGGTCGGGGCCTTGTCGAGCGCGATTTGGGCGATGGCCGCCTGGGCGCCGCCCAGCACGATGTTCTCCATCTCCTGCACGCTCACGCCCTCGTCCTTCAGCACTCCCAAGACGTGGGCGAGCACCCCCACACGATCGAGGTGCCTCACTACCATGAGGTGGGTCGCGATCTCGGTCTTTCGGACGTTGACCACGTTCGGCACCATCCCCGAATGGAGGTACTCGCGGACGATGCGGACGGTCTCTTGAGCGACGGCTTCTTGGGCCTGATCGGTGCTGGCCCCGATGTGGTGGGTGCAGTACACATTCTTAGCGCTCTGGAGCGGGCCCTCGTAGGTGCCCTCGCCGCCGCTCGGCTCACCCTCGAAGACGTCGATGCCCGCGATGAGCGGCTTACCCTCCACGGCAGCGAGCAGGGCCGCCTGATCGACGACCTCGGCGCGGCTCGTATTGACGAAGATCGCCCCCGGCCGCATCGCCTCGAAGAACTCCCGCCCGAGCAGGCCGCGGGTCTGCTCGGTCAGTGAAACGTGCACCGAGATCGCGTCGCTCTGGGCCGCCACTTCCGTCGTCGTCGCCGCTCGGCCGATGCCGAGCGCGGCGGCAATGTCGGGTGTCATCCACCGGCTATAGGCGACCACGTTCATGCCAAACGCCTGGGCTCGGCCGACCATTTCCTGACCGATCTTGCCCATGCCGATCAGGCCGAGCGTTCGCCCGTAGAGACCTCGTCCTTTGCCAAAGCCCTTCTTGTTCCATCGACCTTCGCGGAGTTGGGAGACGTTGTCCGGAATGCGCCGATCGCAGGCGAGGATGAGCCCGAACGCCAGCTCCGCAACGGCCTGTGAGTTCTTGCCCGGGCAGTTCGAAACGTAGATGCCGCGTCGGCTCGCGCCGTCGACATCGATCGTGTTGTAGCCGGCGCCGGCCCGAATGATGAGGGACAATCGCCCACCCTCGAGCATCGGGTCGGTGACCTTGGTCGATCGCACGACGAGCACGTCGGCGCCGGAAAACCGGAGTCGCTCCCCGAGCGAATCGCCCTCGAGCGCAGGGTCGTAATCGACCTCGACACCCAACTCCCTAAGGCCCGCGAGGCCCACCTCTTCGAACTTGTCGGCAACCAGGACGCGCATCGGCGGTAGTTTACTGGAGATGCCCCGCGAGGAACCGATCGAAGATTTCCGTGTGGAGTGCGCCGGCTTGACGGCGCTTTGCTGGGCACGCCTATCACACATGGATGCAACGCAGGGGAGATCTTGGGGAGATGCCTACTCGCGGGGCCTGCCGCTAGCAAGTGGGAGCAAACGCACCCGCATTAGGTATTCGATATGCCGCGGGCCTGCCTCTAGTGCGTGGTAGCAACGCTGAATGGCACTCCGAAAGCGCGGTCGAGCCCGCGCACTCCAGAGGGCGGGTTCGGCAGAGCCGCGAGCGAGTATTCTCCCGCCGATGGATCGGCGAGCGCTTGTGGTGTGGGGTGGCTGGGACGGGCACGAGCCGGACCGCGTCGCTGATCTTTTCGCTTCGATGCTGCGCGGCGAGGGGTTCGAGGTGGATGTTTCGGACTCGCTCGATGCGTTTGCCGATCCCGGCCGGATGCGCGGGCTGTCTCTCATCGTCCCAGTCGTCACGATGAGCGAGATCACGGCGGAGCAGCTGGGGCCCGTCCTACGCGCTGTCGCCGACGAAGGCGTGGGGATGGCAGGCTGCCACGGCGGCATGTGCGACGCCTTCCGGGCCTCCACCGAGTGGCAGTTTCTGACCGGGGGCCAGTGGGTGGCCCATCCCGGCAACGACGGCGTGCGATACCGGGTCGTGGTCGACCGCAGCGTCCCGAGCCCGATCACGGAGGGCCTCGACGACTTCGAGGTGGTCAGCGAGCAGTACTACCTCCACACGGACCCGGGCAACCGAGTGCTGGCCTATACCGAGTTTCCCCACCCCGACCACGACGGACCCCACGCCGGGAATGCCTGCCGGATGCCTCAGGTCTGGACCAAATCGTACGGCCGCGGGCGAGTGTTCTACAACGCCCTCGGGCACCAGCGCTCGGTGCTGGAGGAGCCGGTTCCACGCGAGCTGATGCGGCGCGGGTTCCGGTGGGCAGCGGGAGAGATGCCTTGAATCTCAATGCCTGGGTGGCCAGTTTGCGACGCCGTGTTCTCGACGATCTCGTCGCGGGGCGGCCGCCTTCCGAGGGCGATTACGACGAGGAGGTCTTGAAGGAGGGCCGGGCCAAGGGCTCGCCGCTCATGGGGGCCGTGACCTTCGAACCCACCCTCGTCCGTATGGAGTTCATCTTCTCGGATGCCCTCTCCTCGGCGACCGTCCTCACCGTCGCCTCGGTCCCGCCGGAACGGATCGTGTTCCTGCCCGTTCCGGAGTGGGTCATCGAGACGATCTGGCAGGGCGAAGTGAGTGGCAGCCACCACTTCGAGTCCGACGCGCGGCGCTTGCTGGAAGCCTTCGCCGCCGAGATCGAACCCGGAGCGAACGCCAAGTGGTTCGAGCCCCAGCCGGCCCGCCGACGAGAATGAGCCTCGCTCCGCCCTGCCAGGATCTCCATGCGCTCGCCGAGGGACTCGTCGAGGAGATGAGCAGGCGATTCGGTCTGCGGAGACCTTCGCTGGAGTGGCGGCGGTACCGGACGACCGCCGGCATGGCTCACTACGATCGATGGGCGATCTCGCTAAGCGCTCACGTCTTGACCGACGGAGAGCGTCTTCGGGAAACTCTGATCCACGAGTTCGCTCATTTGCTGGCATTCAGTCGCCACGGCGACGAGGGTCGTGGACACGGGGCCGCGTGGCGCCAGGCGATGATCGAACTCGGCTCCGCACCGGACACGAAGCATCGATACCCCTGCCGCCGAAACCGCATCCGCCAGGTTGTGGTCTACCGATGCCTGGTCTGCTCGGTGCTCATTCGACGAGCAAGGCGTCTGCCGCGGCGACGACGCTTCGTACACGCCGGATGCGGAGGGGAGATCGAGTTTCACGCGATCGAGATCGTGTGACGGGCGGCGTACCCGGTTCTCTCCCAAGCGTCACGCTTTGCGAGTCGTGGGCGTCCAATCGAGTAGGCAGAGCCTGCATACTGAAGCTATGAAATCTCTCGTTCTCACCCTCACCGCCGCCATCCTCGTGCTCACGATCCTCGCCACTCGCAGTCCGGTTTCTGCGCGCCAGTCGACCCTCGAAGAGCGGGTCCGATCGCTCGAGTTGCAGGTCGCCTCGCTGAACCAGCGAGTCGGCGTGCTCGAGGGCCGAATCGGCTCGGGCGGCGTGCGAGACAACATTCCCAGGACCTATACCGGCATCGGCGAGACTTGGATCCTGAAGGACAAGCCGAATCGCGGCTACGTCATCACGCTGGGCAACAACACGCGGTGGCAGGTCGCCCCGAAGGACGGCACGATCATGACGGGATGGAAGACCGGCGAAGTCATCCTGATCGGAACCAACGACGATCCCCAGTTCCCCTATTCGCTCACCAACCAGACTCGGAAGCAGCGAATCGTCGCGCAGTACGCCGGCCAGGGCTGAGCCAAACGTCTCCCGGGTTCGGACCTCTCCCCGGTTCGCTGCGCTCACCGGCCCTCTCCTCCGGGGCAGGAGAGGGCGTTCGTCGCCTACCTGATTTCCTACAAACCTGGTATTCGGACCCTTGCCCTGAGCGCCAGCCGATGGGCCAAGATGGGGGCGTCACTTCTGACCGAAGTGCAATGCCCGGCGGCGAACTGAACCCTCGTCGTCGTAGCACCCACCCATCTGGCCTCGTCCGCACCCCGGGCGGGGCCTCCGTTTTCTCTTTCCGTTCGCTCGCGAGAGGAAGAGATCGGAGTGGGAGAGCCCACGGCACCGCGCTGGGCCACGAATTGCCGCTCGGGAAGGCTTCACAATAGGCCCATGAAGAAGGCACTCATCGTCTACTCCGGTGGGCTCGACACCACGGTTTGCATCCCCCTCATGCGCGAGCAGGGGTTCGAAGAGATCGTCACCCTGACCGTCGATGTGGGGCAGCCCGAAGCCGATGTGCGCCAGGCTGCTGATCGCGCGAGAGAAATGGGGTGCGAGCACCATGTCGCCGACGTCAAGGAGGAGTTCGCCGCCGAGTACTGCGCGCCCGCCATCGCGGCGAACGCCGACTACTTCGGGTACCCCCTCAGCACCGCCATCGCCCGGCCCCTCATCGCCAAGAAGGCGGCCGAGGTCGCGCACGCGGTCGGCGGGGTCGATGCCTTCGTCCACGGGTGCACGGGCAAGGGGAACGACCAGTTCCGGATCGAGTTCGGCCTGCGCCTCTTCGCCCCCGATATCCCCATCCTCGCGCCGATCCGCGAGATGAACCTCACCCGCACCTGGGAGATCGACTACGCCGAGCGGGTGGGCGCGCCCATCGGGCAGAGCAAGGAGAAGATCTGGTCCATCGACGAGAACCTCTGGGGGCGCTCGATCGAGGGCGGACGCCTCGAGGACCCCAACTACGAGCCGCCGGAAGAGATCTTCCAATGGACCGCCTCCCTCGCCGCAGCGCCAGGCGAGCCGGAGACGGTCGAAGTGGAGTTCCGGGCGGGCGTCCCGGTGCGCATCGGCAGCGTCTCGGGCACGCCGCTCCAGGTCATCGCCGAAGCGAACAGCCTAGCAGGAAAGCACGGGGTCGGACGGATCGACATCATGGAGGATCGCCTCATCGGGCTGAAGGTGCGAGAGAACTATGAGTGCCCCGGCGCAGTACTCCTCATTGCGGCGCATCGGGCGCTCGAGGCCCTCGTCACCACTCACGCCGAGCGCGCGTTCAAGGCCCAAGTCGACGCGCAATGGGCCGAACTCGCCTACCAGGGCCTCTGGTGGGACCCGTTCATGGAGGACCTGAACGCCTTCATCGGCCAGGTTCAGCGGCGCGTTTCGGGCACGGTGCGGATGCGGCTCTTCAAGGGAGGCATGACGGTGCTGGGCCGCGACTCCGATTGGGCCCTCTACAGCGAAGCCGCTGCGTCGTTCGACGACACGACCTCGCTGGAACAGAGCCAGATGACGGGCATGGTCCGCACCCACGGGTTGGAGAGCCTGCTCTACGCGCGGCTGGTACGCCGGGGCTAGACTCGGCAACGGTGCAACTCGTATCGCGCGAGTACGCGAGGCACTAGCCAGGCGGAACGGGTCGCTCCTTTCGGGGCATGCCGTAAAACTCGGGATGCTGAAGCTCACCCCTTTCGCTCTCGCTCTTTTCTCGCACGTCGGACGGTCGAGAGGCTTTGATGCGAAGGTCGTCCCGGTCGGCGTCGACCCGCCATGACACTTTAACGTTGCCTTTGCTGGTGCGGATTTGAAAACGGTTGCCCTCGATCTCTCTAGACACTTTGGCCACGATGAAGTCGTCACTCGAATCGATTACCGTCAGTTGGTACTTGAAGTTCGTGTTGATGTCCGCAAAGTAGTCCGGCAAATCCACCCACGCACGACCACCAGCGTCGGTTACGACATTGCCGACGTAGAAGTTCTGTGGGAACGGAGATTCTGTCGAATAGTGGAGAAGGTACTTGTTCAGGGGATCGGTGGGGTGGTCGATCCGGAATGTCTTTACACCGCTCGCCCCAAAATCGCCCACCGCATACACGCCGAATGCCAATTGGGACACGTCGCATGTACCGACGACTCCATAGCCCGTGGGACTGTTTGAGACGAAGGAACCTCCTATGGCGTTACCCGAGTTGGCGATATTCCTCGCATAGATGCCCGCCCGATCCGGATCGGACGTCGTCGCAAAGATTCCATAGTTGCCCGTGCTCACGGCGTTGAGACCAACTCCGGGCCCGCCCGTAAAGTGGCCGGCAACTCCATCGGGACTATTGGTAGCGAAGTACCCGCCGAACGTCGTATCTGAAGTCGCAGTGTTGGAACCGAAAACGCCCGCTCGCCCCGTAGCGGACGTCGTCGCGCTGACAGCGTCGTGCCCCGTGCTCGTTACTCGAATCCCGACACCCGGTCCCGTAAAGTAGCCGGCATAGCCGTCTGGGCTCGAGCCTTGGAAGTAGCCCCCATAAGCGAGCCCGGTAGTCAGCGTCGACTGACCAAAAATCCCGTAGGATCCTGCGCAGGTAGCGAATACCCCGTATCCGGAACTACTATCGCTATCGAAGAACCCTGCGTACGTGGTGCCGGAATCGGCGTTCGCAAAGCCGTAAATGCCGCGACCCGATGTGCTCTCGGTCTGGCCGATAACGCCATAGGTGACGCCGGAACTGGCTGTCGCGTGACCGTTGACGCCCCTTCCGGAGGTGCTGTTCGCTTGGCCGAAGACACCGTTGACTACACCCGAAGCAGCCGTCGCCGTCCCCTGGACGCCGATCCCGGAACTGCCCGAGGCAATCCCTCGGACTCCGATACCCGGGCTTTCACCGAGCACGCCCATCGCACTCGCACCGGCGTCGGTGTTGACGCCTCGAATCACGAAGCTTCCTGGCTGGGCACCCGACAGAAAGAGAGGGTTCGGAACGCTCTGCAGGAAGGCTGTGCTGTCGAGTCCATCGAGCAAATTGGCGTTCACGTTCGCTAGACCGGTGCCGTCGCCGACAAAGATGTTGCTCGGATGCGAGAAGTTGTTTCGCCCTATCCATCCCTGTGTGTTGTTGAGAAGTCCCACGTTGGAACTGAGGCGGGCATCACTAAGCGTGCCGGTCCCAATACTCGATGCGTTCAGACCTGTCAGGTTGGCGCCGCTCCCAAAGTAATTGCCCGCGCGTATGGTCCCGCTGACATTGACATGGCCTGTTTGTGCAGTACCCGGCGTCGTCGCCTGCAGCACGACCAAGGCTCTTGCCGTAGGCTGTGATTCGGCCACGCGATGCGAGATAGCGAGGACCGCCAAGATCAAGGTGAGCAAGGATGCTCCAATAGTTAGCCGAGTTTTCAAAGTGAGGCTCCTCGCAGCGGATTGATGCCGGAAGCGCATCGGCAGTGCTGCTGCATTCATCATAGCAAGAATAGGCCCATTCCGCACGCGTAAATTTGCGCGGAGAATGCCGACACGCGGTCCGTTCATCCGTCATCGGCCTTTAATGGCGACGTTGCGGCAACCTGGCGGCGCTGCTTTGCTGAGAAGCTGGCGGCCCCAAAGCGAGGCCACAGGACCAACGCTCATTCCACCCGGTACGCGCCCAGAATGCCAAGAGGTGACTGTTCGCCGGTGGGGCGGAAGGCAGTGCGGTAGGCCAAAGCGTACGAGCCCGGAGGGAAGGGTACATCCACCCAGAGGGAGCCGGGCTCGAACTCGACGAAGGCGAGCGTAACGTACTGGTTACCGGGCCGTCGATGGGGTCCGGGAAGGCGCTGGTAGAGGAGTTCTATGACCTGCCCTTCGGGCAAGGCGTAGTCTGCGCCGACACGAAGACCGCCCGGGATGGGTTGAACGGTTAGAGCCACCGAAGAGAGATTGGCGTGGGTCAGGGGCGGCGTCCGCGGCGGTCCCTCGGTTTCGGGCCAGTCGGGATGCATTTGCATCCACTTGGTGGTTAATCGGGTGAAGGCGTTGTAAGCGATCGGGTGGTAGCGTTTGCCGTTCGTGTCGCTCGTCAGGGTGATCGAGTCGGCGTAGGCTTGCCATTGGGCGACTTCGGCGCGTGTCAGGTCGTGCCACAGTTCCGCGCTCGCCTTGAGCCGAACCGTGGTCTCGTGCTGAGCGGGCGTGAGGACCTTCCTGAACTTCGGTGCGCGACGTATCGCCAGCCCCGTGCGGGTGCGCACGACGCTGACGGCATCGAGGCGGCCGGCGATTTGGTCGAACAATGCGGATGCGGAAACCTTGGCCATACCCCTATTGTCGGTCGACCGCGGAGGTTCTTCCAGGACTCTTCGAACACCGTCTAAGGACTGTGAAAGGACTCTTCCGCGGCTTAAGAGTCCACGAAGGGTCCTGCCAGAGTCCATGAAGAGTCCATCGGGTAGGCCAACGCCAGGCCTCCGGCAATCGCGAGGGACGCAGACCCCCTCCCTTTCGCTGCGAGAGCGAAAGGGCAGGCGGAGGGAGAGCATTGCCGCCGGGCTAGAGTGGCACCTTTCCCCGGTTCGCCGCGCTCTCCGACGGTGTCCTACGCCGAAGACGAGGGTTGGCCCCTACCGTTACGCCGCGCGCACCCGCCTCCCCACCTTGGGGGGAGGCGTTTCTCGGGCGGTAGATGTTGCCGATCCTAGCGGACGTAATCCGGACGCCGCCTCAGCTTCGGCAGCAGCGGTCGAATCTGGAGTTTATAGAGCAGTTGGGGGATGCGGTCGCTGTAGGCGATGACGACTCGGGGCAGGAGGAGGCGATCATCGCTGGGCGTGGCCGACCGGCGAGAGAGAGCCAAGCCGACGCGGTAACCCGCGGCGCGAATGGCCGCCGGGGTCGCGTCGTTGCGACTGCCGTAGGGCAGGCAGAAAGAGGAACTCTCGATGCCCTGACGGGCGAGGGCCTCATGGGCTCCTTCGATCTCGGCCGCCTGGCGGGATTCGTCCAAGTCGCCGAGCCGGGCATGCGACTTGGTGTGGTTGCCGATCTCGAATCCCGCCGTTTGCGCCTCCAGCAAACGGGACCAATCGGCCAGAGGACGTTCGTTGCCGGCGTCCCATGAGGAATCCTTCCCCACCGCGTCGGTCACGACGTAGATCGAGCCGACCGCCCCTGCCCGCCGAAGCGCATCGAGGCCGTGCGTGAGCGTAGACTCGTAGCCGTCGTCGAAGGTGAAGCAGACGGCCCGTTCGGGCCAGTCCTCCGCGAGGTCTCGGGCAAGGAGCGTCTGGTACCCACGCCGCAGAAAGAAGGCGGCGTGATAGGTGAGAGCCGTGGGCTCGATATTGAGCCGGCGGCCTTCCTCGGCCTGAGGTCCGACCTTGTGGTAGCACAAGATCGGCAGTTTCACTTACCCAAGTCGGGGATCGCCTTGGCGAGCCGCAGTTCGAGCACCTTGACCAGCGACTTCGACTCCGCGTCCCCATCGAGGGCGAGAATCTCGCTCGAGAGGTAGGCCTCGAAGAGGCCCTGGGCCTGGATGAGGCGCAGGATTCGGGTCCCGTTGCCGGACTGCTTGTTCATGTACTCGGTGACCTGAGGCTGCATGCGCCGGCACTCACCGAGCGTCTTCCCGAAACGTTCGACCGCGACCTTGACCTCGATCTTCTTGGCGTCCAGCTTCCGAATCGTCTCGCGAATCAGGGTGAATCGCTGCTCGAGGAATCCGGCGTGCCGCCCCGGGTCGTAGGGCGCCGCTTGGCCGATGACCATCGCGCCGTAGCATAGGATCGCAGAGACCATGCCCCGATTGTGCCACGCATGGACTGGTGTAGGATCAGGACATGCCCAGCATTTCTTGGGAGGACTTCGAACGCGTCGATCTTCGGGTGGGGCGGATCGTTGCCGTGGAGCCGTTTGCCGAGGCTCGCAAGCCGGCCTATCGGTTACGGATCGACTTCGGTGAGCTCGGAACGAGGACTTCGAGCGCGCAAATCACCGACCTCTATGCGCCACAGACCCTTCAGGGCCGTCTCGTCGTCGCCGCGGTCAACTTGGCGCCGAAGCGGATCGCCGGCTTTGTATCCGAAGTGCTCGTGTGCGGATTTGTGGACGAGGCCGGACGCGTGGTTCTCGCTGTACCGGAGCGGGATGTTCCTCTGGGTGCGCGCCTCCAATAGCCCGCCAGGTAAAACCCCGGTCCTGGGAGCGAATGGGTGCTGGTGTGCCTCCTGGTCTTCAAAACCAGTGTGACCTCGAAAGGGGTCGGGTGGGTTCGATTCCTACACGCTCCCGCCAAGTCTCATCTCGGTCGCCTACGGTGTCCTTCTTCGGGTTCTGCGAAGTACTCCGGATGCTGATGGACGCCTCTCTCATGGCCAGTCTTGTCAACTACATCCGAAGGTCGGTCGAAACGTACTCTTTGGTCGTCTCTGTCGGCCTCGACACGCCACGACACCTTGATGTGCCCCTTGCTCGTCCGGATCTGGAAGCGGTTTCCCTGGATTTCTCGGGAGACCTTGGCCAGGATGAAGTCATCGCTCTCGTCGACCACCGTGAGTTGGTACTTGTAATTGGTGTTGATATCCCCGAAGTACTCGGGTAGATCGACCCAAGCGCGGCCGCCTCCGTCCGTTACGACGTTGCCGCTATAGAAGTTCTGTGGAAAAGGTGACTCGGTCGAATAGTGCAGCAGGTACTTGTTCAACGGGTCCCGAGGGTGGTCGATGCGAAATGGCTTTACGCCGCTGGCGCCCATGTCTCCGAGCGCGTAAACCCCAAAGCCCAGGGTCGCGACCGATGCAGTTCCGAGCACGCCGTACGGTGTATTCGTCGGGCTCGTGGTCGTTGCGACTCCATGCACCCCTCGGCCTGAAACGCTGTCGGTTTGGCCCAACACCCCGTAAGTGACGCCGGACGTGGAACTGGCTCGCCCGTAGACCCCGTTTCCGATCGGAGCGTTGGTCTCGAACCACCCGCCGCTACCGGAGTTCGTATCCGTCGAGATACCCACCACACCGTACGGGCCTGCGCTAATCGCGTACACGCCGTAGCCGCTCGAGCTCAGATTCTGGAACTGGCCAGCATAGGTCACCCCTGTGGCCGAGTGGGCAGCCCCAAACACGCCAGTACCTGAACTGCTGATCGACTGGAAGTAACCTCCCCTGGTTTCCCCGGTCGTCTTGGTGGTCCTTCCATACACCGCAAAAGTGCCGGCGGTCGATGCATACACTCCGTATCCTGACGGGCTGTTGCATTCGAAGAACCCGCCATAGGTAGTTCCGGATGACGCATCGGCGGACCCATACACTCCTCGACCGTCGGTGCTGGACGATATCCCCCAAACCCCATTGGTGGCGCCCGTACCGGCCGTCGCCCATGCAAATGCGCCGGTACCAGATGTGCTCCAAGATTCGAATACCCCACCAAATGACAGCCCCGACGACGCGCTGGAGCGCCCAAGAACTCCCGTGGTCCCGATAGACTCGGCATGGACTCCCGTGCCTAGCGGGCTGTCGCTCTTGAAGTGGCCCCCAAATGAGTTTGCGGCAGTACCGGTTGACCGCCCGCGAACCCCGATCGCTGGGCTCTCGCCTTGCACCCCCGCCGAATTCGAGGCCGTTGCAGTGTTGATTCCTCTGACCACATGCGAGCCGGCTTGCAGGCTAGATAGGCTTAAGGGGTTTGGCACGCTCTGCAGGAAGGCGGTGCTGTTCAGTCCGTCAAGCAAGTCGGCGTCTACTCCGGTGAGCCCCGCTCCACTCCCGGTGAAGCTGTTTGCTGCGTTCGAGAACGTCATCGTGCCCGAGTAAGTGCCCGAAAGCCGTTCGTTGGGGAGGATGCCGCTGGTCAGGTTCGAGGCGTTGAGGTTGGTCAGTCCTGCCCCATCTCCGGAGAAGATATTCATTGGGTGCGAAAAGTTGTTTCTTCCGGCCCAGCCCTGGGTGTTGTTCAGGAGGCCGACATTAGAACTGAGCCTCGCGTCTGCGATTGTCCCACTAATGATCTGTGCGCCCGAATGATTGTGGCTGGAAAGGGCGAAACCGGTGGAGTTGATGCCGTCCAACAGGTCGGCGTTCACTCCTGAAAGACCGCTGCCGCCACCCTGGAACTGGCCCGCTATTGCCGTTCCATTGATATGGGTGTGCCCGACTTGAGTAGTACCGGGCGACGCGGACTGCAAATGCACGAGTGCCTTCGTCTGAGGCTGTGACTCTGCGGACCGGTGCGTGAGTGCGAGAATCGTCAAAACGACGAGTAACAGAGAAACTCCAATCGATAGCCGGGCTTTCATTTCCCCCTCCAAAGTGCGGCCCGAAACCTCGGCACCGCAGAAGTGCCTTTCATTACAGTCTGCCCCTACTCTATCACAACTTTGCGGAGCTATTATCAACCCTCACACCCAATTCTCACCAGTCTTGTACTTCGATCGGCGTTGGTCGAAGCACCCTGAACTAATGTCTTCGACGCAGAAAAGCCCCCGATCCCTATAAGGAGCGGGGGCTTTGCGGGCCGCCTGGCCTAGTCGTCGCCGAGCATGCCGAAGTTCGCCGACATGATCGCGAAGTCGGCGATGTCGACCTCGCCGTCCCCGTTGATGTCGCCCACCGGGCCGGCTGAACCGAAGTTTGCCGAGAGCAGCGAGTAGTCGCCGATCGCGATCTCGTTATCGCCATCTTCGTCGCCGTTGGGCAGGCTCAGGTTCACGCCGGTCATTCCGCCGCCGCTAAGGGTGCGGTTGCCCGCGACCTTGCGGAGCCAGCGCGGCGCCTTGACCGCCACGTCGTAGTTGCCGGGCGCGAGCGCGGTCTGAACCGTAAAGGTCCCGCCCGCGCCCAGCGTCGTGGGCAACGTTTCGAGAGGCGTGGTGCTTCCGACCGCGCGCACCTCCACGACGATCGGAACTCCGGGAACCGCCCCGAGCCAGTCTTGCAGCGTGATCGTGCCGCTGATCGGCCTCGTCGAGACGATCGCCTCGCAGGGCTCGCCAGCGAAGGTGATGTCGTCGATGTGGACGCCGTCGTAGTCGTTCACGCTGTAGTCGGTGGTCATCCGGAAGCGGACGCGAGCGGTGCCGCCGGAACCGAGTGGCGCGGTATAGGTCGACCAGGTCATGTTGGTGCCGGTAAAGGCCGAGGACGCCTGATAGGTCGCCCCGTTGTCACTGGAGGAATAAACGGTCAGGTAGTCGTAGCTGGGCTCGAGGTCGTAGATCATCCGGAAGAAAACCAACGGATTCTCGACCGCCGGTATCGCGACCGATGCGTTCTGGGTCAGGGAGATATCGAGGTTGTCGACTCCGTAGTCGCCGCCTGGGCTATCGGTCCAGGATCGGGTCGGGCTACTGAACGCCTCGGTGGTGATCGCCCAAGGGAACTGCCCCGTGAACGTCGGGCCACTCTCGACGTTGTCGGAGAAGAAGGTCGTCATCATCGTGAACACGAGATCATCGATGTAGACGCCATCGTAGACCACGCTGCCGTCGGTCGTCAGCCGGAACCGGATCTGGACGTTCTGGCCGATGTAGTCGTTCAAGCCCACGCTAACGGGCGCCCAGTCGAAGCTCGCGTCGGTGCGCAAGAGTTGGTTCCAGGTGGTGCCGTTCGTCGAGGCCTCGACATAGAGGTAGTCGTAGTTCCGCTCCAGGCTCGACTTGCACATGAATCTCATGATGGTCGGGCCAGTAATCGCAACCGGATTCGTAAGCCGCAGGAATGCGTTTACGTTGTTGCCGTAGTTGTCGCCGGGGCTGTCGGTCCAGCTTTGTGTCGGGCTCGAGCTTTGAGCGTTCGTGAGTGCCCACAGCGATCCGCCTTGGGGAGTGAAGTTGGACGCGCCCTCCATATTGTCGGCCCAGAGGGCCGCCATCGTCGTGTAGGGGCCGGCAGTGACGATTCCCGACGAGTTGCCGACGTTATCGAATGCCTTCAGCGCGAAGTAGTAGCTCGTGTTCGGGAAGAGACCATTGGCCGCGCCATTCTGGAGCGTGCCAGCGACCTCGGGAGCCGGAACCGAAGTGACCCGCCGCGCCGCGTTGAAGTTCCCGGCGTTGATCGGTGAGGAGCTCACTCGCATGTCATATTGGCTTGCGGTCCCCGTCCCGCCATCGTCTCCGGAGGAGACCCACTGCAGCCGAATCGTTCCGGCAGATCGCTTGATGCCGACGAAGCCGCTCGGCGTGCCGGGGGGCGTTGAGTCGTTGTCCATCGAGTTGTAGGCGTTGAGTCGTCCAGAGAGCGAGAGCCCCGCCAGAGCGGGAACCGCCTCCGCGCTATTCATAAGGCGAGCCTTGATCTGGGCCATCGAATCACCCGGGAAGTGTGCTTTCAGGAGGGCCGCCGCACCAGAAACGTGGGGCGTCGCCATCGAAGTACCGCTGAAGACATCGTATCCCGATGCATTGAGGGCGAATGGGACGGAACTCAGCACGTTCTCACCTGGAGCAAAGATGTGTACGGTAGTCGCGCCGTAACTGGAGAACCCTGCCCGGGTGTCGCTGTGAGTGCTGGCGCCGACCGCCATGCCCGTGCTCAGATTAGTGAGGTAGCTGGCCGGGTAGAAAGCCGAACTGTCGAGGTTGCTGCCGCTATTGCCCGCAGCCGCAGTAAAGAGGATGCCGGCCGACTCGGCGCGCAGAATGGCGTCCAGAAGGAGTTGGCTAAAGCCGCCGCCGCCCCAACTGTTGCTCATGACGTTTGCGCCCACGATGCGCGCGTAGTCGACCGAGAGAATGGCGTCGCTGGTCGAGCCGCCACCGCCAGCACTCAGGAACTTCACGCCGATCAGGCTCACGTTCCAGCAGACTCCCACGACACCGATGCCGTTGTTTCCCTTCGCGCCGATCGTTCCCGCGCAGTGGGTGCCGTGGGAATGATCGTCCATAGGGTCTCCATCACCGTTGACGAAGTCGTAGCCTCGGACGTCGTCGATGTAGCCGTTCCCGTCGTCGTCGATACCGTTGCCGGAAATCTCACCGGGGTTGACCCAGCAGTTTGCCGCGAGGTCGGGGTGGGTGTAGTCGATCCCCGTGTCGATGACGGCGACCTTCACCGAACTCGAGCCCGTCTGATTGGCCCAAGCAAGAGGAGCATCGATGTCGGCGTCCACCGATCCGCCCGTCTGCCCCGTGTTGTGCATGCCCCAAAGCTCGCTGAAGCGCGCATCGTTCGGATAAGTTTGCTGGATGCTGACCTTCCAATCGCGCTCGGCGACCCGAACACGGTCATCGACGAGCAAAGATTTGAGTGTCGATTCTACGGTCGCCCCGCGACCTAAAGCCTCCTTGGAGAGGTGAAGTCGAAAGAAGTAGGGATTAAGGGCCTTCTTGTCGACCTTGAGCCCAAGCTGCTCGAAGAGCCGGTACCGGTCCTTTCGAGAGACGGCAGGTTGGAACGCGACGAGGACCGTGTTTGGTGCGTGGGCGGGTAGACCTAGGGAGTTCTTGGGAAGGGGCTCGCGAGGGAAGAACTTGGTCTGCGCCTCGTCTGGGCCGGCGGCCGTCGCGGAGAGCGAGGCGGCGAGGAATAAACTGGCAAGCCCGGCCCATGCCGGACCACGATTCGATCGGGACATACGATTGCTCCTATTAGGGATGCGACAAAGGATGCCTTCATAGTATCACAGCACCTCCCTCGTGCGAACGCAGATTCTTGCCGAACCTAACGCTCCCAGCGCCGCAGGGCACGGAGAACGAATCATGCTAAAATCGTATAGATTCACGCGCAACGCGCCGCCGACGACGGCGCCAGCGACGTAGAAGGCGACGACCACCCATGCTGACAGTCACCAATCTCCACGCTTGCGTCGAGGACAAAGAGATCCTCAAGGGCATCGACCTGCGGGTCGGAGCCGGCGAAGTTCATGCCGTGATGGGGCCGAACGGCTCCGGTAAGAGCACCCTCGCCAACGTCCTCGCTGGACGGGACCCGTATGAAGTCACCGAAGGTTCCGTCGAGTTTTTGGGTGAAGACCTGCTCGATATGGATCCTGAAGGGCGTGCCGCGGCAGGCCTCTTCATGGCGTTCCAATATCCGGTCGAGATTCCGGGGGTCAGCAACACCTACTTCCTTCGCGCCGCCGTCAACGCGATCCGCAAAGCCCGTGGCGAAGCCGAAATCGACGCATTGAGCTTCATGAGTTTCATCAAAGAGAAGATCGCCCTGCTCGATCTCGACACGTCCCTCATGCAGCGGTCGGTGAACGAGGGCTTCAGCGGAGGCGAAAAAAAGCGAAACGAAATCTTTCAGATGGCGGTGCTCGAGCCGAAGTTCTGCGTCCTCGACGAAACCGATTCAGGCCTCGACATCGATGCTCTCAAGACGGTCGCCAACGGTGTGAATACGCTCCGCACACCTGAGCGCGGGTTCCTCATCGTCACCCACTACCAACGGCTGCTCAACTACATCGTGCCCGACTTCGTGCATATCGTGATGGATGGCCGGATCGTCCGCTCGGGTGGCAAGGAACTTGCCTTCGAGCTCGAGGAGAAGGGCTATGGCTGGCTCGAGGAGGAAGTCGCCGCTGCGCGGTGACCCGGCGATGAGCACCGACCTCCAGGAGCGCACCGTGTCGACCTTCGCCGACTGGCTGGCTCGCCGTCATTCCGGGTTCGAGGCCCTTCGCGAGCGCGGCCGGGCAGTTTTTTCGTCCCGGGGCATCCCAACAACGAAGGACGAGGAATGGAAGTACACCAGCCTCCGCGAACTGACGGAGGCGACCTTCCACCCCTCCGAAACCAGAGACGGAAAGGATGACGCCTACCGGTTCGCCAGCGACGCAGTTCGGATCACACTCGTTAATGGCGTCTGGATTCCGTCCGGCGCGCCATTGCCCTCCGGCCTCGAGGTGCGGCGGGTCGAGAATGGTGATGCCCAGTTCGGCGCCCTCGCCAACCTCGAGGCGCACCCGTTCGCCGCGCTAAACACTGCCGTCTTCGAGTCCGCCGTCCTCATCCGTATCGCCCGAAACGCCCTCATCGAGGCCCCGATCGAGATCGTGCACTTGACCGGCTCTCGGGCCGCCGCCGCGCCCCGGCTCCTCGTGGTCGCGGAAGAAGGAAGCAAGGCGACCCTCATCGAGACCTACGCCTCGATCGGCGAAGATGCCGGCTTCTCCAACGCAGTCGTCGAGGTGTTCGTCGCCGCCAATGCTCAGCTCGAACATGTTAAGGTTCAGCGCGAAAACCTGAACTCTTTTCACATCGCCCTGACCAAGGCACGGCAGGAGCGGGACAGCACCTATCGTCATTTTAGCGTGACCTACGGCGGGCGGCTCACCAGGAACGACCTCGAGGTTTTTCTCGATGGATCGAACCTTCACTGCCGACTCGACGGCATCTATGTCTTGGACGGCGAGCAGATCGCCGACAACCACACCCGGCTCGACCATGCCTACCCGCAGTGCGATAGCTTCGAGGTCTACAAGGGCGTGCTCGACGGCCGCTCTCGAGGAGTGTTCAACGGCAAGATCTACGTCCACCAAGACGCACAGAAGACCGATGCCAAGCAGACGAACCAGGCGATCCTTCTCTCCCCCGAAGCGACCATCGACACCAAGCCGCAGCTGGAAATCTACGCCGACGACGTGAAGTGCACGCACGGCGCGACGGTCGGCCAAATGCGCGAGGATGCGCTCTTCTATCTGCGCTCGCGCGGAATTCCCGGCGACCAGGCGCGCGCCCTTCTCGTCTACGCCTTCGCGGCGGAAGTTCTGGAGAAGATCGAGTGCCAGCCGGTTCGGGTCGCACTGGAACGGCTGCTCTTCGAAAAGCTCGCCTAGAGCTCGGTCCGTTCCCGGTACTGCACCGCCTCCGCAAGGTGCGTCTTCTCGACCTGCTCGCACCCGGCGAGGTCGGCGATGGTCCTCGCGACCTTGAGGACCCTATCGAAGACTCGGGCGGAGAGGTTGAGCTTGGCGGCGATGGTCTTCATAAATGTGCGGCATTCGTCGCTCAACCCGATCATCTCGCGGATTTCTCGCGGAGTCATTCGGGCATTCACCCTTGCGTTTCCCAGGCGAGCGGCCTGGAGGGCCCTGGCCCGGCACACCCGTTCTCGGATCGGCGCGCTCGACTCGCCTTCCTGCATCGAGAGGAGTTCCTCCGGTTTGAGCCGCGGAACGTGGATGTGTAAGTCGATCCGGTCGAGCAACGGGCCGCTGATGCGCATGGCGTAGCGTCCGCAGGTCGCGGGCGAGCCGACGCAGTTCGCCTCGGGATAACCCTTGAAGCCGCACGGGCAAGGATTCATGGCTCCGATGAGAATGCACTCGGCGGGGAATTCGAGCGTCGCCTGAACACGAGCCACGGTGACCACTCCATCCTCGAGCGGCTGTCGAAGCGCCTCGAGCACCTGTCGATCGAACTCGGGCATCTCGTCCATGAAGAGGACCCCGTAGTGGGCAAGCGTCACTTCGCCCGGCTTCGGGTTCTTGCCGCCTCCAACGACGGCCGCGTAGCTGGTCGTGTGGTGGGGCGAGCGAAAGGGTCGCTCCCAGATGAGCCCCTCGCGGCCTCCCTTGTTTCCACTCGCGCTGTAGATGCGCGTCACTTCGATCGACTCTTCGACGGTGAGCGGCGGCAGGATCGTCGGCATTCGGCGGGCCAGCATCGTCTTGCCCGAGCCCGGGGGGCCGACCATGAGCACGTTGTGGCCGCCCGCAGCGGCGATTTCGAGAGCACGGACGGCATGCCGCTGGCCTTTCACGTCGCTGAAGTCCACCCCATAGTCGGGCAGACGATCCTCGTCACGGATTTCGAGCCGATACGGGGAAACGACGCCGGCGCCGTTGAGCAGGTGAGCCAATTCGAGCAGGGTGGTCAAGCCATAGACTTCAAGACCCGGAGCGACCGCCGCCTCCGGCGCGTTCTGCAGGGGCAAGATCAGACGCTTGAAGCCCTTTTCCACGCACATCAGGGCGACGCTGACCGCGCCGTCGATGGTCCGCAAGTTGCCGTCGAGGCTCAGTTCGCCGAGCATCACGGTGTCCCGGAGCTCATCGAGCGGCACGACTCCGTTCGCGGCGAGGATCGCCGCGGCGATGGGCAAGTCGAGCGCAGGGCCCTCCTTGCGAATGTCGCCCGGCGCGAGGTTGCAGACGATCTTGGAATAGGGAAAGTCCAATTCGCTGTTCCGCATTGCCGTGCGAACCCGCTCTTTGCTTTCCTCGACGGCCTTATCCGGCAGGCCGACCATGATGAACATCGGCTGGCCACCCTGGAGATCGACTTCGACGTCGATCGGCACCGCGTCGATGCCGACCAGGGTGGCGCTGTGGGCCTGGGCGATCAAGGGAGGCCACCCGAACGATCGGGCTTTTCGGAGGGAGGCTTCTCGCGCTCGAGAATGACGTGGAGATCGCAGCGCTGGCCCTCGCTGCCGGGGATGATGGCGGACTTCAGGCGAAGATCGAGCCGCTGGGGGCGTCCCTTGGCGTCGAGTTCGGCGGTGCCGGCGCCTGTCATCGGATAGGCGCGTCCGAGTTCACGGACGCTGATCGAGAGCCGGGTGCGATCTTCCTCCCGTATCGCTCGATACTCGACCGAGAGGCCGGGAATCTTGGCGTCGGCGATGTCTGGATACTCGTAGGTCCACGTCGTGTCCTTTGCGCTGGCGGGGAGAATGACCGTGAGAATCCGAGCGAGGCGCGTTTCGATCCCAGGGTCGACCTCACCCGCTTGAAACTGCTTGAGCGCCCCGCGGCTGGAGAGGGTGAGGCTGATGGTCTGCTCGTCGCCGCCTGGAATCGGCTGTCCGTCCATCCTCGTTTCTAGGTTCTTTCGGCGACGCTTCAACCAGGCGTTCCCATCCGAATCGACGCTCCCCACCGTCCACTCCCAACGATCGACGTAGGTCATCGTGAAGCCGTCCGCCTTGTCGGTGTAGGTGAGGGTGATTCGGTCGGCCCAAGTTTCGTCCGCCTTTAGGTCGAGGGCGGCCGGCAATTGAAACGCAAGCAGGGCGACGAGCATTTAGCGAGCCTCTTCGAGGGGGCGTTCGTTGGGGCGGCGGTATCCCCGCTCCCTGGCGAGTTCTTCGCGGCCGATCGGGCTTTCGTAGCGGTTACGGGTGCGAATGAGGTCGGCTCGAGCGCGCTCCGCTTCCTTCATTTGAACGGCGGCATCTTCTGCCTTGGCGCGCTGTTCACGATAGAGTTGCCACGGGCCGTAGCTAAGGGTGGTCCCGACCGCGATCGCGGCCAGAACGAAAAGCGCATGCCAGGCCAGCTTCCGTGCCATCTCTTTTAGCGAGCGCCTCTAGGCGTTGAGCGGTTACCCCTCCGGGTGTCTTCCGTGCTCCTCGACGAACTTCACGACTCCGCTCAGGCGGAAGCGTCGCTGCCCCCCTATGGTTCGGTGGTGGACCATCCAGCCCCGGTTCGTATATCGCCGCACCGTCGCTGGGCATACCCCCAGGAGCCGAGAGACCTCTTCCAGCGTCAACTCGGGATCGAGCAGCCGGCGGATCAGTTCGGTTCGCGACTCCTTGAATTCCCCTCGATAATAGTTGGCGGTCACCGAATCGTCGAAGAAACTGCTCAGAAAGTGGATGTTCCGGGGCAGTGCCGACCAAATCTCCCGCAATTCGGGATCGATCGTCGCGCCGTCGGCCACCGGATTCTTCGTCCGCCGCGGACGCGGCGAACTGAGCTGTCGCTTGCGAAACCGAGTCTTTTCGCCATCGACGGGTTCGAGCACCGCCGCCCTTGCGCCGCTCTCCTCCGTTCCCTTGATGTACTCGGATATCGAGGGGACCTTCACCCCGACATCCAGCGCTCCGTTCGTCGCTTTTCTTTCCTTCCGGGTGTCTAGAAAAGCGCTTTCGATGTACGCAACCGGATCGAACTCGTCCTGAGCCATATCTTAATCGACCTCCCTCCTGCATCTAAGGATACTGCAAAAACCGGCACACTGGCCCATCATTTCGTGTTAATGGCGCGACCCTCAAGCGCGGCCAGCGACACGGTCCAGGCCCCACACGATCTCCCACTCGGCGTCGCCGTCGAAGAGCGCCTCGCCACCGATCAGCATCTGGCGAAGGTCGCCGTCGGCGTCGACTTTCGAGCCGGGCAGGACCACCACGTCGGCCATCGACCGGCAGGTCACTTTCGCCCCTTCGCCGATCACGCAGCGCTCAGTCTTTCCGACGACCTCGGCGCCGGCCCCCACGAGGTCCAGCCCGTCGGTCAGGAACCGGCTCGTCTCCAGGAACGACGGCAGGGTACCGGTGTCGAACCAAGTCCCCTTGTAGACCCCGGCCAGGACCGACTCGCCTCGGTCGACGAGCATCTGGATCGCGTCGGTGATCTCGTATTCGCCTCGCGCGCTGGGCTGCAGATCGGGGAGCACGTCCCAAATCTGGGGGCCGAAGAAGTAGAGGCCGGCCATCGCGAGGTTCGATTCAGGCTCCTTGGGCTTCTCAACGAGCTTCACGATGCGCTCGCCTTCGACGTTGGCGACACCGAAGCGGCTCGGATCGGGCACCGGCTTGACGATGTTCAGGTTCGCGCAGCCGGAGTCGCGGAACCGGGCCGCATAGGCCTCGAAGCCCGAGCCGTAGATGGCGTCGCCCAGATAGAGCACGAAGTCGTCGCCGTCGACGAAATCCCGGGTGAAGCCGACGGCGTGGGCCAGTCCTTGGGGTTCGGACTGCCGGACGTAGTCGAGACGGATCCCGAAGGCCGAGCCGTCGCCGAGGGCCGCCTTCATCTGCGCTTCCGCCTCGCCGACCACCACACACACGTCGCGCACGCCCATCTCCTTGAGCCGGTCGAAGGCATATTCGAGCGTGGGCCGGTTCGCCAGCGGCAAGAGCGGCTTCGGAACGTGGTGGGTGACCGGATAAAGCCGCGATCCCTTTCCGGCGGCGAGGACGACTCCCTTCATCGAGCCAGATTGTGGCCGCTCGCCGCGCTACTTCGCGTAGGGGCTGCAGAGCGGGTCGCCGATCACGAGGTCCTTCCACGACGCCATCATCGAAGCCGCGTAGAAGCTCTCCGCCAGGTTGAAGCCCGCCGTATATCGGTCGAAGATGATATCGGGATAGGCCAGCGCAAACGAGTACGGCTCGCTCACGTAGCCTTTCACGCCCGTAACCCCTTGCGCGATCAGGTCGGCGATCAGCGATTGCCCGCCCGTCGTGGGCCGGAACGTCCGCGCGCTCGTCGAGACGTAGGTTTCCACCAGGGCGCCCGGCTTGAACTTCAGGCGGCGGTACGTGGCGAGGTCGAAGGTGCCGTCGTTGCTCCCCCAGCTGGCGTACCCGGCCAGCGCGTCCTCGGGGGCGACGAACTTCTTGCGGTCGTAGGTGGTCTCGAACCCGCGCGAGCGCAGCAGCGAGTCCGCCCGCACCAGCGACTGCTGCATCTCGCCATAGCCCGACTCGTCCCGCCCCGCCGCCCCGTTGAAGAAGAAGGGCCCCTTCTCCGCCTTCGCCGCGAGCGAGCGGTCCACTAGGCGCTTGCAGTCCTCGACCGTGTAGCCGTCGAGCCGCGTCACGAGGTACATCCCACCGAACTTCTTGCTCGTAAACCGCTCCGTGCTCCGGAAGTAGGGGTTCAGGGACTTCGAGATCTGCTCGTCGGCGTTGGCGTCGTTCAGCCCGGCCATCGGGCGCAGGCCGAGGTTCATCGCGGCCAGGTGCCCGTCCAGCGACCAGCCCGCGTCGTCCCGCAGCCGGATCGGCACCCCCTTGGTGGTCACGATGAAGTCGATCGACGCCCCGGCCTTCGCCAGCCCCTTTTTCACCTCGGGCAGGACCTTCTGGCTGTATTCGTCGACGGTGATGGTGTCGGTCGTGGCGCATTCGATCATCACGACGTTGCCCTTGGGGATCTGCCGCTTCGACACGTAGTAGGCGCCCACCGCGATGCTGTCTTGGCTGGCCTTGTTGATCACCACCAGCACCCGGCCAGCCTGGCTCGGGGGAGTCTGGACCGCCGGCGGAGGACCCTCCTCGGCGCGGACGACCGGCGGCGCCTCGCCGCACGAGCCGGCGGGGACCACCGCCAAGAGAAGAACCATTCGAGCAAGCAGCGGGAGCACGAGAAGATTCTACGCCGAACGCGGCCTCGTTTCAGCGGGCCCGGGGGAGATTCCCCTAGGGCTCCGGAAAGCTTTCAGCGGGCTCCGGAAAGCTTCCAGCGGGCTCGGGAGAGGTTCCGGCGCAGCCTCCCTTCGAGACGAAGACGAAGAGAGCCGCCCTCGGAACAGTATTCTATAGGCGTGAACGCCACGATTCTTCTCCTCGCCTGCGCGCTCTTGCCCGCCCAGGACCGCCTGCCGACGATGCCCGGCTACGAGCGGTACCGGGCGATGCGGACGAAGATTGCCGGCTCCGTGGCGCGGGGCAGCCTGCGCGTCGAATGGATCGAGGGCGGGGCGGCGTTCACCTACGACAAGGGCGGCCAGACCCTGCGCTACGACATCGGCGCCCGCAAGGCCGGACCCTACGCGCCGCCGAAGGCCGAGGCAGGGGGCCGAACCACCGCCCGTGACCCCAATGCCGCCCGGCCGAGGCCCGCCCGGGGGCGGCAGTTCACGAGCGCCTTCAGCCCGGACGGCGCCCTCAAGGCGTTCACCAAGGACCGCAACCTCTGGATCTCCGAGGCCGATGGCCAAAACGCCGTCGCCATCACCGCCGACGGCAGCGCCGAGAAGCGGACCAAGTACGGCGCCGGCACCTGGGTCTACGGCGAGGAACTCGATCAAAACGAAGCGATGGGCTTCTCGGGCGACGGCAAGCGGCTCTGGTACTACTTCTTCGACGAGAGCAAGGTGCCGGACTACTTCCTGCCGCTGAACGTGACGAAGGTCCAGAACAGCCTGGACGTCGAGGCCTACCCGAAGGCGGGCGCGCCCAACCCCGAGGTCGATCTCTACGTGTACGACGTCGCCGGGAAGAAGTCGACGAAGATCGCGGTCCGGCCGGGCGCGTTCGAGGAAGGCGTCGGGCATTACGTCTACGGCATCCGCTGGTCACTGGATAACCGCGAGCTTTGGTTCCACCGCACGAACCGCAAGCAGGACGTGATGGAGTGGTGCGGCGCGGACCCCGAGACCGGCGCGGTCCGCGTAATCTTGCGCGAGGAGTGGCCGAAAAGCTGGACGGAGAACTCGCCTCGGCGGGTGTTTCTCGACGCCGACCCGAACATCGAGAAGGCGCCCGCCTTCAAGGGCAAGGCGATCTGGTTCAGCGAGCGAAGCGGCTTCAAGAACCTGTATCTGCTGGACCTCGCGAGCGGCAGCCTGCGCCCGATCACCCAGCAGCCGTTCGAGGTGGCCAGCATCGTGCGGGTCGATCTGCCTGGCGGAAGGCTTTGGTACATGGGGAGGGACGGAGAGAACCCGAACAAGCTCCAGCTTCACCGGGTGGGCCTCGACGGCAAGGGCGACGCGCGGCTCACCGACCCGCGGTTCAACCACGCGGTCAGCCTCTCGCCGGACGGCAAGCACTTTATCGACGTCGCCGAGGCGATCGACTCGCCGCCCGTGACCCGGCTCCTCGATGCGTCCGGAAAGGTTCTCGAAACCCTCGCCGAAAGCGACACGACGAAATTCAAAGAGCTGGGCCTCCGTCCGGTGGAGCGCATCACCTTCACCGCCGCCGACGGGAAGACCACCTGCTACGGGACCCTGCATACGCCCTCACAGCTGAAGGAGGGCGAGAAAGTTCCCCTCATCGTGCAGGTCTATGCCGGGCCGGAGTCGGGAACCGACCAGGAGCGATACCAGACCCCCAACCCGCTGACCGAGATGGGCTACTGCGTCGCCTCCTTCGACGGACGCGGAACGAGCGGGCGCGGCAAGGCCCACAAGGATGCACTGTACGGCAAGCTCGGGATCGTCGAGATCGACGACCAAGCCGCCGGCGTGCGCCACCTCATCCAGACGAAGCCGTTCATCGACGGCAAGCGCGTGGGGATCGAGGGAACCTCCTATGGGGGCTACGCGAGCGTCATGGCGCTGCTGCGGTATCCCGATCTTTTCGCCGCCGCCTGCGCGAGCTCGTCGGTGACCGACTGGCGCAACTACGATACGATCTACACGGAGCGGTATATGAACACGCCTCAGGCCAACCCCGAAGGCTACGAAGCCGGATCGGCCATGAAGTACGCGGCGAACGCCAAGGGGCGGATGATGCTCTTCTACGGTACCGCCGACGACAACGTCCACCCCTCGAACACTTACCAACTCGTTCGCGCGCTCCAGGCCGCCCGGAAGGGTTACGACCTGCAAGTCGGCCCGGATGCCGGGCACTCGGGGATCGGCCAGGAGCGGATGCTGGAGTTCTTCAACGATTGGCTGAAGCGCTAGGCTCGCGGACGAAGAAGTTGCCGATTTTCCACTTGCCTTCCTGCCGGACCAGCTTCATCTCGACGACGGCCTGCCCTTTCTCGAACGTGGCGTTCGCGACGAACGGCGCGACCATGTAGGGCCCGCTCTTGCTCTGGCCGGGCATCTCGAAGTCGCCCATCTGCGCCTTCTCGACGGACTTGAAGGCGCCGAGGCGAGCCTTCAAGTCGCCGATTATGCGGCGGGTTTCCTCGGCGGGGACGTTCTTCTTGAGTTCGAAGGCCGAGCGCGCTATGAGTTCGTCGGCGTTCCAGCCCGCCAAGATCGCGGGCAGGGCTTCGTCGGCATAGCCCTGCGCACTCTCCCGGACTCGGCCCACAGAGGTCAGTCCGTTGCCGATCGACCAGATCGTGGCCAAGAAGATGACTCCGATGATCACGCCGAGGACGACCCACTTGCTCTTCACCATCTACGATGTTATCTGGCCGGCGTCGGCTGGCGCACGGTTGCTCTCTTGCAGCATCTCGGCGAGGTCGACCAAACGAACTTCTTCCTCCGTAACTTGCTTGAGGCTCGCGTCGAGCATGATGCGGCAGAAGGGGCAGCCGACCGCGATCGTCCGGGCGCCGGTATCGAGCAGTTCGCGCGCGCGCCTGTTCCCAGGCCGCTGCTCGATGGGCTCCTCCATGAACATGCGCCCGCCACCGGCCCCGCAGCAGAGGGTCTTGCGCCCGAAATGGGCGGGCTCGGCGAGTCGGCCGTCGGGGTCGGTCGGGACGATCGCCTTGTCCATGTCGGAAGACTCGCCCAGGGCCCGGCGAGGGGCATCGGACTGGTTGTTGATCCTCGCCAGGTAACAGGGATCGTGAAACGTCACCGCTCCTTGGAGCAGATCGGGCGCCCTGAGCCTTCCCTCCGCGACGAGATCGGCCAAGAGACGGCTGTGATGCAGCACCTGATACTCTCCCCCGAACTGGCCGTATTCGTTGGCGAAGGTGTTGAAGCAGTGCGGGCAAGGCGTGACGATCCGCTTGAACTCGTACTTGCCGAAGGTCCCGACGTTCCTTTGGGCTTGCTCTTGGAAGAGGAACTCGTCCCCCACGCGGCGGGCCACGTCCCCGGTGCACGATTCCTCATTGCCGAGGCAAGCAAAGTCGATTCCCGCGCTCGTGAGCAGTTCGGCGACTGCGCGCGTCGTCTTGATAGCGCCGGGGTCGGTTGCTCCCGCGCATCCGACCCAGAGAAGCACATCGAACGACTTCTTGTCGCGTGCGAGGGGGACGTCGAGGCCTTTCATCCAGTCCTCCCGGTCGGACGCCGGGGTGCCCCAGGCGCTGCCCGTCGAGGCGGCTTGCCGCAGCATGACGGCCGCGGTGCCGCTCAGGCGCCCCTCGGCGACCAGGTTTCGGCGGACATCGACGATGAGGTCCACATGGCGGATGAGGACCGGACAAGCCTCGACGCAGGCGTTGCAAGTCGTGCAAGCCCACAGCGCTTCCTCGCTGACCGCTTCGGCGACGGTTGGGCCGTCTTCCCTGGGGATGCCGCGGATGTCTTGGACGACCTGCTTCGGGTTGAGTACCTTGCCGACCCCGTGTGCGGGGCAGACCTCGGTACAACGGCCGCACTCCATGCAGGCGTCGAGCGACATGAGGTGCCAACGAGAGTAGTCCTTCGCATGGGCGACCCCGATCTGGCCCGTCTGCTCTACCTCCTCCATCGTAATGGGTTCCAGCCGTCCCCAAGGCCGCCCGGTCGGGGCGTTGGCCGCGCCGAAGCAAGCAATGACGATGTGCCGTAGCCGGAACCGCGGGATGACCGCGAAGAATACGAACACCCACGCCATGTGGAACCACCAGATCGCGACGTAGGCGCCGTTCGAGACCGGCGGCAGGATCAAGGCCATCGAGTAGCCGACGACGGACGCCCCGTCGAAGGGCTGAGGATCGTTCGCGATTCGCGCAGCCTCGAGCACGTAGCCGGTCACGCCGACCACGATGAGCAGGACCAGCATCCAGACGTCGCTCGAATTCGAAGTAACCGCTGCGGGCCGATAGGCGAGCCGCCGAACGAGCGCCCAGATCAGACCGAACACGAACAGCAACCCGAGGAGGTCGAAGGTCGCTTCGTAGATCAGATAGTACGTGCCGCGGTGGAAGTTCGGGATCCCGATCAGCGGCGCATAGGTGGCGATCGCGAGGAGGGTGGTGGCCAGGAACAAGGAGACGAAGCCGTAGAAGATGAGCAGATGCATCGGTGCGCCGCTACGGCGACGACTGCTCCGAACCTTGCGCTGGGCCAGGACGTACGTGAGAAAGTTCTTGAGCCGAGGTGGCTTCCAATCGATCGGCTTGCCTTTTCGCCACTCTCGATAGCGGAGCCAGATCTGCCATGCGCCGATGGCGAGGCTTGCGAAGACCAGCACGTAGAAGAGGGTCTTCTGCCACTCCGGCAAGTGCAGGAACTCGGTTCGGGTGGGCTCCACGCGCAGATTGTAGCCCTCGGGGGGAAGGCATGAAGTGGGGTGCCGGGCCGGCGCCCTCCGGCCCTAGGCACCAAGGGAGAGAAGTCCGAGCCGGGCTCGCTAGCGCGAGCCCGGCTGATCAGGGCGATTTAGTCGTCGCCGACTTCGCCGAAGTTCTGCGAGAGCAGGGCGTAGTCGCCGATGGTGATCTCGTCGTCGCATTCGAAGTCGCACATCGGATCCCAGTTCGGCATACCCGGCGAAGAGCCGAAGGCCGCGCTGAGGAGTGCGAAGTCGCCGATCGTCACCTCGTTATCTCCGTCCGCGTCACCGGCCATCAGGAAGACATCGAAGAAGTTGAGGTTTTCCAGCACTCGGGGATCGGTGTTCTTCTGCAGATACCGGCCGAACTCGAGGTGGATGATGCATTGGCCCTTGTACCAGACCTCGACGATGATCTTGCCGTCCGCTCCTACCGGTGCGTCGCCCTCTTGGACGACCTCTCCCGTGTCGGCATCGCGCACTTGATAGTGCGCCATCTCGCCGGCCGGATCGGGGCAGCCTTCAAGCGTCGGCGTGATCTCCACGCGCTTGTACTCGAGGGCCTGGAAGTCGGTGAAGGTGACTTCCGGAATATCCCGAGTCTTGAACCGTAAGACGTCGAGATTATCCAGTTGCGTCCCAGGCGGGCCGTCGGCCAGCATCAGCAACTCATCGATGATGTACACGCTGCCCAGGTGCAGGAACGGGAAGTCGCTCCCCCACCACCAGCGGAAACAGGGCGTCGGACGGCCGAGCTTGCCGCCGCATCGCGGCCAGCGATCACCGCTGCCGATGAGGCCGTTGGGGACGTTGTCGCTCTGGAAGACAACGCTACCGGCGCGGCGACCGATGACCTTCATCGAGCCGGCGCCAATGTCGCTGAAGTCACAGAAAACGTCGAAGAACGCGGGGCGGAAGCGGCACTGGGTCTGGCCAAGCCGACTATGCGACCCGTTGAGGATTCCCATCGCCTCCATCTGGAGGAAAGCGCCGTCGACTGGAGGCGAGGTAATCGGGTCCCACACCGCATCCATGCCGTTGCTGGGGCAGGTGAGGAACTCGACGCCGTCCTCGCCCGAGTGGCCGAGGTTGCGAACGGGCAGGCGGCGGGCCGCCGAGGCCATGTCGCTTTCGACGATGACATCGTCGCCGAGGCTCTTGACCGCGTAGCCGAAGGCATACCGCATTTCGCCGGCGATGGTGAAGGAGGCACACCTCTTGTTTGCCTTGATGTTGTATCCGGCGCCCTTGTGTCGCGCTAGGCTGGGCTGGGGCGCGGGAACGAGACGAATGAGGTTGCAGAGCACGCCGGTGCCGTCGGGCAGAGTGACGAGCTGAACGCCGTGGCCGGGCTCATCCATTCGGCCGAGTCCGATCCAAACGTCGCCTTGGTCCCCAGGTCCTCCCGGCGGAACGAAGATCGCGTGGTGATGGAACGGGCGGCACTCCTTCTTTTCGCGTCGCTCCATCCAGTAAGGCCACTGCAGGAGTTCCGGACCGGCCCCGCCAGGACCGTTCGGCGAGGTACCGACGAGTTGGTTCTCGAGATAGCACTCGATCGTGTATTCCTGATAGGAACGACCTCCGACGCACGTCATCAGGATCTTTGGAGTCGCCTTCCCGAAGACGATCTTGCAGATATCGATCACAGGCTCGCCTGGTGGCAGCCCGTTGAGGGTGACCTCCAGTTGCGCTCCATCTTCGGCTGCACTGAAATCGGTCGGATCGAACATGATGCAGGAGCCGTCGGTCGTTCCCTCGTCCACCGCGATCCCGCTGATCAGGGCGTCCTCGAGCGAGACCAACCCGCGGACACGGCGCCCGTCCGGAGTGTTCTGCACTTCCATAACCGCACCGCCGATTCTGGAGTGCATATTGCCGAAGGCCAGCGCCGGTCCGCCCGGATCGATGCGGATGTCGTCGTAGAAGGCCAACGACGAGGCGTTGGCCGAGTAGAGGTCGATGCAGGCGAGGGCATCTTGAGCGGTCGGATCGGTGCCGATCTTCCAGGTCTGCGTCGTGAGCAGTTGGTTATCGTAATAGATGCTCACCGAATTCGCCGTGATATCGATTTCGCAGCGGATCTCCTTCCATTGGTTCGTCACGAGGGGCATGCTCGGGCCAGTTGCGCCCGTCCGGTCCTCTTGGATGACGCCCTGAGCGGCGTTGCAGCGCAGCTGAACGCTCCAGTTGTAGGGACCGCCGTGGTTATAACGGTTGAGCAGAATAAAGTAGGAATCGCCGACCGAAGACGACGAGACGAATTGTTTGGCGCGGACCACCCACTTACCGGAGGTGTATCCGCTGAACTGATGAACGGTGTCGCTGCCTCCGGTGATGCGAATGCGGTTGGGAGTGCTGAAACCGCCGTCGACGACCATCGAGTTCCAGGCATTGTTGTTATCCCAGCTCTCCCAGCCGTTCTGGCCGGCGATCATGCTCCCCGTAACAAGGTTATCGAAGTTCTCCGCGAAGGTCGCGGCCGCACGTTCGGGCAGGGCGCATAAGCCCGCGGCGGCCAAGACCAAGACCGAGAAGCGCTGAAGCAAAGTTCTCATTTACAATCATCTCCTCAGGCGCAAGAATGGGCGTTTTGCGCCTGCATCTTCATCTTAACCGAAGTTCCTATCGAGCCCGGTCTATTTTCCGGGGCGTGAGCCATTTTGCGCGGCGAGTGAACGTAACCCCCTGCAGGCGACACGCATCTGATATGCAGACCAGGACAGGAGTTGGAATCATGATCGCATTCGCTGTGGCTGCCTTGACGCTCTGGAGCAACCCCTTCGCCGGACCGAGCTCCGCTCAAGCCCGCTCGCCGGAAGAGAACGCTGCTCCCGGGCAATTGACCATCCTCGACAAGCAGGGCCGTCCGACCCTGCTTTGCCCCCTTGAGGGAACCAAGGTCGATGCCGAGATCGACGGATTCGGCGCCAGAGTGACCGTCGTCCAGACGTTCACCAACCCCTCGAAGACCCCTATCGAGGCGATATACACTTTCCCGCTGCCAGCCGACGCCGCGGTCGACCGCATGCGCATGCAGGTCGGATCGCGGATCGTCGAGGGCGAGATCAAGAAGCGGGAGGAAGCCCGGGCGATCTACGACGCTGCCAAGGCCGCCGGACAGGTGGCAAGCCTGCTCGATCAGGAGCGACCCAACATCTTCACCCAGTCCGTCGCCAACATTCTACCGGGGGCGAAGGTTCGCATCGAAATCAGCTACGTTCAGCTGTTGAAGTTCGAGGAGGGACAGTTCGAGTTTTCGTACCCCATGGTCGTCGGGCCGCGCTTCATCCCCGAATCGACGCCCGATCCGAACAAAGTCACGCCCCCTTACGTGCCGAAGGGAATGCGAAGCGGCACGACCATCGAACTGAACGTTCGCCTGCAAGCCGGCGCACCGATCCGTTCGCTGGATAGCGTTCTTCACGAGATCGAGCGATCGAACACCGGTCCGTCGTCCGCCACGATCTCACTTGCGAAGAAGGACGAGATCCCGAACAAGGACTTCATCCTGCGATACGGGGTCTCGACCGACTCGATCCAAGACGCGCTCCTCACTCACTGGGATCCCAAGCGCGGAGGCACCTTCACCTTGGTGCTCATGCCACCGAAGAACCCTCAACCGGAACAGATCGCCCCCAAAGAAGTGATCTTCGTCGTCGACCAAAGCGGGAGCCAGAACGGATTCCCGATCGAGAAGTCACGCGAACTGACCCTCAAGCTCATCGACAAGCTCAATCCAGGAGACACCTTCAACGTCCTCGGCTTTGCGAACAAAGTGAACCCGCTCTGGCCGGAGCCCCGGCCATTCACTCCAGAGAATCGAAAGGAAGCAGAAAGCTTCGTAATGGGCCTCCTCGCCAACGGCGGTACCCAACTGCTCGATGCGGTGAACGGCGCCCTCGGTATCCCCGAAGATCGGCAGCGCATGCGCATCGTCGTTTTCAACACCGACGGCTTCGTCGGCAACGACTTCGAGATTCTCGACGCCATTCAAAAACACCGAGGCTTCGCCCGGATGTTCACCTTCGGTATCGGCAACGGGGTCAACCGTTTCCTCATCGACGCGATGAGCGCCGAGGGCAAGGGCGATTCCGAAATCGTCACCCTCGCCGAAGCCGCCGACCCCGCAGTCGAGCGATTTATCCGCCGGACCCGAAACCCGATTCTCACCGGCGTGCAAGTCGAGTTCGAAGGAGTGGTGGTCGACGACGTCCTCCCCGCAGCGATCCCCGATGTGTTCAGCGAGAAGCCGGTCATCCTCAAGGGTCGCTACACCAAACCCGGCAAGGGCACGATCCTTCTCAGTGGCAAGCTCGGCGCCGAGCAGTGGTCGAAGCAGATCGAGCTCACCTTGCCCGACCAGGGCAACGCTGGTTCCGCGATTGCGACGCTATGGGCGCGAGCGAAGGTCGACGACCTCATGCGGCAAAACTGGCGAGCCGTCGCCGAGCGCCGGCCCGATTGGAACCCGGAGAAGGAGATCGTCTCGATCGCCCTCGACTACGGCCTCATGACGCAGTACACCTCCTTCGTTGCGGTGGAGAAGAAGATCGTGAACGTCGGCGGCAAACAGCGGACGGTCGCGGTGCCGGTCGACATGACCGACGGCGTCAATCTAACTCCTGAGACGAAGGACGCCAACCTGCGGTTCCGGGCCGCAGCGCCAGCGGCTAGTGCGCTCCGCGGTGGTGGTTTCGGTGGGGGTAGCGCCGGCCAAGGTCGCGGGTCGGCCGGCAAGGCGGCGGGAGCCGCCCCCCCCGCGACGATGGGCGTCCCCGCGCGCCGATTGGAAGACAAGTCCGGAGAGGCCGGCGGACGACCGAGTCTGACTCCTGCCGAGAAGCGAAAGACCAACTACGAATCGAAGGTCGATCGCGTGCTTCGCGAGAGCAAGGCGACCAAGGTCGAAGTGCAAATCTGGCTCAAAGACATGGACGCCAAGACTCTCAAGCGACTCAAAGACCTCGGCCTCAAGATCGACGACCAGGATAAGGGCCTGAAGATCGTATTCGGGTCTTGCGACACCAAGAAGCTGATCGAACTCGCCCAAGTCGAGGCCGTCCTTCGGATTGCGCGGCTCGACGGATGACACGACGGAGAACAACGATGAAACGAAGCACGACACTCGTAGCACTCGGGATCGCAGCGGTCCTCGGCATAGGGTTCGCCTTTGCAAGCGGAGGCCCGAAGCGAACGACCGTTCACGGGATCGGCTGGCACGACTCCCTCGCGGAGGCCAAGGCCGAGGCAAAACGCACCGGCAAGCCGATCCTCTTCCTCAGCATGTTCGGTCGCCTCGACGAAGAGATGGCCTGCGCCAACGCGAGGACCCTGCGAGCAACCCTCTTTAAGAACCCGGAGTTCGCCAAACTCGTCTCGACAGAGGCGATTCCCGCGTGGGAGATGGTACGTGAGGTTCCCAAGATCGAGATCGATCTCGGCGACGGCAAGAAGGTCCGCCGAACCGTTCGCGGCAACGCCGTTTTTTATCTGCTCGATCCGAACGGAAGAGTTGTCGACGCCTACCCCGGTGTCTACACCGCGGACGACTTCCTGCCGATGGTACGGGAGTCCATTCGCACTCTGGTCGGGAAGAGTACCGCCGACGTCCTCGCCTATCACCGGGAGCGTGGCGCGATCCCGCCGCCGACCCGAGTGACGACCGGCAAGATGATGATGGAGTCGCCCGTGCTGGACCTCATCGGGGCGGAGGCGATCTCAGGCGCAACGACCCCTGGTGAGCCCGGCATGGATCCCGAACGGCGGAAGTTCCTCGCCGCGGCTGCCCGCGTAACCGATGCCAGCCTGACTCCGATGCCCTCTCGCCTCGCGGTCCGCTCAGCGCTCGGTTCCGATCCTGGCTCTCTCGACTCCGCAAGCGTGGCCCAGGAGATCATGAAGCGCGACTCGCAGACCAACATCAGGCGGGTTCGACCGGTGGTCCACCTGTTTTTCGCTAGTCTGAAAGAACTTCCCACGACCCTCGAAGCCCGAGACGCCATCCTCGAAACGATCCTGAAGATCCCGTACAAGGATCCTTACTTCGGGTTGCGTGACGTCATGCTGCCCGGCACGCCCGGCGAGTAGGACGGTTTGTCGGTAGCCGGGGGATGGCTCGTGCCCCCGGTCGGCCGTCTTCCCGCGGCACGAACCATCGACGGGCTACCGTGGTGTCGTTGGTAGGCTACTTCAGACTCGGATCGGCTTCGAGGAAGCTTTTGAGGTCGGCGTCGCTGATATCTGGTTCACCAGGCGACACGTTATCCAGCTTTCCCTCTTTCATCCAAGTTTCGAGATCGCCGACGAGGGAGAAGAGGTGATCGAACGAGTCGACGATGAACAATAGAGGCTGATAGTGGTCGATCTCGAAGTACTGGTTGATCACCCATTCCAATTGAATCGGAAAGCGCTGTACCTCGGGCGATTCGATGCAGTATTCGAGCTCGCCGAACGAGCTGAGCAATCCGCTGCCGTAGACCTTGAGTTCCTTTCCGTCGGCGCTTCGCATGAGCCCGAACTCGATCGTGAACCAAAAGAAGCGGGCCATGGCCTTGATAATGCTCTTAAGCCGGCGGACTTTCTCCTCCTCGTCTCCGATCCGAGAGACGATCTCAGCGGCGGTATGGGCACAGTCGCCGAACCGAACGAGCGTGTCGGCAAAGGCGGGGTCCGTATGCATCGGCACATGACCGGCGATGTCGTGGAAGATGTCGGGTTCGGGGAGATAGTCCAGTTTGTCGGAGCGGCGAATCGTAATCGTGGTGGGGAACTCCCGATTGCGCAGGCAGTCGAAGAAGAGGAACGCGGGGACGTAGCCACTGACCGCCTTCGCGCTGAAACCCGTGAGGGGACAAAGAAACTGGTTGACCTCTTCGAGCTTCGGCACGCGCTCCGGGTCGAGGCAGAGGTTCGCGATGCCGCGCATGAAGTGCTCGTTGGCGTACTTATGCCAGCGCGGGGTTATGCGCTCATAAAGGCGCCGCCATGCCTCGTGGTTCTCTTCGCTGTACAGATCGTACGGCTGCTCGATGTAGAGCCGACCGTGGGCGACGGCGTCTTCGATAAATGGGGCCTCCGTCGTCGTAAGGCCCACGGGGATTTGTGGATGTAGCTGAGCCACTTCGGTCCTCCGCTCGGGTCGTAGTTGCTTCATTCTACTCCGGGACCCACGTTTGCAGAACAAAGCGCGACGGGAACAGGCCGAATCGGATATATAGGACTGATGCCTCTGATCGCCCTCGCCGCCCTCGTCGTGACGCCGCAATCGAATGGTGATCTAGCGGATCTCCTTTCCCGGACGCCAGCGGCACGTTCCGACCTGAAGTTCGACGACATCTGGCCGCGCAAACCGTATACCGGAAAGACTGCGAGCCAAATGAAGTGGTCGCAGGAAGGCCGTTATCTTGCCTACCTCTGGAACCCTTATGACGACCCCGGGAGCGATCTTTGGCTCTACGATACGCGCGAGGGCAAGTCGATCCGGGTGACCGACATCGACAAAATGGCGGAATTCGACCCTGAACCGCGCAAGGCCAAGGAACGATACAAGAAAGATAAAGAAATCGACGAAAAGCTGGACAAGATGACCGACACGGAACGCCGGAAGTACGACCTCGAGGAGAAGGAAAAGGTCGACAAAGCACGGGACACGCAATCCAGTTACAGCGGCATCAGCGAATTCGCCTGGGCCAAGGATCGCCAGGAGATTCTCTTCGTCTTCAAAGGGGATGTCTACCGATGGAAGGTCGGCGATCCGAAGTTCACGCGCCTCACCAAAACCCGGGAGCCCGAGGGTCAGATCCGGTGGACGAAGGATAACGACGGGTACTTTTTCCGACGCGGAGACGGCGTCTTTCGGGTTCGCTTCGACTCAGGCATGATCGAGCAGCTGAATCCGGACATGCCGAGCGGTACGCCGCTCTGGGGTTACAGCATCTCGCCCGACGAGACGAAACTGATGGTCTCGACCGGCAAGACCTCGGCTGCCTACCGTCAGGTCGACTACATCACTTATCGCGGCCGGTTCGCCGAGGCACGCAAAACGAGCCAGTACTGGGGCTTTGCCGACAACCCCGTCCAGGAAGAGCAATACCTTTACCTCTATGACCTGACCACGCCCGCAAGCCGTGATCCCCGACCCTGGGAGGTCTGGAGTTACAGAGGCGGAGAAGACGTCTGGGCGACGAGTCTCGACGACGAACCGTGGTCGCCGGACTCCAAGAAACTCGTCTTCGCCAAGAGTCAGCGCAACGACGGATTGGTCGAGATCATAGTGGCCGACCTCGCCCTGCGCAAAGTGGACACCGTGTACAAGGCGACGATCCTCGGCGAGCCGAGCAGTAACTTCATGGTGCAGCCGTTCTACACGCCGTCCGGAGACCGGGTCGTGGCAATGCTCGAAGCGAGCGGCTGGCGTCATCCGTGGGTGATCGATCCCCTAAGGCAGACGGTGACCCAGCTGACCAAGGGCGCTTTCGAGGTGTATCCCATTTCGGCGTCGAAGGATGGCAAGTGGCTCTACGTGCGTTCGAGCAAGGAGAGCCTGGCTCGTCTCGACATCTACCGGGTCCCTCTGGGAGGAGGCGAGATGCAGCGATTGACGAGTCGCGCAGGCACGTATGGCCAGCCGGAGGTCTCCGCCGACGATTCGCGACTTGCGCTCACCTTCACTTCATGGGAAACCGGACTGCCGGAACTCTATGTCCTCCCGACGGCCGGCGGGCGCGAGGTCGCAGTAACGAGTTCTCACCGAGAGGGTTTCTGGAACATGATCAAGCTCAAGCCGAACCTCTTCACCTACAAGAATCGGCACGGTCAGACCATCCACGGATACATGTTCCTTCCTCCTGGCTGGAAGAAGACCGACCGGCGACCCCTGATGATCTACGTCTACGGGGGCCCCCTCGGGTCTGGCCATTCGGTTTGGGACGGGACGTTCGGTGGGACCGACTACCGCTTCAACATGTACCTCTCCTATGCCCTCGGATTCGTGACGGTGACGATCGATCCGCGAGGGCAATCGAACTACGGAGCCGAGTTCGGACGAGCCAATTTCGAGCAAGCGGGCAAGCCGCAAACCGAGGACTTGGCGGACGGCGCGAAGTTTCTGATCGAGAACTATGGAGTGGACCCGAAGCGGGTCGCCATCAACGGCTGGTCGTTCGGCGGATTTCAGACCCAAATGTGCATGTTTACTGCACCAGACGTATTCACACTCGGGATCGCCGGGGCGGGACCGACCGAGTGGCAGAACTACAACAACGGCTACACCGAGAACGTCATCGGTCGGGCAAGACCGGGACATCCCGAAGACCTGGATAAGTACTCCTTGACGCACTTCGCGAAGAACTTACGTGCCCCGCTCTTGCTCCTTCACGGCGTGGAGGACACCAACGTCCTCTTTCAGCACACGATCGCCGTATATCGCAAGCTGCTGCAGTACGGCAAGGGCGACCTCGTCGAGCTAGCGATCGATCCGACCGGGGGTCATGGTATGGGCGGAGACATGTCTGCGCGTGATCGGCATGCCATCTACCTGGCGTTCATCCTCAAGCACTGGGGCCACACTTTGAACGATCCTACTTCGGGCCAACGAGGATAAGGAGACCCAGGACAGACAGGACGGCCACTCCTGTGCCGATGACGGCTCCGATCAGAGCGGTGGCGCGCTGGCCGTAGACTCGCTTCTTCGGCGGACCCTCGCATTTGCGGCGGGCGCAGATGTAGGGCATGATAATCGGGTTTGTAAAGGAGCGACCCTCCTCGGCGATCTGTTTGGTTTCCTCTGTGTAGCGCATGTTTCTTCCTTCGTTACTGCTCGGCCCGTTATGGCCGTCACCCCATTAGAGCAGATTGAACGATGAAGGTTTGCCGGATCTGACGGGATTAAGTCCATCGACCCATCCCGGAAGTACCGGGATGGGTCGATGGTCGCACGCGAGACTTAACTCAGGCGGCTTGGTCGGTCGAGATAGTCGCCGAGCAGGGGACCTCTCGGGGAGTTGCCTTCTCGAGAAGTTCGGCTGCCGAGAGTGCATCGTCGGGGTACACGGCATGTCCGAGGCGTGCTTTGACCGAGCCGGTCGGCCCCTGCTTGCCCTGAACCCAAGACTCCAGCCGCTGAGTCAGACGCTGGCGAACGATGGTCGCGCTCGGCCCGGTGCTGGGAAGGATCAGCGCATAACCGGATTCTCCGAACCGGCAGACGACGTCGAGCCGCCGAGTCAGTTCCTTGAGGAACTCGCCGGCATCGATCAGGAAGTCCCGCACGGACGCGTCCCCATAGAAACCGGCCATCTCTTCGAGGCCGAGAAACTCGAGCAGGACGATCGAGAGCACTCCCTCCGACGATGCGGCGCGATGCACTTCCTCTTCGAGCCTTGCCCGGAAGTATTCCTCGGAGTAAGAGCCCGTCGAGGCATCGAGAACGGAATCGTCCGTGAGGTTGCTCTGTCGCTGAAGCACTCTCTCCTGCTCCTCCTCGTTGGCGAGGATGCGCCGTAGCTTTGAGAGCGATTGCCGCAGGATGTGGGAAACATAGTTGCACGAAATCCCGAGTCGATCGGCGATTTCGGACTGGTTCAGGGCGTCGAAGTGGAACATCACCAGTACGTCCCGCTCCAGATCGCGAAGCTGCCGCATCGCGGACTCGAGGAGCACCCGGTCCTCGACCGAGAGCTGCTCGGGGCAGAACGCCGCCGCGTCGAGCTGCTCGCCTTCGCCACCGCCCTCGTCGTCGGGCGCCGGCGCATCGAGAGAGGCCACCTTGAGCATTTCCTGCGTCTGGACGACCTCCCGAACCGCCTGCTCGCTGACGTCGAGTTCGTAGGCGATTTCGGACTCCGTGGGGACTCGCCCGAGGCGCGATTGCAGCAGGTTCGCCGTCTTGTTGACCTTGTGGCGCAGCTCCTGAAGCCAGGCCGGGTGGCGAATCGTCTGGGACCGATCCCTCAGATAGTGCTTGATCTCACCCGCGACAAGGTGCGACGCGTAGGTATTGAATCGCACGCCGGCGTTCGGGTCGAACTTGCTCAGGGCGTTCAACAGCCCGATGAAGCCGACTTGCACGAGGTCTTCGTGGGTCTCCAGTCCGCTGAACCGGCGCGCGGTGCGTTCGACCAGCGATGCGTATTGGATCATGATCATGTCTTTGAGGTCCGGGCGCGGATGCTCCACATACCTCGCGACAAGCTCGTCCGGGTCGTTTTGAAAGGCAAATGCCTCGGCCATTTCTCACTCCATTGAAGCTAGATTTCACTGGCCGACGTTCCGTGTCGGCCCGGGCTCTTTCACCGTCCATGGCATGGAGCCCTCTCGATTGGTCGCGGCGGCCCTGGTTGCGGGCCGCGAACATCGTTGGGGTCAACTGACGCTGTTGACGAGTTTGAAGATCGGGGTCATGACCGAGATCGCAATGAACCCGACGATCACGCCCATGAAGATGATGAGCATCGGCTCGATCATGGAGGTCAGCCCTTTGACGGTGGACTCGACCTCGCTGTCGTAGAAATCTCCCACCTTCACCAGCATTTCCGAGAGGCGTCCCGATTCCTCGCCGATGTCGATCATGTGGGTGACCATCGCGGGAAAGAGTCCGCTGGCCGCCAAAGGGGTGCTCAGTTTGTTGCCTTCCCGGATACTCACCCGGGTGTCGTCGATCGCTTCGGTCAGGACCTGGTTGTTGAGGGTCTCACCGACGATCTCGAGGCTTCGCAGCATCGGGACGCCGCTGTCGATGAGCGTACCGAAGGTGCGGCAGAAGCGCGCGACGCTCATTTTGAGCGACAGCTCGCCGATGATCGGCATCTTCAGCTTGAGGAAGTCCAACTGATAGCGGCCACGCGGGCTTTTGGCCCACATCTTCATTCCGATGAAGCCGCCTACGCCGAGGAGGAGGATCACAAGCCACCACTTCTGCATGAAGTCGCCCATACCGAACAGAGCGGCGGTAATGGGTGGCAGTTCCACGTTCATACCGGTGAAGATCTCCTTGAACTTCGGCAGCACGAAGCTGAACAGGACGAAAAGCATGATAAACGAGAAGATCAGAACGAGGACGGGATACATCATCGCACCCTTGATCTTGGAGCGGATCTCCGCCTCGTACTCGAGGAACCCAGAGAGGCGCTCGAGAATCTTGTCGAGGATGCCGCCGATCTCGGCCGCTCGGATCATGTTGACGTACAGCTTGCTGAACACGTCCGGATGCTTGGCGAGCGCTTCATTCAGGGCAACGCCTCCCTTCACGTCGGCGGTGACTGCCTCGACGGCGGCCTTGAGGGCCGGGTCCTTCGTTTGACTGCCGAGAATGTCGAGGCACCGGAGAATCGGGATTCCGGCGTCGATCATCGTGGCGAACTGGCGCGAGAAGACGACGAGCGCTTTGGGCTTCATCTTCTTCTTGCCGAGAGACCATTGCCTGGCCTTCTTGGCCTGCGAGATGTCCAAACAGTGGAGGGATTGGTCACGAAGCTTGGCGAGAACGATAGATTCGCTCTCGGCCTCGACCGTCGCCTTGACCGTCCTTCCGCTCGTATCGAGTGCGGTGTATGTGAAGAGGGGCATCCTGCCTTCCTTTCTCGAAGAATCGAACTCAGTGGCGAGGCATCCAAGCCGCCGCCAAGGAAAATTGTCGGCACCGCACGAGGCGATCCGAACGGTGCCGAGGCAAAAGCCGGTAATTCTGGTAGGCGAGAATGAAAGAACTCCCCGGGGCTTGCCCCAGGGAGTTCTTCGCGTTGGCCGTTAAGCGGGGCTTAGCGGACGACGTAGAGTTGGCCGACCTGGCGGGTGCCACGGAAGTCGGCGTAGATCTCGACCTTCTGTCGGGCGTTCGGGAAGAGCGCACTGTTGAAGGCTCGGGCGATCTGGAGACCGACGTTGGCCTGCAGCTGTCCGGCGCGAACGACGACCGAAGTCACCGTCGGTCGAACCAAGCCGTTGTTGGACGACGAGATTCGGACCGTCTGGTTGGTCGTGTAAGCGCGGTCGAGGACCACGCGACCGGTGATGGTCGTGCCGAGTCGAGCGGTTGCCACCGACTGGGTCGGGAGCAGGATTCGATCGACGTAGGCGACGGTTCGGCCAGCGTTGATGCGACCCGTGTTGACGGCCGAAGTTCGGCCGGCCGGGGTCGGCTGGATCATGTCGGTGTTCCGGCTAACACGGCCTCGAACGTAGTTCGCGACGTTGAACGGATTGAGGTTCAGCGAAGGAACGTCGAACGGATTGGTCGCGTAGGCCCAGAGCAGAGCGGCGCAGCCAGAGACCTGTGGCGCCGCGAACGAGGTTCCCTGGAAGGCATCCGGGTTCAGGAAGAACGGATCGGGGAAACCAGGACCAGCAACCGGAGTGTAGCCGCTCAGGTCGCCGACATAGAAGCCGGGGAAGAAGAACACGCTGATCAGGTTGCCGTTCTCCGTCGAATAGAGACCAGCGCCAGCAGCAGAGGCTTCAACCTTTGCACCAAGTCGGCTGTTCGGAAGGAATCCTTCCATCAGTTCGCCGTTGACGAACTTGCCAGCGACGTTGTTGGTACCACCGACAGCCATGACCTGTGGGCGGTTGGCCGGCCAGCGAAGAACGTTAGCGGTGGCCGCACCATCGGCGGTGATGCCTGCGGAAGCAACCACGAGGCTCGGCGGAAGACCGGAGCCACCCGGCAGATTGCCGCGCGTCACCCAGTTCAGCACGAAGTCACCGACGAACTGGAAGATCGGCGGGACCGTGTAGCTGGACGACACGTTGATGATGTTGCAGCCGAACCAGGTGTGAGCCCAGAAGATGCCGAGGAACGCGCTGAAGAAGCCGAAGGCTCCGGTCGTTCCTGCCGCATTGCTGAAGTGGCCGATCTTGATGATCGCAAGGCTAGAGTCGTAGCCCGAACCCGCCATGCCGATTCCGTTGTTGGTAGCGGCACCGGCAAGACCGGCAACACGAGTACCGTGAGACAGCGGATCGATGTCAGCAGCGTTGAAGATTCCAGGGAAGCCGGCAAAGTTGAGTTCGCCGATGACCTTCGGGTTCAGGTCAGGGTGTGCTCCAAGGAAACTGAAGACCGTGCCGTTCTCCCAACCCGTGTCGACGATTCCGATCGAGACGTTCGGAGTGCCGGTTGCGTTGCCAGCCCACGCGGCGCCGAAGTTCGCGTTCTGCAGATTTCGCTGCCGACCGGTCACATAGAGCGGGTCGTTGACCGGGAACTGCTCAGCCTGGCCATAGTCGTTGCTATACCAGTTGTTGACGTTCTGGTTAAAGTAGCACTCGAAGATCGCATCGACAACCCAGCTGTCGAACGGATCGAGCACGATCTCTTCGTTGGTCTGCAGATCATAGAACCGCAGTCGAATGAGCCTGAACCCCCAGATCTCGTCGAAGTACGGATCGGATTCCGCCTCGACGCGATAAGGAAGCGGGCCGACGCAGTCGGTAATGCCGCCACCCTCCGAATAGGGTCCGGAATCGTTCAGCCAGTCGTTCAGATCCTGCATGGTCTCCGAAAGGGGACCTGCGCCTTCGATAAAAGTGACGATAACAGTAGCGTTGTCGTAGGAACGCTCACTCTGAGCCAAGACCCCCGTAGCGAGCCCCAGCAGTGTCAGTGCCATTAAAAGCGTACGCTTCAATTTACAACCTCCTCAACTCCCCTTCCGGGGCCGTAGATGTCAGCCGAGCGTGCGCCAGGAGCCTCGCCGGGCCTTCCAAGTTTCGCCCGCCAAGGGTCACAGCGCGACCGCTTGACCCGCCTTCCTCGCCAGAGATCCCTCTCTATCCGGTAGGCTCTGCCGCAAATCATACTACTTACGAGCGAAACAATCAAGACCTTATGGGGGCATTCCACCTTAAATTCTCGAAAAATCCGCCGTCCGTGGTCGCCTTCGCGGACCTTGGTGTCCGCTCCGAGAACGATTTCCGGCCATCTTGTCCCGGCGCAAGGACCGCGAGGAGGCTCGTCGAAGAACCGGCCCGCAGGCTCACGCCTTTGGTAATCATACTCGGAAGCCTCCGCCCGAATGCTTAGGGGAAGAGACGAAAAACCTGCAGAATTTAGGCTTCGCCAATTAAACGGCGGTACGCGCCGATGACTTTTTTGACGTAGTTCTGGGTCTCCTTGTAGGGAGGAACGCCGCCATGCCGCTTCACCGCGCCACCGCCGGCGTTATACGCCGCCAGTGTCAGCACGAGGGAGCGATACTGATCTCCGCCGGTTTGCTTCGTGTACTTGTCCAGGTGTCCTCGAACGAGCCGAACCGTGCCGTAGAGGTTGTCGATCGAGTCGTAAGGTCGCGCTACTCCCATACCTCGGGCAGTGCCCGGCATCAGCTGACCCAGACCCATGGCACCCGCGTGGCTCGTGCAGTTCGGGTCGAATCCGGACTCGACGAGCACCATCGCCATGATCAGGCGAGCATCGACATTGTGCTGGATGCTAAAGCCGATGACTCCCTGCGCGATGCGAGTCGCCTCTTCGTCGCTCAGCCTCTTGTTCTGCTTCTTGACGTAAGCCGCGTAGAACGGCAGCGCGTCGCTGGCAGGAAGCTCCCAGTTGCGACCGGACCCAATGTTGCCCTTAAGGGCAGGCGGACGTCCCGACGAACGAGAGACCGCCGAAGACGGACGCGCCGAGCGAGAAACCGAATTCGTTGCCGCGGCCTTCTTTTCGATTGCCGCCACTTGGCCGTCGGCCGCCGCGCCGAGGAAGCCCGCCCGTAGCGTCGCTCCCGACATCGATCGCTCGATTCGAACCAGGACCCGCGCAGGCACTTCGTTTCCCGTCAGCCAGGAGGGAAAAGTCTCCGCATCGATGGGAAGATCGCCCTTGTCGGAGTGGAGCATCAGGAGTGCGCCGTCCTCAGTTTGGACCGCGCCTTTGACGACGCCGCGCACTTCGATGACCTTCGAGCCCACGAACCGACCGAGGTGCTCGATGACGGTGGGCTTCACAATTCCATGCTGCTTGCGCAACTTCAGGTATTCATCGAGGGTTTGCCCGATCGTCGCGCTCGTCGAAACGATCGCGACCACCCCTATGAGAAGAGTCCGTATCATGAGGCTCCTTCCTTGTCTGGCGGAGAGATCGGGATTCGAACCCGAGAAGGGGTTTCCCCCTTACCCACTTAGCAGGCGGGCGCTTTCGACCACTCAGCCATCTCTCCGCGCCGAGTGCCCATTATACAGCCCCCTCCCTATGATCGGCAATCTTTGGCCCTATTTGAAGGTGGAGTCGGCCTGTAAGCCGGATTCTGTCTTTGTATGGCGATTTATCTCTGCGGCCAACCCGGAGGGTCGGCGGGCCACGTCATCCCCTCCCTATTCGGCCTTGCTTCCGGCGGGGTTTGCCCGGCCGCCCGGTTACCCGGAACGCCGGTGCGCTCTTACCGCACCATTTCACCCTTACCCTTGCGGGCGGTATGTTTCTGTGGCACTTTCCGTCGGGTCGCCCCGCCCCGGCTTGCGCCGGGCGCCGTGCCCTTCGAAGTCCGGACTTTCCTCCCCGGCATGCCGGGGCCGCCATCCGGCCGACTCCGGTCCAGCTTAGCACGCCGGTTAATCTTCGGAAACCAGGAACTCGACCGCGAGCGCACGAACGGCACGGCGAGGCGAATGCTGGAGTGCCAGCAGAACGCCTTTGGAAGCGCGGACATCTTCGAACACTTGTCGAAGGTCGGCATCCGGAACACGTCTCAGATAGAAGGCAAAGTCGGGAGCGGCCCTGTCACCGAGCAGGCTCGACAAACTCCCCATGGCAGCCAAAGCGACGCCGACTTTCGGACCGCCGAGAAGCCTCCTCAGGTCCGGTATCGATGCCTGATCGCCCAATTGGCCCAGGGCCTGCGCCGCCGTTGCCTGCAGGTTCGAATCGCGGCTGGACAGCATCCTCCGAAGCCTCGGCGCCCAGCTAAGATCGTCGCTCTCGCCCAGAGCCGCGACGAGGGCGGTCGGCGGTGTTCCATCGAGAGCTTTCTCGATGACCGTTCGGAATCTCGCAGAGAAGGCGACGAGGGCCCCTATCACGTTCGTAGGCCACCATGGCTCGCCGAACGCACATCGCCCTTTCGGAAGCTCGTCGCCGCCTACTCCTTTCGGTCCTCGGAGGCACAGGTACTTGAGCACGCGGTCGAGAAGCGGCGCATCGGTTGGATCCATTGCGACGACGGTTCCGTCGAGATCGAACGCGATCCACTGGTCCAGGTCATGTCTGATTTCGGCAAGCGCACGACGAACATCCTCCCTTTGGATGTCCGTAACGGCCTCTTCGGCCAGCCTTTGGAGCGACTCCACTCTACCATCGAACGCCCGATTGGGACCGTTGAGGGTCGTCTCGAGAGCTTTTTCGAGGCGTCCGCCATTCCGCAACGCCAAGACGACCTCCATCCGAACCCGGGCATCGTTGTCTCGCCGCAGGTCCCAGAGGACATTGAGGTCCTTCGGATCGTCGATCATGCCGAGTGCCATCACCGCGCGAGCCCGTATCAAGGGCCACGCGTCGCCGAGCCTCGCTCGCAACTGATCATGGACGGTACCGCGCCTCTCATGATGTCTCCCGGCTGCGAGCGGGTAGGCGATGTCGACGGGTATGCCGGTGCTCGAAAACCGAAGAGCCGTCATTAGGAGACCTACTCCCAGCATCGGTACCATTGCCGAAACTTACCGTAAATCGGCCTCCCCGAGCGGCGCGGCAGGCTAAATTGCCTTGATCGCTCGGCCAATCTCAGTCCTCGGGACGACGAAACGAGCGAAGCACTTCCATGAACGACTCGTCGCTTCTGAAGACCTGCTCAGCTACCGCATCGATCAGCGCGAACACCTCGAGAAGACTCTCCATACGCTGCCGGGCAAGGCGGGCTTCGTCGCGAGCATCGTCGGGGGGCAGCATCGCGACGCAATCGCGGATTGCGCCGATGGTCGGGTCGATCTCTCTTCTCTTCCGTTCACGGACGACCCTCCCGAACATTTGCCAGACGTCTCCTTCGCTGACATAAATGTCCTTCCGATCGCCCGGTCGACGGAAGCGGTGAACGATGCCCCAGTCCATGAGGTCCCGGAGATTCATGCTCGCGTTGCCGCGGCTGATGTGCAGCCGTTCGATAATCTCGTCGACGCTCAGAGCCCGACCCGTCACCAACAGTAGCGCGTGAATCTGGGCCATCGTTCGGTTGATGCCCCAACTCGAGCTCATCCGCCCCCATTCGAGGATGAACTGGTCCTGGGCCGCGGTCAGCGGGTCCTTGGTGAGTTCGACGTCGCGCTCCGCCACGGCTTCGAGTATGGCGAAACGGTATCCTATCGAGCCTATAGTGAGCGACGTTCTCATCCGTCCCGCCGAACTCGCCGCCCTCCGATCCTCGACCGTCCGCGGCACCTTCTTCGTGCAAACCTGGGGGTGCCAAATGAACGAGGAGGATAGTGAGCAGATGGGTCTCTACATGCGGCAGATCGGCTTCGAGCCGGCGGCCTCCCTCCGCGAGGCTCACGTCGTCTTGCTCAACACCTGCAGCGTCCGAAAGAAGCCCGAGGACAAGGCCTTCTCCCTGCTCGGCGAGCTTGCCCCGATCAAGGCAGGCCGTCCAGACATGGTCCTCGGCGTTTGCGGGTGCATGGCGCAGCTTCGCGCCGACGAGATTCGGCGTCGCGCGCCTCATGTAGACTTCGTGGTCGGCACGGCCCAGATCGCCCAGATTCCGGGATTGGTGGAGGAGGCTCTTCAGCGCCGGCGGTTCGCCAAACGGCTCCATCTCCCCGAACGAAAGGGGGCGGTCGTGACCGACCTTCCCGTCCGTCACGTGGGACGAAAGACCAAGCTCAAGGCATTCGTTCCGATCCAATACGGCTGCGACAAGTTCTGCACGTTCTGCATCGTCCCCACCACCCGCGGTCGTGAGCGCAGCCGCCCCACCGAGGACATTGTCGAAGAGGTCGCCAAGCTCGCCGCGCAAGGCACTCGCGAAGTGACCCTTCTCGGGCAGACCGTCAATTCCTACGGGAAGAATCTTGCCGAGGGTCGGGTCCCCTTCAGCCGGCTCCTCTGGCGGCTCGCCGAGGTCGAGGGCCTCGAACGCATCCGCTACACCAGCCCCTACCCCCGCGATTTCCGCGCCGACCTGATAGAGGCCATCCGGGACTGCCCGAAAGTCATGGAGCACGTGCACCTGCCGCTCCAGTCGGGCGACGACGACATGCTGCGCTCGATGAGGCGCCTCTACACTCGAGAGGGATTTCTCTCCATCGTCGATGAACTCAGGCGAACCGTCCCCGGCATCGGAATCACGACCGACATCATCGTCGGCTTCCCCGGCGAGACCCAAGAGCAGTTCGAGGCGACCCTCGAGGTGGTGGAGCGAGTCCGCTTCGACGGCGCGTTCATGTTTATCTACAGTCCCCGGCCAGGAACGCCGGCCGCCGAACTTCCGCAGTTGACCTACGAGGTCAAGAACGCCCGCCTGCAACAGCTCGCAGAGCTTCAGAACCGCGTTTCTGTCGAGATCAACCAAACCTATGTCGATCGCGAGATGGAAGTGCTGGTCGAAGGGCCCTCACCCAAGAACCCGACGATGCTCCAGGGATTCAGCCGTGAGTTCAAGATGGTCCACTTCCCGGGAGACGCCTCCTTGGTCGGCATGACCGTCATCGTCCGAGCGATCGAGGCCCGCCTCTGGGGACTGATCGCGCAACCGGTGGTTTCTCCGACCCGGCGATCTCTCTAACCCTTCACCGTCGAGACGGCGGAATCACTTCCGACCAAGGTTCGCTGGAAAAACTCGATCAGCCACACCGCCTGCTCCTTCGGCAGCCCGTGTCCCATCTTTGGAAGCAGGCGAAGCTGGCTCTTGACGCCCGCCCTGCGCAAAGCCTCGTGCAGGAGAACGCTCTGGTCGGCAAAGACGAGCGTGTCGTCCTCGCCATGAATGAAAAGGAAGGGCGGATCGTCTGCCGAAGCATAGGTCGCCGGATTCGCTTGCCGCGCGAGGTCGGCCTTTTGTATCACGGTCCCGCCGAGCAAGCGTTCCTCCGGCTGGGGGCCCGAGCGGTAGGCTTCGGTCACCTTCAGGCGGGCCGCGCGGCGTTCCGTGCGCAGGTCCACGAGTCGAACGAGGTCCGTCGGGCCCGAGCAACTCACGACCGCTTGGACGCTCGAAGACGGCGCTCGCGCCCCGGCAGGCAGACCCTCGAGCGCATCGACGCCGCCACTTGTCCCGGCGAGCGCGGCCAAGTGGCCGCCTCCGGCAACCCCCCACACTCCAATCCGATCCGGCTCGATTCCGTACTCCGAGGCGTGCACGCGCAGCCAGCGAATCGCGGCTTTGACATCGTGAATCTGCGCGGGAAACCTGGCCTCAGAAGTCGGACGGTAGGCCGCGCTGACGGAGACGAAGCCGTTCTTTGCGAGGTCGATGACGGCTTGCGGAGGACGATCCTTGCCGCCCTTGTCCCACATTCCCCCACCGAAGAAAACGACTGCCGGCCGTCGTGCGACCGTGGACTTGGCTCGGTAGACGTCCATCAGAAGCGGCCGCTCGCCGTAGCGGGCGAACTCCACGTTGCGGACGACGTCGACGTCCATCGACGGCTGGGCCAGGGCGAGGATGAGCAGGGTCGCCGCGATCATGCAGGATTATGGGCGCATCGTCAGAAACGAATGCCGTACTCGAACGTGATCTTCCAGGGTCGGTCTTGGTCGATGCCGATTCCGAATCGAGATCGCCCGATGATCCAATTGCGGAAGGGCGGGCGGTACATCAGCTTCAGCTCGTAGCGCGGCTTTTCGCCGGGCAGGGCGTTGACTTGTCGTCGGGCAACGATGGTCAAACCCTTGGCGATGGTCTTGGCCGCCGTAATGACCGTCTGGTCGAACGGATTGTATTCGATGCTGAGGTAGTCGAGGTTCAAGCCAGCGGCGAGCCCCTCGGTGAGCGGTGATACGAGGTTGGGCAGGAAGTAGCCGAGCACCAACTCTTGTGCCGCTGCTCCCGTAGGCCTCAGGGTCGCCCGGGCGAAGGATTCGATCAGGTCCTTTTGACCGAGAATACTGAGGATCTGCTCCTGGCTGAGGTCTGGTGGGTCGCTGGAGGCCGTGATGTTGACGCCCCCGGTCTGAAGCAGGTCGCCGCGCAAGTTGAGGGTGACGTCATATCGCTCGATCGTATCGCCGAAACGTCGCGCGCTGATGCTGGTCCGACCTTCCAGGCGAACGTCCAAAGTGGCATTGGGCTCGATGTAAGGCCCCGTGCGATAAGCAAAGTCCAGCCTGCCGCCCGGCTCGAGTTCGACGCGGTTCGTCGGTAGGCGGAAGACACCCTTCTCGACCGTGAGCCCGGCCGTAAGGCCCGGATACTGAAGCGAACCGTTAATCGCACCGGACCCGCCCAGTTGCAGATTCGCGGTCGATGTCCTGATGTAGGCGGGACCCTCCAAAACCATCGCGATTTGGTCGAAGCGGGGATTGATGAACGGCGCTTCGCCGCCCGGCGAAGCACCGAACTCGGAGGGCACCGTTACGTCGACCCCGGAGATACGGATCGGCTCGTTCGCCAGGCCCTGAAGGCGTGGCTCGAACAGGTTGCCCCCGATGCCGATCGAGCCTTCCACGGTGGCCATCATTCGCGATCGAGACTTCGGATCTTGGGCGACGGTGACGCTGTCGATCTTGATCGTGCCGAGAAGCGGACTTTGGGCAAGCCATTCGCGAAGGTCGAATTCTCCACCGGGCCACTCGGCAAGGTGGGAGAGACCCTCGACTTCCAAGGTCCCTCCATCCGAGCTCTTCGTCACCGCGCCGAACTGCAACTGCCCCTGACGGTAGTCGGCAACCACTTGCAGTCCCTGGAGAGTCGTGTCCACCCCCTTTGCAGCGATCGTTCCGTCGGTAATCAAATCGGCCGTGACGCGGTAGTCTCCTGGCACACCGTCGAAGACGACGCTCGCTCCGATGTTGCCCGTGGACCGCTTATCATCCAAGAAAGAGAAGGTCTCTTCGAGGTCCACCAGGCTCCGGGGATTGGCGGTCAGCGTAACCTTGGCTCGCTCTGCAGCCTCACCCTTGGCGAACGCGCCGACCGGCGCCCGAGCTTCGATCTTTCCGCTGAAGTCGAGGTAGGAGGCGAAACCATTCGCCAGCAGGAGACCGTTGATAATCGTCAGGTCGCTAATCAAGAGGTTTAGCGGCAAAACCTGCCGTTTTCCGTCGGAATCGACGTACCCGAGGCCCTCTGTCGAAAGCGCGCTCTCGACCAGGTCGGGCGATTTTGTCTCTCCGCCGAGAACGAACGCGAAGCCGGCTGAACCGATCAGCGGAGGCAGGGTTGGAACCAGGGTGTGGAGCCAAGAGATGTCGAAGTTTTGAAGGTCACCTCGGACGGCAATGGGGCCGCTCTCATCGACAGTTCCCGACGCCCGCAGGACGGCCTTGGTCTCGCCCTCCAAACCCTCGTTCCAGTCGGCCCGCTCGACCTCCCAGGAACCGTTCTTGCGATTGGCGTCGACGGTCACGCTTCCGGCGCTTCTCCCTGCAATCGTAAGTTGACCGGCAGAGACATCGTTCAAGCGAACGTCGGGATTTGACGCTTCCCCCTCGACCTCGATGACTCCGCTCACCCGGCCATTGACGGAATCGAGAAGCCGCTGGGTTTCCTCTGGGAATCTGGCGAGTTCTCGTTCGAAGATGTTGGTAACTGTATCGATAGGAAAGTTATACGCTTCGAGCTTCGCGGCGACTCGCTTCGTTGAGGCATCATACGTTGCGGGAGCAAGCATGAAGTAGCGCTCCATCTCTCCGATCTGGGCATCTGCCGCCCACAGCCCTTCCTTCATTGAAACCTTAGCTTCGCCCGCACCGAGGGAAACGCGGTTCACCTGAACATCGGCGACAGTGGCCTTAGCGGCGGCCGAGGTCACGCCCGATTCATCGGCATCGAAGGAGAAGGTGCCCTGTGCCGCGCCATCGAGCGCGACCTGCTCGTTCTCGAAGGGAATCCGGTCCAAGGGCAGCCCCGCAAAGGTCCCCTGCGCCCGACCCCTCTTCGCGTCCAGGTCGTAGTCGCCCGAGAATGCGATCGACTGGTCGGGCCCGAATTCGATTCCCGCGGCAGTCACGTTGACCGATTTCGAATCCGCCACGATGTGGGCAAACGCGCGTTCCGCATCGACCTCGTGGACGCGAAGTCCGCCGACCTCGACCTTAGCGGCGACCGTGGGCTTATCGAGTGACCCTGTGATGACGCCCTCGTGCACATCGGCCACGCCGGCGACGTCCTCTCCAAACCAGTCCTCGAGCTGGACTCGACGGGCCTCGAAGCGACCCTCTACCTTCTTCGATTCGAAGACGAGGGTTGCTTCTCCCGTGGCGTCGGAGGCCCCGACCGCTGCGGCGAATCGGGGAACCGTAATCCCCTTTCGATCGAGCACGAAGTCGGCATTGGCGACCGGGATCTCGACTCCCCGAGTGGCGAGCCCATACGCTTCGGCGCGCCCGGTCAGGAACGTATCGGAAACCGTTCCGGTAATTGCGGCTTCGAAGAAGCCCGTGCCCGCCAGGTCTGGGTGAATTTCTCTAAGATCGATGCCGCCACCATATATTTTTCCGGTCAGTCCCTTGCCGTCCAACGCCACCGAGCCGTAGCCGTTGAGTGCTCCCGACGCTCCAGTGAGAGCGAATCGGTTCAGGCTCACTCGGGCCTGGTCGAGTCGTCCTCGGGCGTCGAAGAGACCGAGATAGCGGGGCTTTTCGTCCGGCGCACGATAAACGGCCTGACCCTGCGCAGCAAGGTCGACGATCGGCTTTGCGGGAGTTCCAGTAAGCACGGCCTGGATACTTACCGAGCCCGCCAGCCCCTCGGCCTCGAATCGGCGGGCCAGCGCTCCTAGGTCGGTTCGGTCGGCTTTCGCCCAACCGCTCAGCTGTTCTCGTTCGAGATCGTAACGAATCCCGGCGCTGAACTCGATCCCTTCCCAGCGGACGGATCGAGTCGTCGCCGTCAACCTCGCCCCATCGAAGCCTAGTTTCCATGTCGAGTTCTGGATAGTCTCGCCCTGCCAGGTCGCTGATCGGCTCGCGAGAGTTCCTGATGCCTCGAAGCGATCGTCCGTCCAAGCGATCTTGCCGTCCCAGTCGGCAGCGGCGAAGCGGAGGTCCGGCGGAAGGAGCTTGCCCAGCGGCGTCCATAGTCGAGTTGCTGATTCCGCTCGGGCCTTCGCGACTCCGACCACCGACCAGCGCTCGCCAAAGGCCACCGCACCGTCGAATCGGAGGCTGCGACCGGGCTCCTCGACTTGCCCAACGATGTCGGCACCATCGGCATTGAAGCGAGCCGCCAGGTTTGCTCTTCCGTCACGGAGCAGGTCGGTCAGGACGAGGCCCTCGGCTCGCAAGTCGAGGTCCCCACTGAGCAGCAAGTCGCCCTTGCGAGGCACGGCAATCTCGATCGGACCGGTCGCGAGCAGAACTCGAGCGTCGGCCGGAGACCAATCGCGCAAGATTTGGCGATCGAGCCAGCGGCGGGCGTGGGAGAGCAGTGGGGCCAGGTCGGTACTTGCTAGATCAGCCTGCCCGTTTACACCGCTCGGGTCGACGCCGAGCCTGACGGGAAAGGTCCCGACCCCGCCGATGGTCAGCGTGCAAGAGCCGACCAACCTCGATCCGACCCCTTCGATCTTGAGGCGCGGCGTCGAAACTTCGAGCGGCAACCGTGGGTTCTCGGTGGCATCCACATAAACGAGCCGAACGTCTCGAGCATAAGCACGAAACGGGGTTTCGCCTTCCGTCTCCCGGCGCTTGGGCAAGAACTCCTCGAATGAATACTTCCCGTCGGGCAGACGTTCGATCCGACCACGAACCCCTGATAGGTATAGGTCAATTCCAGGATTCCTGTAAACAAACCGGACGGACTCGGCCCGCACCATCGCTTCGCCCGCTGCATCGTCCAACCTCGCTCGATAGATGCGAATCGTTCGAGACTCGACGTCGATGGCATAGGATTCGGCTCGCACTACGACGAGGCGACCCTCCGCCGATTCGTAGGTGAACTTGACCGGCTCACCCGGCGCGCGCAGCCTTTCGAAGCACGCGAAAGCGTAGGCGGCGCAAAAAACGAGCATGCATACGGGCAGGAGCCAGGTCGCCAGTCCTAGCGAACAAATCGCGCCTCGCCAAATCGCGCCAGCCCAGCGCATGCCGGTGATTGTGACGAATGAGCGGGCTCTTCGCTTTGCCTGGCCTTAACGATCGATGTCGAAGGTTAGGGGCGCGGCGCGGATTTCGGCAATGCGGGCTGGGCCGGATTCTTCGCGAACGACGAGCCGAATGAAGCGTGCGCGCGTCAGCGGGCCGCGGTAGGCCACGGAAGGCAGCCCCTTGTCGACACCCTCGAAGTCCCTCCGGTTGGCGATCGTCCAAGCACTGTCCCGCTCTTGGGTCCAAAGTCGAGCCTCGCTGGCTCTTTGGCCGGTCGCGTAAACGTAGATGTCGAACTTTGGCCAAGGCGCAGCGCCTTGCGGGAGAACGAGCCGCACTTCGCCGAGCGGACGATCACGGCCCAGATCGATTTCGAGCCATTCGTCCTTGGCGAGGCCGATCTCGGCGACCGTGTCGATCGCTCCATCGACAAGCGGAGCAAGCTTGGCAGGGAGTGAACCCGGCATGTCGGTGACGATCTTGTTCAGCGTCAGATTGGTTGCCGGTTCGATCGGGCTCGCCGGAAGAGCGAAGCGCAGATTCAGCAGAGCCGATCCCCGAGCGGTCTCCTGCACCACCTGCCAGGCCTTGAGCCAGCCCCATTCGGTCACCCCATGGGCGCTGGTCCGCACTAGGTACAGACCTCCGCTCCAATTGGCATCGAGGGCAGCAAAGGGCGACCCCCCGTTCATGCTGAGGCCAGCTACCCCTTGATTATTTGTCTTAGCCGTAAACGCAACAGGTTGCACTTTTCCCTGGGAAACGGGGAAGAAGTCGAGGGTCATTCCCACCAGCGGACGCCCGCCGGCATCCTGTACGCGGACCAGCGGCGTTCGCGGGAACAGGACGGCGAAGTCCCGTCGCGCTTCGCCTAGCCTGCCGATCAGCGCATTCAGAATCGCCACGTCGGCCCCGGAGTAGAGGTCGGTACTCAGCATCGGCTGGGCATCGACCAAGGAATCGACCCACGGCTCGTACAGCATGCTTAGTGTGGGCAGGAAGGTGCCTTCGTCCCGAGTGTCGCCGCCCCCGAGCAGCCCAGGAAAGAGATCCGAGGTGCCTCGCCAGACTTGGGCGCCATCGACCACGAGGGGCTCGCTGGCGGCGGGGTGAGTCAGTGCCGCCCAATCCGGTAGCCCGGCGGCACGAGAGAAGCGGACCATGGCCTTGCGCAGGTCGGCCGTCGCTGCGGAGTCGAGCGAGGTTTCGATCTGTCCACCGCTCCCGATCGCCTGCAGGCGAAATCGCTGCTTTGCCCCTTCGGGAGCGAATGAGAATCGGCTCTGCGGCAGGAGGGTTTCGTTCCAAAATCGGAATCGATCTTGCACATAATCCTCGACGCAGGCGAATCCCTGCTTCCGAGCTTCCTCCAAGGCCCCCGGCGGCACGGCAAGAGAAACACTCAAGCCGAGGGTGTCGACGGACAGGCCATCGTTGTGAGGATCGGCGTCGGTCGACGGCGTATCGAGCCTCATCGCCAGCGGCGCGGTTCGCGGGTCGGCGTTCGACCGCCAAGGAATTTTCGCTTCGATGCGGACCGACTCGCCGGGCGCCAGGGCCTTGGCAATCATCTGGTCGGAGTACGGCCGCTCGCGCACCGCCCAACGCGCGTTAAAGCCCTCGCTCGGCGAGTCCCCGACATTGGTCACGGTTGCCGTCCAGACCACCTCGTGCCCGTTGGGAGGCCACTGGCCAAGGTCGGTCCAGTTCCAGCCAATGCTGGTCACACTGAGGTCTGGACCGGTCTTTATCGTGCTGTCCTCAAGTTCGAGCTCGAGTCGTGGCCGTCCCTGGAGAGCGTCGCTGCTCGCCAGGTCGAGGCTGCTGTCGAATCGAATGCCGAACCCGAAGTTATCGTAAGGGCGATCGACCATCGCCTGGACGGCCGTGGCTAGCCCGTCGATCACGATCCAGTCCCCTTCGACCGACATCGTCGCTCCTGCGATCGTGGCCTGATCCGAAGCGCCGGTTCCCCCGGGCTGCTGCCAGCCGATCGCGCCCTCTCCGGCTCGCCGGTGCTTCCACGTGGCCGACCAAGTCGGACCGATCGGCTTCGCTTTCGGGTCGACGGGTCGCCGCATGAAGCCTCGCTTGCCGGGGCCCTCACCCCATGGGACCAGCATTCGACCGATCCCGGCGAAGGCGGGAGTCTTGCCGATCTCGATCCGGAGGAAGAGTCGAGCGTTCTTGACCCGCTTGCCGGCGGGCACCATGCGGTTCAAGTCGCCGAATCGAACGAGGGCGGTCTTCCCCAGCCCCACCGAAAGCAGCGAATCGCGTCCGTAGTTCTCGTCGGGCGTATCGCGATCGATGAAGGTATCGTCGACGGCCCAGTATCGGAAGGAGGCATCGCCGACGCCGCCACGCTCGAGGGTCACCGATTCGAGGCCGGTGTAGCCGGAGGGAATCACCAGGAAAGCGATGAAGGTGGCGATCATGGTCGGAGTTTACCGACGTGCCGCCGGGCGAACAGTTTCCCCGGTGCCATACTCGTCCCGTGGCGACCATTCCAGGTGTTTCGGGCCGAGTCGACCGGCTTTCACGCGAACTCGCCGAGGACGGAGTCGACGCGTTCTTCGTGTCGTCCGCGGTGTCCCTCGGCTATTTAACTGGCATGCACGAGGCCGGTGGAGAACGCCTGTTGATCTTCGCCGTCGGCCGCGACGGCCGAACTCGGATGATCGCGCCCGCGCTCTCGGCGACCCAAGCCGGCCGCATGGGGATCGCCGATGTTCGACCTTGGCGAGACGGCGAGAATCCGATGGTTCATGTCGATGACCTCGGTCGAGACTGGAACCTCCGGTCGGCGGTGATCGCAGTTGACGACGATATGCCGGCCTCCTATCTCCTGGCGCTTCAAGAAGCGCTTCCAGCCGCCCTCTTCCGCACGGGCCAGCCGGTTCTCTCGCGGCTGATGCGTATCAAGGACCAGTCCGAACTCGACCTCATGCGCAGGGCCGGTAGGATCGCCGACGAGGCCCTCCCGGCGGCACTCGCTGCTTGCACGCAGGGCGTCACCGAACGCGAACTTGCTTCGATCCTCACCGCCGAGATGCTTCGCCTGGGAGGCACACCCACCTTCGCCATCGTGGCTGCCGGAGCCAACGGCGCCGAGCCACACCACCATTCGGATGACACTCCCATACGGGAGGGTGACGTCGTCGTGCTGGATTTCGGATGCCAGGTGGAAGGCTATAACAGCGACATCACTCGGACCATCGCTTGCGGCCACGCCACGGAGGAGGCGCGCGAGGTCTACCGGCTCGTTTTTACCGCTCATCAGGCGGCAAGAGCGGCCATCCGCCCCGGTGTTCCAGCCGAAGCCATCGACCGGGCAGCTCGGGAGGTCATCGCGCGAGCCGGTCACGGAGAGCGCTTCATGCATCGCACGGGACACGGCATCGGCCTGCGTATCCATGAAGAGCCATACATCATCGAAGGGAACGCCTCGCCCCTGGAAGTCGGGAACTGCTTCAGCGTCGAGCCCGGAGTCTATCTGCCGGGACAGTTCGGCGTTCGCATCGAGAACATCGTGGCAGTAACTTCCGACGGCCACGAGAGCCTCAATGCCGAACCCTCGCCGGAGTTGATCGTCGCCTCTTGATCTGGCAGCAGGCCGCCCTGTCGTTTCTCGTTTGGCTGCTGTACGGCACCCTGATGCGTCGCCGGTCGGGCGATCTCCGAATCCGCCTCCGGGAAACCCGACGCAAGACAAAAGTGCTGCTCGGGTCGGTCGGGCTCATCGGGGGCGCGATCTTGCTTTTGGGGGGCCTTTGGCAGATTGCGGCCCTCGGTGGTATCGGGCCGTCTGGATTGACGATCTGGGCTTGGGTGGGGGTGACGTTGCTGGGGCTCGTTTTCGTTCATCTGCAGGTGCTCGGCGCAGCGGCGATGATCACCCTCATTCAAGAGTCGGAAACCGCTCACCTCAACGGCGCGTCCGATACACGGAGGTCCTCCGACGAGTCGTCGGAGCGGCCAGAATAGCGGCGGAGCCGGACATATGAACTTTCGCAACTCGATCGCAATCGTCTTCGCACTCTTTGCCGTGCTGGCCGCTTGGCCAGTTCAGGGGCAGGTGACCGCCGAGGAGCGGGCCCGCAAGAGCGAGGAAATCCTCAAAAAAGTCCAGCAGCTCGAACTCATGAATCAGTTGTTGCCGCTCGTCCTGACCAAGGACCAGCTCCGGCAGCTCCTGCCTTTGGTGGAAAAAGCGCGTCAGGCCGTGCGGGATCAGGAGAAGGTCGAGTACGACTTCCTCGCCAAGCTGGGGCCGAAGATCGATACCGCCTTAAAGGAAGCTATCGAAAAGGGCAAGGTCCCGGGTAAGGACACCGTCAACGAAACCTGGGCGACGTTCCAGATGTTCGCCTTCAAACGCAAGGCGATCGCCGACGATAACGTGCAGACGGTCGCAAAGCTCCTCGACTCGATACTCAACGACGGCCAAAAGAAGACCGCGGCGAATGCGCTGGACCCGAAACGGTACGATCCCTCGCTCGATCCGAAGACGATGTCCGACCAGAAGAAGATCGAACTTTTCGTGCGCGTGATCGTTCTCGACCCGCTCGCCTACGATCTGTTGGTGGGCATGCTAAAGGCCGCCTAAGCGTCGGCGGGTAAAACCATCCCATGAAGGCATGGGGCTGGCTTGCTCTGGCCGGTCTGGCCGTCGGTTGCGGCGAGCGACCAGCGACGGCTGAATCTGCGGCGGTCTCTCGACCGAATCAGCCGGTGGCCAATGGATCGAACCCCGGCTCCACGACAGAAGTGGAACCACCGAATCCCGAGCAGGCCCTCTACGAGCTTTGCCGTGCGGGAACCGTTCAAATGAACGGGGCCGCTGACTCCATCGAAGAGACGCTTCAGACCGCTAAGAGCGTGCTGCCGATCGCGACCGGAGATGCCGTCCAGGGAATCAAGGAAGCGATCGAGCTGATCGACGGCGCGGGTGCCGGAATCGCCGACTACACCGCGCCCATCCCCGGGATGGACCGCTTCCCTGAAGTGGCCGCAGAGCAGGACGAGCGGCGACTGAAGGCGATCCAAGCCGGCAACGACGCGATCCGTGACCTCAAGGAAGCGGCGGGAATCCTCGAAAGCCTAGTCCAGTCGACGGCCGCCACCCTGCGCAAGGGCATAGGAGAAGTGATCGAACTCGTCGACGTCTGTGTGCGCGACCTCTATGATGCCGTCGAAGCGTTGGGCGGGCGCGTGGAGGAATAGTGCCCAACCCTCGACTGCGCGACATCTGGCCGTTCTCCAAGCCCAAGACACCAGGGTTCGGGATCAGCGAGGGCTTCTATCTCTCGGTGCTGGCAGGGACCGCGCGGCTGCCCGCGATCGTGGAAGTGGTTGAGCCCAAAGGGCAAGCCGGAACCGTCAGGGGCTTCGGCGCGCCACTGAGCGGTGGCGCGGACAAGTCGAAGCTGGTTTCGCCCATTGAACGCGGGGCTTACGCCATCGCCTCACCGGACCAGAAGACGGTGCTGCAGATGCTCGTACTGCCAAAGGAAGAGGCCGGATTCGATCCCGAAGCCTTCCTGCGCAGTTCCCTCTCCCTCGGCATGCCCGACGAGATGCGGAATCGAATCAGGGCGGTCTGGACGCTTTGCCAACTCACCTTCAGGGCCCATGATCCCGCCGTCTATCCCAGCCTCGACTTCCTCTTGGCGATCGCCTGCCGCCTCGGAGTCTTGACCGAGGGGGTCGTCGCCGATCCGCTCGGGCAAACTTATCGACTCCCGGAACGAGTGCCCCTCCCCGATTCTCGGCAGCCGGTCGATGCACGTAACTTCGTCACGATCGGAACCGAAGAGGGTTACGCGTGGACGATGGGTATGCAGAAGTTCGCCCTTCCCGAATTCGAGATTGAGGTGGCGCCGGGCGATGAGCCGCTGGGCGGTGAGTTCCTGCTCGGCCTGTGCCAGGGCGTTCTCGTCAACGGGCCCTTGGAACCGGGCGTCAAGGTCGGCAGTCGACAGACACCGCTCCAAGTTGCCGACGGTGGCCTCACGCCGAAATGGGAGGGCATCGCCTGCTATGAAATCATCCCGTCCGGCGGAGATGTTCATGAAGCACTCAAAGCCTGGGCAGACGAACGCTGACGGCTACTCGCCGGCTTCCTTGGCGAACTTAACTTCGGCCACCGTCCAGCCAAAGACATCGCCGATCTTGAAGGTACCGCCCAAGCCGCGAGTGAGGTTTTCTACGATCTGAAGGCCGAGATGGCCGGCAACCGCCGGATCGAAGTTTGGGGGGAGGGCGTCGCCGTTGTTCGAGACCCACACGCCGACCTCACCGTCGCGATCCTCCACGGTGATGTGAATCTCGCCTTCATCGGTGCGCTCGAAGCCGTGCTCCACTGCGTTCTGAATGAGTTCGTTGAGTACGAGGACGATCTGCGTGGCCTGGGTCATGTTCAGCCGAATCTCGTCACCCCGGACGAGGAAGAAGATTCGCTTACCGGGCATGAGGAACGACTGCTGTTGGTGCTGGACGAGCGACTCGGCGATAGTTCGAATCCCGACGTGATCGAGGTCTTCGCGGCTGAGGAGGTCGTGCACGCTGGAGATCGCCAGAATCCGAAAAAGCGAATCGTTGAGGGCTTCCTCGAGGGTCTTGTAGTGGCTCTGGCGAAGCTGGAGCCGGAGCAGCGAGACCACTTGCTGAAGGTTGTTCTTGACGCGGTGGTGCATCTCCTGCATCAGCGTGTGGCGAACTTGGAGTTTTGCGTGCTCGATGCTGATCGCGGCCTGTTTGGCGATCGTTTCGAGGGCCTCGACTTCGTCGGGTGGGAAGTCGCGGACTTCGCCCGAGTAGCAGCTCATCACGCCCACCGGACGGTCCCGGATGGCGAGGGGCACACAGATCATCGAATGAAGGCCTTGCTCCACGGCAAGATCGTGCCCGATATACTCCTCTTCTTCCTGAACGTCCCGCACGACGATCGCGCGATTCGCCGAGATTGCGCGACCGGCGATCGACTCTCCCAACTTGATCGCTCTCTTTCGCTGATAGGCTTTGGCTGTGGATTGGGTGGCCCGCAGGACGAGTTCGCCGTGCTCCTCGTCGAGGAGGCGAACCGTGCAGACCAAGTACCCGAATTGCTGGGCCGTGATGTTCACGAGCAGTTGCAGAATCTCCTCGAGGTAGGGGCTGCCGGTGATGATTTTCGTGACCTCGCTGAGCGCGCCGAGCCGACTGGACTGCGATCCCGTGACGTAGCCCGCCCGATAGGCGAGCCAAATGCTCGAGCCGGCGGCAACGAGTCGCTCTATCCGACGAACCTCCGCTGGAGACGGCGACCACGGGCCGGTTCGCCGGATTACGGCCACCCCTTCGGTTCTGGCCCCACCACGCATCGGGACGAAGAGAGCCGACTCGAAGGAGGTCTCATCCAGGCCGGGATACTCGGCAAAAAGCCGATGGCCGACGAGATTGCGTCGAACGATGATGTTCCGACCGGTGGTGAGAACGGTCCCCGCCAGACCCATTCCCTTGCCCAGACGAATACGACCCACCATTTCCGGCGCGGTGGTGCAGGCGCGAAGCACGAGGCCATCTCCCACCGACCGAACGAGGATATCGGCGTCGTCGGCACTCGTCCACTGGAGAATCCGCTGGGCGAACTCGCTCAGCAGCGCATCCTCGGTCGCTGCTTCGGAAAGAGGAGCAACGAGGTCGAGAACTTCGTGACCATCTTTCATGGGGTCTCTCCCTTGCCTCTGAGGAGCAGAAGGAGCGTCGGCGCCCCGAGGACCGCGGTTACGGCCCCTACCGGCAGTTCGGTACCTGGCACCGCGCGCTGGGCAAGAAGATCAGCCAGCAAGAGCAAGATCGAGCCCAGCAAACCTGCGCCGATCAGGCTATGTCGCAGGTCGATACCCAGCAAGCGGCGGGCGATATGGGGCGCTACCAGTCCCAGAAAACCGACGATGCCGACCGAACCGACGGCCACGGCCGCCATCGCGGTACCAGTGACCAGCACGCGCTTCTTGAGCCGAGAGGTGTCGACGCCCAGGCGCTGAGCCGAATCCTCGCCGACGGCGAAGGCGTTCAGGCGACGAGTTTCGCGGGCCAGGATCGTGACGCCGGCGAGAAGCGTGACGCAAAGAATCGAGAGGCGGGGCCAGAACATCGGCGTCATGCTCCCTAGCAGCCATCGTAGGACCTGATTCGTGTCGCCCCCTGCGGCGAGGAGGATGAGCGACAAGAGGGCGGCGAGCAGCGAGCCGACGACGACTCCGGCCAGCAGCAGCGTCGGCACGTTGATGACCCCCCTCCGTTTGGCCAGAGCGACGACGAGTCCCAGCGACCCCAAACCCCCGGCGAACGCCGTCCCGAGGCCCGCAAGGCCAAAGAACGCCTCCGAAAATCGCAGGATGAGCGCCAGACTCCCTCCGACCGCTGCCCCGCTTGAAACGCCGACGACATAAGGCTCGGCCAGCGGATTCCGGAAGAGCGCCTGGAACGCCGCTCCGACAAGTCCTAGTAAGGCCCCGACGAGCAGACATCCGGCGGCCCGAGGCAGGCGTATCTCCCACACCACCGTATTGATGGGGTCGGCACCGCCGCGATTGCCGCCGAGGACCTCGGCGATCACACGAGCGGGCGAAATCCAGAGCGAACTTCCGACTCCGATGTGGAGGACGAGGGCGACGAACACGAGGAGGCCGAGGCCCCCATAAATCGCCCTGACGGCCCGGCCGGCCGGCAGGGCCACCGGGTCGACAGTAGGAAACGCGGTCACGGAACTAGCCGCCCAGTTGGGGCGGTGGCCCGGCCTGCGGGGGAATCTGTGGCGGCTGTCCGGCCGGAGGTAGCGGAGATCCGCCCTTGCGCCCCATGACAAAGGCGAGACCGATGACCACGAGCAAGAGAACGCCACCACCGATCGCAATCGGAATGATTGGCAGACCGGGTGTCTGGTCCTTGCCATCCATGATCGCCTTTTCGGTCGTTCGCCGGGCAGTCTCGGCCCACGGCTGGCCCGGCTTGAGGGCCTCGATCTGGGCAAACTTCTCCTTGGCCGCCTTATAGTGGTGCTGGTCCATGAGGCCCAGCGCGTCGCGGTACAGCTGGGTGATCTTGCTTTCGGCGGGCTTGACGTTGGCCCTCGTCAGAAACTCGTTGACGATGGTCATCGGTACGACGAAGTTGGCCCCAACGGCATCGCCGCCGGTCTTTCGATCGACGAGGCCGAACGTTGCCAGTCCGATAACGTTGCCTTTGGCATCCAAGACCGGGCCGCCGCTGTTGCCACCGCGAATGGCGGCATCGGTCTGAATGACCTCCCAACCTTCCTTCATCTGCTTTCGAGCGCTCACCAAACCCGCGGTCAGGGACGACTCGTTGATGCTGGCGGGATCGAATGCGGGGAAGAACGTCGCATCGGCGGGGAAGCCCAGCGGGAAAATCTTGTCGCCGACGCTGAGGGCCTTGTCATCTCCAATGCGCAGGGTCGGAAAGTCGGTGCCTTGAATCTTGAGAATGGCGACGTCCTTTCCGGGTATGGGAGTACCCATCGCGCCGGGAATGACTTCGGCCCGCATCCCCTTTTGAGTGTTCGCGACTCCGGGGACGCCGACCCCGAGCTGAACATCGACCGTCCGCTCCACGTTGCCGAGCCGCATGGTCGAGACGTAGAACTCCACACAGGCCTTTCGAAGGAGCTGAAGGGTCTGTTCGTCCGGGTTGCCGAGCTCGCTGGCGAAATCACGCACATCTTGATCGATCAGCTGGGTCAGCGCGTTCTCGACGAGACCCTGTTTGAGTTCGTCGCCTTCCGTCGCCACGACGTGTGCGTTTGTGACGAGGTAGCCGTCCGGGGTGACAAAGAACCCCGATCCGACCGCGGTGACGTTCGCATTGACGGTGCGGTAAACGCCAGTCGAGACGAAGTATTGCGGCCAGTTGACTAGTAACTCCTGTACCGCTGCATTCACGAGGGCCTGCTGGTCGCTCGAGTTCAACTCGCCGTTGTAGATTTTCTGCCGCAGTTTCTCCTGAAGGAGCTGCTGTCGGTCGGCCGGTATCGTGACGTTCGGGACTTGCACCTGAGCGTCGTAACTGCTGACGATGAGAACGGTCGCCGGCTTGGCCAGTTCAGCCAGGCGGGTCGTCTTCAGTTCGGCGTCGGCGGTTTCGGTCTTCGGTTGGCATCCTGCCAGCCCGATCGCCGCAAACACGAGTCCGGCGGCGAGACGGACGGTGAAATCGTACTTGCGCATCGTCATCTCCAGTTAACGCTAACGATAGCACGCGCGAGGCGCGCCAACATAGGTGAATGACGGGCCCGCGGCCCCGGATGAAGCGAAATGGTCCCGATTCCGAGTCGGGACCGACGTCTCCAAGCAACCTTTCGGGGTCTCTGGCACGTAGGACTCGCTTGAACGAGTCGAAGGGGGCCGAATCGGCCGAAACGATTCGAGACGTTAAAAGTCCTAGCATTGGTGCAGCCAACCTTGCTTTTTTTCGAGGTTCGCGGCATAATCTAGGAAGGCGTGGTGTAAAATCCACTCCGACAGACGCAGGATGCGGGTGGCGTTTCCATCGTGGGCAGTGCGCTCATAGGAAACTCAAGGAAAGTTGTGAGGGTTCGGTTCGCTACGGAGCGACGCTCGTTCATCCAGTCGGACAAACACTGTAAGGAGAACTGAGCGGATATGAAGCGAACGCTAATTCACGCGTTTACCGCGGTCCTGGGCGCCGCGCTGGTCGTACCGGCGATGGCGCAGGACAATTTCCCGGACGTGCCGGACAATCACTGGGCGTATCAGGCTCTCGAGAACATGAAGAAGGAGGGCATCCTCGTTGGATACCCTGACGGTCTGTTCCGAGGTCCCCGCCCCGCGAGCCGTTATGAGATGGCCGTGGCGATCAACGCCGCGTACCAGAGGCTGAAGAGCATGTATAACGGTCTGGATGATCAGATCAAGGCTTTGACCGACAAGGTCGATGGCTTGAGCGGTCTTCCCGGCGAAGTCAAAGAACTGCGCGATCAACTCGCGGCGCTGAAGGCAACCGTCGACGGCATGCAGAGTTGGAAGGATGACATCGAGGCCCTCAAGAAGCTCGCCGAGAAGTTCGAGAAGGAACTCGCTTCTCTCGGCGTAGACGTCGAGGCCCTCAAGAAAGACCTGAGCGACCTCGAAGCGCGGGTGACCGCCCTCGAGAAGCGCAAGCCGGCCGTCGACATTCATGGCGACGTCAACTTGCTCGCCCTCTCCGGTCACGGCAATGACGATCAAGAATTCGGTCTGACCACCTCCGGACGCCTCACCGGCGTCGGCCGAGGCGGATATGCCGGGCAGGTCGTCGGCATGACGCGAGACCTCAGCGTCCTCCACGAGGGCGCGTTCACGTTCATGGGCACCAACGACGAAGGCCCCAAGTGGAAGGCCACCCTCGTCGTGGGCAACATGCTCAGCGACATCGCTGGTGGGTCGGCCGCTTTGGGCAACCAGAGCCAATTGCCGATGTTCGCCGGTTTCCGCGAGCCCTCGACGGACGTGTACTTCCAGGACTTCATGGTGTCCTTCGACACCTCGGTCGGAGGCCTGAACTTCAGCGCGGACATCGGCCGGCTGGGCTACCAGGTGAACTCCTACATGTTCCAGCGCCCGGACTACACCCCGTACTTCGATAACGACCGATGGGACAACGGAGATTACTACTTCGACGGCGCCCTTCTGAAGTTCAAGTTCGGTGCGGCGAACCTTCACCTCTGGGGCGGACGCAACAGCGATCGTCGCTCGGTGAACGGCGTCGAGATCAACCCGCTGACCTCGGGCGTCGCTCGATTCAGCAGTGACCCCGATTCGATCGGCATCGGAATCGACCAGAGCTTCGGCGCACGGCTGAACTTCCCGATCGGAGACATGGGCTCGATCAATCTGGCTTACCTCTGGCTCGACACCAACAACCCGAACACCGTGTTCGTGGACGGGGTCAACCAGGAGTGGAACCGCAGCAACGTTTACGGTGGCGACATCAACCTCAAGTGGGACAACCTGATGGTCAACGCCGGCTACGCCCGCAGCGACTACACGTACAACACCAGCAAGGTTCTCGACAGCGATAACGATGCCTGGTGGGCCAAGCTCGGCTACAACGCCTCCAACTGGGGCATCGAAGGCGGCTATCGAAACATCAAGCCGAACTTCGGCGCTCCGGGCAACTGGGGTCGACTCGGCGTGGCATGGAACCCGACCAACATCGAGGGCTTCCATGTCGGCGCTCACATCAACATCACGCCGGAGTTCCGAATCTCCGCGACGGGCGAGTTCTACAAGGGCTCGACGAGCAACGTGGTCGACTGGATCGGTGAGGACGACAACCTGAACTCCTTCATCGCCCAAATCGATTACAAGCTCAACCAGAACTGGAGCCTGATGGCCTCTTACGAGGACGTCACGCTTGACTGGGACCTCATCGGAGTGCCCGACGTCACCCAGCGCTGGTTTACCTTCGGACTGGGCTACAACATGGGCGCCAACGCTAAGTGGAGCATCATGTATCAGACCAGCGACGTGAAGAACCTGAGCCTCGTGGTCGGAAACCAGGATCGCTTCCGCGGCGGCCTGCTCTCCACGCAGTTCAGCATCCGGTTCTAGTCCTCGCGGCTAGCGCCGAATCAGAATCCGCCCTCGGCTTGCCGAGGGCGGATTTCTTTTGAACCGGGCTTCTGGCAAACTCCGGCCCAACATAGGTAAAGAAAGGGCCGATCGCCGTAGGAACAACGAAACCATGACTCTTCGCCCCATTCTCTTCGTCGCACTCGCCCTCGCCGCCGTCACCGCCAGCGCGCAGGCCCCGATCAAACGCGGCAAGCACCCTGCCCTCTCGCCGGACGGCAAGACGTTGGTCTTCAGCTGGCAGGGCGATCTCTGGAGCGTCCCGAGCGCGGGGGGAACCGCACGTCGGCTGACCGTGCACTCAGCTGACGACGTCATGCCCAAGTTCACGCCCTCTGGCGACCGCATCGTCTTCGCGTCCAATCGCTACGGCAACTACGACCTCTTTTCGATCGCTCCGGACGGCAGCGACCTTCGGCGACTCACTTTCGAGAGCGGCACCGAATATCCGAACTCTGTCTCCCCGGACGGACGTTGGATCTACGGCTATTGCACCAACTTCGGGCGCGTCGATCTCTTCAAGGTCTCGGCGATGGGCGGCGAACTGATCCGCCTCACGCAACACCCGTTCGAACTCGAATACTACGCGAGCGTCTCGCCGGACGGACGCCGGGTGGCCTACGTTCGGAGCGGCGGGCCCGGATCGTGGCGAAATCCCCTCGATCGCGGCGCCAACAGCGGTGAAATTTACGTCGCCGACAACTCGGTGCCTCTGGCAAACAATCGGGCTCTAACGAGTAACGACCGGAGCGACATGTGGCCGATGTTCGCCCCGGATGGATCGATCTTCTTCATGTCCAACCGTTCGGGCTGGCCGAATCTGTGGCGAATGAACGGCGACGGAAGCGGTGCAAAGCAGCTGACGCGCCACGAAAACGGAACCCTTCGAATGCCGTCGATCAGCGCTGATGGCAAGTCGATCGCCTACGAATTCGAATCCGAGATTTACGTTTTCGACGTCCCCTCCGGATCGGGCAAGAGACCGGCGATCGAAGTCCCCCGAGACGAGCGCATCAACCCGGTCGTCGACCTCTCGCTGACTTCTGGCGTGACCGACTACGCGGTTTCGCCCGACGGCAAGCGAACCGTCCTCGTCGTCCGAGGCGATCTGTTCCTGATCCCGGAGCGAGGAGGAACGACCCGTCGCCTCACCAAGTCGCCATCGCTCGATTACCAACCCGTCTGGCTCGATCCGAAGACGATTCTGTTCGTGACAGGGCGAAATGGGAAGCGTGAGTTCATGACCGTGACGATCGAGGGAGATGAGAAGGTCTTCCTTTCAGAACCTACCGATATCGTGCAACCTCACCTCTCGCCGGATGGCAAGTGGCTCGCCTTCAACCGCGGCCAAACCGAAATCGTGGTTATGCCCGCCAAGGGTGGCGAGCGCAAGGTCGTTGCGACGGGTGGCTTCGGCGACAGCCTTCGAGGAGGGCTCAGCTTCAACTGGTCACCGGATAGCCTCTGGCTGGTCGTCGACCAGCAAAACAGCCATGGTTCGGATGTGTTTCTTAAACACATAGAGAACGGGAAGTCGATCCGGATCGCCCGTACCGCTCGCGGCGCGACGTCACCACCACGGTTCCTGCCCAATGGCAAGGGCATTTACTTCAACTCCGAGGAGTATCCCGACGAGAACGACCTTTACGTCGTCGACCTGGTTCCCCAGCCGACCACGTTCAGCGAGGACGACCTCGACGGCATCGATGCGCCGAAGCCGGCTCCTTCAAAGGCGGTGACGGTCGAAGTGTACGAGCCGGGCCTGGAGAACCGGATTCGCCGCCTGACGCGCACAGGCAACCTGACCGGCGCGCCGCTGGCGTCGACGGATAGCCGATCGATCTGGGTCATGATCGAGGGCCAACTCAACGCCGTGAGCGTCGCATCCGGCGCCGCGAGCCCGGTCACCGCCGTCACGGGGCTCGCCGCCGGATTCGAATTGGGCGTCGTCGGCGCGAAGCTGTACTTTGTGTCCGCCGGGCGGCTTAACGCTTTGACCCTCGCGCAAGGCACGGTCGCACCAGTCGCGTTCACCGCCCAAGCCACCGTGAACCTTCGCGACGAAGAGCGAGCGCTTTTCGACGAGATTTGGTGGGCGTTCGATCGAATGTACTACCGCGAGGATAAGAACAACCGCGGGTGGGACCGGCTCAAGGCAAAGTACGCCGAGATCGTGCCCCACGCCTTCGATCGGGCCGACTTCTACGCGATGATGGCGGAGATGATGGAGGAGGTCGACAGTTCTCACCTCGGCGCCACCCCTCCCCAAGCGGAGGCTCCGGCGGCCAGCGATTCGACGGGCTTCATCGGGGTCGAGTGGGATTGGCCGGCGCTTGCCTCCCGGGGAGTCTACATCGTGGATGTCGTCTACGAAGGCACACCGGCCGCGCATCCGCAATCCATCCTCAAGCGCGGCGATCGCGTCCTCCAGGTCGACGGAGTGGAGCCGGGGTCGAAGAGTCCGATCGCCAGCCTCCTCAACAAGAAGGCGGGACGCAAGGTCAACCTGGCGATCGAACGCAACGGACAGAAGATCTCCATCGACATCAAGCCGCTCGAACCCACCGCGCGAACCGGCGTCCTCTATGAAAACTGGGTGCAGTGGGAGCGAGCCCAGGTGGAGAAGCTGTCCGACGGCAGGCTCACGTACCTGCACATCCAATCGATGGACGATCCCTCGTACCTGCGCTTCCTCCGCGAAATCCGGACGGTCGCCAGCGGCAAGGAAGGTGTCGTGCTCGACGTCCGCTTCAACGGCGGAGGCTCGACCGCCCAAAAGATCCTCGGCGTGCTGGTGAAACGGCCCTGGCTGATCCGCACGATGCGAAGCGACCCCGCCTACCGAGTCAGCGAAAACATCTATCGGGGCGACAGCCTGGAACTTCCGACGGCGATGCTCATCAACCAGTACTCGTTCAGCAACGCCGAGATCATCGCCGAGGGCTTTCGGCGACTCAAGCTCGGCCCGCTGATCGGAGAGCCGACCGGCGGGGGCGTCATCGGGACGAGCCAGTTGGGGCTTTGGGACGGCGGCGGCATTCGCATCCCCGCGGCTGGAGCCTATGCGATCGACGGGGAAAACCTGGAGGGCAATGGGCGAGTCCCGGACTACCTCGTGAAGTTCGACGTCGACGCCTGGTTAGCCGGACGCGACATCCAACTGGAAAAGGCAGTCCAGGAACTGATGAAGAGCCTGCCCAAGAAGTAGGGAAGGCTATTCGAGTCGGAACACCGTCGAGCCGATCTGGAGCGTGTCACCGGGGGAGAGGGTCTGCGATTGGACCTTCTTGCCGTTGACCAGAGTCCCGTTCGTGCTGTTCAGGTCCGAGACGACGACGCCGGCCGGACCCGGCGTGAGCAGGGCGTGTCGACGGGACGCGCCCTGGTCGAAGCCGAGCGGAATCGCGCCGGATTCCCGCCCGACTTCGACTGCCGCAACAACCTCGAACCTCTGGCCCGCAAGAGGACCCGTCATCGCCACGAGAGTAGGCACGCGAACCGATGCCACGGTCGGCGCCGCAGTTACCGCCCCGAGCGCGATCGGACCCACCGCTCCCTGGGGCCCGCCAACGGGCTGCGGGACGAAGCGCTCCGCTGCAACGATCCTCTGTGCCCGACCGGACCGCATGAGAAACAGGAGGTTGAATCCGCCGATATTGATCATATCGCCGGATGCAAGTTCTGCTTGGCCGATGCGCTGGCCGTTCAGACCCGTGCCCATCGGCGAGCCACCGTCATAGAGGATGTAGCGACCGGATTGGCGAACGATCGTGGCGTGCATCGGCATGATGTTCGGATCGCCGAACAAGGGCACGTGGGCTCTCTCACTTCGACCCAAGAAGGTTTGGGGCGCATCCACCAGCCATTCCTTGCCCTCGTTGCGGCCGAGGACGAGTCTGAGCCATGCCTGGCGGGTGGCCCGCTCCATGATTCCAGTGAAAAGACCGATCCCACCACCGATACAAACCGCCGTGATCGCCCGTGAGACTCCGCCGACTTCGTTGCCCACACCGCGGGCCTGGAGGAGCGTCGGTCCGAGGGCTTCGCCGATAAGATCGAAGACTGCCGCGCCGACTCCCGCGCCTAGCGCTCCTCCGACCAATCCCACTCCGACCTGTCGGGCGGAGAGGCTCGCCGCGCCGAGGGCTGCCCCGAGGATGAGCCCCATTGGCATGATTGCAAGGACCCTGGCCGTCATGACCACTGGCAGCGGACGGCCCGTGACGAAGACGCCCGGACCGAAGAGACTGTCCACGATGCCGCCACCGACGCGGTAACCGAGATATCCACCCACCACGCCGAGCACCAGGCCGACGATCCCCCCTCGCAGTGCGTGCACTTTGCTTCCCTGCATCCAGCCCCTCGTCCCACCGACGAAGAGGCCGATCAATCCGCCGAGGAGGCCGATGAAGCGACTTTCGACATCGCCCCAGGCGGGGTCGTTGATGCTCGTTGGGAACTGCGGCTCCACGATAATCCAGGCTAGAAGCCCTGCGATCGCGCCGGCGAGCATCAGGAGAAAGATCCGACCCACGCTACGCCTCCACCTTGAAACGAACGGCGCCGAACTGGACCGTGTCCCCGAGCGACAGCGGCGAGTCGGAATCGACCCGGACACCGTTCACGAAAGTGCCGTTCGTGCTGCCGAGATCACGGACCACCAGGGACTCGCCCGTCCGCACGATCTCCGCGTGCCGCCGCGAAACAGTCGATTCGCCGCCCAGAGATACGGCCACCCCGTCGTCTCGTCCGACGACGTTCGGTCCTTCGGCGAGCGCCAGCCGCCGACCGGTCGCATCGACGAGCGCCGGTTTGCGAGCAAGAGAGGTCGCCCCGGAGATCGGAGCCGGAGCCTCGGGATCGAGAATGATCGGCTCGACGGGCGTCGGACCAGCAGGGACGGGCATTGGCGCCCCATCGTCCTCTTGGTCGGCGGAGCCCGGAACCTGGACGCCGAGGCGCTCCAAGTTCGCCTTTAGTGCGTCGGGGTTCTTTTTCGCGAAGTGGAAGAAGGCCCAGAAGAGGCCCACCACAGCGGCGATGCCGAAGAGCATGACGACCAGAGTGCCGACGATCGAGGGCGACTTAGACGGCTTGTCGGCCGGCAAGGGAGACTTCTCTTGGACCGCTTGCTCGGTCTCGACGACGGCCACCTCGTCGGGAATCGAGATTGTCAGAATGGGTTCGCTTCGATCGGGGTCGGCGGCAAACTCGAAAGTTTGGGCCGGAGTCGTGCGTTTGGCTTCGCCAGACTTATACTGGACCTCGACCTTGATTGTTCCAAGTTTGAGGCCATAAAAGGGCACTTTTCCCTTGTCACCCGGCGCGAGGAACTGCGCCTGCTTGCGCTCGGAGTCGTCCACGGTGACTAGTCCGGCGGCAACCGGCTTTCCCTCGTGTTCCACGCTCACCAGGGTCCGATAAACGTGAGTGAAGGACTTTGCGCCGACCGTGATCGGCTGAGCCGCCACGGGGAGCACCGCCAGCAGGCCGCTCTTTCGGTCAAGCACATAGACCCGGTTCTTCGGATTCGCCGAAGGCAGGGAGAGCGTGAGCTTGGCTTCGTCGCTCGAAACCTTGGTCGGGGGCTCTCCTTCCGGCGGATTCGAAGCGATCCATGCCTCTCGGCTGCCCGGGCCATCGAACCGGAGCGTGACGGTCTGCGCCCGGGCGGCGACGGCCCAAGCCAAGGCGACGAGCAACCCCGCACTCTTCCCTAGCACGACGTGGCTAGTTTAGCGCGGGCTTTCGGCAAGGCGTCGGCCACGTCGGCGGCCGTGTACCCGATCGGCGCGATCTCAGCCGCGCAAAGGTCCCCCGCAGCACCGTGCCAATAGGCCCCACACGCCGCCGCGCAGTACGGCGGCAGATCTTGCGCCAGCAAGGTCGCAATGACTCCGCCGAGCACGTCACCCATGCCACCGGAGGCCATACCTGGATTGCCCGTGCAATTCACCATCAGGGGTTGTTCGGCTTCGCCGACGATGCTGTACGGCCCTTTGAGCAGGATCGTACGCGCGTAGCGCGCCACCGCCTGCTCGACGGTCGCGAATCGATCGCTCTGGACCTCTGCGGTGCTGGAGTGCATCAGCCGGCTCATCTCGCCAGGATGCGGAGTCAGAATGCACTCGATGTTCGGCAGATTCACGCCAGAGCTCACGGAGTTCAGCGCATCGGCATCGAGGACGCAGGGGACGTCCCAATCGGCCCAAACAGCAGCGAGGAACTCCCGGACGGAGGCTTCGTGGGTGAGGCCGGGTCCGAAGAGGGCGGCATGGTACGAAGCCCGCCGTTCGAGGAGCATCTCTGCGGCAGCCGGGGCGATGACCCCATCGATGCTCGGCAGCGGGAGCAGGATCGCTTCGGGCACGTTGGCGGCCACCGCCCGACAGACTTCCTCGGCGCCGGCGACCGTGACCAGACCCGCTCCGGCGCGCATCGCCGACTTCGCCGCGAGCGAGGCCGCGCCCGGCATCCTTCGGCTGCCGGCCACGATGAGGATGTGGCCGTTCTCTCCCTTGTGGCTGGCGCGCAGTCGTTCGGGCAGCAGCGACAGCACCCACTCGGCGCTCACCAATCGGGCGTCGGTCGGCGACTGCAACAACGTGCTGGGATAGCCGATATCCGCGACCGTCCAGTAGCCGGAGTGCTCAAGGCCGATTCCCTGGAAGAGGTAGGGCTTGGGCAGCCCGAAGGTCACGGTTCGCGTCGCCCAAACGCTCTCGCCGAGATCCTCGCCGGTGTCGGTCGCGATGCCGCTCGGCACGTCGACCGAGACCACTGGCACGCCGCTTCGGTTGATGATGCGAATCGCCTCGAGGATCATGCCCTGGACCTCGCCTCGAGCTCCGATGCCGAGGAGGGCGTCGACGATGATGTCGCGACATCCCAGGCAATCGGCTTTCAACAGCCAGCGCGGATCGTCGTAGAAAATCGGCTGAACGCCTTGAGCCCGCGCGATCGCAAGTTGGGTCGTCGCCTCGCACGAGAGTTCCGATTCGCGAGCGGCGACGAGGCACTCGACGTGGTACCCGTGCTCGGATGCCAGCCGTGCCACGACAAGGCCGTCGCCGCCGTTATTACCCTTGCCGCACATGACCGAGACGCGCCCGCCCTCCGGCAACATCTCCTGAACGACCTCAAAAACCGCCAATCCGGCCCGCTCCATTAGCACGACCGGCGGAACGCCATATTCATCCATGGCGGTCCGGTCCAGTTTTCGGCATTCGGCGGCCGTCGCAATCCACATCCCGCTTGTCCTACGGCTGCCCGACGCCAAACGACGGCAAGAACAGCGGATGCCTCGGGGGGCGCAAACGAGAACCGCCGAACATTACAAGGCTGTTTGGGGCCAGTGTTCGCGCATAATAGAGGACGCTCGCTTGCGTTTGTATTGATTTGAAGGAGACTAATGCGCCAACTCCGCAACCTGCTGCTCGCGCTTTGCGCGCTGCCCGCCCTTGCTTGGGCGATCCCGGACGTCGTCGAACACGTTCCCGCAGGCACCGTGTATGGCGAGCCGGTCGGCACGACGATGCGATCCTCGGTGGTCCCCCGCGAGGACGAGGCGATCAGTCTGTGGGTGAAGATCGGCTACTCCTTCTTCTACACCGACGTCGCCATCTACTACACGCTCGACGGAAGCACACCGGCCGGAGCCTTCGGCTCGGGTGCGGGAACCACGCAGGTCCTTCGCAGCTCGGCTTCTCAGATTCAATTCGTCCGTAACGAGCCTTCCGGATCGGGCGCCTTCGATTGGTGGAAGGCGACGCTTCCAGCTCCGACGCGAGGCTACAACACGACGATCCGGTACCTCGTCTCCGCCTGGCACTCCAGCGGAGGGCCGGAAATCTTCAGCAATAACAGCGGCTGCGCCGACGGTGTATGCGATGATCCTGCGGCGCCGGCGACCCACTACAGCTACACGAACAAGCTGGCCTGGCCCGGTCGAGGAGCGCCGTATCCCGACCACTCAACGGGCTATCCGCCGGTCTACTTCTGGAAGGAAGAAGCGGTGGTCGGCAATCAGTACACCAACGTGATGCTCGACCAGAACGGAACCGTCTTCGACATGTACTACCCGTCTGCCGGGCTGGTGCAGGGGATGGGCACCAAGAACGAAGGCTACGTCGATGGTCCGGATACCTTCCCACCTGGTCTTCCGCCCGGACACCGCGGCCAGATGAACATTAACCAGGCCATGCCTGGCCTGAGGGTCGACGGCACCACCTACTGGCTCTCGAACGAAGCCGGATCGGGTTACTCTCAGATCACGCAGGCTTACTTGCCGTCCAGCAACACGGTTCAGACTTCCGGGCGATTGACGGCGGGCGGAAACAACGTTCTGATCCAGCAAATCGACTTCTCTCCGCGAGGCATTGCCTTCCCCAACGACCCCGGCGGCAACCCGAATCGGGGGCTCTACGTCAAGCGAGTCCTGCTGACGAATCAGGGCGCGTCGTCAAAGACGGTGAACTTTTACTACTTTGGCGACTTCGCCCTCAATGGCGGAGATATCTACGACGTGATGTATCACGATCCCGCCCGGGGCTCGATGATCGCCTACGACAACACACCCCGGCTGACCGGCTCGAGTGGCGAATACAACCCGACCTCCTTCGCCAACTACTCCAAGAACGTTTCCGTTTACCTGGCGGCGGCGCTCAAGGTTTGCTCGTCTGTCGGATCGAGCGGCGGGTCCAAAGCGACCGATTTCTGGAGGGACACGAGCAGCGATAACGGCCAGGGGTGGATCGGCGTCAAGATCGTGCTCGATCCGGGTGTAACGCGCGAAATCGACGTCATCATGGTCGGCGGCTTCGACAACTTCGCCGGCGCTTCGGAGACTTACAACTATCAGATCGTCCCCGCGCTGGACTGGTTCAACGCAACCAGCATGCAGACGATGCAAGCGGCGACCGACGCCTCCTGGCTGACCTGGCTGGAGAGCGGCACTTTGCTCGACACCCCCGAGCAGCGCTACGACGACCTCTTCACGCGAAGCCTCCTCGCCACGGCTCTCCACATCGACGGCAAGAACGGCGGCGTGATCGCCGGCATGCACAACGGCGCCTATCCTTGCGTCTGGCCTCGCGACGCTGCTTACGCGGCCGTCACGCTCGCCCGCACCGGTCACTTCGCCGAGTCGTCAGAGGTGTATCGCTTCCTCAGAGAGGTCGCTTATCGCGCCAGCGAGGCCTGGGGCAAGGGGTTCTGGTACCAGAAGTACACCACCGATGGCTATATCGTCTGGAACGCCCCTCAGGTGGACGAGACCTCCTGCGTGCCGTGGGGCGTCTACTTCCACTACTTAATGAGCGACGACGGATCGTTCCTCACAACGAACTGGCCCATGGTTCGCGAGGCCGCGTTCGCCAGTAGCAGCAACAGCGCCGTCGATCCTCGGCTCTACTATGACCCGGCTCTTCAGCTTATGCACACCAACAACGTCTGGGAAGATGCCTGGGGACACTTCATCTACTCGAATGCGAGCGTTGAACGAGGCCTACGCGACGCAGCCGCCATTGCCGGCACCTTGGGGCATGTCGCCGACGCCGGTAACTTCCAGGGCCGGGCCGCCCAGATCCACAACGGGCTGATGACTCGCCTCACCTGGGACGGAGAGAACTCCGACATCTCCCTCCTTGGCATCGTGTACCCGTTCAAAGTCTTCGGACCAATGGAGACCCGCACCGTGCATGTGCTCAACCGGATCAACGGCCTCGCGCCGGACCGCTTCGGCAACTTACGCGCCCTGGTGAAGTCGAGCGGCGAGTTTCTGGGTCTCGTTGATCGCTACTGGGGCGACACCTACTGGAACGGCGGTCCGTGGTTCCTGAGCACGATGTGGTACGGCCTTCATTACGCCGAACGGGCTGATTTTACCCCTGGCAAAGCCGATATCGATGTGCTCAAGAGCAAGCTCGATCTTCTGTTTCCACACCTCGGTAAAGTGGGCCTCGGCGCTGAGCAGATCGCGCCGTCGAATAGTCTCCTCTATCCCGGTCAACCCGACTTTCGTCTCCAAGCCGCCTGGCCAAACGCGTGGGAGTCGATGAGCACCTCGGTAGACTCGATGATGGCCTTCCTGGACCTCACCCCGGATGCACCGAACGATATCCTTCGTATCGCGCCCAAACTGCCCACCGGATGGAACAGCATGACCTTCAAGAACGTTCGGCTCGGCGCCTCTCGCCTCGACATTACGGCCCTCGAGACCGGCATGGAATCCAGGGTCGAGATCACGAATCTCACCGGAGGAGCGCTCAACTCCTCCGTTTGGATCAGGCTCCCGACCGGCACCGGCCTCAGCGGAGTTGTCACCGTGAACGGCGTGAAGACGACCTATACATTCGACGCGACCGCCAATCGAGTCCGCGTACAGGCCCCGCTTGCGACAGGAACCGGGATCAAGACGATCATTCGTGTTCTCGCCAAGCGCGCGATTTCTCCGCCCTAGGCCTCGACCGCGGTGCGAGGACAAGCCGCCATTTCATCCCAGTTGAGGCCGCTCTTGGCATCGACTTCGACCGGAATGTCGAGAGGCAGCGCCTTCTCCATCGCCTGACGGATCGGCTCTACGAGGTTCTCTTCGCCTTCGGTCAGTTCGAAGAGCAGCTCGTCGTGGACTTGCAGGAGCATCCGGGTCGCCGCCTTGCCGAGCAGTCCGCGCACTCGGATCATCGCAAGCTTGATCATGTCCGCCGCCGCGCCCTGAAGTGGTGCGTTGATCGCTTGCCGTTCGGCATAGAGGCGCTCGTTTCGGTTGGCGGCGTGGATGTCGGGGAAGTATCGCCTTCGGCCGGACATCGTCGTCGTAAACCCCTTCTGCCGGGCCTCCTGAATCACCCCCTCTGTGAACGCTTTGATGCTCGGAAACCGCTCGAAGTACTGTTGGATCAGTTTCCTGGCTTCCGACGTGCTGAAGCCGCCACCAAGCTGGTTTGCCAGACCGTAATCCGTCACGCCATAGAGCACCGCGTAGTTCAGCATCTTCGCCAGCCGGCGCTGGGTCGAGTCCACGCTTGAAGGTGGCAGGTCGAACATCAGTCCTGCCGTTGCCGCATGTACATCCACTCCCGCGCGGAAGGCTTCGACGAGCACTTCGTCGTGACAGAGATGGGCGAGGATGCGCAACTCGATCTGGGAGTAGTCGAACGAGGCCAGCCGGTGGCCTGGCGGGGCGACGAACGCCCGCCGGATCTGCCGGCCAAGCTCCGTTCGAATCGGGATGTTTTGAAGGTTGGGGTCGTTGCTCGAAAGACGTCCTGTCGCCGCCACGGTTTGGCTATAGGTCGTATGAATCCGACCGTCCGGGCCGATCATTCGCGGCAGGGCGTCGGCATAGGTGGACTTCAGCTTCGTCAGTTCCCGCCAGGTCAGCACTTCTGCGCAGATCGGGTACCCGGGCGCGAGCAGTTGTAGCACTTCGGCGCCCGTCGCCCAGCCCACCTTGGTCTTCTTGGAGCCTGGCAGGCCCATCTTCTCGAAGAGGACGTCGCCCAGTTGCTTTGGCGAGCCGATGAGAAACTCTTCGCCTGCCATCTCGAAGATCAGCTGCTGCACCTTGTCGATCTCGACCTGCAGCGACTTCGAGAACTCCTCCAGGAATTCGCGCTCCACCGCGATGCCGGCGTGCTCCATCTCGGCCAGGATGGGCGCAAGCGGGGCTTCGATGTCGTCGAGAACCGAGGTCTGACCCTCCTTGCTTAGCCGTTCGCGCATCGGCGCCTCCAGCAAGAACAGCGCCATCGCTCGCTGCTCGTCGGTCGCCGGAGCCGCGAAGTCGAGATAGCCCTGGGCCAAATCGGCCAACGAATAGCCCGAGCGGCCCGACTGAAGGACGTACCCCGCCAAGAGGCTGTCGAATCGTGCCGGGGGCAAGTCTCGCGCCGCCCCTTCGTCGAGCAGCGCCCGATACCACGGTTTCGAATCGTGCAGAATCGCCTGGTCCGTGGCCTCGGCAAACAGCCGGCGCACCAACTCCCGGGGCGCGCGGCGGACCTCCGAGCCGATCGCCACCATCCCCCAGGGGCGATCCTCCTCGAACATCGACGCCTGCTCCGAAGACCGGACCTCCACCGCGGCGAAGGGCCCGTCTCCCACCCAGAAGAGAAGGTCCTGATACGAAACGGTGTCCGGAAAAACCGAGGGCGCCAAATGCTCGGCCACGATCTCGACCGTCGGCAATGCCCGATCCGAGCCCTCGAGGTACGCCGCCATGATCGCGTCCAGTCGGCGCACATGGCTCTTGAACTCCAGCGACTCTAACACCGCCCGGGTCACATCCAAGCCTTCCTTCGTCACGAAGTACGGCTCGAACGTGAATTCGATCGGCGCCGAACGGTCGATCGTAGCCAGCCACTTCGAGACCGGGATCTGTTCTTTACAGGGTTCAAGCTTCTTTCTGAACTTTTCCTCGACCTCATCCAGTCGCTCCAGCATCTCTTCGACCGTTCCGAAGCGCTGAATCAGGAGCGTAGCCGACTTGTCCCCAATCCCTGGCACACCGGGGATGTTGTCGCTCGTGTCGCCGACCAAGGCCTTATAGTCCGGTAACAGTTCTGGGCTGAAACCATAACGTTTCTGGACCTCGTCTGGGTCATAGGTCTTCGTCTCGGTCACCCCCTGCTTGTTGGTCATCACCGAAACGTGCTCGTCCACTAGTTGCAGCGTATCGAGGTCGCCGGTGACGATCAGCGTGGCGTATCCGTTCTGTTCGCCCTGCTTCGAGATCGTCCCGACGATGTCGTCGGCTTCGTAGCCTGGCAATTCGATCAGCGGAATGTGGAGGGCCGCCACCAACTCGCGCGCCACCGGGAACTGCATTTTGAGTTCGGGCGGGGTTTCTTTGCGGGTGCCCTTGTAATCGGCAAACTTGTCGTGCCGGAATGTTTTCCCAGGCGCGTCCATTGCGATGACGATTGAATCCGGGCGCTCCTTTTCCAGAAGCAAGAAGAGCATGCTGACGAACGAATAAAGCGCATTCGTGGGCCGCCCGTCGCTGGTGCTAAGCATCCGGGTAGCGAAGAAGGCGCGGTACAGCAGGCTGTATCCATCGACGACCACCAGCTTTTTGGCCGCATCCACGAGGTGGATTGTAGACGAGGGATGGCTAGTGCCCCCCGGGCAGTACGGAGGAACGCGAAAAGCGGCCATGCTGTGCTTCGTGCGGGTCAGGCGACCGCGGTCTGGATGACCTCATCTGCGATGCGGGGCAGGTCTTGCCGTAGAATGAGGCACGACAGATGGTTATCAAGATTTTGCTGATCGCTCTTGCCACGACGGGTCTCTTCGTGTTGCCCTTCCTCTTGGCCAGCCATCCCGAACAGGCTTCGGCTCAGGTTCAGGCTTCGCCGCCCGGCTCGCAGACGCTGGTAGTGGCGGGCGGGTGCTTCTGGTGCGTCGAGGCGATCTTCGAAGACCTCGAGGGCGTGCACTCGGTCGAGTCGGGGTATGCCGGAGGCCTGGTGAAGAACCCGACCTATGAGCAGGTCTGCAGCGGGACGACCGGGCACGCCGAGGCCGTGAAGATCGTCTTCGACCCCAAGCAGATCTCGGCCGACGATCTGCTGCGGATCTTCTTTACGACCCACGACCCCACGACTCTGAACCGCCAGGGCAACGATCATGGCACCCAATACCGCTCAGCGATCTTCTTCTCCACACCGGAAGAGGAAAAGCGCGCGAAGGCGATCATTGCCGAGGTCGAAGCCGCGAAGATCTGGCCGGGAAAGATCGTGACGACCGTGGAGCCGCTTACGAACTACTCGAAGGCCGAGAACTACCACCAGGACTACTTCCGCAAATTCGAGGAAGGCACAGCTTCGCAGCGGGCGTCGATGAACGCCGGCTACTGCAGCGCGATTATCGAGCCGAAGGTCCGTAAGTTCCGCGAGAAGTACGCCTCGAAGCTCAAGAAGGGATAGCGGGGGCGTGGCCCTCGACCATTTCGGCGAGCGCCCAGCCGATCCATGGGCCGAACTTGAACCCGTGGCCGCTGCACGGGCTGGCATAGACGGTCCGATCGTCCAGCCTGCCGATGCGAAAGTGCTCGTCAGGGGTGGTAGTGTAGAGACAGACGCCCTCTTCGACGACTCGCGCGGCGATTCCCAAGCGTCGGCGGGCGAAGTCGATCGCGAGGTCGGCATCTCCTCGGGCGGGCTCCCGCTCCTCACAGTCGGCTTCGAAGGGCGGACCGGGGCAATGGGCCGCAAGCTTGATGCTGGTGCAATCCTCGCTCTCGACGGGGAAGCCATAGAGACTGAGGGGCGAATCTTCGATCCAGACCGGCCCGCGGTGCCTGGCTTCGATGTAGGTGAACGACTGGCGGGTGACGGTGACGGGCAGATCGACGAATCGCGCGATCCAGGGTCCGGCGCAAGCGACGACCGCATCGCCATCGAGATCGGCGAGGGCCTCGACCCGTCCGCGGCGAATTTCGGCTCCGGCTGCTGTGGCGAGATCGAGGGCGGCACGGGTCGCGCGCTCGGCGTGAACCCAACCGGCTTCAGGTTGCCAGATTCCGATGTCGCTCGGGCTGACTTCGAGTTCGAGATCGCCCTCGCCGTGAAAGCAAGCCTTCAAAGCAGTTCCTTCGACGAAGGCGTGATCGACGCCGAGGTCTTTCAGACCGTCCGCCATAGTCGCCAGGTTGGGGCCCGAGCGGTCGCCGAAATAGAGGAGCCCACACTCGTGGAGGAGTTCGATACCGGAGCGAGACTGCAGGTCATGCCACATGGGATAGCCCTGGCGCATGATGGCTGTATAGCGTGGGTCCGAATAGGCCTTGCGGACGATACGGGATCGACCGTGGCTGCTACCTCGCCTATGGCCCGGCTCGAATTGGTCCCAGACGGTCACGCGCCACCCCCGCTCGGCGAGCCGCCATGCGGCGCAGGCGCCCATGATGCCGGCGCCGACGACGGAGACGCGCTTCATCGCGAGTACTGGTACTTGGGTTCCCATTCGCCGGCGCAACCTTCGAGGAGGTCGAAGAGCGGCCACACGGAACAGAAATCGTCGCCGGGGCCGAAGAAGGACCGGGAGACGCGGAAGATCTGGCCATCGGGATCCCGGCGAAAAGCAGAAACGCCCGGCCAGTAGCCTTCTTTCATAAGGAACCCCATGTCTTCGGTGAAGGTGTCACCCTGGCTGGACACCATTCGGAAGCGCCAGCCTCGCGAGGCGGCAAACTCGCGCTGGACCTCGGGCGAGTCGGGAGACACCACGGCGAAAGCGGTGCGGTCTTCGATAGGCTCGATGAAGCCGTTGAGGCCATCCGCCCAGAGCGTGCAATAGACGCAGCTCTTCCCCATGTTGTGAACGACGAGGAGATCCTCCCGGCCACCGAAGAGTTCGCCGAGGCTGGTGGATCCGGACTCGGTCTGGAACCGGTAATCCCTCACGGGTTCGCGAGGTAGGTCCCTGCGGGCTTCCACCAGTTCTGTCTTGAGGCGCAATATCTCCTGCTGGAGATGGTCGATGCGGCTTTGAGCGCCGGTAGTGGGCTCGGTCATGCCCTACTTTGGGAGTCTGGGCCGCCCGATGTCAATGCCGGCCTAGGTATCGAGACCCTGCCGGACGGCGAGCAGCGCCGCTTGCGTGCGGTCCTCGACGCCGAGTTTCACCAAGAGCGAACTGACGTATCCCTTGACCGTGCCCTCGGTGAGATTGAGTTCGGTCCCGATCTCCTTGTTGCTTCGGCCCTTGGCAATGAGGCGAAGGACATCCCTCTCGCGTGGAGTGAGGTTGTCTTCCGCGGTGAGTTCGGCGGGATTGGTCACCTGCATCATGAGCATCTTCTGGGCTTCAGGGTGCAGGGTCGGGCGTCCCTCGGCGGCATCCCGAATGGCCCTGACGAGGTCATCGCGGCGAATCTCTTTGAGGAGGTAGCCCACGGCGCCCGCTTGGACGGCCTGCCGAACCTGCTTGTCGTCGAGATAGGTGGTGAGGATGAGGACGTTGGTGCGGGGGCAGGTTTCTCGGATGATGCGGGTGGCCTCGATCCCATCCATTTCTGGCATACGAGCATCCATGAGCAGCACGTCGGGCCCGAGTTCGCGAGCCATCGCGAGGGCAACGCGCCCATTGGCTGCCTCGCCGACGATCTCGAGTCCAGGCTCGTCCGCGAGGAGTGTCCTCAACCCCTCGCGCACGAGTTCGTGATCGTCACAGATCATCACGCGCAGAGCGTTGCTCATGCGTGCGATTCTGGCACGGTGCTCTAGGCGAATACGGCGATCGTCACGCCCTGCCCGCCTTCGTCGGCCTCGCCGTCGCGAAACGAGCTGACCCCCTTATGGCGTCGGAGGGCGTCATGGGTGATCTTGCGAAGGATGCCCTCGCCTTTGCCATGGACGATGCGGACCGATGGCAGGCCGCCGAGGATCGCGTCGTCGACGAACCGATCGATGGCATCCTGGGCTTCTTCCGCCCGCATTCCACGAAGGTGAAGCTCCGTGGTGGCGGACAATGCACGCTGCAGGCCGAGGTTCTTCCGAGGAGTAACGACCGGCTTCTCCGGTGGGCCAGGCTCGAGGCGGAGTTGAGCGACGGAGACCGTCATCTTTAGCGGCCCTACCTGCACTTGCGCCTTGCCATCGCGCGGATCGGTGAGCACCGTGCCCGACTGGTTGTAGCCCTCGAGACGCACCCGTGATCCCTTGACGATCTCGGCCAGCTCGGCCTTCTTGGCTTGAGGACGGAAGTCCTCACTCAAGTCTTGCCCGGCCTGCTGAACTTCACGCAGGCGATCGCGAGCTCGGTCACGGGCTTGCTGATCGGAGGAAGATTTGAGCTCGTCGAAAATGGTCGCGGCTTCGAGGCGAATCTCGCGCAGGGCGGCCTCGACAGCTTCGGCCGCCTTCTGTCGGGCGGTGCGCTTAATCTCCGCGGCGTCGGCGAGTTTTGCCTCGGTTTCGGCTTCCATCTTCTTCAGCCGTGCCGTCAGGCGGTCAGCCTCGCTTTGGGCGGCTTGGGCCTGCCGCTGAGCCTGCTCCAGCTTTTCGAGCATGCGGGCGACGTCCTGCCGTTCGACTCCGACACCCTCGCGGGCAGCATCCACGATCGACCTGGGGATGCCGTAGCGCTCCGCGATGCGGAGGGCCTGGCTGGCGCCAGGGGCGCCTACGATGAGGCGATAGGTGGGGCGAAGGCTCTTCACGTCGAACTCCATCGCCGCGTTGATAAAGCCGGGCGTGTTGTAAGCGAACACCTTGAGCTCGCCATAGTGGGTCGAGGCCATGATCTTGGCCCCACCAGCCTGGAACGCCAGGAACAGAGCCTTGGCCAGGGCGGCTCCCTCGGCAGGATCGGTGCCCGCGCCGGCCTCGTCAAGCAAGACGAGCCCGCCCGGCTTCAGCTTTCCGAGTGCTTCCGCGATGTTCTTGATGTGGGCGCTGAACGTCGAGAGCGACTGCTGGAGGCTCTGTTCGTCGCCGATGTCCGCCCAGATTTGTGTGAAGACCCCGAGCCGGACCTCCGACGCCGGGAGCATCAAGCCCGCCTGCGCCATGAGGACAAACAGCCCGACGGTCTTGATTGCAACCGTCTTACCGCCTGTGTTGGGACCGGTGATCAGGAGGCCGTCGAAGTCCTTGCCGACGTCGAGGGTTAGGGGCACCGCGTACTCGGGATCGAGCAAAGGGTGGCGTCCGGCTTGGATGAAAATGCGATGCCCCTCGGAGCGCACCGGACAGGAACCTTTCATCCGAAAGCCGAGCCGGGCCTTGGCGAGCAGGAGATCGAGGTCTCCGGCCGCTTCGAGGCCGTACCCGATGGCATCCGACTCCACGCCGACTCGCTTGGAGAGGTCGGCGAGGATGCGGGCGACCTCGGTTCGTTCCGCGGCCTCGGCTTCGCGCAGAGCGTTGCCGAGCTGCACGATCTCTTCCGGCTCGATGTAGACGGTCTGCCCGCTGGCGCTGGTGTCGTGGACGATGCCCTTGAGACGACCTTTGTGCTCGGCCTTCACCGGCACGACATAGCGCCCGTCCCGCTGAGTGACGATGGGGTCGCTGAGGAGGTCCCGATTCTTCCCGGAGACGTAGGACTGGATCCGAGCGCCGATGCGCTGGGCGCAGGAGTGCTTGGCCTTGCGGAGCCGGGCGAGTTCGGGGCTGGCCGAGTCGAGGACCTCACCGTCGGCCTCAAGCGAGTCGAGGAGCTTGCGCTCGAGGGCGGCGAGGTCACACAGGTTCGAGGCGATGGCCCAGAGACCCGGACAATCCTTCTCACGCGCTCGCACGACCTGCCGCGCCGCGCGCATCGCTTCGAGCGCGGCGCCGATCTGGAAGAGGGTCTGCCCGTCGACTGCGCCGCCCTTCGAGGCTCGGAGGACGGCCTGCCGGTGATCGCGGACCGCGCCCAGAGAGGGAATGCTTAGGCCCGAGAGGAGATCGGCTGCCTCTCGGGTCAGCGCCTGGGCCTCCCAGACCTCGTCGGTGTCGAACGATGGCGCGAGCGCTCGGGCGAGGTCGGCCCCTCGCTCGGTTTCGCACTCCTCTGCGAGGAGGTCGCGGATCGTGTCGTATTCGAGCACTCGCTCGGCGTGCGTCATGGCTTGGTATGGATTATGAAGCTCCCCGAGGACGGCGTCATCGCGAGCGAAGCGAGGGATCTCGTCGAGCTGCGGCCCCAAGTGCCAAAGCCGAGGTGATCCCTGGATGAACGAACCCGGCACCAAAGCGCGGTCGAGCCCGCGCACTCCAAAGAGACCCCATAATGGCGGGCATGGCGCGGACGCTCAACGTCGCTCTCATCGGCTACCAGTTCATGGGGAAAGCCCACAGCAACGCCTACCGGCAGGTTGGCCGATTCTTCGACCTCCCCATCGGCGTGCGCATGCACACCCTATGCGGAAGGACCGAGCCGGCGGTATCGGAGGCGGCCAAGAAGTATGGCTGGGAGAACGTGGCGACAGATTGGCGGAGGGTCATCGAGAATCCCGAGATCGACATCGTCGACGTCTCCACGCCCGGCGACAGCCATTGCGAGATCGCCTGCGCGGCAGCCGAAGCCGGGAAGATCGTATTCTGCGAGAAGCCAATCGGTAACACCCTCGCCGAAGCCGAGCGGATGCTACGGGCCGTCGAACAGGCAGGCGTGGCGAACGCGGTGTTCCATAACTACCGCAAGGCGCCCGCGGTTGCGCTCGTCAAGAAGATGATCGCCGAGGGACGGCTAGGCACCCTCTATCACATCCGGGCAACTTACCTTCAAGACTGGATCGCCGATCCGAGCTTCCCACTCGTCTGGCGGCTACAGAAAGATCGCGCAGGCAGCGGGGCCTTGGGCGACATCGGCGCGCACATCATCGACCTCGGGCGTCATCTCGTCGGCGAGTTCGCCGAAGTATGCGGAGCCATGCATACCTTCGTGCAGCGCCGTCCGCTCGTCGGCGCGGTCGACGATCGCCTGGGAGCCTCTGCGTCGACCGAGACGGGGGAAGTGACCGTCGACGACGCGGCGATGTTTCTCGCCCGCTTCCAGAACGGCGTTCTGGGCACCTTCGAGGCCAGCCGGTTTGCCGTGGGGCGCAAGAACTACAACCGCTTCGAGATCAACGGCTCCAAGGGCTCCGTGGTGTTCAACCTCGAACGGATGAACGAACTCGAGTTCTACGATGCGTCCGAGCCCGGCCAGACCCACGGCTTTCGATTGATCCAGGTCACCGAAGGCGATCATCCCTACGCCGGGAACTATTGGCCGGTCGGGCATATCATCGGCTACGAGCACACGTTCGTCAATCTGGTGGCGGATGCACTCCTCTCGATCGATCGTGGCGTACCCTGCTCGCCCGACTTCCGAGACGGCTACGAGAACCAGCGAGTGCTCGATGCCGTCGAACGCAGTCACGCGACGCGCGGATGGATTCCGCTCACTTCTTGAGGAAGAAGAGGTACACCGCCACCGCGACGAGAAAGCCGGCGAAAAGGCGTCGCATGAGAAGATCGTCCAGTCCAACCGCGATCTTCGAGCCGAGGAATGCGCCGACGATGAACCCTCCCGCGATCCACGCACCCTTTGCCAGATCGGCGTTTTCGCTTCGGACGTAGTTCATCAATCCGAGGAGTCCGACCGGTGCCAGAAGCGCTACCAGACTCGTTCCCTGCGCCTTCAGTTGGGAGAACCCGAACATGGCGATCAGCATGGGAACGATGACGATGCCACCTCCGATCCCGAAGAGGCCTCCCATGACGCCGGCGATGATGCCGATAAGAAGGCAAAGGGCGATAACCATGCCCCCGATTCTGACTTCTGGCGACCTTTGGCATGCGTCTTGCAGCCCTACGGCGTTATGCAGAAGCGCCGTGGGTTTACCGTCGTCGAGTTCATGATCGTGATTCTGGTCATCGGGATTCTCGCCTCGATCGCCGCGCCTCAGTTCATGAAGGCTCGCGAGTCCAGCCGAGCCAAGACCTGCGCTTCGGCTCTCAAGCAGATCGAGTCCGCCAAGTCCCAGTGGGCGCTTGAACTCGGCAAGGGAGAGGATGCCGCCCCACACATGAACGACCTTGTTCCCTACGTCAAGGAGTGGCCTATCTGCATGAGCGGTGGAACCTACACGATCGGCAAGGTCGGGGAAATCGCCACCTGTTCCGCCGGCCATACCTACTGAGCCTCTTTGCTCGCCAGCGCATGCCGCGCCGCCTCGTCCGCTTCCATTTCGAGGGGCGCGGCGTCGTGGCTTCGGTACCTGACGTACTGCCAAACGAACGCGAGTAGGTACGTGAGCGAGTTCCGGAAGCGGTGCTTCTCCTGCCAAACGTGGTGATGCTCGTGGGCGCGCCAGAAGTCGTCGCGAAGGTAGTTCGCGAAGGTCTTCTCGTCGCGGAACCACACCGTCCCGAACGCGACCATTGCCCAGCCCCTTCGCAGAAAGAGGCGAGACCACAGGGCGCCGATGCGGCAGCGATAGCCCTCGGGATCGGTGGCCTCCCGGCCTTTCCACACTCGAAGCGTCCTCCTGGTGAGAATCTAGGGGTACCCTTCCCCGTAGGAAGGATTATGGACTCCGGTACGGACCTAAGCCGGCGAGATCTTCTGTACGCCGGAGCGGCAGCGATTTTCGTAGGTCGCATTCCCGTATCAACCGAGTTCCGCGAGGAGGACGAAATGGAAGTTTTGGAAGCCCGACTAGTCGATGTTCCAGCGGCGATCCCCGAGAAGGTCTATTCGACCGAACGCGTGGGCATTAGCCGACGAACACACGACGAACACCTCAAGCTTTGGCAGGGGTATGCGAACAAGACCAACGAAATCCGGAAGGCCCTCGCCGAGATGGAGGTCGACCCCACCAAGGCAAATCAAATCTACAGCATGATGCGGGCCCTCAAGGTGGACTACACCTTCGCGTACGAGGGGTTCGTCAATCACAATATCTATTTCGAGACTCTCGGCGGCAGCGGGGGGGAGGCGACCGGCAAGATTGCCGACCTGATTCGCGTGGCCTACGGCTCGTTCGACAAATGGGTCGTCGACTGGAAGGCAACGGGAATGGCGGCGCGGGGCTGGGTCTACCTCGCCTACGATCACGCCGAGAAACGCGTGTTCAACTACATCGGCGACGCCCAGAATTCGTTCCCGATCTGGAATCACACCTGCGTTCTCGCGATGGACGTCTATGAGCACGCTTACTACCTCGACTTCGCCACTGCGCGAATGAAGTACATCGAGGCTTACCTCCAGGTGATCGACTGGGACGCCGTCAACCGGCGCGGCGAAAGGGTCGTCCTGCCTTAAGATGATCGGCCTGGCCTCGGCACGAGCGGCGGTGGACGGCATTATCGCGACCGGCCGCTCGGCCCCGGTTCTCTTCTACGGGGCGATCGGCGCCGGGAAGTCGCTCCTCGCCGAACGGCTGGCGCTCGCGTGGCTTTGCCCCAAGGCCAGCCAAGACGGCCCTTGTGGAGAGTGCCAAGTCTGCCGGACTTTCCTCGACAAGGGAAAGGCCATCGACTTGCAGCGGATCGAGCCACTCGGGCCGAGCCGCATCATCCGTGTCGGCCAGATCGTCCCCGACTCCGCCTTGGATTGGGAAGGGACCGCGGTCACCACCTTCTTGCAGACCCTTCCGACCGTGGGTCGCAACCGCGTGGTGCTGATCGAGGACGCTGATCGCATGAACCAGGACGCCGCGAACGCTCTCCTCAAGACCCTGGAGGAGGCAAGCGCACGCGCTCGTCTCATCCTGACCACCTCGGCGATCAGCCGGGTTATGCCGACGATCCGATCCCGATGCATCGCGATAGCCTGCGAACTTCCGGGCTACGACGAATTGGCCGGACAGTTTGCCTCACTCGAGCCACACGAACTCCTGTTTTCAGAGGGCGCGCCGGGCGTGATTCACCACGTTCGCGAAGCCGACGAGGCCTACCGCACCCTTTTCGCTCTCTTTGAAGACCTCTCCGGCGCTCCTCCCGGCGCTGCACTCGTGCTCTCCGAGCGCTTCAAGGAGGCCGCCGAAGCCCTGGAAAAGCCGACCGGCCAAACCTCGAGGGCCTGCCATGCCGAAGCGCTGCGCTGCCTGGCTCTTTGGATTCGCAGCCGGATGCCCGGTCACCCCGATCGCCTGGCCGCAGTCGTCGAAACCCACCGCCGCATCGTCGGAAATGCCAGCGCGAATCTTGCCTTCGACCCGCTATTCGCGACGCTCGTAGGACCCTAGTTCTCCGCGCCGAGCGGCTCCGATGTCGTTCTGGCGGAATGCCGCTGCCGGCCCCGGCCCAGCAGCCACACTCCAACGACTCCCGCGAGCGCGGAGGCAACGAGGATGCCCACCTTCGCCTTCTCGAGATCGCTGTTCGTGCCGAAAGCCAGGTTCGCGATGAAGAGCGCCATCGTGAAGCCGATGCCGCCAAGGATGCCCGCGCCAATGATCTGAATCCAACTGATTCCTTGCGGAAGTTGCGCGACACCGGCCTTGACGGCGATCCAGGAAGCAGCCACGATGCCGACAGGCTTACCCACGACGAGGCCGACCAAAACGCCGAGGGTAATCGGCTCCGCCAATGCCCTCGCCTCGAACCCGGCGAACGAAACCCCGGCATTCGCCAAGGCGAATATAGGCATGATCATGAGGTTGACCCAGCCGTGAAGGCTATGCTCCATGCGCTGGAGAGGCATCTGGGCCTCCTCGCAGGAGGCCTCGATCGCTCGCAGGGCCCCCTGCCTGCGCTCGTCGAGAATCAGGTCCTGATCTTGAGCCTCCGTGGTCTGGAACTCTTCCAACAGCTCTTCGTTGCGACGCATAAAATCGCCCGGATCGAGCCGGACGCGAGCCGGAATGGTCAGAGCGAGCAACACGCCCGCAATCGTGGCGTGAATCCCAGAGTTGAGCAGAGCGAACCAAAGCACGATCCCCAGCAAAGCGAAGGCAAAAAGCTTGCGAACGCCCATGTAGTTGAGCAAGAGCAAGCCCAGAAACGCCGCCACTCCGACCAGCACGCTCGTCACGTCGATCGACGCCGTATAGAACAGCGCTATCACGATGACGGCGCCGAGATCGTCCACGATCGCGAACGCCGTTAGAAAGATCTTGAGGGAGAGGGGCGCGCGCGAGCCGAGGAGGGCCAGAGCCCCCAGCGAGAACGCGATATCGGTCGCCATCGCTATTCCCCAACCCTTCGCCGCCGGTGTGCCGATATTGAAGACCAGATACAAGAAAGCGGGAACGATCATCCCGCCGATGGCGGCCGCGATGGGAAGTGCCGCTTGGCGGACGCTGGAAAGTTCACCAACGATGATCTCCCGCTTGATCTCCAAGCCAACGAGGAGGAAGAACACGGCCATCAGACCGTCGTTTATCCAATGATGGAGCGTCTTCTCTATCGCATAAGGACCGAACACGAATCCAACGGGCGTTTCCCAGACGTGAAAGTAGGATTCGGCCCACGGAGAGTTCGCCCAGATTAGCGCGATGGCCGCGCAGGCCATAAGGACGATTCCGCTGGATGCCTGGGCATGCGTAAATTCCACGATCGGCTGCAGCAACCGCATACGCACGAGCCGTCGCACTGCACCACTTCGTCGTTCACGCTGGCTTGGCATCGCTAGAGATTATGCGCGGCACATTCGCCACAAGACCGAACTCGGCGGGCTCGGTTGGGGTCTAATGGGCTACGGCATGAAAAAGCAGGCGGCGATCCTCGTTGCGATCCTCTCGACACGTGCGGTATTCGCGCAACCCATGGACGCCCGTGACCGGGTCACCAACGCCCTCGGTTACATGCGATCCGAACTCGATGCGACTCTCTTTCTTCACGGCGAAATCCGAATTGGCAAGGCGGTCAGCCCTTTCACGGTGACCGCCCATTGGCAGAGCGCCAACACTGCGCTACAACGGCCTGCGAGACTCGATCTGTGGGTCCAAGACGGCGCGGTGGTGGAGCGTTTCGTCGGCGACGGCGAGCGGTTTTGGGCGTACCAAGCGGCCAAGAAGCAGTACTCGGGCACGGCCTACGCCACCCAGTTCGAACTCATCCAGCAGTTGAGAACCCAGGCCCGTGGTCACGCCTCCCACGTGGCGGCGCTGCTCGCAGACGCCTTCGGCAAGACCCCCTCGCTCGGATCGGTGGGCGGCTGGACGCCGTGGCTCCCCGTTTCTCGGCTGACGACGGAAAACGAGTACGTGGTGATGCGAGTGGGCGAGCCCCTTCGCACCCAGATGGCGATCGAGCTGCTGCCGCCCGACCCCAACGGGATTCCGTACTACAGATTCGTGCGCATCGGATACTGGGACTCCTCCTGGCTGGGCAGCCGCGAAAGGGTCACCGTGTGGACCATGACCGTTCAGAGCGGAGTCCGGGAGTTCGACCCAGGCACCTTCGTCTTCGTCCCGCCTCGGGATGCCAAGCCGGTCTCCCGCGAAGTCAACGGCAGACAGGGATAATCTCCGGAACTTAACGTTCCGGCGCAATTCCCCTGCGCGACTGGCACGACTCTTGCCGCTCCGACGTTCTAACCGTTTGGGTTCGCGCTGCGACCAAGCAAGGTAGCATTGCACGCACAACACAGCAATCGTACGAGGAGAAAGACGAATTTGAGAACAGGACTATGGATGATCGCGGGGGTGGTGGCGGCCGCCGCACTCGCGGGATGCGGCTCGAAGGAGAATGCGAATCTCGCAACGGTCTCGGGGGAAGCGATTACCGTCGACGAGTTCCACAAATACATGGAAGTCATGCCGACCGCCAAGGTTCAGATTCAGAACCAAGTGGCAACCCTCCCGATCGTCGACACTCTTGCCTTCCAGGCTCTGCAAGACCTCATCAGCCAACGGCTGATGACCCAGATCGCCAAGGACGAGGGGGTTTACCCGACGGAAGCCGAAGTCAACGAGGAACTGAAGTTCCGACAGGAACTGAACCCGGATTTTCTGCGGAATCTTAACGCCCGCGGCATGGACGTTGCGATGATCAAGAAGAGTCTGGCGCAAGACCTGGCGCAAGAGCGGCTTCTCACCAAGGGAATTACGATCACGAAGGAAGATGTCGAGAAGTACATCAAGGACAACCCCAAGCAGTTCGTGGACCCTGCTCAGGCGGACGTCACCTTCATCTACGTTCGTGATCCTGCCACCAGGCAGGAAGTCGACAAGGCGCTCGCCGCTGGTGAGACCTTTGCCGATGTCGCCACGCGATACAGCCAGTTCCCGAACGCCGCCCAGAACCAGGGCAAGTTCCCCCTGACGATCATCGACCAGTTCCCGACAGGTCCGGGTACCGACATTAAGGCGCTCATCAGCAAGACGCCGGAACTGAAGGTCACCGATTGGGTGCCCTTCGAGCAAGGTCAGGCGAAGTTCAACGTGGTGAAGAAGTCGGAAGAGCGCCCGCTCGCTCTCGACGACCCCAAGAAGGAGAAGCTCCGCCGCGACCTCGCGATCAACCGCGGCCAGCAGGCGAACGACCTCCAGAAGCGAATCGCCGACCGCCTCAAGGAAGCCAACATCGTAGTCGTCTATCCTGCCCTGAAGGAGCCGTGGAAGGTCGCTATGGAGAAACTGGCCAAGGAAGAAGAGGCGGCGATGCCCAGTTCCCCCACCGGTACCCCGGCGCCATCGGGCGGCGGCGCCACCGGCGGAGACGCATCAACAGCGGGCGGAGAGGCCGCCACCACCGGCGCCGGTGCGCCGAAGTAGCCCACGCCAAGCTTGGACCGGACGCCCCGGGCGTCCGGTCCAAGCGATGAATCCAAGTCGATAAGGCGTACGAGCGGTGTCAGGCTTCAGAATGAAGCAACGCCGGATGCCCGACACGCGCCTTCTGGATTACGAAATTCTCGACCTGCTCACCTCGCTGGCCGAGAAATCGCTCGTGATCTACGAGAACGTCGGCGAGCGCGTACGATTCCGACTCCTTGAAACCGTTCGAGAATACGGGCGCGATCGGCTTCTCGAAGCCGGCGAGATGAACGCGGCCCGTGTCCGACACCGCTCCTACTACGCTCGTCTCGCCGAGGAAATCGAACCAGGGCTCTCTGGCCCGGACCAGATCGAAGCCCTCAATACCCTCGAATTGGAGCACGATAACCTGCGTTCGGCCCTCAACTGGAGCCTGAACGACGACGAGGGCGTCGCTGACGGACTGCGGCTCGCGGGGGTGCTCGGTTGGTTCTGGAAGGTCCGCGGCTTCCTGCGCGAGGGACTGCAACGCTGCCGTGAACTCCTCGAAGCACCGGGCGCGCGGGAGCCGAACGAAGCGCGAGCTAAAGTCCTCAACGCCGGAGGCAGCCTCGCCGAGACGCTCGGAGAACTCGATGAGGCCCGGGAGATGCTCACCGAAGCCCTTTCCATTCGCCGGTCGTTAGGCGACACTGCCGGAATCGCCGGCACTCTCAACAACCTCGGCGTGATAGCAGCGCGGCAGGCCAACTACGAAGCTGCTGTCGCGATCCACAACGAGAGCCTCGATCTCTACCGTTCGATGAACGACCGCAGAGGCGTGGCCAACGCCCTGACGAACATGGCCAATGTCCTCACGGATCAGGGCGACTATGCTCGGGCGAAGGAGACCTACGAGGAGAGCCTGACGTTGAAGCGCAAGCTCGGCGACAAGCGGGGAATCGCCAACACTTTGAGCAACTTGGCGACTTTAGCCCATGAACAAAACGACCACGAAACGGCGCGCGAACTCCAAGAGGAAGCCTACGAAATTCGGCGCGAGATCGGAGACCGTTTCGGGATTGCCATCTCGCTGCACAACCTCGGGACGATCGCTCGCGCGCAGGGTCGGCTCGACGACGCACGAGCCCTTCTTGAGGAAAGCCTGGCCCTTCGCCGCGAACTCGGCGGGAAGCAGGCCATCGCCCTCGCCGTCGGGAACCTCAGCAAGGTAGCCCGCCTTCAAGGGGACTTGCTCTCCGCCCTGACACTCCAACAGGAGGGACTGGAGACCAAGTTCCACCTGGTCGACCGGCGCAACACAGCGGCCGCTCTTGAGGAGATCGCCAAGATATGCGCGCTGTGGGGGCGCAACGACGAGGCGGTAGTGCTTCTCGCCGCGGCTCAGGCACTCAGGAAAGCCATCGGGGCGCCGATCCCCCCCAACGAGCAATCCGAGTTCGACACCTTCCGCAGCTTGCTCGAAGAATCGCTCGGAGGGAGGTTTGCCGAACTTTGGGAGAGCGGCGATCAGATGCCGTGGGAAGAGGCAGTGCACCTTGCCCTAGCGCTTGGCGCCTAGATCCATGTCCGAGCTGTGCCCTGGAAACAGCTTGGCGTCCGGGTCGATGTGAGTCTTCGCGAGGCAGACCGCGGTGGCCGCTTCTCCTACCCCTGTCGCGATCAGCTTGATCTTCCCCTCGAAGGAACACACATCCCCCACCGCATAAATGCCGGGTAATGACGTCCGGAGCAAGCGATCGACCACGATCTGGTTCTTTTCGATCTGGAAACCCCAATCCTTCAAAGGGCCGAGACTCGACTTGAAGCCGACGTTCACGATGACGGCGTCGGTTTCGATGGTGACACTCTCCTTGGTCTGGGTGTGCTCGAGGGTCACCGCCGTAAGCCGGTCATCACCGTGCAGTTCCTTGACCACTTGAAAAATGCACATTTCGACCCTGCCGGCTTGCACACGTCGCACGGTGTCTTCATGTGCCCGGAACTGATCCCGCCGATGCACGATGCGAAGGCGGCGGGCGATCGGCTCAAGATTTAACGCCCAGTCAAAGGCGCTATCACCTCCACCGACAATAGTCAGGTCTTTTCCAGAAAAAATGGACTTATCACGTACGCCGTAATAGAGGCCCGCTCCCTCGAACTCCTCTTCCCGTTGCACCCCGAGCCGGGTCGGTGTGAACGCGCCAGCCCCCGCCGCGACGATGATCGTCCGCGTCGGCAGGCGGAGCCCACCCGAGGTCTCGATGGTGTAGCCGTCGTCGCCTTCGGAGACGAGCCCTTGCGCGGTTTCGCCGAGAACGGTCTCCGCTCCGAATTGCAGGCCCTGCTTGGCCATTTCCGCCGCTAAGTCCTTAGCGAGGATCTCCGGGAAGCCGGGCATATCGTAGACGTACTTTTCTGGGTACAGGGCGGTCAGCTGGCCACCCAGTTCCGGCAAGCTGTCTAGGATGCGGGTGCTCATCCCCCGAAGGCCCCCGTAGAAGGCTGCGAACAGGCCCACCGGACCACCGCCGATCACCGTCAGGTCGACTCGCTCCACCGGCCCATTGTGGCAGGCTCGGTAGAATCGTCCTCATGCGAATCGGGATCGTCGGCGCCGGTGGAATGGGAAACACCCACGCGAACAAGTACCGCCAAATACCGGACGTCGAGATCGCGATCTCGGACATCGATACCGAACGGGCCGCCGCCTTTGCCGAGCGGCATGGCGCAAGCGACTTCCGCTCACTGAGCGAAATGATCCTTTGGGCCGACGTCGTCGATATCTGCCTTCCCACCGACCTGCACTTGGGTGTCGCGCTCGAGTCGATCTCGGCCGGACGCGCCGTGCTCGTCGAGAAGCCGATGGCGAGCACCGTCGCCGAGTGCGCCACGATGATCGAGGCGGCCGAGCGCGCGGGGACCCCACTCATGCCTGCCCAAGTGTTGCGGTTCTTTCCAGAGTTCGCGGCCGGGAAGCGGCTCGTCGAGGGGGGTACCATCGGACGACCGGCGGCCGCCCGAACCAGACGCGGAGGCAAGGCACCCGCGGGCGCAGGCGGATGGTTTCTCGACCCGACAAGATCGGGAGGAATTCTGCTCGACCTTGGCATCCACGATTTCGACTGGCTTCGCTGGACGCTCGGAGAAGTAGAGACGGTTTACGCCCGGTCCGTTCGAATCCGTCCTGACTGGGCGCCTTCGTTCCAAGCACCGGCGGCGGGGGATTACGCACTGACGACCCTCGGGTTCGCCAGCGGTTGCGTGGCCCACGTCGAGACGACCTGGATGGAGCCCGGCCCGTCGCGGGTGACGTTCGAAGTGTGCGGGAGCGAAGGCATGATCGAGTACGACTCGCGCAACGCCCCCAGCGTGCGGACCGCGACCGCCGACAGCGTCAAGACGGAGGCCCCCCTCGCGCCGGACGACGACCCTTACTACCTCCAGCTACGGGGATTTCTCGATGCGGTCAAGGCGGGCTCACCGCCTCCTGTTTCGTCTCTCGATGGCCTGAAGGCGGTGGCGATTGCTCGCGCCGCAATCGAGAGCGCAGAGTCGGGCCGAGTCGTCAGACCCGCTCAGGGCTAGTCCGAAAGACGACGCTCCAGTTCTCGGACCCTAGTCTCCACCGCCCGGAGGTACAGGTACAGGCCGAACCATACGATCAGGGGCGGCACTGCCGCGATCAGCTTCTCTATTTCCATCTGCAAACTCCGCACGAACGGTCAGTTCGCCCGCTTCGACTCGCAGGCGATAGACGATGAACGTCACCCATGCGAGGCAGGCAAAGACGACGAGGATTCCGGTCCAATACGCACCATCGAAGCCGCCGGTCTGGATAGTTTCCGAGGGATGAAACGACCTCTGCCGTACCTGGGGTAGCCGGGGAAAGACGAACATGAGGAAAAAGTTCGGGATCAGCGAGAATAGGGCATAACCGGCCCCCGCCGAGGCCGCCTTCTTCTCGTCGGAGAGCCCCGCGCGAAGTGAGAGCCCTGCGGCGAGGATCAGCAGGACCATGAGGAACGAAGTCTGACGGGGGTCGTTCTGCCACCACTCACCCCATTGGACCTTCGAAAACAGGATGCCGGTCACCATCGTGAGCGCACCGAAGAGGGCGCCGAGTTCCAACGCCGCCGCCCCTCGGATGTCCCAGCGCGTATCCCGGCTGCCGAGATACCGTAGCCCGAACCATGCGGCAAGAAAGACGAGGCCCGTCGTAAGGAACGCGCAGGGCAGGTGCCAGAAAATGATCCGTGCCAAGGACGGCACGCGGAACGAGTCGGCATCGGGTAGCGCGAAGGAGACGATCGTCGCCACGACGACCGCCCCGAACAGATAGGGGTTTGCGAGCCGCTTCATTCCTCCCTCCACACAGCGGAAGCGATCAGCGGTCCCGACGCGAGCGCGGCGACCGCAAAGCCCGCGAGGCCCGCCACACTTTGCCAACCTCCGGCCGACATCCCCTCACCCAAGGCGACGCGCAAGGCGCCGACACCGAGAAAGACTTGGGGAAGCAAGAGCGGCATGGCAACCGCCCCCGCGAGCACCCACCGATTCGATGCACCGATGACCAAAGCTCCGCACAAGGATACCGCCGCCGCGAGCGCGACGCATTGGAGCCCAAGGCCCGCCACCAACAACGGCCCGGAGCGGACCTCGACCCCAGAGAGAGCGAGGAACACCGTACCCAGCAGCGCTCCCGTGACGAGCATCTGGACGATGTTGTAAAGGGTCTTGCCGACGAAGACCGGGCCAGGCTCTCCTATCAGCCGCAATAGATCGAAGGTGCCTTGCTCGTCCTCGATAAGAAAGGTCCTCGGCAGGGCCAGGATGGCGGAGAACAGCAGCGTGACGCAGAGCATGCCCGCCGCGAGGCTCCCGCTCGGCCGCAGCCCATAGCCCGCAAACGACATGGCGACGACCGCGAGGACCGAGAAGAGGCCGGCGGTGAAGAGACCGTGGCGGCTCCGAACTTCGGCTCGCCATTCCTTTTGAAATACGGCAGCGACCTCTTTCATTCGAGTTGCAGCACTCCCGTCGCCTGTCGGCAGTCGTGAGGATCGTTGGTGGCCAACACGACCACCCCGCGATCTCGCTGACGGTCGACGAGCGTGTCCACGATGGCTCTTCCTTCTTCGTCGAGCGAAGCGGTCGGCTCGTCGAGCAAGAGGACAGGCGGAGAGGCCTGCAGGGCCAACGCCAACTTGAGCCGGGCCCTCATCCCGGACGAAAACTGCCCTACCGGGCGATCGGCCGCGTTCGCCAGCCCAACTTGGCCGAGGAGGACATCGCCGCTGTCTTCGATCTGCCGCATCGTTGCCGAGAATTGCAGATGCTCGCGCGCGGTGAGGCCGGGATATAAGGCGAGATCGAGAGCTGCGTACCCGACCGCGGTGCGTAGTGGACCAGGCGGGAGCGCCACCGTTCCCTCGCTGGGGCTGAGCAGGCCGGCAAGGAGACGCAACAAGGTCGACTTTCCGGCCCCGTTCCGTCCTCTAACGACCAAGACCTCCCCCGGCTCCAAGGAAAACTCGATGTGCCGAAGCACCCACCGCGGACCGAACTTGCGGCCGAGGTCGCGAACGGCAAGCACCGTTATTCCACCACCCACTCCGAAGTGACGGTGGGTGACTGGCGCAGAGTAGCGATCACCGAGCAGTATTTCTCGTCGCTGAGCTGAACTGCCCGTTCGACGGCAGCCGGGTCGATGTTCTCGCCCGACACGATGTGACGGACGACGATCGAAAGGAACGGTCGCGGCCAGTTCCCCGGCGGAACGCGCTCTCCCTCGATTTCGATTCGGTAGGCCGTCACGACTTGCCGCTTCTTTTTCAGGATCGAAATCACGTCCATCGCCGCGCAGGCGCCGATCGCCGAGAGCAGTGTTTCCACCGGCGATGGTCCTTCGCCACCTCCACCTACATCCGGCAGCGCATCCAAGACCAACTTCGAGCCGCTCGGAGGCGTCGACTCGAACTTCATGCCGCCCTGCCACTCTACCTTCACCATCGGCTTCATTCTGACTTCGGACGGCTGAATTCAGCCCAGGTAGACTATTGGGTCGTGAAGAGCAAGGAGACGCCGAAACCGGTCTGGTGGAAAAACACCTACTTCTGGATTGCCGGCATCCTCTTCATCATCGGGGTCGTCGGCCTGCCATTCCTAGGCGGCAACCAAGCAATCCGCGATCCGGGTCAGATCCCGGAAGACTGGATTTTCCTCATCTACTGGGGGGGCGCGGCGGTCATGCTCGTGAACGGGATCATCTCCCACAAAATGACCGTACAACACTACAGAGAGGAAATGGGGGAAGAAGCCTAGCCTATGGTGTACTGCTCGATTTGTAAGAAACCGATGTCGAAGGTGCCTGCGTGGCTCGCCTCGGTCAAGACCGACTTCGTGTGTTGCAAAGACAAGGACCTGCGCAGCATCACCCAGATCAATCCCGACGAATTGCAGCCGCATTCTGTTCGAAGCGAAGCCAGCGACCTGGCCGCCGTCGACGCCCTCGAAGACGAAAAGGAAGAGTCGGAGTAACTCACTCACCAGTCCGGGCGAAAGTGGGCTAGCGGGACCGGCCCTTGCGATGGTGCGCCGCAGCGATCTGCTCGTAGTCTCGGATGAGCACTTCCATGAGGAGTGACCGAAGCTCGCTCGAAGTGTAGCTCGTGCCCTGATAGACGTAGGCGCTCTCCGCCGTGCGGCCCGACTCGGCCTCGAGCGCATCGATCAGGGAAGCCAGCGCCTGGAGTTCCGCAGCCTGCTTGTGCTCGCGCTGCGTGTGAGAGATGTCGTTGAGCGTCGCCTTAACCTCGGCGCCCTGGTACCAGAGGGCAACCGCGGCGGCGGTCAGGGCCAAGCCTGAGAAGATGGCATCCGCCACGCCGAACATATCGCCGTACTGCCCGGCGCGCGCCCACTCGCCCTGAAAGTAGTGCGTCATCGCAAGATGCGTCACGAACAGCACGAGGGCGACGAAGCCCACTACGCCGAGGCTGATCCAAAGGATCGTCGACTTCTTCATCCTCCCCAAAGGGACGACCCGCCCGCCCGTGGCGATTCGACGCGCTGGTACCCTTTCGCGCGGATGAAGGTCCTCGTCGTCAGCAACCTCTACCCGCCCGATTACATCGGCGGTCTCGAACTGAGCGCACAGAAGACGGTGGACGGGCTTCGTTCCCGGGGTTACGAGGTGGATGTCCTGACGCGACGGCCCCCGGAGGGCGCCGAGGTGCCGCCGGAACCTCATGTGCATCGCCTCCTCTGCTTCACACCCGAGATCGCCGACGAAGAACTGCGCCGCAGGCACCCGAGGATGCACGGGTGGTGGCCGCTCTATCTCAGGCTTCGCGCAGCGCGACCGAATCTGCCGATCGTTCGCCGATTTCTGGAGGACCGCCCGTACGACGTGGCAATGTTCTTCGGGATGCAAAGCATCGGCCCCGCACTCTTCCACCGGTTCGACAGGGCCGGCATTCCGGTGCTTTGGAACATGGGAGACTACTTCATGCTGGAACAGAAGAAGATCGAAGCCGCGAGCCGCCTGGCACAATGGAATCTCTCTGTGTTCTCGCGGCGGTGGTACCGGCTTTTTCGCTCGATCAGGTACGACTACGTCAGCTTCAACTCGCACTTCTTGGAATCGCGATACAAAGAGAGTGGTTTCCCGATGCGGCACTCCTTCGTGATTCATCGCGGGATCGACTTCCCCGTAACGCCCGCCGACGAGTTACGCCTGCCCCGTGACCCGATCTTCTTGATCGCCTGCCAATTGGAACGTCACAAGGGCATCCACGTGGCGATCGAGGCCGCGTCGATGCTCCGCGAGAGGCCCTGGAGCCTACGGATCATCGGGGATGGCCCGGAGCCCTACGGGACCGAGGTGAGACAGCGCGTACTCGACCTCGGGCTCGAAGACCGGATCGAGTTCCTCGGTCGCAGGCCCCACGCCGAGGTTATTGCCCAGATGCGAGCGGCGGTCGCGTTTATCAACCCCCCGATCTGGGACGAACCGTTCGGGCGGACCTCGATCGAAGCGATGGCCTGTGGGGCGCCCCTGATCAACAGCGACTCGGGCGCGATCCGGGAGATCGCGGAGGACGAAGTGAGCGCGCTGATCTATCCCAAGGAAGACGCCGGCGCCCTCGCCGACCGTATGGCCCGCATACTCGACGATCCATCCCTCCGCCTCTCGTTGGCCCGCGCGGGGGCTCAGCGCGTGCAGGAAGCTTTCACGATCGACGCCGTCCTCGACAAGACGGAGTCGGTACTAGCGGAGGTCGCCAGATTGGCAAAGGCTTAGGACACAGCCGTTGCCTCGGCATGTGCTTGGGCCTCCAGCCAACGCTCGGCGTCGATCGCGGCCATGCAGCCGGTGCCAGCCGCCGTGACGGCCTGGCGATAGACACTGTCCGCGACGTCGCCACACACGAACACGCCGGGAATCTTGGTCCGCGTGCTGTAGGGCTCCACCTTGAGGTAACCGAGATCGTCCATGTCGAGCCAGTCCTTGAAGAGGTCGCTGTTGGGCTTGTGGCCGATCGCGATGAAAACGCCGTCGATCGGCATGTCGCGGACCGAATCGTCCAGTGCGCTTCGCAGGCGAACGCCTGTGACTTTGCGGTGGGGTTCGCTCACGCCGAGAATCTCGTCGAGGACCGTGTTCCAGACCACCTCGATCTTGGGGTTGGCAAGGACTCGATCCTGCATGATCTTGCTCGCGCGGAACGAATCGCGTCGATGGACCAGATAGACCTTCGAGGCGTGGCGGGTGAGGTAGTTCGCTTCCTCCATCGCGGTGTCCCCTCCACCGACCACGAGCACCTCCTTCCCGCGGAAGAAGAACCCGTCGCAGGTGGCGCATGCGCTGACGCCGTAGCCGCCATACGTGACCTCCGAATCGAGGCCGAGCCACTTGGCGCTCGCTCCGGTCGCCACCACGACGGCCTTGGCGGCCAGTTCCTCTTCGCCCGCCCAAAGCCGGAAAGGCCGCGATGACAGATCGACCTTCGTAACCTCTTCGTCGCGGATCGTCGTCCCGAATCGCTCGACCTGTTTGCGGAAGAGGGCCATCATTTCCGGGCCGAGGATTCCCTCTGGGAATCCGGGGTAGTTCTCGACGTCGGTCGTGATCATCAACTGACCGCCCGGCAGGATGCCGGCGAACAGCAGGGGATTCAAATCGGCGCGTGCCGCATAGAGCGCCGCGGTGTAGCCGGCCGGGCCGGATCCGATGATAATGACCTCGTGAACCATGTTTCCGAGGGTACCTGGGTCCTGGTTCCGACCTTAGGCCGCCTCTCTCTTCCGGTGTCCTTCGACCAGAGCGTTCCAGCGTGCCTGCACCAAACGTGGCGCCTCGTTCAAGCGAAACCCGACGCGGAACTCGCCCTCAGCCACGGGTCGGCAGTACCGAGCCTCGCCCTCGAGGATCAAGGATTGCCCGGCCGTCTGGACGCTGAGAGCGAGCGTTTCCCCAATAGGAACTTCTTCCTTAAAAACCGCACCCAGTCCATGATTGGAGACATCTTCGATCGAGCCGACGATCGAAGTCGGCGCGCGCAGAATCGAGATCGACATCGGATAGGCTCGAAAGCGGCTCTCTTGGGTGGCATTGAGAAATCGGATAGCGCTGCGGACCGTGAGGCACGCAACCAATTGATCCGCCTCTTCGTCCAGGCTCACGCTCGCCACTTTGGCGAGGAACACCGCACGAACTCCAGTTCCAAACGCCTCGACGGCGAGCCCTTGTCCGGCCTGGATGTCCGTATCGGGCCTCATGGCGAGGATGACCGCATCTGTAGTCGTTGACGAAATCCATCCGGAGAGGACCGCTTGGTCGGTCATCCGCGTGCAGCGGGCTCGCGCCCTCTCGAAGCTGGTGAGCTGGAACCGAGTGCTCATTCTCTATGCGTAATCATCGGCAATCTCGGTCCCGTTACTTAGGTGCCCAGAACGTCCAAACTAGCGACATGTCGCCTCGGCTGGCGTTCGCCATCGAAACCGCCTTCGAAGCCGCCCGCTCAACCCTGGCGGACTTCCAAGTCCCCCTTCATACGGAATACAAAGGCGATTCCACTCCGGTGACGCGTGCCGATCGCCGGGCGGAACGCCTGATTCGAGAAAGGATCGCCGAACGATTTCCCGGCGAAACCGTGCTCGGCGAGGAAGAGGGCCTTGATGGCGTCACCGACCGACGATGGGTGGTCGATCCGATCGACGGCACCAAGTCGTTCGTGGCCGGAGTCCCGCTTTACGGCACCCTTCTCGCCTATGAAGAGGCCGACGTCCCCGGCCTGGGAGTCGCCGTATTTCCTGCTCTCGGCGATCTGGTGTACGCCGAAAGAGGCGGAGGCGCGTACTGGAACGGGCGGCCGTGTCGTGTCTCCGGGGTGGATCGCCTCGAGGACGCCACGATCGTCCACGGCAGCGTCGCGACCCTCCGCGCATGCGCGAGGCTCGAAGGTTATCTGAGCCTCGTCGAGCGAACCCGGGTCGCCCGAACCTGGGGCGATGCTTATGGCCACGTCCTCGTCGCAACCGGACGCGCCGACGTCATGATCGACCCCCGCGTGGCCCGCTGGGATATCTCGGCGGTCTCGGTCATCGTCGAGGAGGCGGGGGGCCGGTTCACCGACTTTCGAGGCTCGCCCAGCCTCGCCGAGGAGGCAATCGCGACCAACGGCCACCTTCACGATGCGGTGCTGGAGGCCTTCTACCGTTGAGGGCGCTCGGCGTCGACTTCGGCCGCAAACGGATCGGAGTCGCGGTCGGCGAATCTTCGCCGCGGGCGTGTCGGCCGCGCCCCTCGCTCGCTGCCTCGGGCTCGCTCGGCAAGGACGCGTCGGCCATCGCTGATCTTGCCGCCCGCGAGGAAACCGAGGCCGTCGTAGTCGGCGTCCCGGAGAACCCGGACGATGACCGCCAGGCGACGATCTGCCGCCGACTCGCCGACGAGATTCGTTCCCGGGGGCTCGACGTTCGGCTCGTAGACGAATCTCTTACCAGCCTCGAATCCCACGCCGCGATGGCGGATTCAGGCCTCAAGGCTGCCAAGCGTCGCCGCGCAGTCGACGGTGAGTCGGCCTGTCGAATCCTGGATCGCTTCTTCGATTCGCTGCCCGACTGAAACCTCGAGCCGTGCCGTTCGGTAACCTCATCCAACCGATGCCAGAGCGCGATTTCGAAGCCAAATACCGTACGATCGCCTTTTGGGGAATCGCCTTGCTCGTGGTCGTGGCTTCGGGCATGTTGTTGGCCCCCTTCTTCCCTGCTCTCATGTGGGCAGCGGTGTTCAGCGTCCTTATGATGCCGTTCTATCGTCGCCTGCGAAAGCGCATGGCGGACAACCTCGCGGCGGGACTGACGGTCTTGGGGACGCTCGCCCTCATCGTGGTTCCTCTCGTGGCGATCGGAATCGTGGCGGTCGTCCAAGTGGGGGGAATCGTCAGCGATATCCAGGCCGCCGCGCCGGCGGGGCAGACCGGTCTCGGCACCTCGGACCTGCTCGATCGTCTGGACGCATTCACCGACCCCCTGATCAAAGGAGTGGGAGCGAAGTTCAAGGTAAGCGACTGGATTAGTGAGAACGGGAAAGATCTCGGTCAGAGGCTCAGCGGCCCCTTGGGCAAGCTGGTTTACAGCATCGGCTTCGGAATTTTCACGTTGGTGGTAGCCCTTCTCACGATGTTCTTCATGCTGCGCGACGGCGGGCGGCTGAAGGACCCGGCTTTGCAATTGATCCCCCTTCCGCCAGAGAAGGCGGAAGCGCTTATGCTGAAGATGGCCGACACGATTCGGGCCGTCTTCCAGGGGGTCGTTCTTGTCGCTCTGATCCAGGGGACTCTTGCCGGCATCGCCTATGCGATCGCAGGCGCGCCCTCACCGATGATCCTCGCCCTCGCCACGACCATCCTTTGTGTCATCCCCCTTCTCGGGGCGCCGGTGATTTATGTGCCGGTCGGGCTGGCCTTGATCGCGCAGGGAAGGCCACTCGCGGGGGCTCTGCTGCTCGCGTTCGGCTTCGGCGTGATCAGCCAGATCGACAATGTCCTGAGGCCCTTCGTGATCAGCGCAAAGGTCCCGCTGCATCCGATGGCGATTTTCTTCAGCCTGCTTGGCGGCGTGCTCGCCCTCGGTCCGGTCGGCATCATGGCCGGCCCGGTGCTGCTCACGGTGCTAATGGCGATCCAAGAAATCGTTCGCGAACGCCGGACGCAAGGTGAAACGGCGATGCCTGAGACCGCGTTCACTCTTGAACCCGAATGATGCGGCGAGCGATCTCACTGGTCGAGCGCGCTTCGAGCAGAGGCAAGATGACGACTTCGCCTCCGTACGATCGAACCAATCGGGCCTCGGGGAGGTCCTCCTCCCGGTAGTCCCCGCCCTTGACATGAACCTCTGGCCGCAGCGTCTCGATGAGCACCTCGGGAGTGTCGGTCGAGAAGGGGACGGCCGCATCGACGGCCCGCAAACCTTCGAGCACGGCGATCCGATCCGCGAGCTGGTTGATGGGTCGTTCCGGCCCCTTGCCGAGACGCCGCACGGAGTCGTCGTCGTTCACCCCGACCACGAGCAGATCGCCCAGCGAGCGGGCCCCTTCGAGCAAACGCACGTGGCCCGCATGCAGGATGTCGAACACGCCGTTGGTGAAGACCAGTCGTCGTCCCTGGCGTCGCTCGAGCGCCTTCTCGAGCGTGCTCACGCCCTTTCCTCGGTAGTGGCGACGATGCTCGCCACCTCCCCGACCGCTCGGGCTAGATCATCGTTGACGACCCGGTGCTGGTAGCGATCTGCGAAGGACAATTCGGTCTTGGCGTTCTTCAGGCGGCGCTGGATCGTGGCCTCGTCGTCGGCGCCGCGCCCCCGAATTCGCTGCTCCAGGACCTCCATCGAGGGCGGGAGAAGGAAGATCGAAACAGCGTCTGGCCGCAAAGCCATCGCGGTGAGGGCGCCCTGCACATCGATCTTGAGCACTGCGATCTTGCCTTGCTCAAGGAGAGCCTCCATGTCCTTCTTCGGCGTAGCATACAGGTTACCGTGGACTTCCTTGTGCTCCAGGAAGGCGCCCTCTTCGGCCATCCGCAGGAAGGTCGGGCGGTCTACGAAGTGGTAATCGACACCGTCTACTTCGCCTGGCCGCATCGCGCGGGTCGAGTAAGCCACGACCCGCACGACCCGTGGTTCGGCCCGCGACCAAGAGGCGAGAACGGTGTCCTTTCCGACTCCACTCGGGCCGCTGAGGATGACGAGCATTCCCTTCATTTGTGGATGGCGTGGCCGGCGGCGTCCTCGTAAGCTTCGAGCATGGCCTCGGCCATCGTCGGGTGCGCGTGAATCGTATCGCACATGTAGTCGAGAGTAGCCTCAAGTTTGAGAGCAACGACGGCGGCAGCGATCATATCGGTCACGTGGGCACCGATCATGTGGACCCCGAGCACTTCGCCGTATTTCTTTTCCGCGACGACCTTGACAAATCCATCCTGCTCGGCAATGGCCATCGCCTTGCCCAACGGACGAAAGGCAAACTTGCCGATCGTTACCTCGTAGCCGGCGGTCTCCGCTTCGCTCTGGGTCATGCCAACGCTCGCAACTTCCGGAACCGTATAAACGCAGTTTGGTACCGCCTTGTAATCGAACTTCTTGCTGGTGCCTTTCACCATATTCGTAACCGCACAGATTGCCTCGGCGCTGGCGACATGGGCCAACTGGATTCGACCAGTCACGTCGCCTATTGCGTAGATGTTCGGCACGTGCGTCATGAGCGTATCGTCCATGAGCTCGACTCCTCGCTTATGCAGTTTTACACCGATCTTTTCGAGGTCCATCCCTTCCGTATTCGCTTTGCGCCCGACACCGAGAAGGATGACTTGCACCTCTATCTCTTCGGTTTCGACGCCCCGCTTCACCGTGCACTTCCATCCCTTCTTGGTCTTCGCGCACTTCTCGAGGGTCGCTCCCGTCATGACTTTGATTCCCTGGCGACCAAGGAGCTTGCCGAGTTCCGTTCCGAGGTCGGTATCCATCATCGGGATCAGATTCGGCATCATCTCGACGCAGGTGACTTTGGTGCCGAGTCCGTTGAAGACGTAGCTGAACTCCACACCGACAGCGCCTCCACCGAGGACGAGCATACTTTCCGGAACGAAAGGCGCCGTCACGGCGTCGTCGGAAGTCCAGACGTTCTGTTCGCGACCCGCCTTTTCAAGCCCAGGAATGTTAAGGCGTATGACGCTCGATCCCATTGCGAGCAAGAAGTTCTTAGCCGTTAGTCTTTCCTTCTTACCGTCCTTTTCGACTTCGATCGTATGCGCGTCGATGAATCGAGCAAAACCTTCGACGTGCCGGATTCCATTCTTCTTGAAAAGCGAGCCGATGCCTCCGCGCTGAGTCTGGACGATCTTGTCTCGCCGAGCACCGAACTTCTCGAAATCTATCGAGACATCTCCCTTGACGATAACGCCGAGCTGATCGGCGTGCTGAACGTGTTGCAATCGCTCGACGCTGGCGATCATCGCCTTGGAGGGGATGCACCCCCAGTTCAGGCATGTACCACCCAGATACTCCTTTTCGATACAGATGACCTTAGCTCCCAATTGAGCGGCTCTTATCGCACCTACGTAGCCACCGGGTCCAGCTCCGATCACAATAATGTCTGCATCGAACTTTTCGTTTGCCATGGGAAATGCTAGCTCCTGAATCGATATTTCTGAGATCTGCTTGATGAGCGACTCTATCGACGGTGATAAGGCCACGGTCGGCCCGAAGGTCGGGCTATGGGAAGCGTGGCCATCGGTGCTCATAGAGAAACCTGCGTCGCGCGACGCGGCGATAGTTTACCGGAGGGCGTCTCGCCTCCGGTTCCCATCCCGTAACCGCTGCGCGGCCTAGGCGAACTTGCGGAAGTTCTCTTCGAACATGCCCGCGAGTTGAGTCGCCTTCGCGTCGTAAGCGTCCTTGTCGGACCAGGTGTTTCGCGGCAAGAGGACCTCGCTGGGCACGTTCGGACACGTTGTCGGCACCGAGAGACCGAACACCGGGTCGGTCACGAACTCGACTCCGTCCAGGCCGCCAGAGAACGCCGCGTCGATCATGGCGCGGGTGTATGCCAGCTTCATCCGGCTTCCGACGCCGTACGGGCCGCCCGTCCAACCGGTGTTGACCAGCCAGACCTTCGCGCCGTGCCGGGCGATCTTGTCGCGCAGGAGTTCGGCGTAGACCTTCGGCCGAAGCGGAAGGAAGGGCGCCCCGAAGCAGGTGCTGAATGTCGTCTGCGGCTCGGTGACCCCAGCCTCGGTGCCCGCGACCTTGGCGGTATAGCCGTTCAGGAAATGGAACATCGCCTGCTCAGGAGTCAGCCGGCTGATGGGCGGCAGAACCCCGAAGGCGTCGCAGGTCAAGAAAACGATGTTCTTGGGATGGCCGCCAACCGAGGGCTCGACCGCATTCTCGATGTAGTCGATCGGATAGGCGCAGCGCGTGTTCTCGGTGATGCTGCCGTCGTCGAAGTCGGGCACGTGCGCGGCATCCATCACCACGTTCTCCAGCACCGAGCCGAACCTGATCGCGTTCCAAATCTCGGGCTCTCCGGCGGCGCTCAGCTTGATGCACTTGGCATAGCAGCCGCCCTCGAAATTGAAGACGCCGGTGTCGGTCCAGCCGTGCTCATCGTCGCCGATGAGCCGGCGGTTCGGGCTCGCGGAAAGGGTGGTCTTGCCGGTTCCACTCAGGCCGAAGAAAAGCGCCGTATCGCCCTCGGCGCCGATGTTGGCCGAGCAGTGCATGCTCAGCACGCCCTGAAGCGGGAGCAGGTAGTTCAGGATCGTGAAGACCGACTTCTTCATCTCACCCGCGTACTGGGTGCCCATGATGAGGACCGTCTTCTCGGCGAAGTTGAGCGCGATCACGGCGTCGCCCTTGGTCCCGTCCGTTGCAGGATCACAGGACAGGTCACCCAGATCGACGACGGTCCACTCCGGCTCGTAGGTCGCCAGTTCAGCGCTGGAAGGGCGGATCAGCAACTGCTTGATGAAGAGCGCGTGATAGGGCCGGGTGACGATGAATCGCGCCGCGATGCGGTATCGGGGGTCGGCGCCGCCATACGTGTCGATCACGTACGCGTGCTTGCCGGCCAGGTAAGCATTCGCTTTCTCGACCAGCTTTGCGAAAGTAGCGGGGTCCATCGAATTGTTGTTCTCCCACCAGATGTTCTCCTCGCTGCCGGGCTCGCGGACGGTGTGCTTATCCTTGGGAGTTCGGCCGGTGTACTTGCCGGTCAGAGCGACCAGAGCACCATTGGCGGCCAACCGGTCACCGGACTTGACGGCGTGCTCGACGAGCTCGGCTACGGGCAGGTTTCGCAAGACTTCGGACGCGGCATCGAGCCGAATGGGGCTGGGGGTCATGGTGGGGGACGACATTGTCAACTCTCCTCGAAAACCGCCTGCAAAGGCGGGAAATCTATGAAGAATTGTACCGGAAGGCGACTCAGGCAGGACGAGCGCCAGTCTCTGCAACGACCACCGACGAAATTCCGCCCCGCACGTTGAACCGGCCCGTGACCCGCATCCAGCGCGGCCCGCAGGCATCGCTCAGTTCGTCGAGGAGCCGATTGACGACCGCCTCGAAGAAGATTCCCTGGTTGCGAAAGGTGAAATAGTACAACTTGAGAGACTTGAGCTCTATACACAACTCGTCGGGAACGTACTCCAGTTCTATCGTCGCAAAGTCCGGTTGCCCGGTCTTCGGGCAGACGCTCGTAAACTCGGGGCAGGCGTGCGTGATCGTGTAGTTGCGCTGGGGAGCGGGATTCGGGAAGGTCTCGACGGCCGGCGTCACCACCCGATGGTACCAGGCTAGAACTGGGCGTCCCAGGTGCGATACGAGAGATCGTAGGCGACTCGCTTGAGGCGACGCGCGGCTTCCTCGACGACTTCGGCTATCGGCAGCTTGGCGAGCGCAGCCTCTTCGGCAGTCACCGCGAACAGCACCTTGCCGCGGCCGGCGAGGTTCGCCCCGTCGACGGTTACCTCGAACATCTTGGGCAGTCCATCGAAGAATGAATCGAGATTCGCTGCAGCCTCGTCGGCCCGAATAAGAGCGTCGCTTCCGGCGAAACTGAAGACCTTGACCGAGTTGAAACTCAGTTCGACCGAGCCGTCGTCCCCCGGTTTGATCTGAGTTCGGAAACTCTGGGTCACTTGGCTGCGCCGGATCGGAATCCCCGCTTCGCCGAGTCGCCGGACAATCGCCTGAGCGCGCTCTCTCGACGGCGGGTGAGTCTGGAAAATCCCCCAATCGAACTGAGCCTTGTTCCGATCGTCGTAGGCCAGGCGCTCCATGAAGGTGAGCAGTCCTAGCGGATTGTAGCGGCTCTTCCTCATGTACTGAAAGCCCCCGAAATCGGCCGATTGTTCGGCCTTGACGCTCCAGCCGCTCGTCATCGCGGTGCCGAGGAGCCCACCGCCCAGAAGCAAGCCCTGAGCCGTCGCGCCTCCCGTCAGGATCGCCGCGAGGATGAGGGGAATCTGAATGACATCGAGCTTCGAGGCCTCGCGACGGAGTGTAGCGACGTGTCGAAACGAGGCGTGGGCGATCTCGTGCGCGACGACCCCGGCAAGTTCGTCGTCGCTCTCCGCGTACTTGATCAGGCCCTCGTAAAAGTATATGTATCCGCCAGGAATGCTGAACGCATTGATTTCGTCCCCTTGCAGGACCTTGAACTGGTAGTTAAAGGGATTCAGCCGGGAATCACCCCAGGAAACTTCGACCGGCGTCGTGTTCGCGATTTGGGCCAGTTCACCGCCGATTCGCTGGAGTCGAGCGATCATCTCGGCGTTGGTGCTGACCTTCAACTTAGGGTCCTTTTCGATCTCCGCCGCGTACTTCGCGCCCAACTCGGCGTCGGCTTTGAGATCGGCCTGGTGTCGGGCCTCGCGCTTTTGTGCCTCGGGATCGTCGGCGGCAACCGGGGCCTGCTTATCCACCCGCGCCACGACTTCACGCACTTCGGGAGGCAGTTCCTGTCTCCAATCGCTACTGCAGCAAACTCGATGCCGAATGTCGTCCAAGGCGACGTATGGGCCGTCCGATGCCCACGCGCCCGCGATCGCGCCGACTGCCAAGGTGACGTACTGCAGCATCCTTACCCTTCTTCAGACGCCTCGCCCGTCTACTCGTTCCAAGGGGCGGGGTCCCATCCTAGGATACCAACGTGGCGCGGGGGGTCACGCAGCAGCCGACGAAGGTCCGGCTGCACTCGGGCCTCATGCCTCCGTCCCCGCAGGATCGGGCTGAACGAAGATCTCGCCCTCGCTCCTCGGGTATCGCTACTACTGAGGCGCCGTCATTCCGACCGAAGCGAAGCAGAGTGGAGGAACCGCCATGCTTCGGTTCACGCGAGCGGCAGACCTTTGGAGTGCGCGGGCTCGACCGCGCTTTTCGATACCGCCGCACCCGACATCCCTCGGCAGCCTCGGGACGACGCCCGGAACACCTCTCCACGAAGTGGGGAGGTCGGTGAGCGAAGCGAACCGGGAGGGGCAGTGGAGGCCCCCCAGCGGAGTGCCCAAGGCCCCTTCCCGGCCCTGCGGGCCGACCTCCCCCGCCGGGCGGGAGAGGTGACCGGATGCGCTCCCCCTCGCGAGAGCGAGAGGGACCTTCGCCGCGAAGCGCGCGAAGTGGAGGAGTAATCCCGTACCGCGCCTCGCACCCGCCAGAGTGAACGGCCCTCCCGGGCGGCGGGGCGTAGCTGATTACTCCCCCTCAGGCACGGGCTCCGCCCGGCCAGTTCCCCCTCGTTGAGACGAGGGGGATTCCCCATCCCGGCGCTAGGTGCCGAACCGCACCATGGCCTTCAGGATCTCCCCTCGCTTCATCGCCCCGTAGGCGGAGGGCAAGTCCTCGAGACCGATCCAGTTACTGACGATCTGCTCGGGAGCCACTAGCCCCGCAGCGAGGAGGCCATAGGCCGTGCGGGTGTCCTTCGGGCCACACGAATAGCTGGTGATCAGCCGAATGTCTCGGAAATACACGTCGTGGAGATCGAGGCGGGCAGGACGCCCTGGAGGCAGTGGCGCGAAGAGCACGATCGTGGCATCCTCCGCGGCAATCGAGAGGGCGAAGTCTATGGCCTCCTGGCTTCCAGGACACACGAAGACCGTCGTGAACGACTGCCCCGTCTCCGGAGGTCGGGCCCTGAGCCCCAACCCCTCGGCCCACTCCCGGCGCGCGGGGTTCGTTTCGAAGCCCACTGAGCCGGCCGGCGAGAGCAGCAGATGCGCGAGCCCCATCGATCCGAGGCCGACCACCGCGCAGGGGGTCTCCTCGCCCCCCGCGTTGACGTCTTCTTCTTCTTCTTCGCCCTCTTCGCCCTCTTCGGCTTCGAACGAGAAGCCCGCCCGGCCCATCGACTTGACCACGCAAGCCAACGGCTCGATGAGCGCGGCTGCCTCCGGCACGATCCCCTCCACCACGAAGGCATCGGTCAGGTTTTCCGGGCCTGCCGCGAACATCTCCGACATCCCGCCCGGATCGAGCCGCGTGGCCTTCCAGCGCGGGCAGTGGACGTACGCGCCGCGGCGGCAAAGCTCGCATTCGAGGCATGGTGCGTGGTGGTGAACGAACACCAACTCGCCGACCCCGAAACGCTCGTCCTCAGAAACCTCGACCCAGCCCGACACCTCGTGTCCTAGCACGTGCGGCGCCTTTTGGTCCATGTACCACTCCATCAGTTCGCCGGAGCACAGGCCGCAAACCGCCGTCCGAACGAGCAAACCCCCTGTCGGGCACTCGGGGACGGGCGCGTCGTCGAGGGTCACCATTCCGCCGCCGAGGTAGCGGGCAAGTCTCACAGGGCCGATCGCTCCTTCACACGCAGATAGGCCGAGACCAGCGCCGACGAAAGGTCCTGTGGCTCGGCCTCGATCCCCTGCAGATTCGCGATCCGAAACCACGCCTCCGCCTTGCGACGCTCCGACGCGTACCAGAGAGCGGCCGCTTTCTTATACAAATCCGGGGCATCCGCGACGGCGGCTCCGACGAGATCCTTCAGACGAGGATCGGACACCCGAACCACCATCACCAAATGCCGCCGCGCCACCGCCGAGAGCCCACGGGTGACTTCTGTGGCTTGCCGCTCGTCTTCGGCGTCCGTGAAGACGATGATCAGAGACCGCCGCTTCCACCGCGAGGCCAGGTACGAGAACGCGCCCGAGTAGTTCGTTGCCGCCGGTTCCGCTTCGAGGTTGTGCACCGCCTCCAGGATCACTCCGTTGTGGCTCCGGCCCTTGCGCGGGGGAATGTAACGGCGGACGTTCTCGCCGAACACCATCAAGCCGACTTGGTCGCCCGCCACCGCCGCCGCGTGCATCAGCATGAGGCACGCGTCGAGGGAGTGGTCGAGCTTCTTTACGCCGCCCACCTCCCCCAGCATGCCCTTGCCGATATCGAGGCAGATGATGACCGCCTGATTCCGCTCCTGCTCGTAATCGCGAACCACCAGCTTGCCCCGTCGGGCCGTCGTCTTCCAGTCGATTCGACGATAGTCGTCTTCGTTGTAGTCTCGAAGCGACTCGAATTCCGTCCCCAGCCCCTTGATGCGCGACCGTCGGATGCCCATCAGGCTGAGTCGCCCCTTCTGCTTGAGCAGATCGAACTCCTTCAGGGCTTGCACGTTCGGATACACGCGTGCGGGCTGCTCGCTCGGCAGTCGATACTCCACCTCGGCCAGTCCGAGCGGTGCCTGAACCCGCACGAAGGTGCCCCGGAAGTAATCGGCGCCCCTTTCGTTGGGGGTCACGTGGTAGGAGATGTGAAGCGGACGCTCTGGATCGACCGATCCTAACACTTCCTGCCGGTCGGTGCCGAAGTCGGGCGGCGGCTCATCGCGAACGCGGCAGGCCCACTCGCGAGGAGAATCGACATCCACGTCGAGATCGACCCGGTTCGACACCCTCACCGAGAGCACCGGGTCGAAGCGCCGCACCGCTCTGAACCGCTCCCTCTTGGGCACCAGTCGGGCCGAAGCAACCAGAAGAAAGAGGAGGAGCAGGTTGTACGGCAGGAGTGCCCGTTCCAGACCAGGCACGAACGCCCCCGCCAGGCCGAGCAACACTCCCAGCCCCAGCAACGCCCAGAACCGCTTCGTCGGGACGATCACGCGGGTACGATCCTACCCGTGAACCACGATTACGCGGTTCTGACTCCCGAAAAGGTCGTCGTTACCTACCGCCTCGCCGGTTTGGGTACCCGCGCCAGTGCCCAGCTTCTCGATCTGATCATCGCAACCGGGTTGATGATCGTCGTCGTGAGGATCCTCGGCTTCGCCCTGCCCGGAGGCATCGCTGAGCTCGTCATCGGCGTTGTCGTCACCTTCGGCTTCCTGGGCTACTTTTCTCTCTTCGAGGGCCTCTGGAACGGCCAGACACCGGGCAAGAAGGCTTCCAGCCTTCGCGTGCGAATGGTCGACGGCTCCCCCGTCAGTTTCTCCGCCGCCCTCTACCGCAATCTCCTCCGGCCCGCGGACATGCTCCCCATCGCCTATCTCGTCGGCTTCGTGGCGATGTTCACCAACGAGAAGTCCCAACGAATCGGCGACCTCGCTGCCGGCACCGTCGTGGTTCACGAGCCCCGCGCGCTCCCCCGCTTCAGCCCCGCCCCGCATCGATTCGGCGAGCACCCCCTCGAATACTTGATCCCCGACCTTCGAGGCATGACCGCCGAGGAGTACTTTGCCCTCAAGCGGCTCTGCGACCGCTTTCCCGAACTGGGCGCCGCTATCCAGAGCAAGACCCTCGAAGACGTGTGGGAGCCCTTTGCCAGGCGGCATGGAGTCCCTCCGATCGCCAACGTCCACCCCGTTTATCTCATGGAAGCCATCGTCATGAAGTACGGCCGCCAAAAGTCGCTCCTCTGAGAGCCAAAATGGCGATCATGCTCGCTCTCCTTTGCGCCGCCGTCCTCCAGCCCGATCATGTCGCCACCCGCCCCGTCGATCGCCTCGGCGAAGGCTGGTGGAAGGAGCGCCATGAGCGATGCGTCGAACAGACCAAGGCAGGAGGCATCGACCTCGTCTTCCTCGGCGACTCGATCACTCAGGGCTGGGAAGGGGGAGGCAAGGCGACCTGGGATCGTCTCTACGCGTCACGCCGCGCCGCCAACTTCGGCTTCAGCGGCGACCGCACCGAGCACGTGCTCTGGCGTCTCGCTAACGGCGAGATCGTCGGCCTCGACCCCAAGCTCGTCGTGATCATGATCGGCACCAACAACATCGGCCACGGCTCCAGCACTCCGGCCCAGACCGCCGACGGCGTCCGGTCGATCGTCGCCAAACTCATCGCCGATCTGCCGAAGACCAAAATCCTCCTCCTCGGCATCTTCCCCCGCGAAGATCGCCCGGACGGCCCCCTTCGCCTCAAAGCCGCCGAGGCGACCGCCGGGTTCAAGGACCTCGCCGATGGGAAGCGCGTCTTCTTCCAAGACATCGGCCACGCCTTCGTCTATCGCGACGGTTCGCTCCGCCGGTTCCTGATGCCCGACCTCCTCCACCTCAGCCCCGACGGCTACGAACTGTGGGGCAAGGCGATCGAGCCGACCGTCGAGCGGCTGATGCGGAGCTGATCCAAGAGACCGCCCCCTCTGCCGGACTGCCGGCAAAGCGGGCGGTATCCCCACAGGCGAGAATCAAGCCCTAGGCCGCTTTCCTCCGTGTCGCCGTGCCTCCCTGCTCGATCGACAGCGATACCGCCGTCACTGGCAAGGTCACGATGTTAGTCGCCTGACCCGTCGAGTTCTTAACGAACCGATAGCCTGCGGCGTAGTACCCCGCCGGCAGATTGACCTGCGCCGTCAGGGAGCCCGACGTAAACGCCTTCCACGCCGCATGGCGATAATCGCTCGCGCTCGGCGTGCGGTTGACATTCGCCAAGGGCTGGATCAGCAACTCCGTCGTCACCCCGGCCGCGTTCGCTCCACTGGCGGTGAACTTCAGCACGCCCGGCGACTCCGACTCGACCAGCAGCGTGATGCTGTCGCCGAGAAAGTCGGTCGCCGGGGGCATGAGCGGAATCGTGCCGTTTGGGCTCAGCTGCAGGAACTTCGCCGCATACTCGATGAAAACCGAGTTCGCTGTCGGGTGATAGTGCCTGCCCGAGACCGGGTCAGTGCGCGTAATCGTCTTGGCGTAGTTCTTCCAAGCCGTGGCCTGGGCAACGGTCAAGGACTCGTATGCCTTCGTCGCTCGCGTGAAGTAGTCGCGAATCGCAGTCTGAGCCTGCGTTCGGGGATTGCTGGGCAAGACCCAACGAGTCAGCACGAGCCCATTGCGACCCTTCCGGATCACCACGCTCCCGTCCTTGCCCCGCAGGTCCTCGAATGCCATCGAAAGCCTACTTTTCATTTCTTGCCACACTCCATGTTTTCTTCTTGCGGAAGGGCTTATGCTCGCCCGTGGGGGTTACATGGCAAGGATCGGTAATAGCACGACAAATCTGTAGGGGTCATGCCACCAGCGGCCGACGAGCCGAACGGAACGGCGGCTCGCCTTCGCGCCGCCTCGCCTCGGTTCGGGCTCGGCGCGGCCGCTCCAGCAAAGCCACCGCCGGACTTGAGGGCTTCGGTGGATCGGGCGCGGTGGCGGCCTCTGAGTCCGAAGGCCCTCACCCAAGCCCCGCACCAAGTTCGCCAGCCCGCAGGCTCCGAAGCTCCCCCTCCAACGCCGCCGGGTCGAAGCAAGCGTGAAAGACCCACCGCCGTCGCCTTAGTACCGAATCACCGGAACCGCCCGTTCGAGCCCATCGCGACCAAGGCGACCGTCTGTCCCGAAAGGAGCCGGCCTTCGCCCATAGACCGAGGTCGGGGCTCGATCATCAGTTGGGAACCGCCGCATTGGCGTTGATCTGCTCGATGATCTTGACGATCGAAGCCGCTTGCTCGGGGAAGATGCCGTCAATCCCCATATCATGCAGATGGGTGAACGGCGGCTCGAAAAGACTGCCCGGATTCATCACCCCGTTCGTACAAAGGAAGTCCACCAGGTGGTTCATGAAGAGCAGTTGCTTGGCCGACATGTGGACGCCGTCGAAGATGTCAGAGAAGGCACGCTTTGCCGCCTCTTTGTCCAACCCTACGGTTTTGCGAACGAACCGAGACAATGGGCCCTCCGTGCCAATAACGGCCTCCAGTTTGGTCGGCTCGACCACCTGGTCCCCGAACAGCATCGCCTCGATGGCCTTCACGTCATCCTTGCTTAGCGGCACGTTCTCACGCACCTTTCGCACAGCCGGGTGCGTCAGATGGTCCCGCAAGTAGTGCCGCAACTTCTCCCGATACTGGTTCAGCGACGGGTCCGACGTCGTCAGGATGACTTCGACCCCGTCCCCAATCGCATCCTCGAAATTCACAAAGACCCTTTGGCGTCCCTGTTCCGTGTCAGCAAACTTGACTAGCCCTCGAAGCCGGATTCGGGTGGACTCCAACTGCGGCAAGGTGATGTCCTGCCAGAACGCATCCTGCCCGATCTCAAGCAACAACGCCATTTCGGCCGCAACCGATGGAACCGAGCCCTTCTCCGACAGGTTTTGCGCCAAGTCCTTGAGCCGTGCGACCAAGTCCTCTTGATCCTTCGTCTTGCGGAGAATCGCCAACTCTAGCCGGAGCATGAGCAGGTCGAAGCGCCGCATGCCTTCGTCGTCAAGTTCCGTCGCCGGGATAGGAGCGATCACCGATTCCACAGTCTGCAAATCCGATTCGCCAAGTTCGTCCCACCGGGTACGGACACGGTACGGCTCGATAACTTCCTCATGGGGTCGAACGACGAAGCTCTCCTTGTTCAAGGCTTGAACCTGTCCATACAGGTCGTTCACGATGCCCTTCCGGAAGTCCTGGAGGTCTTCGATTTCGGACGTCGCCCGGATGAGTTCCGCACGGGCTCGCATCGTGTTCTCCCGAACCGACCGGGGCACATTGCCTTCCACTCCCCTGGGGTTCAGGCTGAAGTACTCCAAGTTCTGGCAGTAGTCGAAGATGAGGAAATGGGTCTTGTTCAGCCCTGGGCCAAAGAGGTCGGGGCAAAGCCGAGTCCCCCGCCCGATCATCTGCCAAAACTTCGTCTTCGATCGAATCATTTTGAAGAAGACCAGGTTGACGACCTCGGGGACGTCGATGCCCGTGTCCATCATGTCCACCGAAACCGCAATCGTCGGCTCATTGGCTGGGACGCTGAAGTTGTCGATCAGGTCTTGCGCGTAAGGCTGGTTGTAGATGGTTTGGCAGAAGTGCCCAGCGAGATGAGGATACGCCTGGTCGAACCGCTGGACGATGAAGTCGGCGTGCTTCTTGCTCTTGGCGAAAATGATCGTCTTGCCGAGCTTGTCCCCTCCGCTCACCTTGACGCCGTTCTGCATCAGGTCTTGGAGCACCTTGTCCACCGTGTCCTTGTTGAAGAGCCAAGCGTTTAGGGCGGCACTGTCTTGATCCTTGATCAGTTCGCCGTTCTCGTCGTAGAACTCAAGGACCTGCTCATAGGTTTGCTTCTCATCCTCGGGGAGTTCGTCGTATTTGATGCCCTGTCGAAGGAACTTCACGGGCACCGAGAACGCCCTCGGAGGCACGAGCCATTGCTGTTCGACCGCTTCGTCCAACTCATAGGCATGGGTCGGAACCCCCGGCTCTAGACCGAACAACTCGTAGGTGTTCCGGTCGACTTCGGTCTTCGGAGTGGCCGTCAAACCGAGTAGAAGCGAATCGAAATACTCGAAGATCGCCTTGTACTTCTGATACACCGAGCGGTGCGCCTCGTCGATGATGACGAGGTCGAAGTGGCCAGGTCCGAATCGCCGGGTTCCGTCCTCTCGCCAACTGTCGATGGCGTTCATCATCGTTGGATAAGTGGAGAACACGATCCGGCAAGCATCGGGTACTTCGCCATCGAGCAGGGAACCCCGGCTGGTTTCCGGTAAGAACCGCTTGAAGGCTCGTTCGGCTTGGGTCAGCAACGCTCGGCGGTCGGCAAGGAACAACGTCCGACGAACCCAGTTCTGCTTCATCAGCATCTCGACCAGGGCCACGCTGACCCGTGTCTTGCCCGTGCCTGTTGCCATCACGAGAAGGGCACCACGGCCTCGCTCAGTTTGGAACCGTTCCGACGTTCGGCCGATGGCCACTTCTTGGTATTGCCGGTCCACCGTGTTCTTGTTCAGCTTCGCTTTCAGCAAGTCGCCGCTGTCCTGGCGTCGCTTGATAATCAGCTGCAGTTCATCTTGGCTGTGGAACCCGCCGACGCTTCGAGGCGGGTACTTCGTATCGTCCCAGAACCAGGTTCGGTATCCGTTGGTGAAGTAGATCAACGGGCGGCGACCGGTCATGGTCTCCAGGCAGTCGGCGTACAGCTTGGCTTGGTGCTTGCCAAGTTCAGGATCGACCTGAGTCTTCTTGGCTTCGACCACTGCCACCGGCTTGCCGTCCGTACCCCAAAGCACGTAGTCCACAAAGCCCTTGCCCTCCGGGTTGGGCATTCCGTTGACCTCGTACTCCCGCACGTTTGCAGCATCCGGGTTCCAACCCGACTCTCGAAGCAACGGGTCAATTAGGTGCGCTCGGTTCTCGGCTTCGCTGAAGGTGATTGTCTGGCCCTTGGCGGCGTTCTCGGCCTTGATCTTCTGAATCTCGGCACGAAGGGCGGCGAGTTCCGCTTCAGTTGCCGCTTGCTTCGCTTCGGCGGTGGCCTTGGCTTCGTCCTTCTCCCGCAGGCTCGCCTCCAGCATCTGGATTTGCTGAAGGTTCTCGGCAACCTTGAGGTCCCGAAGTTCCTTGATCTTCTTGGGGTCGGGAATCAGGGAATCATCGAAGGCGGGCACGGCCAAGCCGCCCGGTGTGTAGGTGGTCACCAGCCAGTTGATGAAGTTGTGGACCGACCGCAAGGCCTCCACCGATTCCGTCTTCTGGATCGTTCTTGGCTCGTGGGTGGCCTGATTGCCGAGCTTCCAGACGTACTTGACATGCTCCCAGAGCCCAACCGGGAGTTGATTCCGGAAGCTCGGCTCATGGATGCGGGCACTTAGCGTGTCTTGGTAGGGTTCGCTCGTGGTGGAGTCGTTCGCATAGACCCACTTCACGCCAAGCTCCAGCAGTCGCCGGGAGTAAAAGGCGCTCGACCGAGGATTCCGCAGCGCTACCCGCTCCGCTTCTCGGGCATCTTCGAGGAACGGCGTCCAACTCGGGTGGAGGAAGGCGAAGTTACTCATGCGTTCTCGCTTGATTCCTGTGACCTCTTCGGCTTTGGTCCGAATGATGAGCCACGATGAAGTCCCAGGATCGTCTCAACCTGGCCCGCTGCCCGCATCACGCTGTAAAGGTCCAGGGCCCCGACCGCTTCGTGATTCTTAACGTAACTGCTCAAGTAGGTCTGCGATTTTGATTCAATGCCGGTTCGGAATGCGACCAAGTAGGCCACCGACTCGGCTTCCAACTCCACTTGGTCATGGGAGAGCCGCCGCCGATCCGGAATTTTGAGGTCACCGTCTGGTCCCAAATGACCTAGAAACAGATGACCAAGCTCATGCGCCAACGTGACCAACTGAGTGGGAGGGAGATGGTTCCGATTCACCATCACCTTATAGGTCCCGCGTGGTTTGGGCTTTTCGATGCGGCTCAAGGTTCGAATGCTCCCTGCCGAGTTATCTCCGCCGTCGAAGGTTTCGACGTTGATGTTCCTTTTAGGCAACCTCCTTACGAGGTCAGCGATTGTGAAAGCCGTGATGTTCCCCCGAGCCCAGAAGGCGGACACATCTTGAGGTAGCTCTTTACCTTCCGTGTCGATCACGTCGTAAACAAAGGCGATGGGCCCGAATGGCCACAAGATCATGAGCGGGCGAGCCCCGTCCTTTGGAAAGCGCCCGAACCTCACTTTCCAATCGAAAGCCGATGCCGCAAATGAGAGCCCAGGCTTTTGCATATGAAGAAGCATCGCGTTAAACGGGGCAAAGCTCTTGAGCTTGGCCGTGAACTCCAACAATTCCAAGTAGGACTTCGTCGAGGTGTACAGCTTGGAATCGTCAAGAAGCTGGTCAATCAGAGACCGAGCCTCCGCTTCCTCGAACAAGGAAATCTGATGACTAACGTTCACGCAAACCACCTCGGCGACCGCAACGCCATTCGCTCCGTTCTCTGGCATCTTCCAAGAACGGAGTCCACTTTGGGTGGAGGTAGGCGAAGATACTCATCCTCTGCCCTGCCTCCGCCGACAGGGGTGACAAAGGGTCGCCAGCCAAACTCGTCCAGCATGTTCATTATCCGGAGGGAAGTCCGTGCATAGGCTCATGGTTGATACCAAAATGCCCAGTGTCGCAAAGAAGCTGGAGCTGCAAGGAACCCGCAAGACTTAGAGCTTCCATGGCCGAATCAACCAAACGACGCTTGAGGACGCTAACATTCTCTACGGCTAATGCAAACTGCTTCTGGAGTTCAAGGGGCGGCACCGGAATTCTCATGTCACGAATAAGTTCTTGATTAAGATTGGGCTGGGCACCACCGACGCATTGCTTGAGTAAGTTTGCCGTCACTGCTTTGAGGAAATACTTAATGTAGAGTCTGTCTACGCTAGGACCTACAGTAATGGAGCAGATTGCCTGATTGGTTGCTGCTTCGAGCCCTAGTTCGGAAACGACACCTGCCGTAGCTCCATACATCGCTAGAAGAATGGTGCCCGGCGGCATGATCTTGGCCGCGGAGTTGGATAAACCTTGAACTGAAAGGAATTCCTCCGTTTCAATGACAATGTCCGTGTGCAATTCACCGGACTTGACCCACGGCACATCGCCACCGTAGTTCCTGTCGTCCTTACGACTTGGAGTGCCTCCACTGGTGGTCGAAGCAACCTCGCCGAGCCTAGGCATTGCGAAGGTGCCATCCGGACGAAGCGGATCGCCGAACATGTCGAGGAAGGTGGCTCGGAGGAAGTCGTCGGCGAGTTGGAGGGCTTGTTGGCGTTTGCGCTTGAGGGCGTCGGCTCGGTCAAGAATGTCAGCGATGCGGCGTTGCTCAGGAAGGGGAGGGAGAGGAATGCGTAGCTGCTTTAGGATGGAACTGTTGATGTTCACCTGGGCTACACCTCTTGCCTCCTTGACAAGTGATGCTGTGGAAGCTGTTAAAGCATGTAGTAAGAACCCTCGATCAAGTTCGACGCCTGCCTTGGGCATCACCGCAACAATCGCTTGATTTGTGGCGGCGTCTATTCCGAGAACAGTTGCCCTACCAACGGTGGCGAAGATCGACACCAAGACGGTGCCAGCAGGAATGACTTTTGCGTTCGAGTTCTTCAGGCCGCTAGCGGTGATCTTTTCTTCAGTTGCCCGGATCGGGTTTTCGAGCATATCACCTATCTTCACCCATGGCACATCGCCACCAAAGTAGCTGGCGACTTTCCTGCTGGGAGTTCCCCCTGCAACAAGATCACAGATTTCACCGAGGGTCGCAGTTTTCAGACCATCCCCCTAAGCGCCTTGAGGTCATCCATGATTTCGCACTCCAACCCGATGAGCCGGTCCAGGATGGTCTTCGGGTCTTCGTGCACGACTTCCTCATGAACCCCTTCCTTGTACCGGTTGATCGAGAGGTCGTAACCTTGCGCTCGAATCTCATCGACCGACACGAAGAACGCCTTGGCGGTTCGGTCGGACTCGACATCGGCGTCACGTTCTCGCCACTTGGCAAGCACGTCGGGGATGTCGTTGTCCTTGATCTCGTTGCGTTTGTCGTCCAGGCTGAAGCCGTCGGCCTGCATGTCATAGAACCAAACGCCGTCCGTCCCGCCGGAGTCGGTGCGGGTGAAGATGAGCACCGCCGTCGAGACTCCGGCGTAAGGTTTGAACACGCCCGACGGCATGCTGACGATGCCCTCCAGTTTGTTCCCGTCGATCAGCAGTTCCCGAACCTGACGATGGGCCTTGCTTGCACCAAACAGGACGCCATCGGGCACGATGCAAGCGCACCTTCCGCCGACCTTCAACTGCTTGAGGAACAGGGCCAGGAAGAGCAGTTCGGTCTTCTTGGTCTTGACCGTGGCATGGAGGTCCTTGGCAATCTCCGCTTCGTTGATTGCTCCCTTGAACGGCGGGTTGGCGAGGATCAGGGTGTAAAGGTTGCGCATGTGCACCGACTCTTCACCCAGCGAATCGGCATACACCAAGTCCGGGTCTTCGATGCCGTGCATCATGAGGTTCATGGCCCCGATGCGCATCATGGTGGGGTCAAACTCCCCGCCGTGGAACATCCCTTCCGAGAAGTGCCGCCGCAAGTCGTCCTGCATCATCACCTCGGGGTGCTTCTCCAGCAGATACTCCCCGGCGACGACCAAGAACCCCGCCGTGCCCGCCGCAGGGTCTCCGATGACGTCCTTGGGCTTCGGCTCCACCATCTCCACCATCATGCGGATGATGTGGCGAGGGGTTCGGAACTGGCCGTTGACCCCCGCTTGAGCGAGCTTGCCGAGAAGGTATTCGTAGAGGTCGCCCTTGGTGTCCCGGTCGTGCATCGGAATTTCACTGAGGAGGGTGACCACTTGCTCTAGGACCGACGGCTTGGGGATCAGGAACACCGCGTCCTTCATGAACTTGGCGTAGACGCTGTCCTTGTTCGTGTTGAGGGTCCGAAGGAAGGCAAAGACTTCATCTCGCACGGTCTCGAACATGCGTTCGGAGTCGTAGTCCTTGAACCGCGACCAGCGGAGGTTCTGTTGGTTGTCATTGAACAGCCTTCGGGCCATCGGTTGGCCGGTCCGATTGGCTTTGCGCTCTTCGGCTTCCTCCAGTTCATCCAGCCGCTTCATGAACAGGAGATAGCTGATCTGCTCGATGACGGCTAGGGGATTCGACAGGCCGTTCGACCAAAAATGGTCCCATATCCGGTCCACTTTTCCCTTGAGTTCTCCGGTGATCATTCCTGTCTGCCAGTTTACTGGGCAACCTCCCCTTCCTCGTCGTCTTCGAAGCCGTCCGAGTCGACGGCAGCCAAGGCCAGTTGGCCTTGGCCAGAGAGGTCCCGGACGGTCCGCTCCTTGAAGTCCCGGCGTTGGACGTCCAAGGGGCGGATAACCTTGTGCTCAGCACCGCGCCGGATGCCCAACTGTCGGAGTTGGCGGGTCTTGGGAAGCACGTTTCCTTCGAAGCTGGCGATGACGCCATTGTAGGCTTCCACCCCATCTTCCAACTTGTCCCCAAGGGTCTTGACCTTGCTCAAGATGACGCCAAGCGACTCGTATAGGGCTCGACCGGCGTCCACGATAGTGAGCGTGTCCTTGTTTTGCTTCTCCAAGCCGAGAATGTAGGCGACGGACTTGAGGATCGGCAGAAGAGACACCGGGCTGACGGTGAAGACCCGCTGCTCGAACATGGTGGCGATGAGTTGGCGGTCGGACTCGATGGCCGCCATGTACATGCCTTCGTCGGGCAGGAACATGATGACGGCGTCGATGCCTTCCCAGTGCTTCGAGTAGTCCTTAACGCTGAGGTCTTTGAGGGTGCTGCGAAAGGCCTTCTGAAAGTCGGCCAGTCTGGCCGCCCGATCTTCGTCGGAAGCATTGGCGTACTCCACGAATGGCACCAGCAGGTTCTTACTGTCGATGACGAGCTTCTTGCCTTGGGCCATGTGAACGAGGGCGTCCACGATGCGGGTCTGATTGCCGTCCTTCACTTGGGCTTGGAGTTCGAAGTTCTCGCCCTTGACGAGTCCTGCCGCTTCGAGGAGGGTCTCCAGTTTGGTTTCGGCGAAGGAGCCGCGGATGACGGGCTTGTTCAAGGCGTTGGCCAACTTCTCGTTGGCTCCGGCGAACTCCTTGATCCTGTCCATGAGAACAGCTTCCGCTTCTCCCCGCTTCTCGTTGGTGTCCTTGACCTGCTGGTTCAGTTGTTCGAGGGTGAGTCCAACGGGCTTGAGGAGATTTTCGATCTCCTGCTTGTGGAGGGCGACGTTCTTGGTCGTGGTCTCCGAGTTCCGCTCAATGACCTGCTTGGCGGCCTTCTCGAACTGGGCCGAGACGTCCTTCAGGGTCTCTTGGGAGAGGGCCTTGAACTGGGTGCCGAGGGTTTCGCTCGCCTTCTCGATGAACTGATTGAGGTTCTCGATCTGCACGTCCTTGGCTTCGAGTTCATTTTGCTTGGCTTCGAGGATGGCCTCACACGCCTCCTTCTCCTTCTCGATGAGGCTAGCGGCGGCAGACTCGGCGGCTTCTCGTTCCGCCTTGGCGGTTGCGAGTTCGTCGGTGAGCCGGTTGATTTCGCTTTGGGCCGAGAGAAGCTGACCTTCGACGGCGGCCTTCTCGTTTCGGAGTTCTTCCGCCTGGCCAACGCTCTTGGCCGCCTCGTTGAGTTTGGTGTTGAGGGATTCGACCTCGGTCCGGTGGGACGTGTCGGCGTCGGACCGCGCCTTGAACAGGAAAGCGGCGACGGCAGCGAGTGCGAGGGAGAGGGCTCCCAGGACGACGATCGTGATGTCTGCGGTGTTCATTGGTAGCCTCCAAGTTCGAGCGCCGAGGCGCTGCCTGTTGGGGGTGGCCCTGCAGAATTTGCAGATTCAGGGCTCAGGGAGCCGAGCACCGTCCACGAAGCCCACCATTATGCACGAGTGATTCGGGCCTAAGCAAGGAGTTCTGGAGTTTTTTCGAAATCTCCTCTTGCGATAGCAAAGTCGGCACCGAGCGGATGAGAGAATCGTCCTGCTACGACCCCCGCCTACGGCCGAGCCTCCCCCGCGAAGATCCCTCGGCAGGCTCGGGTCTAACCGGGGTCCGATCCGGGTCATTCTGTCTTATCTCTGGTTCAGTTCTGCTTCACTTCTGCCTCATCCCTGTGGATAAGGCAGAAATAAGGATGAGATGAAGATGGGATGAAGCCTTTAGATGAGGATCAGACCCGCCGATAAGGAGGGTATGGCAAAAGCACGACTCGGAATGGCGTTCGCCGACCTTCGGGGCGGCATGAACAACCATGTTCTCGTTCTCACTCGAAGCGGCCTCTCGGTGCGCCGCAAGCCGCGATACAAGTACCCGGTCGATCCGGCGGTGCGGGAGGGCTCGCTTCGCTTGGAGTCGGCCTCGTCCATTTACGCCACCTTCTCGGCCTCGGAGGCGTCGGCATGGCGTCGCTATGCGGCTTCCCTGGCTCGGCTCGATCCCATTACCGGGAAACGCTATTCGCCCGCGGGTCGCAACGCCTTCATCGGCCTAGCGGTCAAGTTCCAGCAAGTGAACCCCGGGGCAGAGGTGCCGCGCACGCCTCCGGTGGGCAGTTTCATGGGCGACACCGTGTCGGTGTCGGCTTCTGTCGCGGGTGGAGCGATCCGGTTCACCGCCTCGCACGCGAACGCGGACGGTGTGACGACGGAGCTGATGCTGCAGAAGCTGAAGAACATCCGCTGCATGCCGGGGAAGGTGTACAAGGCGGCGGCGTTCGTGTCGTTCGCTCCGGGGTCGCTGTCGGCGGATGTGCCGGTGGAGTCGGGGGTATATGCCTGCGCGATTCGGTTCGTGGAGAGGGCGACGGGCCGGCAGACCTTCGTGTACCCGCTCGACGGAGTGTTCGAGATGGGGTAGGTTTGCGTGGGGTACTCTCCCTCCTTCCGCTTGCGGGAGGAGGGGGTTGGGGGGTGGAAAGTCCGGGACACCTCAAGCAGGGAGCCCGGCCTGGATGAGGTGCCGTCGCTCTCCATCCCTCTCCCCCCTTCCTCTCGCGGGGCGAAAGGAAGGGGATTGCTCCTGCCCCTCTCATTCCGGACTACTCCCCCTCCTTCCGCTTGCGGGAGGAGGGGGTTGGGGGGTGGAGAGTCCGGGCCTCGCAGAGTCGCTTGACGGAGTAGACCCACTTGGTTATCAAGATATCGTTCGGCTCGAAAAGATCGAGCGATGGGATACGCAGGGTGGCGATGCCTCGCTCCTCGAGGTAGGCGTCACGACTTGCATCGAAGGCCCGGCGGTTCTCGTGCTGCTCGCCGTCGATTTCGACGCAGACCTTGGCCGACGGAATGTAGAAATCGAGGATGTAGGGGCCGATGGGGACCTGTCGGCGGACGCGGAAGCCAAGTTCGTCGCGGCGGACTACTTCCCAGAAGCGCTGCTCGCTCACGCTCATGTTCTTGCGGAGTTCCCGGGCGCGGTCGCGCGCCTCGGGGTTCTTGGCGAGGCGGATGGGTTTCATGGGGGGAGTATGGCCTCGAGGTGCCGCGCTCTCCATCCCCCTACCCCCTTCCTCTCGCGGGGCGAAAGGAACGGGGTTTCTCGAATCCCGTTACTCTCCCTCGTCGTGTGCTTCGCCCGAATTGACCCAACTGGTCGCGCGCTCCAGCCCCGCCTCCAGCCAGATCTCGCAACCGCGGGTGGCGCGATCGAGGGCGGCGTCGATCGTCTGCCTCTCGTCGGGGTGGAACTTGTCGAGCACGTGGTCGGTGGCGTTCGGACCGCCACGGCCGATGCCGATCTTGATGCGGGGGTAGTCCTGTGAGCCGAGCGAGGCGATGATCGAGCGGTGGCCGTTGTGACCGCCTGCCCCGCCCTTGGGCTTCATCCGCACGCGCCCTAGGTCGAGGTCCATGTCGTCGGAGATCACGAGAATCTGCTCGGGCGGGATGCCGTATTGCCGGGCAAGGGCGGCCACCGCTTGGCCGCTCAGGTTCATATACGTCAGGGGACGGATCAGCAATACCGAGCGTCCCTCGATCTTGGCGATGCCGTAGACGGCGCGGTGCTTTCGCACATCGAGCTTGGCCCGGTGCCGCTTGGCCAGCCTTTCGACGGCGTCGAAACCGACGTTGTGGCGGGTGCCGGCGTATTCCGGACCGGGATTGCCCAGGCCCACGATCATCGCTTCGGGCGGCGCTGCCGGCTCAGGCTTCTTCTTGCGAAAGAGCATGGGGGAAGAAGGACTTTACCTGCCCGGCCATAATGCCCCCATGACCTCCACCGATGTCGCCGGGGCATTTCACCAACGCTTCGGCGTCTCGCCCAGCGTGGTCACTCAGGCGCCGGGACGGGTGAACCTGATCGGCGAGCACACGGACACCAGCGAAGGCTTTGTCTTCCCGACCGCGATCGACCGGCGGGTCTGGGTGGCGGCGCGGGTGGTAGAGGGGCCGTCGCGGCTCGTCTCGGACCGTCTCGGGGATGCCGAGCCATTCGACACGCGAGGCGAGATCCCTGGAGACTGGTCGCGCTATGCGGCAGGCATGGCTAAGGAACTGGCGTCCTGGGCGGGGCGACCGATGCCGAATCTAGAAGCCTATGTGGCGAGTGACCTGCCGATCGGCAGCGGGCTGAGCAGCAGCGCGGCGATGGAAATGGCGTTCGGGGTCCTGTGGCAGGAGCTGTTGCGGCTGGACCTCTCGGGGAGAGAATTGGCGCGGTTGGGGCAACAGTGCGAGCACGAGCACATCGGGGTGCAGTGCGGGATCATGGATCAGATGGCGAGCGCGCTCGGCCGGGCGGGGCACGCGATGTTTATCGACACGCGCAACCTCGATCTGGCATACGTGCCGATCCCGAGCACCCTGACGATCGTCGTGTGCGACACCATGAAGCCAAGGGAGTTATCGGATTCGGCCTATAACGAACGGCGGCTGCAGACCATCGAGGCCTCGGAGGTCCTCAAGACGTGCACCCTCCGCGACGCCACCGCCGAGCAGATCGAAGGGGGTCGCGACCAGCTGGGTGAGGTGCGGTACCGAAGAGCGCGACACGTCCAGAGCGAAAACGAGCGCTGCCACCGGTTCGTCGACGCGCTAAGGGAGGGCGAGATCGACCAGATCTACGTTCTCATGCGCCAGAGCCACGAAAGTCTGCGGGACGACTTCGAGGTGAGCTGTCCAGAGCTCGACGCGATGGCAGAGGCCTGCTGGCAGGCGCCAGGCTGCATCGGGGCTCGGATGACCGGGGCCGGCTTCGGCGGAGCGTGCGTGGCCTTGGTCGAACGCGGGCGCACTTCGGTCTTTCGTGAGGCGGTCTCCGCGCACTATCTTCTCCACGTGGCGGATCGGATGCCTCGCTTCCTGGTGTGCGAGTCGGCCGACGGGGCCGCCGTGGCCGGATAGGCGAGGCCGAGGTTCACTGGGGACCCCTTCGGGAATGATGCCACGGCGGGCAATGTCGCCTCCGGTATGCTCCGCCTTGCGCAGATGAAGTGGCTCGGACCTGGACTGAGAGTGCTGGGGTGGGCGGGGCTCGCCGCCCTTGGCGTCACCGGCGTTGCCCAGGTCGGCGCAGCGGGCCTGATGATGCAACTCGGCCACCTCCCCATGGAAGTGCTCAAGGACTTCCTCGCCGGCGTTCTCCATCACTCCATGGGCTCGGGTCACAAGGAGGAAGGCCGGATCGCCGCCCGCGCCTTCCATCTCTGCGTGCTTCACTCCGTCGAGCGTCAGACGGCGGAGGGATTGATCGACGGGCGCGAGGATTTCGTGCGCTACGTCAAGAGGCAGGCCAAGGCGGTCGAGCGTGATTGGGATCAACTTGCCGAACGCGAGGTCAGCAAAGAGGAATGCAAGCGCCTCCTCGACGCCCGACTAGAGCCGAGCGATGCCGACATCGCGGAGCTTCTTCGCGAGCTTTACCCGGCCCTGGACCAAGAAGTCGTGAGCCGCGTGGCCGTCGATGTGCTCGGCTGTTTCGAGCCCACGTTCATCGATCTCCTCAGCCGTGACGACGCGCAGCATGCTTACCGCAAGCGGCTCCTTACTGCGGTGCTCGGACAGCACCGAGAGATCATGGCGAAGCTCGAGGCCATCCATACCGAAGTCGTCGAGGGTCGCACGGAGGTGCGCGAGATCCGCGAACTGATCGTCGCACAGGTCTCCATCAATCCGAACGACCCCGAGAACCGCCAGCAGGCCGTCGAACTTTACAATCAGAGCGTCGCGCTTGCCAAAGAGGGCCGTGAGGTCGATTCGGTGGAACTGCTGAACGAGGCACTTCGACTGGACCCGACGTTCTTCGAAGCGTGGGTGGCGCGTGCGGTCGCGCACGCGAAGCGCGAGGACCACGTCCTTGCCCTGGGCGATGCCGACCGGGCCTTGACGATCCGGCCAGGCGACGCCCACGGGCATTGGGTTAGGAGCCATATACGAGAGTGGGTCCAGGACACGAACGGCGCTCTCGACGATGCGAAGTCCGCCGCAGACAAGGTTCCGAGCGTCGATCATCTCGTGCGGTACGGCACCGTACTCTCGCAAATCGATCGGGATGATGAGGCGATAGCGATCTTCGACCGGGCCTTATCCCTCGACGCACGATCTGCGGAAGCTCTCTACGGCAAGGCGATCTCCTTACAAGCCTTAGGCAAAACAACTGAGGCCCTGGCGACGATCGACGAGTCCATCGCTATTCGACCCGACTGGGGGCGATCTCGGCTCGGGCGCGGGCTTCTGCTGAAGAAACTCGGACGGAACGACGAGGCGCCGGCAGAGTTCGAAAAGGCGATGGAGTTCGACCCCCGACAGGGACAGGTCTGGGCGCAGTACGGCCTGATGGCCGAAGCGCGAGGCGATGTGCCGGAGGCGGCACGATGCTATCTAAAGGGCATCGAAGTCGAACCGGCGTTTATGGCGAATTACGCCAACCTCGGCATCCTGCATCTAGACCTAGGCCAGTACGAGGAAGCCGTGACGGCTCTTTCCGTCGTCGTGGAGGGCCAGCGAACCGGAGGCATTCTGTGGGCGCGGGGTCTGTGCTATCAGAAACTCGGTCGATCCTCGGAGGCGATCGCCGATTTCTCGACATCTCTCGCCCTGGACCCGACCAGCGCCGTCACCTACTCCAGTCGAGGACAGGAGTATCTAACCCTCGGCCAAGTCGACGAGGCACTGGTCGACCTCTACCGAGCCCTCGAGTTATCCCCCGAAGACACCGATACTCGCGCGAGGCTGGCCCAAGCCCTGATTGCTGCAGGAAGGCTAGAGGAGGCGGTAGCTCAAACGAGCCAGGTGCTCGCTGTTACCGAACATCCGGAGGCTCGGTTCCGCCGGGCAATCGCTTACGAAGGACTGGGCGACTATGCGAAGTCCGAACTAGACTACCGACGACTACTCGAACTGGTGGATGACGCCGGAGTGTGGAACAACCTCGGCACCGTGATCGCGTCCCAGGCGCGGTGGGCTGACGCGATCGCTGCGTACGATCGCTCGTATTCGATGGACGGCAACCCGCGCTCCCAGGTGAACAAGGCGGTGGCCCTCGTCCAGGCCGGCGATTCGAACGCCGCCGCCACGCTGGTCGGGATGGTCATTGCTCAGCATCCGGAGTGGCGAGAAGGCATTCTCGGCAACTCCCAGTTCTCGGCGCTCGCCAACTCCCCGCAAGTGGCAGCGGTGCTGCGGTCTTAGCGAAGACCGCCGGGCGACTCGGCCCTCTAGCCGGCTTTCTTGGCCGCTTCGGCTTGCTCCAGGCTCGCTCGAAGGGCTTCCATGAGGTCCATGACCTGCGGCGCGGCTTCGGGGGCGGTGACGATCTCTTTGCCCTCGACCTTGGCCTGGATCATCTTCATCAGCTCTTCCCGGTACTCGTCCTTATAGGATTCGGGGTCGAAGCTGGCGGTGAGCAAATCGACGAGAGCGGAGGCCATTTTCTGCTCCGCTTCGCTCAGCTCGACCTCCGGGAGCCCTTTGCCGATATCGACACGGATTTCGTCGGGATAGTACAGCGTGCTCATGACGAGGTTGCCGTTGACCGCGCGGAGGACGCAAAGCTGCTCCTTCTTGCGGATCGCGATCTTGCCGATGGCGACGAGACCTTTGGTCGAGAGCGCGTGCATGAAGAGGGAGAAAGGCTTGAGGCCCATCTCTTCGGGCTCCAGGGCGTAAGCCTGGTCGAAGTAGACCGGGTCGATCTCTTTCTCGTCGACGAAGGCGACGATCTGGATCGAATGCTTGCTCGGGACCGGCAGCTTCTCGAAGTCCTCGTCGGTCAGTTCGACGTACTGTCCCTTGGCGTACTCGTATCCCTTGACGACCTCGTCGGCGCCGACTTCGCGCTGCTGGACCGGGTGCCACCGGATGCGTTTGAGGCGCGAGTGGTCTTCCTTGAAGAGCTCGTTGAAGGCGACGTCCTTGCTGGTCGTCGCGGTGAAAAGCTTGATCGGAATACTGACCATGCCGAAGCTGATCATTCCCTTCCAGATCGGTCGCGAAGCCGAAAGCATGTCCACATTGTACGATGCTCCGCAGCCCGATCGCCCATAATCCTTAGCGATGAGTTCGGTCGTGCTGGACGCGGGTGATATGCGCCGGACCCTCGGGCGCATGGCGCACGAAATCCTGGAGGCCAATCAGGGCGCGACCGATTTGGTGGTCGTGGGGATCCTGCGCAAGGGCTGGCCCATCGCCAAGCGCCTCGCCTTCCTGATGACCCAGGTCGAGGGCACCACGGTGCCGTGCGGCAAGCTGGACATCGCCAAATTCCGCGACGACCGGTTGGGCCAGGTGCTGCAGGACGATAGCGAAATTCCCTTCGAGGTCAACGGCAAGCGCGTGATCCTCGTGGACGAAGTCATCTTCACCGGGCGGACGATCCGTGCGGCGCTCGATGCCCTCATCCAGCAAGGGCGTCCGCAGAAAGTCCAACTGGCGGTGCTCGTCGATCGAGGTCATCGGGAACTGCCCATCCAGCCAGATTATTGCGGGCGCATAATAGCCACCGAGAGGGACGATCGCGTGATCGTTCACACGACCGAGATCGACGGGGAGGATGAAGTGATCATGCAGAAGGCGGAAGAGCGCGAGGCGGTGGGATGAGCCGTCACCTGCTGGGTATCCGGCATCTGGACCGCGAGGACATCGAGGAACTCCTCGGGCTTTCGAAGGACTTCAAGAAGAAGGTCCTCGAGGGTCGACCGATCGCCAACGGCAAAGCGCCGGTGGTCGGGCTGCTCTTCTTCGAGGGCTCGACGCGAACCCGGGTCTCCTTCGAGCAGGCCGCCACCTATCTGGGGTACCGGGTTAGCAACTTCGCCTCCGGCGCAAGCTCGATGTCGAAGGGTGAGACCCTGAAAGACACCATCCTCACCCTGCGGTACGAGCGGTTGGAAGCCCTCGTCATGCGGCACCGCTCGTCGGGATCGGCTTCGTTCGCGGCGCGGTACTTCGGCGGGCCCGTGCTCAACGCGGGCGACGGCCAGCACGAGCACCCGACCCAGGCTCTGGGCGATGCGCTGACCATCTTGGAGCGCAAGGGCAGCCTCGAAGGGCTGACGGTGGCGATCGTGGGAGACGTCGCTCACTCCCGAGTAGCCCGATCGAACGCATGGCTCCTTTCGAAGATGGGAGCCGACGTCCGGTTCGTCGGTCCGCGGACCTTGATCCCTGGCAACGTCTCGATGCTGCCGGGGACGGTGTACTACGATCTGGCGGCCGGCGTGGACGGGGCCGACGTCGTCATTTGCCTACGGCTCCAGCGCGAGCGAATGGAGGATGGGCAGCTGAGCTCGGTGAACGAGTACCGGCGGCTGTATCAGATCAACCGCCACACGCTCCGGTATGCGAACCCAGGCTGCCTGGTGATGCACCCCGGGCCCCTCAATCGGGGCGTCGAGGTCGACGACATGGCGGCCGACGGCGATGCCTCGGCGATCAGCCAGCAGATCGAGAACGGCATCTTCGTGCGGATGGCCGCGCTCTACTGGGCGTTCCAAGATCCGCCCGCCAAGCCGGCCAAGGCTTCCGCCAAGGCCGCCGTTCAAACAGGGAAGGCACGGAGGAAGAAATCGTGAAGACGGTTCTCAAGAACGGACGCATCCTCGATCCCTCGCAGGACATCGACCTGATCGGTAGTCTCGTCATCGAACACGACCAGGTCGTCGAATACGGCAAGAAGGTCGACGAACGAGGGGCTGTGGAGGTATACGACTGCACCAACCTCTGGATTACCCCCGGTCTCGTCGATCCCCACGTCCACCTGCGGGAACCAGGCGAGGAGCATCGAGAGACCATCGTGAGCGGAACCCAATCGGCGGCAGCCGGCGGATTCACCACGATCTGCTGCATGCCGAACACGAACCCGGCGCTCGATACGCCATCGCTGATCGACTTCATCATGGACAAAGCCGCCTCGCCGGAAGCGGGAGGCGTGTTCGTGGCGCCAGTCGGCGCGCTTACCGTCGGCAACGACGGCACGAGGCTGACCGACCTCGCCGCTCTCAAGAAGGCGGGCATCGTCGCGGCGAGCGACGAAGAGCATCCCATCCAGGATTCGGCGGTCATGACGCGGGCGATGGAGACCTGCCTCCAATTCGACATCCCGATCATGGCCCACTGCGACGACACATCCTTAAGCGCGGGGGCGAGCATGAACGAAGGCGCCTACAGCGCAATGCTCGGCCTCAAGGGCATGCCTCGCAGCGCCGAAGAGATCATGGTCATGCGCAACTGCCTGCTCTCTCTCCACACCGGGTGCCAGTTGCACATCATGCGGGTCAGCACCTGGGGCGCCGTCGAGATGATCCGGCAGGCCAAATATCTCGGCGCACCGGTGACGTGCGAGATTTGCCCGCACCACTTCTCCCTCACCGAAGAGGCCATCGGCGAATTCAATCCGCTCTTCAAGACCACTCCTCCGCTCAGGACAAGCCTCGACGTCGATATGCTCATCGAGGGTCTGAGGGACGGCACCATCGACTGCATCGCCAGCGACCATTCGCCTTACGCGAACTACGAGGTCCAGGTGCCGTTCGAGGAAGCCCCGTTCGGGATGGTCGGCCTCGAGTCGGTCGTCGGCGTGACCCTGACGAACCTCACTCACAAGGGGGTGCTTTCTCCACTCGAGACCATCCGCAAGCTCAGCAGCGCGCCCGCCCAGATTCTCCGACTGGAGGCGGGGAGCCTCAAGCCGGGGGAGACGCCGGTCGCCCAGGTATGCGTCATCGACCCCGAGGTCACCTGGCAGTTCGACGTCACCAAGACCTTCAGCAAAGGCAAGAACTCGCCCTTCCAGGGAATGCCGCTCAAGGGAAAGGTCGTTCTTACGATATGTGGCAATGAGATCTATCGCGACGCGAGGTTCGACGCGCGGCGGCTGGCCGGCGTGGGCTAAGGCGCTCCTCGCCAGTCTGGCGTTGGCGATCGTTGCGGGTTGCCAAACGGGTCAGCTTCCGGATCCCAATGACCCCGTGTCGATGGGCGGAGTCGTCTCGATCGCCGTCCTTCGCCGAAACCTCGACTACGCGAACCGGATGCTGGAGCACCGTGCCGAAGTGGGCGAAATCTCGTCCGAGGAGCGAATGCTCTTGCTGCAAAGATACGCCGAAGATCTGGTCCAGAAGATCGACGTGGACAAGATCGCCGCCTCACAGGCATGGGAGTACGGCGATGTCTTCAAGACCGCGGGACGATGGGACCTCGCGAAGAAAGCCTACGAAATCGCGGTGCAAAGCCCTCGCAACGAGGACCGGCGCGTCAACGACACCCTGCGTCTCGCCCTCTGCGAGGCCCAGCTAGGGAACGTCGAACGGGCGATCGAACTGGCCCGCAGCGTGTTCGACACCGACGATCGCGGCACCGCGCCGATCCTCCCCGCAGTGCTCCTTGAGATCGTCCCCGCCGCGGAGGGCAAGGGCTTCGACGGCGAACTCGCCGATCTCCTCGTCGACGCGATCGCCCAACACGAACGGACGATCGTCGACCCCCAATCGGAAGGCGGCAAGGCCTTTTTCCGCGCCAAGCCGATCCACTACCGGGACGCCTATCGCAAGGCGATTGCCCTCTACACGCTGGCCGACATGCCCGAGAAGGCTGAAGAAACCCGCCGCGCCGCCCAAGAAGCCCTGGGCAAGTTCGGGCGAGCGTGAGTCGGTTTGAACCCCGTGCATTCCTGCCGACACCTAGGAACATGGAACGCCGAACCGCTGCTTGCTCGCTTCTCATCGCCTCTCTTTTGACTCAAGGCTGCGGCAAGGCCGAAGTCGCGCACGGCGATACTCTCGCCAGCGGCGGACCGCGCAGGGACGTCGAGATCGTCATCTACACGGGCGACTTTGCCATGGTGAACGAGACGCGGGAGGTCGAGCTCGCTGAAGGGCGCAGCCGGGTCGGCATTCAGGGAGTCAGCAAACTGCTCGATCACGACTCGGTGATGTACTCGTGGCCGAAGACAAAGGATGCAAAGGTGGTATCCAGCACCTACGATTTAGGAATGAACCAGAGCACTCGATTGCTTAAGCGATATCTCGGCAAAGAGGTCGATCTCGTCTATCGGTCGGATGCCGGCAAGGAGTCGGAGAGGAAGCGCGGGGTATTGGAAATCACCGATGAGGGCTACGAGAACCCGCATGTCGTCGTCCGCGTGGGAGATACCTACGTTGTTAACCCCGATGCAACGATCGAGGCTCCCGTGACCGGAGACATCGTGACGATTCCGCAACTGTCGGCCGATGTCGAAAGCCCCCGCGCGCAGCAGGCGTTGATTGCGGTGAGCTACCTCACCAGCGGATTGTCGTGGAACGCGGACTACTCCGCGACGCTGAAGCCGGAGTCGGAATCGATGGGACTGGAATGCTGGGCCACCGTCACCAACCGAACGGGGATCGACTTCGAAGATGCGAGCATCAGCTTCGTCGCCGGATCGCCCAATCGCGCGGTGAGACCAGCGATGGAGCAAGCCGATGCCTTGTTCGCGAAAGCCGAAGACAGGTCGGGATCCATGGCAATGAACAACCGGTTCGAAGAACCTCAGCGTGTCGGCGAGCTTTACGCCTTCCCATACAAGGCAAAGGCAAGCATCAAGCAAGACCAACAAAACCGCGTGCGAATGATGGGTTCCGACTCCGTAAGCGTTAAACGCGACTACGCGATCCGGCTCCCACAACTCTACGATGGTGGCTATTACGGGAATCCTTCTCAGCGGCTTCCGGCTACCCTCTCACTACAGTTCGTCAACACGCCGGAAGCCGGTCTCGGGCAGCCCCTTCCTGGCGGCACCCTGCGCGTTTACGAGCCTTCACCATCGGGGGCGCCTCGATACATCGGAGCCGCGACCCTATCGGATACTCCGAAGGATGCCAAAATCGACGCCACTCTCACCAATGTGTTCGACGTGTTCGCCCTAGCCAAAGTGGTGGAATCGAGACGCATCGATAGGAGGCAGCACAGCACGACGGTGGAAATCACGATTCAAAACGAGAAGAGCGGCGCGACGCAGGTCAGGTTGCTCCAGCCGATCGTCGGCACGTGGCGCATCGCCGGCGAAATGCCCCCCTACTCGAAGCTGAACGCCGGACTCGTCGAATGGACGATCACCGTGCCCGCCGGCGAAACGTCGAAACTGCGGTTTACCGTCGTCACCGGGAGCAGGTGAAGCGGTAGGTTCCTGCCGCCAGCCGGAAGCGGTTCCTCCCGAGGGGGGTCACTCCGGGCGCGGCGGTGGGATGACGGTCTCCCTCGCGAATCGTGTCGACCTTCTCGGTAGGCACCTCCAGGATCGCTTCGGCGTTCGGTGGGACGACCACGTCGAGCGTCAGCGCCTCGCCCTCGACGACCCATGAGACCTCGTATCGACCGACCGGCGAGTGGTAGGCGCCCTTCGCCCAGGATAGGCCGCCGCCCGGCTTCGGAGCCAAGATCGCTCTCCGCCATCCGGGAACCGCCGGGTCTCGGTCGATCCCGACGACGACTCGCATCATCCACTCGCCCACCGCTCCAAATGCCCAGTGGTTGAACGAGTTCATACCGGCGTCTTGGAAGCCTCGACCCTTCACATACCCGTCCCAGCGCTCCCAAATCGTCGTGGCGCCGTTCTCGATCGAATAGCCCCAACTGGGGAAGGTCTTTTGGAGCGCCAACTGATAGGCGAGATCGAGGCGGACGCCGCGGGCGAGCTCGAGCATCATTCGGTGCGACGAGTGGAAGCCGGTGCTCATGTGATTGCCGTACCTGGCGAGGTTGGCGACCATCCGGTCGAACGCCGGAGCGCGAAGCGACTCGGGCACCAGATCGAAGGACAGGGCGAGGGCGTAGCCGGCCTGGGTGTCGCCACGGACCACGCCGTCCGCGCCGACGAAGGCTTTCTGGAACGCTTTGCGGATGCTTTCGTAGAGCGAACGGTAGGCATCGGCCTCCGTGGTCTTGCCCAACACGCGGGCCATCTCGGCGACGAGGCGCGTGGACTCTGCGAAGTACATCGTCGCGAAGACCTCGTTGGGGACCGTCGCCCCCGTCTTCGGCCAGCCCTCCTGAACAAGGGTATCGCCGTTGAGCCAGTCGTTGTAGTCGTTGTGGCGAGCATTGCGCCAGATCAGGTCGGGGTTCTTCGACTTGATCCAGTCCACCCAGCGTCGCGCCGATTCGAAGTGGTCAGCCAACAGGCGGGGATCGTCGTAGAACTGGTACGCCGCCCAGGGCACGAAGACGCCGGCATCTCCCCAGCCGGGCACACCGGTGAATGAGCGATTCCGGCCGTAGGGATGAGGCGCGAAATCGGGGTATCGGCCGTCGTCGGCTTGGGCGTCGCGCACGTCGGCGAGCCACTTCCGGAAGAACGGCTGCAGGTCCATCTGGTAGCAGGAGGTGGGCGCGAAGATGAGAATGTCGCCCATCCATCCGAGCCGCTCGTCGCGCTGGGGGCAGTCGGTGGGCACGCTCATCAGGTTGGCGCGCTGGGTCCAGAGGATGTTCTGCCAGAGCCGGGTGAGCATCGGATCGGAACAGGTGAACTCCCCGACCTCGCGGGCTCCCGAGCAGAAGACGACACCCTCGAGATCGCCCAGCTCCGGCTTGTGCCGAAGCCCCTCGACTTGCACGTACCGGAATCCGTGGTAGGTGAACTTCGGTTCGAGGGTGGTCTTGCCGGCGGTGAGAACGAACTCGTCTTTCTGGTCGGCCCCGCGCAGGTTGGCGGTGTAGACCTTGCCGTCCTCGGCGAGCATTTCGGCATGGGTGAGCGTAACGCGATCGCCGCTCTCGCCTTCGACCCTTAGGCGGCACCAGCCGGGCATGTTCTGGCCGAGGTCGAAGACGTAGACCCCGGGCGCGGGCTCAGTCATCGCGATCGCCCGCAATCGCTCGACGATCCTGATCGGCTCGTTCGGCTGGAATTCGATGATCGTCTTCGGTTCGACCGCCCTCGCCCAAGACCATCCGCCATCCGCGTACCCGGGTTTGTCCCAACCGGGTAGGTCGAGCCGAAGATCGGTCACGACGCCGTCGAGGAGGTCGGCCGAGCGGATAGGTCCCTGGAGGGTCGTCCGCCAGGTCTCGTCGGTTCCGACCGTTTGGCGGCTCCCGTCGGCCATCTCGATATCGAGAAGAATCCTGACCTTCGGCTTGCGCCCGTAGACGGCCCTCGGGCGCTTGTCCTCGCTGAGTCCCTGGCTCATCCCGAGTCGCCCGGCATACCAGCCGTCGCCGAGGATCGCGCCGATGGTGTTCGCTCCTTTGTCGAGGAGGTCGGTCACGTCGTAGGCTTGGGCCAACACCCGCCGATCGTAGTCGGTCCACTCGGGGGTCAGCGGGGATTCGCTCACATTCCGGCCGTTGACGTGCAGCTCGTATAGTCCGAGGCACGCCACGTAAGCGACCGCTCTGACGGGCTTTGCCCCCAGCGAGAATTCCTTTCGGACGGTGGGGGCCGGCAGTGGCTCGGTGCCGGTGGCGTGACGCGAGGCGGTGATGCCGTCGGTGAGGTACGCCCTCGCCCAGTTCGCGTTCTCGATGACTCCAGAGGACGTGACCGGTCGGCTCCGAGCGACATTGGCATCCCCGGCAAGAATTTCCAACTCGGCCAGGCAGAAGCCGCACGCCCCGGGCTCACGCTCGCCCTGCCGTGTGACCAGGAGTCGAACGTAACGGGAAGACACGGTGCCAGGTAGTCGCACCAACACTGAATCGGTACCGGGATTGGGAACATCGGCCGCCGATCGGTCGGCCACGACCCGGGCATCCTTCATCTCCGCGTCGTCCGAGACGAGAATGCGATATCGAAGCGGGAAGAGGAAGCCGGGCTGGTCGCGCACCCAGTCGATCGGCCTGGCAGGCCAAAGACGAATGCCGTCGATCGCGCGCCTTTCGCCGAGGTCGATCTGGACCCACTTCTCGGCATTTGGATCACCCGTCAAATCGGTATGGAATCCATTTCGCGCCGGCGAGTACTCGGTGGCCGGCGTCGGGTCCTCGATCCAATAAGCCTTCCAATGCGCAGGATCGGGTCCTACGCCAAACGTCGCCGGCTCGCTCCAGGCCGATGGGCTGCCATCTTGATCCCAATATCGGACGGCCCAAAACGCCCGGCGACCTCGCATAAGGGGCTTGGACGGCATGCAGACCGACCGGTCCGAAGCCACCCGGCCCGAGTCGAACAAATCGCCGCGCCCCAACCGAAGCAAGCCCAGATCGGAGGAAATGAGGACTTGGTACGCCGTCTGCCGAGCTCCTCGGCGGCGGTCGGCCAGTTCCCAGGTCAGTCGTGGCCTATCGGCTTGAATGGCGATCGGATCGACGAGGGCCTCGCACCGGAGGGCCACCGGCGGCGGCAGTCCCTGGCTCGCCTCCGTCAAGTTCGCGCTAAGGGGAGGAAGGAAGGCCAAGCCGATCAGCATGGCCGATCATACTCCGCAGACCTCAGAACCCGATGCAGAACGCATCGAGAGGGCTTGCGAGCGCGTATCTGGATGGAGACACGGGCCAGCCGGTATCCTTAGCCCGCGGAGCCACTATGCGATCCTTAGTCAAAACCCTCTTTCTCGTCGTCGCCATCGCCCTCGTCCCCGTCCTCCCGGCCGGCCAGAACAAGGTCGTCCTCGCCGTCAAGGGCGATCCGGGCCAATCCGGCAAGTACCAGCTCGACCTGGAGGTCGGCATCGAAGCCGGCGGCCAGAAGTTCACGATGAACATCAAACAGGTCGAGTCGAAGACGGTCAAGGAGGTCAAGGACGGCAATATCGCCTTCGTCCAAGCGACCGAGTCGCAGGAGATCACGATGAACGGGGAGAAGCTCGACCCGGACCCCGACGAGAACAAGCCCTCGACGGTGACGGTGCGGCCAGACGGCACCCTCGTCTCCTACGAGAGCGAGGGAGACGGCGACGCCGAGAAAATGAACGTGCGGATCATGTCGGCGACCTCAGTCATCTTCTCCAAGAACCCGGTGGGGGTGGGAGACAAGTGGTCGTATCAATACAAGGACGACGACAAGCTGGGCACGAAGGCCGGCAGCGCGAACTTCCAACTGCTCGCCTTCGAGAAAGCCAAGGACGTCGATTGCGCGAAGATCAAGATGACGTTCGAAGAGGCCGGCGGCTCGCCCCGTTTCGCGAGCGACGTGACGGCATGGGTCGAGCTCGCCACGGGCGATACCGTAAAGAGCGACGTCAGCCTCACCAACTTCCCGCTCGGTGAAGGCGCCGGCACCACCTCGAACGCCAAGGGCACCATGGAGCGCACTTCCGGCGGACCTCTCAAGGCGAACCAGGGGTCGGCGACCCCGGCAGAACCCAAGAAGGAAAAGGACATCGACGAGACCGTCAAGGACTACGAGAAGCTGAGCGGCCTCTTTACGCTGTATCGCAAGCGAGAGGGGAGCAAAGACACGGTCTACATGGAAATCCTGGAGAGCCAAGTCGACAAGCTGTTCCTCCTCCAGGCGACGGCGGCCACCGGAAACAGCCAGCAGGTCGTGGCGGGCAACCCGATCAACGATCTGGTTCTGAAGTTCTCCAAGATCGACGATCGCCTCTTTCTCGTTCGACCGAATCTCGGCTTCGTAGCCGACGGAAAGACCCCGACGGGGGTGGCCCTCGATCGATCCTTCTCCGACGCGTACCTAGAGGCCTTCAAGATCGAGGCCAAGCAGGAAAAGCGCAAGAGCCTGCTCATCAACGTTTCCGACCTCTTCAAGGGTGACGTCGCCCAAGTGAACGCGGCGGTCGCCGGTGGCGGGAATCCGCTGGCAGCGCTGCCAGGAGGAGGAGGAGGCTTCAGCCAGGACCGAGACAAGACCTTCATCGTGCAGATGAAAGCCTTCCCCGAAAACATCTTCGTCCAGACCAACTACGCCTTCAACCGGAGCGGCGGAGGCGGAGGCGGGCTCATGGATCTATTGGGCCCGAGCGTCATGGCCGACCCCCGCAACTTCTTCTTCAAGGTCAACTACAACCTTTCGATGCTGCCGACGGACGGCTATATGCCCCGGCGCTTCGATGGCCGCGTGGGCTACTTCACGTCGGATTACCGCGATTTCTCCGATCCCACCAAGTTCGATAACACCGTCCGCAACATTCTGCGGTGGAGGCTGGAGAAGAAGGACCCGTCGGCGGCGATGAGTGAACCGAAGAAGCCGATCGTCTTCTGGCTCGACAACGCCATTCCCCACGAGTACCGCGAGGCCGTCAAGGAAGGTGTCCTGCTCTGGAACAAGGCGTTCGAAAAGATCGGCTACAAGAACGCAGTCGTGGTCAACCAGATGCCGGCCGATGCGGATTGGGACCCCAGCGACATGCGTTACAACGTCGTCCGCTGGGTCCTATCGCCCGACGACGCCTACGCCGTCGCCCTGTTCCGCGTGAACCCGATCACCGGCGAAATCCTGAACGCGTCGATCTTGGTGGACGGCAACATGGTCCGGTACACCGAGCGGGAGCGTTCCGGCTTTGTCGATCCCGCCAGTTTCTTCGAACCGAAGAAGAACGATCCCCGCCATGTGCACGACCCACGCCGGTGCAGCCTGCAGCAGGAAATCTGTGAGCAAGCGGCGTTCGGCAAGCTCGCACTCGACATGCTGGGCGGGCTCGGCAACGTGGACGAGCACGAGTACATGAACACGTTTCTTCGCCACGTGGTCTGCCACGAAATGGGCCACATCCTCGGGCTACGCCATAACTTCATCTCGAGCACCCAACTCACCTTCGCACAGATGGGCAACCCCGACCTCGTCCGCAAGCACGGGACCGCCGCCAGCGTGATGGAATACACGCCATTCAACCTGGCCGCCCTCAAGAAGAACGGGGTCGACTGGTGGCCCGCAAGCATCGGCGACTATGATTACTGGGCCGTCGCCTATGGCTACATGCACACCGGCGCACGAAAACCCGAGGACGAGGTGGCCGACCTGAAGCGGCTCGCTGCCCAGTGCAACGCGAGCGGGAACGCCTACCAATCCGACGAAACGGCGGACAGCATCGATCCCCGGATCACCCGGTTCGACCTCGCCGCGAACCCGCTCGACTATTGGGCGAAGACCATGGAGGTCTCCCGGTATATGGGCATGAACCTCGGCCAGCGCCTCCCGAAGCACGGCGAAAGCTTCTGGACCTTCACGCGCGATTTCAACATGCTCTTCTCGATGATCGCGCGTGCGGCGTCGCAGTGCACGAGATACATCGGCGCAATGCACTTGAACAACAACTTCAAGGGGGACCCGGGGCAAAAGCCGCCGATTGCCGCAGCGTCGTTCGCCGACCAGAAGCGGGCTCTCGACCTGCTGAACACCTACATCTTCAGCGAGCAGGCCTTCAACTATCCGAAGGAGTATTACCAGCGGTTCACCGCGAATCCGGACGCCGACTTGTTGCAAGCAATCCTCGGCGGCTCGAATTCGTTCCCGGTCCTCGACCAGTTCGCTTCGATCCAGGGTTCGGCGTTGAGAACGATCTTCCGGCCGGACGTGCTGTCTAGGGTGGTGAACAACGAGTTCAAGGCCTCGCCGGGGTCGAACCCGCTGCGACTCGTCGATCTCTTCGACGACGTGCGCAAAACGGTCTGGGCGGAGCTCACGAGCAGCAAGAATGTTTCCGCGCTCCGCCGCAGATTGCAGCGGGCCCACGTCGACCGCATGATCGCGATGGTCATCAACACCGGTGACGGCGCGCCCGACGATGCGAAGATGCTCGCCTGGCGCGAGTTGCGCTCGCTCAAGGCATCCCTCGACACCCAGAAGCGAAAGAAGGCCATTGATAAGTACACCCAGGTCCATTACGAGGATTGCGCCATGCGGATCCAGCGAGCACTCGAAGCCCGTCCGGTCGTGGGCGCCCCGAGCGGCGGCGGCGGCATGAGTCCGCTCCAGCAGCTGCTCGGCGGCGGCTAGCGATTGGGATGACGCAACGGTAGCCCGACGATGGTTCGTGCGGCGGGAAGACAACGCACCGGGGGTACGAACCATCCCCCGGCTACCTTCTCCTCTCTGGTAGCCCGCGGATGGCTCTTGCCGCGGAAAGACGGCCCACCGGGGGCACGAACCATGCCCCGGCTACCTCGAGGAGGCGCGCCGGGCGACCAACGGCGCGCCACAATCGAACCGTGCGGCGCCTGATCATCGTTCTCCCAAAACTGCTGGCATCGGAGGTCGACGCATCGGTGCTTGGAGCGGGGTTGCCGAACCTGCGAGCATTGGTCGAGCGGGCGGACCTCTTCGCCCTGCGGCCGGTACCACGCTCGCCAACCCCGGAAGCCGCATTTCTCGGATTCGATCCGCGCGAGGTTCGCTTGGCTCAGGGGCCGCTGGTCGTCGCAGCCTTCGGCGGTTCCCTGCCCGATGACGCCGTGTGCCTAGCCCTGGAACTTCTATCGTGGAGCCCCTATGGAGGTGTCGCGCGTATCGGTCCAGCTCCGGAGTCGAACGTCCGGGAAGCCCTCGCTGAAGCCAGGCGTCTGGAGACGTCAGCGCTGAGCCTCGTCGAGGGCCGCGGAGATCAGCACGGCGCGATATGGCTCGGCGGTTCGACCGAACTCTTCCTCGACCCGCCCGAACGCCTGCTTGGGGAGCCTCTTTCGGCTCACCTCCCGACCGGCGAAGGAGAGGCGATCCTGCGCCGCTTGATCGACGACTCGATCAACCTCCTCACACCTTTAGAGCTCAACATACGCAGAGAAGACGAAGGGTTGCCCCCACTGAACCTGCTGTGGCCGTGGGGCGCGGGGTGGCCCGACCGATTGGGGAGCCTCTCCTTGCGGATCGGAGCTCCGATCGAGGTCGCCAGCGGTTCGCTGCGCCTGGCCGGATTGAGCCGCCTGGCCGGGTGTCGACACTTGGGTCAGGACCTCATCGGCCACGGAATCAACATTCAGTTCGGCAAGCTCGGGTCGGTCTTACGCGGACCTGTCTCGATCGTCGTGCTGGACGCACCCGGCCGACTTCGCGAAGAGGGGCGGCTCGATGAAGCGGCGTGGGTCCTTGCCCGATTCGACGAAGAGTTCCTCGGCCCGCTCATGGAAGAGGCGGCGACCGAACAGGCTCGCATCGCCGTCTTCGCTCCCGGCTTCGAGCCGCGGCCCTCCGCCAGCCCTACCGCATCCCCGCGAGGGATCGGGGCACTGTTCGACTCGAATGCGGTAGTTTCGAACGTAGTTCCATTTGACGAACGCGCGCTCGAGGAGCGCCTGCCGGTGCACGACCTATGGGAATCGATCGAACGCACGCTCCGAAGCGAGGAGGGCGAACTGCCGCCATCTTGACCGCGGCGCTCTGGACGGCCGCTGCTTGCGGGCAGGACTCGGGCCGCCTCTCCGCTGCCGAGCGACAGGGAGTCGGTGACACACTCTTTCTCGCCAATCTCACGGTCGAAGACCTGCATTACGAGCGGAAGGTCTTCCAGGTCCCCTATCGAACGCCCCTGATCGATCTGTGCCTCGATCGTCCGCTCGATGCCGCTGATGCGCTGATGGATCTCCACGCCGAGGCGAACACCGGACCGACCTCGCGCCTGCTTGCCGTCGCCTTGCAAAAGGGGCTCGGCGACAAGTGGCCGAGCGCGTTGCCGACCATTACGATGCCGGCCCCGGCCCCTCCCGCCGAACTGCCCGGCCCCCTTCAAGTGCCGATCGTCAACCTCGTGATGGCGGTGGTCGACGCCCAGAACCAGCTCCGAATCGCCACGAAGAACCTCGGCGAAGCGGAACGACGGCGCCTCGTCGAGAGCCTTCCCTCGTGGGCGACCGAGGAGCCGTCCATCAAGTTCGACTTCACACAAAACGAGCCCGTCGAGCAAAGCGAGATACTCGGTCTCGTCGACAAGGTCGAGCTTTGGCGGATTCGAGCCGCCGCCGTCGATCTCGCCGCTGCAGTGGAACGGGCGGCGGCCGCGCTTCGCCAAACTCGGGTGAGCCTGACTGGCGTCGTCGCGATCACTCTCTCCGGCGTGAGAGTATCGATCGGCGGAGCCGGACCCGATGTTCATTCCGGAGGAGCGGACATCGTGGTCGACCTCGGCGGCGACGACCGCTACTCCGGGCGAATGGGAGCGGGCGTCGATGGTGTGGGAGTTCTCCTCGACCTCGGCGGTGACGACACCTACACGATCTCCGATGCCTCACTCGGATGTGGGCTGCTCGGCATCGGCATCGCCCGTGATGTCGGTGGCCACGACGTCGTGCGCGGCAAGTCGATGTGCCTCGGCGCAGGGCTCGCCGGGGTCGGTCTCTTCGCTAAAGAGGGAGGAAACGATGTCTACTCTGCGACCGCCCTTTCGCAAGGTTTCGGGCTCTTCGGCATCGGAATGATGATCGACTCGAAAGGCGACGACCGATACACCCTCGATTTCATGGGCCAGGGCGCGGCTCGCACCGGCGGGTTCGGCTGGCTCATCGATCGCGAGGGGTCGGACGTTTACCGAGCCGGCGGTCTCGTGCTCAATTCGCCGCTGTTCAAGGACGTGTACTACTCCAACGCACAGGGCTTCGGCGATGGGTACCGGCTCGATACAGGCGGCATCGCGGGCGGGACTGGCCTTCTCACCGATCTCGGCGGCGATGACTTCTACCTCGCCGAGACCTATGCCCAAGCCGCTTCGTACTGGTTTGGCGTTGGAACGCTATACGATGCCAATGGGCATGACACCTACACCGGCTATCATTACGTCCAGGCGAGCGCAATGCATCTCTGCGGCGCGTACCTCTTCGACCTCGCCGGGGACGACGCCTATGTGACGAAGTTCGGCGCCTCGCATGCCATCGGCCACGACTACGGCGTCGCCCTGCTTCTCGACCGTTCGGGCAGCGACATCTATACGGCCCGCGACAGCAACCCGGGGATCGGAAACGCCAACGGGCTCGGGATCTTCATCGACGCCGCCGGCGAGGACCGCTACCAAGGGCCCCCCGGTCGCGGAAACATGGCGCGCGGGACGGTCTCTCTGGGTGTTTTCGTCGACCTCTCCGGCCAGGACCGCTATCGAGAAGGCCTCGAAGACGCGAGCGGGGCCGTGCGAGCGGGTATGGGCGTCGCCTACGACGTGGCCGACGTCCCCACGGCCAACGGGGCTGGGTCTGCCGGAGCGACCCAGCCTGCCTTGCCCACGCCCGGTTCGAAGCAAAAACCCCCGAACGACGAACTCGACGAGCTCTACCGACGAGCGACCCGCTGGGGGGTTGGCACCGCCGTCGACGACGTTCAGGCCGCCATTGCCGAACTCGTCGCGATCGGCATGCCTGCCCTCGAATGGATGGTCGAGACCCATCTCAGCAGCGCGAGCAGGCTCGAGCAGCGAGCCTTCGTGCTGGTCGTCGGAGCACTAGGCGAGGACGCAAGGAACTTGATCGCGGTCCGCGTTGCGAGTCCCGACGACGACGTGGCGCGCGTGGCCTTGGCGATCTGCATCGACGGAAAGATCAAAGAAGCCGGTCCCGTCCTCAGCGGAGCGCTCGGTCGTCCGAGCATTCAACGGTTGGCGGTGCGAGCGGCAGGATCGCTTCAGAGCCGAGACGCCGTTCTGGCGATCCTTCCCCTATGCGCGAGCCCGGATCGGGTTCTCGCCCTCGATGCCATGGTCGCCCTGGAGCAGATCGGCGACGACCGAGGCTACGAAACCGCCGCCGCCCTGCTGCGCTCGACTTCGATGCCCATTCGCAAGGCGGCCATCGGATTGATGGCGAAATCCCCCGAGCGGGCCATCGCCACCGCCAAGGGGCTTTCCGGCGACACAGACGAAAAGGTCGCCCGATTGGCGATCGAACTGCTGGCACTGGTGGGAACGCCGGAAGCCCTCGCCGAGGCGGCTTCGAAACTCATCGACCCGCGTCCCGGTGTCCGTATTCAGGCCCTGCTCGCCCTCGATGGCCGGTGCCCCCAGGCGAACAAGGCCGCCCTCCTGTCGCTGCGCAACGACCCGATCCCGTCGGTTCGGGCGGTCGCCCAACGGATCGATCCGGGACGCTAGAGGCCATGCCGCGGTCGATGAAGCGCTCGGCATACCCGGCGGTTACCCTCGTGATGACCGTCCTCGTCGGCGCCTGGCTTCTCGTGCGGGTGGGCCGGCGGACCATCCCTCCAGGCCCTCCCAACCGTCTTGCGGCGGAAGCTTCGGACTATCTGCAGGCTGGCGCTTACCAGACCGTGCCCTGGTGGCCGATGGGATCGGAAGCGTTCGCCGAGGCGCGACGCCGCGACCGGCCGATCTTCCTCCTCGTGTCCTCCGGATGGAGCGCAACCGGCCGATTGGCCGATGCCACCATCTTCACGAACACCGATGTCGTCGATCGGTTGAGAATGGACTTCGTGTGCATCCGAGTTGATGCGTCCGAGCGCCGGGAGTGGGTCTCTGCCTTCCTACCGGTAAGCCGCGCGACCCTCGGCTTCGAGCCCGGCTTTCAGATCTGGATTCTCGATCCCCAGCAGAGACTGTTCGATTGGGCCCTGCGTGAAACACCGGATCAGAAGATCGACTATGCCTTCATGGTCACCCAGTTGCGCGAGTCCAAACGACTTTGGGAAGGTCTCCGGTCGGACTCGTCGACACTGAGGCCGGGAGTCGAACAGAAAGCCGACTTCGATGTTCTGACCAAGAGCCCGGAGTCGACGCCGGACTTCGAACAACACCTTCTCGCGATCCGCCGCGGCGCGAACTCCTTTGGTGGCTTTCCGGTGAATCGGTTCCAGGTTCTTCGACCGAGCAGCTGGCGCTACCTCATGCTCCTCGGAGAGACCGAGCTCCTTCGCGCGACGCTCGAGCCCGTCCTCTTCACGCCCATCGTCGACTGGATCGACGGCGGCTTTTTCCGCCTGGCCGACGGTGAGGATTGGAAGCTGGTGGAGTTCGACAAGCTCGCGCGTCAGAACGCCGAGATGATGGCGCTGCTCGCCGCCGCCTGGTGCCGACGCCAGGATCCGCTGTACCGCTCACTCGTCGAACGCACCTTCCGCTGCCTCAACGAAGGCTTCCGCGATGGAGGTCTCGTTCGCGGATATCGGATCGGCGACGAAGGCCCCGATCGACGCAGTGCCCGCAACAGCTTCGCTGGTCATTTTCTCAGGGGCGGCACGACCGAGTCGCGATTTAGCGCCGCCGAGCGAAGTTGGCTGGCCGAGAATCTTGGCCTCGATCCGATCACCAACCCGCTTATGGTGCCCTACCTGCCCGACCGCGCCACGTTCGATAAGCGACGAACCGAAATGGACGAATACCTCGGTCGACTGCGCGCCTCCAAGGCCGACGTCGCGGTCCGATACGGTGGGGCCCGGCTGCTCGACGTCAACGCCTTCGTTGCCGCCCGTATGTTCGAGGCCGGCCGGCTGCTGGACGACCCGAAGATACTGGCCGGCGGCGACGACCTGTATGCTCGGCTCGGCAAGTTTCGCGCCGGTGTCGATGACGTGGTTCACTCGCTCGAGGCCCAGAGAACCGGCGCACGCAGCCTGGTCGACTACCTGGCCTACGCCGATGCGGCGATGCAGCGCCATCTCGCGTACGGCGATCTGCGAGCAGTGGAAGACGGCACCCGTATCCTCCGGCGCGCGCTCGAGATCTTCACCGACCGCGAGAGCAGCCTGCCCGATTTCGGGCTCTTCGAAGAGATTCAGCCCATTCCACCCGATGTCCGCGCGCCGCAACTGTGCGATGACACCTCCGAATCGGCGAGCGGCATGGCGATCCGCGTCCTGTTCCAATATGCCGCGGTTCTCCGGTGCCTCCCCGATCGGACAGCCGACGGCAAGGCATTTTTCGCGACCGCCGTGAACTGGACCCGCCGGCTCGCGAATCCCGCCGCCGCCATGGGGACCCGTTCTTCGGGTTATTTTTGCGCGGCCTGGATGACAACGCGCGACCGCTTTGCGATCGTGACGGGCGCGGGATCGGTGCAAACGTCAAGGCGTCTGTCGGCGATGGCCCCGACTGCTTTCGTGACGCCGCTCTACGGTTCAGTTACCGATCGTCTGATCAAGCCGGGAATCTACCTTTGGACCAAAGGAACGATCACGGGACCGATCGGGATCGACGAAGCTGCGGCCCGTCTCACGAGCCTCATGCCGTAAACTCTGCCGAGATGCCGACCCGCGAAGAGGCCGTTCGCCTGCTCCACGCCCACACCGAGTCCGAGTCCATACGGCGACACTGCCTCGCCGTCGAAACTGCCATGAGATGGTACGCCCGTAAGCGAGGTGAAGACGAGGAGACATGGGGGATCGTGGGCTTGCTTCACGACTTCGACTACGAACAGCACCCGGACGACCATCCTGGCTGGGGAATGCGGCTCCTCGAAGCAGAAGGGTGGCCGGCCGACTTGGTCCGGGCGATCGGCTCACACAACGACGCACTGGGTATCCCCCGACAATCCGCGCTCGAACACCACCTCTACGCCTGTGATGAACTGTCGGGCTTCGTGATGGCGGTCGCCTACGTCCGGCCCAGCAAGTCGATATACGAAGTCGAGGTGTCCAGCGTGGTCAAGAAACTCAAGCAGCCAGCCTTCGCCGCCGGAGTGCACCGGGACGAAGTGAATGCCGGGGCCGACGAGATCGGACTCCCCCTCGAAGACCACATCGCGAACGTGATTACGGCGCTGCGCGAGAATGCGGATGCCCTCGGCCTCGCAGGAGCGGCTGGCTGAGAGCGGTCCATAATGCAACGATGGCCATCCGCGCGGTTGTTCAGGGCATCGGTCACGCATTGCCTTCCAAGGTTCTGACGAATGCGGACCTCGAGCGTATGGTCGACACCACCGACGAGTGGATCATGCAGCGCACGGGCATCCGCGAACGACGCATTTGCGGCCCCGGTGACTCCAACAGTGGCCTCGCCACCGCCGCCTCGCAAGAAGCCCTTGCCGACGCTAAGATCGACCCATCGGAGCTGGACCTCGTCGTGTGCGGGACCGTCACCGGCGACATGCTCTTTCCCTCGACTTCCTGCCTCGTCCAAAGCGCGATCGGCGCAAAGAGGGCCGGCGCCTTCGATGTGGGCGCGGCATGTGCGGGCTTCATCTATTCGCTGAGCGTCGCTGGCTCGATGATCGAGGCGGGCCACGCTCGAACTGTCCTCGTTATCGGCTCGGACACCCTTACTCGGTTCGTCGACTGGACCGACCGGTCGACCTGCGTCCTCTTCGGCGATGGTGCGGGAGCGGTGGTTCTCCGTGCAGAAGAAGGGACGGATCGCGGCCTCATCGAGACCGTCCTTCTCGCCGACGGCGATGGAGCTCGGCACATCGACCTCCAAGCAGGCGGCTCGCGCTACCCGGCCTGGGACCCTGCTACCCAGGATGTCCGCCAGGCCATCTATATGGCCGGTTCGGAGGTTTATCGCTTCGCCGTCACCGCGATGGGGGACGCCTGCTGCAGGGTACTCCAGCAAGCGGGCATGGACGCCGCCGATATCGACCTCTTCGTCCCCCACCAGGCGAACCTTCGGATTATCGAGTCTGCGGCCAAGCGCCTCGGGTTGCCCGATGAGAAGGTCTTCCTGAATGTCGAGCGTTACGGCAATACCAGCGGGGCATCGATCCCGATCGGACTCTATGAAGCGTCCAAGTCGGGGCGGCTGCGTCGCGGGATGGTCGTCATGACGGTGGGTTTCGGGGCCGGCCTCGTCTGGGGTGCGAACCTCATCCGCTGGTAGGGCGCCCTAACCTTCTTCGTTCATGACTGCGGCCTCGTAGTGCCACTTCTGCGAGAGCACTTCGCCGACGGCCTCGAGCAGTTCTTCATCGGTGTGATCGAAGTTGCCGACCTGATGCCCATCCACGTCGATCTGACCCACGATAGTGCCTTGCCGCCAAATCAATACGACGATTTCGCTCCGCGTTTCGGTACTGCAGGAAAGGTAGTTGTCTGATTCGCGAACATCGTCGACGATCTGGTTCTTGCGCTGGGCAACCGCGGTGCCGCAGACCCCTTGGCCAATCTCGATCCGGATGTGGTCGGTAGGCGGGCCGACGAACTCATCCAGGACGAGGGTTTCGCCCTCGAGGCGGTAGACACCCACCCACTCGTATCCTTCGATTTTCGAGAGCAGGTCCATCGCGAACGCCCGAAGATCGCGGCCATAGAGAGGACTATCGGAGACTGCGGAGACAATGCGGTCGGCTCGGTCGGGAAGAACCATTCCACGTGACTTTACCAGCCGGAAAATGCAAACGGATAGGTCACGCTCCTCGGTAGGACCTTTCGAGTCTGTTATAATCCTCTTTAGTCTACTTATCCGGTCATCGCAATGCGAAAGCGAAAGGTCCTGCTGCTGGAAGACAGCCCCGACGACGAACTCTTCACGTTGAGGGCGTTTCGTCGGTTGCCTGGAATCGACGTCCATGTGGCTCGTGACGGTCAAGCTGCGATCGACTGGCTCGCGGACTCGGAGCCCGATCTGATCGTCCTCGACATCCAAGTTCCTAAGGTGAGCGGCCTCGATGTGCTTCGCTTTATCCGATCGACCGATCGTCTGCGGGTGGTTCCCGTGGTCATCCTGACCTCCTCGAACGAGGAACGCGACGTCGAAGGAAGCTACTCCCTCGGCGCAAACAGCTACGTCCAGAAGCCCGTCGAATACGAGGCCTACCAGGATGCCGTGCGGCTCATCGGTGAGTACTGGCTAGGGGTCGACGGCAGCGGTTCTTCGCTACGGTAAAGATGTCGGCACGTCCGGCCGATAATCTCGAGTGATGACGGTGTCGGATCTCGCCAAGACTCAGGCCCTTCTCCGCGCACTTCAAGCAAAGAGCGAGCCGAACGTGCCCGAGCGAGCAAAGGCGCCATCGATCCCCGCCCCCCAAGAAGAGCGGCCCTCGCCTCCGGATGTCGGAGGCAAGGGCCGCTTCATCGATATTCGAGTCTGAAGCGCTACTCATCCGAGGCCGCGTCCGAAACCAACTGTGGCTCGGAAGGACCTTCCTCGACAGTCTCGGTCTCGAGAGACTGCACTTTTGCCGCATGCAGCGCGAAGATGGTGGCGGCCGGGGAACTGATCAACTCGACTCCGTTCGGAAGCTGGATGTTCTCGGCATCGATGCTCTGGCCCACTTCGAGGCCGGAGATGTCCACCTCGATGTGATTGGGGAGGATTCCCGCCTTGCCCTTGATCTTGATATGGTCGGTCGGCGCCAGCAGCATCGCGCCGTCGGCAGCGATCGCGGGTGGCTCTCCCAGCGCGGTGACCGGCACGTCGATGACGAGCACGTCGTCCTTGGCGACCTCCATAAACGTCACCGTGAGCAGGTTCCGGGTGACCGGCTCGAGCTCCATGTGCTTGACCATCACGCTTCTGGGCTTCTTCTCGCCGTCGACCGTCAGCTCGATCATGCCGTGGTCGTCGGGGTGCATCAGCGCGTCGCGAACGTCGCCGGCCCAGGCCTGGACCTTGCGGGTGTCGGTACCCTTTGAGATCAGGCCGATAGGCACGATGCCCTGCCGTCGAAGCCGTTTGGGGTTTGCCTCCGTGCGCTCTTGAACGATTAACTTTGCCATCGAATCCTCCACGAATCGGGTGTGGGCCTATTATGACGCGTCCGGGCAACCCCTAGCGCCCCGCAGCGAACCGGTCGCTCCGGGGCGCGACTTCCTCTCTACGAGTGAATGCCCTAGAAGCGAAAGCCGATCTCGAGGCCCCAACCGCGGTGCACGTCCTCTTGGCCACCCTGATAGCGAACCTGAGCGAACACGTGCTCGGTGAACTCGTAGCCCGCGAAGGCCTGCCACACGAAAGAACCGTTCCGCTTGCCGAAGTCGACGCCTCCGACGGTCACGCGGCCGGTTCCAACACCTGCACCGACTCCTGCGAAGAAGCACGGGCTCCACGCCGTGGTGCCGTCCCGGGTCGTCATCCCGAAGCGGCCATAGCCGTTGAGGAAGAACGTGCCGCTGCTGAACGTCTCGCTATCACCGAACATCTTGATCTTGTAGGCCGTGTAACGGGCCTCCAGTTCGAATCCGGCTTGCTGGGTTCGGATGAACGACCACCCGATCGAACCCGTGAAACCAGTGTCGCGAGAGGCGTCGTCGTCGTTCCATGTCGGCGCAAAGAAGCCGATCGTGAACTTGAACGGACGATCGACGCGCGGATCATCCGCCTTGGTCGTACCGTCGGCGAATGCCGCCATCGTGGCGGCCAGGAAGCCGACGAGGAGAGCCGAACGCATGCTGAAATCCATATCAGGTACCTCCGCGCGAATTGTAACCGAACCGGGGGGCCCGGAGGCTAGCCCCTGCGGGGGTCATAGGCTAAACTTAGCCCCGGAATGGGCCGATACCTCCCTTGCTTCAAAGCGTACGACGTCCGGGGCAAGGTGCCCTCTGAACTGAATCCGGCGCTCGCCTACGCCATCGGGAGAGCCTACGCCCGATGCGTGCAGCCCCGAACGGTTTGCCTCGGCTACGACATCCGCCTCTCCGGTCCCGAACTCGCCACGGCCCTCACCAAGGGGCTGAACGCCGAGGGCGTCTCGGTCGTCGATCTCGGGCTCATCGGAACCGAGATGGTCTACTTCGCGACCGCCGCCTACGGCTACGACGGCGGCATCATGATCACCGCTAGCCACAATCCGCCCGAATACAACGGCATGAAGATGGTCCGCACTGAGAGCCGGCCCATCAGCAGCGACTCGGGCCTTCTCGACATCGAGCGCGAGGCCTACGAGCGAAACTGGCCGGAGAACGGCGAGCAAACCGGCGGCTTCGAGCGGCGCAACGTCTACGCCGATTTCGTCCAGCACCTGCTCGGGTTCGTCGACGTCGGACGGCTCGCGCCCCTCAAGGTGCTCGCCGATGCCGGCAACGGCGCAGCCGGGGTCGCGATGGACGCCCTGATTCCCCATCTGCCGCTCCAGGTCGAGCGGATGCGCTTCGACCCGGATGGCCGCTTCCCCAACGGAGTCCCGAACCCGATCCTCGAAGAATCCCGCGCCCCCGTCGAGGCCCGCATGCGCGAGGGAGGCTTCGATCTCGGCGTCGCGTGGGACGGCGACTACGACCGCTGCTTCTTTTTCGACGGCGAAGGCAACTTCATCGAGGGCTACTACATCGTCGGCCTCCTCGCCCAAGCCTTCCTCCAGCAGAACCCAAACCAGACGATCATCTACGACCCCCGCCTCACCTGGAACACGATCGACATCGTCTCGCGCTTGGGCGGGCGCGCGGTCGTCTGCAAGAGCGGCCACGCCTTTATCAAGGAGAAGATGCGCGCCGAGGACGCGGTGTACGGCGGCGAGATGAGCGCCCACCACTACTTCAAGGGCCACTGGTACTGCGACAGCGGCATGATCCCTCTCCTCCTCATCGCCCAGCTCGTCTCCGCCACCGGAAGGCCCCTCGCCGACCTCGTGGGGGAGATGATCCGCAACTACCCCTGCAGCGGCGAGATCAACTCCGAAGTCGAGGACGTGCCCGCCACCCTCGCCAAGATCGAGGCCGCCTACGCGGACGGGCAGATCGACCGCCTCGACGGTCTCAGCGTCGAATATCCCACCTGGCGCTTCAACCTGCGCGGCTCCAACACCGAACCGGTGATTCGCCTCAACGTCGAAGCCCGCGGCGACCGCTCGCTCATGGAGGCCAAGACCGCCGAGCTCCTCGCCCTCATCCGATCGGGCTGATCGGACGACTTCCGACGGCCCGACGTATCATGAAGATAGTGGACCCCGACTCTCCCATCCATAAACTCCTCGACCGAATCGCCGAGCAGGCCCCCAAGGAAGACGCCAAGCTTCAAAACTATCTGGCGGCCCTCCGAAAAGAACTCGCCGACCAGGAAAAGACCCAAGACGAGCGCGCCGCCCTCCTCGCCGAGTACGAAGAGGCCTACCAGAAGCTCACCGCGCCCGCCAACCGCGTCGGAGTCTTCCTCCAGCGCCTCGAAGAGGACCGCATCCTCATCGCATTGGGCGAGACCGAGTACGTCGCCCTCGCCGATCCCAAGATCCCAGAGGAAGAACTCGTCCCCGGAGCCCGCGTCACCCTCAACGAAGCCTACGCCGTCGTCGGAGTCATGCCGCCCCACCCCGGAGGGACCGTCCTCAAGGTCGCCGAGGTCCTCGAAGACGGCCGACTCCGCGTCGGGAGCGACCCCCAGAACCTCCAAGGGCGCCTCGTCCTGCGCGGAGCCCCCCTCGCCCAGGCCAAGATCGACAAAGGCGACGAGGTCCGCGTCGATCCCTCCATGCGCGTCGCCCTCGAGCACTTCCCCCACCAGGACACGCGCGATTACTTCATGGAAGAGGTCGAGGAGATCCCCTGGGAGAAGGTCGGCGGCCAGGACGACGCCATCCAGCTCATCCGCGACACCATCGAGCAGCCCCTCCTCTACCCCGAACTCTACGCCAAGTTCGACAAGAAGCCCATCAAGGGCCTCCTCCTCTACGGACCGCCCGGCTGCGGCAAGACACTCCTCGGCAAAGCCACCGCCTACAACCTCGCCAAGGACTACAGCGCCCGCGTCGGCCACGAAGTGAAGGAATACTTCATGCACATCAGCGGGCCCAAGATCCTCAACATGTGGCTCGGCGAGACCGAGCGCATGGTCCGGGAGATCTTCGAGGTCGCCAGGTCCCGCGCCAAGGAGGGCCGCCTCGTCGTCATCTTCATGGACGAGGCTGAGTCCGTCCTCCGCACCCGATCGTCCGGGCGCTGGCTCAACATCTCCAACACCGTCGTCCCCCAGTTCTGCGCCGAGCTCGACGGGCTCGTCTCACTGGAGAACGTGGTCTTGATCCTCACCAGCAACCGCCCCGACTACATCGATCCCGCCGTCCTTCGCCCCGAAAGGATCGACCGAAAGGTCAAAATCGCCCGGCCCGACCGCCTCTCGAGCCTCCAAATCCTCGGCATCTACCTCCACGACCGCCTCCCCCTCGACCCGAGCCTCCTCGCAGAGTTCGACGGGGAGATCGCCTGCGCGCGAAGGGACCTCCTCGAGGCCACCACCGCCTATCTCTGGCGGCAGAGCAAGGACACCGAGTTTCTCCGGGTCGTCATGCGCTCCGGCTCCACTGAAAACCTCTACTGGAAGGACCTCGTGAGCGGCGCCCTCCTCAAATCGGTCGTCGACAGGGCCAAAGACTCCGCGATCCGGCGCTCCATCGCCGAACCCGGGGGCCAACATGGCCTCTCCAGGGACGATTTGTTCGAGTCGATCGACGCCGAGTACCGCGAGAACGAAATCTTCCCCAAGTCCGACGTCCTCGAAGACTGGCTCAAGCTCATCGACCTCGAGCCGGAGAGCGTTGCCGCCGTCCGACCCGTCCGCCCGAGCAAGGGCGAGGACTTCGTCCGCCGGAACGTGATCTAAACCCTCCTCCAGACCCCCTTTGGAGTGCGCTGGCCTGCCAGCGCTTTGACTGAACGCGCAGGCATCGCCCCCCTTCCTTTCGCCTGCGAGAGGAAGGGGGCAGGGGAATGGAGAGCGACGCCACCCCGCATAGGGCCGGCTGGTCTGGATGACGTGCCCCGGACTCTCCTCCCCCCAGCCCCCTCCTCTCGCTGGCGAGAGGAGGGGGAGAGGTGGCCTCCCCCTCGTCCCCGACGAGGGGGACCTTCGCCGGGCGCAGCCCGCGCGAAGAGGGGGAGTGATAAATGCGGTCGCCGCGCCCCCGCCGGCACGGCAAGCGACCGGCGGTACACTCGCCCTGCATGCTCAAATACGACACGATCAAGGCACTCGACGACGACTTCCTCATGCGGACGTACCGTCGACAGGCCGCCTTGTTCGTGCAGGGCGCGGGATGCAGCCTGTGGGACAACCGGGGGAACGAGTACCTCGACTTTCTGGCGGGGATCGCCGTGTGTTCGCTCGGCCACTGCCATCCGGCGCTGGTCGCCGCCATCACGCGCCAGGCCCAGCAGTTGATCCACACCTCGAACCTGCTGATGACGGCCCCTCAAGCGCAACTTGCGCGGAAGCTGACGCAGATCTCCGGCATGGACCGCGCCTTCTTCACCACGTGCGGGGCGACGGCGAACGAGACCGCGGTGAAGCTGGCCAAGAAGCACGGCAACCAGAAGCGCCCCGACGGCGACTACGAGATCGTCGTGCTCCACCGAAGCTTCCACGGGCGCACGCTGGGGGTCCTCAGCGCGACGGGGCAGCGCAAGTACCAGCGCCAGTTCGCCCCCCTCGTGCCCGGGTTCCGACACATCGAGGCGAACGACCTGGCCGGGCTGCGCGAGGCGGTCGGCCATAAGACCGCCGCCATCTACCTCGAGCCGATCCAGGGCGAAGGCGGCGTGCACCCGATGACGACCGAGTTTCTCGCCGAAGCGCGGGCCCTCGCCACCGAGCACGGCGCGCTGCTGATCCTGGACGAGGTGCAGACCGGCATCGGGCGCACCGGGACGTGGTTCGCGTTCCAGCAGCACGGCATCGTGCCCGACGTGCTCGTGGCCGCCAAGGGCCTCGGCGGCGGCGTGCCCATCGGCGCGTGCCTCGCCCGCGGAAAGGCCGCCGACCTCTTCGAGCCCGGCGACCACGGCTCGACCTTCGGCGGCAGCCCCATCTCGTGCGCGGCGGCGCTGGCGGTGATCGACACGATCGAGCACCAGGATCTGCTCGAGAACGCCAAGCGCGTGGGGGCCTACCTGATGGAAGGGCTCCGCGCATTGGGCGCGCCGGTGGGCGCGGTGCGCGGCGCCGGCCTCTTGGTGGGAGCCGAGTTGGAGCAGCCGATCGCCCGCGACATCGTCGCGACCTGCTTCGAGAAGCGGCTGATTATCAATGCGACGGACGAGAACACGTTGCGGTTCGTGCCGCCGCTCATCGTCCGCGAGGAGCACGTCGATCGCTGCTTGGGCATCCTCGCCGAAGCGCTGGGCGTACCGGCGCCGACGATGGCGGCGACGATCCATGTTCGACGCCCGACGCCGCTTCACGACGTCCTCGCGATGGACGACATCCACCCGACCGAGGCCGAGGAGATTCTTGCCCACGCCGCCTACCTCAAGGAGCGCCGCCGTCTCGCGCCGGCGGTGATCCAGCCGATCGAAGGCCGAACCGTCGCGCTCGTCTTCGAGAAACCCTCCCTGCGCACCCGAGTCTCCTTCGAGTCGGCGATTCGAGAGCTCGGCGGACACGCGATCCACCTCGGCAAGAGCGACATCGGCATGGGCACTCGCGAGGCCATCAAGGACGTGAGCGAGAACCTCGCGCGCTGGTGCAGCGCGATCGTGGCCCGGCTTTACTGGCAGAAGGACCTCGTGGCGATGGCCGAGTACGCGGACGTGCCCGTCATCAACGCGTTGACCGAGATGGAGCACCCTTGCCAGGCGCTTGCCGACATGATGACGGTCCGCGAGGTCTTCGGCGAGGAGAAGGTCGCGATCACCTACGTCGGCGATGGCAACAACGTCGCCCGGAGCCTGGCCAAGCTCGCCACCGGCCTCGGCTACCCGTTCACCATCTGCGGGCCGGAGAACTTCCGGCTCGAGCCGATCGAGGGCATGAAGCAGACCGACGACCTCGAAGAGGGTCTGTCGGGGGCGAAAGTCGTCTACACCGACGTGTGGGTCAGCATGGGCGACGAACACGAGCAAGAGCACCGGATGAAGATCTTCGGCGAGTTTCAGGTCGACCAGCGCGTGATGGAGATGGCCGATCCCGACGCAATCTTCCTGCACTGCCTCCCCGCAAGGCGTGGCTTCGAGGTCACCGACGAGGTCATCGACGGCAAGCAGAGCAGGGTGAACGACCAGGCCGAGAACCGGCTCCACGCCCAGAAGGCCCTCCTGATGCGCGTCCTCGGTTTGGGGGCCTAGGATGCCTCCGGAACTGCTTTCGTTCCTGAAGGACTTGGCGATCGTGCTCGGCGGCCTCGTCGCGCTCATCACGTTTCTGAGCGGCGTCCTCGAATACGCCCGGCAGGGTCATCAGCAGCGTGCGCAGCACTTCGTCCAGATGCGGCGGAGATTCCTCGAAACGCCGCAATACCGCGAAATCCTCGACCTCCTCGCCACCGATGATCCCTCGCTCGCCGAAGTGAGCATCCAGGAGAAGCGCAACTTCGTGGGCTTCCTGGAGGAGGTTGCGCTCATGGTGAACAGCCGAATCATCAACCGCGAGGTCGCCCACTATATGTTCGGCTACTATGTCCTCCTCTGCAAGCGGAGCAAGCACTTCTGGGAGGGGCTGGACCGCGACAGCGTCTATTGGAGCGTCTTCCGGCGGTTCGCCGCCGAGATGGAACGGCTCGGCGAGCGCGGCGCCGAGCCTCCGAAAAGCCTACGGTTCTAGCCCTAAACCGATACTTCGCTACGACGCTCGGCGACGCGCCGCTCGCTGTGGTCGAGAACCTTCTTGCGGAACCGCAGCATCTTCGGAGTGACTTCCAGCAGCTCGTCCTCGCGAAGCCAGGCGAGGGCCTGTTCGAGAGAGAAATCCCGGTGGGCGTCGAGCACGGTGGTGGCTTCCGACGTTGCGCTCCGGATGTTGGTGGCCGCCTTGGTCTTGGTCACGTTCACGACGAGGTCCTCGTCGCGGGCGTTCGCCCCCGCGATCATGCCGCCGTACACTTCGGTCCCCACCGGATAGAAGAGCGTTCCACGCTCTTGGATGTCTTCGTAGGCGTACCGCGTGATTTTGCCCGGGTCCTTCGCGATAAGCGAGCCTTGCGTGCGGCTCTGGATCTCGCCCTTGTACTCGCGATAGCCTTCGAAGAGGCTGGCCATGATGCCGAGACCGCGAGTTTGCGTCAGGTAGTTCGACCGAAATCCGATGAGGCCGCGAGTAGGGATAAGGTACTCGAGCCGCACTCGGCCCGAATCGTCCTTCTGCATATCGAGCATGTCGCCCTTTCGTCGGGCGAGATCCTCCATCACGGGTCCCACCGCCTCCTCGGGCAATTCGAGGGTCACGATTTCGTAAGGTTCCTCGATCTGGCCGGCCTCGTTGCGTTTCAGGATGACCTGCGGACGTGAAATCTGCATTTCGAAGCTTTCGCGTCGCATGGTTTCGATGAGGATCGCCAGCTGCAGTTCGCCTCGGGCGAAGACCTTCACCGCGTCGGCGGGGCTCTCCGGGTCGATATGGATGCTGACGCTGATGATCTCTTCCTTCTCCAGTCGCTCGCGAATCTTGTGGATCGTGAGGAACTTGCCCCCGTCCCTTCCGGCGAGCGGAGAGTTGTTGGCATAGAAAGTCATGCTCAGCGTCGAAGGTTCTATCTCGATGCCGGGCAGCGGCTCGACGGCATCCGCCGCGCAAATCGAATCGAAAAGCATGACGTCGCCGAGCCCGGCGAGCATCACGATCTCGCCCGCACCGGCCCGCTCGACCTCGGCAAGCTTGATCCCCTCGTACACCCACAGTTTCGTGACATTGAAGCTGTTGGTCCGGCTTCCATCGGGGCTGACGTGCGTAACCCGGTCGCCCACCTCGACCTTGCCCCTCAATATCTTGCCGCCGAACATTCGGCCGAGGTAGTCGGAATAGTCCAGGTTATTTACCTGCACGCGAAAAGGACCTTCGGGATCGGCGTCAGGTGGCGGAACGGAGTTCACGATCATTTCGAACAGCTCGCGCATGTCCTGCTCGCTGCCATCTGGGCTGACCCGAGCGAAGCCTCCGGCTCCGCTCGTGTACAGGTGCGGAAAGAACAGGTCGTCCTCGCTGGCGCCCAAGTCGATGAAGAGGTCGATGGTCTTGTCGTAGGCATCCAACGGGCGAGCGCCGTCCCGATCGATCTTGTTGATACACACGATCGGCTTGACGCCCGACTGCAGCGCCTTTCGAAGAACGAACCGCGTCTGCGGCATCGGCCCCTCGCACGCATCGACCACGAGCAAGACGCCATCGACCATGCTAAGCACCCGCTCGACCTCACCGCCGAAGTCGGCATGTCCGGGCGTATCGACGATGTTGATCTTGGTGTCCCGATACCGTACGCTAGCCACCTTGGAAAGAATGGTGATGCCCTTTTCCCGTTCGAGGTCGTTCGAGTCCATGACACGGTCGGCCATGTGCTGGTTTTCCCGAAAGACCCCCGCTTGCCGAAAGATGGCGTCGACGAGCGTTGTCTTGCCGTGGTCGACATGCGCGATGATGCCGACGTTGCGAATACGGGAGGGCATAGGTGAGAGGATACCAGTCGGGGCCAACCCGACCCGGGCTAGTTGTTGATTTCCTTGGCCTGCTCGATATCGAGCTTACAGGGGATTCGGAACCAAAACGTCGAGCCCTTCCCGACCTCCGATTCGACCCAGATCTTGCCCATGTGGACTCCCTCCACGAGGTGCTTCACCAGATAGAGTCCGAGTCCGGTGCCGTAGATCTTTCGGTTGTCTTCGTTGTTGACCCGGTGAAACTTCTCGAAGACCTTTCCTAAATGATCGGCGGGGATTCCGAGGCCCTGGTCCTCGACGCCGATAAGCAAGGTTTCGCCTTCGTTCTTGGCGTGGATCGTGATGTCGCCTCCCTCGGGCGCATACTTGATCGCGTTGTTCATCAGGTTGGTCAAGATCTGATCGAGCTTGTCTTGGTCACCGATGATCAGTTCGGGGAGTTCGTTGTACTTGTTCAGCTTGATCGTGTGCTTGTGGGTGGCCTGTTGCTGCACTTTGACGACCTTATCGATGAGATCGGTGATGTCGACCTCGCTGTAGTTGGGCTTCAGTGACTCGCCGGCCTCGATGCGGCTCGTGTTGAGCAGGTCGTCGATGAGGCGGCGGAGGCGATCGCACTCCTGAACGACGATTCCGAGGAACTCGCGCTGGTCCTCCTTCGAGTAGAGGTCCTGGTCGACGCCTTCGAGGAGGGTGCTGCTGAATCCCTTGATCGCCGTGAGCGGCGTCCGGAGTTCGTGCGACGCCATGGCGACGAAGCTCGATTTCATCTTGTCGATGTTCCGGATCTCGGTGACATCGTTCATGATCGCCACCACGCCGACTTCTTTGCCGTCTTCGCCATGGACCGCCGCGGCCTGAACCTCGTAGATCCGTTCCGCGCCGCCGATGACCAGGTAGAGCTCGCGCTTTGCGCCTTCGGCTTGGTTGCCGGCGGCGACAAGGGCGTCGTGAAACTGGTCGTTGCGAACGAGCTCGGCCACGTTCTTGCCGATCGCGCTCTGGTCGAGGCCGAACACCGCGCGGGCAGTGGCGTTGATCTGGCTCAGCCTGCCCTCGGGAGAAACCAGCACGAGTCCTGCGCTGAGGGACTCGAACGTCTGGAGCAGTTCCTCTCGCTCCTCAACGACCTCGCGATAAAGCTGAAGGTTGGCGATAATCGATCCGACGTTGCGCGCCATCCGCTCCAAGAGGCGAACGTCCTCGTCGTTGAAGTCTTCGCCGTGCCGCTTGTTGAATGCGTGCAGCACGCCTATCGTGGTGCGGTCGACGACCCGATTCTCTTCGTCGCGCTTCTCGATGACGAGGGGAACGGTGATGCCGTTCTGCACATGGAGGAGCCCGAACGGGTCCTCCTGGGCGCGAGGATCGTTGTCCGCGTCGTGGAAGATGGTCGGCTCCCCCTCTCGGAAGACGAGGCCGGAGATACCGTGGGTGGCCCGTATGCGGAAGATCTTGAGGTGCTCTTCGTCGACCCCATAGGCGGGCGGGATGCCGATCAGCTCGCCCTTTTCACGATCGTAGAACATGATCGTGATCTTCTCGGCCTGCAGGATCATGGCAATACGCTGCACGAGCCTCCGCAAGGTCACGTCAGCCTCGTTGATGGGGGTGACGTCAACGCCCGAATCGGCCGCGCTCCGCGTCGCGGTCGCTTGGCCGTTCAGTTTGCTCAGGAGATCCTGGCGCTCCTTCTGAAGGAGTTCGTTCTGGTTTTTCAGTTGCTCGAGTTCTCGATTCGCTTGATCGAGCAACTTTTGCAACTCATTCACATCCACGTACAAACCTTCTCCTTCCGGGCTGTCCTTTCTCGTATCCGTAGGCACACTTAATCCTCTCGCTAGATTACCCGCCGAGCGTCAGGCTTGGGCGAACCTGAAGCCGCGACGGTGGCTCTTGATATAATGGAGACGCGGATGGCTCAGCATCTCGAAGAACTGCCCTTGTTCCCCCTTCATACGGTGCTGTTCCCCTATGCCTCCCTCCTGCTCCACGTGTTCGAAGACCGATACCGCCAGATGGTCAACCAGTGCATCGAATTCGACCAGCCCTTCGGCGTCGTCCTGATCCGAAACGGACCCGAAGTCGGTGGCATCGCCGAGCCGTACATGGTCGGCACCGCCGTCCGCGTTCAGCGCGTGAACACCTATGACGACGGGCACATGGACGTGAATGTTCGCGGTGAACGTCGCTTTCGCGTCAGATCGCTCGATGATTCCAAGCAGTATCTCGTGGGTCAGGTCGAACCAGTCGTCGAATGCGCAGTCGAAGAAGACCCCCGGACCGAAGCCCTCGTGATGGACGTCCGAGAAAGCTTCCGTGTGCTCATCGAGGGCATGTTCGGGCGCCCCGACTACAACATCCAGATTCTGTACCCGTCCGACCCCACCGCCCTCTCCTTCGTGGTCGCCAACTACCTCACCCTCGGCAATATCGAGAAGCAGCGGCTCCTCGAGACCACCGACACCGTCGAGCGCCTCGTCGAGCTGAAGCCCCTGATCGAGCGGCAAATCATCGAGGCCAAACCTCGCCGCTACTACAAGCTCACGCGCCAGCACCTCGAAGATTGGATCTATCCCAACTGAGTCCCGGGATCGCGAGGGCCAAAGGGGCTACAATAAACATGATTTCATGTGATGGGAACCCCGAGCCCGATGTTCGCGTTCTAAATAGTTGTATAGTCAAGGAGGTTCCGAATGGGTGCGATTGCTGAGGAAATGACCGAGTACGTCCGCGAGCGGACCGCCGCTGATGAGCGGCTCTTCGAGCAGATGATGGCGCAGACGCGAAGACGCGCCCTGTCGATGGCATTGCAACTCACTCGAAACCCCTCCGAGGCGGAGGACCTGCTCCAAGAAACGTTCGTCAAGGCCTGGAAGGGATTCGATTCCTACTCGCCTGACCGCCCCTTCCTCAACTGGCTTCTACGGATCATGCAGCGAGCCTATCTCGACCTGCGCCGTCGAGACAACCCGATTCGCCGGGCCGAATCGCTCAATAGCCTCATTAGCCCGTCCGACGGAGAGATTCAAGAGCTCCCAATCGCGGATCCGGGTCCCACCCCGGTCGAGGAAGCCCTTCACGCCGAGTTCAGCGCCGAGCTGAGGAGCGCGCTCGACGAACTGCCTGATGTCTACCGCTCGGCAATCGTTCTCGTCGATCTCGAGGGCCTCACCTACTCAGAAATCGCCGATCAGCAACGGACCACGATCGGCACGGTCCGCTCCCGAATTCACCGCGGGCGAAAGCTCCTGCGCGACATCGTTCAGAAGCGCGGCCTGGATTTCGGAGACTGATTAACACTACGGTGCCCTCGATCCTTCGATCGAGGGCACCGTAGTGTTGTGAGGGCTACATGCGAACGACGATGTCGCCGTCGAGCACGCGGGCGTTGAAGTTTAGAAGCTGCCGATTGTCGGCGCTCCAGAACTGAATCCGGAATAGATCGGGCTCGCCGCGGCCGTTGGTGCGCCGGTCCTGAACTCGGACCGAAAGCCGGCCCTCGAATCTCCGCGTCTCCCCAATGCCGTTTCGGCGCACGAGAACGCCGCGGCCGCCGAACTCGGAGACCTTGGGGTTCGCGAAGGCCAGTTGGACGATCTGAGTCATCGTCACCTCGGTGACCACTCGCTCTGTCGGATTCTCCGACCGGAAGGTGAGGCGCCCGGCGATGATGGGCGATCCGCCGCCTTCTCGCGGGCGACGGCCTACCTCGAAATTGAAGGTGCCGCGGACGTTCTGCTCGTTTCGGGCAACGCCCCGGCCATGAGCAGCGGCGGCAGTGTTTTGAGCAACGGCGACACCAACGACGAACAGTGTGGCGATAGACGCCAGAATCACGAGACGAACTTTCATAGCAAAGAATCCTCGGGAGATTGGACTACCCCGATCCTCGGCTTGTTCAGCAGGGCGAGAGCAATTTTTCGAGATTTCGTTTGGCAAAACTACCGGTTTCGTCATATACTGTAGCGGAGGGCGGTTGCCCGATTCGGTCATGGACGAGCGAAATGGGGTTCTTCGAAGCGAGCGGATTCGATAGCAGGTTCGGGCACTTGCGCGACGAAGAGGTCGTCCTCTTGGCGCGTTGCGGCTCGCGAGGTGCTGCCGAGTGCCTGATCGCCCGCTACCGGACATTGGTCGAGTTCAGAGCACGTGCTTACTTCGTTTATGGTGCCGACCACGACGATGTCGTCCAAGAAGGGATGATCGGGCTCTTCGAGGCAATCCGTGATTTTCGTGGCGATCTACGCTCGGGATTTCGGCCGTTTGCCGACATGTGTGTCACCCGTCAGATTCAGAGCGCAGTCCGGGCATCTCGTCGACAGAAGCACCTGGCCCTCAATGCCTCGGTGGTCTTGGAGAACGCCGAGGAGACTCCGTCGACGATAGACGGGCATGATGTCTCTATGTTATTGGCCCATAACGTGCACGTATTGATGGCCGCCGCGCTCACAGATCTTGAGCGATCGGTTCTCGACGGATATGCGGAGGGACGCAGCTACCGCGAGATGAGCGAGCATCTGAACCGCCCGGCCAAGGCCATCGACAATGCACTTCAGCGGGCCAAGCGCAAGCTCGCGCAGGCGATCGGCGATGCCGGAATGGTCGCCTAGCATGACCGAAGCTCGGCCACGACCGAACATGGTCCGGCGGATTCTCACCGCCGTTATCGCGATCCCCATCGTCTTGGCGGTTCTCTTCTCGACGTCGCCTTGGCCGATCCTGCTCCTCGCAATCACGGCCTGGTGTTTCGCCTTCGACGAGCTTGTTGCGATGGTAGACCCCGACCGGGTCCGATTCGTCCTCATCGACGCTTTCTGGCCGGTCGTGGCGATCCTCGCCTGGGTTTCGGGCCTCGGGGAAGTCGCCGTGGCAGTGTTCGGAACCATGTTCATCTCTGGCCTCGTCGGGCTTGCACGCGTCTCGCCGACCCGGAAGAAGGTGCTTCCTTGGGCGATCGGCTGGATCACCGCCCCGTTCGGTGCGCTCATCGTCCTTCACGAAGCTGGAATCGTCGAGCCCGGCCAGGCCTTTTCGGCGAATTTGGCATTGATGGCGCTGGTGCCGCTGTGGGTCGGCGACACGCTCGCCATCTTAGCAGGACGGACGCTGGGGCGCGTCAAGCTGGCGCCTCGGATTTCACCGGGCAAAACCCTGGAGGGAGCACTCGCGAACCTCGCGGGCTGCCTCGCCGCCGCGTGGGCCCTGGGTCTTTGGCTGGAGGTCGAGACGTGGCGCTGGGTCGCAGTTGGTCTTACGGCAGGGATTCTAGGACAAGTCGGCGACCTGTCCGAGAGCGCACTCAAGCGCCGGTTCGGGGTGAAGGATAGCGGCGTCGTGCTTCCAGGTCACGGCGGTGTTCTCGACCGGCTCGATTCCTTCTTCCTCACCGCCGTGCCCATCGCCGTAATCCTGCTTTGGCCGGCCACCAGGTAAAACCAAGGTCATGCCCGTCATCGAGGCGATCGATCTTGCGAAGACCTACGTCTCGAACAAGAAGCAGCCGGGCATTTGGGGCGGCATCAAGGCCCTTTTCAGTCGACAGAAGACGTACGTCGAAGCGGTCAAGGGAATCACGCTTTCGGTCGAGCAGGGCGAACTGGTCGGATTCCTCGGCCCGAACGGCGCGGGCAAGACGACGACGCTGAAGATGCTTACCGGAATCCTGTACCCGACCTCCGGACAAGCCCGCGTGCTCGGCTTCAGGCCGTTCGATCGGAATCCCAATATGCTCCGCCAGATATCGCTAGTAATGGGGAACAAGAACCAGCTCTGGTGGGACCTGCCGGCATGGGACTCGTTCGTGGTCCTGCGCGAACTCTATGACGTCGACGAGAAAGCGTTCAAAGAGCGGGTCGACTACTTAGTGGAAGCGCTTCAGATCACCGACAAGATCAACCAGCAGGTGCGAAAACTAAGCCTGGGTGAGCGGATGAAGTGTGAACTCGTCGCCGCGCTACTCCATGCGCCGAAAGTCGTCTTCCTCGACGAGCCGACGATCGGACTCGACCTCGTGAGCCAGAAGCGCATTAGGGACTTCTTGCTCGACTTGAATCGGCGCGAAGGGAGCACGGTCATTCTGACGAGCCACTACATGCAGGACGTCGAGGAAGTTTGCGACCGGGTCGTGGTGATCGACCACGGTGCGTTGATCTTCGACGGGACCTTGGACTCGTTGACGGCGGCCTACTCCGATTCAAAGCGCCTGCGCCTGACGTTCGAAAACGGGGTCCCGGCCGAGGAGTTGGCGTTCTTCGGCGAGATCGTGGAGAGCGAGGAGGGGTGTGTAGTGCTGGCAATTCCAAGTGCGCGCACCGCGGCGATCACCGGTGAGATTCTGCAGCGTTTCCCGGTGAGTGACGTCGCGATAGAGGCGGTGTCGGTGGAGGAAGTGGTGCGGAATCTTTTCAGCGGCTCAGCAGTCACCAATGTTCCCCGTGAAACGTTGCCGCCCCCGGTATAATCTGCCCGACCCCTTCGTGACCGGAAGGGGAGGGAGACAACATGGCAGACACCACTCTTTCTTCGCGTTACGACGCCTCCCAGGTGGAGACCGGCTGGTACGAGCGATGGGAGCGCGCAGGGCTTTTTCAGCCCGATCCCGATCCGTCCAAGCCCAGATTCACCATTACCATTCCGCCACCGAACATCACGGGCTCGCTGCACATGGGGCACGCGCTCTGCTATCCCATCCAGGACCTCTTCGGGCGGTATCAGCGCCTCCTCGGCAAGAGCGTGCTCGTCTTGCCGGGCCAGGACCACGCCGGGATCGCGACGCAAAAAGTCGTTACCCAGAAGCTGAAGGCCGAAGGCATCCGGGCTTCGGAGATCGGGCGAGAGAAGTTCGTCGAGCACGTCCTCGAGTGGCGCGAGGAGTCCGGCGGCACGATCTCTCGGCAGCTGCGCTCGCTCGGCTGCGCCTTCGACTGGTCCCGCGAGCGCTACACGCTCGACCCGGCCTATGCCGAGGCCGTTTTGAAGGTCTTTATCGACTGGTTCGAAAGAGGCATCATTTACCGCGGGAAGCGCGTCGTGAACTGGGATCCGGTGCTCAAAACGAACGTGAGCGACATCGAAACCGAGCGGCGCGACACGGTCGGCAAGTTCTATCACATACGCTATCCCTTCGCGGATGGGAGCGGGTATGTCGTGATCGCAACTACACGGCCGGAAACGATGCTCGCCGACGTCGCCGTGGCCGTCCACCCAAGCGACAAGCGCTATGACGGGCTCGTCGGCAAGACTCTGATTCTGCCGCTGATGAACCGGGAGATCCCGCTGATCACCGACACCTATCCCGACCCTGAGAAGGGCACCGGTGCGGTGAAGATCACCCCAGCCCACGATGCGAACGACTACGAGGTGGGGGTACGGCACGGCCTCGGCATGCCTGTCGTCATGGACGATTCCGCCCGCATCAACGAGCTCGGCGGCCCCTATGCGGGCCTCGACCGGTACGCCGCGCGCAAGAAGATCGTCGAAGACCTCGAAGCCGGAGGCTTCTTGGATCACGTCGAGGACAAAGAAATCGCACTCATCATCAGCGAGCGCTCCGGCGAAGTCATCGAGCCCCTCCTCTCGGAGCAGTGGTTCGCCCGGATGTCCGAACTCGCCGAGCCAGCGATCCGCGCCGTGCAGGAACGGGAGACCAACTTCTTTCCCGAACGGTACGAGCGCATCTATATGGAGTGGATGGAGAACATCCGAGACTGGAACATCAGCCGCCAACTTTGGTGGGGGCATCGGATCCCGGTTTACTACACGGCCGACGGAGAGGCCTTCGCGGCACTCTCCTGGGACGAGGCTCAGGCGAAAGCCGGCGCCAAAGCGATCGCGCGACAAGACGACGACGTTCTGGACACCTGGTTCAGCAGTGGCCTTTGGCCGTTCGCCACGCTCGGCTGGCCAGCCGAAACCGACGACCTGAAGGAGCGCTACCCCACTGATGTGCTCATCACCGATCGGAACATCCTCTACCTGTGGGTGGCGCGCATGATGATGATGGGTCTCGACTTTATGAAGGAAGTACCCTTCCACGACGTGTTCATTTATGCCACGGTTCTCAACGAGAAGGGACAGCGAATGAGCAAGAGCTTGGGCACTGGTATCGATCCGATGGAAGTTATAGAACGTATCGGTGGCGACGCAATTCGTTACACGCTATTGAGTCAGGCTGGAGCGAACCAAGATATTCGATACAGCGAACGTAAGACCGAAGAAGCACGCAACTTTTGCAATAAGATCTGGAACGCCTCGCGTTTCGTCATGATGAACGTCGATTCGCCGATCGACATTTCGAACGACCCTCCAAATGAGCTCGCCATCGTCGATCGGTGGCTCCTCAGTCGCCTTCACCATTTGGACAACGCCGTGCGCGATTCGCTCGATGGGTACGACATCCAGCCGGCCGCTCAAGCGCTTTACGAGTTTTTCTGGAGCGAATTGTGCGACTGGTATATCGAGGTGAGCAAGTCGCGGCTCCAAGATCCTGCCACGAAGGCGGTACCCCAGTGGGTGCTGCTGCGCTCGATCGCCTCGTTCCTGGCGATGATGCACCCGATCATGCCCCACATCACCGAGGAGATCTATAGCCACCTGCCAATTCAAGATAAGGCTGAGTTCCTGATGGCCTCGAGATGGCCTGAAGTGCCGCCTTCGTTCCGCGACGAGGAATCCGAGCGGCGCGTCGAGCGCTGGTTCGAGATTACGCGCGCCCTGCGCGCGCTCCGAGCGGAAGCCGGCCTCGCCGCTATGCGATCCGTACCCGTGGCCTACGCCGAAGGGGACCTCGACGGTGGAGAATGGGTGATCGCCTCCCAAGCTTGGGTCGAAGCCTTCACGATCGGCAAACCAAATGGTCAATGCCTTTCGGCTATGGTCCAGGGAGTCGAGCTGTTTCTGCCGATCGAAGGGCTCATCGATCTCGACAAGGAGCGAGAACGACTGACAAAAGAAATCGATAAGCTGTCCGCGGAACTCAACAAAGTCAAGGCTCAGCTCGATAATCCGATGTTTCGCGAAAGAGCCAAGCCAGAAGCCGTCGAAAAGCTAACGGATAATGCCGCCGATCTGACCGAGCGACTTGCCAAGGCTGAGGAGCGATTAACTGCTTTCGGATCGGCCTAAAGTCTGACTGCCGTGAGCGAACCCGGCCCATGCACTCCACGGATGAGAACGCCCTCGATGTCCGCGGTGCGACTCGGCCCGGTGACGAGGACCGTCGTTCGGACCGTGAGATGCCCTAGCGCCTCTTCGAGGGTCGCCAACAGTCGACCCTCGGGCACCAAGGCGTAGTGGTGCGGCGGGCAAAGGCTCGCCAGCCGACGCCGGTCTGAACCGGTGGCGATCAGGAGCGAACCCGTCTCCGCAACTGCCCAATCCACCAGGGTCACCCCGATCTCGGCCTGCCATGGATCGTCGACGCATCGGACGCCCTCCGGCAGGTAGGCAGCGGCATCCTCGTCCGAGTAGACCGACCGCTCGACTAGAGTCGTCAAGGCCTCCGGCCCCGCGACCTCCCCTCCTAGCCCATGGAGTCTTTCGGTAAACAGGGCCCAAGATTCCCGTTCGACAGGTCGACCGACAACCTCCGTCGAAGCGGCCTGCCAGGGCCAAGCGGAGCCGATTCTCGCCAGGATCGCTTCACGATCGCTCATCCCACCACCTTCTGAATGGGCGACCCTCCCTTCGCGGCGCGGCTCGCACCTCGCTCCAACCCTTCTCCGACAGCCCAGACGCCAACGGCAGAAGCGTCAATCCGCTTCGCCACATCGGAGGTTCGTCAGCAACCGACGCAAACCGGCTCCATGGAATCCCCTTCGGCGCGAGTCCCTGCCGCGCCGCCTCGTCGCGCAGCCTCAGCAGGTGGTGCGGTAAGGGAATCTTGACCGGGCAGACCTCCTCGCACGCGCCGCAAAGCGTGCTCGCCCGAGCAAGGTCGCCCATCTTCTCCAAACCTTCCAACAAAGGCGTCAAGACCGCTCCGATCGGACCCGAGTAGGGGTGTCGATACGCGTGCCCCGAGGCCTGACGGTACACCGGGCAAACGTTGAGGCAAGCCCCACACCGAATACAACGCAGCACGTCCCGATAGGGGCCACTCCGTATCGCGGAGCGCCCGTTGTCCAGCAGGACGAGGTGGACCTCGCGAGGTCCGTCCGATTCGTCCTCGCGGCGAGGGCCCGAAATCAGATGGACGTAGGTGGTCATCCGCTGGGCCGTCGCAGACCCCGCTAGCAGACGCAGAAACAAAGGCAGATCCGCCTCTCGCGGAATCAGCTTTTCGATGCCCATGATCGCGATGTGGATGCTGGGCGCCGTCGTCGAGAGCCGGCTGTTTCCCTCGTTCTCGACCAACACCAATCGGCCCGATTCGACGACGCCGAAGTTCACCCCGCTAATCCCGATCGAGGCCGTGCGGAACTTCTCCCGCAGGCGAGCCCGAGCCTGCAGGGTGAGCTCGCCGGGGTCCTCGGTATAGGGCCCGAGCCCCTTCTGAGCGAAACTTCGCGCGACCTCGTATCGGGTCTTGTGGATGATCGGCGCGACGATGTGGCTCGGGTGGTCGCCATCGATTTGAACGACATATTCTCCGAGGTCGGTCTCCACGACCTCGAAGCCGGCTGCCTCCAAGAAGGCGTTCAGGTGGATCTCCTCGGTCACCATCGACTTGGCTTTCACCACCAACCGGCCTTCCGCGCGAGACGCCAGGTCGAGGACGATCTCGCGCGCTCGGGCTGCATCGAGAGCCCAATGCACCTGAATACCATGCTTCAGGCACGCCGCCTCGAAGCGGACCAGGTTTCCTCCCAAGTCTGCGAGCACCTCGTCCTTGATCGAGGCAGCCTGAGTTCGAGCTGCCTCGACGTCGGCGAAAACAAAAGGCAGCAAGCGGACTCGCTCGCGAACGCGTCCCACGGTGGCCGACTGGATTCCTTCGAGCGTCGAGGGTCGGAGCCGTCGAGCGAAGTCCTCCATGGGTGGGTTAGCCATCGAGCGCCTCTGCGAGGATCTGAGCATAGTGCAGGGTACGAAGCGGCAGCGAATGCCGATCGATGAGGCCGCGCAGGTGCATCAGACAGCCCATGTCGCCGCTCACGAGCTCTTCGACGCCCGACTCTTGGACCGAACGCAGCTTCTCGAGCCCGATGCGAGCGCTGATGTTCGGATGCGTGACCGAGAACGCCCCACCGAAGCCGCAGCACTGTTCCGGGTCGGCAATCGGCACGATCTCTAAGCCGGGGACCATGGACAGGAGCCGCGCGGGCTTGTCCTTCAGGTGGATCGCCCGCCCATGGCAGGCCTGATGAAACGCCACCCTCCGTCCCGGCATCCGTGAGTTACCCTCTGGCGGCCACCCACGGATACCCGCCACGTCGATCAAGAACTCCGCCAGTTCCCACGCTCGGGGCCATTCCGGATGCTCCAGCATCGCATAGCCGTCCCGAGTCATCGCCGCGCACGAAGCGCTCGGCGTCACCACTGGTCCCCCATCTGCGCCAAAGACCCCGGCGCAGTGACGACCGATCCTGCGCGCGGCATCCCAATCCCCCGCGTTGAAGGGAGGCTGGCCGCAGCAAGTCTGGTCGTCTGGAAAGTCCACCGCGTAGCCTGCCGCTTCGAGGACGCGAACCGTCGCGATACCGACTTTACCGTAGAACGCGTCGACGAGGCACGTGATCATCAACCGAACCGAGCGGCCGCCGCTCATCGCGCCATCACACTGCCCTCCAGCTGCGCGAGCAGGTTGCCCACCACTGTGGCCTCCGCCGGCCCTTTGGATACCGCGAGCCCCGTCCGATCCTTGAGCGTCCGACAAAACGCCTCACTTCGGGAGCCTCCCCCGGCGACGCGCAACTTCCGGAGCGGACGACCAAGCAACTTCGAAAGTTCGTAGACCTGATCCGCGAGGGCATCCACGAGGCTGCCCAGCGCGACGCTCGCCCATGCCCCCTCGGAGGTGGGTGCGGAACCTAGCAAGTCCTCGACCGCACGAGGCATCGATTCGGGGTTGTACAGGCTCGAGTCGAAGATGTCGAACCGCCCTTCGAATGTGTTGTCAGCGGCCTCCAGCCATGTGGGGACGTCGGCGGCGAGGGACAGTTCGTCGTGCAGCCGGTTCACGACGTAAAAGCCAGGGACGTTCTTGAGGAACCGCACTCGCCCGTCCACCGCCAGTTCGTTCGACCAGTTCCCCGCCTCGGCCTCCGCCGTGGTGACGGCCTCGGGCAGAACCGCGCCGACGATCGACCAAGTTCCAGCGTTCAAGAACGCTTCATCCTCGGCCAGGTCGCCCATGCCGCGAACGGCGCTCGCGGTATCGTGGCTTCCGACTCGCACGAGCTCGACGCCGTCAGCCACCCTCCCGATCGGTCCGCCGGGCGAGATCGGCTGCTCGCCGGGAATCGGCCAGCCTGCGAGTTCGAACGCCTCGGGGCACCACTGACGGTCGAGACCGAGAAGCTGGGTCGTCGAGGCTTGCGTAAGTTCGTAGCCCCGCTCTCCGGTCAGCAGAAAACCAAGTAAGTCAGGAAGGATCAGCCACGTCGCCCGCTCCGGCAAATCGGGCTGCTCTTGCCGGCGGGCGATGAGCTGGCACAGGGTGTTGAACGGCTGCCGCTGGATTCCGGTCAGAGCGTAGAGACGAGGCTGCTCGGACTCGATCGAGTTCATCGCCTGCTGGTGAGTGGGGTCGCGGTACGACACCGGCGGGCCCAGCAGACGCCCTTCGCGATCGAGGAAGCCGTGATCGACCCCCCAAGAGTCGATCCCGACCGTCGCTCGAAGGAAGTTCGCCCCCGCATAGTCGATCGCGCGGCGACAGAGGCCGAGGAGGAGGTCAAGGTCCCAAACCCAGCGCCCCCCATGGAATCGCGGTGCATGGGAGATTTGCTCGACGATCTCGAACCGCAGTTCGCCCTCTTCTCGCCAGCCCGCGGCGAAGCGGCCCGAAGAGGCGCCCAGATCGACCGCCACCGCCCCTCGCTCCCGCTTCACGAGGCGAGATTACCTTCCGGCGCGAACGTGCCCGACCGAACGAGGACCCCGAGTCCCCTCCCTAGCGCTCATCGCCTGGCGCGGAAGAGGAATCCGGACGAAGGCTCTTGCACTCGAACAGTGCTCCACCTGCCGCGACCCAAAGCCCTGACGCGTTGACCGCCAAGTCCGAAACGTCCGGCTCGATCTGAGCGACCCAAGCGGGAGTCTCCAGCCGACCCTCGCGCCACAGGCGCAGGCCCTGCAGCGAGCCGACCCACACCTGTTCGCCGTCGGCAAGAAGTCGAATGATGCAGGCTCCTTCGAGGCCGACGTGTACGGCGCGCGCACCGTCCCAGCGCAGGAGCCCGCCCACGAACGTGCCGAGCAGATAGCCGCCTGCGCCGTCGGCGGCGATCGCAGTGATCCAGTCATCGGTCAGGCCGTGGGCTTCGTGGATATGTCGCACGACTCCCAAGTTTCGATCGACCTCGATCAGCCCGTTGCTCTGCGTGCCGATGAGAATACGGGACGCATCGGCGAAAACGACCGTCGTCGGCATGCCCGCTAGCGCGGGGACGTCGAAGCGGTGGGTGATTTCACCGTTGGCGTTGAACTCGCTCCATCCGCCATGCTGGGCAACGAAGAGACGGTCACCGTGGACGGCGATCGAGTTCGCATTCACCCGCGGAAGCACCAAGCCGGACGGCCCCTCGCGTCCATTCGAATCCACGCTCACGAGCCGACCATCGGCCTTTCGAACGAGGTTCACTCCATTCCAATGAACGCTCGATCGCCACGGCGCACCGGCGGAAGGAGAGTCCGGACGGCCCAACCGATAGGCGGCTCCCTCCCTCGGCGCAATCCAGAGGTCCTTTCCCAACTGTAAGAGCGCCGTCGCGTCGACTCCCGTCAGACCGGACTTGGGTAGCGGCAAGGGAACCCAGCGCCCTTCCCGGCGACGCCAGACTCCCCGATCGGCGGTTCCCACCAGGAGTTCTCCGCTGCGATCGAGAGCCACCGCGGTCAAGGCCGTCGTGGGTAGAGGGTTGCCGATCGCAACCGGCTTACCCTTTCGGATGACCCAAAGACCGGACAGCGGCACCGCGTAGACCGTCTCCTTGCCCAGCCTCGTCTGGCCGATCGGCCTTCCGGGCAGGCCGGCAATCGAGGCGATGGCTCGCCCCGCAAGCTCATTATGCGCAGCGACGAACCGGCCGCCCCGGAGGAGCGCGGCGCCGTCTGCGAGCACGGTAACCCCGTCGGAGTCCAAATCCACGCGCCGAATCCGAAGTCCGGGAACGCCGTCGGCGCGGGTCCAGAGCCGGACATCGTCTCCTTGCCACTGGAGCAGGCCACCCGAAGTGCCCGCCCAGATCGACCCGCCGGCGTCGACCGCGAGATCAGTCACGCACCGGTGGTTGGCGTGAACGACAATCTCGCGCGATCCGGCGGCAAGGATCAGGGCAAGGGGGAGAACGACTTGCGCACCTCCGTGCGGTTGTGGGCAGCATCGGTCGCGACCACGATGGCTTCGCCGACGATCGGACCCGAAACGTCGGCCCGCCAAGTGGTTCGGCCGCCGCTCGCGCCGACTCGCGCAAGCACTACACGGCGTCCGTCGGGAAGCGCGACGTTTACCCGGGCGACCCCCGTTTCAGTGAGGACCTCGATTCTCCAACCGCCTGGGATTGGCGTCCAGGTCACCGCTAGCCCGGGCGGAGTCTGGTCGATGTGAACGCGCACGTCGCGCTGTTCGGCGACGCCGCTTGCCAGAACGATCCAAACAGGAATCACCACCGTGCCTTCTCGCGAGCCGGGCGGCAAGTCGAACCGATGCTCCCACCGAAGGGCTTGGGTATTCCACGTCAGAGGAACGAGCCGACCGTCGGGGAGTAGCGCGCTGACCCGGGCGTCCTTCGGAGCATCGACCACGAGTAGCGGATCTCCCATGCGTGCAAAGAGTTCGTTGCGTCGTCGCTCCAGTTCTTCGCGTCGATTGGACTCTTCCGGCGTCAGCTGACGCCAAGATAGGCCGTCGATCTCGATTTCGGTGCGGAGGACGTCCGCCCGGTACTGTACGCGGCCCCGGCGGCCCGCTCGCGCGTCCTCGGCCTCCATGCGACGACGAGCGTCCTTGGTGACCGAGTGGTCAGGCCCGTGCGCTCGCAAAGCGATGACGTATTCGTCGCGGGCGCCCTGCCAAGAGTAGCTCCGGGAAGGGGGAGTTCCGGACGCAGGGATCGGCTTGCCGAGCGCGCGGGCCCAGCCTTCCAAGAGGACGGTGGCCTTCGCCAATTCGGCGGGATCACGCCGTGTGGAAGCCTCCAGGCCATAGCGGCTCGCCCACGCCCGGTGAAACTGGTAGCCGTATAGCGTCTCCAGGATTCGCGCGCGGTCGAGGTGATAGTATCCGATGAAGCGCACCTGATCTTCCGTGAGGAGTCGCTGGGTCGGGTCGTCGACCGCTGGATGAGGTCGCATCGGCGGAGTGCCAACGATCGCCTCGATCTGACGAGCGGCTGCTTTCGGTTCCAAACCGTAGCGAGAAAGGCGCTGGTCCAGTTGCTTCAAGCGTTCGTCCAGAGGGGTCGGTGTCTTCAGTTTGCCGTTCGCGTAGAACCACGACTCGGCGAGGGCATAAAAGTCTCCCGAAGCCAAGGACGCCCGGGCCTCTCGCCTCAAGCGAGACACGTTGCCGAACATCGGCGCAACGGCGACCGATCGACGGGCAGCGAGGCGGTTGGCGGGGGTGTTCTCTACCCCAACCCCGAGCCGCAGGCCTTCGGCGATCTCCAAGCCTTCCCAAACCGGACTCGGAACGCCGATGTCCTTCCGCACGCGAGCATCGAGGGCGTCCCAGAGCCGATCGATCTCGGATCGCGTTGCTTTGGCTTGCGTCTCGGTCAGCGGATCGTCGGTGCCGACTAGGTCGTACAGGCGATTGTGGAGGGCCGAATTGAGCGAATCGGCGAGAGAACGCCGTACGTCGTCTTCCGGATCGGCGATTCTTCGATACCCGCTGGCGAATTGCTTGGCCCGCGCGCTCCCCGCGCCGAAGGCGGCGACGGCGGCGGCGTATTGCTGAACCAGCGCATCGGTGGCTTCCCAGCGGCTGTCCGCGAGGCGCCATTCGAAATCGCGATCGGGGCTGTTCGGGAATGCCTCACGCATGAGGGTTCGCGAGTTCGCGAGTGCCGTTCTCGTCTGAGCCGAGTTCTTGCCGTACTTCGAAGCAAGCAACCAATACTCGCGCATCGCGACGGCGAACCTGGCTTCCCGAAGGGCCTGCATTTCGGCCTTTGGGACCGCCAGCCAACTCGTTTCCTTCGTCGGGATGCCGAGCCACATCCCCCAGCGGCGGATCTGCACCGGATCTCTTAAGGCGGCGACATGCCGGGCGCCCCAAGCGACCACCGCGGCTCGGTCGGCGAACGGCACACGGGGCAACGTCTGGACCCAGCGCGTGCCTCCGATCGCAAGGGCCAGTTGTCCGGGCGCGCCAGCGGCGATGCGGGCGGCGAACGTGACGGTCTCGCCCGCTCGGAGACTCGCCACGCTCTTCGGATACACGCTGCTCAGCGTCCCCGCCGGAGCATCGAGTCGGAGGTTCTTCATGTCGCGCGGCGCTGTGTAGGAAACGAGGATGGTTCCCTCTCCCTCCTGAGGGCGACCCGTCGAAACCGTCACCGGGTTGGCCGAAGGCGAAACCCGCCAGTCAGAGCGTGCGGACCACGGCTTCGATTCGAAGCGATAGACCGAGCGGCCATCGACCTCGTCGGCGGGGCGACCCCAATTCTCCTTCCACCCTAGAGGCGCGGTCAGAGTCAGTTCGGCCGATTCGAGGGGGCGTGAGAAGAGAGCGGTCAGCGGCAAGGCGAGGGCGCCTCGCGATTGCGTGATCACAAGTTTGATCTCGACACGAAGGTCCTTTTCTGGATCGATCGGCGCAATGCGGACGCGAAATTGTCTCCGCCCCACCATCTCGACGAGTGCCGGGTCCCGCTGGCGCGAAGTGATGAAATCGTAGATCTGGGCGGCGCGGGCTTTCTCGACAGTCTTGGCGACGACGTATTCGTCCTCGAACCAATACGCGAAGCCTGTGGCCTCGGTGCTGTCGGGCAGCCGCATCATGAAATCGACTTCCCGACTCCAGTTCGGGTCGGTCGCAAAAGTGAGCTCGAGGCGGGCTGTTGCGTAGGCCCCGTAGGCGTGCATCTCGGCCTTGAGGGCCTTGGGGGTCACGCTCCCGGCCCGTTCTCCCTGGGGGACCAAGAGAAACTGGGGCCGGCCAACGACGGCGGCGAGGAGCAGCAAGCCGATCGCAATGCGTCTCACATTGCCGATTATGACGATCGAGCGCTCAAGGATTGCGCGGGCCCCACCGCGGCTTCTGCGGCCTTTTGGCGACGCTTGCCGAAAGGAACGAAACTGGCCCGGACGAAGGGACTCGAACCCCCAACCCTCAGTTCCGAAGACTGATGCTCTATCCGTTGAGCTACGTCCGGGTACGAAGATGATACCTGCGGGGCCGGGGTGGGCCTAGGGGCTCTCGATCGCGTGATTGAAGTCCTGCACCCAGTCGGGATCGGCCGAAACGAACCGGACGCCATCGCCAAACAGCGACTTTGCACCCCGATCACCTTCGAGGGCCTCCAGGTCGCTCCGCAATCGCGCCGGTATGAGGGTTGGAGGACCTGCGTAGTCGACTGAGCGCGTCGCGACGATCTCGCTTCCCTCCGAGAGAAGCGCGCAGTAGTGGCTACACGGCACCCGAGGCATGTCGCCGAGGACGACCAAGAACGCCGTGGCATCCGGGCGGCAGGCCCTCACCCCCGTCGCCAGCGAGACTCCCATCCCGGACTCGAACGCCATGCAGCGAACTGCTTCGACTCCCGACGGCAGAACCGCCTCGACGGCGTCCGCGTCGAAGCCAGTGACGACGACGATCTCGCCCAAACCGAGCGCGAGGAGGGGCTCGAGCGCATGCATAACGAGCGGGCGACCCTCGAAGGTCCGGAGCATCTTCCCACCCCCCATGCGTGAGCCACGCCCTGCGGCGAGGACGATCGCCGAGACCTCGCTAGCCTCCACGGCGGGCCTCGACGATCTCGGCCATGATGCTCAGGGCGATCTCTTGGGGGGTCCGTGCTCCGATCGGGAGTCCAACCGGCATCCGCAGCCGGGGGAGACTCTCATCCGAAACGCCGGCCTGCCGGAAGCGGTCGATCCGGGCTTCTCGGCTCGCCTTCCCTCCGAGCGCGCCGACGTATCGCGCGCCACTCTTCAGAAAGTGGACGAGCGCGGGATCGTCGATTTTGGGATCGTGGGTCAGGGCTACGCCGAACAGCTCTTCAGCAGACCCGAGGCTCGGCAGGAAGACCGCAGGCCACTCGGTCAGGAGCCGGTCTGGCAAAACAGGAAACCGCGCCGGGTCGGCAAAGGCGCAGCGCGGGTCGATGACGATGGTCTCGAAGCCGAGCGAACGCGCCAGCGGGACCAGTTCGACGGCAATGTGAACCGCCCCGACGATCACGAGCCGAGGTCGCGTCCACTTTTGCTCGAAGGCGCCACCCCCCGGGAGCGGCCAGGTCAGCCGCTCCCTTGAACGAGCCTCCTCAACCGACCCGGGCCACGTCGTGACCAAGACGCGGATGCGCCCGCCACAGGTCAAACCGACTTCAAAGGGATCGGACGGATCATCGGGCCCGAACTCAAGCACGCGCGGCGGTTCACCCCCGAGCAGCCCGAGGGCTTCTCGCACCACTACCGCTTCGACGCATCCGCCGCTGACGGAGCCGACCGTGAGGCCGTCCTCACGGACGCCGAGGATCGCACCGACCTCACGCGGGCTCGATCCCTCGACCTCGATCAGCACTCCGACGGCGAACCGCCGGCCTTGTCGTTCCCACTCCTCGAGGGCGGCGAGGACGTCGTCCATCTAGGCAAGGTCAGAGCGCCGGATCGGCAGCTTGCGCAGGCGCTTGCCGGTGGCAGCAAAGATCGCGTTGGCGACGGCGGCGGTGATCGCGGGAACCGCCACCTCGCCCATCCCGCCCGGATTCGGGTCTTCGCTGGGAAGGATGGTGACGTCCACTGGCGGCGTATCGGGCATCTTCATCCAGCCGAAGGGTCCCCAGCCGCCTTCGGCCACGCCTCCTTCCTCGATCGTGATTTCCGATCGGAGCGCGCAGGAGAGGGCATCCGTCGTCCCGCCCTGCACTTGGGCGATGACGCCCAGGGGATTTACCGCGAGTCCGCAGTCCACGACGGCGGTGATCTTGTGCAGCTTCACCTCGCCATCCTCGACGGAGAGTTCGACGATCTGGGCGATTCGCGAGCCGTAGCCTTCGAAACACCCGATTCCGCGCCCGCGTCCCTTGGGGAGGGAAGTACCCCAGCCGGCCTTCTGAGCGGCGGTCTCCAGGCACTTCTTCAGCCGATCGCTGCGAAGGTAGGCGAGGCGGAACGCGAGAGGGTCTTTCCCGGCGAGGTGGGCCAGTTCGTCGATAAGGCTTTCGTTCACGAATCCGGTCTGAGTGTTCTCGACGGATCGCCACGCCCCGGTTGGGATCGGAGACGGGACGGACCCCTGGGCCAATCCCGAATTAGGAATGTCGTAGGGGATACCCGCGCCACCGAATCCTCCGCGCCCGCCTCGTCCGCCGGCGTTGATGTACTGGTGGCTCCAACCCAAGGGCCTTCCGTCCGCGTCGACCGCGGCTCGGCATGAGTGGACGCTCGCGGGCCGGTAGTAGTCGTGGCGCATGTCGTCGTCACGAGTCCAGAGCACCTGGACCGGGCAATTCGCCTGCTGGGCGATGCGAACGGCTTCGGCCGCATAGTCGGCATTGAGGCGCCGGCCAAACCCTCCGCCTACGAGGGTGACGTTGACCCGGACCTTGCTCGGCTCGATCCCCAGGACGCGGGCGGCCTGGTCTTGGCAAGAGCCCGGATTCTGGGTCGGCACCCACATGACGCACTGTCCGCCCGAGGCGTCGACGGTGCAGTTCATGGGCTCCATCGGGGCGTGGGCGAGGAAGGGCAGCTGGAACTCGGCGTCGAGGACCTTCGCTCCAGCGGGCATGGCGAGATGCTCGCCGAGTGCGGCGCGCATCGACTTGTAAAGCGTGTCGCTGTCGAGTTCGGCGTTCGGACCCAAGTCCCATTCCACCACGAGAGCATCGCGACCCTTCATGGCCGCCCAGGTGTCGTCGGCGACTACGGCGACGCCGGTCGGCACCTCGAAGACGTGCTGAACCCCGGGGACCTTCTTGGCGGCGGCGGCGTCGAACGACTTCACCTTCGCTCCGAATGCCGGCGTACGGGCGACCACCGCGACTTTGACTCCGGCGGGTTTCACGTCGAGACCGTAAACCGCCTTACCCGTGGCAATGTTCTTGGCGTCGACGCGGACGGTCTTCTTGCCGATGATCGTGAACTCGTCGCGCGATTTGAGGCGCACCTCCTCGCGGGGTGGCACCGGCAGTTTCGCGGCCTCGGGCGCGAGCTCGCCGATCGTCAGATTCTTTCCGTTCGTTCCTTGACGGACGGCTCCGTCGACGAGAGTCAAAGTGTCGGCCTCGACACCCCACTTCTTGGCGGCAGCGGCAATGAGCATGGTCCGCGCCGTCGCCCCGGCCAGCCGCATGGGCTGATACATCGAGCGGACGGTGCTCGAACCACCCACCGTCTGGCCGCCGAACAAACGGGCATCGGCGGGGGCCTGCTCGACCCGTACGTCTTTCCAATCGACGCCCAGCTCATCGGCGGCGAGCATCGCGAGGGTCGTACGGGGGCCCTGGCCCATGTCGGGCTTCGAGATGATGATCGTCACGACGCCCTTCTCGTCGATGCGCAAGAACGCGTTCGGCGCGAACGGTTCCGCCGCTCCTTCTCCCCGAGCGTCGGACGCGGCGGAGTGCTTGCCGGGCAGATAACAGCCGAGAACGAGTCCGGCGCCGGCGACGCCCACCAGTCGGATGAAGCCCCGGCGGCTCACTCCGATCGTGCAATCTTCCGAGATAGTCGGTTGTTCCATCGCGCTCTCCTTCACCTTGCCGCCTTCGCCGCGGCATGGATCGCCTCGCGAATACGCTGGTACGTTCCGCAACGGCAGATATGGGTCGAGAAGGTTTGGTCGATGTCGGCATCCGTCGGGCTCGGCTTGCGGTTCAGTAGCGCTGCCGCTTCGATGATCTTCCCGGTCTGACAGTAGCCGCATTGCGACACGTCGTGTTCCACCCAGGCCTTCTGGAGAGGGTGGTCGCCGTTCGGGCTCAGTCCTTCGATCGTGATTACCTTGCGCGCGCCGACGTCACCGACTCCGATCTGGCAACTGCGAAAGGCGACGCCGTCGAGGAGAACCGCGCACGAGCCACAAGCCCCGACCCCGCAGCCGTACTTCGCGCCGGTCAGTCCGAGATGGTCGCGAAGAGCCCACAAGAGCGGCATATCGGCGGGGACGTCGAGGTTCTTCTGGACGCCGTTGACGGTGATCGAAATAGCAGGCATGGGCGAGACTCCTCGATTCAGGATACACCGAATTCATGCCAGGATCGTTCCCTTCTAGGGGTCAAATCAAGGAGTATGGATCGACGTCAACCGTCAGCAGCACCCCGCGACGATCGTAGGCTTCGAGGGCTTGGCCGATCGCGCGGACCTGATCGACGTGGAGCAGTTTGAGGAGCAGGTGCCGGCGCCAGCGCCCGTTGAGCCGCTCGATGACGCAGTCGACAGGGCCGAGCAAGGTCGGCGGCCCCTGAACACCGAGCGTCGAGGCCACCATCTCACGAACCTCTCGCGCGGCGAGGGTCACTTCGGAGCGATCCTCGCCCTGAAGAACGATGTTCACGAGCCGAGTGAACGGCGGGTAACGAGCCTGTCGACGCTCGATGATGACCTGATCGTAGAACCTCAGGAAGTCGTGATCGCGGGCGCAGACGATCGCCGGGTTCTCCGGGTTGAACGTCTGGATGATCACGCGACCCGGACGGTCACCTCGACCGGCACGGCCCGCGACCTGCGAGAGGACTTGGAAGGCCCTCTCGGTGGCCCGAAAGTCGGGCATGTTTAGCGCGAGGTCGGCAGCGACGATGCCGACCAGCGTGACCCGGGGGAAGTCCAAGCCCTTGGCCACCATTTGGGTACCGACGAGGATATCGATCGCCCCCGCGCGAAACAGGGCGAGCGTTTCCTCCAGCGCTCCCTTGCGGCGCGCGACGTCACGATCGAGCCTTCCCACCGTGGCTTCGGGCATCGCCTCGAGCACCGCCTCTTCGACTCTCTCCACTCCGGCTCCGAACGTTCGAATCTGGTCACCCTCGCACGTGGGGCAGACATCCGGCGGACGCTCAGTGTGCCCGCAGTGATGGCACTTCAGCAGCGCCTCGCGGCGATGGTAGGACAAGGTGACCGCGCAGGAGGGACACACCCACCGCCGACCGCAGTCCCGGCAGATGAGGAAGGGCGCGTACGCCCGGCGATTGAGGAAGAGGATGATCTGATTCTGTTGGGAGAGCGTCTCCGCCATCGCCTCGCGAAGCTCGGCGCAGAACAGGCTTGGCGGACCGGGTTCCGCCTCGGCGAGGGCGGGACGGCGCATGTCGATAATGCGGACCGCGGGGAGGGCCGCTCCGGCAGCCCGCTCCCTTAGTTCGAGGAGCTTCCAGCCTCCTTTGGACGCCTCGTAGAACGTCTCGATGCTGGGAGTGGCCGAACCGAGCACGATCGGGGCCTCGAACCGGCGGGCCAGAAACCGGGCCAAAGGCTTTGCGTGGTAGCGGGGAGGATTCTCCTGCTTATACGACGGCTCGTGCTCCTCGTCCACGATCACCAATCCGAGGTCGCGAATCGGGGCAAACAGGGCGCTTCGGGTACCCAGAACGACGCTCGCCTCGCCGGCCCGAATGCGCATCCAATTGTCCAGCCGCTCGGTGGGTGGAAGTCCGCTGTGAAGCACCGCTACGCTTCGCCCGAACCGTTCCCGCAACTGTGCGATGACCTGGGCGGTCAGAGCGATCTCCGGTACCAGAAAGAGGACTTGCCGCCCTCGCCGCAGTGCTTCCGCCGCGCACCGCAGATACACCTCGGTTTTGCCGCTTCCGGTAACGCCGTAGAGCAGGAAAGGCTCGAAGCGGTTGCCACGAATCGCCTCGGCGACCGCGGAAATCGCCGCCGCTTGTTGGGGGTTTGGCTTTGGGGCGTCCTTTCGCGCGGCGACTTCGCCTTCGACCCGTTCGAGCAGCCCCGCCGTGAGCAGCGCCTTCACGGTTTGGTCCGTGACGTCACCGAGGGCCTTGATCTCCTGCACGGTAAGGATCGCGCCCTCTGCGCCCTGAAGCCGCATGACGGTGATCGCTTGCGCAGGCTTCTTCTTGGCCTCGGTAGCGAGAAAGCGCTCGATCTTCTCCTCGTCCGAAGTGAGGCGAACGAGGCCAGTGAGTCGCCGCTTCTCGGCTTCGAGATCGAGGGTCAGGCTGACCGACACGAGACCCTTTGCCCGAAGGTGCTGGAGGGCCTTCTTCGCGCCGGGATCGAGGGTCTCTCCCTTCGACTCGGACAAACGGCCCCCGGCTTCGCGGAGAACGCGCAACGCCTCGTCCTGCAGTGGGCTCAGCGGCAATTCGGTCTGCGCGTCTTCGATCAGCCGCCATTCGGTTACCAGACGATGACGCACACCGGGCGGCGTCGCCAGGCTCAGCGCCGTCGGCAGCGGGCAAAGGTATTGGTCGGCGACGAATCTCAGAAGCTCGATCGTGGTGGGCGGAAGTGAGGCGTTCTCCACCCGCAAACCAAGCGGCCTCAGCTTCGACGCCGAGAAGCCGAGTTCGTCCTCGTGAAGGTAGCGCAGGCCGACTACATAGCCCATCACCGATCGAGGACCGAGTGGAACGAAGTAGGCGTCGCCGAGCCCCGTATCGGGGTCGGCTCGGTAGGTGTAGACCGCGTCCGCGCCGCCCGATCGCGCGTCGATCGCGACGTCGGCAAGCGAGAGGGTAGCCTTCGGCCCCGGTTCGGTCACCTCTCAACGGTACCGCGAAACACGACGATGAGCCACGGCCCCCTCTCTCAGATTCATCGCTTGGTCGACGCCACCACTCGGCGATTCTCCAGCTTCGACACCAGCGGCGGCAACTCCGACAATGCGAAGGTCGCGGCAGGGGAGTCGAAGACGCTGGCGGAGATCGACGGCGCGGGAATCGTCAAACACCTCTGGTTCACGATTTCCAGCAAGGACCCCCTCCACAAGCGCAACCTGGTCCTCCGAATCTACTGGGACGGGCAAGAACACCCGAGTGTGGAATCTCCCATCGGCGACTTCTTCGGTCAAGGCTGGGGGATGGACTATCTCTTCGCCTCGCTCCCCCTCGCTGCCGGCCCGCGTGACGGGAAGGCCCTCGTCTGCTACTTTCCAATGCCGTTCGCCGACGGCGCCAAGATCACCATCGAAAACCAAGGCCCCGAGCCGGTCGACGCCCTCTATTTCTACGTCGACGTCGAGCGGCACACCGCGATCCCCGACGACGCGGCCCGGTTCCACGCTTGGTACAACCAAGAACTCACCCGGCCGGAGAGCGAGTTCGGCGACCGGGAGAACGAGTGGGGAGTCCTCGGCTCGACGCCCAAGAACCGTACCGATCGCCACAACTACCTGTTCTGCGAGTGCGAGGGGCAGGGGCACTTCGTCGGCGTCAACTATTTCGTGAACTGCCCGAGCCCGATCTGGTATGGCGAGGGTGACGACATGTTCTGCATCGACGGCGAGGAGTGGCCCTTCTCGGCCCACGGCACCGGCACCGAGGACTACTTCAATCAGAGTTGGAGCCAGGAAGTCCCGTTCTCGCACCCATACTACGGCACCGCTCGGGCGCCGGGAGTGGGGAACGACGACGCCCGCTTCGGATGGCTTGGCCGAACCCATTGCTACCGTTTCCACCTGGAGGACCCGATCCGATTCCGTCGCTCGCTCCGCGCCAGCATCGAGGCTGGACATGCGAACGTGCTGACCCTCGAACTGGCGTCGGTCGCCTACTGGTATCAGACCCTCCCCTCGAAACCCTTCCCGCTGCTGCCCGCCGCCGCCGAGCGCGCGCCCCGACCCGTCATCGGCGTCGTGGACGTTCATCGATGGCGCGACGCCTGGCGTCAGCTTCGCGGCGGGGGCCCGCTCTGGGGTAACGAGGACGCCGAGCCCAGGTAACCTCGGAGCATGGGAGCCTTTCAGGGACCGCGTGACTGGGGACGTCTGCTCACCGCCATGCTCACGCCGTTCAAGGCCGATGGTGGCGTGAACCTCGACGAAGTCGCCCGCATCGCGAGCTACCTCGTGGACGAGCAGGGCAACGACGGCCTCGTCGTGAGCGGGACGACCGGCGAATCCCCGACCCTGTCGACGGAGGAGAAGATGGCGATCCTCGAGATCGTGCTCGCGACCGTCGGGAACCGCGCGGCCGTACTGTTTGGCGCCGGAACTTATGACACGGCCGAATCCATCCACCTGGCCCAAGCCGCCGAGAAGCGCGGCGCCCATGGCATCATGCTGGTCAACCCGTACTACAGCCGGCCCGGGCAGGCTGGGCTCTACGCTCACTTCTCCACGATCGCGAAATCCGTCGGCCTGCCGGTCATGCTCTACAACATCCAGCCGCGAAGCGCGATCAACCTGGAGACCCCCACCTTGCTGGCCCTCGCCGAGGTATCGAACATCGTGGCCGTCAAGGAGGCCAGCGGCAGCATGAGTCAGATCAGCGAGGTCTGCGCCTCGGTGCCGGACGGGTTCCGGGTCTATAGCGGAGACGACGGCCTGACCCTTCCTGTGCTCTCGGTCGGAGGGCACGGCATCGTAAGCGTTGCCGCGCACGTGGTCGGGGCGGATATGAAACGAATGATCGAAGACTTCCCCGATCGGTTCGCCGAAGCGCTCTCGATCCATCGCGGCCTCGTGCCCATCTTCAAGGGTCTCTTCAAGTCGCCTAGCCCTGTCCCGGTCAAATACGCCCTCAGCCTTCGGGGCTTCGATTGCGAGCAGGTGCGCTTGCCTATGGTAACCCTGAGCGACACCGAGAAGGCCGAACTGCGGACTCTCGTCGGCGTTCCCGCCTGGGCCTAGCGTCGCCAGCGGTGGCGACGTGGAGAGCTGGGTGCGCTTACGTCTGGCGGTAGCCCGCGGATGGGTCGTGCCCCGGGAGGCAGCCGAGTTCCGGGCGGCGCAACCCTCCACCGGCCAGCGCGAACCCCGCTACGCAGACCTACCGTGAGCGCAGGGACCTCTCCAGCTTTGGCCTGAGCCAGCACAGGAGACGATCCCTCGACTTGGCTCGGACTCCCCGCTGCGCGGAGAGGTGTGCGTACTAGTGAGCGTCCTTATATAGCCAGACGTGGGCGCCTTGCGGGTCCTGAATCAGCGCCATACGGCCCACCGACGGGACGTCCATCGCGGGAACCACCACCTGGGCTCCGAGGGAGACGCACTTGGCGACCCTGGCGTCGACGTCGTCGACCGCGATATAGGTCGACCAGTGGGGCGGCACGCCTTCCATTTCCGGATTCCCGGCGGTACCCATGACGCCGGCCACTCCTTGGCCGTTCATCGTGAGCATTTTGTAAGTGCCCATGGGGCCCATATCCATCTCTGACGACCCGAAGCCGAGGGCCTCGGTGTAGAAAGCGATCGCCTTATCGGCGTCGGCCGCGTAAACCTCGTGCCATACGAACGTGCGGCCGGTGTTGAGAGCGTGTTGGTCCATTGCAGGTGTAGACATGCTCAGATTCTACAGCCCGCAACCCGGCAGGGGTGCCAGGTGAGGGCCAGTTTTCCGGGTTCGGAACCGAAAGTTAGTGATTCGAGCAACATCGGTCGGCAATACTAGAGGGGAACACCTGGCCCACCGGGCCTTTCTTTCGGAGTTTTAGAAAATGAGACACTTAGTTTTTGCCGCCGCCTCTGCCGCCGTGCTCCTGCAAGGGACTGAAGCGCGGGCGACCGAGAGGCTGGTCGCTCTCGACAGCAGCCGAGCGATCTACGAACTCGACATGAACAACGGGTCCAAAACCCAGATCGGCACGGTCTCCGCGAACGCGTCGACTACGGCGGGCCTCGCCTACGATCGCGCCAACGGCATCCTGTACCTTACATCCACCGGAAACGACTCTCTGTTCACGCTTGACCTCGCCACCGGAAACGCGACGCTCATCGGCTTCTACGGTGACTCGAGCCTCGTCATGCACGGTCTCGAGTACGACGATAGCACCGGGACGCTTTACGGTGGCTCGAACGGCAATCTTTACCGCATCGACAAGAACACGGGGGTGGCGACCCTGGTCGGCATTTCGGGTCTCACATCGTTCACTAACCTCGGTTACGACTCGAACAACGACGTCCTCTACGCCACGAATAGCGGTAGTGACAGTTTCTACCGGGTCGATCGAACTACCGGAGCCATGACCCTGATCGGCGCTCTCCAAACGTCGACGAACCCGAACGGCCTCGCTTACGACTGGTCGGGGCGGCGATTGTTCATGATCGATAACTCGACGGACAATCTCTACACCATCAATCTCGCCACCGGGGCGGCCACCGTCATCGGATCGACGGGAAGCGGAAACCTGCTTGGCCTCGTCTATCTCAACGACTCGCCTCAGGGGGTCACGATCACGGGCCGCGTCCATCTGGAAGATTGGTTGGGACCGATTGCCGGAAGAGCCGTAGACATGGAAATCTACGATGCCGGGACCTCGAATCTCAGGGACGTCCAGGTCGTCAACCTCGATGCGGCAGGTAGCTACGTCTTGGTGAGCAACTCGATCGGCAACGGGACGTACGACGTGTACGCCAAGGCCAGCCACTGGCTTCGCCGGATCAGGCCGAGTGTCGTCGTGCCCGGTGGCGTCACCGGCGTCAGTTTCTCGCTCGCCAACGGGGACTGCGACTGGGACAACGAGGTGGCGATCGGCGACTTTAGCCTCCTCTCGACCGCTTTCAATTCGGTTCCCGGAGATTCGAATTGGAACCCAGAGGCCGACTTGAACGGAGACAACGAGGTCGATATCGGCGATTTCGCCATCCTCTCGTTCAACTTTGGCATGATCGGCGACTAGTTTCGCCGCGCTCGATGGGCCTGGTGTCGGACACCGGGCCCACTCTCTATGCCGCGGCGGGCTGCTCGTTCAGCAGGCCGAGGTTCTCGAGTGCACCCGCGTGCTCCGGCTCGGTGCGCAGCGCCTGCTCCCAAGCGATCCTCGCTCCAGGTTCGAGACCGAGCCGATAGAGGCAGTTGCCGAGAACGAACCAGGCCTGGGCGTTCTCAGGATTCAGCCGCAGCGCGGTCTCGTAAAGGTGTGCCGCATCGCCGAACTGCCCCATCTCGTAAAGCAGGTCGCCACAGTTGAGGTACCCGTTCGGATCGCCGGGCTCCCTCTTGATCGCTTCGCTGAAGCATGAAAGAGCCTTGGCCGAATCGCCGTTGGCTCGGAGGGCCCGGCCCCAGTTGATGAGCATCCCGCCGGCCGGGTCCTGCTCCATACCGTAGGCCTCGAAAGCGGTCAGCACCGCACGGGAGTCGCCCGTCCGAACCGACGCCTCTGCCCAAAGGGCGAACAAGCCTTCGTCGCGAATCCCGCTTCGCCACTGTGCTTCGAGCTGTGCCGCCGCCTCGGCATACCCGCCCATCCCGAACAGGCACTCGATCTTTCCGCGCTGAGCCCGCGCGCCGTATTCCGGGTGATCGAGGCAGGCATCGAAATCCGCTTCTGCCTCGGGTAGGCGTCCGAGTCGCAGCCAGACGACGCCGCGGCCATACCGAGCCACCGTCATCGACGGGTCGACGCGCAGCGCGTGCTCGAACAGCTCGAGAGCCTCCCCCCAACGACCGACCTGCGCCAGAAGCTGCGCCTTGAGGACGTGGCGCTTGTGAGTGTAGATTCCGTAGTCGCCGTTGAGCCCCTGTGGCCAGTCGAGAGCCAGGCAGTGGTCCGAGGCCTCCAGGGCTTCGTCGTATCGGCCCAGAAGCCCCAGTGCGTGAACCCGCTCGTACTCGATGAGAATTCCGCCGCAGCCGCGTCGATCGGCTTCGTCACATCGGGCGAGCGCCTCTTCTGCGCTGCCGATCTCGGAGAGGGAACAGCAGAGAAGGTGGTAGCACAGGCTGCCATAGGCCGCCGAGTCGTCCATGAGCTCGGCGGCGTCCGCGGCGGCTCGAGCCGCCTCGCTCCAGCGACCCCCGACAACAAGCGCGTTGGCCAGGTTGAAGCGGTGAAACGGCTCGTCCGGCTGCTCTTCGATCTCGCGTCGCAGCATGGAGATCGTCCGGTCGAGTTTGTTCCGCTCGGCCATCACTTGAGCCGTGTAGCCGTAGTGATTGAGCTTTGCGCCAGCGATGGTGGCCGTCGGCAAGCCGAGCCGCTCGATCGACGGCAGCACTTGTTCGTGGATCCGAAGCGTGAACTCGATGCCGGGGAGCCGACGGAAGAGGCGAACCGGAGTGTGAACGTACCGATCCGCGGTCCCCGCTTCACCGAGCATGTTGTCGATCTGAATGAAGTAGCCACCGAAGTGCGGCCGCATCAGCCCCTCCCGGAGCATCGCGACGCCGTCGGGATCAACCTCCTCGTCGGCATCGATCCATAGGACCCAGTTCCCGGTGGCCAGGCGGAGCGACTCGTTGCGGGCGGCGGAGAAGTCGTCGACCCACTCGAACCGGCCGAGCGTCGCACCGAACTGCGCCGCGATCTCGACCGTACGATCCGTTGAGCCCGTATCGACCACTACGATCTCGTCGGCAAGGCCGTTGAGGCTGCGTAGGCAGCGTTCGAGGTTCGACTCTTCGTTCTTCGTGATCAGACAGGCGGTCAGGCGGATTCCCGCATCCGGACTCGCCTCCAAACCCGAAAGCTTCTTCGCGCACCTTAGGAATCGCTCACCTTCGGGGTCTGGAGTGCGAAGCTTCTTGGCCATCTTCCGACGGCAGTGGAAGTGATCCACGAGCATCTGGCCCAAACGATCGAAAGAAGGCGACCCCTTGGCGAGGCCGAGGTGGGCGAGGGCGCCAGGCTCGCGTTGAGTCAAGCAGAGCAGAAGGCCCTTGCGCGCATGAAGCTCGGGATCCTTCGGGTGCGCAGCCAGCGCCTGGTCCAGTGTTCGCTCGGCCGATTCCCATTGCCCAGCGGCGATTTCTCCTTCGATCTGGGCCAGGAACAGGCGGACGGGCTTCATGCCGCTTCGCGGCTCCTGCTTAGTAAATACTTCCTTGCGCCGGCAATGCTATACATTTCGTCGCGAAGCAGCCGCTTGAGCAGGAAGATCGTCTGGATGTCCTCGGGCCGGAACCGTCGCTGGCCGCCCATGGTACGGAGCGGGGCGAGGAACTCGGCAAACTCCCGTTCCCAATACCGCAGCGTGTGGATCTCGATCCCGGTGATGTGGCTGGCCGCGCTGATGCTGACCGCCTGCTCGGAACGCTTGGTGCGACTGATGTTCGACATATCGGCAGTATCGAGCCACGTCGAAGGGCTCGGTAAAGTTATCGGCGCATGCCCTGCCGAACTGGAGGACTTATGGGGCTCCGGAGGGGGTTTCCGGAGTTCGACGAAATCGATATCTTAAGAACCGATAGAGCAGGAAGAGGAGCACAGCAAGGACGATATAGTCAATAATCTTTGTATAATCTTGCACTCTTGTCCAATGCTCACCGAGTTTGAACCCGATCGACGCCCACAGGTAGCACCACGGGAGCGAGCCGATCAGGCTATAAAGGATGAAGATCCAGAAGTTCGCTTTATAGATTCCGGCAGGCAGCGAAATGAAGGTTCTGGCTATCGGAACGCAGCGGAGGTAGAGCGTTGCCTTGAGCCCGTACCGATCGAACCACCGTTCGGCGAGTTCAACCTCCTTGGGCCGCAAGAGCACGTACTTGCCGTACTTGAGGAAGAACTCCTTTCCGAAGGCAGCCCCGAGCCCATAGGAGGCCGCGCTCCCGATCACCGAGCCGAGCGTGCCGGACAAGGCGACGAGATGCAGATTCAACTCACCCTTCCACGCGATCATGCCGCCGAACGGCATAATGACCTCGCTGGGGATCGGGATGTTGGCGCAGTCGAGCGCCATCAAAATGGTGATTCCGGGATAGCCCATCGAACTGATCACGCCCTCCGACCATTGCTTGATCGGCTCGATCAGTTCGCTGACCACGGCTGCGATTGTGGCATGTCGGGGAGAAAGCCGGTGAAAACCCGTAGCGGCTCCGGCGGGCCGATGAATGGTGGAAAGCGCAGGCCCCGAAACTTAGACGTAACGAGTGGTTCTCCACACGCTTTTCCACGAAAGCCCTCTTCCGGAGAAGAGCCCCCGTTGAACCTAGAACATGGTCCAGGCCGTGCCGAAAGTTGTACCGATGGAGCGGCTTTTCCACCGAATGGAAGTCCCTATATAGTAAGAGTAAGAATGAAGAAATGTCTTTCGTGATTCCGGAAGAGACGGTGGAAACCGAGACGCCACCGTATTGTGTCGGCAGGCTCCGATTGGAGGACTACCGAAACTACGAATGCGCCGAAGTCGAACTCGATCCGGGGTTCAACTTATTTTCCGGTGCGAACGGCCAGGGAAAGACCAACCTGCTCGAAGCGCTCTACCTCGTGGCGACTTCAAAACTTCTGCGAGGGAATCGGGACGCCGAAGCGATTCGAGAGGGCGCTGCAAGGGCGGTGGCCGAGGTGGAGTTCTCGGCGAGCGGAAGCACGATGACGATGATCCTCACCCCGGGGGTCCGCAAGAAGGCGATCCTCAACGGAGCGTCCCTCCCCCGCGCTGCCGACGTGCTCGGTCGACTGCCGTGTGTCTGCTTCAGCAGCGCCGACCTTCCGATCGTCGCCGGGCAGCCTGCCGACCGCAGGCTTTTCCTCGATCTCGTCCTCTCGCAGTTGTTTCCTGCTTACATTCGCTCGCTGACCGTGTATCGCAGGGCTTTGGATCAGCGAAACGCGCTGCTTAAGCAAGCTCAGGAGCGGCCACAGCCGGGCAGCCTCTTCCAGGCATGGGAGTCCGACTTGGCGGAGCATGGCTGCATCCTACGCGCTTTTCGCCGGGAACTGGTCGAGCGCCTGGAGCCGGTCGCCGCATGCCGACAGGACCTGCTCGGGATGGGGGAAGGACTAGGCCTCTCCATCGAAACCTGCGATCCTTCAGGGGACCCGCAGTCGCTGCTCGATCGGCTGGAAGTCACGCGCCCGCACGACATCGCCCGCGGTTCGACTCAGGTTGGCCCGCATCGCGACGAATTGGCGATCCGGATCGACGGACGAGAAGCCCGGCTTTACGGGTCTCAGGGTCAGCAGCGAACCGCGATCATCGCCCTTAAGCTTGCCGTCTTGGCCGTCGCGACGGAGCACCATCGAGCTCCACCGCTGTTGCTGCTGGACGATATATTCTCCGATCTGGATAAGAATCGGCGACAAAAACTAATCGAAACCATCACGAGTTCGGCCGGTCAGGTCGTCCTGACGTGCACAGAGCGTGAACAAGCGGGGGAAGAAATCGTGGGTCGAGCGCGGTCGTTCTTGGTCTCGAAGGGTACGGTGGTTCCCGCATGAAGCGAATCGCCGACCTGCTGGGAAAGGCCGTGGAGCAGACCGAGGTCTTGCGCGCAGCTCGGGCTCAGGCCGTTGTTCGGCAGTGGGCGAGCATCGTCGGGGAGGTCCTCGCCAACAAAGCCACCCCAGAGCGATTCGAGCGGGGAACGCTGTGGGTGGCGGCCTCGGGGTCGGCCTGGGCTCAGGAGATCGCCCTGCGCAAGGAACTTATCTTGGACCGATTGAACGGACTGGCCAACGAGCGGCTCTTCGAAGACCTCCGAGTGGGCACGCGCGTTCCTCGGCGCGATCTCGCCGCGCCTCTGGACGACGGGTCGGACGACCAGGGGTAAATGCGCAAGGAGATCGAGGGCCGGGTGCTCGTGGTCGCCGCCGCCGGTTTGCTCGTCTCCATAGCCTGCCTCTTCGCTCTTGAGAACCTGGTCTTGCTCGTAGCGGGATTTCTCCTACTGTCAGGTCCCGAACCGGGCAAGCGCATTTCGGGACCCCAAGCGGCGTATCTGATCGGGGCCTTCCTCGCAGTGCTTCGTCCACCGATACCCCGGGCCGAGCCGATCCTCGAGCCGCGCGCTTTTGCAGGCGAGGTGCAGCTGCTGTCTATGCCTCGAATCGGACAGGCACGGCAAGTCGCCCTCGTGGAGACGCGCGAGGGCCGAATGACAATCTCGTTGCCGAATGCGATGGAGGCGGACTTGGGCGATCGGTTCCGCGTGAGCGGCCGCATCGTCCCGTTCTCGGAGAGTGCCGAGCAGCGATGGACACAGGAGGGTGCGGCAGGCGAGATCCGCCCGATCGTGGCCGAGCGGATCGCGAGCGGGTTTTGGCTCTTCAGGGTCGGCTCGAACATGCGCCGTTCGTTCGTCGATTTCGCGACCGGAGTCCTGCCGCCCGAGGCGGCCGCCTTCGTGACTGCGGTTTGCTTCAATCAAGACCAGGACCTCCGGCCGGATACCGTAGACGCTTTGCGAAGCACCGGAACGATCCACATCGTCACGACCTCCGGCCTCCATGCGATGCTGTTGGCTTTCATGGCCGGTCTTCTGCTGGAGCGGCTGCTCGTTCCGAGGCGGATCAGGATGGCGGCAGTGATGGTTCTTCTCTTCGTCTATGCAGCCGCCGCGGGCTTCCGGCCACCCACCGTCAGGGCCGCTTCGATGGGTGCGATGTACTGCACGGCTTCCTTTTGGAACCGGTTGGCCGACGTGATGTCGGCGATCGCGTTTGCCGCGATCGCCATCCTCGTTTTGGGCGGCACCGAGAAAGTGCTGGACCCGGGGTTCCAGATTTCCTTCGTGACGGCAACGGCCATCGTGCTCACTTTCGCTTCGCCGGCTCCTTGGCCGAAGCAGATCGGTCCGCGGATCGCGCGCGTCGCTGGCGAGGCACTCCGAGTATCGGTCGTGGCATGGTTGGCTTCGGCGCCGCTCATCGCCTATCATTTCGGACAAGTGAGTCTCATCGCGGTGGTCGCGAACTACTTGATCGTCTTCGTTGCCCCGATCGTCATCGGGCTCTCGCTCGCGGCCTGGGGTTTGGCCGGCGTTGTCGAGGTGGTCGGTCACGCTTTCATGTGGCCAGTCAAGATCGTGTCGGGCTATGCGCTTGCGGTGGTCGAGACGCTGGGGGCCCTTCCTTACGCGGCAGTACCTACCGCACCGTTCAGCGCCTACTGGTTGGTTGCGATCTATGGCGGCGCCCTGATGCTCTGGAGTCCTCGTGCGCGTCCGAGCGGCTAGCCTCGTTGGAATAGTCCTTGGGGTCGCCTTGGGCGCCGCCCTGGAGCACCGCACCGACTCTTCCGTCACGCGGCTGTCGTTTCTCGCGGTGGGTCAGGGGGACTGTATCGTCTTCCAGCATCACGGCAAAACGGTTCTGATCGATGCCGCGTCGAAGGTGGACGCCTTCGATGCGGGTGAGCGTCTCGCCAGCCCAGAGCTTTACCGTCTTGGCGTGAAACAACTGGATCTCGTCCTCCTCTCGCATCCCGACGCCGATCACGTGGGGGGCTTGCCTTCCCTGGCGCGTCGGTTTCCGATCGGTTGCGCAGTCGTGCCCGCTCGATTTCGGGACCACGCCGAGATGCGGGGTTGGCTCGAAAAGGCGCGCATCCCGGAGTCGAGGATCGTCTGGCTGGAGGGGGTCGGGCGGGTAACTATCGGCGATTTCGAGCTCGTCTTCACCGGGCCGAACGACCGTCGCTTTCCGGAGGACAACGACGGTTCGATGTTCGTGAGACTGACCGGTCCGGGTACGAGCGCGGTCTTTACCGGCGATGCCTCTTCCGAGGTGGAGGGGGAGATGCTTAAGGCGAGCATGGAGTGGCGGGCGCAGATCCTAAAGGCCGGGCACCATGGCAGCCGGTTTTCGACGGGCGATCCCTGGCTGGAAGCGGTCAGTCCTACTGTGGCGATAGTCTCCTGTGGCCGGACCAACACCTACGGACATCCGGCCCCGGACTTGCTCGAGCGACTGAATCGTCGAGGGATCACGGTGTACCGAACCGATCGCCAGGGAACGATCTCGTTCGAACTTTCGGCGTCAGGCCCTCGGCTCATTCCCTCGCGTTAGGGCAGATTGGGAACGGAGCGGACCGAGAGTCTGTATGATTTAGGTAGGTATGAACAACCTGCACAGAATCCTCCTTTTGGGGAGCGTCGCCGCGGTCGCGGCGATGTTCGTGTTTAGAACGCCGGCTATGGCGCAGAAAACGGGGAGCAACGCTCCCGACTTCAAGGCGACGGGCACGGACGGCAAGCCCTACACGCTGAAATCCTTTACCGGCAAGAAGGCGACGCTCTTTTACTTCATCGGGTCGACCTGCCCGGTCAACGCCCAGGCAGTGAAGTACTTCAATCGCGTCGCGACCGCCTACAAGGGCTCCGCTAACTTCGTGGGCGTGATCGATGGCGACAAGGCCGCCTACACGACTTGGAACAAGCAGTTCAAGGCGCCCTACCTGGTGCTGCTCGACCCGAAGATGAAGATCATCGAGGCCTATGGAGCCGAGCGCTCGCCATGGGCCGTCCTCGTTGACGCCAAGGGCAAGATCACGAAGATTTGGACAGGGTATTCGGCCAAGCAGATCAACGAGATCGGAGGTTCGTTGGCGAGCGCTTCGAAGGTGACGGCGAAGAAGATCGACGTTTCTGGCGCGCCGGACAGCCCCCGCGCTGGGTGACCCTTCTAAGACGGTCTCCCGGTGGGAGATCAGAAACCGCGAAAGCCCTCCGTCGGCAAACGGAGGGCTTTCGACTTGGTGTATCGTCTTTCTGAACGTGCTGCGAGAGCTGACGGTCGAGAACGTCGCGATCATCGAGAGAGCCCAGATCGGCCTCGAGGGTGGCTTCACCGTGTTGACCGGCGAGACCGGCGCGGGGAAGTCCCTTCTCGTCGACGCGATCGAACTGGCTCTCGGGGGTCGTGCCGACTCCGATCTCGTCCGCGCCGGGGCCTCGCGGGGAACGGTGGCCTTGGTCGTGGATCTCTCGGGTCTGCCCGAGCTTCGCGTTCAGTGCGCGGCCATGGGAATCGAGCTCGAGAGCGGCGTGCTTTTCCTCCAGCGTGAGATCGGCGCCGAGGGTCGATCTTCCTGCCGAATCGCGGGGCGGCTCGCTCCGGTCGGAACCCTGCGTCAGATCGGGACCCTGCTCGTCGATCTTCATGGTCAGCACGCCCACCAAAGCCTCCTCGACCCCAGGCGACACCTGGAGTACCTCGATGCTTGGATCGGGGAACCTGCGCGACGACTGCACGACGAGGTATCGGCAGCTTACGCTCGGGCCAACGACTTGCGATGGAAGATACAGACCGTCCGCAACGGCCATCGCGAACGAGAGCAGCGGCTGGACCTCTTGAAGTTTCAGATCTCCGAGATCGAGGCGGTCTCGCCTCGCCTCGGGGAGGTCGATGAGCTCGAAGCTCGCCTCGCTCGCCTCGCCAACTTGGAGAAGCTCGGCGAATGGACTCACGGCGCCCTGGGGGCACTTTCCTCGGACGAAGGCGCGGCGAACGAGGCGATCGGCGAATCACTCAAACGCCTTGAGGCTGGGGCGGCCCTCGACCCGACGCTTGGTCCGGCCATGGAGTCCTTGCGGCAAGCGGGGATCGCCCTCGACGAGGCGGTACGGATTTTGGGTGAGTATATCGGGCGGCTCGAATCCGATCCCGGCGCGCTCCAGGAGACCGCCGATCGCCTCGACGCGCTGAGGCGGCTTCGACGGAAGTACGGCGACGACGAGGAGGCGGTTCTCGACTTCTTGGACAAGGCCCAATTCGAACTCGACGCAATGGAGACCAAGGCAGAGGACCTCGAGGGGATGGTGGAACTCCTTGGCCAAGCGGAGGAGGAACTCGATCGGACTGCCGGGCTTCTCAGCAATCTGAGAAAGGACCATGCCGCTCGATTCGCGAACGCGGTCGCCGAGGAGCTCGCCGATCTTGCCATGGATCGAGCGGCCCTCGAGGTGGGCTTCGAAACCAAACCGGCGGAGGCCGACGGCATCGATCGCGTGGAGTTTCTCTTCTCCGCTAACGCAGGCGAGCCGGTTCGTCCTCTGAGCAAGATCGCCAGCGGCGGCGAAATCTCGCGTGTCATGCTGGCGATCAAGGTCGTCCTGGCGGGCAAGGCCGGCGTCCCGACGCTGATCTTCGACGAGATCGACGCCGGGCTGGGAGGTCGTGCCGCGGCGGCGGTCGCCAAGAAGCTCGAGCAGATCGCCGCGCATTATCAGGTCATCGTCATCACTCACCTCCCCCAGATCGCCGGACGAGCGGCGATCCACTACCGCATCGAGAAGGTGGACGAAGACGAGCGCACCGTCACAAGGGTGCGTCGCCTCGAACCGGATGAACGGGTCGAAGAGATCGCGCGAATGCTTGCCGGCGAAGTGATCACACCCACTGCCGAGGCCAACGCCCGCGAACTGCTCGCTAGGATTTGATCGGGCGAGGCTTGCGGAGGAACTCCGCTAAGGCGCGAAGCTCCGAATCGCCGAGTCCGGGGAATTCGGGCATTGTCGATGCGGGTTTCACCGACGAGGGCTTCCGGATGAAGCGCCTGTACCAGTCGGGGTCGGTATGCCGTTGCCAGACTCCGTCCAAGGGCGGTCCGCCGTTGGCTCTCCGGCCCTCGATCGTGTGGCAGCCTCCACACCCCTTTTCGATGAAGAGAAGGCGTCCGCTGGCGACCAGCGTAGGATCGATGGGAAGTCGCTCGTTCGGCTCCGCAACCGCGATTACAGGGGGGTCTTGGTTGCCGAGCAACGGCGCCGGCCTGCCCGCTCCCAATGCCGCCACCGCGAACGCCGCCACGAATGCGCCGAAGACCATTTGGATCAGAGTGGCGGTGTACCGCTTCGACAACAACGGGACGGCGATCAGGAAGGCAACGAACAGGCCAGGGACCAGGGCGACCCCGACCCACCCCATGCCCAACCGGTCGGAGAACACCAGCATGCCGTGGAGGGGCCAGGTGTACCAGTTGGGCCGAGTCTCGAACGTCGCGGCGTCGGCTTCGAGTGCGGGACTGCCGAACGTGGGAGTAAGAAAGAACGAAAGCGCGAAGATGGCGAGCGTCGGAAGCAGAGGGACGATGCGGCCGGGCGATCCCTCGGAACGGCGCAAGCCCACCCATCCGACGAACATAGATGCGAATAGCAACAGCGGAAGCAGCCAGCGATGAGCCAAGTACCAAAAGTCGAGGGTCGGCTGGCCCACGGCATCTCCGCGAAGTAGAAGAGCCTGGGCGTCCGGCCCGATCAATGGCATCCGTCCGGCGATCGCGCCCTCGATCGCGGCGGTCTGCACGGCGTGCCGGTCGAAGGGCAGCAGATGACCTGTGAGCTGGAACCCCATCGCGGCCAGTAACAGCGAGACCGCCGAGTACCAAAGCCAGCGGTCCTCTCGGAACGACTGAGTAAGGATCATCAGCGCGACCGCGGCAAAGGAGAGCAGGATGAGTGCGCCGCTGCCAAACTCGTGGAACCGGGCCAACAAGCCCCAGAAGCCACTTTGGTAGATCGCGGCGACTGACCGATAGGCCCCGTCTCTGCTGGGTTCGTAAGGGATGCTGAGGAGCCACCCGGAAATGAAAAGCGCGGCCGCCAGCACGAGCAGAATGGCAACGGAGAGCGGGGCCAAGCGTTCGCCGCGGGTCATGGCCTATTTTGTTGAAGTCCGTGTCGATTTGGGGAGCAGAAATCCACTCCCCCAACCAAGAATCAGTACTTCACGCCGCAGCCATAGGGCCGCTCCGCCGGGTTCGTGATCGGCTGGCCGGCTTTGGCCTGCTTGTAGGCCTTCAGCACGAAGTTCTCGGCCTGAGCCATGTCTTCCTTGGTGCGGGCGTTGGGCGCGTTGTCGATGCCGCCGTTATAGAGCACCTCGCCCTTGGGCGAGATGAGGACCATCTGAGGGGTCGTCTTGGCTCCGAACAGCTTGCCGACCTTGCCGTCGGCGTCGAGGAGGATGAAAGCAGGTGAGCCGCCGTTTTCCTTCATGATCTCGTTGGCCTGCTCGACGCTCACGTGGCCCTGCTTGCCGGGCGCGGAGCTGCAGACCGTTAGCCAAACAACCCCGTCATCCTTCATCTGCTTTTGCAGAGCCTGCATGTTGCCGCCGTAGTGGCGCACGACGAAGGGGCACTGATGGTTCCACCACTCCAGGACGACGTACTTGCCCTTGAACTGGCCGAGCGAGATGTCCTTGCCGGACGACGAGGCAACCGAAAATTCAGGGGCCATTTTGGACGTGGCCGTGTCGTCTTGGGTCGCCCAAGCGGACAGGGCGATTCCGAGGGTCGCCAGTCCAAGCATCGAAAGCAGAGTCTTTTTCATAAGAGAAGAGTCCTCCATTAAGGTCTTCGCGCGATGGCGAGGTCTAACTGGTAGCCGCGAGTCTTTCCTGCTGCGTCGGTGACGGCGAGAACGCCGGTCAGTCGCGCCGCGGGTTTCTTCGCGTACTCAGAGCGAGCGAGCCTTAAAGTAAATCCGCCGTCGATGGCCTCGAGGGGCTGGCTGGCGGCATTGGAAATCACATTGGGTTCATCTGAGTAGAAGTAGGCCTCTTTCATGTCGGAGAGCCCACCGACGCGCATTGCGTACGCGTCGCTTTCGGCCAGAGCCGCGGTGCTCAGGCCTCTGGCGGTCGACGGGAGGGCCTTGCGGGCGCGATCGAAGAGCGGCTTGGCGGTCTGATCCACCAATGGGCTCGGGCCTAGGCGAACCGACGCCTCGAGGGGAGCCTCACCAGGGACGCACGCTTCGAGGCAAGCCAGGAAGAGCACGTTCGCGCCGACCTTAGCCGTTCCCGTTGCTTTCGCGTCGGGCGTGATCTGGGCGAGCAGAACGATCTCGCCGTCGTGCCCGTAGGCCGTTCCGCCCTCCGAGCCGAAGCGCTTGGGAACCGGGAATTGGAGCGGCCCCGCCTTCCAGCCCTTGGGTAAGCGCCATTCGACGATCGTCGGGACACCCGAGTCGCCCGGATTGCGCCAGTACACATGCCACGGCCGTTCCAAGTCGATTCGGATCGCGACGGTGAAAGGCTGGCCGGGGACGACCGAGCGCGCTTCTGGAGTCAAGGAAACCGACACCTTCGGCGCCTGGCTTGCCGAAAGCACCGTGGCCAAGATGGCGGCCTCCAGGACTCCCATGACCCACTATACGCAAGCAAGCGCAAGGATTGCACCCCAAATGCGCGGCAGAGCGAATCCGCCTAAGGCTACAATAGCCGCTGGCGACGCAGCAGTCGCCGGGCTCGTCGCCGTCGACATTCCTTGCGAAATGCGACCTACCGCGCCGGGCCAATCCAGGTCTAGCAGGAACGCGCAATTCGATGAGTTCACATTTCGACGTATTGGAAATGGCTCGCCAGCAGTTGGCAAAGGCGGCCAAGTATCTCGACCTCGACGAGGGTCTGCACATGGTCCTCTCCCGTCCGAAGCGAGCTTTGATCGTCAACTTCCCGGTCGTGCTCGACAATGGCGAAGTGACGTGCTTCGAGGGCTACCGCGTTCAGCACAATACGAGCCGCGGCCCGACGAAGGGGGGCCTTCGCTACCACCCGGACGTCGACGTTCATGAAACGACCGCTCTGGCGATGTGGATGACTTGGAAATGCGCCGTGGCGAACATCCCCTATGGCGGAGCGAAGGGCTCGGTCAAGGTCGACACCAAGAAACTCTCCAAGCGCGAACTCGAGAAGCTCACCCGTCGGTTCGTTACCGAGATCAACATGATCATCGGCGAGCGCGGCGACATCCCCGCTCCAGACATCGGCACGAACCCGCAGGTGATGGCCTGGATTATGGACACTTTCTCGATGCACGCCGGCTATACCGTGCCCGGCGTCGTCACCGGCAAGCCTATCGAACTCGGCGGCTCCGAGGGCCGGGTCGAGGCGACGGGGCGCGGCGTCGTGGTCTGCGCGCAAGAAGCCTGCAAGTCGGCTGGCATGGACTTCTCCAGCTCGAAGATCGTGGTCCAGGGCTTCGGCAACGTCGGCTCGGTCGCGGCGCGGCTTTCGGAAGAGGACGGCGCCACCGTGGTGGGCATTAGCGATGCTCGTGGAGCGATCTACAACCCCAAAGGACTCCCTATCCGCGAACTGTACGAACGATACGCCGGTCGCGACGGTGGCATCAGCGAATACAAGGACTGCGAGCACATCGACAACGCGACACTGCTCGAACTGCCTTGCGACATCTTGATGCCCTCAGCTATTTCAGCCCAGCTCACGGCCCAGAACGCACCCAACGTGAAGGCAAAACTGATCGTAGAAGGCGCGAACGGACCGACAACCCCGGATGCCGATGCGATCTTCAGCGACAACGGCGTGCTCGTCGTCCCCGACATTCTCGCCAACGCTGGTGGCGTCGTCTGCTCGTACTTCGAGTGGGTGCAAGACCTCCAGAACTTCTTCTGGGAAGAGAACGAGGTCAACACGAAACTCGCCCGGATCATGCGCCACTCGTACAGCGCAGTGGAAGCGACGATGAAGGTTCACAAAACGGACATGCGCACCGCGGCGATGATCATCGGGGTCAAGCGAGTGGCAGAAGCCACCATCATGCGCGGGATCTACCCCTAAAGGGCCGGAGTTCCAGTCTTCCGAGATTCGCGATGGCGACGCTGGGCACGAACTTATGCGCCCCAGCGACCCCAACGATGGATGAGTCGTGCGGGAGGAATGAACAAGGCATCCGAAAGGGCTTCCTTACGCACTCCTTACGCACCCCTTACGCACGCCTTTCGGATGCACGGCGGCGCGCCGGGCCCTCGTGAGCGGTAAGGGACGCGCTGGCTTGCCGAGGAACCTACGTCATGCTCGCCCGCCGGAGTCTGGGGGTGGCGAGCCGGGGACTACTTCAAGTGCCGCTCCCACCACGCCACGATCTCACCCAGTCGGTGCAATCGCAAGTCGGGAGGGCCGCCTCGGGAGAGGCCGTGCGACGTGGTGACGGGATAGCGCACGAAGCGAGACTCGATCCCGCGGACCTGGAGCGCCGAGAAGACCTGTTCGGCCTGTTCGATGTTGCACCGGAGATCGCCTTCGCTGTGAATGATGAGCATCGGCGTGTCGACCTTGTCGAAGTAAGCGATCGGCGACTGCTTCCAGAGCGTCGCGATCGTATCGAGATCGCCCCACGGTGAACCGTCCCAGTACCCATCCTTGTTGATCGGGAAGTCGCTGCTGCCACCCATCGAGACCAGGTTGCTCACGCATCGGTCGGTGATGGCAGCCTTGAATGCGTCGCTATGCCCGACCGCCCAGTTCGTCATGTAGCCTCCGTAGCTGCCACCCATCACGCCGAGGAGGCCGGGATGGATGTACGGCTGGTGCTGCATCCAGCGGACAACGGCTTGGACGTCCTCCCAATCGGGGCCGCCCCAGTTGCCACGGATCGCCTTGCAGAACTCCTCGCCGTACCCCTTGCTGCCGCGCGGGTTGCTGTACACCACGACGTGGCCGTTGGCGGCGAGCACCTGAAACTCGTGGAAGAAGGCCCAACCGTATTGAGCGTGAGGCCCCCCATGGATTTCGAGAACGGCGGGGTAGCGCTTGGGCTCGAGGTATCCGAGCGGCCTGATGACCCAGGCTTGGACCTTGACGCCTCCCTCTGATTCGAGCCAGACCTCCTCGGGTTCGACAATGGAGATCTCGTCGGTGAACGCCCTGTTGAAAGAGGTCAGAATTCTTGGTGTGTGATCGACCTGATTCAGATCGATCACAGCGACCTCTTCTAGGTGAGTGGCGTCGCCGAAGAGGCAGGCGATCTTCTCGCCATCCCTGCTGAGGTCTCCGGCGAGGACGGTGTGTTTCCCTTCGGTGAGAAGTTCGACTCGCCCCTTCTCGATCTCGACGAATCCGAGTTGGGTCTCGCCGTGCCAGCCGACGCTGACGTAGATCGCCCTGGAGTCGGGGCTCCACTCGAGGAGAGCGAAGCTGTAGGAGTCGCGGGTGTCGCTTAGGCCCATCACGCTCAGGCAGTAGTCGTCCTCGCGAGAGAGGCACCTGGGCGCTCCTCCGTCGGCGGACACGACGAAAAGTTTCGTGTTGTGAACGTTCCAAGGGTCGTTCTCGCTGTCGTCGCCGAGATAGGCGAGAGTGGTTCCGTCAGGCGACCACTTGATGTTCGCCTTCTCGCCCTTCGGCAGCCCGTCGAGCATCCAAGTCTGGCCGTCCGAAATGGTCACCCGAAAGACCTGGTCGTTCGGAGGGTCGGCAAAGAAGTTTTTGTTAACGGTGTGGATCAACGCCAGTTCCTTCGAGTCGGGCGACCAGTCGAAGGAATACATCCCGATCGGGCAGGCGTCGTACAGCTTGCGGACTTCGCCCGAGGCGACATCGACGACGTAGACTGCATAGCGCGCGTTGTCGAAGTAGCCGTCTCCGTCGAGTCGGTACCAGGCGGTGTCGATGGCACGGGCGGGGATGCTCGCGCCGGTTTCCTCGCGCTTCTTGGCGGCGGCCTGGGTCCAGTCCTCGTGGGTGGGACGGAAGGTGAAGGCGATCGACTTGCCGTCGGGCGACCACTTGATCTCGCCGATGGAGCCTTCCGGCAGACTGGTGATCTTGGCGGCTTCGCCTCCGCTCGTATGGATGACGAAGATCTGGGGCTGCTTGCCCTCTCGGCCGGAGACGAAGGCGATGCGGTCCCCGCTGGGTGACCATCTCCCGCCCCCTGCGCCGGCCTCCCCTTGGGTCCATTGGGTGACCTTGCCTTCGAAGTCGACCGAGAAGAGGTTGCCGACGTACTTGTTCTTCTCCTTGTCGATGTGGCGCTTGGAGAAGAGGATTTGGGTTCCTTCGGGGTGCATACGGGGGTCGCCGAGGAACTGAATTCGAAGCAGGTCCTCGGCGACGATCGGTCTCTTGGGCATGCCCGGGAGGTTACCCAGCCGGGCGGCTTGTCTTAGGGCCGGACGCGAACCCGCACTAGCTCCGTGCTAGGTGAGTGCGCCTGCGACCCATTGAAGTTCAAGCGGATGGTCACGGTTCTCGTGGTGGTCACTTGATTCGGTCGAATCCGGAAGGTGATCCAACCGTTGGAGTTCGTCCGATACTCGCCGATGTACTGCCCGTTCGTGAAGCCGGTCTGAGCATGACCGCGGCTGCTGATCGAGGCGTAGATGGGTTGGTTGCGAAGCGGATATCCGTCTCTCCGGTCCGTCAGCCTCGCCTGAACCGTGATCCACGTTCCCCCGCGCCCTTCCACGTCTGCGGCATAGATAGCCGACGATCGACGGGCCATCGCCTCGAAGTCATAGTCGGCGCCGATGATGATCGGCGGTCCGACCAGCGGTCGGGGCGGGGCGAGTTGGGAGTAAGCGGGCGAGATGGCCAGCAGCGTAAGGGCGATCGCGCCGAGGGCGGCGTTCCGGCGAACATTGTTTCGGGAAAACATCTTCTCTTTCCTCCTGTCGTCGCTGATCGAGCGCGACAACCAAATCGTATCGGCACCCTCGCATGCTTGCCGTGACGGGCGTCAAACTCCGTCGTGATCTGGGTCACGGCTCATTTGGAGTGCGCGGGCTCGACCGCGCTTTGACGGACGCTTGGAGGGAGAAAGCAAAGCCTCCAGGTACAATCGAGGTTCGATGACCAAGTGGAAAGAGAACGACCGGGTTAGGGTCGTGAGCCGGCCGGTCACCCCCGAAGATCGCAAGAAGAACCGCTACTACGATCACATGGCGGGCCAGGTCGGGACCGTTCAGGCGGTTTTCGGTCCGGAGGAAGTCGCCGTTCGGATCGACCCCGAATCACTGAGCCGGGTGGCTGCCGACGTCCACAAAGAAGCGTCGCGCCGGATGATGGAGCGATTCCTCTCCAACACCAGCGAAGATCAGAAGGGCAAGCTGACGCCCGAGGAGAAGGACTTCAAGGCCAACTACGTGCTCCTCGTCCGCGCCGAGGATCTCGAGAAGGCCTAACCCTCATGGCCGTTGCCAGCATTCGCGGCTTGACGGTGAAGTACGGACAGTTCACCGCGCTTCACGACCTGACGGTGGACATCCCCGAGGGCTGCATAGGCCTGCTAGGACCCAACGGCGCCGGGAAAACGACCCTTATCAAGACGCTGCTCGGATTTGTCGAGCCCGCCGCCGGCGGGGGCGATGTCCTCGGGGCGGACATTCGAACCGAGGGCACCCTGATTCGCCAGCGGGTTGGACTCATGCCCGAGCAGGATTGCCACATCCCCGGCATGAGCGCGGTCGCCTTCGTCGCATACGCCGGCGAGCTTGCGGGCATGCCCGCCGCCCAAGCCCTTCGCCGGGCTCACGAGGTGCTCGAGTACTGTGGCCTGGGCGAAGCTCGATACCGAAACGTCGAGACTTACTCAACGGGAATGAAGCAGCGGATCAAGCTGGCCCAGGCGCTCGTCCACGGGCCCAAGCTACTGCTGCTCGACGAGCCGACGAACGGCCTCGACCCTCGTGGGCGCGAGGAGATGCTCGAACTGGTGCGCAGCGTTTCTCACGGCAAGGGAGTGAACGTTATCGTGAGCAGCCACTTGCTCAAGGACATCGAGCGGACGTGCGACCAGGTCGTCGTCGTGTTCCGTGGCCGCCTTCAGGCTCAGGGCATGATCCAAGATCTCAAAAAGATCGAGGGCGCCCCGGTCGACATCGAGCTTCGCGAGCCGAACGGAGCCTTCCTGAATGCCCTCCTGATGCGTAACGCCAAGTTGTTGGAATCCGAGGAGTATCGGTACCGGGTCCAACTGCCTGGCTCGCCCGAAGACGCTACCCGAGCGGTTTTCGAGGCTGCCAAGGCGTCGGGAGCTCAGGTGCGCGGGATCAAGCTGGCCGAGCGTAGCCTGGAAGAAGCCTTCTTGGCCGCGATCGGCTCGCCGGCGGCGCATGGCGTTGCACCCCCGCCCCCGCTCGTCTGAGTGCTTCTGTTCCGGTGGCTCGGGCCGCGGGGTCGCCGGGGGCGCGTGCCATCCCCCGGCGACCCCGCTACCCCTAATCCCCGGCCATGCCGAAGCGGATCGACAGGACGGCGTAGTCGCCGATATCGACGGTGTCGTCCCCGTTCAGGTCGGCCTCGGCGTTCCAGTTCCCGTCTCCCGGCTCGGAGCCGAAGGCGCTCGAGAGCAAGCCGAAGTCGCCGATCGCAACCTCGTTGTCCCAATCGCAATCGCCGTTGACGACCGAGAAGTTCACGGCCGAGGTGCCGCCGGGCACCGTCACGCCCGCGCGCTTCTTCCGCAGCCAGTGGCTCGGCTTGGCGTAGATGTCGTAGGTGCCGCTGCCGAAGGCAGACGTGTTAAAGGAGTAGTGACCGCTCGAGTCGAGGTTTACCGACTGGCTGTGCACGACGGTGCTGGTTCCGGCGTTCATGACTTCGATGGCAACGCTTCTCCCGGCGTAGGGGCCCATCCAGTCCTGAAGTTCGACGGTGCCGCTCACCGTGACTCCGACCGGGGTCGCCACGAAGTTGCCGCGAATCTCTCCTCCGGGCCAGAGGGTCGTGTGGATGTTCACGTATAGTCCGCCGGTTAGAAGCAAGGCGCCATCGCTGACGCTCAAGGTGAACGTGTCGTCGGCCATGTAGAACGTCGAACCTGTCGTGCCCGATAGAGGGAAGATGACCGGGCCGTTCACGCTAGATGCTCCTCGGTGAACATGTGCGGCCGTGGTGTTGGCCATGAAGGTGCCCCCCATGGTGTGGATGATCAGTTGCCTGGTGACGTCGTCGTACGTGCCCCCGCTGAACCCCGTAGCAGGCGAAGGATTCGGCGGGATCTCGTTGAGCCCGTTCATGTCCGTGTAGACATTCCAAAGGGCAGCGCGCGCGCCGAAGGCGGTCGCGAATGTGACGAATGTACCGAGGGAGCGAGCGATCGTGCGAGTCATGAAAACCTCCGGAATGCGGGGACAAAGAGGGCGCGGGGCCAGGCGGCCCCGCGCCAAAGGGGAACTGCGACTAGACCTTGCGGCGTCGCCGCCGCATGGCCAGGGCGCCGACACCGGCTGCCAGGGCGATCATCGTGCCCGGCTCGGGCGTGGCACGCAACTGGCCGCGAACTTCGCCGCCCGGGAATGTCTGAGAGTGAATGTTGACGTAAAGACCACCGGTGAGCAGCAGTGCACCGTCGCTGGCGCTCAGTGTCGGTGCGTCATCGGACATATACGTCGTGCCGCCGGTCGCTCCCGACAGGGGAACGATGACCGGGCCGTTGACGCCGGCAGGAGCCCGGTGGATGTGGGCGGCCGTAATCGGGGCGACGAAGCCGCTGGCCATCGTGTGCAAGGTCAGCAGCCGGGTCACGTCGTCGTAGGTACCCATCGACGCGCCCGTCGCGGGCGAAGCATTCGGCGGAACTTCGTTGAGGCCGCTCAGGTCGGCATCGACGGTCCAAAGAAATGCGTGGGCGCTGATGGCGGTGCTCATCAGGCCGACGAACGATAGGGAACGAAACACTTTTCGATTCATCGAGAACCTCCTCTCCAATTCGACGATAAGGGACGCCCGCCATGCGAGCGCTGTCATTAGAGTATCACGGGAGCCCGCAGAAGTTGGAGTGATCGAGGCAAAAATTCAGAATCGCTTCACGAACGCTAAAGGACGGCTTCCATCACGCGTTCCGCGATCTGGTGATTCCCGAAGGGCGGCATCAGGTAGAGCCCCTGAGCGGTTCCGCGCAGGCGGGCAGAGAGCCGCTGGGCTTCCTCGATGCCGATGGCGAGGGCCGATTCATCGTCGCAGGCCTGGGCCATTCGCTGGCGGAGCCACTCCGGCACCTCGATGCCCGGTACTTCGTTGTGCATGAACTCCGCATGGCGGCTGCTTCTCAAAGGTAGGACACCCACGAGGAGCGGCAGCCCGTGGGACGAGCAGCACTCCACTGCGTACTCGACATGTCGGTGCTCGAAGATGGGCTGGGTGTAAACGATGTGAGCGCCTGCGTCGGCCTTTCGCTTGAGCCTGTCGAGCTCGGCGTCCATATCGTTGGCCAGCGGATTGAATGCGACCGCGATCGTAAACGCGCACTTGGCGCCTACCGAATAGCCGGCGAGGTCGATGCCCTCGTTGAAGCGGGAGAGGATCCTCACGAGGCCGATCGAGTCGACGTCGAAAACGCTCGTCGCGCTCGGATAATCGCCGATGTTCGCCGGATCGCCGGTCACCGCGAGGATGTTGCGCACACCCAGGGCATGGCTTCCCAAGAGATCGGCCTGGACCGCCAGCAGGTTCCGATCGCGGCATGCGAAGTGCATCATCACCTCGATGCCGATTTGGTTCTGAATCAGGGTGCTGATGGAAAGGGGATTCATCCGCAAACGCGCCCGTGCTCCATCCGAGATGTCGATGAGGTCCGCGCCTCGAATCTTGAGCGACTTGGCCCCCGCGAGCACCTTCTGAACGTTGATTCCGCGCGGAAGGTCCATCTCGACCGTAATGACGAACTTCTTGCCGATCTTCTGCGAGAGTTCGGTCGGCTCGCTTTCTGGAAGGGGCTTCTTCTCTTTGGCGACCGTCGTGACGCTCGCTCTCGCCTTGGGCTTGATCGGGGAGGAATCCAGGAATTGGCGCAGGCGACGGATATGCTCGGGAGTCGTGCCGCAGCAGCCGCCGATGATGCGGGCGCCCTCCTCGACCAGCCTGGCCGCCGCTTTGGCGAAGTACTCGGGCGACGTGTCGTAAGTGACCTGGCCCTTCACCAATTGAGGAAGACCTGGAGTCGGAAAGGCGAGGATCGGAAGGTCTGTGCTCTCGGAAAGCTGCCGAACGATGTCGATCATGCGCTGCGGTCCGACGACGCAGTTCGCGCCGATGGCGACGACGCCGAGGTCGGCCATCTCCGCGCCGCACCGGTTGGGCAGCCCTTCGGCCAGTGCTTCGCCGTCCTCGATGTAGGCCTTGCTGACGACGATCGGGAGATCGCTCACGCTGCGGACGGCGTCGACCGCGACGCGCATCTCGTCCATGTCGATGAAAGTCTCGAGGATGAAGCCGTCCACGCCGCCGTCGGCGAGGGCTTGAGCCTGCGTTCGGAACGCTTCGAACATTTCCTCTACGGAGATCGCCCCGATCGGGGCCATCGGCTTGCCGCTAGGACCGATCGCGCCGAGCACGATGCGGTCGCCCGCCGCCTGGCGGGCGAGACGGGCTCCGGCGAGATTCAATTCGCGGATATCGACGTTCGCATCGGAGAGCCGAATGGCGTTCGCTTCGAAGGTGTTGGTTTCGACGAAGTCGGCGCCGGCGTCGAAGTACTCGCGATGCACCTGCACCACGAGTTCAGGCGCATCGAGGTTTGCTAGGTCGTAGGGTTGGCGCGTGAATCCGAGCGCCGCCAAGCGGGTCCCGTTCGCCCCATCGCCGACGAGCAAACCCCGCTCGAGCGCTTGCAAAAATCTCAAGACTTGAATTTACCTCCGCAACTTGAGTACGCCGACAAGGTCGGCGATCGCGCCAATCCTCCGCGCATCGGCGAAGATCGACTGCACTGCCTCGATCTCAGCGGGTGTGGGAGGCTGGAACCTTCGCGCGGGGTCGAGTGGCGCCATCACGCCCTGGTCCGAGTCGGCGAGCCCGAGGATGTGACCGAGTTCGTGGACCGCGGTTTGGAGCAGAGCGTCCTGCGGCATCGGCTGCCCGTCTTCCTGCGTGGTACGCAGTCGGATAAGCGCCTCGACTCGACTTCGGCACGTCGGTTCATACCAGACGTCGCGCCGCCAGTCGGCAAGTCCGGCGATCGGCTGCCCATCCCGAAGGAGGCTCTGCACCATCTCGAAGCGCACCTCGGTGGCCTCCCCACGGCGGCCGATGCGAAACACTGGAAAACCGAGCGATTCGTTCCAGACTCCGGCGGCCCTCTCGAGAATGGAATCGAACTTCGAACCGAGTGGCCTCAGCCCCAGCGGAGACCCAAAGGCAACGACTTCGCAATGTGCCTTCGCCTCGCGAAGGCGGCCTTCCGAGAGCAGGCGCTGAGCATGCCCGAGGTGGGTGGTCACGCAGGGTTCAAGGCGAACGAAGTTCCCCTCGCTCGCCCCTCCCAAACAGACGCAACCGGCCAACAAGACCGAACAAACCAATCGAGCCACGCTCAAATACTCGGCCACTTTACCGGTCGAACTTAGCCCGAGTCCAGGTTTTCGGCGAGAAGGTTCAGTAAAGTATGGTCGCCAACAGGTAGTCGGCCATGTAGATCAGCACCATCGAGATCACGACGCTGTTCGTAGTGGCTCGTCCCACACCGACCGCGCCTTCGGTCGTCCTCAGCCCCTGCTGGCAAGCGGTGACGGCCACGATCACACCGAAGATGACCGTCTTGAACATCCCCTTCACGATGTCTTCCGGTTCCACGAATTGCTGGATCGACTGGATGAACGTGCCTCCCGGGATGCCCTGCGCACCTGCGACGAGGTAGCCCCCGACGATGCCGCTGTACATCCCCACGAGGGCGAGCACCGGTAGCATAACCACCGATGCGACGAGGCGCGGAATCACCAGGTAGTTAATCGGCGGCACCGAGAGCGCGCGAAGAGCGTCGATCTGCTCGGTGACGGCCATGCTGCCGATCTGCGCGGCCATCGCCGATCCACACCGCGCCGCCACCATGATGCCAGCCAGCACCGGCCCGATTTCGCGAACGACGGCCATCCCGACCGTCGCGCCGGCGAGGGTCGAGGCGCCGTACCGAATGAGAATCTCCGCGCTGTATTGGGCGAGCACCGCACCGGAGAAGAACGTCGTCAACACCACGATCGGAACCGACATGACCCCGATGAAAGCCATCTGGTTGACGACCTCGCCGGTTTCGTGAGGGCGTGTGAAGAGCCGCTTTACCGAATCGCCGAGCAAGATCGCGCACTCGCCGACGAACGTGAGGAGTGCGACCAACGCGCCGAAGATCGAGCGCAGCAGTGCCAAGGTCGGGCTGCGCCGTATCCGAGCTGGAATCTCGGCGGTCGAGGCCATGCGCTAGTCCCAGTGCATTTTGTCGTCGCCCTTGAGGGCTTGGAAGTAATTCAGCTGCGCATCGTGATACATCACATGGAGGGCGCAGAAGAGCGCCATCTCCATCGCCGTGGTCGTCCTGTCGGGCGTGACGATCGGTCGATGGACGTCGTCGCCGAGTGCGGCGAGCACCTCGTTCATGCTGGATTCGAAGTCGGCGATCGACGCCGCCTTCGACCGGTGATCCTCCGGGGCCATCATCCAGCCTTCGAAATGCATCGCCGGCATCTCGTCGCCCCGCAAGCGACCGGCCAGTCGGCGGTTGACGAACGAGACCTCGTAAGTGAAATCGATCGGCGCCCGTGCCGAGCCTCCGGGCGATGCGCAGAAATCCTCTTCGGCTATCGCCTCGAGGTCGGCACGGTAGAACTTGAGGGCGTTCTCGACCTGGGCGGTCGCGTAGGCTTTGGCGTCGAAGGTTGGCATGGGGGCATTCTACTTAGGTGGGGTCGAGAATGGGACTCTGTGACCACTGCGATCCCCTCTTGATCGCGCATCCGATGGCCCCGCGGTCGCAGGCGTCGGGGAGGGAGAACCCCAGAGGAAACAGACCCCGAAGGGGTGCCACAATCCGACGACCCGGCCGAGCGTCAGTTCCAGATCCCAAAGGGATCGCAGATGCGATAGTCCCCCCTCCCGGGGTCGCAGACCCCGGGAGGGGGGACGATAAGGAACGCACCCCGGAGGGGTGCCACGATCCGGACGACCCCGACGGAGCGTCGGCAACAGATCCCGAAGGGATCGTACATCCGATAGCCCGGGGTCGCAGACCCCGGGAAGAAGGACGTCAAGGAACGCACCCCGGAGGGGTGCGACAATCCACATCGGTGTCCGCGACGTACATCAACCTTGCGATTCACGTCGTGTTTGCAACGCGCGGCCGCATGCCGAAAATCGCCGACGCATGGCGGCAGGATCTCCACGCCTACATCGCCGGGACCCTGAGCGGACTGGGCGCCGAGGCGGTTATCGTCGGCGGCACAATGGACATGTGCACTTCTTGGCCCGAATCCGCTCCCATCAGTCGGTATCCGACTTGGTTCGCGAAGTGAAGAAGGCCGCCTCGGCCTGGGCTAATCAGCATGACCCCCGCTTTGCTTGGCAGACCGGGTACGCGGCCTTCTCCGTTTGTTCGGACCGGATCCCCCCGATGATCCGATACATCGCTCATCAAGAAGAGCATCATCGAAAGCTGTCGTCCGCAGCGGAGTTGCGGGCATTGCTGACCGAGGAAGGAATCGATATCGATGAGCGGTTCTTCGAGCTGAAACGGGATTAAGCGACCCCTGCGGGGTCGGTGACTCCGCGGTTCCCCGATCCCGGGGTCTGCGACCCCGGGCTACAGGGTGTGTGTGATCCCTTCGGGATCGGCTCCCGCTGCTCGTTTTGGGTGGTCAGGATTGTGCGACCCCTGCGCAGTCGGTTCATCCGGCGGCTCCCCGTGCCCGGGGTCTCTGACTCCGGGCTAGTGCGTCTTCGACCCCTGCGGGGTCGCTACTCATACGGTCCTCCGCGCCCTCGTGAATGCCGCCACCTGCGCGGTACACTCTGAGTTCCCCCCATGGACCTGAAGCTGGACCTCAAAAGCACTCTCAACCTGCCCGACGCGGACTTCACCATTCCGATGAGGGCCGACCTGCCGAGCCGAGAGCCGCAGATTCAGGCGCGATGGGACGAGATGCGGCTGTATCATCTCATCCAAGAAACCCGCAAGGATGCTCCGGTCTTCGTTCTCCATGACGGGCCGCCGTACACGAACAGTCCGATCCACATCGGGACCGCCCTCAACAAGGTCCTCAAGGACTTCGTCGTAAAGTCACGCACGCTCATGGGCTATCGCGCGCCCTACGTCCCCGGGTACGACAACCACGGGCTGCCAATCGAACTGGCGGTGACCAGGGAGTTCCATGAAAAGGGTGAGAAACCCGACCTCGTGACCCTCTTGAAGGCTTGTCGCGAGCACGCCGAGAAGTTCATCGAAGTCCAGTCTCGCCAGTTCCGTCGGCTGGGCGTGCTCGGCCTGTGGGAGCGACCCTACTCGACGATGGACTTCAAGTACGAGGCAGGGATCATCCGCGTGTTCAAACGGCTCGTCGGCGAAGGCTATGTCTATCGCGGTCTGCGACCGGTGCTCTGGAGCCCCACCGCTCGGACCGCACTCGCCGACACCGAAATCGTCTACCAAGACCACACCAGCCAATCGATTTTCGTCCGGTTCCCGCTCGCCGAAGACGGCAACGGCTGGTCGAAGCCCTTCGACAACGTATGGACGATCATCTGGACGACCACGCCGTGGACGATCCCCGCCAACCTCGCCGTCGCCTTCCACCCAGCGCTCGAGTATGCGGTCGTCCGGGTCGGCACCGACCACTATGTCGTCCTGAACGAGCGGGTCGAGGCGACCATGCAAGCCTGCGGCTTCGAGGCGTACGAGGTGGTCGAGGTGCTGCTCGGGGCCTCGTTCGAGGGCAGCATCTTTCGGCACCCGATCTTCGAGCGGAATTCAATCGCGGTGATGGCCGAGTACGTCACGACCGAAGACGGCACCGGCGTCGTCCACACCGCACCCGGCCACGGACGGGACGACTTCTACACGGGTCTGCGCTATGGATTGCCGATCCTCTGCCCGGTCGACGAGACTGGGCGGATGACGGACGAGGCGGGCGAGTTCGCCGGGCTGACCTACCGCGAATGCGACGATGCCGTGATCGCTCGCCTTCAAGAGATCGGCACCTTGCTCGCCGCCTCCGAGTATAAGCACAGCTACCCCTACTCTGAGCGGGACGGAAAGCCAGTCATCTTCCGCGCGACCGAGCAGTGGTTCATCGCCATCGACCACCTCGATCTTCGCCAGAAGATGCTGGAAGAGATCGACGGTGTCGACTGGATTCCCGCCAGCGGCGAAGGCCGGATTCGGGCGATGGTCGCCCACCGCCCCGATTGGTGCATTTCACGTCAGCGGCCTTGGGGTGTGGGTATTCCGGTCTTCTACGGAATGCAGAGCGGCCAGCCGGTGCTGGATCCCACCGTGATCGAGCACGTGGCCGGCATCGTTGAGTCCGAGGGCTCGATCGCTTGGTTCACCCGGCCGGTCGAGGAACTCCTGCCAACGGGGTATGTCCACCCCGAGACCGGCGAGACAGCTTTTAGCAAACAGGACGATGTCTTCGACGTCTGGTTCGACAGCGGCTCGACGTCGCTCAATGTCCTCGAGGGTGAGGTAGAGCCCGCCTGGAAGCAGCCTTGGCCCGCCGATCTCTATCTCGAAGGGTCCGATCAGCATCGAGGCTGGTTCAACACGTCGCTCATTATCGGTACCGCCTGTCGCGGTTCCGCTCCGTACAAGGCGGTCCTCACGCACGGTTTCCTGCTCGACGAGGAGGGCCGCAAGATGTCCAAGCGCCTCATGAACGCGCTCGATCCGGAGGCGGTGTGCTCCCAATTCGGAGCCGACATTCTGCGGCTCTGGTGCGCCAGCGTCGATTACACCAACGACGTCGCCTGCAGCGAGAACATCCTCAAGCAATCCGGCGAAAGCTACCGAGTCATCCGCAACACGATGCGGTTCCTCCTGGCCAACCTCGAAGGCTACGACGAGGCCGAGCCCGATCAGGAAATCGACCGGTGGGTCGTCGAGCAGGGCGACTTGCTGGTCGCCGATTGCCTCGATCGCTATCTTCGATACGACTTCGTCGGGGTCTCGTCGGCGATCGTGAATTTCTGCAAGAAGCAACTGAGCGCGTTCTACTTGGACGCGATCAAGGACCGGATGTACTGCGACGGCAAGGACTGGCCCAGCCGCCGCTCGGCCCAGGCCGCTTGCCACCGCGTTCTGACTCGATTGGTCCTGCTCTCTGCGCCGATCATCCCCCACACCGCGGAGGAGGTCTACGAGCGGATCCCCAACCCCGATCGGTTGCCGAGCGTCCACCTCGAGGTTCTGGCCATGCCGAGCGAGGACCGCCTCGACGCCATCGAGGGCAACCAGCCCCAGGCGCGGTTCGCCGCCGTTATCGAGTTCCGCTCCGAAGTCTTCGCCGAGTTCGAGAAGTGGAAGGTCGAGTCGGCTGTCAAGGACTCGCAGGAGGTCATCGTTTCCGTTCGGGTCGATCCGGGCCTGGCTGAACTCTTGCGCGGCTTCGGCGAAGAACTGCCTAATCTTCTGAAGTTCTCTTGGATCGAGATCGGCGAGGGAACGAGCACTCCGGTTTTCCGCGAGAGCGAGTTCATCAAATGCGAGCGCTGTCGCTTGCGACGGCCCGATGTCGTTCTCGTCGACGAGACGCCGCTCTGCGAGCGGTGTCGAAAGGTGATCGGCCGTTGACCGAGTCCGACACCCTGGCCGCGGGCGCCGAGGTCGCCGCTCCGCAAACGACCGCCGTCCGACCGGGTTTTCCGCTCTATCTGGTGATCTTCGCGCTGATGCTCGGCATCGACCAGGCCAGCAAGGCATGGGCCCGAGCCGAGTTCCGTCCGAGTGAGAGACTCGCGCTCTGGCCCAACGTATTCGAACTGACACTTACCTACAACGAGGGCATCGCCTTCGGGCTCTTCAAGGGGGCCGGCGTGCTCTTCGCGCCGATCGCCCTCGTCATCGCCATCGGCAGCGGCTGGTACTCGTGGAGGCATCCCAAAGAGGGTCGGTTCGTCCACTTCTCTCTGGCTATGCTCGCCGCCGGCGCGATCGGCAACCTCGTCGATCGGCTGTGGCTGGGTCGCGTGACCGACATGTTCTACATCGCCGCCATCGAGTTCCCGGTCTTCAATTGGGCGGACACTTGCATCACCTTCGCGGCCATCCTCCTCGGGTTCCACTGGATCGTCCGATCGCGGGACGAAGGCGAGCACAGAGCGCCGAAGAAGTAATCCTAGGTCAGAATCGGCCATGGCTAAGCAATCGATGATGAGCCGGGCAGACTTTCTGAAGACGCTGGTCTTCGGCGCGATGGCGGCAGGAAGCAGATCGTCGTTCGCCCAGAACCCGCCACCATTGCAGCCCGGCGAACTCACGATCGCCGACCTTCGTGGGTTTGCTCGCGTGGCTGGGCTCACCTTTACGGACGAGGAACTCGAACGCGTCCGCCGCGATATCGCCGGGGATCGGTCGGAGTTCGCCGAGCTCAGCAAGATCGGGCAGGACTATGGGCTGGTTCCACCCACGATCTTTCGCGCGCTTGGTTGCGAGTCGCTCGGCCCTCCTCGCGTCGACGTGCGAGTGGCACGTGTTGCCCCCGCACGTCCGAAGACCGACGAGGACATCGCCTTCCTCACCGTCAACGAGTTGGGCCACCTCCTCCGCACCCGGCAGATTACGTCGACCGAGCTCACCAGCATCTACTTTGACCGTATGCGGCGGTTCGACCCGAAGCTCTTGTGCGTGGTGACCCTTACCGAGGAACTCGCCTTTAGGCAGGCCGGCCAAGCCGATCGCGAGATCGCCACCGGTAAAATCCGGGGCCCCCTCCACGGCATCCCGTACGGTATCAAGGACCTCTTCGCGGTTCGAGGCTACCCGACCCAGTGGGGTACTGCCGCCTTCAAGGGGCAGGTCGTCGACGAGAACTGCGCGGTCTTCGATAAGCTTACCGAAGCCGGAGCCGTATGCCTGGCCAAACTCAGCCTCGGCGCATTGGCGATGAACGACAACTGGTTCGGCGGCCGGACCAAGAATCCTTGGCGCACCACCGAGGGCTCGAGCGGCTCCAGCGCCGGATCGGCCTCCGCGATGGCGGCCGGGCTCGTCGCCTTCGCGATCGGCACCGAGACGAGCGGCTCGATCATGAGCCCGTCCCAGCGATGCCGGGTGACCGGCCTCAGGCCGACCTTCGGCAGCGTTAGCCGCTACGGAGCCATGTGCCTTTGCTGGAGCATGGATAAGGTCGGGCCAATCTGTCGCACGGCTGAGGATGCCGCCCTCGTCCTGGCCGCTCTGCTCGGCAGGGACTCGCGTGACGTCTGCTCGGTCGATCGACCGTTCTTCTACCGAACTCCGCGCCACCTGGAGGGCTGGCGGGTCGGTGTCATGGGCGACCTGCAGGCGTCTTACGTCCGCGCTTTGGCCGACCTCGGGGCGACGGTCAGCGAGTTCCGTCCACCGCGGGCGATCCCCGGTCTCAGCGCGATTCTCACCGTCGAGGCGGCCTCGATGTTCGACGCGATCACGCGCGATGGACGGCTCTCCCTCGTGGTGGAAAACGAGTGGCCCCAGATCTTCCGCGCCGCCCGGTTCGTTTCTGCCGTGGATTACGCCCTCGCGGAGCGCGTCCGAACGCATCTGATCGAACAGTACCGCGCCGCCTTCGAGCCCTTCGACCTTATCGTCGCGCCCGGCAACGGCGGCCCGATGATCTACCAGACCAACCTTACCGGCCATCCCCAGATCCACGTCCCGTTCGAGGTCCGCCCCGACGGGACCTACGTCGGCTGCTCGATCTGGGCACACCCCTGGGAGGAGGCCAAACTAATCGGCGCGGCGCATCTGCTTCAGGAGAAAACCAAGTTCTGTCGGCAGCGCCCGGCACTCTAGTTTCTCGCCCAGGGATTCTTCGTTTCACTGCTCGGCACCCCTCGGTTCACCGTTTGTCCAAACAGAGGGTGAACCGAGGGCGAACAGAGGGTGAACAGAGGGGTAACTGAGGATCACATGCCGAAAGCGGAGCTTCGACCCCATAGAAGTCATTGCCTAGACCCGATCGCAGCCTCGCCGATTCGGCAGGTAAGACTGGTACTCGCACCCTTGCGCTGACCGGAAGAGCAGAGATCTCCCGTATAATGGCGGGGTAGGAATCGGTGGGTTCCCAAGGAGCGGGTTCGGGTTAGACCCGAGAGGAGAGGACCATGAAGAAGTTCGGCCTGGTGGCCCTGTTTTTGGCCGGCGTTTGCCCGGCGGCGCTTGCGATCGACGTCATCATTCCCGGCACCAAGCGCATAGGCGACGTTCCCGGCGGCGACGGTACCGGCCTTTGCGGCGACTACTGGGCCATCGGCGGTTTCGGGACGAACGTCGACGCCTATGCTTACGCCAACGGCAACGCGCCCGACGGGGTGTTCGTTTCGACTCTGGTCGACTACGCCAACGGCGTCCCCGATACGTCTCCAGGCGCCGCGACGGTGCTCGAACACCTTGGCATCGACGGCCCCAGCCTGACGCCGGGGTCGGTCGGGTCTAACCTCGTAGCGTCCTCGCTGTGGCGCTTCCGCGGCGGGCTTGCGGTCCGCGCGGAGTACGATGTCGATCCCGTGACTCCGGGTATTCAGGTCTTCTTCAGCCTCGGCTCGCAGGACGGTTCCGGCTTCTTCATCGACGACATCGAGGTCATCAACAACGAGGGCAGCCACCCCTACGCCTACGTCGATCAGCGAGTCTCCTTCGAATTGCCCGGCCTGTATCCGGTGGACCTGATCTACTACGCGAACGGAGGTGAAACGGGCATCGAGTGGTACTCCACGATTCCGGGTGGGCCCGATTACGGCGCCCCGGCCCCAGGCATGGGGATCGTTCCCACGGAAAATCTCTACGACTGTACAGTTCCGGAGCCGGGGACGCTGCTCCTCTTGTCCGCAGGAGTGGCAGCGATCGTGGCTCGGCGGCGGTGTGCAGCCCTTCGGTAGGCGGGGGGAACCTGGAACGCGCATCCAGCGGGATTATCTTTGCCGTCGGAAGCGATCCGGATCCGCGGCCCTTCATCGACTATCATAGAAGGCATCATGTCCCGCATCAAGGGAGTGTCGGAGAGCCTAGCGCCTGCCACGGTTCTCGAGAAAACGGGCCACGACTTAGAGTACTGGACCGGCGTGCTCGATCGCTTCGATCGCGCGTCCCGGGGCCATACCGCGGCGGCAAACCACCTGCACGAAATGCATGGCGTTTCGTACTGGTGGGCCCAGCAGTTGACCATCTACTACGAGCAGATCAAGGGTTTGCGGAAGCCGGGCGAGCGATCGGCGGGTAAGTTCTCGGTCAATGTCTCCCGTACAATTGCGGCAACTGTCGAGGAGGCTTGGTCGCTCGTTTCGACCCCCGAGGGCTGGAACCGTTGGTTTACGTCGAAAGCCGATTTCGCCGCCGAGCCCGGCCAACCGTATAGAAACGCCGACCACGACGTCGGTGTGTTCCTGAAAGTGGTCCCGCCCCATGCACCGAACTCGTATGGCGAGGTCGCACGAATCGAGTTCACCTGGGACCGCTCGGACCCTGCCCCAGGGAGCCGGGTCTCGATCCAGATCCTCCAAAAGGCATCGGGCAAGGCCACGGTCGCCCTAACCCACGACCTCATCCCGAGCGAAGCCGACTGCGCAAGCCTGAAGGAGGGCTGGACGGCCTGCTTGGACAAGCTCAAGGCTCTCTTCCTGGCGAAGTGACCACCGATGCATGGATGACCGGCCCGATGGCGAATATCTTCTTGTAATATAGATTCACCATGGTGCTTCACCTTCGAACTGCGCTCGCCTTCGCCCTCGTCGCGATTTGCCCGATCGCCTTTGGGCAGAAGTATGCCAAGACCCTCTGGGAGCATGATCTGGAGACCAACGGGGAAGACGATCGGCACAAGTTCGTCGTCGACATCGCCGGCCCGGACACGATTTGGGTGGGAGAGGTCTGGTACTTCTTCGGCGACCGAGATATCTACGTCGAGAGGCTAAGACCCGACGGGACCGTGGTTTGGAGCAATACATTTCGCAAGCCCCAGACTGCTTTTCACCTCGTGCAGGCAGCCGAGGCGGGTTCCAATGGCAACGTCGTGATCATGGCCAAGGCCGCGAGCTCGGACCTTACGGCAGAAGTCGGTTCGAGCTACTTCCTGCGCCTCGACCCTGATGGCAACGTCTTGGCCACCGGAGATTACGACCTCGGACACAACTACATCTCGGGGATGGAGATTGGCGGAAACGGAAACATCTTCCTCGTCTATGGCCGCAACTACAATACGTACTCCCTCGTCAAACTCGATCAGCAGTTCGGACATTTGTGGACCAGACACCTAGGAGCCTATGGGACTTCCATCGAAAACGTCGATGCCCCGCACATCATGGAGAGCGGTGACATCCTCGTCGCCGGCGCAACCGGCTATCAGGGCGAGCCGGTGCGCTTGGATCGCTATACTTCCCAAGGTAACAATGTCTTCACACGCACGTTCGGCGACGGCGAGCGGCCTAAGGCTTTCGGCAGTTCGGCGGGCAATACGTACCTGTCGTTCTATGACACTTCCGGCCAGGCGGACGTCGCGCGCCTGCTGCGCCTCGACGCCGCCGGTAACACGGTCTGGAATCACACAGATCCCGACGTGAAGGAGGCCTTTATCGCGCAGCTGTCGACGGGCGACCTCGTGGTGGCCGGACGGACCGAGCCGTCGATCTTCGATAGATCCTATAAGATCGCCCGTGTCACCGAAGACGGTGCCACCGTATGGGCCGATCACCGACCGCCGGGAAACGCAGACTTCACGAAGGTTCGGGGCCTGACGGTCGGTCCCGACGACATCATCTACACGATAGGGAGTTCCGGTGGGATGGTGACCGAAACCTGGCACGTGATCAGCCACGCTGCGAACGGTACGCTGCTGTACGATTGGCTGCTTATGGACTTCCTCGGCCAAGTCAATCTACCGTTTGCCTGGGTGGCCGAGAGTGGAGGAGTCTTGACGATCGGCGGAGATTACGGAAGTACCAACATCTACGAGCTTCCCGAACTCTACGTCAGGAAACTCCAAGCCGAAAGCAAATGGCTGCCGATCGTTGCATCGGTGGCACGCGGCGCCCTGGTCCAAGGAGGGGTGCTCGGCCTGGGCCACGATGACGGCCTCTTGTACATCGTCGAGAACCGACCCACGATCCGGGGAGCCGCGCCGATATCCGTCGAGGTAGGAGGCTTCGTCGGCCTGGGCTACCCTGCGAACGAAGTCGAGTTCTCCGTGATCAGTAGCGGCGATAGCAGGATGCTGCAGGCCGTCGAGCTTTGGAACTGGCGGACCTTGGCTTGGGAGCGACGCACCCTCCGGTGGACCGACACAGTTGAATCGACGTCCACGACGAACGGCCTGGTCTCGGATAACATCCATCCTGTAACGGGTGCGGTCGCCGCGAGGATCAACGTCTGGGGCAACCGGTTTCGCTATCAGGTGAGCGTCGATCAGGCCGCCTGGTACGTCAGGCCGTGACGAACGGGACCGGGTTGACTTAAGAGCGAGCCATGAGCAGATCCTTGCGACCCAGGAGGATCCCGCTCGGTTCCTTCGACAACCGCACCCCGCTATAGACCTCCAAGCCCGCCCGGCGAACGGCTCCCAGTAGCGCCGGGCACGGGTCGCGCTCGAACACGATATCGGAGAAGTACCCAAGGAGCAAGGGATCGCAGAAGAAATCGACTCCGCAGGGGTCGCACAATCCTGACCACCGCAACCGAGCAGCGGGAGCCGATCCCGAAGGGAACGCACACCCTGTACGGCGTCTCTGTCAGAGTCCGGCTTGATTCCGAAGAGCCAGACGATCCCGGGATCGTCTGCGTCGGATGCTCTCCTATCCCTCCAATCGATCGACCAAGGCCAGCACCTCCGCGGGCGCGATGTCGGAGAGGGCATGCGGAGAATAGAGGCAGCGGTCGATCTGGCCGTACGGGCATGACCGCTCGGGACGCGTGATCGAATAGAGCCCGATCGCGGGGACGCCGAGAGCGGCGGCGAGGTGGCTGCTCCCTGTATCGCCGCCGATGTGGGCGTGGGCGAGGGTCAGCAAGGCGACGAGCTCGCGCACGGTCGTCTTGCCCAGCAGGGAAACTGCATCCAGCGCGCCGGCCGCGGCGACCTCGCGGAATGCGGCTCGGTCAGCTTCGCCCGCGCCGATGAAGACGGCATGAAGGCCGCGCTCACGCAAGCCAAGGGCGACTTCGGCAAACGAAGCGGGCGGCCAGCGCTTGCTCGCCCAGCCCGCACCGGCGTTCAGCACGACGAAGCGCCCCTCCACGCGGGTCGCATCGATCTGCTGCTCGGCGAGCAGCCGGCGCATGTCGTCTAGGTCTTCGGCGAGTGGCTTGAGGCCGAATCGAGCGGTGTGCATCGTTGCGCCGAGCGCCCGAGCCACGTCGACGTACTGGTCCACGATATGAATCGACGTAGGATCGGGCAAGACGGGCCGAGAGAAGAGCCGCGCCCCTTCGCGCTGCCAGTGATATCCCACCTTCACGCTTGCCCCCGATCGCGCCACGACGAGAGCGGATTTGAGCAGTCCCTGGAGGTCGATCGCGACGTCGAAGGGCCGGAAGGGATCGACATCGGTCGGCTTTCGAACAAGGATCGTGTGATCGATCGCGGTGCAGCATAGCGGGATGCCGGCGAATCGAGGGTCGACCGCCCAGGAAATCTCGTCGCCGGGAAACGCTTCGTGAAGCGCGACCGCCACCGGCAGGCCGCAAATCACATCGCCGAGCGAAGAGAGCCGCGCGATCAGGATGCGCCTAGCCAACTCGAACCCTCGCCACCTCGAGAGCGGCGGCTACGATCTCGTCGGGATCCACGTCCTCGACGCGGCGGCTCGCAGCGCGGAGTACGACCGCTTTCTTCGACCATGGCCGATACCTCTCGGGCGGGGTTGGGCCGAAGACCGACACCGTCGACACTCCGTATGCCGCGGCGATATGGCCGGTCCCGGTGTCGCCGGCGAGGTGCAGGACGCTTCTGGCGACGACCGCCATCGCCTCGCGGAGGTCGATTTTGCCGACGAGGTCAGCCACTCCGGGATGCTCGACGCGGGGATCGTTCGGGCCTCCGATCGCACACACGCGCATCCCCGCTGCTAGGAGTTGGTCGGCCACCTCCGCCCAATGCGCGGGAGGGACAATCTTGTCCGCCGCACCGGCTCCGGTTTGGATGGAGACGATCGGTCCGTCCTCGCGGAAGGCCGGAGTTTCCGTAAGGGACGGCAAGATCGGGAGGGCGTCCTCGGGCTGGAGAATGCCGGGCTGCCAGGCCGACACCAATCGTCGGGCCAACTCGACCTCGTGCACTTCACCGACCGGCAGCCGTGCGACCGGATTGAGCGAACGGGCGAAGACGTCGGTCGCACGCGCAGCGAGGCGCACCCTCGGCCGGGCGAGCCGGAGGCAGAGGGCGGTCTTCGAATGGCCCTGAAAATCGAAGCCGACGTCGAAGCGTTCCCTTCGGAGGCTGGCGAAGAGGCGAAGGGGCGCCAAGAAGCGGCGTTCCCGTTTCCATCGCTCTCGGGGCACCTCTACGGTGCGGTCGACGAGCCGGTCCGTCGAGATCACCGGGAGGCAGCGTGTCTCCGCAGCCCAAACGATCACTGCGTCGGGATGAGCACGGCGGAGGTCGCTGACCGCCCATGCCGTCATAACGCAGTCTCCGATCGCCGAGAAGCGGACGATGAGGATGCGCGGCGCGCTCAAAGGACCCCCTTGCGGCGCGCGTTCTTCCAGCGGTCGTGAAACCAAAGCCACTGCTCGGGGTACTGCCTGATAATGGACTCGAGCGAGCGATGGATCGACCGCATCGTGCCCTCCCCCTTGGTCGGGTAGCCGGGCTCGGGCAGGAGGATGGGCTCGACAATCATTCGGTAGCGACCCGGACCCAGCCAAACGCACCAGCAGCAGACGACGGGCGCCCCCGTTCGCTCGCTGATGACCCCTGGGCCGAGCACGGTTCCGGCCGGCCTTCCGAAGAAGGGCAGGAAGATCTCGTCGCTGTTCTGGTCGGGCAGAATGCCGATCAGTTCGTTCTTGCGGAGCCGTTCGATGATCGGCCTGGCCGCGTCGCCTCGACCGATGACCTTGGTACCCGGCCCTTCGCGCAGGCTTTGTACCATCTGGTTGAGCGAAGAGTCCCGCACGTCTCGCTGGACGACGGTAACGGGGTAGCCATGGGTGGAGAGCCAGGCGGCAAGGCGCTCCCAGTTCCCGAAATGGCCGGTGATCATGACGACGCCCTTGCCTCGCTCGAGGGCTTCGTCGAGGTGCTCAAGGCCCTCGACGGTCATGCTCGCTTCGAGGTCCTCCTTGGATCTTCTCGGACTCGTCAAGAAGTCGGCGGTGACCCGCCCGAAATGTTCGAACACCTTGCGGGCCAGGCGCTCGCGTTCTGGGGCGCCCATCTTGGGGAAGGCCAGGGCGAGATTGGCAAGAGCGCGCCGCCGGTGCTTCTTCGAGGCTCTCCAGATGAGTCTGCCCAGTCGCTCACCGATCCGCTCGGCTTGGTCGGACGACTTGCGCACGAGCCAGCGCTGCGCGCGCGTCAAAGCGAACGCCCCCAGCCTACTTTCCAGATCGCGACGACTCAGCTTCATCCAGACGTCCGGCGAGCCACGAGCGAAACTCATCCGCCGGCTCGATTGATACCCGGTAACTCGCAACGACCACCTTTCGGTCTCCAAGCGGGAGAAGCCGAAGCTTGACCCAGTCCTTTGCGGTAACCACGAGGGGGCGAGCCTCACCCAGTCCCTGGAGGACCGTCGGATCACCCAGCGGGTGATGGTCGGGCAGGATACGCTCGGACACGACATGCACGCCTGCTTCAGCGAGTCCGCGTCGGAGGCGCGCCGGGTCGCCGACCGCGCAGAGGAGGTCGGCCTCCTCGGGAGGATGGTCGGCGAACTCGGTCGCGCCGACTCGCAAGTGGAATCGGCCGGGCAGGACGAGGTCGGCTCGGGCCGCGCCGCTCCGTCGCGGCTCGCGATAGGGTCCCAGGGGCAGGCAGAACGGGTTGGATGGCTCCGGGTCGAGCACGATCGAGACGGTCTTCGCGAGGGGCAGATGCTGGAATCCGTCGTCCATGAGGAGGACGGCGCGGGGGAAGTGCTCCTCGCACAACCTTGCCGCGAGGACGCGCCTCCGACCGACGATCAGTTGTACCCCCGGTCCAAGGGCCTCTCGGAGCAGGGCCGGTTCGTCGCCCCAGAGGCGAGGATTCAGTTCCCCTTCCGGCGCGACCGAGGCGGCCTCTGCGCGGGGGCTGCCGTATCCGCTGGCGGACACGACCACTTCCTGCCCGAGATCGCGCAGTACCCCGGCGAGATGGACCACGAGCGGTGTTTTCCCTGTGCCGCCCACCGTGAGGTTCCCCACGCAGACGACCGGCACTTGAGCGACAGAGGGCTTCTTGAGACCCCAAGCGTACATCGCGGCGTAGGCGCGCCATCCTGCGGCATAGAGCAGCGAGGCGGGATAGAGCCCGTAGCGGATGAGAGAAGGTCGGGTGCTCCAGTCGGGCATCTAACGGCGTGCGGCGACCAGGCGGAGCCCGTCCAGGATGAAGAGCCCGTCGGTCGAGCCGAGGAGAGCTTTGGTCGCTCGCTCGGGGTGGGGCATTAGGCCAAGGACGTTTCCCCCCGCGTCGAGGACGCCCGCGATGTTGTCGATCGACCCGTTGGGGTTGGCGGCTTCGGTCGGGCAGCCCGCAGCGTCGACGTAGCGGAAGGCGATCCGATCCTCCTCATGGAGCGCGCGCAAGGTCTCCTCGTCGCAGACGTAACGGCCCTCGCCGTGAGCGATCGGCATGCGGACCGGGCGATCGGCCCCGGCGGTCCAGATGCTGGCACGGTTCTCGGCACGGAGCCACACATCGCGGCACACGAAGCGGCGGCCCGCATTTCCGAGCAAGGCTCCGGGCAGCAGCCCGGCCTCGCAGAGGACTTGAAAGCCGTTGCAAACCCCGATCACGGGCATGCCGCCGCGCGCAGCGTCCGCGACGGCGTCCATCACCGGCGCCCGAGAGGCGATCGCGCCGCAGCGCAAGTAGTCGCCATAAGTGAACCCACCCGGAACGAATACCGCATCGAACCCGGCTAAAGAGGTCTCCTCGTGCCAGAGATACTCGGCCTCGACGCCGACGTCGTCGCGCAAGGCATGCAGGCCGTCTTGGTCGCAGTTCGCGCCAGGGAAGCGAAGTACGGCGACCCTCACGCGACCACCTCGTAGCGATAGTCTTCGATGACCGGATTGGCGAGAAGGCGGTCGCACATCGCCTTCACTCGCGCCTCGTCGAAGTCGTCCATTTGAAGCTCGATCTGCTTGCCGATACGAACGTCCTCGACCTCTCCGAAGCCGAGTTTCTTCAGCGAAGCGGCAACGGTCCGGCCGGCGGAGTCGAGCAGCGCAGGCTTGAGCGTGACATACACCCGGACGGTGGCCATCGGCTCGATTGTGACACCTTCGCGCTAGCGAACGACTCGCATGCGTCTGATGCGATCGCCTTTGCGGATACCGTCCACGACGTTCATCCCCCGGACCACTCGGCCCACCACGGCGTAGCTGCGATACAGATACAGGCGATCGCTCTTGATGATGAACAACTGCGAGTCGCCCCCTCGCTGGAGCCCGCTGCTGGCAATCCCGACGATCCCGCGCGTGAAGTCGACGTCGGGTCGCTCTTCGAAGGCGATGTCGCGGCCCGAGCCGCCCTCACCGATACCTTTGGCGTTCATCCCCTTCTTGCTTACCGGGTCGCCCCACTGGGTAACCCAATACTCCACCCGGTGAACGCGCTGGCCGTCGTAGAATCCTCTCTTCACGAGGCCGAGAATGTGGGCGACGGTCTTCGGCGAGCCCTTAGGGTCGGTCTCGATCACGAACGAGCGCCCGCTCGACATCGTGACCTGGACTTTGGGCCCGACGGGATGATACGGCTTGACCCACTGGGGGGTCGCCTGGATTACGACGAGGAGAGTCAAGGCGATCATGCCCCGACTTTACCGTCTGCGCTACCTGCAGCCCGTCGGTGGCGGAGGTGGGGGGGTGCCGGCTGAGGGGATCAGGATCGTCGGGACGGTCGTCGTGCCCGCTCCCAAGGCGGGCAAGGGAGCTTTGCAGGTGCTGATCAAAGGCGAATAGATCTTGCTCTGGTAGGTATAGGATCGGTGGTAGCCCAGCGGAATCGAGGTCGCGTCGACGTGAAGCTGGGTCGCGGTCGACTGGATGTTCGTCGTGAAGTTGCCTGTCGAGTTCGTCGAGGCCTGGCCCGCTAAAGCGCCGGCCGCCGTGTAGAAGCGGACGATCACTCCGCTGATTCCGAACGAGGAGCCTTCCTCTACGACCCGCCCGGCCACGCTGGCGGTCGAGCCTGTGTTCCCGCCATTGTTGCCTCCGTTGTTCCCGCCGTTGTTCCCGCCGTTGTTCCCGCCGTTGTTCCCGCCGTTGTTTCCTCCATTGTTGCCCCCGTTGTTCCCTCCGTTATTGCCTCCGTTGTTGCCTCCGGTTAGGCCACCTCCCCCGCCGCCTCCGCAGCCGATGATGAGTAGGAGAACGGCGAACAGATAGAAACCCATGTACTTCATGACTAGACCTCGCCTATTCTGACTCGCCGGAACCCCGGCGGTTTTGGCGAACTTTCTCCGAGCAAAAGGCATGGGGGAGCAGTTCGTGGAGGGCCATCGATCGCGCCAGACCGCTGGCGTCGGAACAATGAACGAGCACGTGGTTCAATTCGATGGCGAACTCGGCCAGAGTCTGAAGGCACATGCCGCAGGGTGCGGCGGCATCGGGGGTTGCTACCGCGACCTCGAGGATCTCTTGGCAGCCGTCGGAGACCATCTTCGCCACGGCGACACGCTCCGCGCACAGAGTGAGGCCGTAAGAGGCATTCTCGATGTTGCAGCCGGTGTAGAGGCGCCCGTTGCCGCCCAAGAGGCATGCGCCGACCGCATACCCGCTATAGGGGGCATACGCGTAGCGGCGGGCGTCGAGGGCGTGCCGGACGATCTCCTGCATGGCTCGGTCGGTTATACCTGCGAGCAAGACGGCACCTGGAGCGCAATAGTTCAAAGGAGCCATGCGGCAAGGGCGTAGGCCGAGACCGCCAGTACCGCCCACTGTGCGACGCCGACGATGACGGGACGCCATCCGACCCCCCTAAGGTCTCGGAAGCCGGATTGGAGCCCGACCCCTGCCATCCCGATCGCGAGGAGCCACAGGTCGATGCGCACCGCCCACTCCACGACACGCTTCTGAGTTTCAGCGTCGATACCGGCGAAGGACCAGGTGATGGAGTTGATGGCGGCGAAGACGACGAACAGCACCAAGAACCACGGCACCGGAGAGACCTTGGCCTCTCCGGTCGCCTCCCGGTGGCGACGGAGGTTCCACGCGAGATAGAAAACGATGGGCGCAAGCAAGCAAATGCGTGCGAGTTTGACGACCGTCGAGACCTCTGCGGCGCGCTCGCTTACTCCGTAGCCGGCGGCTACCACTTGGGCCATTTCGTGGAGGCTCGCGCCGTTCCAAACGCCGTAGACGAAGTCCGTCATGTCGAGCCACCCGGCGATGACGGGGTAGACGACGATGCCGATCGTGCCGAGCAGCGTGATGATGCCCAGCGAGTAGGCGGCGTCGGTCCTTTCGCCTTGGACGACGCTGTCGGCGGCGACCACCGCGCTCGCTCCGCAGATCGCTCCGCCAACCCCCAGCAGAAGCCCGAGTTTGTGTCCGATACCCAGCCGCCGGGCGAACCACCATCCGAACCAGAGCGAACCGGTCGTCGTAACAACGACGACTACGAGAGGGCCTGCTCCAATGGCGATAAGCTCTCCCAGGCTCAGCTTGAAGCCGAGCCCTGCCACCGCCCATCGGAGGATCGGCCGCTGGGCGAGCCGGATGCCGGGGGTCGTCGCCTCGGGAAGCGGCACGACCGACCGCACCAGCATCCCCAGCAGGATCACGAGCAGGAGCGCGCTTAGATGGAGGCGCTTGTCGACGAACTCGGTCGACGCAAGCCAGACGGCGACGGCGGCGAGCGCAACCGTGAGTCCGAGGCCGGGTAGATGTCGCCCAAGGGCGCCCACGATCGGTTCCTTCGACTCTTGCTGCGGGGGCCCGGGGACGGTCATCGGGGTATCCTAGCACCTGCCCCCATGCTGCGACGACTGCTCTTGTGCGCCTTGGTCCTGGTGGTGATCCCCATTTCGGCTGCCGGACAGGCGAAGCAGCCTCCGGTCATTTGCCTCGACCCGGGTCACCCGAGCGAGATCGGCCCGGGCGCCCGAGGCAAGTCCATGACCGAAATGCGGGCGGCATGGCTTGTCGCGCTGGCGCTGAAAGCGCGATTGGAGCAGGACGGCTACCGGGTGGTCCTGACCAAGTCCAAAGAGACCGAGAAAGTCACCAACAAGCGTCGAGCCGAGATCGCCAACGCGGCGAAGGCGGATTTGTTCCTGCGGCTCCACCTCGATGCGGCGCCGAAAGGTGGCTTCGCGACCTACTACCCGGCCAAAGCGGGGAAGGTCGCCGGGATCACAGGTCCAAGTGCCTCGGTGATCGCCGCGTCGAAGAAAATCGCCCCCGGCTTTCACCGAACAGCGATGAAGGTGCTCGCGGGCAGTTTGCGCGATCGCGGGCTGCACACGGATGCCCGAACAGCGATCGGAGCGCGAAACGGAGGCGCCTTGACCGGATCGATCTACTCCCGCGTCCCCGTGCTTCTCGTCGAGATGTGCGTGATCACCAATCTCGGGGACGAGGCGTTTATCTCCAGCGAAAGGGGCCGCGCAAAGATGGTCGAGGCGCTCCGCGCGGGCATCCGTGCCTCGGTGCCATTGCCTGCCCCCCGGCAGCAGCGATAACGATCACCGGAACCGACGCGCCATAATGCCCTTTCGGCGATCGGTCCGCCGGCTATGACTTTCTACACGAGGCTCAAGCGACTGTTGGTCGGCAAGCCGATCCATACGAAGCACGCTCACCACGAGCGCCTGCCCTGGTACTTCGCGCTCGCCGTATTCGCCTCGGACGCCCTCTCGTCGGTCGCGTACGCCCCGGAAGAGATCATGCGAGTGCTCTCGCATGCCAGCAACGGTTACCTGTACCTCACCGTCCCCATCGCGATCGGCATCGCGACCCTTCTCGTCATCGTCGTCAGCAGCTACTACCAGACCATCCGGGCCTACCCGCAGGGAGGCGGTTCCTACCGAGTGGCCTCCGATAATCTGGGCTCGATCGCCGGGCGCCTGGCGGGCGCCTCGCTGCTGATCGGGTACGTGCTGACGGTTGCGGTCTCGATCTCGTCAGGGGTGCTCGCCATCGTCTCGATGGTCCCCGCAGCCAAGCCGTACGTGATCGAGCTGGGGGTGGGGGCGGTGGCTTTCGTGGGCCTCATGAACCTGCGGGGCGCGAAAGAGAGCGGCGCCCTGTTTTCGGTGCCGACCTATTCCTTTATTCTGTTGATGTTCGGCCTCATCGTCAGCGCAGGGGTGAAGTTCACTCAGGGCTACGAGGTGCCGGCCTACGCCGCGATCGCCCCGACGAATCTGGCGCAAACCGCAGTCCTGATCCTCGTCATGCAGGCCTTCTCGTCGGGCTGCGCCGCCCTGACCGGCGTGGAGGCGATCGCCGACGGCGTTCAGGCCTTCAAGCCTCCGGAAGACAAAAACGCGAACTTCACACTCATCGTCATGGCCGCGATTCTGGGCACGATGTTCGTGGGTCTGAGCTTCTTCGCTTCACGCTATCACATCGTGCCGATGCCCCTGGAGGCCGAGAACTTCCGCACCGTCGTCGCCCAAATTGCCGCGGTCGTCTTCGGGGATGGTGCGCTGTACGTGATGGTTCAGATCGCCACGGCGCTCATCCTGATTCTCGCCGCGAACACGGCGTTCGCCGACTTTCCTCGGCTTTCCAGCTTCATCGCTCGCGACGGGTTCCTCCCCCGCCAACTCGCCAGTCAGGGCGACCGGCTCGTTTTCCAGAACGGCATCATCCTCCTCTCGTTCCTCGCGATCGTCCTGATCATCGCTTTCAAGGGCGACACCCACATGCTGATCCCGCTCTATGCGGCCGGCGTCTTCATCAGCTTCACGCTCAGCCAGGGCGGCATGTTCGTGAAGCTCAAGCGCGAGCGAAAGTACCTGCCGATGTTCTTCAGCGGCTTGGGATGCTTCACGACTTTTGTCGTCAGCCTGATCGTCATCATCCAGAAGTTCACGCTCGGGGCCTGGATCGTGTTGGTCGCCCTCGCGGTGCTGATGGCCGTGTTCTGGGGGATTCGACGGCACTATAACTACCTGCGCAAAGAGTTGGCGCTGAACGAATCCGACACCCTACATCCGACGAAGACGACGGTCCTGCTTCTCGTGCCGCGGCTGCACAAGGGCATTCTGCAGGCGATCTCGTACGCGGACTCCATGACCAAAGACGTCCGTGCCATTCACGTGACCCTCGACCCGAAGGGCACCGATCAGATCAAGCGCGAGTGGACGGCCTTCGGGATCGATTTTCCGCTCGTCATCCTGGAATCGCCTTATCGCTCGCTCATCGAGCCCATCACGGACTACATCGACCAGGCACTCGCGGAGGACCCCGACCAAATGATCACGGTGATCGTCCCGCAGGCGGTGCCGAAGCGCTGGTGGCAGGGCCTCCTGCACAATAACGTGGCCGTCGGGCTCAAGCTCGCCCTGGCCAGCCGAAAGAACGTCGTCGTCACCAATGTGAGGTACTTCCTGAAATGATCGTCGAATCTTACGAAGACGTCATCGTCCTCTCCGGGGCGCTGCGTTCGAACTTTTGGGAGACGATTCATACGGCGATATCGCTCACGCTCAAGCGCCACCCGAGCGGAGTCATCATCGACTGCAGCGGGATCACCGAATGCTCCCAAGAAGGAGCAGCGACGTTCGTCGACGCCATGCAGTTCATCGAAGGCCATCATGCCCGCATCATCGTCGCTGCGGTGCCACCCCAAGTCGTGGACGTGCTCAAGTCGGTGCCCGGCGTGCGCTCTCAGCTGCCGATCGCGGCTTCTGTCGAGGATGCGCGGCATTCGCTGGACCTGCTACCGCACGAGACCCAGAAGACGCGCAAGAAAGTGGTAGCCCAGGGTCCGGTGCGGAAGGTGATCGTCTGCCTCACCGGCGAGCAGGCCGACGAGGGCGTTCTGCAGGTTGCCACTCAGATTGCGAGTCCGGGTCCGACCGAGGTCCTCGTCGTGTATCCGCTGATCGTCCCCCGAGATCTACCACTGCAGGCTCCGCTCATCGAACAGGAAGACGCCGCGATCGTGACCCTCAACCAGGCCAAGGCCACGCTGGATCGCGCCGAAGTATCGAACGACATTCGCCTGGAGCGGGCGCGAGACGTCGCCTCTGCGATCGAGGGAATCACCGAGTCCCGCATTTTCGATCAAGTTCTCGTGGGTTTGCCGAGCGAACTCTCCCACGTCGACGCGGGGTTGAAGCTTGCCAAGTCGATCATGACCCGGGTCGAGGTGCCGGTGATCCTCGTACGCGGCTCAGGCGGGTAGGCTGGAGCCGATGAGCGCCGCTCTCCTCGCCTTCGCTATCGCCCAGGCTTCCGATTCTTACCTGTTACCCATTGGTGACCGCACCCCGATTGCCGTCGGTCTCGGCGTCACGAGCATGGTGACCGGAAGGCCGTCGACGGTCGATGAAGTGGCTGCCGACGCCGCCGGAATCCGCTACGTCCTCGTCGGCGAAAGCCACGACAGCCCAGACCACCATCGCTTTCAGGCCGACGTGATCGCGGCGCTTGTCCGGCGGGGCCGCCAAGTGATGGTCGGTTTCGAGATGTTCACTCGGCCCAATCAGCCGAACTTGGCACCGTACACCTTGGGCCGCTGGTCCGAAGCAGAGTTCATCGAACGTTCGAATTGGAAGACCGAGTGGGGCTTTCCGTTTCCTATCTATAAGCCGATTTTCGACGTCGTTCGCGAGAACCGGCTGCCGATGGTGGCCCTCAACGTGCCGAGAGACTGGGTCCGCGCCGTCGGGCGTGGCGGTGCCTCCGCCCTCACCCGCGAACAAGCCTCGTGGGTGGGCGATCTCGACCTTGGCAACCGCGACCACCGCATGATCTTCGACAGTCTCATGGGCGGCCACCCGCCGAGCGGTACTCAGGGCCAGAATATCTATTCGGCGCAGGTCCTCTGGGACGAAGCGATGGCTCAGTCCGCGATCGAAGCGATGGCGCCCTCCACGAATCCGCGGCGCGTGATGGTCATCGTGGCCGGTTCCGGACATGTGATGTACGGCCAAGGGATCGGGTATCGAATCACCCGCCGCACCGGTGAGCCGACGCTGACGGTCACGTGCATCGACTCGTCCGGTCCACGCCAGGTAAGCCGGAGCCTCGGCCAGTGGGTGTTCGTCTCGCCGCCACCTCCGCGCTCGAACTGACGATGCCGGTCTACGAGTTCCGCTGCCAGTCTTGCGGGGCCAGATTCGCGGCGCTCGTCGGCATGACCGCGGAACCGGACGACGAGCGCTGCCCAAAATGCGGAGGCGCCGACGTCGGGCGCCTCGTGAGCCGCTTCGCGCGGTTCCGAAGCGAGGACGATCGCATCGACGAAATGGCCGACCGCCTGGAGGCAATGGGGGAACCCGATAGCCCAGCCGAGGCGCGACGCGTCGTGCGCGAACTCGGAAAGGCGATGGACGAAGATATGGCCGACGAAATGGAGGAGATGTTCGACGAGGACATGTCCGGCGAAGGAGTAGGCGATGGCGACTAAGAAGCTCGGCTCGATCACCGTCATCTGCGGCAGCATGTTCGCGGGCAAGAGCGAAGAACTCATCCGACGTGCGCGTCGCGCGCTTTACGCGCGACGAAAAGTGCAGGTTTTCAAGCCAGCCATTGACACACGATTCGACGAAGCGATGGTCGTGACCCACATGGGGGTGCGCCACGATGCTATCCCCGTCAAGTCGGTGGCCGAACTTCGAGGAGCGGTCGATCCGGCGACCGAGTCGATCTTCGTCGAGGAGGCGCAGTTCTTTACCGACGGCCTCCCCGAACTGGCCGTCGATCTGGCAGACAAGGGGAAGGAGGTCGTGCTGGCCGGGCTGGACCAAGACTTTCGTCGACGCCCCTTCGGGCCTATGCCGGAACTAATGGCGGTCGCCGACGAAGTAGTGAAGCTGAGGGCCATTTGCATGAGTTGCGGCGCACCCGCCAGCCACACCTACCGAAGCGTGGACGGCCGGCCCGCCCACGCCGACGACCCTGTGATCCTCATCGGCGCGACCGAAGTCTACGAAGCGCGGTGTCGGGCCTGCTTCCGGCTGCGGGGCAAGGTTCGTCGCTGAACGGTGCGAGTCCCCTCGGCATTGCGTATACTCACGCCAAGATTCAAGGGCGGCTGTTCGCCCACATCCACTGGAGAGAGGTGCACGATGAAACCACGAAGAATGACGGCCTGGACGTCGTTAATCGCACTCGCGATGGGAATCGCCCTATTGCCCGCCTGCGGCCCGAAGACCGATGAAGGCGGAACGACCGGAGGCGATACCAAGACGACCGGATCGACTACCAGCGGCGCGAGCTCCGGCACGAGCGGAACCACGTCGAGCCGCAAGGCGCCGACAGCGAGCGGCAACACCGCCTCGGGAGACACCATCAAGATCGGCCTCGTCGCCAGCCTCAATGGCGAACTGAAGCCTTGGGGCGACGACTGCGAGAAGGGCGCCCGCTTGGCTGTCGAAGAGTTCAACGCGGCTGGCGGAGTGAACGGCAAGAAGATCGAACTCCGTATCGAGGACAGCGCGAGCAAAGCCGAGCAAGGCCGAAGCGCTACCGACAAGCTTATTGCCGAAGGCTGTCTGGGCATCATCGGAGAGGTCGCCAGCGGAATCACCCTCCAGATGGCGAACTCCTGCTTCGACAAGGGCGTTCCCATCGTCGCGGTCGGCGCCACGCGCGTGGACATCACCGACATCGGCAGCAACGTGTTTCGAGTCTGCTACACCGACGACTTCCAAGGTCCAGTCATGGCCAAGTTCGCCTACGACGACCTTGGACTGCGCAAGGTGGCGATCATGACGGACCAAGCTCAGCCCTACAGCACCGGCCTGAGCGACAACTTCCGTAAGAAGTTCGTCGAACTCGGTGGCGAAATCGTCGACGAGCAGTTCTATCGCAGCCCCGAGGACAAGCAGTTCGGACCCCAATTGCAGCAGATCAAAGAAAAGGCCCCGGTCGGACTGTTCCTGAGCGGCTATTTCACCGAAGTGGGGGCGATCGCCCGCCAGGCAAAGGAAGCCGGGCTGAACGTCAAGATGCTCGGCGGTGACGGCTGGGACAGCGCGGAACTCAACACGAGCGGCGGCGCCGCGATCGTGGGAGGCTTCTTCTGCAACCACTACAACAACGAGGAAGCTCGGCCCGAGGTTCAGCAGTTCCTGAGCAAGTGGCAGGCCAAGTACAACAGCAAGCCCGCAACCACCATGGGCGCCCTCGGATACGACGCGACGATGCTCGTCTGCGATGCGCTAAAGCGGGCGTCGGCTCTCGATTCGAAGGCGCTTACGGATGCGATCGAAGCGACGGAGAACTTCCCGGGCGTCTCCGGCATGATCACCCTCAAAGGCAACAACGGAAATCCGCCGAAGCGAGCCCTCGTCGTCGAGGTGACCTCGACCGGCCAGAAGTTCGCCAAAGCCTTCGAACCCGGCAGCCTTTGATCCCGCTGACTGCCCGCGACGATCCGACGCGGGCAGGCCTTTCTTCCACGGATGGTCCATCAACTCCTCCCCATCGCGGCGGTCGACTTCAACACCCTGCCCCAGCAACTCGTGCTGGGCATCGGTATTGGAGCGGTCTACGCCTTGGTCGCCCTGGGCTACACGATGGTCTATGGCGTCCTCAAGCTGATCAACTTCGCCCATGCGGAGGTGTTCATGCTGGGCGCCTATACGGCGCTCTTCACGGCGTGGTATCTCGGATTTAGCCCCCAGTCGCTTCAAGCGCTGGAGCGAGAATCGTCGTGGCTCAACCTCCTCATCATGCTGTTGGCGAGCATGGTCATCTGCGCGATCATCGGGGTGATCATCGAACGGTTCGCCTATCGGCCGATGCGGAGCCAGCCCCGCATCGCGATCCTGATCACCGCGATCGGCGTGTCGCTCCTCCTTCAATATGGAGGCGCGCTGTTTCTCCCGGTTAGCCCGCCGCCGAGCATCGACGAGCGAGTGAATCCCTACCGCGGGGCCTACACCATCACTCTGAGCCGTCCCAGCGACCGTCTCCTCGGCCAAAAGGAAGAACTGGAGCGGCAGTATCAGGAGTCGAACGTGGCCTTCGAAAAGCAGCTCGAGAAGGAGAAGAGCCGATTCGACCTGAGCCCGCAAGGCATTGCGCTGCGCAATGCCAAGCAAGAAGCGGAGCGGGCCCTGAGGAAGGTCACCGACGAGATCGCCGCCAGTGGGCGCGAACTCAAGCTGCCTCGAGGACAGATGATCATGCTCGGGGCAACCCTGATTCTCATGCTCATCCTGCGCCACCTCGTTCTCTACACGCGAACGGGACGGGCGATGCGCGCGGCCAGCCACGATTTCGACACTGCTTCTCTCATGGGGATCAGCGTCGACAAGATCGTGACCGTCACCTTCATCATTGGTTCCGCGCTGGCAGGAGCAGGGGCGATGATGCAGGCGACGTTCATCGGCACGCCGCTGACCACTTTCTACGGGGTGTCGCTCGGGGTGAAAGCGTTTGTCGCCGCCGTGCTCGGCGGCATCGGTAATATCCCGGGTGCAGTTCTCGGAGCGATGGTGCTGGCTATCGCCGAAACGCTCGTCGTCTGGGCCGATGGCAGCAAGTGGAAGGACGCCATCGCTTTTGTCATCCTGATCGCGGTTCTGCTGTTCAAGCCCGGGGGACTCCTGGGCTCGTCGAAGGTGGAGAAGGTATGAACTGGGGCGTGCGCGCCGTCTCGATCGTGGCCGCGGTGGGCTTTTGCTTTCTCATCCAAACGGTTAGCCTGGGTTTCGGTGCCGACATTCAGCGGCTGATCGCCCTCGCGGGGCTCTACGTCACGCTCGCCGTAAGCCTGAACCTCATCAACGGGATCACCGGTCAGTTCTCCATCGGCCACGCCGCCTTCTACATGATCGGTGCTTATACCACCGGGTATCTCTCGATCCAGTTCTTGAAGAACAGCGGGATGCCGGGGCCGGTGTGGCTTCTGCTGATGATGCTCGCCGGCGCGATCATGGCGAGCCTTGCCGGCCTCGTCGTCGGATTGCCGTCGCTGAGGCTAAAGGGCGACTACCTGGCGATCGTCACTCTCGGCTTCGGGGAGATCGTGCGCATCATCGTCGTCAACTCACCCTTCGATGTGAGTTTCTTCGGGGTCTTCAAGTTCTTCACCTTCCCGAACTTAGGTGGCGCCTATGCGCTCGACAAGATCCCGGCGATCCGGGAACTTTGGCTCATCTGGCTACTGGCTGTCGTGTGCATTGCTGTCTGCCGAAACCTGCTCAAAACGGCTCATGGGCTGGCGTTCCTGTCGGTCCGCGAGGACGAGGTGGCGAGCCTCGCGATGGGGGTGAACGTCACCCGGATCAAAGTCACCGCCTTCATGATCGGCTCGGCATTCGCGGGAGCCGCCGGCGCGCTCCTCGCCCACTACGAGACCAGCATCCTCCCCTCGACCTTCGCGATGGACGTCTCGTTCATCATCCTCACGATGGTCGTCCTCGGCGGGACCGGCTCGATCACCGGCTCGGCTCTGGCTGCCATCACGCTCTTCGCACTCCCCGAGGTCCTGCGGCGAAACAAGGAGCCGGTGACCGGCGGAACGTTCCTCGCGATCGTGATCGGCGTCATCGCCGCCGTCGTGCTCATCCGCTGGTTCCAAAACGAATACCACGGATCCAAGAACAAGAAGACCGCGGGTTACTTCGCGTCGGTGGCGGCCTCGGCGATCGTCGCCTTCGGGCTCACCTTTGCCCTCAACGCCATCCCGGCCCTCCACGACAAGGCCTTCGAGGGCAGCAAACTGCGCATGGTCATCTTCGCTGGGTCTCTCATCATCGTCATGCTCATCCGGCCGGAAGGCGTCTTCGCTCACCACGAGTTCAGCTGGACCTGGCTGAAGAAGGTGCTGCGCATCAAACCCAAGTCGGAGGCGCTCGCCACGTGAGCGCCGTCCTCTCGCTGAAGGGGGCGACTATCCGCTTCGGGGGCCTCGTGGCCGTCAACGACGTCACCTTCGACATCGAGAAGGGCGATCTCTTCGGGCTCATCGGCCCCAACGGCGCGGGAAAGACCACCTGCTTCAACCTCATCACCGGCGTCTATCGGCCGACCAGCGGAGAGATTTTCTTCAACGAGAAGCTCATCAACGGCTTGGCTCCGAACCGCATTTGCGCCATGGGGATCGCCCGGACCTTCCAGAACATCCGCCTCTTCCAGGCGCTCACCGTGCTCGAGAACGTCGTGATCGGCGGGTTCCTCCGCCACAAGGCCAGCCTCGCCAGCGCCCTCGCCTATCTCCCGCCCGCCATCACCGAGACCAGCCGCCTGGAGCGCGAAGCGATGGACCTCCTCGAGGTGCTCGATCTCGCCGACGTCGCCCAGACGCGAAGCGCCGACCTCCCCTACGGCAAGCAGCGCCGCCTCGAGATCGCCCGCGCAATGGCGACCCAGCCCGAGCTGCTCCTCCTCGACGAGCCGGCGGCCGGCATGAACCCCAACGAGAAGGAAGACCTCGCCCAGACCGTCCGCCTCATCCGCGACCAGTTCGGCAAGACGATCCTCCTCATCGAACACGACATGAAGTTCGTCATGGGGATTTGCGAGAAGATCGTCGTGCTCGACCACGGCGAAGAGATCGCCTACGGGCCGCCCTCGGCGATCCGCAACGATCCGAAGGTGATCGAGGCCTACCTCGGCGAGGCGGTGTAACTAGGTGACGGGCTCGCGCGCCCTCGCCTTCTTCCAGCGCTATCAGGGGCTCGCCGGGCTCGCGATCCTCCTCCTGGTCGCTCTCTTCCTCGAGCGGAACTTCTTCGTCCCCGACAACCTGCGCAACGTCTTCAACCAGTGCGCCATCCCCGGCGTCCTCGCGATCGGGATGACCTTCGTGATCCTCACCGGCGGCATCGACCTCAGCGTCGGTTCGCTCCTCGCCCTGCTGAACTGCATCGTCGCCACGTGGGGCAAGAGCGGGGCCGGCCTCGCGCCCACCGCCGCCTACGTCCTCGTGCTCGGCACGCTGATCGGCGCCCTCGTCGGCACCGTCGTCAGCGTCAGTCGGCTCCAGCCCTTCGTCGTCACCCTCGCGGCGATGGTCAGCCTCCGCGGCATCGCGTTCGTCTACACCAAGAACGCCAACGTCTCCGGCGTGGGCGACTTCCTCGCCCCGTTCAAGGAATCGTGGCTGGGCATGCCGATGACGTCGTGGGTGCTCTTCGGGCTCCTCGCTCTGGCCTCGCTCCTTCTGTCCAAGACGGTCTTCGGTCGGCGCATCTACGCGATCGGCGGCAGCGAATCGGCAGCCCATCTCTCCGGCGTGCCGGTTGCCGCGACCCGAATCGGCGCCTATGCCCTCAACGGGCTCTGTGTCGGCGTGGCCGCCCTCCTCCTCACGGCGAGGACCAACAACGGCCAGCCCGGCGCGGCCCTCGCCTACGAGCTCGACGCGATCGCGGCGGTCGTCGTCGGCGGTTCGTCGCTGCTCGGAGGCTACGGCAACGCGCTCGGCTCGGTGGTGGGCGCGCTCTTCATCGTCTCCACCGACACCCTCCTGAACCTGCGCGGGGTGGACGACAAGATCGGCCTGGGGCTAAAGGGCATCATCCTGCTCTTGGCGGTGTACGTCCAGAACCTGGGGCGCCGCCGGGGCGGGTAGGCGACTTCTTGGCTCCCCCTCGTCGAGACGAGGGGGATTTTGGATTACTCCCCCTCGCCGAGACGAGGGGGAACTGGCCGGGCGAAGCCCGTGCCTGAGGGGGAGTAATGAATGGCGACTTGACATCCGCCGATCCCCGCGAAGGGGTGGACTATTACTCCTCCTCTTCGCGCGCTTCGCGGCGAAGGTCCCCCTCGTCGGGGACGAGGGGGAGCCATTGCCCAGCCTTCCGGAAGCTTTCCTCCGCCCTCCGGAAGCTTTCCTCCCGGCTGCGGAAGGTTTCCTCCTGGCTGCGGGCGGCCTCGATCCGGGGCACGAACCCTCCCCCGGCTACCTACCGCCACCGCGGGTCAGCCCGCGGATGACTTGTGCGGCGGGAAGACCTCCGCCCGGCGGCGGGGCGTGACCGGGCTCCCCCTCGTTTTAACGAGGGGGAACTGGCCGGGCGAAGCCCGTGCCTGAGGGGGAGTAATACACGGTCCCCGGGAACCCCGCTCGCATTACTCCCCCTCTTCGCGCGCTCCTGCGTCGCGGCGAAGGTCCCCCTCGTCGAGACGAGGGGGAGCCATTCCTCCGCCCTCCGGAAGGTTTTCTCAGCGTTGCAGAGCCTCTCCTTCGACTTCCATCACCGCGCGTAGCCCCACCGATGGGAACGTTCGGCGGGAAGACCTCCGTCCGGCGGCGGGGCGTGACCGGGCTCCCCCTCGTTTTAACGAGGGGGAACTGGCCGGGCGAAGCCCGTGCCTGAGGGGGAGTAATACGTGCAGCCTCTTCTATTACTCCCCCTCTTCGCGCGCTTCGCGGCGAAGGTCCCCCTCGTCGAGACGAGGGGGTTCAGGCGTTCGCCTTGATCTGCTCGATCTCGCGGAGCGTCGTCCTCAGCGAGAGGAGCGAGGATTCCGGCGTCGAGATCTCGAACGGGTGTCCGGAGAGCACCTTCTCTACGAAGTCGCGGAGCTCGTGGTAGTACCCGCCGAGGCTGGAGACGTTGCCTCCGCCGGAGGCCTCCATCTGCTCGAACTCGGGGCTAAACGGCTCGCCATCGGCCGGATAGATCGTCATCGGGCCGCCGTCCATGATCGCGCCTCCCTGCTCGAAGATCGCGCGGAAGGCCATCTTGAAGGGGGTTTTCGGCGGCAGGTTCCAGCCGCCTTCCAGGTGGGCGACGCATCCGCGATAGCGCATCGTGGTGAAGACGTGAGAGGGGCCTCGGTCGTCCAGCGTGCCCCAGGACGCCATCGACTCGGGCTCGCCGAGCAGGTAGAGGACAAAGTCGGTGTCGTGGATGTGCATGTCGAGCACGCCCCCGCCGGCCTTGCTCTCGTCGGCCAGCCAGTTCTCGCTCGACCAGCTCGGAAACTCGCCGTAGCGGGTGAGGTTGATCGAGAGGAGCCGCCCGTAGCGCCGGTCGTCGACGATCTGCTTGAGAAGGGCGTACTCGGGCCAGAAGCGGATGCAGTGGGCGATCATCAGCCGCACCCCGGCCTCCCGCGCGGCCTCGATCATCGCCTCCGCGTCGGCCGCGTTCAGGGCCATCGGCTTCTCGCAGACGACGTGCTTGCCCGCGCGGGCGGCGGCGAGAGTCGCTTCTTTGTGGAGATAGGTCGGCAGGCAGACGTCGATGGCGTCGATGTCCTCTCGGGCGAGGAGAGCCTCGAGGGAGGGCTCGGATTCGCAACCCATCTCTTGGGCGTATCGGGAGAGGCGCTCGGAGCTTCGATCGGTGGCGGCGACCAGGTCCGCCTTGTCCAGCATCCGGTACACGTTGCCGTGCATCCGCCCCATGAAACCGCAACCCACCAGCCCCATCCGCAGATTCGCCATCGCGCGTGAGGATACCGGAGCCGAGGCTACAGCCGAGCGAGGTACTTGAGGCTGGAGGCGAGCATCCAAAGGATCGGAACCATGATGAGCGCCAGCATCAGCCAGGGCGCAAACGTCTTGCCCAGGAGCGGCGCCACCATGCCGAAGGGAACGCTCAGAAGCATGATCGCCGCCCCCGCAAGGATCATTCGACGGCCCGAATGCCGGTTGGCGAGGTACCACACGTGGTCGGAGGAGAGCGTCTTGCGCGTTCGAAAGCCGTAGATCGAGTTGCGACCCACCCGGCCCAGCGCCATGGGGAAGCCGGCTACCGCCAGCAGCAGTCCGAGGCCGAACATCATGAGCGTCAACAGCAAGGGGATCATAACAAGGCTCCTCCAACGGACCTTACAGGAGCGGAGACCCCCGCTGGGCCTTTCGGCCTAGCCGACGCCGACGCCGCGCGAGGCCAAGGCTTGGGCCACGAGCACCGGAATCTCGTGAGTCTTGTCGGCCACCGCCGCCCCGGCCGCGAGCAGGGCGTCGACCTTCGATTGGGCGGTTCCGGTCCCTCCGGAGATGATCGCGCCGGCATGGCCCATTCGCTTTCCGGGAGGCGCGGTTCGCCCGGAGATGAAGGCAACGACCGGCTTGCTCATCGTGCGGATGTAAGCGGCGCCTTCTTCCTCGTCCGATCCTCCGATCTCGCCGATCATGACGACCGCTTTGGTTTCGGGGTCGGCCTCGAATAGCTCGAGCACCTCGCGGAAGCGCGTCCCCGGGAGCGGGTCACCGCCGATGCCGACACAGGTGCTTTGGCCGAGCCCGGCCCTGGTAAGCTCCCACACGACCTCGTAGGTGAGGGTCCCGCTGCGGCTCACCATGCCGATCGGTCCTGGGGCGAAGATGTGGCCGGGCATGATGCCCATCTTGCATTGCCCGGGCGTGATGATCCCGGCGCAGTTGCCCCCCAGGAGTCGGGCGCGTCCTCCCGCTTTGAGTCGATTGACCACGCGCAGGCTGTCGAGGATCGGCAATCCTTCGGTGATGAGCGTGATGAACGGGATGCCGGCCGCCTCGCATTCGAGCACGGAATCGGCGGCGAACGGCGCAGGAACGAAAATCAGCGCGGCCGTGGCCCCGGTCTGCGCCACGGCCTCCTCGACGGTGTCGAAGACGGGCACGCCGAACAGGGCCTGACCGCCCTTCCCCGGGGTGACGCCCGCCACGACGTTCGTGCCGTATTCGATCATTTGCTCGGTATGGAACGAGCCTTCCCGGCCTGTCATGCCGGCCACGAGGACGCGGGTGCTTCGATCGACGAGGATTGCCATGAACCTAAAGGATATCCGAACCGGGGCGCGGGAAGCAGGCAGCCGGACGGACTGAGCCTGTCTCCCGATTCCCAAATTCGGTCTTCGGACTGGTCCGATCGTTCATCCGAGCTGCCACTTCGGCATTGGGATGGCGCCAACCACTGACCGGATGGCCCCATTTACTTACTGGATGGCTCCATTCATTTACTGAAGTGCTCCATTTGTTTCCTGAAATGCTCCATTTATTCCCTGAATGGCTCCATTCATTTCCTGAATTGCTCCATTTATTTCCTGAAGTGCTCCATTTGTTTTCTGGATGGCCCCAAGCAGTCGCGGGATGGGGGCACTCCGGTTTGTCGATTCCCTCTTTCTCGCGAGGCTCGAGATTCCCGCTTCGCCGAGCGACTTTCCGCTTCTGGTTCTCTCGAGACCCTCTCGGCGAGATGTGCCACGCCCGGTGATTCGCTCGCCAAAGAAAAGACGGGGGCTCCGCGATGCGAAGCCCCCGTCCGGGTTCAGCTGTTGGGACTACCGTCGAGGACGGAAGCGAGCGTTGACGTTGTCGTCCTTATCTCCGCCGCCTCGCTTGGGGAATGCGTCGGGTACCTCGGGTGCTTCGGCGGCTCGGGCCTCCGGCTCTCGCGGGGGCCGATCCTCGCGCTCGCGATCGCTGACCACGGCACGGTCGCCTCGGTCGCGGTCTCTGCCGCCTCGATCGTCGCGATCGCGACCGTAGCCGCCTCCTCCGCCTCCGCGTCCGCCTCGGTCGCGGTCGCGGTCACCGCCACGGTCGCGATCGCGGCCGTAGCCTCCACCGCCGCCTCCTCTGCCGCCTCGGTCTCGGCCTCCTCCGCCTCCGCCTTGGCTGGCCGGGGGCGTGGCGCCCTCGTTATCCTCGAGGCCAGGCAGGGACTGGGCGACGCCGAGGGCGGTGAGGTTCACGCGGCCCATGTTGTCGATTTCGAAGACCTTCACGTTGAGTTCGTCGCCGAGGCTGACGACGTCGTCCGGTCGCCGAATCTGCTTCGTAGTGAGGTGCTCGGTCGGGACGAGCCCCTCCTTGCCGGGCAGGTACTCCACCATCGCTCCACGTCCCATCAGACGCGTGACCTTTCCGGTGAACTCCCCGCCGACCTCCGCGCTCGCGGTCGAGGCTCTGATCTGGTCGATCGCGGCCTTGGCAATGTGGCCGTCGGTCGCCGCGACGAGCACCCGGCCGTCCTGCTGGATGTCGATCTGGGCGCCGGTCTCGGTGGTGATGCGTCGAATGTTGGCGCCGCCTGGGCCGATGAGCGCGCCGATCTTCTCGGGGTTGATCTGGATCGTCGTGACCTGCGGCGCGTTGGGCGAGAGCTCGGGCCGAGGCGTCGGCAGTTCCTCCTCCATCACGTCGAGGATGGCGAGCCGGGCGTCCTTGGCTTGGGCGAGGGCATCGGACAGGACCTTGTCGGGAATGCCGTCCAGCTTCGTATCGAGCTGCAGGGCGGTGATACCCTTGCGGGTGCCGGCGACCTTGAAGTCCATGTCGCCGCAGAAGTCCTCCATGCCCTGAATGTCGGTGAGGACCTTGAAGACCTTGCCGTCGGACATGAGGCCCATGGCGATGCCGGCGACGGGGGCCATGATCGGCACGCCGGCGTCCATGAGGGCGAGCGTCGAGCCGCAGACCGACGCCATCGACGTCGAGCCGTTCGATTCCAAGACCTCGCTGATGAGCAGGCAGGTGTAGGGGAAGTCGGGATCGTTGAAGGGGATCACGGCTCGGAGCGCACGCTCGGCCAGGGCGCCGTGTCCGATCTCGCGTCGGCCGGGTCCGCGCATGGGCCGTACTTCACCCACCGAGTACGGCGGGAAGTTGTAGAAGTGCATATATCGCCGCGGCTCTTCTTCCTCGATGCCGTCCATGGTCTGGGCGTCGCCCGGCATGCCGAGGGTGAGCACGGTCATGACCTGGGTCTGACCGCGAGTGAAGAGCCCGGAGCCGTGGACCTTGGGCAGTAGGCCCGCGCAGGCTTCGATGTGGCGAAGGTCCTTCAGCCCGCGTCCGTCGGGGCGCTTCTCGTCCTTTAGGATCATCGCTCGGACGGTGTCCTTCACGGCCCGGTCGACGGCTTCCGGCAGCTGGGCGACCTTCTCGGCATCGCCTTCGTACTTCGCCTTGTACTTCTCGATAAGTTCTTTCTCGAGGTCGTTGAGAGCGGATTCGCGGACGGCCTTGTTCGGATCGAGGATCGCGTTGCGAAGATGCTTGTCTTCGGCTTTCTTGATGGTGTCGACGAGCTTGTCGTCGACGGTGAACATCGTGACCTCTCGCTTCTTCTTGCCGGCGGTCTTGGCGAACTTCTCGAACTCGGCGCAGATCAGCTTGATGGCATCGTGGGCGACCTTGAGAGCGGCGATCATGTCCTTTTCGGACACTTCGTTCGCACCCGCCTCCACCATCGAAATCGCGCCCTTGTGGCCGGCGACCACGAGGTCGAGGTCGGATTCGTTGATCTGGTCGATCGAGGGGAACAAGATGAACTCGCCATCGATTCGGCCGACGCGAACACCAGCGACCGCACCCTTGAACGGGATGTCGGAGAGCACGAGCGCGGCGCCAGCGGCGCAGATGCCGAGCACGTCGGGAGGACAGTCTTGGTCGACAGCGAAGGGCATGGCGACGATTTGGATGTCGTTGCGAAGGCCCTTCGGGAACAAAGGTCGCAAGGGTCGGTCGATGAGCCGGCTGGTGAGTACCGCCTTCTCGGACGGGCGTCCGCCGCGCTTGATGAAGCCGCCGGGGATCTTGCCGACCGAGTACTTGCGCTCTTCGTAGTCGCAGGTCAGGGGAAGAAAATCGATGCCCTCGCGAGGGTTCTCGGACATGGTGGCGACGCCGAGCACGACGGTTTCGCCCATTCCGAGGAGAACGGCGCCGCCGGCTTGTTTGGCGACGCGGCCCGTTTCGATGCTGAGGGTTTTGCCCCCAACTTCGAAGGTGTGGGTCTGTATCATATGGGTAAGCCTCCTAGCTTATCGGGGCGTGTTCGCCCCGCCCCCCGCCGCCGGCCGCTCTACGCAATCTCCCGTGAGAAACTCCGTACAACGGCAGACTCGCGGTTCAGGTAGGCGAAGTATACCTGTTGCTGGTGCCGAGCCGGTAGTGGAGCCGCTGTTCAGGGCGGCTCGGCTTCACCTCTCCCCCGGCCCCTCTCCTCCGCCTGAACTACTTCGGTTTGCCGAGGTTGGTGAGGCGCAGGAGAGGGGAGCTGTGAGCGATGCCGCGGCGGCGTCGCTTGCCCGTATCGGGCGGACACAAGGCCTGGCAAGTGGAATGGGCTCGACAGGGGAAAGCCCGGCTCCCCTCTCCTGCGCCGGACGGGCACTCGTGGACCACGATCTCGCTGGCGGAGGAGAGGGGCTGGGGGAGAGGTCAGTCCGGGTTGCCGCCAAGCAGGCAGCGAAGCGGTCTTAGTAGTCCCCGACCTCGCCCCAGCTTTGGCTCATGATCGCGTAGTCGCCGATGTCGACGGTGCCGTCCTCGTTGAGGTCGCTGTTCTCGATCCAATTGGGATCGCCGGGGTAGCTGTCGAAGGCGTAGGACAGCAGAGCGAAGTCCCCGATTGCGACCTCGTTGTCTTCGTCGATGTCGCCACTGATGAGGGTCAGATCGAGGAAGTCGACACCCGCGTCGAGGTCGGCCAGCGCGGCCTTGCGAAGCCAATGCCGGCCCTTGAACGCAACGTACTTCTGTCCCCGAATCGCCGTTTCGAATGCGTAGTATCCGAAGTAGCCGAGGGTGATGCTTTGGAGGTCCTCCAAGTTGCCGTCCCCGTCGTAGATACGTACTTCGACGGGTTCGCCGACCTGTGAATCGTATTCGAGAGTCAGCTGTCCGGAAACGGTGCCGACATCGGCTGCGACATGATAGAGGCCGTTCGTCGCAACGACGTTGGAGACGATGGTCGGCACTCCTCCGAACCCCGCCGTCATTGAGTTGAAGTAACAGTTGAAGTAGAGCGCATATCCGTACGTATGACCGCTCTTCATTTCTGAGCCCGGAATCGTCTCGCTCGTGTAAGTGTCGTTCGGTCCTGTATTGTAAATCGGCGTGAGCGTACTCGTATAGTCGACGATCTGAAGGGCGGTAAGCGTCTCATCGGCCGATCCGCTGTGGTCGAACGTGTTCCAACTGATCATGGCATCGACTCCTGCGGGCGCCATTTGCAAGGAGGAGTAACTGCCGTTCGTCAAGTATGGAATGGCATCGGGAAAGTCAGGAGGTGGAACGGAGATCGCGCCAGAATCCGGCGCTGCCAGTCCGGCCGTAACCGCTACCCAATAGTCGCCGCTCGGATACGCGGCCAGCAGTTCGGCGACACTGGCAAAGAATGAACTGCTATAGATAAGCATCTGGTCGCCGTTTGCATAGAGATTGTAAACCGTCGTGTCCGGATGTGTCAGGGTTCCGGCCAAGAGGTCGCCCGGAGTATCGGCATTGAGATAGACGGAGAAGCCGTGATATGCAGTCGAGCTTGGCGGGTCGTCGCTGACCTGAGTCGTGCTGACATAGTAACCCGCGCTGATGGTCGTGACGGAGGCCTGAGCGCCTCCGAGGAGAATGCCGGCGAGGAAGAGCGTGCTGATTGTGCGCATGATTTGGTTTCCTGTGCTTAAGTGGGATACTGAGCATTGTAAGGGGAACTCGGCCGACTGGGGTGGTGTGTTCACTTCATTAGTGGTCGCAACCTGAAGCGTGAACATCCTCGAAAAATGGAGCGGTGCAGCGTAGATTAGGCACCTAAGTGGTCTAAAATAAGACCATGAAGTACGTCCTGGCCGACCTCTGGTCATCCCCGACCAAGCTGTGGTGTGGCACCGAGTCGGCCCTCCACGAGCAGCAGCGCGACCTCATCCAGCCGCTCGATCGGTGGGGACTGTATATGTACCTGTACAAGGGGATCGTGCAGCTCAACCGCCACCTGTATCCGTTCGTGCCGGGTGACGTCCTCTTGGCAAGGCCGGGCAGCCGCGTCCGCTATGCTCACTCGGGCGAAGGCCTGCCCCATTACTGGATCCACTTCGACCTTCCGGGCCGGGGGGCGATGGTTTCCATTCCCACATTCTTGTCGCTCGACAAGCGAGATCAGGAACGCGTCGACAATGCGGTAAGAAAGGTGTGGGAATCTGATCGGAGAGTCAAGGCTTTCGTCTGGAGCTTTCTGTGGGAAATTGCGCAGCCTGAAAGCCACTTTCGTTCGAATAGCGAGATTTACCGCGCTGAGGAATGGATTCTGCGCAACATTGGGCGACCCTTTACGATCAAGGAGATGTCTAAAGAGCTCGATCTTTCAACGACGTCGCTAGCGCGTATGTTCCAGGCAGAGCACCGAGTTAGCATCAAGCAGTTCATTCGCGATACGAGAATTCGAGAGTGCGTCCGTCTCCTCACGACGACGGACCTGCCCATCAAGTCGATCGCCAATCAAATCGGGATTCTCAACGCGCAGCAGTTCAATAAGTATGTCCGTAACTCGGTCGGGCTATCTCCGACGAGGATACGAAAGATGGATAGCGCAGAAGAAGCCTTGCGTTTCTTTGCGAGCTTCCTGCCGGATGCCGTCGAGTGAGCCTGGGGCTACCTGCCACTTCTCCTATCCAGCAGCGCGCCTGCAGTGACGAAAGCCGCCAACGACACGATGAGGCTGAAAGGAAACGCGCTTCCGACGCCGAGCGGCGCGATCGCCATGAGAAAGAGGGTAACTCCGATCGCCCCGAACTCAACCAGCCGGCCCCCAAGGGCTAGAAGCGTCGCGCAAAGGGCTTGGCCAGCGGCGATGGCCAGTATGAGAGGCTTCGCCATGCTTTTGAATGGCCCCGCGATGAAATCGGAGTACCAGGAAATGAACGCGAGCGAGGCAAAGCCTTGGTACTCCTCCGGCCGATCGAGGGCCAGCCAGCCGTTGTAGAGCGCGGCGTAAGCGAACAGCGCGACTATCGACCACCGTGCGATCTGGGGTTTCGTCGTCGCAGCAACGAGGATCGCGATGGCCACGACGTTGCTCACCGCGTAGGGCAATGCCCACTTTGCCTCGAATCCTCGAAAGGCAAACGGTGGCCCCATCAGCGTGCAGAGCGGGACGAGAAGCCAGACTCGGCCCCGCGAAACGTCGTAATCGTGGACGATCTTCGTCCAAGGGTTGCCGAAGAGGTAGTGCCCCGCGAGGAACTCGAAGGCCAGGGTCGCCGCTAGCCAACCCCCACCGAGGAGCCAGGCTTCGTTCGGCGTGGATGGGCCGATCCATGGGACGGCGAGAAACGAAACCGCCAGAACGATCCCCCCGAGCAAGAGCGTGCTGGCGACATGAGCAACGCGCTCGCCGAGCAGGCGTTTCAGAAGGCCTTCTCGAAGTCCGCCGTTCGCCCCGGCGAGGACGGCGATGCCCAGCCAAACGAGAGCGGCCTTTAGAAGCATGCAGATGAGACGGGCTGAAGATTCGTACCGTATTCCTGCAGTGAAGGAACCATGAATTGCCCGACTTGCACCGTAGACTTGCTCATCACCGAACGCCAAGGAATCGAGATCGACTACTGCCCGAAGTGTCGTGGCGTTTGGCTCGATCGCGGAGAGCTCGACAAGATCATCGAGCGTTCGTCCGCGCAGGAGATCGGCCCGAAGATTCCCGACGAGTTCCCGGGGTACCCAGAGGATCGGGAGCGCTACCGAGACCGAGATCGGGACAAGGACGATGATCGATACGAGAAGAAAAAACGCAAGGAATCGTTCCTGGGCGACCTCTTCGACTTCTGACGGACCCGGCCCCGCTCGGCCACAATGCCGGCATGCCCCCGCGCGTCTGGCACTCTTCCTGGATCGGGCCCGACTCCGATCCGCGGCGAGAACTGGGCATTTTCGTCTACCGATGCCGCCTGACTCTGGCTGAAAGGCCTGCGGAGTGCTTCGTGAGGGTGTCTGCGGACCAGCGATACAAGCTGTTCGTCGACGGCAAGCCGGTGGCACGCGGGCCCCAGCGCGGAGATGAGCGGCACTGGTACTTCGACACGATCGACCTCGGTCCATACTTGGTCGCAGGCGAGAACGAGGTCCAAGCGCTGGTATGGAACTTCGGCCGCCTCGCGCCGATGGCCCAACACACCGTGCGAACCGCGTTCGTGTTGGAGGCCGACGACCCCGATTCGCCACTGAACACTCCGGGGTCATGGCAGGTGGCGCCGCTGACCCATTGGGACTTTGTGATGATGCACTCGCACGATCCCGACTACTATATCGACGTCGGTCCCGGCGAGATTTTCGACGCGACGAAGATGGTGATCGAGGAGGCGCCGACGAGCTCGGATGGACGGCGGGATACCGAGATCGGGACGACGGTCCGGCGGCTTGTCGAGCGAATGGCGGCCCTATCGGGCGCGGAATCGATCGCGATCTTGCTGGACGATCCTGCCCGGGGTCAGTTGCGCGGCGTTCCGCCGGGGCTCGGGTTCGAACTGAGCACGATTCGCGGCATGGGCCTGAACCGGGAGGGCGACTACTCCCAGCCGCGGCCCCTCCAGCCAGACGAGCACGAGGCGTTAGGGTTGGGCAGCAAGTCTGGGGTCCTCTTGCCCCTACGGGCGTCTGACCATGCCATGGGCGCGCTGCTGGTGATGTCGCCGTCGGGGCGGGAGTTCGACGAGGCTGCCCTCGCGACGCTGGGCGGAATGGCGCTCAGGCTCGCCGAGGTTCTCTCATCGCTGCAGCGATACGGCGAGAGCGTTTGGGGAGCCGACAACCTGCCGCGTATTCTCGAGGATCTCATGTCGACGCCGGGAAAGCGAGTTTCTCAGGGAGGCAAGAGGCAGCTCCGGCTCGACTTTCGGACGCCGCACCTGATCTGTCGGGCCGAGGAGCGCGGCGCGGGAGATGGAGGAACGCCTTGGATGATGGTCCCTGCGACTCTGCCGCCCCAACGCTACGAAGTGCGCGAACGGGCGCCCACGATGCGCTCGTGGGAGGACGATGAGATCCGCGAGCCTTCCCTCTTCCCGCGAATTCTCGAGCCCGGAAGGCCGTTGCTGCTGGACTACGAGCAACTCGTATGTGCCTACCCTCGAATCGTCGTCGGCTTTGAGGGAGCACGAGCCAAGCGAGGTCGAACGGCGACGACGGTGACCCTGACCTATGCCGAATCCCTCTGGCAGGCCGACGGCGGCAAAGGGCACCGGGACGAGATCGTCGGCAAATCGATGGCCGGATACCAAGACAAGATCGTCTTCGAGAGAGATTCGGTAGTCTTCGAGCCTCTCTGGTGGCGAACCTGGCGGTACCTGCAGATCGAGACCGATGCCCGCTGCGTCGTCGAGTCGGTCGGGGCGGTCGAAACCGGCTTTCCGCTCGAGGTCGAATCTTCGTTCGAGGCAGATGATTCCAGCGTCGATCCGATCTGGGAGGTCGCCGTTCGAACGGTTCTGCGGTGCGCGGGCGAGACCTACTTCGACTGCCCGTACTGGGAGCAACTCCAATACGTCGGCGACAGCCGGATCCAGGCCCTCATCGGCTACTACCTCGGTCGGGACCGGCGACTTCAGCGAAACGCGGTCGAGCAGATCGGCTGGTCGCTTATGGAAAACGGTCTCACTCAGTCTCGCTATCCGAGTCGTCAGACTCAGGTCATACCGCCGTTCAGCCTCTGGTGGCTGGCGATGCTCTATGACCAGTGGCTCTATGACGACGGGATCGTCGCCGCCGACCCGGCGACGATGCGGCGAGTGCTCGATGCCTTCGCCGGCCTCGTCGAGGAGGGAGAACGATTTTGGGAGTTCGCCGACTGGGTCCCCGGTTGGCGCGCTGGTGTTCCTCCGGGTGGGGTCACGTCTCCCGTACATCGGCTCACGCTCGCCCTGGCCCAAGAGATGGTGGAGGCCATGACGGGTGAGGCTGTGCGGGGTCCGGATCTCGCGAATCCTGACGCGAGCGAGCATGCTCAGGCGCTGGCGCGCCTCGTCCAGATGCTCCGCGGCGAAGAACCGGCCCCCTGGCCGGAGAGTCTCGCAGAAGATGCCGCTCGCTGCACCTACTATTTCTCCTACTACAAGCACCTCGCGATGGCGGCAGCCGATCCCGACTTCGACTACATGCTTCATCTCGAACCTTGGCGAGAGATGATCGAGAGCGGGCTGACGACGTTTGCCGAGAATCCCGAGCCGACCCGGTCCGATTGCCACGCTTGGAGTGCGCATCCGATCCTCGGACTCTTCCAGATCGTGGCTGGCGTAACCAGCATCGCCCCGGGCTGGCGGCGCGCGCGGATTCGCCCCCAGCCTGGACGGCTAAGCCGCTTCGACGCCCGGATCGCCCATCCCTATGGCGATCTGCGCGTGATGTTCGAGGGCGAGAGCCTGGAGATCGAGTCGCCGGTGCCGTTCGAGCTCGTCTGGAGGGGTCGCACGGCATCGTTCGAGCCGGGGTCTCACCGCGTTTGAAGTGGGCAGGCGCATAATGAACGCAGAAGCCGAATGGACGAGATTCGCCGCCAAGACCTCCGAGCGTTCTTCCGAGAACTCTTTCGCTTTACGCGGATGGTGCTGTGGTTCGGTCTCGCCTTTCTGGCTTACAAGATTCTCGGCGGCCTCAGACTGTGGGAAGGATTCGCGGTGGTACCGGTGCTCGCCTGGATCGCCACCGCCTACCTCGACAGCATTCCGCGCAGGTTTATCAACCGCCGTTTCCTCCTGATGTGGGAATCCTGCAAAGACCGTCTCGATCGCTTCAACGAGGCCTTGTCCCACAATCGACGCCATAAGATCGCCGAGTTCGAAGAGATGCCAAAGACGATTGACTCGGTGTCCCACTCGCTGTACCTGGCCCTTCGGCGGGCCGACATGGTGTTCCAGGAAATCACGCGCAGCGAAGGCTGGCTGGCCGGAAATCCCCACCAGCCGCCACCCATCCAGTCTCACGATGCCCAGGCCCAGGAGCTCTATCGGATTGCAGACAAGAACATCGCGGAGTACCGACAACACTTCAGCGCGGTGATGGCGGGCGTCCAGCGCGCGGAAGCCCAGGCTGCCGTTTTTACGACGACCCTCGATACCCTTCGCATGAAGATGCTGGGCTATCGACTGTCGGGGCGGAAGCCGGAACTCAGTTCGTTGGAGTTTCTGGAATCGCTCACCGAAGCGAAGATGCAGCTGGAAGCCATCGACAAAGCGCTCGAGGAACTAGAGTTGACGCCGTTCCCAAAGACCATCGCGATCCTCCCCGACGAAAACGAAGCAAGGACCGAGGTTCGCTAGTCGCCTAGCGGCTCATCATCGTACCGATGCCGCGATCGGTGAAGACCTCGATGAGGAGTGCGTTCGGCAAGCCGCCGTCGACGAAGTGAACGCTCTCGACCCCGTCTTCCAGAGCGCGAAGGGCCGCTTCGATCTTAGGGATCATGCCGCGACTCGCCCGGCCCGACGTGATCATGGCCCTCGCTTCGGACCGTCCGAGTTGGCTGATGAGGCTTTCGCGGTCGCTCGGATCGCCGTAGACGCCGGCCGTATCGGTCAGGAGGAACAGTTTTCGAGCGCCGAGTGCTCCGGCAAGGGCAGCCGCTGCGGAGTCTGCGTTGACGTTAAGCGCTGAGCCTGCCGAGTCGGAGGCGATGGGGCAGACGATCGGGACGAACCCATGGTCGCACGCCATCTGGACGGCTTCCGGGTGAACGTGGAGGATCCGACCCACGCGGCCGAGTTCTTCGGAGATCGGCTCACCGACGAGCAGGCCTCCGTCGCGCCCGCTCAGGCCGATCGCCTTGCCTCCGCAAGCCTGAACCTCGGCGACGAGCGCCTTGTTCGCTTTGCCGGCAAGCGCCATCTCGACGATCTCCATCGTATCCTCGTCGGTGACCCGAAGGCCGTCGATGCTGCGTCGCTCACCCTTGCCCAGCCGCTCGGCGAGGGCGTCGATTTCGGGCCCGCCGCCGTGCACGAGGATCGGTCGAATTCCGACGAGTTGTAGCAAGAGCACGTTGCGGATCACGCCGCGCAGGCTTGGTCGATCCTGCATCGCGCTGCCACCATACTTGATCACGAAGGTGCTGCCTTGAAAGCGCTGGATATAGGGCAGGGCTTGATTGAGAATCTCGCCTGCCAGCGCCGCTTGCTCCATGGACGCTCTACTGCACCCGTTCCAGTGTGACGGTGACTGTGGTGGGCCGACCCTCCTGCCCCATGGGTACTCCTTCGACGGTCGCCTGCATTCGCGCAAGCCGGCCGTCCTTGAGCGAGATCCAGGCATGACCCTCGGCCTTAACCGGCTTGCCGCCCGACGTCTCAGAGGACTTGAACTTGACCTTCACAGCGTCGTGGGAGCCGGCCTTCTCCTGGCCCACGGCCTGAAACTCCAGCTTCACCGCCTTCCCGCCCTTCGGGGCGAATTCGCGGGCCCAGGTTTCGCCGTCTTTCACCGGTGTCGTCGGCACGACGATCGACGTGACGTAAGCGAACCGATTGTCTCCGGGGTTCGTTCCTACGATCTCGACGATCTCGCCTGTGTTCTTGAAGATCGAGGTTTGGCGTTTTTCGTCGGTGACGTCGATCTCCTGATCCTGAATCTTCAATCGCACTCCCGCCAAGACGTGTTCGTTGGTGAAGGTGCCGTCGGATTCGACTTTGGTGACCCGGTCCTGCGCCATGCCGGTCATTTCGATTTTCTGGGCGCCGTCGGCGAAGACCATCTTCACGCTGTACCTCGCCATATCGCCCGGCTGAACCTTGATGAGCAGCGAGTGGCTCTCCTGGTTCCGAGGTCCGGCGTGGGCGACCACGGCGGCCAGGGAGGTGGCGAAGAGAATCGTCGTCAGTCGCGTCATCCGATGCGCTCCGTGGTGAAACTGAAGTCGACCGGTCGTGGGGCATCGCGCAGAGGGGCGTTCTTGAGTTTTCCCTCGCTTTTGACCAGAGAGCCGTCCTTTACCTCGATCCAGACGGTCCCCTCGCTGCTGGCCGGGGTCGCGCCCTCGGTCTCTTGGTAGGTCCAACGAATCTTTGCCGACTCGTACACTCCCACCCGCTCGATCCCGAGGAGTTCGAACTCGGCCTTGCCGGCCACGGCTCCGGTCTTGGAGTCGCCTTTGACGTCGAAGGTCCAGCGATCGCCGACCTTCACCGGGCTGTCGGGCGCGTGGAAGGCGTTGAGATTGTCGAGACGGTAGGAGGACGCGTCGATGCGGTCTCCGTTGAGGGAGACGAGTTCGCCGTTGGCTTTCCGGGCCGCGGTCGTCGGTTCGGTGTCGGGAGCCGTCATTTCCTCCGCGACTCCCTTGATCTTGATCTTATACTCGCCCTGCGATGTCTGGGTCGTTACCGTGCCGTCTTCGTCGACGCGGACCACCTTCAGCGTACTCGTGCTCGTCATCTTGAACTGCATATCGCCAAACGCGACATCCATCGAGAGACGGTACTTCGCGGAGTCGCCGATCTTGGCTACTCTCTTGAGTGAGTAGGTCTGCAAAGTAAGCGCGAGCGCGCTACCGATCGACGCGGCCGATGCCGCCAGCAAGAGAATGTGTTTCATCGCCCTATGTCCTCCCATTGTACTTGCCCTGGGGGGCTCTACCCTTAGAACGATCGACCAGCCGATCGGGAACGAGGCTTACGTGTCGCGTCGATGAGGATCGGGAATTGCTCGGTTGGCCCATTGCCGAACCGCGAAGATCGTGCCCAGCCCGAGTCCACCGAAGACGATCGCCCACAGCCAGGACCTGGACTTGGGCTCGTCGCCGCCTCGCCGCTTCCCGCCTTCGGCCAACACCTGCTCTTCATCGATCGCCGCCGAGCCGACGGCGAGGGCATCCCGAGCGCCGGGATCAACGGGAGGTGCCCCCGCCCGGCCCGGTGTCGTGTCGGTCGGAACTTCGCCGACGACCGGCTGCGTTCCGTTATGAACCTGTTGCTTCTGGATGGTCGCATCGGTCTCTTCGGGGATCCAGGCTTTGCCCGGTGGCTTCTTTTCGATGAAGGCGCCCGATAGGCTGACGAAGCAAACGGCGAGGAAACAAAGTGCGGCTCTGAGTTTCATGGTCTAATACTCCCGTTAAGGTGTCTGATAGCGGAATCCACGGTCCTGCCACGTACTGCGCAGCATGACCGGACTTCTCGGCAGCTGTAGATCGATAAGCGGCGTCTTCGAGACGCTTCGCTCGCGAATTCGGTTGTCGTAGTTGAGGCGGACTGGAAGGCTCCACGCCACGATCGCTTCGTCCTTACTGATGATCGTGCCGTTAAGCGTCATGCCTCCGCCGGCGGTGCCGACGTTTCCTCCGCCGACGAAGTTCGTATAGAGTATCGCGTCCACGGTATTGACTCCGATGTCTCCGCCCATCCCGTTGGTCGCCACCGACGACATCACGGCGTCGGGGATCGTGCTCTGATAGAGCCTTCGTCCGGTCGCGTCGATGTTCATTGCGTTGTAGGCCGGGATGTAGTTTCCATTATCGTCATACCGTCCGCGAGTGAACGGCGGCATCATGTAATAGAGCGGATATGAAGCTGTGAAGGTGAGCGGATTGCCTAGAATTACCGATCCGCGAGCAGCAAGTCCTAGGAAGTCTTGTTTCTCGTTGTAGTTCTCGACTGCCTGCATGGAGTTGCGGCCCCCGGTGAATCGAAAGTCCGGCGGGCTTTTGTAGGTCACGTTCCCGACGATATGGGTATTCCGCCCGGTGTAGATCGTGCCCTGCCCCTCGACCGTTCCTTTGATGACGGCATCCTGGCTAATGGTGACGGGTCCGTGAATCTTGATCGGTCGCGCGCTGGTGCCTACGAGCACCACCGAGCCGTCGATCTTGCCGTTCGTGGTGATCCGCTGATAGGCGCCGAGACCGCCGTTGAGGGTTTGATTCCACACCTCCAGCCAGGCACCCTGTCCATACCTGGGGTTCGCGGTCCCGTCGCCGAACGTCGCCTTCGTATCGACGTAGTTCTGGCTTAAGTTCTGGTAGTAGCTTAGGTCGCTGAGATCGGGCATGACGACCTCTTCGGTCGGATCGGTGTCGAGGATGGTCGTGATCGGGGTCTGGCCGGTGGTGGTTCGCTGCCATGCCTTGGACCCCGACGCATCTTGGAGCGCAGCCCCGAAGACTCGGTTGTTCTGCAAGCCTGCGGCCGACTCGAAGATGAAGTCGCGATTCTTTTCGAAGTCGGTCGATCCCAATGCGCCATGCCGAGCCGGATCGTAGCCTTGCCTCATCCTGGAACTGTTGCCGTAGCTCGTAATGTAGCTCGACGTGGTTTGCTTCACCGGCGCCGTGTTGATTCGACCCACCGCAGGTGGGTCGAGTTTGTCGTTGTTGCAGGCGATGACCGATCCGTTAACGGTCGGTGATCCGTTCAGAAAGTCGAAGTTTCCGTTGGCGCGCATGTCGCCGTTCACGATCAGTTGGTTGGTCGAGAAGCCGTCCATCCAACCGTAGTTATTGATGAAGTAGGTGTAGTCGAATACTTGGCTGCGGGCCAGCTCGAAGCGGGCGGCGACGTCTACGGTTTTGCTCGATTCGCCGCTGTCGAGCTGGCCATTGCCGTTCTGATCTCGGAAGGCCACGGCGCGAACGGTCACGATGCGAGAGTACGGGTCGCCACCGGGGCTGGTATAGCCGATAACGCCAGCGGAAAATACGCCGACGCCTTCCATATCGCCGCCGGTGACGAGCGCCGCGTTTTCGGGTCCGGATCCCTCGCACCAATCGTCCATGTCGAGGAAGTTCTGGTCGATCTTGAATGGCCGCCAAAGATTGCGGAGGACGGTCTGCACTCCCGCTTCGCAGACGTGGGTCATCTGGACGTCGAGGGTCTGGCGTTTGCTCAGCCTCACCGTCTGGGTCGCCGCATCCACGTAGGAGGCGGCGGCCACGGCGACCAGAATGAGAATCGCCAGGACGGTGATGAGCGCCGAGCCGCGACGACGTTTGTTTTGTTTCTTCTTCATGGTGATATCACCTCGTAAGGCTCGGGATGTTGCGAAGGAAGACGGTCTCGCGCGACCGGCTCACTACGTATTGGTTGCGCGAACCGTTGGCACGGGTGGCGATCATGATGGTGAGTTGGCGTGTGATCGCTCCCGGACCGGCGGTAAAGATCGCGTAGGAACTGCCGCCCGTCGTCGGGGTGAAGCCGATGGACTGCGGATCTCGGAGGATCACATTCCGGCAGAGCAGGCGGTTCGTAGAGCCCCCCGTCGCGCGAATGTTGCCTATGCCGGTACCCGTCGAGACCCACTCGATCCGCCGAGTGACTTCGTCCCACTCGGCGGGGACGATGAAGTTGCCGCTTTCGTCCTTGCGGGGCAGGCGATAGTCGATCACCGTCCCGGAGGTCACCGTGACCGTCATCGCCTCGCGAAGCTCGTTCGAAATCGCGCGAACGGCGGCTTGGGCCTCGCCTTCGGCGTCGATTCGACCTTGTCCCTTGGCCCAGCTGCCCATCCCTGAGATCATCACTGACACGGCGGTAAAGAGGGCGAGAACGGAGAGAGCCGAGGCGGTGATGGCTTCGACCAAGGTCGCGCCCCGCCGACGATTCGAGTTGCGGCTCTTCATCGGATGCACCTCATAAGTTGGCGATCAGCGTCCCGAGTCGAACGCTCTTGGTCACGCCGCGATCCGTCCAGCGGACCTCGATGATTATCCTGCGAATATCGAGTTCGGCCTGTTGGATGCGGACCCGTCCCACGCCGCCGGAAAGGATTCGAGCGGGATTGTCCAGGTTCGCCGAGTCGACGTTCGTGAAGGAGTAGATGTCGGTTCCCTCGACGGGAGTCGTGGAATCGATAAGGCCCGCGTTGGCGAGTTGAGCGACGGTCGCGTTGGGATAGCCGAGCGAGCGAATCGCCTCGATCTGCTTCTGGGCCAATCCGGTGGCCTTGTTGTACATGTCGGCTCGCGCTCGGCTCGCGTTCGCGATCGGCATGCCCGCGGCGAGCACCAGGGCGCTCAGGGATGCCAGAAAGATCGCGAAGAGAACCTCGACGAGCGAGAACCCTTGCTTGCGGCTCATGGGTCACCTCGTGCGGGGAGATCAAGTGAAACGGGGCGGGCGGTGTGGCCGCCCGCCCCGATCGGTTGTCGAAGGAATCGCTTTTAGAGGGTATGGCCAGCGACCGTGCAGGTCGGCGCAGTCTGGACGTCGTTGATGGTGTACGTTCCACCGCTGGGGCAGCTCGGCCACTTCTTCATGTAGCCGTTGGCACCTTCCAGGTCAGCCTGAACCGGGGTGTCGGTCGCACCCTTCTTGTTCTCCATCGCCCACTGCTCCTTAGCGGCCTCGATCTGCTTCAGATTGGCGATACAGGTTCGGGTTCGGCTGCTTTCCCGAGCCTTGATAAAGTTCGGTACCGCGATAGCGAGCAGGATACCGATGATAAGGACGACGATCATGATTTCGACGAGGGTGAAGCCCCGACTCTTTCGTTTGTTTCGCATGGCACTCCTAATGGTCCGTTGGTTTGGGGCGCGCTGCCCTCTGGAATTGTCGTTCCATGCTGGGCCGATCCTCAGGCCAGTACCATTGCCGGTTTACACCCTGTTATAGTTTTCTTCTTGCGTTAGGCGACTTTGAGCATCCGATCGAGGGCGGTTCTTGCGTGTTGCGCGACCTCCTCGGGCACCCGAATAAGGTTCGTCACCTCGCCTACGACGAGTCGCTCGAGTTGGAGGCAGAGGAAGCTCGGGTGTATGCGATACATCGTCGAGCAAGGGCAGATTTGGGGGTCCAGGCACTCGATCTGCTTATCGGGATTCTGCTTGGCGAGCCGGCTGACGAGGTTGATCTCGGTGCCGATCGCCCAGGCCGTCCCCGGCGCGCTGGACTCCACCGTCTTGATGATGAACTCCGTGCTCCCGTTGTGGTCGCTCATTCGGACGACCTCCAGCGGGCATTCCGGGTGGACGAGGACCTTCACGTTCGGGTTCTCTCCCCGCGCTCTTTCGATCTGCTCCACGGTGAACCGCGTGTGGACGCTGCAGTGGCCCTTCCACAGGATGAAGGTCGCCTCGCCAATGCGTTCCGGGGTGTTGCCCCCGAGGGGCGCGAACGGGTTCCACAGCACCATGTCGCGATCCGGGTCGGCACCAAGCTTGACGCCGGTGTTGCGCCCGAGGTGCTGGTCGGGGAAGAAGAGGACCTTCTTGCCGCGCTTGAGGGCCCATTGAACGGCGGCGGGGGCGTTCGTCGACGTGCAAACCGTGCCCCCGCGCTCGCCGACGAAGGCCTTCAGGTTGGCCGCCGAATTGATGTAAGTCACCGGCACGACCTCCGAGAGACCGTCACCGAGGACTTCACCGAGTTGCCGCCAGCACGCCCGCACTTGGAACAGATTGGCCATGTCCGCCATCGAACACCCCGCCGCTAGGTTCGGCAAGAGAACCTGCTGGCGGTCCGGAGTAAGGATGTCTGCGCTTTCGGCCATGAAGTGGACGCCGCAGAAGACGATGAAATCCGCTTCCGGCCGCTGGTTGGCATCCTTGGCCAGCTTGTAGGAATCGCCCCGAAAGTCGGCGTGTTCGATGATCTCGTCGCGCTGATAGTGATGGCCGAGAATGACGAGCCGCTTCCCGAGCTTCTCTTTGGCGGCACGAATCCGATCCGCCGCCTCCTCGCTCGATAGGTCGGCGTACTCCCGTGGCAACGGCGCCTGAAACATTTTCGTTTTCCTCCCGCGGCGATCGAAGGTTCTGGCCGCGTCGCATTCGGTCACAGTCCTTTCGGACGGGGATGTTGTGGCCGAGTGCTTGCTGATCGAGATTATAGCAGGCTTGGTGTGATCGGTTTCGATGCCAGAATGAGGCATGCGCGCAGCGGCATTGCCGGGACTCGTCTTCGTCCTCGCCCTGACCGCGGCTACAGTACTCTTATTCGCTTGGCCGACCGTTGCCGATCCGGATTCGTTCTACCACTACGCTCATGCGAGGATTTACTTCGAGCAGCGAAGCTTCGATCAATCGTTCCCATGGACCGCATTCTCGGCGACCGGCAAGTTCGATGCCGACCTCTGGCTCGGAATCCATGTTTTCGCTCTTCCGTTCACTTGGCTCGCGGATCCGGTAGTCGGGCTTAAGCTGGCTATCGCCGTCTGGATCGCGGCGTCGGCCACCGTCGTATGGTTCGCACTTCATCGGCTCCAGCCAACGCTCGCGTGGGCAGCACCCCTTCTGATCTTCTTCAGCGGTGGGTTGGAAACGGGGCGTCTCCTGGCTCTGCGGCCGCAAGGGCTATCCCTGGCGCTGCTCCTCCTCTCCCTCTCGCTCCTGGTTCGTCCGAGCCGTTGGTGGGTTGGTGCCGCTACCGGCTTCGCCTTTGCCTTTTTCCATCAGACCCTCTCGTGGATGCTTGTCCCTTGCGTCCTCTTCGGGTTCGTGGTGAGTTTTCTCCTCCAACGGCAGCGTTCGAGCGCTTTCACGGCTCTCTTCCTCCTCCTGGGTCTTGTCGTCGGTTGGTGCTTGCGGCCAGGCGCGATCGACGCTCTCACGTTGATGAGAATCCAGATCGTGGATTTGTCTGCCGCCCGTTCCCAGGGCATCCCCTTGCCTTTCGGCACCGAAGTGTATAAGCTAACGGCTTCGGAGCTGTTCGGTAGTTTTCCTGTCTTCGCCGTTGCGTGGATCGCGTGCCTGCTTGGAGGTGCCGCCATGGTCCTCAAGCGGCGCGATCGAATCGATAACGAGACCATCGCCTTGTTCGCGATCTCCGGCGGCCTCAGTTTAGCCTTCTACCAATTGCTTCTCGTCGGGTCTTCTCGCGGCCTTGAGTACTGGGTCGCGACGGCCTCGATCGTGATCGTGAATGCGATGGTCCTCGTCGGAACGGCCCTCCCCAAAGCGGCGCCGCGATGGACACAGGTAGGGCTGGGGGTTGTCATTCTAGCATGCGCGACTCCATCGCTCATCAGTCTCCACGGATTCATGACCTCGGCGGCCATCGACCCGCGACGGTTCCAGCCCGTAATGGACGCTATCGCGATCCGGTCGAAACCGGGGGACCTCGTATGGACGGCTCAATGGGAGATTTTCCCCGAGCTCCTGTTCTGGAACAGAAAGAACGTCTACGTTCAAGGAATGGACCCGATCTTTCTCTATTCCTCCGAGCCCGCCAAGTTCTGGCAGATTCAGTATCTCCGGTACCGGAAGACCTCGGATCATACGTTCGATGGCCCGCCGGGTCCTGCTACGGCCCAAACGGGCCTACACGAGGTACTGAGTCAGGATTTCCGCGCCAAGTGGGCTCTCCTTATCAAGCCGGCGACACCCGAACTCGCCGCCTATATGGCGAAGGCTCCGGGATTCGAAATGGTGTATGACGACGAAGTCGTCGCCGCTTACCGTATCGATCCATAAGGCGGATCATGCGCATTCGCGATGGTGCAAGAGAGCAGCCCGCGCGTGGAGAGTGGACGGCTCGTCGCCGCTGGATTATCCGACCGGAACCCCCCGATCTCCATGATGATGAGTTCGCGGCGATACTGGCCAAGGCTGGTAAAGTTCCGGAATGAGCGATCAGCCGCTGACCTATCGCACGGCGGGAGTCGACATCGACGAGGCCGATCGGGCGATTCGGGCCGTCGCCCAGCCGATCCAGGCGACCTTTAACGAGAACGTGGTCGGAAACCTCGGAGGCTTCGCCGGGATGTTCGCGGCCAACTTCCCCGGGCTCGAGCGACCCATCCTCGTCAGCAGCATCGACGGAATCGGAACCAAGACCAAGGTCGCCTCGATGGTCGGCGACTTTTCCTCACTCGGCGCGGATATCGTGAACCACTGCGTGAACGACATCCTTTGCGTCGGCGCACGACCCTTGTTCTTTTTGGACTACTTTGGCTGTTCGAAGTTGAACTCATCCGAGTTCGAGGCAGCGGTCGGCGGCGCGGCGGCCGCCTGCGCGGCGGTCGGTTGCGTACTCATCGGAGGCGAGACCGCCGAGATGCCCGGTGTCTATCACGATGGCGAAATCGACATCGTAGGAACGATCGTCGGCGTCGTAGACTATGACCGGCGGCTGCCGCGCGGCAAGATGAAGCCCGGCGACATCCTCGTTGGTCTGGCGAGCGATGGGCTGCACACGAACGGTTTCAGCCTCGGGCGCCGCGCGCTCTTCGAGGTTGGGGGACGCTCGGTGCGTGACTTGGTGCCGGGAACCGAGGACACCCTCGGCGAGGTCCTTCTTCGGCCGCACCGGTGCTATTTCGGGGCCGTTTTCCCCCTCGTCGAATCGGACGTCGGCATCCTCTCGCTCGCCCACATTACCGGCGGCGGATTCTATGACAACGTGACGCGCGTCATTCCCGCCGACACCACTGCGATGATCGACCGACGAAGCTGGGTCGTCCCCCCAATCTTCAAACTGATCCAGGAATGCGGATCGGTTTCCGATCAAGAGATGTACCGCACCTTCAACATGGGAATCGGCATGGTCGCGGTGGTCGAAAAGGATTCGGTATCGACGATCGTCCAAGGGCTCAACGACGCCGGCGTGCCCGCGGCCGTCATCGGCGAGTTGCAGAAGGGAAGCCGCGACGTCCAGGTGATCTAGAGCCTGGTTTGGAGTGCGCGGGCTCGACCGCGCTTTCGACACGGCGCGGAGCGCCGCCGAGTTCTGCGAGTCTTCGCCCCCGGGCTTACTCGACCGTGACCGACTTGGCCAGGTTCCGCGGCTGATCGATCTCGCAGCCTCGCAGGCGGGCAACGTGGTAGGCCAGAAGCTGCAGCGGGATCACCGAGAGCAGCGCATCTAGGAACTCGAAGCCGGTGCCGGGAATCCGCAAGGTGTGATCCGCAGACGTCGGCGTGATGGTGTCGTCGTCCGTGGTGACGACCACGACCTCGCCTTCACGGGCTTGGACCTCGCGCATGTTGCTCACCAGCTTGTCGCGAAGCGAGGCGCAAGTCGCCCCGAAGACGGCGACGACGCCCTCGGTGACGAGGGCGAGAGGGCCGTGCTTCATCTCGCCCGCCGGCGACTCCTGGGTCGCGATGTAGGCGATCTCCTTCATCTTCAGCGCCGCTTCCAGCGCTACGTGGGCGTCGGGCCCGCGCCCGAGGAAGAAGATCAACGGCGTCCGGTGCAGCCGCTCGGCGAGATCGATGATGCTCGGTTCGAGTTCCAATGCCCTTGCCGCATGCTCGTGGAGACCGCGCAAAGCCTTGACATACTCCGCGGGCCGAACGCCTGGCATTTCCTTGACCTGGGCGATGTGCAAGGCCAGTAGCGTCAGCACGAGAACTTGCGCGGTGTATGCCTTGGTGCTCGCGACGCAGATTTCTGGCCCCGCCTGGGTGAGGATCGTTCGGTCACATTCGCGCGCGATGCTCGACCCGATCACGTTGACGATTCCCAGCGTGCGGATGCGCCGGTCCTTGCAGAGGCGCAGTGCCGCGAGCGAGTCGGCGGTCTCCCCGGATTGCGATATGAATATCGCGAGCGATTTGGGCGAGAGGACGGGATCGCCGTAACGGAACTCACTGCTGTGGAAGACGTCCGTCGGCAAGCGGAGCATCTTCTCGAAGAGCGCCTTGCCCATCAGTCCGGCATGGTAGGCCGTCCCACAGGCAATGATGTTCACCCGGTCGACCTCGTTCCAGACATGCTCGCTGAACACCTGTTCGAAACGGATCATATTGCGCTCGTCGATTCGTCCGGCCAGGCACTGGTGGATCACCTCTGGCTGCTCGTTGATTTCCTTGAGCATGAAGTGCTCGTAACCGCCCTTCTCTGCCGCCGCGATGTCCCATTCGATGTGTATCGGTTGGATCGGCTCCTCTTTGCCGTCCAGGTCGAGGATTCGCAGGCCCTCGCGGGTAAGCACGGCGATTCGATCGTCCTCCAAAATCACTACCTCCCGCGTGTAGGGCAGCAGGGCGGGGATGTCGCTCGCCAGGAGGTTCTCGCCCTCGCCCAAGCCGATGACCAGCGGGCTCGCGTTTCTTGCAGCGACGATCTTCTCACGCTCTTTTCGGCTGATCACGACCAGCGCGTAGGCTCCGCGCAGGCGACGCACCGCGCGTCGGACCGCTTCCTCTAAGGGAACTCCTTGGGCATACTCGGCGCCGATGACGTGGGCGGCGATTTCGGTGTCGGTTTCGCTGTGGAAGCTGTGGCCGGCCCGGGCGAGCTCTTCCTTCAGTTCGAGGTAGTTCTCGATGATCCCGTTGTGGATGATCGCAACCTGCTCGTAGCGGTCGAAGTGGGGATGTGCATTCAGGTCGGTCGGCGCTCCGTGGGTCGCCCAGCGCGAATGAGCGATCGCAAGGTGGGTGTCGTTGGGGACGTCTCCCAGCAATTCTCCTAGGTTCGATAGCTTGCCGGCCCGCTTGAGGACCTTGATGTCGACTCCGTTGAGGTAAGCGATCCCGGCGCTATCGTAGCCTCGATACTCGAGGCGCTTGAGTTGGTCGTAGACGACCTCGACCGAGCCCCGCGGCCCGACATATCCCGCGATTCCACACACGGCAAGAGGGTACCCGCCCTCCCGCAGCATGAAAGGGACGCGGCACATCTCGGTCCAGGTACGATTCTCTCGCTCCAGGATTCGACTCGTGACTGTTCCGATCGACCCGGCCATTCTGCCCGAGCTTCCCGGCTCGGGTGGACTGGTGGATCACCTCGTGTTCTCGCCGGACGGCGAAGTGCTCATCTCGTCGGATGTGCACTCCGTGGTGACGGCTTGGTGCGATGGCGTGCCCCTTTGGAAACTCGACCTTTCCCGTCGCTTCGGCTTCCCGCGACGCGGCGGCCAAGTGCGGAGCCTCGCCTTTTCGAAGGGGGGTGAAGCACTGTACGTGGCGACACCTGGGCGCGTGCTGGCGGTGGACGCGGCGAGCGGGCAGATCAGATGGTCCAAGGAGTTGCCGCGGACGTGGTGCTTCCTCGTGGTTCGCCCGAACGGGCTCGCCGTACGCCCGTCGGGGCACATCGTCTGCTCGCTGGAGAACGGCTACTTCGTCGTTTGGGACGACGCCGGCCGTGAGATGGCGAAGTGGTACGACAATGACGCACCTCGGTACTTCGGGCTCCTCTCTGACGGTGTCCACCTGCTCGGCGTCGATCGCTTCACGTTGGCGCTGTGGCACCTGGACCGCCGCGAGAAACTCACCACTTCGGAGTCCGCCGAGGCCATCCACGCCTTCGGCATGGCGCGTGGCGTTCCAACGGTGGCGACACGCTCGCTCGACGCGATCGAAGTCTGGGACATGCAGTCGGCGACGAGGATACTGCGGGTGGGAATCAAGACGGGTCGGCCATTGCTGGCGATCGCCCCGCATTCGCCGATCCTGATCTTCGCCGAGGAGGGCCGACTCCATCTCATGGACTTCGAGGGTCGTCGCATCGGCGTTATCCTGACCGACGCAGTGTGCTTGGCCTTTCGAGATCAGGGCGACGATCTCGCGATCGGACTGGCCGATGGCCGGATTCTTCTGTGCAGGCTGGGCCTCTCCGAGCGGGAGAGACCCGCCCTGAGTTAGAACGCCATGCCCTCGTAGTCGCGGATGAGGCCGACGACCCGTCCAACGATTTGGGCGTCCTCGCGGTCGACCACGATCGGCTCGTAGGACGGGTTGCTCGCCACCAGGCGCACGCCGCTGCGGTCGAAGTGGATCCGCTTGACGGTGGCTTCGTCACCCAGCATGACCGCCACGAGATCGCCGTGGTTGGCCGTCCTCTGCGGCCGCACGACGACGAGATCGCGAGGCAGAATGCCCTCGCCGGTCATCGAGTCACCCCGCACGCGAAGAAGAAAGGCCCCCTCGATGTTTCGCACCATTTCAGTAGGAACCGGGATTAAATCTTCTACATATTCCTGGGCAAGGATAGGCGCACCGGCCGCGATCTGACCCACCAGCGGCAACATCGAGACACGCTGGTTCGACTGGTACATGGGGTGGGTGATCTTGATCGAGCGCGGGGTGTTAGCCCGCGAAATGTAGCCCTTGCGCTCCAGTGCGTCGAGATGAACGGTCACCCCTCGCAGAGATCCGATTTCGAACCGCTTGCCGATCTCGCGGATCGACGGCGGATAGCCCTCCCGTTGAATGTAATCCGCCAAAAACTGGAGAATCGCTCCCTGTCGCTCAGTCAATCCTTTGGCCATTGGTTGCCTCCGAGTAGTAGACTAGCGTAAGTTTACACTAGATTGCAAGCCGTCTACCGATAAATCTTCCTCGGAACGGCCTTCTCGCGCGAGATGTTATACTGGGATATTCCGTCGCGGGCCGGCGCCGCGCCGCTTTTCCCTGTCCCGAGACTCGACTCTTGGAAGGGCTGGAGAATCACCGTTGTCGATCAGTCAAGTTAGAAGTTTCATGGAGAAGTCAGGCTGTGCCTGGATCGTCGGGGGTGTCCTCGCGGTCGTAATCACCGCCGGCTTATGGACAGGCAATTGCGGACGCAGTAGCGAGCCGACGCCCGAAGACTTCGCCAAATCGTTGCCTCCGACGGTTCTCGTCGGCGCCGCCAAGATCAACGCCCTGGACATTCAGAACGCGGTCGACAAGCGCATGGCGATGTCGCAGATCGAGTTAATGGACCCCCTTTCCGAGGTTCAAAGCTCGTTCCAGGCCCTTAACGAACTCATCGATCGGGCCGCCCTGCTCGAGTTTGCCGCCAAAGAGGGGATCAGCCTCACCGATGCAGGCATCATCGAAACCTACAAGCGACGGATGAAGTTGAGTCGGGAGTTCATGCGCCAACAGCTCATCGACCAGAAGAAGATCAAGCCCGAGGCCACGGAGGCCGAATTCATCGCCGCGGCCAAAAAGGAAGGGAACGACATCGAGGCTCAGGAAAAGCAGCTCTTCGAGCAGATCGAGCTGGCCCTGAAGGATCCCGAGAAGCGGCCAGAAGTCGCCGAAGACGCCGCTCAGATCGCCCTTCAAGAAAAGTACTCTGCCAAGACGAAGGTCTCCGACGCCGATCTCGAAAAGACCTACATCGCCTACGTTTACAAGGAACTTCCATTCGCCGACGGGGCCGACAAGGCAGCGAACAAGAAGCTCGCCGACAAGGTGCTCGCTGAGATCAGAGCGGGCAAGACCTTCGAGCAGCAGATGGAACTGTACGTAAAGACTCCCGCAGCGGCTGGCAAGAAGAAGTCCGACCAGACCCAGGAACTGCCCGCCTCGCTCGTGGACACGAACGAAGTGTACAAGGACCTCCGCGGGATGAAGCCGGGCGAGGTGAAGCTCGTGGAGATGACCTACGGCCCGGTGCTCTACAAATACATCGAGCAGAAGAAGAATCTGCCGGCAGATTTCGCCGCCAAAAAGGAGAACTACCGCAAGCAGGAGCAGCTTGCCAAGGCCTTCAAAGACGTCATGGACGATGTCGACAAGTTCAAGAAGACCATCAAGATCGACTGGAAGACCCAAGGTCACAAGACGCTGTACGATTACATGACCCGCCTGCGGGAGGGGAAACTCAATGGCCTGAGCTTTGCCGCCATGAAGCAAGAAGTCCAGCCGATCCTCGAAGCTGCCAGCGGGGCAATGGAGGAGACGCCGGATTCGCGCAGAGTCGCGATCCTGACTCGTTACGCGATCCTGGACCAGCTCTGGAAGAACGCCAAGACCGAAGCCGAGAAGAGCCAAATCCTCGAGGATCGAATCCAAGCCGCCCTCGAGGCCCTGGAGGAGACCGAAAGCCCTTCCGCCAGGCTGGAGCTCGCCAACATCTTCATCGAGAAGAAGGACCCGCAGGCGGTCGAGCAAGTCTTGAAGGCCGCCGAAGCCAACACGAGCCTCGGCCCGATGGGCCAGAAGGTCGACAATGACGTGATGCTCGCTTTGGCCAAGCTGAAGTCTGCGAATCTCGGCTCGCCGGATGACCTCGGCCGCATCCAATCGGAGCACCAGCGCTGGCTCAAGGAGAAGCAAGAGGAGATGGCTGCCCAAGCCGCCGCTCGTCTCGAAGAAGAGAAGATGCGCAAAGAGGCCGAGGAAGAGGCCAAGAAGAACCAGCCGCCAACTCCTACTCCGAAGGAGAAGGAGGCGACGAAGCCACCTCCGCCTCCGAAGACCGGAGAGAAGCCGCTGGGCGGGGGACAGAACAAGTAGGCGAGAGGATGGCGGAGTGCCGCGCCCGTCTCAGCGTGGTGGCCGGCCCCATCGGCAATCTGGCAGACCTCTCTCAGCGCGCGTCCCAGGTGCTGCGTGAAGCGGACTGCTGGTTCGTTGAGGACACAAGGGTCACTTCACGGCTCCAAGCCCACATTCAGTGCAAGATTCCGATGCGAATCTTGAACGAACATACATCCTCTGAGCGTATTCTCGCCTACGCCACCGAGATCGAGACCGGGCTTCGCGCGGCGCTTCTTACGGATGCGGGCTCGCCCGGAATCAGCGACCCAGGGTCGCTTCTCGTGGACGCGTGCCTCGAAGCGGGGGTCGAGATCGATCCGATCCCAGGCCCCAGCGCCGTGACGACCGCTCTGATGGCCAGCGGCTTCTTTGCTCAGCGATTCGCCTTTCTCGGCTTCCTTCCGCGCAAGGCCGGAGCCATCCGGGCCGAACTCGGCCCATTCGCCGAATCCCCGGCCACGATCGTCCTTTTCGAGTCGCCGTTTCGCGTCGACGCGCTCTCGAAAGTTCTTTTCGAAGTGTTGGGCTCCAGAAGAGTGGCGTTCTGCCGAGAATTAACGAAGGTCCACCAGCAGATTTGCCGGGTGAACCTGCCGTACGTCCCTGACGAGGCTAAGATGCCCCGAAAGGGAGAGTTTACGATCGTCGTCGAGGGACGGCGAAAGAACGTGGTAAAGTAGTCGAGAGGTTCGCATGAGAGGATCGCAGGGAAGCGAAGCAAGGGACCCGGGAATCCGCGCTTGGCGCTGGCTAATGTTGCTGGTGCTCATCGCGGTGGCGGCTTTTGGGCGCGCTCAGGACCCGACCTACCGGCTTCAGCCGGAAGACGTCCTGAAGATTCAGGTTTACAACGATACGCAGATAAACGTCGATCTCCCGGTGGGACGAGATGGAAACATCAGCGCACCCTTCGTGGGCATCGTCCGGGCTCAGGGCAAAACGACTTCTGAACTAGAGGCCGACCTCAAGGCCCTCTACATCCAGAAGCTGAAGCTCCGCGACCCGATCGTCTCGGTCATAGTCCTCGCCTACGCAAGAGTGAAGGCCAGCATTGTCGGGCTCGTGAACCGGCCGGGGGTATACGACATGCGCCCAGGCGACACGATCTTGACACTGCTTAGCTACGCGGGAGGAACGATCCTCGAAGGGAGCGCCTCTTCGCGGGCAAACCTCCGCCGCGTCACTCTTCGGCGCAAAGCCTCGAACGAGTTGATTCCGATCGATCTGCAGGCGATGCTCAAGCGCGGCGATATGAGCCAGAACTACAAAGTCGAGGACGGCGACGAACTGATCGTGCCAGAGGACACGAGAAATCGCGTCCTCGTGCTCGGCGCGGTGGCCCAGCCCGGCGCGTTCCCCTATACCGAGCCCATGACGGTTATGGACGCGATCGGCCTCGCTCGCGGGCAAATCCGATACGTCTCGAAGTTCAGCGAAATCCTTGTCATCCGCGAAAAAGCCGGAATGCCCGGCAACTACATCCGGATTCGGTCGGACATCGTGAAGTTCGTCAAGCAAGGCGACGCCGCCCAGAACTTCTCGCTGGAGCCCGGTGACGTCGTTTACGTGCCGGAGACGAAGACGCCCGACTGGGATCGCATTGCGAACGTCGTGAACTCGCTCTTCTTCCTGGATCGGTTCTTCCGAGACAACTCGATCTTCAACATCGGCAGGTAAGGCCGACAAGCGAAAAGCAGTGAGGCCCGGGTCCGAAGGACCCGGGCCTCGTTTGTCGTCGGGCGACTAGGCCGTCGCCTGCTTGGCCAGTTCCTTAAAGGCGGCCATGTCTTGGATCGCGAGTTCGCTCAGCATCTTCCGGTTCACTTGCATGCCCTTGACGGTCATGCCGTGAATCAGGTGGCTGTACTTGATTCCGCACTCGCCGCAGGCGGCGGTAATGCGGGCGATCCAGAGCCGTCGGAAGTCTCGCTTGCGCTGGCGCCGGTCCCGAAAGGCGTATTGCCCCGACTTCATCACCTGCTCGTGAGCGCGGCTGAAGACGTTCTTCTTGCGTCCCCAGTAGCCGGACGCTTTGGCAATGACTTTCCTGTGGCGCTTATGGCGCATCAATCCACGCTTAACGCGTGCCATGTTCGTTCACCTCGTTTTTTGTTCGATCGGGTCGTTGCCGCACCGGGTCCCAGCCGTTTTCGGCGGTAGCGGTAGAGTAGCGGCAGGCCGTTGCCTACAGGACGAGCAGTCGCTTGATGCGACGCCGTTCGCCCTTGAAAAGCTCCGGCTCGTTCTCCAAACGGCGCTTTTGTGAGCCGCTCTTGTGGAAGAACATATGGTTGTTATAGGCCTTCCGGCGGGTTATCTTCCCCGATCCCGTGATCTTGAACCGTTTGGCCGCCGTCTTGTTCGTTCTGATCTTTGGCATCTTTCTTCTTCCCTCCCGTCGAGGGCTTGGGCAGCAGAATCATGATCATCAGCCGCCCGTCCAGGCTCGGTGGGCGCTCAATGGTGCTGACGTCGGCGAGCTGCGCCGCAAACGCCTCCATTTTGCGAACCCCGATCTCGGGATGGGTTACTTCGCGGGCACGGAACTGACAGGTGACCTTCACCTTGTGCCCCTCATCGAGGAACTTCCGCGCGTTGCGGGCAAGGGTATTCAGGTCGTTTGCGGCCGTCCCCGGACGCATCTTTATACCCTTTACCTCTTGCTTCGTGCGCTTCTTTTCCTTTTCCTGCTTCTCGGTCAGGTACTTGAACTTGCCGTAGTCGATGATCTTGCACACCGGCGGCTGGGCCTGCGGCGAGACCATCACCAAGTCGAGACCGAGCTCGCGGGCCATGGTGAGAGCTTGTCGGCTCTGGATGATTCCGACCTGGTCGCCGTCGGCGCCGATCACGCGAACGTCGCGGAAACGCAAACAGCGCTCGTTGACCGGAGGTCCCTCATCGCGTTGAGGGGGTCTTCGGAAGCCCGCTATCGCCGGCCACCTCGAAACAGTATGTTAGGTTTACTCATTCACCCACAGTATATCGCCGGTTCTGATTCCTCGTCAAATCTGACCCCTCGATGCACGAATGAATCCATGGACGTCGGCCCTCAGCTGGCGCAGCGAACCCTCGTGGATGTACATCATGTGGCCCGCCTGGTACTCGGCAGTCGTTATGTTGGCTCGCAGCGTGGGGTTGATCCCCATGTGGGCCAGCGTCCATTCCGTTGCGAAGTACGGGGTCGCCAAGTCGTAATAGCCGCTGGCAATGAAGACCTTCATGTGCGGGTTTCGAGCCATCGCCGCTCGAAGCGCCTCACTGGTGTCCGCCGGTCCGTCGACCGCGTTGCCCCAGTCCCAAGGCTTCTTGATGCCGTCGAAGACGGTGTATTCCAGGTCGGACTTGTAGCCGAGTTCGGTGCGCACGTACTGGTTGAACATCGCTGTGTAGGCCGGACGAAGAGCCGCCATGCTGGGGTCATGGTCCGGCCGTTCGGCAGCGTGGTTCTGCTCGAAGCCCTTGAATCGGCTGTCGAGGCGCCCCACCGTGCGCTTTTCAGTGCGCAGCAGCTCTTTGCAGAAGGGATGAATCTCGATCCGAAGGTCGCGGTTCTCGACGTACTCCTTGCTAAGACCGGTGTACTCGGCGAGCTTGGCGATGACGCGTCGGCGTTCATTGGGGGGTAGGCGGTCACCTTTGGCCAAGGCCGCGGCATACTCCCCGAGCGCCCAGGCTTCGACTTCTCGCAAAGTCTTCCTCAGGTCGGCGCCGAGCCGCCGCCCCAGTTTCTTGTGATAGAATGCGGTCGCCGTGTAGGTGGGCAGAAAGAGGATAAACGGCAGGTCGTTGCTCTTGTAAAAACGGGCGGTCTGGAAGTTGAGGATGCTGCTCACCAGGACGATGCCGTTGAACGCAATGCCGCGGTCGATGAGGTGCCCGGCGATGCCGGCGGCCCGTGTCGTTCCGTAGCTTTCGCCTACCAGATAGAGCGGCGAGGCCCATCGCTCGTACCGGCTCAGATAGAGCCGGATGAACTCGCCGACCGACTCGATGTCCGTCTTGACGCCCCAATAGTGCTCGGCTTGCTCGGGGGTTTTCGCGCGAGAGAACCCGGTCCCGATCGGATCGATGAACACGAGGTCGGTATCCGCAAGCCAATGGTGGGGATTGTCGACGAGCTCGTAGGGCGGGGCGGGAAAGCCGGCATCCGGTTCCATTTTCACTCGCTTTGGACCCAGCGCACCCAAATGCAGCCATAGGGAGGGCGACCCAGGGCCGCCATTGAACGAGAACATGAGCGCCCGCTTGCCGATGTCGGCTACGCCGTCCTTCGTATAGGCCATGAAGAACATCTGGGCGAGTATCTCGCCGCTATCGTTGCGGAGGGGCAGCCGGCCCGTGGTGACGGTGTAAGCGAAGTCCTGGTCACCCACCTTCGTTTCGTGCTGTGTCACGACCGGCGTCTCTTCGACCATCGGCTCGGGCTTCTTGGGCTCTTCGACGGGCTTTGTTGCTTCGGACATCGCCTCCATTCTGGCGCGCACCGCCGTTTGTCGCAACCCGGCTTAGTTCCGCTCGGCCCCGACGGCAAGCAGGCGGCGCACGGCACGCTGCGCGGCATCGCTGACCAAGCGGTTCTCATCCTCCAGGCAGTCACCGATTAGAGGAAGCGCCTCGACCGCACCCATTTTCGACAGAGCGAGGATTGCCGCTCGTCGAACGACCGCATCCTCCTCCTGAACGAGCAGCACGAGCGGCGCGACGGCCTTGGGGTCTCGAAGCTGGGAGAGCGCCTCGATCGTGGCCAGACGGACCGATCGCGGGCGGCCGACAAGCTGCTTGAGCAAGGGTTCGGTGCCCGTGCGGCATCGGGTTCGCCCGATGGCGCGGATCGCCGCGAGCCTTGTCTCCGGGTCTTGATCGTTCAGCAAGTCCAGGAGAAGTGGAAGGCTGCGGGCGCCCTCGATCTGGCCGATCGCGGTAACAGCGGCCACGCGCACGATATCGCAATCGTCCTGCAGGCGAGCCCTGATATCTGCCGCAAACTGGGCCGCGCGACGCTGACCGAGCGCGGTAACCGCGTGGAAGCGAGCCATCGGGTTCTCCGACTGCAGTACCTCGCGAAGGATGCCCGCCGTCGCCGGGGATCGAATCTCGGCGATCGCGAGAACAGCGCCTGCCGCCACCATTTCGTCGGAATCGTCCAGGAGGGCGGTCAAGGCTGGCAATGCGCGCGGGTCGCCGATCGAACCGAGTGCGAAAGCGATTTGGTTTCTCACTTCCGGCTCGGGGTCGCGAATCGCCTTCACGAGCGCGTCGGCGGCCAGTGGAGTGCCGACACGGGCGAGGGCGAAGGCGACCGACCAGCGAACTCGGGGCTCCGGGTCGTGAAGGGCCGACAACAATCCCGGTAGGGCGCGAGGGTCCTTTAGCTTTCCCAGCGAGTGGGCGGCGGCCGCACGCACTTCCGAAACCGGATCGGTGGTGACCGCCCCGGAGAGCGCAGTCGTGACGTGTTCGTGTTGAAAGCCACCGAGGCGCTGGGCCGCATCGAGTCGGGCTTCGGCATCGGCGTGCTGAAGCCGAAGGAGGAGGCGGTTCAGAACAACCAACTGCCTCGGGCTCGGCTGCTTCACGGTGGCGGCCATAAGTGGTTCCTCGGGGAGATTCTCGGCATCTCGCCGAAGCCTCATCATAAGAGACTTTGCCGGTTCCTGCGCATCTCGATTGAGTCAGAATGAAGCGGAGTGGAACCAACGATCGGCACCATAACCTTCCTTTTCACGGATGTCGAGGGAAGCACCAAGATGTGGGAGGAGGCGCCCGATCTCATGCCCCAGACGATCGAGCGCCACGACGAAATCGCACTCGCAGTTATCGAAGATAATGGCGGGCGCGTAGTGAAGAGCCGCGGAGAGGGCGACAGCGTCTTCGCCGTGTTTCCCCGCGCGAGCGAAGCGCTCGCCGCCGCTGCCAAGCTGCAAATCGCCCTCCGGACCGAACCATGGCCGGCCAAGACTCCCATCAAGGTTCGCATGGCCCTCCACACGGGTGAGGCCCAAGAGCGCGACGAGGACTATTACGGCGCCCCGGTGAACCGATGCGCGCGCTTGCGGGCCATTGCCCACGGCGGCCAGATCGTCGTCTCTCTGACCACCGAGGAACTCGTTAGGGATGGGCTCAAAGGCGGCGTGAGCCTGAAGGATCTCGGCCTCCATCGGCTCAAGGACCTCTCGCGGCCCGAGCAGGTCTTCCAAGTCCTCCATCCAGAGTTGCCCGAAGACTTCCCGCCTCTTCGGTCCCTCGACGCCCTGCCAAACAATCTTCCCCAACAGCTCACCAGCTTCATCGGGCGCGAGCAGGTCATCGCCGAAGTCCTGGAAATTTTCAAGCACACGCGACTGCTCAGCTTGACCGGGTCCGGCGGCGCCGGGAAGACGAGGCTCGCGCTCCAGGTAGCGGCGGACCTCTTGGAAGACTACGAGGACGGCGTTTGGATGATCGAACTGGCCGCCCTGGCGGATCCGAACCTCGTCGCCCAATCGGTCGCCACCACCATCGGCGTTCGGGAGGAACCGGGCCGGCCGATCCTCGCCACGCTCACCGACTTCCTGAAGTCCAAAAAGGTCCTTCTCGTTCTCGATAACTGCGAGCACCTGCTTTCTGCCTGTGCGACTCTGTGCGACCAGCTTCTGCGGGCCTCTCCGGGCCTCTACATCCTCGCGACCAGCCGCGAGGGGCTGAACATCGCCGGGGAGACCACCTACCGGGTTCCCTCGCTCGGATTGCCAGACCCTCGCTCGAGTCAAGTCATCTCCGAATTGGTGCAGGTGGAAGCGGTTCGGCTTTTCGTCGAGCGAGCCCAGGCCGCCCAGCCCAGTTTCCAGGTGAACGACCAGAACGCGGCGTCCCTAGCCCAACTTTGCGTACGCCTCGACGGCATCCCTCTCGCAATCGAGTTGGCAGCCGCGCGGGTGAAGGCCCTTTCGGTGGATCAGATCAACCAACGCCTCGACGATCGGTTTCGACTCCTGACCGGCGGGAGCCGAACCGCGCTGCCGCGCCAGCAGACGCTTCGGGCGCTCATCGACTGGAGCTACGATCTCCTAACCCCCGAGGAGCAGACCCTCTTACGGCGTCTCTCGGTTTTTGCGGGCGGCTGGACGCTCGAGGCGGCCGAAGCCGTCTGCGCGGATTCGGACTAATGACTTTTATCCGCAATGGAGACAGGCCCGAACGCCTCGTTCGCCAAGCGATCGACCGAGCGTTAGTGCTAGCGCCAGTACTGCTTCCACCACGCGACCTTCTCGTCGAGACCCGGGTAGGTCCAGTCGTTGAGTTCGTGGTCGTATGTGCCCATCGCCGCGGTTTGCTCTCGAATGTCCCGCCAACGAGCGAAGCTGCTGACGACTCGAGAGGAAGAACTCCGCGACCTGACGGGCATCGCATCCTCTGCGGTTACTCGCCCTGTTTCGGAGTCTTATCGATCATCAGCTTCAGCCGCTTAAGGCGGATGTTTTCGGGGTCGGTCTTGAGGCCGGAGGCCACGAGGCGGCCCGCGCCCTCAGGATCCCCGGCTTGAAGCGCGATCGAAGCGAGGGTAGCCAGGTAGTTCGGGTGCTCGGGGCTCGTCTTGAGGGCGCGCCGCACGAGGACTTCGGCCTTGGCGTAGTCGCCTTGCAAGAAGTAAATGTTGGCGAGGTCGTTGTTGACGTCTGCTATCAGGGCATCGACTTGGGGGGCATGATCTGTCGGGATGAGGGCGAGGCCTTGTTCCAGACTCCGCTTGGCCGATTCGTAGTCGCCGAGGGCGTAGCCGATCCGTCCTGCGCCGATGTGGGGAGCGAACTGGGTCGGGGCATAGGAAATGAGCCCCTCGAACTGTCGCCGAGCCTCGGCGAGGTCCCTCAAGGCGTCTTCGCTCAGGTCCTGTCCTTGGGCGAAGGCCACCATGTGGGCCGCCGAGAGGTCCCGCGCCTTGGCAAGGGTGGCTTCGTAATCGACGTCGTTGTCCACCACCGGCGAACCGTCGGCGGGAGCCGAGGAGCCGCAACCGAACGCCAGGAGCAGGGCGAGGAGCCCAACGAATACACTAACCGATGGCCAGCGCATGCCACCCCCGCTCCAAGAGTGCGTGCCGCCAGCCCCGCACGCTGACCGTACATTCCGCGGCCTTGATCGCATGAAGGAACCGCTCGAGGATAAGGGCGCCGATCGCGATCGTGGTCTCTCGACCTGGCTCCAGTCCCACCAGGGCTCGCCGCCCGGCGTCGTCCATATCGAAGAGCCATCCTACGGAGCGCCCGATCTCTTCGTAAAGCAAGACCTGCCCGTGAACGAGGTCGGGGTCCCATTCGGCCATGCCGGCACGAATCGTGACGAGGTTCGTGCCCGTCGCGCCGAGGACCACCGCCCGTCCAGCCTCGCCAGGACCGTATTCGAGGTCGATCGCCTCGTCGATGGCTTTGGCGGCCGCAAGCCGCTCGCCCGGGGTCGGGGATTCGGCGGACAGGATCCCGCCGCGAAGAGCGAGAGTCCCAATCGGAAAGCTCTTCCGGAAGGAGGCTGCCCACTCGCCACGGTCGTTCCGGCTCGCGGTCACCAGTTCGGTGCTGTGGCCGCCCGGATCGATGATGGACACCGTCCCGGGGGTGCCAGCGCGCCAAAGCAAGGGATCATCGACGACGGCGAGCAATCCGAGGTCGGCCTCCTCCTCGCCACTGAGCACCCGCACGGGAGTGCCTTGGGCTGCTGATAAGTTCAAGAATACGTCCGTATTCGTGGCGATTCTTGCCGCCATCGTAGCCGCAGCGACAATCTCCCCGGCATCGTGGGCGTTGGCGGTCTCGAACGCTTCTTCGAGCGCCGCCAGCGTGTCGCGGATCCCTTGATCGGAGAGGAGCCCTGTTTGCGCGGTCCCTCGACCGAGGCCGGTAACCCTGGAGGACTCGAAGAGAACTCGCCACTGGCCCGAAGAATCCTCGGCAACGACGAGAAGAATCGAGTTCGAGCCCACGTCGACGACGGCCCTGATCACGTCCCGAGTCTACCGCCGGGCGACCGGTACAATCGGCGAGGAGCGCGCCCGTAGCTCAGCGGATAGAGCAACCGCCTTCTAAGCGGTCGGTCGTGGGTTCGAGTCCCGCCGGGCGCGCCACGAGGGGTGACGGCAAAAGTGGCGGCGCAGACGAAGGCGACCGACCGGTAAAGTCTTCACGTGACCTACCGCATCCCCCTTCTCGCTCTCGGCGCTTCGATCCTTGTCGCCTGCGCGTCGACCCGTGTGCCAAGCGATCCTTCGCCGAAGGCGGAGAGCCAGCGTGCCGCGAACGTGACCGAGCTGTACGAACGCAACTGCGGCAATTGCCACGGAATGAACGGCGAGGGTGGGGGCGGGGGGACCAAATCGCTGCTGTCCGAGGAAAAGTTCGACCAGAAGTGGGATCGCCCCTATTTCGACGCCATCAAGAACGGAGTCAAGGATGCCGGAATGGAGGCCTACGGCGAGTCGCTCTCCGATCCTCAAATCTGGGCTCTCGTCGTCCACATTCGCGAGATGCAGGCGCGGTACCTACGTCAAGCCAACGGCTCTCCCAAAGCGACCAACGGCGTGTACCGCTCCAAGTACCATCAGTTCCGAATCGAGACCGTCTTAGAGCGGGGTGAGATCGCGACGCCATGGGCGATCGACTGGCTCCCCGACCGGCGGATGCTGGTGACGAGTCGCCCCGGGCCCGTGTATCTGGTCGACAACGGCAAGGGGCAGGAAATCGAGGGCATCCCCGACTCCGTCGAGATCGGCCAAGGCGGCATGATGGACGTGGCCGTGCACCCCGACTACTCCAAGAACGGGTGGATCTACTTGGCTTTTACGGACCCGGCGCAAGGCAAGCGCGGCGGCATGACCAAGATCGTGCGCGGCAAACTGGCCTTTCAGAGCGGCAGTCCGCGCTGGACCGACCAGCAGACGATTTTCCAATGCGCAGCGGACACGTACAGCACGTCGGGCGTCCACTTCGGCTGCCGCATCGTCTTCGACGGGAAGGGGCATGTCTTCTTTCCCATTGGCGAGCGAGGCAGCGGATCACTGGCGCAAAATCTTTCGAAGCCCAACGGCAAGATCTATCGCGTCAACGAGGACGGCTCGATTCCCAAGGACAACCCCTTCGTTGCCGACAAGAACGCCATCCCGGCGCTTTGGTCGTACGGTCACCGGAATCCCCAGGGCCTGATTTTCGACCTGGACGGCGACCTATGGGATACCGAACACGGCCCCCGAGGAGGAGACGAGGTGAATCGCATCGTCCGTGGCGCGAACTATGGATGGCCGCTCGTGGCCTTCAGCATCAACTACAACGACACGCCCCTCGTCACTCCGTGGCCGAAGCCCGGGGAGAAGTTCGAAATGCCCGTCTTCCGGTGGCTGCCCTCGATCGGCGCCTGCGGGCTCGACGTGGCGCGCGGGCCTGGTTTTCCGAATTGGAAGGGCGACCTCTTGGCCGGCGGGTTGAGCGGGGCGAACATGGATCGCATCCGAATCAAGAATGGCAAACTGGTCGAACGCGAGGAAATCGTCCACGGGCTGGGCCGGGTGCGCGAGGTCGCCTACGGCCCCGACGGTCACGTCTACATCGCGCTCAATCAGCCGGACAAGATCATCCGACTGGTTCAGGCCGACCGATAACCCGCCCATGACGCCCTGGCTCGTCGCGATGGTCATGACCCCAACGGAACCGCCCAGCCCGCCGCGAGAGTTCCGAGGGGTTTGGGTGGCAACCGTCGACAACATCGACTGGCCCTCGCGGCGCGATCTCGACACCGCCGCCCAGAAACGAGAGTTGTTGGCGATTCTCGACAAGGCGTCGGCCTTGCGGTTCAATGCCATCGTGTTCCAGGTCCGCCCTCATGGCGATGCCCTGTACCCCAGCAGGATCGAGCCGTGGTCCGAATACTTGACGGGAGCGCAGGGAACCGCTCCGAGTCCAGCATGGGACCCCCTCGCGTTCGCCGTGGTCGAGGGACACCGGCGCGGCCTGGAAGTCCATGCATGGATCAATCCGTATCGCGCGTGGCATCCCGCGGCGAAGAAAGGCCCTGCGCCCGGGCACATCGTCAGCCGACGCCCCGATCTTGTCCGCACCTACGGGCAGTATCGATGGATGGACCCCGCCGAGGACGACGTTCGTCGCCAAACCTTGGCAGTCGTGAAGGATATCGTCACCCGGTACGACGTCGATGGCCTCCATATCGACGACTACTTCTATCCGTACCCCGTCCGCGACAAAGCCGGAAAGGCGATCGAATTCCCTGACGACGCTGCATACCGAAGATATCGGGAGACCGGCGGTAAGGCGAGCCGAGCCGACTGGCGACGGCAGCACGTCGACGACCTGGTTCGCGCCATGTACGAGACCATAAAGTCCTCCAAGCGATGGGTGAAGTTCGGGATCAGCCCGTTCGGCATCTATCGGCCGGGAGTGCCGGCGGGCATCAAGGCCGGTCTCGACCAGTACGCCGAACTTTACGCCGACGCCCGGCGTTGGCTTCGCGAGGGGTGGTGCGACTACTTCACGCCACAACTCTATTGGCGCATCGAGCCGCCCGCGCAAAGCTACCCGGCACTGCTCGGCTGGTGGCTGGAACAGAATTCGAAGGGGAGGCACCTATGGCCGGGAAACTACGCCAGTCAAGTGGCCAACGGCTGGCCCGCGCAGGAGATCGTCGACCAAATCGAGCTCACGCGCAAGTCGAAGGCCAGTGGGAACGTGCTCTTCTCGATGAAGCCCTTGCTCAGGGGGACGGCCGGGCTCGACAAGAAGCTCGCCGAGTCGGCTTACCGTCACCCTGCAATCGTTCCAGCCTCACCATGGCTGGGTGACGATCGCCCAGGGACGCCCGTCGTCAAGGCGTCGAACCGGTCCGGCGGTTCTTGGAGGGTTCTACTCGCCGAACCTAAGCAGGCGCGTTTCCTTGCCTTGTACGCCTTGCGGGACGGTGAATGGAACCTCGTCAGCATATCGGATGACACCCACCGCGGCGTTCCCGATACCGGTGTCGATGCGCTCGCCGTCTCGGTTCTCAGTCGGACCGGCATCGAAAGCCCCCGCGTCGTACTCCGCCCCCCGAAGGGCGACTAGCGGCAGCCGCGGCTTATGGAGTGCGCGGGCTTGACCGCGCTTTGGCTGCCGCGGGAGGACGGCCCCGATCCGGGGGCACGAACCATCCCCCGGCTACCGCTCCATCGCGGGATACCGGGAATCCGTGTATCATTGAAGAGTTCGGAACTGAGCCTGGCCGAGGTTGCGTAACCTATCCAGAAGGAGATTTCGGGGTTCGTGTTATCCACGTTTATCAAATCCGCCGTTCAGCCCAAGGAGGAGAGGCGCAAGCTGTTCGAGACCCTCATGCGCGATACGCATCGCCATGCCTACAGTCTCGCCATGCGACTCACCGGGAATTCGACCGAGGCCGAAGATCTCGTTCAAGAGTCGTTCCTCAGAGCCTACCGATTCTTCCACCGGTACGACGACAGCCTGCCTTTCACCAGTTGGCTGTATCGGATCATGACGAACGCTCACATCGACTCCGTGCGCCGCAAGGGCCGTTTGAGAACGACGAGCCTCGACCAAAGTGGCGCCGACGGATCGACGACCTGGGAAATCGCCGACGAGGACGCCTCGCCCGACGCGCAGATGATGCACCGGGAACTCGATGAGCCTCTTCAACTCGGCCTGATGGCGATGTCGCCCGACTTCCGCGTTGCGGTCCTATTGGCCGATGTGGAAGGAATGGCCTATGAGGAGATCGCCGAGGTCATGCAGACCTCGATCGGAACCGTCCGATCGCGCATCCATCGTGGCCGTCGCCAACTCCGCGAGTACTTGCGCCGCTCTTGCCCGGACCGATTCCGCGAGCTTTCGGGGGTAGACCGATGAACTGCCGCAACGCCCAAGTCCTGCTTTCTGCTTTCATCGACGGTGAACTGGCCGGCACCGAAACGATGCGCGTTCGCGATCATCTTCGCTCCTGCGACGCTTGCCGATCCGAGTTCGAAGAGGTTCGCTTGGTCAAGCAAATGCTCGGAGGCGCGTCAGAAGTCGCTGTTCCCGCCGACCTGCAAGACCGGCTCATGCGCGCCGTCATGACCGACGTGTCCCCCGCTCGATCCGAGCGGCCGATTTGGGGTTGGGCGCTCGCCAGTTCCTTCGCCGCCGCCGCTATCGCGCTGGCTTGGCTCCAGTTCGTGGGCCGAGGACCGACGCCTACTGGCCTCGAGGCCAAATCTAGCAAAGCAGAATCGATCGCTTTCGACGTCAGCCGCGACCAGAGCGTCTACGGCTCCGACCCGTTCGGGGGACAGGGCCCCGTGATGCCTGCAAGCCATGTTTCGGGCCGCTGATCGGCGACGCGTGTTCCGTCTAGCGCCCGGATTCGCGCGGTCGACGGCGGCCCGAAGCACCGCGGTCGTCCTCGGGTTGCTGTTCGCCGCGTTCGGTGCCACTCAGAACCGTGAAGACATCCGCGAGGTGTTCTTCCGATCGATTCAGAAGAGCGGCACCGTCAATGCCACCCTCGTCCAAACCAAGCGACTCCACGACGGGGGACGTAGCGTCGTCAAGTACTCCGTGACGATGGACGATAAGGGCCGCAGCCGTCGCACCGTCCTCCAGCCGATCAGCATGGAGGGCACCATCTGGATCGACGACGGCATGCAATGGGCGACCATCGACTCCGAGGAGCGCGAAATCGTCATCCAGCCCTCGCCGCTCAAGGATCGGATCGACCCCAAGCTCCGCATGAAGATGATCGCCGCCAACTATGAACTAAAGTCCGATGGCGAAGATCGGATCGCGGGGCGGAAATCCCTGATGATTCGAGCGATCCCGAAGGAGCGCTTCTTGCCCGAGCGCCGCTACGGGATCGACCTCGGCAACCACATGCTTCTTCGAATCGAGGTCGCCGATTCCAGTCACCGCCTGGATGTAGTGCTCAACACGATCGCGGCGGACTTTCCAAAGCGCATCGATCCCGGACTTTTCACTTGGCCGACGAATGGATATAAGGTTACTCGAACCGACTTTCCCAAGGCGATTCGCAGTATCGGATCGGCCATGGATACGCTGGGTTTCAGCCCACGGATGCCAGCCCGGCTGCCCTATGGGTTCCAGGTGACGCAACGGCACCTCGTCGGCGGACCCGAGGGCCAATTCCTCGCACTGCGTCTCTCCGACGGCCTCGCGATGATGACCGTCTATCAATGGGATGCCGCCCGGCGGTATCGTGACTTGCCGTTCAAGGCGCCCGGGGATGGCCAGGTCGGCAATGTCTGCATCAAGGTCGTGGGCGATGTGCCGTCGTCGATCCGACGGCGCCTTGCAGAGTCGTTTCTCGATCCAACCGCCGACGCCGGCCTCGACGGGCCGATCGTGATCGAAGAGATCGAGGGGATCGCCGATTCGCCGCCCGCTCGTCCGCCGAAGAATGAGGGCCGCACGAACTGTTCCGACGAGCCTCGGGAAGCGACAGGGAGTCTCGCCAACGGACTGACCCGGGCCCTGGACGTCCTCCGCAACATGGGCATCGAAGCCGACATGCGCTACGAAGACGTAGGCGCTGGGCCCTTCGTGGGTCGCTATCGGCGTCCCGAATAGTCTCCGTGATACGATGAGACCGACGTGAAGAAGGTCTCGAGTGGCGGCGGTTGGCAGGCGATCGGTTACACCTTTAGAAAAGCCCGAGAAGTGGGTGCGCTGCCCCTTTGGCGCGCGATGCGCTCTCGAAACGCCTGCAAGACTTGCGCCTACGGGATGGGCGGCCAGCGCGGAGGCATGGTCAACGAGGAAGGCCGGTTCCCCGAAGTCTGCAAGAAGTCGCTGCAGGCAATGGCTGCCGACATGCGTGGGAAGATCGAGCCTCGATTCTTCCAAAAGTACTCTCTCGACGAATTGGCAGGCCTTTCTCCGCGCGAATTGGAGGCTTGCGGGCGCCTGACGGAGCCGCTCCTCGCCAGCCCCGACGCCGAACACTTCGTGCCGATCTCGTGGGACGAGGCGATCGACAAGATCGGCGCCACGCTGCGGGTATCCGATCCCGAACGGGTGTTCTTCTATGCGAGCGGCCGAAGCTCGAACGAAGCCGGCTTTGTCTTGCAACTGCTCGCCCGCGCGTTGGGAACCAACCACGTAAGCAACTGCTCCTACTATTGCCATCAGGCGAGCGGCGTCGGGCTCAAGGAGGCGATCGGTACCGGCACCGCCACCGTCGAACTGGAGGACCTCGCCCGCGCCGATCTCGTTTTCCTGATCGGAGGCAACCCTGCCTCGAACCACCCCCGCCTTATGTCGGCACTGGCCCGGCTCCGGCGTCGGGGCGGGCAGGTGATCGTGGTCAATCCCCTACGCGAGGTCGGGCTCGTCGACTTCCGAGTGCCCTCGAACCTGAGGAGCATGCTTCTCGGCTCGCCGATCGCAAGCCTCTACCTTCAGCCGCGGATCGGGGGCGATATCGCGATGATGGTCGGGATCGCGAAGCGGCTGGTCGAAACAGGCATTATCGATCAGGACTTCGTGGATTGCCACACCGAGGGCTTCGACGAAGTCGCCGCAATGGTGAATTCGTCGAGTTGGGAGTCGATCGAAGCGGCCTGCGGGGTCAAGCGAAGCGAAATCGAGCAAGCGGCAGACCTCTATGCCGCTTCGCAGAAGGCGATCTTCGCCTGGACGATGGGAATCACCCATCACGCGCACGGGGTCGACAACGTCCGCTGGATCGTCAATCTGGCACTCATGCGAGGCATGCTCGGCAAGCCGGGTGCGGGCCTTATGCCCATCCGGGGTCATAGCAACGTCCAGGGTCTCGGTTCGGTAGGTGTCTCGCCACAGATCGCACGCGATGCCATCGAGGGTCTGGCCAGGCTCGGCGTCGCGGCGCCGAAGACGAAAGGTCGCGACACCCTCGAAGCTCTCGAGGGCGCGGGCCGGGGCGAAGCGGATTTCGCCCTCTGCCTGGGCGGCAATCTGTTTGGCGCGAGTCCGGACGCCTCCTTCGCTGGCCATGCGCTGGGGAACATCGGGCTCGTCGTCTACCTCAGTACGACCCTGAACACGGGACACGTCCGCGGTCGAGGGCGCACGACTCTGGTGATACCGGTGCGGGCCCGCGACGAAGAGGATCAGCCCACGACTCAGGAGTCCATGTTCAGTTTCATCCGTGTCAGCGATGGGGGTCGACCGCGGTTCGAGGGCCCTAGAGGTGAAGTCGATGTGCTGACCGCCATCGGACATGCAGCGCTCAGCGTGGAGCCCATCGACTGGCCCAGCCTCGTGAGTCATGCCGCCATCCGCCGCCTCATCGCCCGCCTCGTTCCCGGTTACCAAGACCTCGAAGAGGTCGATCGATCCAGGAAAGAGTTTCATATTGCCGGGCGAATCTTGCACACAGCGACATTTCCTCGCGATGGTGGGCGAGCTTCCTTCTCGGCCCGCCCGCTGCCCGTGTGGGCCGTCGGAGAGGATCGTCTGATGCTCATGACCATCCGGTCCGAGGGCCAGTTCAACACCGTCGTCTATGAGGAGGAAGACCTCTATCGCGGTCAGGAGCGGCGCGACGTGATCCTCATGAACGCCTCTGATATCGAGCGGCTCGGCTTTCGGGAGAACGACCCGGTCCGTATCGAGAGCGAGGTCGGAACGATGGGGCCGATCCTCGTCCGGGAGGCGCCGATCGCTGCAGGATGCGCGGCAATGTACTATCCAGAAGCCAACGCCCTCGTTCCCCGTCTGGCCGACCCCAAGTCGCGCACGCCCGCCTTCAAATCCGTGCCGATCCGTTTGATACCGAGCGAGGTGGCACCAGAAAGTCCTCCTACAAAGCAAGGGAAGAACTCGAAGCGAGGCCTCGAAGCCTGCTGATCTATCCGCATGATGGATCGTGCCCCCGGCGCAAGTTATGCGGAGGCACCCATCGCAGAGATTCGGAACTCGCGCCACTTTGTGCTTAACTAATACGCATAGGGGGCCGCGTGCCCGATTTCATTTGGTTTGTTGGAGGCGATAGGTAATGAAGACCCTCGCGTTTGGTTTGGTTCTGGTTTCGGTGTCCTGCTTCGTGATCGGCATTCGGTCGGTCGAGGAAGCGAATCCCGGGTTTCGGTCGGAGGAGGTGCCGACGGCGGTGCTCGCCATCCGGCAGCGCTGGCAGTCGCGCCTGAGCAAGGATGGGACGGTTCCCGAAGGCGCGCTGACCAGGGCACTCGCCCAGCGGGGGGCCCTCTTGGCCGGCGAGGAGCGCGGTTCGACCGACTTCTCCCCCTGGACCTGGCTCGGGCCGGCGAACATCGGCGGCCGAATTCGCTCCGTCGTCATCGATCCGAACAACCCGAACACGATGTATACCGGTGCGATGGCCGGCGGAGTCTGGAAGACGACCGACGGCGGCGCGAACTGGTTCCCCCTGGACGGGTTCATGCCCGCGATCGGCGTATGCAGCCTCGTGATGCACCCCACGAACGCCAATGTGATTTATGCCGGAACCGGTGAGGGGTTCTTCGAAAGCGTCGAAGGCAGCCAAAACACGGCGGCCATCCGCGGCGCGGGCATCTTCAAGACGACCGATGCCGGGGTGACTTGGAACCAGATTCCGACCACGAACACTCCCGACTGGTACTTCGTCAATCGGATCGATTTCCAACCAGGCAATCCTTCGGTGATGCTCGCAGCGACAAACTCCGGCATCTGGCGCAGCACGAACGGCGGCGACAATTGGACCCAAGTCTGGACTGGCCATGCCTACGACATCGACTTCAACCCGAACAACGCGAGTCAGGTCGTCGCGGGCGTCCACGACAACCCGGGAGTCGTTTACTCGAGCAATGCGGGCCTGACGTTCTCGAACTCGACGGGGATGTCGAACGTCCACCGTGCCGAAGTCAAGTGGGCGGCAAACACGGCAAGCACCTGTTACGCTCTGGTTTCGGCCATGAATCAGACCGCATCGATCTATCGATCGACGAATAGCGGGCAAACGTGGACCCTTCGTTCCGCGCCGTCGATCCCCACTTACGAGGCCTACAACATCGCCCTTTGGGTCGACCCCACGAACTCGAACTTCCTCGTGTACGGGGCCGTAAACCTCTTTCGAAGCACCGACGGCGGAAACACTCGGACGAACGCGTTTCCGAACATTCACGCCGACCACCACGACATCATCCACCACCCGGGCTACAACGGCGGTACGAATCGGCGGCTCTTCTTCGCGGGCGACGGCGGTGTCGGCTTTACGAACGATGCGACCACCGGCAGCGGCGGCCACATGAACAACGGCTTGGGCATCACTCAGTTTTATGGTGCGGCCTACTCCCCGAGCGGAAAGATCATCGGTGGCGCGCAAGACAACTACACGAATATCTACAGCGGCTCGGTCAACTGGCAAGTCCAGGCCATCGGCGGCGATGGTGGGTTCGCTGCGGCTGATTCGACCGACGCCAACTTCCTGTATGGCTCGAGCCAAGTCTTGGGCATCCGTCGAAGTTCGAACAACGGCGGCTCGTTTTCCAGCATCACGAGCGGGCTGACCGACGCCGGAAGCACCGCGACCTGCAACTTCATCCCCCATTACATCCTCGATCCGAACAACCCCAACACGATGCTTGCCTGCGGACTCAACCTGTGGCGGAACTCGAACGTCAAGGGCACGCCCGCGTGGACGATTATCAAGACCCCGACCACCGACGATCCTCCGGAGGAATGGAAGAAGAACACCTCCCACATGAACGTCTACGACCGACGCCACCACAGCACGGTCACCGTCGCACAAGGAAACTCGAACCTCATTTGGGTCGGGCACAACAACGGCAAGATCTTCAAGACGACCAATGGCACCGCTGGGAGCCCGACCTGGACCCGGGTCGATACGAACATTCCCGGTGGCGGGCCCGGACGCTGGGTCGCAAAGATCGTCATCGATCCCGCCGATCATCAGCGGGTCTTCGTCGCCTTCCTGGGCTGGGACGACGATAACATCTGGCTCACTCTCGACGGAGGAACGACGTGGTCACAGGCCACGGGCATGCCCAGTCGACGCATTCCCACCGCACCGGTCGGCGCTTTAGCGATGGACCCGCTGCGGCCGAACCGCATTTTTGCCGGCACCGATATCGGTCTCTTCATCTCCCACGATTCCGGTCAGTCGTGGGGGGCGGTCACCGACGGACCGGACACATGTCCGATCGATGAGCTGGTCTGGAAGGACTCGGATGAACTCATCAACGTGACCCACGGGCGCGGCCTCTACATCGTGAATGTGACACCGACCGCGACCCAGGTCCAGCCGTCCGCGCTGAGCATCGGCGGTCTGAACGGTGGCGGCAACCTCGCCAGCCTCCTCGCCTCCGACAACGCTCGCCTCAGAGTGATCGGCCTCTTCCAGAAGGGAGGCCCACAATCTCTCCACGTCGAGGTTACGTCTACCGCACCGTACACGAATCCGCTCTCGATCCGGCTGACCGTCGAGTCCCAAGCCACTGCCGGCCAAAACCAGGCGGTTAGGCTCTGGAACTACGACTCGGGCGCCTACGAGACAGTGGACACGCGCGCGGTCACCGAGACCGACGCGACGATCGACATCGACCCGACGGGCAGCGCCTCGCGGTTCGTGAATCCTCTTACCCGCGAGATCAGGGCACGGATCGTGTTCCTGCCGCTCGTGATGTCGAAGCCGATCCCGACCGCCTCGGTCGATTTCGCGGGGTGGACCTTCCAGAAGTAGGCTGCCCCGGTGGAGCGCTCTCCCGCCGCAGGAACCATCGGCGGGCTACAATCCGGGGCATGCCGGTCCTGGAACTGAAGGACCTCGAGGTTTCGTTCGGCACGACGCGCATCCTTCGAGGGGTGAGTCTCTCGCTGGAGCGTGGCAAGACGCTCGGGGTGGTCGGCGAGTCTGGCTGCGGTAAGTCGATGACGGGTCTGGCGATCATGGGGATGATCCCGCTGCCCGGGCGGGTGAGCCGTGGCGAGATCGTTCTCGAGAACCGTAACCTCGTCGATATTCGCCCGCGGGATTGGCTCGACATTCGCGGGCAAGAGATCGCGATGGTCATGCAGGATCCGTTTACCGCGCTCAATCCGATGATGCGTGTGGGCGACCAGATTGCCGAAGTCTTGTGGCTGCACCTGGGAATGAACCGAGCCAGCGCATGGAAAAAGGCGGTCGAGATGCTCGAGAAGGTCGGCGTCCCGGCTCCCGAGGCGTCGGCCCGGAAGTATCCCCACCAGATGAGCGGCGGGCAACGCCAGCGCGTCGTCATCGCCATTGCTTTCGCCTGCCGCCCGAAGGTGCTGATCGCCGACGAGCCGACGACGGCCCTCGACGTTACGCTGCAAGCCCAGATCCTCCGTCTGATTCGCGAACTGCAACAAGAAGTAGGGACTGCCGTCATGCTGATCTCGCACGACATAGGAGTCATCGCCGCCCTCTCCTCGCGCATCGCGGTCTATTACGCCGGCCGCGTCGTCGAGACCGGGTCTGCAGAGCAAGTCCTAAGCACGCCCGAACATCCCTACACCGTCGCCCTGCTCAACGCCTTGCCGAACCCGGCAAAAACTCGCCTCGAAGCCATCGGCGGTCAGCCACCGAATCTGGCGCGCCTCCCGGCGGGGTGCGCCTTCGCTCCTCGGTGTGCCCGTCGTTTCGAGCGCTGCGTCGACGAGCCCCCGCTGATCGCGATCGACGAAGCGCATTCCGCAGCCTGCTGGCTGGTTCCGGAAGGGGCGCTAACGGCTCAGGGTCGCTAGTCGCTCGATTCGCTGGGGTTCGTTCGCGCTGAGCCAAGGGTCCTTCGACAGCCGTTCATGGGCGACCTCGAAGTACGGCTTTGCTTCGTCGCCGCGCTCCATCTGGAGCAAGAGTTCGCCCATCTCCTCGTGGGCGTACCCTTCGTCGTCGTTACCCGCACTGACAAGCCCCGACTGGATGGCCAAGGCTTCGTCGAGACGTCCCAGCGAACGCAGCGACCGACCCACGCACCAATGGGCGATCCGAACCGTCGTCGGGGAGCCGTGGATCCGGCGGTACTCCAGGGCCTCGACGAACAGAGCATGCGCCTCTTCGAATCGGCCTAGGTCGTGGAGGGACCAGCCGGTGTTGTTCAGGAGCGATCCGAGCCAGCCCCGCGCCCGCTCGTCGGAAGCCGACCGCGCCAGATCGATCGCCCGCAAGTTCCACCGGAGGCGATCCTCGGCCGGTGCGGCGATGCCCAGCATGTGCGCGGCATCGACGTGATAGTATTCGAGCTCGGCAATGCCTTCCGATTCTCGAAGCGCCGTTTCGAACCACGGAACCGCCTCGCCGGGCCGACCGGAACTGTTGAGCACCCGCCCCCACTCAAGTGCCTTTCGAACTCGCAAGGTCGCGGAATCGTCGGGCACGGCCTCGAGTTCCAGCAGAGCCTCGTCGAAACGTCGCTGCAGTCCCAGTGAGCGGGCTATCTGCGTTCGAATCTCGTGACGGGACGCGGTCGACGAGACGCTCGCGAGCAGTTCACGGAACCGTACCTCGCTCGCAGCGGGGTCCCCGTAATCCCAGAGGCCGTCGATGTCTGCGCTGGAAATGTCTTCTTCCATAGGCGAATTGATACCACCGTAACCGTTCTTTAAACTCCACCCGGTAGCGTCGGTCATGTCGGTGGGTGGTTCGACCCACCCGAATTCACCCGCCAGACCAGGAGACACGCAGTGAAAACAACCACCATTCTCGCCTCACTGGGCCTCTTTATGATGGGCGCCCTTGCCCCTGCAGGAGTCTATTCGACCGAGGCCTCGCACAACGTCACCGTTCAGCCCGCCGGCCCCCGGCAGGGCGCGAACGGCTTGCGCTTCTTCAATATCGAAGGCAACAACTACGGCGCGTTCGCCAGCTATGGCGTAACGGAATTCAACGTCGCCAGCCTTGGGATAGCCGGCACCGTAACCGACGTGTCCCGATTGACCTTGCGCCTGGTTGCCGCCAACGCCGCGTTTTCGTACGACGGCGTCTGCAACATCTGGCTCACGAGCGATACGATCACTAGCGCGGCCCAGTCGGGCTCACCGCTGTTCTACGACGCGAACTTCCTGTGGGATGGCCTGGGGACCCAACTCGATACGAAGTGGAATCTCGGCCAGATCATGTACGAAGTCGCTCCGGGTAGCGGCGCGACGTTCTGGCTCGACGTCAACTCCATGTCCCCGGCGTCGAAGGCCTACCTGATCAACCAGCTCAACAACGGCTCGATCGTCCGAATGATCGTTTCACCCAACGAGAACTTCGTCGCAGCTACTTTTGCGGGATACGACAACAGCACCTACTCCGGGCCCGTTATGGAGGTCGACGTCGTGGAAACCACGGTATCGGTTTCGGGCATAGTGAACTTCACCGATCGTTTCGGCAACTTCCCCGGCTCCATCGATATCGACTTCCAAGACGCTTCGCATACGATCGTCCACACGGCGATGAATGTGGCCGTCGACTCGATGGGGAACTTCTCTACGACCGACCTGCCCCCTACCACCGGCAGCTACTTCCTCTCGGTCAAACGCACGCCGTGGCTGCGGCGGACCATCGGGCCTTACAACACAGGCACCAACCAGTCGGGCTTGGTTCTCGACCTCGTAAGCGGCGACATCGACGGCGACAACGAAGTCGCCATTGGCGACTACGCCCAGCTCTCGACCGCCTTCAACTCTGAGCCCGGTGATGGGAACTGGAACCCCGATGCAGACTTGAACGGCGACGACAGCGTCGACATCGGCGACTTCGCGATCCTCTCGGTCAACTTCGGCGTGATGGGCGACGACTAGACGTAAGAAGACAGCCTGTTCACCTGCAACGCCGGACCAAGAGTGGTCCGGCGTTGCTTCCTTAATGAGGAGACAACATTCGGCTTTCAGACTCCGCTCGGAGCCCGAAGACATGAAACGAGCATTTACCCTTATCGAACTACTCGTGGTGATCGCGATCATCGCGATCCTCGCCGCGATTCTCTTTCCCGTGTTCGCGCGCGCCAAAATGGCCGCCAAAAAAGCCGCCGATCTTTCGAATACCCGTCAGATCGGCATCGGGATGCAGCTGTATCTAAGCGATAACGACGACGTCTATCCTCCCTCCAACCACCGATTCGAGCCCACCCCCCAGGAAGTCCACTGGTCTTGGATGGTCCTCCCGTACATGAAGAGCGAGCAAATCTTCGTGAGCCCCGCCGACAACATCAAGGGCTGGGCGCCTGGATGCTACGACGCATCGACGAACAACCGAGGCTTCGGCTATCCGTCGATTCAGGAGAACAGCTGTGCACAGCAGGGTTATCCCGCCGGAATGTACACGCTGCAAGTCGGACGCATCTCCTATACGGCCAACCAGCTGCTGGTCCCTCGAAAGCGGCAACAGTCGGATACCGCCACCGTCGTGTCGATGAGCCTGCTCGAAGACACATCGGGAACGATCCTGCTCGCCCCGCTGAGCGAGGCGAAGAACTGTCTGCGTCGCGTAGTCGGAGGCGAGTACCGCACGTATCGTCCGGCGATCGCGGTCGCCAAGAGGGGCCAGCGAACGGACGGTTTCAGTTCCACGCCGACCAATGCTTCCGACCTTCCGCTCGAGGCGATCTCGCGCAACACGGCTCTGGCCGTCTTCGCCTGCAACAGAGTCAACGACGCCGGTATCGGCACGATCCCGGATCATACGCTCCGCTATACACACCCCGGCCGCTTCGACTCCGGCAACAACTACGTCTTTGCCGACACCAGCGCGCGGTTCAAGAACGCGCTTCAGACCCTCGACACGAGAAACTTCATGTGGGGCAAGTCGGCCTACTCGTTGGGTGGCGGTCCGATCGTCGATCCCGCTACCGGGCTCCCGGTGAACTGACGATGCTGACCACCCTTATCCTCCTAGCAGCCTCGACAGGGCAGCCCGCTGGACTGCCTTCGCCGCACCTGCTGAGTCCTTCTTTGTTTACGGTGGCGGTGAAGGGTGACGCCGACGACTCGGCCCTTTGGATGTCGCCCGATGGAAAGGTAGCTCGCATTTACGGCACCGACAAAGTCGCCGATGGTGCGATCTACGCTTATGACTCATCCGGCGCGGTCGTCCAAGTGTTCGACGGGGTCGCCCAGCCCAACAACATCGACGTCGAGTATGGGTTGGTGTGCGGTGCGGAACGGCGTGACATCCTCGTGGCGACCGAGCGCGGGAAGAATCGGCTCCGCATCTTCAGCATTGACTCGGGTAGCGGCAAACTGGAAGACGTGACCGGCGAAACGTCGTGCGTCGACCAACCCATGGGGATCGGCCTCTATCGCCGGGCCTCCGATGGACGGATCTACACGGTCGTCAGCCGCAAGGGCGGCCCAAAACAGGGCTACCTCGTCCAGTACGAACTGACTTGGAATCCCACTTCCGGCAAAGTCGATGCCAAGCACGTCCGATTCTTCGGGCTGTTCAGCGGTAAGGACGAGATCGAGTCGATCGCCGTCGACGACGAACTCGGCTACGTGTATGCTTCGGACGAGGGTGTTGGCACCCGGAAGTACCTTGCCGACCCGGATGCTCCCGACGCCGGCAAAGAACTCGCCCTTTTCAATCAGACAGGCTTCAAGGGCGATCACGAGGGCATCGGCATCTATGCCGGACCCAACGGCGAGGGCTTCATCGTCTGCACCGACCAGACCGCCGACAACTCGACTTACTTTCTCTACCCGCGAAAGGGCGTGCCCGGAATGCCCCACGTCCACATCGCCGCCTTTGCCTTCCAGGCCGGGCTCGACGAGACCGACGGGATCGAGGTCACTCAGCGAGCATTCGGGCCGAGCTTCCCATCCGGAATCTTCGTGGGAATGAACAGCAAAGGGAAGAACTTCGCGATCGTCGACTGGCGAGCGATCGAGAAGCTCCTCCCTACGAGTGGTCTTTGAAGGCATCGAAAACCGGGAGGTACATCTGCCATTCCTCCCGGTTCTTTGCCTTCAGGTAGGCCGGCAGCGAGATGTAGGGGATGAAATGCGGCCGCCGAGGCTTGGTGAGCAGTTTCATCCGGGCCTGCTGGGGCGTCTTGTCGCCCTTTTTCAGGTTGCACTTACGGCAGCAGGCGACGAGGTTATCCCAGGTGTGCGGGCCAGCCATCCAACGCGGCACAACGTGGTCGATCGTGAGGTCGCGTCCCCGGTAGCCGCAGTACTGGCAGGTGTAGGAGTCTCTCGCCAAGATAGAGTGGCGAGAGAGCCGAAGCTGTGGCAGCGGCCGACGCACGTGGTAGCGCATCTTGACGATCGACGGAGTCGGAAGGTGCCCTCGGGCGGTGCCGATCATGTGGCCGTTGTGGCTCAAGACGTCGGCCTTCCCGAGCAGAATCAGCGCCATCGCCCGCCGAGCGTTACACACGTTCAGCGGCTCGAAGTCGGAGTTCAGCAGCAGGACTTCGGGTAGGGACATGGCTAATCGACCCCCCTGAAAACGGAAGAGGAGTCCGCACGAAGGCACGCGCGGACTCCCCCGAAGGGAATCTCGTCCACGCGTATTATCGTGTCGGTCCAGGCCGGTGGCCAGGACGCAAAACACCCGAGCCAGGCATTTCGTCGTGCCATCTCTGCTTATCTTAACGGATCGAGGTGGTGAGTCGCATCGCGGTCCCGGGACGTTTTAACTCATTCTTTACCGGGTTTGCTCTTCGGAACGATCTTGACCCGGTCCGCGGCCCCTTTGGCGGGGGTTGCATCGATCTCGTTCTTATAGACTGCCTCACCGACCTTCTTCTCGCGCACGAACTTGCCCTCGACGATCACCGTATCACCGTTCTTGCAGGCCTTCTTGAGGCGGCCTTGAAGATAGACCGCCGCGACCTCTTTCGTGCCCTTGAGCTTGAAGGTCACGTAAGGATTGCCTCGCTTCGAAGTCTTCTCGTTGTACTCGGTCACCGTACCGATGACGGCGACGGTTTTGCCGTCGTGGGCTTTGGCGTTCTTGAGAAGTGCCTCTACCGTGAGTTGCTCCCCGGCGAAGGCGGCGGACGCGAGAAGTAAGAGGAGAACGAGGGAAGCGCGACACAGGCGATTCATGCGATCAATGGTAGCACCGGGGGCCATAATCGGACTATGAATCGAATCGGTTGGGTCGTCGCCCTCGCGCTGTCCCTCGCGGCAGCCTCTTGTTCGCCGAAAGAGCCGGCGACACCGGATGCCGCGCTCGACCCGCCGGCGCCCACGCCGGAGGCTGGGGTGCAGCCCCTGTCGCCGTCGGCGGGGCCAGTCACGCCCATGACGGGCAGCGAGAGCCTTCAAGGCGCGGGAGGCGGCGGGGTCCAGCAGGCCGCCAAAGAGAAGGCCCGGGAGACCGCCGCCGGTAAGTCGCGCCCGACGCCACCCGACAGCGGCGACGAGTGACCCTTCTCGATTGGTTCCGGCGGTGCCCGATCGTGGCCAGCGTGCAGGCCTCGCCGGGTTCGCCCCTGGGCGATCCCGAAACTCTCGTTCGGCTGGCCCAGGCATCGAGCCGGGCCGGGGCAAGTGTGTTTCGGGTTGAAGGTCCGGCAGCGGTTAGCGCCTTCGCCAAGGCGAATCTGGGCCCACTGATCGGGCTCATCAAGCGCAAGTACGATGGCTCCCCGGTCTACATCACGCCGACCCTCAAGGACGTCGGCGTCCTTGCGCAGGCCCCCTGCGAGGCCATCGCTCTCGATGCCACGATCCGGCCGCGACCGGACGGGGTCTCGCTGTCCGCCCTTGTCGATGCGATCCACCGGGCGGGAAAGCTCGCCATCGGCGACTGCGACTCCCTCGAGTCTGCGGTGGCGGCAGAAAGCGCTGGCGTCGATCTGGTCTCCACGACGCTTTGCGGGTACACGGCTGAAGCGCCGCCCGGAGACGAGCCCGACCTCGAAACGCTAGGGCAGATCGTCCAGCGAGTGACGATCCCGGTCTTGGCGGAGGGCCGATACACCGAGCCCTGGCAAGCGCGAGCAGCCCTCGCGATCGGTGCCGTAGGAGTCGTCGTGGGCGGAGCTTTGAACGACCCGTTTAAGCAAACTCGGCGCTTCGTGAAGGCGACGCAGACCCCCAAGGAAGTCGTCGCGTTCGACATCGGCGGCACCTGGCTGCGCTGCGGAAGATTCCGTGAATGGACGCTCGTCGAATCGGAGCGCATTCCTACCCCGGCAAACCCCGACGAACGCCTAGACTGGATGCGCGCGCGGGCCGGTGGAGCAGAGCGGGTCGGCGTCGGGACCGGGGGCGTGGTCGATCCCGTTACTGGGGTCGTTATCGAGGCCAAGCCGATCATTCCGAACCACGTCGGCACGCGCTTCGAGTTCGAGGGCTTCGAGACGATCGCCCTTAACGACGGCTTGGCCACCGCATGGGGCCACGCCTGCCTGCCCGTCTTTGCCGGGCGACGCGTCGCCACTCTCGCCCTGGGGACCGGCGTCGGCTTCGGCCTGGTCGACCGAGGTCGACTGCTCATGGGTCCCGATGGCGAGTATCCGCGCTTCAATGACGTCGTGCTCGGGGGTGGCTCGATCGAAGAGGTTCTCGGTGGCGCGGCGCTCGGAGCGAGGGCGAGCCCCGAGGCCCGGGCCGCCGCCAGCCAAGCCGCGATCGCGGCCCTTGCGCTCATTCGCGCTCTGATGCTTCCCGATGCGGTGATCGTCTGCGGCGGCGTCGGACTCGCCCCGTGGCTCGGGCTCGATGCACTTCGCTCTCCCTACGGCGAGGACGCCGGCCTCTACGGCGCGGCGGCGCTGGCGATCTGGCCGCCGTAGGCCGAATGAAGAGCGCGAAGTGAGCGGGGTGCTGGGCTATCGCCAGTCGTCGAAGAGTTCGCTGACCGATTCGTTGAGGTGAATCCGACGGATCGCCTCGCCAAGGAGCGGCGCGGAGGGAAGGACCGTCAGCTTCGGGAACATCTTCACGCTCGGAATCGGCACCGTGTCCGTGCAGATGACGCGGGAAACCACGCTGTCTTGCAGCCGTTGGCTCGCGTTGCCGCTGAACACGGCGTGGGTGCAGCAGGCGACGACTTCGGTCGCGCCGCGCTTGAGGATGACTTCCGCGCCCGTGATGATGGAGCCGCCGGTGTCGATCATGTCGTCGATCATCACGCACTTCTTGCCGGCGACGTCGCCGATGACCTCGATGATGTCGACCTTGTTAGGCTCCGGCCGCCGCTTGGCGATGATCGCGATCGGAACGCCGCCGAGCATTTCGGCTAGTGACCTCGCGCGGCCGACCCCCGCCACGTCCGGGCTCACGACGACCAAGTTCTCCTCCTCGGCGTAACCTTGGTCGATCATCCAGCGACCGAGGATCGGTCCGGCGTACAAGTGATCGACCGGAATGTTAAAGAAACCTTGAATCTGCTCGGCGTGAAGGTCCACGCAGACGATACGCTGGGCGCCTGACATGCCGATCAGGTCGGCCATGAGCCGGGCCGTGATCGGCTCTCGGGGCTTGGTCTTCTTGTCCTGCCGAGCGTAGCCGAAGTACGGGATGACCACGGTGAGTCGCTGCGCGCTCGCCCGTCGAAAGGCGTCGAGCATGATGAGCAGTTCGACAAGCGTGTCGTTAGCGGGATAGCAGGTGGGCTGGAGGAGGAACACGTCGTTGCCTCGCGCGCTTTCGTCCACCATGACGCGGATTTCGCCATCGGAAAACTTGGTCGACGTGAGGCGTCCGAGGGGGATGCCGAGATAGTCGGCGACGCGATCGGCCAGTTCCCGGTGCGCGTTGCCCGAGAAGAGCTTCATTCCCGACAGGTCTCGTGTTTCTATCGAGGCCGTCGCTTTCGTTCTCGCCATTGTGGTGCCCACTGTTCCTTGTTCTCCTGCCTCGATCGACCCAATCCGAGGGCATCGCCCGGGACGTCGGTCGTGATGACGCTGCCGGCGCCGATGATGGCACCGTCTCCGATTGTAACAGGAGCGACCAGCGTGGAGTTCGATCCGATGAAGGCATTGGCGCCGATTTTGGTCGGGCTCTTGTCGAAACCGTCGTAATTGCAGGTGATCGTTCCCGCCCCGACATTGGTTCCCTCACCGACGGTCGCGTCGCCCAAATAGGTGAGATGGGCCACCGAGGCACCCGCTCCGAGCGACGACTTCTTGATCTCGACGAAGTTGCCGACCTTGGCGCCCTCTCCGATCACCGCACCGGGTCGCAGGTTCGCAAAGGGTCCGCACTTCGACCCTTCCTTCATGACGGCCCTTGCCAAATGGCTCATGAGGACCTCGCAGTTTGTGCCGATCTGCGAGTCTTTCACCACGCTGCCTGGACCGATGATCGCCCCGCTCTCGATGACGGTCTCGCCAAGGACGATCGTATTGGGGAGAATCTCCACGTCCCCGCCGATCCGCACGTCTGGCCCGACGATGGTCGTGCCCGGATCGACGATGGTGACCCCGGCGAGAGCGTGCCGGCGGAGAATTCTGCGGCGGAGGGTCGCCTCGGCTTCCGCCAGCTGCCAGCGGTCGTTCACACCCGCCACGGCCTCTTCAGGCAGGGAGAGAGTCTCGACCCTGCCGGCATCTGCGAGAAGAGCAATGACGTCGGTCAAGTAGAACTCGCCCTGAGCATTGGCGCTGCCCAGCCGGGGCAGGGCCTCGAAGAGGGCCTGGCAGTCGAAGCAGTAGATGCCGGCGTTGACTTCGCCGATGCGGCGTTCATCGTCGCTCGCATCCCGTTCCTCGACGATGCGGGAGACCCCACCCGTGGAGCAGCGGACGATGCGCCCGTACCCGGTCGGATCGGCGGGGGTGGTCGTGGCAAGGGTGGCGACCGCGCCGGTCTTTGCATGATGCTGGGCGAGGGCCTGCAGAGCCTCCCCGTCGAGGAGCGGCGCGTCGCCGGGGGCTATGAGAACGGGTCCATCGTAGCCGTCAAGGGCTTCTCGCGCCATCGAAACGGCATGCCCGGTTCCATGCTGCTCGGCCTGAAGGGCGTAGCCGTAGGACTCGCTCAAGCGTTCGCGAACAAGGTCGGCCTGATGGCCAATCACAACGATAGGCTTTTCGATGCCGGCTTCGCGCATCGCCCGCCCGACCCACTCGGCCATCGGGAGCCCGATGATGGGGAAGAGGGCCTTCGGCTGGTCCGACTTCATGCGGGTGCCCTTGCCGGCGGCGAGAACTATACCGGCGAGGATGGAGACGGACTTCATGGAGGGCTCGATCTAGCTTTCCGGGGCCTCGGCTTCGACGGCCGGTTCCTCGTCTTCGAGGTCGGGGACAGGGGCGGGCGCGGGCTTCGGCTTGGCCACACGCTTGCGAGTCCCCGACGCGCCCAGTTCGACACCGACCGAGTTATCCTGGAACGTCGCCTTAAGCTTCACTCGTCGAGTGAGCTCGCCGTCGGTCAAAGTGTGCCAATTCGCCCGGTCGAGGGCCCATTGCCAGCCGATGATGTCCTGCGGACCGAACTGGAACTCGACCCCCGCCTTGAGGATGTCGCCGAGCAGGGTCTTCAAGTCCTTTCGATCGCCCAGAAGCTTCTCGCCGGCGGCGTAATTGGCGAGCAGCCCGATTCGGACCTCGACCGGCTCCTCCTCGATGGCGACGCGCTGCGCCCTCTTCGTGGCGACTTCGACGGTCTCCTGGATCTGCTTCATCTGCGAGAGCATGGCCTTCGTCAGCTTCTCGATGTCCTCGGGCCAGCTGTACTCCTTTTCGTCGTAGACGGCAAGGGCATATCGACCGCTTAGGACGAGGCTGCTCGCGATGAGAGCGGCATCCGTGGGCTTCAGTTTGGGGTGGGCCTTGCGGACTTGGTCCAAAGTGGATTCAGGCTTGGTCAGGTGGCAAACGATCAACGAATTCGGCTCCTTAGGGAAGGCGCTGAGCACGGGAACGCGGGCCCCGGCATTCGGCCATAATGCCCACAGTTTACCCGACTCGACCCGAGGGGCCGAGCCATGAGGAGCAGGATCAAATGAAGCGTGGATGGGTGTTCGGCTTGCTTGCCGCGAGCCTGTTGGCGGGATGTGGGCCGTCCGAATCGACTCGGACCGAAGAAGCCACCGGCAAAACGGTGACCAGCGAGACCGGGAGTACCGCTGAGAAGAAGGTCAAGGTCGGCGTCGTCTTCGACAGCGGCGGGCTCGGTGACAAATCCTTCAACGACAGCGCGTGGGCCGGCGTGCAGAAAGCGCAAACAGACTTCGGAATCGAAGAAAAGCACGTCGAGAGCAAGAGCGTCAAGGACATCGAGACCAACCTGATGACTCTGGCGGATCAGGGCTGCGATATCGTCTTCGCCATCGGGATCAACCAAAAGGACAGCCTCGAGAAGGTTGCCGCCCAGTATCCGGACACCAAGTTCGCGATCGTCGACGCGGTGCCGAACCCCGACCTCGGCCTCAAGAACGTCCGTGCGCTGCTCTTCAAAGAGGAAGAGGGCTCGTTCCTCGCTGGTTACCTTGCCGGGCTCGTGACCAAGACGGGCAAACTCGGCTTTGTCGGTGGCCAAGAAATCCCGCTTATCAAGAAGTTCTACAGCGGTTACGCCGCGGGAGCGAAGACGGCGCGACCCGATATCGAGATTCTTCCCGCCAAGTACACCGGCGACTGGAACAACGTAGACCTCGCCAAGGCGGCGGCCAACCTGCTCTTCGATCAGGGCGCCGATATCGTCTACCACGCCGCGGGTCGGGCCGGCCTCGGTGTCTTGGACGCCGCAAAGGAAAAGGGCAAGTTCGGCATCGGCGTGGACGGAAACCAGGACGGCGTCGCCCCTGGAAACGTGCTGACGAGCATGATCAAGCACGTCGACGAGGCGGTCTATTCGACGATCAAGGACGTTAAGGAAGGCAAGTTCAGCACCGGCGAAGTCGTTTACGATCTGAAGGTCGGCGGCGTGGGCCTGACCGAGATGGAGTTCACCAAGGACAAGGTCGGAGAAGAGAATCTCAAGAAGGTCGAGGACATCAAGGCCAAGATCGTCGCCGGTGATTTGAAGGTGCCTTCGACCCTGGAAGAACTCGCTGCGTACAAGCCGCAATAGCCTCCATGAATGCTCTCGACATCATCGCCGCCCGGCGGGATGGTCGGGTTCACACGGAGGAAGAGATCCGGTTCCTCGTGCACGCCGTCACCGCGGGCACGATCCCCGATTACCAGGTCGCGGCCTGGCTGATGGCGGCCGTCTTGAGGCCGCTCGGCGTCGACGAGACGGCCTGGCTTACCCGGGCGATGGCCGACAGCGGCGAGCGCGTCGACCTGACCGGCCTGCCGAAGCCGTGGCTCGATAAGCACAGCACCGGTGGCGTGGGGGACAAAACGACCCTCGTGCTTCTCCCGTTGCTCGCCTCGTGCGGCATCACGATGGCTAAGATGAGCGGGCGGGGACTGGGCATCACCGGCGGGACCGTCGACAAGCTGGAATCCGTGCCCGGGTTTCGGATAAACCTCACCCCCGAGGAACTCAAGGAGCAGGCCGGCCGGATCGGCGTCGCGATCACCGGCCAGACCCCCCGCCTCGCACCTGCCGACGGCAAGCTCTACGCCCTGCGCGACGTGACCGCCACCGTTGCGAGCATCCCACTGATCGTCAGCAGCATCCTCAGCAAGAAGATTGCCGGCGGCGCTGAGACCGTCGTGCTCGACGTGAAGTGCGGGTCTGGCGCGTTCATGACGGAACTCGCGAGCGCGCGGCAGCTTGCGGACTGCTTGCGCGAAACCGGAAGGCTGTGCGGCCTCGACGTGTGGACTGAGATCACCGATATGTCTCAGCCCCTGGGCGAAGCGGTCGGGAACGCCCTAGAGGTTCGCGAGGCCATCCATACCCTGCGCGGCGGCGGCCCGGCGCGGTTTCGCGAACTGTGCCTGTTGCTGGCCGGGGAAGCGCTCATGGCCGGCGGCAAAGCTTCAGAGAGGGAATCAGGATATGCGATGGCTCGAGAGGCCCTCGACGAGGGCAAGGCCTATCGCAAGGCCGAGGAGTGGTTCTTCGCCCAAAGTGGCATTGCATCGCTCGAGGAAGTCGACGCTCGTCTTCCGGTCGCTCCGTCTCTGCGCGTGATTGTCCATGAAGGGGCGTCCGGGTGGGTCGCCGAGGTGGATGCATCGCAAGTGGGCGAGGCCGTCCTCGACTTGGGCGGCGGCCGTCGGGAGAAGGGCCAGGCTATCGACCCGTCGGTCGGGGTCGAGTGCTTGGTGGCGGTTGGAGACCGCATCGAGCCCGGCCAGCCTGTCTTTCGCATTCACGCAAGCGGCGAGCCGGCCGCCGATCATGCGCAAGGTCGCCTCGCGTCGGCTCTTCGGGTGTCCGAATCACGGGTGGAAGCCCGCCCGCTCATCCTTTAGCCCAGGCGAGTATCCATGCCGGTGAAGAAGCGGAAGAGCGCCTCGATGGGCGGCAGGATCAGAGTACTGATGATGCTGAACTCCGAAAGCTGCCCCGCGATCACGAGAAACAAGAACACGAACTGGCCGACGGTGAGATTCCAGCGTGTCCAGCGGTCGCGGGTCCGATCGGGCAGAAAAGTGCCGAGCAGCCACATGCCGTCAAGCGGCCCTATCGGCAGCAAGTTGAAGAAGCACAAGGAGAGGTTGATCATCACACCCAGGATCAAGAAGGCCCGAAGGAACATGTTGTCGAGCAGTTCGGGCGCCGACATCGCCAGGACGCGCAGGATGATCGCGTAAACCGCGGCCTGGAGGATGTTGCTGATCGGTCCTGCGATGACGGCGGCGAAGTGATCCCAACGCGGGTTGCGCATGCGGCGCGGGTCCATGGGCACCGGCTTGCCCCATCCGATCCCGACGCCTGCGATCGACGTGAAGATGATCATGATCGTTCCGACTACATCGAAATGCTTGAAAAGGTTGAGGGTGACCCGGCCGTACATGCCGGGCGTCGGATCGCCCGCCGCGTCCGCCATTTTCGCATGGGCGTATTCGTGGAGGCCGATTCCGAAGAAGATGACCAGTAGGATGGCCATGAACACCGGTGCGGACGGCATGCTGGGTGCGAGAGCGATAAGGCTCATTCGTCTCTCCCGCCGGGGAGGATCTCGCGAGCGAACATCTCTTCCCAAGTCTCGCGCCGTTGGACGAGCTCGTGGGAACCATCCTCGCGGATCAGAACGGCCGCCGGTCGCGGGTACCGATTGTAATTGCTCGCCATCGAAGCGTTATACGCCCCAGTGCAGAGGACTTGCACGAGGTCTCCTTCCTCGACGTCGTCCGGCAGGAGAATGTCCCTGAAGAGCGTGTCCGTCTCGCAGTGTCGGCCGGAGATCGTATACGTGGTGTCGAACTCTCCGCGCGCCATCCCGGGCACCGCTTGCTCTTTGGCCTCCCCCATCTGCTTGGTTCGGTCGGGGATGTGGAGCACGGTGTACTTGGCTCCATAGAGCGCGGGACGAGGGTTGTCGGCGAGGCCGCCATCGACGCATACGTAGGTGCGGTTCAGGTCTTCGGTGACGGGAACGGTCTTGACGGTGCCGATCCGATACAGCGTCACCCCGGACTCTCCGACCAGCGAGCGGCCCGGCTCGTGAATCAGCTTCAGTTCGAATCCGTACTCTCTGATCGCTCCCGCGACCGCACCCGAAACCTCGCGGTAATAGTCCTCGATCGAGACGGGATCGTCGGCGTCCGTGTAGCGGATTCCCAAGCCGCCGCCTACGTTCAGGGCCTTGGCGACAAAGCCTTGATCCCGCCACATATCGACCACGAACCGCGCCAATACCTCGGCGCCGGACTTCTGGGCCTCGGCGTCCATCAATTGCGAGCCAACGTGGCAATGGAAGCCGACGAGGGGCAAACTCAGACCCGTCGCCACGCGAACTGCCCGTCCCGCTGCACCGTTGACGATGTTGAATCCGAACTTGGTGTCGGCCTGGCCGGTCGAGATCTTCTCGTGGGTGATCGGATCGACCCCCGGCGCGAGCCGGAGGAGAAGGTCGGGACACCGGTGGCTCTGGGCGAGGGTAAAGATTCGGTTGAGTTCGTCGAAATTGTCGACGACGATACTTCCGACGCCGACCTCCATCGCGTATTCGATCTCCGCAGAGGTCTTGTTGTTGCCATGAAGATGGCAGCGGCTCGGCTCGGCTCCGGCGAGGAGGGCGGCGCGAAGTTCGCCTTCACTTGCTGCGTCGATCAGGCAACCCTCCTGCACCGCAATGGACAGCACCGCCAAGGTCGAGTTGGCCTTGGCGGCGAAACTGATTTCAGCCCCCGGCCAAACCGAGCCCGCAGCCGATCGCGTTCGTCGAATACGTTCGCGGAAGTGGCGCTCGTCGATGACGTAGAGAGGCGTCTGATAGGTTTCCGCAAGTTCGCGGGCGAGCGGACTGGGGAGGATGAATCGTGAGTCGCCCACCGGGGAACCGGCCATCGAGGGCGATTATGGCACTCCCTTGACGCTCGGGGCCAACCGCTCGAGGCTGTCGTCCACCTCGAAGAAGTCCGCTTGCTTGAAACCGCCGATCCCTGCGACGACGTTGCTCGGAAACGCCTCGAGCATGGTGTTGTAGTCGCGGACGCAGGCGTTGTAGTACTGCCTCGCGCTAGCGATGAGCTTCTCGGTGTCGGCCAAGGAGCGTTGGAGATCGAGAAAGTTGGCCTGTGCCTTCAGTTCGGGATAGCGCTCGGCGAGCATGAGGATTTCTCCGATCCGGCTGGAGAGCCGCTGCTCGGCCACCGCGCGTTCGGCGATGTCCCGCCCTGCGGATAGGGCCGCGCTGCGGGCATCGGTCGTCGCTTCGAGGGTGCTGCGCTCATGCTCGGCGTAGCCTTGGACCCCGGCCACGAGGTTGGGGATGAGGTCGGCACGGCGCTTCAGATAGACGTCGACGTCGGACCAGGCATTGCGGACCATCTGACGCATCCCGACGAGCCGGTTGTAGAACACGACCAGGACGATGAGCAGCAGCGCCGCAACGCCGACAAGACCCCAAAGCATCGCTCAGCGCCTCACACTCGACAGCGGACCGCCCGCGGCGAGGTGGGGTGCGAGGTCAGACCATGGGACCTTGATCTCGTACGACCCTTCGGCGTAGGGACCGACCGAGTAGGCAGGAAAGAGCCAGGTCATCCCCGCACGAGTCACGACGAAACTGTTGTTTAGGTCCTTGTCGATCGTTTCGATCGGGTCGCCACCTCGCGCCCCCTTCGCCGCGTTGAGCCGAGGGCGAACGATCTGTGACATCACAACCCCAGCCGAACCCGGCTTGAGAACGTCTTCGAGTTTGAGTCGCTTGGCCTTGCCGGCGACGAGGCCGAAGTTCAGGGGCAGCTGGAACGTGTTCGGATGTGCGCCCCCACTGTACGAATACCGGTCGAAGTACACGCTCACGAGGCTGTCGGTCGCTAGGGCGACGACGGTCGTGGCTTCGTAGCCCCAGGCCGCCGTCGGTCGGCCGAATCTGGCTTCCTGCTTGGCTTCGTTAACGAATCGGCCAAAGTCGGCCCTCGCTTCCTTTGCGATCTCGCCGTTGGCCAGGGCAAGGACGATGCCTCTGCCGGAGAAGGCCGGGTACGAGGATTTCGCCTCGTAGTACCCCTTCTTGGCTTGCGAGAGCCTCTTGGTGCTGAATTTTTGGTCGGCGACCACGGCCGCAGAAGCGCAGAGCACGCCCGCGGCTGCGAGAATTCGGGCCATCATTCCCCGAGTTTAGTCGAAGCGGCAGGCCGCCTAGTCGTCGCCGACCTCGCCGAAGTTGTTCGAGAGCAGCGAAAAGTCGCCGATCGTGACTTCGTCGTCGCCGTCCAGGTCGGCCATGGCATTCCAGTTCGGATCGCCCGGAGAAGAGCCGAAGGCACTGGAAAGCTGAGCGTAGTCCCCGATCGTGACTTCGTTATCGTCGTCGACGTCGCCGTTAAGCAGTATGATATCGAAGCCGGAGATGTCCCCGTTGGTGTTGGGTGAGTTGATGGTTCGGCGAAGCCAATGGGTCACCTTGACGGAGACGTCATAGGCGCCGGGAGTCGGCGGTGAATAGACGGTGTAGTCTCCGTTGGGCGCAACCGTCGCCGGACATCGGTACACGACCGCTGGTGAACTCGGCGCCCGGTACTCGAACATTACCGACGACGGAGGAGCGACCGACAGACCTTCCAGGTTCAGGTTCCCCGAGATGCGCCACCCGGCAGAGGCTGTGATGTTGTCGATGCCGAGTTGGGCAGCAATCGGCTCACCGGTCGACTGCGGAACCGTGTTGTGTCGAATCATCGCTCGGAAGGTGGTTGCCAGCGCATCGGCATAGGTCTCCGACCCGTCGACGAGCACAAGGTCTGCTTCACGCATCGGGAAGTAGCACCTCACCCAGTTTCCGCCTGCAGGCAGGATGATCGGATCGACGCTCGTGTACCGCGAGAAGGCCTGACTAAAGAACACGAGCCGCATATGAAGGTCGGTAAAGCCGAGGTTCTTCATGTCGCATTCGATCATCCGGACCCCCTCCGTGATGTAGTTGCCGGCCCATTGGAAGTCGTTATAAGTGGCCATCTGGGAGCCTTGGCCGAAACCACCGGTCGAGGTCAGTTGTAGGAATCGGTCGCCGGTGCCCAGGGGTCCACCGTTGGCGATATTGGTCGGGCTCGATCCGCCCGCCCAGTTCAAGCGCGTTCCACTTTGAAAAGTGTCGACCTGTCCGACCGTAATCGCCACGGCGGAGGTCGTCAGGAGTCCGAGAACGGCAGCTAAGCCTAACAGGTGAGTTGAATTCTTCATTTTCTTTCCTCGTTTCAAACAGCAAGTAGCCGGGCGCACTGCGCCAAACAATCTCCTTCTATTATGGGGAATGACGGATCGAGATTGGCGATTCGGTCAATCTTCGACCCGTCTTCCCGTACATTTCCTATCGCCTTCGCAGTTCGTAGACGATGCCTTGATCCACCGAAACCAGGTGCACTCGACCATCGGGCGAGGTTTCGATGCTCGGTACCACTCCGAAGTTGGAGCCGATGATCAGCGACTCGCTCTCGGTCGGATCGTGCTTGTCTGCGTTATCGGCTACCCGGTCCGCAAGGGCTGGATCATCGAAGACTAGGTCCATCCGGTTCGGGCTCAGCTTGAGACGCATGAGCCATCCGTTCAGCAGGTTGAGCCGGGCCGCACCGACGAGCATGTTGCCCGCATACTCGGGTCCGAGTGACTGGGTATCGACGAATCCGATTCCCGCTGGTGGCACGGCGTACTTCCAGCTTAGCTTCGGGTCCTCGTAGTGCGAACCCGGCAGCTTCATTAGCCGCTGCATCGCCATCTGAGGAGTGGTCGGGATGTTCGACGGAGGCCAGCGAATCTGCTGGAGGCTGCCCCCGAACTCGTTCAGCTCGATCGAGCGGAACTCGTGGATTCGCTTCAATGGCCCCATCACTTGTATCCACCCGCCGTTGAAACCAGCGGTCACGAGGTTGATTTCGTCGAACGCGTCGTCGCCATTCTCTTGGGTCCACATCAAGCCGGAGACCGGGTCGAAGGCCATCCCGAAACTGTTGCGGACGCCATAAGCCCAGATCGCGTCCCAGGAGTTGTTCATCGGGCCGCCCCGATTGAAGGGGTTGTCGGCGGGGATGCTGCCGTCGTCGTTCAGTCGGAGCACGACACCTGAACGGTGGGCGGGGTCGGGCCAAGGGCCACCGAACTGGTCGTCCGGCCGGGGACCGCCGAGGATGAGATTTTGAGTGAAACCACGTCGGCCGAGATCGCCGATGATCGCATACAGCTTGCGATCGGGGCCGAACCGAACGACTCCGCCGTCGTGGTTCCCGCGCACCGGCTGGCCGGCGTCGGCCTGAAGTCCGCGAATGAGAACGATGTTTCGATCAAAGACGAGCGTCGAGCCGTTCCAGGCAAAGCGATCGATTCGCTGTCCCATGAGCGCGATTTCGGCCGCATTGAGGGTGTCGCTGCCGGTGCTGCTCTCTGCCCAGTAGAGGTACACGCCCGGATTCAAGGGAAAGTCCGGGTGAAGTGCAATTCCTAGTAAGCCCCTCTCCGAGGCGGCGTTTACCGCCAGGTCGAGGACTATCCCGGTCACCGCGCCGTTTTGGACGCGTTTGACCTGGCCGGTGTTCTTCTCGATCACGAAGAAGTCGCCGGGGCCCATGAAGGCCATGCCGATAGGCGTAACGAGCCCGCCCACGACTGTGACGGCCTCTAGGTTGGGATCGATGAGACTCGGCTGAGCTTGAGCAGCCGCCAATAGTCCGATCGATCCTATGAGCGCTTGGCCGCGCAGCAGCGCGCGGCGACGAGAACGATGTCGAGACATGGTCCACCACCTTTTGGGTTCATTTGGACGCAAGCGGCGCGCTTCGCTCGCATCATCGAAGTAACCGGGCGGGCCGGAGGATTCGGGCCTTTCGCCTTCGAGGGGGACCTCCAGACCCGCCACTTGGCTGACGTCCAGGTAAGTCGGCCGGGTGCCCGACAAAGTTGGGGGCTCCCCCGTATTTTCAGGGGAGCCCCGCGTTTAATTCATTTTCGGACCGTGCGGTTAGTCCTTAAATCCGGGAAGGCGACGGCCCTTGTAGTAACCGTTCGTGCTGGCGGTATGGGCGGGCCGGAAGGGCTCGCCGCCGGCGTGCTTGTTGGGTGTGATCTCCGGCAGATCGGTCGTGTAATGCGTTCTTCGCTTGGCGGAGCGAGCGTGGCTGTGCTTTCGTTTTGGATTCGGCATGACTGGTCTCCCTTACTTCTTCTCGCGATGCAGGGTCATCTTGCGCATGGTCGGGTTGAACTTCATCAGTTCCAGCCGATCGGGCGTGTTGACCTTGTTCTTGGAGGTCACGTAGTAGTTCTTCCCGTCCTCGGTGCAAACGAGCCGGATGATTTCACGCTTTTCGCCTTTCTTTGCCATGATGGAACCTCCGCCAGGTTCGCGCGGGACACCCATTATGTCCCAAAGCGAGTTCGTACCGCAACAGGGCGCCTCGGCTCATGCCCTCAGATCGGGGTTGCCTTCCCGTCGCACATCGACGGGCTACCGGGATGCAAGGTAGCCGGAGAACTTCAGCTAGCGCGCTTGAGCACGTCTTCTTGCGTGAGGAGCACCGGCCGCTCGTCGCGGTCGATAACGCCTTCCAGGACGAGCACCTTCTTGATATCTTCGCTGCTGGGCACCTCGTACATCACTTCGAGCATGAGGTGCTCGATAATGCCGCGCAGGGCGCGCGCGCCGGTCTTGCGCTTGAGGGCCTCGCGAGCGATCTCCCCCAAGGCTCCGGGCTCGACCTCGAGCTCCACCCCATCGAGTTCGAAAAACTTGGCGTACTGCTTGAGCAGAGCGTTCTTCGGCTCGGTGAGGATCCGCACGAGGGCTTCTTCGTCGAGCGAATCGAGGGTGGCGATCACGGGAAGCCGACCGATGAACTCGGGGATGAGGCCGTACTTGAGGAGATCTTCGGGCAGAACCTTGCGCAAGACGTCCTTTTGCCGCTCCACCTTGCTTTGCGGATCGGAGCGGAATCCCATCACGTTCTCGCGCTGGCGTCGCAGGATGATCTCCTCGAGCCCGTCGAACGCCCCTCCGCAGATGAAGAGGATGTTCTTCGTGTCGATCTGGATGTACTCCTGCTGCGGGTGCTTGCGACCACCCTGAGGGGGCACGTTGGCGGTGGTTCCTTCGAGGATTTTCAGAAGGGCCTGCTGGACTCCCTCGCCGCTCACGTCGCGCGTGATCGACGGGTTGTCGCCTTTACGGCTGATTTTGTCGATCTCGTCGACGTAAATGATGCCGCGCTCACACAGTTCTTTGGCGCGCTTCGAATCCATCTGGTCGGCGGACTGATACAGCTTGAGAAGGATGTTCTCGACATCCTCACCCACGTAGCCGGCCTCGGTGAGAGCGGTCGCGTCGGCGATCGCGAAGGGCACGTTCAGCATGCGAGCCAGGGTCTGAGCCAAGAGCGTTTTTCCAGAACCCGTCGGACCGATCATCAAGATATTGCTCTTGGACAGTTCGACATCGCCGCTACCGGCTTCGGTAACCCGTTTGTAGTGGTTGTAAACCGCCACCGACAAGGCTCGCTTGGCCTGTTCCTGCCCGATGACGTAGCCGTCCAAAAAGGAAACGATCTCCTTGGGCTTGGGTACCTGAAGCTTGCCCACGGAGGGCGCAGCCGTCTTGGCCCGGGTCCCCGCCTCTTTTGGCGCCGTCTGCTTGTCGGCTTCGTTCTGGAGGATGTCGTTGCATAGGTCGATGCAGTCGCAGCAGACGGCCCCGTGGAGGCCGACGATCAGCTTCTTGACCTGATCCTTCGTCTTGCCGCACAAGCAGCATTGGTCCCTTCGTTCAACGATCCTCGCCATAGTCCTTTCTGATTATCGTTCACCTGGCGCCAGAACTTTATCGACCAGCCCGTAATCTTTTGCTTCTTCGGCCGACATGAAGAAATCTCGGTCGCAGTCCTTCTCCACCTGATCGACCGCCTTGCCAGTGTGTTTCGCGATGGTTTGGAAGATGATTCTATTGTAGCGGTTGAATTCGGCCAAAGCGACGTTCATGTCGGCAATTGTGCCCTGAGTGCCCGCGCTGCCTTGGTGAATCATCACTCGGGCGTTCTCCAGGCAGTACCGCTTGTTCTTAGCGCCGCCGCAGAGCAGGACTGCGCCCATCGAGGCCGCCTGACCGACACAGATCGTCGCCACGTCCGGCTTGATGATGTTCATCGCGTCGTAGATCGCGAGTCCGGCACTCACCGATCCGCCAGGGCTGTGGATATAGAAATCGATGTCCTTGTCGGGGTCTTCCTTCTCCAAAAAAAGAAGTTGAGCGACGATGAGATTGGCCACGTAGTCGTCGATCGCGGTTCCAAGAAAGACGATCCGGTCCTTGAGCAATCGGGACCAAATGTCATAGGCTCGCTCGCCGCGAGCCGTCGTCTCCACGACGTACGGGACTCCCATTCCTCGAATTTCGCTCATAGATTCCTCCCTGTTCGTACGCCGCGAAGCGGCCTTCTATCAATTATCCACGGTTGAACCGGAATCTGCAGGGCTTGGGAAGTGAGAAGGGCTCGCCGAGGCCGATGCAAGGCGAGCCCTCCTTAGCGTGGCGCGCGGGTCAGTCGCAGGTGCCGTACCAGGTGCCCGACCATGACGTCGGATCGGGATCGCCCGAGCGGTGCCCTTCGGGATCTACCCGAGTCTGGTCGAACTTGCCCGCGTTCGAGATGTGCCGCGCGCTGCCGTCGCTGAAGACCATCGACCCGCCCGTCGAACCCCACTTGCGGTAGTAGTTGTACGGGGCTGCGCAGTCGTATCCATAGCGAGCGCATCCTACGTCGATGGTCCGCGAGAAGAACGGGAACATTTCCAGCCGCATGAGCCGGGTTTCGGAAGGGTATTCGATGCCCGAGTCGACCACGATCCGGGTGAAGTCGTAGGGCTGGTTGTTGCCCGTCGATTCACCTTCCACGATGCTGAACATGCAGGCCGTGAAGCGGTACGAGCTGCCATAGGCCTTCCAGTAAGTGGTTGCGCCGGGCACTTCCTGGGCGGTGTACGGGCCGCCCTGGTCGAGGGGGCTTCGGAAGATATCCTGGTTCTTCGTGTAGGGCAGCAGGAGCACTTCGACTCCCTTATGTCCGGGCTGCCCGGCGGGAGGCTGGCTGTTGTAGGCGTAGAAGATCGGGAAGACGTCGTCGCTGTCCATGAGATACATGCGGTTGGCCATGCCGATCTGGCGGGCGTTGCTGAGGCAGGCGGTCTTCTTTGCCGATTCGCGCGCCTGAGCGAAGACGGGGAAAAGGATGGCGGCGAGAATCGCGATGATCGCGATGACCACCAGAAGCTCGATGAGCGTAAAGGCTCGGTTTTTCACTGGGTCGGACCCTCCTATTCGGATCGAGGCCGCCTTGCGCACGATCGTGGAAGGCGACCCGGATGGGTCCGCTTCCGCAATCCCTACGTCGGTACTAACCGCATCAGGTTCCTGGGGTCTCCTCATCGTCGAGGACTCTCAGCCGCTCCTCGCGGCTCCCCCTGCGGGCGACACTCGTCACCTCTATTCTACGCCTTTCGGCGCGAGAATCCTCCCCCTCGCGCCAGCGGAGGGGGAAACTGGCCGGGTGGAACCCGTGCCGGCACGGGGAGTAATGCATGGGGCATTTCGATTATTACTCCCCCTCTTCGCGCGCTACGCGGCGAAGATCCCCCTCACGTCGTGAGGAGGCCTCCGGACTCCCCCTCGCGCCAGCGAGGGGGAAGCTGGCCGGGTGGAACCCGTGCCGGCACGGGGAGTAATGCATGGGGCATTTCGATTATTACTCCCCCTCTTCGCGCGCTACGCGGCGAAGATCCCCCTCACGTCGTGTGGGGGAGTCGCCAGCCCTGCCGAGAGTTTCCTCCGCCCTCTAGAAGCTTTCCTCCGCCCTCTAGAAGCTTCCCCAGCCCTCTGGAAGCTTTCCTCCGCCCTCTAGAAGCTTTCCCCAGCCCTCGGGAAGGTCTCCTGGGCCCTGCGGAATGGAAGGTCAGTCCCAACGATTGTGCAGATGAGGGGCTTTCGAGAGCTGCCCGAAGATCGAAGGATGCGATTCACCGCGCTCTTCATGATCGTCGGCTGCGCCTTCCTGGCCGCTTCGTGCGCGCCTCCGACCGCTACCGTCGCCGCCGAGGCGATGTATGCCGACCACGATCCCCACGAGAGCCACGGCCATAAGCACCTGGTCGGCGGTCACTCGGCCGATGACATCCTCGGCGGCCCGAACACGATCGAGGTCTTCACCGGTGGCTGCAAACTGTGCGCCGAGGCTTCGAAGCATGCCGCCGATGTCGGGCGAAGGTTGAAGCTAAAGGTGGTCGAATACAAGATCGACAGCCCGGAAGCCACCCACTACGGCCTGAAGTCGGCGCCGTCGATCGTCTTCGAGGGCAAGGTGCTCTTCACGAGCCTTCCGACTCCCGAGGAACTCGAGAGTCGGATCGTGGGCTCGATGGGCAAGTGAGGCTACGGCGTTGTCTGCGTCGGGTCCCCGCAAAGTCCGATGAAGAGGACGGTTCCCGTCTTGGCGTGGACGATCGCGTAGACGAAGGGCCGATTCGCATCGAACCGGAACGGCTCGTCGGCTGGCGCGGAAGTCGCCCTCATCTCGCTCCCGGTGACGGCAGCGGCCTTCGTGCCCTTCTCGTCGACTTCCACGTAGGTCTTGTGGATGACGCGGCCGATGTAGCCCTCGGGCGATAGGGCCGGCGACATCGCGAGGAAGTCCTTGCTCGGCGAGAACGCCGGACCCGCGCCCATCGCGATGAGGGGCTCGTTCAGCAGGTACTTGTCGCTGAAGGTCCACTTCGGCATCCGGACCGAGCCTTCGCGCGAGGGCATTGCGGCGACGATCGTTTCCCAGTTGCCTTTGGCGAGGCTGTCGAGAAGGCCTGCGGCCGGCTTGCCGGGCAGCGGGAGCATGAGGATCATCGAGAACTCGTCTCCCTTGTAGTTCAGGGCAACCGCGTCGCCCACCGGGGTGGAGGCGTAGCGGTACTCGCCGGACTGCTCCATGAACTTCGCCTCGACCTTCTTGCCGTCCTCTCGAGTGAAGTCGCCGGGCTTGGTTCGCTTTTCGTCGAAGGGCTTCACCCACTCTCCATCGAAGGCGATGGCGTTGACGAGGAACACCCTCGCCATGGGGTCGAGATCGTCGATGATGGAATCGATTCGGCCGCGGGTGTTGGACTTGACCCAATCGTTGATGGTCTTCACCGAGGATGCGCTACGGTCGGGGACCGAACGGCATTCGGCGTCGTAAAGCCGCTCGACGGTCTCCTTGAACGTCGGGGTAAGGCTCGCGTCCCCGATCGTCCAAACCGAGTTCGCGATCGAGAGAGGCCGGTTGTCGCCCTTCAGGAGGTCGTAGACGAGTCCATAGGCGCCCTCTCGCAGGCTCTTCGGGGTTTGCCCCGAGAATTGAAGCGCACGCATGAGGCCGTCGCGAGAAGCGCCGGTCGAACCGAAGAGGACGGCTTGCAGGTTCAGCGAAATGCTGGCCGGAGAGACGAGCATGTTCTCGCCGGGCTTCTTTTCCTTCATGAGCTCGCCGAGCAGGTTGAAGCCGAACCGGTTGATGCCTTCGGCGACTTTGGGGGCCTGGGTCATTTGTTCCTCCGTGGGCTTGGACTTGCCCGCCATCGGATCCTTGCCTTGCTCGGCCTTCGAGTCGGAGTGGACGCCATCGGCGACGCAGCCGAGCATCACCGCCGGGACGAGTGCGAGCCAAATCTTGGGGGTGCGGTGTTTCATGTTCATCGATTATGCGTGTAAGCCGGCGCGGGGTCCGTTCAGCGGTGGGTACTTGGGCCTGTGCGACGCTCGACGAGATTCGAGCATAGAATGGAGCATGGAAGAGAAGACGATGCCCCAGACGGAAGCGGAATGGCTCGAACGACTCGGCCCCGAGCGATACCGCATCCTGCGCGAGAAGGGCACTGAACGGGCGTTCACCGGCGAGTACTACGACTGCCATGCGGACGGCGTCTATCGTTGCGCGGGCTGTGGCGAGCCTCTATTCGGTTCCGGAGCAAAATACGACTCGGGCTCCGGCTGGCCGAGCTTCTATGAAGCGTTGGACAAGACGAAGATCGCCGAGCACGAGGACGAGAGTCACGGCATGCGTCGGGTCGAGGTGACCTGCGCAAAGTGCGGCGGTCACCTGGGCCATGTGTTCCCGGATGGCCCTCAGCCGACTGGAGTCCGCTATTGCATCAACAGCGCGAGTCTCGATCTAGAGCGCAAGTCATAATTCAACGTGCTCACGGCCCACGTCATCCAGGACCGGAACTTCGAATCACGGCTGGCTCCGGAGTGGGACGCGCTGCTGGATTCAGTTCCGTCTGCGACCCCGTTCCAGTCGCGCCACTGGGTCGGCGCGTGGTGGCGAGCCTTCGGCGCCCGCAAGCAGCCGCACGTGATCGAGGTTCGCGAGACCTCGGGCGAACTCGTCGGGTTGGTTCCGCTCTATCGCACCCGCTTCCCTTGGCGGGCACTTCGACCGATGGGCACCGGCGTTTCAGACTATCTCGATCCGCTCTGCCAGGCGGGCCGAGAAAACGAATGCGTTGCGGCGCTCGCTGAGATGCTGGCAGAACCGAAAGGCGTCGACCTCGTCGACCTCCACCAGTGGCGTGAACCGTGGGCCGAAAGACTCCAATCTGCTTCTTCTGCGCCACTGCGGCGGATTGCGGACGAAGCTTGCTATACCCTCGACCTTCCCTCGACCTGGGACGAATACGTGGCCGGCTTGAGCAAGAGCCTGCGCTACGAGGCCCGTCGCCTCGACAAGGCTCCCTATGCATGCGGCCAAGCCGATGTCCGCACCCTGACCGATCCCGAGGAGGTCCGTGAAGGGCTCGAGGCGCTCTTCGATCTCCATGCCAAACGCTGGCGAAAGCGCGGTTTGCCGGGCGTGTTCGCGCTGTCTCGGGTTCGTCGTTTCCATCATAGTTACGCCAAGGCCGCTCTCGAGGCGGGGCATCTCAGGCTCTCGGCGATTCGATCGGGAGACGTGATCGTGGGAGTTATCTACGCGATGGCGATCGGGGATCGAGTGTTCTTCTATCAGTCGGGTTTCGATCCCGAGGCCAAGACGCTTTCCCCGGGCACCGTGCTTGTCGCGCATACGCTTCGCGAGGCCATCCGCGACGGTGCGCGCACTTTCGACTTTCTCCGCGGCGATGAGCCGTACAAACTGCGTTGGCAGCCGCAGCATCGCAGCGTTAACTCCCGTTTGATGCTGCCCTTGCGTCGCCCGCTCGGGCAAGCGGGAGCGACGGTCAACCGCTGGAGGGTACGCCTCGAGGCGAGAATCCGGACTCGCATCGCCTCGCGGGCATAATCGCTGTATGCCGGAGTTCGCCTACCGAGCGCTCGATATCGAGGGCCGCCTGGTGGAAGGGCGCCTCGAAGGAGCCGACCTCCAGAGCGCCACCCGCAAGCTCGTCGAGCAGGGCCTCTCGGTGCAGACCATCGGGGTGGCATCGCCCCGGATCGAGAGACCAGCCCAGCCCGAGCCTCGACCTTCGCAATACTCGCCCCTCACCTCCAACGTCTTCGGACGGGTCGAGCTCCCCGATCTCTCGTTCTTCTTCCGGCAGCTCGCCACGATGTCGGAGGCGGGCATCAACCCGGCCCAAGCGCTGCAGACGCTCTCGGCTCAGTCGCGGAGCCCGAAGCTGGCCTCCATCATCATGGAAGCTCGCGCTGGTGTCGAGAGCGGGAAGCCGCTGAGCGTCTCCTTCGAGCAGCACCCGGAGGTGTTCACCCCGCTCATGCTTAGCCTTCTCCGGGCCGGCGAGCAGGGAGGGTTCGTCGACTCGGCCCTCACCCAAATCGCGGACTATATCGACCAGGAGATTCGTCTCCGGCAGCTATTGAGGCGGGTCACGCTGTATCCGAAGCTGGTCGTCGCCGCCTCGATCGTGATCTTTATTGCCGGGAACGCGATCATCGTGGCGGTTGCGCCGAACTCGCCGATCCGGCTGACCTCGATTCTGACTACTCCCTCGACATGGCTCTGCCTCGGCCCGGTCATCGTCGGCATCTGGGTGTTCGTCCGATACGGGCTCAAGCAATCGGCGGTCAAGCAGTCGTGGGATCAGTTGATTCTGAACTTGCCGGGCCTGGGAACCACTTCACGTCAGTACGCGATGGCGAAGTTCGGGCGGGCCTTCGGGGCCCTCTACAAGGGTGGCGTGCCCCTCCAGAATGCCTTTAAGCTTGCGGCTGATGCCTGTGGCAACGAGGCCTTGCGAACCGCGATGCAGCCGGCGGTCCGTGAGTTGGAGACCGGAGCCGGCGTGGCCGACACCTTCCGTTCGACGGGCGCGTTCAACCCGATCGTCCTCGACATGGTCGCGACTGGCGAACAGACTGGGAACCTGGACCTGATGCTGAACAAGATGGCCGAGTTCTACGAAGGCGAGGCCGAAACGCGATCCCATCAAGCCGCCATGATCACCGGCGTAGTAATGCTGTTGCTCGTGGCGGCGTATGTGGCGTACACCTATATAACCAACCTCGCTTCGATCGGTTCGATGCAGATAGACGTGCTGAAGGACGAGTGAAGAAGACCTACTACGACGTGCTGGGCGTCCCGCGAAACGCGGACGAGAAGGCGATTCGGGCCGCCTACCGGAAGCTGGTGCTCCTCTATCACCCGGACCGGAACTCGGATGATGGCGCTGCCGAGGACTTCCTTCGAGTTTCCAAGGCTTGGGAAGTCCTCGGTGACCCCGCTCGGCGAAAGGGCTACGATGAGCTGATCCGGCAGACAGAAGAACGCGAGCGCAAGGCCAAGTCCAAACCCAGCTCCGGTTCGCCCGCCGAGTCCTTGAGCGCAAAGCGATCGCCGCCGGCGACCGCAGACCTCGTCCGGTTGACAGCGCTTTTGAATCGCACTCGCTACAACGAGGCGGAGGCGCTTGCCCAGAGGCTAACCCGCACCCATCCCACCGAGGCGCTGCCCTACGCGGTCCTCGGCGACATCGCCCGCTATCGAGGCGATCTGCGAGAAGCCGCTCGACTCTACGCCTTAGCCGCACAGATGGACCCCCGCAATCCGGTCTACCTGCGCAAACACGAGGAACTCGTCGGAACGAAGCGCCGCGCAAAGGCGGACGACGAAGACGCCGAGGAACGATCGACCTATCCGTTGATGGTCGGTTCTGGCATCGTGATTGCCTCCGGCGCCTATCTCGGCCTGAGCCACGAACCGACGATGTTCGGTGGCGACGGACCGATCGGGACTTGGACGCTCGGCTTAGTGGTGATGCTCTTCCTCTGCGGAGTCACGATGGGGGCATGCCTCACTCTCGCGGGCTACTTGGATCGATTCTGGGCGGTGCGGGGCGCCGCGGTGATGCGCTATCCGCCGAGCCTCGTTCTCGGCCTCGTCGCACTCGTGAACTTCTGGGCGGCGGTGGCACTCTATTTGGGTGTGGGGGCGAGCCAAAACGCCTTCAATCCATCCACGTCGCGGCTGGTGGGAGCGGTGGCGATCGTGACCGGCATCCTCGCCCTCGCCTGCGGCATTTCACACGAGATCAAACCGATGGAGACGCTCACCTGGGGAGGGAACGTCGCCTACCTCGGCGCACTGTGCGGCTGGATGGTCGTCGACGGTTTTCGCGAGTAGGGGCTACTGGCTCAGCAGTTCTCGGAGCTGTCGGCGCTGGGCCATCGCCCGGAGCTTCTTGATTGCCTGGAGTTCGATCTGCCGAACCCGCTCGCGGCTCAGCGAGAGCTCTCGGGCAAGGTCGTCTCTCACTTCGTTCTCGTCAGTGATGCCGTCCATGCGGAGGCGGTAGCTCATCACGCGGCGCTCGCGCTCGTTGAGCTCCATCAGGATGTGCTGAAGCTCCTCCATGATCTCGCCGCTCAGGCACTCGGTCTCGGGGTCAGTCTGGTTGTCGTCTTTGAGGAGGTTGCCGAGGGTCGTGTTCTCGCTGTCGCCGACCCTCATATCGAGGCTGAGCATCTCCTGACTCGCCTGGCAGAGGGTCTGGAGTCGCTTGGGGCTGATCCCGATGGCGGCGGCCAGTTGCTCGGTGGTCGGTTCGGTGCCGAGTTCGCGAACCAGTTGGGCGCGAATGCGTTCGATCTTGCGCAGGGACTGAGAAATGTGAGCGGGGATCCGGATGGCCTTGGCTTTGTTATCCAAGGCTCGGCCGATCGACTGGCGAATCCAGTGCGTCGCGTAGGTCGAGAATCGGAAGCCCTTTTCGGGGTCGAAGCGCTCGGCAGCGTGCATGAGGCCGATCGCGCCCTCCTGGATGAGGTCCTCGATGGGGATCGCCTTGCTGCGATACGACTTGGCGATATTGATCACGAGTCGCATGTTTGATTCGACCAGCCGCTGCTTGGCCTTCGCGTCGCCCTTCTGGGCGGCGCGAGTCAGCGCGACCTCCTCATCCGGCCTCAATAACGGGGCCTGAGTGAGCCGGTTCAGATAACTCGGCAGGGCGTCGTCGTGCTCCATCCAGTCGTACTGCATGTTCACCATGTCCTTTCCTCGCAAACCACCTTCGCGGTACGGCCTGTGGCCTTCGCCACGGCGTGATCCGTCATGTTCCCTGCACAGACCGTGCCAAACGGCCCAGAGCCAAGACGTGCGCGACCTATTGGATTACGACGAGGGAACTGGGGACTATGTTTAGATTCTGGTTTCATTTTTGCTGATTCGTGCAGGTTTTTGGTGCGATTCCCGTCTCTTTATCGTGACGTTTTGCGAAACCCGGTACCCGTTCCAGTGTCCGTAGACTGTTCGCGCGTTGCCGATTTCTGGCAACTTCCCGGGGTTCGATTGAATTGTGGGTCACTGAGGCCGCGATCTTGCCGCAAATGCGCCCTTCGTCCTACCGGGCTCGCTTGACGTTCCGGAGCAGCAGTGCACCCAGTGCCAAACAGATGGCGGCAGCCGCGAACAACCAGTCGAAACCGGCTTCGGTGTAGTGGTCTTGAATCACTCCGTCCTTGTCCAGCGCCTTCTGAACCCCGAATGCGGCCAGGAGCATGCCGGCCGGCAGCGCTGCGATCGACTGGGGCAGAGTCATGGAGACATGCCAAACCGCCATGTCTTTGGCGGCGTCCTCGGCCTTTGGCAAAACGTCCGTGCCCAGCGCCCAGTCGACGCTGATGTAGGCGCCATAGCCGAGACCGAAAATGATCGCCACCCCGACCACTTGCTCGAGGGTGTTGCAGAGCGCGAAGCCCAGACACATAAGGGCCATCAAGCCATTCGCCAGGTAAACGATCCGTTTGCGTCCTACTCGATCGGAGAGCCGGCCAGCGACGACCGCGCTCAGGGCCGATCCGACGAGCACGACGCCGATCAGCTTGCCGAACATCGATTCCCAGTTCTCGACCCGAATGACGTCGGCCAGGTAGAACGGCAGGAACGGGAGCAGGGCATAGAAGCCGAGCATGACGAGCGCGCGCGTCAGCCAGACCCAGGCGAAGTCGGGGTACAGCCGCGGGTCGATCCACAGGCTCCGGAAGTGCTCGATCCAGTTCAGACGGGGCTGAGCCTCCGTGAGCGGAGTCTCTCGGACCCACTTCATGGTCACGAGCAAGCCGGTCACGAGGATTCCGGCCAGGATCGCGTAGCTGATCAGATAGAGCCCGGCCTGGGCCAAGAACCCTGTCAGAACGACCCCGACGAGGGTCCCCGCCTGGCTCATGATCGCCATGAATCCACTCGCGAGGCCGCGCTGGGTGACCGGCACGAGGTCGGGAATGAAGCCGCTGTAGGCAGCCATCGCCACGTTCATGCCGATTTGCAGAACGAAGAACCCTCCCATGAAAAGCAGAAAGTAGCGTTGGCTGCCCCCGAGGTAGAGGATCGCGAGACCTCCGATCGCGACCACTATCCCCCAGAGGATGTAGGGCCGTCTCCGACCGAGCGCCGAGCGGCATCTATCCGAGAGCGGGCCGACGATCAGCGGCACCGCTAGGGCGGGGATGGCCCCGAAGCTAACGAGGAAGCCGAGCCTGGCTCCGCTTTCCTGAACGCTCACCATTTCGCGGATTTGGCCGGGCAGCAGGATCATGAGCAAAGCACCCAGAACGAAGTTCATGGCCGCCCAGAGCGTGCTGAGCGCAAGGTGCTGTGACGTCGTGAGGTCGGCCACGGGGTGGAGCCCGGGGAGACTTCCGCTCGTCTGGTGGGTTGCCGACATCGCGATCGGGCCCCTTGAAATGGGCCGGGCGCGAAGTTTACTCAGGTGCGAACGAACCGCGTAGCTCGCTCCGTATCCCATTTGGGAGCTCGACTATGGTTTTACGATTACTTGGTTCGTCGTTCGTCGCTCTGGCCGTGGCCGCATCGGCCCAGTGGCCGAACTCCAACTCCAGTGCCCTCGTCGTCGCGGATCGGAGCAGCGAGCAGGTTCAGCCTAAGATCGCCGTTCGGAGCGACGGCGGTTGCTACATCAGCTGGTTCGACAATGCCGGCGGCGGTTACGACGTCTACCTTCAGCGGCTCGACCGCTATGGCAACGAAATGTGGGCGCACAACGGAATTCTGATCGCCGATCGAGGGCTGTCCTCGACCACCGATTACGACCTCGATGTCGACTCGAACGGCAACGCCATCTTGACCTTCAACGACGACCGTTCGGGTTCGGATCAAATCACGGCCCAGAAGGTCGATACTCAAGGCAATCTGCTCTGGGGAACCCTGGGCGCAGCCATTACGTCGGGTACCGGGTTCAAGGCTTCGCCGAAAATGGTCGAACTCAGCGACGGATCCTTCGTGGTCGGCTGGACGGCTTCCGGCCTCGCTTCGGTCCGCAAGCTGGATGTGAACGGCCTGCCGCTCGGACCGGCCATCGACATCGTCGAGAGCGGGCATGCGATCCTGATGGACGATCTCGTCGCGTCCAACTCGCGCGGCTGGATCGCGATGTTCTGGCGGTGCTGGACGACGAACTCGGTCACGAGTTCCAAGCATCTCTATTCTCGGCGCTTTCACTCCGACGGAGCCGTAGACTGGACGACGATCGTGTACGGTCCTCTCGGCGCGCCGTATGGCTCGCAGGGCGGATCGGTCCAGAACGGCACCTTTCCGCCGATTCACAGCGATGGCGCCGGCGGATTCGTCACCGCTTGGTACGAGACGGGAGGTCCCCGACATGCCTACATCCAGCACGTCTTCGCGGATGGCTCGGTCCGGTTTCCGACGAGTACACCCAACGGGCTTTCGGTCACCGGCGACACCCCCGGCCGCATTCAAGTGAGTTGCAGCGTGGCCTACAGCCGGGACGAGGACGCCTATTACGTCGCATCATGGGACACCGACTCGGGCACGCAATCCCAGAATCGCACGTTCGTGCAGAAGATCGACGGTGCCGGCAGCCGGCTTTGGGGCAGCAGCGGCCTCACGGTCATCCCAACAAACGGGAACCAGCCGAGCTTCGTCCATGCCGGCGAAACCTGTGATGGCATGATCGTTTCCGGATTCGATTCCCGATCGATCAGCACCGGTGTCGTCTTCGGTGCGGCCATAGATGCTGGCGGCCAACCCCTTTGGGGTGTCACCTCGCCGAGCCTCCCCTGCGCCGACGTATCGGGCAAGGCCAGGCTGGCGGTGGCCAGATCGCGCGCGGCGGCGGGCGACGGCGCGGGGGAGGCCATCGGATTCACGATCCTGGCTTGGACCAACGGAGCCAGCGGATCGGGCGACGTTTGGAGCCAGCGAGTCAACGACGGCGGCGGAGTCGGGAACGCCGTCGAAGGACGACTGTACGTCCTCGATTCGGTCACCCACCGTGCCAAGTACGGCGTGGTCGAGCTTTGGCAGGGTGGGTCTCACATCGAGACGATCCCGGTCTTCGCCTGCCCGGACGGTACCTTTGCTGTCTCGACGGCCCGGCGCGGAACCTACGACCTGAGGTTCCGGAGCCTCCACACGCTCGTGACCCAAGTTTCGGGCGTTTCGATCACGAACGACGGAGCCGGCGTGGGGTTCGTCACCCTTGTCAATGGAGACGTCGACGGCGACAACGAGGTGGCGATCGGCGATTATGCGATCCTCTCCTCGGCATTCGGAAGCGTCCCCGGCGACCCGAACTGGGTCGAGGCAGCCGACATAGACGACGACGGCGAGGTGACGATCGGAGACTTCGCCGTGCTCTCGAACAACTTCGGCCTAGAGGGAGACTAGGAAAAGCGCGGTCAGCCCGCGCACTCCGAAACCGGAGAGGCCTCCCGCCGGTCGGCGGGAGGCCTTACCTGTAGCCGGCTAGTCGAGGGCGTCGCCGCTCGACAGGCCTTCGATAACCTTGATCAACGGCAAGAACATCGCGATAACGATGAAGCCGACGATGAAGCCGAGGAGCACGATGAGAACCGGCTCGAGCGCTGCGGTCAGCGACTGGAGGGTCGCCTCGACTTCGGACTCGTAGAAGTCGGCGATCTTCTGAAGCATGAAGTCGAGCGAACCCGACTCTTCGCCGACGCCGATCATGTGCACGACCATGGGTGGGAAGAGGCGTGAGGCTTCGAGAGGGTCGCCGATTCGGTCACCCTCACGAATTCGCGCACGGGCCTCCAGAACCGCGTCGGCCATGATGGTATTGCCGACGGTTCCGGCCACGGTTTCCATCGCCTGGAGGATCGGGACGCCCGAAGTCAGGAGGGTGCCCATCGTTCGGCTGAACCGCGCCATGCAAATCTTATGGTGCAGCTTGCCGAAGACCGGCACTTTCAGCTTGATTCGGTCGGCGGTACGCCTTCCGAACCGGGTGCTGACGAACAGCTTCCAGGCGAAGATGACGCAGATGAGGGAGATGAGGAGGATCCACCATTGCTTCTTAAAGACCTCGGAGAGGTCGATCAGGAACTTGGTCATCGCGGGGAAGTCCTGGTCCCTCAGGCCGATGTCCTTAAAGAGCGAGGCGAACTGGGGGACGACCCAGGAAACGAGGAAGATGACGATTCCAGTGGCGGCGATGAGGACGAGGACCGGATACGTCAGGGCGGCCTTGACCTTGCGGCGAAGTTCGACGTCCTTTTCCAAGAAGTGGGAGAGACGCTGGAGGGACTCCTCCAAGACGCCGCCGACCTCGCCGGCCCGGATCAAACCGATGAAGAGATTGTTGAACGAGCGAGGGTGACGCTGCATGGCGCGGGAGAGGCTTTCGCCTCCTTCGACGCGTTCCCCGATGTCGATAAGGATCTTTTTCAGTTTGGGATCCTGTTGCTGGCGGCTCAGAACGTCCAAGCATCGAACGAGCGAGACACCGGCGTCGACCATGGTAGAGAACTGGCGGCAGAAGACCGCCAAGTTCGCCAGCTTGACTCGGCCCGTGCGCTTGGCGCGCATCTTCCCGCCCTTGATCTGGACGACCTCGGTGACGGTGAAGCCTTGTTCCTCGAAACGCTTTCGGAGGATTTCCTCGGATTCTGCCTCGGAGGTTCCCTTTTGGGTTCCACCGGATGCGTCCCTGAATGTGTAGCTATAGACAGGCATGGCTTTCTCTTTTCGGGTCGATTCGGTCTATCGCCGGGGCGGACCTCCCGGCTGACCGGGTGTGCCGCCGGTCTGCGGCGTGTTGATCATCTTCTTGAGTTCTTCGACGTTCTGGGCGCGCATCATGCCTTCCTCGAGGGTGATGAACCCCTTGAGGTAGAGGTCGCGCAGACATTGGTCCATGGTCATCATGCCCTGGCCGCCGCTGGTCTGAATCATAGACGGGATTTGGTGGGTCTTATTCTCGCGGCAAAGGTTGCGGATAGCGGGGGTGGCGATCATGACCTCGATCGCCGGGATTCGCCCGGGGCCGGAAGCTCGGGGCAGCAACTGCTGCGAGATGATCGCCTGGATATTGTTGGCGAGCTGGATTCGAATCTGTTCTTGTTGCCCAGGCGGGAAGACGTCGATCATGCGGTCGAGGGATTCGGCCGCGTTGTTCGTGTGGAGGGTGGCGAAGACCAAGTGGCCGGTTTCCGCCGCGGTGATCGCGAGGGCAATCGTCTCCGTATCGCGCATTTCACCGACGAGCAGGACGTCGGGGTCTTCGCGGAGGCTGGCGCGGAGGGCATTGAGGAACGATTTGGTGTCGCCGCCGAGCTCACGCTGGTTGATCAGGCTGAGCTTGTGGCTGTGCAGGTACTCGATCGGGTCCTCGATCGTGATAATGTGCACCGCCCGGTTCATGTTGATGTGGTTGATCATCGCGGCGAGCGACGTCGATTTCCCCGAGCCGGTGGGACCTGTCACCAAAATGAGGCCGCGCGGCTTTTCGGTGAGGGTCTCGAGGATCGGCGGCAGGTTGAGCTCACGCACGGTCGGGATGCGGTTCGAGATAAGCCGGAACGCGGAAGCGACGGCGCCCCGGTCGCGATACATGTTCACGCGGAACCGGGCCCGTTTCGGAAGCTGGTAGGAAAAGTCGAGTTCGAGTGTCGTCTCGAAGCGGTGGATATGCTCGTCGGCGATGATCTCGTACATCATTCGCTGCGACTGCTGAGGAGTGAACTTCTCGTAGTTCAGCCGCTTGAGTGCGCCGTCTTCGCGGATGACGGGCTCTGAGTTCGCGCAGATATGCAGGTCCGAACAGTTCCGGTCGACGACGATGTGGAGCAACTCGTCGATATGGATGTCTTCGAGCGAGCGCGGGGCTCCGACCTTCTGTACCTGTTCGGCGCCGGCGGCTTGCTCTGGCGAAACCGGGCCGTTCGCTTCGGGCGTTGGTCCTCCGGTCGCGTTCGGTCCTCCGGCAACGTAGGGTGGTGGCTGTTTGTCCATTTCTTGGTCCTGTTCTTCCCCGTAAAAGTGATTGTCGGCAGAGTCTCCTAGTAGCCCGCCGTGAAGACGACGCGCATGACTTCTTCTGGCGTCGTTTGTCCGGCGAGCACTTTGTGCAGGCCGTCTTCGCGAAGTTCCCTCATACCGTTCGCCTTGGAAGCTTCCTTGATGTCGGCCAGCGGTGCGCGGCGCACGATGAGTTCGGCGATCTCTGCGTTCATCACCATCAGTTCGTGGAAGCCGGTTCGACCCCGGTAGCCGGTCATTCGGTTGTTCTCGTCGGGAATGCCTCGATAAAGCGTAACTTCCTCATCGGGGTCGGTCACCTTGAACCCGAAGCGTCGCAGGTCGATCGCCTTGACGGAATAGGGCTCCTTGTGCTCGGCGTCTATCTTTCGTCCCAGTCGTTGAGCGAGAACGCCGATGACAGTCGCCGAGATCAGGTAGGGCTCGACGCCCATGTCGATCATACGAAGGGTGGCCGAGGGCGCATCATTGGTGTGAAGCGTCGAGAGGACGAGGTGCCCCGTGAGCGAGGACTCGATCGCGATTTCCGCCGTTTCTAGGTCGCGCATCTCACCGACCATGATGATGTCGGGGTCCTGGCGAAGGAAGGAGCGGAGCGCGGTCGCAAACGACAGGCCGGCCTTGCGGTTGACCTGGACCTGCGCGATACCGCCGAGCTGGTACTCGATCGGGTCCTCGACCGTAATGATGTTCACTCCCACGGTGTTGAGCTTGTTCAGAACAGAGTACTGCGTCGTCGTTTTTCCGGAACCCGTCGGGCCCGTGCAAAGGAACATCCCGTTCGGCTGGGAAACCAGTTCCTCGATCTTCAGCTGGTTCTCGTCGGTGAAGCCCAACTTGCCGAGACCGATCATGACGCTCGACTTGTCGAGAATACGCATGACGATCTTCTCGCCGTAGGGTGTCGGGATCGAGGACACGCGCAGGTCGTAATCCTTGTTCGCGTGCTTGACCTCGATACGACCGTCCTGGGGAACGCGTCGCTCGGCAATGTTCATGTCGGCCATGATCTTCAAGCGCGAGATGAGGGGCGCTTGAAGGTTCTTGGGGACCGTCATGGCCTCCATGAGCACGCCGTCGATTCGGTACCGGATTCGGACCGAGCGCTCCTGAGGTTCGGTGTGGATGTCGCTGGCTCTGTCGAGAATCGCTTGCTGGATGATGGCGCTGGCGAGCTTGATGATCGGCGCCTGCTCGGCCATCTTTTCGGCGTCGGCGTCGCTCGCTTCGTCGTCGGCGGCGGTCCTGCCGACGGCGGCTTCCGCCATCATGCGGCGCATATCGGCGCGAAGGTTGGCCTGACCTCCTCCAGCGTCCGGAGCGGCGGCTTCTGCGGCCGCGCCGTTCGTCTGAGCCCCGCCGTAATACTTTCGAAGCGCATCCTCGATCGCCCCGGGGACCGCCATCACCGGGATCACGCGGCAACCGGAGACCATCCGGACGTCGTCTTGCGCCTGGATGTTGTTGATGTTGCTCATCGCGAGCCAGATCGTGGTGCCTTCCTTCTTGACCGGCACGACGTTATGGTTCTTGGCGATTCGCTCGGGAACGACGTTGATCGCGCTGCTCTCGACCTGCACTCGGTCCAGATCGACGAACGGGATGCCCGCTTCTTGGGCCTTGGCGTTCAGAACCTCGCGCTCGCCGACGATCCCCAGGTCGATGAGAACCCGGCCGAGGTCGACCTCGCCACTCTGCTGCTGAACTTTTTGAGCTTCGTCGAGCTGTTCCTGGGAGACGTAGCCCTTCTGCAGAAGGAACTGCGCCATCGGCACGCGCGGTAATGCCATTCGTTACCTCAAACTCCATCTAAAGCCGGAGAAACCTCCGGGGCGAATCAACCCATTGTAGACCCTTAGACCCATTTTTAGTATGTCTTTCCGAAAGAGGGAACTCTAAAGGGAATCCGACACGTAACGGACGGCCCCCATTCCCTATTAGTTCGGCCTGTTTTCCCCAAGCCGCTAGGTTGCGATCGTCAGGTCTAGCGCGATTTCCAAGTTCAGCGCCTTCGAGATCGGACAGCCGGCTTTTGCAACTTCCCCGGCCTCTCGGATCGCCCCTTCGTCAGCACCGGGTGCCGAGACATTCGCTCGGAGAAGGCTCCGCGTGAGGGTCCCGTTTTCCATCGTCACCTCGCAAACCGTCTCGATGCTATGGGCGACGATGTCGCGCTGCCCGAGCTGGCCCGAGAGCGCCATGCTGAAACAAGCGGCGTGGGCCGCGGCGATCAGTTCTTCTGGGTTCGTGCCCGGCTCGCCTTCGAACCGCTTGCGGAAGTCGTAGGGCGTGTTGGTGAACACCCCGCTCATCGCGCTGAACGAGCCGCTCCCGGTCTTGAGGTCGCCGGTCCAAGCGGCTTTGGCGGTTGCTTTCATCGGGGTTATTCTGACGCGTCAGCAGGGTCCGGTGCGTCGGCCGTGTACGGCTCTCCCTACTGGAGGCCAGGAAGGCCCATCATGCCGCCGGAGTCGACCTTGATGTCGAACCACTTGCGCGTATCGTAGCGGTCGCAAATCTGGCCGAGGATATCGTCGCTGCGGCGGAGGGGTTCGTCGATGTACTGTCGGTGTTCGCGCTGGACCTCGCGGAGGTCCTTCATTTTCTGGCTCTTGGAGGGGTCGAAGACGTTGCCGGCGATCGTGGCGATGTCCTTCATCACACCGGGGACCTGCATGAGGACGCCGTCGTAGTGGTCGCGAAGATCCCTGCACTCGGCGGGGACGGGAGGGCCTTCTTCGTTGAAGCGGCGCCGAAGGGCCTTCCACTGGCCGATCATCTTCTCGATGGGCATGAACTTCTCGATGCTTGCCTCCGGGTCGCCCGTGGTTTCCTCGTCGAGGAGCCCTTCGATGCCGAAGCCTGAGACGAGCCCGTTCATCGAGCTCATGGCGATCATGAGTTCGTCGGCCTGCTCCCGCTGGAGTTCCTGCTTGGCCTTCTCGATGCGCTCGAGGTGCTCGAGCCAAGCGCGGACATCGGCGGGCATCGTGATCTGATCGCGCTTGAGAACCGGGGCCGTCCGCTCACCCGGCCTTTGGAGGATGCTCGCGGCGGGGCCTTGACCCCGGCTGAGGACGGGGTCGGTCTTCTTGGGCCCAGCGAGGCCGAGAACACCCATCGCACCCAGCCCGGCAAGAACCGCGCACGCCGCAAGCACGGCGCCGATTGCCCACCAGACGGGCGAGATGCGCCGGGGCATCGGCAGCGCAGCGGCTCCACCGTCGCCGGGAGTCGCGGTCGCGGAGGCGGGTGGCGCGAGGGCTTGTCCGCAGTTCATGCAGAACCGCGCTCCGGCGGAAACCTTCGAGCCGCATCGGCCACACGCGAGCATAGATGCCATCTGATTATCCCTTACTACGCCGCCGCTGACGTAAACTAGCCTCGTGAACGAGGGCACGTTCGTCCAGCAGCGAGAGCCGGACTGGCAGCGGCTGTCCATCCTGTGCGACAAGGCGGACGCCGGAGCCTCGCGGCTGAAGGGTGAGGAACTCACCGAGTTCGTCCGGCTCTACCGACAGGTGACAGGGGATCTGGCGGAGGTTCGGAGCCAGTCGGCAAACCTCGAGTTGACCGCGTTCCTGAACGCCTTGGTCGGACGTGCCTACGGGATTCTGTACCGGCGACCACGTAAGGATGCGCGGACGGTAGTTCGGGAGTCACTGGCAACCGGGGCGCGCACGATGCGCAAGCGCGTGGCCTTCGTGCTCGCAAGCTTGGCGATCTTCCTCACCGCGGGATTCTTCACCGCGGGGGTGATGATCGCCAGGCCGGACCTGGCCCGGTATTTCGTGGACCCGGAGGACGAGAACCTCCAGCATTGGAAATCGGGGGAGCACGCCGAGCGAGACGTCCGCGACTCTTTCGCAGCGACGGGAATGTACTCGTCGAACAATCCGCGGGTGGCGATGATGGCGGGCGCGGTGGCGGCTTCGACCTTCGGCGTCGGGACCGTCGTGATGATGTGGATGAACGGCGCGATCCTCGGAGCGTACTCGGTGGAACTCGCCAAGGTCGGACAGCTGGGGCACTTCTACGTCTCGATCATTCCTCACGGAGCGACCGAACTGAGTGGAGCGATCGTGGCGGGGGGCAGCGGCCTCATCTTGGGCTGGGCGCTGATCGCGCCGGGCCGCCGAACGCGGGGCGACGCCCTCCGCGAGGCAGGGAAGGACGCCTTCGTGCTCCTCGTGATGTCGATGATCATGATGTTCCTCGCCGCTCCTGTGGAGGGGTTCTTCAGCTTCAACCCGAACGTCCCCGCAGCGGCCAAGGCGGCTTTCGGGGTGGTTGTCTTCACCGGGTGGCTGCTCTATTGGGGCGGCTACGCGCGCGATCCGTCGGCAGAATCGGCGGAGAGCCACGACGCCAGCCTCTGACGGAGCCCCTCGCCGGCAAAGAGGTTGCCGAGCAGGGTCGCCTTCTCGCGCGGCTCGATCAGGAGGCGCACCGGGGTTCCCTTGACGAGCCCTTCGACGCTGATCCACCTGCCGAGCAGGACGACCGCGTGGGGATTGGCTCGGAATCGGACCTGGATAATGTCGTCCCTTGGCAATTCCACGCGTACGGTTTCGCCGACGAATTCGAGCCGGTCGTCGTGAACGATGAGGAAGCCGAGATCCTCGTGGGGATCGAGGATGCTCCGGTACTTGGGTCGGGCGATCCCGACGAAGTAGCGCTCGGGCGAAGGTGGGTTACCGGCGAAACCGAGACGACGCGCAAGCTCGCGCCGAAGATAGGCGTTCTGATGCAGGCCCAGGAAGTTCAGAGCGATCCACCCGACGATCGGGAAGGCGACGAAGAGCCAGATCGCAGGCCCGCTAAGCGGGTCTTCGGGCTTGAAGTAGATCAGCCCGAGAATGAGCAAGGGCAGGCAGACGAGGCCCGGCAGGAGATTGCCGAGGACCCTGTGCCGCCGAGACCACGCCTTGTCCGCCACTCGCCCAATCTTACAGGATCACTCGTCGCCGGTTTGGCCGAAGTTGGCGGACAGGATTGCGAAATCGCCAATGTCGATTTCTTCGTCCCCATTGAGGTCCGCTTGGCGGTTGTATCCGGGCTCGCCGAGAACGGCGCCGAAATGGGCGGAGAGGATCGCGAAATCGCCGATATCAATCTCGTTGTCGTCGCTGCAGTCGCCATTGACGAGTGAGAAGTCGACGGCGACGGTGGCGGGATAGGAGAGAGAGATGTTCGTTCGCGTCGATCGGAGCCAGTGGGAGGCTTTAGCGGCGAGGTCGTAAGTGCCGGGGGCCACGGGGAAGCGTGTTCGATACCGGCCATTGGCGTCGAGGGGAACGTCACGCTCGAAGACGGGCACGGGGCTCCCCGGCGTGCGGACCCCGATGGAAACCTGCCACTCGCTGGGGTCGCCTAAAAAGTCCTCAAGGAGGACTTCGCCCTCGACGATAAGCCCAGGATTGAAGGACGCAGACCAACTGGTGACGTTCCCCGCATCGTCCTCGGCGTCGACATAGAGGGTGCCCGGCTTGTCGGCGACCGAGAGCTCGACCTCGGCCTCCACGAAAAACAGACCAGTCACTGCATCGAACCGAGCGTCCCGGCTGATATCCTCGCTCCCGGGGCCGGGAGGCGCGAAGTCGAGCAGCACCCGGGGGCGAGGGCCCAGTCCCGAGAGAAGGTCTTCGGTACGGAACGCGATCCGGATCGGTCCGGCCGCGATGCCGTGGTCGAGGACGTCCTCGTCCTCTTGGGTCGCGGTGAGGTCGTCGATGAGCGGCTGATCAGGGTCGATGAGGACCACGTTCGAAGCATGCCGCGCCGGGTAGTAGGCGGTGCCGAGGTCGTCGGCAAACAAGGTCTCGAAGCCGCCGCCGTTGTCGGGCCGGATCATGAGGCCGACGGGTCCCGAACCCGGCGCGGCCACAAAATAGAGGTTGGCGAGCCGAGCGTCCGCCTGCACGAGCGAACCGCCGAAAGGGATTCCCCCGGCGAGGAAGAGACTGGCGGGAATCGGATCGCCCCAGAAGCGAGCGGTGGGGAAGGGCGTCGGGGTGTACAGACCCGTTACGTAATTCTGTAGGGCAAAGGGGTCCACTTCCGCCAAAAAGGCCTGAAACCCACCGATAGGCTGAGCTAGGTTTGCCATGCCGAGACGGTAGTCGATCGTCTCGCCTGGCCGCACGTAGGGATCGTCGCAATGGAGGAAGAGGCTGTTGCCCGGCCGCCCGACCTCGAACCGAAGCACTTGGAGGTCGGCAAGGGAAGGTACCGTGGAACTCAGCGACACTTCGAATCCGGCGGTCGCGCCGCTAGGTCCGCCCGAATTGGATGCGCTTACGCCGAAAGATCCGGCATTGGCGCCGTCGAGGGCGGTCACCCTCAGCGACTTCAGGCCGACCGCGTCCACCGCCGACTCGAGGAGGAATCGTGCGGCCCCGCCGGTGTCTGCGAAGAAGGCCGAGCCGTCATCGGGATCGACGAAGCGGAATCCCGTCCCGCTGCGCTCGACGATGACGGCGGCGCTGCCCGCCATAGAGCCGATCCGAGCCTCCTCGCCAGCGTCCCAGGCGCCGGACAGCCGAATCTCCGACAGCCAGCCGGCCCCGGCGAGGCTCACCGCGAGGAGCCGCGGCGGCTTGAGCGCATCGGAGAAGGGCGTGAAGGTGCCCTCGAGGACTCCGGTAGGCTCGCCGACCCGGTCGGCGCCCGAGGTACTGGCTCGTGCCTGCTGTCCCGTTCCCGGCGCTAAGTACCTGCCGGCGAGGTCGACGGGCACGGCCTGGCCCTTAGCGGCCAAAGAGGCTGCGAGCAAGGTCGAGCAGATGAGTAGACGGAACACCGACTCCATTGTAGGCCATCGCCATCCGCCCGGGGCCTGGTGTTTTCACCGAGGCGCTAAACTCTATGCATGATCCAGGGCTCGGCGGTGGTGCTCTTGAGTGGGGGGCTCGACTCGGCGACGACCCTCGCCATCGCCCGCTCGCTTGGTTTCGATGTTCTCGCCCTTTCGTTCGACTACGGTCAGCGCCACGAAGTCGAACTGTTGGCCGCCCGTCGGGTGGCCAAGGCGATCGGAGCGCGGGAGCACCGAGTCATCGAGATCGACCTTCGAGCCTTCGGCGGTTCTGCGCTTACCGCCGATCTCCCGGTGCCTCGGAGCCGAACTGAAGAGGAACGAGGGAAAGACATACCGATCACCTACGTGCCTGCCCGAAACACGATCTTCCTCGCTTATGCTCTGGGATGGGCGGAGGTCCTCGGCGCCCAGGATCTCTTCATCGGCGTCAACGCCGTCGACTATTCGGGCTATCCAGACTGTCGCCCCGAGTTCGTCCAAGCCTTCGAGCGGCTCGCCAACTTGGCGACAAAGGCCGGGGTGGAGGGGCGGCCCTTCCGAGTTCATGCACCCCTCATCGAACTGACCAAGGCTCAGATCATCCGCCGCGGGCTCGAGTTGGGCATCGATTACGCGCTCACTCACTCTTGCTACGATCCCGATACTGCAGGACGGCCCTGCGGAGAATGCGACAGCTGCCGGATTCGACTCGGCGCGTTCGAAGAACTGGGTCTGGCCGATCCAGCGTACGATGCGGTTCGATGAGCGGACTCCGCATCGCAGAAATTTTCACGAGCATTCAGGGCGAAGGAGCATGGCTGGGCACTCCGTCGGTGTTCGTACGGGTCAGCGGGTGCAATCTCAGGTGTTCGTGGTGCGACACTCCCTATGCGAGTTGGGCGCCCGAGGGGCCTGTGATGACGATCGACGAGATCGTCGAAAAGGTCCTGGAGTCCTCGACATCTCATGCCGTACTCACCGGTGGCGAGCCTATGCTCTTCGAGCCCATCGTCGAACTGGCCGATCGCCTTCACGCGCGTGGCCGGACGATCACGGTGGAGACCGCCGGCACCGTCTACCGCGACCTGTCCTGCAACCTCATGTCGATCAGCCCCAAGCTCGCCAACTCGACGCCGGATGATTGCGCATGGCGTGACCGCCACGAGCGGGATCGCTCGTCCCCCGATGTGCTGAAACGGCTCATCGAGGCCTACCCCTATCAGCTGAAGTTCGTGGTCGATCCCGAACGCGACCTGGAGGCCGATCTGGTCGAGATCGCCGCGATCGTGGCGGCAGGCGGGGCCGAGCCCGGTCGGGTGTTCCTCATGGCGGAAGGCACCGACGCCGTCACGCTTCACCGTCGCCAGCGGGCTCTCGTCGAGGTCTGCCTCTCCCGCGGCTATCGTCTGACCCCGCGGCTGCACGTCGATCTCTTCGGCAACACGAGGGGGACGTGATCCTGGCGAGGTGGTTGCACCGCGGGGCGGAGAACCGACGTATAGTCTTTCAACTATGAGAACTCACTTGCGCAGAATTCTCGCGTTTGCCGCGTCGCTTGCCGTCCTTGCCGGATGTAGTCCAGGCGCAGTCGAGGACTCGGCCGGAAGCGGTCCCCGCGTACGCCTCGCGCAAGGGATCCCGTGGGGCGACAATCTCGACCAAGCCCTTGCCACAGCGAAGAAGGAAAGCCGGCCGGTCATCGTGGATTTCTATACGGACTGGTGCGGCTACTGCAAAAAGCTCGATACTCAGACCTTCGTCGACAAGGAAGTCGTCGAGCTCGCCTCCAAGGCGATCCCGGTGAAAGTGAATGCCGAGCGGCAGCCGGGAATAGCCGCTCGATACCGGGTGAACGTCTTTCCCGTCGTGCTGGTTCTCGATTCCGACGGCGAAGTTCTCGGTCGGCTAACGGGCTACATGCCGCCCGCGGAGTTTGCGGCGGAGCTGACCAAGCATCTCTGAGCCTCTCCCAACTCGCTTCAGGTTCGCCCATTCGCGGACTTCTCAAAAAAGTCGAGGATTGCCCTAAAGGCGGCCAAACCATGGGCCGATGATCCATCCTGGGTGTGAGACGATGCCACAGTTGATCGGAGGTCTAATGGCATTGGTCGCACTGGCCGCCGGCACCGTTGGAGGGGTCGAGCCCGTCAGTTGCTTGATGAGGGCGGGCATCGCGTATCTCACCGGGGTGATCGCGACTCAGTTATGGTATGTATTCTTTACGATTAGGGTGGTGCGCGACCGCGACGAACCGATGCAGTTGGAAGCGACGGCGCCCGTGGAAGGAGAACGATAATGCTTTCGTCGAGAGGTTCTGAATGTCTTTGTCGCCCGACCAACTGAAACGCTGCTGGATCGACTTTAAGGTCTACAAGGATTCCGAAGCGCGCTTCGAGCTGATCAACCACTATTCGTATCTCGTCAAGATCACCGCCGGCCGGCTGGTGACCAACATTCCCACCGGTCTGGACAAGGAAGACCTGATAGGCGCAGGAGTGATCGGCCTCATCAAAAGCGTCGACCAGTTCGACCCGACTCGCGACGTCAAGTTCGAGACTTATGCCATCGCGCTCATCCGCGGCGCGATCCTCGAAATGCTCCGTGAGGAGGACTGGGTCCCCCGAAGCGTCCGCGAGAAGCTGAAAGCCCTCGACAAGGCGACGATGGCATTGGAAACCGCCCTCGGGCGACCGCCTACCAACCGAGAGGTCGCCGAACGGCTCGGCATCACCGAAAACGACGTGGGAGAACTGCTCGTCCGCATGGGCCGAACCAGTATCTACAGCCTCGACGACATCCTGGGCAACGGCGACCCCGACGACCATGTTCACTATGTAGAGATGATCGTGGACGACACCTCGAACACGTCGGGTGAAGTCGAAGGACGCGAAATCAAGCGCCTGATGGCGATGGGTGTCGATCACCTGCCCGAGCGCGAGCGCCTCGTGGTGGCTTTGTACTACTTCGAAGGTCTGACCTTTAAGGAGATCGGCAAGGTGCTCGGCGTCAGTGAATCACGGGTTTACCAGCTCCACGCCCAGGCCATGATGCGCCTGCGCACCTATCTGCGCGAAGAGGGGGCGGCGCCACAGGTCGCCTGAACGTCGGTGGCTTCCGTCGATCGCGTCAATCCGATCGCGACGGCGGCGAAGGTTCAGATTGCCTCGCCGTATCAGGCCATCGCTGCTCGCGACGGCCGGAAGCGGCGCGGAGACGACGAGGATCGCGAGCCTCACGATACCGTTGAGCTCCACGAGGAAGAAGCGCTCGAAACGGACAACTCGGCGGCGGACGAATCGGGTCGTTTCGACGGTCATGGGATCGACTTCTCGACCTGAGGCCGAGAAAGTGCCCGAGTACCGGTAAGAATCCTGATAGATCGCGCCGACAATCATGGTAAGGGATGCGGACTGCCCGCATTCGACAGGTGAGAACCATGATTCAATTGAAAGGCATTCTGGCATTGCAGGCTCGTCAGGCAGGCCGGCTGTTCCCCGGTCCCGCGAGCGTACGGGAAAGCGCGGCCAAGCCCGCACACCCCAAAGATAGCGTGACCAAGCCCGCGCAGTCCAAAGAAAGCGCGGCCAAGCCCGCGCACTCCAAAGGTGCTCCGCCCGACCGATCCGGCACACCGCTGGCCAACGACAATGTGATGAAGGCCCTCCGTTCGGCGTTCGGCAGTTCGGAAGGCGACAAGAACTGGAACGCGGACGTCGACTTCGACAAGGACGGCGAGATCACCGTCGGCGACTTTTCTCTGTACTCCGAGTCCATTCGCAAGAACAAGCCCGCCGACGAATTCGAACTGCTTCGCCGCGCCTTTGGCAGCACCAAGGGCGACGACCGATACGACGGAGAATTGGACCTCGACAAGAACGGCGAGATCGATATCGCGGACTTCGCGCTGCTCTCGGAGCGTCGTGCGAATGAAAATCGCAAGGCGAGCGATCTCGCTGCGTTCCGAGCCGCCTACGGTTCAACCGCGACGGATAAGCACTGGAACGCATCCTACGACCTCGACAAGAATGGCGAGATCGACATCGGCGATTTCGCGCTCCTATCGGCGAAGTACGCCTAAGGCCCAACAAGAGAGCCCCCCGCCTTAAGGGCGGGGGGCTCCCACTACCAGGGTCCCTAGCTCGCGGACTCGCTCGTTTCGGGTTCCACGGGAGTCTCGATCTCGGCAGGAGTAACGACTTCCGCATGAATCTCGGCTTTCGCAGTAGTCTCGGCTTCCGCAGGGGCTTCGACCGCTGGCTCGGCGGGTGCTTCTGCCGCGGGTTCCGAAATCATCTCGGCCACGGGCTGGGCTACGGCCTCTGCGGCGACCTCTTGGACCTCGGCGGTGCCGGCGACTTCGACTTCGTCGACCGCCGTTTCCTCGTCTTCATCCTCGTTCCGGCCAAGGAATCCCTTGAGCATGCCCAACCGCTCGCCGATGGTAGCGCCGCCAGTCGGCACGCGGCCGACAATCGGGCTGTCGTCGAAGTCTTCGTCGTGGCGACCGCCGCCGCGTCGGCCCTTCTTGGGTCCCTTCTTGGCGCCTGGGCCCTTGCGGAACTCGTCGTCGTATCCGCCGCCACCGCCATAGCCGCCACCACCGCCGAAATCGCTCCCGCGATCGCGGGGCTCCATCGGCATCGTGCTGCGAAGGCTGAGGACCATACGGCGCTCTTCCGGCCGCAAGTCGATGATCGCGAGTTCGACCTCTTGACCTTCGGTGAGGACATCGCTTGGCTTGCCGATCCTGCGGGTCGAGATCTCGCTGACGGGCAGGAAGGCTTCAGCGCCTTCTGGCAGTTTCACGAACGCGCCGCTGGAAACGAGCCGGTTGATCTTGCACTGGATCTTCTGGCCGATCTTGTAGTTCTCTTTGATGAGGTTCCACGGATCGGGAAGGACCTGGCGAAGCCCGAGGCTGATCTTGCCCACGTTCGCTTCGAGGCGCAGCACCATGACGGTGATCTTCTGGCCTTCTTTGAGGACCTCTCGAGGATGGTTGATCCGCATCCAAGACATCTCGCTGATGTGGAGGAGGCCGTCGATGCCGCCGAGGTCGACGAACGCGCCGTAGTCGGTCAGCCTTCGGACCACGCCCTCCAGCCGGTCGCCTGGCGAGACGTCGGTGAATATCCTCTCTCGGACGCTCTCGCGGCGCTCGTCTTCCGCCAGCTTGTTCGAAAGCACGACCTTCTTGCGTTCGCGGTCGATCTCGATGATCTTGAGCGGGATCGATTGGCCGACGTACTTCTCGATGTTGCGAAGACGGCCGTTGCCGACATGGGTGGCGGGCACGAAGCCCCGAACGCCAATGTCGACCACGAGCCCACCCTTGACCCGGTCCACGACTTGGGCGGTCAGGGTCTTTCCGTCGCCGAAGGACTCGACGATGCGGTTCCACGTTTCTTCGAACTCAGCGCGCTTCTTGGAGACGATCGGATTGCCGTCACCGCCCTCGCCGCGCAGGACGACGACGTGAATCTTGTCGCCGGGCTGGACGTGACCATGAGCGGTCTCCAAAATCTCTTCCGTCAATTCGGCGAGGGGCACGACGCCTTCCGACTTCGTACCGAGATCGACGAACACGCGATCGTTCTCCACCTGGATGACGGTCGCCTCGACGCGGTCGCCCTTGGTCAGCTTGCGATACGAGGGATCGCCCTCTTCCTGCGTTTCCAATTCGGCCATCGCCGCTTCGAAGAGAGCACTGTCGTCCACGATCGCCACCTTTTCCGGGCCGGTTTCTACCGGAGTCGGAGTAGGCGGCGGCGCCTCGAAAGCCGGAGTGGGTTCCGGAGCAGGGGTCGGCTCGACGGTCGTCGTCGACATCACCGGCTCGGGCTCGGGTTCGGGCATGGCGGGTGCCGTTTCCATCACGGGCTCCGAAGCCGGTTCCGGCGCCGGTTCGGCACTCGGGGCTTCGGCGGCAGGCTCTTCGGGAGCGGAATATGTCGGGGCGGCAGGCTCCAAGGGAGCTTCGGCGGGGAGGGTCGTAGTATCGGGCGCGACGCCGGCGGCTTCGGCCGACTCGGGCTGGACCGGGTTTTGGACGGCGGTCGTGGCCGGGGTCGGTTCGCCAGTTGGCGTCAACTGTTCGTCGTTCATCGTTGGTGTCACTTGCTCGAAACGAGTCCTAAAGAAGAATTCGGCTAGCGTACCCGATCCAAGCCGAAAGGATAAAGACGAGCGAGAGCCCAAAAGGGATGCGAGCTCGCCCCCTTACTCCTTGCGGAATCGTACGCCGACCGCACGATCGCTCGTCACTCGGAAACCGATCACCCGACCCGATTTCGAACGCTCGACCGCGATCCGTCCGAGGCTGGAGGCAAACCGATCGGGCAACACGAGGGTGAGCGGAAAGTCGTCGCGCGGATGGCGCAAGAGGAGCCCGCCATCCGGCTGTATCACGATCTCGTAACGCACCCCCAGTTCGTCGCTGACATAAGTGCCGGCGAGCCGGGCGAGCTCGGCGGCCGTCGGCCAGGCCAGCTTTTCCCTGACTGCGACCATCGGCCGTTGAGTCTCCAAGACGAGCTTGGGAGATTTGCCGCCACCAGGGGCGACGACGAACTCCACGCCGATCCCGACCCGGTCGACGACGTACTTGCTCTCCCCGGTCTTGACCAGGTTCACTTCGGGGCCGTCGTCGAGCCGTACTACTGGATGATCGCCCGAACGCCGCACCGTGATCCAGCGGCCGGTTTCGAACTTATAGTCGCCCACGATCTCCGCGAATTCACGGTCGGACACGGGCTTGTGTGCTGCTGGGACCGTCGGTGGCTGCGGTTTGGGCTGCGAAAACTCCGTGGCCAAGAGAATGTCGGCGATCTGCCGGGCTACTTCGGGCCCAGCGAACGTCGCGCGGTTGCTTAGCAGGATGATCGACAGCCGCTGGCCTGGGAATCGGATGTACTCCGAGCGGAATCCGGCATCGGCTCCCGCGTGCTCGACTGCTTCGAGGCCGCGGTACTGGAAGCAGAGCAAACCTCCTGCATACTCGATGGTCCGGCCCGAAGTGAGCACGCCCCGTACGAGCATCCAGTCTCGGACGGCGGGACCCCCGACCTTTGGATCTTCGAAGTTTCGGTCCCACAGAACGAGGTCGTCGGCGGTCGTGAAGATACTCGTCGCTCCCATATTCGAATACGAGAGCAGGGCCTTCTCCCAGCCTCCCTCGCCTGGCCGATAGGAGTAGGCCCGACCGGGCACGAGTGCGTGGGCGTCGGAGAAGACGCGGGTGTTCTTCATACCGAGGGGTTCGAAAATTCGTGTTCTACAGAAGGCGGGAAAGGGCGTTCCCGAGACGCGGGCGACGATCTCGGCGAGGAGCGAATATCCGCCATTGGAATACATGAAGGCCGAACCGGGCGTGAAGTTCAATTCCGTTTGCCGGAACAGTAACCCGAGCAGATCGTGATGAGTGATGACGTCCTCCATCCGCCAGCCCGCCATGACGGCGAGGTCCCACTGATCGCGAATTCCCCCGATGTGGTGGATCAAGTGCCGGATCGTTACGGTGTTGTTCTGATAGGACAACTCGGGAAGGTACTTCCGGATGTCGTCGTCGAGGCTCAGCTTGCGCTCGCGCGCGAGAAGGAAGATGGAGAAGGCCGTGAACTGCTTCGAGACGCTCGCGATATGAAAGGGAGTGTCTTCTCGGATCGGGATGGCGTACTCTAGGTTCGCTTCGCCGAACGATTTGCGGTAGATCGTCCTTCCGTCGCGAACGATGGCGACGGAGCAGCCTGGTACTCCCGGGCGGGCGAAGTCGGCGAAGAGACGATCGATCTCGGTTTCCTGGGCGAAGGCGACAGGACCCGCAAGGGCGAGAGCGGCGGAGGCGAAAGCGAGCACACCTCCATTTTCCCCGAACGGTTCGGTCTACTTCCCGTTGGGCTCGATCCAGGTCCCGATGATTTCGATCTTGATGCTCGTGGGCTCGAACGCGAGGTCCTTCAGCTGCCGGCGAATCGCCCGAAGTACCTCCGCCGGAGTCTCGACCTCTCGGACGGCCTCGCACTTGGTGCAGTAGAGGTGCTGGCTTTCGCTCAGATGCTCGCTGCCCAGTTGGCAAGCGAGGTAGCCATCGACGAGCCCGATGTGGCAGATGTGGTGGACAAGACCAATTCTAGTAAGCGTCTCTAAGATGCGATAGACACTGACGACGTCGATTCGGCCCCCGGTGGACACGATCTGCTCGTGGATGCCGTACGCCGTCAGCGGGGTGTGGCTCTGGGCCAGGGTTCGGATGACCTGGACTCGAGGCATCGTGATCCGGAATCCCTCGCGCTTGAGAAGTGCGAGGCTCCGCTCTTCGAATTCGGTGGCTTCACGGTCGGAGACCTTGCGTCGCATGCCGGATAACGTTGATTTCATAGACAAGTCCCTAGACGAACAACAAGTAATCCACGGGACAGTATAGCCCCGAATTCCGTGCTCGGGACCTTGACCGGATCGAGTCGGAGAGGGCAAACTAGGCGGCGCCGGTCAAAAAACCGGTAAGGATAGGTTGAAATCAACCTGACTTGTGATATTCTTACGAGTGTTCACAATTTAAGCCAAGGCGGGAGCCAAAGGCCAACGGAGGGAAAAATGCAGTTTTATAACTTGAAGACTCGCTCTCACGTCGACGTCCCCGAATCGGACGTTCGAAAGATGAAGATGAAGAGGAAGACCAAGTCCGGCGAACAGATCCGCTATGCGCTCACCGCCGAGTACCAGGGCAGCAAGCTGTTCAAGTTCGTCAACGAAGCGACGTTCAAAGCCACGAATGTCAAGGAGGTTTCGGGCTAACATCCCGGACCCGAGCGATTTTTGATGCGGGGGCCGGCGCCGATGGCGTCGGCCCCCGCGCTACGTTCAGGGGCCCTATGCCAAAATGCCGCCGAGGTCCATATGCCAGTCGTTTCATTGAGAATTCCCCAAATCGGAGAAGGCCTGCAAGAGGCGCGGCTCGTCGCCGTCCTCAAGAGTCCCGGTGATCGCGTCCGTCGCGACGAGCCGATCTATCAGATGGAGACGGACAAGGCGGTTATGGACGTCGAATCGCCTTACGAGGGGACCTTAACGGAGTGGCTCGCGGCGGTCGACACGATCCTCCCCATCGGCGGCGAGGTCGCGAAGATGGAGGTTGGCGAGGGGATCGAGGAAATCCCGGGCGCCCACGGGGCTCCCGCAGCGGAGACGGCCCAGACCCGGGCGGCTCCCGCGCCGGAGTCGACGGCCGCGCGGCGAACCGATATGCCTCCCCGAACGCGGGCCTATGCCAAGGAGAAGGGACTGAGCGACGAGGAGATCGCCGCGATTCCCGCGGCCGGCTCGAAGCTGATGCCGGAAGACATCGACGCTTACCTCTCCGGTCGCGCAGCGCCGATGGTCGGTAGCAGCTACACCGAGCAGCCGCTCGCCCAAAAACAGCGTCTTCTCGCTTCTCGGCTCGTGCGAGGTTCCCAACTGGTGGTCCCAGGCACGATCTCGGTCGTGTGCGAATGGGCCGCCGTCGAAAACCTCCGTGCCCGGATCAAGTCGGCCGGTGGGGACTTCCAGCCCTCGGCCTTCACCATGTTCGCCTTCGCCGTCGCGAGAGCCCTCAAGGACTTCCCGATGTTCCGCTCGACGCTGGTCGGAGACGGGACGCTGAGAACCTATAACACGGCCCATCTCGGAATCGCAGTCGCCCTGCCCGGCGACGAACTGGTTCTCGCCGTGGTGGACGACGCCGACCAATTGGAGTGGCGGGATTTCGCGAGTCGCATCCGCGCCCAGATCGACCTTGCCAGGTCCGGCCAAGATCAAGCGAACGAGTCGGTAACGATCAGCCTGACCAACATGCAGGCCGCTGGACTGCGAGATGCGGTCCCCGTCGTGGTCCCGCCGGGAGTCGCCACCTTGTTCCTCGGCGAATCTTACTATGGGATCGATCAGGACACTTCCGCCGAAGTCAAGCTGACGCGTTGTGCGAACCTAGCCTTGACCTTCGATCATCGGCTGATCAACGGGGTCGGCGCTGCCGACTTCTTGAACGCGGTCAAGGCCAATGTCGAATCGATCGGCTCACTCATCGCATGAAGCCGATCGTCGGCATCGTGGCAGATTCTCAGATCGACCCTGCCGACCCGAGGACCGGCGGAACGATCAAGCTGAACTACAACTACGCCGAGCAGATCACCCAAGCCGGCGGGAATCCCGTCTTGCTCACGCCATGCACCGACGTCGCCCAGGTCGCCCCGATGCTCGACGGCTGGCTCATACCCGGTGGCGACGACATCGACGCCCGTCACTTCGGGCAGCAGAATCACCCTGAAGCGAACCTAGTGGATCCGGCTCGGTTCGAGGCCGAGCGCAGGCTCTATGCGGCTGTCGATCCCGAGCTCCCGATTCTCGGCATTTGCTACGGCTGCCAATTTCTCGGGGTCATGCACGGCGGAACCCTCGATCAGCACCTTCCCGACCGACTCGGGACCGACGAGCACATTACCGGTACGCTGCAAGAATACGCTCTCGAACCATCGAGCCGGCTCGCCGGACTGGTGGGCTCCAACAGTGTTCACGGCAAGAGTTACCATCACCAAGCTCTGGACCAAATCGGCCATGGCTTGAAAGTCGTCGGCCGACACGCCGACGGAACGATCGAAGCCGTGGAGTCGACGTCGAGACCGTGGCTTTTCGGTGTGCAGTGGCACCCCGAGCGCACGCCGAATGATGAGGCAACCCGCCGCCTGTTCGGGGCTTTCATCGAGGCGTCCCGCGCCTTTGCGGCTCGCAAACCTGAGGGGGCGCTCACGTGAAGAGGCTGGTGAATGGAGTCGAAATCGACCTCGATCCTCGATCCGCCGAGGTTCGACCGGCGGGCGATCGGCTGCTTGTGCGAACGGCCTCGGGCACTCGTTCCGCAGCCGCGGTTCGATTCGGCGATAAGGTGCTCGTTTCTTATCGCGGTCGTGTCTTCACCATCGAGCGGGCCGGCGCAAAGCGACATAGTGGTGGGGCGGTTCTCACCGGCGAAGCGCGGGCGCCGATGCCGGGACAGATCGTGGACGTTCTCGTGGCGATCGGGGATCGGGTCGAAACCGGGGACAAACTCCTCGTCCTTGAGGCAATGAAGACGCAGCAGCCGATCACCGCGCCGTTTTCGGGCACCGTGGAACGGCTCCCTGTCGAGATCGGACGCCAAGTCGCGGAAGGCGACCTCCTCGTCGAGATCCGGCCAGTCGACGAGTGAGCGATGAAGATCTACGACGTAGTACCTCGCGCAGGGCTCGACCCCGAACTGGGCCTTCTCATAGCCGCCCTCGACGATTCGACGCGAGAGTGGCGGAGCAACTTGGAGTTGCCTCCGGTCGAGGCCATCGTCTACCAGCCCTGGCCCGATGCGTACAGCATCGGAGCCCTCATCCTCCACATGATCGACTGCGAACTCCATTGGTTCGAAGGCTTCGTTGCGAAGAAGCGGAGGAAGAAAGCGGACTCGGTCCTGCTGCTCAGCGATGAAGTCCACCAGTACGGTGGCCGGTGGCCGACGCCTCCCGCTGAGCCCATCGAGTGGTACTTCGATCTGCAGGATCGCTACCGCGCCCGCTCGGTGGCGGCCCTTGTCGGGGAGGATCCGGCTCGGATGATCGAGCGAAAGAACTGCTCGGTGTCGGTGCGCTGGGTCCTCGCCCACGTCGTCGAGCACGACTCGTACCACGGCGGACAGGCCGTGCTGCTGCACGAAATGTGGAAGGCGCGCCGGCGAGCCTAGAGTCCTCTGTCGATCAGGAACTTGCAAATGTCGGCGATTCGGCAGGAGTAGCCCCACTCGTTGTCGTACCAAGCCACCACTTTGACGAAGTCTCCTAACCCGATCGTGTCGACCGCCGAGAAGATGCTGCTGTGCTCGTCGCCGATCAAGTCGCTCGAGACGAGTTCTTCGTCGGTGTAGCGAAGAATCCCGCGCATCAACCCGTCCGCATACGCCTTCATCGCCGCATTGATCTCTTCCGGGGGAGCCTCGCGAGCGAGGAGCGCGGTGAAGTCGACGACCGAAACGGTTCGGGTCGGGACCCGGAACGCCATGCCGGTGAACTTGCCCTTGAGTTCGGGAATGACGAGTCCGACCGCCTTGGCGGCGCCGGTGCTGCTGGGGACGATGTTCTCGGCGGCGGCACGGGCATCGCGAAGGTCCTTGGCCGCGGTATCGACAGTTTTTTGGGAGTTCGTATAGGCGTGAACCGTCGTGAGGAGTCCACGCAGGATGCCGAACTTCTCGTGGAGGACCTTCGCCACTGGCGCAAGGCCGTTGGTGGTGCACGAGGCGTTCGAGATGACGTGGTGCTTGGCGGGATCGTACATGGAGTCGTTGACTCCGAGCACGATCGTCACGTCTTCGTTCTTAGCAGGTGCCGAGATGACGACCTTCTTTACGCCTCGCTCGAGATGGGCCTTGGCCAGGTTGGCGTCGGTGAAGCGACCGGTGCACTCAAGGACGATCTCACAGCCGAGTTCGTCCCAGGGGATCTTGGCCGGCTCGGTCTCGGCGTACACCCGCATTCGATCGCCGTTGACGGTAATGCCCGTGTCATCGTAGGAGACCTCGCCTTTGAACGGCCCGTAGGTCGTGTCGTACTTGAAGAGGTGGGCGTTGGTGAGGGTGTCGGTGAGGTCGTTGATGGCGACCACGTCGATCATTCCCGGGTACCTCTGCACCAATGCGCGAAGCGAAAGCCTGCCGATCCTTCCGAAGCCGTTGATCCCGATTTTGGTCGCCATGGAGCGGGAAGTGTACCGTTCGCGCCCCATAATCGGCCTCGGCATGGCACGCTCGACACCGCTTCGAACCATCGCGCGAGTGATCGCGGTGTCGTTGGCTGCCGGCGCCGCCGCCTTCGCACTGCGGATGTCGTGGCCCTGGTTGGGCCAGCTCGATCAAGGTGCGCTCCGAGCGCACCTCGGCAGCGCCGATGCTTCACCGTTCTTGATCGCGGAGGTCGGCCCAGAGGTCTTCACCCGCCTTGGCCTGCCGCCTGGGAACGAGGAAGCCCGAGCAATTTACGCCGAGTTGGTCGAGAAGGTCGATAGAGCCGGAGCGAAGGGGGTGGTCTTCGACCTCGAGTTCAAGGAACCGGGTCCACCGGGACCGAACAGCCGCCTGGAGAGGGCCATTCGTCAGTCCTCGATTCCCGTCATCGTGCCAGCGATCCAAGAGTTCAAGGGCACGGAAGGGTCGCGTTTTGCCAAGCCCCCGTTTCTCCCGAACGACTCGCCCGTCTACTACGGTTCGACGAGCGGGCATACCGAACTGGGAATCGCCGACCTCGTCGGTGGTGACGAAGTGGAGCCCTTCTTCCACATCGGTGTGCTCGCGGCTGCGGTGGCATTGGCGCTCGATCCGTACGACGACGTGGATTGGTTCGAAGGGCGCCTTACCCTGGGGACACATGTAGTGCCGAGCGACAAGAAGGGGCGACTGCTCATTCCGGAGTCGAGTGCGCCAGAGTTTTTGGCCGTCGATGACCTGCTCGCAACTCCTGAGAAGGCACAGGGAAAGGTCGTGATCGTCGGTGGAGTGAGAGGCACGGACCGACACGTAAGCCCTTTCGGGACCGTGGAAGGTGTGGAGTTCGTCACTCGGGTTGCGGCGGCAGTTTCCAGTCCAGCACCTCCGCCGTTCGCACCAGGTTGGGCCTCGCTTGTCGTCGCGACCCTGCTGGCGTCGTTCGGGGCGGTCTCGATGTTGGGTCTTCGACCAATTCGCGCGACGCTCGGGCTGGTCGGAGCCGGCTTGGTTGCCTGGTTCATACCGGGCTGGCTCGGCTCGACCCTAGGGTTAACGAGCCCGGTCATGGCCCTGCTCGCGATCGGGATCGCGGTCGTCGCCTGTGTCGCGCTGGAAGGCTTCGGCCTCCGCCGAAGGGTCTACGGTCGGTCCGAGCCGATCGACGAGGAGGCGACGGTGATGTTCGTGGACCTGGTCGGCTCGACGCCGCTGGTGCGTGAGCTGGGACCGGTCGCCGCCGACCGGGTCATGGGGACGATCGTTCAGCGCCTCACCGATGCGGTGGAGGGCCTGGGCGCGGAAATCGAGAGGCCGTTGGGCGATGGCGTACTGGTCCATTGGCGCGGAGGAGGAGCGGCGGATCAGGTTCGGCGATGCCTCGAAGCGGTGCCGGTTCTGCGAGAGGCGGTCGCCCGGGCGCCGATTCCCGGGCTGCCGAAGGACTTTGTGCCGATGCTTACCTTCGGCATCGAGCAAGGGCACGTCACCGGCTCGCCGGTCACCGTTCGCGGCCTCCCACAATGGATGAGCAGTGGCGAGACCGTGCACATGGCCGCCAGGATCCAGAGCAAGTGCGGCGAACTTGGTTATGGCTGCCTGCTCGGCCCGACCGCAGGCGCTGTCGCCGGCTCGGACTGCGCTGTCTCGCTGGGCGATATCGAACTCAAGGGCTTCGGATCGGTGGTAGTCTTCGCCGCAAGGTAAACGATGACGACAGTCCTATTGCTGGCGCTGGGCATTCAGGCTCGACAATCCGCCGTCGAGGACCTGGATCTACCTGCCCGGGCTCGAACCATGATCCTGGTCCCTCCGATAACCGGATTGAACATCAGGGACATGTCCAAGACCGAGTTTCAAACGGTGACACCCAAAGACGGATTGATGCTTCGCGCAGGCTACTTTCTTTCCGTAGACAAGGGCAACTATTCCGATATGCGATTAGACAGCGTCGGATACGCAAGACTCAATAGCAGTCGAACCCTGGATGGGGCGTCCGTCAACAAGGATCGTGGCATGGCTTACATCACACATCTCGACCCTCCGGCTCGAGACTGGTACCGGCGCAGAAGGGATAAGGATAAGTGGTACCTCGAAGTAAGCGTTCGGCAAGGCAAACTCATGACCCGGCGCCATCATCACCAGCTTAACTCGGACTTACGTTCGATGCCTGAACTTCGGGTCAACGGATTCGGCACAAGCACGATCTCCAAGGGAACGGCTTGGTCTTGTACGCAAGACGAAGGCAAAGTTCTCGATCGCACCGATGACACGTTCCGCATTTTAGTGGGACGCGGAGGCGTGCTCGTAGGAGGCTACTCGCCGCTGGCGCCGCTGCCGGATCGAACGGACCGCGACAGCGTCTGGGATTACTTCGTAAGGCAATCGAAGGAAGTCCCGTTGACCCTCCAAAGCCCGTTTGAGCGAGATGGATACCGCCCCATAGAAGTAGGCGCGCTCCAATGGCTTTTGGTTCTAGGCGATCCACTGACGGGCCCCTTCAAAGTAATCGGTCCGGAGCCGATCGATCAATCCGATTGGCCCGAAATCGTCGAGATGCTCTCGATGGGTGTCGTCCGAATCCCTACGATCTACTTACCACCACGACTAGCGACAGGATTTCAGTCGGAGGGAGTTCAAGTCAATCAGATTGGCTTATCGGCTTTCTTCGCGCCGGGGGAGACGATTCGTCCGCAATTCGAGCGTTTCGCTTTCCGCGATCCCTTCACGGCTCTTCGCGGCCTCGACGTGCCGACTCCGCCGACCGCCCCCTTTGCCATCAGGGGCATCATCGAGCATAACCAGAAACGCGCCGTCGACTACCTTTCGCAGTTCCAGATTGCCGCACAATTGGAGCTGGCCTATGCGGAGTATAAGAACGAGTCTAACGATTCTGACGAGCCGCGGCGAAGGTTTCGCCAAACGGCGAAGGTCGTCGTCAATCTCGTTATCGAGGATACTTTTGGTGCCGTCAATGTCCTAAAGACTGTCGAGGTGAGCCCCAAGCCCTCGTTCTCGCGGACCGCCGTCAGCGCCCAACAGAGTCTTAGCAATAGAGACGGTGTGCTTTACCGTGCGGTCTATCAGGCAGTCGCTCAAGCATTTTGGGAAGTAACCGACGAAAGTGTTCCACTTCGCTGGCGAGGGGTTATCAAGGATTGGAGTGGTAACAGTTCGAGCGGGTCTGGCACGATCGACGTGCCAAAGAGTACCGGCTTGCATGAAGGTCAGCGCCTGCAGGTGTTTCGACAGGCCGGGAGTGACCCCAAGTCGCTGACGGTCGCAGGCACGGTCGAGGTGCAGGATGTCTTCGATAACAGCGTGAAGATCAAGCCTATCGGCAAGGCGGTTCTCGACCGATTCCGTGCCGGTGATCTCGTGGAAGAAGAGGTCATGGGGCGATAGGTCGCAGCTACTGCTCCCGCTTCCTCTTGGCCTCCAGCAGGCGCTTGGCGGCACTGTCGCCGGAGGGTGCGACCGGTTCCCGCCGAGGCGCAGGCTGTTCTGCGGCTCGATCGATCGCGATGGGGTCGGGGGCAGCACCCGGGCGCCGGGTCACCCGCTCCTTTGCCCGCTGCAGCCGCTCCACGGTCGTGCCCGTCGTATGCTGGAGCGGGCGAGTCCGGCGACTGCGGAGCCAGCCCCATGCGCGGGCCAGCATCTCGCCGATGGGGAGTGCGATGCGTCGGACGCCGACGTCGAAGGGCAGCAGCAGCGCGGCGAGGAACACGAACAGCGGCCACAGCTCGGAGATGCTCTGACCGGCGTCGGGAACGGGGCGGAACGAGTCCTCGGGTCTTTCGAGGGTACGACCTTCGGTAACTTCGGCGAGGCGCTCGAGCAGCGCGGTGTTCGTGCGATAAGTTCGGTATTCGGCTGGGTACGGTATCGAGAATCCGGTGGCATCGACCCGCTTTCCGCCGCCGGCATCGTTCTCGGCGACCGTGACGATGTAGGACCCGAGTTCTCCGGCCTCGAACTCGCCACTGAAAACGCCGGGGGCCTGCTGGGTGAGCGCAATCTCCTTGGCCGAGCCAGAAGGTGTGGCCACTCGCACTTCTGCGTCGATCGTGGGCAGAGCGTTGCCGAACTTGTCGAACGCCTTGACCTCGACCCGGCCCTTGCCGCCCACGTAGCGGACCGAGGTTTGGTAGTCGTTCTTCGTCGCGCGTCGGCTGATCGCCCGGGTCGCCTGTGCCCAAAACTGCGAGAAGCCCTCCCAGCCCACCCATTGGGCGGCCCAGCGGGGTTGTGCGTCGCTCGTGAATGCTAGGGTCGTGCCGAGGCCGTACTGCCAGGTGGCGAGGAGGGGATCGTCCTTTGCGGTCCGCATCCCGGTCCGGGCCAGCGGCCGATGGTCGGTGAGGCAGTAGGCGTAAAGCGCGGGGATCGAGCCGAGGTCGATTCCGCGCAGTATCTCTTCCCCGGCCTGTACCTTCGGCAGGAACGCGCCCTCTTCGATCGCGGAACGGCTCATGACGGCGGCGTCCTGGGTGAAGATCGCCGGGAGTTGCCCGGCACGCTTGGCCAAGTAGAACCTGCCGCCGCCGATTCTCGCCAGCTGTTTCAGGAAGGGGACGTCGGGTCCGTCGCCGATGGCGACCACGCTAGTCGTGATCTTCGACAGCCGCATCCGGGCGATGACCGGATTGCAGCCATCTTGCTGATCGCAGTCCGCGCCGTCGGCGAGGAGAATGAAGTGCCGCACCTTACTCGGCTCTGCGTTGAGGATCGCCTCGGCGCGTTGAACGGTCGGGCGGCAGTAGATGCCGCCGCCGCCGGTGCTGAGCCTGCGAATCTGGCTGATGACCGAGGCCTTGTCGGTCAGGCGCTGCATCGGGGCCACCATCTCGATGCCGTCGGTGCTGCCGCCGACACCCACCCGGTCGAGCGGAGACATAAGCTTGACGGTCTCCTCGGCGGCCTTCGCGGCAAGCCGAATCTTGGTCATGCCGTCCTCTTCCATCGCCATGCTCCCGCTCGCGTCCACCATGATCAGGATCGACGTGCTGGGGAAGGATTTGCGCTGACGGATGTTGAGGTCCACCGGCAAGGCCTCGGCGATGGGCGTCCCGTACCAGCCGCCGGGAAGGAAGCTATCCTCGCCGCCGACCATCGCAAAGCCGATGCCCGATTCGCGGATCGCCACCTGCACGCGCCGCATCTGGCTTTCGGTGATCGTCGAGGCGTTGAGGTCGTTGAAGATCACCGCGTCGAAGTTCTGGAAGTCCTCCGGCCGGGCCGGTAGCCCACCGGGGCCGACGAGTTCGACGTCGATCCCCTTCTCGGCGATCGCGTCGGCCAGCACTCGATCATCGAGCTTGCCTTGAGCCAGCAGCACTCGGGGCTTTCCGTGGACGGCGATGAACCCCATTCCGACGTTGTTGCGGATGTCTCGGTCGCCGTCGACCTTCAGGGTCGCGCGGAATCGGTGGAATCCAGCGTCCTCGAGCTTCTGGGGGACCACCAGCGCGTTCTTGCCGGCATCCAATCGGACCCGGATTTCCTGGGTCACGCGGCCATTGCGATCGAGAGACAGCACTCCGGTAGCAGGACGGCTCGCATCGACGATCACTCGGATATCGAACGGTTCTCCAGCACGGATTTCGGTCGGGGCCTCGAGGTCCAGCACCGCTACTTCGAGCGTCGCTTCTTGAACGCCGAGGGGCACGACGTCGATCGGAACTCGGTCGACGCGGGCGACTTCCGCGGCTTCTTCGGCGTCGCCGGCAGTCTCGTTGCCGTCGCTGAGGACAACGATCCGACGGGCCTTTCCCTCGGGGAAGGCGGCGCTGGCCAGGCGAATCGCTCCGGCGAGGTCCGAGGCGCTCGGATCGATCTTCGAAAGGAGCGGTCCGAGTTCCCGCCGGCCTCCCGGGGCCGCATCGATGGCAGCGTCCTTTCCGAAGACCACGACCCCGCCGCGATCTTCGGGGGCGATCTGGCGCAAAGCTTGGTCCACGAACTCGTTCGCCCGCTGCCGGTCCTCGTCACCGACGCTGTCCGAGCGATCGACGAGGAAGATCGTGCACACGCCGACGTTCGGGCGCAGGGCTTCCGGCCCGGCGAGCGCACCGATCAGCAACACCGCCAGCACGCCACGCACGAAAAACGCGAAGCGCTTTCGGCCTCGCGCCATTCCGTGGACATGGCGATACGACCACCAGAGTCCAAAGAGGACGGGCGCCAGCAACAGCAGATAGAGGGGATCGGTGAACCGGATCACGACCGCCTCGCAAAGAGCCACCACTCGACGGCCAAGACCACAAGGCCCAGCAGAAGCAGCGGCCTCCAAAAGTCCGAGAACCGAGCGGGCGACTCTACGGCCTTGGCCTGTCCGCCACCCAGGCGAATCTGGTCGGCCGGCTCGATGTTCGACTCCCGTTCGCTGCGGAGGTGGGCGTAGAGTCGCTGGGTCGTCGCGCCGGCAAGTTCGAGTCGGTACTCGCCGACGCGGGTCGCCTCGCGCACCACCGAGCGACCCCCCTCTCGTGCGTCGAGCCGAACCTCGATGCCCTCGGGGCCCTTCAGTACCGCCGAATCGGAGGGAAGTGTGGCCTGAAACACCTGGCCTGCCCGGATGACCAGGTGCTCTTGGCTTACGGTGCCACCGAGGTACGTCAAGGCGTTGGCCACGAAGATCGGAAATGAGACACTCAAGGGAAAGTCCGAGTCGAGCGGTGAGAAGGCGACATAGACCTGGCGCTTCGGTGCGGCTCGGGCGACGACAAGAGGACCGCCGTCGCTCTCGGACAGCACCCGGGCCGAACCCTGGACGCTGACCTTCTCGGCCCTTTCGATGTACGTCCCGTCGAGGTCGACCCCCTCCATCAGGGGGTGGCCGACCGAATCGACGAATCGGGGGCGCTCAAGGGAGCCCGTCTTGCGGACCGGAGAAGTAGTTCCGGCGCGGCCGAACGTGAGTACGGCTCTTGCGCGAACTGGCTGTTCGGGCACGCCGTCGAAGACGACGATGTCGTAGGCACTCGACCCCGATCCCATTTCGCCCGCCGGCAAGGCTGGGGCCTTGTCCAAAGTCACCCGGGGGTCGAGAGCAAGGGCCCGCTCCAGGAAGAAGTCGCCAGGCCCCACCAGGAGGATTCTCAACGAACCGCCGGCTTCGGCGAGGGCGTAGCCCACGTTGTCGGCGGCGAGTTGGTCCTTGGCGTCGAGTCGAGCCTCGATCACGCTGGTTCCGGCGGGCACCGCGCAAGTTCGGCCCCAGGTCTTGCCGCCGGCCACTTCGAACCGGACGGAATCGATCGGCTTGCCGTCCGCCAAGAGGGTCAGCGCCGCCGAGCGGGCGTCCAACCCGTAGTTGCGGATACCGCAGTAGGCTTGCCGACCGGCGGGTGTGTCGCTTGCTCCCAGGGCTTCGACGGCGAGGTTGTCGCTCGAGCGGCCGATCTGCTGGTAGGTGACAGCAGCCTTGCCGGGGCTGAAGTCGTCGATCGGAGCAAAACACCCGTCGCTCAAGAGCACGATCCGCGCACCGTCGATGCCCCCGACGAGTGCAGAGGCCAGGCGCATGGCCTCGCCCACGTCGCTCTCGGCGTCGCTCGGCTGAACGGTCTCGAGCGAACGACGCTGGCGAGCGGGGTCGCTGGTCAGCGGGAACACCACACGCGGCAGAGGTCCGGCTTCGATGAGGGCCAGCCGGTCTCCGGCTCCCGCCGCCTGAATCGTCTCCAGAACCTGGCGGCGGGCCACTTCGAATCGGCTCGGAACCACGTCGGTGGCGCCCATGCTCGCGCTGGTATCGATGACAAGCACCGTCACCTCTCCGGCGAGTCCGCTCTGCTTGGTCTGAGGCCGCGCGAGAGTGAAGACCAGCAGTGCGACGGCGAGGATCTGGAGGACCATCAGCCAGTTCCATCGCAAACGCTGGAACAGCGCGTTGGCCCGGACTTCCTCGACCCTCTGGGGCCACAGGAAGCTGGCCGGAACGACCACATCGCGACGACGCATTCGCAGCAGGTACAGGAGCACGATGACGCCCGCCAGAGGGATCAGCCAGAGGAACGCGGCGGGGTTTTGGAGGCTCATGCCATCCACCCCTCCCGCCGAACGGAGCCTGAGAGCAGGGCTTCGAGTGTTACATCCGTACGCGCGAGGGCATACCGACCGCCGGCTCGTCTAACCGCCTCGGCGAGCGCCGAGTTATGGTCTTCGAGACGACGGCGATATTCGCGAAGAGTTAGGCCATTCGCGGTGATCTCGACCGGCGAGCCCCCTTCGCTGTCGAGGAGGCGAAGATCGCCTTCGAGATCGGGGTCGATCTCTTCCGGGCCGAGCACCTGGACGAAGAGGACCTCGTGGCCCCTCGGGAAGAGGATCCGCACGGCGTTGGCGATCTCCGGGTCGAGGCCGTCGCTCACGATGAGGACGAGACCGGCTCGGACGTTTTGCCGTGCGAACGCGCGCAGCGCGTCCGCGACACCTCCTCGCCGGTCAGAAGGGGTGTCGGCGGTCGCGTCGACGACAAGGCGAAAGTACGAAGCGACGCTTCGCCTGAAAGGACGAGCCGGCTCACGCACGCCGAGTCGCTGCCAGCGGACGGCATCCCCTCCGGCGAGCCCGACGTATCCGAACGCGGCGGCGATTCGGCGGGCGAACTCGATCTTCGGTGGCTGCCCGAAGGTCATGGATTCGGTCTCGTCGACGAGAAGGTATACGGCCAGGTCCTCTTCGTCGCGGTACGTCTTCATGATCGGCAGGTCGAGTCGGGCAAGGACGTTCCAATCGAGGTGCCGCAGGTCGTCACCGTTGGTGTAATCTCTATAGTCGGCAAACTCGATGCTGACTCCCTTCCGCCGGGTGAGCCGCTCGCCACGAACCCGTCCGGCAAAGGACTTTCGGGGGTTCAGACGCCGACCCTCGAGGAGTCTGAGCTCTTTGCTATCGAGGATCCAATCCATCTTGACCTTGTGGTGAACGCTAGACCTGGATCGGATCGCGATCGGAGGAGTCGACATGGGCCTGAACTTCGTCGAGAAGGCGATCGGGGGTAATCCCGTCGGCCTCGGCTTCGAAGTTCAGGAGAACCCGGTGACGCAGCGCGGATTTCACCGCGCGCTTGAGGTCCTCCTTGGCGACGTTGTAGCGCCCCTCGAGGAGGGCAATGATTTTGCCCGCGGTGAGCAGCGCTTGGGCGCCGCGAGGGCTGGAGCCGTAGCGAACATACCGTTTGGCAGCCGGCGAGCCCTCGGGATGGGTCGCCATGACCAGGGTGAGACCGTAGTCGAGGACGGCCTCGGAAACCGGAACCTCCCTAGCGATCGCCCGCATGCGGAGAATGTGGTCGCGGGAGGCGACTTGACCGATTTTCGGCGAACTCGTCCCCGTCGTGCCCTTTACGACTTCGGCCAGTTCTGCTTTCGTGGGGTAGGTCACGAGAAGCTTGAAGAAGAACCGGTCCAGCTGAGCCTCGGGGAGGGGATAGGTGCCCTCCTGCTCGATGGGGTTCTGGGTCGCCATGACGAGGAACGGCTCGTCGAGTTCGTAACGCTTGCCGCCGACGGTGACGGCTCGCTCCTGCATCGCTTCGAGCATGGCGGACTGAGTCTTCGGAGTGGCGCGGTTGATTTCGTCGGCGAGAAGGAGATTGGTGAAGATCGGTCCATGCCGAAACTCGAATCCTCGTCCCGACTCTTGCTGAACGAAGACGTTGGTCCCCGTAACGTCGGCCGGCATCAGGTCGGGTGTGAACTGTATGCGTCCGAAGTGCAGGCCGAGTGCCTCGCTAAGGCTGCGGACGAGGAGAGTCTTTCCCAGGCCCGGCATGCCTTCGAGCAGCACGTGGCCGTTTGCGGCGAGGCCGACCAGCACCGCCTCCACGACGTCGTGCTGGCCGATGATGGCCTTACCAAGTTCGTTGCGGATGGCGGTGAACGTCGAGTGGAACCAAGCGGCGTCGTCTTGGGCGGACATGGTTGCTTTAGGTTACGCCATTCCTGGTCGAGCGTTGCGCGTTCGGCAAGGGCGTCGATCAGCCGACAATAATACGAGTACCGCATGAGGACCCTCAAATTCGCGCATTCGTTCGAAGTCGTGTCCGACCTGCCGGAGGCCCTGCGGCCCCTCAAGGAACTGGCGTTCAACTTCCGTTGGACCTGGCACCACGACACCCAGCGGCTCTTCCGCGACGCAGACAAGTTGCTGTGGGAAGAGGTCGGCCACAACCCGATGGCGCTCATCAACCGCCTGACCCCCGAACGAAAGATGCGACTGTGCGACGACGAGGCGTTCATGGCCCGGATGGCCCTCTGCAAGAAGGACCTGGACGATTATCTCGCGGCGCCCTGCTGGTTCGACCAGAAGTTTCCGAATGAGCGAGACAAGACGCTCGTCGCGTACTTTTGCGCCGAGTTCGGGATCAGCGAGGGTCTGCCCATCTACAGCGGCGGCCTAGGCGTGCTCGCCGGCGACCATTTGAAGGCGGCAAGCGACCTCGGCGTGCCACTCGTCGCGGTCGGGCTGCTCTACTCGAGGGGCTACTTCCGCCAGTATCTCAGCCCCGACGGCTGGCAGCAGGAACTGTTCCCCGAATACGACTTCTACCAGATGCCCCTCAAGCTTCAGCGCGGGGCCGACGACGAGCCACTGCGGATCAGCGTCGAGTTTCCAGACCGGATGGTAACGTGCCAGGTTTGGAAGGCGACGGTTGGCCGGGTCGAGCTGTATCTTCTCGATAGCAACGTCCTCGAGAACGAGCCGGGCGACCAGGACATTACCGATACGCTCTATGGCGGCGACGAGACGATGCGAATCCGCCAAGAGATCATCCTGGGCATTGGCGGGATGCGGGCTCTGAAGGCCCTCGGCATCAAGCCCACCGTCTGCCACATGAACGAGGGCCACGCGGCGTTTCTGACCCTCGAGCGACTGAAGCAGTTTCGCGAGGAATTCGGGTGCGACCTCAAGACCGCGCGGCAATGCGTCGTCAGTGGAAACGTCTTCACGACCCACACCCCGGTCCCGGCCGGGTTCGATCTTTTCCACCCAGACCTGCTCCAGCAATACCTTTCGAAGAACCTCGACTCCCTCGGGATGCCGTTCGAGGACTTTCTCCGAATGGGGCGTTTCGACCCGGAAAACCAGGGAGAGCTCTTCAACATGGCCGTTCTGGCCATGGAGAATGCCAACTATGTGAACGGCGTCTCGAAGCTGCACGCTCAGGTCGCTCGGGAGATGTTTCACTTTCGATGGAGCGACTACCCGACCGACGAGGTGCCGGTCGACGCCGTCACCAACGGCATCCACACCCCCACATGGATCAGTCGAAGGATGGCCGAATTGCTCGACCGGCACCTCGGTCCGACCTGGCGTGATGACCCCAGCGATCCCGACGTCTGGCGCCAAGCCGCCGAGGTTCCCGACGCCGATCTCTGGGAGATGCGAGAGAATCAGCGGGGCGACTTCGTCCGCTTCTGTCGGAGATGGCTGCAGATGCAGTTGGCCCGACGCAATGCAGGCCGAACCGACCTGAGCGGCGTCAGCGACATTCTCGATCCGCGAATTCTTACCGTCGGCTTTGCGCGACGCTTCGCCACCTATAAGCGTGCCTCGCTGCTCTTAGCCGACAAGGAGCGCCTCAAATCGCTGCTCTTTCATCCAGAGCGTCCGATCCAGTTCGTCTTCGCCGGCAAGAGTCACCCCAGGGACGATGGCGGCAAGGGGCTCATCCAGGAAATTGTCCGCTTCATCGAAAACGAGGGCGCGCGCTCGCGCATGGTGTTTCTCGAGGACTACGATATGGAGGTCGCCCGAGCCCTCGTTCAGGGTGTCGACGTTTGGTTGAACAACCCTCGTCGGCCACAAGAGGCCAGCGGCACCTCGGGGATGAAGGTCGTTCCGAACGGGGGTCTGAACTGCTCGATCCTCGACGGGTGGTGGGCTGAGGGCTACAAACCGGGAGTCGGCTGGGCCATCGGAGACGGGCGCGAGAATCCCGACGCGGGTCAGCAGGATTGGCTCGACAGCCGCGCGCTCTACCAACTGCTCGAACACGAGATCAGTCCCCGCTTCTACCACCGGCCCGACGGCGGTTTGCCGACGACCTGGATCGAGATGGTGCGCCAGTCGATGCGGCTGCTCGCGCCGAAGTTCTCCACCTCGCGCATGGTTCGGGAATACACGGCCCGCTACTACGTTCCAGCCTCTCGCGCCTTCGTCGAGCTATCTGCGGATGGACTCACCCGAGCCAAGGCGGCGCTTGAGTGGCGCAAGAAGGTCCGCGCGGCTTGGCCCAACATCAAGATCGTCGAGGTCGACGACTCTGCTGGACCGGTGAACGCGCTCGGCACGGAGTTCAAGATTCGTGCGCTGGTTCAGCTGGGCGAGATCTCTTCCGAGGACGTTCGCGTCCAGGTCTTGTTAGGACAGGTCGGGGCGAATCGCGAACTTCAAAGGGTCGAGCTGTTCGACCTAGAACGAGTCGGCGAAGAGCGTGGGGCCAGCGTATTCGAGGGCGACCTCGTCTGCGATGCTCCTGGGCATCGCGGCTACGTTGTCCGGGTCGTGCCCCACCATCCCGACATCCGGGTGCCGACCGAGTTGCCGCTCGTCGCATGGGAGAAGGGCTGGTAGCTTAGGCGGCGTCGTCGAACTCGGCCATCGACGCGATGATCTCGGGGTCGAACCGGCCAGGGTCCGTGAAGAATGTCGCCCCCTTATCCTCGGCGAACGCGAGGAGGACGACCAAAATCCGCCCCAAGAGCGGGATGTGAGGTCCTTTGAGGCTGCTCGGCCCCTCGCCGTCCCATCTCTCATTCATAGAACTGAGGCTGGGCAGCAGCGTGCGGAACTCGGTGCATGCCTCCATCTCGGCGAGCCGATGCGGATCGGACTTGGATGCTTCCCTGTAAGCCGGCGCGACTAGGATGAGCGCGGCGAGGATCTGCTCTTGCGACTTCGAGAGCCCGAGTTCTTGGCACACGTGGTCGGTGTAAGGATCGATCAGTTCGGCCAAACGCTCCGCGTTGGCCTGCTCTTCATGGGTCAGAAGATTCCAAAGTGATTCGAGGTCGACCGTCGGGTTTCCTCGCTCTTCCTGGAAGACGCCTTCGTAGAACACGACGCGATTACGGCCGGCTCGCTTGGCCCTAAAGAGCGCCACGTCGGCAGCCTTGAGAAGAGCTGGCGGATCCTTGGCGGTGGCCGGGTAAAGCGCGCAGCCGAAGCTGGCGGTGATGTGTCGCTTGCGGCCGCTGCGCGTAACATATTCGAGCTCTTGGATGCGTTCGCGAATACGTTCGGCCACCTGGAGCATCGCATCGCGACCGACGCCGGGCATGACGACGGTGAATTCCTCGCCACCGTAGCGCGCGGGCAAGTCGTAGGGTCGCACGGTCGTGCGAAGGACCTCCGTGACCATTCGAAGAACCTCGTCACCGGCGTCGTGCCCTTCTTCCTCGTTGAAGCTGCGGAAATGGTCGACATCGAGCATCACGACGCCGAGTTCGGTTCCGGTGCGCTCGGCCTCGGCGAGTCGCCGATGAAGGAAGTCCTGCATGGCCCGGTGGTTGGCGATGCCAGTCAGGGGATCGAAGGAAGCCAGCCGCTCGACGTTCTCGAACATGATCGCACTGTTGAGCGCGAGGCTCAAGTGCTCGGCGACGGTGGCCATGAGGTCACGGTTCTCGCCGAAGGTCGTGTCGCCGTCGCGCCCGATGAGTTCGAGCACGCCGATGAGCCGGTCACCGATCGTGAGCGGGAGAACCGCCACTGCGCCGGGCTTCAAGTAACAGATCTTGGCCTCGAGTTCGGCGGTCATGATATTCTCGTGTACGCTTCTTACGGAGAACGGCTCGCGACGAGCCGCGACCAGTTCGGCGATGCAGGTGACGCCTCGCTCGGGATCGAGCCGCTGAACGAGGGCCGTTCCGTGCCGATTCGCGCCGACGCTCGCGCTCAGTTCCAAAGGCATGTCGTCGGCTTCTCGCACCCACATCAGCACCGCCGCCAGTTCGGCCGCCGAGGCGATCTCGTGGACCGCGGCGACGCAAAGCGGCTGCAGGGTCTGGTTCATCGTCAGCGCCTTGCCGATTTTTCTAAGCACGTCGGCCGAGCGCGCGGTCTTGCTCGCCTGTCGCCGTGCGTACTGCTCGTCGTGTGCGTCGGTCACGAGGACGAACACGTCGAATGCCTCGCCCAAGTTGATGCCGGAAGCGTAGAATCGGTAGCCGTCTAAGTAGAGTGCGCCCGGGGTCTCGCGGTAGGCTCCTTCGATCAGCGCGGCCAACTCGGTGTCGAGTGCGCTTCGCTTCCCGTCGAAGAACTCGAGGTCCTTGGCCAAGCCCCATGCCCGGCGGGTGAAACCGAGGTGATCGAGAATTGCGACTCCGACCGCGTCGGGGTCGAGAGTGCTGAGCAGAGCGGGCTGAGGGAGATCGAGGCAAATCGACTGGCCCCCGGAAATGGGAACGACAACCGGAAACCCGACGACGGTATCGGTACGGTCGTCGATGGTCCGAACTCCGAGTTCGGTGAGAACCTTTCGAAGGCGGTCGAGAGAGGGCTGGTCGCTCAAGGCTATACTTGATTGTCGGCAGGTCCATCGGGCCGCCTAACCTCCAAATCATGAGAACTCATACTAGGTTTCCGCGTCTGACCCACGTGCTTCGTCCAGGCTTTTTCGCGTTCGTCGGCTTCTTCGTGATGGCTCTCCTCATCGGCCTGAGCGGCTGTGGTGGCGGCGGCAATGGGACGAACGGCGGGACCGGTGGATGCGCCAACCGGCCGAGCAGCCTGAACTATACGACCGTCTGGTCCGATCTCGTCGGATCGGGTCAGTCCCAGGTGGTCTCGATCGTGAACGGCGACGGAGACGTCTTGGCCAACCGGTTGCTTAACAAGGGCACGGTTTCGGCAACACTTAGCGGCTTTACGTCCGGAACCTACGAAGTTCGAATCGACCTCTATTCGGGCCTCGACGCTGCGGGGGCGAAGATCGGGGAAGTGATCACCGTGATGGAGTTCTGCGGAACCTCGTCCTTTGGCACGACGGTGGCCGGCACGATCGACGGAGTGGAGGTGCGCCCGGCCTCGGCAACCTTTACCGTCCAGCAGACGGTCCAGTTCCGCGCCTACCTCAAGAGCGGGAGTCGGGCACTCTTCAGCGACCGGTCCGACTTCGAGTGGGAGTCGATCGGCGGCGTCGCAACGATCGACTCGAACGGACTCGCCGTGGGCACCCAGGTCGGCGATGGCACGATCCGGGCCCGGTACACCACCAACGGCGATGTCGGTGGCGCCGCGATCAGCGTCCGTCCCTTCCAGACGACACGCGCAAAGTGGGGGGTCTTTGTCTTCCTCAACGCGGCGAACGATCTCTACGAGTTCAGCGACCTGAACGTAAATCAGATGGAGTCGGTCGCCTACAACCCCGATGTTCGCTTCGTAGTGCAGTGGAAGCAGAGCCGCGCGGCGTGGCCGAACTCCTCCTTCGACGGCACGCGGCGGATGGTGATCAAGTACGACACCTCGAACTCGATCGTGAGCCCGGTCGTGCAGAATATGGGCCCCAACGTAGACATGGGAAGCCCGCTGACGCTGCGAAACTTCATTACGTGGGCCAAGACCTTCTACCCGGCGGACCGGTATTGCCTCGTGGTCTGGAACCACGGGAACGGCTGGCGGCGCAAGCCTGGCGATTTCAGCGCGCGGGCCTTCAGCTACGACGACGATACCGGCAACGCGATCCAGATTTGGGACCTCCAGCAGGCCCTTGCGAACGACCGGTTCGACATCTTCGCCTGGGACTGCAGCCTGATGCAGATGCTCGAATGCGCCTACCAGCTTCGAACCAACACCGACTTCGTCGTCGGCAGCGAAGAGAGTCCGCCCGGTGAAGGCTATCCGTACCAACTGATCTTCAAGCGGTTCGCGGACAATCCGAACGACACGACGAAGAACCTCACGAAGGCTTTCGTCGACGGCATGGTGAACAACCCACCCTATGCCAACCGAAAGATCACGCAGAGCGTGCTGGACACGTCCAAGTTGGGCGACCTCGCGGCTTCCCTCGACGCGTACGCTGGCGCCCTCATCGCGAATCAGGCAGTCATCGGGACGCAGGTGCAATACGCCAGGAACAACGCGCAGTCCTACAGCCCGACCGCTGGCCGAACCTATCGGGACCTCATCGATCTGACCCTCAAGCTGGAGGCGGCCCCCGGAGGCGTACCGAGCGCCCTCGTTACGGCGGGAATGAGTCTGCGGAGCGCCGCGTCGGCAGCGATCGCTTGGGAAGGTCATAACAACCAGTCCCCGCAAAGTCGGGGCGTCGCGATCGACTTCTCCGCCGCGAACCGATTTGTGAACATCGCCGACGATTACGCGCTCCTTCAGCTCGCGGTGGATACGCGGTGGAACGAGTGGCTACTCGTGGCGCCATAGGCCAAACCGGATGATCCTGAAGAAAACAACGGACGAGTACCTGGTCCATACGACGACGTGTGGAGATGTGACCGAAGTGCTGACCGCCGCCGACTACCGGGGCGTGAACATCGAGATTTGCTTCGATATCCGACCGAACGAGGCCCACTATCACAAGAACTTCGACGAGATCTACTTCTCCATGGACGGGCGGTTCGACCTGCGTCTCTACGACCCGGTAGCGGACGCCTTTACCGACGCTTCGATCGGCCCGAACGAGATGGTCTTGATCCCACACGGCGTCCATCACGTCATCGTGCGCTCGGACGCAAGGAACCGGTTGCTCGTGCTGAACATCCCCTACTTCGACGCCGGCGACGAATTCCCGTCCGACAAGCTTTGATTCCTTCGTCGTGCGCTGCATCCTTTCGCAGGAGTGGCTCGTCCCTTTCTACGACTGACCTCCGCGAGGAGGACGGGGCAATCGCATGAAACCAGCCAACCTCTTCGAATCCCATGCGGTAATCAAGGTCATCGGAATCGGCGGCGCAGGATGCAATGCCGTGAACCGGATGATCGACGAAAACGTGATGGGTGTCCAATTCGTTGCCATGAACACGGACGCCCAAGCGTTGACGCCATCCAAGGCGCCTCGCAAGATCAAATTGGGCGTGACCGCCACCCGCGGCCTCGGCGCCGGGGGCGATCCCACGATGGGGGCGGCGGCCGCCAAAGAGAGCGAGAAGGCGATCAACGCCGAACTCGAAGACGCCGACATGGTCTTCATAACGGCCGGCATGGGCGGGGGTACCGGCACCGGAGCCGCCCCGAAAGTCGCCGAGATCGCCAAGCGGTTGGGAATCCTCACTGTCGCCGTAGTAACCAAGCCGTTCCTGTTCGAGGGACCCAAGCGCCGCCGCGCCGCCGAAGAGGGCGTCGCCCGGCTCGCCGAGCATGTCGATACGCTCATCGTGGTCCCCAACGACCGGCTGCTTCAATTCGTGGAACGACGCACGACCATGCAGGACGCCTTCGCCAAAGCCGACGATGTGCTCCGACAGGGCGTGCAGGGTATCTCCGACATCATTCTCATGCCGGGCATCATCAACGTGGATTTTGCCGACGTGCGCAGCGTCATGACCAACGCGGGGGTCGCCCTGATGGGACTCGGCCGAGGCGTGGGAGAACAGCGGGCCCGCGTCGCCGCTCAAGCCGCCGCGAACAGCCCCCTTCTCGAAACCAGCATTTCTGGCGCGAAGCGCCTGCTCATCAACATCACCTCGGGCCCCGACTTCAGCCTCGGCGAAGCTCACGAGGCGATGGAGTACCTGCTCCAGTTCGCCGACTCCGACGAGGCCGAGATCTTCATGGGCCACGTCCAGCGCGACACCCAGGACGGCGAAGTCACCATTACCTTGTTGGCGGCCGGTCTGGATCCTAACGCCGAGCGAAAGCCCGACGTCGAGGTGTTCCAACAGCCGGAACTAAGACTGTCGGCGCCGGAAACCGAATCGACCCTGTCCACTCCACGACTTCCCTCGGCGATGCAGATCGACGATCCCGCCGATTTCGACATCCCGTCGTTCCTCCGCCGACAAAAACTGGGCGGCTAACCGACTTTCCACGGCAACGTACTGGTCCAACAACTAGCCCCGCCCCTGGCGGGGCATTTTTTCGCCTCAAACCGGGTCCCGCCTCGACCAGCCAGCCGGGGTATATTTCGGATTCCGCGGAGAGGTCGCATAGCCCGGTTTAGTGCGCCGCACTCGAAATGCGGTGTAGGGAAACCTACCGTGGGTTCGAATCCCACCCTCTCCGCCAGTTTCTTGATTTGGGTCTGAAACCAGGTTCAA